>Ga0209959_100006_pt1 | contig 804775 bp, 741 predicted proteins | sample ThiBiot_300_biof_2_FD_183943 | JGI IMG/M metagenome (GOLD analysis project Ga0209959, IMG submission 183943) | Wastewater bioreactor microbial communities from Cape Town, South Africa - Thiocy_expt_300_biof (SPAdes) | ecosystem: Engineered > Bioremediation > Thiocyanate > Unclassified | place...
CCAAAGCTCGAGATCCGCCTGCCAATCCGCGTCCATCGCCAGCCTCCACTAAAGCTGGTTCCTCATGAATCACGCATCCGCCGCAAAGGGAATCCCAAAAATCACTTTTCTGCCAAAGTAGTGCTAGGCCGTATACCCATAAACCACGCCTTCGAGGCGCCAAAATGGCGAAGAGATCGGGCGGAAGCGGCCGCAGGGAAGGCTGGTTGCCTTTCCAAGGACGCTTTTGTTCGAGATCGAAGCCATTTTGGCGTCGCTCCGCGATTTGACCCAACCGGCCCATTGCGGCGTCGGCTCGGCTCGAAATATCGACATATTCCCTCACCTCGCCTCCTTGCACTGGGCCGGTTGGCCTCAAACCTCGAAGGCGTAGTTTATGGGTATACGGCCTAATACCCGACCGCTTTGGCGCCCCAACGCCGAAGCGGTTGGCCCGGCCAACGGTCCTCCTCGGCGATGATGGGGTTGGCCATGCGGCCGATGCCGTCAATGCGGCTGATCAGCAAAGAGCCGCCCGCCAGCGGACGCCGCCCGGCGCCAGGCGCGGGGCGGGGCGAGCCGGACAGGATGATGTCCCCCGGCTCCAGCCCGAAAGCATGGCTGGCCTCCGAGACCAGCATGGCGATCGAATGGATCATCAGCGTGGTCGGCCCGGCCAATTCGATGATGCCGTCAATCTCCTGCGTGATGTGGAGCCCGTTGGGATCGGGGATGTGGCCGGCGGGCACGATCCACGGCCCCAGCGGACAAAAGCTGGGAAAGCCCTTGCCGCGCCCCTGCTGGAAAAACAGCGGGCTTTGGCTGCTGTCTCCCAGCATGACTTCGGGCGCGGTGATGTCATTGGCGATGGTATAGCCGAAGACATGGTCCATCGCCTGTTCCGGCGCAACGCGGTGGCCTTTGCGGCCGATCACCACGGCCAGTTCCGTTTCGGCGACCACCACGCCTGCCTCATAGGGCAAGATGACGGGATCGGCCGGGCCGACAAGGCTGGACGTCGGTTTGAAGAACAGGATGGGGTCGATGGGACCACGCGGGGCCTTTCCATCGGCAGAGCGATAGTTGGCGCCCACCCCTATGATCTTGGGCGGGCGCCCCAGCGGCGCCCCCAGCCTTTGCCCGGCCAGCGGCATAGCCGTGGCGGTCTGACAAAAGGCCGGGATTTCGGCGGCAACATCGGCCCAATCGGGCAAAATGGCCTCCACATCCCGTCCTCCGATCAGCGGGGCCAGCGACACTATGCCGGCATCGAGCAACAGGCCCGGCACTTCCTCGCCGGGCGCACCAAATCGAACGATCCGCATCGCATTCACCTTGGTTCTGGTTTGTGGGGGAGGGGAGGCTTTATCCGGCGCCGGATACGGCCACGTCGGCAAAGCCTGCGCGCGTAAAGCGGGCCAGACGTTCGGGCAGCACCATATCGTCGAGATTGAGCCACAGCCGGAGCATCAGCCGCCACAGTGATGGATCATCGTAATCCTCATAGGCGGTGCGCGCATGCATCACCGCGTAATTGTTGACGAATTGCATGTCGCCGGTTTCCAGCTCCATATCGACGCGGTATTCCGGCTTTTCCAGCAAGGTTTGCAACAGGTCGATGGCTTCGGCCTCCAGCGCGGTGGATGTTTCGCCGCGCTTGTGCATCGCCGCCTCGATCCCGCGCCGCCCGAAGAAGACGCAAAGCTTGCCATCGGCCACGCCAAAATTGGGCACGCGATAGCTGGTCGTCGCATTGGGATCATCGCCTTCGCCGCGATAGTCGAGGTGAAAGCCGCGGTAAAACACCGGCAGCAGGTCGGGGCGCGTCGCCAACAGCTCGTTATAGACCGCCGGGATGTTGACGATGGAACTGGCGCCGCCCGACTTTGCCTTGCGCACGCAGAGCAGGCCGACGACATCGGCCAGGTCATTGTGCGGTTCCTGATGGCGCCGGTCCTGATAACCGCGCACGCGCCCGGTCGACGCGTCAAGGCCATGAAAAGTGACATGCGAAAGCAGGGCGCCCGCCGCGTTCTGCCCGATGCCCGTGCCCAGATAAAGGCCAAGGCCCCAATAGATGATTTCCAGCTCGGCCACGCTGAAACGCTCGACCGGCAGCTTGCGGACCAGCGCAAAGCGGATGCCTTCGATCAGTTCCTTGCGGATCGCGGCCAGCTTGACGCTGAAAAGGGGGAGGGCGAACTGTTCACGGCTGAATTGGCCCACGCCAAGGCCTAGTTTTTGAACGGCGCGCAAGGCTTGCTCGATTTCGTCAGCCTCTTCGGGTGTAATCCTCCAGATCCACCCGTCTCCCTTGAAGTCCCCGGGCCCCCACAATGCACGCCCGGTGATCGGAGTGCACAGCATTTCGTCGGCCATCTGGCTTGCTCCCATAATTCCTGATGGCATCCGACTGCCATCATGGGCACGGGGCTGGGAAATACCGGATGACGAAGGGGCTATCGCACGCGGCGATGTGGCGAGGGGCTGTGGCGGACACCAGGGCCATCGCCACAGCTTATACAGCTATCGCATTTTGGCATTTTGTCGATCCTTCCGAAAATGCGAGGTCGGTAGCGACGCAAATGGCGCACCACGGCGGCAAACCGCCCGGGTCTGGGGAGAGAAGCTGGAATGAACGTGACATCGGTTCGCGAAACGGGCGGCGATGACCACCGGCAAGGCACTGCAGCGCCGTATGGCGCGCATCCCGTGGCGCCTGCCTCTCCTCCGCTGGTCAAGGTTGTTACCGGCGCCTCTATCGGCACGGTGATCGAATATTACGATTTCGGCATCTATTCCTCGATGGCGGTACAGATCGGCGTGCATTTCTTTCCGCCGCAGGATGCCAAAACAGGCGTCATTCTGGCGGTGGGGTCCACGGGGCTGGCCTTTCTGGTGCGCCCGCTGGGCGGTATGCTGTTTGGCATCCTGTCCGACACGGTGGGGCGCAAGTTCACCTTCATGGTGACGCTGATCCTGATGAGCCTTGCCACCATCCTCATGGGCGTCGTGCCGCCTTATGCGGCGATTGGCATGGCCGCGCCGCTGATCATTCTGGGCCTGCGCATCGTTCAGGGCCTGGCTGTCGGCGGTGAATATGCCGCGGCCTCAACCTATGTGGTGGAACATGCGCCGGACGCTCGGCGCGGCTTCTACACCGGCTGGCTGGGGGCCATGACCAGTGTTTCGCTGCTGCTCTCGCTGGTCGCGGTCAGCATCACTTCGCGGGTTTTCGGCCCGGCGGCTTTCAATGACTATGCTTGGCGCATTCCCTTCCTATTTGCGGCGGTAATGCTGGTTTTCGCCCTGTTCGTGCGGTCCCAGCTTAAAGAATCGCCGATCTTCCTTCACCTCAAGGCGAAGATGGGCGTGGCCAAGTCGCCCCTGCGCGACGTGCTGACCAACCGGCAGGCCTTGGGCGATTGCATGGCGGTGGCCTTTGGCATCTGTACGCCGCAGATCACCGCCGGGCTGACCGGGTCGATGTTCACGCTCTATTCGCTCCAGACGCTGGCCCATGTGGATACCGGTTATGCCACTCTGGTGGTTGCCTTCGGCAGCCTGTTCGGCTCGTTGGCCACGGTCTGTTTCGGGGCTCTGTCGGATCGGCTGGGCCGCCGCCGGGTTCAGATCTGCGGCATGCTGGCGGGCGTGGTCCTGTTTTATCCGATCTATGCCATGCTGGTTGATGCCGCGCGCGGCGGCCGGATGGATCTGTGGTTCTGGGCCTGTGCGATGCAGTTGCCCGGCGCGATGATCGTGGGCCCCGGCTTTGCCGCCATGACCGAGGCCTTTCCCGCCCGGCGCCGCGCGACATCGGTGGCGCTGGCCTTTTCCGTCGGCGGGGTGATTGGCGGCTTTTCGCCCGGCGCCGCCCTGTTGCTATCCAGCCTGACGCCCAGCGGCATGGGCGGCATCCTGTGGCCCATCGCGGTGTTGGCCTTGGGCGGCGCGATTTACTGGCGCTGGATCCCCGATCGCAGCGGCCAGCGCATGTGGGACGACGTACTCGAAGGAAACAAGTGAGATGGAGCGCATTGGAATTGCCGATGCCGGTGCCCATGCATCGGCTGCTTGCCCGGCAGATGGGGGCAAGCCGGGGGATTTACGCCGTTTGAGTTGAGTAACCCGCGGCCACGGATCGGCCGCCCGATAATGCCAGACATAAGAAAACTGGCGGATTTGCAGGGGAGAAAATCGATGACACGAGACACCACGCTTCGCGGGGCTCGCCGCCTTGCGCTTTCCACATCGCTGCTGGCACTGGCCCTTGCCGCCGCTCCCGCCATGGCCGCCGACGAAGCGCCCAAGGCGGACGATGATGCGCCTTCCATCATCGTCACGGGCAGCCGTGTCTCGCGTCAGGGTTTTGTCTCGCCGACGCCGGTCACGGTTGTGGGCGGCGAACAGGTTGAGCATCAGGCCGCAGTGCGCATCACCGATGTTCTCAACACTTTGCCAGCGCTGCGCCAGACCACTTCACCCTCAACCGTTTCGCAGCAGCAGGGCGGCAATTATGTGCAATTGCGCGGGCTGGGTTCGGTACGCACGCTGGTGCTGGTGGACAATCAGCGTTTCGTTGCCACGACGGTGAACAATCTGGTCGACGTCAACCTGATCCCGACCAGTCTGATCGAGCGCATCGAGGTGGTGACGGGCGGCGCCTCGGCTGCCTGGGGGTCGGATGCGGTTGCGGGCGTTTCCAATTTCATCCTCAAGAAAAACCTGCAGGGCCTGACCGGAACGGCGCAATATGGCCAATCGACCCATGGCGATTCCCGCGAATATGCCTTCTCGCTGGCCGGAGGCCGCGATTTTGCCAATGGCAAAGGCCATGTCCAATTGGCGGGCGAACTCAGCAAATCCTATGACTACCTTTATGGCACCAGCCGCGGTTGGGCATCGCAGGGTTGGGGCTATGTGGTCGGCCCCACTGCCAATCCGGCTGCTGGCGCCGGGCGTTATCTGCGCTCGGGCACGACCTCGCCCATTCTGGCGCCCGGCGGCACGGTCATTTCCGGCGCTGGCGGTCTGCTGCCGGTCGGCAATCCATTACGGGGAATCCAGTTTGGTGCGAATGGCACCATCCTTCCATTTGCCTATGGTACCGACGCGCTGGGCAATCCCATCCAGAACAACGCCAACCTTCAGGTCGGCGGGCAGGGGGTGAACCCCGGTATCACACAGGCCATGAACAGCCCGCTCCAGCGCGGCACGCTCTATGGCACGCTGGATTATGACCTCGGCAGCGACGTGCATTTTTCGGCGCAGGCGTCCTATGGCCGCACCAAGTCGTCCACCAATGCCTTGGACGTGTTTTCGCCCAACGCGGGCCTTGGGATCAACATCCTGACGACCAATCCTTATGTCCCCGCAGCCTTGCTGGCGATTACCCCGGCGGGCACGACGTCTTACAACATCGGCCGTTTCAACAGTGAGTTGGGGCGCACCACGCTGACGGCGGACAACCAGACGTGGCGCATCGTGGGCGGCTTCAACGGCAAATTCGGCACGAGCTGGAAATGGAATGTAGCCGCCGGTTACGGGCGCACCGATAACCATTCGCAAATCGTCAATCACCTGATTTCGGCCAATTGGAAAGCGGCGCAGGATGCCGTGCTTGGCCCGAACAACACCATCATCTGCCGTATCAATTCCACCAACCCCGCCGATGTGGCCATGACCTCGAACCCGTCCTATGCGGGTTTTGGCGCCGGGGCCGGATGCGTTCCGGTGAATGTGTTCGGGACCAATTCGATCTCCAGCGCGGCGGCGGCCTATGTGATGGGCACGCAGACCTTCGACTTCCACACGGGGCAAACCTTTGCCGATGCCTCATTGAGCGGCGAGCCGTTCTCGACCTGGGCAGGGCCGGTGGCCATGTCGAGCGGCATCGAGATCCGCCGCGAATCCCTCGTCGGCAACAGTGACCCGATCTCGAACCAGTCGACCGCAACATTCCCCTCGGGCGGTTTCAATTACGGGAACCCCAAGCCGATCAACGGCCATTATGATGTAAAGGAGGGCTTTGTCGAAGCCGCCGTGCCGTTGCTGCAATCGCATGGCACGGATGCCATCGCGCTGAACGGTGCCGTCCGCCTGACCGATTACAGCACCAGCGGAACCGTCACCACATGGAAGTTGGGCGGCACCGTCAAGCCGATCGAAGGGGTGATGTTCCGCGTGACCCGCTCACGCGATATCCGCGCGCCCAACATCAACGAATTGTTCCTCTCCACCCAGACCTTTGTCGAAGGCGTGACGGACTATGGCAATGGCAATGCTTCGGTGCAGGCTGTGCGGCTGGTGCAGGGCAATGCCGCGCTCAAGCCGGAACGGGCCGATACGTTTACCGCAGGCGTCACGCTTCAGCCGGCGGTCATTCCGGGGCTGCGCATTGCCCTTGATTATTATGACATCAAGGTCGGCGGGGTGATCGGTTCGCTGACCGCACAGCAGATCCTGAACTTCTGCTATGGTCAGGGCGGCTTTAACAAGGACACCAGCTATTGCAATTATGTGAACCGCAATGCGGATGGTTCCTTGAAGAACATCATTGCCACCAATTTCAACCTCCAGAGGCTGAAGACGCGCGGGCTCGATGTGGAGGTCGCTTATAACCGGGCGCTGGGCAGCGGGCGGATCGGATTTCGTTTTCTGGGCAATGCGCTCAATGCCATGATTATCGATCAGGGCACCGGGCTTGCCAGCGCAGTCGTGGATCGTGCGGGCGAAGTTTCCCAGAACGGTTTCAACGGCGTCCCCAATGGCAGCCCCAAGTGGCGCCATACTTTCAACGTCAACTATTCGCGCGGGCCGTTCGATCTGTTTGGGCAATGGCGCTATGTCGGCCCCGGTGTTTATGATGTGACGGCGCAAACGATCACGCCCGGTGTTGCGAATTACATTGAGAACAACAGCATCGCGTCGATTTCCTATTTCGATCTGGCGGTGTCCTATAAAATCATCTCGACGGCCGGAAAAAAGGTGGAACTGTTCCTGCGTGGCGATAATATTTTGGACAAGTCTCCACCGATTGTTGTTCAGGGAGGTATCAATCCCATCGCCAATTCGGGAAGCTTCTATGATCTGGTCGGTGCCCGTGTCACGGGAGGTGTCCGCTTCAGCTACTGATCCCGCCTTGCCTTGGGCATGAGCCGGAAGATGCTCCCGGTCCGCCATCACAGGCGGACCGGGGCTTCGTTTTACTCCATTTTGCCAAACTGCGGCCGGGTGGTGAATTCAAGAAAAGCTTGCGCCAGATGCTTGCCGATGGGGTTGCCGAAATCGCGGCGGGGCGGGCGCATTGTACACTTGCAGGCAACGCCGCGTTTCCCGGATCAGAAATCATGGACCAATGCGCCACCGCGCATCACCGCCTGCGCGCGAATGTCTGCGCCCATATGACGGTCTGTTCCAGCCTGGGGCCGTCAGGATTGCCAGTTGGAAGGTGAATGGACGATGCCTTCCGACAAGGCCAATTCGCCGTGGGAATATTGCTCTTGCGGCGGCAATCCCGCCGCCGTGGACGCCAACCTCGCTGCAATTCATGATCAATACCGGTTCAGAAGCCTGATATTGAACAAAAGCGCCCAAGCTGAAACCACAGCGACGGCGAGGAAGGCGGCGCGATAGCCAATGACGCTTGCACCCGTCACCGCGACCTGCCCAACCACTTCCAGCACCACGCCCGCGATGCAGATCCCCAGCGAAAAGCATAATTGCTGGATCGTGGCATAAAGGCTGGTGGCCGCACTCATCCTCTCGGCAGGAACGTTGAGGAAGGCCGCAGTGTTGTATCCGGTGAACCCCAGCGACGTGAAAAAGCCGGTCGCCGCCAGAACGGCCATCATCCCGCTGCTTGGCCAGGCCTCCTGCCAAAAGGCCAGCGCGCCATAGCCGATGCTGGAGATGATGCCCGCCACACTCAGGCTGGTGCGATAACCGAAATGGCCGATGATGCGCGGTGCCAGCGGCTTCATCACTACGGCTCCCACCGCACCCGCCATGGCGATCACGCCTGCAGCGGCTGCGGAACGGTGGAACCCGGTCTGCAGCATCAAGGCCAGCAGGAAAGGCTGCGCTCCCTGTGCAATACGGATCAGGTTGCCCGCCGCCACCGACAGTCCAAACGAGGGAATGCGCAACAGTGAAAGGTCCAGAAGGGCGCCCGGAACCCGGCGCGCATGGCGGACATAGCTCCATCCCCACATCAGCCCGGCCGCCAGCAGCGCCCAAGCCAACGGCCCGCCCCACGCGCGGCTCACCAGCTCCAGCCCGAACACCCCGCAGCCCAGCGCAGCTCCAGACAGCACGAAGCCCTTGCCATCAAAACGCATGGCGACGCCACTGGGCATAGGCGGCATCAGCCACAGGGCCAGCACCAGCCCCAACACGCCGACCGGCAGGTTGATGTAGAAAATCCAGCGCCAGTCCAGCCAGGTGATGATGAAGCCCCCCAGCGGCGGCCCCAGAATGGGGCCCACCAGCGCGGGCATCACCAGCCATGACAGAGCCGCCATCAGTTCTTCGCGCGGGGTACAGCGGATCAGGATCAGACGCCCCACCGGCATCATCAGCGCACCACCCAACCCCTGCACCATGCGCGCCACGACCAGCGCGCCCAATCCCTGCACCTGCGCGCAGCCAACCGACCCCAGCAGAAACACCACGATGGCCGCGCAATAAATCCGCCGTGCGCCCCAGCGGTCCGCCAGATAGCCGCTGGCCGGTATGAAAATCGCCAAGGCCACCAGATAGGACGTCAGGCCCACGCTGAGCCACGAGGCAGGCACTTTCAAATCGCGCGCCATCGCCGGCATGGCAACGGCCAACACCGTGGCATCCAGTTGCTGCATCAACAGCGCCGAGGCGATCACCAGCGCGATCAGACGAAAGTTGCGCGGCTTGCCCGCCGGCAGGTCCATGCTGCATGTCCTTTCGATCAAGCGGACCGTATGATCGCGTTCGCCTGCAATGCGCAACCCCGCACGTCAACATGAGAGGGCGGTATCAGGCCAAATTCTGCCTGACCCGCTGCTCCAGCCGCTCTGCCACCGAGGCGCGGATAGGATCGCCCGCCCGCAATTTGCGCCATGTGTTGTAGCTGATGCCATAGCGATCCATCAGTTCATCGCGCGACTGGCGGTTCAGATGCTGTGCCATGCGCTCCACCAGGTCCAGTGGCACGACCCGTTGATGCTTGGGCAAAGGCTCATTCATCGCTTGCCTCCCATGTGTATGGCGGGGGCCGGCCCCCGCCGACGGCTCATCAGAAGCTGACCCGCACACCCATGGTCATATAGCGACCGATGGGGTCATAGGCGCTGCTGGCTGCCGTGGTGAAGGTGGTGACGGGGGGCGGCGAGAGCGGAGGATCGCGATCGAACAGATTGGCGACCGACAGATAGATCTGCTGATTGCCGCCGCCCAGATGGAGATTATAGGTGCCCGTCACATTGGTGTAGAACACGGCGGGCGTGTGGTTGATGTTCACGTCAACTCCTTCAACCCAATCCGCGCGCAGCTTGGCCGCACTGATAAAGCGCTCCTGCACGAAGAGCGAGAGATCGCCCTTGGTCCAGGTGGCCTGCGCCACGCCGCTCCATTTGGGCGTGGTGGTTTCCCCGAGCCCTTCCAGCACCGGCGAACCGGGCGATTGCGAGTTGTTCTGCAGCCCATGGTTGCCCACCAGGCGCAGGTTCAGCTTGCCGCCCGCCAGCGTGGTTTTGTAACCCAGTTCGAAATCGATCCCGGCCACGGTCTGCGCGGCCAGATTGAGGTTGGGGCGCTGGATGCTGAGCGAACCGGAGGGCAGCACGGTGATATTGGCGCATTGCACCTGATTGCCCGCCGCGCATTCATCCACCACGCGCTGTTCGGTCAGGGTGGTGATGGCATCGTCCAGCTTGATCTTGTAATAATCGACCGAAGCCGAGAAGCCGGGCAGCCAGTCGGGCTGGAACACGGCGCCAAAGGTGGTGGTCAGCGCCTTTTCGGGCCGCAGGTTGGGGTTGCCGGTGGCGAAATTGACCTGCGCGGTCTGGACGCCGTTATACACCACATTACCGTTAAGCTGGGTGGCCGGATTGTAGAGTTCGAGCAGATTGGGCGCACGGATATCGCGCGAAACCGTGCCGCGCAAACGCAGCGCCTGATTGATCTGCCAGCTGCCGCCCAGCTTCCATGTCGTCACCCCGCCCGAGGTGCTGTAATCGGCATAGCGCACCGCGCCGTTCAGATCGAGCGAACGGGCAAAGGGCACATCCTTGAGCACCGGCACGGCGACTTCGAGATAGCCTTCGCGGATGTCATACTGGCCGGAAAAGGGCAGGGGGTTGAAGAAGCGATAGGGCCCCTGACGGCCGTTGAGCGCCGAAGGGCCGCCCCGGATGCCGGTGAAATCAATGCGAGTGGGCGACAGCGCGTCGGTGGTCTGGTTGGCGGTTTCCTTGCGGTATTCCACACCGGCGGCCACCGCGATCGGCCCGGCCAACTGGATCTTGTCGCCCAGATCGCCGCGAATGTTGGCCGACACAACCTGCTGGCGCAGGCGCAGGTTGAGCACATTGTCGCCCGTCACATAATCGGTGATGGCCTGATTGGCGGCCTGCGGACCGAACAGGTTGCGCGGCGTACAGCCCGGATCGAGCCCGGCGAGCGTTGAACGGCAGACGATCCGCCCCGACACCGGATCGCGCACCGCATCGGCCGAGGCATAGAGATTGCGCGCGATGGTCAGGTGGTTGGAGCGCAGTTCCTGATCCGTCTGGCCGAAGGTGTAGCTGGCATCATATTTCCATGATCCGCCGAGCGCACCGCGCACGCCCAGCGATCCGTGATAAACGCTGATCTTCGATTCATTTTCCGACAGCGGCAATTCGCCCTCAAACCGGCCCATCTGGAACGACTGGACACCGGCCGTCACCATCCGCGCCAGAACGTCAGGCGGCAGATAGGCATTGTCGCGATAGATCGTATAGGCCGCGCTCGATCCGGTGTTCTGACTGACAAAGGCGCCCTGGGTGGTGTGGCTGTTGGCGTAAAGCCCCTCGGCAAAGATAGTGGTGGCGGGGGAAAGGTCGAATTCGGCACGGGCAAAGGCATTATAGCGGGTTTGCGTGGGCATCAGGCCGATATTCGCCCTCGCGCCATCGCCGCCGCTTTGAAAGGCTGTGCCGGTGTTGGTCCCGTAATTGAAGGGCGCCGAAACGCCGCCGGGCAGGAACTGCGTGCCCTTGAGCGGCCCGGACGAGATCAGCCCGCCATAGGTGCCCGCCGAACTGCGGATCGAGGGGATGACAAGGTTGCGCGGGAAGGCGCCGGTCGCGGGGTTGGCGATGAGGCCCGCATTGTTGTCAAACCATGCCCGCCCGGTGTTCTGATCGGCGCGCAGGCCATCCTGATGGAAATAATCGGCCCCCGCGATGAAGTGGAGGCGGTCATCGGCCGCCGATACGCCATAGGCCACCGATCCGCCCACCGAGGGCAGATCGCCATGGCCCGACACACCGCCCAGCACCTCGGCCTTGAAGCCCTTGAACTTGGTGTCGAGCACAAAGTTGACCACGCCGGCCACCGCGTCCGAGCCATAGGCCGCCGATGCGCCGCCCGTCACCACATCGACCCGGCTGATCAGGCCCTGGGGCAGGATGTTGATATCGACCGAACCGCCGCTGTTGGTGGCGGGCATGCGGCGGCCGTCCAGCAGGACCAGCGTGCGCTGGGCGCCCAGTCCGCGCAGGTTGAGCAGGTTCTGGCCGCTGTTGCCGCCCCGGCTGTTGGTGGTCGAGGGGCTGGATGTCTTGGTGCTGCCGTTGAAGACCGGCAATTGGTTGAGGCCATCGGCCAGATTGGTCGGGGCCGAGGCGCGCAACTGCTCGGTGGTGGTGATGGTGACTGGGGTGGGTGCCTTAAAGCCGGTGGCGACGCGGCTGCCGGTTACGACGATCGCGGCGTCAGCGGGGCTGGCGGGGGCGGTTTCGGCCGCCGGGGGCGTTTCGGCGGGGAGGGTTGCGGCGGGCGCCGGGTCCGCCTGCTGGGCCAGCGCGGGGGCCGCCATCAGCAGGACCATGGCAACCGGCATCAGCGCCGCCCCCTGGATGAATTTGCTTTTCGCGTTGGTGTTGGTCACTTTCATCTCCCTAAACTTATATAATTATTGAAATTTTATGCCTGACGATTGAGCCTGCCACCGATCAGCAAGGCCAGCAGGGAAAGCAGAGCGGCCGCCGCGCACCATGCGCCCGGAATGGCCTTGTCGCCGGTCGCCTCGATCAATGCGGTGCAGATCGCCGGGGTGAAGCCACCGAAGATCGCCGTGGCCATGCTGTAGGCGAGGCTGAAGCCGACCGTGCGGACGTGGGCGGGGATCACCTCGGTGAGATAGACGATGAAGGCCCCGTTGTAGGTGGCATAGACCGCCGCCATCAGCAGTTCGGCGGTCAGCAACCCGCCAAAGCTGGGGCTGGCCACCAGCCAGAGCATAAGGGGATAGGTCATCACAGCCGCCAGCGCGGTGGCCCCGATCAGCAGAGGACGGCGGCCGATCCGGTCCGACAGCGCCCCCATAACCGGCAGCAGCACGAAATTGGTGATGCCCACACAGGCCGTGATGAACAGGCTTTCGCCGGGGCCAAGCTTGAGCACCTTGCTGCCATAGGTGGGGGTGTAGGCGGTGACCATATAGAAGAACACCGTCGTCATCACCGCCATCAACGTGCCCTGCAGGACAAGACCCCAGTTGCTGCCGATCATGCGCATGATCTGGCCGATCTGCGGATGTTCCTTGCGGTTGAGAAAGGCGTCGGTTTCCTCGACATGGCGGCGGATCAGGAACAGGAAGGGGATCATCGCGCAGCCGATCACGAAGGGCACGCGCCAGCCCCAGTCCTGCATGGTTTCGGGCGACAGGTTGGAGGAAACCAGCAGCCCGATGAGCGCGGCAAAGACCACCGCCGCCTGTTGGCTGGCCGATTGCCACGCGGTGAAGAAACCCTTGCGATGGGGTGGGGCGATTTCGTTGAGATAGACCGAAACCCCGCCCACCTCGACCCCGGCCGAGAGACCCTGGACCAGTCGCCCGGCCAGAATGATGAGTGGTGCGGCCAGACCGATCTGGGCATAGGTGGGGGTGACGGCAATGGCCAATGTGCCCACCGCCATCAGGCCAAGCGTCAGCAGCAGCCCCTTGCGGCGGCCATGGCGGTCAACATAGGCCCCCAGCACCAGCGCCCCCACCGGCCGCATCAAAAAGCCCGCGCCAAAGGTCATCAGCGTCAGCAGGAGCGAGGCAAATTCGCTGCCCGTGGGGAAAAATGCCTTGGAAATATAGGTGGCGTAATAGCCGAAAACCATGAAATCGAACATTTCAAGGAAATTGCCGCTGGCCACGATGAAGATCGATTTGAAGGCCGATTTGCCGCGCGCGGCCCCGGCATCTGCAATACGGTCTGCCGAGAGGGTGGATGACGTGTTCATGGCGTTACCTTCTGCGATGCCGGCTCCATGCCGCTGGCGCGGATGGCGGCTTCGGCTTTGGAAGAGGACAGGAAATCGAGCAGGCTGCGGGCAGCCTGTTGCCGGGGCGAACTGGCCACGACGCCACCCGAAAAAGCGGTCACTTTCTGGAGCTCGTCGGGCACAAGGCCGATGATGCGGATGCCTTTGACGGGTTTGAGTTCGGACAATTGCTGAAAACCGATCTGGGCCTCGCCGCGCGCCACGATTTCGCCCACGGGCGTCGCGGGGATCATGCGACCCTTGGGCCGGACAATGTCGGCCACGCCCAGCCTGTCGAGCATGGTGGTCTGGATATAGACGCCGCTGGCACTGTCGGACCATGCCACCGAGGGGGCCGCGATCAGCGTCTGGCGCAGGGCCTGCGGGGTGGAAATGTCTGGCGCGGGGGCGCCTTCCCGCACCGCCACGGCGATTTTGGACAGCGCCAGATCCACCGAGGTGCCCTGTGTAATCCTGCCCTGCGCGGTCAGCGCGTCGAGGGCCGAGCGGGCGAGAATAACGACATCGGCATCCTCGCCGCGGGCCAGCCGGGCCGGGATGGCATTGGCCGTTGCGCCCATCGAGGGGCCATGGCCAATGGCGATCCTTGTGCCGGTTTGGGCCGTGTATTGCGCGGCCAGCACGTCAAAGGCGGCGTTGAACCCGCCCGAGGTCAACACATGCAGTTCGTTTGCGGCGACAGGCACGGCGGATGGCGCGCGCGCGGTCGGATTGTGGCAAGCGGCCAGCAGCGGGGCCAGCACAAGCCCCAGCACGACGCCCCGGCGAAGCCGCGAGGCAGGTTCGCCCGCGCCGGTCCGCGCATCGCTATTCATCAGCCGGTGCATGACAGCCTCGCTCCCTTGGATCGCCTCTTTGGGCGTTTTTGCCTATGGCCGGACGCAAGATGGCGCCCGCCTGTGTTTGACTATAGAAGCAACCGGACATATATTTATCAAATGCAATTATTGGCGCACGTAATGTGTTAGGCGCATAAATAGCCGGGGGATGAAGAGTGCTGCGTCATCTTTATGTGCAGGTTGTGCTGGGGGCGCTGGCCGGTATCGTCGTGGGCTATTTCTGGCCGCGGCTGGGCGTGCAGCTGGGGCCGCTGGGCATTGCTTTTGTCAAGACGATGCGGATGATGGTGCCCCCGATCCTGTTCTGCACCATCGTGGATGGCATCGTGCTGCATGGCGGGGCGGTGCGCACGGGCACCACGGTGGCGCGGGCGCTGATCGTGTTTGCTGCGATCACCGTCGGCGCGCTGCTGATGGGCCTGCTGGTGGCCAGCCTGCTGCGTCCGGGCGCCGGTCTTCAGGTTCCCCCGCTGGTGGCCGGCGGCGTCGATCTGCATCACCAACTGGCCGGAGCGCCCATCAATGGGCCGGGCGAATTTCTGCTGCGCATGGTGCCGGAAACCTTCTTTTCCGCTTTTACCGCCGGAGACATCCTGCCCGTGCTCTTCATCGCGGGTCTGGTAGGCTTTGGGCTGATCCATATCGGCGCGGCGGGCGAGCCCATTGTCCGGGGCTTGCGCGTTCTGGCCCAATTGCAGTTTGCCATCGTAGGTTTCCTGCTGCGGGTGGCGCCCATCGGCGCTTTCGGGGCGATCGCCTATACGGTGGGGGCCTATGGCATTGGTTTCATCAGTTCGCTGGGCCTGCTGGTGGCCACTTTGGCGCTGGCCTGCCTTGGGCTGATGGCGGCCTTGCTGCTGGTGGTCCATGCGCGCACAGGCCTGCGCCCGTTTGCCCTGCTGCGGCATTTTCGGGATGAAATGCTGATCATCGCGGGCACCTCGTCAAGCGAGGTGGTGCTGCCCCGTCTGATGTCCAAGCTGGAAGGCATGGGCGGCGATCCGGCGGTGGTCGGCCTGGTGATGCCGGTGGGCTATACGCTCAATCTGGCTGGGACAGCGGTCTATCTGATCGTCGCCACGCTGTTTCTGTCCGAGGCGCTGAATATCCCCCTGCCGCCCGAGCGGATCGCGCTCTATCTGCTGGTCATGCTGGTGACATCCAAGGCCGCCGCCGGGGTGATCGGCAGCGGCTTTTCCGCGCTTTTGCTCACGCTTTCGCTGCTGCCCGACGTGCCCGTGGCGGCGGCGGCCATGCTGATTGCGGTGGATCGCATTCTCTCTACCCTGCGCGCCCTGACCAGCGGCGTGGCGAATATCAGCGCTACCTTGCTGGTGGCGCGATGGAACGGCGGGCGCTTTACGCTTTAGCCTTTGTCCAAGCCTCGGACAGCAGGCTGACCAGCCGGGCGCAGGCGGGCGACAATTGCGCGCCGGGCCTTTGCAGCAGCCCGATGCTCCGGAAAATTATAGGGTCCCTGAGCGGGCGCCAGACCAGATTGCCCGCCTCAGGCCCCGCGCAGGCCAGTTGCGGCAGCACCGATGGCCCCAGTCCGGCATCCGCCAGCGCCAGCGCCGATGTCAGGCGCGTGACTTCGTAAAACCAGCTCAGATTGATGCCTTGGGCGGCCAATCCCGCCTCCAGCGTGGTGCGGTTGCCGCTGGCCCGGTGGACCGTCACCAACCGGCGATCCACCAGATCGGCCCAGCCGACCTCGCCTTTGGCCGCAAGCGGATCATCCTTGCGGCACACCAGCCCATAGGGATCGTCATGCAGCGCTGTATAGGCAAGATCGGAATCCGGCCCGACCGGCAAAGACAGGCCGAATTCGGCCTCGCCGGTGCGCACCGCTTCGGCGCATTCCCCGGCGGAAAGGTCGAGGATGCGCACGCGGGTATTGCGATAATCGAGCGAAAAGCGTTGCAGCACTTCGGGCAGGAACTGCACCGTGGCGCTTGGGATACTGGCCAATGTGATGCGGCCCGCCGCGCGTTCGCCCTGCGCCATCAGGCCAACGAGCGAGCCGTCGATTTCCTGCAGCATCCGGCGTATCAGCGGCACCACCTGCGCACCCGCCGCTGTCAACCGCACGGTCCGCGTGGTCCGCTCGACCAGAACCGTGCCGACCGCCTGTTCCAGTTTCTGGATCCGGCGGCTGAGCGCGGGCTGGGACAGGTTCAACTGTTGCGCCGCGCGCATGAAGCTGCGTCCATCCGCTACCGCCACCAGCGCGCGCAGGTCCAGCAATTCGCAGTTCATCGGGATTGGAAAGGTCATACCGGCCTGTCTGATTATGGTGCTGCGCGCATCGAGAAACTGTGAACAGCCTCACAGGGCGGTTCCTCCTTTCTATGGGCCAGTCTTTGGCTCAATTGAAGAGCCCGCGTGTCATGCATGGGGTAGGGGCAGGGGTGGATCCTTGCCCAAGGTTCTAGAAAAGTGGGAGACTTGCGGACGGGTCGACCGGAATCTGCGCGTTTCAATGTCGGCCAGGCCGCCCCCGCTTTCCCCGCAGGGAACCTATGGATGCTGCGTCTTTATGTTTGGGCCTGCCCGCCAGCGCAGGCGCAGCTTGACGGCGAGGGTTGATGAATTCCGGTCATCGGCCGCACAATTTGCGCAGCGACTCCAGATCCTTGGGCCGCAGAGGCGCGCGCCACGGGGCGCAGGGGCGCTGGCCCGCCGGGACATAGGCGGCCATGGGCAGGCCAAAACCCTCGCCGCCCAGACGCTGCGCCAGTTCCTGCGCCTGAGCGTGGGGCATGACGGCCACCTGACCGGCCAGCGCGGGAGGCGGTGGAATCGGCCGGTCCACCCATGCCAGAACCACCTGATCGGGCTTTGCTGCCGCCACCAAAACGGCCAGATCGCGCCATTCGGCCATGCAGGGCGCACACCAGCGCGCACCCAGCAAAATGACCTGTCCGCCGCCCGATGGCGGCTGCGCTTTCACCGGGAGGGCAGTCAGAAAAGCTCCGCATAGGGCGATAGACAGTTTGCGCATCGCTACTTACTATGCCCATGAATGAGTTGTGTAAATCGGGAGGATGTCTTGCAGATCTCACGTATTGCTCTGGGCGCTGCGCTGGTTCTGCAAATGGGGGCGCCGCTCTGCGCGCAAACCGCACCCGCTGCCAAGCCCGACCTTCAATCGCTGTTCAATGCCGCCACCGACGCATGGGTGAACAATGATTGCGTCAAGGCTTTGCCGATCTTTGCGCAACTGGCCGATGATCCGCGCATCAGGCCGGGCACTTTGCCCTATGCCGCGATTGCCGTGCGGCGCGGCGATTGCCTGATCGCCATAGGGCAAACCGCGCAGGGCGAGCTTATGGTGCAGCAAGGCCTGCCTCAATTGACCCGCGCGGGTGAGGAATTCGCCAATGAGGTGGTGCGCGTCGAACAAAGATTGGGCAATCTGGCTGCGGCGCGGTGGGACCACGATACGGCGCTGGCCCATTACAAGGCCGCGCTGGCGCTGTTGAAAGGTCAGGAGCGGTCGCAGACGTTGATGTGGCTGGCGCAACTGACCAGTTTCGACAGCGGAAATCAGGCGCTGGACACGGTGGAGGAAGGCTATGCGCTGGCCTCGGCCGAGGCCAAGCCGGACAAGCATGCACAGGCGATGTGGCAGATGATGAAGGGGCGCATCCTGCTCAATCATGGCCGGGTCAAGGAAGGGCGGGCGGCGCTGGAGCAGGCCCTCAAGCTCAGCCCCGGCACCAATGGCCGCCTTTCGGTCGAGGAGGCGCTGCTGCGCGCCGATCTGGCGCAGGCGGCTATGCTGACGAAGGACCGCGAGACGGCCTATAGCTTTATGGCCGCATCCGGCGCAGGCAGGCTGGAAAAGTCCCTCTTTACCAAGGCGGGGCAAATGGAACCCCCGATGTGCGGCCCCGACACCGGGCTGGAGCCGGAGGATCGCGCCGTGGTTGAATTCACCATCAGCGGTCAGGGGCAGGTGGAAAGCGCGCGGACCGTTTATGCCAATGGCTCCTATGCCAAAGCCTCCGCCTTTGCCCGTGCGGTACAGCAATGGGTATGGCCGCGCGAAGATGCCGCGCGCATTCCTGAGTTCTTTCGCATCGCCACGCGGGTCGAGATCGTGTGTACCCGCGCGGAAGGTACAGGCGGTATTTCCGCGCTCAACCCGCTGCTGACCCGGTTTTCGCAATGGGCGCCTGCGTCGGATGGGCTGCCATGGTCGCGCTGGCTCGCGGCGGCCGAGGCGGCGCAGAAGGCGGGCAAGGAGGATGCCGAACTGGCGGCGCTTGTGCGACTGGCGCTGGTCGATCTGCGCGGGGCACAGGACCGGCAGGCTTCGATTGAGCGCGGGCTGGTGCTGGCGCGGGGCGGATCGCGGGCCATTCCTGCCGAGGCTGCACATGCTGCGCTGGTGCTGCTCGAATCCTCGCGGCCCCAAACGGGTCATAAAGGGGAGGATAGCGAGCGGGTGGCGATGGATCAGTTGCTGGCGCTGGCCGATGATCCGGCGCTGGCGCAGGATGCTCTGGCGCAGGACACCGCGCTGTTGATAGGGGCGCCTGCCCGCGCACGCAGCAGTCAGGCCGAGCGCATCCAGGTCGCCCTGATCCGCGTGGCCCAGGACCAGCGGCTTGCCGAACATCACCCCCTGCGCCAGTTCGCGCAATTGCGGCTGGCCAATGAGGCGGCGCGCAGCGGCGATCTGGACAAGGCCGGGCAATGGTTCGCCACCACCGGTCTGACACAGGAGCAGTGCGCCTTGATCGGCCCGCGCCCGGCGTTGACCAATAGCAACAGCGCGCCATCGCATTTCCCGACCGAGGCGCTGCGCTATGGCTTCGAGGGATGGGCGCGCACCGAATTCGACATTCAGGCCGATGGCCATACCGCGCAAGTCCGCACGGTGATCGCCTATCCGCCCTTTGTCTTTACCGATGCGGCGCGCGATATGTTTACCGGGGTGCGTTATCAGTCCAGCTATCGCCCCGAACGCGGCGCGGCATGCAGCGCCAGCAGCGATTTCGTGCGTTTTGTCATCCCAGGCAATATAAACACGGTCAAAGTGATCAAGCCCAAGAGTTGAGGATCGGACAGCGGGTTCAAAGCGGGCGAGGAGGGCGCGCCATGGGGCGCAGCAGGGCATCGCCCGCCATCGCCAGCACATTGCCCGCCCAGAACAGCAGCACCGCGCCCATCGCAACGGCCATTTCCCAGGGGGAACCGGGGTGGGGCGGCAGGGCATGGCGCCCGATAAAGAGCATCCGCGCCAGCCCCGCCGCCAAAGCCAGCAAGACCAGCCCCGTCAGCCGCAAGGCGCGATCAGCGCGCGGGCCGGGGGCGAATTTCAAAAAGCGATAGATGGGCGACATCGGACAATTCCTGCCTTTGAGCAGGGCCATCCCTAAGCCTGATGGGCGTTAAGCCTCTACGCGAAGCTGGGCGCAATTGCGTGAAGTCTGCATAAAAGCCGGCGATGATCGGCGGACGCAAAAAGACGGGCGACCTTGCGGGCCGCCCGTCCAGGATGGGGGTCTTTTCTCTTTATACCACGAGGGAGTCTGCACCTCGTGTGGGGTAATGCCGATTAGAAGGTGATCTGCACCTCGCCGCCGAAGGTGCGGGGCGGGTTGAAGTTGCCGTAATCGCCCAGCACCGCATCATTCGCGCCCGAGCGGCGATAGATGTAGGTGGTGTTGAACAAGTTGCGGCTCCACACCGAGAAGGTCGCCTTGGTCGCGCCGCTCATCGGCACCGAGGCCAGAGCGATGCGGCCGTTGACGACGAAGCTGGCGTCGGTCTTCACCGGCTCGTTCTGGAAGCTGTACTGCGACTGGGCATAGTTGGCGTCCAGATGCACGCGCACCTCGCTGCCATTGGCGTTCACCGGCATGACGTAATCGGCATAGGCCGAGGCGGCATTGCGCGGCGTATAGACCGTATAGACCTGATACAGGGCATTGTTCAGGAACGGATTGGCCGTGGGCGGAACAAAGGTGTAGGTGTAGGCGTAGGACGCGCCCAGCGTGACGCCTTCGGCCGGCTTGACCGTCAGGTCGGCCTCGATCCCGCGGATCTTGGACGTGCCCGGCGCGTTGCGGGTTTCCTCGGTGTGCAGGTTGAAGGTCGGGCTGTTGGGGTTGGTGTCGACATTGTCGAAGTCGGTCTGCGTGCCGGTGCGGTCCATCATGTAACCCGCCAGGTTGAGGCGAACGTGATGGTCCATCAGGTCCATCTTGGTGCCGATTTCATACGAGCGCACGACTTCGGGGCCAAACGAGTTGAAGGTCTGCGAACGGTCATTGGCGCCGCCCGCACGATAGCCGGTCGAATATTTGGCATAGAGGTTGACGTTGCGCGTCAACTCATAGGCGGCAACCGCCAGCGGGTCGAAGCGGCTGACGCTTTCGTTGAACAGGAAGTTCGACGAAATGCCCTGCACCAAGTAAAGCGTGCCGTGACGCTTTTCATTGGTGTAGCGGCCGCCCAGCGTCAGGTGGAATTTGTTGTCCAGCCATTCGGGCGTATAGGTCATCTGGCCAAACGCGGCATAGCTGCGGGCATAGGCTTCGCTGGCGCGCTGCAGGAACTGCTGGCCGATGGCCCAGCCCTGATTTTTCGAGGTGACAGCGCCCGAGACCGTTTCGCTGTTGATCGTATAGCCGGTGCCGTCCGCATTCCAGGTGTTCGAGCTGGGGGTCGATGCCTGTTCCTGGGCGCGTTCATTGAAGTAATAGCCGCCCAGCACATAGTCGACCTGCGGGATGCTGCCGACCAGTTGCAGTTCCTGGCTGAACTGACGCTGGTTCAGGTAAGACAGGCTGTAGCGGCTGAAAGCGGTGTTGGGGGCAAAGATGGTGCGCGCCGCGCCGCCCGAATTGTCCCACTGCTCGGTCGAAACACGGCGCCATGCCGTGATCGAGCGCAGCTCCATGCCCGGCATCACCTTATAGTTCAGGTGCAGCGAGGTGCCTTCGGTGCGGTCGACGCTGGGCTGCTGGGGCACGCCGATCGGGGCCGTCGACAGGCGGTTGCCGCCCGTGGGGGTGACCAGCGGCGAGAGCGGGGCGATGCAGGTCTTGCCAGCGGTGCAGTTGGCGCCGTTCAGTGTCAGGCTGGAGCCGTTGTAGGTTCCGACCGGCAGGCCATTGGGGTTGTAGTTGATGAGCTGGCTGAAATTGGGCGTGTTTTCGTCGCGGCCCTTGTCATAGGACACCAGCGCCGAGAAGCCTTGAATTGGGGTCCACTTGGCGCTGATGCGGCCGCCCACGCGCTCATACTGGTTCCACCCGGCTTGCCCTGCCAGCGGGTTCTTGACGGTGGCGTCCTGATGCTGTTCCACCGCGTCGATCTTGACCGCGATATTGTTGAATTCGGGCAGGTCCAAGTGGCCCTCGGCGGTGTGGCTGCCGTAATTGCCCACGCCTGCCGAGAAGCGGCCGCCGAACTGGCCGCTGGGGTCGCGCGTCACGATGCTGACGGCGCCGCCTTCGGTGTTGCGGCCAAACAGAGTGCCCTGCGGACCTTTCAGCACTTCGATGCGCGAAACGTCGAACAGCGCAGCGTTCAGGCCCTGCGAGCGGGCGAGATACACGCCGTCGATATAGACGCCGACGCCGCTGTCGCGGGCGGTCTGGTTCTGGTCGAAGGGGACGATGCCGCGGATGCCGACCGTCAGCGCCGACTGGCGCGCTTCGAAGGTGGCCACGCGCAGCGAGGGCACGCCGCCATCGGCCAGGTCGATCAGGCTTTGAACATGGCGGTCCTTGATGACCTGCTCGCTGACCACCGAGATGGCCACCGGGGTCTTCTGCAGGTTGGTTTCGCGCTTGGTGGCGGTCACGACAATGTCGGTCAGTCCGGTGCCGTTGCCTTCTGCCGGGGCGGCGTCGGCTGCATGGGCAACGCCCGCATTCATCAGCACAAGCGCGCTCAACGGCAGGGCCAGAAGGGCCTTGGAATGTTTCACCTGATATTCCTCCGAGGGGTGCAGCCGGGTTGGAGAGGATGGCTGCTGTTGGCAGTAACTTTAGTTAATCGGTAAGTTACAGCGCCCTCTATCCATCGATGTTTGCACTTTTGTGACGATTCGGAAGCATTCTTCGCAGATGCCCTTTCCTGGGGCCTGGTGCGTGCACACCCTGATGAAAGGGCCGCATTGACTGGGCCGAAATTCATGCCAAGGAAGAAGGCCATGCCGCAACATCAGGAAAGGAACCGGGTTTGACCCGATCGCGTTCTGGTCTGGTTCTGGCCGTGATGCGCAGTTTGATGGCGGCCCTGTTTGCGGTGTGGCTCTGGATGGCGCCGCATCATCATGCGCAGGGCGGGGCCGAAACGGTGTGGCTGTTTGGCGCCTATCTGGTCTTTGCGCTGGTGATGCTGGCGGTGGCGGCGCAAAGCTGGTGGTATGATTTCCGGCTGGCGCGGGCGGCCTTCGCGGTCGATGTCGCCACCTTCCTTGTCGGCCTCTATCTGACCGAGGCGGTGACGCTGGATTTCTTCAGCTCCTTCATGGCCTTCTTCGCCTTTCTGATGCTCAATTCGGCCACGCGGTGGAACAGGCGGAGCATCCTGCTGATCGCGGTGGGGCTGGCGGCCTGTTTCCTGCTGGCGGGGCTGCTGGTCGAATGGGGCGAGTTTCATTTCGACACGACCAAATTCATCCGCCGCTTCAGCACGCTGGCGCTGCTCTCGCTGATGCTGGGCTGGTTCGCCTTCAACCGACAGAATCTGCCCGTGGCCCGTTATATACGGCCCGATGTGGCGCAGGACCCTCTGGCCGGGGTGCTGGATTATGCGATGGGGGCCTATGGCGCCACAGGGGGCGCCATTGCATGGATGGCGCAGGGTGAGAGCCGCCCTATCATCCGCACTTGCGGCAAGATGGGCGAGGGGGCGGAACTGGCCGCTCTGGATCTGCCTTTGCCGGCGGGTGGTATGGTGTTCGATGCTCCGCGTCGCCGCGCGCTGGTCCTCAATGATCAGGATCGCATGGTGGCCATGGCGCCCGCGCCGATGGAGGGGCTGATCGCGGACTTTGCGGGGGCGCAGGGCCTGTCCTTGCCGATCATCGGGCGCACCGGGCGCGGGCAACTGGTGCTGACGGGCATAGCGGGCCTCAATTGCGACGATCTCTTTGCCGCCAAAAGCGTGGTGCGCGAAGTGGCCGCCGCGATGGATGAGGAGGAAACCGAGGCCATGGCGCGCGAAGTGGCCATGTCGCGCCTGCGCACCCAGATCGCCGCCGATCTGCATGACAGCGTGGTGCAAACGCTGGCCGGGGCGAAATTCCGGCTGGAGGCCTTACGCTATAAACTGGCGCAGGGGACGGCCGCGCCTGATGACATCGACCTGCTCTGCGCCGGGCTGGCGGCCGAACAGGGCCATGTGCGCGCCATCATCGAACGCCTGCGTCAGGGGCAGATCCAGCCGGGGCAGCGCGACCTGCTTCAGGAACTGATCCCGCTGGCCGACCAGCTTTCCGCGCAATGGCTGGTGGCGGTGTCGGTATCGGTGTCGGCGGAGGGTAAGGGGCCGGTCATCGTACCCACCGCGCTCAATTTCGAGATCCAGCAGATCCTGCGCGAGGCCACCGCCAATGCCGCCCGCCATGGACAGGCGCGCCATGTCCGTGTCGAACTGGACACCACCGACGGCGGGCTGAGCATGGCCATTGTCGACGATGGCATCGGCTTTGCCCCCGATGCGCTGGGCGATCCCCCGCAATCCATCGCCGCGCGCGTGGCAAGGCTGGGAGGGGGCTTGACCATCGGGCTGATCCACGGGCAAACGCGCGTGCTTGTAACTCTGCCCATGGAGCCTGCCGGATGACCAGCATCGTCATTGCCGACGATCATGCGTTTTTGCGCGCCGGGCTGGAGCAGGTGCTGGGCAGTCTGGGTTTTGCGATTGTGGCCTCGGTGGGCGATGGCGATGCGGCGCTGGCGGCGGTGGCGGAAAAGGACCCCGATCTGGTGATCGTCGATCTGCGGATGCCGGGGCGCAATGGGGTGGCGGTGCTGGAGGCGCTGCGGGAGCAGGGCGATACCCGGCCTGTGCTGATGCTGGCGGCCGAGATCGACGATGCCAGTCTGGTTGCCGCGATTCGGCTGGGCGTCAACGGCATCCTGCTGAAAGACAGCGATGCCTCGGCCTTGAAGGAGGCCATCGACACGGTGATGGCCGGAACGCGGGCGATCTCGATGGCGATGATGGAGCGGGCCTTTATGCTGGCCTCGCAGCCCTCGCCAGCCAACCCGCTCGATGCGCTTGGCGAGCGTGACCGGCGGATCGTCGAAGGGGTGGCGGCGGGCCTGCGCAACCGCGAAATTGCTGAAAACCTAGCCATTTCCGAAGGCTCGGTGAAGGTCTATCTCCACCGCATCTTCGACCGGCTGAATGTGGGCAATCGCACCGAACTGGCGCTGCTGGTGCGCGGGGGAGAGGGCGGTCGCTGACATTCTAAATTTGTCATTTGCGGCATTCTGCGGGGCCGGGGGCGGCTTGTCATCTATCTGTCATAAATGGTTCCTACCCGCCACCTATCGAGCGCGGCAGGATCGGACTGTCGGCCGGACAGGACACCGACAATGATGACCGGAACGAAATGGGCAGGCGCCGGCCTTTTGGCCGCAATGATCGCGGCCGCGCCCGTCGCCGCGCAGACCCGCGTGAATTACAGCGTGACCGACAGGATCGCCGGGGCCGATGGCGGCTGGGATTATGCGCGCGTCGATGCCCCGCGCGGCGTGCTGTATGTCGCGCGCAGCAATGCGGTGATGGCGCTCGATCTGACCACGCGCAAGGTGACCGATGCGGTCACCAGCGCCGAGGGCGCGCATCAGGTGATCCTGATCGACGATGGCGCGACCCTTGTGGAAACCGACGGCAAGAGCGGCCTGACCCGCTTTGTTGAAGTAGCCAGTGGCAAGGTGATCGCGCAGGTGCCCAGCGGCAAGAAGCCAGATGCGGCGTTTTACGATGCCGCCACCGGCCAGATTGCGGTGATGAGCCCGGGCAGCGACACGATCACCAGCATCGACGCCAAGACCCATGCGGTGACGGCCACGATGAAGCTGGCGGGCGGTCTGGAATTTGCGGTCAGCAACGGGCGCGGCGGGGCCTTTGTCAATCTTGAGGATGAGAACAGGATTGCCGAAGTTGATCTCAAAGCTGGCCGGGTGCTGCGCAAGATTGCCATGCCCGGTTGCGTCGGCCCAACGGGCCTGGCCATGGTGGCCGGGGGCAAGCGGCTGATCTCGGCCTGCGCCAATGGCGTGGCGGTGGTGGCCGATGTGGCCAGCGGCAAGGCCGTGGCCAAGCTGCCCATCGGCAAGGACGCCGACGCGGTGATCGCCGACGAGGCGCGCGGGCTGGCCTTCATCCCCTGCGGCGGCAGCGGCACGCTGGTCGCGCTCGACATCCGCCGCGCCGATCATATCGCCGTGGCGCAGGTCATCCCCACCCAGATCGGCGCCAAGACCGGCGCTGTGGACCCGCGCGATGGCCGGGTCTATCTGCCCGCCGCCACGCTGGCCGCGCCCGAGGCCGGAGCCAAGCGCGGCAAGCCGGTGCCGGGCAGTTTCGTCATTCTGGTTGTGTCGCCCAAAGCCTGAGGAAGGAATTCGCGATGATGAAAGCGATACTGAGCGCTGCCCTGCTGGCGGTGGCCATGCCTGCGATGGTGCCCACGGCCGCCTTGGCGCAAAGCGCGCCTGCCAAGCCCAAAACACTGCAATATCTGGATGCCACGCTGTTCCAGCCGGTGCTGATCCTGCCCGCGCCGGTGGCCAAGGATATGCCCGCCAATGCGCGCGAGCTGGCCATGTTGCACCAGCTGATCGCCGGCGCCAGCCCTCAGCGTTTGAAGCAGGCCTATCAGGATGCGATCCACGAGGACCCGGCGGTCTTTAACGAAACGCTGGGCGTCGATCTGAAAAAACTGCCCGCGACGTGGGAATTGCTGGAAATCGTCAACCATGAATCCGCTGTCGTGGCCAGCATTGCCAAGGATCATTTCCATCGCATGCGGCCCTACAGCGCGGATGCCTCGCTGCCTTTTTGCGAAGGCAAGGCCGATCCGGCCAAGCCTGCCTATCGCTCCTATCCCTCGGGCCATTCGACGCTGGGCTATGCGGTGGGTGTGGCTCTGGCGCGGCTGTTGCCCGCCAAGGCGGACAGGATCATGGACCGCGCACAGGATTATGCGATGAGCCGCGAATATTGCGGCGCGCATTACGCCAGCGACATTCAGGCCAGCGAGGTGATCGGCACGCTGGCGGCCACGCTCTTGCTCAACGATCCGCGTCTGGCCGACAAGGTGGCGGCGGCAAGGGTGGAATTGAACCGGATCTGACGCCTGTCGGGGCCTGTCGCTTGCGCCCGAGCGGGGCGGCGGGCCTGTTATGGGTAAATCTGCCTAATACGAAAGCATAGGTGGTTTTCTCTATTTTGCCTGAGGTGCGGTCCGCAATATATAAAAAGATGCCGTGTTAAATCATCTGCGTTTGGGTGGATGAAAGGCATGGCCTTGCTGCGGTATTTTCATAATATTCTGAATGATCATGGTTATGCCCCGCATGGCTTCTGCCTGCTGTGGCAACCGGAACTGATCTGGACGCATGTGATGGCCGATGCGATCACGGCGCTGGCCTATTTCACCATCCCGGTCGCGCTGGTCATGCTGGTGCGCAAGCGCGGCGATATCGCGTTCAGCTGGGTGTTCATCTGCTTTGCGGTGTTCATTCTGGCCTGCGGGGCCACGCATGTCATTTCGATCATCACCCTGTGGCATCCGATTTACGGCATTCAGGCGCTGGTCAAGGCGCTGACCGCCGTGGTTTCGGTGGCAACGGCCGCCGCGCTCTGGCCGCTGATGCCCAAGCTGCTGGCCATTCCATCGCCCGCGCAATTGCGGCTGGCCAATGAGGCGCTGGCCGCGCGGGTCGAGGAGCGCGATGCGGCCATCGAGCAATTGCAGGCCGAAATCGCCGAGCGCCGAAGCATTCAGGCCCAACTGGCCGACCGCAGCCGCGAACTGGACATTGCCCGATCCGTGGCCGAAAGCGCCAGCCAGGCCAAGTCGAATTTTCTGGCCAATATGAGCCATGAATTGCGCACGCCGCTCAATGCCGTGATGGGCTATGCCCAATTGCTGATGCGCGAAAAGGGCATCGAGGAGCGCCACCAGCACGCCGCCCGCACCATCCATGACAGCGGCCAGCACCTGCTCACGCTGATCAATGACATTCTGGATCTGTCGAAAATCGAGGCGGGCAAGCTGGAGCTTTATCCCGCCAGCATCGACCTGCGCGGATTCCTCAATGGGATCGCGGCGATCATGCGCGTGCGGACCGAGGAAAAGGCGCTGGATTTTGTCTGCGATCTGGCCCCCGATCTGCCCGATTTCGTGCTGGCCGATGAAAAGCGGCTGCGTCAGGTGCTGCTCAACCTGCTGGGCAATGCGGTCAAATTCACCGACCGGGGCCGGGTGACGCTGTGCGCCAGCGTGCTGATGATCAGCGGTCAGAGCGTGCGGCTCAATTTCGCGGTGCGTGACACCGGGGTGGGGATCGCCGCGCAGGATCTGTCCGCGATCTTCATGCCCTTTGAACAGGTGGGCGCCAATGACAAGCGTTCGGGCGGCACCGGGCTTGGCCTGTCGATCAGCCGCCAGTTGATCGAATTGATGGACGGCACGCTCAAGGTCGAAAGCGCGGTAGGTGAGGGCAGCCTGTTCTGGTTCGACCTTGATCTGGCCGTGTCGCACCGCCAGGCGGACGGCGGGGTCAATCCGGCCGAATGCACCGGCTATCGCGGCGACCGGCGCCGGGTGCTGATCGTCGATGACATCACCGCCAATCGCGAAGTGCTGGCCGCGCTGCTGGCCGATCTGGGCTTTATCGTTGAACAGGCGCCCAATGCGCAGGATGGGATTGCGCAGGCCATCGCCTCGCCGCCCGATCTGATCCTGATGGACATCCGTATGCCGGGCATGGATGGGCTGGAGGCGATCCACGCGCTGGGCGAGCACAGGGGCTTGCGCCATGTCCCGATCATCGCGGTATCCTCTGGCATCTCGCCGCAAAATCAGGCCGCCGCGCTGGCGGCCGGCGCGCGCTCCTTCCTGCCCAAGCCGCTGGACCGGGCCGAGATGATCCGGCTGGTGGGCGAGGCGATCGGGCTGGAATGGGTGGTCGAACAGGCTGAGGCCAAGGATGATGCCATGACCATTCCCGCGCCCGATGTGCTCGGCGCGCTGCATCAGGCGGCGGCGGCGGGCAATATGCGCGCGGTGCGCGGCGAGGCCGAAAGGATTGCCGCGCTTGATCCGGCCTATCGCGTCTTTGCCGAAACGATCACGCGCATGGCCCGCGCGTTTCAATCGCAGGCCCTGCTCGCAATGGTCGAGGCCAGCATGGAGAAACGGCCATGAGCGACATGTCGGGCACTTTCGTTGCCGATGCGGGCGCGCAGGTTCAGACCATTCTGGTGGTGGATGACAATCCCGTCAATCTGGGCGTGGTGGGCGAGCATCTGGAGGACAACAACTATAATGTCACCGTCGCGCAGGACGGGATGGAGGGCCTGAAACGCGCCGAACTGGGCCAGCCCGACCTGATCCTGCTGGATGTGATGATGCCGGGCATCGACGGGTTTGAAACCTGCCGGCGACTGAAGGCCAATCCGCTGACCGCCGAAATTCCCGTGATTTTCATGACGGCGCTGACCGATGTGAATGACAAGGTGTCGGCCTTTCAGGCGGGCGGGGTCGATTATATCAGCAAGCCGTTCCAGACCGAGGAAATGCTGGCCCGCGTGCGCACGCATCTGAGCCTTCGCAATGCCCAGAGGAATCTGGCCGCCAGGAATGCCAGGCTCGAAATGGAAATGGCCGCGCGCCATATTGCCGAGGTGAACCTGAAACGCTCCGAGGTCAGCTATCGCCGCCTGTTTGAAACGGCGCCCGATGGGCTGATGCTGGTCGACGCGCAGTCCGGCGAGGTGTTTGACGCGAACCCCGCCGCCATGGATATGTTCAGCCATGACCCGGCCGATGTGCTGGGCAAAACGATCTGGGAACTGGCCGCCTCGGCCCGCATGACTTTTGGCGAGGCGATGCTGAGGGAATCCATGCGCCTCGGCATGGTGAAATATGACGATTGGGAATTGACCGCCGCCAGCGGTGTGGTCACCCATGCCGAAGTGATCGCGCGAACCTATGAAACCGATCAGCGTCAGGTGGTCCTGTTCAATTTCCGCAATATCAATGACCGCAAGGAGGCCGAGGCCCGCATCCGCTATATGGCGCTGCATGATGCGCTGACGGGTCTGCCCAACCGCACGCTGTTGACCGACCGGCTGGGACAGGCCGTGGCGCAGGCCCGGCGCAGCGGCCAGCAGGTGGCCGTGATGATGCTCGATCTGGACCATTTCAAGCATATCAACGATTCGCTGGGCCATCATGTGGGCGATATGCTGTTGCAGACCGTGGCGGACCGGCTGCGCTCCTGCCTGCGCGAATGCGATACGGCGGCGCGGCTGGGGGGCGATGAATTTGTCATCCTGTTGGGCGATGTGGCCCATGCGGGCGATGTCGATGTGGTGGCGGCCAAGGTGCTTCAGGCGCTCAAAAGCGCGTTCCTGATCGAGCAGCACCAGTTGCACATCGGCGGCAGCATTGGCGTCAGCACATTCCCGCAGGACGGCGAGGACCCGGCCAAGCTGCTGCGTTCGGCCGACACCGCCATGTATGACGCCAAGGGCAACGGGCGCGGCATCCACCGCCATTTCACCCCGGCGATGAATGAGGCCACGATGCGTTGGCAGGAATTGGCCAATGATATTCACATGGCCTGCGTCAACGGCGAGTTCACCCTGTATTACCAGCCTCAGGTGGCCCTGGATGGTTACCACGTCACCGGGGTCGAGGCCCTGTTGCGCTGGAACCATCCGGTGCAGGGGCTGGTGCTGCCCTCGGTCTTTGTGCCGCTGCTTGAGGAACTGGGGCTGATCGTCGAGGTGGGCGAATGGGTGCTGGAACAGGCCTGCCGCCAGAATGTGGCGTGGCAAAGGGCGGGCCATCCGCCGATCCGCATGGCGGTCAACCTTTCGGCCCAGCAATTCTATCGCGGCGATATCGTCAGGAGCGTCAGGCGCGCGCTGGAGATTTCGGGCATGGACCCGCAATGGCTCGAACTGGAACTGACCGAGAGCCTGACGCTGGACGATACCGAGGTGACGATCCAGATCATGAATGATCTCAAGGCGTTGGGCGTAACCCTCTCGCTCGATGATTTCGGCACGGGCTGGTCTTCGCTGTCCTATCTGCGCCGCTTTCCGCTCGACCGGATCAAGATCGACCGCACCTTCATGAGCGAGGTGGCCACCGAGCCCAATGCCGCCGCCGTGGTGCAGGGCATCCTCTCGCTGGCGCAAAATCTGGGACTGGGCTGTGTGGCCGAAGGGGTCGAGAGCCGCGAGCAGCTCGATTATCTCAAGCGCCAGATTTGTTCGGAAATGCAGGGTTTCCTCTTCAGCCGCCCACTGGCGGCCGAGGATGTGGCGCAGGTGCTGTCCCATGCGATCGGCCCGCGCCAGATCGGGGACGGCCGGTCGGACCGCGATTGAGAACCGGGCAGGCGCGCGCCGATTTTGCCCCTCGCGCGCCTTATGATTTCCCCGCGACTGCGTGACTCTACGCAGTCCCTCCCAAAGCAACCATCTACACGCTTTTGATAAACCAACCTGACGCAAGGGCATTCTGGTTGACCCTTGGCAGGGCGGGCTTGGACAATGGCGATTTTGGTAAAGCTGGCACAGGATGTGACGCTGCAGACAATCGGCGCGGCGCATGAGGCGCTGTGCGAGGCCTTTCTGGCCGGACAGGATGTCGATCTGGACGTGGACCGTCTGGAACAGGGCGATCTGGGCGTGGTGCAACTGATCCTTGCCGCACGGACCGAGGCCGAGGCCAACCATCGCCAGTTTCGCCTGACCGCGCCTGCCAATCCGGTGCTGATCTCGCTGCTGGCCCGCACCGGGCTCTATCCCCAGACCCATGCCGATATCGATTTCTGGTTCCACGGAGTTATCCCCGCATGAGCGCGTCCATTCTTACCGTTGATGATTCCTCCAGCCTGCGCATGGCGGTGCGCATCGCGCTGACGGGGGCGGGCTATACCGTCACCGAGGCGGGCGACGGCATGGAAGGATTGACCAAGGCAGGCGCCCAGCGTTTCGACATGATCATCACCGACCTGAACATGCCGCGCATGGACGGGCTGACCATGATCCGCGAAATCCGCAAGAGCGGCAAGCAGACCGGCGTACCCATCATCTTTCTGACCACGGAAAGCGATGATGGCGTCAAGGGACAGGCCAAGGCGGCAGGCGCGACGGGCTGGCTGGTCAAACCGTTTAACGCCGATCAACTGGTCAAGATCGCCCGCAAGGTTCTTGGCCGATGAGCGAGGATGATCCGGTAGCCGCCTTTCGGGTGGAGGCAGCAGAACTGCTCGATTCTGTCGAGGCGGCGCTGCTCGATCTGGCCGGGGATTCGACCAACACCGGGCTGGTCGACGAGGTGTTTCGCGGGCTCCATACCCTTAAAGGCTCGGGTGCGATGTTCGGCTTTGAGGCGCTGGCGCGTTTCACCCACCATTGCGAAACCGCCTTTGACCGCGTGCGCAAGGGCCATGCCGAGGCCTCGCAGGCGCTGATCGGGGTTGTCCTTTCGGCGCGCGATCATATGCAGGCGCTGATCGATGTGGGCACGCAGGGCGACCCCATGCTGGAGGTGGCGGGCGAGGCGATCCTCTCCGCGCTGGAAAAGGCTGTGGCCAACAGCGAGGGCGTGGCCGTTCCCCGGCCTGTTCAGGCCGAGCGCAAGGGCTGGCACATTTCCTTCAAGCTGCCCCCCGGCGCGATGGTCAACGGCACCAATCCCTTGCCCTTGCTGGATGAATTGCGCGAGCTTGGCGATTGCCGGATCACGCCGCGCCTTGATGAACTGCCGCCGCTGGCTTCTCTCGTGCCCACCGAATGCTATATCTACTGGGACATCGTGATCGAGGGCGATGTGACCTGCGAGGACATCGAGGATGTCTTCATCTTTGTCATCGACGACATGGATCTGGCGATCACCCCTCTCATCGAGGAGCCCGAAAGCGACGAGCCGGTCGAGGTTCTGCCCGTCGCCACAGTGCTGGCCGCGCCTCAGCCGGTGGCTAAAGCCGCGCCGCCCGCGCAGGAAAGCGTGCGCGTGGCCGCCGAACGTCTGGATGAATTGATGAACCGCGTGGGCGAACTGGTGATCGCCCAGAGCCGTCTGGCGCAATTGGCCGCCAGCGTCGGCCCTGTCAACGAACTCACGCTGCGCGCGGTGTCGGAGGATATCGAGCGCCTGTCGGCCGAGTTGCGCGATACGACGATGGCGATGCGGATGATGCCGGTGGGCAATCTGTTCGGCCGTTTCCGCCGCCTTGTCCACGATCTGGCGCGCGAAACGGGCAAGACCATCGAACTGGTCACGCATGGCGAGGCGACCGAGGTCGACAAGACGGTGATCGAGCGTCTGGCCGATCCGATGATCCATCTGATCCGCAATTCCTGCGACCATGGGCTGGAAACCGCCGATGACCGCGTGGCGGCGGGCAAGCCGGTGACGGGCCGCCTGACATTGTCGGCGCGGCAGGCGGGCGGCGAGGTGCTGATCGCCATCACCGACGATGGAAAGGGCATCGACCGCGAGCGCGTGCGCGCCAAGGCCGAGGCGCAGGGGCTGATCCAGCCGGGCGCTATCCTTGGCGATGGCGAATTGTTCCAGATGATCTTTCACCCCGGATTTTCGACGGCGGCGGCGATCACCAACCTGTCGGGCCGTGGCGTGGGCATGGATGTGGTCAAGCGCAGCATCGAATCCCTGCGCGGCACAATCGACATCGCCAGCACGCCGGGCATGGGCACGACCATGACGCTGCATCTGCCGCTGACGCTGGCGATCATCGAATGCATGTTGGTCCGCGTGGGCGAGGGGCGTTATGCGATCCCGCTGTCCGTGGTGGAGGAATGCATCGAATTGCCCGCCGCCGAGGTGACTTCGACCGCGCGGCGCAATTTCCTCGATGTGCGCGGTGAACTGGTGCCCTATCTGCGCCTGCGCGACACATTCGGCACCGATTATCCGGCGGACCTGTTCCAAAAGGTGGTGATCGTCGGGCAGGGCCGGGGCCGGGTCGGCCTCGTCGTCGATCAGATCATCGGCAACACCCAGACCGTCATCAAATCCCTGTCGCGCTTCCACGCGGGGCAAGGCAGCTTTTCAGGCGCCACGATCCTTGGCGACGGCAATGTCGCGCTGATCCTTGACGTGGGCAATCTGATCGTTGCGGCGCAAAAGAACCAGCGCCTGCTGGGCGAGAGAGCGGGGGAAGTGGCATGAGCATTCCCGAGCGTGTTTTGACCTTTGCGCTGGATGGCGAAATCTTTGCCATTGATGCGCAGGCGGTGCGCGAGATCCTTGAAGTGCCCGCGATCACCCGCGTGCCGGGCGCGCCCGGTTTTGCCAGCGGGCTTATCAATGTGCGCGGGGCGATTGTGCCTTTGACCGATCTGGCCGTGGCCTTTGGCATGGCGCACGCCGATCATGGCGAGGACACGCGCGTCATCGTCATCGAGGCCGAGGTGGAGGGCGAGCCCACCACCATCGGTCTGGTCGCGGACAAGGTGCTGGATGTGGCCGCGATGGAGGGCGTGCCGGTGGAGGAAGCGCCGCCTGTAGGCATGCGCTGGCGCGCCGATTTCATCCGCGCCATCGCCCGGCCTCAGGGGCAATTCGTGATCCTGCCCGATCTCGAACTGATCTTTGCCGAAAGTCTGGCGCAATCCGCGCGCGCGGGCGCGGCGCCCTAGGCGGGGCCACTCCGTCCATTCCGATATAAATATCTAGCCCAAAGGTGGCGTGTGATGAATGCAACTATTCGTGCAAAACTGATCGGTGTCTTTGCCGTTCTGATCCTGTTGATGGCGGCCGTGGTGACGGTCGGCGTGATGCGCATGAGCGCGTTGAATGATGCGATTTCCAATGTGATCACCGGCCCGGCCAAGCGTCAGCAGCGGGCCCTGATGCTGGATGGCAAGATCAATTACGTGCTGCGCATGGAAAAGAACATGGCGCTGACCACGGATGATGCGATGACGCGCAAGTTTGACGGCGACCTGTTGAAGGCGCGCAACGAGGCGCAGGCCTTGCTGGCGCAGGGCAGCGCGGGTGCGACGGCCGAAACGCGCCCCCTCTGGGCGCAGCTCCAGACCCGCTGGGCCGATTTCATCCCCATCGAGGATCAGGTGCGCAGCCTTGGGCTGGCCAACAAGAATGCCGAGGCGGGCGCCGTTTCGATCACCAAATCGCGCGAAATGGCCAATGCCATGAGCTCTGTTCTCGGCCAGTTGGTCGATGCCGCGCAAAGGGACATGGACCGCGCCAATGCCCAAACCGACGAACTGTACAACAGTTCGCGCACGACCCTGCTGATCACCGCCGCTGTGGCGCTGATCGTGGGCATGGCGGGCGCGTTCTGGATTTCGCGGACCGTCACGCATGGGCTGGCGCGGGTGCGGTTGGCGCTGGATGCGGTGGCGCTGGGCGATCTGGATCAGGAGATCGCGGTGACCAGTCAGGACGAGATCCGCGATCTGGTCGATACGGTCAATCGCATGACGGCCAATCTGCGCGATGCGGCCAATCTGGCCGAAAAGATCGCCGGGGGCGACCTGACGGTCAAGCACACCGCGCTGTCCTCGCAGGACAAGCTGGGCCATGCGCTGATCGCGATGACCGACCGTTTGAGCGATGTTGTGGGTGGTGCGCTGTTTGCCGCCAGCAATGTGGCCTCGGGCGCGCAGGAAATGGCATCGGGCGCCGAAACCCTCTCGCAAGGCGCCACCGAACAGGCCGCCAGCACCGAGGAAGCCTCCAGCTCGATCGAGGAAATGGCGGGCAACATCAAGCAGAACGCCGACAATTCGGCCCAGACCGAAAAGATCGCCCGCCAATCGGCCAAGGATGCCGAAGCCAGCGGCGCGGCGGTCAACAAGGCGGTGGCGGCGATGCAAACCATCGCGGCCAAGATTTCCATCGTGCAGGAAATCGCCCGCCAGACCGATCTTCTGGCGCTCAACGCTGCGGTCGAGGCCGCGCGGGCGGGCGAACATGGGCGCGGCTTTGCGGTCGTTGCCTCCGAAGTGCGCAAACTGGCCGAACGCAGCCAGGAAGCGGCCAGCGAGATCAGCACGCTTTCGGCCGACACGGTCAAGGCGGCGGCCGAAGCGGGCGAGATGCTGACCCGTCTGGTGCCCGATATTCGCCGCACCGCCGAACTGGTGGCCGAAATCAGCGCGGCCTGCCGCGAACAGGATATCGGCTCGGCCCAGATCAACACCGCGATCCAGCAGCTCGACAAGGTGACCCAGCAGAACGCCGGTTCGTCGGAGGAAATCTCGGCCACTGCCGAGGAACTGGCCTCGCAGGCCGAGGAATTGCAGGCGAGCATGGCCTATTTCCGCACCGGCGATCAGGCCCATGCTTCGCCCACCCACGCCGCGCCCACCCGCGCCAAACCTGCCCAGCCTGCGCGCAAGGCGGCGGCCCGTCCGGCCAAACCCGCGCCGCGCGCCCATTCGCTGGCCCATCAGCAGGAGCGCCTGCGCGGCTTTGCGCTGGACATGGATCAGGGCGGGCCGGACAGCGACGACCTTGATTTCGAGCGCGTGGCGTGACCGCGGCGGGGCCTGTGCAGGCGGTCACCTTCAGCATCGGCGCCGAGGTCTTTGCCGTGCCGGTCGAGCAGGTGCGCGAGATCCTCGATTATCAGGAGACGTTCCGCCTGCCCGGTGCGCCCGAGCATTTTCTGGGGCTGATCGATGTGCGCGGGGTTGGCGTGCCGACCATCGACCTGCGCCTGCGCCTTGGCCTGCCGCGCGCCGAGCCGACGCCTTTGACGCGCATCCTGATCCTTGAGGTCATGCGCGATGGCGAGATCATCCTGCTGGGGCTGGTGATCGACCGGGCGTTGGTGGTCAGCGCCTTTGCGCGGGAAAGCATTGAAAAGGCGCCCGATATCGGCATCCGCTGGCGCTCGGACTATATAACCGGGGTGATCCGTCAGGATGGCGGCTTTGTCGTGCTGATCGATATCGCCAAGGTGCTGACCAGTCAGGACGCCGCGATGATCGGCATGTCCTCGGACGAAACGCGGGAACAGGTGCCTTGAGCGGCCCTTCCGACAGAAAGGCGGGCAAGGGATTTGGCGTCGAACCGGCCAAGACCGCGATCGGCGACCGACAGTTTCGCCGCGTGGCCGCCTATATCCAGGCCGAAACCGGCATCAAGATGCCCGTCACCAAGGCCCAGATGATCGAGGGCCGCCTCGTCAGGCGCGTGCGCGAGGGCGGGTTTGAAAGCATGGACGATTATTGCGAGCATATCCTGTCCGGCTATGCCAGCGACGAAGCCGTCGATGATTTCATCAATGCCATCACCACCAACAAGACCGATTTCTTCCGCGAACCGGGTCATTTCGACTATCTGGCCCAACATATCCTGCCCGCATTGCGGGAGCAGCGTTGCCGCCGCATCCGTTGCTGGAGCGCGGCCGCATCCACCGGCATGGAGGCCTATACGCTGGCCATGATGCTGGATGATTTCGTGGCCGAACAACGCGATATGGATTATTTCATTCTGGCCACCGACATTGACACCAATGTTCTGGCCGAGGCGCGGCGGGGCATTTATCCGCATGTCGCTCTGGCCCCGGTGCCTGCGGCCATGCGCGCGCGCTATGTCGTCAATGCCCGCGACCCCCAGCGCAAGGAGGGGCGCATCATCCCCGAATTGCGCCGCAAGGTGGGTTTTGCCCGGCTCAACCTGATGGACAACCATTATCCGGTGGGCGAGCCGATGGATGTCATCTTTTGTCGCAACGTCCTGATCTATTTCGAACGCGATGTTCAGGCCAAGGTGATCGCGCGGCTGTGCGACAATCTGCGCCCCGGAGGCCATCTGATCCTTGGCCATTCGGAATCGATCCACGGGCTCGATCTGCCGCTCATCACCGTGGCCAACACGGTGTTCAAAAAGAAGGGATAGAGGCCATGGCCAAGATCCGGGTGCTGATCGTGGATGATTCGGCCAGCGTGCGCCAGATGATGACGCGCATCCTGTCGGCCGATCCGCAGATCGAGGTGATCGCCGCAGCCAGCGATCCCTTTGCCGCGGCGCGCTATATCAAGGACGAATTGCCTGATGTGGTGACGCTGGATGTGGAAATGCCGCGTATGGACGGCATCACCTTCCTGCGTAAACTGATGAGCCAGTGTCCGTTGCCGGTGGTGATGTGCTCCTCGCTGACCGAGAGCGGGTCCGACACGCTGCTGCAGGCGCTGGAGGCGGGCGCGGTGGATGTGATCCTGAAGCCCCAGGCGGGCGTGGCCGATTTTCTGGCCGAGCAGCATCAGCGGATCTGCGACGTGGTCAAGGGCGCGGCCCGCGCCCGCGTGCGCGCCCGCACCGAGCGCAAGCCGGTCATGCCGCAGAAAAAGCTGACCGCCGACGCCGTGCTGCCTCCACCCGGATCGCGCGCGATGAGCCGGACCACCGAGCAGATCGTCTGCATCGGCGCCTCGACCGGGGGCACCGAGGCGCTGCGCGAGGTGTTGGAGGCCTTGCCCGCCAATGCGCCCGGCATCGTCGTCGTCCAGCATATGCCCGAGCATTTCACCCGCTCCTTTGCCCAGCGCCTCAACGATCTGTGCGAGGTCGATGTGAAGGAGGCCGAGGATGGCGACACGGTGATGCGCGGCCATGTCCTGATCGCGCCGGGCGGGCGCCACACGCTGCTGACGCGGCAGGGCGCGCGCTATACCGTCAGCGTGCGCGATGGGCCGCTGGTTTCCCGCCATCGGCCATCGGTCGATGTGCTGTTCCGTTCGGCCGCGCAATCGGCGGGGGGCAATGCGGTGGGCGTGATCCTGACCGGGATGGGCGATGATGGGGCGCAGGGGATGCTGGAAATGAAGCAGGCCGGCGCGCGCACCATCGCCCAGGACGAGGCGACCAGCGTGGTCTTCGGTATGCCCAAGGAAGCCATCGCGCGCGGCGCGGTCGATCGTATCGTGCCGCTGGGCAATGTGGCGCGCGAATTGCTCCACGCCGCGGCAAAGTGAAGGTATTGCCATGAAACACGCCCGCTTCACGCTGGTTGAGAACAACCCCGCCCCGGCCTCTGGTCAGACCGCCGATGCGCAGGCGGGCATGGCCGATATTGTCGCCAGCCTTGATTCCCGCTTCATCCCGGCGGGCGAAACGCTGGCGCGGCTGGTCGAGGCGATGGGGGCGGTCCTGTCGGGCCTCGACACGATGAGCCGCGTGCTGGGCGAGGATTCGGGCGAGGACAGTGAGGCCGCCGAGGCGCTGCTCTGCGCCGCCCGGCAATTGCGCGAGGCCCCCGCGCGGCAGGCCGAAAGGTCGCGTCAGGTCACCGCTCTGGCCGCCGTGATGCAGCAGTTGGGCACCCATTCGGCGGAAATTGCGCGCATATTGACCGTGCTGGAATTCTATACGGTTAATCTGAAGATCGCGGCGGCGGGTGCCGATGAATTTGTCGAATTTGCCAATGATATGAGCGTGAAGCTGAAATCGGGCAGCCGCGAGGTCGAGGCTTTCAACAATCAGATCAAGCTGATGCAGTCCAGTCTGGCCGATATGCGGCGGGTGGACGATGTGCTGGCGCGCGAATGCGCCCGCGTGATCCCGCAGGTGCCCGACCGGCTGGTGCGCGAGGTTGATCAATTGCGCTCGCGCCAGATGTGGCTGGCGCAGGTGGCCGCCTTTTCGCGCGACATTATCCTGCGCCTGCAATCGCGGGTGGGCGATGCGCTGGGGGCGATGCAAATCGGCGATATCACCCGCCAGCGGCTCGAGCATGTGCTCGATGGCTGCCGTGCGCTGGAACAGGTGCTGGCCGATCCGGCCGCGCTCGATGCCGCCGGAACGCGCGGCCATATGCTGCGCCTCTATGGCGACCAACTGGGCGATCTGGCCGGGGACTTCATCGCCCAGACCGGCGATCTGCTCGACGCGCTGGGGGCGCTGGGGCCCGATTGCGCGGAATTGCTGAGCCATGGCCACCGCGATGACATGATGCAGCAAAACGGCCATTTCCTGCGCGATTTGGGCGATTGCATCGCGGGCGCCCGTGGCATGACCAGCCAGTTGCAGCGCGCCAATGAAAAGGCCGTCGAGATCGCCGATGTCGTGGTGCAGGTGGTCCATGCTCTGCGCCAGCGGGTGCAGACGATCGAGAGCCTGCGTTTCGATGTCGATTATATGGCGATCAATGTGAACATCCGCGCTCGCCGGGATGCCCAGATCGGGCGGCCTGTCGCGGTGATCGCCGATGAAATCCGCATCTGCTCCCAGCAACTGGCCGAGCTGATCCTGGGCATTGCCAAGGTGGCCGATGATCTGGGCGTTCGCAGCGAGGCCTTTGAAATCGGTCATGAGGCCGGTGCGCAATCGGGCGTGGACACGATGCTGACCAATGCGCTCTCGATCATCCAGCAGGGCGCGGGCCAGAGCGAGGAGGCAATGTCCGAGGTCGATCGGCGCGCCCAGGGCATTGCGGGCATGATCGATGTGGCCTGCGACGAATTGTCGATCTGCGGCGAATTGTCGGAAAGCCTGCGCGCAATGACGGACAGTTTCGCCGTGCTGGCCGGGGCGGATCAGGCCGACCCGGATGCCGCATCCCCGCATCCCGCCGCCGCGCTGATGGAGGATCTGGCCCGCCGCTATACGATGAGCAGCGAGCGCCGGGTGCATGACCGCCATCTGTTGCCCGGCATGGCGCCGTTGACGGGGGCTTCAACGGGCCATGCCGGGACTTCGGGCGCCATCAGTCCGCCGCCGGATGATGATGACGCCCTGTTCGATGACGCGCTGTTTTAGGCCGCTCCTCCCAGCGCGCGGACAAGGGCGATGCTGGTCTGCACCCTTTGGGTGGCGACCTGCGCGGCGCGGCGGCGGGCGGCCAGTTCGGCGGTCTCGGCCGTCACCACGTCGAGCAGCGTGTTCGCGCCCTTGATATAAAGTTCATAGGACAGTTTGGACGCCTTGCCCGCCGCGTCGGCGGCGCGGTTTTGCGCGGCGCTTTCCTGCTGCAACTGGTCCATCGAGGTCAGACCGTCCTCGACCTCGCGCATGGCCTGAAGCACGCTGCCGCGATAATTGGCGGCGGCGGCATCCCAATCGGCGCGGGCGGATTCGATGCGGGCCTTGATCCGGCCGCCGTCAAAGATCGGCAGGGAGAATTGCGGCCCCAGCGCCCAGAAAGCATTGGGCGCTGAAATCAGGCTGGACACCGCCATACTCTGAAAACCGCCATTGCCGCCCAGCGAGATCTGGGGGAAACGCGCGGCGCGGGCCACGCCGATGGCACGATTGGCGGCATACATCCGCCTTTCGGCCGCAGCGATATCGGGCCTGCGTTGCAGCAAGGCGGCGGGCAGGGCCGTCGGCGCGCCGATCACCGAGAGCGGATGGTCGAGCGTGTCGATCTTTTCCTCGCCCGCCGGAATGCCCGCCAGCGTGGCCACCGCATGGGCCAGCACCGCGCGCTGGGCGCGCACCTGCGCCAATTGCGCCTGCGCATCGGCCAATTGCGCATCGGCGCGGCCCACATCGATGCCGGTGGCAATGCCGCCGTCATAGCGGTGATGCGTCACATCATCGGCGCGCTGATAGGCGCCCACGGCGTCCGACAGGATCGCGATTTCCAGATCGGCCCCGCGCATCGCCGCCCATGTGCTGGCCAGATCGGCCTGAAGGGCAAGGCGCAGCGCGGCGGCGTCTTCGGCGCTGGCCTGCGCATTGGCGCGCGCGGCCTTCACGCTGTCGCGCACCCGGCCCCACAGGTCCAGTTCATAGCTGACGCTGGCGCCCACCGTATCGGCCTCGTAATAGGCGGGCTGGGTTCCGCCGCGTAACGGACGGTCGTCCGATTGCCGGTTGCGGGTCAATGTGCCGCTCGATTCCACATCGGGCATCGTGGCCGCCTTGCTCTGGCGCAGCGCGGCCATGGCCTGACGATGCTTGGCAAGGATGACGGCAAGGCTGGGATTGTCCTGCTCCAGCCGGTCCTCCATCGCGTCCAGACCGGGATCCCCCAGCGCGCGCCACCATGTCTTGTCCACCTGCGGCGCGGCGGGCTGGGCCTCGCCCCATACCTTGTCGGCATCGGCGAATTTGGCGGGCAGGGGGGCGACCGGCGGATGATAGGCGGGGGCTTGACTGCATGCCGCCGCCAGCAGGGGCAGCAGCCCGATCCAGCGCTTGTTATTGCGCAACATGCACGCTTTCCCCTTCCAGCAGCGAATCGGGCGGGCTGTCGATCACCTTCTCGCCCGGCTTCAGGCCCGAGCTGATCTCGACCGAATTGCCCTGATCCTGCGCGATGGTGACGGTGGCGAAATGGACATGGCCCGATGCGTCCACGGTGGCCACCTTGACCCCGCCGCCGCGCAGGATCAGCGCGCTCGACGGCACATTCAGCCGTCCGGCGGGCACCGGCACATCGAAATGCACCTGCGCAAAACCGCCGGGGCGCAGCGCGCTATCGCTATTGTCCATCACCAATTGCACCTGAAGCGCGCCGGTCTGCGGATTGATCGCGCCCGATTGATCGACCAGCTTTGCCTCAAAATTGCGCCCCGGCCATGCGGGCGCGGTCAGCCGCGCCGACAGGCCCGGATGCATCAGCGGCGCATATTGCTGCGGCACGCTGACATAGACGCGCAGCCGGTGGCCGTCGGCCATGGCGAACATCGGGTTCTGATTGGTTGCTCCCGGCCCGACCAGATCGCCGATGTCGGCATTGCGCAGCGTCACCGTGCCCGCAAAAGGCGCGCGGATCGTGGCATAGGCCTTCATGGCCAGCAACCGGCCCAGATTGGCCTGCGCCTCGGCCACGGCGGCGACATGGGTGGCGGCATTGGCGTTCTTTTCATCGGTTTCCTGTTGCGAGACCGAATGGGATTTGAGCAGGTCGGTCCAGCGCGCCGCCGTGGTGCGGGCCAGCGTGGCCTCGGCCTTGACGCGGACAAGCGTGGCGCGGGCCTGAATGATCTGCTGGTCCAGTTCGGGCGTGTCGATGGCGCCCAGCGGCGCACCGGCGGCCACATGCGCGCCGATATCGGCATACCATGCGCGTACATAGCCGGGCACGCGGGCGAACAGGCGCGCCGATGTCCATGCCTCGATCGTGCCGGGCTGGACCAGCTCGTCGCTGGCCCCGCTGGGCTTGGGGGTGATCAGGCGCACGGTGGGCGTGCTTTGCGTGTCGGCCCATTCATGCGCCTCGGCATTTTCATGCATGCGCCAATAGGTGCCGGCGAGCACCACGGCGATCGCGACGATGCCGGCCGCGATGCCCGCCGACCGCAGGCCCCGGGGGGGGGGAGGGGTGGCCTGCGTTGAGGAAAAATCAGTCATTGTGGGAAAGCTCCTTCTGATCGCCGCGATGGATCAGGCTGAACACCACAGGCACGAAAACCAGCGTGGCCATGGTGGCAAAGATAAGACCGCCGATGACGGCGCGGCCAAGCGGGGCGTTCTGTTCGCCCCCTTCGCCCATGCCCAGCGCCATCGGGCCCATGCCGATGATCATCGCCAGCGCCGTCATCAGAACGGGACGGAAACGGGTGGAACCGGCTTCGAGCGCGGCCTGAAGCGCATCGCCGCAGGCCGCCAGCCTTTCGCGGGCAAAGCTGACCACCAGCACTGAGTTGGCCGTGGCCACGCCCATGCAAAGGATCGCGCCTGTCAGCGCAGGCACCGAAAGCGTGGTGCCCGTGGCAAACAGGATCCACGCGATCCCCGCCAGCGCCGCGGGCAAGGCCGAGACGATGGCGGCCGGATCGGCCCAGCTCTGGAAATTGACCACGATCAGCAGGTAGATCAGCACGATGGCGCCAGCCAGACCGGCAATCAGGCCGACAAAGGCGGTGTTCATCGTCTGGGTCTGGCCGCGCAGCGTGACCTTGGCCCCCTTGGGCAGATCGCCTTTGGTGGCATCCAGGATCTTCTGGATATCGGCCGAAACCGCGCCCAGATCGCGCCCTTGCGTGGCGGCATAGATGTCGAAGGCGGGCTGGACGGCATAGTGGGAAATCACCGCCGCGCTGGGGCCGCGCTTCAGCGTGCCCAGCGCGGAAAGCGTCTGGAACGCACCGGTGCTGCCGCTGACGGGGGTATTTTGCAGCGCGGCGATACTGTCGGTGTGCCACAGCGGCGCCTGAACCACGATGGGGTAGGACACGCCGTTCTTGGGGTTGAGCCAGAAGGTTGGCGCAATCTGGCTGGACCCCGACAGGCCCACCGAGAGCGAACGCGTCACATCGTTTTCGGTGATGCCCAGACGGTCTGCCTGCGCACGGTCGATATCGACGCCGATCTGGGGATAGTTCGACGCCTGTTGCAGGCGAACGTCCACCACGCCGCCCAGTCGCTCCATCCGCCCCGCCACCATATGGGCATAGGCTTCATTGGCCTTGGCGTCGGGGCCGGTGATCATCACGTCGATGGGGGCGGGCGCGCCAAAGTTCAGGATCTGGCTGACGATATCAACCGGCAGGAACGAGAACACCGTGCCCGGAAATGCGCGAGGCAGATCGGCGCGCAGCTTGCGCAGATACTCGTCGGTGGGGGCGTGATCCTCCTTCAGCGAGATCAGGATGTCGCCATCCTGCGGGCCGATGCCGCCGGTGTTCGAATAGGCGCGGTTGATGCCCGAAACCGGCGGGCCGATATTGTCGGTCACGCTGGCGATCTCGCCCTTGGGCAGATCGGCGCGTACGCGGGCCTCAATGCGGTCGAATTGCGCGGCGGCCTCTTCGATACGGGTGCCGACCGGCGCGCGGACGTGGATGCCGATCTGCCCGGTGTCGACCGAGGGGAAGAAATTGCGCCCCAGAAACGGCACCAGCGCCAGCGAAAGCGCAACGATGACGGCAAAGCCGATCACCACCTGTTTGCGCCGGGCCAGCGCCAGGCTGAGCGCGCCGACATACCAGCTGCGCGCCTTTTCGAAGCGGACTTCGAAACCATGCTGGAAACGGCGCAGGGGGTTGTGTGTCTGGGGGTGGCCCACGGTGGCGTCATGCTCGCGCATCTGTTCGCCGATATGTTCGGGGGCATGGGCGCGCAGCAGGAAATTGCCCATGGTGGGCACCAGCGTGCGGCTGAGGATGAAGGAGGCGATCATGGCGAAGACCACCGCCTTGGCCATGGGGGCAAAGAGAAAGCCCGCCACGCCCGGCAGAAAGAACATCGGCACAAAGGCGATGCAGATACACAGCAGGCTGACCAGCGCGGGCTGAACGATCTGCTGCGCGCCGTCCAGGATCGCGTCCTGCACGCCCTTGCCCTGTTCAAGATGCCAGTTGATGTTCTCGATGGTGACGGTGGCATCGTCCACCAGAATGCCCACCGCCAGCGACAAGCCGCCCAGCGTCATGATGTTGAGCGTCTCGCCGCTGACCGCAAGGCCCATCACGGCGGCCAGCACCGCCAGTGGAATCGAGGCCGCAATGATGACCGTCGAACGCCACGAGCCAAGGAAGAGCAGGATCATCAGGCTGGTCAGCACAGCGGCGATCACGCCTTCGCGGATCACGCCCGAAACCGCGCCTTTCACAAAGATCGACTGGTCGGCCAGATAGGAGATCTTGAGATCGGAAGGCAGCGTCACGGCCAGTTGCGGCACGATCTGCTTGACCCCGTCTACGATCGCCACCGTCGAGGCAGACCCCGCCTTGAGGATCGTCATCAGCACCGCGCGGGTGCCGTCGACGCGCACGATATTCTGCTGGGGCGGCGAACCGTCATGCACATGGGCCACATCGCCGATGGTGATCGTCGTGCCGCCCACCGTGCGGATGGGCAGCTTGTTGAGATCGTCGATGGCGCTGGGACTGTTGTTGAGATGGACGTTATATTCATAGGTGCCGATGCGCGCCGATCCGGGCGGCACGATCTGGTTCTGCGCGGCAAGCGCCGAGCCGACATCGGTGGCCGACAGGTGGTGGGCCTGAAGCGCGGCGGGATCGATGTCGATCTGGATCTGACGTTCGCGCCCGCCATAAGGGGTGGGGACGGCGGCGCCTTCCACCTGGGCCAGGCCTGGGCGAATGGCGTTGATGCCGTAGTCGAACACTTTCTGTTCGCCCAGCGAAGGCGAGGACAGCGCCAATTGCAGGATCGGCACGGTAGAGGCGTTGTAATTCATCACCAGCGGCGGGGTCATGCCCGGCGGCATCTGTTTCAGCACGGTCTGCGAAATCGCGGTCACCTGCGCGGTGGCGGTGCGGATGTCGACGCCGGGGTGAAAGAAGATCTTGACCACGCCCACGCCCGCATAGGACTGGCTTTCAACGTGGTCGATATCGTTGACGGTGGTGGAAAGCTGGCGCTCGTAATAATAGACCACGCGCCCCGCCATGTCTTCGGGGGGCAGACCCTTGTAGGTCCACACCGCCGCGATGACCGGCATCTTGATATCGGGGAAAATATCGGTGGGCGAGCGCAGCCAGGCGATGGAGCCGCCCAGCACGATGAGAATGGCCATGACCACGAATGTGTATGGTTTGCCAAGCGCGATTTTGACGAGTTGGAGCATGAATACCCGATCTTGACGACGCGGTAGGGGGATGCGCCGGTTGCGATCATGCGTTTCGTACCGCGCGGGTCAGGATTCAAATGAATTGGATTTTAGGTTGCACGCAAGGGTGCGCAGGCCGGCGTTCAGGCCCCGGCGGCGCGATATTCGGGCGCGCGGATCCGCACGATCAGACCCGGCCCGGCATCGTCCAGTTCCAGCCCGAAGCCGTGGAGATGGACAATCGCGGCCACCAGATTGAGGCCCAGCCCGGAGCCGGGCGTTTGCCGACTGGCCGCGCCGCGATAGAAACGGCGCAGCACCGCATCGCGTTCGGATCGCGCAATGCCCGGCCCGTTGTCGGCCAGTTCGATCGCCAGTTCTTCGCCCCGCCGGATCAGGCACAGGCGGATCCTGCCGCCATGGGGCGTGAACTTGATGGCATTGTCCAGCAGATTGCCGACCGCCTCGACCAGCAGCGCTTCATCGCCGATGATCTGATGGCCATAACTGCCGCTCAGCGCGATTTCGATCTCGCGCTCCTCGGCCAGCGGTTCGTAGAGTTCGGCCGCGCTGGTCATCAGCATCATCGGGTCGAGCGGGCCGAAACCGGCGCGCCGATTGGCCGCTTCCAGCTCGGCAATGCGCAACAGCGCGTCGAAACGGGCCAGCAGCGCATCAATATCCTCGACCGCCTGATCGACCCCTTCGGGCCTTGGCTGGATCATGGCCAGACGCATCCGCAATCGGGCCAGCGGGCTGCGCAGGTCATGAGCGATGGCATCGGTCGCGCCCTTCACCTGCTCCATCAGCCGCTCGATTTCCTCGACCATGCCGTTCATCGTGGTGGCCACCAGATCGAGTTCGTCACCGCGCGTCGATACCGGCATCCGGTGCGCAAACTCGCCCGCCGCGATGCGTTTGGCATCCGCGCGCAATTGCCCGATGCGGCGCAGCGGCCCCAGCCCCAGCGCGACCGCCGCCACCACCGCCGAGAGCACCACGACAGCCCCGGTTGTCAGCGAGAGCGCAAGGATGCGGGCGCGAAATTCCACCGCAGGCGTAATGTCGCGCGCCACGATCAGGCTTTGCCCGTCGGGCAGCCGCGTGGTCATGGTCAGCAGCGGGCTGGGGGCCAGCGTTCCGGCGCGCCATTCCTTCATGGTTTCGGCGGGCGGGGGGCCTTGCCAATGCAGATTGCCCGCGATCTCGCGGCCCTGCGCGTCGATCAGTGCGAAATAGTTGAGGCCCGATGTGCTGGCGGCAATCGCGGCCTGCACCCGACCCGCGCGTTCGTCGGCGGCCCCGCTGCCAAGCCGCGCGGTTTCCGAGGCGAGGATGAGATCCGAACGGCTGATCAGCTCGCGCTGGGTCAAGCGATAGGTCACGCCCAGCAGCAGGGCCACCGCCGCCAGAAACACCGCCCCCAGCGCCAGCATCAGCCGAAAGGTGGACGTGCGCCGCAATTCCGACCAGCGAAGCGAGGGATGGCGCAGCGACGGGCGCCGCAGGGAAGGGCGCGTGGCCGGCAAGATCAGCCCACCACCAGCCGATAGCCTTCGCCCTTCACCGTTTCGATGATGGGGGCATGGCCCGGCTTTTCCAGCTTGCGCCGCAATTTGCCGATATGGACATTGATGAGATTGTCCGCCGGATCGAAGAAATAGCCCCAGACCTGTTCAAAGATCATCTGGCGGCTCAGGATCTGGCCCGGATGGCGGGCGAGAAGTTCGAGCAGGCGGAACTCCTTTTGCAGCAGGGCCACCGGCTCGCCATGCAGCCAGACCTTGCGCTTGATAAGATCCATTTCCAGCGGGCCGACCGTGATCCGCCCTTCGGCCGGATAGTCGCGTCCGCGCCGCAGCAGGACCTCGACCCGCATCGCCACTTCGTCGGGAGCAAAGGGTTTGACCATGTAATCATCGCCGCCCGCCCGCAGGCCAGCGATGCGTTGATCGACATCGCCCAGCGAGGAAATCATCAGCACCGGCGTGGTCACCCCTTCGGCGCGCAGCCGCGCGACCAGTGCCATCCCGTCCATATCAGGCAGCATCCGGTCCAGCGTGATTGCATCGAAACGGGCGGCATGGGTATGGGCCAGCGCCTCGCGCCCGGTGGTGGCGTGCAGCACGTCATAGCCCTGCGCCCGCAGGCGATCGGCGATCACCTGCGCCACTTCGGCATCGTCTTCCACCACCATGATCTGGGTCATGCCTGCTCCCTAGTGCCTCGGCGCGGGGAGGGGCAAGTGAAATGCAATTTACGCCAGCACGCGCACGATCAGCACCGCCATGGCAAACAGCACCATCAGGCACAGAATTGCGCTGGCGCTGACCCGCAGCCCGGCGCGGGCCACCAGCGCCAGATCGACGCTGAGGCCAAGCCCCGCCATGGCCAGCACGGTCAGCAACAGGCTGGCATGATGGGCGGCATCGCACAGCGCGGGCGGGATCATTCCGGCCGTATGCGCGACGGCCAGCGCCAGAAAGCCAAGGATAAACAGCGGGAAGAAGCGCCCCTTGGCCACGCCGCGTCCGCCCCCGCCGCGATGGACCAGCGAGAGCACCGCGACCACCGGCCCCAGCATCAGCACGCGCACCAGCTTGACCAGCGCGCCCACCTGCACCGCAATCGGCCCCAGCGGATGGGCGGCGGCCAGCACCTGCGGCACGGCATAGACCGTCAGCCCCGCCAGCATCCCCCCGCGCACCGCATCGAGATGCAAGGCCCCCGCCAGCACAGGCACGATCAGCACCACCGCAATGCCCAGCACTGCGGTAAAGCCGATGGAGGCGGCTACATCATCGCCATCGGCATCAATGGTGGGGGCAACAGCGGCGATGGCCGAGTTGCCGCAAATCGCATTGCCGCAGGCCACCAGCAGCGCCATCCGCCCGCTCAGCCCCAGCCAGCGGCCAAGCGCATATCCCAGCGCGATGGTCAGCGCGATCAGCGCGACAATCGCCCCCACCAGCACCGGCCCCATCCCCGCCAGCGCGCCAAGGCTGACCGTGGCGCCCATCAAGGCTACGGCCCATTCCATCACCGGCTTGGCGGCAAAGGTGATGCCCCGCGTGCAGGCATCGGGCACCGGCCTGAGGCTGCGCGCGCAGGCGCCCAGCAGGATCGCCAGCACCAGCGCATCGAGCCATACCCGGCCCAGCAGCGCAAGCTGAACCTGTTCAAGAGCGAAAGCGGCAAGGGCGATGGCCGAGGCAAAGGCAAGGCCGGGGAGGAGAGAGCGTATTGGCATGGGCGGCTTTTGCGCCCGCGCCATTCAATGATCCAATCAATTGAATCTGTATTTATGATAGAGTAAATCTATCAAATGACTCTCGAACAACTCCGCATCTTTGTCGCCGTCGCGCAAAGCCTGAACATGACGCGCGCGGCGCAGGAACTGAACCTGACCCAGCCCTCGGTCAGCGCGGCGATTGCTGCGCTGGAGGGGCGGCACGGGCTGCGGCTGTTCGACCGGGTGGGGCGCTCGATCGAATTGTCCGAGGCGGGGCGAGCCTTTCTGCCCGAGGCGCGCGGGGTGCTGGCGCGGGCGCGAGAGGCGGCGCAGGCGCTCGACGATCTGGCCGGATTGCGGCGGGGCACCCTGCGTATCGCGGCCAGCCAGACCGTAGCGACCTATTGGCTGCCCGCGCGCATGGCCCGGTTTGCCGCGCGCCATCCGGGCATCACGCTCGACCTTGCCCTTGGCAACACGCAGGAAAGCGCCGAGGCCGTGCTAGCGGGCGAGGCCGATCTGGCCTTTGTCGAGGGCGAGGCGGGTGCGGATCTGCTCCGGGTGCAGCCGGTGGGCGAGGACCGGCTGGGCCTCTATGCGCGGATTGATCATCCGCTGGCCGGGCGGGCGCTGGACCGCGATGCCCTGCGCGCGGCGGTCTGGGTGCTGCGCGAACAGGGGTCGGGCACGCGCGCGCATCTGGGGCTGGCCCTGGCGCAGGCGGGGCTGGATTGGGGCGATCTCGACATTCGGCTCGAACTGCCCGCCAATGGCGCGGTGCTCGAAGCCTTGGAGGCGGGCGATCTGATCACGGCGGTGTCGGAATATGCGGCGGCCTCGCGCGTGGCGGCGGGGCGCGTGGTGCGGCTCGACTGGCCCTTTGCCCCGCGCCGCTTTGCCATGCTGACCCATCGCGCGCGGCGTTTGAGCGCGGCCGGCGAGGCTTTTGTCGCCTCAATGAAAATCGCGTGATTTCGGCAGGATGCGGACATTGCGCGGATGGCGGTGCGCCGATGGCCGGTGCGTTTCACCCCCGGTCATTCCCGACAGCCCGGCCAGCATTGCGGTGCGGTCGATCACCCGGTCGATCATCACATGCACAACGCCCTCCTTGCTGCGCTGGATCACCCCCTCGATCAGCATCAGCCGCGCGGCCATCACCGCGCTGCGCTGTTTTTCCAGATCGCGCGCCCAGAGCAGCCCGTTGGCAATGCCGGTTTCATCCTCGATGGTGATGAAAACGGCATTGCCCTTGCCGGGCCGCTGGCGGGTCAGCACCACGCCCGCCACGCGGATCTTGCGCCCATCGGCCCGATCCAGCGTGTGCGAGCAAGGCGACACGCCCTCCTGTTTGAAAGCATCGCGCAGGAACTGCATCGGATGGCCTTTGAGCGAATAGCGCAAGGTCTGATAATCGGCCACGATCTCCTCTTGTTTGGGCATTTTGGGCAGGGGGGTATCGGTTTCCCGCCCCAGTTCGGGCGCCCCGGCATGGGCAAAAAGCGGCAATTGGGCGGGCGGCTTGCGGCGCACTTCCCACAAACCGCTGCGCCGCGAATGGCCAAGAGATTTCAGCGCATCGGCATCGGCCAGTTTGCGCAAGGCCGCAGGCGGCAGGGCGGCGCGCAGGGCCATATCCTCCACCGATTGATAAGGGCCATGATCGCGCCCATCGGCAATCGCATCGGCCCATTCGCGGCGAAACCCGTCCAGCCGCGAAAAACCCAGCCGCAGCACAAGCCCGCCTTCCTCCAGCGTGCAGTCCCATGCGCTGTGGCTCACATCAATGCGGCGCACCACCACGGCATGCTCCAGCGCATCGCGGATCAGTTGCGCGGGGGCGTAAAAGCCCATCGGCTGGCTGTTGAGCAGCGCGCAGGTGAAGGCCGCCGGATGCCAACATTTCAGCCATGAGGACACATAGGCCAGCCAGGCAAAAGCCTGCGCATGGCTTTCGGGAAAGCCATAGTCGCCGAAGCCTTCGATCTGTTTGAAGCATCTTTCGGCAAATTCAGGGTCATAACCGCGCGCCATCATGCCGCCCACCAGTCTTTCCTTATAACGGTCCACCGTGCCCTTGTGGCGAAAGGCGGCCATGGCGCGGCGCAATCCGTCGGCTTCGGCCGGGGTGAAGGCAGCCGCCACGATGGCCAGCTTCATGGCCTGTTCCTGAAACAGGGGGACCCCCTCTGTTTTGGCCAACACCTCCTCCAGTTCCTTTTGAGGATATCCCGGACCGGGGCTGGGCAGGGTCGCTTTTTCCTCCCCCGTGCGGCGGCGCAGATAGGGATGGACCATGCCCCCTTGGATGGGACCGGGCCGCACGATCGCCACCTGAATCACCAGATCGTAGAGTTTACGCGGCCTCATGCGCGGCAACATCGCGATCTGCGCCCGGCTTTCGACCTGAAACGTGCCGATACTGTCGCCTTTTGACAGCATTTGGTACACGCCTGGGTCTTCCAGCGGCACATTGCGCAAGCTGAAATCGCCCAGCCCATGCTGGCGCAGCAGGTCGAAGCTCTTGCGGATACAGGTCAGCATCCCCAGCGCCAGCACATCGACCTTCATCAGGCCCAGCTCTTCAATATCGTCCTTGTCCCATTCGATGAAGGTGCGGTCGGGCATCGCGGCATTGTGGATCGGCACCATCTCGTCCAGCCGCCCCTGCGACAGCACGAAGCCGCCGACATGCTGCGAAAGATGGCGCGGAAACTCCAGCAATTGATCGACCAGATTCTTCATTCGCGCGATCACTGGATTGGCCGGATCAAAGCCCGCTTGCTCGACGCGCGCCTGCGGCACATCGCCGCCCCAACTGCCCCAGATCGTCGAGGACAGGCGCGCGGTCACATCCTCGCTCATGCCCAGCGCCTTGCCCACCTCTCGGATCGTGCTGCGCGGGCGGTAATGGATGACGGTGGCGGCGATCCCGGCGCGATCCCGGCCATAGCGGGCATAGATATATTGCATGACCTCCTCGCGGCGCTCATGCTCGAAATCGACGTCAATATCGGGCGGTTCGTTGCGCGCTTCGGACAGAAAGCGCGAGAAAAGCAGTTTTTCGCGCACCGGATCAATCGGCGTGATGCCCAGAAAATAGCAGACCAGCGAATTGGCCGCGCTGCCGCGCCCCTGACACAGGATGGGGGGATCGAGGCTGCGCGCGTGATGCACGATATCATGCACGGTCAGGAAATAGGGCGCGTAGTTGCGTGATCGGATGAGGCTAAATTCCTCCTGTAATACAGTGAAATACTTCTTGGGCAGGCCATTGGCGAAGTGGTTTTTGATGCCCCGCATCACCAGATGTTCCAGCCAACCCTGCGGCTGCCACCCATCGGGCACCGGCTCATGCGGATATTCATAGTGCAGCTCATCCAGCCTGAACTGCACGCGTGAGAGCAGGTCCATGCTCGCCTCCACCGCCACCGGACAGGCGCGGAACAGACGCGCCATTTCGGCGGGGCTTTTCAGATGGCGCTCGGCATTGATGGCAAGGCGGCGGCCGGCGCTCTGGATCGTCACGCCCTCGCGGATACAGGTGAGGATATCGTGCAGAGGCCGCGCCTGCGGACTGTCGTAAAGCGCATCATTGCTGGCCAGCAGGGGCACGCCGGTGGCCGCCGACAAAGCCTGCGCCGCCGCCAGTCGCCGCGCATCGGCCCCGCCGCGCAGCATATGCGCGGCCAGCCAGACCGCGCCGGGCCGCGCCTCCTGCAAGCGTTCGAGCACGCCGCGATCCTGACCTGTCGCGATCAGCAGCAGGTCTTCGGCATGATCGAGCAGATCGGGCAGGCGCAGGATGCAATCGCCCTTTTCCGCCCGCCGATTGCCCAAAGTCAGCAGCCGCGTCAGCCGCCCCCAGCCATGGCGCGTGGCCGGATAGGCAATGATGTCGGGCGTTTCATCGGCAAAGACCAGCCGCGCGCCCACCACCAGTTTCAGCCCGCAACTCTCGCGCCCCAGATCCTTCCACGCCTTATGCGCGCGCACCACGCCCGCCACGCTGTTGCGGTCGGCGATGCCCAGTCCGGCCATCTCCAGTTTGACGGCCCGCGCCACCATTTCGGCCGGATGCGAGGCTCCGCGCAGAAAGCTGTAATTGCTGGCCGCGATCAACTCGGCAAAAGCAGGCGCGCTCATGCGAAAAGCCCATGCATATACCAATGCGGATCGGGCTTTTCCTCATACAAGCCATGGCGGAAAATCCAGTAGCGCCGCCCGTGCCGATCCTCGACCCGGTAATAGTCGCGGGTCAATCCGCCCATGCCGGGGATCTCGCCCTCTTTGCGCCGCCACCATTGCGCGGCGATGCGCTCGGGCCCTTCAAACCGGCTCACCTCATAAAGCGTACCCCGCCAGCGGAAACGATGGGGCGGGCCGTCGGGCACTTCGGCAATGACATCAACCTGTTGCGGCGGATCGAACAGGAACAGGGGGCGCAAGGGCGGCTCTCCCTGCGCGGGGGCGGGCCATGGGATCGGCGCGTGATGGATCGCGGCTACGGCATATTGCGCCTGTTCCGGCATATGGCTGTCCTGCGGCACAAGGCGGCGCAGCGCATCCGGCCCCAGCCTCGTGCTCAGCCGGTCGATCAATTCGGCCAGCGCGGCTTCCTGCTTCTCCTCGCCATCCAGCGCGCTCTGGCTGGCCAACAGCGGTTCGGCCAGCGGCACCAGCAGCGTGATCCGGTCATAGCCAAAGCCGGGGTCGAGCGGATCGGCCAGCGCCGCGATCCGTTCATCGAACAGGCGCAGTACCAGCGCCGGATCGCGCGTGGGCAGGCCGGTTTCGATCATCAGCCGATGCCGCGCCCCATCGCTGCGAAACAGGGTGAGGGCAAAGCGCCGTCCGCCCAGATCGCGCTGCGCCATCTCGCCCGCGGCCTGATGCATCAGGTCGAGGAAACAGGCCGCGATGGAGGATTGCAGGCCGATGGGCTCGGGAAAACGCCGCTCGAAACGCAGCGGGCGGGGGCGGATGATGGGCGCAATCGGCGCCTGTTCCTCGCCCAGCAGGCGGCGCAGGGCGGTTACGGCTTCGCCTCCGAAACGCGCGGCGATGGCGGCCATCGAGCGCCCCGCCACATCGCCTACCGTTTTCAGCCCCGCGCGCGACAGCGCCAGAGCCGCCTCATCCTCCAGCCCCAGCGCGGCAATCGGCAGGGCGCGGATGGCGCCGCCTTCATCATCCACCGGCCCCTGGCCATTATGCACCCCATAACGAACCAGAGCCTGCGCCGCCTCGGATGTGGCGGCCATGGCGACCCGCGTGGTCATGCCGATATCGGCCATCGCATCCTCGACCTGCGCGGCCAGACCGGCCTCGCCGCCGAACAGATGATCGACCCCGGTGCTTTCCATCACCAGCCCATCGGGCGGCGTGACCATCACATGGGGCGACCACGCGCCGCAGCGCCGCGCCAGACGCATCAGCCAATGCGCATCGGCCTGCTCATCCATTTCGGCCACGATCAGATCGGGCAAAACCGCCCGCGCATCGGCCAGCGCCATGCCCACCGCCATGCCCCGATCCCGCGCGGCGCCATTCACCGCGCCCAGCCGCAAGGCCCCGCGCACCTTGGCCACCATGGCCAAAGGCGCGTCATGCAGCGTGCCGTTTTCCTGCTCGATCACCAGCCGGTCTGTCGAGAGGAACGGGAACCACAGCGCCAGATAGCGCTTCACGGAATTGCCCGTCACGGAATTGGCATTTTTCACGGTCCCACTCCAGCCGCCAGCTCTGGCCCGAGGGGCCGGAACGCTGGCGCAACAAGGTCACATCGAAACAGGGCGCGCCCGGCGCATCGCCCGGCCCGGCCTGTGGCAGGGCGCAGGAGGGCGCGGCGCTTACCTGCCAGCGCGTACGCGCGGCGCTGGGCGATGGGGCGGCATCCACGCGCAGCAGCAGCAAGGGCACGCCCGACTGCTCCGCCGCCAGCGCGAACCGGCGGCTTGCCGTCAGATCCAGCTCGCGCATCGTCCCCCAGCTTTCCACCACCACCGCCCCCAGCGCTGCACAGCGCAAGCCATCGACCGCAGCGCGCAGCAGCCCCATCGTATCGCCCACCACGCCGACCAGCCCGCCATCGGGCGCGCCGCCCAGCTCGGCCCAGCCCGCACCCTGAAACACACCCAGCGCGCCCACCGCCCGGCGCGAACGCAGCCAGAGCAGGGGCCGCGCCCCGTCCATGCCGCCTCCGCACATCCCCATCGCGGCGGCCAGTGTGAAACCCGCCGCCGCCGCCCCATCGCCCACCTCGGCCGCATAGATTTCATGCAGGCAGCCATGGGCCAGCCCGCCGCCCAGCGCGGCGTCCATGGCCTCCATGCCGCTGCTCCACCGGCGGATGGGCGGCGCATCGGGCAAGGGAGAGGGGGCGTTTATGATTCTCATATGTTCTTATTATGTTCCAATCAGGATGAAGATCAAGCCCCCGCTTGCCCCATTGCAAACCAAGGATTTGCCACAGGTTGACCGCTAAAGCGTTGCCTACGCGCGATGGATGGAGCGGGCTTTCCCTACGGTCCATCCCCGCTTCTGCTAAGCAGCGAAGGTGCACAAGTTCATGTTTCTTCACGAACGGACCCGTTTCCAAGGGCTGGTTCCGGCGCTCCTCCTCGCCTGCGCGGCCTGTACGCCGCAGGCGGGGCTTCATACGCAGGCCCCGGCCCAGGCTGAGCCATCGGCGGCGGGGGATTGGTGGCATCAATCGGGCGATGCGCTGCTGGATGAAATGGTGGCCCAGGCGTTGAGCGCCCTGCCGCCGGTTTGTGACGCGCCGCAGCGGGGCATCGGCGGCGGCATCCGGGCCGTGCTGCATCACCAAAGCGCCGAAAAACGCCGCGCCCAGGAGCATGAGCGTATGGTGCAGCGCCTGCAAAAGGCCGAGGCGGTGGCCGGGGCCTATCTGCGGCTGCGTGCTTGGGCCGACCGTCTGGCCGCGCGCCATGCGATGCTGGCGCCATGGGCCGACAATGCCGAAATCGCTCGTTTCCGCCGCGAGGCCGGTCTGGTGCCCGCGCTGGACGAGGATATGGCAGGCGTGATGGTGGGCCTGAATGCCAGCGACGAGGAGGCCGCCCGCGCCGGGCTGGAGCGCGCGCTGGCTGATCTGGCGCGTCTGACCGGACAGGACGGCGCGGCTCTGCGCGCAAGGCTGGACAAGACCTCGGCCATGCCGATCGGCAATCCGGCACCTCCTAATCTTTTGCTGGCGCAGGCCGAGGCGGCCTTGACCAATGCCCGCATCGCCTATCGCGGCGGGGCGGCCAGTTTCGCCACGCTCTATGTGGCCGAGGCCAATGCCTTGGCCGCGCGTGAGGCGCAGATCATGGCCAATCACACCGCCGCCCTTGCCACCATCCGCCAATGGAGCGAAAAGGCCCTGGCCGAGGAGGCGCATTGTGGCTGAATTATCGCCGACCGACAGCCTGTTGGGCGCGCAGACGCCCCGGCGGCGGCGCGGGTTGACCGTGCTGCTGCTGGTGGTGTTGGCCGGGTTTGCGGCGCTCTGGTTGTTCACGCGCTTTCTTGTGGGGACGGATTCGCCCTATTTCTCGGCCCCCGTTGAGCGCGGCGATCTGACGCCCACACTCTCGCTGCGCGGCACATTGCATGGCGAGGGCGAAGTGACGATTGCCGCCGCGCAGGATGGTGTGGTGGTCAGCCTTGCCTCGCCGGGCGGAATGCGCGTGGCGGCGGGGCAGGAACTGGTGGTGCTCGACACGCAGGCGCTGGCGCGCAGTCTGGAGAGCAATCAGGCCGCGCTGGAGAGCGCCAAGGAGGCCGCACAGCGCGCCCAGATCACCCTGCGCGAGCATCAGACGTGGCTGGATCGCTATGAGGGCGTGTGGCGCAAATCGGGCGGGCGGGTGCCTTCGCTCAACGAGATGGAGGGTGCGCGCGCCGACGTTTCACGCGCGCAGATCGACCTGTCCCGCGCGCAGGACGCCATTGCGCAGGGCGAGCGGCAGATCGAGATGGATCAGGCATCCATGGCCAATGCGATCGCGCGGGCGCCTTTCGCGGGCTATCTGGTGAGCTGTTCGGTGGGGCCGGGGCAATGGGTCCATGCCGGGCAACCGCTTTGCACCATCGCGGCCAATCCCGAAAAGCTGAGCATATCCGTGCCGATCACCGAAAGCGATGCCGGGCGCATGGCGGCCAAGGCCGGGGCGCGGGTGCTGGTCGATGGCAAAAGCGACGTTGAGCGCAAGGCCACATTGGTCCGCATTGACCGTCTGCCCCATGGCGGGCGCGAGGCGGTATTCGCGTTGCCGCCGCCGGAAAAAGCGGGCGAGGGGTTGCTGCCCGGCCTTGAGGCGCTGGCGCAAATCGATCTGGCCGAGCGCGAGAATGTCCTGCTGGTTCCCAATGCCGCGTTGACTTTCAGCCTGCATGGCGAGGAACGCAGCCGCCAGAGCGGCGTTTATGTGGCAGACAGCGATGGCGCCCCGCGTTTCGTCGCCGTTGCGCTGGGGGCCAATGATGGTCACCGCAGCGAAGTCTTGTCGAGCGCGTTGCAGCCGGGCGATCAGGTGATCATCGGTTGGCGGCGCGACCACAAAGGACCATGATGATTTCCCGATTGACCCGAAGGAATGTGACGAAAAGCGGATTGGGCGCCTTGCTGATGGCTTTTGCCGGGCGCGCTCTGGGCGAGGCGGCCATACCGGGGCGTTTCGGCCCCGCCCGGCGCTTTTCGTGGGATGATCTGGTGGCGCAGGCGCAGATGCGCGCCCGCCGCCCCTATGCCCGCCAGATCGCCGCCCATGCCGTGCCCGATTTCGACACCCATGTGCGGCTGAGCTATGATCCCGCCGAGATGGTGGCGGGCCGGTTGCGCCTGTTTCCGGCCAAGGTGGATACGGCGCCCGATGCGGTGAACATCCATGTCGTGGAAAATGGCATGGCGCGCGCGATCTTGGACACCCATGGCCTGTTCGGCGGCGGACAATCGGCCGATGTTGCCGGTTTCCGCGTGATGGAAGCCCATGGCGGGGGCGACTGGCTGGCCAGCCTTGGCGCGTCCTATTTCCGCGCGGTGGGGCCGACCGGGCAATATGGCCTGTCGGCCCGCGCGATTGCGGTGAACACCGCCATGCCGGGGCCTGAGGAATTTCCCGCCTTCACCGATTTCTGGATCGAACAGAAGGGGGCGGATCATCTGTTGATCCATGCGCTGGTCGACGGACCTTCGCTGTGCGGCGCCTATGCGTTTGACATCACGCGCACGGCTGCGGGGGTGGAGCATGGGGTGCGTACGGCGCTGTTTGTCCGGCGCGACATTGCGCGGCTGGGCGTGGCGCCCATCACCAGCATGTTCGATTTCGACCAGTCCGCCCGCCCCGCCCATGGCGACTGGCGGCCTGAGGTGCATGACAGCGACGGCCTTGCCATCCACACCGGCACGGGCGAGCGGATCTGGCGCCCGCTGGACAATCCGCCGGGGCCGCGCGTCCATATGCTGCGCGCCGATGGGGTGAAGGGCTTTGGCATGATCCAGCGTGACACCACCTTTGACCATTATCAGGATGACCTCAATTTCTACAACCGCCGCCCCTCGCTCTGGGTATCGCCGGAAGGCGATTGGGGGCCGGGCGCGGTGATGCTGTACGAGATGAACACGATCTCGGAAAATGTTGATAATATGGCGGCAATGTGGGTGTCCGACCGGCCCGTGCGCGCCGGGGACCGCCGCGATTTCGCCTATCGGCTGCGTTGGGGACAGGGCGATCTGGCGGGCGATGCCAATGCGGTCTGCGTCAATCACTTCATTGGCCCGGGCGGGGTGCCGGGCGCCGATCCGATTGCCGGGGCCACGCGCTATGTCTTCGACTTTTCCGGCCCGGCGCTGCGCGGCCTGACGCGGGACAGCAAGGTTGAGGCGGTGACCGATCTGGGCGCGGCGATGATCATGGCCAATGTCTTTCCGGTGGAGGGGCAAAGCGGCCTGTGGCGCGTGGTGATGGATGTCCGGGTCGAAGGGCTGAAACAGAATGAGTTCCGCCTGTTCCTGCGCCGGGCGGGCGGGGCTTTGAGCGAGACAGTCATCAAGACGGTGCGGCCATGACACCCCCTAAGGGCGCCGCGCATCTGCCCCAACTGCCGCCCGAGGCCCCGTTGGCCATGCCGGTGCAGGATCTGTTCGGCAATCCGCCCGCGCGGATCGAGGTGCTGACCCGTCCGCATGGCATGGGGATGAAGCGGTTGTTGCTGGTGCTGCTGACGGCGGTGCTCAGTCTGGCGGCGTCGAGCGAACTGCGGGTGCAATTCTCGCTCGACGGGCTGGACTGGTTCGAGGTGGCGCTGCTGATCTGCTTTATGCCCTTGTTCAGCTGGGTGGCCTTCGGCTTTGTCACCTCGACGATCGGTTTTGTACAGCTGATCAGCGGCGAACATCCCGGCTTCACCGAAATTCCCAGCCCTGCCAAGGCGCTGCGCCATCGCACAGCGGTGCTGATGCCGGTCTATAATGAAAGCGTCGAGGAAGTCTTTGCCCGTGTCGAGGCGATGGGTCATTCGATTGCCGCATCGGGAGGCGGTCCGTGGATCGACTTCTTCGTATTGAGCGATTCGCGCCCTGATCATGGCGCGCTGGAGGAGGAGGCATGGGCCAGACTGGCGCCCCGCCTGCCGATCCGCCTGTTCTATCGCCGCCGTGCCGAAAATACCGAGCGCAAGCCGGGCAATATTGCCGAATGGGTCCGCCGCTTTGGGGGGGCTTATGAGAATATGCTGGTGCTGGACGCCGACAGTCTGATGAGCGGCCATGCGATTGTCGGCATGGCGGCGATCATGGAGGAGCGCCCCTCGGTCGGCCTGTTGCAGACCGTGCCGATGATCACCAATGCGCGCACCCTGTTTCAGCGCTGGATGCAGTTTGCCAGCGAGGCCTATGGCCCGATTGCCTCGGCGGGGCTGCTGTGGTGGTCGGGGTCGGAGGCCAATTTCTGGGGCCATAATGCGATCGTGCGCACCCGTGCCTTTGCTGAGGCCTGCGGATTGCCGCAATTGCCCGGCAATCCGCCCTTTGGCGGGCCGATCCAGAGCCATGACATGTTTGAATCGGCCCTGCTGCGCCGTCGCGGCTGGGCGGTCCACATGATCATGATCGGCGGCAGTTATGAGGAATTCCCGCCCAGCATCGTCGATTTCGCTATCCGCGACCGGCGCTGGATGCAGGGCAATCTGCAGCATCTGCAATTGCTGGGCGCTTCGGGGCTGAGCCTGACGCATCGGCTGCATCTGCTGTTGGGGGCTTCGGCCTATCTCACCTCGCCGGGCTGGCTGCTGCTGGTCATCACCTCGATCCTGCGCATGGGCGCTGCGGGGCAATGGCAGGCGGCGGGGGGGATGCCGCTCAATGTGCTGTGGCTGACGCTGGTGCTGCTGTTCGGGCCTAAAGTGATGGGTATGCTCTGGCTGTTGGCGGATCCGGCGCGGGCGCGGACTTTTGGCGGAGGCGGCAGCATTGTGCGCTCGGTGGCGCTGGAGACGGTGCTTTCGATCCTGCTGGCGCCGGTGACGATGGTGACCCAGACCAAGGCGCTGGGGGCGTTGCTGATGGGTGTGCCCTCGGGCTGGAACACGCAGGCGCGCGAGGCGCGGCGGCTGCCGGTGCGGGGGCTGCTGGGGTCTTTGCGCGAACATCTGTTGCTGGGCGCGCTGTTTGCCGCGACCTTTTTCTACAGCACCAGCCTTGGGCTGTGGCTTTCGCCTTTGGCGCTGGGCCTGCTGCTTTCGCCATGGCTGATCAGCCTGACGTCCAGCGAGGATCTGGGATCAAGGGCGGGCCATGCGGGCATCTTTGCCGTGCCAAGGCCCGAGATTGCCGACCCGACGGCTCCCAAAGAATAGGGGGCCAAGGAATAAGGGCGGCAGGTATCCCCGCCGCCCTTGGACATGCTTACTTCTTGGGCGTCTTGGCGGCGGTCGCCTCGATTTCCACCAGGAAGGCCGGGCCGGCCAGCGCGGCCACCTGAACCACCGAACGGGCCGACTTGTTGGGCTGGGTCGCGGTGCCGAAGAACTGGCTGTAGGCCTCGTTGAAGCCCTTGAAGTCCAGCTTGCCGCCATTGGCCGGATCGCCCACGAGGAAGACCGTCAGTTTGATGACGTCGGACATTTCATAACCCTGCGATTTCAGCAGGGCCTCGATCTTCTTGAACGTGCTGATCGCCTGGGTTTTGGTGTCGCCATAGGTGGCGATGGCGTCGGGCGCGCCGCCCTGAACGGCAGGCGCGGGAACCTGACCCGACAGGATCAGCATATCCGCCTTGGCCGGCACGAACACGCCCGCCAGAATGGGCGAGGTGGCACCGCCCGGAATGCGGGTGACGTCCTGCGCCTGCGCCGCAGCAGGCAGGGCGGCCAGCGAGGAGACGAGGGCGGCGGCGGTCAAAAGGCGTTTCATTGGTTCAACTCCTGATGGAAAGACATGCCTTTGTGGCACGGGGGGATGACGCCGCCAAGACCGCCGTAAAGCGCTATTTTGCGTATGCTTGCGCGCGGCGGCGCAAAAGAAAATCCAGCCCCACGCCCAGCGCCAGCACCCCTGCGCCAAACACCGCGCCCAGCCCGAGCTGAACAAAGGAGGCATAGAGCATATAGGCCGCCAGAGCGATAAAAACGGCGGGAAACAGCGGAAAGAGCGGCGTTCTGACCGGGCGGGGCAGGGCGGGATGTATGATCCGCAGCCGGATCGCGGCGGCCATACCCATGCCGATGAACAGCCAATAGACCGGCGTCATATAATCCACCATCGCGTTAAACCCGCTGCCCGTCAGCGCGGAAAGCAAGGTCAGCACCAGCGACACGCCGCCCACCGCCAGCGCCGCGCGGGTGGGCGCGCCGCGCGTGGGATGCCAATGGGCCAGAGCGCCAAGGCCGGGGTGATCGCGCGCGGCGGCATAGGTGGTGCGCGCGCAGACGATGATGGTCGAATTGATGCTGGCCACCGCGGATATGCCCACCACCGTTACCACCAGCGCCTGTCCCGGCCAGCCGAAGGCGATGCGCGCCAGATCGGCGGCAGGCGCGACCGAATGGGCCAGCGCGCCCTCGCCAAGGCCCCGCATCAGCGCCCAGTTGAGCGCGACATAGATCAGCCCCAGCAGGCCGATGGAGCCGATCACCGCGATGAACATGCCGCGCCTGCCGGACCGGACCTCGGCCGAGAGGGTGGCCGCATCGCTCCACCCGCCATAGGCAAGGAAGATGTAGATGAGCGCCACCGCGATCCCGCCCATAGGCGGACGCGGCGCATCGGGCATGACGGGGGCGGCGGGCACCACCATCCCGGCCAGAATGACGCTGATGAAACCCAGCGCCACGGCCAGCACCAGCAAAGCCTGCGTCAGAAAACCCAGCCGCACATGGGCCAGATTGAGCCCCGTCATCGCCGCCACCAGCCCCACCGAGAGCACCAGCCGCCCGCCCGCGCCCAGACCCAGCGGCGCGCCGATATAGTCGGCGGCCAGATGCGCCATCAGCGCCACCCATCCGGTATGCATAATGGCAAAGCGCGACCATGCGTAAAGCGTGCCCACCCTTTCGCCCCATGCGCGGCGGATGAAGCTGTATTCGCCCCCGGCATCGGGAAAGGCGGCGGCCATTTCGACATAGGACAAGCCGCCAACAATCGAAATCGCCGCCCCCGCGATCCACAGGCCCAGAAAATGCCAATGCCCAATCGAGGCGACAATCGTGGGCGCGGTTTTCAGCGCGTCGGTGGACATGATCATGCCCAGCGCCAGCAGCATCGCATGCAGGCTGTGAAGGTGCCGTTGCGGCTGATGACTGCTCATGGTGGTGCTTTAGTTGGCCGCCGCGATCAGCGCCAGCGCCTCGTCCATCGTGGGCAGAACCGAGGGCGCTCCCGAGGGCCGGTCATTGGCATAAATGGCAAAGGTCAGCTCGCGCCCGCTGGCCGCCACCAGATAACCCGCCAGCGCATTGGCCGCCAGCAAGGTGCCGGTCTTGGCAAAGACCTTGCCTTGCAGCACGGGATTTTTCATCCGGCGGCCCAGCGTGCCGTCCACCCCGCCGATGGGCAGGGTCTTGCGCCAGTCCGCCGCCCAAGGCTGGGTTTCGACCCAATGGAGATATTGCACCATCGCGCGCGGGGTGATGCGATTGTCGGGCGAGAGGCCCGAACCATCGTAGAAATCATGAGCAGAGGCGGGCAGACCGGCCCGCGCAATCGTCTGGTTCAGCACGATCCGCCCGGCGGGCGTGGTGGGTGAAAAGCCCTGCGTCAACGCCAGTTTCTTCAGAAACAGATGGGCGTGCAGGTTCTGGCTGACCTTCGAGGTAATAGTCAGATCCTCGATCAGATCGGGCGGGGTGAGGGTGGAGAGATCCTTGGCCTGAATGGCGGGCGCGACCGGCGCGGGGATCATGTCCACCGGCCCCATCGGCGCATGGCGCGCACGAGGATGGCCGGTCACTTTCACGCCACGCTCGCGCAGCAATTGGGTCAGACGGATCGCGGCATAATCCGCCGGATCGTCAATGTCGAAATCCAGCCTTTGTTCTTTGCCGCCAAGGGGCAGCGAGCCGAACAGGCGGATCTGGCGTGTGCCGGGGATCATTTCGACCATGACTTCGGCGCGGGAATCGGGCGCGCCGGTCGTGATCTGGTTGACGATCTCCATCTCGGGCGCGGCGATTTCCAGCGCGGCGCGGCCCGGCGCGCCCACCGCATCGCCCGGATTGGCCAGCACGGTCAGCTCATTGTCATTGATCGTCAGCGCGGAAATCTGGGTGCGCGTGCCGGGGCGGATGCGGTCGGAGATGATCCAGCGTTCAAAGGGCATGAAGCTGTCATCGCCGATCACATCGCCCACGCGTTTCACCCCGCTCGCTGCCACCGCATCGGCCAGAGCGGCAAGGCAGTCCTTTTCGCAATCGGGCGTGTCCTTCATCATCGCATCGCCGCGTCCGATCAGCGCGATGTTCTGGCGGCCATGATCGCTTTCGATCCGCACGCCATTGCCCATATTGGGAAAAGGCGCGCGCGCCATCGCGTCAAACACGGCGGTGGTGACAAAGACCTTGGTGTTGGACGCAGGCTGAAACCTCTCATCGGGCGCGATGGAGGCGATGACATGGCCTTCCTTGTCCTCCACCCGCAGGCCCCAGCGGGTGCCCTCAATGGCCGGTTTGTTCAGAACGGCGCGGATCTGGGTTTCAAGATCGGCGGCAAAAGCAGGAACGGAAAAGGCCCAAAGCGCCGCCATCGTGGCAAGCCCGGTCTTGGTCAGGCGCATGGTCGCGAATGTCTCCTGTCATGGTCCATCGTTCGATCATTGCAGAATGCCGCGCCGCCGCAAAGGGCCAAACCCGCGCCAGCTTTGCGTATTTTCGCGTCTATGCGCCATGGGTTAGCTTGCGCGCCAAGGGGGACTTATCATGCCGATCATCCTGAGCGTGAATGGGCAAAAGCACAGTATCGACAATGCCGCCGCCGATGTGCCCTTGCTGTGGGTGCTGCGCGATATGGTGGGCATGACGGGCACGAAATTCGGCTGCGGCGTGGGGCTTTGCGGAGCCTGCGGCGTGCTGATCGGGGGGCAGCGGTTCTTCAGCTGTCAGACGCCTTTGCGCGCGGTGATCGGGCGCGATGTGACCACGATCGAGGGGCTGGGCGAGGACCCCCATGGCGCGGCGCTGCAACAGGCGTGGGAGGAGGTCGATGTCGTGCAATGCGGCTATTGCCAGCCCGGCCAATTGATCGTGGCCTGCGCCTTGCTGAAGGCCAATCCGCGCCCCGACGATGCGGCGATTGACGAAGGGATGAGCGGCAATCTGTGCCGCTGCGGCACCTATCCGCGCATCCGCAAGGCGGTGAAACTGGCGGCAGGAGGCATGAAATGAGCGAGGGCGGATTTTCGCGCCGGGGCGTTTTGCAGGGCGCGGCGGCGGTTGGCGCGGCGCTGGTGGTGCCGGTGGCGCGCGGGTCGGTCGGCGGGGCCTTGGCGGCCAATGCCTATATTTCCATAACCGCGATGGGCGTCGAACTGGCCTTGCCCAAGACCGAGATGGGGCAGGGGGTGATCACCTCGCTCTCCATGCTGGTGGCCGAGGAATTGGGCGTGGCCCTGAACAAGGTGCGGGTGAGCATTCCCGATGGCGACGCGCCCCGCTTTGCCCCCATCACGCAGGAGACGGGCGGCTCGACCTCGATCCGCGAGGTTTACAAGCCGATGCGCCAGGCTGCGGCGCGGGCGCGTGTGGGTTTGATCGAGGCGGCGGCGCGGCAATGGGGCGTTCCGCCGGGGCAATGCGATCTGGTCGATGGCATGGTGGTTGCGGGCAAGCGGCGGCTGGCCATGGGCGATCTGATCGCATCGGCGGTCCTGCCCCGCGAAGCGCCCATGCGGCAGAACCTGCGCCTGATCGGGCGACCCACCCCCCGCATCGACGCGCGGCCCAAGATCACCGGGGCGATGCAGTTCGGGATCGACTTCCGCCTGCCCGGCATGAAGGTGGCCACGCTGGCGCAATGCCCGATCTATGGCGGGATGCTGGCCGGGCTGGATGAAAAGGCGGCGCTGGCGACCCCCGGCGTGGTCAAACTGGTCAAGGGCCGCGATGTGGTCTTTGTCGTGGCCGATCATTACTGGGCCGCGCTGCAGGGCTATGTGGCGGCCAATGTGCAATGGGCGCCGGGGCCGAAAACGGCCGATCAGGGCGCGATTGTCGCCGATCTGGACGCGGCGCTGGCCCAGCCCGGCCATTCGGCCAAGGCGCAGGGCGACCTGAACGCCGCACGGGGCCGCGAATTTTCCGCCACCTATCATCAGCCCTTCCTTGCCCATGCGGCGATGGAGCCTTTGGCCTGCACCATTCATGTCACGGATGGCGCCTGCGAAATCTGGTCGGGTTCGCAGGTTCCCGCGCAGGCCCGCGCCGATGCGGCCAAGGCGTTGGGGCTGGGCGAGGATAAGGTGACCTTTCACAACTTCCAGATGGGCGGCGGTTTCGGGCGGCGGCTGGAAACCGACATGGTGCTGCGCGCGGTCGAGCTGGGGCGGGCGGTGCCCTATCCGGTCAAGCTGGTCTGGAGCCGCGAGGAGGATGTCCAGCACGACATGTTCCGCCCCGCCTATGCCGACCGGATCAGCGCGGTGATCGACGACAAGGGCAGGCCCATCGCGTGGGAGCACCGCATCGCCGGTTCCTCGATCATGGCGCGGTTGATGGGCGATGGGTTCAAGGGCGTGGACGGTGATGCCATCGAGGGCGCAGTGGAGATGCCCTATGCCGTGGCGGCCCATCATGTGACGTTTCAGCAGGTGGAAAGCGCGGTGCCGACCAGTTGGTGGCGCGGGGTGGGGGGCTTGCGCTCCTGTTTCGTGGTGGAAAGTTTCATTGACGAACTGGCTCATGGCGCGGGGGCTGATCCGCTGGCCTATCGGCTGGCGCTGATGGAGGATGCGCGCAGCCGGGCGGTTCTGTCCCGCGCGGCGAAGGAAGCGGGATGGGGCCGCGCCTTGCCGTCGGGGCAGGGCATGGGGATGGCCGTGCTAAAACTATGGGGCACGCATATTGCCGCCGTGGTCGAGGCCAAGGTGGCGGAGGGCCAGATCAGCGCGGTGCGCGTGACGATTGCGGTCGATTGCGGGCTGGCGATCAACCCTCTGGGCATCGAGGCGCAGGTGGAAAGCGGGGTGATCTTTGGCCTCTCCGCCGCGCTCTATGGCGAGATCACCATGAAGGACGGGGCGGCGCAGCAGTCGAATTATCACGATTTCCGCATCCTGCGCATGAATGAGGCGCCCCGCATCGCCACCCATATCATCGCCAGTCAGGCCGATCCGGGTGGTATGGGCGAGCCGCCCTGCGCGGTGGTGGCACCCGCGCTGGCCAATGCGGTTTTTGCCGCCAGCGGACAGAGGATGCGCAAATTGCCGCTGGTCGTTTAGCGCCGCGTGGACAAATTTGGCGTTCTGAATTAGCCTTTGCATTCTGCAGTCGGAGAGAGGCCTATGTTTCCGTTATCGGTCTATGTGGCGGTTGCCTTTGCCATCGCGCTGGTCGCATTCGGGATTGCGCAGATTGTGCCGGGGCTTGGCGTGGCGTTTGTTGCGTTGGCATCCACGGGATGGGCCGCTTACTCTGCCCGGCGCCGTCGGTGGATGACGCCGGAATAGGGGGCTTTCAGACGCGGCGGTTTCTCCACCACGCCGCCCCCATCGCCACGCCCAGCGTCACAAGGCTGCTGACCAGTTCGACCCGCCGCGCAGGCGCAAACATCATCGCCACCAGAATGCTCAGGATCGCGCCCAGCGTGGCATAGGAGAGATAGGGAAACAGCCACATGCGGATGGGCAATGTTTCCCGACCCTGCGCCTCGATCCGGCGGCGCTGGACGATCTGGGCCACGCCCACGGTGAAATAGATGAACAGCATCAGCGCGCCCGAGGCATTGACCAGAAAGGAAAACACCAGCTCCGGCGAGATGACCGAGGCGGCCAGCGCCAGATAGCCGAACAGGCTGGCGATCAGGATCGCGCGGGCGGGCACCTTGCGCCGGTTGACCGCGACCAGCCAAGCGGGCGCATCGCCCTTGTCGGCCAGAACGAACAAAACCCGGCTGGTCACATACATGCCCGAATTGAGGCAGGAGAGCACAGCGACCAGCACCACAAGGTTCATCACGAATTCGGCATGGGGAATGGCCATATGGCCCAGCGCAATGGCAAAGGGCGATGTGCCGGGCACGATGGATGTCCATGGCATGACGGCCACGATCAGCAACAGCGACAGCACATAGAACAGGATGATCCGCGCGGCCACGCTGCTGGTGATGCGGGCGATGGTGCGCGCCGGTTCGTGCGATTCGGCCGCCGCCACCGTGGCGATCTCCGCGCCGGTCAGGGCAAAGATCACGCTGGCCGTGCCCGCCAGAACCGCGCCCCAGCCATGCGGGGCAAAGCCGCCATAGGCGTTGAGGTTGCTCCATGTCGGCCCGGTGGGCGAGGTGAGACCGAAAGCCCAGACGCCCGCAATCGCGATAAAGCTGACAATGGCCAGAACCTTCATCAGCGAGAACCAATATTCGAACTCGCCATAGGAGCGGGTGGACATCAGGTTTACCCCGGTCAGCGCTCCGAGCAGCGCGACCCCGATGGCCCAGACCGGCGCGTCGATCCAGATATGCAGGATCTTGGCCCCGGCGATCGCCTCGATCGGCACGACGATGACCCAGAAATACCAATAGAGCCAGCCGCAGACGAAACCCGCGCGCGGCCCCAGCACTTCGCGCACAAGCTCGGTGAACGCGCCAAGGCCGGGGCGCAGCGCGGCCATTTCGGCCATCATCCGCATCACCATCAGTACAACCAGCCCCGCCAGACCATAGGACATGACCACCGCCGGGCCGACCTGGGCAATCGAACTGGACGAGCCGACGAAAAGCCCCGCGCCGATGATCCCGCCAATCGCGATCATCGAGACATGGCGCGATTTCAGCGCGGCCTGAAGCTGGTTGTCATGTGCGGCCAAGCGTGGTCTCCCCTGACCTTGAGTGAACAGGGGGAAGCGGGCCGGGTCAAGTCCTGCCCGATACGCTATTTTGCCCGGCGAAAAGGGATGATCCGTTCAAGATCGCCCAGATGCGGCGCACCGGGCCATGATGCGCCTTGCCGCAGCAGAAAGGTGTGGCGGATGATCTCGGCCTGTTGCTCGATATTGTAATCGCCCAAGGCCGCGCCGGGGCGCAGCGCATAATCATAGCGGCAAAAGGGCATTCGGCGCAGCAGCAGGTTCATCCCCGCCTGATGCTGCCAGACATGGGCCATTTCGTGGATGAACAGGCCCTGCGCCGCCAGCGACCCTTGGGCAAAGCAGGGGTGCCAAAAATGGCTGTCGGGGTGGAAATGGAGATGGCCGCGCGGGGCCATCACCACATTGCGCGGTTGAAACCACCACCATCGGCGGCGGATCACCCGGACCGGTTCGGGATCGAGCGCCGGCCCGAACATGGCGGCGATCATATTCCTTTCGGCGGGCGTCAGCGGGCGGATGGCGGGGCGGGGGCCGGTCATGGCCGCACTATGAGCCCGTCTCGCCGCCGATTCCAGCCGGGCGAGCCAAGGAATTTTTAGGGGTTTTCCTCTATTCCTTACGCGCGGAGGGAATTTCGGGTGAAACACGCGCTGTTCGACAAGGTCTTGTGGCCGGGTGAGCGTTTGCCGGACGAGGTGGTGCTCGGGCTGGACCGGTTTCGCAGCGGCGGGCCTCTGGCGCAGGCGTGGCGGCGGCTGGGCGGATCGCCGACCGGATCGCGCGATTTCGTGGTCGCGCTGGCCGCCACGATGCAGGTCGAGGACCATTTCGAAGTGCTGATCGCCCGGCGCGACAAGGGGATTGCGGCGCTGTTGCCGCTATGTCGGGGCGCGGGTTTTTCCGCCCGCTGGCGCCAGCCCGGCGCGCAGGAGGTCTATGAGGCCTGCGACGGCGCCTATGCCGATGATGCCGCCGCCGCGCAGATCGCCTCCCTGCTGGCACAGGACAGGCGGGCGGCGGAGTTGCACCGCCTGCCCGCCGCCTCGCCTTTGATCCCGGCCCTGAAGGCGGCGATGCGGGGCAAGGGGCTGGTGTCGCTGCGCCCTTCGTTGGCCTGCCCGACCATCGCGCTGGATGAAAAATGGCACAGGCCCGAGCAGGCGTTCAACGCGGGCCGTCGTTCCGATTTTCGCCGCGCCGCGCGGCGGGCCGCGGCCATGGGCCGGGTGGATTACGAAATCATTGCCCCCGATCCGGACGAATTCGACGCCTTGTTCGACGAGGCGCTGGCGGTCGAACTGGCCAGTTGGAAGCGTGCGGCGGGCACGGCCATGGCCATGGATGCGGGCAAGGAGAGTTTTTTCCGCGCCTATTTCCGCCATGCGGCGCAGGAGGGCACGCTGCGCATCGCCTTCATGCGGATCGACAACCGCCCCGCCGCGATGCAGCTGGCGCTGGAAAGCGATGGGCGTTTCTGGCTGTTCAAGATCGGCTTTGACGAGGCCTATGCCCGTTGTTCGCCCGGCGCATTGCTGATGCTCCATACGCTGGCCTATGCGGCGCGGCGCGGATTGGCGGCCTACGAATTGCTGGGCGGGGTGGAGCCGTGGATCGCGCAATTATGGACGCAGGATGCGCATCCGATGGTGCATCTGCGCACCTATCCCTATTCGCGCCAGGGCATGGTGGCGCTGGCCCAGGACGGGCTGGCCTGGATAAAGGCGCGGCTGAGCCAATGAGCCTGTGGGCCGCGCTGCGCGATTTGCGCTATGCTTTGCCCGGCTGGTTGGGGGCACGGCTGCCCTCGCCCGATGCGGCAGCCTTGGGGCGCGCTCTGGCCCGCAAGGGGCTGCTGCTCAGCTTTGGCTATTTCGGCGGGGATGGCGACGGGCCGGATCAGGTGGAGGCGGCCAATCTTTCGCTTTGCGCGGCGATGGGTGCATCTGCGGCGCTGCTGGCGGTCAAGGCGCCGCAATTGGGGTTTGATAATGCGCGTCTGCGGCGGATTGCGCAGGGCGGGTTGCCGCTTGTGCTTGATGCCCATGCGCCCGCTCTGGCCGACGCGACCCATGCGGCGATGGAGGACCTGTCGGCGCAGGGTTTTGATGCGGGATGCGCGATCCCCGCGCGCTGGGCGCGGTCGGGGGCGGATGCGGCGCGCTTTGCCGATGCGCCGCTGCGGCTGCGGCTGGTCAAGGGTGAATGGGCCGATCCGGCGGCGGATGATCCCTCGCGCTATCTTGGGCTGGCCCACAGCCTTGCCGGGCGCGCCGCGCCGGTGGCGGTGGCCACGCATGATCCGGCGCTGGCGGGGCGGGCGCTGGAGGCGCTGCTGCGCGGCGGCACGCCTTGCGAGCTGGAGCAGTTGCGGGGCCTGCCGCGCGCGCGGACGATGGATATGGCGCGCGATCTGGGGGTGAATGTGCGGGTCTATCTGCCCTTTGGTCCGGGATGGTGGCCCTATGCCATCGATAAGGCGCTGGCGCGGCCCTATCTGCCGGTCTGGTATATGCGGGATCTGTTGCGGGTTTAATGCCTCCTGCATTTATGCAGATTCGACGCCCTCTGCATTTATGCAGATTCGACGCCCGCTGCATTTATGCAGATTCGACGCATTGCTTGTGGGTGGCTGCGGGCTAATCTCGTGGCGGCACAAAGGGGGGCTGCATGAGGCTTTACTGGATCGCATGGGCATTGGCGGCGCAGACGGCACAGGCCGCAACCAGAGTGGAGGAAGTGCCGCTCTGGGAAATCTCGGCCCAGCTGGAGCGGGGCGCGGTCAGCAGCGAGGCGGTGACGGGGGCGTATCTGGAGCGCATCGCCGCGATGGATCGCAAGGGGCCGCAATTGCGCGCCATCATCGCCATCAACCCCGACGCCATCGCGCAGGCCCGCGCTTCGGACGCGCGGCGGCGGGCGGGCAAGGCGCTGGGGCCATTGGATGGCGTGCCGATCCTGATCAAGGACAATATCGAGACGCAGGACCCCATCGCCACCACGGCGGGCAGTCTTGCGCTGCGCGACAATGTGGGCGGGCGCGATGCGCCGGTGGTGGCGCGGCTGCGCGCGGGCGGGGCGGTGATCCTGGCCAAGACCAATCTGTCGGAATGGGCCAATATCCGCTCGACCCATTCGATTTCCGGGTGGAGCGCGGTTGGAGGGCAGGTGCGCAACCCCTATGCGCTGGACCGCAGCCCATGCGGATCATCTAGCGGCACCGGGGCGGGCGTGGCGGCCAGTTTCGGCGCAGCGGGGCTGGGGACAGAGACCGACGGCTCGGTGGTCTGTCCTTCCTCGGTGAACGGTCTGGTGGGGCTCAAACCCACGGTGGGCCTGCTCAGCCGCCACCATATCGTGCCGATCAGCCACAGTCAGGACACGCCCGGCCCGATGGCGCGCAGCGTGCGCGATGTGGCCATGATGCTCTCGGCCATGGCGGGGAGTGATCCGGCCGATCCCGCCACAGCGGAGGCCGATGCCCACAAGCAGGATTATGCCGCCCCGCTGGAACAGGCCAGCCTGAAGGGCGTGCGTGTCGCCTATTACCGCCCGACAATGGGCGCGGCTCTGGGCGAGCGGTTTGCCGCCGCGCTGGAGGTGCTCAAGGCGCAGGGGGCCGAATTGGTCGAGGTGGCGCGGCCCGGACTCGATGGTCTGGGCGCGGCCGAACATGAGGTGTTGCGCAGCGAGCTCAAGGCCGATCTCAACACCTATCTGGCCGGGGCCACGGCGGCGGTCAAACCGCGCACGCTGGCCGATATCATCGCCTTTAACCGCGCCAATTCGGAGGCCGAAATGCCCCTGTTCGCGCAGGAAAGCTTTGAGGAGGCCGAGGGGACGCGCGGCATAGCCGATGCCGAATATCTGGGCGCGCGAGCAAAATCCGTGCGTTTGGCGGCGCAGGAAGGGCTGGAGGTGATGCTGGCCAAGGCCGATATTCTGGTCCAGCCCACCACGGGCCCGGCGTGGCTGATCGACCCCATCTATACCGACCAGTCGCGCGGCCCTTCGGCCAGCGGGCTTCCGGCGGTATCGGGCTATCCGCATCTGACCGTGCCGATGGGGCTGGTGGGGGGCTTGCCGGTGGGCCTGTCCTTTATCGCGCGGCCCTATGAGGAGGGCAAATTGCTGGGCGCGGGCTATGTCTATGAACAGGCGGCGCGGGCGCGGACGGCGCCTTCCTATCGCGCCACGGTCGATGCCGGGGCGGCGTTCAAAGGGGCGGTGGAAAAGTAAGCGCTTGGAATCCGCCATCTGATGGCGCATCGCGGCCCCATGACTGAACGGGTCCCCTTTGCCGGAATGCGCCGGGGCAGCGCCGAATATCGCCGGGCCAGCCTCGCGCTGTTTCTGGCGGGCAATGCCACTTTCTCGCTGCTCTATTGCGTTCAGCCGCTGTTGCCCGAATTCGCGCGCGAGTTTGGGTTGGCGCCTGCGGGGGCCTCGCTGGCGCTGTCGCTCACATCGGGCGCGCTGGCCGTGGCGGTGTTTTTGGCCGGAGCCATTGGTCAGGCGATGCCGCGCCGCTCGCTGATGCTCGGCTCGCTGATCGCGGCCAGCCTGCTCAATCTGGTGGCGGGTGTGGCAACGCATTGGCCATGGCTGGTGGCGGCGCGGCTGCTCGAAGGGGTGGCGCTGGGGGGCGTGCCAGCGGTCGCCATGGCCTATATTGCCGAGGAGATGCACCCTGCCGATTTGGTGAAAGCCATGGGACTCTATGTCGCGGGCACGGCCTTTGGCGGGATGATGGGCCGCTTTGCCACAGGATGGTTCACCGAGTTTGGCTCATGGCGCATCGCGCTGGGCGCAATGGGGGGATTGGGGCTGGCCGCCGCGCTGGGCTTTGGCCTGCTGTTGCCGTCCTCGCGCCGGTTTGTGCCGCAACGGGGGTTGGGCTGGGCGCATCACCGGGCGGTGTGGTGGCGGTTGATGCAGGATAATGGCCTGCTGCGCCTGTTCTTCATCGCCTTTGCGCTGATGAGCGTCTTTGTCACCCTGTTCAACTATGTCGGCTTTCGCCTTGTCCGCCCGCCCTTTTCGCTCGGCCATGGCGCGATCAGCGCGATTTTCCTCACCTATATCTCGGGCATTTTTTCCTCATCGATCACCGGCCATATGACCGAGGCATGGGGGCGGCGCCCGGTGCTGGCCATGGGGCTGGTGGCGATGCTGGGCGGGGCTTTGCTGACGCTGTCGGGGGCGCTGCCGTTGATCGTGCTGGGCATCTTGTTGCTCACGCTGGGCTTTTTCTCGGCTCATGCCGCCGCCAGCGGTTGGGTAGGCCAATGGGCGGGGCCGGATAAGGGCCATGCCGCCTCGCTCTATCTGTTGTTTTACTACCTTGGCGCCGGGATCACCGGCACGGCGGGCGGCTGGTTCTATCAGCACTGGCAATGGCCGGGCGTGGTGGCGCTGACAGGCGGGATCTGCGCGGCGGGGCTGGGCGTGGCCCTTTCGCTGCGCCCGCGTTAGAGGCCCGCTGGATTAGAGTCCGGCCTCGACCGCCACGCGGATCGCCTCGGCGCTGGATCGCACGCCCAGCGTCTTGAACATGGCCGAGCGGTGCATCTTGATCGTGCGCTCCGACAGGCCCAATTCCCACGCCACCTGCTTGTTCAGCTTGCCACGGGCCATTTCGACCAGAATCTGGCGCTGGCGCGGAGGCAGGGCGTTGACGCGGGCCAGCGCCTCTTCGCGGGTTTGCCGGTTCTGATCGACAACCTCGACCTGAGAACCGAGGAAATATTCGACTTCGCCATCGGCATCGAACACCGGCGCGATCATCACGGCATTGCGAAACGGGGTGCCGTCTTTTTTGTAATTACGGATTTCGACGATGGCGGGCTGGCGATTGTGGATTGCGTTGCGCAACGTTTCGGTCAGTTCCCCCTCGGTGTCCGGCCCGCGCAGGAAACGGCAATTGCGCCCGATGATTTCCTCGCGGGCAAACCCGGTCAGGTCAATAAAGGCCTGATTGCAGGCAATAATCGGATTGTCGGGCAGCCGGGGATCGCTCACGACGGCGGCGATGGGGCTGTGTTTGATCATCTCGTCGGGCAACATGACGGGGGTTCTAGGGCAGAAAACCGTCTATTCCAAGCCGCAGATCGATGCTGGCGCGAGGTGGCATGATCGCCTAAGGGCGGCGCGATGAAACCGACAAGCGAAAATCATGATGCCATCGTGCTGGGCGCGGGGGCGGCGGGGCTGTTTTGTGCCGCGCAGGCCGGAGCGCGCGGGGCGCGGGTTATCGTGGTCGATCATGCGCCGGAACCGGGGCGCAAGATCCTGATTTCGGGCGGCGGGCGCTGCAATTTCACCAATATTCACGCCACCCACGAACGTTATCTGTCGGCCAACAAGCATTTCGCCCGTTCGGCCCTGTCGCGCTATACGCCCGCCGATTTCCTCGAACTGGTCGAGCGCTATGGCATTGCGTGGCATGAAAAGACGCTGGGGCAATTGTTCTGCGATGGTTCGGCGCGCGAGATTTTGGCCATGCTGGTCGAGGAATGCCGGATCGGTGGCGTCGAGATCGCCTGCGGCCTGTCGCTGGGCGAGGTCAGCCATGCTGATGGCATGTTCCATGTCCGCGCAGGCCATCGGACGCTGTCGGCGCGCCATCTGGTGATCGCCACGGGCGGGCCTTCGATTCCCAAGATGGGGGCCAGCGGCATTGCCTATGATCTTGCGCGGCAATTCGGGCTTAAGGTCGTGCAGCCGCGTCCCGCACTGGTGCCCTTGACCTTGCCGGGGGATGAGGCGCTGTTCCGCGAATTGTCGGGCGTGGCCACCCCGGTCGAGGCGCGGGTGGCCGATGGGCCATGGGGCAAGGCGGCCTTCCGCGAGGCGGCGCTGTTCACCCATCGCGGATTGTCGGGTCCGGCGATCCTGCAAATTTCCTCCTATTGGCAGCGGGGCACGGAATTGGGGATCAATTTCCTGCCCGATCTGGCGGCGGGCTGGATGGTCGAGGCCAAGAAGGCCAATCCGAAGGTGGGCCTGCGCCGTGTGCTGGGCGCGCATTTGCCTGATCGTCTGGCGGTGGCGCTGGCGGATCGGTTGGCGCTGGCGGGCGATCTGGGCCATCATTCGGACAAGGCCCTGCGCGCGGCGGAAGGCGCCTTGGCCGACTGGCGCTTTAACCCCGATGGCAGCGAGGGTTATGCCAAGGCCGAGGTGACCGCAGGCGGCATCGCCACCACCGGCCTGTCGCAAAAGACGATGGAGGCATCCACCGTGCCGGGCCTCTATGCCATTGGCGAGGCGGTGGATGTGACGGGCTGGCTGGGCGGCTATAATTTCCAATGGGCATGGGCCAGCGGCCATGCGGCGGGGGTAGCCATCGCGGAAAACCTTTGACCCGCATCAAGGCCAGGGGGAAAAGAGCGGGCTAGGTAAGCGCCAGCCTTTCAAGGAGATTCTCCATGACTTCGCTTTCCCCCAAAATTCCCGCAACAATGCGCGCAGCGGTCGTCCGTGAATTCGGTGCGCCGCTCACCATCGAGCAATGGCCCACCCCCACCCCCGCGCGGGGCGAGGTGTTGGTCAAATTGCTGGCCACGGGCGTATGCCACACCGATCTTCACGCGGCCCATGGTGATTGGCCGGTCCAGCCCACCCTTCCGTTCATCCCGGGCCACGAAGGCGTGGGCCATGTCGTCGCCCTTGGCGAAGGGGTTGATGATCTGGCGATCGGCGATGCGGTGGGTGTGCCATGGCTGCATGACGCCTGCGGCCAGTGCGAATATTGCCAGACGGGCTGGGAAACCCTGTGTGAAAAGCAGCATAACACCGGCTATTCGGTCAATGGCACCTATGCTGAATATGTGACGGCGCCCGCCGCCTTTGTCGGGCGTTTGCCCCTTGATGCCGATCTGGTGCCGCTGGCCCCGATCCTGTGCGCGGGCGTGACGACCTATAAGGGCTTGAAGGAAACCGAGGCGCGGCCCGGAGAATGGGTGGCGATTTTAGGCGTGGGCGGGCTTGGCCATGTCGCCGTGCAATATGCCAAGGCGATGGGGCTGAAAGTCGTGGGCGTCGATGTGGGGCAGGACAAGCTCGACCTTGCGCTTGAACTGGGCGCGGATCTGGCGGTCAATGCGCTGGACCCCGATGCGGCGGCCCGCGTGGTCGAGGCCACGGGCGGGGGCGTGCATGGCGTGCTGGTGACGGCGGTTTCGGTGCCCGCCTTTGAACAGGCGCTGGCCATGGTGCGCCGCAAGGGGACGGTGGCACTGGTGGGCCTGCCGCCGGGCGCCTTCCCCACGCGGATCTTCGATGTAGTGCTCAAACGCATCACGGTGCGCGGCTCTATCGTCGGCACGCGGCGCGATCTGGCCGAAGCCATCGCCTTTGCCGTTGAGGGCAAGGTGAAAAGCACCATCAGCACGGCAAAGCTGGAAGACATCAACGCCGTGTTCGACAAGATGATCGCGGGCAAGATCGAGGGGCGCATCGTTCTGGCTCTCTGAAATCCGCCTAAGGGCATTTGCCGAGCCAAGGCTCAGTCATGCTTTAGGTATCCCTGTTCATATAGCGAGGCGGCGAGGGCAAGGCTCTCGCCGCCCAGCGGCAGGGAACGGGGATGCGCCTTTTCTTCTATCTTCCGGCCATCACGCCGTGGTGGTTCGAAACCATTGTGACGCCGATGCTGATCCGGCTGAACGCCGATCCTTGGGTCAAGGAAATCCATGTGATGGCGGCCCCGCTCTGGCGCAGCACCGGGGTGGAAGGGGCGCAGCTTGAGCCCTTGATCGCACAGGAAAAACTGCGCTGGCATATTGTCGATCAGGGCGATCCGGCGCTGTTTCGGACGCATGGCGCGGCGGTGCCGGGGCTGATCGAAACGGTGGCGGGCATCAACCCCGACCTGACCCTTGTGCGCAGCAGCGATTTTGCCACGCCAGCCCTGTTTCCCCGTACAGTGCGTTATATCATGGAGGGCGCGGCCGCCCCCTTTGCCACCGATCCATCATGGGTGGTGCTGGAGGAAACGCCCCTTTCCTGCGGGGCGATGCCGGAGGGATGGGCATTGCCGGAGGATCTGGCCGCGCGCCTTGATGCCTTGTGGAAGGCGGCGGCGGGTCGGTTTGGGCCTTTCTCGGTTCCCTTGTCCCGCCCGTCGCTGGCGGTGCCTCTGCCTTGTCAGCATGAGGAGAACCTGTTTCTGCGCCATGCCGCGCATGAGGACGGCGTGGCGCTGCTGCAATCGCTGCTGGCGCGCCTGCCCGAGGAATGGCGGATCGAGGTGAGCGATCATCCGCTCAACCGGCTGCATGGCGATCGCTCGGGGCTGGAGGCTTTCGTGGCCGCCGCGCCCGACCGGATCAGTATGGCTGAGCGCGGGATTGAGGGGATGGTGGCGGGCGCATCGGCGGTGCTGACCGATTTGTGTGATAGCTGGACGTTGGCCGCCTTTGCGGGGAAACCGATGCTGCATCTGGGCCGAGGGGCGATGGCACCATGGACGAAGGCGGGCGAGGATCCGGCCGAATTGACGGGTCCCGACCGGGACGCGGCGCGGCGCTGGTTCGGCTGGCATCTGGCCGCGCGCCTGCTGCGGCCCGAGGCGGTTGAATTGAGCCTGTTGCTGCGCCTCGCCAAAGGGCAGCCGACATGGGAGGACATGGACGCCAATCTCGATGCGCTGGAGGTGCTTGCTCCCTGATCGCGGGCGTGGCGATCCTCTTGCGCATTCGCTCTTACAATGTAAGTATAACATACAAAGGCGACTCAGGCAGCAGATCGCCCGTATGGTAAGAGAGGATGCGTTTTATGCAGGATTTCAACGGGCAACTGGCCTTTATCACCGGCGGCGCCTCAGGCGCGGGGCTGGGTCAGGCGCTGGTGTTTGGCCGGGCCGGGGCCAAGGTCGTCATCGCCGATCTGCGCGCTGATGCGATTGAAACGGCGCTGGGCCAATTGCGCGCCGAGGGCATTACCGCTCATGGCATCGTGCTGGATATCACCGACCGCGAGGCCTATGCCCGCGCCGCAGACGAGGTTGAGCAGGTCTTTGGGGCCGCCCCCACGATGCTGTTCAACACGGCCGGCGTGAACAGCTTTGGCCCGGTGGAAAAGACCACCTATGCCGATTTCGACTGGCTGATCGGGGTGAACCTTGGCGGGGTCATCAATGGCATGGTGACGTTCGTTCCGCGTATGATCGCGAGCGGCAAGCCGGGCCATATCGTCACCACCTCCTCGCTGGGCGGTCTGTCGGGCAGCGCGCTGGCCGCGCCCTATTCGGCGGCCAAGGCGGCGGTCATCAACCTGATGGAGGGCTATGCGCAGGGCCTGGCCAAGCACAATATCGGCGTTTCGGTGATCTGCCCCGCCAATATCAAGAGCAACATTGCCGAGGCCAGCAAGCTGCGCCCCGCAGGGCTCGGCCCCTCGGGATATCGCGAGGATGAGGCGACGATCCAGTCGCTCCATTCGATCCACCGCCACGGTATGGAGCCGGTCGAGCTGGCCGAATGGACCAAGAAGGGGATCGAGAAGGGCGACCTCTACATCATCCCCTATCCCGAGGCCAAGGAGCAGATCCGCGCCCATTTCGACCGCATTGTCGATGCCGTCCTGCCCATTGAGGCCGACCCGGAAGGCGCCAAGGCCCGCACCGACGCGCTGATGGACTGGGCGCAAAATGGCGCGAAGGTTTTTGCGAAAACCGCCGGTTAACGGAAAAACCCGCGCCAGTGCAGGGTAACATAGGTGGCGAGCGAGGCCAGCAAAGCGACGCCTCCCGCCACCCATGTTCCCTCGCCATGGGCAAAGGGCAGGGCGCCGGTGTTCATGCCGAAAAAGCCCGTCACCAGCGTGGCGGGCATCAGCAGCACCGTCATCACCGAGAGGATATAGAGGTTGCGGTTGATCCGCTGATTGGCGGCCAGTTCCAGCTCTTCACGCAGCATGCGCACCTGCCCTTGCGCGGCGGTCACGTCCTCGTCCAGCCCCTGCGCGCGCTGGGTCAGCTTTTCCACCGTGGGGTGGAGCGCGGCGTCCAGATCACCGTCCTCCTCCAGCCGCATCAGCACCCGCTTGGTGCCGTCCATAATGCGGTGGATGATCGAAAGTCGCCGCCGCAATTCCAGCAGATCGCGCGCCGAGGGCGGGGCCTTGCCCGCCAGCACGGCATCCTCGGCCTTTTGCACGCGGGCTGACAATTGCGTGACCAGCGCCGCCTGATTGGCGACAATGGCCGACACCAGCACATCGAGCGCGCGTTGCGGGCTGTCGATGAACAGTTTTTCGGCAAAGCGATCGCGCAGCACATCGGCAAAGCCCAGCGGATGCATCCGTGCGGTGATGATCATGTCGGGCGTAATCGCCACATGGACCGTTCCGGCGCGGTCGGTATAGCGGATCTCGAAATCGCGCTGGAGATCCTGAAGCACGCAGGAGAGCGTATCGCCTTCAACAAAGCTGCTCTGATGCGTGTCGGGGGCCAGCATCGCCTCGCGCACATTCTGGGGTAGGAAATCGGCGCGCTCGATCCATTGCCGCGCGCCATTGTCGGCCAGGCTCATATGCAGCCAGCGAAAGACGCCATCGGCGCGCGGAGTGTCGATGGCGATGTCGCGCGGGCCAGTGGTGTAGAAATCCTTGCCCCAGAGCAGACCGTTGCCGGGCTGGCTCCATGCCGGCGCGCGTTCGGGCGTTTTCACATCCGGCGCAGACATTCCGAGCCCACGATCAGCGCTTCCAGACTGTCCATCACCGCCGGTTCGATCGGGGTCAGCTTGCCCATCGCCTCGCCATAGGTGTTGTCAAAACCGGCCCAGCCGATCACCAGCGCCTGAATGGCTGAATGCAATTGCACCGCCTCGGCCGCGCTCAGCCCCAGCGGCTGCAGGCGCTGGGCCAGATATTCGCGAAAATTGCGGAAATCCTCTTCGACATAGCCCAGTGAGAAGGTCAGCCGGGCTGCATCGCGGGCGCTGTGATACATCGTCCAGAGCGCGCGGCCATAGGCGCGGGCCCAATCCTGCCATGTCTCGCACACGGGCATATCGGCCATGGCCAGAGCATAGAGGCGCTGGCTCATCCGGCGCAGCAGTTCCTCCTTGTTCGGGATATGCCAATAGATCGACATGGCCTGCACCCCCAGCCGCCCGGCAAGGCGACGCAGCGAGACGGCATCAAGGCCCTGTTCCTGCATCAGCGCGATGGCCTCGCCCACGATGCGTTCGGCGCTCAGTGGGGCGTTGGGCGCCTCGGCGGCGGGTCTCTCGGAAGGGGTGGTCGCGCTGCACATGATGGCATGACTAGGCGCGGCCTGTGGGATTGGCAACCGGACATGGGGGCGAGGGACGGACGGGCGCGGGGCAGGGAAGGGGCGGTGTAACTGGGCAGACATTCACGGAAATGCCATATATTTCATAGTCCTGTCATCGAACTGTCGTGTTCCGGTCATCGGTTTCGCCTAGCGGCCTTCGCATATGCAGCAGGCTTGCTGCACAAGGATGGGGAATACCATGGGTCGAATCACTTTGCGCACCAGCATGATGCGCACCAGCCTCTCGCTGGCTGCTGTCACGCTGGCTCTTGCCACCACGCCCGCTCTTGCCGCCGAAGTGCCTGCTGCGGCGCCTGCCGCCGATGCCGAAGCGCCCGCGGCTGATATGGGCGAAACCATCGTCGTCAACGCCAAGACCACCCGTTCGGCCACGGCCATCCCGGCGGCAGAAATGCAGAAGATCCTGCCCGGCATCTCGCCCCTGAAGGCGATCCAGAGTCTGCCCGGCGTCCTCTATGTGACCGCCGACCCTTGGGGCAACAACGAGCAGAACGCGCAGATGTTCGTCCACGGCTTCTCGGCCCAGCAGTTGGGCTATACGATGGATGGCGTGCCGCTGGGCGATCAGTCCTATGGCAATTACAACGGCCTTTCGCCCAGCCGCGCGCTGATTTCGGAAAACACCGGGCGCACCGTGGTGGCCACGGGCGCGGGCGAACTGGGCGTGGCCTCTGTCAGCAACCTGGGCGGCGCGGTGGAAATCACCAGCCGTGATCCCTCGAACGAGCGCGGGCTGGAAATGAACCACACCGCCGGTTCCTATGGCACGGCGCGCACCTTTGTCCGCGTGGATTCGGGCGAATTCGGCAATGGCAACAAGCTCTTCCTCTCGGGCAGCCGCCAGCGCGCCCGCGCGTGGGACTTTGCAGGCGTTCAGGGCGGCTATCAGGCCAATGGCAAGTTCATCCATGAAGACAGCCACGGCAAGCTGACCGCCTATTTCGCCTATTCGGACAAGATCGAGCCGAATGAGGACGCGACCACCATCTATACCAACCCCACCAATGCGGTGCAGGCCTATCAGCCTTATACGCGCCCCTTCACCTATCCCAGCCTGAGCGCGGCGCTGAACTATCTGGACGCCAGCGGCAATGTGCCCGCCGTGGCGGCCAACAATTACCGCAACTATTATTCGGACGCCCAGCGCACCGACTATCTGGGCTATATCAAATATGACGTGAACCTCTCGAAGGCCGTCAAGTGGTCCAACCAGTTCTATATCCATCACAATGACGGCGTGGGCGTGGTGGCCGGGCCTATCACGGTGGCGGGCCTGCCTTCGCTCTTTGCCAAATATTTCCCCGGTCAGGATCTGAAGACCGTGTTCGGCGGCTCGGGCTATGCGATCCGCACCACCGAATATATGATCCACCGCGAAGGCATCATCAGCAACCTGAACATCGACGCGGGCGATCACCATATCGAGGCGGGCGTGTGGTTCCACCACAATGAATCCTCGGCCTATCGCCGCTGGTATCCGATGAATGTGAACACGCCGGACGCCTACAGCCCCTATATCCGTCCCTCGGGCTATCTGATCACGCAATATGCGGTGGAAATGCGCACGGATAACCTGCAACTTCACATTCAGGATGCGTGGCGCGTCAACAGCCGGTTGAATGTGGAAGCGGGCATCAAGACCAGCGCGCAATTCGCCAACGGCCTGTTCACGGTGCAGGAAGTCAGCACGCCTACGGTCAACTCGAACCGTCCCAGCGGCCGCATCAATTCGACCAACTGGTTCCTGCCCTCGGTGGGCGCGAATTATGACCTGAACGGGTCGGAAAAGGTCTATTTCAACATCCAGAAGAACCTGCGCCAGTTCCAGGCCTATGGCGCGGGCGGCTCGGCCGATCCGTGGAGCACGGGCAGCCAGGCCGCGTTTGATTATATCAAGTCGAACGTCCGCCCCGAAACCGCATGGGTCTATGAAGTGGGCCTGCGCAGCCACCGCAATTTCACCGGCCTGCTCAGCAGCATCGACGCGCAGATCAACTATTACCACGTCGATTTCAGCAACCGCCTGCTGGCGCTTTCCACTTCGGGCACGATCAACACGATCAACCCCTCGACCACGGCGCTCTTCAACGTGGGCAATGTGACCACCGATGGCGTGGACGCGGCCGTCACGCTGGGCTTTGGCCAGCATGTGAAGCTGTATAATGCCTTGAGCTACAACAGCTCGAAATATTCCAGCGACTATTCGACCGTGACGGGCGCGGCCACCGGCATGCAGATCGGCGGCTATGCCACGGTTGCGGGCGTGGTGCCCACGGGCGGCAAGCAGATCCCCGGCTCGCCCAGCTGGATGAACAAGACCATGCTGACGGTGAATTACGCCGGGGCCGAGGTTCAGCTGATCGGTGACTATATCGGCCGCCGCTATGCCACCTATACCAATGATGCCTCGATCCCCAGCCTGTTCCTGGCCTCGGCCCGCGTGGCTTATCAGTTGCCCGCGCAATTGGTCCATGCCAAGAAGGCCGAGCTGAGCCTGAACGTGACCAACCTGTTCGACAAGAAGGGTTGGCTGCAGGTGTCGAGCTTCAACAATGCTGGCAGCTTCGCCGCCTATCCGGTGGCCCCGCGTCAGTTCTTTGTCACTCTGGCGGTGGGTCTCTGATCGATGCGTAATCCGCTCTCTCGTCGCAAGGTTCTGTCGCAAGGTCTGGTCGCGGCAACAGCCGTGGCGGGAGGGCGGAGCATCGCTTTTGCCGCGCCTGTGGGGGGCAGCGTTTCGATGCGCGCCCGCCCGGCGCGGCCCATCCTGCTGGCGCATCGCGGGTCATCGGCGCTGCGGCCCGAACATACGCTGGGCGCCTATGCCCGCGCGATTGCCGATGGGGCCGATTTTATCGAGCCCGATTTGTGCTGCACCAAAGACGGCGTGCTGGTGGCGCGCCATGAAAACAATATTGCCGAGACGACCGACGTGGCCGCGCATCCCGAATTTGCCGCGCGACGGGTCGAAAAAGTGGTGGACGGCGAAAAGCTGACCGGTTGGTTCACTGAGGATTTCACGCTGGCGGAATTGAAGACGCTGCGGGCCAAGGAGCGCCTTGGCGCGGTGCGGCCCGAGAGCCAGAGCTATGATGGCCAGTTTCAGATCGTCACGCTGGAGGAAATCGCCGATTTCGTCGCGGCTGAGGCTGCGGCGCGGGGCCGGGTGATCGGCCTGATCCCGGAGGTCAAGCATTCGACCTATTTCGCGCGGATCGGTTTGCCGATCGAACCGCGCCTGATCGAATGTCTGAATGCCAGCGCTTATTTGAAAAAGGCGCCGGTGGTGATCCAGAGTTTTGAGGTGGCGAATTTGAAGGCTTTGCGGCGCGATCTGGCCGGGCGGAGCAATATTCAACTGATGCAACTGGTGGGCGATCCTCGCCAGAGCCCGGCCGATTTCGAGGCGACGGGCGACAAAAGGCGCTGGGCCGATCTTCTGACGCCTCAGGGTTTGACGGAAATCGCCACCTATGCCGACTGGCTGGCGCCCGCGACGCGGATGCTGATCCCGCTGGAGGCCGATGGGCGTCTGGGCAAGCCGACCGGGCTGGTCGAGGCGGCACGGCGCGCGGGGCTGTTGGTGGGGACATGGACCTTCCGCCCGGAAAACCGATTCCTCGCCGCCGATTTCCGCAATGGCGAGGGCGAGAATGCCCGCAATGCAGCGGGCAGCGTAGCCGAAATGCGGCGCTATCTGGCGCTTGGGCTGGACGGTTTCTTTACCGACGATCCGGCGCTGGGGTTTGAAGCGCGGGGCAAATAAGCGCTTTGCAAAGGCAGGGAACTATCACTTCCGGTTCGCATTGAACCGATAAATTGGTTCCTTTGTGAAATCCATTTTGGAACTTTGCTGCAGTGCAGGATACTGTATAGTGGAGTTAACCTAGGCAACTTTGCCTTGAATATGATGATCCTGCTCAGGAAGGCCGCCATGGAAACTACTGCCGCGCTTGTTCCGCTCACCGTCGATATGCTGATGCAGCAATCGGGCGTGCAATTTGGCACCAGCGGCGCGCGGGGCGAAGTTGTCGCGATGACCGACCGCGTGTGTTATGGTTATACGCAGGGTTTCCTGTCCTATCTGCGCGAAATTGGCGAATATGCGGGCGGGCGCGTGGCGCTGGCGGGCGATCTGCGGCCCAGCACGCCGCGCATTCTGGCCGCCTGTGCCCAGGCCATCCGCGGTCTGGGCGGAGAGCCGGTGTTTTGCGGCTATGTACCCACGCCCGCGCTGGCGCTCTATGCCTTTGGGCAGGCGATCCCCTGCCTGATGGTGACCGGCAGCCATATTCCCGACGACCGCAACGGCATCAAATTCTATCGCCCCGCCGGTGAGGTGTTGAAGTCGGACGAGGCGGGGGTGAAGCGTCAGGTGGTGACGCTGGGCGATGGCGCGTTTGACGATGCGGGCATGTTGGTGTCGCCCGCGCCTTTGCCCGCGATCACCGATGCGGTTGCGGCCTATGTTGCGCGCTATGTCGATGCCTTTGGCGCGGATGCCTTGGCCGGGCGCAAGATCGGCGTTTATCAGCATTCGGCGGTGGGGCGCGATGTCGTGCTCTCCATCGTCAATGCGCTGGGCGCCGAGGGCGTGCCGATTGGCCGCGCGACCAAATTTATCCCCGTCGACACCGAGGCGATCAGGCCGGAAGATGTGGTGCTGGCGCGCGAATGGGCGGCGGAATATGGCTTTGACGCGATCATCTCGACCGATGGCGACAGCGACCGGCCTCTGCTGGCCGATCACACCGGCGAATGGCTGCGCGGCGATGTGCTGGGCGTGCTTTGCGCGCGGGCGCTGGGCGCGGGTACGGTGGTGACGCCGGTGTCGAGCAACACGGTGCTGGAACTGTCGGGCGCGTTTGCCCATTGCGCGCGCACGCGGATCGGTTCGCCCTTCGTGATCGACGCGATGAATGCCGCTCTGGCCGCCGGGCAGGATCGCGTGTGTGGTTATGAGGCCAATGGCGGCTTTCTGCTGGCCAGTGATTTTGACCTTGGCGGGCGGAGCATTTCTGCGCTGCCGACGCGCGATGCGGTGCTGCCAGTGGTGGCGGTGATCGCGGCGGCGCGGGGACGGCGGGTGGCCGACCTGCTGGGCGAATTGCCGCCCCGCGTGACCTATTCCGACCGCATCCAGAACTTTGCCACCGAGCGCAGCGAGTCGATCTTCGCCGCGTTGCTGGAGGGCGGCGCGCAGGAACAGATTGCGCGGCTGACCAGCTATTTCGGCGGCATTGCCGGGGCGATCACGCGCGTCGATCTGACCGATGGCATCCGCATGTCCTGCGCCGATGGTTCGGTTCTGCATCTGCGCCGGTCGGGCAATGCGCCGGAATTGCGCTGCTATAGCGAGGCGGATGATGTGGCCAATGCGGCGGCGATCAATGCGGCGGCGTTGAAGGTGGTGTTGGAGGAATTGGCTTAAGGGGTTTATGCCTCCGGCGGGCAAAGGGACTCGGTCCCTTTGCAATCCCCATACTGTCATTGTTGCGCTATGGGTTCGGCCTTGGTTGAATGCCGCAGCGTTTGAATTTTAAAGCCTGCGGCGCCAATCAGCGCAGCCCGCGCCGCAGGCTTTCAAAATCGCCACACAACCTGGCCAATCTCGCGTCACCCATTAACGGGATTGCAAAGGGACCGAGTCCCTTTGCCCGCCAGAGGCATTTTACCCCCCTCACTTAACCTGCTGCTTCTCCAGCTTTCGGGCCAAAGTCCGCCGATGCATCCCCAATCGCCGTGCGGCTTCGGAGATGTTGAAATTGCATTCGGCCAGCGTGGTATGGATATATTCCCATTCCACCGTCTTGATGCTGGTCTTGCGCCCTTCGACGGGGACGGCGGCATTGCCTTCGCGCTTGGAGAAGGCTTCTTCGATATCGTCGGTGTTGGCTGGCTTGGCGAGGTAATGCGATGCGCCCAGCTTGATGGCCTCGACGGCGGTGGCAATGCTGGCAAATCCGGTGAGGACGACGATGGTGGTTTCAGGGTCCTTTTCGTGCAGCATCTGGACGCAGGTCAGCCCGGAGGCGGTGCCCAGTTTCAGGTCCACCACCGCATATTGAAACCGCGTGCTGGTCATCAGCAGGCCCAGTTCATCGGGGCTGGTGGCCAGCAACACTTCATAGCCGCGTCGCTCGAAGGATCGGCGCAGCGTGCGGCCAAAGGCGGGATCATCCTCGACGATCACGAGATGGGGCAGGGGGTTGTTCATGATGTTCCTTTGCCCGTAAAAGCCAGCGCCGACAATGGGATCGAAAGGACGACCAGCGCGCCGCCCTCTTCGGTATTACTCACTTCGATCCGCCCGCCAAGCTGACGCAGCACGTTGACCACGAGGAACAGGCCGAGCCCGCCGCCATCGCGCCCCTTGGTCGAGCGATAGGGGCGGCCGACCTGGTCAATCATGTCGGGGGCGAAACCGGGGCCGAAATCGCGCACGGCGATCTGCCAGATGTCGCCCTCGCGCGCGGTGGCGATGGCGATGCCTTCGGGGGAAACCTCCAGCGCATTGTCCACCACATTGCCGATCACTTGCCGCAGCGCCGGGTCGGCGATGATAGGCACATCTTCGCCCAGCCGGTCGTCCAGCGTGATGGGGGCGGGGCTGCGCGCGCGCCAGTCCTCGACGATTTCGCGTAGAAACCCGCGCGCGGTAGTGACGCTGGGGTTCTCGCCGCGCACCTCGCCCGCGGCCACCAAAATGCCCGACAGGATGGTTTTGCAGCGTTTGAGTTCCGCCTGCATATCGGCTACATCTGCGGCTAGGTCTGGGTCGCCCGCAATGGTCTTTTCCCGCGCCCAGTCGCCAAGGATCACCGACATCGAGGCCATTGGCGTACCCAGTTCATGCGCCGCGCCGCTGGCCAGCAGGCCCAATCGGATGATATGATTCTCCTCCGCTGCCTGTTGGCGCAGGGCGGCAAGGGCGGCGCTGCTGGCGCGCTGGTTGCGGTCCATGCGGACGACGAAATAGACCAAGAGCGCCGCGATCAGCACAAAACAGGCCAGACTGCCCAGCAGATAGAGCCGGAAATGTTCGCCCACATAGGCAGGCGGCAGATCGAGCGGGCGATAATCGAAGGTCAGGAACGCTACATCGCAGCACGCGACCAGCGCGACGATCCAGCTCCACCGCGCGGGCAGCAGGATCGCGCCCAGCATGATCTGGACCAGAAACAGGAAGATGAAGGGGTTGGTCGCGCCGCCGGTGAAATAGAGCTGCCAACTCAGCGCCTCGACATCGAGCATCAGCGCGCCCAGCAGTTCCAGATAGGAATAGCCCGCGCGCTGACGCCCATAGGCCCATGTGCCGATGTTCATCAGCGCCAGAAGCGCCGGCACCGCCACCAGTTCGGCCATGGGCAGGCGCACACCCAGCACGCGCCACGCCACCCAGATCGTCACCAATTGCCCCAGCACCGCGATCCAGCGCAGCTGAACCAGCAGCCCCATATTGCCATAGGAGGCGGGGGCTATGTCATAATCGGGCGCGATTTGGGTTGCCATGGCCGCGCTTTATCAGGGTGCGCGCCGCCAGACCAGCCAGATGGCAAACAGGCTGAGCAGGGCCATGGCGAACCATGTCAGCGCATATTGCAGGTGGCTGTTGGGGAATTGCACCACGGTCAGGCCGGGAATGGGGTTGCCGGGGATTTCGGGGCCTTGCGCATCAATGAACCATGCGGCCTGACCCTTCACCCCGCGCGTGGCGGACATGGCGGCAATGTCGCGCGCGTACCAGCGGTCCTGCGTCGGCACATTGGCCTGCAGAAAGCGGCCCTTGGGCTCGGTTTTACGCAGAAGGCCGGTGATCGCCACTTCGCCCATGGGCGTGCGCGCGGCTTCGGCCAGAGCGGTGCTGCCCAAAGGCACATAGCCGCGATTGATCCACACCGCGCGCCCGTCGCCCATGCGCAGCGGCACCATCACCCAATAGCCCGCGCCCCGCTCGGTCAGCGCGGAGACCAGCGTGGTGCCCTGCGGCTCAAACCGCCCCAGCGCCCAGACGTGGCGATATTCCAGATCGGCCAGATCGCGCGGGTTTGGCGCCATCGGCAGCAGCCGCGCCTCAATCGGATTGGCGGTCGAAACCTCGTTCACATGCGCGATCAACGCGCGTTTCCATGCCAGCCTTTGCACCTGCCATACGCCCAGCGCCGAAAACAGCGCCGCACAAAGCAGCAGGGCGGCCACCGGAAGAATCCGGCGCCGCCCCTTTTGCTGGCCATAAAGGCCGGACTTCATCAGCCCATGCCGTCCATCTTGACCGGCATCATGTTGGCATTGAGGTGGAACATCACCCACAGTGTGCCAGACAGGATGATCGCCACCAGAAGGATGGTGAACAGTGCGGCCATCAGGTTCCAGCCGCCCTCGATCTTGCCGTTCATGTGCAGGAAGTAGATCATGTGAACCACAACCTGAACCGCTGCAAAGGCGGTGATGACGATGGCGGTCGTCGATTTGTCGGCGATCGCGCCGCTCATCACCAGCCAGAAGGGGATGGCGGTCAGGATGACGGAAAGGACGAAGCCGATCACATAATCCTTGGTGGTGGCGTGAAACGCCGATTCGTGGCCGTGGCCATGCGAATGGTCAGCCATTAGCGCAGCACTCCCATCAGATAGACAAAGGTGAACACGCCGATCCAGACCACGTCAAGGAAGTGCCAGAACAGCGAGAGGCAGGACAGGCGGCGCTTGTTGGCCTCGGTCAGGCCATGCTTGCCCACCTGGAACAGCAGCGTGACCAGCCAGATCGAACCGAAGGTCACGTGCAGACCGTGGGTGCCGACCAGCGTGAAGAAGGCCGACAGGAAAGCGCTGCGCTGCGGCCCGGCGCCTTCCTCGATCAGGTGATGGAATTCGTAAAGTTCGATCGAGAGGAAGCCAAGGCCAAAGCACAGGGTCAGGATCAGCCAGCCGATCAGGCCCTTCTTGCTGCCGTTCTGCATCGCGATCATGGCAAAGCCATAGGTGATCGACGAGAAGAGCAGCAGCGAGGTGTTGAGCGCCACCAGCGGCAGGTCGAACAGATCCTTGGGCGCCGGACCCCCGGCATAATTGCCGCCCAGCACCGCGAAGGTGGCAAACAGCATGCCGAAGATGAGGCAGTCGCTCATCAGGTAGATCCAGAAGCCCAGCGTGGTGCTGTAGCCGTCCGGGTGGGCGTGTTCGTGCAGATCGTAATACTGCTCGGTGAGGTTGGTGCTCGCCATTACGCGGCTCCCTTTTCCAGCGCGGCCAGTTGGGCCGTGCGCGCAGCTTCAACCTCGGCGACATGGTCGGCCTTGATATAGAAGGTGCGGTTATAGTTGAAGGTGTGGAAGATCGCGGTGCCGACGATACCGGCCAGCATCACCACGGCCAGCCACCAGACCTGCCAGATCAGCGCGAAACCGCAGACCGTCGACAGACCCGCCAGCACGATACCGGCCCAGGTGCCCTGAGGCATGTAGATGTCCTGGAAACCGCTGATCGGGCGGGCAACACCCTTGGCCTTCATGTCGGCCCAGGCGTCGATGTCATGGATCTTGGGCGTGAAGGCGAAGTTATATTCCGGCGGAGGCGAAGAGGTCGCCCATTCCAGGGTACGGCCGCCCCACGGGTCGCCGCTTTCGTCCTTGTATTCTTCACGCTTCCAGATCGACACGGCGAACTGGATCAGCATCGCACCGATACCGGCCGCGATCAGGAAGGCCCCTGCCAACGCGATCCAGTAATAGACGCGCAGCGGGTCGAAGCTGGCGTCGAACACGCGCATACGACGCGTCACGCCCATGAAGCCGAGGATGTAGAGCGGGGTGAAGGCGATCCAGAAGCCCGGAACCCAGCACCAGAACGACACCTTGCCCCAGAACTGGTTCAGCTTGAAGCCGAAAGCCTTGGGCCACCAGTAGTTGATCGCGGCAAACACGCCCCAGACCACGCCGCCGATGATGACGTTATGGAAGTGGGCAATGAGGAACACAGAGTTGTGCAGCACAAAGTCGGCGGCGGGCACAGCCATCATCACGCCGGTCATGCCGCCGATGGTGAAGGTGAGCATGAAGGCGACCGTCCACATCATCGGCAGTTCAAACCGGATGCGGCCGCGGAACATGGTGAAGAGCCAGTTGAACAGCTTGGCCCCGGTGGGGATCGAGATCACCATGGTGGTGATGCCGAAGAACGAGTTCACGGACGCGCCCGAACCCATGGTGAAGAAGTGGTGCAGCCAGACCGAATAGGACAGGATGCCGATGACGCAGGTGGCGTAAACCATCGAGGTGTAGCCGAACAGGCGCTTGGAGCAGAAGGTCGAGACGATTTCCGAGAACACGCCGAACACCGGCAGCACCAGAATGTAAACCTCCGGGTGGCCCCAGATCCAGATCAGGTTGACATAGAGCATCGGCGAGCCGCCGAAGTCATTGGTGAAGAAGTTGGTGTGGAACACGCGGTCCAGACCCAGCAGGGCCAGAACGACGGTCAGCACAGGGAACACGGCAACGATCAGGATGTTGGTGACCAGAGCGGTCCAGGTGAAGACGGGCATCTTCATCATGGTCATGCCCGGCGCGCGCAGCTTGATGATCGTGGCGATCAGGTTGACGCCCGAAAGCGTGGTGCCGACACCGGCCACCTGCAGCGACCAGATGTAGTAATCGACGCCGACATCGGGACTGTACGCCAACCCCGAGAGCGGAGGATAGGCCAGCCAGCCGGTGCGCGCGAATTCGCCCACAAACAGCGAGAGCATGACCAGCACCGCGCCACCCGCCGTCATCCAGAACGAGAAGTTGTTCAGGAAGGGGAAGGACACGTCGCGCGCGCCGATCTGCAGCGGCACGACATAGTTCATCAGGCCCGTGACGAAAGGCATCGCCACAAAGAAGATCATGATGACGCCGTGGGCGGTGAACACCTGATCGAAGTGGTGGCTGTTCAAATAGCCGTCAGAGCCGCCGAAGCCGAGCGCCTGCTGGCTGCGGATCATGATCGCGTCGGCAAAGCCGCGCAGGAACATGATGAGGCCCAGCACCATATACATGATGCCGATCTTCTTGTGGTCGACGCTGGTGAACCACTGCTTCCACAGATAGCCCCAGAGGCGGAAATAGGTGAGCGCGGCCACCAGCGCGATGCCGCCGAGTGAAACGGCCGCAAAGGTGGCGAGCACGATCGGCTCGGTCGGGATCGCGTCCGGGCCAAGGCGGCCCAGCAGCGGTGTCCAATGGGAATGGGTCGGGATCATGGGATCTCGCTATCAGCTAAGAGGGGTGCGCGCAGGGGCGGCCAGCGACAGCTTGGCAGCGGCGGCAGGAACGGGGGTCTTCACGCCATCGGGAACGCAGATCGCGCGCACGAAAGCCTTGGTGCGGGCATCGGCCTGCGCTGCGGCGCGACCGGGGATGACGGGGATGGTCGTTTCGCGGCCATTCTTGTCATAGGTCAGCGCGGCGACATTATAGATGCCAGCCTTGCCGGCGCCGCCACGTGCGTCGAGCGCCATCATGTCGCGCACGCACATCTTGCCCGGACGGACGCAGAGGTTGACGATTTTGTCGAACAGGCCGTCGGCCACGGTGGTGAAGTGACGGACCGGTTCCTTCTCGCTGGGCTGTTCCAGCTGAAGATAGGCCACGGTGTCGAGCGCGCCCGCGCTGTCCTTGTCGCCGCCCTTGGCAACCTTGGCGACCCACTGGTCAAAATCGGCGTCGGCCAGGCCATAGGTCTTGAAGCGCATGTGCGAGAAGCCCGAGCCCGAATAATTGGCCGAGAAGCCGTCGAACGTGCCGGTCTTGTTGAGTACAGCGTTCAGTTCGCTCGTCATGCCGGGCATTGCATAGATCTGGCCAGCCAGCGCCGGGATGTAGAACGAGTTCATGACCGAAGAGGACGAGATGCTGAAATGCACCGGGCGGTCCACCGGCAGGGCCAATTCGTTGACCGTGGCGATTTTCTGCTCGGGATAAATAAACAGCCACTTCCAGTCGAGCGCGACGACCTGAATTTCAAGCGGCTTCGCATCTGCAGCAAGGGGCTTGCCCTCGGCAATGCGGGCCACCGGACGGAACGGGTCGAGCGTGTGGGTGGTCACCCAGGTCAGCGAACCGAGCGCGATGATGATCATCAGCGGCGCGGCCCAGATCACCAGTTCGAGCTGGGTCGAATGGTTCCATTCGGGCTCATAGCGGGCGCCGGCCGTCGCGCGGTATTTCCACGCGAAATAAACGGTCAACGCCATCACCGGAACGATGATCAGCAGCATCAGCAGCGTGGCCGTGACCACCAGGCTGGCTTCCTGTTTGGCGATGTCGCCCGCGGGGTTCAGCACCACCGGGCTACAGGCGGAGAGCGAGGCGAGGCTGACAAGGCTGCCGAGCCGGCTCGCGTGACGAAGGAGGGTGGGTTGCGTGCTCATGGCGCCCGCGCGTAGGAGGCTCATGCTGCAACCGCGATAGGACATATTGTCCCATCAATTTGATTGCCATCATGGATCTTTTGATGCAGTCTCATTTCAGGCCCGCCAAAAGGCCCTGAAATCTGCGGTTTTCCGCGCGTTTTGGAACCTTGTGGACGGACCATAATTAAAGAGAAAAGCCGGGTTGTTCCTTGGGGAAAACACCGGCCCGATTTTGGGGATGCTGAACATGACCACCTCCGTTTCAAACGGGGTGGCCGCAGGGGTCGTTTCGGGCCATGCTGGCCATTCCGATCACGTTTCTCCCGGTGAGATCGCCATTGGCGTGATTATCGGTCGAACTTCGGAATTCTTTGACTTTTTCGTCTATGCCATCGCCTCGGTGCTGGTATTTCCGAGCTTCTTTTTCCCGTTCACCGATGCCTATACCGGCACGCTCTATTCCTTCGCGATCTTTCCGCTGGCCTTTGTCGCGCGGCCCTTGGGCACGTTCGTGTTCATGACCATCGACCGACTCTACGGCCGCACGGCCAAGCTGGCCATCGCGCTGTTTTTGCTGGGCGGATCGACGGCGGCGATTGCCTTCCTGCCGGGCTATGTCACGCTGGGCAAGACGGCCATCGCGCTGCTCGCCCTGTTCCGGCTGGGTCAGGGTTTCGCGCTGGGCGGCAGCTGGGATGGTCTGGCCTCGCTTCTGGCGCTCAATGCACCGCGTGACCGCCGCGGCTGGTTTGCGATGGTGCCGCAATTGGGCGCGCCGCTGGGTCTGATCGTGGCCTCGTCCATGTTCGCCTTTTTCGTCTCGTCGCTGCCCACCGAGGATTTCCTGAGCTGGGGCTGGCGCTTCCCGTTCTTCGTGGCCTTTGCCATCAATGTGGTGGCGCTCTTTGCCCGCCTGCGTCTGGTCGAATCGCCCGAATTCGTGCGCCTGTTCGAAAGCCGCGACCTGCAGCCTGAAAAGGCCATCGTCACCATCCGCGAGGAAGGCCGCACCATCCTGATCGGCGCTCTGGCGCCTCTGGCCAGCTTTGCGCTGTTCCACATGGTCACGGTGTTTCCGCTCTCCTATGTGATGCTCAACACGCCTGAACGCCCCGCCTCGTTCCTGATTATCGAAACGGGCGCGGCCATGATCGGCGTGATGGCGATCATCGTCTCGGGCTATATGGCGGACCGTTTCGGACGCCGCGCGGTGCTGGGCGCTTCGGCGGCGGCGATTGCGGCTTTCTCCGGCTTTGCCCCGCAATTGCTGGGCCAGGGAACCGGGGGCGAAGTCGCCTTCATGACCATCGGTTTTGCCATTCTGGGCATCTCCTTTGGCCAGTCCTCGGGCGCTGTGGCTTCCAGCTTCTCGACCCAGCATCGCTATACGGGTTCGGCGCTGACCAGCGATATTGCATGGCTGGTGGGGGCCGCCTTTGCGCCGCTGATCGCGCTGAAACTGGCCACGACCTATGGGCTTATCTCGTCGGGGGCCTATCTGCTCTCGGGCGCGGCGGCCACGCTGATCGCGCTGTGGGCAAACCGCGAACTGGCGGGCAATCGCAACAATGCGATGAGCCCGATGTCGCTGGCGGTCTGATCGCGGACGGCAACACCATTGCCCGCAGGTCTTGGATCTGCAAAGGAAAGGGGGCGTGAAAAGCCCCCTTTCTCTTGACCTCAAGGCTGTGACAGAGCCCGAACGCCCCGCGATCAAGGGCGATCCCATGCGCGCGCATCCCTTATGGCCCTATCTGGCCTCGCTGGGGCTGGTTGCGGGCTTTTCCCTTTTGGGCATCCTGCTCAACCCCTGGCTGGGCGAGGGCTATGCTTCGCTGGTGTTCGTGGTGGGCGTCTCGATGGTCGGGGCGCTTTATGGGCTGATGCCCTCGCTGCTCTGCGCGCTGCTGTCCTCGCTGCTCTTTGACTTCTTTGTATCCGAGCCGGTGTTTGAACTGGCGATCAGCCGCACCACCGACCTTGCCCCGCCGGTGGTCTTTGCGCTTTGCGCGGTGATTTCGGGCCTGCTCTCGGGCCGCCTGCGCGACGAGGCGACGCGCGCCAACCGTTCGAACCAGCAATTGGCCAGCCTGCTGTCCCTTTCGCGCCAGTTGCAGAGCGCGAGCAGCGATGAGGCCGTGCATGACATCCTGTGCGAAAGCCTGCTGGCCGGACAGGGCGGGTCGTTGGGCCTTTACCGCATGACCGAGGGCCGCGCCGCGCCGGTGGGCCATAGCGCCGAGGGCCCGGAATGGATCGCGCTGGCCAAGGCCGCGATGCTTTGGGAGCCGGAATGGTTGGAGGATGAGCATCTGATCGGCTGCCGATTGCTGGCGGGCGAACATTGCGTGGGGGCGATGGTGGTGGATCGCGCCACGGCGCGGGCCCGCGGCATCGGCTTCATGCTGGCCCAGGGGCGGATGGCGGCGCTGGCGCTCGAACGGATCGATCTGTCGCTGCGCCTGTCCGAGGCCCATGCCCATGCCCGCACCGAGGAGCTGAAATCGGCGCTGCTCGCCTCGGTCAGCCATGACCTGCGCAGCCCGCTGACCGCGATCAGCGCCTCGGCGGCGAGTCTGCTGAGTTTCGGGGCGCAATTTGACAGCGAAACCTCGCATGAGCTGCTGGACGGCATCGTGAAAGAATCGGCAAGGCTCAATGACCTGACCACCAACCTGCTCCAGATGACGCGGCTTGAGGCGGGCGAGGAGGGGTTGAGCTGGTCGCTGCTGCCGGTGGGCGAGAGTTTGCGCGCGATCATGGGCCGGGTACAGATGCATCGCCAAACCCACCCGATGACGCTGCATATGCCGCCGCAGGAATTGCTGGTGCGTACCGATGCCACGCTGTTTGATCTGGCTGTGACCAATGTGCTGCAGAACGCGATCCGCTACAGTCCGGCGGGCAGCCCGATCACCATTGCCTGTATGCCCGAGGGCCGGTGGTGCCATATCGCCATCAGCGACGAGGGCCATGGCATCCCTCCTGCCGAGCAGGAAAGGGTGTTCGACCGCTTCTACCGGCTTGCGCGCGATGCCCGCGTGCCGCAAGGTTCGGGGCTCGGGCTGGCCATCGTGCGCGGCTTTGTTCAGGCCTCGGGCGGCAGGATTAGACTTGAATCGCCGCTGCGCGATGGGCAGGGAACGCGCATCACCATCATCCTGCCCCTGATGGAGCAGGACCAGAGCCGGTTGGCCGATGAGGATGAGGACGATATTTGCGCCAATATGGCGGATGACGCTGTTGATCCGGCGCCGGGCGCGGCAGGCATGAAGGCATAAGGGAACATATGGTTAGCGGTCATATCTTGCTGGTGGATGATGAAGTGGGCATCGTGACGGCGCTGCGCCCGGCCTTGCGCGCGGTGGGGCATGAGGTGACGGTGGCCAGCGACGGCACCGCCGCTCTGGCCAGTTTCCTGCTGGCCGATCCCGATGTCGTGCTGCTCGATCTGGGTCTGCCCGACATGGATGGCAAGCAGGTGATCCGCAAGATCCGCGAGACATCCTCGACCCCGATCATCGTCATTTCCGCCCGCCATCAGGAGGCGGAGAAGATTGCCGCGCTGGACGAAGGGGCCGATGATTATGTCGACAAACCTTTTGTGCTGGGCGAATTGCTGGCGCGGGTGCGTTCGGCGCTGCGGCGGCGGCAGCATCTGATCGAGGTGCCCGAGGGGCTGGATCTGGGCCATCTGAGCATTGATTTCGGCACGCGGGAGGTACGCCTGCGCGGCGATCTCATCAAGCTTTCGCCCAAGGAATACAATCTGTTGCGTATGCTCGCCGACAGCGCGGGACAGGTGGTGACGCAAAAGCGCCTGCTGGCTGCGGGCTGGGGCCGCTCAGAAGCCGATCCGCAATATCTGCGCGTCTATATCGGCATGTTGCGGCAAAAGCTGGAGATCAATCCGTCCGATCCCCAGATGATCCTGACCGAACCGGGCGTGGGTTATCGTCTGCTGGTGCCCGCGTCGGTCTGATTGCGGGGCCGGAAGGAAAACGGGCACAAAGGAAAGGGGCCGCCTTCATATCGCTTAGGGATAGGTTGATGATGAAGGCGACCACACAAAGTTGCGGATCGGAAAGCCAGACAAAGGCCGGCATGTTTTGTTTTTCTGATACCCAGCCTATCCAGCCCCCGCATGGCTTGCACCTAAAAAAGCCATAAACACTGATTCTTGCCGCCGTTTCGGTTGCAAGCCCTGTGTTGCGCAGGAGGCAAATTCAGTAGCCCGGAAAGAGCTTGCGGATCAGTTGTCCGCGCCAGGGCTTGCCATGATAGTTGAAGAAGAACCACCCGAACAGACGCGTGAAACCCAGCACGGGCAGGGCCAGTGGATGGCGGTTTTCGCGCATATGGGCATAGAGCGCATGGTCCGCCCGGCGCCGGTCCGCCCCATTGCCGCCGCCCCTGATGCCATAGGCATTGTCATGCCGTTTGCACCCGATGTTGCGGTTGTGGATCCGGCCATTCATGAACAGGCAGTAGCGGCGCTGGGTCATGGCCATGGATAGACCCGCGCCCGCGCCCGCTTTCAAGCGCAAAATCTTCTACCTGCCCGGATATGACCCGCGCGGGGCGCGCTATTACCACGCGCTGCTGGCCGAAGAGGCGGAGGGTTTGAGGCTCTCGCGCCGGGGGTGGGCGGGGTGCAATGTGGCCTAGACGCTGGCGCGTGAGGATGGGGCGGTGTCGGGCGCGCATGAATTTCTGGTGTGGGACGATATCGTCCGGGCCACATGGGCCAAACACCCTCCCGCGCTGCTGTGGCAGGGCCCAGCAGGAGGCGGTGCTAATTCTGGCCGAGGTGATCCGCCATTTCCGGCTGGAATTTCCCGCCGGGCGGCGCAGGCCTGAGGTGGTGGCGCGGCTGACCCTGCGCCCGCGCGACGGGTTCGCTCTGGTGCTGCGTCCCCGTTGATCAGATGCGGCGCAGGCGGTCGGTCCTCGTTTCATCCTGACGGTTCAGCACGGAGACCGGGCCGCGCTGGTAATAATCGCGGGTTTCGCTCTGCTTGGCGCCGACTTCGGCCGGGGTGCGCAGCAGGACGGGGTCAATCGGCCGGGCAAAGGCCACGCCGAAGCGGTTGCTTTGAACCCAGGCGACAATGCCCTCGATGGCCCCGATATTGCGCAATTCCAGCACGACCTGTTCCCCGACAGTGGCGCCCAGCGTGCCCTCGGCCATCAGTCCGGTGGCCGAAACATTGCGGATCTTGACCCGTTCATCCAACTGGCGGTTGGGCCAGTGACAGACAGAGGAAAGCAGCAGATTGTTGCGCGGGGCATTGCGCTGGTCAGCATAGGGATCATTGGTGGTGTCGAGCTGAGACATAACTTTGTCCTGAAGCGGAATGCGGTCTGATTCTCTAAAACAGTCCGACAAAGTTGGCCTGAACCGGGGATTAGGTTTGTTTACGTAGGTGTGAGGAAGGAGGGCGGGGTTTCGTCGAAAATTTCGGCGGTTTTGCCCGGTTTCCTGCGCGTTCCCGCTTGAAAGCGGACCTCAATTATGATTCTTGGTAATTATGCGACAAAGAATGCACAGGCCAAAAATGGCGCGTGAAGCCGTGGCGCAGGGCGTGGCCCTGTGTCTGCTTCTGATCATGCTTGCCGTGGCGATCGCCGGGCCCAGCGGCCTGCTGGCGTGGAGCGAGAATCGCCAGTTGCTGGAGCAGCGCCGTCAGGAAATCCAGAAACTGGCGGTTCAGCGCGATGAATTGCGCAACCGTGTCAACCTGCTCGATCCGCGTCATGCCGACCCCGATCTGGCCGGAGAATTGCTGCGGAAAAATCTTAATGTTGCGCATCCTGATGAGATCATCATGATGGTGAACTGATCGCGCGGTGATTCCTTGCGGCCTGTCAAGTGGGCCATTGGAAGTGATGCGCGGTCATTACAAAATTCGTATGTGACGGTTTGCTGGATGGAGTCTAACTCCTATAGGCAAGGCTGAACATAACGACCTTCAGGGGAAGCGTCTTGGCCAGAACCGGCAAAATCCAGAATGCGGCACCTGCCGCAGCCGATAACTCCCTCAATGCACTTCAGGCCGCCTATGAGGCCAATCGGCGCTATGCCGCCAGCGATGAGGAATTGCTGCATTTCTATGAGCAGATGGTGCTCATCCGCCGATTCGAGGAACGTGCGGGTCAATTGTATGGCCTCGGCCTGATCGGCGGCTTCTGCCACCTCTACATCGGTCAGGAAGCGGTGGCCGTCGGCATCCAGTCGGCGCTGAAAGAAGGCCACGACAGCGTGATCACCGGCTATCGCGACCACGGCCACATGTTGGCCTATGGCATCGATCCCAAGGTGATCATGGCCGAGCTGACCGGGCGCGAGGCTGGTATCAGCCGCGGCAAGGGCGGTTCGATGCACATGTTCTCGACCAGCCACAAGTTCTACGGCGGCCACGGCATCGTGGGCGCGCAGGTGTCTCTGGGCGCGGGTCTGGCCTTTGCGCATCAGTATAACGAAGACAACGGCCTGTGCGTTGCCTATTTCGGCGATGGCGCGGCCAACCAGGGTCAGGTTTACGAGAGCTTCAATATGGCGGCTCTCTGGAATCTGCCGATCATCTTCGTTGTGGAAAACAACCAGTATGCGATGGGCACGGCGGTCAACCGTTCGTCGGCCGAAACGCATTTCCATCGTCGCGGCGCGGCCTTCCGCATCCCTGGCATGGACGTGAACGGCATGGACGTTCTGGAAGTGCGCAGCGCGGCCAATCTGGCGGTTGAGCATGTCCGCGCGGGCAATGGTCCGGTGCTGATGGAGCTCAACACCTATCGCTATCGCGGCCACTCGATGTCCGACCCGGCCAAGTATCGCAGCCGCGAGGAAGTCAATGAAGTGCGCGACCACCGCGACCCGATCGAGGCGGCCAAGAAGGACCTGCTGGATCGCGGCATTCCTGAGGACAAGCTCAAGGAAATCGAAAAGCGCATCCGCGCCATCTGCACCGAAGCGGCCGATTTTGCCGAAAATTCGCCCGAACCGGCGATGAACGAGCTTTATACCGACGTTCTGGTGGAGACTTACTGAGATGGCGATTGAACTCAAGATGCCCGCTCTCTCGCCCACCATGGAAGAGGGCAAGCTGGCCAAATGGCTGGTCAAGGTTGGCGATGAAGTGCGTTCCGGCGACATTCTGGCCGAAATCGAAACCGACAAGGCGACGATGGAATTCGAAGCGGTGGACGAAGGCACCATCGGTTCGATCCTGATCGCGGAAGGCACCGAAGGCGTTAAGGTCGGCACGGTCATCGCGCTGATCGGCGGCGAAGGTGAGGCTGCGGCTTCGGCTCCCGCTGCTGCTCCGGCCGCTCCGGCGGCGGCTACCTCGGCCCCCGCGCTGGTGGCCGCGCCCCGTCCGGCCGACCCGGTCATCCCGCATGGCACCAACATGAAGACCTCGACCGTGCGTGACGCGCTGCGTGACGCCATGGCCGAGGAAATGCGCCGCGATCCGCGCGTGTTTGTCATGGGCGAAGAAGTGGCCGAATATCAGGGCGCCTATAAGGTGACTCAGGGCCTGCTGGCCGAATTCGGGCCGAAGCGGGTCATTGACACACCGATCACCGAATATGGCTTTGCCGGTATCGGTACGGGCGCGGCGATGGGCGGTCTGCGCCCGGTGATCGAGTTCATGACGTTCAACTTCGCCATGCAGGCGATTGACCACATCATCAACTCGGCGGCCAAGACCAACTATATGTCGGGCGGCCAGATGCGTTGCCCGGTGGTGTTCCGTGGCCCCAACGGTGCGGCCAGCCGCGTGGGTGCGCAGCACTCGCAGAACTATGGCCCGTGGTATGCCAACGTGCCCGGCCTGATCGTGATCGCGCCTTATGACGCTTCGGACGCCAAGGGGCTGCTCAAGGCTGCTATCCGTAGCGAAGATCCGGTCGTGTTCCTTGAAAACGAGCTGATCTATGGCCGCTCGTTCGAACTGCCTGAACTGGACGACCACGTTCTGCCCATCGGCAAGGCCCGCATCATGCGTGAGGGCAAGGACGTGACCATCGTGTCCTATTCGATCGGCGTGGGTCTGGCTCTCGAAGCCGCCGAAGCGCTGGCAGCGGAAGGCATCGATGCCGAAGTCATCGATCTGCGCACGCTGCGTCCGCTCGACAAGGAAACGGTGCTGGCCTCGCTGGCCAAGACCAACCGCCTTGTCGTGGCCGAAGAAGGCTGGCCGACCTGCTCGATCGCCTCGGAAATCGCGGCCATCGCGATGGAAGATGGCTTCGACTATCTCGACGCGCCGGTTGTTCGCGTGTGCAATGAAGACGTTCCGCTGCCCTATGCGGCGAACCTCGAAAAGGCTGCGCTGATCAACACGCCGCGCATCATCGAGGCGGTCAAGAAGGTCTGCTATCGCTAAGCAGAGCTTCGGCTAAGGAATTGGGCGCCCTCTGTCGCAAGGCAGGGGGCGCCTTTTTTGTTGGGCGATGGCCATTCCATGCTGCAGGCCCAAACCCGTCGAGCATGACGCGCTGAGAGGCGTAACGGACGCAAACAGAAAGGCCGAGGATCGCTCCCGGCCTTTCCATTTTCCGCTGATGCCGTGATCGGTCAGGCAGGCTTCAGCGCATTGGCCGCGCTCAGTACTGCGCGCACCGAGGCGGTGGCGATGTCATTGTCGAGACCAACGCCCCAGACGGTCTGGCCATCGGGACCAACAGCCTCGATATAGGCCGCAGCCTTGGCTTCCGAACCGGCCGAGAGGGCATGTTCGGAATAATCCTTCACCGAAATCGCCACCCCGAAATGCTCGGCCAGCGTGGCGACCACCGAGGAGATCAGGCCATTGCCGCGCCCGGAGACGCTGCGTTCCTGACCATCGACGCCGATTTTTCCGGCGAACACGCGGGTGCCGTCGGGCGCGCGCGCTTCCTCGTAATCGACCAGTTGCAGATGCTGCGGATCGTTGACGTAATAGACGCGCTGGAACACATCCCAGATGTCGCTGGCCACCAGTTCGCGGCCCAGTTGATCAGCCAGTTCCTGCACATGGCGGCTGAAATGCGCCTGCATCTTCTTGGGCAGCTTCAGGCCCTGATCCTGCTCCAGCACCCAGGCAAAGCCGCCCTTGCCGCTCTGCGAATTGACGCGGATGACGGCTTCATACGAGCGGCCCAGATCCGCCGGATCGATGGGCAGATAGGGCACCGCCCAGAGCTGGTCATTGCGCTGCTCCTGTGCGGCAAAGCCCTTCTTGATCGCGTCCTGATGGCTGCCGGAAAAGGCCGTGAAGACCAGTTCGCCGCCATAGGGATGGCGCTCGGGCACGGGCAGTTGATTGCAATATTCGACCGTCTGGATCACCTCGTCAATGTCCGAAAAATCCAGACCCGGCGAAACGCCCTGCGTGTACATGTTCATCGCCACGGTCACCAGGCAGCAATTGCCCGTGCGCTCGCCATTGCCGAACAGACAGCCCTCGACGCGATCCGCGCCCGCCATCAGGCCCAGTTCGGCCGCCGCCACGCCCGTGCCGCGATCATTATGCGTGTGCAGGCTGATCACCGCACTTTCGCGATTGGGCAGGTTGCGGCAGAAATATTCGATCTGGTCGGCGTAAACATTGGGCGTCGCGCATTCGACCGTCGCGGGCAGGTTGAGGATGATCGGATTCTCCGGCGTAGGCTGGAGAATGTTCATCACCGCCTCGCAGCACTCGATGCTGAAATCCAGCTCGGCGGTGGAGAAGGTTTCGGGCGAATATTCAAACTGCCACTTGGTCTGCGGGAAACGCGCGGCATTGTCGCGCAGCAGCTTGGCGGCGTTTTCTGCAATGGCGCGCACCTGCGGCTTTTCCATGCCGAACACGACATTGCGCCACAGCGGCGAAACGGCGTTGTAAACATGGACGATGGCCGAATGGATGCCCGCCAGCGATTCGAAGCTGGTCTTGATCAGATCCTCGCGCGCCTGCGTCAGCACCTGAATCAGCACGTCATCCGGCACACGGCCCTGATCGACCAGACCACGGATGAAGTCATATTCGGTCGCGCCCGCGCTGGGGAAGCCGACCTCGATTTCCTTGAGGCCCACCTTGACCAGCAGGTCGAAGAAGCGGTTCTTCTTTTCCGCGCCCATCGGGTCGATCAGGCTCTGGTTGCCGTCGCGCAGGTCGGTCGAGAGCCAGCGGGGGGCTTTCTCGATCACCTTGGACGGCCAGGTGCGATCGGGGATGTTGATCTGCGGAAACGGACGATACTTGACCGAAGGGTCTTTCAGCATGGACATGACAGGATCTCGTAAGGCTGGATGTGCGACTTGAGGCTAGATGCTTGCTCCCTTGAGCGCCGCGCGCGCTCAATCGGCACGCCAGCTCACGCCCAAGGGCGGATAAGTCGCAGGGTAAGGTCCAGATGGATGGTCATGCCTTTGCCTATGACCTCAGAAGGGCGCGAAGTAAAGTGTTGATTGGCCCACCATGCAAAACCGTTCACTCCGCGCCGCAGGCCTCGAACAGGCGGTCGATCGGCCCTGCGGGCAGAAACCACAGCACCGCCACCGCCCCGGCGCAGCCGATGCCGGCCCATGGTTGCCACAGCGCAAGACCTAGCCCGCCAATATAGAGAATGGCCGAAACCAGCCCCTTGCGCGTGCTGGTGCGGTAATAGGCCTCGGCGGCGGGGGTCCGATGGCCATGGCGCCGCACATCGGCCTGCAACGGCACATAACAGATCGCCGGCGCCAGCATGACGGCCAGATAGAGCATCGTGGCGTCACGGTTGAAATGGTGTTCGCCCAGATAAGCGGTGGCAAAGGGCACCAGCGAAAGGACGAAGAGCAGCCCCATATTGTTCCACACCAGCCGGTTGGTGACGCGCGTGGCATGCGCCAGCAGGCGGTGATGGTTCACCCAGTAGATCGCTACATAGGCAAAGCTGACAAGATAAGCGAGGAACACCGGCCAGAGCTGGAGCAGGGGTTGCCAGCCTTCTTCCTTGGGCGCGTGCAGTTCCAGCACCATAATGGTGATGATGATGGCCAGCACGCCGTCGGAAAAGGCCTCTACCCGGCTGATGCTGCCGCGTGTTTCAAAGGAATCGTCGTTCTTGCTCATGCCGTGCCCCCCATGGCGGAATTGCGATCATGCACCACCCGGTCGAACCACGCCAGATAGGCGTCCGCACAAGGCTCGGCCGCCAGATGGGCAATCAACGGGCGCAGCAGCGCAGGCGAGGGGCGGGGCGTGCGCGCCACCGTCAGCAGGCCATGGGCCAGCGGATCGGGTTTGCGACAGGGCACGATCATGCCTGCCTCGGGAATGGCCATGATGTCGCGCAGGAAATGCGAGCAATCGGTCGAAACCACCGGCACGCCATGGGCCAGCGCCTCGACCGCCACGGCGGGGCCGCCCTCAAAAGTGCTGGAGACGAACAGTGCATCCGCCTCGGCCAGAAAGGGGTCGATGGCCGGGACATGGCCCATAAAGCGCACCTTGTCGCCCAGCCCCATGCGGGCCGCCATCCTCTCCATGCGTGGGCGCAGATAGCCTTCGCCCAGCATGGTCAGGCGGGCTGGCGCGATCCGGTTCAGCGCAGCGATGGTTTTCAGCGCAAGGGGCGCGTCCTTCTGTGGCTCAAACCGGCCCGCCCACAGGATCTCCAGCCGATCCCCGGTGGGGCGATGCGGGGCGGGATTATCGGCCAGAAAGACCGGATCATACAGCGTCGAGACATTGACCCATGGCGCGATGGCGCGGATCTCTGCCTCAAGCCCGGTGTTCATCGCGGCAAACCCGTCCAGATTGCGGGCAAAGCGGCGCAAGAGCCAGCGCACCGGCCCGGCCACGATGCCCTTGGGCACGGCGGGATTGGAAATCTTGGCCACCAGCGCGGCGGCACCACGTACCTTGGCCAAAGCCGGGATCAGCGGGAAATGGAAATTGCCCGGCAGGAAGATCACATCGGGCTTCAGGCGCTCGACATAGGGCGCCATCGCTGGCCCGAGTCGCAGGCGTGAGGTCAGGCTGCGCGGCAGCGGTGGGTCAAGTTCGACCACTTCGATGCGCGGATCGACCGTATCCTCCAACCCGCCCACGCGCGCGCCGCACAGGATCGTCACCCGCCGCCCTTGATCGATCCAGCGTCGCGCCATGCCAAGGGCAATACGTTCGGTGCCGCCCCGATTGAAATCGTGGAAACAGATCAGGATATGGTCGGCGCGCATCGTCATCGCGCCAGCCATAAACAAGAAAGCGCGCCGGGCAAGACTGCCGGGCGCGCTTCCGTGCGATCAGGAAAGAACGCTTAGTTCTTGGTCTGGTCAACCAGCTTGTTGGCGCCGATCCAGGGCATCATGGCGCGCAGCTTGGCGCCGGTTTCCTCGATCGGGTGACGCTTGGCGGCGATGCGCGAAGCCTTCAGTTCGGGCTGACCGGCGCGGTTGTCGAGAACGAAGTTCTTCACGAAGCGGCCCGACTGGATGTCTTCCAGAACGCGCTTCATTTCCTTCTTGGTTTCGTCGGTGATGATGCGCGGACCGGTCACGATGTCGCCATATTCGGCGGTGTTCGAGATCGAGTAGCGCATGTTGGCGATGCCGCCTTCATACATCAGGTCGACGATCAGCTTCAGTTCATGGAGGCATTCGAAATAGGCCATTTCCGGCGCATAACCGGCTTCGACCAGCGTTTCAAAACCGGCCTGAACCAGCGCGGTGGCGCCGCCGCACAGCACAGCCTGCTCGCCGAACAGGTCGGTTTCGCATTCTTCGCGGAAGTTGGTTTCGATGATGCCCGAACGGCCGCCGCCAACGCCCGAAGCATAGGCCAGAGCTATGTCATGGGCATTGCCGGTCACGTTCTGGTGGATGGCAACGAGGCAGGGCACGCCGCCGCCCTTCACATATTCGCCGCGCACGGTGTGACCCGGGCCCTTGGGGGCGATCATGATGACGTCGATGTCGGCGCGCGGTTCGATCAGGCCGAAGTGAACGTTCAGGCCGTGAGCGAAAGCCAGAGCAGCGCCCGGCTTCAGGTTGGCGTGCAGGTCGGCGGCATAGATCGCGGCCTGATGCTCGTCGGGAGCCAGGATCATGAGAACGTCGGCCCAAGCGGCGGCGTCAGCGTTCGAGAGAACCTTGAAGCCGGCGCCTTCCGCCTTGGCGGCCGAGGCCGAACCGGGACGCAGCGCGATGGCCACTTCCTTCACGCCCGAATCACGCAGGTTCTGCGCATGGGCGTGGCCCTGCGAACCATAGCCGAGGATGGCGATCTTCTTGTTTACGATCAGGTTCAGATCGGCGTCGGCGTCGTAATAGACCTTCACAGCAATTCCCCTTGAATGCCCCCGCGCTTGGCGCTTTCAAAGGGGCCGGACAGGTGCCACCTGTCGGTGGCGGGTTTCAGATTTGGCGCGGCATCTGCATCAGACTGCCGCCCCGGTCAAGTTCAGGATTTCCGGGCGCGCCGGAGCCCCTTTTTAAGATTTGCGCGTCCCTCGCACCATGCCAACCACACCCGTGCGGGCGGTTTCGACAAGGCCCAGCTCGTTCATCAGGCTGACGAACATGTCGATCTTGTCGGGCGTGCCGGTCAGCTCGAAAATGAAGCTCTGCGTGGTGGTGTCCACGGGCCGCGCGCGGAACACATCGGCAAGGCGCAGCGCCTCGACCCGGTTCTCGCCCTTGCCGACCACCTTGACCAGCGCCAGTTCGCGCTCGACATAGGGGCCTTCCTCGGTCAGATCGATCACCTTGTGAACGGGCACAAGGCGGTCAAGCTGGGCATGGATCTGGTCGATCACATCGGGCGGGCCATGCGTCACGATGGTGATGCGGCTGGTCGAATGATCCTCGGTGATTTCCGACACGGTCAGGCTGTCGATATTATAGCCGCGCGCGGTGAACAGGCCCGCGATCTTGGCCAGAATGCCCGCCTCATTGTCGACCACCAGCATCAGAACATGGCGTTCCTCGGCGGCGTGCTTGATCTTCATCATCTCTCTCGCCCTCCTTACACCAGCGCCTTGGCTTCATCGTCGATGATCCCGGCCACATTGTCGCCATAGAGGATCATGTCGGTATGCGCCGCGCCCGAGGGGATCATCGGGAAGCAGTTGGTTTCCTTGTGAACACAGCAATCCACGATCACCGGCCCCGGATGGTCGATCATCGCCTGAATGCCTGCGTCCAGTTCGGATTCGTTCTGGATGCGGATGCCCTTCCAGCCATAGGCCTCGGCCAGCTTCACGAAATCGGGCAGCGAGTCCGAATAGCTGTTCGAATAACGGCTCTCATAGGTCAGTTCCTGCCACTGGCGGACCATGCCCATCCATTCGTTGTTCAAAATGAACACCTTGACCGGCAGGCGATATTGCGTCGCGGTGCCCAGTTCCTGAATGTTCATCTGGATCGAGGCGTCGCCGGCAATGTCGATCACCAGACTGTCGGGATTGCCCAATTGCGCGCCGATGGCGGCGGGCAGGCCATAACCCATCGTGCCAAGGCCCCCGCTCGTCAGCCACTTGTTGGGGCCGAAGAAGTGGAAATACTGCGCCGCCCACATCTGATGCTGGCCGACCTCGGTGCTGATGACGGGATCGCGGTCCTTGGTCAGCTCGAACAGGCGCTCGATCGCATATTGCGGTGCGATAGTGCTGTTATAGCGCGGATAGGACAGGCTCTTCTTCGCCTTCCAGCCCTTCACGCGCTCTTTCCACGCGGTCAGATCCTGCGGCTTGCGATTGCCCCAAGCCTCGACCATCTGGCCCAGAACAGTCGCGCAATCGCCCACGATGGGCAGATCGACGCGGATGATCTTGTTGATGCTGGAGCGGTCGATGTCGATGTGGATCTTGGTCGAATTGGGCGCAAAGGCGTCCAGACGGCCCGTCACGCGGTCATCCCAGCGCGCGCCGATGCACAGGATCAGGTCGGCCTGATTCATCGCCCAGTTGGCCTCATACGTGCCATGCATGCCCAACATGCCCAGCCAGTCGTCATGCCCGGCCGGGAACGCGCCCAGACCCATCAGCGTAGACGTGACCGGCGCGCCCGTCAGCGCCTGAAGCTGGCGCAGCAATTCAGAGGCGCGGGGGCCTGAGTTGATCACGCCGCCGCCGGTATACAGCACCGGCGCCTTGGCATTGGCCAGCAGTTCAACCGCCTGCGCGATCTCGCTTTCGCTGCCCGCCATGCGCGGCTGATAGCGGTTGCGGCGCTGGACCGGGCCTTCGGGGAAATGGGCGGTGGCGATCTGGACGTCCTTGGGAATGTCGATCACGACCGGACCGGGGCGGCCCGTCGTGGCGATCTGGAACGCCTCGTCGATCACCTTGGCCAGATCGGCGGGATCCTTGACCAGATAATTGTGCTTGCAGCAGTGACGCGTGATGCCAACGGTGTCGGCTTCCTGAAACGCGTCCGAACCGATCAGCGGCGTGCCGACCTGTCCGGTGATGACCACCATCGGAATCGAGTCGAGGAAGGCGTCGGCAATGCCGGTGACGGCATTGGTCGCGCCGGGGCCGGACGTGACCAGCACCACGCCGGGCTTGCCGGTGGAGCGCGCATAGCCTTCGGCGGCATGGGCCGCGCCCGCTTCGTGGCGGACAAGGATGTGGCGCATGCGTGCATCGTTAAACAACGCGTCATAGATCGGCAGCACCGCGCCGCCCGGATAGCCGAATACGCATTCGACCCCCTGACGGGCAAGGCTTTCAACCAGAATTTGCGCACCGCTCAGCTCTTGGCTCACGGGAATCCATCCTTCTATCACAATGTTTGCGGCCACCGGCCCCGTATGGGGTGCGTGCTCACGACAATCGCGCGGCCATGGCCAAGCTTGGCCTGCTGCGCAAGAGGGGAAATGGTGCAAAACCGCGAAATTCAGCCATTTTGCGGCTGTCTGCCCATTCATGCCCCACCGGCACACAGGCGCTTCCACACCTGTCTATCGATGACGGCTCGGGCTCTAGGTGATGCAAAATGTCTCGTCAAGGATTAATCGTGAAATAAAATATCAAAATGAGTTTTTAGGGCGACATTTGTTTCGCCTGCGCGTGGCCAGTCGGCCGGTGGCTGGTGGCGAAACCAGGTATATTGGCGCTTGGCATATTGGCGCGTGGCCTGCGCGCCATCGGCGATCGCTTCGTCCAGCGACATGTCTCCACGCAGATGCGCCGCCAGCGAGGAAACCCCGATCGCCCGCATCACCGGCAGCGCCGGGTCCAGCCCGCGCGCAACCAGCGCCTCGACCTCGGCCAGCGCGCCTTGCTCTACCATCAGCCCAAAGCGCCGGTCGCAGCGCTCATAAAGCCAGTCGCGGTCGGGCAGCAGGATCAGCGGGGCCAGCCGGATCGTTTCGCCAATCCCGCCCTCCAGCCTTTGCTGCCAATGGGCCAGCGTCTGGCCGGTTGAGCGGACGACCTCCAGCGCGCGATGGACGCGGGTGGTGTCGTTGGCGTGCAAGGTGGCGGCCCGTTCGGGGTCAAGGCGGCTCAGTTCTTCGTGCGCCTCGCCCACAGGCATGGCGCGCACCGCCTCGCGCACTTCGGGCGCGATTTCGGGCACGGGCGCGATGCCATAGAGCAGCGTGCGTAGATAAAGCCCGGTGCCGCCGACAAGAATCGGCGTGATCCCGGCATCATGGGCCGCTGCGATCTCCTCGCGCGCCCGCGCCGCCCAATCGGCGGCCGAGCAGCTCTGCGCCCCATCCCATGCGCCATAGAGGCGGTGGGGGATTTCCGCCTGCTCCTGCGCCGAGGGCGCCGCCGAGAGAACCGGCAGGTCGGCATAAAGCTGCGCGCTGTCGGCATTGACGATGGCCGCGCCCCGCCCGGATTTTTCCAGCGCGCGCGCAAGGCCCATGGCAATATCGCTCTTGCCGCTGGCGGTCGGGCCTGCAATGAGGCCGACCAAAGGGCGGGCTGACGGGCCTGTCGAGGAATGAAGGGATATTTCGGTGCTCATTGCGCGCGTATTAGCAGATTGCGGGGACCTGTCGGCAAGGATTGATACGTTGCTGGAGGCTTTGAGCGAAGGCGAGGCCTCGGCCGATGCGCGCGAACTGCCCGGCAATGTGTGGGAAGTCATTGTCGAAGGCGTGGCGCTGGAGGATCTGCGCGGGGCCATCGACACCCATGTGGGCGTCTCGGACGCGTTGATCGCGGATCATAAAATCCGCATTCCCAAACTGTTCATCTCGGACATGGATTCGACGATGATTTCGGCGGAATGCATCGATGAACTGGCCGATTTTGCCGGGATCAAGGATCGCGTCGCCGATATCACCGAGCGTGCCATGCGCGGCGAACTGGACTTTGCCCAGGCGCTGACCGAGCGGGTCGGACTGCTCAAGGACTTGCCCGCTCAGGCGATTGCCGATTGCCTCGATCAGCGGATCTTCCCGATGAAGGGCGCCAAGGTGCTGGTTGAAACGCTCAAGGCCAAGGGGTGCCGCACTGTGCTGGTGACGGGTGGCTTCCATCAGTTTGCCGATCCGGTGGCCGAGCAGCTTGGTTTTGAGCGCGTGGTGGCCAACCGCCTCGCTGTGGCCGATGGACGACTGACCGGCGGGCTTGATGGCCCGATCTGCGACAGCAGCACCAAGAAGGCCACGCTGATCGAAGAAATGGCGGCGCTGGGCGAGGGGGCGGTGGCGCTGGCCACCGGCGATGGCGCCAATGATATCCCGATGATCGAAGCGGCGGCCTATGGCGTGGCCTTCGAGGCCAAGCCCAAGGCCCGAGCGGCGGCCAATGGCTGGGTGGATCGCGGGGATCTGACGGCGGTGTTGCGTTTGCTCGGCGTGGCCGAGGCGGATTGGGTTCAGTAAAAGGGGGGTGCCTCCGGCGGGCAAAGGGTCTTGGACCCTTTGCAATCCCGTTACTGTCTTTGTCGCGTTCGGTACCGGCCTTGATTGATCGGCGCGGCGTTTGAAAAATGAAAGCCTGCGGCGCGGAAACCTCAAGGGTTAAAGCGCCGCAGGCTTTTTCATTCATCCTATTGGGATGATGTGGCGGGCTGATCAAAACCCCATAAAGGGATTGCAAAGGGCCGAGGCCCTTTACCCGCCGGAGGCTGAAATCAGCCCTCCATCCAATCCTTAAAGAACGCCTCATGGGCACGCTTCAGATCCGACACCAGCACGCCGGCCACATCCGCGCCGCCAACAGTGCCCAGACGCACCGCGCCTTCGAGCACAACATCACCCGCCGTGGTCACGACATAGCGCGACTGGTCCTCACCAAAGGCCTGCGCAGTGTTGAACGTCACGTCGAGTCGTGCGCCGATGCCGCCCGCCATCGCCATTTCGGCAATCGCCACCAGCAGGCCGCCATCCGAAACGTCATGCACGGCGGTGGCCACGCCATCGGCGATCAACTGGCGCACGGTTTCACCATTGCGGCGTTCGACGTTCAGGTCGACGGCAGGGGCGGGGCCTTCCTCACGCCCGGCCACTTCGCGCAGCCAGATCGACTGACCAAGATGCGAGCCTTCCGGCCCGATCAGCCAGATCGCATCGCCCGCCTTCTTGAACTTCACGGTGGCCATCTTTTCGTGGTTCAGCATCAGGCCGACGCCGCCGATCGCGGGCGTGGGCAGGATGGCCGAGCCGCCGCCGGTGGCTTTCGATTCGTTGTAGAGCGAGACGTTGCCCGACACGATGGGATAGTCCAGCGCGCGGCAGGCATCGCCCATGCCTTCGAGGCAGCCCACGATCTGGCCCATGATTTCGGGGCGCTGCGGGTTGGCGAAGTTGAGGCAGTTGGTGATCGCCAGCGGCGTTGCGCCCACCGCGCAGATATTGCGCCACGTTTCGGCCACGGCCTGCTTGCCGCCCTCATAGGGATCGACGAAGCAATAGCGCGGGGTGCAGTCGGTGCTGATGGCCAGCGCCTTGTCGGTGCCATGCACGCGCACCACGGCCGCATCGCCGCCGCTCTTTTGCAGCGTGTCGCCGCCGACCTGCGAATCGTATTGCTCGAAAATCCACTTGCGCGAGGCCAGATCGGGGCAGCCGATCAGCTTGAGCAGGTCCGCACCAATGTCGGCGCTTTCCGCCACATCGCCCAGGGGAGCGGGCTTGGGCGTGGGCGTGGAGGGACGGTCATAGAGCGGGGCATCCTCGGCCAGGGGGCCGAGCGGGATGTTGCAGACTTCCTCGCCCTTGAAGGTCAGCACCATGTGGCCGGTGTCGGTCACTTCGCCGATCACGGCAAAGTCCAGCTCCCACTTCTTGAAGATCGCCTCGGCCATCGGCTCCTTGCCGGGCTTCAGCACCATGAGCATACGCTCCTGGCTTTCCGAGAGCATCATTTCATAGGGCGTCATACCGGTTTCGCGGCAGGGCACCTTGTCCATGTTCAGGATGATGCCCGCCTTGCCATTGGTGGCCATTTCCACCGAGGAGGAGGTCAGGCCCGCAGCGCCCATGTCCTGAATGGCGACGATGGCGTCGGTGGCCATCAGTTCGAGGCAGGCTTCGATCAGCAGCTTTTCGACGAAAGGATCGCCAACCTGCACGGTCGGGCGCTTCTCCTCGATGTCGTCGCCAAAATCAGCGCTGGCCATGGTGGCGCCATGGATGCCGTCGCGGCCGGTCTTGGAACCCACATAGACGATGGGGTTGCCCACGCCCGTGGCGGCGGAATAGAAGATCTTGTCCGTGTCGGCCACGCCAACGGTCATGGCGTTCACAAGAACGTTGCCGTCATAGGCCTTGTGGAAATTGGTTTCGCCGCCAACGGTGGGCACGCCCACGCAATTGCCATAACCGCCGATGCCCGCAACCACGCCCTGCACCAGATGCTTCATCTTGGGGTGATCGGGACGGCCGAAACGCAGCGCGTTCATATTGGCCACCGGGCGCGCGCCCATGGTGAACACGTCGCGCAGAATGCCGCCAACGCCGGTCGCGGCGCCCTGATAGGGTTCGATATACGAGGGGTGGTTGTGCGATTCCATCTTGAAGATGGCAGCCTGTCCGTCGCCAATGTCGATCACGCCGGCATTTTCGCCGGGGCCGCAGATGACCCAGGGCGCCTCGGTCGGCAGCTTCTTGAGGTGCAGGCGGCTCGACTTGTACGAGCAATGCTCCGACCACATGACCGAGAAAATGCCCAGTTCGACAAGGTTCGGCTCGCGCCCGAGCGCGTGGAGAACCTTGTCATATTCCTCCGGGCTAAGCCCGTGGGCGGCGACAACTTCGGGGGTGATCGTGCTGGCGGCGTTTGTCATGGCCGCGCCCTTAGCGCCATGGCAGGCAGATTTCCAGAGCGTATCGGTCGCTCATGAACGTGTATAGTTGCACGATGCCCTTGGGGGAGCCTTGACCGGGCCGGGCAATTGGGGCCATGGCAATGCGCATGAGCCAAGAAATTGCAAGTTCGCCCGAGCTTTCCGGTCTTAGTTTCGAGGATGCCCTGCGCGCATTGGAAGATGTCGTGCGGCGGCTGGAGGGCGGCGAAGTGCCGCTTGATGAATCAATCACTTTGTATGAACGGGGCGAATCGCTGCGCAAGGCCTGTCAGGCCCGACTGGATTCGGCGCAGGCGCGCATCGAGCGCATCGTGGCCGGGCCCGATGGCGCGCCCGCCGGTCTGCGCCCGCTCGACGAACAATAAGGGAAGGGGCAAGCCATGGCTGTTGTGACCGATAATCTGTTGGCTCAGGGGCTGAAAAGCATCCAGGCCGATATTGACGCTGCTTTCGATTCGTTGCTGCCGGTTCCCGAGGATCCGCGCGCCCGCCTGTTCGAGGCGATGCGCTATGCCGTGATCGGCGGTGGCAAGCGGGTGCGGCCCTTGCTGGTGGCGGCGGTGGCCGAAATGTACGGGGTGGACCGGAATGCGGCGGTGCGTGTGGGGGCGGCCATCGAATCGGTTCATGTCTATTCGCTGATCCACGATGATTTGCCGTGTATGGACAATGACGCGCTGCGCCATGGCAAGCCGACGCTGCATCTGGCCTTTGACGAGGCTACGGCGGTGCTGGCGGGCGATGCGCTGCAGTGTTTTGCCTTTGAACTGCTGGCCGATGTGGCCACCAGCGGCGATCCCTTTGTGCGGGTCGAACTGGTGACGACCCTGGCCACGGCCAGCGGCCATAACGGGATGGCGGGCGGCCAGATGATGGATATCGCCGCCGAAACCGCCAGTTTCGATCTGGCGACCGTGACCCGCCTGCAGCAGCTCAAGACGGGCGCCTTGCTGGGCGCGGCGGTCGAACTGGGCGCAATTCTGGGCAAGGTTCCGCCGGAAGGTCGTCGCCATCTGCGCGCCTATGCCCGTGATATCGGCCTTGCGTTCCAGATCGTGGACGATCTGCTGGATCACGAAGGCGATGCGGCGCTGGCGGGCAAGGCTTTGCGCAAGGATGCCGAAGCGGGCAAGGAAACCTTCGTCTCGCTGCTGGGCGCCGAGCGCGCGCGCGAACAGGCGCGGCTGCTGATCGATCAGGCCATTGCCCATCTGGCAAGCCATGGTCCCGAGGCCGACCTGCTGCGCGCGCTGGCCCGTTTTATCGTTGAGCGTGATCGTTAATAGGCTGGACCGGTTGCTTCTCCGGCTTTACGCATAAGGCAATCTTAGGCCGGGGGAGCGCAGGGGTCAGGCATGGCAAATATACTTCACGGCGTCACCGAGCGGGTCGGCGTCTATCCCGGCACATTCGATCCGATCACGCTGGGCCATGCCGATATCATCCGGCGCGGGGCGAAACTGGTGGACCGGCTGATCATCGGCGTGACCACCAATCCCTCGAAAAACCCGTTGTTCGCCCCCGAAGAGCGGATGGCCATGGTTACGCGCGAAGTGGCGGATATGGGCCTGGATAATGTCAGCGTGGTGGGCTTCAATGCGCTGCTGATGAAATTTGCCGAGAGGCAGGGAGCCAGCGTCATCCTGCGCGGCCTGCGCGCGGTGGCCGATTTCGAATATGAATATCAGATGGCCGGCATGAACCAGCAGTTGAACGCCGGGATCGAGACGGTGTTTCTGATGGCCGATGTGTCTTTGCAGCCCATCGCCAGCAAACTGGTCAAGGAAATCGCGCTGTTCGGTGGCGAAATCGCCAAATTCGTCAGCCCCGCCGTGCGCGCCGATGTCATGGCGCGTATTGATAAAGTCGGGCGAATGGGAGACGATGGATGAACCGTGCCGAATTTTCGGTGACTGGTTCATTGCCACGACAGCCTTGGCGGTCTATCGCCGCCGCAATTGGTCCCAAGCCGGGCCTTGGGTGCCATACTTGCAAGAGAGCCGCATGAAACGTCCTGATTTCGCCAAAACCGCGCTTGCTGTGTTGCTGGGCGCTGCGATGCTGTCCACCGGGGCCTGCGCCCGCCATCATGACAAGACGCCCAAGCTGGCCAATCTGAAGGCCGAAGCGGCGCTTCCGGCGAACAACCTGTCGGCCAAGGTCGATCAGGATATCTCGCATGATCCCGACAATGTGCTGCTGCTCGATCTGTCGAATGGCGGGCGCGTAGCCATCCGCCTGATGCCGAAATGGGCGCCCGCCCATGTGGAACGCATCAAGACGCTGACCCGTCAGGGTTTTTATGACGGCATCATCTTTCACCGCGTGATCGAAGGCTTTATGGCCCAGACGGGCGACCCGACGGGCACGGGCGCGGGCGGATCGAAGCTGCCGGACCTCAAGGCCGAATTCAATTCGATCCCGCATGTGCGTGGCTCGGTGTCGATGGCGCGCACCAATGAGCCGGACACCGCCAACAGCCAGTTCTTTATCGTTTTCTATCCGCGCTTTGCGCTGGACAAGCGCTACACGAACTTTGGCCGCGTGATTGCGGGCATGGATATTGTCGATGCCATCGTGCGCGGCGAACCGCCCAGCAATCCGACCAAGATCCTACAGGCATCGATTGCATCGGACAACAAGCCGCGCCCGGTGATCGCCGCGCCGACGGCTGCGCCCAAGATCAGCATCGACCAGTTGAACAACTCGCGTTCGAACTGAGGCTGTTTTGCGCGTCGATCTGTTTGATTTTGCCCTGCCGCCCGAAAATATCGCGCTGAGGCCCGTGTCTCCGCGCGATTCGGCGCGTATGCTGCTGGCGGGCCCCACCGGCGATTTTGGTGAGCATCAGGTGCGCGACCTGCCGCAATTGTTGCGCGCGGGCGATGTGCTGGTGTTCAACGACACGCGGGTGATCCCGGCCCAGCTTGAGGGCCAGCGGGGCGTGGCGCGTATCGGCGCGACGCTGCACAAACGCATCGACCTGCGCCGCTGGCAGGCCTTTGTCCGCAATGGCAAGCGCCTGCGCGAGGGCGATGTGATCGCCTTTCCGGCCGAGGTTGCCGCCACGGCCGAGGCCCGCCATGAGGATGGCAGTTGGACACTGGCCTTCCATGGAGATGAGCCGGTCGAAGTTCTGCTGGAGCGCGCCGGACGGATGCCCCTGCCGCCCTATATCGCAGGCAAGCGGCCTACCGACGAGGCCGACAAGCGCGATTATCAGACGATGTTTGCGCAAAAGGACGGCGCGGTGGCCGCGCCCACGGCGGCGCTGCATTTCACGCCCGAACTGATCGCGGGCCTCGAAGCCGCTGGCATCGCGCGCGAATTTCTCACGCTCCATGTCGGTGCTGGCACGTTCCTGCCGGTCAAGGCCGATGACACCACCGACCACCAGATGCACGCCGAATGGGGCACGATCAGCCCCGAGGCTGCCGAACGCCTGAATGCCGCGCGCCGCGCGGGGGGGCGGGTGATAGCGGTGGGGACGACCTCGCTGCGCCTGCTCGAATCAGCCACTGGCGAGGACGGGGTGATCCAGCCTTTCAGCGGCGACACGTCGATCTTCATTACGCCGGGCTATCGTTTCCGCGCGATTGACGGGCTGATGACCAATTTTCACCTGCCCAAATCCACGCTCTTCATGCTGGTGTCCGCGCTGATGGGGCTGGACCGGATGCAGGCGGTCTATGCCCATGCCATCGCCACGGGCTATCGCTTCTATTCCTACGGCGATTCCAGCCTGCTTTTGCCGCAAGGCTGACACGGGCCGAACCGGGGGGCTGAATTGCGGCTTGCCTTGGGGCGGGCGCTCGGCCAGTTTCGGCGGGGATCGAAAAGTCAGGATGGATAGGAATGGCCGATATGAAAAAGACACTTGGGATCGCAAGCCTGTTGGCCATGGTCGCCGCGCCCGCTCTGGCGCAGGCGCCGGCGGTGGATGAGGGCTCGCAGAAGCTGGCTGAATGCGTGACCACCAAGGCCACCGCCGAGGATAAGGCGGCCCTGTCCAAATGGGTGGCGGTCGAGATCGCCTCCTCGGCCCCGGCGGCGGGCGTGGTCACGGTCGATGCCGAGAAAAAGGCGGCGCTCGACAAGGATGTGGCCAAGATCTTCACCCGGCTGGTGGTGACGGATTGCTATGATGTGGCCAAGCCTTTGGCCAAGCAGGGCAGCGCGCAGATGTTTCGCGCGGCGGGCGCTGCGTTCTGGCGCTTTGCCATTCGCGAACTGTCGGCGACACCGGGCGTGGCCAGCGGCATTGTGCGCAGCTATGTCTCACAGATCAATCAGCAGGATTTCATCCGCCTGATCCAGCAGTAAAACCCTCGGTCTGGTTCATCCCGCGAACCAGCCCCAGACCAGCTTGGCGGTCAGCGACAGGCTGACCGTCACCAGCAGCGGGCGGATGAATTTCGCGCCCAGCCTGGTGGCCATATGCGAGCCCGCCCATGCCCCCGTCATCGAACCGAGCGCCATGCACAGGCCCAGCCCCACCATGATCTGCCCCCCCAGCGCAAACACCGTCAGCGAGGCCAGATTGCTGGTCAGGTTGAACAATTTGGTCAGGCCTGTCGCCCGCGTCAGACCAAAGCCGCGCAGGGAAACCAGGGTGATGGCAAAGAACTGACCTGTGCCGGGGCCAAAGAAACCGTCATAGAAACCGATCCCGCCGGCCACGGGCAGATAGGTCTTCTCGTCGATCTTTGCCTCGCCCTCATGGTCATGCATCTTGGGGCTGAGCAGCGTATAGGCCGCCATGGCGATCAGCAGCACCGGCACCAGCAGCTTGAGCACGGCGGGGTTGATCCGCTGCACCGCCCAAGCGCCCAGCGCCGCACCCACCAGCACGAAGGCGACCGCCGCGAGATTGGGCCGCAGCCGGAAAAGACCCGCCCGGTGATAACGCCATGTGGCCAGCGCCGTGCCGCTGCAGGATTGCAGCTTGTTCGTGCCCAGCACCATCGCCGGGGGCAGGCCCGCGTAGATCAGCGCGGGCACGGTGATCAGCCCGCCGCCCCCCGCCACCGCATCGACAAAACCCGCCACCGCCGCAACGCCGGTCAATGCGGGATACATCACATCCATCGTCACTTGGCCGCCTCGCGGGCGAGGGTGGTGTTCAACCGTTCCTCGAACCGGGCGACCGTGGCGGCGCAGGCCCCCTTGTCCTCCCAACTGACGCTGCCCGGCGCGTGCATAGCGGCGGCCACTTTGTCGTCGGTCTGGCTGTGTTCGGGGTGGCCGGTGATGAGATAGTCGCAGGGGAAGGCTTTGGCCTTGGCGAAGGACTGGCGGAAAGAGGCGACGACGGCGGCATGTTCGGGCGCCGAAAAGCGATAGGTATCGGCCGCCGTGGCGCTCAGGCTGGCCATGAAGACCATGGCGCGGCATCCGGTTTTGGGCGCGCAGGTTTGCCATGTCCAGCTGGTCGATCCGGCGGTATGGCCGGGGGTGAAACGCGCGGTGACCACTGTATCGCCAAGTTTGATCTGGCCGCCATCTCGGATGGCCCGTAGGCGCGTCGGCGCGGGAAAGGGTTTGAGATCGCCGTTCTGCGGGTCTTCCACCCCGGTCTGTCCATTACGCAGCGCGGCCACCGTATAGGGGCTGGCGATCACGGTTGCGCCTGTATCGCGCGCCAAAGCCGCCACGCCGCCCGCATGGTCGAAATGCGCCTCGGTCACAAGGATATAGCGCACATCCGAGGGCTTGTGGCCAAGGCTGCGGATCTGGGCCTTCAACTGCGGCTCCAATTGCGGCAGGCCTGCGTCGATCACCACCAGCCCCGCGCCTGTGTCGATCACCGCCGTGTTGAGATGGACCGAACCTGCCATCCATGTCTTGCCATAGATGGGGATCGGCGCGCGCGGCTGCATCCAGCGGTCGGTATAGCTGGTGGTGATCGGGCGGGTCAGCGGATCGTCAGCAGCCAGAACGGGGGAGGCCAGAAGGGCGAGGAGCAGGGCGGCTTTTTTCATGTGCGCCACGCTAGCGGCGAGCCGGGCCCGCGTCCAGTTTGCGGGCCAATTGCAGCCTATCGCATTTCCGCGTAAGGCGCGGGCCCATGACCCGTTTTCAATTCAACATCCACGCGCGCGACGGCAAGGCGCGCACCGGCACCATCCAGATGCAGCGCGGCGAAATCCGCACGCCCGCCTTCATGCCGGTGGGCACGGCGGCCACGGTCAAGGCGATGAAGCCCGAGACGGTGCGCTCGATCGGCGCCGACATCATTCTGGGCAACACCTATCACCTGATGCTGCGCCCCGGCGCCGAGCGCGTGGCGCGGCTGGGGGGATTGCACAAGTTCATGAACTGGGATCGCCCGATCCTGACCGACAGCGGCGGCTATCAGGTGATGAGCCTGTCGGATCTGCGCAAGATCACCGAGGAGGGCGTGACCTTTGCCAGCCATATCGACGGCAGCCGCCACAATCTGACGCCTGAGCGCAGCATGGAAATCCAGCGCCTGCTGGGCAGCGATATCGTGATGGCTTTCGATGAATGCCCCCGCGCCGATCAGCCCAAGGATGTGATCGAGCGCTCGATGCTGATGTCGATGCGCTGGGCGAAGCGCAGCCGCGAGGGCTTCGATTCGGGTGAAGAACATGCCGCGCGCTCGGCCTTGTTCGGCATCCAGCAGGGCGGGCTCAATGAGGATCTGCGCTCGATTTCGGCGGGCAAATTGCAGGAGATCGGCTTTGACGGCTATGCTATCGGCGGGCTGGCCGTGGGCGAGGGGCAGGAGGCGATGTTCGCCACGCTGGACTTTGCGCCGGGCCAGTTGCCCGAGGACAAGCCGCGATACCTGATGGGCGTGGGCAAGCCTGACGATCTGGTGGGCGCGGTCGAGCGCGGGGTCGATATGTTCGACTGCGTGCTGCCCAGCCGCTCCGGCCGCAATGGGCAGGCGTTTACGTGGAGCGGGCCGCTGAACATCCGCAACGCGAAACATGCCGAGGATACCGGGCCGATTGACGAGGATTGCACCTGCTCGGTCTGCGCCACCTACAGCCGGGCCTATCTGCACCATCTGAACAAGGCGGGAGAGATTCTGGGCGCCATGCTGATGACCGAGCATAATCTGGCGTTTTATCAGCAATTGATGGCAGGCATGCGCGCCGCGATTGCCGAAGGGCGGTTTGCGGGGTTTGCGGCAGGGTTTCGGGCAAGGTATTTTGCCGGGAAGTAACGAAGGTGATGCGAGGGACTCGTCCCTCGCGCTCCCGTTAGTGTCTGCGTTGTGTGCCGGGTTCGGCCAGAGGGTGTCGGGCGCGACCTTAGGGAATTAAAGCTTGCGGCGCCTTTAGCGCAACTTCAACCCGCCGCAGGCAGTCAAAATCATCTCGATCAGCGCTTAGCTGCGAACCGGCCTCCACTCATGGGATTGCAAAGGGTGTAACACCCTTTGCCCGCCAGAGGCCTGTTTCCGGTCTTCAGGCCGTCACCAAAACCCGCCCATCAGGCAGCAGCACTTCCAGCCGCGTTCCCATATAGCTGGAAAACTGCCCGCTTTTCTCCGCCATGAAGCCAGCGCCGATCTTGAAGGCGAAGCGCTGTGCGGTGACGAGGTCGGGGTACCATTTGCCCACGCGGTGGGCGGTGACATAACGATAGAGCTTGTTCATGGCGATGATACGATTCTGGTTCGCGTTGGTTCCGTTGATCGCGGTGAGATGACGGACCAAGGCGACGATCTGATGACAGAAACGTGCCGGAAAACCTCTGTTACAAAAAAGAAAAAGGGCGGAAAGCCGAAGCTCTCCACCCTCTGTCTGTTCCGCGAGGAAACGCGAATTAGCGCGAATAGAATTCGACGACCAGATTCGGTTCCATCTTCACCGGATAGGGCACTTCGTCGAGCGTCGGAACGCGGACGAAGGTCACCTTGTCGGCGTCCTGCGACACATAGTCGGGCACTTCGCGCTCGGGCAGAGCCTGGGCTTCAGCGATGAGGGCCATTTCCTTGGCCTTCTTGCCGAGGCTGATCACGTCGCCGGGGCGAACGCGACGCGAGGCGATGTTGCACTTCACGCCGTTCACATAGATGTGACCATGCGAAACGACCTGACGGGCCGAGAAGATGGTGGGGGCGAACTTCGAGCGATAGACCACCGCGTCCAGACGCTGTTCGAGCAGGCCGATCAGGTTCTGACCGGTATCGCCCTTCATGCGCGACGCTTCCTGATAGGTGCGCTTGAACTGCTTTTCGGTGATGTCGCCATAGTAGCCCTTGAGCTTCTGCTTGGCGCGCAGCTGGATACCGAAGTCCGAGATCTTGCTCTTGCGGCGCTGACCGTGCTGACCGGGGCCATACGAACGGCGGTTCACCGACGACTTGGGGCGGCCCCAGATGTTTTCGCCAAGGCGGCGGTCAATCTTGTACTTCGAGGCGTGACGCTTCGACATAGTCTTCCTTACATTTGCTTCATGGCGCGGGGCGGAATGCCTCGTGCCTTCTGTTGCCGACCGTGATGATCGACAGGTTCCGGCGCGCACCCTGATGCGATTTGAGCATCAGGCGGCCACTGCTTCACCGGACATGCAGGGCCAATGGAATACGGCGCCGGGTGGGCGCCATCCTTGTGAAGGGGCGCCCTTGGCGGGAATGACGGGTTTTGTCAATCCCCTGTGTTGCCGGATTCGTCTTTCGGTTTAGGAGCGGGCTTCACGCGCGGCGGCGGCGGCACGCCGGGCTGGCGCATCAGTGCGGAGAGAACCCCGCGCATCGTGCGCACTTCCAGATGGTTCCACGCCGGTTTGGTCAGCATGGTGCGCAGCGTGCGCCGCGTGGCATCGGCCCGCGCCTCGGGGAAATAATAGCCGCGCGGCTCCAGCAGGCTGTCGAGATGATTGATCAGCCCCTCCAGCTCTTCCTGCGGGGCAGGGGGCAGGATTTCCTCAACCGGTGGCTGCTCCAGCGCGACATCTTTCGACCACTCATAGGCGCACAGGATCACCGCCTGCGCCAGATTGAGCGAGCCGAATTCGGGATTGATCGGCACGGTGATAATCGCGCGGGCCAGTGCCACATCGTCGGTTTCCAGACCCGAACGTTCGGGGCCAAAGATGATCGCGCTGCGCCCCGGCTGAGCGTGGATTTCGCGCGTGGCGGCCTCAGGTGTCAGCACTGGCTTTGTCACGCCGCGCTTGCGCACCGTGGTGGCATAGACATGCGGGCAATCGGCCACCGCCTCCGCCAGCGTCTCGAACACCTTGGCCTGTTCCAGCACGATGTCGGCGCCCGCGGCGGCCGGGCCTGCGCTGGGGTTGGGCCAGCCATCACGGGGGCTGACAAGCCGCATTTCGACCAGACCAAAATTGAGCATGGCGCGCGCCGCCTTGCCGATATTCTCGCCCAGTTGCGGGCGGACGAGGACGATAACAGGTTTCATTTCTTATGCCCCGCGTCGCGCACGTTGCCGGCAAATTCCTCGAAATCGCGCGCCTCGGAAAAGTCGCGATAGACGCTGGCAAAGCGAATATAGGCCACACTGTCGAGCGCGCGCAGGCCTTCCATCACCATTTCGCCAATCGCCTTGGACGGCACTTCGCTGTCGCCCAGCGTTTCGATCTGGCGCTGGATGCCCGAAACGAGCTGGTCCAGCCGTTCCTGTGCAATGCCGCGCTTGCGGCAGGCCAGCGCGACGGATTGCTCGATCTTTGAACGGTCGAACGGTTCGCGCTGGTCGTTGCTTTTCACCACGGTGATTTCGCGCAGTTGCACCCGTTCAAACGTGGTGAAACGCGCACCGCAGCCTTCGCATTGTCGGCGCCGACGGATGGACGTGTTGTCCTCCGTCGGGCGCGAATCTTTCACCTGCGTATTGTCACAGGCGCAGAACGGACAGCGCAAGGATCAGTAGCCCAGCTTGGGATAGATCGGGAAGCGCGCGCACATTTCGGCGACTTCGGCGGCCACGCGGGCTTCGACCTGCGCATCGCCCTCGGGACCATTCTTGCGAAGGCCGTCAACCACTTGCGCGATCCACTTGCCGATCTGGGTGAACTCTTCCTCACGGAAACCACGCGTGGTCCCGGCGGGCGTGCCCAGACGGATGCCGCTGGTCAGCAGGGGCTTTTCGTCGTCGAAGGGGATCGAGTTCTTGTTGCAGGTGATGCTGGCGCGGTCGAGCGCCTTTTCCGCATGCTTGCCCTTGGCGCCATAGGGGCGCAGGTCGACCAGCATCAGGTGGTTGTCGGTGCCGCCCGAGACGATGCCCAGACCTTCGGCCTGAAGGCTGTCGGCCAGAGCCTTGGCGTTCGCCTTGATCTGGGCCGCATAGGCCTTGAACGAAGGCTGGAGCGCCTCACCAAAAGCAACCGCCTTGGCCGCGATGATATGCATCAGCGGGCCGCCCTGAAGGCCGGGGAAGATCGCCGAGTTCAGCTTCTTGGCAATCGCCTCGTCGTTCGACAGGATGATGCCCGAACGCGGGCCGCGCAGGCTCTTATGCGTGGTGGTCGTGGTCACATGGGCGAAAGGCACCGGCGAGGGATGCGCGCCGCCCGCGACCAGACCCGAAATGTGGCTCATGTCGGCCAGCAGGTAGGCGCCCACTTCATCGGCAATCGCGCGGAAACCGGCCCAGTCCCATTCACGCGAATAGGCCGTGCCGCCGCAGACGATCAGCTTGGGCTTGCACTCGCGGGCGATGCGGGCAACCTCGTCCATGTCGATGAGCTGGTTGTCCTCGCGCACGCCGTAAGGCACCACGTTGAACCACTTGCCGCTCATGTTCACGGGACTGCCGTGGGTGAGGTGGCCGCCCGAGTTCAGGTCCAGACCCATGAACGTGTCGCCCGGCGTCAACAGCGCAAGGAACACGGCCTGGTTCATCTGGCTGCCCGAATTGGGCTGAACATTGGCGAAAGCGGCGCCGAACAGTTCCTTGGCGCGATCGATGGCGATCTGCTCGATCTCATCCACATATTCGCAGCCGCCATAGTAGCGACGGCCCGGATAGCCCTCGGCATACTTGTTGGTCAGGATCGAACCGGCGGCCTCAAGCACGGCGGTCGAGCAGATGTTTTCGCTGGCGATCAGCTCGATCTTGTCCTGCTGACGACCCAGTTCCTTGTTGATCCAGCCAGCGATCACGGGATCGCGATCAGACAGCGTGCCGGTGAAGAAATCGTCGGGGCGAATGTCGGTCATGGTGGCTTGTCCTTTTGGGGATCAGAAGGTGGGGTTGGTCAGCTTTTCGACGCGGCCGGTGTGGCGGCCGCCGCCGAATTGCGCGCTCAGGAATGCGGTGAGGCAGGCCTTGGCCATGTCGGGCCCGGTTAGGCGCGCGCCCATGGCGATGGCATTGGCATTGTTGTGCTCGCGGGCCAGCGCGGCCGAGAGCGGTTCGCCCACCAGCGCGCAGCGCAGCGCGGGGTGGCGGTTGACGGCAATGGAAATGCCGATGCCGCTGCCGCACAGGGCCACGCCAAACTCGGCCGCGCCCGATGCCACCGCCTCGGCCAGCTTGTAGCCATAGTCGGGATAATCGACCCGGTCCTCGGTTGCCGGGCCAAGGTCGTTAACCTCATGACCCTCATCGCGCAGGAACTGGGCGAGTTCGGCCTTGAGGCCGACGGCGGCATGGTCGGATGCGATGGCAATTTTCATGGGTCTGGCTCATTCCCGCAGAGTCGTCTTGGCGGCTCCTTAGGCGTCAAAGAGCGCCATGGCCACCCCCAACGGGGGGCAAAAGTGGCAGTTTTGCGACGCGCGTGGCCCGTTTGCGCCATGGCGGCATGTCTGACGCCGCTATCCATCGCGCTTCAACGAAAAAGGGCGCGATTCCCAATAGAATCGCGCCCTTTTTCATCAAGATTTCCGCAATTATTGGTCGAGGAACGACCGCATCTTGCGTGACCGGCTCGGGTGCTTGAGCTTGCGCAGCGCCTTGGCTTCGATCTGGCGGATACGTTCGCGTGTCACGCTGAACTGCTGACCCACTTCTTCCAAAGTGTGGTCAGTGTTCATACCGATGCCGAAGCGCATACGCAGAACGCGTTCCTCACGCGGCGTCAGCGATGCCAGCACGCGGGTGACGGTTTCCTTCAGGTTGGACTGGATCGCGGCATCGACGGGGATGATCGCGTTCTTGTCCTCGATGAAATCGCCCAGATGCGAATCTTCCTCGTCGCCGATCGGCGTTTCAAGGGAGATCGGCTCCTTGGCGATCTTCATCACCTTGCGCACCTTTTCGAGCGGCATGCTCAGGCGCTCGGCCATTTCCTCGGGCGTCGGTTCGCGGCCCTGCTCGTGCAGGAACTGGCGGCTGGTGCGCACCAGCTTGTTGATCGTTTCGATCATATGCACCGGGATACGGATCGTGCGCGCCTGATCCGCGATGGAGCGGGTAATGGCCTGACGGATCCACCAGGTGGCATAGGTGCTGAACTTGTAGCCGCGGCGATACTCGAACTTGTCCACGGCCTTCATCAGGCCGATGTTGCCTTCCTGAATAAGATCAAGGAATTGCAGGCCACGGTTCGTGTACTTCTTGGCAATCGAGATCACGAGGCGAAGGTTGGCTTCCACCATTTCCTTCTTGGCGATGCGGGCCTCGCGTTCGCCCTTTTGCACCATGTTCACGATGCGGCGGAATTCAGGCAGAGCCATGCCGGTCTGGCTGGCAATGTCCGAAACTTCGGCGCGGATGCGCTCGACGGCGTCGCCTTCGTTGACGGCAAAGGCCGTCCACTTCTTGTCCTTGCCCTGAACGCTGGCCAGCCAGTTGTCGTCCAGTTCGCGGCCGACATAGGCCTCAAGGAAGTCCTTGCGGCTTACCTTGTGGCGCTCGGCGAGGCGCAGCATCTGACCGCCAAGGGCGGTCAGGCGGCGGTTGAAGGCATAGAGATTGTCGACCAGATATTCGATCTTCTGGCCGTGGAACTGCACGCTTTCGACCTGCGCGGTCAGGTCTTCGCGCAATTGCTGATAGGTGCGTTCCTTGTCCGCCGGATAGTCATTGCCGACGGCCATGTATTCCAGCCGCTCTGCCTGCGCCTTTTCAAAGCTGTAGAACAGATCGGTGATGAGGGCGAATTTTTCCAGCGCCTCGGGCTTGAGCTGCGCTTCCATCTGGGCGAGCGAGAGGGTGTTGTCCTCTTCCTCTTCCTCAACGGGGCGCTTGGCGCGGCGCTCGATGCCGTCCTCATCCTCCTCGTCGGCGGATTCGGTTTCCTCAATGTCCTCTTCCTCCTTGAAGGAAGGACCGGCCGTGGCTTCGGAAATCTCGCCATCGGCTTCTTCGCCGTCTTCCGAGAGGTTTTCCGGCTGCGGCTCTTTCGACAGCATGGCGTCGAGATCGAGGATCTCGCGCAGCTGCATTTCGCCATTGTTGAGCGCTTCGGACCACTGGATGATGGCGTGGAAGGTGATCGGGCTTTCGCACAGGCCCAGGATCATCGTGTCGCGACCGGCCTCGATCCGCTTGGCGATGGCGATTTCGCCTTCGCGGCTCAGCAGTTCGACCGCGCCCATTTCGCGCAGATACATGCGGACCGGATCGTCCGTGCGCTCAACGGTTTCCTTCTTCTTCTCGATGGCAGGCTTGTCGGCCATCATCGAGTCGGAATCATCCACATCGTCGGCGGCGTTATCGTCCTGCTCGACAGCATCCTCATCGCTTTCCACGATGTTGACGCCCATCTCGCTGATGGCGGCCATGATGTCCTCGATCTGATCGTTCGAGAACTGGTCCTGAGGCAGCGCCTCGTTCAATTCGTCATAGGTGATGATGCCGCGACGCTTGGCGCGGGCAATCAGCTTCTTGATCGAGGCTTCATTGAGGTCGATCAGGGGAGCGTCGCCGCCTTCGCCCTTGCCGCCGTCCGACATGTCCGCGCCAGAAATCTCTTCGTCCATCCTATACGCCATCTAGAGGTGCGCGGCATCGGGCGATGCCGCCGCAGCATTATCCTGTGCAACCGCCATTTGGCCGAGTCGCGCCTTCAAATCCAGCTCTCTTTTTTCCAAATCGCGCAAACGCGCCAACAATCTCTGTTGTTCTGCCCAACTTTCCTCGGTCACCTCGCCGCTTTCGCGGGTTTGGGCCAGTGCTGCCTCCACCATCGGCTTTTCCGCCAGCACACAGAGCACGTCGGACAATTGGGTTTTCGCGCCTTCCCCCGATTCGCAAAGGAAGGCAAATCCCATGCCGGGACGCGCGGTGGTGTCGGGAGGCGTTAAGCCTTTCTCCGCCAAGATGGTGCCGATGGCGGCGCTTTCAAGGGGGGCGCCATCATCGAGCGCATCAAGAAGTGCATCGCATCGCGCATCCTCCTGCGCCAGGCGTGCCAGCAGGCTGGCATGGCGGGCGATTTCGCCGGGCATACGGATCAGGCCCGCCAGCGCCGCCTCGATCGTGGCCGCGCGGAACGGGTTGGCGGGGCGTTGCAGCCTTTGCGTGGTTTCCTCGTGGGGCAGGGGCGGGGGAATGTCGCGCCCGAACCGCCCGCCGCGCTGTTGGCGCACAAAAGGCTGGCGCGGTTGCCAGGGCGCGCGATTGTCCTCGCGCCGGGGAAAAGCGAAGGCGGAGAAGCGTTCGAGCAATTCGCGGCGATAGAGCGCCTTGATGTCATTGTCGGCAATCGTGTCGACATGGGCCATCAACCGCGCCTTCAGCCCGGCCTTTTCCTCGGGGCTGCCCGCCGGGGCGGCATCCATCTCATACTGCCACAAGGTGTCGAGCAGGCTCTGCGCATTGCCTAGCACTTCCTCCATCGCCGCCGGTCCGCGCGCCTTGATTAGGTCGTCCGGGTCCTGCCCCTGCGGCATACGCACGATGCGCAAGGAATGGCCGGGGCGCAACAAGGGCAGGGCGCGCGTCACCGCCCGCATCGCCGCTCTTTGCCCCGCGCTATCCCCATCGAAACACAGCACCGGCATCGGCACCATGCGCCAGATCATCTCGATCTGCGTCTCGGTCAACGCCGTGCCCAGCGGCGCCACCGCATCGTGAAATCCCGCCGCCGCCAGCGCGATCACGTCCATATAGCCCTCAACCACGATGATCCGCCCCGATTGCCGCGAGGCGGGCGAGGCGCGATGGTGGTTGTAAAGCGTGCGGCCCTTGTCGAACAAAGGTGTGTCGGGGGAGTTGAGGTACTTGGGCGCATCGGTCTTGTGCGTGGCCAGAATGCGCCCGCCAAAAGCGATCACCCGCCCGCGCGGATCGTGGATGGGCAGCATCAGGCGGCCCCGGAACCGGTCATACGGCTCCTTGTCCTCGACCACGATGCGAAGGCCGCCCTCGATCAGCATCGCCTCGGGGAATTGGCCCAAAGCGCCTTTCAACGCCTGCCGCCCCTCTGGCGCATAGCCGAAGCCGAATTCGCGGCACACGGCCTGCGAGAACCCGCGCGAGGCCAGATAGGAGCGCGCCTGTCCGCCCTCGGGGCTGGCCAGCTGGTCGACGAAAAACGCCTGCGCCGCGCCCATCACATCGTGCAGGCTCTTTTGCTTTTCCGCGCGCTGGGCCTGCCTTGGGTCGGGGGCGGGGACTTCCATCCCCGCCTCCTCGGCCAGTTGTTTCACCGCATCCATAAAGGACAGGCCGCGCTGATCGGTCATCCAGCGGATGACATCGCCATGCGCGCCGCAGCCAAAGCAGTGATAGAAGCCCTTTTCATCATTGATGGTGAAGCTGGGCGTCTTTTCGTGGTGAAACGGGCAACAGGCCTTGAACTCGCGCCCCGCCTTGGTCACGCGCTCGGTCCGGCCGATCACGGCGGACAGCGTGATCCGGCTGCGCAATTCATCAAGGAACTGGGGCGAGAGGCTCATCTTACGCCAGCGCTGCCTTCACCAGAGCGCTGGCCTTGCCCATGTCGATCTGGGTGCCGTGGCGGGCCTTCAGCGCGCCGACAACCTTGCCCATATCCTTGATGCTGGTGGCGCCCACTTCGGCCTTGATCGCCTCGATCGCGGCCTTGACTTCATCCTCGCCCATCTGGGCGGGCAGGAAGTCCTCGATCACCGCAACCTCGGCGGCTTCTGCGGCGGCCAGCTCGGGGCGGCCGCCCTGTTCATACATGGAGATCGATTCGCGGCGCTGCTTCACCATCTTTTGCAGCACATCGGTCACGATCACATCGTCATCCGGGATGCTGGACGCGGTGCGCAGTTCGATATCCTTATCCTTCAGCTTGGCCAGAATAAGGCGCACGGCGGCAAGGCGGGCCTTGTCGCCCGATTTCATGGCGGCCACCTGCGCGGCCTTGATCGAATCGCGGATCATTTTTCTGAACTTTCCCGTGGAGTTTTGCGCATTTCGCGGCTTGGCGCATAACCCTAGCCGGATTTTTCCGGTTTTGATAGGTTGACGGATAAGGGTATGGGGTCTAGCGGGCGGGCCTTAGCACCCATTGTTGAAACTTCTCACGGAGCGCCCCCATGGCAGACCCCGCCCCTTCGCTTGCGCCTAAACCAGTTGGCGCCACTGCCGTCCTGGTACTGGCCGATGGTTATGTCGCCTGGGGCCGAGGCTTCGGCGCCCAGGGCAGCGCGGTTGGCGAAGTGTGTTTCAACACTTCCATCACCGGCTATCAGGAAATCATGACCGACCCCAGCTATGCGGGCCAGATCGTGACCTTCACCTTTCCCCACATCGGCAATGTCGGCGTGAACCACGAAGACAATGAAGCGGCCGTTGACGGCGCCGTTGGCTGCATCGTGCGCGAGGATGTGACCAACCCTTCGAACTTCCGCTCCGAAGGCCGCTTTGACGCCTGGATGAAGGCCAAGGGCAAGATCGGCATCGCCGGGCTCGACACCCGCGCCCTGACGCGCCGCATCCGCCTCTCGGGCGCGCCCAATGCCGTCATCGCCTATAATGAAGCAGGCGAATTCGACATTCCCGCACTGCTGGCCAAGGCGCAGCAGTGGCCCGGCCTTGAAGGCATGGATCTGGCCAAGATCGTGTCGCGCAAGGGGCAGGAAAGCTGGGAAGGCAGCGTCTGGCATCTGGGCAAGGGCTATGGCCGCAGCCCCCACGATCCGCGCCCGCATGTCGTGGCGATGGACTTTGGCGCCAAGGACAACATCTTCCGCAATCTGGTCGCCGCTGGCGCCAGTGTGACGGTTGTCCCGGCCGAAACGCCGCTGGAGGTCATCCTTGGCCTCAAGCCCGATGGCGTGTTCCTGTCCAACGGCCCCGGCGATCCGGCGGCCACGGGCGTTTACGCGGTGCCGGTGATCAAGGCGCTGCTGGATAAGGGCATCCCGATCTTCGGTATCTGCCTTGGTCATCAGATGCTGGCGCTGGCCGCCGGGGCCAAGACCATCAAGATGCACCAGGGCCATCGCGGCGCGAACCATCCGGTCAAGCGCATGGCCGAAGGTGTGGTCGAAATCACCTCCATGAACCACGGCTTCGCGGTGGACGCGGCAACGCTGCCCGAAGGCGTGGTGGAAACCCACAAGTCGCTGTTTGACGGTTCGAACTGCGGCATCGAGATCACGGGCAAAAAGGCCTTCTCGGTGCAGTATCACCCCGAAGCCTCGCCGGGGCCGATGGACAGCTTTTATCTTTTCACGAAATTCATTGAGAGCATTGCCTGATGCCTAAGCGGACAGACATCTCCTCGATCCTCGTCATTGGTGCGGGGCCCATCATCATCGGTCAGGCTTGCGAGTTTGACTATTCCGGCACGCAGGCGATCAAGGCGCTGAAGGAAGAGGGTTACCGGGTCATCCTGGTCAACTCGAACCCGGCCACGATCATGACCGACCCGGAAATGGCCGACGCGACCTATATCGAGCCGATCACCCCGGCCATGGTCGCCAAGATCATCGAAAAGGAGCGCCCCGATGCGGTGCTGCCCACGATGGGCGGCCAGACCGCGCTCAACACCGCGCTGGCGCTGTTTGAGGACGGGACGCTGGAAAAGTACGGCGTGCAGATGATCGGCGCGGATGCCGACGCCATCGACAAGGCCGAAGACCGCCAGCGTTTCCGCGAGGCGATGGACAAGATCGGCCTGGAATCGGCGCGCAGCGGCGTGGCTCATACGGTCGAGGAAGCCTTTGCTGTGCTTGAGCGCACGGGCCTGCCCTCGATCATCCGCCCCTCCTTCACGCTGGGCGGCACGGGCGGCGGCATCGCCTATAACAAGGCCGAGTTCGAAAAGATCGTGAAGAGCGGTCTGGAAGCCAGCCCCACGACCGAGGTCCTCATCGAGGAATCTCTGCTGGGCTGGAAGGAATATGAGATGGAAGTCGTGCGCGATCGCAACGACAATTCCATCATCATCTGCTCGATCGAAAATATCGATCCGATGGGCGTGCATACGGGCGACTCGATCACGGTCGCGCCCGCGCTGACGCTGACGGATAAAGAATATCAGATCATGCGGACCGCCTCGCTCAACGTGCTGCGCGAGATCGGCGTGGAAACCGGCGGGTCGAACGTTCAGTTCGCGGTTAACCCGGCCGATGGCCGCCTGATCGTCATCGAAATGAACCCACGCGTTTCGCGCTCCTCGGCGCTGGCGTCGAAGGCCACCGGCTTCCCCATCGCGCGCGTCGCGGCCAAGCTGGCCGTGGGCTATACGCTGGACGAGCTGACCAACGAGATCACGGGCGCCACGCCTGCCTCGTTCGAGCCGAGCATCGACTATGTCGTGACCAAGATCCCGCGCTTTGCCTTTGAAAAGTTCAAGGGCTCCGAGCCGATCCTGTCCACCGCGATGAAGTCGGTGGGCGAGGTGATGGCGATCGGGCGCAACATCAAGGAATCGATGCAGAAGGCGCTGCGTGGGCTGGAAACGGGTCTCGACGGTTTCAACCGCGTCGACGAACTGGTGGGCGCAAGCCGCGACGAAATCACCGCCGCCCTGTCGCGGGCCACGCCTGACCGCCTGCTGGTGGTGGCGCAGGCTTTCCGTGAAGGCTTCACCGCCGCCGACATCAACCGGATCACCCATTACGATCCGTGGTTCCTGGCCCATATCGAGGAAATCATCGCGGCCGAGGCCGAGGTGGCCAAGAATGGCCTGCCCAATGATGCCGAGGGTCTGCGCCGCTTGAAGGCGATGGGCTTCTCGGACAAGCGTCTGGCCAAGCTGGCGGTACAGTCCGCCTCGCTGGCGGGCAGCGCCAATATGGCGCGCTCGGGCCTGCTGCATGATGTGGTCGAAGCGATGGTGGGCGCCACCAGCGAAGCCGAAGTGCGCGCGCTGCGCCACCGTCTGGGCGTGCGTCCGGTGTTCAAGCGCATCGACAGTTGCGCGGCCGAGTTCGAGGCGATCACGCCCTATATGTACTCGACCTATGAAGCGCCGATGTTTGGCGAGGCCGAGAACGAGGCTGATCCGTCCGACCGCAAGAAGATCGTGATCCTTGGCGGCGGCCCGAACCGGATCGGTCAGGGCATCGAGTTCGACTATTGCTGCTGCCATGCGTGTTTCGCGCTGGACGAGGTCGGCTATGAAACCATCATGGTCAACTGCAACCCGGAAACGGTTTCGACCGACTATGACACCTCGGATCGCCTGTATTTCGAGCCGCTGACGGCCGAGGACGTGCTGGAAATCCTGACGGTGGAACAGTCGAAGGGTGAACTGGTCGGCGTGATTGTGCAGTTCGGCGGGCAGACCCCGCTCAAGCTGGCGCAGGCGCTGGAAGATGCGGGCATCCCCATTCTGGGCACCAGCCCGGATGCCATCGACCTTGCCGAAGACCGCGAGCGTTTTGCCGCTCTGGTCGAACAGCTTGGCCTGAAGCAGCCCGCAAACGGCATCGCCCGCAGCCGCGACGAAGCCGTGGCCGTGGCCAATCGCATCGGCTATCCGGTGCTGATGCGTCCGTCCTATGTGCTGGGCGGCCGGGCGATGGAAATCGTCGACAGCGTGGCGCAGCTTGATGACTATATCGCCACGGCGGTGCAGGTCTCGGGCGACTCGCCGGTGCTGATCGATCAGTATCTGCGCGATGCGATCGAATGCGATGTCGATGCGCTGTGCGATGGCGAAAAGGTCGTCGTGGCGGGCGTGATGCAGCATATCGAAGAGGCCGGCATCCACTCGGGCGACAGCGCCTGCACCCTGCCGCCTTACAGCCTTTCGGCCGAGATCATCGCCGAGATGGAGCGTCAGGCCGAAGCGCTGGCGCTGGCGCTGGGCGTCAAGGGGCTGATGAACATCCAGTTCGCGGTCAAGGATGGCGAGGTTTACCTCATCGAGGTCAACCCGCGCGCCTCGCGCACGGTGCCTTTCGTGGCCAAGGCCATCGGTCAGCCGGTGGCCAAGATCGCCGCGCGCGTGATGGCGGGCGAAAAGCTGGACACGTTCCCGCCGTTCCGCCGCGATCTGCCCTATATGGCGGTCAAGGAAGCGGTGTTCCCGTTTGCCCGTTTCCCCGGCGTCGACCCGGTGCTGAGTCCCGAAATGAAGTCCACCGGCGAGGTCATGGGCCTCGACAAGGATTTCGCCACGGCCTTTGCCAAGAGCCAGTTGGGCGCGGGCGTCAAGCTGCCTCAGGAAGGCGTGGTGTTCATTTCGGTCAAGGACACCGACAAGGCGGTCGTGCTGCCCGCCGCGCGCAAGCTGGTCGATCTGGGCTTCAAGCTGATCGCTACCGGCGGCACGCAGAAGTTCCTGGCCGAGGCCGGTGTGGCCGTCGAACTGGTCAACAAGGTGGCCGAAGGGCGCCCGCATATCGTGGACCGGATCATTGATGGCGGCGTGGCGCTGGTGTTCAACACCACCGAGGGTTGGCAGAGCCTGAAGGACTCGCAGAGCATCCGTCAGGCCGCGCTGGGCAACAAGGTGCCTTATTTCACCACTGCGGCGGGCAGCGTCGCGGCTGTGGAAGCGATTGGCGCGATGCGTTCGGCCAGTCTTGAAGTGTGCCCGTTGCAAGCCTATTATAGCTGACCGACCACGTCCTTTCCGCAAAAGTTGGAAGGCAAACCCCCGCGTTTTCACCAAAATGCGGGGAGGCGCCTCCGACTGTCCCGGCGGAGGGAAGGGCCATGAAGGAAGTTTCACGGATGGCAAGTATCGAAAAGCTGCCGATGCTGGCGATTGGCTATGAAAAGCTGACGGCCGAGCTGAAGGCGCTGCGGGAAGAGCGCCCCCGGATCGTTGATGCGATCGAGGAAGCGCGCGCGCATGGCGACCTTTCCGAAAATGCGGAATATCACGCCGCCAAGGAGCGTCAGGGGCAGGTTGAGGCCACGATCGCCGATCTTGAGGACAAGATCAGCCGGGCCCAGATCATCGACCCCACCTCGCTTTCGGGCGACCGGATCATTTTTGGCGCCACCGTCACTTTGCTGGACGATGACGACAAGCCGGTGCGCTATCAGATCGTGGGTCCCTATGAGGCGGACGCGAAACTGGGCCGGATCAGCTATGTCTCGCCGCTGGGCCGGGCGCTGATCGGCAAAAAGGTTGAGGATGAGATCGAGGTGCGCGTGCCTGCGGGCGAGCGCTTCTATGTCGTGGAAAAGATCGAATTCATCTGATCCATCGGGTCCCTGTTCAAGGGAACATGCCCAAGGAAAAAGGCCCCGCCATCCGGTGGGGCCTTTTCTGTTTTGACCGGATTGATCGCGGGCGGATCAACGCCAGACAGCTATCAATGCTCGTGGCCGGGTTCCAGCAGCTTGTGCAGGTGGACGACGACATACTTCATCTCGGCATCGTCAACGCTGCGCTGGGCGGCGCCCCGCCATGCTTCCACGGCCGAAGCGTAATCGGGAAACACGCCGACGTAATCGAGCGCGTTGAGGTCCACGAAATCGAGGCCCTGCGGGTCACGCACACGACCGCCGATGACGAGGTGGAGAAGTTGGGACATGATGGCTTGTTTCCAGCAAATTGGAGGATTGAGCCTTTGCCATAGCATTCGGCAAAGCCGATCAGCAAGCACCACCAAGGTTGAAATCAAGCATATTCTGATTGCGTTTTGCGCAAGTTTTATACCCCATCGCCCTTTCCGGGCAGGCGGGTGCGGATTTTTGCAATGCCGGACCGGACCGTATTCAGCGCCTTGTGCCAGGCCGGTTTGGCCTTGGGGGCCAATTCGACCGCCTTGGCAAAGATCTGTTTGCGCGCCAGCCACAGCATCAGCGCGGTTAACGTTCCCGCCAGCACGCCGCGCTCGTCGGCGGCAATCTCCATCGCCTGCGAGAGCGCCTTGCGCCCCTGCACCTGAATGTCATTGGTCAGGCGGCGGCCCAGTTCGCCCGGTTCGGCCAGCGCGCGGATGCGGGTGGAGCGGCTGAGAAACTCGGCGCGGGCGGCATCACGCGCGGCGCGCAATTGCGCCAGTTTTTCCTCGGCCGGGCTCATGCGTCGCCTTCCGAAGCGGAAAACAGGGCGGTCAGCCTGCCGACGGCCCGCTTGACCTTCACAACGCTCCACAACGTGACGAGCAGCAGCACCGCCACCACGATGCCCATCGCGCCCCACGGCCCCACCAGCGTCGCCAGACCCAGCAGAGAGCCCATGATGATCGCCATCAGCAGGAAAAATACCAGCGCCAGCGCCAGCGCCGTCAGCCCCGCAATGCGCAGGACGAGCCTCACCGCCATGCCTGCGCGGGCCTTTTGATATTCGATCTCGCTGTCGAATGCGGCGCGGGTCGATGTGAAAAGCCCGCGAAAATCCTCTTCGAGACTGGGCTCGTCGATTTCGCTGCTGTCTTGCCGATGCTTGGGCATCAGGCCCCCTTCAATGCTTGCGTAAAGGCGCCGGGGCAGCGCGAGGCCACCCGGCGCCTTCAAGCTGATGCCTTTTACGGCTTATGCTTCTTCGTCGCTCTTGCCGCCCAGCAGCTTGGTCAGGGCAAACCCAACCGCGATCAGCGCCCCGGCGACGATCACAGGATTTTTCTTCACAAATTCGGTGGCTTCCTTGCCCAATTCTTCCAGATCCTTGGATTCCAGCTTGGCGCCGGTTTCCTGAAGCGCGCGGGCCGCGCTGCGGGCATAATCGCCATATTTGCCGCCCAGCTTGTCATCGACCAGTCCGGCATTGTCGGCAACCACCTTGCCCAGCGAGGTGATGGCGTCGCTCGCTTTCACCTTGCCGTCAGCGGCCAGATTGAGCGCGCGTTCCTTGGCCTGTTCGCCAATCGCCTTGGCTTCGGCCAGAAATTCGCCGCTCGAGAGCTTTTCGGTGTAGGGCGCAGCCTTTTCCTGCAGATCCTTGCCCAGCGCGACGGCGCCCGCGCGCGCGTCGTCAATCGCCTTGCTGAACTTGGCCTTCACACCGTCGGCCGTTTCGGTAACGGCTTCGGCAGCGTCGGCAACAAGAGCGTTGGTTTCATCGGCCATGGCTTGTCATCCTTCTCTTGGGCGGGGCGCAGAGAATCGAGTGATGAATTCGCATCGATTTGCTCGCCTCTTTCCTATCATGCTGCAATGCACCTTGCCTGCCAAGGTTCCGCTGCTAAGGGAATCGTCTTGAGGGCATCTGAAAGGTGTCCGAGAGGAGATGAACACGCCATGACCGCGATTATCGACATCCACGCTCGCGAAATTCTGGACAGCCGTGGCAATCCCACGGTCGAAGTCGATGTGCTGCTCGAAGATGGCAGCTTTGGCCGCGCCGCTGTGCCCTCGGGCGCCAGCACCGGCGCGCATGAGGCGGTTGAACTGCGCGATGGCGACAAGAGCCGCTATCTGGGCAAGGGCGTCACCAAGGCGGTGGAAGCGGTGAATTCCGAAATCCACGAAGCGCTGGTCGGCGTTGATGCCGAAGATCAACGCGACATCGACCTTGCCATGATCGAACTGGACGGCACGCCCAACAAGGGCCGCATCGGCGCCAACGCCATTCTGGGCGTCTCGCTGGCCACGGCCAAGGCGGCCGCCGACGCGCGCGGCCTGCCGCTTTATTCCTATGTGGGCGGCGTTTCGGCCCATGTTCTGCCCGTGCCGATGATGAACATCATCAACGGCGGCGAACATGCCGACAACCCGATCGATTTCCAGGAATTCATGATCATGCCGGTCGGCGCGGATTCGATTGCCGAAGCCGTGCGCTGGGGCGCGGAAATCTTCCACACGCTGAAAAAGGGCCTGCACGAAAAGGGTCTGGCCACGGCCGTGGGCGACGAAGGCGGCTTTGCCCCCAACATCGCCAGCACGCGCGCCGCGCTCGATTTCGTGTCGACCTCGATCGAAAAGGCCGGTTTCAAGCTGGGCAGCGACATCCTGCTCGCGCTTGACTGCGCCTCGACCGAGTTCTTCAAGAACGGCAAGTATGAGATCAGCGGCGAGGGCCTCTCGCTCAGCCCGGTCGAATTTGCCGAATATCTGGCCAAGCTCTCGGCCGACTATCCGATCATCTCGATCGAGGACGGCATGAGCGAAGACGATTTCGAAGGCTGGGCTGCGCTCACCAATCTGATCGGCGACAAGGTGCAGCTGGTGGGTGACGACCTGTTCGTGACCAACCCGAAGCGTCTGTCGATGGGCATTGATCAGGGTCTGGCCAACTCGCTGCTGGTGAAGGTCAACCAGATCGGCACGCTGACCGAAACGCTGGAAGCCGTTTCGATGGCCCAGCGCGCAGGCTACACCGCCGTGATGAGCCACCGTTCGGGCGAAACCGAGGACGCGACCATCGCTGACCTCGCGGTTGCCACCAACTGCGGCCAGATCAAGACCGGCTCGCTGGCCCGTTCGGACCGGTTGGCCAAGTACAACCAGTTGATCCGCATCGAGGAACAACTGGGCGTTGCCGCGCTTTATGCCGGCAAGAGCGCCTTTGGCCGCCTGAAGGTCTAACAGGCCTTTTCCGGGCGACTGGAATAGGAAAGGGCGGGGAGTTTGACTCCCCGCCCTTTTGTTTTGCCCAAAAGGCCTGCGTCAGAGGTTGGCGAAATATTCGAGCATCATCGCCCGCGCCTTGGCGGTAAGGCGCACAAAGGACCGCCGCGCGTCGTGATTGTCATCCTCGCGCTCGACCATGCCGCGCACCTCCAGCACATTGAGCCAGCGCAGCGCCGTCGTGCTGGGCACGCCGGAGCCGATGCAGGCGCTGGTCACGGCCACGCGCTTGCCGCGCTCTCCGGCCACGAACAGGTCGAGCAGGATGTCCCACGCGGGTTCGCCAAACAGAGTGTCGTCGCCGAACGCCTCGATCCGGCGGCGGCGTTCGCGATAGAGTTGTTGGGCCTGTTCGGCCGGGTCTGATTTGGGCCTTGCGACGATACCGGCCCCGCCATCGTCAACCGGCGCCGCAGGCGGCGTCTTTTCCAGTTCCATGGCGGCATTGAGCAGCGATTGCGCCAGCGTACGCAGGCGTTGATTGACGGGCTGGGTGCCCTCGGGCTCTTTCCAGATCTGAGGCGCCGCGCTGGCCAGCGCGGCAGGATTTCTGTCGGTCCAGTTCATCCTTTGCGATGTCCCCCATACTAGCAGCAAAACATGGCAGCAGCAGAAATAGCTACTGGTGTCTGCGTAGTTTAGCCGAAGGGGGGCCGCCGGGAATATTAGGGGGAATACCGATTAATCGCCTTTCGAGTGATTTTCGTCGGAAATGAAGTAATCGCTCAATGCGTGCAAACAGGCGTCCAAGTGTGCAGCTGCAGTAAAGGCATTAATGGCGTCCAGCCGGTCGAGGGCGTTACGCAGGCATTGCATCAGCGCGAGAGAGTCGTCGGTCCGGTCCATGCTATCCCTGTTTCTGGACATTGCGCTCGATTGCAGATTGCTCTGCATCGGGGCATTGTTGATGATCGATATTGTTCGATAGGCAGGCGTGGTTCGCATTTGAACAAGGGGCTTTAGGTGATTACACCTATGTATATCGTCAAGGACATTGGCGTCTTGTGCAGATTCACCACATTTGGACTATTCAAACCCACCGATTGGCCTATCTCCAGCGCCATGGCGACCTTACTGACATCGGTGTAACTTGTTGACCGCGCCCGGCGCGCGGCGTCTATGCAGGGAAACCCGAGAGGGGGAATGGCGCTATTATATTGTAAGGACAGGATAATGCCCAAGATTGCAATTTTCCGCCGGGCGCTGGCGCTTGGCCTTTGCCCCTTGGCCTTGGCCGCACCGATGGCGGCCCATGCCGAGGGGGCGCCCAAGGCGGCTTCGGCGGGGTTGAATGCATCCGGAATGGATCGTTCTATCCGCCCCGGAGACGATTTTTACCTCTTCGCCAATGGCACCTGGGAGCGCGAAACGGCGATTCCGGCTGATCGAGCCTCGGTCGGCGGCTTCTATATCGCCGATCAATCGACTGAAAAGCGAATCACCGCGCTGGTGGCCGGGGTTGTAGCGGGCCATCCCAAGCCCGGCAGCGATGCCGCGCTGATCCAGGATTACTATCGCGCCTATCTCAATACGGGGGCGATCAACGCGGCGGGCATGGCTCCGGTTCAGGGCGATCTGGCCGCATTTGCTGCGATTGCGAACAAGGTTGATCTGTCCCAGGTGCTGGGCGCGCAGGTCCGCGCCGACGTAGATCCCCTTAATGCCACCGATTTTCAGACCGAGAACCTCTTCGGCCTGTTCATCACCCAATCCCTTAATGGTACAGCGGTGATGCCCTATGTATTGCAGGGGGGGCTTGGCCTGCCGGAGCGCGAATATTACCTCTCGGCCGATCCCAAGATGGCCGATATTCGCACCAAATACCGCGCCTATATTGCCACGATCCTTGCCGATGCCGGTCTGGCGGCCACGCCTGCTGATGCCGAGGCACGCGCGCAGAAGATCTACGATCTGGAAAGCAAAATTGCGCAGGCCCATGAAAGCCGCGAGCAGAGCGAGGATTTCCAGCACGCCAATGCCGAATGGACCCGCGCCGATTTTGCCGCCAAGGCGCCCGGCATCGATTGGGAGGCTTTCTTCACCGCCGCCGGTCTGCCCCATCAGGACCGCTTTGCCGCGTTTCACGACCAGTCGATCCCGCGCATCGCCGCGCTGGTCGCTTCCGAGCCGCTGGATGTGTGGAAGGACTGGCTGGCCTATCATCAGGTCAATCAATACGCCTCGGTCCTGCCCACGAAAATCGACGATGACCGCTTCGCTTTCTATGGCGAGGCTCTGCAGGGCGTAAAGGTGCAGCGCAGCCGCGAGCGCCGGGCGATTGCCGCGCTCAATGGTGCGCTGGGCGATGCGCTGGGGCGGCTTTATGTCGGGAAATATTTCCCCGCCAGTGACAAGGCCCGCATTCAGGGCATGGTGTCGGGCATCAAGGAGGCTTTTGCCACCCGCATCGCGCGGCTCGACTGGATGGCGCCCGCCACCAAGCAGGAGGCCATCGCCAAGGTGCGCGGCATTGTTGTGGGCGTGGGCTATCCCGACACGTGGAAGGATTATTCGGCGCTGAAACTCAGCCCCGACAATGCCTATGCCAATGCCAAGGCGGCGGGCCTCAACGAATATCATCTGCAACTGGCCAAGATCGGCAAACCGCTGGATCGGGGCGAATGGTGGATGAATGCGCAACTGGTCAATGCGGTCAATCTGCCGGTGCAGAACGCGCTGAATTTCCCCGCTGCGATCCTGCAAAAGCCGTTCTATGATCCGGCGGCCGATGCGGCCTTCAATTATGGCGCGATCGGCGCGGTGATCGGGCATGAGATCAGCCACAGTTTCGACAACAATGGCGCGGCCTTCGACGCCTCTGGCCGTCTGCGCGACTGGTGGACGCCCGCCGACATGGCGCGCTTCAAACAGGCGGGCAAGGCGCTGGCCGATCAGTTCAGCGCCTATGAGCCTTTCCCCGGCCTGCATGTTCAGGGCGAACTGACGCTGGGCGAGAATATTGCCGATGTGGCAGGGCTGGCTGCGGCGCTCGACGCCTATCACGCCTCGCTCAAGGGCAGGCCTGCGCCGGTCATCAACGGCATGACGGGGGACCAGCGCTTCTTCCTCGCCTTTGCGCAGAGCTGGGCGACAAAGGTGCGTGAGGCGGCCCTGCGCGCCCAGATCGCCACCGATGGCCATGCGCCGGGCCAGTATCGTGCGCTGACGGTGCGCAATGTCGATGACTGGTACAAGGCGTTCAATGTGAAGCCGGGCGACAAGCTCTATTTGCCGCCGACCAAGCGGGTGAAGGTCTGGTAAAAGAAAAGGGCGCGGATGGGATGACCACCGCGCCCTTTTTCCTGCTCTGTCCGGCGCTTTACGCGCCAAACTTTTCCTTCAGCGCCAGCAGGGCGAGGGCCGCCTTGGCCGCTTCGCCGCCCTTGTCCTTCTGCTTGGGATCGGCGCGCACGATGGCCTGCGCCTCGTTTTCCACGGTCAGGATGCCATTGCCGATGGCCATGCCGTCCATGGTCAGTGCCATGATCCCGCGCGCGCTTTCGCCCGCCACGATTTCGAAGTGATAGGTTTCGCCCCGGATCACCACGCCGATGGCCACATAGCCCTCATATTCGCCCGAAGCCTCGGCCAGCGAGATGGCGCCCGGAATTTCCAGCGCGCCCGGCACGGTCAGCACATCGACCTTATGCCCCGCCGCCTTCAGCGCGGCCCGCGCGCCTTCGACCAGCATGTCGTTGAGGTGGTCATAGAAGCGGGCTTCGACAATCAGAAACTTGGCCATGATAGGTCCTTCAATCAATCAATGCGGCGTTCTTCGGTGATGGTCAGCCCATAACCTTCCAGCGCGACAAGCGTATGATGCGTATTGGTCAAAAGCACCAGCTCATGGATGCCCAGCTCGGCCAGAACCTGTGCGCCCACGCCGTAATCGCGCAATTCCTCAAGCGGCTTGGTGTTGCCGTCGATCGCCAACTGGCGATATTCGAAGGACTTGGACACTTCCGAATGGGGGCGGTTGACGAAAACGATCACGCCCGCGCCTTCCTCGCCGATGATTTCCATCGAGCGGTGCAGCAGATTGGCGCGCGGGCTGTCCTCGCCCAGCAGATCGCTGAACATCGAGGTGGAATGCATGCGCACCAGCGTGGGCTTGCTGGGGTCGATGCGGCCCTTGAGCAGGACGAGATTTTCCTCGCCGGTCGCCTTGTTGGCATAGGCGCGGGCCTGCCAGTCACCGCCGAAACGGCTCTTGAAGGAGGTTTCCGACTTCAGACTGACCATACGGTCATGCTTGCGGCGATAGGCGATCAGGTCGCGGATCGTGGCGATCTTGATGCCATGCTGGCGGCCAAAGAGCAGCAGGTCGTCCAGACGCGCCATCGTGCCGTCATCGCTCATCACCTCGCAGATGACGGCGGAAGGGTTGAGACCGGCAAGGCGCGAAATGTCCACCGCCGCCTCGGTATGGCCGGTGCGCACCAGCACGCCGCCCGGACGCGCGCGCAGCGGGAAGACATGGCCGGGGCTGACGATATCGGCCGGGCCCTTGCTGCCGTCGATGGCGACCGAGACGGTGCGCGCGCGGTCGGCGGCGGAAATGCCGGTGCTGATGCCTTCCTTGGCCTCGATCGAGACGGTGAAGGCCGTGCCCAGCGGGGTGCCGTTGCGGCGGCTCATCGGTTCCAGACCAAGCTGGTCCACACGTTCATGCGAAAGGGCAAGGCAGACAAGGCCGCGGCCATAAGTGGCCATAAAGTTGATCGCAGCAGGGGTGGCCATCTGGGCCGGGATAATCAGATCGCCTTCGTTTTCGCGGTCTTCGTCATCGACAAGGATGTACATCCGCCCGTTGCGGGCTTCCTCGATGATTTCCTCGATGCTGACCAGCACCGGGGTCTCGTCGCTCTCGTCAAGGAAACGCTCGAGCTTGCCCAGCGTTTCGGCGGTGGGGTTCCATTCCGGCTCGTTGACATCGCGCAGGGTGTTGGCATGTAAACCTGCGGCGCGGGCCAGACCGGCGCGGGTCATGCCCCCTTCGTTGACGAGGCGGCGAACGCGATCGATGATGTTCTGTGTCATGAATGTGAGGTAATCACATGAGGCTGTGATTTCAAGAGGCGCATCACATCGTCATCACATTATTTCTTCTCAGTATGCGCCAGGCGGATATATACGCGGCCAAAACCGCCACCAAGACCCCCGCTGCCGCCGCCACGCCCAGCCCGATCCAGTAATTGCCGCCCAATTGCCGGATGCCCTGAAGAATCGGCATTTGCAGGGCAAAGAGCGGGAAGGCGATCCGGCCCAGCCACAGCGCGGCGCGGTGAAACCTGTCGAGCCGCATGGCGCCCGCGATCATCAACGGGCAGGCCAGCACGACAAAGCCGATGTCGAACCACCAGCCTTGCGTCTTTGTCCACCACACCAGCGGCAGCAGCGCAGGCATCAGCGGCAGCGCCATCCACCACGGCACCGGCACCGCAGGCTCTTCCTGCCACCAGCGCGCCAGCACGATGCCCAGCACATAGGCGGCAAGGCAGCGCAGCGCCCCCCAGAAGAAATTGTCGCTTTTTGGCCCCACGTCCAGCCCGTGGAAATGCCACGAGATCCACCCGTCCGCCATCAGCAGCCCCGCCGCCAGCGCAATCAGCCACAACCGCCGCAGCCGCCACAGGCCCAGCACATGGGCGGCATTGCAGGCCAGCTCGCAGGTCATCGTCCATGCCGGAATGTTGAGCGGAAAGGCAAAGGTCCACCACCACACCGGCAGGAGCGCCATATTGGGCAGCGCCGCCAGCAGGAAATTATACATGTCCGCCGAGCGCAGCCAAAGGCGGGGCATCCCGATCAACCCGCCCAGCGCCATCATCGGCCACAGCCGCCAGAAGCGCCGCCGCAGAAACGACCATGGCGCCGCCCCATGGGCCAGCCTAGGCTCCTGCACCCGCGCCATCAGGAAGCCGGAAAGCATCAGGAAGAAATCGACTCCCAGATAGCCCAGCCCAAACACCCTTTGCCCGCCAAACACCGCCCGCACATGCAGCAGCAACACGCAGGAAGCCGCCACCAGCCGCAGCAGTTCCAGACCGGGCAGGCGCTTGATCGAAGGGGAGGGCATATGGGCCATGGCGCGGCCACTATCGACCATCGCGGCAAATGGAAAGTGATCTGTCAGGAAAGGGTGGTGGACGCACTAGGGCTCGAACCTAGGACCCGCTGATTAAGAGTCAGCTGCTCTACCAACTGAGCTATGCGTCCGTCTGTGCCAAAAGGGCCAGAAGATTTTGGTGGACGCACTAGGGCTCGAACCTAGGACCCGCTGATTAAGAGTCAGCTGCTCTACCAACTGAGCTATGCGTCCATCCATGCCGTAAAGGCGAAAAAACCATGGTGGACGCACTAGGGCTCGAACCTAGGACCCGCTGATTAAGAGTCAGCTGCTCTACCAACTGAGCTATGCGTCCGTACCGGTTTTTACGGGGAAGCTTGGTTGGCTTCCCTCCGGAGGCGCCCCCTTTAGCGTGTGATCGCAGGCGCGCAAGTGATTCTTTCAAAAAAATTGCGTGACTTGCCAATTGGGCCTCAACCCAGCCTGCCGCCCGCGCGTTTGCCCCAGCGGTCAACGGCCATGATCGTGCCGATACAGATCATATTGGTCATCATCGAGGACCCGCCATGGCTGATAAAGGGCAGGGGGATGCCCACCACAGGAGCAAGGCCCATGACCATCATCATATTGATTGCCACATAGAAAAAGATCGTCGCGGTCATGCCCGCCGCCAGCAGTTGGCTGAAGCGATCGGGCGCGCGCCGCGCCACACCCATGCCCCAGCGGAACAGCACGACAAAGAACACGAAGAGGATAAACAATCCCCCGATCATCCCCCATTCCTCAGCCATGGTGGCAAAGGCAAAGTCGGTATGCGCCTCGGGCAGGTATTTCAGATGGCTCTGCGTGCCATTGCCCAGCCCCTTGCCGAAAAAGCCGCCCGAACCGATGGCGATCTTCGACTGGGTGATGTGATAGCCCGAACCCAGCATGTCGGCTTCGGGGTCCAGAAAGACCAGCACCCGCTTGCGCTGATAATCATGGAGCGCAAAAAAGAAGGCCAGCGGAGCCACCACCGCCGCCGCCGCACCGCCGCTGATAAACCACCACATCGGCACGCCCGACAGGAACACCACCACCACCGCGCCAAAACAGATCGCCAGCGCCGTGCCCAGATCGGGCTGAAGCATGACCAGCGCGGCAGGAACCCCCAGCAGGATCAAGGGCGGCACCAGAGCGCGCCAACTGCGGATCAGCGTGGGCGGCAGGCTGGCATAAAACACCGCCATCACCAGCACGATGCCCGGCTTCATCAGCTCCGATGGCTGGAGGTTCATAAAGCCGATGTTGAGCCAGCGCTGGCTGCCCCCGCCGACCTTGCCCACCGCCTCGACCAGCATCAGCAGAAAGACGAGGCCGCCATAGATCGGATAGGCCGATTGACGAAACGCGCGTTCCGGCAGGCGCGAAATCGCGATGGCCAGCGACAGGAACAGGCCGAAGTTGAAAATATGCTTCCACGCATAGGGCGACCAATGGCCCCCCGCCGCCGACCACAGCACCGTTGCGCCAAACAGCACCAGCGCCGTCAGCGGGATCAGCACCCGCCATGGCAGGCCGCGCAGAGGCGTGGGGATGACATGCATGCTCATGGATGCTGGCTCGCCGCTGGATTGGTCGTCGCGCCGGGGCTGGGGGATGGCGCCGGGGCGGGCGTGTCATCGGCCACGGGCTCGGGCGCGGGCGGGGCTGCATCCGACTGGATCGGCTGGGGCGTGGGCCGCGCGTCGGCCTCGCTCTCGCGCGCCAGGGCCTCGTCGCTGTCCTGCACGGCGGGGGCGGAGACGCCATATTCGGCGGCATAGGCGCGATATTTGGTGGCCTGCCTCTGCTGGGGCGTGCCGCCCCATCCGGCCTCCAGCTTGGTCAGCGCGTCCCACGCCTTCTGCTGGTCGAACATATAGGTCATGACATCGCGCGCGATCGGCATGGCCGCGCCCGAACCGCCGCCATGCTCAACCAGCACGGCGCAGGCATAGCGCGGTTTGTCAAAGGGCGCGAAACAGATGAAATGGCCATGGTCGCGGTGGCGCCAAAGGCCGCCCTTGCCGTTGCCGATGTTCAGGCCCACGACCTGCGCCGTGCCGCTCTTGCCCGCTAGTTCGACGCCCGGAATGGGGATTTTGGCCGCATGGCCGGTGCCGCGCCCGTTGACCATTTCGTGCATGGCGGAATGGATGAAATCGAGATGTTCCTGCGGCACGCCAAGCGAAGCAGGCGCGGCGGGCTTATCCTCATGCATCAGGCGCGGCATCAGCAATTTGCCGCTGGCCAGACGGCTGGCGATGATCGCCTGCTGCAAGGGGTTCACCTGCACATAACCCTGGCCGATGGTGGCGTTCACGGTATCGTAAACGGCCCATTCCTTGCCATATTTCTTCATCTTCCACGCCGGGTCGGGCACGGTGCCATAGGACTGGCTGGGATAGGGCAGGGGGAATTTCTGGCCATAGCCGATCTTGCGCATCGTGCGCGCGATCTGGTCCATGCCGATCTGCTGGGCGAAGTGATAGAAATAGACGTCGCAGGACTGATAGATGCCCTTGGCCATGTCCACACTGCCGTGACCATGGTGCCGCCAGCAGTGGAACACGCGGTTGCCCACGCGCAGCCCGCCCGAGCAATTGACGCTGGCCTTGGGGTCAAGCCCCGCCTCCAGAAAGGCCAGCGCGACTGTGGGCTTCACCGTCGATCCGGGCGGATAAAGGCCATGCAGCAGCTTGTTGCGCAGCGGCACATGGTCATCGTCCGACAGCATCTTCCATTCCAGCCGTCCGACCCCGTCGGTAAAGCTGTTGGGGTCGAAACTGGGCATGGAAACAAAGCACAGGAGGTCGCCCGTCAGGCAATCGATCACCACGCAGGCGCCGCTTTCCACCCCGATACGGCGCGCGGCATATTCCTGCAAACCGGCATGGACCGTCAGCTTGATCGGCTGCCCCGGCACATCCTCGCGCGTTTCCAGGTCGCGCACGATCTTGCCGCTGGCGGTCACCTCGGTGCGCCGGGCGCCGGGCTGGCCGCGCAGGGTCTGGTCATAGACCTTTTCCAGCCCGTCCTTGCCGATCTTGAAACCCGGCGTGATCAGCAGCGGGTTGTGCTCTTTTTCATAATCCTTGGCATTGGCCGCGCCGACATAGCCCACCAGATGACCCACGCAGGGACCCGAGGGATAATAGCGCGAGAAACTGCGCTGGGGCACCACGCCGGGCAGATCGGGCTGGCGCACCGAAATCGCGGCGAACTGTTCCCAGCTCAGATGCGATCCGGCCTCGACGGGCTGAAACCCGCGCGCCTTGTCCAGCCGGTCGCGCACATCCTGCAGCGCGATCTCGTCCAGCCCCAGCACCTTGGCCAGTTCCTCCAGCGTCTTTTCCTTTTCGATCACCCGGTCAGGGATCAGGTCGACGCGGAAATCGGCGCGGTTGCTGGCGATGGGCTGGCCATCGCGGTCGAGGATCCAGCCCCGGCGCGGCGGAATCAGCGACAGGTTGACCCGGTTGCTTTCCGCCATCATCTGATACTTCTGGCTCTCGGCCAGAGCGATGTAGCCCATGCGCGTGGCCAGCAGCAGGCCGACCCCGCCCTGCAACACGCCCACCACCATGGAGCGACGGTCAAAACTGTCGCGCAGCATGGCCGGCGTGATCAGTTTTGGCGCTTTCTTGCGCTTTGCCATCAACCCAGCACCCGGAATCGCATCAATCGCCAGCGGTCGATCAGGCCGACCGTGCGCCCCACCATCGGATAGGCCAACAGCGCCACCAGCCCTTGCGGCACGACCAGCGCAGGCGCGATCGCCCCGCCCGAATGGCCTGCAATCACCCAGCCCAGCGCCAGATAGGCGGCAATAAACACCCCTGCCACCAGCCAGTCGGTCAGGAAATTACGCCATGGAAAACGCGCCTCGATCAGATCCATCACGATCATCGTGATCGACCAGAGCGCCATGGCCGCGCCAAAGGGGGCCCCGCTGAACAGGTCATCGACCATTCCCAGCACCGCGCCCGCCCAGACCGGCAGCAACCCAGGCCGCAATTGCCGCCATGCCAGCAGCGTCATAAAACCCAGCGGCGGCATGATCGGCGCTATCGAGATCAGAGGCCATCCCGGCAGGCAGGAGGCCAGCGCCACCGTCACCCAAGGCGCGGCATAGGCGATCAACGGCGACGGGGCGCGGCTGATCTGGCGCGCGCTGCCCCGCAAGAGGCGGTTGGCGGGCATTTATTGCGCCGCCTTTTGCTTGGCGGCCTTGGCCGCGGTCGCTTTGGCCTGTGCGTCGGCCTTGGCGGCGGCTTTGGCTGCGGCATCGGCGTCTGCCTTGGCCTTCACCGGATCGGCGGGCGGGGGCAGCGTGGGATCATCGCCCGGCGCCCATGCGGGCAGCACGGCCACCATCTCGCTGACCGCCGGATCGCCCAGCACGCGGGCAATCGCCCCGTCGCGCGTCAGGCTGGAGACCACCGCGATCGGCGTGCCGGGCCAATACAGCCCGCCAGAACCCGACGTCACAAAGGCATCGCCCACCTTGAGCGGATTGATCCCCAGCGTCAGCAACCGCAATTGCAGCGTGCCGTCACCCTTGCCGGTGGCAAAGGCGGGGATGGAATCGCTGGCGCGGCGCACCGGCACCACGCTTTCGGGATCAGTGATCATCAGCACCCGCGCCGAATGCAGGCCCACCTCGAGCACGCGCCCGATCAGCCCCTGATCCGTGCGCACCGGCATCCCGCTTTTTATGCCCTGAAGGCTGCCCACCGAGATTGTGGCATAGCGGCGCGCGCTGGCGCTGGTGCTGGCCACCAGCCAGCCAAAGGCGATCGGCTTGGGCGTGTCCGATGTCAGACCGAGCATGGCCTTGAGCCGCTCGTTCTCCTGCTTCACCGCCGCCAGCTCGACCGCCTGCACCCGGCCCAGAGCGACCTCTTTCTTAAGCCGCGCATTTTCCGGGCCGGAGGTGAAATAGCCCGCCGCCACGCCCCATGCGCCGCCCGCAGCCGAACGCCCCTGCGCCGTCAGTTGCGCCGCAGGCTGGGTCACATCGCTGGCCAGATTGCGCAGGGACGCGAAATTGCCGGTGTTGCCCATCGAGCCAAACAGCAGCGCGCCGCCCACCACCGTGCCCACCGCAGCGGCCACATAGGCAAAGAAGATATTGTTATGCGCCCTGCGCGAATAGCCCGGGCGCCGGTTGCCTGGCGGAGCCATGCATCCCGCCTTTCCTACGCATTATCTGTCCGCCGTGGCCCTATGCCGACGGCGGACAGGGAACAAAAACTCAAACTATCAGGCCGTCATCAACACGCCGCGATAGATCGGATCTTCCATCGCGCGGCCCGTGCCCAGCGCCACGCAGGACAGCGGATCCTCCGCGATCGACACCGGCAGACCGGTTTCCTCGCGCAGATAATCGTCCAGACCCTTGATCAGCGCCCCGCCGCCCGTCAGCACGATGCCCTGATCGACAATGTCGGCGGCCAGTTCGGGCGCGGTGTTTTCCAGCGCGATGCGCACGCCTTCGATGATCGCGCTGATCGGTTCGGACAGCGCTTCGGCGATATTGGCCTGCGTGATCGTGATCTCCTTGGGCACGCCATTGACCAGATCGCGACCCTTGAGGTGGATCGTTTCGCCAATGCCGTCGGCGGGCATCACGGCGATGCCGTAATCCTTCTTGATGCGCTCGGCCGTGGCTTCGCCGATCAGAAGGTTGTGGTGTCGGCGGACATAGGAAACGATGGCTTCGTCCATCTTGTCGCCGCCCACGCGCACCGAGGTGGTGTAGGCCAGACCGCGCAGTGAAAGCACGGCGACCTCGGTCGTGCCGCCGCCGATATCGACCACCATCGAACCGACCGGCTCGGTCACGGGCATATCGGCGCCGATGGCGGCGGCCATCGGTTCGAGGATCAGGTAAACCTGGCTGGCGCCCGCATTGCTGGCCGCATCGCGGATCGCGCGGCGTTCAACGCTGGTGCTGCCCGAGGGAACGCAGATCACGATTTCCGGGTAGCGGAACAGGCTGCGCTTGCCATGAACCTTGCGGATGAAATGCTTGATCATTTCCTCGGCGATTTCGATGTCGGCAATCACGCCATCGCGAAGGGGGCGGATCGCCTCGATGCTGTCGGGGGTCTTGCCCATCATCATCTTGGCATCGTCGCCCACGGCCTTGACGCTCTTGTTGCCGTTGATCGTCTCGATGGCCACCACGCTGGGCTCGTTCAGCACGATTCCCCGGTCCTGCACATAGACAAGCGTATTGGCCGTACCGAGGTCGATGGCCATGTTTTGCGAACCGAATTTCATGAAACGCGAGAAAAAGGACGACATCGAGGCTTCCGTGGCTTTGCCGGACATTCTGAACGTTCGGCAGGATATTTGGGTGTGGGCGCGCCGCTCCATAACGCATGAGCAGCATAAAGGCCAAAAATTTGTTGGCCCTGTCCTGCAATGCGTCAACGGATCGGCGCGAATCGCTTTCGCTTGATCTTGGCCATGGCTGATTCGTGTGACGATTGCACCAACGCGGTGGCGATTGGCCCTATGCATTTGCGGAAAATCGGTGGAAATTCTCGCTGCGGCGTCCTGCGCTTTGCATCAAGGCGTTCTATATGGGGTCCATGCCGATCATCCGCCGCCTGCCCGAAAATCTGGTCAACCGCATTGCCGCCGGTGAAGTGGTCGAGCGGCCTGCCTCTGCGCTCAAGGAATTGATGGAAAATTCCATCGACGCGGGCGCTGGCCAGATCAGCGTGCGCCTGTCCGATGGCGGGCTGGACGCCATTGAGGTGACCGACGATGGCTGCGGCATGGCGCCCGATCAGATGGCGCTGGCGCTGGAGCGGCATGCGACGTCGAAATTGCCCGACGAGGCCATCGAACTGGTCACGACCCTTGGCTTTCGCGGCGAGGCTTTGCCCTCGATCGCCAGTGTTGCGCGCTTTTCCATCGAGAGCCGCCCGCGTGGCGCCGCCGAGGGCTGGCGCCGGGTGGTCGATCATGGCGAGGTGGTCGAGGACGCGCCCGCCGCGCTGCCCCCCGGCACGCGGATCCGGGTGGACAATCTTTTCGCCAAAATCCCGGCGCGGCGCAAATTCCTGCGCAGCGGGCGCAGCGAATATGCCGCCTGCCTCGATGTGGTGCGCCGCCTCGCCATGGCGCGGCCGGAAGTGGGCTTTGTGCTGGAGCATGACGGGCGGCGCGTGTTGTCGGTGCAGCCGGGGCAGAGCGGCCCGGCCCGCGTGGCCCAGATCGTCGCGCGCGAACTGGCCGAGGATGGGGTGATTATCGAGTTGGAGCGCGGCCCGGCGCGGCTGACGGGTGTGGCGGGCCTGCCCACGTTCAACCGGGGCGTGGCGGACCATCAATATCTCTTTGTCAACGGCCGCCCGGTCAAGGATCGCCTGCTGGTGGGCGCGGTGCGCGGGGCCTATGCCGATATGCTGGCGCGTGATCGTCATGCGGTGCTGGCGCTGTTCCTCGATGTGCCGCCCGAGGAGGTGGATGTGAACGTCCACCCGGCCAAGACCGAGGTGCGGTTCCGCGATCCTTCCTTCATTCGGGGCTTTATCGTCTCGGGCCTGCGCCATGCTCTCGAAGGGGCGGGGCAAAAGACCGCCCAGACCCCGGCTGCCCCGGCCATGGCTGCGTGGACATCCGAACCCATCGCCCCATCGGCGCCCGTGCCCAGCCTGTTCGCCCGTCAATATGCGCCATCCCCCAATCGCGTCAGCGAGGCGGGCGCGGCATGGCGTGGCTATGAGGCGCAGGTGATGGCCCCGGCGCAGGACTTGCCGATGGGCCGCGCCGAAGTGTCGCAGGAAGCGCCCCCCGAGGCGGTCCGCCATCCGCTTGGCGTGGCGCGCGGACAGGTGGCCCACACCTATATCATCGCCGAGGCCGAGGACGGTCTGGTGATTGTCGATCAACACGCCGCCCATGAGCGCATCGTGCTCGAGCGGTTGAAGGCGGCCGGGGCAGCGGACAAGGTGGCCGCCGCGCAGGCGCTGCTCCTGCCCGAGGTGATCGAACTGGACGAGCCAGGCTGCGACCGGCTGGAGGAGGCGATCCCGACCTTGGCGCAGCTCGGGCTGGCGCTGGAACGGTTCGGGCCCACGGCGATGCTGGCCCGCTCGGTCCCCGCCGCGCTGGGCAAGGGCGATGTTCAGGCGCTGGTGCGCGATGTGGCCGACGATCTGGCGGCCAATGGGGACGCGCTGCTGCTGGGCGAAAGGCTCGATCTGGTGCTGGCCACCATGGCCTGCCACGGCAGCGTGCGGGCGGGGCGGGCGCTCAATGTGGCCGAAATGAACGCCCTGCTGCGCGAGATGGAAGTGACCCCGCGCTCAGGCCAGTGCAACCACGGACGGCCGACCTGGGTGAAGCTGGCGCATGGGGATATTGAAAAGCTGTTCGGGCGGAAATAGGCCCTACCGCAGCGCCTTTGCCACCGGAGCCGCCGTCCCGTCGCGATCCTTGCCGGGCGCCAGACCTATCAGCCGGCGCAGCAGCGGCTCGATTGCAACATTGTCGAACACCGGCAGATGCGTACCGGGGCGGAAGGCCGGGCCGGTGGCGAGAAACAGCGCGCGCATGTCGGGGCTGGCCGGATCATAGCCATGGTCGCCGCCGTCATCGGGGTGTTCCGGGTTGCCGTCCATGATCCGCGCGCCCGGATCGGGCAGGCACAGCCAGTCGGGCACCCGCGGATTATGGCCGTAATGGAAACGTTCCGGCAATTCTCCCTTGCGCCAGCAATGGATGAAACCGGGCATTTTCTTCAGGCTTTCGGCCAGTTTGGCCTCATGCCCCGGCACATTGTTGATGAACAGGATGCCGCCATAGGAAACGAGCGCGTAATCCTCCTTGGCGACATAATCCTTCAGCCAGATCACGTGGTCGGGAATGGTATGCGCCATGCCGTGATCGGAAACGATGACCATATTGACCCGGCGGTGCATGGTTGCCAGCCCCCGGCGCAGATAGCCGATGGCGGCATCCACATCACGGATCGCGGCGATGGTTTCGGGCGATCCCGGCCCATGGCGATGGCCGTTCACATCCACATCGCCAAAATAGAGCAGTGCCAGACCGGGCCGGATATTCGCGGGCCGACGCATCCAGTCCAGCACCACCTCGGCGCGTTCATGGTTGGGCAGATCGGCGTGATAGGCCTGCCAGTCGCTGGCGCGGGTGCCGTCGATGGCCGTGGTCGATCCGGGCCAGAACATGATGCCGCTGCGGATATGGGCGCGCTCGGCGGCTACCCAGATCGGCTCGACATGCACCGGGCCGCCGCTGCCGTCCCACCACCATGGCTGCTCGCTGGATTTGCCGAAGATGACGCCGGGATGGGCCGGGTCGCTCATCGCGCCGTTGATGATGCCGTGCCGGTCGGGGCGAAGGCCCGTGGCCAGCGTCCAGTGATTGGGGAAGGTGATCGAAGGAAAGGATGGCGTCATCGTGCCCGACACGCCCTTGGCCGCGATCGCCGCCAGATTGGGGGTGAGGGCGGGGCTGATATAATCGGGGCGCAAACCGTCGATGGAAATCAGGATCGTGGGGATGCGTTCAGGCGCCTTGCCGCGCGCGGCGGCGGGCGGAACCAGCCCAGCCAGCGATAGGGCCAGCGACAGGAACAGGGCGGCCATCAGACGGAAAAACTGCTTCATGACCATCGCCCTGAACCCGTAATCTTGCAAATTCGCGTCAATCCTCAAAGGGGGCTGACGGATCGCGCAGGGCGATCATGCCGGTGACAAGGAAACTCATCACTGCGCGGTTTTCCTGATTGAACACGGTGTTGCGCCGCCGGATCAGACCCATTTCCGGGCGCGAACGGCTGCGGCGCTTTTCCAGCAATTCCGATTCCACGCGCAGAACGTCGCCCGGATAGACCGGCGCGCTCCAGCGCAATTCATCGACTCCCGCGCCGCCCATGCTGGCGATGCCTTTTTCATGCATCTGATCCACCATCATCCGCATGGTCATTGCGCAAGTGTGCCAACCGCTGGCCGAAAGGCGGCCGAAATGGCTGTTGGCCGCCGCCTCGTCGGACAGGTGGAATTCATGCGGATCATAGGCGCGGGCAAAGTCGATGACTTCGTCGCGCTTGACCTCATACTGGCCGAACTTGTGGATTTCGCCCGGCACGAGGTCTTCGAAAAAGGTCCGGAATTCAGCACTCATCACACGTTGAACTTGAAGTGGAACACGTCGCCGTCCTTGGTGACATATTCCTTGCCTTCCTGACGCAGCTTGCCCGCATCGCGGCACGGCCCTTCGCCGCCCAGCGAGACGTAATCGTCATAGGCGATTGTTTCGGCGCGGATAAAGCCGCGTTCAAAGTCCGAGTGGATCGCGCCCGCCGCCTGCGGGGCCTTCGAGCCCTTGGCCACGGTCCATGCGCGCGCTTCCTTGGGGCCGACGGTAAAGAAGGTCAGCAGGCCGAGCAATTCGTAACCGGCGCGGATGATACGCGCGAGGCCCGTTTCGGCAAGGCCCAGTTCGGAGAGGAATTCGGTGCGTTCATCGGGGTCCATGCCCACCAGATCGGCCTCAATGGCAGCCGACACGATGACGGCGGTGGCGCCTTCGGCCTTGGCCTTTTCGAACACCTTGGCCGAGAAGGCGTTGCCCGTGGCCGCGCTTTCTTCCTCGACGTTGCAGACATAGAGCACGGGCTTTGCGGTCAGCAACTGGGCCTGCGCAAAGACGCGCGCTTCGTCCTCATCCTTGGGCTCGGTCAGGCGGGCAGGCTTGCCCTCGCGCAGCAGTTCCAGAGCCTGACCCAGCACGGAGACGAGGATCTTGGCTTCCTTGTCGCCGCTGTTGGCCTTCTTTTGCGCTGCCGCAACGCGCTTTTCCAGACTTTCCAGGTCGGACAGCATCAGTTCGGTTTCGACCGTTTCGGCGTCCGAAATAGGGTCCACGCGGTTGTCGACATGCTGGATGTCGTCATTTTCAAAACAGCGCAGCACATGGACGATGGCGTCCACTTCGCGGATATTGCCAAGGAACTGGTTGCCCAGACCTTCACCCTTGGACGCGCCGCGTACGAGGCCCGCGATGTCAACAAAGGACAATTGCGTGGGGATGATCTTCTGGCTGCCGGCAATCTCGGCCAGCTTATCAAGGCGCGGATCGGGCACGCCCACCTGACCCACGTTGGGCTCGATGGTGCAGAAGGGATAATTGGCCGCCTGCGCCGCCTGCGTTTCGGTCAACGCATTGAACAGGGTGGACTTGCCCACGTTGGGCAGGCCGACGATCCCGCATTTGAAACCCATCGCTCGATCCTTTTAATCGCCTTGCGGCCTGCCTTTATGCAAGGCAGGCGCGCGTCATTGGCCCCCGCTGAGGCGGGGCCTTGGTCATGGGCGCGCGATGGTCCAGCCAAGGGGCGAAATCAAGGGAAAAGTGGGGTTCAGGCAGGCTTGCCTTGTCCGCTCTGGCTGTCCTTGGCCTGCCCGCCGGGCGCGCCCTTGCCCCGGCGGCGGCGCCAAGAGGCAAAGCCCAACCCGGCCACGCCGATACCCATCAGGCCAAAGGTGCCCGGTTCGGGAACATCGGTCGCGCCCGCTCCCTTATCCTTGTCGCCAAAGTGGAAGCCGTCGAACCAGCCGTTGCCATGTTCACCGTTTCCGCGCCCGCCATCGCCCTTATGGCCGTCGCGGTCAGGCCCGCCTGCGCCGGGGCGATCTCCGCCCGGAGCGTCCGCAGGTCCGCGCCCGCCAGAGGTTGCGCCGCCCGGTCCGCCATTGCCGCCGGGGCGAATATTGGGATCGCGCGGACCAAAGGGATCGCGCCCGCCGGTCGATCCGCCGCCGCCGGTTGCCGCGCCGCCGGTGGTCCCGCCCGTGCTGGAAACCGCGCCGCCCGACGTGGTCGAGCTGGTGCTGGTCACGCCGCCCGAGGTTGCGCCCTGGCCCTGACCGGAACCTTGTCCGCTGGCTGAACCGCCCGATGAACCGCCGCTGCTGCTCACAGCCTGCTGTCCGCCCGAGGTCGAGCCGGTGCCCTGAGAGCCAGTGCCGCCGGTGGAGCTGGCGCCTGCCGACTGGCCGTTGGGCGCCAGCGAACTGTTGGAGGCGCCGCCCGATCCGCCTGATGGGTTGCCGGGGCCGCCGCTGGTGCCGCGCGATGCGGTGGGGCCGATGCCATTGGCGCCGTTGTTGCGGGCAAAGCCGTCGCCGGTGCCGTCAAAGGGTGTACCATCGGCGCGCAGATTGCCGCTGCCCGAAGGGGTCGCGCCCGTGCCGATGCCGCGCCCGACGCCCAGCGGACCGCGTGTATTGGTCAGATTGGCCGGGTTGCCCGAAGCGCCGATGCCGGTGCCCAGCACGGCGGGGCGGCCCAGCGGCGCAGCCTTGCCCGCATCGGGCGCGCCCACGCGGATGGCCATGCCCTTGGCGTCCAGCACCTTTGCGCCATGGCCTTGCCCGATGCCTTCGCCCAGACCCTTGACCGCGCTTGAAACCGTGGCGTTAAAATCCTTGGGGCAGCCGCAGTCCACTTTGCGCGTCCAGCCCAGAATCGCCAGAATGATGCTGCCGATGGTGACGCCGGTCAGCAGCCAGTTCTGCTTTTGCGTGCCTTGCTGGTGCGCGCCTTGCTGGTGCCCACGTTGCTGGGTCTGTGCCATAATGCCCCGTTCTGTCGGCGCGGCGGGGCAGGTTGCCCAACAATGGCGCCATCTATTGGGCGCGATCTATGGGACAGGAACGGTTGAAGCGCGGTTAATGATAAAGCAACGCGCCAGTATCGCACGAAGTATGGCGTTGAAATTCAGCCAAGCCGCAGCGCAACATCATTCATAAACCGCACGTCATCGCCCTTGGCCAGCCATGGCGCCTCGGCGGCGATGGCGCCCAGCATGTCGGCCAGATCGTCCATTTCGGCCTTGGCGTAATTGCCAAGCACATGGCCCGTCACGCGGTCCTTGTGCCCCGGATGGCCGATGCCGATGCGCACGCGGCGATAGTCGGGGCCCATATGCTGGGCGATCGAACGCAGGCCATTATGTCCGGCATGGCCGCCGCCGGTTTTGACCTTGACCTTCATGGGGGGCAGGTCAAGTTCGTCATGAAAGACAGTCAGCGCATCGGGCGTGAGCTTGAAAAAGCGCATCGCCTCGGCCACCGAACGCCCGCTTTCGTTCATGAAGGTGGCCGGTTTCAAGAGGATCACCCGCTCTGTGCCGATACGGCCATCCTGAAGCCAGCCCTGAAACTTCTTTTGCACCGGGCCAAAGCGATGCATGTCCGCAATCACATCGCAGGCCATAAAGCCCACATTGTGGCGGTTCATCTTGTACTGGTCGCCCGGATTGCCAAGGCCCACCCACAATTGCATCGTTTCAAAATTCCCGTCTGGCGCAAAGAAAAGGCGGGAAAGACAGGCCGGCTTCCGGCCATCTTTCCCGCCTGTTTCATCGCCGCATCATGCGGCGCCTGTCGCAATTAAGCGCGCAGGAAGTCCACGTGCTCGGGACGGTCGCTCACCGGGTGGAAGGCGACGTCCTTGGGGGTGGTCTTGATGGTCTGGCCGTCAACGGTCAGCTCGATCACGCCGTCGAAGAAAGTGCCGGTGTTGAGCTGACGGATCAGCTCCTTGGCTTCGACGTGGATCGCGATGGGTTCGGCATTGCCACCATAGATCACGGCGGGCACGCGGCCTTCACGACGCAAGGTGCGGCTGGCTCCCTTGCCAGTCTTCGCACGCGTCTCGGCCGGCAGGGTCAGGGTATTGCTCATAACACAAGCCTTTCAAAACTTCTGGAACCAAAATACACCCGACACGCCTCCAGGGATGACCATGCCGGGCAAGCGCGGGCCCTTAGGCGCAACGCGGGCGAAAAGCAAGGATGCTATTGCACCCGCGTGACGCGATAGCCCCGCGCGGAAAGCATGGCGGGCAGGCCGTCTGGTCCGGCCATATGCGCCGCGCCCACCGCGACAAAAGGATGCGCGCCGGTGGCAAGGCTCTGGGCGATTTTTGCGCTCCATGCGCGATTGCGGCCGGTATAGAGCGCCTCACGCAGGACCGGATCGGCCAGAATGCCGCGATTGGTTTCCTGCGCCAGCGTGGCGACATCGCCCTTCTTCCACGCGGTTGCCAGATCGGCGGGGGGCTGCGTATCGGATCGCTCGTCGGACAGGGCCTCGTCCAGCAGGCGGCGCTGGGCGCTTTCGGGCAGGCGGTCGAAGATGGCCAGTTGCGCGCCTGCGCCTTCCAGTTCGATGATCCGCTTGGCTCCCGCTTCGGTCAGAACAGCGCGGTCTATGCCATAGGCCGGGTTGCCCGTGGCCGCCTCGCGCGCCAGCATCAGCGCGGCGGCCCAGGTTTCGGTATCGGCAAAATCAGCGGGTTTGGCATGGGCGGCGGCCAGCGCCCGCGTCAGGGCAGCGCGGTTTTGCGGCGAGACACGCGCGTCCAGAGGGGGCAGGCCGGGCGTATGGGCCAGCGATTGGAACGCCCGCGCCGTGGCCGCATCGTCGTTCAGCGCGGCGATTTCGACGATCACCGTATCGGCCCCATCCCATGCCGTCGCCACCGCGCCCTCGCGCCAGTCCGCCGCGCGGGGCAGGGCGTGGATCGTGCCCAGCAGCCAGCCCTTTTGCCCGCCGGGGCCTTCAATCTGCCACAGCGCGGGATGAACCGTTTCGGGCCGATGCAGCCCATACCAGATCGCGCCGCCCGCCAGCGAGAGCGCGGCAAGGGCGGCCCAGCCTCGTTTCATTACTGAACCCGCGTGGCGATGATGCCCTGCTTGGCCAATTGCTCCTGCACGCTGCCATGTCCGGCCAGATGGCCCGCGCCCACCGCGATGAAGACCTTGCCGGGCTTGGTCAGCCGCTCGCCGATCCATGCCGCCCAATTGCGGTTGCGGCCCAGCAGCAGCGCTTCGGCCAGCTTGGGGTCGCTCTGATCGGCATTGATGAGTTTGGCCAGACGCGCGGCATTGCCCACCTTCCAAGCCGCGATCATCGCGCCCAGTTCGGTGGTGATCTTGGGAGAATTGATCGCCACTTCGCGCAAATAGCCGCGCTGCGAGGCGAGAGGCAGCGAATCGAACAGGCCAAGCTGATATTCCGGCGTTTCGAGCGCGGCATGTTCGATCCCGCGCTCCTGCGCCATTTTGACAAGGCGGCCGTCAACCCCGTTGGCCGGATCATAGCCCGACTTCATCAGAGGCAGGGTCGAGAGCGCCACGGCGGCATACCACGGGCGGAAGCCGTCAAACATGGCGGGCGCCAGACCATTGCCCGCCAGCGCCTTTTCCAGCGCCTTGCGCGTCGTGGGCGAGAGCGTGGCGCGCAGGTTCTGGCCCTGCGGCAGCATCGCCTTGTCCATCACGATGGCGCGCATTTCTTCCGGTTTTTTCTCGATAATCTCGGTCACCAGCGAGGTCGATTCCGAAAAGGCCTGCGCCACAGCGCCATCGAACCAGTCGATATTAGCGGGCAGGGCGTGGACCGTGCCGAACAGATAGATCACCGTGTCCCCGCGCTGCACTTTCCACAAGGCCGGGCGGGCGACATGCGGACTGGCCAGCTTCTGGCTGGCGACCGGGGTGGGATGGCGCTGGACCTTGGCGGCGGCCGGCGTGACAAATGCCAGCGCAGCGGCCAGCAGCGCCCAGGCACAAGCCATGGCGCGAATGAGGCGGGGGAGAATGACCTTCGACATGGCGGCCCCTATAAAGATCCTGCGTCCCCTGTCGATTGCGCTAATGAGCGAATGAAAGGTTAATGCGGGCGGAAATTACGCTCTGTGCGGGCAAAAAGGGGGTTTTTGCCGCCCTTGATCCGTCACCCTTGACCCTTTGCGGGCCATACGCCAAAGGCAGGCCCTATGAGCGAAACAGCACCTCTGGCCAAAAAGCCGCTGAGCTTTCAGGACATGATCCTGACCCTCCATGATTTCTGGAGCAAGCAGGGTTGCGCCATTCTGCAACCCTATGACATGCGGATGGGCGCGGGCACATTTCACCCCGCCACAACCCTGCGCGCGCTTGGCCCCGAACCGTGGAAGGCCGCTTATGTGCAGCCCAGCCGCCGTCCGACCGACGGCCGCTATGGCGAAAACCCGAACCGCCTTCAGCATTATTACCAGTATCAGGTGATCCTCAAGCCTTCGCCGGAGAATTTGCAGGAGCTGTATCTGCAATCGCTGGCCGCGATCGGTGTGGACCCGCTGGCCCATGACATCCGCTTTGTCGAGGATGACTGGGAAAGCCCGACGCTGGGCGCCTGGGGGCTGGGCTGGGAGGTCTGGTGCGACGGTATGGAGGTGACGCAGTTCACCTATTTCCAGCAGGTCGGCGGGTTTGACTGCAAGCCGGTTGCGGGCGAGCTGACCTATGGGCTCGAACGTCTGGCCATGTATATTCAGGGCGTGGACTGGGTTTACGACTTGCGTTTCAACGATGCGGGCGTGACCTATGGCGACGTGTTCCTGAAGAATGAGCAGGAAATGTCGAAGTACAATTTCGAGGTGGCCGACACCGAGCAATTGTTCAAAGGCTTTGCCCATGCCGAGGCCGAGGCCAAGCGCTGCATCGAGGCGAAGATCCCGCTGGCCGCTTACGATCAGGCCATTGAAGCGTCGCATCTCTTCAACCTGCTTCAGGCGCGCGGCGTGATTTCCGTGCAGGAACGCGCCAGCTATATCGGCCGCGTGCGCGATCTGGCCAAGGGCGCGTGCGAAGCGTGGATCGAGAAGAACGAGGCCGAATGGGCCGTGAAATTTCCGGGGTGGACGAAATGAGCGATTTCCTTCTTGAACTGCGCAGCGAGGAAATTCCCGCGCGTATGCAGGCAGGCGCGCGGGCCGAACTGGAAAAGCTGTTTCGCGGCCAAATGGCGGCAGCGGGCGTTGCGGTTGGTGAACTGACGCTGTGGTCGACGCCGCGCCGTCTGGCGCTGATCGCGCGCGGGCTGCCCGTGGCGACGCAGGCGGTGCGTGAGGAAGTGAAGGGCCCCAAGGCTTCGGCGCCGGAACAGGCGCTGGCCGGGTTCCTGCGCAAGACAGGCCTGACGCGCGAGCAATTGGAAGAGCGCGATGGCGTGTTCTTCGCCGTGACCGAAAAGCCGGGCCGCGCGACGGCCGATGTGCTGGCCGAGGCGATCCCCGCCATTGTGCGCGGTTTTGCCTGGCCCAAGAGCCAGCGCTGGGGCGCCGCCTCGCTTTCGACCGAGAGTTTGCGCTGGGTCCGGCCGCTTCAGGGTATCATTGCGCTGCTCGACGGCGCGGTGGTGCCATGTGAGGTTGGCGGCATCGTGTCGGGCCGCGAGACGGTGGGGCATCGTTTCCATTCCTCGGGCGCGGTCAGCGTGGCCGATGCCGACAGCTATGCCGATGACCTGCGCGCCGCGCATGTTCTGGTGAACCACGAAGAGCGTCAGGACATTATCCGCGCCAAGGCCAAGGAGGTGGCCTCGGCCGCCGGTCTGACCTTGGTTGAGGATGAAGGTCTGGTGATCGAAAACGCAGGCCTGACCGAATGGCCGCAGCCCTTGCTGGGCCGGTTTGATGAGGCTTTCCTTGAGGTTCCGCCCGAGGTGATCCAGTTGACGGCGCGCATCAACCAGAAATATTTCGTCTGCGAAGATGCTGCGGGCAAGCTGGCGAACGCTTTCGTCTGCACCGCCAATATCGACGCCATCGATGGGGGCGAGGGCATCATCGCGGGCAACCGCAAGGTGCTGGCCGCGCGTCTCTCCGATGCGCGTTTCTTCTGGCAGCAGGATTTGAAAACCCCGCTGGCGGTGCAGGCCAAGAAGCTGGAGCGCATCACGTTCCATGAGAAGCTGGGCACGGTGGCGCAGCGTCAGGAGCGCTTTGTTGCGCTGACCGGTGCGTTTCAGGGCGCGCTGGCCGACAGCGTCGATCATGCCCGCGCCGCAGCCGCCATTCTCAAGGCTGATCTCGTCACGGAAATGGTGGGCGAATTTCCCGAATTGCAGGGTCTGATGGGCGGTTATTACGCCGCCGCCGAAGGTCTGCCCGCGCCGGTGGTGGCCGGCATCCGCGACCACTATAAGCCTGCGGGCCAATCGGACGAACTGCCGGTGGAAGGCGCCGCGATCCTGACCGCGATCATCGACAAGGTGGACGCGCTGGTCGGCTTCTTTGGCGCCGATCTCAAGCCGACCGGTTCGAAAGACCCGTTTGCGCTGCGCAGGGCGGCGCTGGGCGTGATCCGGTTGATTACGGAAAACGGGCTGCGTTTGAACCTGTTGCCCTTGTTTGAGGCGGCGGCCGGGCTCTATCGCGATCAGGGCGTGGCAGTGAATGGCGCTGCCGATGATCTGCTCACCTTCTTCGCTGATCGCCTCAAGGTCCAGCAGAAGGAAGCGGGCGTCCGCCACGATCTGATCGACGCGGTGTTTGCGCTTGGCGGCGAGGACGATCTCGTCCGCCTGCTCGCCCGCGTCCATGCGCTGCAAGCCTTTGTGCAGACCGATGACGGTAAAAACCTGCTGGCCGGTTACAAGCGCGCAGCCAATATCCTCAAGGCCGAGGAAAAGAAGGGCTGGGACGCGGGGGTCACCAATCCTGCGCCCGAACCGGCCGAAGCGGCGCTGATGGCTGCGCTGGCCGATGCGGCGCCGCGTGCGGAAAAAGCCGTGGCGGATGAGGATTTCACCGGGGCCATGGCGGCTCTTGCCTCCTTGCGCAGCGCGGTTGACGAGTTCTTTAACCACGTCATTGTTAACGCTGACAATCCCGACATCCGCTCCGCGCGCTTAGGTCTTTTGTCGCAATTGCGTGCTGCAACGCACAAAGTGGCTGACTTCTCGCGGATCGAAGGCTAGGGCGGGGCAAACTACAAAGGCCGATTCGTTCTGGGAGGCTTGGTCTAATCATGTCTGCATACGTATTCTATTTCGGTGGTGGCGCCAATTCGACCGACCCGCGCAGCCGCGACAAGACAATCGCCGGGGGCAAGGGCGCCAATTTGGCCGAAATGGCCGGTATTGGTCTGCCGGTCCCGCCGGGCTTCACGATCAGCACCGAAGTTTGTGCGACCTACAACGCCAATGGCAAAAGCTTTGACGCCGATCTGCGCGCTGGCGTTGCCGCTGGCGTGGCCCATGTCGAGAGCTCCACGGGCCGCGTGTTTGGCGATACCGCCAATCCGCTGCTGGTCTCGGTGCGTTCGGGCGCGCGGGTGTCGATGCCGGGCATGATGGACACGGTGCTCAACCTCGGCCTCAACGACGAGACGGTGCAGGGGCTGGCGCAGGGTTCGGGCAACCCGCGCTTTGCGTGGGACTCCTATCGCCGTTTCATCCAGATGTATTCCGACGTGGTGCTGGGCATTGACCATCACCTGTTTGAGGATGCTCTGGAAATCGTCAAGGAAGACAACGGTTTCTACGCCGATGTTGAGCTGGAAGCCGAGCATTGGCAGGCGCTCGTCGGCGAGTACAAGGAAATCGTCGAAAAGGCGCTGGGCCGCCCGTTCCCGCAGGATGTGCATGAACAGCTCTGGGGCGCGATCGGCGCTGTGTTCGACAGCTGGGAGAGCGAACGCGCCAAGGTCTATCGCCGCCTGAACGATATTCCGGGCGACTGGGGCACGGCGGTCAACGTGCAGGCGATGGTGTTCGGCAATATGGGCGACACCTCGGCCACGGGCGTTGCCTTCACCCGCGATCCGGCGACCGGCGAGAAGGCCTATTACGGCGAATGGCTGGTCAATGCGCAGGGCGAAGACGTGGTGGCGGGCATCCGCACCCCGCAATATCTGACCAAGTTTGCCCGCGAACGCGCCGGGGCCAAGCCGCTTTCGATGGAAGAGGCGATGCCTGAGGCCTACACCGAGCTGGCCGCTGTCTTTGAACTGCTGGAAAAGCACTACAAGGACATGCAGGACATCGAATTCACCGTTGAGCGCAACAAGCTGTGGATGCTGCAGACGCGAAGCGGCAAGCGGACGGCCAAGGCCGCGCTGAAGATGGCGGTCGATATGGTGGGCGAAGGCCTGATCGACGAAGCCACCGCGATCAAGCGCGTCGATCCGATGGCGCTCGACCAACTGCTGCACCCCACGCTCGACCCCAAGGCGGAGCGTGACTATCTGGGCAAGGGGCTTCCCGCTTCGCCGGGCGCGGCCTCGGGCGCGATCGTGCTGGACGCCGAAACGGCGCAGGCGCGGGCCGAGCGCGGCGACAGCGTCATCCTCGTGCGCGTCGAAACCAGCCCGGAAGACATCCACGGTATGCATGCGGCCAAGGGCATCCTGACCGCGCGCGGTGGTATGACCAGCCACGCGGCTGTGGTGGCGCGCGGCATGGGCCGTCCCTGCGTCTCGGGGGCCAGCGCGGTCAGCATCGACATGAACAGCCGCACCCTCAAGATCGGCACGCGCGATCTGAAGGAAGGCGACATCATCACGCTGGACGGCGCGACGGGCGACATCATGGGCGGCGCTGTGCCGACCATCGAGCCTGAACTGGTGGGCGATTTCGGCACGCTGATGGTCTGGGCCGACAAGCATCGCCGCATGAAGGTGCGCACCAATGCCGAAACGCCCGAGGACTGCCGCACCGCGCGCAGCTTTGGCGCCGAGGGCATCGGCCTGTGCCGCACCGAGCATATGTTCTTTGACGCGGGCCGCATTTCGGCCGTGCGCCAGATGATTCTGGCCGAGGACGAGGACGGTCGCCGCGCCGCTCTGGCCAAGCTGCTGCCCGAACAGCGCGCCGATTTCCATGCGATCTTCGAGATCATGGCGGGCCTGCCGGTCACGATCCGCCTGCTCGATCCGCCGCTGCACGAATTCCTGCCGCATGGCGAGGCGGAATTTGCCGAACTGTCGGATGCCATCGGCATCGGCGTGGAAACCTTGAAGCGCCGTGCGGGCGAATTGCATGAATTCAACCCGATGCTGGGCCATCGCGGGTGCCGTCTGGGGATCACCTTCCCGGAAATCTATGAGATGCAGGCGCGCGCGATCTTTGAGGCCGCCGTCGATGTGGCGCTGGCCTCCGGCGAGGCGGTGGTGCCCGAAGTGATGATCCCGCTGGTGGCGACCAAGAAGGAGCTTTCGATCCTGAAGGCTCTGGTGGACCGTACCGCTGCGCAGGTCTTTGCCGAAAAGGGCAAGGTGCTGGATTACCTCGTCGGCACGATGATCGAATTGCCGCGCGCGGCGCTGATGGCGGGCGAAATTGCCGAGGAGGCCAAGTTCTTCTCCTTCGGCACCAACGACCTGACGCAGACCACGCTGGGCGTGTCGCGCGATGACGCGGCCCGCTTCCTCTCTGCCTATGTCGAGCAGGGCATCTATGCGCGCGATCCCTTCGTCAGCCTCGATGTCGAGGGCGTGGGTCAATTGGTCGAACTGGCCGCCGAGCGTGGGCGCAAGACCCTGCCGGGCATCAAGCTGGGCATTTGCGGCGAGCATGGCGGCGATCCGGCCTCTATTGCTTTCTGCGAAAAGACCGGGCTGGATTATGTCTCGGCTTCGCCCTTCCGGGTGCCGATTGCTCGGTTGGCGGCGGCGCAGGCGGCTTTGGGGTAAGGGGGCTTTTGCCTCCGGCGGGCCAAGGGACTCTTCCCTTGGCGATCCCGTTAAGGGGGCGGCGCCTGATCTGAGACGTTGAATGGATAAAAGCCTGCGGCGCTAGGATAAGGCGCCGCAGGCTTTCTATTTTCCAACCCCGCGTCCGACACATAACGCCGAACCCAACGCGCAACGTGGACAGTAACGGGAGCGCGAGGAACGAGTCCCTCGCATCATTTCACCTTCTCCACCCACTCAACGTCAAAATCTCGAACACTTCGGTCACGCGCCCATCCTCGGCCAGCTCATCAAAGGCAACCAGAGCGCGGGCATAGCCGGCCTCGCCAATCGGCGGGCCCCCCTGGGTCAAAACCCCGCTCCATGCCTGCGCGCGCACATCGCCCACCAACCCTGCCAGCGAGCGGAAGCGCACCTTGACCGCGCGACCATCGCTGACCGGATCGGCAAAACCGGCACGTTGCAGCAATTGCGCCCCGGCGCGAACATCGACCATCGGGTGCATCCGCGCGGCGGGGCGGTCGCCATCGGCCGCCATCATGATCGCGCGCAGCGCGGGCAGCGACCCGGCCCCGGCAAAGCTGGCGATCATCACGCCGCCGGGGGTCAGCGCCTGTCGCATATGGATCAGCGCGCCGGGCAGGTCATTGACCGTATCCAATGTGCCGAGCGAGGCGATCAGATCGAAATCGCGCAGCAGATAGGGCTGCTCCTCATCCAGCACCATCGCCCCGCGCAACCCCGCCGGATCGGCCTCCACCACCTCGGCGCCTTGCGCGCGCAGAGCGGCACCCAGCGCCCCGGTCCAATCGCCCACCACCAGCGCACGGCGAGGCGTCATCTGCACAAAGGAGAGCCGCTCGAGCACATCCTCAACCATATCGTCGAGCAGATAATGCGCGGCATTGGGCTGATTTTGCAGGACCATCGCCCGGCGGCGGGCGGCAAGGCGGCGGTGCGGCGCGAAAATGCGGGGAGGCTGACTCATGCGCCCCGTCCTGCCTCTTGCGCCGCGCGGCTGCAAGGATCTTCGCGCTTGCCCCGGCAAAAGCAGCCATTAGACTTTTGTCCATGCGCCGCCTTTCGCCCGTTCTCGACCTGCTGTTTCCCCCGCGCTGCCCGCTGTGCGGCGAGGGTATCCATGAACAGGGCGGCCTTTGCGCGTCCTGCTGGTCGGGTCTGGCGATGCCGGGTGATCCTTCATGCCGCCTGTGTCAGCGCCCGTTGAGCAGCGCAGCGGCTTCCCATGCCGAGGATGGCCTGCTGTGCCACACCTGTGTTGTCGAGACGCCGCGCCATGATGGCGTCGCGGCGGCCACGCTTTACAATGACACTTCGCGCCAATTGGTGATCGCGCTCAAGCATGGACGGAGGGTGGCGCTGGCCGGGCTAATGGGGCGGCTGATGGCGTCGCGGCTGAAAGCGCAGGATATTGGGCCGGGCTGGCTGGTGGTGCCGGTGCCGCTGCATCGCTGGCGGTTGTGGGGGCGGGGATTCAACCAATCGGCCCTGTTGGCACAGGAGATTGGGCGGCACACCGGGGCAAAGCCGATGGTCGACGCGCTGGTGCGGCGGCGCAAGACGCCGATGCTGGGCGGACTGGGGCCACAGGAGCGGGCCAAGGTGCTGACCGGCGCGATTGGCCTGCACCCCGGCCGCAAAGCGCGCCTGCATGGCGCAAAAGTGATTCTGGCCGATGACGTGCTGACCAGCGGGGCGACCACCAATGCCTGTATCGCCGCGCTGGAGCGGGCGGGTGCGGCGCGGGTGATCGTGGCCTGTTTCGCCCGCGTCCATGGCGAGGAGCTGGCGTAAATGCTCCATAAGAAAACGCCCGGAGGTCTGACCTCCGGGCGTTAACGTGACGAAACTGATAGGCGACGCTTCTCAGCGCGACTGGTGTCCCCCCCTGATGGGCCACCACACCTGAACCCTCATTCTCTACCGCGCAACACTCTTTCAGCGCTGGCTGGCATTTCCCTGAACCGTGGCGCGTTCCGCTGCCTGGCAATACGATCTCCCTCAAGACCGTGACCGATTTGTTTCAACTTTTCGGGCCAAAGATAAAGAGGCGATCATCGCAAGTGTGGATTTTCGCCCCCAGTTGTGGTTATCGCGCAACATCACCGCGCCCAGCAGAGGGTTGAGGCGCCTTGAACGGAAAGTTTTACGTATGTCCGCCGGGAATATCGAGCGCGAATCCGGTCCCACCTTCATGCCGCGTTTCGATGCGCAGGGTCTTTTGACGGCCATCGCGGTCGATTCGGAGAGTCGGGAAATCCTGATGGTGGCGTTTATGGACGCAGAGGCGCTGGACAAAACGCGCGAGACGGGGCTGGCCCATTTCCATTCGCGTTCGCGCGGGAAACTGTGGCTGAAGGGCGAAACCTCGGGCCATTTCCTGCGGGTGCAGGAAATTCGCGTCGATTGCGATCAGGACGCGCTGGTCATGTTCTGCAAGCCCGAAGGCCCGGCCTGCCACACGGGCGCGCGCAGTTGCTTCTATCGCAAGCTGGAGGGCGATACCCTGACCCGTGTGGACTGAAGGCGGCTGGATTACGCAAAGATCTCGTCGAAGAAGCTGAGCATCGCGGCCCAGCTCTGACGGTCGGCGCTGGTGTTATAGCCCAGAAAGTCCTTACCGCGCGCATCGCTGTCGGGGTCGGTAAAGCCATGGCGCACGCCCGCATAGGCGTGGAAATGCCAGTTGGCCCCGGCGGCGTCCAATTCCTCCCAAAGGCCGATGACGGCGCTGCGCGGGGCCAGCGGATCGGCATCGCCATGCAGCACCAGAATGCGCGCCTTGACCGCGCCGGGCGCGGCGGGCTTTTCCGTGCCGAAGACGCCGTGGAAGCTGACGGCGGCGGCAATGTCAGCCCCGTCACGCGCCAGTTCGAGCGCGGCCTGACCGCCCATGCAATAGCCGATCACGCCGACCTTGAGTCCTTCTGCGCCGGGCAGGGCGCGCAGCGCCGAGAGCGCGGCATGGAGGCGCGTGCGATAGGCATCCCAATCCCCGCGCAAAACCTCGGCCATCGGGAAGGAGGCTTCGAAACTGGCCACCGGCGCGCCATAGAAATCGCCGACCATGGCCAGATAGCCCTGCTCGGCCAGAGCCAGTGCGCGGGCCTCGATGGCGGGGCCGATATTGGCGATGGTGGGCCAGATCAGGATCGCGGCGCGCGGCGTTCCGGCCGGACGCGCCACCCAGCCGGTCAGCGCGACATCACCGTCGGAATAGGAAACAGGCTGAAGCATGATCAATCATCCTCTTGGGGGGTAAAACGATTGGCTTTGCGGATTTGCGGAAACAGAAAGGCCCAGATCAGCGTTACCGCCACCGCGCCAAGGCCGCCGAACAGCACCGCTCCCTGCGCACCCAGCAACCATGCGGCAATGCCCGATTCCATCTCGCCCAATTCGTTGGAGGCGCCGATGGCCAGACCCGAAATGGCCGAAACCCGCCCGCGCATTTCATCGGGCGTATGCATCTGGACCAGCGTGGAGCGCACGAACATGCTGATCATGTCGGCCGCGCCCAGCACCGCCAGCATGGCCAGCGACAGCGCATAATTGGTGGAAATGGCAAACACCGCCGTCGCCGCGCCAAACAGCGCGACCGAGCCGAGCATGGTGATGCCCACCCGCCGCTCCAGCGGTTTGATCGACAACAGTATGCCCAGCACCGCCGCGCCCACCGCCGGTGCCGCGCGCATTTCGCCCAGACCCGTCGGCCCCACATGCAGGATATCGCGCGCATAGACGGGCAGCAGCGCCGTCGCCCCGGCCAGCATCACAGCGAAGAGATCGAGCGTGATGCAGCCCAGCAGGAACGGATTGCCGCGCACAAAAGTCAGCCCTTCCCACGCCATGCGCATCGGGTGGGTTTCACGATTGGCGGCATGGGCGGGCAGGGGCCGGATCGTCAGCAGCGCCAGCGCCGAGACACACAGCAGCGCGCAGGACATCCAATAGAAGAGCGACGGATGCCAGCCAAACAGCAATCCCGCCACCGCAGGCCCGGCAATCGTGCCCGATTGCATCGCCATGGAATTCATCGCAATCGCGCGGGGCAAGAGCGCAGGCGGCACGATCATCGGCGCGATGGCCCCCACCGAAGGCCCGACAAACACCCGCGCCGTGCCATGCGCCATGCCCAGAAACAGCACCAGCGGCAGGCTGAGCCAGCCCTGCCATGTGGTGATGGCCAGCGTCAGCGCCATGGCCATATCGACCGAGACTGACAGCGCGCCGACCTTGCGCCGATCAAACCGGTCGGACACCACGCCCGAAACCGGGGTAAGCAAAAACATCGGCACGAATTGCACAAAGCCCAGCACCCCCAGCATGAAGGAGGCTTGGGCAATGGTCATTCCATAGGATTGGCGCGCCAGATCATAAAGCTGATAGCCGATGATGACCACCATGCCCGAGCCCGACAGCCAGGAGAGGAAACGGGCGATCCAAAATCGGCGATAGTCGGCGATTTGCAGAGGGTTGGTTGGCTCCATCACCGCGCCGATGTGGCAGGTGCAAAGCCGATTGCCAAGATACCAGTGCTTGTTGAGGGAAAAATCTGGCTTGTGGGCGCCTTTGGTCGGCGCCCCCCGGTTCTGTCTTATCGGCGCAGGCGCGGGTTGGGTTGCAGCGCGGCGATCATGTTGGTGAAATCGTCCTGACGGATGATGCGTTCAAATTGAAAACCCGAACGATCATCGGTCGACCAGATCAGATGAGCCTCGATGCGCCCGACGACGGGCAAGCGGATCGTTACCCTTTCGCCGCGCCCCAATTCGACCTTGTTGCCGACCATGAAGCCGTGGATCGAAATATTGGCGATGTCGAGCATCACATCGCCCACGCGCCGGTGTTCGGCCACCACCCGGAAACTGACCGGATGGCGCGCGGCGCAGTTCGGTAACCGAAAGCTGTGCCCCTGATGCCATGTGTCAATCTCCTGCATGAATTACGTCAAGGAGAGGCTTTTAGGACACAAATGGCGAAAAAATGGTAAATATGGCAAGAAGCTGCCGGTGGAGGCGGCAAGAGCTTGCCGCCTCCGAAAGCATCACAAAGCCTTGAGAATCCCGTGCTTCTTTTTGCCCGAGGAAAGGCGGATTTCTCCGCTTTCAAGGCTAATCGGCAGATTTTCATCGCTGACGGCAACGCCGTCCAGCTTGGCCCCGCCGCCCGCGATCAGGCGCTTGGCTTCGCCACGGCTCGCCGCAAATCCAATTCCGACCAGCGCATCGATGATCGTGCAGCCTTCGGCCGGAACATGCCATACCGGCAGATCCGCGCCCAGACCGCCGCCGGCAAAAGTGGCGCTGGCGGTGGCTTCGGCGGCCTTGGCGGCTTGCTCGCCGCGCACCAGTTTCGTCACCTCATTGGCCAGCACGATCTTGGCGGCATTGATCTCGCTGCCCTCAAGCGCCTCAAGACGAGCGATTTCATCGAGCGGCAGGTCGGTGAACAGTTTGAGGAAGCGGCCCACGTCGCGGTCGTCGGTGTTGCGCCAATATTGCCAGAAGTCATAGGCGGGCAGCGCATCATCATTGAGCCAGACCGCGCCGTTGACCGATTTGCCCATCTTGGCCCCATCGGCGGTGGTGAGCAGCGGAGTGGTCACACCGAACACCTCCACGCCGTCCATACGGCGGGTCAGTTCGATGCCGTTGACGATATTGCCCCATTGGTCCGACCCGCCCATCTGCAGGCGGCAGCCATAGCGCTTGGACAATTCGCGGAAGTCATAGCCCTGAAGAATCATATAGTTGAATTCAAGGAAGGACAGAGACTGTTCGCGATCAAGCCGGGTTTTGACCGAATCGAAGGACAGCATCCGGTTGACGCTGAAATGCTGGCCCACCTCGCGCAGGAACGAGATATAGCCCAGCTTGTCGAGCCATTCGGCATTGTCGACCATGATCGCATCGCTCGGCCCGTCTCCAAAGGTCAGGAAACGGTCGAAAACGCGGCGGATCGAGGCGACATTGTCCGCGATGATCTCGTCGGTCATCAGCTTGCGCGCTTCGTCCTTGAAGCTGGGGTCGCCGATCTTGCCGGTGCCGCCGCCCATTACCACGATGGGCTTGTGCCCGGCCTGTTGCAAACGGCGCAGCAGCATGATCTGCACCATCGACCCCACGTGCAGCGATGGCGCCGTGGGATCGAAGCCGATATAGCCCGGCACCACCTGTTTGCAGGCCAACGCATCGAGCGCGGCGGCATCGGTCAACTGGTGGATATAGCCCCGCTCGTCGAGCAGGCGCAGCAGGTCGGACTTGTATTCGGTCATGTTTGCCTCTTGATTGAGCGCGCCGCCTAGCACGGAGAATTCATTTTGGGAACTTTCTCGCTGATCTGTCATCCGCAAACGCCCGCCGTAGGGGTTAAATCCGTAAGCGTGGATTGGGAAGCGCGCGGCGATGCCTTGACGTTGACATATCGCGTGGGCGGGGCGGGGGGGGTGGTGCTGCCTGCGGCCACCGCGCCTGAACGCCATGATGACCTGTGGAAGGCGACCTGTTTCGAGCTGTTTCTGGGGCAGGCGGGGACGAGCTATCAGGAGTTCAACTTCTCGCCCTCCTCGCGCTGGGCGACCTATGGTTTTGCCGATTATCGTGAGGGCGAGCGGAATGCGGATATGCCCATCGCCCCGGCGATCGCCATAACGGGGGCGGGCGACGTGGCGATCTGCCAGGTCCGGCTGCCGCGCGCGATTTTGGATGGCGCGGTTTGCGCTGGTCTGACCGCTGTGATCGAGGAGGCAGGCGGCCATAAATCCTATTGGGCGCTCGCCCATGGCGAAGGGCGGCCCGATTTTCACAAGCGCTCTTGCTTCACGCTCCAGCTTGCGGCAGCGGAGGCACCATGACTGTTCTGTTCGGCCTTGACCGCCTGCTCGCTGATCCCTCGCTTCGTGCCCCGCTTGCCGGACGCCGTGTGTCGCTGGTGGCGCATCCCGCCTCGCTGACCTCGGGGCTGGTGCATAGTCTTGATGCGCTGGCTGCTTGCGGCGATGTGAACCTGACCAGCGCCTTTGGCCCCCAGCACGGGCTGAAGGGCGACAAGCAGGACAATATGGTCGAGACGGAGGACGAGTTCGACCCTGCGCTCGGCATACCGGTGTTCAGCCTTTATGGACAGGTGCGCCGCCCGACCCCGGCGATGATGGATACGGCCGACATTTTCCTGTTTGATCTTCAGGATCTTGGCTGCCGGATCTACACTTTCGTCACCACGCTGCTCTATCTGTTGGAAGCCGCATCGGGCACGGGCAAGTCGGTCTGGGTGCTGGACAGGCCCAATCCGGCGGGGCGCCCCATCGAAGGGCTGACGCTGATCCCCGGACAGGAGAGCTTTGTCGGCGCCGGGCCGATGCCGATGCGCCACGGCCTGACGCTGGGCGAGATGGGGCGTTGGTTCGTCGACCATTACAAGCTGGATGTCGATTACCGCGTCATCACCATGGAGGGCTGGACGCCCGATGCTCCGGCGCGCGCTGGCCTTGCCGGTTTTGGCTGGCCCGAGGAGCGCCTCTGGATCAACCCCAGCCCGAATGCGGCCAGTCTCAACATGGCCCGCGCCTATGCCGGGACGGTGATGCTGGAGGGCACGAACCTGTCCGAAGGGCGCGGCACGACGCGGCCTCTGGAGGTGCTGTTCGGCGCGCCGGACGTGCATGCCAAGGCTGTGCTGGCCGAGATGCAGGCATTTGCGCCGCAATGGATGACGGGATGTGCCCTGCGCGAATGCTGGTTCACGCCCACATTCCACAAGCATGTCGGCCAATTGTGCAGCGCGCTGATGATCCATGCCGAGGGCGGGTTTTATGACCATCAGGCCTTCCGCCCCTGGCGTTTGCAGGCGCTGGCCTTCAAGGCGATCCGGCGGCTCTATCCCGATTATCCGTTGTGGCGCGATTTCCCCTATGAGTATGAGCTGACGCGCCTTGCCATTGATGTCATCAACGGCGGTCCGGCTTTACGCGAATGGGTGGAGGATGCGGGTTCCTGCGCCGCCGATCTCGACGCGATCACCACGCCGGACGAGGCGCGCTGGGCGGAGGAAATCGCTCCTTATCTCCTTTATTGACCCTTGCGTGGCGCGGCGCGATGCAGCCGCGCCACCAGCACAAACGAAATATACATCAACAGATACCACGCCCCCAGCTTGCCGGGCGAAACCATCACCCAGCCATGCCGCTGGCCCGGATAGAGCCATGCATTGGCGAAAGTGGCGATATTCTCCGCGATCCAGATAAAGCCCGCCACCAGAAACCACCCCAAGAGCAGCGGCATCCAGCGATGCACCCGCCAGTTGCGGAAATAGACCCGCGTGCGCCAGAACAGCATGCCGATCGCCGCAAACAGCCCCAGCCGAATATCGGGCAGCCAGTGATGGGCAAAGAAATTCACATAGATCAGCACGGCCACCAGCGCCGTCAGCCTTTCATCGGGATAATGGCTGAAACGGAAATCAAAGATGCGCCAGACCCGCGCGATATAGCTGCCCACCGCCGCATACATGAAGCCGGAGAACAGCGGCACATTCCCGATCCGCAGAAACCCCGCCTCGGGATAGACCCATGACCCCTGCGCGGTCTTGAACAGTTCCATCACCGTGCCGACGATGTGAAAGGCCGCGATCACCCATGCCTCCTCGCGGCTTTCCAGCCGCAGCGCCAGCATGGCGACCTGTATGCCCAGCGCCGAAAGCGTCAGCATGTCATAGCGGGCCAGCGCCGCATGCGCCGGATAGAACAGATGCGTCATCAGCAGCAGGGCCAGCATCAGGCCGCCGAACAGGCATGCCCAGCCTTGCTTGAACCCGAAGAGCAGGAATTCATAGACCCATGTGCGCCATCCGGGGCGCGGGGCGAAAGCTTCGATCCGGGCGCGGATGGCGGCAAATCGGGTGGGGCCGATAGGCGGAATCTGACGGGTATTTTTCCCACCACTTGTATGCATTGCTTACATTCCTTAAGGTCGGGGCAAAGCACAAGAGGATGCCTAGACGATGCTCAAACTCTATTCTTTCGGCCCGGCCGCCAATTCGATGAAGCCGCTGCTTACCCTCTATGAAAAGGGCACGCCGTTCGAAGGGCACCGCCTGAACCCGGCCATCTTTGAACATCATCAGGATTGGTTCAAGGCCATCAATCCGCGCGGACAGGTGCCCGCTCTGGTCGATGGGGACAAGGTGATTACCGAAAGCACGGTGATCTGCGAATATCTGGAAGACGAACACCCCGGTGAGGTCAAGCTGCGCCCTGCCGATTCCTATGGCCGCGCGCAAATGCGGATCTGGACCAAGTGGGTCGATGAATATTTCTGCTGGTGTGTCTCGACCATCGGCTGGCACCGCTATGTCGGCAATATGGTCAAAAGCCTGAGCGATGAGGCGTTCGAGGAGAAGGTGAAGGCCATCCCGGTCTTTGAGCAGCAGGTCAAATGGCGCCGCGCGCGCGAAGGCTTCCCGCAGGATCTGCTGGACGAGGAAATGCGCAAGATCGCCTTTTCGGTCACGCGCCTCAATGACCATCTGGCCGACCATGAATGGCTGGCGGGCGATATGTTCACGCTGGCCGATATCTGCAATTTCGCTATCGCCAATGGCATGAATTACAGCTTCCCCGAACTGGTGAACGAGGCTGATGCGCCGCATCTGGTGCGCTGGATCGCCCAGATCAACGCGCGCCCGGCCGTGCAGAAGATGTTTGCCGAAGTGCCGATGGAAAAGCTGCGCCCGCAGGATTGATGCCCATGGGCGCCGCTGGATTTACGCCGGCGGCGCCTTGGGAAATTGCGGCAGCGCCGGGTCCATCACCGCCCATGAAGGCGCGCTGGCTGTCCAGATGATGCCGGTGGGCTTGGCGATCTCAGGATTATCCAAGGCCCCCGCACGGATGCGATAGGCCACCGGCGGATCGAGCAGCGGCCGCGAAAACACATGGCTGCCGCAGGCGCTGCAAAAGGCGCGCTCGACCGTATTGCCGCTGTCGGCGGTCTTGTGGTGCAGCGTCACCGGCCCCGTCACCGTCACATTTTCCGGCGCGAACAGGGCGTTGACCGTGGCCGACCCGCTGGCCAGCCGCTGGCAGTCATGGCACCAGCACATGCGCGCGGCAATCGGATCGCCCTTCAGCGAGAGCTTGACCGCGCCGCACAGGCATTGACCAGTATGGGGTCCGGTATGCGTCATTGGCCATCTCCTTTGGCAATCAAGCGCGCCGTGGCCCAGCGCCGCAGGGGTTCATCCCAAAACCGCAGCGCCGCCCAGCCCAGCGCCACCGAGCCAATGTAAATCACCGGGGCCCAAAGGGCGAGGTCATGCGGATACGGATCCAGCGCCATATCCCAATACCAATAGATGAAGGGATAATGGATGATATACAATGGGTAAGACAGGCGGCCCAGCGCCTTGGCGACTTTGCGCATCCCCGCGCTCATCCGCGAATGGGCGCCCATCAGAATGATAAGCGGAAAGAGCAGGGCAACATAGGCGAATTCCAGCAGTCCATTGGCCCAGCCCGGCTTACCCCCCGGCACACCCGCGGCAAAGGCTACCGTCATCACGATGGCCAATCCGCCAAAACTCATCCGCAATGGCGTCAGGCTCGGCAGGATGCGGCGAAGCAGGATGCCGAAGATGAAGGGAAACGCCAGACGAGCCTCCGCCATCCACCAGTGGCTCCACCCCCAGCCGACCGAGAGATTGCCATAGACCACCGCGCCCCAAGCCAGCAGCCCGCCCGCCGGGATCAGCAACCATGCCAGCACGCGCGGCGACAGGCGGTGCAGCACCAGCCCATAGGCGATCGAGCCGATATATTCCTGAAACAGTGTCCATGTCGGCCCGTCGAGCGAATGGGTGTCCTCGGCCCGGTCGGCCAGTGTGGGATAGGGCAGCAGGAAAAGCCCCATGACCACCGCCGTCCAGAACCGCCCATCGACCACATGCGCCGCATGGGGGAAGGGGGCGTAAACCCATGCCAGCGCGCCGATCAGCGTGGCCAGCGGCACAATGGGGTGCAGCCGGACAAAGCGGCGCAGCATAAACCCACCAAAGCCCAGCCCTTCGGCCATACGCCGGTCATAGGCATGGGCGATGACAAACCCCGAGAGCGCAAAGAAGAAATCCACCGCCAGCGCGCCGTGCGGCAGCCAATTGTCCGCCATCACGCCCTTGGACAAGATCTCGCTGATATGAAACACCAGAACCAGCAGCGCAGCCACACCGCGCAAGCCGTCCAGCACCTCGAAATGCGATTTGGTGGCCATTAGGCGTCGATCATTTCGGGGTCGATATCGGCGGCGCGGTTCTGGATGAAGTGGAAGCGGTGTTCCGGGTTGCGGCCCATCAGGCGGTCCACCAGATCCTTGACCTGCGCCCGGTCCTCATATTCCTGCGGCAGGGTGATGCGCACCAGGCTGCGCTTGGCCGGGTCCATCGTGGTTTCGCGCAATTGCTGCGGGTTCATTTCGCCAAGGCCCTTGAACCGGCCCACCTCGACCTTCTTGCCCTTGAACTTGGTCTTTTCCAGCTCGGCCCGGTGTGCGTCGTCGCGGGCATAGGCGCTCTCCTTGCCCGCCGTCAGGCGGTACAGCGGCGGCTGGGCCAGATAGAGATGACCTTTACGCACCACATCGGGCATTTCCTGAAAGAAGAAGGTCATCAGCAGCGTAGCGATATGTGCGCCGTCGACATCGGCGTCGGTCATGATGATGATGCGGTCATAGCGCAAAAGGTCGGGATTGCAGTCCTTGCGCAGCCCGCAGCCCATCGCCAGCGACAGATCGGCGATTTCCTGATTGGCGCGGATCTTGTCGAGCGAGGCGCTGGCCACGTTCAGGATCTTGCCGCGAATGGGCAGGATGGCCTGCGTCTTGCGGTCGCGGGCCTGTTTCGCGCTGCCGCCCGCCGAATCGCCTTCCACGATGAACAGTTCGGTCTCGCCTTCGCCTTCGCCGCTGCAATCGGTCAGCTTGCCCGGCAGGCGCAGCTTGCGCGCATTGGTGGCGGTCTTGCGCTTGACCTCGCGCTCGGCCTTGCGACGCAGACGCTCGTCCATCCGCTCCATCACATGGCCCAGCAGCGCCTTGCCGCGATCCATATTGTCGGTCAGGAAATGGTCGAAATGGTCGCGCACCGCATTTTCCACCAGACGCGCGGCCTCGGGGCTGGTCAGGCGGTCCTTGGTCTGGGACTGAAACTGCGGGTCGCGGATAAAGACGCTGAGCATCGCCTCGCAGCATGTCACCACGTCTTCGGGAGCAATGTCCTTGGCCTTTTTATTGCCCACCAAATCGCCAAAAGCGCGGATGCCCTTGGTCAACGCCGCGCGCAGGCCCTGTTCATGGGTGCCGCCATCGGGCGTGGGGATGGTGTTGCAATAATAGGAATAGGCGCCTTCGGACCACAGCGGCCAGGCGATCGCCCATTCGACGCGGCCATTCATTTCGCCGGGGAAGTCCTGCGATCCGGCAAAGGGTGCGGCGGTCACGCATTCGCGCGTGGCCAGTTGTTCGGCCAGATGGTCGGCCAGGCCGCCGGGAAACTGGAACGTGGCCTCGGCGGGCACATCCTCGGAGGCCAGCGAGGGGGAGCATTTCCAGCGGATTTCAACGCCCGCAAACAGATAGGCCTTGGAGCGCACCAGTTTGAACAGGCGGGCAGGCTTGAAGCGGGCATCCGTGCCGAAAATTTCGGTATCGGGCGTGAACTGCACGCTGGTGCCGCGCCGGTTGGGCGCCGCGCCGACCTTCTTGATCGGGCCGAGGGTCTGGCCCTTGGAAAATTCCTGCGCGAACAATTCCTTGTTGATCGCCACCTCAACCCGCGTCAGCGTCGAAAGCGCATTGACCACGCTGATGCCCACGCCGTGCAGACCGCCGCTGGTGGCATAGGCCTTGCCGGAAAACTTGCCGCCCGAATGGAGCGTTGAAAGGATCACCTCCAGCGCGGATTTGCCGGGAAACTTCGGATGTTCGCCCACGGGAATGCCGCGGCCATTGTCGATGATGGTGATGCGCCCGGGCGTTCCGGGCTCTTCCTCAAGCATGACTTCGATGCGGTTGGCATGGCCCGCGACGGCCTCGTCCATCGCATTGTCCAGGACTTCAGCCACAAGATGGTGGAGCGCGCGTTCGTCGGTGCCGCCGATATACATGCCGGGGCGGCGGCGCACCGGTTCAAGGCCCTCGAGCACCTCGATCGCATTGGCGTCATAGGCCTCGCCCGAGGGGCCGCGTGGGGTTTCAAACAGATCGTCCGACATGAACGACAGACTAGACCGGCGTTGGTCCCGAACGCAAGCGCCCCACGCCCTGAAATCCCCTGAAACCTCAGTCCTCGAAGCGCGACGGAGCGGGGCTGAGCACATTGATCGCCCCGCCGCGCGCCTCGCGCACTTCCAGCGCGCGCTCGATCACCTGATTGCTGTTGAAGCGGAAGATGCCGTCCAGCCCGAGGAACCCGCCCCGATCCAGCAGACGCCCGGTGGGGAAGGGCGTGCCCGGCGCCCATTCGCGCGCAATGCGCAAGCTCAGCAGCACGCTGTCATAACCCAGCGTGGCCGCGCGATAGGGCGGCTGGCCAAAGCGCGCCTTGTAGCTTTCGGTGAACCGGCCAAAGCGCTGATCCGAAAGGGCGGCAAACCATGCGCCGTTCAGCGCGGGCGTGCGCGCCACCACGGCCTCTCCGGCCCACAGTTCATTGCCCAGAATGCGCAGACCCGGCGCCGCGATTTTCAGCAGCGGCGCGGCCTGCGCGGCCATCGCCGCCGTATCGCCGATCACCACCGCATCAAACGCCCCGCGCCCTTTCAGCCGCCGCACCGCCGCCGTCAGCGAGCCCTTGGAGCGATCATAGCTTTCCATGCCCACCAGCGTGCCGCCCGCCGCGCGCACCGCCGCAATGGTGGCATTGCCCGCCCGTTCGCCATAATTGCCCAGCGGCATCAGCGCGGCAAAGCGGGTCAGACCCTGGGCGCGCGCATATTTGACCTCGCGCGCGATAGTTTGGGCCGGAACCGCCCCCATCACGAACACATCATTGCCCGCCACGCCAGCGTCTCCGGTATAGGAAATCACCGGCACATGGGCCGGGCGCGCCGTCTGCGCCACGGCCAGCGCATCCTCGCCCAGCATCGGGCCCAGGATCAGCCGGTTGCCATCGGCCAGCGCCTTGGCCGCCGCCGCCGCCGGGCCGGGCGATGTGTCATAGGTGGTGATGCGGATCTTGGTGGCGTTGGTGTCCAGCAGGGCCATGGTCGTGGCATTGGCCATCGCCTGACCCACCGCGCTGCCCGGGCCCGAAAGCGGCACCAGCAGCGCGATGCGATGGCGTCCTTCGTCGGCGGGCAGTTGCGCGGTGGGCGGGGGCGGCGCATTGGGCGTTTCCACCGGTCCCTTGGGCACGACCGTACAGGCCGAAAGCAGAGCGGTGACGCCAAGGGTCATGCTTTTGCGCCAAAGCGTGCGGCTTGCGGGGGCCTTGGGCTGTTCCATCTTTTTTGTCCTGTTGGCTTGCTCCGGTCGGCCCTGCTATGAAGCTGACCTATGGAACAAAAACTCTCTTCTGGCCTGTATATTGTCGCCACGCCAATTGGCAATCTCCGCGATATCACCCTGCGCGCTATCGAGACATTGCGAGACGTGGCGGCGGTGGCCTGTGAGGATACGCGGGTTACCGGGCGTTTGTTGCAGCATCTGGACATCAAAGCACGCATGATCCGCTATGACGACCATGCCGACGAGCGAGCGCGTGAGGGCTTGCTGGCGCTGATGGCGGATCATCCGGTGGCGCTGGTGTCGGATGCGGGCACGCCGCTGGTCTCGGACCCCGGCTATCGCCTTGTGCGCGAATGCCGCGAGCGGGGCATTCCCGTCACCTCGATTCCCGGCCCCAGCGCGGCGATTGTGGGCATCACGCTTTCGGGCCTGCCTTCGGACAAGTTTCTGTTTGCCGGTTTCTTGCCGCCCAAGGAAAAGGCGCGCGAACATGCTCTGGCCGAGCTGGCGGTGGTGCCTTCGACGCTGGTGTTCTATGAAACCGCGCCGCGCCTGACCGATGCTCTGGCCGCGATTGCCAAGGTTCTGCCGGGGCGCGAGGTGGCCGTGGCGCGCGAATTGACCAAGATGTTCGAGGAATGCCGCAGCGGCACGCCCGATGAACTGATCGAGCATTATACCGCCAATCCGCCGCGCGGCGAGATCGTGCTGATGGTCGGCCCCGCGGTGGCGGAGGCGGCCAGTATGGAGGATGCCGAAAAGCTGCTGCGCGAGCAATTGCGCGAGTTGAAGCCCAGCCAGGCCGCCGCCGCCGTGGCCAAGGCCACCGGGCTGGATCGCAAGGCGTTGTATGCTTTGGCGCTCACGTTGAAATGAACTGGAAACGCGAGGCCGACCGCATTGCCGCCGAGGCGAGGGGGCGGCATGGGGAAACACTGGCCTGCGCTTGGCTGCGCGATCAAGGTTTCGAGATCGTGGCCCAGCGCGTCAAAACCCCGCGCGGCGAGGTGGACATCATTGCTCGCCAGCCGGGGCTGGTCGTTTTCGTCGAGGTCAAATGGCGCGCCCGCGAGGCTGATCTCGATTTTGCCATCGACCAGCGCCGTTTGACCCGTGTGGCGCGCGCGGCCGAATTGCTGTGGCCGGACTATGCTAAAGCCGGGGATGATATGCGGGTAGATATTCTGTTGCTTGCGCCCGGCGCGATGGTGCGCCACATCGCCAACGCATGGATGCCGATCTGATCGGTGTTATTCGGTCTTCCGCCACCCGGCGGAGTGGAGATTTTGCCAATGTCGCTGCGTGTTGCCGTCCAGATGGACCCCTTGCCCTCGATCAATGTTGCGGGCGATTCCACCTTTGCCCTGATGCTCTCGGCGCAGGCGCGGGGGCATTCGCTGTGGTATTATGATGTCGGCACGCTGGCATGGGAATCGACGGCGGACGGAAAGGGCCGGGTTTCGGCATGGGCCGCCCCCGTCATCGTGCATCGCCCGCAGGCGGGCGAATCGCATTACAAGCTGGGCGAATTTGCCAATATCGACCTTGGCGCGGATATTGACGTGGTGCTGATGCGTCAGGACCCGCCGTTCGATCTGGGCTATATCACCGGCGCGCATATCCTTGAAAAGCTTAAAGGGCAGACGCTGGTCGTCAATGACCCGGAACAGGTGCGCAATGCGCCCGAAAAGGTCTTTGTGCTCGATTTCGCTCAGTTCATGCCGCCAACGCTGGTCGCGCGCCGGATCGAGGATGTGCGCGGCTTTCAAAAGCGCATGGTCGAGCGCGGTTTCGGCGGCGATCTGGTCATCAAGCCGCTGCATGGCAATGGCGGCAAGGCGGTGTTCCGCGTGCCCGCCAGCGGCGACAATCTGGGCGCGCTGATCGAAGTGTTCACCCAGATGTGGAAGGAACCCTTCATGGTGCAGCCCTTCCTGCCCGATGTGTCCAAGGGCGACAAGCGCATCGTGCTGGTCGACGGCGAGGTGGCGGGCGCTATCAACCGCAAGCCTGGCGAGGGCGAATTCCGCAGCAATCTGGCCGTGGGCGGCAGCGCCGAGGCGACCGAGCTGACCGAACGCGAGGCGGAAATCTGCCGCGTGTTGGGGCCGGAATTGCGCGCGCGCGGGCTGGTCTTTGTCGGCATTGACGTGATCGGCGGGCAATGGCTGACGGAAATCAACGTGACTTCGCCCACCGGCATCGTCGCCATCGACCGTTTCAACAACAGCGATTGCGGCGCGATGATCTGGGCCGCGATCGAGCGGCGGCATAAGGATATGACGGCAGGTTAATGGTCCGCCTCGATCAACTGACGGCGCTGCGGTTCTTCGCGGCGCTGGCGGTGCTGGCCTCGCATCTCTGGCCGCTGGCCGAATATCCCAATGCGTTGCAGCCCCTCGCGCGCACCCTCTTTCACGAGGGCTATGCGGGCGTGTCCTTCTTTTTCATGCTTTCCGGCTATATCCTTGCCCATACCTATCAGGCGCGGCTGGCAGAAGGGCGGATCGGCGGCTGGCACTATTTCACGCTCCGGCTGGCGCGGGTGCTGCCGCTGCACTGGCTGGTGGGCGTGCCGCTGGCGGTGCTGGCGCTGGTTCAGGAAGGCGCGGGCGTCTGGCCCAAGGTGGCGGTCAATCTGTCGCTGCTACAAGCATGGGTGCCGCGCTCGGGCTGGTATTTCACCATCAACGAGCCAAGCTGGAGCCTGTCGGACGAGGCGTTTTTCTATGCCTGCTTTGCCGGTTTGGCGCTGATGCCGCTGCGGCGGCTGGGCTTGCTGGCGGCGGGCTTGCTGGCGCTCAATCTCGGCGTAGTGGTCTGGCGCGTGGCATCGGGGCAGGGGGCGATTCTCGCGGGCGATGAGCCTACGCTGACTCATTGGCTGACCTATATCAGCCCGGTTTCGCGGCTGCTCGATTTTATCGTAGGGATGCTGGTCTATCGCCTGCCGCGCCGGGGCGGGACGGGGGCGGAGGCGGCCGCGCTCGCGCTGCTGCTCTGCGCGATGGTGGCCTATCCTTTGCTGGGCCTGCCCGATGTGTGGCGGATGCAACTGGCCTATCTGCCGCTGATGGCCTTGTTCATCTGGATCTTTGGTGCGGGCGGCGGGGCCATGTCGGGATGGCTGGCGCGACAAGGCTGGCTGATCCTGCTGGGCGATGCCTCCTTTGCGCTTTATCTGGTGCATCTGCCGGTGGTGCATGGCGCGCTGGCGGTGCAGGACTGGCTGGGTGATGATGCGCTGCCATGGCTGCCATGGGCGGGGCTGGTCAGCCTGACCGTGGTGGCGCTGTCGGTGGCGGTCTATCGCTGGGTCGAGGTGCCGGTGCTGCGCTGGATGCGGCCCCGGATTGACGGGTGGTTCCGAGGTTAATCTTCCGCGCGTTTAATCTTCGGCTCTGGGATGCGCATTGCGATAGGCGTCGAGCAGCACGGCCGCATCGACCCTCGTGTAAACCTGCGTCGAGGACAGGCTGGCATGGCCCAGCAATTCCTGAATCGAGCGCAGATCCGCCCCTGCGCCCAACAGATGCGTGGCAAAGGAATGGCGCAGCGCATGGGGCGTGGCCGTATCGGGCAGGCCCAGCATCCCGCGCGCATCGGCCACCGCCTTTTGCACCGCCGACTGATAGAGCGCCGCGCCCTTTACCGTGCGAAACAGCGCCTTGTCCCGTTCCACCGGATAGGGGCAGGCGTTGAGGTAAGCCGCAATCGCCTCGCGCACGGCGGGCAGGATGGCGATCACGCGCTGCTTGCTCCGCTTGCCGGTGATGGTCAGCCGGTCGCCCATCGGCCAGTCCGCGCCGGTCAGCGACAAAGCCTCCGCGATACGAAGTCCTGCGCCATAGAGCAGCAGCAGCACTGCCCGGTCGCGCAAGCCCTGCCAATCATCGCGCGCATTGACATGCACCAGATCGGCAAGGTCGGTCGCCTCGTCGGGCGTGACCGGGCGGGGGATGCCGCGCTTGACCCGGGGGCCGCGCAGCCGGGGCGGGGCGGGTTTTACCATGCCCGCCTTTTCGCGGGCAAAGCTGAGGAAACCGCGCAAGGCCGACAATTCGCGCGCGACCGAGATATTGGCGATGCCATCCTCGCGCCGCTCGGCCAGAAAATGGCGCAGGCCCGCCGTGTCGATCCGCGACAGCGCCGCCCAGTCATAAGCCTCCAGCGCATCCATCAGCCGCCCCGCCGTGGCCATATAGGCGCGCACCGTATGCGGGCTGCGGCGGCGGGCGTCGGTCAGATGCGCGTGCCATGCGGCCAGCACTTCGGCGCGGGCGGCGAGGAAGGCGGCCGCTTCGTTCATCCGGCCAAACCGTCGGGCGTGACCTGCGCGATCAGGCTGTTCAAGACCAGCATTCCGGCCTCGGTCGCGCCGATGCGCGGGGCCTCCTGCCACATCAGCCCCTGTCGGATGAAGAGCGCCAGTTTGTCCGCCTCGATCAGATCGCCCTGCGCCAGACCCAGCCGGGAGGCCAGCGCGCCCACATCCATCCCCTCGGCCAGACGCAGGCCCATCAGCACCGCTTCGGCCCCCTGTTCGGCGGGGGAAAGTGCGCGCTCCTCCTGCGTGCCATGGCCCTTGGCGGCGACCGATGTGAGCCAGTTTTCGGGCTTTTTATGCCGTGTCGTGGCAAATCCTCCGCGCCGCCCATGCGCGCCCGGCCCGATCCCGGCATAGTCGAGATAGCGCCAATAGGTCAGGTTGTGGCGGCTTTCTTGTCCCGGCCTTGCGTGGTTCGACACTTCATAGGCGGGCAATCCGGCGCGCGCGGTGATCGCGCGGGTCATCGCAAACAGGTCGGCGGCCGGATCATCCTCCAGCGGGGCAAAGGCACCCTCGCGCACCAGAGTAGCAAAGCGCGTGCCTTCCTCGATGGTCAGTTGATAGAGCGAGAGGTGATCGGTGCCCAGCGCGAGGGCGCGGTTGAGTTCGGCCTCCCACGCATCGGCGGACTGATCGGGGCGGGCATAGATGAGGTCGAAGCTGACGCGGGAAAAATGCTCCTGCGCCACGCCGAGCGCGGCCAGTGCCTCGTCCACACCATGCAGGCGGCCAAGGAAACGCAGAGCCGCATCATCGAGAGCCTGAACCCCCAGCGAGACGCGATTGACCCCCGCGCTGGCCAGCGCGGCAAAATTGGCGGCCTCCACACTCGACGGATTGGCCTCCAGCGTGATCTCGATGCCGGGGGCAAAACCCCAGAGCCGCTGCGCCTCCTCCAGCAAGGCGGCGACCAGCGCGGGCGGCATCAGGCTGGGCGTGCCGCCGCCGAAAAAGATACTCTCCAGCGCCTCGCCGCCCGCCATCTCGGCCTCGCGCCGCAGGTCGGCCAGCAGCGCCCCACGCCAAAGATCATGGTCCACTCCATCGCGCACATGGCTGTTGAAGTCGCAATAGGGGCATTTCTTGAGACAGAAGGGCCAGTGAATATAAAGTGCGCGCGCCATGGCTTCTTCACGCTGGTTTAAGGTTGAGATGTCAAGAGGTGGCTATGATGCGCCATGCTTTTGTCCTCTGTTGCCTGATCGGCGGCCCGGTTGCGGCCGCGCCCGCAATCACTCCGGTTGCCGTCTATGGCTCCGGCGCCCCGGCCATGACTCCTGCGCTCGCCGCCCGCGCGCTGGCCGCGCACAACCGCGAAAGGGCGCGGATGAGCGAGGCACCGCTGGTCTGGGACGAAGCGCTGGCGCAAGGCGCGCTCGATTGGGCGCAGGAACTGGCCCGCAGCGGAAAGTTCGAACATGCCTCGGCCGAACGACGCAAAAAGGCGGGCGAAAACCTGTTCATGGGCACGGCGGGCGCATACCCGATCGAAACCATGATCGAGCAGTTCATCTCCGAACGCGACGATTTCCTGCCCGGCACATTCCCCGCCGTCACCCGCGATGGCAATTGGCGCAATGTTGCCCATTACACACAGATCGTCTGGCGCGGGACGCAGAAGGTGGGCTGCGCCATGGCGCGCGGGCCTCGGGACGATTTCCTCGTTTGCCGCTATTGGCCGGCGGGGAATATTTTTGGGCAGAAGGTGCCGTGAGGGGGGTGTGAGATTTTATGCCTCCGGCGGGCAAAGGGCGGGGGCCCTTTGCAATCCCATTATGGGGTTGTGCATGATTTGCAACGAAACATGATGTGCTGTCGTTTTAAAGCCTGCGGCGCGGTGAGCTAACACCCGACAGCGCCGCAGGCTTTAAAATCTGAACGCCGCGCTTTCAGCGTTTCGGCTGAACCATGCGCGCAACGCCTACATTAACGGGATTGCAAAGGGACAAGTCCCTTTGCCCGCCGGAGGCATAAACCTCACCCAAACTGATCCGCCACCAATTTGGCAAAAGCATCGGCGCGATGGCTGATCCTGGCCTTATCGGCGGGGGGGATTTCGGCGAAGGTCTGGTCATAGCCGCGCGGGATGAACACCGGGTCGAAGCCGAAGCCCAGACGTCCGCGCGGGGGCCATGTCATCGTGCCGTCGACGCGGCCTTCATAGACCGCATCGACACCATCGGGCCATGCCAGCGCCAGCACGCAGGCGAAATGCGCCGCGCGGCCCACGTCCGGCCCGTGTTCGCACAGGAGGCCCTCGACCTTGCCCATGGCCATGAACCAGTCGCGGCCTTCGGGGCCTTCGTACCAGTGGCGCTCGGCCCAGTCGGCAGTGTAGACGCCGGGCCTCCCGCCCAGCGCCTGAACACACAGGCCCGAATCGTCGGCCAGCGCAGGCAGCCCGCTTTCCACCGCCGCGAAACGCGCCTTGATCAGGGCGTTTTCGATGAAGGTGGTGCCGACTTCCTCGGGTTCTTCCAGCCCCAGTTCGCCCGCCGACACGCATTCCAGTCCATAGGGGGCCAGCATCTTCTGCATCTCGGCCAGTTTGCCCAGATTATGCGTGGCGATCACGATCTTGCCGGAAAGTCTGGTCATCGGCGCTTGGCCCCTTTGGAGGATATTTGGATGTTGTACGGCAGGCCGGTGGGGCAATTAAGCCCCGACCGCCTTGGCCTGTGCGGCAAAAATGCGGTCGCAGCCGATGCGGGCCAGACGCAGCAGGCGCAGCAGGCCCTCTTCGTCATAGGTCGCGCCCTCGGCGGTGGCCTGCGCCTCGGCAATATGGCCGCCTTCGATCAGCACGAAATTGGCATCGGCATCCGCGCCCGAATCCTCAATATAATCAAGGTCGAGAACCGCCGCGCCATTGACGATGCCGCAGGAAATCGCGGCCACCTTGCGCGGCAGGGGGTCCTCAGCGATCAGCCCCTTGGCCATCAGCCCGTTGACCGCCAGACGCAGCGCCACCCAGGCGCCCGAGATCGAGGCCGTGCGGGTGCCGCCGTCAGCCTGGATCACGTCGCAATCCAGCGTGATCTGGCGCTCGCCCAGCTTTTTCAGATCCGTGACGGCGCGCAGCGAGCGGCCGATCAGGCGCTGGATTTCCTGCGTGCGGCCCGACTGCTTGCCCTTGGCGGCCTCGCGGCTGCCGCGGGTATGGGTGGCGCGCGGCAGCATCGAATATTCCGCCGTCACCCAGCCTTCGCCCTTGCCGCGCAGGAACGGGGGCACGCGTTCCTCGACGCTGGCCGTGACCAGAACCTTGGTGTCGCCAAAGCAGACCAGCACGCTGCCTTCGGCATGCTTGGTGAAATTGGTGATGATTTCGATCTCGCGCATTTCGTCGGGCGCGCGGCCAGAGGGACGCATGGCAGGCCTTTCTATAGGTAAAGTTTGGTTCCTGATGAAGTTGACGCGGCCCTATCGCGTCCCGCGGGCAGGGGCAAGGTTTTGCCTGCCGGTTCTGCCTGATTTGACGTATCGCCTGATGTGCCATCTCTCTTGATTTGATGGGATGGGCCGCCCAATATGGTGAAGATGGCCAATTCCCCTCCTTCCGACCTTTCCTTTCCCGAGGTGACGGGGCGCGCGCGCGAAGTCTTTCGGCAGGTGGTCGAGGCCTATCTGCATTCGGGCCAGCCGGTGGGGTCGAAAACGCTGGCAGGCGGCGGGGCGCTTAACCTTTCGCCTGCCTCTATCCGCAGCGTTTTGGCCGAGCTGGAGGGGATCGGCCTGCTTTCGCATCCCCATACCAGTGCGGGACGCATGCCGACCGAGCAGGGGCTGCGCCTGTTTGTCGACGGCATGATGCAGGTGCGCGAACCCAGCATGGAGGAGCGCGCCGCCATCGAGCGTTCGCTGCACCAGCCCGGCCCGATCGAGGCCGCATTGGCCGCGACCAGCGCGGCGCTTTCGGACCTGTCGGCCTGCGCGGGCGTGGTGATGGTGCCCCAGCGCGAACCGCGACTGGCGCAGATGAGCCTTGTGCCGCTCTCGCCGGGCCGCGCTCTGGCCGTGCTGGTGGGCGAGGACGGGGGCATCGAAAATCGCATTCTGGCGCTGCCCGCCTCGCTGGGGCCGGGCGCTCTGGAGGCGGCGTCGAATTATATCACCGCGCATCTGGGCGGGCGCACTCTGGCCGAGGCGGCGCGCGCGATGCAGGCCGAAATCATCACCGGGCAAAGCGCGCTCGATGCGGCCAGCGCCGATCTGGTCCAGCGCGGATTGGCGGTGTGGAGCGAGGATGCGGCCCATCGCCCCGTCCTGATCGTGCGCGGACAGGCCAATCTGCTGGACGAGGCGGCATTGTCCGATCTTGATCGGGTGCGTTCGCTGCTCGACGATCTGGAAAACAAACAATCGGTGGCCGAATTGCTCGACCGCGCCAAACAGGGCGACGCGACGCGCATTTTCATCGGCAGCGAGAACCGGCTTTTCGCGCTTTCCGGCTCATCGGTCATTGCATCTCCCTATCGGGATCGCGATGGGCGGGTGATCGGTGTTGTGGGGGTAATCGGGCCAACGCGGTTGAATTATGCGCGTCTCGTCCCCATGGTGGATTTCACAGCCCAGTCCCTGGGCAAACTGATCGGTTGAAACTGGAATAATCGGAACAATGACGGAAGAAACTACGCAGGGTCAAAATGAGGCCGGAGACGATCTGGCCGCCCGCATCGCCCAACTCGAAAACGATCTGGAAGCCGCGCGCAATGACGTGCTTTACGCGCGCGCCGACACACAGAACGTGCGCCGCCGTCTGGAAAAGGACATTGCCGACGCGCGCGCCTATGCCAGCACCAGCTTTGCCCGCGATATGCTGAGCGTGGCCGACAATCTGTCGCGCGCGCTCGACGCCATTCCCGCCGATCTGCGCGAGGATGAGCGTCTGAAGGCGCTGCTGGCCGGGATCGAGGCCACGGGCCGCGAGTTGGACAAGGTGTTTGGCCAGCATGGCATCCAGAAGGTGGCCGCCCATGGCCTGCCGCTGGACCCCAATCAGCATCAGGCGATGATCGAAGTGCCCCATGATGCCGAACCCGGCACCGTGATTCAGGTGCTTCAGCATGGCTATTCGATCAAGGATCGCCTGCTGCGTCCGGCCATGGTGGCCGTGGCCAAGAAGCCGGAATAAACAGGACGCGCGGGGCGGGTGGAACTTTCCCCCGCCTTGGCCCTTTCCTTGGTAACGAGGAAAGGAGGCTGTTATGCGCAATTTTCTGATGGTGGGCGTGCTGGCCGGTGCTCTTGTGATGACCGGGGGCTGCGCCCGCAACTATGGCGGCGAGGGCGCGCTGGCAGGCGCGGGCGTCGGTGCGGTTGTGGCCGGTGTGTCGGGCGGCGATGTGGCCACCGGCGCGGCGATTGGCGCGGCGGCGGGCGGTGTGGCCGGTTCGACAGTGCGCAAGCGCGACGGCAATTGCTATCGCATGGATGATCGCGGCCGCGAATATCGCGTTCGCTGCTGAACGGGCCGGAGGAAGCCCCGTTAAGGAAAAGCCCGCCTGTCATCGCGACAGGCGGGCTTTTCCTTAATGGGCAGGCGTGCGCGATCACATTTTGGAGTGATCCATGCCCGGTCCGGTCATACCCGACCCCATCATGCCGGGCGCTTCGATCTGCATCGGCGCGGTCAACTTGCGCCCGTCGGAAAAGGTCAGCGTCAGTTCGGTCGCTCCCCCGGCCTTGAGATCGGGCGAGACGTCGAAGACCATCGCATGTTTGCCGCCCGGACCAAAGGCCACGCTCTGGCCCGAACCGATGTCGAGCCGGGGCACGGCCTCCATGATGCCGTCGAGCGTGACATGCATCTCGGCCTTGCCGGTATGGGCCACGCCGACCCCGGTGAGGGTGGCGACCGAACCGCTTTGATTGGAGACGGTGAAATAGCCCGCCGCCGGGCGCCCCTTGACCGCGGGCAGGACGAGGCGGCCATCATGGACCAACATGCCGTCCATGGCCGAAAGACCGGCGGGGGGCTGCGCCTTTTTCTCGCCCTTGCATGCCGACAGGGCGCCAAGGGCGAGGGGCAGGCAAAGGGCCAAAGCGATCTTTTTCATCCGGCGGCAATCCTTGGGTTCTGGATCATGATGCGACACAAAGGGCGGCGGCACGTCCGGCTTGCGGATCGCGGCGGAGCGCGGGTTTAGGCAATTTTGCACGCTTTTCCAAGCATCACCGCGCAGGCCCGCGCGCGAATGCGGCGCAGGGGAGCAAAAATATCACGGGCCGGGCGGGCCATCCAAAAAGGAAAACCATGCCGATCGCGCCGAAAATGAGCGGCAAAATGCGCCAAGGTCGTGGATGAAGTGATGCTTCGCGCGCCAAGGCCCTTGTTAGGCGCAAAAGCCCACCTATATGCCGCCAAGTCAAACGAGCCATCGAGCCGCTTTGCCGGATTTTTCGGGAAGCCAAAGGGTGGTGTCAACACTGGACTTAGGGATCGACGATATGGGTAAAGTAATCGGTATTGACCTTGGCACCACCAACAGCTGCGTTGCTGTTATGGATGGGGGCAAGCCCAAGGTTATCGAAAATTCGGAAGGCGCGCGCACCACGCCCTCGATCGTGGCCTTCACCAAGGATGGCGAGCGCCTGATCGGCCAGCCCGCCAAGCGTCAGGCGGTGACCAACCCCGACAACACGATTTTTGCTGTGAAGCGCCTCATCGGCCGTCGTTTTGACGATCCGATGACCCAGAAGGATATGGAACTGGTTCCCTATGCCATCGCCAAGGGCAAGAATGGCGATGCATGGGTTGCAGCCGGTGGCACCGACTATTCGCCTTCGCAGATTTCCGCCTTCACCCTTCAGAAGATGAAGGAAACGGCCGAATCGTATCTGGGCGAAACCGTGACGCAGGCCGTCATCACCGTGCCCGCCTACTTCAATGACGCCCAGCGTCAGGCCACCAAGGACGCGGGTCAGATCGCGGGCCTTGAAGTGCTGCGCATCATCAACGAACCCACGGCCGCCGCGTTGGCCTATGGTCTGGAAAAGAATGATGGCAAGACCATCGCTGTTTACGACCTTGGCGGCGGCACGTTCGACGTCTCGATCCTCGAAATCGGCGACGGCGTGTTCGAGGTGAAGTCGACCAACGGCGACACCTTCCTTGGCGGTGAAGATTTCGACACCAAGGTCGTCGAATATCTGGCCGACAAGTTCAAGGCGAAGGAAGGTCTGGACCTGCGCGGCGACCGTCTGGCGCTTCAGCGCCTGAAGGAAGCGGCGGAAAAAGCCAAGATCGAACTGTCGAGCGCGCAGACCACCGAAATCAACCTGCCCTTCATCACCGCTCGCATGGAAGCAGGGGCGACCACGCCGCTGCATCTGGTCGAAACGATCACCCGTTCGGATCTGGAACGTCTGGTGGCCGATCTGATCGCGCGCACGATGGAACCCTGCCGCAAGGCGCTGCAGGACGCGGGCGTGACCGCCGCGCAGATCGACGACGTGGTGCTGGTGGGCGGCATGACCCGCATGCCCAAGGTGCGCGAAGCGGTGAAGGAATTCTTCGGCAAGGAACCCCACACGGGCGTCAACCCTGACGAAGTGGTTGCCATGGGCGCGGCCATTCAGGCGGGCGTGCTGCAGGGCGACGTCAAGGACGTGCTGCTGCTCGACGTGACCCCGCTCTCGCTGGGCATCGAAACGCTTGGCGGCGTGTTCACCCGCATGATCGACCGCAACACCACGATCCCGACCAAGAAGTCGCAGGTGTTCTCGACCGCTGATGACAATCAGCAGGCCGTGACCATCCGCGTCTTCCAGGGCGAGCGCGAAATGGCGGCGGACAACAAGATGCTGGGCAATTTCGACCTGATCGGCATTCCGCCTGCGCGTCGCGGTGTGCCCCAGATCGAGGTGACCTTCGACATTGACGCCAACGGCATCGTGAACGTGTCGGCCAAGGACAAGGGCACCGGCAAGGAACAGCAGATCAAGATCCAGGCCAGCGGCGGCCTTTCGGACAATGACATCGACCAGATGGTCAAGGATGCCGAAAAGTTTGCCGAAGAGGACAAGAAGCGTCGTGAGGCCGCCGAGGCCAAGAACAACGCCGACAGCCTCGTCCATGCCACCGAGCAGCAGCTGGCGGAAAATGGCGACAAGATCGACGCCTCGCTGAAGGCTGAAATCGAAGCCGCCATTGCCGATGCCAAGGCCGCCATCGAAGGCAATGATCCGGCCGAAATGACCGCCAAGACCCAGGCCCTGACCGAAAAGGCCATGAAGATGGGTCAGGCGATCTATGAGAAGGAACAGGCTGCTGCGGCCTCTCCGGGCGCTGCTCCGGCGCAGGACGATGTGGTCGACGCCGAGTTCTCGGAAGTGGACGACAAGAAGGCCTGATGTTGCGATGAAAGAGGCCCGCTCTGAACGGGGCGGGCCTCTCTTCAGGGGAAATGTGCAATGTCGGCTGAAATCGACTATTACGAACTGCTGGAAGTTTCGCGCGATGCCAATGAGGCGACGCTAAAATCTTCCTATCGCAAACTGGCGATGAAATTTCACCCGGACCGCAACCCCGGTTGCAAGGAATCCGAGGCCAAGTTCAAACAGATCAGCGAAGCCTATGATTGCCTAAAGGACCCGCAAAAGCGCGCGGCCTATGACCGTTTCGGCCATGCCGCGTTTCAAAACGGCGGACCGGGCGCTGGCGGCTTTCAGGGCGGCGGCGATTTCGGCGACATCGGCGATATTTTTGAGAGCATCTTCGGCAACGCCTTTGGCGGCGGCGGAGGGCGTCAACAGGCGCGGCGCGGGGCTGATCTGCGCTATGATCTCGAAATCGGGCTGGACGATGCGTTCCATGGCAAGACCGTGGAAATCGAGGTCGAGGTGGCCACGGGCTGCGAACCCTGCAAGGGATCGGGCGCGGAGCCGGGCACGGGCAAGCGCCGCTGCAACCTGTGTGGCGGGCATGGCAAGGTGCGCGCGCAGCAGGGCTTCTTCATGGTCGAGCGGACCTGTCCGACCTGTCATGGCCGGGGCGAGGTCATCGAAAAGCCGTGCAAGAAATGCCATGGCGAAGGCCGCGTCGATCAGCGCCAGAAGCTGGAAGTCGCGATCCCCAAGGGTGTGGACAATGGCAACCGCATCCGCCTGTCGGGCAAGGGTGAGGCCGGGCCCAATGGTTCGCCGCCGGGCGATCTCTACATCTTCCTGCACATTAAGCGCCACCCGGTGTTCGACCGCGAGAGCACGACGCTGCTGACCCGCGCGCCGATCAGCTTTACCACGGCGGCTCTTGGCGGGCAGATCGAGATTCCCGGCATGGATGGCGTCAGGCATGTCATCGACATTCCCGCAGGCATCCAGACCGGCAAGCAATTGCGTAAGCGCGGCGCCGGTATGCCGGTGCTGAACGGGCGCGGGATGGGCGATCTGGTGGTTGAGGTGGCGGTGGAAACGCCGACCAAGCTGACCGCGCGCCAGAAGGAATTGCTGCGCGAGTTTCAGGCGACCGAAACGGGCGAGGAATGTCCCGAGGCCAAGGGTTTCTTTGACCGGTTAAAGGATGCCTGGAGCGATTTGACGGAGTAAGGTTGGGGGCTTTTTGCCTCCGGCGGGCAAAGGGACTCGGTCCCTTTGCAATCCCGTTATTGTCTAAGTCGCGTTGTGGTTCGGCCTTTGGGGCTGGCGCGGTGTTTGAATTTTAAAACCTGCGGCGCAGCATAACGGCGCCGCAGGTTTTATTTTTGGTGTGGCTCTCGGTTGCCTCTGAAACACCACCCCAACAATGGAATTGCCAAGGGTCGAGACCCTTGGCCCGCCGGAGGCCCACTTTCCTCCCTTGATTTCCCCTTTTGTTCTCCCTACGATGCGTCCCATGGCCAAACCGAAACGCCGCTTCGTCTGCTCCTCCTGTGGCAGCGTCACCACCCGTTGGCAGGGACAATGCGTCGATTGCGGCGAATGGAACACGTTGAGCGAGGAAGCGCCCCAGACGGTGTTTTCGGCCAAGCATGATCTGTCGAGCGGCGGTCGGGCGATCCTGTTTGAACCGCTGGACAAGGCCGATGACCGGCTGGTGCGGCGCAGCACGGGGATTGCCGAGTTTGACCGCGCGCTGGGCGGTGGCCTTGTGCCGGGCAGCGCGATTTTGATGGGCGGCGATCCGGGCATCGGCAAATCGACGCTCTTGCTTCAGGCCAGCGCCAGAGTGGCGCAGGCCGGTGGCTTGGCGGTCTATATCAGCGGGGAGGAAGCGCCGGGCCAGATCCGTCTGCGCGCTGAGCGGCTCGGCTTGCAGAGTGCCCCGATTCGGCTCGCTTCCTCAACCTCTGTGCGCGATATTCTGACCACGCTGGGCGGGATGGAGGCGCCCGCGCTGTTGGTGATCGATTCGATCCAGTGCATGCATTCCGACCAGATCGAGGGCGCACCAGGCACGGTCAGCCAGGTGCGTGGATGCGCCTTCGAACTGATCCGCTATGCCAAGGAGAATGGCGCGGCGCTGGTGCTGGTGGGCCATGTGACCAAGGACGGCAATATCGCGGGCCCGCGTGTGCTGGAGCATATGGTCGATGTGGTGATGGCCTTTGAGGGCGAGCGCAGCCATCAATATCGCATCCTGCGCAACCTGAAAAATCGCTTTGGTCCGGTCGATGAAATCGGGGTTTTCGCCATGGCAGGCAAGGGTTTGGAGGAAGTGTCGAATCCTTCGATGCTGTTCCTGTCGGGCCGCGAAAATCCGGTGCCGGGCAGCGCGGTGTTCCCCGCCATCGAGGGTACACGTCCGGTACTGGTGGAAATTCAGGCGCTGATCGTGCGGTTGCAGTCGGGGGCCACGCCCCGGCGCGCGGTGGTGGGTTGGGACAATGGGCGTCTTGCCATGCTGCTGGCGGTGCTGGAGGCGCGCTGCGGGCTGAATTTTTCGGCCTGCGAGGTCTATTTGAATGTGGCGGGGGGCTATCGTCTGGCCGATCCGGCTGCGGATCTGGCCGTGGCGGCGGCGCTGGTTTCGGCGCTGGCGGACAAGCCTTTGCCCGCGCGGGCGATATGGTTTGGTGAAGTGTCGCTGGCGGGGGAAATCCGCCCGGTGGCCCATGGCGGCCTGCGCCTGCGCGAGGGGGCCAAGCTGGGGTTTGAGCGGGCCTATGGGCCGGAGGAAAGCGGCGGTTCGGGGGAAACGCCTGCCGAAATGCGGCACAGCGCCATCAACCTGCTGCCAAATCTCGTTGACCGCATCGTGGGGGACGAATAACCCCCTTGGGCTATGACCGGATTTGATATTCTTGTGCTTGTGGTGGTCGGCCTTGCCGCCACCTTCGGCTTTCTGCGCGGTTTTGTGCAGGAAGCGATCTCGCTTTTCGCTGGCGCGGTGGCGATTGTTGCGATCCATACGCTGCACACGCCGCTGGCCGAGGTGCTGACGCCCCATATCGGTACGGAAAGCGGGGCCAGCGTGCTGGCGTTCTTTCTGCTGCTGATCGTGCCTTATGTGCTGGTACGGGCGGTGGCGCGCTATCTGGGCACGGCCAGCCGCGCCTCGGCGCTGGCGCCAGTGGACCGGGTTTTGGGTTTCGGCTTTGGCGCGGTCAAGGGCACGCTGATTATCGTGCTGGGCTATTCGGTGCTGATTCTGGCCTATGACACGATCTGGGGGCCCAAAGGGCGGCCGGGATGGATCACCCACTCGCGCACGTATAATTTCATTGATGCCAGCAGCGAGGCGATGGTCAAGATGATCTCGCAGCGCCGCCGCGAGGCCGCCGAGGATCGCGCCAAGGACGAGGCCGAGCCCAGCCCCGGGCCGACTCACACGCCGACGACTCACGCTAGGCGCAAGACGCATCGCGCGGTCGATTGAGATGGCCTCGGTTGCCGCTCTCTATACGCCTGAGGTGTTGATGCTGGCGACAGGGCTGGTCCGGCATCGCTGGGATGATGCGCTGACCCTGCAAGGCGCGGCGCGCTCGGCCAGTTGCGGCAGCACGATGAAGGTGGGGATCGATCTGGACACCGAAGGGCGGATCGCGCGGATCGGTCTTGCCGCGCAGGCCTGCGCGATCGGGCAGGCGGCAGGCGCAATCATGGCCGATGCCGCCATCGGGCGCGGCGAAGGTGATTTTGCCCGCGCCGAGGCCGATCTCATGCGCTGGCTGGCGGGCGAGGGGGATCTGCCTGACTGGCCGGGCCTTGCCGCCATCGCCCCGGCGCGCGCATTTCCGGGCCGCCACGGGGCGATTTTGCTGGGCTGGCGCGCTGTGTTGCAGGCATTTTCCGGGTTTGCAAAAGGCGAAAGCGCAGGCGCATAAATTCAATTGTGACAAACCACTGCCGCGCAGCAGCAATATGTTGCACCGCACCGCCATACGGTGTTAGCGTAAGCTACAACTCTGGGAGGAGCGAGGGCGCATGACCGAAAAGGCCGAAGGCAAAAGCGACACGGTTATCATCAAGAAATACGCTAACCGGCGTCTCTATAACACGCAATCGTCGAGCTATATCACGCTCGATCACCTCTCGAAGATGACCCGCGAGGGTATCGAATTTCGCGTGCTGGACGCCAAATCGGGCGCCGATATCACGCATCAGATCCTGACCCAGATCATCATGGAGGAAGAGGCCAGCGGCGAGCAGATGCTGCCGGTCAATTTCCTGCGCCAGTTGATCGGGATGTATGGCAATTCGATGCAGGGGCTGATCCCCCATTACCTCGAAGCCAGCATGGAGCAGTTCCGCGCCAACCAGATGAAGCTGCGCAAGGCGTTTGAGGACAGTATGGAGAGCAATCCGCTGGCCCGTCTGGCCCAGCAGAACATCGCCATGTTCCAGGCCGCCGCCGCCGCCTTCATGCCCGGCGCCGATGGCACGCCGCCCAAGCCCGCCGAACCCGCACGCGAGCCGGAGGCCGAGACCGGCACCAAGTCGGAGATCGACGCGCTGCGCAATCAGATGCTGGAAATGCAGAAGATGCTCGACAAGCTGGCCAAGTAAGCATTTTGCCGGGCGCAGCGGGGGCTGCGCCGATCATGAAGGGGGCCGGGGCAGGAATTTCGCGCCTCGCAGCGTTTTTTGCAAAAAACCGGTTCCCGTTTTTCGGCGGCTTGCTTAAACGCTGCGCGCCATGAATCAGAAAACGCAAAAGCCCGCCCAGATCCGCCACGCCCTGACCGTGAAGCGCGAAGATGACTTCGCCGCATGGTATCAGCAAGTCGTCTCCGAAGGCGAGATGGCCGAGGAAAGCGGCGTGCGCGGCTGTATGGTCATCAAGCCGTGGGGCTATGGCATCTGGGAACGCATCCAGAAGATCATGGACGCTGCGATCAAGGAAGCGGGTGTCGACAATTGCTATTTCCCGCTGTTCATTCCGCTGAGCTATTTTTCCAAGGAAGCCGATCACGTTGAGGGCTTTGCCAAGGAAATGGCGGTCGTCACCCATCACCGCCTGATCGGCGACGGCAAGGGCGGGCTGATCCCCGATCCCGAGGCCAAGCTGGAAGAACCGCTGATCGTGCGCCCCACGTCGGAAACGGTGATCGGCGCGGCGATGGCGCGCTGGGTGCAAAGCTGGCGCGATCTGCCGCTGATGGTGAACCAGTGGGCCAATGTCGTGCGCTGGGAAATGCGCACCCGCATGTTCCTGCGCACCAGCGAGTTCCTGTGGCAGGAAGGGCATACCGCCCATGCCGACCGCGATGATGCAATGAAGGAAACGCTGCGCGCGCTCGAAATGTATCGTCATTTTGCCGAGACTGTGCTGGCCATGCCCGTTGTGGCCGGTGAAAAGCCGGAGAACGAGCGTTTCCCCGGCGCCGTCGCCACCTATTCGATCGAAGCGATGATGCAGGATGGCAAGGCGCTGCAGGCCGGGACCAGCCACTACCTCGGCACCGGTTTTGCCGAGGCGGCAGGCATTCGCTATCAGAGCAAGGAAGGCGCGCAGGAACTGGCGCACACCACCTCGTGGGGCGTTTCGACCCGCATGATCGGCGGCGTCATTATGACGCATGGCGATGATGACGGTCTGCGGGTGCCGCCCGCGATTGCCCCGCATCAGATCATCATCCTGCCGATGCTGCGCGAGGATGACGGCGACGAGGCGCTGCTGGCCTATTGCGAGGAAATCCGCCGCGAATTGCTCAAGCTCTCGGCTCTGGGCGAACCGATCCGCGTGCTGCTCGACAAGCGCCCCGGCAAGGCGACGCAAAAGCGCTGGGCCTGGGTCAAGAAGGGCGCGCCGATCATTCTGGAAATCGGCGGGCGCGATGCGGCGGGCGGCATGGTGTCCGCGCTGCGCCGCGACCGCATCTGGCGCGAGGACGCCAAGACCAATTTCGTGGGTCAGAGCCGCGAGGAATTCGTTGCCGGGGCCGCCGCACTGCTGGAGGATATTCAGGCCAGCCTGCACCGCGAAGCGACCGAGAAGCGCGACGCCAATATCACGCGCGGCCTGACCACGCTTGCCGAATTGACCGAGTTCTTTGCCGAGGATAAGCGTTATCCCGGCTGGGTCGAGTTGAACTGGAGCCGCCCGACCGGCGATGCGCTGGAAAAGGTGGTCGAGCAGTTGAAGGCGCTGAAGCTCACCATCCGCAACACCGCGCTCGACGCCGCGCCCGCCGAAGGTCTCTGTCCCTTCACCGGCGAAGCGGCGGTTGAGCGCATCTACGTCGCGCGGGCCTATTGATGCTGCTGGCGCTGGCTCTGGCAGCAGGTGTTCCGGCCTATTCCTTTGGGCCGATCCTGACGCTGGCCGATCCGGCGCCCAGCCATCCGGAGATCGACGCGCGCTATTCGTCGCCCTATCGGCGGTGCCTGGCGCGCCGCGATCTCAACACGATCCTGCATGACCAGTGCAATGCGCAGGAGATGAAGCGGCAGGATGCGCAGCTAAACGCAACATGGGCGGTGACGTTCAAACGCCTGCCGCCCGCGCGCCAGACCGCGTTGCGCAGCGCCGAGCGCGCATGGATTGCCGATCGGCAAAAGCATTGTTTGCTGCAATCGAAAGAGGCTGAGGGCGGTTCGCTGGAGGCGATCGAATATAGCTCCTGCATGGTGGACGAGACGATCCGCCGCACCATCTGGCTGGAAAAACTACGCTAGTTTGCCCCCTTGCGCGGGGGCGTGGGCATGGCACATTCGCCGCCATGATCCGCCACACCCTCATCGCCGCCGCCCTGCTGCCCGCCGCCGCTTTCGCCCAAAACGCGGCGCCTTCGCCTGATCGCCTGCGCGCCACGGTGACTTCGCTGGTGGGCTTTGGCACGCGCCATACTTTGTCCGCTCAGGATGACCCCAAACGGGGGATCGGCGCGGCGCGCAAATGGGCTGAGGACCAATTCCACGCCATCGGGGCGCAATGCGGCGGATGCCTGTCCATCGAACTGCCCGAACGCATGGTGACCAGCGCGCGCATCCCCACGCCCGCACGGCTGGTCAATGTCGTGGCCATTCAAAAGGGCACGGAGCGGCCCGACGAAGTAACCATCATTCAGGCCCATATCGACACACGCGTCTCGGACGTGATGAATGCGACCGCCGATGCGCCGGGCGCCAATGATGACGGCTCGGGCGTGGCGCTGGTGATCGAGGCGGCGCGGATCATGGCGCAGCGCAAATTCCCCACCACGGTGGTTTACGCGGTGCTTTCGGGCGAGGAGCAGGGCCTGCTGGGCGGCCGCTTGTTGGCCGATGTCGCGGCCGAGCGGGGGTGGAAGGTGAAAGCGGTGCTCAACAATGACATTGTCGGTAATACGCGCGGGTCGGACGGGCTGGTGGATGACACGCATATCCGCGTCTTTTCCGAAGGGCCGCGCGCCAATGCCGATTCTAAACTGACCGCCGCCCAGCGCCGCGAAGGCGGTGAGAATGACAGCCCCAGCCGCAATCTTTCGCGCTTTATCGCCGGGCTGTCCGTCAAAGATCTGGCCGTGCGGCAGGTGTGGCGCGCCGACAGGGTGGGGCGCGGGGGCGATCATCTGCCTTTCGAGGAGAAGGGCTTTCCCGCCGTTCGCATCACCGTGGCGGTCGAAAATTACGATCATCAGCATCAGGATATCCGCCGGGAAGGGGCCGTCCAGTATGGCGACACGATCGAGTTCATGGACTTTCCCTATCTGGCCCGCGCGACGGCGCTCAGTATTCGGGCCGCCGCCGCTATCGCCGCCGCGCCCATGCCGCCCACGGTGACGCAGAAAATTGCCGTTTCTCCCGACACCGATCTCAAATGGAATGCGGTGCCCGGCGCGATTTCTTACGCCATCTGGCGCCGCCGCACCGATGCCGCCGGGTGGGAGGCCAAGCCCTTTGCCACCACCGGCAACACCGCGATGACGTTCAAAGGCCTGCGCGGCGATGACTGGTTCCTTGGTGTTTCGGCGGTCGGGGCCAATGGCGCGCAAAGCCCGATTGCCAGCGCTCTGCCCGGCGGTTCGTATGAGCGCCCGGCGCCCTAGGCTTGTAATGCGCGCGCTTTGGGGCCAAGGCATCCGATATGGCCTTTGACAAACGACCCCCGCGCAAACCCGGCAAACTTTCCGTCCGCAAGATGGAGCCGGGCATGCCCACCCGCCAGCAGGTGCTGGACTTTATCGCCAACGCCACCGACGAGGTGGGCAAGCGTGAGATTGCCAAGGCCTTTGGTCTGAAGGGCGCGGAGAAGATCGAACTGAAGGCGCTGCTCAAGGACATGGCCGAGGAGGGCCTGATCGACGGCAAGCGCACCGCCTATCACCGCATGGGCGGCGTGCCCAAGGTGACCGTGCTGCGCGTGGTGGGGGTCGAGGATGGCCTGCCGATTGCGGTGCCCGACAAGTGGGAGCCGGACGATGCGGGCGCTCCGCCGCGCCTGACCGTGGTGGAACAGCGCGTGGCCCAGAAGAAGGGGCCGCAGATGCGCGGCGTGGGCGCGCTCAAGCCCGGCGACCGGATTTTGAGCCGCACCGAGGAAACGACCGAAGGCTGGCTGGCCTTTCCGATGAAGAAGTTGCCCAATGATGCCGAGGGCATCATGGGCGTGGTCGAGATCGACGGCGCGGGCAAAGGCTGGCTGGCCCCCATCGACAAGCGCGAGCGCCATGCGGTGCAGATCTCCGATCTGGGCGGAGCGGTCGAGGGTCAATTGGTCATGGCCGAACCGGCCGGGCGCAGCCCGCGCGCGGGTGCGCGCGTGGTGGCCGTGCTGGGCGATCCGCTGGCGCCCAAGAGCTTCAGCCTGATCGCGATCCACAAGCATGGCCTGCCGCATATCTTCTCCAGCGAGGTGATCGCCGAGGCCGAACTGTCGGCGCGCCAGGCGCTGAGTCAGGAGCAGCGCGAGGATCTGACTCATCTGCCCATCGTGGCCATCGACCCGGTGGACGCGCGCGACCATGACGATGCGATCTGGGCCGAACCCGATGGTGAGGGCGGTTGGCGCGCGGTGGTGGCGATTGCCGACGTCTCCTTCTATGTCCGCCCCGGCGGCGCGCTGGACCGCGAGGCTCGCAAGCGCGGCAATTCGGTCTATTTCCCCGACCGCGTGGTGCCGATGCTGCCTGAGGTGCTTTCGGCGGACGTTTGCTCGCTCAAGGCCGGCGCTCCGCGCGCGGCCATGGCCTGCCATCTGACCTTTGATGCCGAAGGGCGGATGACCTCCTTCCGCTTTACCCGCGCGATTGTGCGGATCGCCGAAGTGATCGCCTATGAGGAGGCCCAGCGCCGCATCGACGAGAGCGAGGCCGAGGCGCATCTGGTCAACCTGTGGGGCGCTTGGAAGGCGTTGACCAAGGCGCGCGAAAGCCGCGACCCGCTCGAACTCGATCTGCCCGAGCGCCGCGTGGTGCTGGACGAGATGGGCCGGGTGGCTTCGGTGGCGGTGCGCGAAAGGCTGGACGCGCATCGCGTGGTCGAGGATTTCATGATCGCGGCCAATGTCGCGGCGGCCAAAGCGCTGGAAAGCAAGGCCGCCCCGGTGGTCTATCGCATCCACGAGCCGCCAAACCGCGAAAAGCTGATCGCGCTCAAGGATTACCTCGCCACGTTCGAGCGCAAGCTGGCGCTGGGGCAGGTGATCACGCCCGCGCTGTTCAACCGGATGCTGAAAAGCATTGATGATGAGATCGAAAAGGCTCTCATCATGGAGGCGGTGCTGCGCAGCCAGACGCAGGCCTATTATGGCCCGCGCAATGCCGGGCACTTTGGGCTGGGGCTGGGGTCCTATGCCCATTTCACCTCGCCCATCCGCCGCTATTCGGATTTGCTGGTTCATCGCGCGCTGGTCGATGCGTTCCATCTGGAGCAGCCCGCGCCATCGAGCGATCTGCCCGCGCTCTCGGGCCTGCATGGACGGGATCGTTCGGATCTGGCGCGGATCTGCGATGCGATTTCGACTGCCGAACGCCGCGCCATGGTGGCCGAGCGCGAGACGGTGGACCGCTATGTCGCGGCATGGCTCTCGATGCATGTGGGCGAAATGTTTGATTGCCGGATCACCGGGGTCCAGCGTTTCGGCCTGTTTGCCACGATCATCGGGCTGGGCGGCGATGGATTGGTGCCGGTCTCTGTGCTGGGCGACGAGAGGTTCCACCATGATGAAAAGGGCCAGCGGATGGTGGGTGAATCCACCGGCACGGTCTTTGCCATCGGCGATCGGGTCCGCCTGCGTCTGGCCGAGGCCAATGCGCTGACGGGCGCGTTGAAGTTCGAGCCGGAGGAAGGGCAGGGCCGGATCGAGAAGCGGGGCGGTGTGCCTCTGCCGGACAAGGCCGGGCTGAAGCGGCGCGGCAGCCATCTGGTGGGCCATCGCGGGCGACCCGCCAATATCCGCCATCAGGGCAAAAGGCGTTAACTGAGGCGGTCGATCTCCGCCTCATCCATGCCGCCCGGCACGATGAACAACGGGCAGGACAGGGCGCCCAGCCCGGCCCCGGTAAAGTGGCCGATCAGCGGCCCCTGACCTGTGCCGGATGCCCCGGCGCCCGCAGGCGCGCCCAGCACGAGGGCGGCCACTTCGCTGTGTTGCGAAAGATATTCGCGCACCGCCTTGACCGGCTCGCCCGCCACCACCGCGATCACCGGCATATGGCCCGCCTGCGACAGGACGCTGCCCGCGGCGGCGGCGGCGATGGTTTCGGCGCGCGCGCGGGCCTCTTCCTCGATGGTGGCCTGAATGCCGCCAAAGGCCGAAAAGGGCTGGGGCGGCACAAGGGCCAGAATATGAACCTGTCCCTGGGTCTTGATCGCGCGCCGCGTGGCAAAGCGCAGGGCCACGCGCGCTTCGTCGGTTTCATCCACGATCACCAGATAGACACGCATCGCACAATCCTCTTGAACCGAATTTCCGGCCCCTTGAACCGAATTCCTGGCTGTTTGAACCGGAAATCCCGTGATGCACGGTGATGACACAAACATGGGCGCGACGCAATTTGACCGCGCAGGAAGCGCGAAGGGTCGCTTTTGGGCTTGTCCCCGGGGGCCTGCAGGGCATAAGTTTTGTGGGTTAAGCCATCAAGCACATTCCTATTCGGCCTAAGCATCTTGCCGATTGGTGCAATCCCCGGCAGAAGCAGACCGATTCTAAAATTAGCCATAAGGACGAGAAGCCCTCATGCCGATCTCGATCAAGATGCCCGCTCTGTCTCCCACGATGGAGCAGGGGAAACTGGCCCGATGGCTGGTTAAAGTTGGTGATACGGTTAGCGCTGGCGATATCATGGCCGAGATTGAAACCGATAAGGCTACGATGGAATTCGAAGCGGTGGACGAAGGCACGATTGTCGCCATCGAAATCCCCGAAGGCACCGACAATGTTAAGGTCGGCACCGTGATCGCCCAACTGGCCGGTGAAGGCGAAGATGCCTCAGCCCCGGTGGCCAAGCCTGCTGCTGCTGCCGCGCCCGCTCCGGCTGCTGCTGCGGCGGCTCCCGCGCCTGTGGCGGCGGCCCCGGCCCCGGCTGCTGCTTCGGTCAAGAGCGGCGACCGCGTGATCGCCTCGCCGCTGGCCAAGCGGATTGCCGCACAGAAGGGCGTCGATCTGGCGGCCGTCAAGGGCACCGGCCCCAATGGCCGCATCGTCAAGGCCGACGTCGAGGGCGCGCAGCCCGGCGCGGCGGCGCCTGTTGCGGCGGCGGCTCCGGCTGCTGCTCCCGCGCCTGTGGCGGCTTCGGCTCCCTCGGCGCCCGCTGCCCTGCCCGACTTTGGCATCCCGCATGAGGATCTGCCGCTCTCGACCATGCGCAAGACCATTGCGCGCCGCCTGACGGAATCGAAGCAGCAGGTGCCGCATATCTACCTGACCGTGGATATCCGCCTCGATGCTCTGCTCAAGCTGCGCGGCGAACTGAATGCGGCGCTGGCCGCGCGCGGGGTCAAGCTGTCGGTCAATGACATGCTGATCAAGGCGCTGGGCGTTGCCCTGACGCAGGTGCCCCAGTGCAACGTGGCCTTTGCGGGCGACACGCTGCGCCAATATGCCCGCGCCGACGTGTCGGTGGCGGTCTCGATCCCCAATGGCCTGATCACGCCGATCATCACCGACGCCTCGGGCAAGGGTCTGGCCGCGATCAGCACCGGCATGGCCGATCTGGCCAAGCGCGCCAAGGAAGGCAAGCTGGCCCCGACCGAGTTCATCGGCGGCACCGCCAGCCTGTCGAACATGGGCATGATGGGCATCAAGCAGTTCGAAGCCGTCATCAACCCGCCGCAGGGCATGATCATGGCCATTGGCGCCGGTGAAAAGCGCCCCTGGGTGCTGGAAGACGGCAGCCTGGGCGTGGCCACGGCGATGTGCGCCACCGGCAGCTTTGACCACCGCGCCATTGACGGCGCCGATGGTGCGCAGCTGATGGCCGCCTTCCGCGAACTGATCGAAAATCCGCTGGGCCTGCTGGCCTGAGATGGAGGCCTTGACCCTGCGCCCCGCCACTGAGCCGGTGATCCGGGTCACCGCGATGCCCGCCGATGCCAACGCCTATGGCGACATCTTCGGCGGGTGGCTGCTGTGTCAGATGGATATGGGAGCAGGGCTGCTGGCCGCGCGGCATTCGCGCGGCCGGGCCGTGACCATCGCGATGGATGGCGTGCAATTCCTCAAGCCGGTCAAGGTCGGCGATGAGGTTTCGGTCTATGGTGAAATCCGCAAGGTGGGTCGCTCCTCGATGACGATTGCCATCGAGGCATGGCGGCGCGACCGTTTTCAACACGAGGCGCAAAAGGTGACCGAAGCGAGCTTCACCTTTGTGGCTGTCGATGACGCCGGGCGGCCCCGCCCGGTGGTTCAGGAGTAAACAACGTGGCTGAACAGTATGATGTGATTGTTCTGGGTTCGGGCCCCGGTGGCTATGTCGCGGCGATCCGCTGCGCGCAACTGGGCCTCAAGACCGCGATTGTCGAACGCGAAAATCTGGGCGGCATCTGCCTCAACTGGGGCTGTATCCCGACCAAGGCTCTGCTGCGCAGCGCCGAGGTGTTTCACCAGATGCAGCATGCAAAGGCTTATGGCCTGTCGGCCACGGGCGTTGCCGCCGATCTGGCCGCTGTGGTGGCCCGTTCGCGCGGCGTGGCCAAGCAGCTTAATCAGGGCGTCACGCATCTGATGAAGAAGAACAAGGTTGCCGTCCACATGGGGACCGGCAAGCTGCTGGCCCCCGGCAAGCTGGAAGTGACCGGCGAGAAGGGCGCTGAGACGCTGACCGCCAAGCATATCATCGTGGCGACCGGCGCGCGTGCGCGCGATCTGCCCTTTGCGCCTGCCGACGGCAATCGCATCTGGACCTATCGCCATGCGATGACGCCCAAGGAAATGCCGACCAAGCTGCTGGTCATCGGTTCGGGCGCGATCGGCATCGAATTTGCCAGCTTCTACAATGATCTGGGCGCGGACGTCACGGTGGTCGAAATGGCCGACCGCATTGTTCCGGCCGAGGACGCCGATGTCTCGGCCTTCCTTGAAAAGTCGTTGACCAAGCAGGGCTTCAAGATCCGCACCAAGACGGGTCTGGAAGGTCTGGTCGCCGACGCCAAGGGCGTGAAGGCCAAGATCAAGGCCCCCGACGGCAAGGTGACCGAGGAAGAGTTCAGCCATGTGATCGTGGCCGTGGGCGTTGTCGCCAATACCGAGAACATCGGTCTGGAAACGCTGGGCATCAAGACCGACCGCGGCATCATTTCCACCGACCCCTATGGCCGCACCGGCGTCAAGGGCGTGTGGGCGATCGGCGACGTGACGCCCGGTCCCTGGCTGGCGCACAAGGCCAGCCACGAGGGCGTGACGGCGGCCGAAGCCATCGCGCAGGAACTGGGCAACAAGGACGTGCATCCCCACGGCCTCGACCGCCGCAACATTCCGGGCTGCACCTATTGCCACCCGCAGGTGGCCAGCGTCGGCCTGACCGAGGCCAAGGCCAAGGAAGCCGGTTACACGCTCAAGGTCGGCAATTTCCCCTTCATCGGCAATGGCAAGGCCATCGCCCTGGGTGAGCCGGAAGGCTTCATCAAGACCGTGTTCGATGCCAAGACCGGCGAATTGCTGGGCGCGCACATGATCGGTGCGGAAGTGACCGAGTTGATTCAGGGCTATGTGGTCGGCAAGACGCTGGAAACCACCGAGCAGGAATTGATGAACACCGTCTTCCCGCATCCGACCCTGTCGGAAATGATGCATGAGGCGACGCTGGCGGCCTACGGCCGGGCGCTGCATATCTGATCGCGGGCATCACCATTGGCAAAAGGGGCGGGAAGCGCAGGCTTTCTGCCCCTTTTTTGTTGCGCACCGTATTTTTACGAGGTTTGCCGTTTAGGGTTAGCACGTCATTAACCAAGCCTTGTTAGACCTTGCGGGCGAGGTGCTAGTGATGTTCAGCCTGTTCGATACTGTGGGTTCGATGCTGCGCAATCTGTTTGCGCTGGGCTTTGCCGCGTTCTGGGGCATCTCTTCGATGATGTTCGATCTCAAACGGATCGCGGATATGGCATGGGCCTCGACGGGGGGAATGCTGCTGGTTCTGGGGCTGGTGGGGGCCGGGCTGTTCGTCGGCTTTGTCGCGCTGATCCTGCATCTGCGCGATCGCGGGCGCCACAGGGCGGCGGCATCGCAGAGCAGGGCCGATGAGGCAGGCGATTGGGACCCGGATCAGATCATCGCCTGCCATCTGGCGCGCCGTTCCAGTATGATGCCGCGGCCGGTGGCGGTGCCTCGCGCGGTGCGACACCCGCTTCCGACGCGCCGATTTGGCCGCAAGATCCGATAATTCAGCGCGTCAGGCTGCGCGTGACATGGGCGAACACCGCCTCGTGCAGCGGCGCGGCAAAGGCGCAGCCGATCGCGCCATCCTTTTGCCAGACGATCCGCGCCGAGAGCATTTGCAGGCCGGGAATGCGGATGCGCAGGGGCTGGCTGGGGTCCGCCTCGCCAAAACGGTTAATGCGAAAGCCACCCGGTGACAGTTCGTCCAGCGTGACACGGCGCCATTCGGCCATGCCCTGTCGCACTTCGCAAACGGCGGTCAAATCGACGCGCTGATTGTCTCCGCGGCCGCCCTTGCCGCCGGAATCTGATTTTCCAAAATTATGATAACCTTGCCTATTCACGAAAATCAGCCTCCATCGCGCGCCGGATGATAGGCGTAATAAGTTAATAGGGCGGAAAGTTTTACCGCGCGCCGGCTCGGTTCGCCTCGGTTTTGGCAGTAACTGCCGGGCAAAAATTAACCACGCAGAAACCAAAGAGCCAATGGCGCGAGCGCCAGATTGAGCAGTCCGGTCAACACCATCGCCAGCCCCGCCAAGGCCCCCACGCGCGGGTGGAGCGGCTGGACCTGTGCGGTGCCGATGGCATGGGCGGCCACGCCGATCATGGCCCCTTGCGCCGTTCGCCCCGAGGGGATGCCGCGCTTCACCGCTGCTTCGCCCAACAGCGCGCCGAGGATGCCGGTGGCGATCACAAAAACGGCGGTGATATCCGGCATGCCGCCGATTTCCGCCGAAATCGCCATGGCAAAAGGCGTGCTGACCGAGCGGGGCAGCAGCGAGAGGCGCAGCGGCCCATCAATGCCCAACCCCCCCGCCAGCGCCCAGCCCGAGAGGAACGATGTAGCGCTGCCCGCGATCATCCCGGCCAACAGTGGACGCCAATAGCGGCGGATCATCGCCCGCTGGTCATAGATCGGCACGGCAAAGGCCGTGACCGCCGGGCCCAGCATCCACAACAGCCATCCCGCTCCGGCGCGGTAAGTGGAATAGGGCACATGAAACACCAGCAAAATCAGCGCGATCCCCAGCGGCGCCGTGATCAGCGGCATCAGCCACCAGCGCGGCCGCCGCCGATGCACGGCGCGGGTTACCGCAAAACTGGCCAGCGTGATGGCTGACCACAGGGCAGTTGCGGCCCAATCAATCATCGGCGCGTGCCACCATCTGCACCACCGCGCCGGTCACGACCATCACCAAAACGGTGCCAATGGCCACTGCCAGCATCAGGCGGACCCCCAACATGCTGACAAATTCGCGATGCTCGATCAGAACCGGCACGGCGGGTACGAAAAACAACAGCATCCGTCCCAGCAGGCCTTGCGCCCCATCGCGCAACTGCCCCGGTTTGATCCAGCGCCGATGCAGCGCGATCAGGATCAGCGCCAGACCGATCACACTGGCGGGCAGGGGGGCATGGGTCAGGCGGGCGATGAATTCGCCAGCGCCATAAAAAGCCATAATCAGAGTAATTTGCCAGATAGTCCTCATGTCAGTTCTGCCACCAGGCCGCCGCCGGGCGGCGAAGAAAGCCTGAGCCGCAATCCATAGGCTTCGGCAATGTCGCGGGCGATGGCAAGGCCAAGGCCGCTGCCCGGCATATCGGCGTCGAACCGGCTGCCGATCTCGCAGGCGCGGGCGATCTGCTCCTCGCTCATACCGGGGCCGTCGTCTTCCACGCGGATGCGCGGCCCTTCGGCGATGGTCAGCACCACGCGGCGCCGGGCCCATTTCCCGGCATTGTCCAGCAGGTTGGACACCAGTTCGGACAGGTCCACCGGGTCGATCGCCATACGCACGGGCGCGGGGGCCGACAGGTCAAAGGCGCAGTCGGGGTGCAATTTGCGCATGGCCGAAAGGATGGGCAGCACCGCCTCGGGCAAATGGCTGACCCGCAGCGAGGCGCGGGCGCCCGCCGCCGAACGCGTGCGCGCCAGGCGAAAGTCGATCTGCTGCACCATCACATGCGCCTGATCGAGCAGCGCGCGCGCTGCTCTGGCGCTCTCGGGCTGGCGGGCCAGCCTTTCGGCCTCGTCGGTGATGACGGCCAGCGGCGTGCGCAGCCCATGGGCCAGATTGCCCGCCTCGACCCGTGCGCGTTCGATCACCGCCTCATTGCCCGCGATATAGGCGTTGAGATCCTCGACCAGAGGCGCGATTTCCGAAGGATAGGCGCCTTCAAGCCGGGCATTGGTGCCTTCGCGCAACTGGCCGATGGCCGTGGCCAGACGGTTGAGCGGGCGCAGGCCGAACATCACCACCGCATAGCCGGTGATCAACAATGCAGCCGCCAGCGCGGTCAGCCACAGCGTCAGCTCGCGGGTGAAACTGGCGATGGCCTGATCCAGATAGCGCTTGTCGACCGCGATGACGTAATGGACGATCCGCCCGTCGGGGGTGAACCCGGTAAAACCATAGGCGATGGTCTTGCCGGTGGGGCCATTGTCGATGGAATGGAAAATCTCGGGCGAATGGGCGATGTCCTCGTCAATCACGCCGCGCACCATCGAGGCCGAATGGATGCGGTCGCCCTTATGCACCGAAACCTGCCAGTAATAGCCGGACATGGGCTCCAGATAGCGCGGATCGGACAGCGGGCGCGAGAGCGAGAGATGGCTGTCCTTTGAAATGTTCACCAATCCGGCCAGTTCGCGCACATGGCCATAGAGTTCGTCGTGATATTGCGCCTCGATATGGCGGGTGAACACGCGCGTGGCCGAATACCAGATGCCGCCGATGCCCAGCGCCACCCACAGCAGGATCGCCAAAAGAAACCGCAGCCGCAGACTGTGCGCGGCAAAGCGGGCGGGGATCAGCACGCGCTTCATGCCTCAAACCTGTAGCCAAGCCCGCGCAGGGTCTTGATCCGCGCCGCGCCCACCTTGCGCCGCAAACGGCTGACCAAGACTTCGATGGCGTTCAGGTCGCGCTGGGCGTCAAGGTCATAGAGATGTTCGAGAATGTCGCCTTGCGAGAGCACCTGTCCGGGGCGGCGGACGAAGAGTTGCAGCAGGCGGAATTCCTGTTTGGACAGCGCCAGAGCCTCCCCATCCACCTCGGCATTGCGCCCCACCGGATCGAGCCGCACGCCGCCCGCCTCGATCCATTGCGCGCGCTGGCCGCTGTGGCGGCGCAGCAGCGCATGGAGCCGCGCCAGCAATTCCTCAAACCGCACCGGTTTCACCACGAAATCATCGGCTCCGGCGTTCAACCCTTCGACCTTGTCCTGCCAGCTTCCCCGCGCGGTCAGGATCAGCACCGGGCAATCGACCCGCCGCGCGCGCCAATAGCGCAGCAGATCCAGCCCATTGCCGTCGGGCAGGCCAAGGTCGAGGATGATCGCGGCGATCTTGTCCAGATCGGGCCAGCCTTCGCCATCGGCCTGCGACCCGGCGACATCCACGGCAAAGCCCGCATCGCGCAGGCGATTGCTCAGGCGGCTTGCCAATTCGCCGTCATCCTCGATCAACAACAGCCGCAAGCCGCGAGTCCCCATGTCTGTATGTTTCATGACTATTGGACCTGCCACACGAAACTGACAAGTTCCTGTCAGCTTTGTGCGCCATGGCGGCGGCCATGATGCGCAAAAACTCCCTGTTGGCCGCTGGTGCCGCACTCGCCCTGCTTTCCGCCTGTTCGCGTAGCGCCGAAGAGGCCGCGCCCGAAGCGCCCAGCCCCAAGGGCGATCTGGTCGCGCTCAGCGATGCGCAGGTCAAGGAACTGGGCATTACGGTCGAGCCCGCGCAGGGCGATGCGCCGATCCCGCTGGCCAGCGTGCCGGGCACGGTGTCCTTGCCGCCCGAGGCGCGGGTGGCGGTGACGTCTCCTTTTGGCGGCACGGCGGTCAAGGTGCTGGTGATTCCGGGGCAGGAGGTGGCGCGCGGCGCGGTGCTGGGCGTGGTCAAGGCGGCCGAATCGGTGCAGTTCAGCGGGGCGATGGCGCGTTCGCAGGCCGAATTGCCCGTGGCGCAGGCCAATGCCGCCCGTCTCAGCCAATTGGCCAAGGAAGGCGTGATCGCCCCCTCGCGCGCCGAAGAAGCGGTGGCCAATCTGCGCGCGGTTCAGGCCACGCTGGCGGAAAACCGGCGTCTGCTGGCGCTGGGCGGCGCCTCGCGCGACGGCACGGTGACTTTGCGCTCGCCCATCGCGGGCCGCGTGGCCAGCGTCAGCGTGGAAACCGGCGGCGCGGTCAGCACCGATGGCGCGCCCTTTGTGGTGGAAAATATCGCGGCGCTGCGGCTTGATCTGCAATTGCCGCAAAGGCTGGCGGGGCAATTGCGCCCCGGCATGCCGGTGGCGGTGGAGCAGGACGGGCGACGCGTGACGGGCAAATTGCTCTCCGTGGGCGCCTCGCTCGACCCGGTCACGCGTTCTCTGGTCGCGCGGGCCAGCGTGGCGGGCGATGCGGGGCTGGTGCCGGGCAAGGGCGTGACGGCGATCATCGAGGCAGCAGGCGAAACGACCAAGGGCGTCAGCGTTCCGCGCACGGCGGTGGCCAATGTCGATGGCAAAGATGTGGTCTTTGTCCGCGACGGCAAGAATTTCCGCCGTCAGGTGGTCAAGGTCGCGGGCGAAAGCAGCGGGCGGATGGTGATCGGCAGCGGGCTGGACGCCCATGCGCAGGTGGTCACCAAGGGCGTGGCCGAACTCAAAGCCATTTTCGCAGGGGCCTGATCCATGCTGCGCAAACTGGTCGAACGGGCGCTGACTGCGCGGATGGCGGTGCTGGCGATTGCGCTGGCGCTGGCGGGAACGGGCATCTGGTCCTTTCTCAACCTGCCGATTGACGCCTTTCCCGATATTTCCTCAACCCAGGTCAAGGTGATCCTGAAGGCCCCCGGCATGACGCCCGAAGAGGTGGAGAGCCGCGTGGTGGCCCCCATCGAAATGGAAATGCTGGGCATTCCGCATCAGACCGTGCTGCGCTCTGTGGCCAAATATGCGATTGCCGATGTCACGATCAATTTCGACGACAGCACCGATATTTACTGGGCGCGCAATCAGGTAAACGAGCGGCTGACGGGCGTGATGGGCAATCTGCCCTCGACGGTCAGCGGCGGTCTGGCCCCGATTGCCACGCCTTTGACCGACATGTTCATGTTCACCATCGAAGGTCCGCAGGATCTGGCCGAAAAGCGCCGGGTGCTGGACTGGGTGATCCGGCCTGCGCTGCGCACGGTGCCGGGGGTGGCCGATGTGAACGCGCTGGGCGGTCTGGCCGAAAGCTATGAGGTGGAGCCCGACAATCAGGCGCTGGCTGCGGCGGGCCTGACGGTCAGCGATCTGTCGGCCGCGATCAACACGTCGAACCGCAATGATGGCGCGGGGCGTCTGGTCGCGGGCGAGGAGGCCCTGATCGTGCGTTCCTCGGGCGCGATCCGCAATGTGGCGGATCTCTCGGCGGTGGTGGTCAAGAGTTCGACGGGCCGCGTGGTGCGCGTGGGAGACGTTGCCAAGGTGCGGATCGGCGCGCTGACCCGCTATGGCGCGGTCAGCCAGGGTGCGCGCGGCGAGGCGGTCGAGGGCATTGTCATCGGTCTGCGCGGCGTGGATGCGGCCAAGATCGTCGATGGGGTGAAGGCGCGGATCGAGGAACTGAAACCCAGCCTGCCCAAGGGCATGAAGATCGCAACCTTCTATGACCGGTCCGACCTGATCGAGCGCGCAGTGGGCACGGTCGAAGAGGCGCTGATCGAGGCGACCTTGCTGGTGGTTGTGCTGCTGCTGCTGTTCCTTGGCGATGTGCGCGCCTCGGTGATCGTGGCGCTGGCGCTGCCCATGGCGGTGCTGCTGACCTTTATCGCCATGCGCGCGGTGGGGCTGACCGCCAATTTGATGAGCCTTGGCGGCCTTGCCATTGCGGTGGGTATGCTGGTCGATGGCGCGGTCGTGGTGGTCGAAAATGTGGTGGAGCGGATGAATGATCCGCGCCATGCCTGGGCGGGGCGCCTGCACAATGTGTTCGTCGCCGCCGCCGAGGTCGCCACGCCTGTTGCCAGCGGCCTTGCCATTATCGCGCTGGTGTTCCTGCCGCTGCTGACGCTTGAAGGGCTGGAAGGCAAGCTGTTTGCCCCTGTGGCGCTGACCATCGTGCTGGCGCTGCTCTCGGCGCTGCTGCTGGCGCTGACCCTGGTGCCGGTGCTGTCTTTCTTTGGTTTGAAACCGGGGGATGCCCATCATGAGCCTTGGCTGATGCGGCAATTGTCGCCGCGTTATGGGCGGCTGCTCGACTGGGCCTTTGCGCATCGGTTGCCGGTGTTCATCACGGCCGGCCTGTCGCTGGTGCTGGCGGTGGTGGCCTATCAATCGACCGGCAAGACCTTTTTGCCGACGATGGACGAAGGCTCGGCCATTGTTCAGCTCACCAAGCTGCCCTCGATCTCGCTGCGGCACAGTATGGAAATCGACCATGCCGCGCAAAAGGCGATCATGTCCAAAGTGCCCGAGGTGACCAATGTCATCTCGCGCACGGGGTCGGACGAACTGGGCCTCGACCCGATGGGGCTGAACGAGACGGACAGTTTCATCACCCTGAAACCGCGCAGCGAATGGCGTGTGGGCGACAAGGAATGGGTGGTCAATGAGATCCGCAAGGCGGTGGCCAATCTGCCCGGCGTCCAGACCAGCTTTACCCAGCCGATCGAGATGCGCATTTCCGAAATGCTGACGGGCGCGCGCGGCGATCTGGCGATCAAGATCTTTGGTCCCGACAGCGCCGAACTGGGCCGCCTTGCGGGTGAGGTCCAGCGGCGGCTCCGCGCCATTCCCGGCACCAGCGAGGCGCTGACCGTGGCCAATGACAAGGTGGACTATCTGCAGATCGACATCGACCGCACGGCGGCGGGCCGCGTGGGCATGCCCATCGACACGCTTCAGGACGCGATGCGTTCCGAACTGGAGGGTGTGCGTTCGGGCGTGGTGGCCGAAGGGCTGCGCCGGGTGCCGATCCTGATCCGGGGCGAGGGCGAGGCTGCCAATCCCGCCGGCTTTGCCGACCGCCTCTATCGCAGCCCCACCGGCCAACTGGTGCGCGCCAGCGATGTGGCCAAGGTTGAGCGCACCGAAGGCCCGGTCAAGGTCGAGCACGAAAACGGCTCGCGCTTTGCCATGGTGCAGGCCTTTGTCGGTGGGCGCGATCTGGTGGGCTATGTGCAGCAGGCCAAGGCCGATATCGGCGCCAATGTGAAGCTGCCGCAGGGCTATCGCATCGTCTGGGGCGGACAGTTTGAAAACCAGCAGCGCGCCTCGGCCCGGCTGATGGTGGTGCTGCCGATTGCCTTGCTGATGATCTTTGTCGTGCTTTACGCGACTTTGGCCTCGGTGCGGGCCTCGTTGCTCATTCTGGTCAACATTCCTTTTGCGCTGGTGGGCGGCATGGTCTCGCTGGCTGCCTCGGGCGAGTATCTCTCGGTGCCCGCCTCGGTTGGCTTCATCGCGCTGTTGGGCATCGCCGTGCTCAACGGCCTGGTGATGGTCAGCTATTTTCGCCAATTGCGCGATGGCGGTCTCGATCTGGCCCAGGCGGTGCGGGTGGGGGCAAAGCGCCGCCTGCGCCCGGTGATGATGACCGCCACGATTGCCGCCTTTGGCCTTGTGCCCTTGCTGTTCGCCACCGGGCCGGGCTCGGAAATTCAAAAGCCGCTGGCCATCGTGGTGATCGGCGGGCTGATCACCTCCACTCTGCTCACGCTGGTGCTGCTGCCGATCCTGTATGAACGGTTCGGCGAAACCCGCGCGGAGAAAGCCGATGCGTAAGTTTTTCTCTCTCGCCCTTTGCCTGATGCCGCTTCCCGTGCTGGCGGCGGCGCCGGAACCGGGACTGCCCGATCCGGCCGCCGTGGCGCAGGCTCTGGCCAGCCACCCCGGCGTCGAGGCCGCCAATGCCCGCACCCGCGCCGCCGAGGCCGAATTGCGCGTGCTGGAGCGCGGGCCTTATGATTACAATCTGCAGACTTCGTACAATAGGCGCTCGATTGTTCAGGAAAGCGTCTATGACGAGTTTGAGGCCCAATTGACCAAAGGCGTGCGCTGGCCGGGCAAGGTGCGGCTGGACCGCGAGATCGGCCAATATGGCCTGACCGCGCAAAAGAATCGCGCCGAGGATACCCGCCACCAGACTGCGCTGATGCTGGCCGATTACTGGTGGGCGTGGCTCTCGGCCGCGGGCGAGGCCGAGGTGGACCGGCAGAGCGTGGCCAATTACCAGACGCTGCTGTCGGCAGTGAAGCGCCGGGTGGAATTGCGCGATGCCTCGGTGCTGGAGGCCGACCAGACGGTGGCGGCGCTGGAAGCGGCGCGGCTGGCCGCCGAAAGGTCGAGCGGGCGTGAGAAGGTCGCGCGCAGCCGGTTGCAGGCCCAGTTTCCCGCCATGACGCTGCCCGACCATGCCGAGGCGATACCGGTACCCCATGAGCCTGATGGAGGGCTGACGCATCTGCGGGATCTGGTCTTTGCGCGCAGCCACGAGATCGCCGCCGCCGAGGCAACCGCCCATATGGCAGACGCCAGCGCCGAACGCGCCCGCGCCGACCGGATCGCCGATCCGCAGGTGGGCGTGCGCGTCTTTTCCGACAAGGGCGGGATCGAGCGCGGGGCAGGGCTGATTTTCATCATGCCCTTTGGCAATGGGCGGCGCAGCGCTCTGGCCGATCAGGCAGGGGCCAATGCCGCCGCCGCCGGGGCCGATCTGCAGGCCGTGCGCCGGACTTTGCAGGAAACCGCCGATTCCGATCTGGCCGCCGCGCAGGCCGCTTTGCACGCATGGGAGCGCGCCGATGCGAGCCGCCGTGCGCAGGAGGCCGCGCTGGTCAAGGTGCGCCGCGGGTTTCAGGCGGGCGCGCTCGACCTGTCCGAACTGCTGCTGGCCGAGCGTCAGACGCAGGACGCCGCGCGCGCCGAAAGCATCGCGCGCGGTGACGCCCATGCCGCCATTACCCGGCTGCGTATCGACAGCCACCACCTGTGGATTGGCGATGACGAGGACTGATTGATCTCGATTTCTGTTTTGGCGCGTTTTCGCAAGGCACCAGATGTTTCATCTGGTTCGAAAACGCTCTAGGCGCGCGGGCATGGCCAAGAAAAAGCGATATCTGACCGCCACCATGCCCGACGGCTATGTCAAGCGGATCGGTCCGACCAGCGACCGCTTTACCCATTACTGGCGCATTGTGGCCGAGCTGGCCAATGGCAAGACCGAGGTGTTCTGGGGCCATACGCGTTCGCTGGGCGATGCCACGCGGCTGAAGGCGGCGGCGGGCGATGGGGCGCGGATGCGGGGCTGGAAAAGCTATGTGTTCGAAATCGCCGAACTGGTCGAGGAACCGGTGGGCGAATAGTGCAGCCGGGGCAGACAACTGGGGGTAGGCTGCGACGCGATGCTTGCAGCGCCGCCTTCCTGCGCCTAGAGACACAGGCTATGCCCGGAGAAATTCTTGATAACCAGGGGCGTGGCACTGCCGGATGGCACTGGCCCGCCGTACACCCCGAAGCGCGCAAATTCGCTGCGGTTTCCGCCCTTGCCTGCCTGATGGCGGCGCTGATGGGGTGGAGCTTGCTGGCATGGCCGCTCGGTATTTTAACCTATGGGATTTGCGCGTTTTTCCGCGATCCCCTGCGCGTGACGCCGCGCGGCGACCGCTATGTCGTGGCGCCCGCCGATGGCCTCATCACGCTGATCCAGAAGGTGGCCCCGCCGCGTGAACTGGTGATGGAGGACGGCACCGGAACGCCCGGTCTGCCCGATGCCCTGGTTACCCGCGTGTCGATTTTCATGAGCGTGTTTGACGTTCATATCAACCGCGCGCCCATCAACGGCACCGTTTCGCGCGTCATCTACATTCCGGGCAAGTTCCTGAACGCCGACCTCGACAAGGCCAGCGAAGAGAATGAGCGTCAGCATATCCTGATCGATCGCGGCAATGGCACGATGATCGGCTTTACCCAGATCGCGGGCCTTGTTGCCCGTCGTATCGTGCCTTTCGTGAAGCCCGGCGACATTATCGGGGCAGGCCAGCGCGTCGGCCTGATTCGTTTCGGCAGCCGCGTTGATGTCTATCTGCCCGAAGGCACCGAGCCCAAGGTCCTGCTGGGCCAGCGCACGGTGGCCGGGGAAACCATTCTGGCCGAAATCGGCGACGTTGGCCTGATCGAGGGCGTCAGCCAGTGAGCGATGGGCCAGTGAGCGGTGACGAGCGTCGGCAAAAGCGGATGCCCGGCGGGCTGACGCTGCGGGCGCTGGCGCCCAATGCGATTACCTCGGCGGCGCTGTGCTGCGGTTTGACCGGCATCCGCTTTGCCATTCAGGGCGAGTGGGAAAAGTCGGTGCTGGCGGTGATTCTGGCCGGGGTGCTTGACGGCATTGATGGCCGCATTGCTCGCCTGCTCAAGGCGCAGTCGCGCTTTGGCGCGGAACTTGACAGTCTGGCCGATGCCATTTCCTTTGGCGTGGCGCCCGCGCTGATCGTGTTTCTGTGGTCGCTCAAGGATGTGCCGCGTCTTGGCTGGTTTGCCGCGCTGGCCTTCGCGATCTGCATGGCCTTGCGCCTTGCCCGTTTCAACGCCCGCATCGACTTGCCTGACGAGCCGCGCAAGCAGGCCGGTTTTCTGACTGGCGTTCCCGCGCCGGTGGGGGCAGGGCTGGCCTTTTTGCCGATCTATCTTTGGATTGCCAGCGGCGGCGAAGCTTCGGGCGATCCGATTTTTCGCGATCCGCGTATCGTTGGCGTCTGGTTGGCTTTCAATGCTTTCCTGCTGATTTCTGCCATTCCGACGTTGAGTTGGAAATCTTTGCGCCCGCGCCGTTCGGTGCGCCTTGAACTCATTGCCCTGTTCGGCATCGTCTTTGCCGCTTTGCTCAGCGAGCCGTGGTTTACGCTGGTGGGGATCTGTGTTGTTTATCTGATGCTGATCCCGGTCGGGCTGGTGATGTATATGCGGGTCAGGCGGCCGCGTGGCGCAAAGGCGTATGAAGTGCGCGGCGAGGCTGGGGAATAAGCGCGATCGGTGCGATGGCGGGGCGCTCGCCCTGCGTCGCCGGGATCGGGGTTGCCGCAGTTTGCGCAGGGGCTGCCAATCTTTCCCAATCGGCCGCGTCGGCCTCTCTCAGGGTGACGCGCAGCACGCTACCCGCTTCGAGCCGCTTTACCTCGGCGCTGAGCTGACGCCACGCGGGCATGAAGGACCGCGCGCTCTGGATCAGGGAGGCGATAACGAGGGCGGCTATCAGGCCGGTCATACCATTGATCGCAAGAGTCAGCATCGCGGTATAGTCCTTTGTCCATCGGGCGGGATCGTCGATTGCGTTGACGACCGGCCTTGCGTACAACATGTGGATAACCAGTAGGAGTTTGAACGGTTCCTCTCTGGATGTTCCCTAGTTCCGTTCTGTTGGCAATTTGTTCCACACCTGTTCCGTTCGGTCAAGCGCTTTTTGCGATGAACCGAGGATTCTTTGCGAAGATTACGCCCGGTCCCCTCCAAAATGGCGCTGGATTATTTCTCGAACTGGGGCTAAGGGCGCGGCACCTGATCTATGGAGGGATTCGCGCTTTGCGGGTTTCACAAAGGTCGGGCCAACCCACATGGGACGCATCTTCACCGGTGCCGCAGCGGGAATTCGGGCCTTCATGGCCTTGGCCGCACGGTTCCAGCGTCTCAGAGGAACAACCGGAAGGACATATTTATGGCGGCTCCCGTCGTTACGATTCAGCAGCTCATCGAAGCCGGTGCCCACTTCGGCCACCAGACCCACCGTTGGAACCCGCGCATGAAGCCGTATATCTTCGGCGCGCGCAACGGCATCCACATCCTCGACCTGTCGCAGACCGTGCCGCTCTTCAGCCGCGCTCTGGAGTTCATCTCGGCGACCGTTCAGGCCGGTGGCAAGGTCCTGTTCGTCGGCACCAAGCGTCAGGCCCAGGAGCCCATCGCTGAAGCCGCTCGCGCTGCCGGTCAGCACTTCGTCAACCACCGCTGGCTGGGCGGCATGCTCACCAACTGGAAGACGATCAGCCAGTCGATCAAGCGCCTCAAGACGCTGGAAGAGCGCCTGTCGAGCGCCACTTCGGGTCTGACCAAGAAGGAAATCCTTCAGCTGACCCGCGAGCGCGACAAGCTGGAACTGTCGCTGGGCGGTATCCGCGACATGGGCGGCATCCCCGACGTGATGTTCGTGATCGACGCCAACAAGGAAGAGCTGGCGATCAAGGAAGCCAACGTGCTGGGTATCCCGGTCGTCGCCATCCTCGACTCGAACGTTTCGCCCGAAGGCATCGCTTTCCCGATCCCCGCCAACGATGACGCCTCGCGCGCCATCCGCCTGTATTGCGACGCTGTTGCCGCTGCTGCCACCAAGGGTAACCGCGCTGCTGTGGTCGCTTCGGGCGCGGACATCGGCGCGATGGCCGAGCCGGTTGCCGAAGAAGTGATCGAAGGCTGATAAGCCTTTGGAACGGGGCCTGAAAATGGCTCCGTCACAAAATTGGAACGCGCCGGGTCCATGTGGCCCGGCGCAACTGTATAAAACTCTTGTCTAAGGACTATCGGACATGGCCTTTACTGCCGCCGACGTGAAGAACCTGCGCGAACGCACTGGCGCTGGCATGATGGATTGCCAGAAGGCGCTCAAGGAAGCCAATGGCGACATGGAAGCTGCCGTTGACGCGCTGCGCGCCAAGGGTCTGGCTGCCGCTGCCAAGAAGTCGAGCCGTACGGCTGCCGAAGGTCTGGTGGGTCTGGCGATTGCCGGCACCAAGGGCATCGCGGTCGAAGTGAACTCGGAAACCGACTTCGTCGCCAAGAACGACCAGTTCCAGGACTTCGTGCGCAAGACCACCGAAGTTGCCCTGAACGGCGAGATCACCGACGTCGAAGCGCTCAAGGGCGCTGCCTATCCCGACGGCGGCACGGTTGGCGAAAAGCTGACCAGCAACGTTGCCACCATCGGTGAAAACCAGCAGGTCCGCCGCATCAAGGCCGTTTCGGTTTCCGAGGGCGTGGTCGTGGCTTACATGCACAATGCTGCTGCCCCCAACCTGGGCAAGATCGGCGTGCTGGTCGCTCTGGAAGGCAATGCTCCGGCCGACGTTCTGGAGCCGCTGGGCAAGCAGATCGGCATGCACATTGCCGCCGCTTTCCCGCTGGCCCTGTCGGCTGAAGGTCTCGACGCTTCTCTGATCGAGCGTGAGCGCAAGATCGCCGCTGAAAAGGCCGCTGAATCGGGTAAGCCCGAAGCCGTTCAGGCCAAGATGATCGAAGGCGCCGTGGCCAAGTATGCCAAGGAAAACGCCCTTCTGTCGCAGCTGTTCGTGATGGACGGCAAGACCCCCGTCTCCGACGTTGTTGCCGCTGCCGCCAAGGCTGCCGGCGCCACGATCAAGCTGGTGGACTATGTCCGCTTCCAGCTGGGCGAAGGCATCGAAAAGGAAGAAACCGACTTCGCCGCCGAAGTGGCTGCTGCCGCCGGCCTGAAGTAAGTTTCTTTTCCCTCAGGGAAAGCATGAAGGCTCGTCGGAAACGGCGGGCCTTTTTGTTTGGCCCTTCCGGCTGTTTTCTCTATCGCTGTGTACATTAGTTTTTTCGCGCCCTTGGCACAGGCAGCGCCACGGTATAAGGGCGCTTGCGAAGCATAAGGATAGATCGAAACCATGGCTCAGCCCCAATATAAGCGCGTTTTGCTGAAACTTTCGGGCGAAGTGTTGATGGGAAGCCAGCCTTTCGGCATCGACCCGGAATTCGTGGCCGAAATGGCCGCAGAGGTGAAGGCGGCCAAGGAAAGCGGTCTGGAAATCTGTTTGGTGATCGGCGGTGGCAATATCTTCCGCGGCATGGCGGGCGCCGCCAAGGGCATGGACCGCGCGCAGGCTGACTATATGGGCATGCTGGCCACGGTGATGAATGCGCTGGCGATGCAGAATGCGCTCGAGCAACTGGGCGTGCCCACCCGCGTGCAGAGCGCGATCGAGATGGACAAGGTGTGCGAGCCGGTTATCCGCCGCCGTGCCGAGCGCCATCTGGAAAAGGGCCGCGTGGTGATCTTTGCCGCAGGCGTTGGCGCGCCCTATTTCACGACGGATTCGGGCGCGGCCCTGCGCGCGGCCGAAATGCGTTGCGATGCGCTGTTAAAGGGCACCAGCGTGGACGGCGTCTATAATGCCGATCCCAAGCAGGATCCTGCGGCGAAGCGTTACGATACGATCGACTATGACACTGTTCTGGCCGACAACCTCAAGGTAATGGATGCCAGCGCGGTCGCGCTGTGCCGTGACAACAAGATTCCGATCGTCGTCTTTTCCATCCGCGAACGTGGCAATCTGGCCCGTGTGCTGGCCGGACAGGGCGTTCAGACGATTGTGCAGTAATTCAGGAGAATACCAATGGCTGCTCCCAAATATGACAAGGCTGATCTTGAGCGCCGGATGAAGGGCGCGGTGGAATCGCTGAAGGGCGATCTGTCGGGTCTGCGCACGGGCCGCGCCAATACCGCGCTGCTCGATCCGATCACGGTCGAAATCTATGGCAGCCACATGCCGCTCAACGCCTGCGCCACGGTGGCCGCGCCCGAATCGCGCATGCTGACCGTAACCGTGTGGGATCGTTCGAGCGTGACCCCGGTGGAAAAGGCGATCCGTTCGGCGGGTCTGGGCCTGAACCCGATCACCGATGGCAATACGATCCGTCTGCCGATCCCCGATCTGACCGAGGAACGCCGCAAGGAACTGGCGAAGCTCGCCAGCAAATATGCCGAAGGCGCGCGCATCGCGATCCGCAATGTCCGTCGCGACGGCATGGAGGCGCTCAAGGCCGACGAGAACAAGAAGCTCATCTCGGAAGACGAGCGCAAGCGCTTTGAAACCGAAGTGCAGAAGCTGACCGACGAGGCGATCAAGGGCGCCGACGAAGCCGCCGCGGCCAAGGAAAAGGAAATCCTGGGCAAGTGACCGCTGCGCTGCTTCCTGCTTCTGGCGGGCCCGAACACGGGGTCCGCCATGTGGCCATCATCATGGATGGAAATGGCCGCTGGGCCAAGAAGCGCCATTTGCCCCGCGTGCTGGGGCATCAGCGCGGGGTCGAGGCGGTGCGCCGCCTGATCCGCGGGGTGCGCGGCATGGGGCTGGAGGCGGTGACGCTTTATGCGTTTTCGTCGGAAAACTGGCGCCGCCCGGAACAGGAAGTGTCCGACCTGATGGGGCTGCTCAAGCGCTTTATCATCAGCGACATCGATGAAATCGCGGCCAATGGGGTGCGATTAAAAATCATCGGCGATTACAAGGCCTTGTCGGATGATATTGTCGAATTGCTTGAAGGCGCGATGGCGCGCACGGCAGGCAATCGCGAGCTGACTCTGGCCATCGCGCTCAATTACGGCAGCCAGCAGGAGATCGCCCGCGCGGCAGCGGCAGCGGCGGCCAAGGGCGAGATCACGGCCGAGAGCATTGAGGCCGAGCTCGACACCGCCTGTCTGCCGCCGCTCGATCTGGTGGTACGCACCAGCGGCGAGGTGCGCCTGTCGAACTTCCTGCTGTGGCAGGCGGCCTATGCCGAAATGTGGTTCACCGACGTCCTGTGGCCCGATTTCACGCCTGACCACCTGGCCCACGCGCTTGGCGCCTTTGGTCAGCGGGAGCGTCGTTTTGGCGGCCGCTGAAGGCGAGGGGGCTGCGGCTCCCAAGAAAAACTCCGATCTCAAGGCCCGCACGCTTTCGGCCATCGTGATGGTGGCGGTGGCGGGTGGGGCGCTCTGGTTGGGCGGTTTGCCTTGGATGGTGTTCGTGCTGCTGATCGCCACGGGCGTGCTGTGGGAATGGAGCAAGCTCTCACGCGCGATTGCGGCAAGCTGGTGGGCGCGGTTGATCTGGCTGGTGGCGGGTGTGGCTTATGTCGGGCTGGCAGCCGAGATGCTGATCGTGCTGCGTGCTGAAGATACGGTCTCCGTGATGATTCCGGTGCTGGCGGTGATTGCCACCGATATTGGCGCCTATTTTGCCGGGCGTACCTTTGGCGGGCCAAAGATCGCACCGAAAATCAGCCCCAGCAAGACATGGAGCGGATTGCTCGGCGGTGCGATCGGGGCAAGTCTGGCAGTGGGCGGGGTTCAGGCCTATGCGCTGTGGCGCGCGGCGCGTGAAATGGCCGCCCTGCACCTGACCAGCACGACATCGCCTTTGGCCATCAACTGGTTGGAGGTGGTCGTTGCAGGTGTGCTGGCCGCCATTATCGCCCAGACCGGCGACTTTTTCGAAAGCTGGATGAAGCGCCGCGCGGGCGTGAAGGATTCCGGCCATCTCATTCCGGGCCACGGCGGACTGTTCGACAGGGTTGACGGTTTGCTCGCGGTGCTGTTCGTTGCCGGAATATTCGGCGCAATAGGAAGATTCTAAGTGCGATCAATATCCGTTCTTGGCGCCACCGGTTCGATTGGCGCCTCCACGCTGGATCTGATCCGCCGCAATCGTGGGGATTGGCGGGTTGTCGCGCTGACGGCCAATGGCAATGCGCAGGCGCTGGCCGCGCTGGCGCGTGAGTTTGAGGCCGAGGTGGCGGTCTGCGCCGATGCCGCTGCGCTTCCTGCATTGCGTGAGGCTTTGGCGGGAAGCGGCATTGAGGCGATGGCGGGGGCGGAGGCTCTGGTCGATGCGGCGCGGCGTCCGGCCGATATCGTGATGGCCTCGATTGTCGGTTGCGCCGGATTGGCCCCGACGATGGCCGCCATCGAGCAGGGCCGCACTGTGGCGCTGGCCAATAAGGAAGCGCTGGTTTCGGCGGGCGAGTTGATGATCGCGGCGGTGGCGCGGCATGGCACCACGCTGTTGCCGGTCGATTCCGAGCATAATGCGATCTTTCAATGCCTGTCGGGCAATAAGGTCGATCATGTCCGCTGGATCACGTTGACGGCCAGCGGCGGCCCGTTCCGCGACTGGAGCCTTGAGCAATTGCAGAGCGCCACCCCGGCGCAGGCGATCAAGCATCCCAACTGGAGCATGGGCGCCAAGATCAGCGTCGATTCGGCCAGCATGATGAACAAGGGTCTCGAATTTATCGAGGCCTATCATCTGTTTCCCGTGGGTCTGGACCGGCTGCGCATCATCGTGCATCCCCAATCGATCATTCATTCGATGGTCGAATATCACGATGGCTCGACGCTGGCCCAATTGGGGCCGTCCGACATGCGCGTGCCGATCGCCTCGTGCCTCGCCTGGCTGGAGCGGATGGAGACGCCGCTCTCGAGCCAGCTTGATCTGGCCGCGATTGGCGAATTGACCTTCCGCGCGCCCGATGAGGTGCGTTTCCCCGCCACGAAACTGGCGCGGCAGGCGGCTCATGCGGGTGGCGGCATTCCGGCGGTGCTGAATGCGGCCAATGAGGTGGCGGTCGATGCCTTCCTCAACGGGCGGATCGGTTTTACCCGCATTCCGGCGATGGTCGAGGATGTGCTCAATGCCTATGCGCCGCCCCCTCCGGCTGCTATTGACGAGGTGCATGAGGTGGATGCGCAGGCCCGCCGCCGCGCCGCCGCTTTGCTGGAGATGGCCTGAACCATGGCGCAGCCGACGATCTTGATGACGATTCTTGCCTTTGCCCTGATGCTGGGGCCGCTGGTGCTGGTGCATGAGCTGGGCCACTATCTGGTGGGCCGCTGGTGCGGGGTGAGGGTGGTGGCCTTTTCGATCGGGTTTGGCCGGGAAATCGCGGGTTGGACCGACCGGCGCGGTACGCGCTGGAAGCTCTCGATGCTGCCGCTGGGCGGCTATGTCCAGTTTGCGGGCGATATGAACCCGGCCTCGGCGGGGGTGGACAAGATCCCGCTCGACATCAAGGAGCGCGAGGGCTGGTTCCATTTCAAGCCGCTGTGGCAGCGTTTCCTGATCGTGCTGGCGGGGCCGGCGACCAATCTGATCGTGGCCGTGCTGGTGTTTGCCGCTTTCAATATGGCCTATGGGCGTTTGACGGTGCCGCCTGTGGTGGGGCGCTTTAGCGAGAATTCGGCCGCGCAGGCGGCGGGCGTTCAGTTGGGCGACCGGATCGTGGCCATTGATGGCAAGGCGATTGCGGGGTTTGAGCAGATTCCCGATGCCGTAAAGCCCTTTCCGGGCGAAACCGTGCAATTGCAGGTCGAACGTTCGGGCCATCGCCTGACGATCCCGGTCACGCTGGCCGCCGAAATGATGAAGGATGGGCTGGGCAACAGCGCGCGGATCGGGCGGCTGGGCGTGGGGCGGCCTTTGGGCGATACGGAAGTGACCCATATCCGGATGGGCGTGGTCGAATCCTTTGTGACAGCGGGCGACCAGTCGCTGCATCTGATGGGGCTGATCGCCACGGGCCTGAAACAGATCGTGACCGGCCAGCGCAGCGTGCGCGAGATGAGCGGGCCGATTAAAATGGCGCAATATTCGGGCCAGACCCTGCAATCGGGCTGGTTGCCGTTTGTGTACTTTGCGGCTTTCATTTCAATTAATTTGGCATTCATCAATCTGCTGCCAATCCCGGCGCTGGATGGTGGACATCTGGCATTTTACGTGGCCGAAGCGGTGCGGCGCAAACCCTTGGATGCAAAGAGCCAGGAATGGGCCTTTCGCACCGGGATTGCCTTTGTGCTGGCGTTGATGGTGTTCGTCACCATCAACGATCTGGTGCCGGCGGATCTGTTCGGCCTTTGACGGGGCGGTTTTGCCCGGCCCGCATCGCCGGATGGCGCAAGATGCCTTGAAAGCTGGGCCCGCATCGGGCAGAGGGCGCATGACGCGCAAAAGGGATGCTGTTTCGGCCGGTTCGTCCGGCGCATGAAACGGGCAAACACGGGGACCGTGCAGCTGGCCGCCTGATGGGGGTCGATTGTCGGGGGCGCATTGACCGATCGGGTGACCGACGGTTGCTAAGGATGGGAAGTACCGTGTCGAAGATGGATCGGAATATGGCTTTCGGGCAGGCAAATACGGATAAGATGACGCGCCTGGGCCAGATCGGCATGGCCTTGCTGGGCACGACGATCCTGGCGGGCGTGCCCCAGATGGCCGTTGCGGCCGAACGTCCGGCGCAAAAGTCCGCCCCTGCGGCCACGGCTGCTGCTCCGGCGACCAAGCCTGCGGCAACCCCGGCGATTGCTGCCCAGCCGGTGGCCACGGTTGCAGCCGAGCCGATCCTGTCGCTGACGGTCGAAGGCGCGCAGCGTCTCGAGCCCGATACGGTCCTGTCCTATATCCAGATGCGCGCGGGCCAGCCCTACAGCGAGGCCGCCGCCGACCAGGCGCTCAAGGATCTTTACGCCACCGAACTGTTTGCCGACGTGTCGGTGCGCAATGATGGCGGCCGCGTGGTGATTACGGTCAAGGAAAACCCGGTCATCAACCGCATCGTGCTTGAGGGCAACAAGCACCTGAAAGAAGACAAGATCAACCCGGAAATCAAGCTGGCCCCGCGCCAGATCTTTACCCGGTCCAAGGTCCGCGCCGACGTGTCGCGCATCATCGAGCTCTACAAGCGTCAGGGCCGTTTCGCCGCGACGGTGGAACCCAAGATGGTGCGGCTGGACCAGAACCGTGTCGATATCGTCTTTGAAATCAACGAAGGGCCCAAGTCCAAGGTCCGCCAGATCAACGTGATCGGCAATGAGCATTTCAGCCTCAAGGAAATTGAGGCCGCGATGATCACCAAGACCGCGCGCCCGCTGCATATTTTCCGTTCGAACACGTCCTATGACCCGGACAAGCTGGCCTATGACCAGCAGAAGCTGCGCCAGTTCTACTTGACGCAGGGCTATGCCGATTTCCGCGTGGTTTCCGCCGTGGCCGAGCTGACGCCGGACAAGCGCGACTTTATCATCACCTATGTGGTCGAAGAAGGGCAGCGCTATAAGTTCGGCGATGTGAAGGTGGAAAGCCAGTTGCGCGATTTCGACGGCGCGCAATTGGCCAAGCAATTGCCGATGAAAAAGGGCCAGTGGTACAACGCCAAGCTGGTCGAAGACACGATCGACAAGATGAACGAGACGGTTGGTGTGTTCGGCTATGCCTTTGCCGACGCGCGCCCCGATTATCAGCGCGACCCCAAGAACCTGGAAATGGGCGTCACCTTCAACCTTCAGGAAGCGCCGCGCGTGTATGTCGAGCGGATCGACGTGAACGGCAACACGCTGACGCAGGACAAGGTGGTGCGCCGCGAATTCCGTCTGGCCGAGGGCGACGCGTTCAACTCGGTGCAGGTGAAGCGTTCGACCAACCGCATCAAGAGCCTCGGCTATTTCCAGGAAAAGTTCGAGGTCAAGCAGGTCAACGGATCGGCGCGCGACCGCATCATTCTGGAAGCCAACGTCGAGGAGAAGCCGACCGGCGAACTGCAGCTTTCAGCCGGTTATTCCAGCCTTGAAAGCTTCATTTTCCAGGCTTCGATCCGCCAGAACAACTTCCGCGGGCGCGGTCAGACGATCGGCCTGTCGGGCTCGGTCTCGCGCTATTCGAAGAGCCTCGTGCTGTCGTTTACCGAGCCTTATCTGATGGACAAGAATGTCTCGATGGGCATCGACATCTATCGGCGCGATTATAACAACTACAATTATTACAGCTCGAACTCGAATTCGCTGTATCGCAATTCGACCACCGGTTTTCAGGCCCGCCTTGGCTTCCCGGTGACCGAATTCATGTCGTTGGTGGGGCGTTATACGCTCAACTATGACAATGTGTCGTTGGACAAGACGCAATTCTACACGCAGAATACGGCCGGCGTTCTGGCTTGTAATCCGCTGCTGGCGGGCCGCTATCTGTGCGACGCGGAAGGCAAGCGTTTGTCCTCGATCGTCGGCGCCTCGCTGATCTATGACAATCTGGACAATCGCGTGCGTCCTACGCGCGGCCGCTCCGGCTCGCTGGGCGTCGATTTCGCCGGGTTGGGCGGCGATGTGCGCTATGCGCGTATCCGCGCCAATGCCTCGCAGTTCTACCCGCTGGGCAAGGGCTTCATCTTCTCGCTGAAGGGCGAGGCCGGGGCGATCAAGGCGCTGAGCAGCCGCCACATTGACGGCGTGGACGACGTGTTCCTGACCGACCGCTTCTATCTGGGCGAACCGCAGATGCGCGGTTTCGACATTCGCGGCATCGGTCCGCGCGTGGTGCGCAAGCCCTATACCACCGACAGCACGGGCACCTATGTCCTGACCACGGACAAGAATTCCTGGACGCAGGATTCGGTGGGCGGCAAATATTATTATCTGTTCCACGCCGAAGTGGAAATTCCGCTGGGTTCGGGCGCCAAGGAAATGGGCATCCGCCCCTCGATCTTCCTGGATGCCGGCGCGGTCTGGGGCATCACCAAGCCCAATCTGCAGGATTCGACCGCGATTTGCGGCTATGTGGGCTGCTCGATCTTTGTGCCCTCGCGCGATTCCAGCGGCAACGCGCTTTATTCCCAAACCAACACCGACGGCAGCGTGGTCACGACCACCAGCAAGACCAACACTGCAACAGGTGCGGCCAATACCGCGATCGGCAGCAACATCAGCCCGTTCAAGGAATTCTATTACGGCGACAGCCCGCGTCCGCGTATCGCGATCGGCGTTGGCTTTAACTGGAATTCGCCCTTTGGCCCGTTCCGCATCGATATTGCCAAGTCGCTGCTGCACGAAGTGGGCGACGATACCAAGACCTTCCAATTTAACGTGGGAACCCAGTTCTGATGAAAACTTTTGCCAAGATTATCGCTCTGGCCGCGCTGGCTGGTATTTCGCAGGCTGCTCTGGCCGCTCCGGCTGCCAAGCCCGCCGCTGCCGCTCCGGCAGCGACCGCTTCGGCCGGCGTCAACGGCGTGGCGGTTGCCAACCTCGACGCGGTCGTCGCCAATTCGCTGGCCTTCAAGAAGGCGCAGGCGGACCGCGAAGTGACCTACAAGGCGCAGCTTGACGCCGCCAAGGCCAAGGAAGCCGCGCTCAACGCCCAGATCAAGCCGATCGTGGACAAGTTCCAGAAGGATCGCGCCGCGCCGGGCGCCAATGTGAACGCTCTGGCGGCCGCGGCCCAGCAGCAGGTTCAGCAGATCCAGGAACAGGGCAAGGCCGAGATCGAAAAGATCGTCGAACCGGTTCGCCTGTCGGACGCCTATGTGCTTGAGCAGATCATGGACAAGCGCGCCGCCGCCGTTCAGACCGCGATGAGCAAGGCGGGTGTCACGCTGCTGCTCAACCCCGAAGCCATTCTGGCCGCGACCAATGCCTATAACCTCAATCAGCAGATCCTGACCGAGCTGAACACGGCTCTGCCCACCGTTCAGATCGTGCCGCCCGCCGGTTGGCAGCCGCGCGAAGCGCGTGAAGCTGCCGCTCAACAGCAGCAGCAGGCTCCGGCCAACGAGAGCCGCTGAGAAGAGACGAGGGGGATAGGATGAGCGACGATACTGCCGCAGCCGCGGCGCCGCTGACATATGATATTCGCAAGGTTCTGGCGGCGCTGCCTCATCGTTACCCCTTGCTTCTGGTGGATCGGGTTGCCGCGCTGAACATCGGCGAGGACATCCATGCGGTGAAGGCCGTCTCTTTCAACGAGGCGTTCTTTCAGGGCCATTTTCCCGGCCGCCCGATCATGCCCGGCGTGCTTCAGATCGAGGCGCTGGCGCAGGCGGCGGCCATTCTGGCCATTGAAACTCTGGAACTGGCCGGCAGCAACAAGCTGGTCTATTTCATGAGCATCGAGGACGCCAAGTTTCGCGCTCCGGTCGAGCCGGGCGTGCTGCTCGATCTCAAGGTGGGCTTTATCCAGAAGCGCGCGCGTGTGTGCAAATTCTGGGGCAAGGCCGAGATTGACGGCAAGGTGACCTGTGAGGTCAACTTTACCGCGATGATCGCCGACCCGCCCAAGGATTGATTCAACTGGACAAGCAGGCGGCGCGCGGCTATGCGCGCCGCTTCTCATTCAGGCCGGTCGGAACCGGTCGTTTTTTGTGAAAGCGAATGCCATGGCCAAGGCTAACATCCATCCCGATTATCACTTCATCACCGTGCAGATGACCGACGGCACGACCTTCCAGACCCGCTCGACCTGGGGCAAGGAAGGCGACACGCTGGCGCTGGACATCGACCCGACCTCGCACCCGGCATGGACCGGCGGCAACGCCCGTCTGCTGGATCAGGGCGGCCGCGTGGCGCAGTTCAACAAGCGCTTTGGCGGGCTTTCGCTCACCAAGAAGTAAGCGTTTTATGGGGCGCGGCGGGCCTGCACCGGCCTGTCGCGCGCCTGCTCTGCCTTGGGGTATGAGCGAAATGGGCGGTGTGGGAAAAATTTTCACGGAAAAGTGAAAATAACTCTTTCCATCTTCGCCAAGCTGGTGCAAAGGGCCGCTCCCGGCAGGGACGGCGCGGTTGAAAAACCCCGCAAAAATTGTGTGGCGATTATAGCTCAGTTGGTTAGAGCGCCGGTTTGTGGTACCGGAGGTCGTGGGTTCGAGCCCCATTAATCGCCCCATTTTTATAAGCAGCAGCGGCCTTTGCAGGCCGCTTTTTTATTGCCCTTTCTGCTTTTTGCCGCCGTTCCTATACGCGTAAAAACCATGGTGCTGGCCCCATGGCCCCCTTGCCGCGCGCGATGCGGCCTGCCAAAGCAAGGACGCGCGCCGAAAGGGTCGGCGCTTTTGCGGTTATTGATCGGTCATGCACGGTTTTGCCAATCCCGCCCGTTTCCTGCGTATTGCCCGCTGGGCCACGCCGCTGTGCCTGTTGCTGGGCTTTGCGCTGGCTGCGGGGGCCTTGGTGTGGGGCGTGTTCTTTGCCCCCGCCGATGCGCTTCAGGGCGATACGGTGCGAATCGTTTACCTGCATGTGCCCACCGCCTGGCTGGGTATGGGCGGGTGGAGCGCGATTGCGATTGCCAGCTTTACCGAAATCGTCTGGCGCCATCCGCTGGCCGGGATTGCCGCGCGGGCGGTGGCGCTGCCCGGCGCGGTGTTTACCGCGCTGTGCCTGATCACCGGTTCGATCTGGGGCCGTCCGGCATGGGGCACATGGTGGGTGTGGGATGGTCGGCTGACCTCGATGCTGGTGCTGCTGTTCCTTTATTTCGGCTATATGGCGCTCGACGCCGCCGCGCGCGGCAGCCAGCAGGCCGGGCAAGGGCAGAGCCGCATCACCGCCATTTTCGGCCTTGTGGGGGCGGTTAACATCCCGGTGATCCATTATTCGGTCACCTGGTGGAACAGCCTGCATCAGCCGCCCAGTATCACGATGGGCAAGTCGGCCATGGCGGCCGATTTCCTTGTGCCGCTGCTGATCGCCACCTTGGGCTTTTCGCTGATTTTTGGCGGCATAGTGATGGCGCGGATGCGCACCATTCTGGCCGATGAACAGGCAGAGGCGCGTTTGCGCCGCAAAGCCATGCGGGCGCAGGTCCCGGTCGCCGGGGAGGCTTGGTAATGACCGAGACATTTGACCAATGGCAATTCGTGATCGCCGCCTATGCATTAGGGGGCGCGACAACATTGGGTCTGGCGGTCTATAGCTGGCTGGCAATGCGCCGGGCCGAGGCACGCCGCGACAAGGTACGCGAGGGTTAAATGGCGGTTCGGGCCAAACATCAACGTCTGGTTTTGCTGGGCATCGCGCTGGTGGCGCTGATCGGGGCGGGTTTGCTGGCGACATGGGCGCTGCGCAGCCAGGCCAGCTATTTCTATGTGCCCGCCGATATGGCCGCCAATCCGCCGGAAGCGGATCGGGCCGTGCGTCTGGGCGGCATGGTCGAGCGCGGCAGTATGAAGAATGCGCCCGATGGCGTCACGGTCAATTTCATCGTCACCGACGGCAAGGCGCGCATTCCGGTGCGCTTCGCAGGGATCCGTCCCGCCCTGTTCGTCGAGGGCAGCGGCGTTGTGGCAGAGGGCAAGCTGGGGCGCGACGGGACCTTCGTGGCCGACAATCTGCTGGCCAAGCACGATGAGAAATACGTGCCGCGCGAGATGAAAGATATGCAGCAGGCCCGCAAAGCCATCGAAAACACCAAGTGAGGATTTCCCCCCGTGCTTCCTGAAATCGGTTTGGGCCTGTTGTGGCTGGCGGCGGCTTTGGCCGGCCTGCAATTGCTGGCGGGCGGCCTGTCGCTGACGGCCAATGGCAAGGGGATGGCGGGCATCGTGCGCCCGGTGGCCATGGTGCAGGGGGTGCTGGCCGCCGCCGCGCTGGGTATCCTGATCTGGCTGTTTGTGCAGACCGATCTGTCGGTCAAGCTGGTGGCGGAAAACAGCCATTCGGCCAAGCCGTTGATGTTCAAGATCGCGGGCACTTGGGGCAATCACGAGGGCTCGATGCTGCTCTGGGTGACGGTGATGGGGCTGGGCGGGGCGTTCGTCGCCGCGGTTGAGCGCCGCCTGCCCGAGCCTACGATGATGGCGACGCTGGCCGGACAGGCCTTTGTCAGCCTTGGCTTCTATGCCTTCCTGCTGTTTGCCTCCAATCCCTTTGCCCGGCTCTATCCGGCGCCCGAGGATGGCAATGGGCTTAACCCGCTGCTTCAGGACCCCGGCCTCGCGTTTCATCCGCCCACGCTTTATCTGGGCTATGTCGGGCTTTCGATCGCTTTCTCCTTTGCCATTGGCGCGCTGATCACGCGTCAGGTCGGGCCGGATTTCGCCCGTGCGATGCGGCCTTGGGTGCTGGGCGCGTGGATATTCCTGACCGTGGGCATCACGGCGGGCAGCTATTGGGCCTATTACGTGCTGGGCTGGGGCGGCTGGTGGTTCTGGGACCCGGTTGAGAATGCCTCGCTGATGCCGTGGCTGGCGGCGACCGCTTTGCTGCACAGCGCCTCTGTGCTGGCCGCGCGCAATGCGCTGCGGGCGTGGACGGTGATGCTGGGCGTGGTGGCGTTCTCGATGTCGATGGTCGGCACCTTCCTTGTGCGCTCGGGCATTCTGACCTCGGTTCACGCGTTTGCGGTCGATCCGCGCCGGGGAGGTTTTATCCTCGCGCTGCTGGCGATCTATATCGGCGGGGCCCTGCTGCTCTTCGCCCTGCGCGCCGCCACCGTGACCGAGGGTGAGCGTTTTGCCATCACCAGCCGCGAGGGCGCGCTGGTGTTCAACAATGTCATGCTCTCCTCGATCCTTGGCATCACGCTGATCGGCACGCTCTATCCGCTGTTCACGGAGGCGATGGGGACCAAGGTTTCGGTTGGCCCGCCCTATTTCACGCCGGTTTCGGCGATGTTTGCGGTGCCGATGTTTGTCGTGCTGATCTTTGGGCCGATGCTGCGCTGGCGGCGGGACAAGTTCTCGCGCATCTCGCCGCTGCTGGCGCTGCCTTTGGTGGTGGCGATTGCGGCGGGAGGCTGGGCCTTTGCGGTGGGCGTGCGCCATGTGCTGCCGCTGCTGGGGCTGGCGCTTGGTCCTTCGTTGGTCGTGGCTTCCTTCCTGCCGCTGCGGGGCCGTTCGGTGCTGCGCGCGCCGCTCAGCCTGTGGGGCATGGTGATTGCCCATGCCGGGATCGGCGTGGCCCTGTTCGGCATGGCCTCGGACAGCGCCTTTACGGTCGAAAAGCTCGTCGCCGCCAAGGTGGGTGAAGTCAATCAGGTTGGCCCGTGGAGCATCCGCCTGGCCGAGGTGGCGCCCATTGCCGGGCCGAACTGGACGGCGATGGAAGGCGTTTTGAAGGCGCGCTATGATAGCGGGCCCGAGGTGACGCTGCGCCCGCAATCGCGCACTTTCTGGGCGCCGCTGCAGACCAATGCGGTTTCGGCGCTGAAGGGCCGCTGGAATGGTCAGCTTTACACGGTGCTGGGCGATGAAACCCTGTCGGACAAGGGCGAGAGCCGCTGGCAATTGCGCCTCTGGTGGAAGCCCTATGTGCCGCTGATCTGGATCGGCGGCTTGTTGGTGGCGCTGGGCGGCGGTCTGGCTTTGCTCAGCCGCGTGGCGCAGGATCTGAAGCGCCGCGTGGCGCGGGCCAAGGGCGGAAACCGGCGCGATGAAGTGGCGGCTTTGGCCCAAGGAGATACGGCCCAAGGAGATGCGGCCAAGGGAGATGCGGCATGAGCAAGGACAGTCCCGCCAAGGCCCCGCGCTGGGCGCTGTGGTTGCCTTTGGTGCTGTTTGCCGGTTTCGTGGCGCTGGTGGTGGTCGGGCTGGTCAAGCCCAAGAACACCGATATCGCCAGCCAGATGGTGGGCAAGCCTTTGCCCGCCTTCACCCTGCGCGCGGCGGCCGATGAGCGGCCCGGTCTGGCCACGGCTGATTTTCAGACCGGCAAGCCGCAATTGCTGAACATCTTTGCCAGTTGGTGCATCCCATGCCGCGCCGAGGCGCCGGTGCTGGAGGAATTGCGCCGTCAGGGCGTGACGATCAACGCCATCGCCATCCGCGATCACAAGGCCGATCTGGCGGCGTTTCTGGGGCAATATGGCAATCCCTATGCCCGGATCGGCGCGGATGACGTGTCCGCAGTGCAGCTGGCTATCGGGTCAAGCGGGGTGCCGGAAACCTTTGTCATCGATGGCAAGGGCGTGATCCGTTACCAGCATATCGGCGATATCCGCCCCGAACAGATCCCCGACATCATCCGTCTGCTCAAGGAGGCGCAGTGATGATCCGCGCGTTCTTTGCTGCTTTGGTGCTGATGTTCGCGGCTCCCGCATGGGCCGACGATTCGATGCCGCCAGCGCCCTGGGCCTATCGCCAATTGCCCGACCCGGCGCAGGAGGCCAAGGCCAAGGCGTTGATGGAAACGCTGCGCTGTCTGGTTTGCCAGAGCCAGTCGATTGCCGATTCGGATGCCTCGATCGCGGGCGATATGCGTTCGCAGGTACGCGAGCGCATCGCGGCGGGCGAGGACCCTGAGGCGATTCGCGCGTGGCTGATTCAGCGCTATGGCGATTACGTCAGCTATGAGCCGCGCGTCAGCGCCGCGACATGGCCGTTGTTTGCCGCGCCTCTGCTGCTGGTGGCGCTCGCGGCGTTTTTGCTCCGCAAAAGATTTACCGGCGGGCAGGAGAATGAGGCATGACCTGGGTGGTGTTGATCGCGCTGGTGGTGCTGGTGCTGGCGGTTTTGCTCATGTTGATGCGTGGGCGGCGTGAGGGCTGGGAGGCGGTGGCCGCCGCGCTGATGGTGGGCCTTGCCGGTTACGCGCTGCAGGGACAGCCGACGATGCCCTCGGCCATGAAGGCGCCGAGCAACCCGGCGGCCGGCAATGGCAAGGCCTTGGTTGAGGAGCGGCAGAAGCTGTCGGGCGTGGACCCGACCAAAAACCGCTGGGTCGTGCCGGGCGATGCGCTGGCGATGCATGGCCAATATGCCGAGGCGGCAACGGTTTTGCGCGGGGCGGTCGAGGCCGATCCGAAGAATGGCGATGCGTGGCTGGCGATTGCCAATGCGCTGGTCAGCCATGCCGAGGGCAATCTCTCCCCGGCCGCGCTCTATGCCTTCCGTCAGGCGCAGAATGCCGATCCCAAGGCGCCCGGGCCGTCCTTCTTCCTCGGGCTGGCGATGGCGCGGGCGGGGCGTTTTGATGAAACGCGCAGCCTTTGGGCCGATCTGGTGGCCAAGGCGCCTGCCGATGCTCCGTGGCGCGATGATATTGCCATGCGTTTGAAGCGCTTGGACGAATTGATGGCTATGCTGCGCCAGCGCGCGCAGGCCGAGGCCGCCGCCCCGCAAGGCGCGCCGATGGCGGCTCCCATGGCCGCTCCTATGGCCGCACCGCAATAAGCGATCAGGCAGCGCGGCGGGGATGCAAACGGCTGTTGCCGGGGCATTGCCGCGCTGCTAATCGCCGGGCCTTGCCGCTTTTCGCGGCGACTCAGGGGCATAGGCATGATGCAGCCAGTGGCGCAGCCGGGCGAGACCGATAAGGTCGAACACTCTTCCAATCATCACGGATCGCATGGCAGCCTGCCCAAGCTGGCGCTGGGGGCGATGGGCGTGGTGTTTGGCGATATCGGCACCAGCCCGCTTTACGCGATGCGCGACACTTTTGCCGGTCATCACCGCCTGCCTCTCGATCAATTGCATATTTACGGCATCATCAGCTTGATGTTCTGGTCGATGATGGTGATTGTGACGCTGAAATATGTCTCGATCATCATGCGCGCGGACAACCGGGGCGAGGGCGGTTCGCTGGCCCTGCTGGCTTTGGTCAACCAGCATATTTCGGGCAAGCGCTGGTCGGCGGGCATCGTGCTGCTGGGCGTGTTTGCCACCTCGCTGTTTTATGGCGATTCGATGATTACGCCCGCCGTTTCGGTAATGGGCGCGATCGAGGGTCTGGCCGTTTACGAACCGGGGATGCATGGCGCGGTCGTGCCGATGGTGGTGGTGATCCTGATCGGCCTGTTCCTGATCCAGAGCCGGGGCACGGCCAAGGTTGCGGCCTTTTTCGGCCCGGTCATGCTGGTCTATTTCGCGGTGATCGCGGTCTTGGGCGTGATGAGCATTCTGGAGCATCCCGGCGTGATGGCCGCGCTTTCCCCCCATTTTGCCGCCGCGATGTTCGTGGCCGATCCGATGCGCGGGTTTCTGGCGATGGGTTCGGCGGTGCTGGCTGTGACGGGCGCCGAGGCGCTTTATGCCGATATGGGCCATTTTGGGCGCCCGCCGATTCGCCTGTCGTGGCTGGCCATCGTGCTGCCCTCGCTGGTGCTCAATTATCTGGGGCAGGCATCGCTGCTGGTGCGCGTGGGCGCGCCTGCTCTGGCCAGCCCGTTCTATTTCCTCGCGCCCGAATGGTTCCAATGGCCCTTGCTGGGTCTGGCCAGTCTGGCCGCGATCATTGCGTCGCAGGCGGTCATCACCGGGGCTTTTTCGGTCACGCAGCAGGCGATCCAGCTGGGCTTTATCCCGCGCATGTCGATCAAATACACCAGCGTGAATGCCGGGCAGATCTATATTCCCGTCATCAACTGGGCGCTGATGATCGCGGTGATCTTGCTGGTGTTTGTGTTCAAGGAAAGCTCGAACCTGACGGCGGCCTATGGCATCGCGGTGACGGGCGCGATGATGATCGACAATTTCCTGCTGGCGGTGATGCTGTTCGTGGTCTGGAAATGGGCCAAGTGGCTGGCGATCCCTCTGCTGGTGGTGTTTACCCTGCTCGATTTCGGCTATCTCTCGGCCAATCTGACGAAGATCCCGGATGGCGGCTGGGTGCCGCTGGTGATGGGGCTGGCGATTTTTACCCTGCTGACCACATGGTCCAAGGGACGCGCGCTGATGCGGGCCAGCATGGCCGAGGGCACGATCCCCTTCGAGGTCTTTGCCAAGAGTGCCCATTCCAGCGCCCAGCGCGTGGCGGGCACGGCGATTTTCATGTCGTCGACGCGGGGCGGGGTGCCTTCGGCGCTGCTGCATAATATCAAGCATAACAAGGTTCTGCATGAGCGCGTGGTTGTGTTGACCATCGCCATTCAGGACGTGCCGGTGCTGGAGGATGGCGAGCGGATCGAGATGAAGAATTTCGGTCAGGGCTTCTATAAAATGGCGATCAAGTTCGGCTTCCTTGAGGATACCGATGTGCCCTCCGCGCTTAAAGGCGTGACGCTGGACGGCGAACCGATCGACATGATGAAGACCAGCTTCTTCCTCTCGCGCCAGACTTTGATCGCTTCGTCCAAGCCGGGCATGGCGATCTGGCGCGAAAAGCTGTTTGCGTGGATGATGCGCAATGCGGCCTCCGCGATGGAATTCTTCCGCCTGCCCGTCAACCGCGTGGTCGAGCTGGGCAGCCAGGTCGAGATCTAAATAAAGGGGCGGGAAGGGGAAACTTTCCCGTCCTACAGAATTTTTCGTTCTGCACGGTGGCCGATCCGCGCTTTGATGCCCATATCACAGATCAAGCCCCGGGCCGGGGATTCGCGATAACACAGGAGAAAGTCATGGCCTTCACTCTTCCCGAACTGCCCTATGCCAAGGATGCCTTTGGCACGGTCCTCTCGGCCGAAACCTTTGATTATCACCATGGCAAGCACCACAATGCCTATGTCACGCAGGCCAACGACCAGATCAAGGGCACCGATCTGGAAGGCAAGAGCCTGCTCGAAGTGATCGCGGCCGCCAAGGCTGCGGGCAACAAGAAGCTGTTCAACGCTTCGGCCCAGATCTGGAACCACACCTTCTACTGGCTGGGCCTGAGCCCGGAAAAGACCGCTCCCAGCGCTGAACTGCTGGCCAAGATCGATGCCGATCTGGGCGGGCTGGACGCGTTCAAGGCCGCGATCAAGGCGGAAAGCGCCGGCCACTTCGCCAGCGGCTGGGGCTGGCTGGTGCTCGAAGACGGCAAGCTGAAGGTGACGAGCTATCACGATGCCGACACCCCGGTGGCCTATGAAGGCGTCAAGCCGCTCTTCACGCTCGACGTCTGGGAACACGCCTATTACGTCGACTATCGCAATCTGCGTCCCAGCTATCTCGACGCGCTGCTCGACCATGTGAACTGGGCGTTTGTCGAAGCCAACCTCGACGGTGAAGGCGCTTCGCGCGCGGATCAGCAGGGTTAATCACTTCGCTTCGCGATGGATTTTTGCAGGGGGACTTGTCCCCCTGCACCCCATTACTGATTTTGGAGTGGTCCTGAAGCCTCGCGCTTTGGGGCCATTTTCATAAAAAGGCCTGCGGCGCCTTCAACCAGCGCCGCAGGCCTTTTAATTTTCAATGCCGCGTCCGACACCTAACGCCGAACCCTTGGCGCCACGCAGACATTAACGGGAGCGCGAGGGACGAGTCCCTCGCATTCAATCCTCTCTGGAATCCTCTTCCGCCCCCAGCCCATGCTTCAACAGCATCGGCATCTGGGCAAAGGTGAAGAGGAAGGAGAGCGGCATGAACAGCCAGATCTTCATCGCCAGCCATGTGTCAAAATTGTGATTCGCCTGATTGTAGAAATGGCGCAGCCCCTCATTCAGCACGGCGAGGAAGAGGAAGAACCAGCCCCAGTTGCGCGACAGCTTCATCCATCCTTCGTCGGAGAGGCCCGCAAAGGCATCCTCCAGCAGGATCTTGAGCAGCGCATGCCCGCGCATCAGCCCGATCAGCAAGGCCAGCCCGCTGGCGACATAGATCGCGGTCGGCTTGATCTGCACCCATGTGGCGTCATGCAGCAGCACCGTCAGCCCGCCGAAGAACACGACGAGGCCCGAGGAGAGCCACAACATTGGCGCGATCCGTCCTAGCCGCCATTTCGATACGATCAGCGCGACCAGCGTGGCGCCGATAAACACCACGGTGCTCTTGGTGATGGCCACGACATCGCCGATCCCCGCCTCGCTGCCCGCCGGACGCCACGCGCGATAGGCGAGGAAAAAGGCCAGCATCGGCCCATAATCGATAAGGATATTGAGCCAGCCCGACTTCTTCTTCGTCGCGCTCATGCCGCAACCCCGGCGATCACACGGGCCACAAGGTCCGGGTCGAAGGGGCGCAGGTCGTCGATGGTTTCGCCAACGCCAATGGCATGGATCGGCAGGCCATATTGCTCGGCCGCCGCCACCAGAACGCCGCCGCGTGCGGTGCCGTCCAGCTTGGTCATCACCAGCCCGGTCACGCCCGCCACCTCGCGGAAGACCTCGATCTGGGCCAAGGCGTTCTGACCATTGGTGGCATCCAGCACCAGCACCACGTCATGCGGCGCGGCCGGGTTCAACCGGCCCAGAACGCGGCGGATCTTGGCCAGTTCGTCCATCAGCTCGCGCTTGTTCTGCAACCGGCCTGCGGTGTCGACGATCAGCGCATCGGTGCCCTTGTCGGTCGCGGCCTTGACCGCGTCGAACACCACGCTGGCCGGATCGCCGCCCTCGGGGCCTTTGACGATGGGCACGCCCAGACGATCCGCCCAGACGCCCAACTGCCCGATGGCCGCCGCGCGGAACGTGTCGCCCGCCGCCAGCATCACCGCGTAATCCTGCTCCTGAAACAGATGGGCCAGCTTGGCGATGGTCGTGGTTTTGCCGCTGCCATTGACGCCGATGACCAGCACGACATGTGGGCGCGGAAAGGCGGTGACATCCAGCGGCTTGGCCACCGGGCGCAGGATGGCGGCGATTTCCTGGGCCACGGCCTCGCGGATCGCGGTTTCATCGACGCCATTTTCAAACCGCGTGGCGGCCAGACGCTCGCGGATGCGGGCGGCCGCGCGCGGGCCGAGGTCGGACAGGATCAGCGCATCTTCCAGATCGTCGAGCTGATCCTCGGACAGGCGCGAAGCCCCGCCCAGCAGACCGGCGATATTGCCCGTCAGGCGGTCGGTCGTCTTGGCAAAACCGCCCAGCAAACGGTCGGACCAGCTATCGGCACTCATGCCAGCATTCCTTCAAGCAAAAATGTGGGTGTGATGGTGATGATGGCCCCGCGCCGTGCGCCCGCAGGCGCGCGAATGGAGGCGAAATTTTCCGCATGGCCTGTGCCGTCGCGTTCGACCAGAACCGTCTGGGGGCGCCCGATCAGGCTTTCCTGCCATGCCTGCCGCTGGGCCGCCACGGCTGTGCGCAGGGCGGCGGCGCGCTCCTGCACCACCTCGCGCTCCACCTGCGGCATACGCGCGGCGGGCGTGCCGGGGCGGGGGGAATAGGGGAAGATATGGCCATGGACGATGGCAAGTTCGACAATGATCGACAGGTTCGCCTGATGGGCGGCCTCATCCTCGGTGGGGAAACCGGCGATGATATCGGCGCCGATGGCCATGTCGGGGCGCAGGGCCTTCAACCGCGCCACCAGATCCAGCGCGTCGGCGCGGCTGTGGCGGCGCTTCATGCGTTTCAGGATCAGATCATCGCCATGTTGCAGCGAGAGGTGCAGATGGGGCATCAGCCGCGCTTCCCCGGCCAGCAGGTCGAAGAGTTCCGGGTCGATCTCCACCCCATCGACCGAGGACAGGCGCAGGCGCGCCAGTTCGGGAACCTCGCGCAGGATGGCGGAAACCAGCGCGCCCAGACGCAGTCCGAAATCCTGTCCCCAAGAGGTGAGGTCCACCCCCGTCAGCACCACTTCGCCAACGCCCCCCGCGACATGTTCGCGCACCTCGGCAATTACATCGGTCGCCAAGCGCGAACGCGAAGGCCCGCGCCCTTGAGGGATCACGCAGAAGGTGCAGGCATGATCGCAGCCGTTCTGCACCGCGACAAAGGCGCGCGTATGGCCCACCGAGCGCGCAGCCACCGGGGCCAGATCGGGCACATTCCACGCCCGCGCATCCAGCTTGGCCGCATTGGCGATCAAACCGTCCACCTCGGGCATGGCGGCAATCGCCTCACGCTCGATTTCGGCGGCGCAGCCGGTCACCATCAGGCGCGCATGGGGGCGATTGCGGCGCGCGCGGCGGATGGCCTGCCGCGTCTGGCGCAGCGCCTCGGCCGTCACGGCGCAGGAATTGATGACCACCAGATCGGTTTCACCCGCCAGCATCGCCTGCATCCGCTCGCTTTCGGCCAGATTCATCCGGCAGCCCAAGGAGACGACTTCAACGCGCGAGACGACCTCAACGCTCATGCAGGGAAATCGGAAAGCTCGAAGCTGCCGCGAAAGGCTTCGGTGGCAGGGCCGGTCATGATGATGCGGCCATCGGCATTCCACTCGATGATCAGGCGGCCGCCCGGCAGCGTGACCTCGACCCGGCGGTCCACAAGGCCCCGGCGCATCGCACCCACCGCCGTTGCGCAGGCCCCCGTGCCGCAGGCCAGCGTAATGCCCGAGCCGCGCTCCCATACGCGCAGGCGGATGGCGCTGCGCGAGACGATGGTGGCGACATTGACGTTGATGCGCTCGGGAAACAGCGGATCATGCTCGATGATCGGACCGATGCGGGCCAGATCGACGGCGTCGGTGTCGGGGGTAAAGAAGATCACATGCGGATTGCCGACATTGACCGCGGTGGGGTCCTGCAAATCTTCCCAGCCCACCGGCATGGTCAGCGTATCCATGGCAAAGCCCAGCGGAATCGCATCCCAGTCAAAGCGCGGCACGCCCATGTCGACGCTGATCCCCGCCTCGCTAGGCTCGGTGGTCAGGATGCCGCCCTGTGTTTCGATCCGGGCGGGGCGACCATGCAGCAGGCCCACGGCGCGACTGGCATTGCCGCAGGCGCCGCTTTCGCTGCCGTCGGCGTTGAAAAACCGCATGCGGAAATCGGCCACGTCCGACCCGTCCAGCACGACCAGCTGGTCGCAGCCGATGCCGGTGTGACGGTTGGCCAGCGCGGCGGCCAGCGTGGTGGTGATTTCGGGCAGGGCTTCGCTGCGCCCATCAAGGACGACGAAATCATTGCCCAGCCCGTGCATCTTGACAAAACCTATGCGCATGGGCCGCGCTCTATGCCTGTTGGCGTCTCAGGTCCACCCTTTTAGGCGGTGCGGCGCCACTCTTGCGGCAGGACAGGATCGGCACTTTCGCTTTCATGGGCGTCCGGGCGGCTGCCGGCCAGCGAAACGTCATGGGCGTGGGGTGCCAGCAGGTCACGTTCCGCCAGAAATTCGCGCGTGGCCTGGGCGGGCTGGGGCTTGCCGTAGAGATAGCCCTGACCCTTGAAGCTGCCCAGGGATTGCAGGCTTTCGAGCAATTCGGCCGATTCGACCCCTTCGGCCGTGACCGGCAGGCCAAGGCCCTTGCCCAGCAGCGCGATGGTTTCCACAATCGTGCGGCTGTCGGAATCCTCCTGCATGGCCAATACGAAACTGCGGTCGATCTTGATCCGATCAAAGGGCAGCTTGCGCAGTTGCGCAAAGGAGGAATAGCCGGTGCCGAAATCATCAAGGCTGATCGTGATGCCCTGATTGCGCAGCGAGGTGACGAGCGCCTGCACCACGGCGATGTTCTGGTGCAGACTGGTCTCGGTGATTTCAACCTCCAGCCGCTGGGGCGGGAATTGCGCCTCGACCAGCAGCTTGAGCAGTTTTTGCGCAAACCACGGATCGCGCAATTGCAGAGGCGAGATATTGACCGAGAGCGTGAGGCGCGGGTCCCATTCGCGTGCATCGCGCAATGCCTGACGGATCAGCGATTCGGACATGTCGGCAATGACGCCGATTTCCTCGGCAATCGGGATGAACACATCCGGCCCGATCAGGCCAAAAGTGGGCGAATGCCAGCGCGCCAGCATTTCAAAGCCCAAGACCTCGCCGGTGGCCAGATCGACCTGTTGTTCATAATAGGGCACGAATTCGCCCGCCGGAATCGCCTCGCGGATCGCCAGTTCCAGTTCGCAGCGATAGCGCAATTCGGTTTCCAGCGATTCCTCGAACCACAGCGGGGCAGGGCGCGTCTGCTTCTTGGCATGGAACAGCGCAACCTCGGCCAGATGGAGCAGGCCATTGGCGTCGATCGGCCCATTGCCCAGCCGGTTCTGGCGGTCGCCGCTGGCCAGCCCCACGCTGGCGCTCAGCCGGTGATTTTCCAGCTTGCGGTCCATCGCGGCCAGCATGGCGTCGGCAATATGGTCCACGCGCTCGGGATGACCGGGCGCAAAGGGAATGACGCAGGCAAATTCATCGCCGCCCAGACGCGCCAGCAAGGCCTCGGGCGGCAAAAGCGCCTCGATCCGCCGCGCCGTGTCGGTCAGCAGCAGGTCGCCGCCGGCAGTGCCGATCTTGTCATTGATGACCTTGAAGTCGTTGATGTCGAGCATCACCAGCGCCGCCGTCTCGCCCCGCTCACGCAAGGAGGCCAGCAGTTGATTGGCGCGCGGGGCAAAGGAATGGCGATTGAGGCAGCCGGTCAGCGGATCGGACTGCTCCATCTGGCGGGCCAGATCCTCGGCCTGACGGCGGGCCATGACCTCGCCGTGCAGATCCTGATAACGGCGCCAGCCAAAGATGACGAGCGCGATGTTCAGCAAAAGCGCGTTGGTCAAAAGCTGATCCGGGCCAAGCCCGATGCCGCTGGCCCGCGCCCAGACCTGCGAGAGCGCCTTGCCGCCGATGGCCGCGACCATGCATGTCGCCGTCACCGCAATGGCCAGCGCGAGCATGTCATTGCGCGCGGACCGGGCGGGCCGAGCGTCTGGTTGTGAACTGGCCCGCTGGATCTTGGCAATGACGGACATGGATATGGCTTGCCCCTGAAGCGCGAAATTGGATGAAAGTTAGGATCAGGTTGTGAAATTTGCGTTAATAATTGTCGCGGTGGGCCTAGGTGGGCGGTGCGGTGGCCGGGGCAAATATCTTGCACGCAAAGAAAAAGGCGGCCCGAAGGCCGCCTTATCCTGTATCTCTCCAAAAGAGAGAAAATGGTCGGGGAAAGAGGATTCGAACCTCCGGCCCCTGCCTCCCGAAGACAGTGCTCTACCAGGCTGAGCTATTCCCCGACCGGTGCGGCTCTCTAAGAGCGCCGCTGGGCAGGAGCGCGCCTATATAGGGGGGTATTCACCTTGGCAAGCGGCAAGTGGCAAGTTTTTTCAAAAACCGACGCATTTTTTCAAAAAACCGCAGAAATCCCGGCTTTTCAAAGTTTTCCACAGGCGGCCGTTACGCCGCCAGCCCCATGCGGCCCCCGGATTGCCCTTCCGAACTCTCCCCGCTGAACCGGCCCACGGCGTTGATCAGCACGTTGGTTTCGCCCGAGAGCGCCTGCAGCGCCGCGTTGCTTTCCTCGACCATGGCGGCGTTCTGCTGGGTCGACTGGTCAAGGATGCGGAACGTGTCGCCCACGGCCGAAAGATCCTCGGCATTGCTGTAGGCCGCATCGGCAATCGCGCCCACCGCCTGGGCGATCTGGCCGATCTGGCCGATGATGCCCTGCAGCGCCTCGCCGGTCTGCAGCACCTGCGCCACGCCTTCGGAAACCTGATGAGTGGATGTGTCGATCAATTGCTTGATGCCGTTGGCCGCATCCGCGCTGCGCTGGGCCAGAGCGCGCACTTCATTGGCGACCACGGCAAAGCCCTTGCCCGCATCGCCCGCACGCGCGGCTTCGACCCCGGCGTTCAAGGCCAGCAGATTGGTCTGAAACGCGATGCCGTCGATCAGGGTGATGATCTGGCGAATCTCCTGCGCGGATTTTTCGACCAGTTCCATCGTCGCCATGGCGCGGCTGACGACATGCTGGCCGTCATTGGCGCTTTGCTGGGCTTGATCCAGCGCGGCATTGACCGAGGCGGCGTTATGCGCGGTGTTGCGCGCGGCCTCGACAAGGCGCTGCATGGTCGAACCTGCCTGTTCGACGCGGGCGGCCTGCTGCTCGGTGCGCATGGCCAGATCGTTGCTGGCGGTGCGCATTTCGGCCGATCCTGCCTGAATGACGCTCGATGCGCGCGAGACCTGGCTGACCAGCGCGGCCAGATCGCCGACCGAACGGTTGAAGTCCTCGCGCAATTCCTCGAACTGCGGCGGGAAACGGCGGTTGAGTCGGTGGCCCAGATCGCCGCGTGCCAGCGCCTGCATCGCGGTGCCGATTTCCTCGACCACCTCGCGCCGCTCGGCCTCGGCGCTTTCGCGCTCGCGCTCGGCGGCAAGGGTGACGCGTTCCTTTTCCTCCTGCGCGGCCTCCTGCTGGATCATCACCTGCGACAATTTATGCACAAGCGCGATCAGCACCCCGGTTTCCACCAGCAGGATCACCGCATGGAGCACCACGCGAAAGAGATCGCCCGTCGCGCCAAACACCAGCGAAGGCGCGATATAGCTGAGCAGCAGATGGTGGAGCGCGGTGACCACTGTGGCAGCGACAATCGGGCGCCAGTCGACCAGCATGGGCAGCATGGCGATCAGCGCAAAGAAGGTCATGTGCAGATCGACCTGCCATGTGGCGCCGCTCCATTGATAGAGCAGCACCGCGCTGAACAGGGGCAGCGTGGCGCCGATCGCGATGCGCGCCACGCAGTCATCCTTGCCCGACATCATCAGCAGCGTCGGCACCGCCACCAGCGCCAGCGCCAGCAGCACCGGCGCAAAGCCCGAACCGGCGATCATGCTGCCGATCAGCACCAGAATAGTGATGAGCCAGCATACGCCGACAAGGGCCTTCATCCCCAGATGACGCAGATTGACGATTTCCTTCATGGTCTATCCTTGGTGATTTGCAGATTGCGGGGTTGGAGGAGACTGGCAAAGCGAAGATGGAGCGGCGAAAACCAGCGCTCCGGCCTTCAGCGCGGAAAAAGGCGTATAGGGGCGGCGCCCGATCAGGATCAGACTGCCCCGCGCGATGCCCCTTCCGGTCAGGGGCAGGCCCTGTTGCCTGGCCCACAGGGCGGCCCCGGCGCTGTGTCCCGGCAGGGGCAGCACCAGCATCGCCATCCCGGAGCGCGGCCACAGCGCGATCAGCGGCATCAGCACGATCGCCAGCGCCAATTGGACAATGGCCAGTTGCCGATAGGGAAGGATGACGGATTTCAACGCGGGCAACCCATGAGAATGATATTCGCCCGTTTTACTACGGTAGACTTTGGCATTTCGCGTGCACGAGTTCCGCAAATACCCATAGGAGATGCGGGGCGATTGCCGGTGGCTTTCGGCGCGGGGCGGCGTTAGATGAGGGGGATGCAGACCGACAGTTCCAGCTCTCGCCGCCATTGGGAATGGCAATATCTCGATCTAATGCGCCAGATCTGGGAAACGGGCGATGAGCGGCGTGACCGTACCGGGGTCGGCACGCGATCGCTATTTGGCGCGACGATTCGCTGCGATCTGTCCGATGGACGTATGCCGCTGGTCACCACCAAGCGGGTGTTCTGGAAAACCGCCACGCGCGAATTCCTGTGGTTCCTGACCGGCGACACCAATATCCGGGCGCTGTGCGCGCAGGGGGTGGAAATCTGGACCGACTGGCCGCTGGCGAATTATCGGCGCGAGACGGGGGACCAGATCACGCGCGAGGATTTTTCCGCGCGGATCGTGGCGGATGCGGAATTTGCCGCGCGCTGGGGCGATCTGGGCCCGGTTTATGGCAAGCAATGGGTGAACTGGCCCACGTATGAGCCTGCCGGTTTTGATGAAAACGGTGATAGATTGTATCGGCTGGGGCAGGGGATCAATCAGGTTGCGGATCTGGTCCATGCGCTGAAAACCAATCCGGGCAGCCGCCGCCATATCGTTGAAGGCTGGAATGTGGCCGAGGTGGACGCGATGGCGCTGCCGCCTTGCCACAAGACCTATCAGTTCCATGTGGCCGATGGGCGCCTGTCGGGCATCCTTTATCAGCGCAGCGCGGATCTGGCGCTGGGCGTGCCGTTCAATCTGTGGGGCGCGGCGCTGTTCGTCCGCCTGCTGGCGGCGCAGACCGGGCTGGAGCCGGGCGAACTGGTGTGGATGGGGGGCGATGTGCATCTCTATCTCAACCATGGCGATCTGGTCGAGGAACAGTTGAAGCGCGTGCCCTCGGGCGAGCCGAGGCTGGCGATTGCGCCGCGGGCGCAGAGCATCTTTGATTACCGGATCGAGGATTTCTCGGTGCTGGATTACGCGCCCCAAGGGAAATTGGGAGCGCCCGTCGCTGTGTAAAAGGGAGAGCAAATGGATCAGAGAATCGATGCCTATATCGCGGCCGCGCCCGATTTCGCGCGGCCGATCCTGATCCATCTGCGCCGCGCGGTGCATGAGGCCGTGCCGGGGCTGGGCGAGACGATCAAATGGTCGATGCCCCATTTCACGCTCAATGGTAAGAATCTGGCCGGGATGGCGGCGTTCAAGGCCCATTGCGCCTTTGTGATCCATGGCGCGGGGCGTCAGGGGGGCGAGGAGGGCCACCGTGATGATGGGCTGGGCGCCTATGGCAAGATCGCCAGTATGGACGACCTGCCCGATCCTGATACGTTTCGGATGCGGCTGATGGAGGCCGCGCAGGGCCTGTCGGGGACGACGAAGGCCGCCCGTGCGCCCAAGGCGCCCAAGGCGGAGATTGCCGTTCCTGATGATCTGACAGAGGCTCTGGCGGAGAATGTGGCGGCGCGGGCGGTGTTCGAGGGTTTCGCGCCCTCGCATCGGCGCGATTATCTGGAATGGATCGTCGAGGCCAAAGCGCCCGCCACCCGCGCCCGCCGCATCGCTCAGGCGGTGGAATGGATGGGGGAAGGGAAAAGGCGCAATTGGAAATATGAAAAGTGCTGATTTTGCGGCATTAGTCTGTGGATAAATCGCATTGTCACGCGCCAGAAACAGATTCGTGGCAGGGATTAAAGGGCGTTCACCGCGTGAAAACCCTGAAAAACCGGGGCTTGGGCAAAAGCATGTTCAAGCCTGTTGACAGGTCGCCCCTCCCAACGTAGAGGCCGCGTCACCCAAGGGGCGCTGCCCCGAAGGAAACATCGAAGTGAGCGGGTGTAGCTCAGTTGGTTAGAGTGCCGGCCTGTCACGCCGGAGGTCGCGGGTTCGAGCCCCGTCACTCGCGCCACTTCATGGTTCCTTGCGAGGCCCAAGCATATTGCGCGGGTGTAGCTCAGTTGGTTAGAGTGCCGGCCTGTCACGCCGGAGGTCGCGGGTTCGAGCCCCGTCACTCGCGCCACCTTGGGTCCATTTCCGAAAGGAAAACAAAAAGGCCCGGTCCATCGCGGATCGGGCCTTTTTTGCGTCTGGATTAAACGCCGGGGGATTTAGCCCCAGCGCCCGGTCTCCATCCAGATCAGGAAGCGCCGCAAGGGCAACAGCCAGACCACGCCCAGCACGACATAGACCGGCATTTGCCCCAGCGCGGGCCAAGGCGCGATCCACGGCGCGATATAACGCGCCACCAGCGCCGCATAGACCGCCAGCCCGATCAGCAGCAGCAACAGGCCCGCCGGAATGCGCCACGTAGGTTCTTTGCGCATCAGATATCTCCGTAAAGGCGGGTGGGGGTGATCACCGCGCGAAGAGGCATATCATGGGGCTCTGTGGGCAGGCTGTCCACCTTCTGGCAATCCCATGCCAGCCCCAGCGCCATCACGCCCGGATTCGCGCCCAGCCAGCGGTCATAATGCCCGCCGCCTTGCCCCAGCCGCAGGCCATCCTCGGTAAAGCCCACCAGCGGCACGAAGGCGACATCGGGAAACAGTTCCTCGGCATCGGCAGAGGGCTGGAGCGCGCCATAGGGGCCGGTTTCCAGCCCTTCATCGGCAAAGGGATCGTTCCATGCGCGAAACTGCATCGGCGCGCCCACGGCGGCAAACCACGGCAGGGCGATTCGCCGCCCGTTTTCGGCAAACCATTTGGCATAGGATCGCGTCGGCGCCTCGCCCGAGATGGCGTGATAAAGGCCCACAACCGATCCTTCGCCCGCCAGCGCCGCCACCGCGCCGGGCGGGCGCAGAAACAACAGGGCGGACATCGAGGCAGGCAGGGCATTCACATGTTCGCGGCGCAGGCGGCGCAAACGGGCGCGCAGGGATTTTTTGTCGGTCAAGTCAGCCTCTCAAACGGCGTCAGCCCTCTCCCCCTGCCATGCTACCCTACGGGTTATCATCTGGGTGGCAGGGCAGGGGGAGAGGGCTGGCGCCGCAAGCGTTGGCCGGAGGGCCAACGCGCAACATATAAAGGGTGACGGGACCACCATGGGCCGTTGCCGGGAAATCCTCTGACGCCTCGACGTCAGGTGGGGACCATGTACCAGAGGCCAGAGCCAGTGGCAGGGACAGCCCCCTAGGATTGCTTATAGCCTCAGGGATTTTCATGCGGCTCGCACCGGGCAGTACCCGTCACGCACATATGTAGGCGCGATGGGGCAATTTCTCAAGGGCCAGAACGAAGGTCAGATAAGATCTTCAACCGATGCGGCCAGTTGTTCGAGTCTTGCGGCAAGAGTCTCCAGCCGCTCGGCTGTTGCGGGATCGCAGCGCGGGGCGCCCTGATCGACCTGCTGGCGCAACTCATGCAGTTCGTCGGCCAGCAGGAGCGCGGCAAAGAGCATCGAGCGCACCTCGCTCTGATTCGTCGTGCCGGGCAGGGCATCCATCTTTTCCTCGATGATGCGGCCCAGCATGCGCACATGCTCTTCCTCGCCCGGCGAGCAGGCGACCGCATAATCGCGCCCGCCGATCATCAGATCGACCCGGCTCATGATTGTTGCGCCCTTGCGATCAGCACATCGAGGGTGGAAAGCGCCTCGCCCACCTTTTCGCGCAGGATTTCGTGGCGCACCTCAAGCTGGGCGGTCTGACCGGCCGCATCGAGGCGAGCCTGTCGGGCGCGCTGTGCGGCATGGGCGATCCGGTCCATCGCGGCCTCGATCCGGTCGAGGGCGCTGTTCATCGGGGCGGGTTCTTGTTCGCTGCTGGCCATCAGGGGCAGAGGCCTAGCGCAATAATTTTGCCCTTGCAAAGGCCGCAGTGGCCCAAATGACAACGGTTGCGGCGATTTCGATGCCATTTTGGCTCTGCGCAGAGGTTGACGCAGCGCCCCACGGTCCGCAATGGAGGCGGCGCGAATCGCACGCCTGTGTGCCTGTGCATACCTATTCGGAGCTTTCGGAAGCATCATGAGCATTACCGCCCCCCGCCTGCAAAACATGGCCAACGCCATCCGTGTGCTCTCGATGGATGCGGTTCAGGCCGCCAATTCGGGCCACCCCGGCATGCCGATGGGCATGGCCGATGTTGCCACGGTGCTGTTTTCGAAATTCCTGAAGTTCGATCCGGCCCAGCCGCGCTGGCCTGACCGCGATCGCTTCATCCTCTCGGCGGGCCACGGCTCGATGCTGATCTACAGCCTGCTGCACCTGACCGGTTATGAGCAGCCCACGATCGAGGACATCAAGAATTTCCGCCAGCTGCACTCGGTTTGCGCCGGTCACCCGGAGAATTTTGAGCTGCCGGGCGTGGAATGCACCACCGGCCCGCTGGGTCAGGGCCTTGCCATGTCGGTGGGCTTTGCCATTGCCGAGCGTCATCTGAACGCCCAGTTCGGTGACGATCTGGTTGACCACAAGACCTTCGTGATCGCGGGCGACGGCTGCATCATGGAAGGCATCAACCACGAGGCCATCGGCCTTGCCGGGCACCTGAAGCTGGGCCGTCTGGTCGTGCTGTGGGATGACAATCGCATCACCATCGACGGCGACACCGACCTGTCGACCAGCGAAGATGTGGCCGCGCGCTATACGGCGACCGGCTGGCATGTGGTGTCCTGCGACGGGCATGATTTCGCCGATATCGAACGCGCGATTGCCGAAGCGGTGGCTGATCCGCGCCCCTCGCTCGTCGCCTGCCGCACGATCATCGGCAAGGGCGCGCCCAACAAGCAGGGCGGCCATTCGGTGCACGGCTCGCCGCTGGGCGCCGCCGAAGTCGAAGCCGCGCGCGGCGAACTGGGCTGGACGCTGCCTGCGTTCGAACTGCCCGCCGATGTGCTGGGCGACTGGCGCAATGTGGGCGCTCTGGGCAAGACGGCGGCGGTTGACTGGGCCGCGCGTGTGGCGGCCAGCGACAAGGGCGCCGAACTGCTGCGCCGCATGAACGGTGAGCTGCCGGATCAGACCGAGGTGCAGGCCACGTTCGACGCATGGCTCGAAGGCAACCAGAAGGTCGCCACCCGCAAGGCCAGCCAGCTGGCCTTGGAAGTGCTGACCGCGCATGTGCCCGAAATGGTGGGCGGCTCGGCCGACCTTACCGGTTCGAACCTGACCGATACCAAGTCGACCAGGCCCTTTGGTCCGCAGGACTATTCGGGCCGCTATGTCTATTACGGCATCCGCGAATTCGGCATGGCTGCGGCCATGAACGGCATGGCACTCCATGGCGGGATCATCCCCTATGGCGGCACTTTCCTTGTGTTTTCGGATTATTGCCGCAATGCCATTCGTATGTCGGCTATTCAGCGGGCCAAGGTGGTCTATGTGCTGACGCACGATTCGATTGGCCTTGGCGAGGATGGTCCGACCCATCAGCCGATCGAACATGTGATGTCGATGCGCATGATCCCGAATCTGGAAGTGTTCCGCCCCGCCGACGTGATTGAGACCGCCGAGGCATGGCAATTGGCGATCGCCAATGAAGGCCGCCCCAGCGTGCTGGCTCTGACCCGTCAGAACCTGCCGCAACTGCGCCACTCGGGTCCGAACCTGACGGCGAAGGGGGGCTATCGTCTTGTCGCCGCCACGGCGCAGCGCAAGGTGGTGATCGTGGCGACCGGTTCGGAAGTAGAGATCGCGATGGCGACTCGCGCCGCGCTTGAAGCGCAGGGTGTGGGCGCCGATGTGGTCTCGATGCCGTCGATGAGCCGCTTCCTTGAACAGGATGCGGCCTATAAGGCCGATGTTCTGCCCGCCGACGTGCTGAAGGTCAGCATCGAGGCAGGTACGACCTTTGGCTGGGAACGTATTACGGGCCTTGACGGTCTGCGCTTTGGTATCGACACCTTTGGCGCGTCGGCTCCGGCCCCGGCTCTTTATGACTATTTCGGTCTTACGGCTGAAAAGATTGCGCCGCAAATTCTTGCGGCACTCCAGAACTAACGAGGAGGATACTCATGGCTGTGAAGGTTGCCATCAACGGTTTCGGTCGCATTGGGCGCAATGTGGCCCGCGCCATTCTGGAGCGCCCCGACTGCGGGCTCGAACTGGTTTCGATCAACGATCTGGCCGATGCCAAGGCCAATGCCCGTCTGTTCAAGCATGACAGCGTCCACGGCACTTTCTCGGGCACCGTCGAAGTGGACGGCAACGACCTGATCCTGAACGGCAAGCGCGTTCAGGTGACCGCCGAGAAGGACCCCGCCAACCTGCCGCATGCCGCCAATGGCATCGACATCGCGCTGGAATGCACCGGCTTCTTCGTCGACCGTGATTCGGCCGGCAAGCACCTGACCGCCGGCGCCAAGCGCGTGCTGATTTCGGCGCCCGCCAAGAAGGTCGACAAGACCGTCGTGTTCGGCGTGAACCATGAAACGCTGACCGCCGACGATCTGATCGTCTCGAACGCTTCGTGCACCACCAACTGCCTGGCGCCTTTCGCCAAGGTTCTGCATGAATCGATCGGTATCGAGCGTGGCCTGATGACCACGATCCACTCGTACACCAACGACCAGAAGATCCTGGACCAGATCCACAAGGATCCGCGTCGCGCTCGCGCCGCTGCCCTCAACATGATCCCGACCTCGACCGGCGCTGCCGTGGCCGTGGGCGAAGTGCTGCCCGAACTGAAGGGCAAGCTGGACGGTTCGTCGATCCGCGTGCCGACCCCGAACGTGTCGGTCGTCGACCTGACGTTCCAGCCCAAGCGTGACACGACCATCGAGGAAGTGAACGCTCTGCTCAAGGCTGCCGCCGAAGGTCCGCTCAAGGGCGTGCTGGGCTATACCGAAGAGCCGCTGGTTTCGATCGACTTCAACCACGATCCGCACAGTTCGACCATCGACGCGCTGGAAACGGCTGTCATCGACGGCAAGCTGGTGCGCGTGCTGAGCTGGTACGACAACGAGTGGGGCTTCTCGAACCGCATGCTGGACACGGCAGGCGCGATGGCCAAGTTCCTCTGATGGAACACCGGGGCGGGAAGGGAAACCTTTCCGCCCTTTGTCTCTCAGGCATATGTTTACGATCGGACGCTAAACCTGCGTTCCGAATTGGGGGTTAGTGATGGCTTTTCGCAAGCTCGATGATCTGGGCGATGTGACCGGCAAGGTCGCGCTGGTGCGCGTGGACTTCAATCTGCCGATGAAGGATGGCGCGGTGACGGAAGACACCCGCGTGCGCGCCGTGGCGCCGACCATTCTGGAATTGGCCGACAAGGGCGCCAAGGTGCTGCTGTTGGCGCATTTCGGCCGTCCCAAGGGCAATCGCGTGGCGGATCAGTCGCTCTCGCTGGTCGTGGGCGCGGTGGAAAAGGTGCTGGGCCGCGAAGTGATGTTCGTTCCCGAAGTGGCCGGTGATGTCGTGAAGCAGGCGGTGGGCATTCTGGGCGCGGGCGATATTGCCCTGCTGGAAAACACCCGCTTCTGGCCGGGCGAGGAAAAGAACGATCCCGAACTGGTCAAGGCGATTGCCGAGGTTGGCGATTTCTACGTCAATGACGCTTTCTCGGCCGCGCATCGCGCCCATGCCAGCACCGAAGGTCTGGCCCATGTGCTGCCCGCTTATGCCGGTCGCTCGATGCAGGCTGAGTTGGAAGCGCTGGAAAATGCGCTGGGCAATCCGGTGCGTCCGGTGGCCGCCGTTGTCGGCGGGGCCAAGGTGTCGAGCAAGCTCGATGTGCTCAAGCATCTGGTGACCAAGGTCGATCACCTGATCATCGGCGGCGGCATGGCCAACACGTTCCTTGCCGCGCGCGGCGTGGATGTGGGCAAGAGCCTGTGCGAGCATGATTTGGCCAGCACCGCCGAAGAGATCATGGAAGCGGCGGACGCTGCCGGTTGCACCGTGCATCTGCCCTATGAAGTGGTGGTGTCAAAGGAATTTGCCGCCAATCCGCCTTCGCTGCGCACCTGCAACGTGCATGAAGTGGCCGCCGACGAGATGATCCTCGACGTTGGCCCCAGCGCGGTTGAGGCGCTGGCCGACGCGCTGAAAACCTGCAAGACGCTGGTGTGGAACGGGCCGATGGGCGCGTTTGAAACCGTGCCTTTCGATGCGGCGACGGTGGCTCTGGCCAAAATCGCGGCGGCGCTGACCAAGGAAGGTTCGCTGGTCTCGGTGGCGGGCGGCGGTGATACCGTTGCTGCGCTGCATCACGCCGGGGTGGCGGGGGACTTCTCCTATATCTCGACCGCAGGCGGCGCTTTCCTTGAATGGATGGAAGGTCGCGAACTGCCGGGCGTCAAGGCGCTCGAAATCTAATAAATTCGCCCGCCCGGTTGCAGTGCAGCAGTTGCATTGCAAAACCGGGCGGGCTATTTCAGACCGGCCGCGCATACCTATGCAAACCTCTATGCATAGGTATGAACAACAGGCCTTAACCAACAGGGAAACACGCATGACCACCAAGGTTGTCCAGAAGATCCTCAGCAATTACGAATCCGACAATCCCGGCGTTAAGGCCAACCTCTATCGCATGCTGTCACAGGGCAAGCTGGGCGGCACCGGCAAGATGATCATTCTCCCGGTGGATCAGGGCTTTGAACATGGCCCGGCGCGCAGCTTCTCGGTCAATCCCGACGCCTATGACCCGCATTACCACTATCAGCTGGCCATTGACGCGGGCCTGTCGGCCTATGCCGCGCCGCTGGGCATGCTGGAGGCGGGTGCCGACAAGTTCGCCGGGCAGATCCCGACCATCCTGAAGGTCAACAGCTCGAACAGCTGGGGTACGGCGGCCAACCAAGCGCTGACGGGCGGCGTTGATGACGCGCTGCGTCTGGGCTGCTCGGCCATCGGTTTCACGATCTATCCCGGCTCGGACGATGTGTTCGAGATGATCGAAGAGATCAAGGAACTGCGCAACGAAGCGGCCAGCGTTGGCCTTGCCACGGTGATCTGGTCCTATCCGCGCGGCGGCAAGCTGCCCAAGAGCGGCGAGCTGGCGCTGGACGTGGGCGCTTATGCTGCGCATATCGCGGCGCTGATCGGCGCGCATATCATCAAGGTGAAGCTGCCCAGCAACCACATCGAACAGGCCGAAGCCAAGCCCTGCTATGAAGGCACCGACTGGTCTGCGCAGGCCGACCGGGTCAAGCATGTGGTCCAGTCGTGCTTCAACGGCCGCCGCATCGTGATCTTCTCGGGCGGGGCCACCAAGGGCGCCGACGCCGTCTATCAGGACGCGCGCGACATCCGCGACGGCGGCGGCAATGGCTCGATCATCGGCCGCAACACGTTCCAGCGCCCGCGCGACGAAGCGTTGGCCATGCTGGGCAAGCTGATCAACATCTACAAGGGCAAGGAATAATCCTTAAGCCCCTTGGGTGAAGCAAAAGACGCGGGGGCCAAGACTGGCCTCCGCGTTTTTTATGCGGTATGGGCGCGGCCATGACCGAAGAAGCACCGACTTTCGAACACACCCGCGCGCCCACGCAGCTTTATCTGATCTCGCCCGCCGATGTGGGCGGCGATTTTCCGCAAAGGCTGGCGCGCGCGCTGGATGCGGGCCTGAAGGGGCGTCACCGGATCGCGGCGTTTCAGTTCCGCGTGAAAGGTATCGACGATCACGCCGCCGCGCGTCTGGCCGCTCCGCTTCAGGCCATTTGCGCCGAGCGCGAGATTGCCTTCATCATCAACGATTCGATCACGCTGGCCAAGCGCCTGAATGCCGATGGCGTGCATCTGGGGCAGGACGATATGGCCCAGAACGGCGATGTGAAGGTGGCGCGCGAGGAACTGGGCCGCGATGCCCAGATCGGCGTGACCTGTCACAACAGCCGCCATCTGGCGCTGGAAGCGGGAGAGGCCGGGGCCGATTACGTGGCCTTTGGCGCGTTTTATCCCACCACCACCAAGGAGGTCGAGCATCACGCCGAGCCGGATCTGCTGACCTGGTGGCAGGGCCTGTTTGAAATCCCCTGCGTGGCGATCGGCGGGATCAATGCCGAAAATGCCGCGCCGCTGGTGCGTGCGGGGGCCGATTTTCTGGCCATTTCGGGCGCGGTCTGGAATGGCGATGAGGCGGCAAATGTCAAAGCCTTGATGGAAGCCATCACGGCCGCGCAATAAAGTTGTTGAAGAGCATGTCGGCTGCCCCTTTCCCAAGGGGCGTCGGCGTGTCAGAACATGGGCATGACCCAAGCCAATCCTGACGGCGCGAATACGCGCGAACTGACCCTACGCGGTATCGTACTGGGCGCCTTGCTGACCATCGTCTTCACGGCTGCCAATGTCTATCTCGGGCTGAAGATCGGCCTGACCTTTGCCACATCGATCCCGGCGGCGGTGATCTCGATGGCGGTGCTGCGCCATTTCTCGGGCGCGACCATTCAGGAAAACAACATCGTCCAGACCATCGCCAGCGCGGCGGGGACGCTCAGCGCGATCATCTTCGTGCTGCCTGGTCTGATCATGATCGGCTGGTGGGTCGATTTCCCTTACTGGCAATCGGTGGCGGTGATCGGTGTCGGCGGCATTCTTGGGGTGATGTATTCGGTCCCCCTGCGTCGCGCTTTGGTGACGGGCAGCGATCTGCCCTATCCCGAAGGCGTGGCGGCGGCCGAGGTGCTCAAGGTTGGCGCGGGCGTCGGCGGCGAGGAGGAGAACCGCAAGGGTCTGGCCGCCATCGTGCTGGGATCCGGCGTGTCGGTGGGCTATACTTTGCTGGCCAAGATGGGCGTGGTGGCCGAGGAAGCCTCGCGCGTTTTTCGCTTTGGCGCGGGCGCTTCGGGCGTTTCGACCAGCTTCAGCCTGGCGCTGATCGGCGTGGGCCATCTGGTCGGGCTGACGGTGGGCCTTGCGATGCTGATCGGCATGTTGATCAGCTGGGTCATTCTGGTGCCGCATTATACCGCGGGCGGCGTCCCGGCGATGCATGAAATGGCCGGTTTCGTCTCCGGCGTGTTCAAGAGCAAGGTGCGCTTTATCGGCGCGGGCACGATCGGCGTGGCGGCGGTCTGGACGCTGCTGCGCGTGATCGGGCCGATTGTTAAGGGCATCACCGGCGCTCTGGCGGCGCAGCGCGCGCGCAAATCGGGGCAGGGCGGGGCGCTGGCCCTGAGCGAGCAGGATCTGCCGATTGGTCTGGTGGGGGCGGTGATTGCCGCCTCGATGGTGCCGATCGGGCTGCTGCTGGCCGGTTTCGCCTCGGGCGGGCCGATCGAGGCGCATTTCGTGCCGGTGCTGGTGCTGACCGTACTGTACGTGTTGCTGATCGGCATCGTGATCGCTTCGGTCTGCGGCTATATGGCGGGCCTGATCGGCGCGTCGAACAGCCCGATTTCGGGCACGGGGATCATCTCTGCGCTGGGCATTGCGCTGCTGCTGGCGGCGATCTTCGGCCGCGATATTGCGCCCGAGGCGACCCGCGCGCTGGTGGCCTTTGCGCTCTTCGTCACGGCCATCGTCTTTGGCGTGGCGACGATTTCGAATGATAATCTGCAGGACCTGAAAACCGGCGAGCTGATCGGCGCGACGCCTTGGCGCCAGCAGATCGCGCTGGCGCTGGGCGTGGTGTTCGGCGCGCTGGTGATCCCGCCGGTGCTCAGCCTGCTCAACACCACCTTCGGTTTTCAGGGCGCCGCCAATGCCGGGCCCGAGGCGCTGGCCGCGCCGCAGGCGGCGCTGATTTCCGCCATCGCGCAGGGCGTGCTGGGCGGCAGTCTCGACTGGGGCTTGATCGGCATCGGCGCGGGCATCGGCGTGGTCGCCGTCATCATCGATGAGGTGCTGCGCGCGATGAAGAAGGGCGCTTTGCCGCCCCTCGCGCTGGGCATGGGCATCTATCTGCCGATGGGGCTGACGCTGTTGATCCCGGTGGGGGCGATCATCGGGCGGCTCTATGACAATTGGGCCAGGAAGAACCATGACCCCGAACTGGCCGAGCGGCTGGGCGTGCTGGCTGCCACGGGTCTGATCGCGGGTGAGAGCCTGTTCGGCGTGGTTTTCGCCGGGATCGCCGCGGCCCGCAACAGCCCGACCCCGCTGGAAATCATCGAGCCGGGCGATCTGGCGCTGCCGCTGGGCATCACGATCTTTGCCGCCGCCCTGATCTGGCTCTACACCAGCACGAAGCGGGCAGCGGCCCACCGCACCAGTTGGCCGGTGGAAGGCTGAGGCCCGCCGATCAGTAGCGGTTGTTGGCCACGCGGCGGATACAGCGAAGGTCGGTCTCCTTGCCTTCGCTGGTCAGCTTGCGCAGGAAATTCTCGCTGACCCGGCGAAAGCGTTCGCCCCGTTTGGGGCCGGTTGTCATGTGAATTTCATCGCCCGTGGCCAGATAGGACCCGCGCCCCTCGCTCGTGCTGTAGATCGAGCCCTGACGGATGGTGAAATCCTCTTCCGGGCGGCGCAATCCGGCGGCGGTCAGCGCGGTTCCAGGCATCTCGCAGACATATTCGCCGCGTCGCACCGTAAAGGCGGGCCCATTGGGCTCGGCAAAGGCGGGCGCGGCCAAGCCCGCAATGGCGGCCAATCCCAATACACTGCGCGCCAATCCCCATGCACTGCACGATTGCCAGACGGCCCGAGGTCCGCTAAGGGCGCCCGACTGCGCTTTTGCGCCAAACTTATTCCTGCTCTTTTCCATCGAAGGTCAAACCCCATGAAGATCAGCGGCGTCGAAATCCGCCCCGGCAACATTCTCGAATACGAAGGCGGTATCTGGAAGGTCGCAAAGACCCAGCATACCCAGCCCGGCAAGGGCGGCGCCTTTATGCAGGTCGAAATGAAGAACCTGATCGACGGGCGCAAGACCAATGTGCGCTTCCGCAGCGCCGACACGGTGGAGAAAGTCCGTCTCGACACCAAGGATTTTCAGTTCCTCTATGCCGAGGGCGACGATCTGGTGTTCATGGACGTGGAAACCTACGATCAGATCAACCTGCCTTCCGACCTTCTGGGCGATGCGGCTGCCTTCCTTCAGGACGGTATGACAGCGGTTCTCGAAATGTACGATGAACGCCCGATCAGCGTCCAACTGCCCGAACAGGTTGAAGCCACCATCGTCGAAGCCGACGCCGTGGTGAAGGGCCAGACCGCCTCGTCGAGCTACAAGCCCGCCGTGCTGGACAATGGCGTGCGCATCCTGGTGCCGCCCCATATCGCTTCGGGCACCCGCATCGTGGTGAACGTTTACGAACGCACCTATGTCGGTAAGGCTGACTGAGTATGGCAATTTCCGGCCTGATCCGCGTGATGGAGCGCGCCGCCCGCAAGGCCGGTCAGCGCCTGCGTCGCGACTTTGGCGAGGTGGAGCACCTTCAGGTGAGCCGCAAGGGCACGGCGGATTTCGTCAGCCGCGCCGACCAGCAGAGCGAACGCACGATCTATGACGAATTGCGCGCCGCGCGTCCCGATTGGGGCTTTGTGATGGAAGAGGGCGGGGTGATCGAGGGCGATCCCACCCGCCCGCGCTGGATCATCGACCCGCTCGATGGCACCAGCAATTTCCTGCACGGCATTCCGCATTTCGCCATTTCCATCGCCGCGCAGGAACCTGCCTTTGACGGCAAGGGCCCGGCGGGCGATGGTTGGGGCGATGTCATCGCCGGGATCATTTATCAGCCGATCACGGATGAAAGCTTCTGGGCGGAAAAAACGCGCGGGGCATGGTTGCATGACCGCCGTCTGCGTGTGTCGGGCCGCCGTCATCTGGACGAGAGCCTGATCGCCACCGGCATTCCCTTTGCGGGCCATGGCGATCCGCTGGAATGGGCCAAGATCTATGCGGCCATCGCGCCGCAGGTGGCGGGCATTCGCCGTTTTGGCGCGGCCTCGCTCGATCTGGCATGGGTGGCGGCGGGCCGTTACGAAGGTTTCTGGGAATCGAACCTGAAGCCTTGGGATTCGGCTGCAGGCTGTCTGTTGGTGCGTGAGGCCGGCGGTTTTGTCTCGAACTATCGCGGCCAATCGCTGCCGGTGTGCGACAAGGAAGTGCTGGCAGGCAATGATGCTCTCCACTCGCGTCTCCACAAATTGTTGGTGGGCGCGTTGAAGGAAGGCTGATAAAAGCCATTGATCTGATGCGAAAGGATCGCTAGGCGGAGCGAACATAGCCGCTGCGGCGATCCTTCGCAGATGGTTTTGGGAATAACGCCCCTGTGGTGGAATGGTAGACGCGTCCGACTCAAAATCGGATATCGAAAGATGTGCCCGTTCGAGTCGGGCCAGGGGCACCATTCCCTGATGAAAAAAGGGCCGGTTTATCACCGGCCCTTTTTCTTTGCCTACAGTGTCTTGCCCATGCGCAGCAAAGGCACCCGGACCCCGTCGATGGGGGCGGACAGCACTTCCTCGATGGGGCTGTAGCCGCAGGCGCGATAGAGCGGGACGCCCGCCATGGTCGCCATCATTTCGGTGCGGGCGAAACCGGCGGCGCGGGCGGCATCCTCGCAGACCTGCATCACGCGGCGGCCGATGCCCTGCCGGGCGAAATCGGGGTTGGTGTACATGGCGCGGATGCGGGCGGCGTCCTTGGCCGGATCGAGCACTTCGGGTTCGCGCGCCACCACGCTGGCATCGCCGCCATAAAGCGTGGCGCGATAGGACCAGCCGCCGCAGCCCGCGAGCGCCCCATCCGATTCGACAAGGAAATAGGTGCCGTCCTTGATGAGCTGGGTATCCAGCCCCATCACATGACGGCTGGCTGCGATCTGCTCGGGGGTCAGGAAGCCGGTCTGCAGATGGTCGATGGCCCGCGCCATCAAGGCGCGCAGAGCGTCCAGATCGTCCATGACGGCGATACGATGGGTCAGCATAATCAATGGGTTTCCGTGTAAATGGCGCCGCGCGCGGCAAATTGCCCGGCAATATCATCCTCGCCCGCCGCGATCAGGGTGGAGAGCAAAATCCGCGCCTGAGTCGCGCCCAATCCGCCCGCAAAGATCGCGCCCGCTTCGGCCAAACGCTGGCCGCTGGCATAATCGGCGGCGGTGGAGCCTGTGGGGCATCGCGAGGCGACCACCACCGGCACGCCTGCCTGCGCTACGGCCAAAGCCGCGCCCACCGAGCCATTGCCGCGACCCAGCGCCATCAGCACGATGCCTCGCGCGCCCGATGCGACCGCCGCGCGGATCATGGCGCCATCATCCCCGCCCGAAAGCGCGATGATCGGACACGCATCATCCGGCACCACCGGCGCCAGCGGCGCAAACCGGGGCAGGGGCGCAGGAGGAGTGATCGCCTCGCCCGAGGCCGCGCCCGCCGTGCCTCCACGCCAGCCAAAGCCGTCGAGCGCCGAAGTGGCATGTTTATACACCAGCGCCGCCGGGATCAGATGCCCGGCAAAGGCCACCAGCGCACCATGCCCCGCCAATTCCGGCGTGGCGGCGGCGCGCAGCGCGGCGGCCAGATTGCCCGGACCATCGCTGGCCGGATCGCTGATCGGCAGCATCGCCCCGGTCACGATCACAGGCTTGGTCAGCGGCAATGACAGGTCGATGAGATAGGCGGTTTCCTCCATCGCATCAGTGCCATGGGCGACGACGACCCCCGCCACCTCCGGCTCACCCAGCGCGGCCAGTACCGCATCGCGCACGCGGGCCATGTCGGCCAGCGTCATGTCCTCGGACAGGCCCGCATAGACCTGTCGCACGACAGGTCCGGCCAGCGTTTCTCCAAGGCCGGAAGCGCCCCCGGCCAGCTTGCCGCCCGCGTCGGGCAGGGAGGAGATGGTTCCTCCGGCGTCGATCAGAATGATGCTCATGGGCAAGCCTATGGCCGCGCCGCGCCGGGCGAACAAGGGGGCAAACTGCGGAGACGGATTTGCGCCCATGGGTGGAAAGTGCGCGATGCTTGTGGAAGGCAACTTGCCATCCAGATTGGTTCGCCAGTCGGTCATTTTCGACCGTTTCCCGCCAATATCCGTATCTGGCACAGGCCTTGCTTAACGACATCTGCCGAAATCTTAACACGCAGAGCCCCGACCAAGGGGCATCGTCCGGGGAAGAACACGCATGGCCACCGAGACATTTTATGATGTGATGCGCCGTCAGGGTATCACGAGGCGCAGCTTTACCAAGTTTTGCAGCCTTACCGCCGCCGCGCTGGGATTGCCGCCCGCCGCCGCCGCGCAAATCCAGAACGCGATGGAAACCAAGCCGCGCATTCCGGTGCTGTGGCTGCATGGGCTGGAATGCACCTGTTGTTCGGAAAGTTTCATCCGTTCGGGCCATCCGCTGGCCAAGGACGTGATCCTTTCGATGATCAGTCTGGATTATGACGACACGATCATGGCCGCCGCCGGGCATCAGGCCGAGGCGATCATTCAGGAAACCATCAAGAAATATGATGGCAATTTCATTCTGGCGGTCGAAGGTAATCCGCCGCTCAATCAGGAAGGGATGAGCTGCATCATCGGCGGGCGCCCGTTCCTTGAGCAGTTGAAAGAAGCCGCCGACCATTGCAAGGCGATCATCTCCTGGGGATCTTGCGCAAGCTGGGGCTGCGTTCAGGCCGCGCGGCCCAATCCGACGCAGGCCACCCCGGTGCACAAGGTGCCCGGTCTGCCCGCCAAGCCCATCATCAAGGTGCCCGGCTGCCCGCCGATCGCCGAGGTGATGACGGCGGTGATCGCCTATATCCTGACCTTTGAGCGTTTCCCGGAGCTGGACCTTCAGGGCCGCCCCAAGATGTTCTATTCGCAGCGTATTCACGACAAATGCTATCGCCGCCCGCATTTCGACGCCGGGCAATTTGTCGAGAAATTCGACGATGAGGGCGCGCGCAAGGGCTATTGCCTTTACAAGGTCGGCTGCAAAGGCCCCACCACCTATAACGCCTGTTCGACGGTGCGCTGGAACGGCGGCCTGTCCTTCCCCATTCAGGCGGGCCACCCCTGCATCGGCTGTTCGGAGGACGGCTTCTGGGACAAGGGTTCGTTCTATGAGCGCCTGACCGACATCAAGGGTTTCGGCATCGAGGCCAATGCCGACCAGATCGGCGGGACGGCCGCTGGCGTGGTGGGCATTGCGGCCGCCGCCCATGCCGCCGCCAGCGCGGTCAAGCGCGCGCGCCAGAAAACCGGCGAAGACAGCAAAACCAGCGAACTTGAGGGACAGGACTGATGGCCACGATCGCCACGCCCAATGGCTTTAACCTCGACAGCAGCGGCAAGCGCGTTGTCGTCGACCCCGTCACCCGCATCGAAGGGCATATGCGCTGCGAGGTCAATCTCGACGCCAACAATGTGATCCGCAACGCTGTTTCCACCGGCACGATGTGGCGCGGATTGGAAGTGATCCTGAAGGGTCGCGACCCGCGCGATGCATGGGCCTTTGTCCAGCGCATCTGCGGCGTTTGCACCGGCACCCATGCGCTCACCAGCGTGCGCGCGGTGGAAAACGCGCTGGGGATCGACATTCCCGAAAACGCCAATTCGATCCGCAATATCATGCAATTGTCGCTTCAGGTGCATGACCATCTGGTGCATTTCTACCATCTGCACGCGCTCGATTGGGTGAACCCGGTCAATGCGCTCAAGGCCGACCCCAAGGCCACCAGCGAGTTGCAGCAAAAGGTCTCGCCCAGCCATCCCAATTCCTCGCCCGGCTATTTCCGCGATGTGCAGACGCGCCTGCGCAAATTTGTCGAAAGCGGGCAGTTGGGGCCGTTCAAGAATGGCTATTGGACCAACCCGGCCTATAAATTGCCGCCCGAAGCCGACCTGATGGCGGTGACGCATTACCTTGAAGCGCTGGATTTCCAGAAGGAAATCATGCGCGTGCGCACGATCTTTGGCGGCAAGGATATTCACCCCAACTGGCTGGTCGGGGGCGTGCCCTGCGCGATCAACATTGACGGCGATATGGCGGCGGGCGCGCCGATCAACATGGCCAGCCTCAATTACGTGGCCGACATCACCCAGCGCTGCATCGAATTCGTCGAGAATGTCTATATTCCCGACCTGATGGCCATTGCCTCCTATTACAAGGGCTGGCTCTATGGCGGCGGCCTGTCGAACAAGTCGCTGCTGGCCTATGGTGATATTCCCGACAAGGCGAATGATTACAGCCCCGCCAACCTGCTGATGCCGCGCGGGGCGATCATCAACGGCAAGCTGAATGAGGTTCACCCGGTCGATCTGGCCGACCTGACGCAGGTGCAGGAATTTGTGCCCCATTCGTGGTACAAATATGAGGATGAGAGCAAGGGCCTGCACCCGTGGGACGGCGTCACCGAACCGCATTATGAGCTGGGCAAGGCCGCCAAGGGCACCAGCACCCGCATCGAGGAAATCGACGAAAGCGCCAAATACAGCTGGATCAAGGCTCCGCGCTGGCGCGGCCATGCGATGGAGGTGGGGCCGCTGGCCCGCTATGTCATCGGCTATATGCAGGGCAACAAGGAGATCAAGGAGCAGATCGACTGGGCGCTCAAGACGCTGGACGTGCCGATGGACGCCCTGTTCTCGACGCTGGGCCGCACCGCCGCGCGCGGGCTGGAGGCGCAATGGGCCGCGCGCAAGCAGAAGTATTTCCTCGACAAACTGATCGCCAATATCAAGGCGGGCGACACATCCACCGCCAACACCGCCAAATTCGACCCCAAGACCTGGCCCAGCGAGGTCAAGGGCGTGGGCTTTACCGAGGCGCCGCGTGGGGCCTTGGGCCATTGGATCCGCATCAAGGACGGCAAGATCGACAATTACCAATGCGTCGTGCCGACCACATGGAACGGATCTCCCCGCGACAATCAGGGCAACATCGGCGCCTTTGAGGCCAGCTTGATGAACACCAAGGTCGAGCGCGCCGAGGAGCCGGTGGAAATCCTGCGCACGCTGCACAGTTTTGACCCCTGCCTTGCCTGTTCGACTCATGTGATGGGGCCGGATGGGCAGGAAATGGCGCAGGTCAAGGTCCGCTAAACAGAGGAGAGGTTTGATGAAAGCGATTGGTAAAACTGCTCTGGCCGCCTCTGTTCTGGCTGCCACCGCCATGCCCGCCATGGCGCATCCGGGCCATGATGGCTCGATGATGGCGGGGCTGGCGCATCCGTTTTCGGGCGTGGATCATCTGGCCGCGATGGTGGCGGTGGGCCTGTGGGCGGCCACGCGACCTGCGCGTTCGGCGGTGATCGCGCCGCTGGCCTTTATGGGCGCGCTGGCGGCGGGGGCGGCGGCCGGGCTGATGACGGGCGCGCTGCCGATGGTCGAGCCGATGGTGGCCGGATCGGTGCTGGTGCTGGGCGCGTTGCTGGTGCTGGCCACGCGGCTGTCCTCGGGCCTTGCGCTGGGGCTGATCGTGGCCACGGGCGCGGTGCATGGTCTGGCACACGGGGCCGAGGCCAGCGGCAATCTGGCGGCCTATTTCGGCGGTTTCCTTGTGTCTTCGGCGCTGCTGCATGGCGCGGGCTGGCAGATGGGCCGGATGATCTTCTCACGGTCGCAGGGCCGGCTGGCGGCGGGCCTCGCGCTTGGCGCCACCGGCCTTGCCCTGCTCGCCGCATAAAGGGGAGAGGGCGCCATGGCCAGCACACCCATCGACCCGCCATTAGCCGTTGAGCCAGCGGTCTATGTCTATGAAGCGCCGGTGCGCATCTGGCACTGGATCAATGCGCTTGCCGTCACGGTGCTGTTCGTCACCGGCTATCTGATCGGTTCACCGCCCTTCACGCTGATGGGCGAGGCTTCCAGCCATTTCTTCTTCGGCTGGGTCCGCTTTCTCCATTTCAGCGCGGGCCAGATCATGGCGGTGGGCTTTGTCCTGCGCTTCTACTGGAGCTTTGTGGGCAACCATCATGCGCGCGAGATCTTCCGTCCGCCTTTCTGGCATATCGGCTTCTGGAAAGGCGTGCTGCATGAAATGCGCTGGTATGCGATGATCGAGGAGCATCCGCGCAAATATATCGGCCACAATCCGCTGGCGATGGTGTCCATGCATATCCTGTTCGTCTGGGTGGGCCTGTTCATGATCGTCACCGGCTTTGCCCTTTATGGCGAGGGCGAGGGGCCGGGCTGGATCCACACGGTCTTTACCGGGCCGGTGCTGTGGCTGTTCGGCGGCAATTCACAGACCGTGCACACCTGGCACCATCTGGCGATGTGGGCGATGGTGATCTTTGTGATCGTCCATATCTATGCCGCCGTGCGCGAGGATATCATGTCGCGCCAGTCGATCATTTCCTCGATGATCTCGGGCTGGCGCAATTTCCGCGATGCCAAGCCGATTGACCGCGATACCTGATCGGTTCTGCCAAGCATGACAAAGGGGGGAGTGGGAAACCGCTCCCCTTTTTGCATGGAAAGATGGCGTCCAAATCATCTTTCCATAGTGGAAAGAATCTTTGCATTTAGCCCCTGCGCCTCGCAGCCACCCCTAACCCATTTGGCCCATATCTTCACGCTTTGGCAGGAACTGGCACAGCGCTTGCTATCCCTCTTTCCATAGCGAAGCCATTCGAAGCAATGGTGGGGAGCAATCAATGAACGGGCAAAAGCTCAACACACTCATTCTGGGCATCGGCAATCTGTTGTGGGCCGATGAAGGCTTTGGCGTGCGCGCGGTCGAACATCTCCACCGCCACTGGTCATTCCCTGACCATGTGCGGCTGATGGATGGCGGCACGCAAGGCATCTATCTGGTGCAGGACATCCGCGAGGCCGACCTGCTGGTGGTGTTCGACGCGGTGGATTACGGCTTGCCGCCCGCCACGATGAAGGTTGTCGAGGGCGAGGAAGTGCCGAGCTTTCTTGGCGCTAAAAAGATCTCGCTGCACCAGACCGGCTTTCAGGAAGTCCTGGCCATGGCCGAGATGATGGGCGAGCCGCCGGCCGAAATCCTGCTGGTGGGGGTGCAGCCCGAGGAACTGGAGGATTTCGGCGGTTCCCTGCGCGAAAGCGTCAAGGCGCAGATGGAACCGGCGATCGAGGTGGCCCTCCAATGGCTGGCCGCGCGCGGGGTTCATGCCACGCGCCGCGCGGTGCCGCTCTCGCCCGAACAGGGCATCGGCAGCCTTGAAATGCTGATGGAGCATTATGAGGCCGCCCGCCCCGATGCGCAGGAAGCCCCCCGCCACGGCGACGCGCGAGTGCTGGCCGATGGTTGGGCCGGGCCTGCGGGGCCGGAGGACCATGAGGCGGAAATCCAGTCGATCCTTGGCGGGCCCAACCTGAAAGTTGCGTTGTAATGTGCGTTGGCCTGCCCATGCGCGTGGTGGAAGGCGGCGCGGGTTTTGCGCTGTGCAGCCATGATGGCGCGATCCATTCCATCGACACCGCGCTGGTGGGCGAATGCGCGCCGGGCGAATGGCTGATGACCTTTCTTGGCGCCGCGCGCGAAAAGATGGACGAGGAAACCGCGCTGCAGACGCTGGCCGCCACCGATGCGCTGGCGGCGCTGCTGCGCGGCGAGGCGGTCGATCTGGACGCCGCCTTTGCCGATCTGATTGCGCGCGAACCGCAATTGCCAGACCACCTTTTGTCGGAGAACAGCCTGTGAGCGACCTTTCCCCCGAACTCGACCGCTCGGCCCATTCGCCGCTGCTTGCCTCGATCATCGCGCGCCATGCCTATGCCGTGGTGGGCGAGGAGGATTTTGACACCATCGCCGCATCCCATCCGCTCTCCATGCTGCTGGTGGCGGGGGACTGGTGGCGGCTGGCCGAATGCGATGATCTGGCCGTGGTGGTGCCCGAACTGGACAAGGCGCTGGGCGGGCATGTCGGCGTTTTGGTGGCCGCGCGCGATGCCGAGCGCGCGATGCAGCGCCGCTTTCGCTTTGCCTCTTTTCCGGCGCTGATCTTCCTGCGCGAAGGGCAATATCTGGGCGCGATGGAGGGCATCCGCGACTGGTCGGAATATATGAACGAACTGCCCGACATGCTGGGCCGCGAACCGTCCGACCCGCCGCCCTTCCGTATGCCTTCGGGCTGCGCCACGCCCAACGGAGACGCATGATGAACCCTGAAATCGAAACCCTCCTGAGCGCTCTGGTGGGACCGGGCAGCCAGCCCGACGGGCCGGATGATGCCAAGCTGGATTACATGATCATGCCCGAGGAAATGCGGGTGTTTTCGATGGCCAGCATCCCGGCGGACGCCGCCGATCATGCCGCAGGCGTGGCTGCGGGCGAGGCGATCCTTGCTGCCTTGAACCGTGTTGCAGCGGGCGGCCCGGAGGAAAGCGTCGATCTGGCCCATCTGGCCCCGGCCGACCTGGCCTTCGTGGATCAATTGCTGGGCGAGGGCGAGGTTTCGGTCGTGCTGGGCGACAGTTATCAGGCGCAGGAATCGGTGCTGGCGGGCGTGTGGCGCGTGCGGCAAACTGGCGAGCGTCGGGGCGACCGGGTGGACATCGGTGCCTTTCCGGCGGGTTTCATCGCCGCCGCCTTTGGCCGCGCGCAGGGCGAGGTGACGATCCCGGAAAAGACCTTTGACGGCCTGTTCAACGCCCCCGCGCTGATCGCCGAAATCAACGCCCATATCCCCGGCACCTCCACGCGCGCGCAGCCGCATGTCATCAACCTCTCGCTGCTGCCCCATACCGAGGGCGACCTGCTGTTTCTGGAAGAAGCGCTGGGCAAGGGCGATCTCATCATCCTCTCGCGCGGTTATGGCAATTGCCGGATCCGCAGCACGGGCACGCGGCACAATTGGTGGGTGCGCTATTTCAATTCGCAGGACACGCTGATCCTCAACACGATCGAGATCAGCCCCTTGCCCGCCGTGGCGCAGGCTGCGCCCGAGGACATTGCCGACAGCGCCGAGCGGCTGGCCGAGATCATGGACACCTATCGGTGAGCGAGTCCCACTTCTTCGACGGTTCCTTTGGCGGGGACGTGGGCAAGATCGGCCCGCAGACAAAGCTGGAATGCAAGATCTGCTGGCATATCTATGACCCCGCCGATGGCTGCACATACTGGCAGATCGCGCCTGGAACGCCCTTTGCCGATCTGCCCGACCATTGGACATGCCCGGAATGCGACGCGCCCAAGGAAGGCTTTATGGTGGTGGAATGAGCCAGCCCGAACCATGGATCGCGCAGGTAGAGGCGGTGTTTGCCGAAATTGCGCAGACGCGCATGGCGGGCGTGCCGGTGGTGAACCCGGCGCTGGGCGTGGCGATGCGGGGGAGCTGCGAGCGCGAAGGCTGGCGCATGGGCGTGCTGATTACGCCGTGGTTCATGAATGTGCTGGCTTTTGGCCCTGAGGATGAGGCCCCCGCGAGGGTGGGAGAGAAGCGGCATATCGCTTTGCCATCGGGCGCCTATGAGGCGATCCGGGGGCATGAACCGGCTTTGGGCTTCTACTGGGCGATCTCGCTGTTTTCGCCCATGTTTGAATTTGAAACCATGGAGGCGGCCATCGCCACGGCGGACGCCGCCATGGCCGAAATCATGACCGAGCCGCCCGCGCCGGAGCCGGAACCGAAACCGAAACCGGCGCTGAGCCGCCGCGCCCTGTTCCGCCTGAACCGCGAGGATGCGGCGTGACCGGCCCGGCCATCCGTATCGCCATAACACCCGGCGGGGGCCGGATCGTCCATTGCGCGATTCCCAATGCGCAAGGCCTGCTGATCGGCCTGCCCGCCATCAAGGTGGGGCAGGCGCTCCGCCGGTTGCACGGCATTTGCCGCGAGGCGCAGGGGCTGGCGGGCGAGTTGGCCGTGGCGGCGGCGATGGGGGAAGCCATTGCGCAGGAAGAGCTGGACCGACGCATCGCGCGCGTCCACGCCGAGGCGCGGCGCGAAACAGGCCTGCGCCTCTGCCTTGACTGGGCCGTGCTGATCGGCGAGCGCCCGCAGACCGAGCTGGCGCGCGCGGTGATCGCGGGCGACTGGAGCGTGGTGGAGGCGTCTGGTCTGGCCGAGAGGTTTCTGGCCCGGGCGCCCGAGGCCTTGCGTCCGATCTTTGCCGCGCGGCTGGCTGGAGCGCCGGTCGCACCTGACATGCATGCACCCGAACCGGGCGTGGGCGTGGCCGGGCTGACCTGCGCGAGGGGGCGGCTGATACACCGCGCGGCGCTTCACAAGGGGCGGGTGGCGGCCTACACCATTGACGCCCCCACCGCGCGCCGGTTCGGCCCGGATGGCGATGCGGCGGCGCTCTTGGCGCAATGCCACGGGGCAGAGGAGGCGGCATGGGTGATGCAGGCCATCGACCCCTGCGTTGAATGGGCAATGGATACGGCGATGGAGGCGGCCTGATGCACGAAATGGCAATATGCGAATCCATCCGCCAGATTTTGGAGGAACAGGCCCGCTCCGCCGGTTTCACGCGCGTCGAACTGGTCAAGCTGGCCATCGGCGCGCTGTCGGGCGTCGAGCCGGAGGCGCTGCGTTTCGGTTTCGATGTGGTGATGCGCGGCGGCGTGGCCGAGGGCGCGCGGCTGGAAATCGAGGATGTGGCGGCCCGCGCGTGGTGTATGCCTTGCGCGGCCAATGTGGCGATTTCGGCGCGCTATGATGCTTGCCCGCAATGCGGGTCCTATCAATTGCAGGTGACGGGTGGCGAAGACATGACCATCCGCGAATTGGAGGTTTTGTGATGTGCACGGTTTGCGGATGCGGCGAAGGCGGGGCCAAGCTGGAAGGCGGGCATCATCATCATGGCCACGATCACCATCATGACCATCATGACCATCATGACCATTATGACCACGATCACGGGCATGACCATCATCACCATGACCACGATCATCACCATCATGGCGAGGATCTGCACTATGGCCATGGGGCCGCAAGCGTTTCCGTTCCGGGCATGAGCCAGACGCGCCTGATCCAGCTTGAGGCCGACATTATGGGCAAGAACGCCCTCTTTGCCGCCGCCAACCGGGATCGTTTCACGGCGGCCGGTATTCTGGCGCTCAATCTGGTGTCCTCGCCCGGATCGGGCAAGACGACCTTGCTGTGTCGCACCCTGACCGAGATCGCGGGCGAATTTCCTGTCGCCGTGATCGAGGGTGATCAGCAGACCAGCGCCGACGCCGACCGTATCCGCGCGACCGGGGCGCCCGCGATCCAGATCAACACCGGCAAGGGATGCCATCTCGACGGCCATATGGTGGGCCATGCGGTTGACCACCTTTCGCCTGCCGAGGGCAGCGTGCTGTTCATCGAGAATGTCGGCAATCTGGTGTGCCCCGCCGCCTTCGATCTTGGCGAGGGCGCGCGCGTGGCGATCCTTTCCGTTACCGAGGGCGAGGACAAGCCGCTCAAATATCCCGATATGTTTGCCAGCGCCGATCTGGTGCTGGTCAATAAGGTCGATCTCCTGCCGCATCTGGATTTCGACATCGAGGCCGCGATGGCCAACGCGCGCCGGGTCAATCCGCGCGTCCGCCTGATCCGCGTTTCCGCGCGCAGCGGCGAGGGGATGGGGCAATGGCTTGACTGGCTGCGGGCCGCGCGGGCGATGGCTTTGGCCTCGCGCCCCGTGGTGGAGGGCTGATCCCATGTGCCTTGCGATCCCCGCGCAGGTGGTGGAGCTTTTGCCCGACGGCATGGCCACGGTGTCGGCTGGCGGCATCACGCGCTCGATCTCGGTGGCGCTGGTCGATGATGTGGCGCTGGGCGATTATGTGCTGCTCCATGTCGGCTATGCGCTGCACAAGATCAGCGCGGAGGAGGCCGAGGCCACGCTGAAAATGATGGCCGAGGCGGGGTTGATCGAGGAAGAATTGGGGGCCGGACAATGAAATATGTCTCCGAATTTCGCGATCCGGCGCTGGCGCAGAGCCTTGCCAAGGCCATCGCGCGTGAGGCCGATCCGGCGCGCTCCTATGCCTTCATGGAATTTTGCGGCGGGCATACCCATGCGATCTTCCGCTATGGGGTGCAGGATCTGGTGCCGTCCAATGTGCGCTTTGTGCATGGGCCGGGCTGTCCGGTCTGCGTGCTGCCGATGCGGCGGCTGGACGATGCGCTCGAACTGGCTGAGCGGCATGGCGTCATTCTGGCCACCTATGGCGACATGATGCGCGTGCCGGGCAGCGGGCGGCGATCCATGCTGACAGCGAGGAGCGCGGGGGCCGATATCCGCATGGTCTATTCGCCGCTCGACGCGCTGGCGCTGGCGCGGGACAATCCGGATCGGCAGGTGGTGTTTATGGGGATCGGTTTTGAAACCACCACCCCCGCCACCGGCATGGCGATCCTCACCGCGCGGGCGCAGGGCCTCGCGAATTTCAGCGTGTTCTGCAACCATGTGCTGACGCCGCCCGCGATGGCGCATGTGCTGGCCGCGCCGGGTGTGGCGCTTGATGGCTTTCTGGGGCCGAGCCATGTTTCGACGGTGATCGGGGCGGGGGCCTATCGCCCGCTGGTGGCGCATTATGGGCGGCCGATGGTGATTGCAGGGTTTGAACCGCTCGATGTGCTGCAATCGGTGCTGATGCTGATCCGTCAGGTGAATGAGGGGCGCCAAGAGGTCGAGAACCAATATTCGCGCGTTGTGACCGAGGCGGGCAACACCAAGGCGCAAGGCGTGATCGAGGAGGTCTTTGCCCTGCGTGACACGTTCGAGTGGCGCGGTTTGGGCAGCGTGCCCGACAGCGCCCGTGCGATCCGCCCCGAACTGGCCGATTTCGATGCCGAGGCGCGTTTCGCCATCAGCGAGAAGCAGAGCCGCGAGGTCAAAAGCTGCGAATGCCCGGCCATCCTGCGCGGGGTGAAGCAGCCAAAGGACTGCAAATTGTTCGGCAAGGCATGCACGCCGGAAACGCCGATGGGGGCCTGCATGGTCTCCTCGGAAGGCTCTTGCGCCGCCTATTACACCTATCGTCGCGCCGAAACGATGGCCGAAATGGAGGCGGCAGAATGAGCACCATCCTGCGCCCCGGCGCCGCCATCGAAATGGCCCATGGCGGGGGCGGCATGGCCACCACGCGCCTGATTCGTGAGATATTCGCCCGCCATTTCGCCAATCCCATCCTCGATCAGGGCCATGACGCGGCCCGCCTCAACCTGCCCCATGGGCGCATCGTGATGAGCACGGATGCCCATGTCATCAGTCCGCTGGAATTTCCCGGCGGCGATATCGGCTCGCTGGCCGTGCATGGCACGATCAATGATGTGGCCATGGGGGGGGCGGTGCCGGTGGCGCTGTCGGCGGCTTTCATTATCGAGGAGGGATTGCCGCTCGAAACGCTGGACCGCATTGCCGCCAGCATGGGCGCGGCGGCGCGCAAGGCGGGCGTGCCCATCGCCACGGGCGATACCAAGGTGGTTGAGCGCGGGGCGGCCGATGGCCTGTTCATCACCACGACCGGTATCGGCCTGATCCCGGAAGGGATCGAGATCGCGCCCGAACGAATCGCGCCGGGCATGGCGATCCTGCTTTCCGGCACGCTGGGCGACCATGGCGTGGCGATTTTGAGCCGGCGGCAGGGGCTTGCCTTTGGCACGACGATTGAGAGCGACAGCGCGGCGCTGCATCGGATGGTGGGCGATATGCTGGCAGCGGCGCCCTCCATCGCCTGTCTGCGCGACCCCACGCGCGGGGGGCTGTCGGCCACGCTCAACGAGTTGGCCGAGGCGGCGGGGGTGAGCATGACGTTGAAAGAGGCGGCGATCCCCGTGCGGCCGGAGGTGGCAGGGGCGTGTGAATTGCTGGGCCTCGACCCGATCCATATCGCCAATGAGGGCAAGCTGATCTGCATCTGTCCAGGGGATCAGGCCGAGGCGGTGCTGAACATCATGCGCGCCCATCCCGAAGGGCGCGATGCGGCGCAGATCGGCACGGTGGGCGCATCCATGCCCCCCGGCACGCCCGGTTTGCTGCGCATGGAAACGCTGATCGGGGGCATGCGCGTGGTCGACTGGTTGGCGGGTGAGCAATTGCCCAGAATCTGTTAGAGGCTTGATCCATGACGCAATCCGGCCTGCCCACCATCCTTATCGTCGATGACGAGATCCGCAGCCTTGAATCGCTGCGCCGCATTCTCGAGGATGAGTTCGAGATCCTGACGGCCTCCTCCACGCGCGAGGCCGAGGAGATGCTGTCCCAGCATTGGGTGCAGGTGATCCTGTGCGATCAGCGTATGCCCGAGCGCAGTGGGGTGGAGTTCCTGACGCTGGTCAAGGAGCGCTGGCCCGATGTGATCCGCATGATCATCTCAGGCTATGCCGATGCGCATGACATTATCGACGGCATCAATCAGGCGGGCATTTTCCAATATGTGACCAAGCCCTGGCATCCCGACCACCTGCTGCTGACGCTGCATTCGGCCTGCCGCCTGTTTCAGCTTCAGCGCGAGAATGAATTGCTGGCGGTGGAATTGCGCATGGCTCCAAAGGCCGCCAGCGCCGTGGTGGACAAGCGCAAGGCGCAGGTGCGCCGCGCCTATGATTTCAATGACGGCATTGTGCGCAGCGCAGGCAGCCCGATGGATGATGTCTGCGGCGCGCTGGCGCAGGTAGCGCCGTTTGATGTGCCGGTTCTGTTGATCGGTTCATCGGGCACGGGCAAGGAACTGGCGGCGCGGGCTTTGCATTATGGCTCGCTGCGCTGGAACAAGGCGTTTGTGGTGGAAAATTGCGGCGCGCTGCCCGACGAATTGCTGGAAAGCGAATTGTTCGGCCATAAAAAGGGCGCCTTCACCGGGGCGATCGACGACCATATCGGCCTGTTCGAACGCGCCGATGGCGGCACGGTGTTCCTCGACGAAATCGGCGAGGTCAGCCCCGCCTTTCAGGTCAAATTGCTGCGCGTTTTGCAGGAAGGCGAGATCCGCCCGCTGGGCCATGGGCGCACGCGCAAGGTGGATGTGCGCATTATCGCGGCCACCAACCGCGATCTTGAACAGGAAATGCGCGAGGGTCGGTTCCGCGCCGATCTGTTCTATCGGCTGGCGGGCATGATCGTGCGCCTGCCCGATCTGAAGGACCGCCCCGGCGATCTGCCCGTGCTGGTGCAGACCTTGCTGGACCGGGCTATGGGCAGCATGGGCAAGCGGGTGCAGGGGGTTTCTGACGAGGCGATGGCGCGCCTGTCGGCCTATGGTTGGCCCGGCAATGTCCGCGAGCTTCAGAACGAGATCCAGCGCATGTTGGTGCGCGGGGTGGAGGGGCGCTGGCTGGGGGTGGATGTGCTATCGCCCCATATCGCCGCGCCCGCCGTGCGCGAGGTGGCCGCGCAGGAACCCATGCCCGATCTGGGCGACCTGACGGGTGATCTGAAGGAGCGTGTTTGCGCGATGGAGGCCCGGATCATCCGCGAAACGCTGATCCGCCACCGCTGGAACAAATCGCAGGCGGCGCGCGAACTGGGCCTGTCGCGGGTGGGCCTGCGGGCGAAACTCGAACGCTATGGGCTGGAAAACGTCCATCCGCTGCGGGGAGTGGCGGGCCGATGATGGCGCCGGGCGGATTTGACAGGTTCGATGGGGATCGTTTCGGGGGCCGCTTCGATCCGTCCCATGTCGATTGCCCGCATGATCCGGTGCAGGAATTTGCCGCACTTGCCGATTTGGGAATGAATGGCGAGGATATGTGGATTGATGTCATCCGCAAGATGGATGATGTCTATGCCGATCTGGTCGCCAGCCAGACCGCGCTGGAGGAGCGCAATATTGCGCTTGAGCGCACGCTGGCCGAACTGGACGCGGCGCATCGCAAATTGCGCCAGACCCAGCAGCAATTGCTGACCAGCGAGAAGATGGCCGCGCTGGGCCGTCTGGTGGCGGGCGTGGCGCATGAGTTGAACAATCCGATCAGCTTTGTTTTCGGCAATATGTATGCTCTGAAACGCTATGGCGGGGCGATCACGCAATATCTGGCTGCCATTGACGCCGGGCGGGGCGGGGCCGAACTGGCGGCTCTGCGCGAAAAGCTCAAGATCGACCGGGTGCTCTCCGACATCGGCCCCTTGGTCGATGGCACGCTGGAGGGGGCGGAGCGTGTACGCGATATTGTGCAGGACCTGCGCCGCTTTTCCGCCAGCCAGCGCGAGCCGCTGGAAAGTTTCAACCTTGTCCGGCTGGTGCATACGGCGGCGGATTGGGTCTTGAAGGCCCTGCGCGATCCGCCCGAATTGCATTGCGCGCTGCCCGAAAGGCTGGAGATTTCCAGCCGCAAGGGGCAGTTGCACCAGATCCTCGTCAATCTGGTCCAGAACGCCGCCGATGCGCTGAAGGACCGCGAGGGCGGAGCGATCCATATTTCCGCCGCGCAGGAGGGCGATACGATTGCCCTTTCGGTGGCCGACAATGGGCCGGGCGTGGCGCGCGATCATCAGGACAAGATCTTCGAACCCTTCTTCACCACCAAGCCGATCGGCGCGGGGACAGGGCTGGGTCTTTATGTTTCCTATACGATGGCGGGCAAATTGGGTGGATCGCTCGATTATGCCGATGCGCCCGGCGGCGGGGCGGTATTCACGTTGCGCCTGCCGCTGGCGGGGCCGGAAGGGGGCGAGGAATGACCTATCCCGCCGGAACGCCTACGCGTCCGCTGCGCCTGATCTGGCTGCAATCGGGGGGCTGCGGGGGTTGCACGCTCTCCCTGCTGGGCCAGCAGGAGCCGGATCTCGTCACCGCCCTGCGCGCCGCCCATGTCGAGGTCCTGTGGCACCCCTCGCTCTCCGAGGCGACCGGGGCGGAGGCGCGCGCGATCCTTGACGCCGCCGCCGATGGGACGCAGCCGGTCGACATCCTCTGCCTCGAAGGATCGGTCATCCACGGCCCGAACGGCACCGGCGGCTTTCACCTGATGGCGGGCACCGGGCGGCCGATGCGTGACATGATCGGCGCGATTGCCGCCCATGCGACCCATATTATCGCGGTCGGCTCCTGCGCCGCCTTTGGCGGCATCACGGCGGGGGGCGGCAATGCGGTGGAGGCGGGCGGGCTTGCCTATAATGGCACGCGGGCTGGAGGCTTGCTGGGTGCGGGATTTCGCGCGCGGGGTGGTTTGCCGGTCATTAATATCGCCGGTTGCCCGATCCATCCGGGATGGTTTGTCGATACTATCCTGCAACTGGCGGGCGGTACCCTGTCCGCCGCCGACCTCGACGAATGGGAGCGCCCGCTGGCCTATACTTCGCAACTGGTCCACCACGGCTGCGCCCGCAACGAATATTATGAATTCAAGGCCAGCGCCGAGGAACTGGGCGACCTTGGCTGCATGATGGAAAACCTCGGCTGCAAGGGCACGCAGGCGCGGGCCGATTGCAACACGCGGGCGTGGAACGGGTCGGGTTCGTGCCTAACGGGGGGATACCCCTGTATCAACTGCACGGCGCCGGGTTTTGAAGAACCGGGCCACAGTTTCTCCCTGACGCCCAAGATCAGCGGCATCCCCATCGGATTGCCTACCGATATGCCCAAGGCGTGGTTCGTCGCGCTGGCCAGCCTGTCCAAGGCCGCCACGCCGCGCCGGTTGAAGGAAAATGCCGCAAGGCCCACCCCCGCCATCCTGCCGCGCGACCGGCGCAAGGAGGGCGCATGAGCGAGAAGTCATCGCGCCTGATCCTCGGCCCGTTTAACCGGGTGGAGGGCGATCTTGAGGTGCGGCTCGACATCGCGGGCGATCATGTTGAGGGCGCGCGCGTCACCTCGCCGCTCTATCGCGGGTTTGAGGCGATGCTGGTGGGGCGGCTTGCTGCGGACGCGCTGACCTATGCCCCGCGCATCTGCGGCATCTGTTCGGTCTCGCAAAGCGTGGCGGCGGCCCGCGCCTTGGCCGGGGTGCGCCCCGCCGGGCTGGAGCGGCGCTTGCCCCCGGCCAATGGGCAACATGCGATCAATCTGGTCCATGCGGTGGAAAATATCGCGGACCATATCACCCATTTCTACCTGTTTTTCATGCCCGATTTCGCCCGCGCCGCCTATGCGGGCGAACCTTGGCATCAGGCGGCGGCGGACCGTTTCACCGCCCTGAAAGGCAGCGCGGCAACCCAGATGCTGCCCGCGCGGGCTGGCCTGATGAACATGATGGGTGTGCTGGCGGGTAAATGGCCCCATACGCTCTCTATCCAGCCGGGCGGATCGACGCGGGCCATCACGCGAGCCGAACAGGCGCGGTTGCGGCTGATGCTGTCGGGTTTTCGCGCCTTTTGCGAAAACACCCTGTTTGCCGCGCCTTTGGAGGCCGTGGCCGCGATTTCCAGCCGCGAAGCGCTTTACGATTGGGCGCAGGGATGCGGGGGGGATTTCGCCCATTTCCTGACCATCGCCCAAAGGCTCGATCTGGCGCGATCCGGCGTGACGCGCCTGCGCCATATTGCGTTCGGCGCCTATGCCAGCGGGGACGGTCCGCTGTTTCCGCGCGGGATGTTCGATGCCGGGATCGGTGCGGCGGGGCCTCTGCCCATCGGCGCGATCACCGAGGATGTGTCCCACGCATGGTATGCAGGCAACGGCGGCGCCCCGCGCCATGCTGCGCCTGCGCCCGATATGAGCAACCCCGACGCTTACAGTTGGTGCAAGGCCCCGCGCCTTGGCGGCAATGTGGCCGAGGTGGGGGCGCTTTCGCGGCAATTGGTGGCGGGACATCCGCTGCTGCGCGATTATGTGGCGCGCGACGGGGCCAGCGTCGAGGCTCGCGTGGTGGCGCGCATCATTGAGGTGGCGCTGGTGGTGATGGCGATGGAGCATTGGATCGCCGCCATCGACCCTCCCGCGCCTTTTCAGGACACGCGCCCGCGTCTGGACACGGGCGATGCCATGGGCCTGACCGAGGCGGCGCGGGGCAGCCTTGGCCACTGGCTGCGGCTGGATGGCGGGCGGATCAGCCATTATCAGATCATCGCGCCTACGACTTGGAACTTCTCGCCCCGCGATGCGCAAGGCGTACCGGGGCCATTGGAACAGGCGCTGGTCGGCGCGCCCATCCGTGCGGGCGAGACCGAGCCGGTTTCGGTCCAGCATATCGTGCGCAGCTTTGACCCCTGCATGGTCTGCACGGTGCATTGATGTCGGTGTGCGGGCGCAGCATCCGCGTGCGCGGGACGGTGCAGGGCGTGGGCTTTCGCCCCTTCGTCTGGCGTCTGGCGCAAGAACTTGGCCTGACGGGCGAAGTGTCGAACGATGGCGAGGGCGTGCGCATCGCGGCATGGGGCGATGATGCCGATCTTGACGAACTGGCGCGCCGCATTCGGGATGAGGCGCCGCCCTTGGCCCGCGTGGCGGGCATCGAGGTATGCGATGCGCCGGTTGGTCAAGGCTGGGGCGCGTTCCGCATTGTCGAAAGCGGGCAGGGCGCCACCACCACCGCCATCCCGCCCGATGCGGCAACCTGTCCTGCCTGTCTGGCCGAAATCCGCGATCCGGGGGAGCGGCGGCACGGCTATGCTTTCACCAATTGCACCCATTGCGGCCCGCGTCTGACCATCGCCCGCGCCATTCCGTGGGACCGGGCGCAGACCAGCATGGCCGATTTCCCCATGTGCGAAGCCTGCGCCGCGCAATATGGCGATCCGGCGGACCGGCGTTTCCATGCCCAGCCGATTGCCTGCCCCGCCTGCGGTCCGCGCCTGTGGATCGAGGGGGGCGAGGGAGAACCCATCGCGGCGGCCGCGCAATTGCTGCGCAGCGGGGCGATTGTGGCGATCAAGGGATTGGGCGGATTTCATCTGGCCTGCGATGCGATGAATGCGCGGGCGGTGGCGGAACTGCGCCGCCGCAAGGCGCGCGATGCCAAGCCCTTTGCGGTGATGACCGCTCGGCCGGAGGACTTGTGCGAGGTCAGCGCCCCGGCACGCGCCTTGCTGGAAAGCGCGGCGGCGCCGATTGTCCTTTTGCCTCGCGTGGCCGATGTGCCTGATGCTCTGGCACCGGATCAGGATCATCTGGGCGTGATGCTGCCCGCCACGCCTTTGCACCATTTGTTGATGGCCGAATTTGGCGGGCCTTTGGTGATGACCTCGGGCAATCGGTCCGACGAGCCGCAGGTGATCGACAATGCGCAGGCGCGCGAGGCTTTGGCCGGGGTTGCGGATGCCTTTGTGATGCATGACCGGACAATCGAGAACCGGCTGGATGACAGCGTGCTGGCCATGGACGAGGCGGGCGCGCCCATCCCCATCCGCCGCGCGCGGGGATATGCGCCCGCGCCCATCGCTCTGCCCTTCGATGGCCTGCCCCTGGTGCTGGCCTGCGGGGGGGAGCTGAAGGCGACCTTCACCCTGATCCGGGGCGGTGAGGCGATGGTCGGCCCGCATATCGGTGATCTGGAGCAGGCGGCGGCGCTGGAGGATTATCGCGCGATGCTCGATCTCTATCGCCGCCTGTTCGATTTCACGCCCCGGATCGTCGCGGTCGATGCCCATGGCGGCTATCTCTCCACCCAGATGGGCGAGCGGATCGCGCAGGAAACGGGCGCGGCATTGGTCCGCGTGGCGCACCATCATGCCCATATGGCCGCCTGTATGGCCGATAATGGCATGGCTGATGGCGAGCATGTAGGCCTGTTGCTCGACGGGCTGGGGTTGGGGCCGGATGGCGCGCTTTGGGGCGGCGAAGTGCTGCGCGGGGGCTATCGCGGGGTTGAGCGTGTGGGCGGTTTCGCGCCGGTGCCACTGATCGGCGGAGCGGCGGCGATGAAGGAGCCGTGGCGCAATCTGCTGGCTCATCTGCGCGCGGCGTTTGGGGCAGATTGGCGCGCGGCGGCGGGGTCTTTGTTGCACCATCTGCCCGAGGAACCCAAGTTGCGCTTGGCCGAAAGCATGATCGACAGCGGCACGAATTGTCCGCCATGTTCATCGGCAGGTCGGCTGTTTGATGCGGCGGCGGCGGCGCTGGGCATCCATCCCTTGCGGATCAGCCATGAGGGGCAGGCGGCCATGGCGCTCGAAGCCTTGGCCCGGCCCTTTGACGAGGCGGCGTGGGACGTTGCGCCTGCTCTGGAATGGGGCGGATTGTGGCGGGCGCTGCTGGGCGATCTGGACGCAGGCGTTGCGCCGGGGCGGATTGCGGCGCGGTTTCATGCCACGCTGGCAAGGGCATTGGCGCATCACGCGGCTTTGGCCGGCACGCCGGGCGGCCATGTCGTCCTGTCGGGCGGGGTGATGCAGAACCGGGTGTTGCTGGCCGCGCTGCGCCGGGAAATCCGCGCGCGAGGCATGGTGCCGGTGGCGCACAAACAGGTGCCGGCCAATGATGGCGGCCTGTCGCTGGGGCAGGGAATAATCGCCGCGTTAAGGGGGAGTGGAGAATGAGGCTCGACGAACATCCGCTGCGGCGGCAGGTGGTGGGCGAGATGCATCTGCGTCGCTGGCCCGCGATCCATGCGCCGACGCGGATCCTTCAGGTGCTGCGCCTGGTCTCGCCCGAGGAGCGGGCGGGGCAAAGGGCGATGCTGGAAAATCTGCCCATCGGCGGGCGGCTGAACCAATCGGACAATCCGCGCCATGCCGAGGGTGAGCTTGGCCCCGGTATTTCCTTTGTCTGGGAGCAGCACAGCGAGGCCTGCGGTATCACCCTGTTCATGCACGAACCCCATGCCGACCCCGCGCAGGCGCTGGCATGGATCGAGCGTTTTCCCGGACAGGTCATCCGCGCCACGCGCATCCATGTGGTTGAAAATCAGGCGCAGGCGCGCGACCTTTTGCCGCAGATGGGCTTTGTCGGCTCCGATCTTGTGTCCTGCATGATCGGCGCGTCCGGCGTGCGCCTGTGGTCGGATTTCCGCATCGGGGCCGAGGGGCTGGGCATTGCGCTGGTTTCGGCCAATGGCGCGGCGCCTGCCGATCTGGCGCGGTTGCTGCAACGGTTTCAGGAATTGGGCAATTACCGCAATCTGGCGCTGATGGGCCTGCCGATGGCGCAGGCCTATTGGCCCCGGCTGGACGCGGCCGAGGCGACCTTGCGCGAACTGGCCGCCGATGTGGCCAATCCCGACACGACCGACGATGCGCTGCTCGAACGGGTTTCGGTGCTCAGCCTCGATCTCATGTCGCTGTCGACCGAGACGCATTATCGGATGAGCGCGACCGCCGCCTATGCCCAATTGGTGGAGGAGCGATTGGCGGGCCTGATGCCGCGCGCCATTCCCGGCCATCCCAGCCTTGAGGATTTCACCCAGCGCCGCCTGCTGCCCGCGATCCGCACCACGCAGGCCTATTCGCGGCGGCTGGAGGATCTGACGCAGCGCGCGGCGCATTTCACATCGCTGCTGCGCACCCGCGTCGAAACCCGCATCGAGAACCAGAACGGGCGTTTGCTGCGATCCATGGAGCGGTCATCCAGCCTGCAATTGCGGCTGCAGCAACTGGTCGAGGGCCTCTCGGTCGTCGCGCTCAGCTATTATGGCATCAGCCTGATCGGCTATATGCTCAAGGCCGCCGAGCATCGGTTTGAACATTTCCCGGCGGCCGAGATCATGGGCGTGATGGTGCCCATGGTGGTGGTCGGCATGTGGATGGGGCTGCACCGGATGAAGGCGCGGGTTCTGGGCGAACATTGATCGCCCGGAACCCTGCCATGCGTTACTTGGGGCGATAGATCGCGAAGATCTTGGTCACGTCCTCGCGGCTTTCCCAACTGCACTGGGCATTCTGTTCGACCATGAACAGGTCACCCTTGCGGAACGTGCCCTCGCGGCCTTCCTCGTCGATGAAGGTCACGCTGCCGTCGAGCAGATACATCAGTTCGAAATGGCGATAGGGCATCGCGCGGCGGTGATAGGGGGTGGAATCCCAGACGCCGACCATGAATTCGCCGTCGGTGGAGAGGAACTGCGTGTGATTGCGGCATTGCGGCGTGGGGCCGATCAGCAATTCGGCCAGCGGCGCGCCCGAGGGGACGCGCTCGGTGGTGGGGTCAATGGCGGTGACGCCCGCCGCTTCGCCCGCGCCTCCGATATAGCGCATGGTGACGACGCGGGCATGGTCCGCGCTCCAGTCAAAAGCCTGCGGGCCGGACAGGACGAGGCTGCCGCCCTTGGCCAGGGTGTGGGTCTGGCCGCCTGCGGTGATCTGCGCTTCTCCCTCGGCCACGATCAGCATAGTGTCACCGGTCTGCGCCTGCGCGCTGCCGCTGCCCGAAAGGAGGCAGGCGTGCATTTCCACCGGGCCGCCGCGCAGGGGCAGCAGCGCCGCATCCGCGCCAAACGGTTCCGCGCCCGCCTGTGTGGTCTGGGCAAAGGCGTCGAGGTCGATAAAGGAGGGGCATGTGGTCAGGTTCATGGCATTCACTCCTGCGGGGCCAGCCAATGCCGGGCCAGCGCGAGATGGAGACGCAGGCCGGTTTCCAGCACGGCGTCGTTGAAATCATAATGCGGATTGTGCAGCGGGGCCGGGCTTTCACCCACGCCTTGCCCCAGCCAGATATAGGCGCCCGGGCGGACCTGCAGCATGAAGGAAAAGTCCTCGGACGTGGCGGCGGGTTCGGGCGCGCGCTGTGCCGTGCCGACGGTGGCCGCGATGGTCAGGGCGTCCTGCGCGGCGTCGGCATCATTGATCGTGGCGGGGTAATAGCGGTCATAGTCCAGTTCGGCGCTGACCTCGAAACCGGCCTCGATTCCGGCGATGATCTGGCGCATCCGCTCTTCGATCCGGTCCTGAACGGCGGGGTCGAATGTGCGCACGGTGCCCGCCACCATCGCCTCGCCGGGGATGACGTTGTGGGCGTGGCCGCCGTGGATCTGTGTGACCGAGAGCACAGCGTTTGCGCTGGCGGGGGCGTTGCGGGCAACGATCGTGTTCAATTGTTGCACCAGCGATGCAGCCGCCAGCAGCGTGTCATTGGTGTCATGCGGAACCGCAGCATGGCCGCCGCGTCCGCGCAGGGTGATGTGGAACTTGTCCGCCGCGCCCATGATCGCGCCCGCGCGCGTGGCAATCGTTCCGGCAGGCAGGGCGGGCCAGTTATGCAGCGCATAGACGCGGTCGCAGGAAAAGCGCTCGAACAGGCCATCCTCGATCATCGCGCGCGCGCCGCCTTGCCCTTCCTCGGCAGGCTGGAAGATGAAATGGACCGTGCCGTCGATGCCCGAAGGATCGGCGGCCAACGCCTGGGCCGCGCCCAGCAGCATCGCCACATGCCCGTCATGGCCGCAGCCGTGAAAACACCCCTCATGGCGGCTCGCATAGGGCAGGCCGGTTTTTTCATCGATAGGCAGCGCGTCCATGTCGGCGCGCAGGCCCACGGTGCGTGAACTCGATCCATGGCGCAGAACGCCCACCACGCCGGTGCCGCCGATGCCCTCATGCACCTCCAGCCCTGCCGTGCGCAGCGCATCGGCGATTACCCGCGCCGTGCGATGTTCGGCAAAGCCCAATTCCGGGTGGGCATGGATATCATGGCGCAGCGCCACCAATGGCGCCAGCAGCGCAGCTATGTCCGTCATGGTCTGAAGGCCCTTAAACCGAATTGCCGAACAGGCTCTGGATCGGGAAGTGATGTTTGATGAAGGGCGATTTGATCACGACATAGGAGAAATATTTCTCGATCCCGTAATCGCTTTCCAGCATCCCTTCGATGATCGACTGGTAATGCGACACGCCGCGCGTGACGAATTTGAGCAGATAGTCATAGCCGCCCGAAACCAGATGGCATTCGACGATCTCGTCCAGTTTCACGATCCGGCTTTCAAAGCGCGAAAAATCGCCGCGCCGGTGTTCGGACAGCGTGACCTCGGTGAAAACCGTCAGAAATTCGCCCAGCTTCCCAAGGTTGAGATGGGCCCCATAGCCGGTGATATAGCCCGCCTGCTCCAGCCTTTTTACCCGCGTCAGGCAAGGGCTGGGCGAGAGGCCCACCGCATCGGCCAGTTCGACATTGGTGACGCGCCCGGCCTGTTGCAGCTTGGCAAGGATCTTGAGATCGATGCGGTCGAGTTTGGGGCCGGGCATCATGGGGCGTTTTCCTCTTATTGGCCGATTGCGGAGCGAATATCGGCCTGATCCAGCAATTGGTCGAGCGTCAATTGCACACGGTCGAAAATGATGTCCATTTCCTCGGGCGTACAGGTCAGCGCCGGGGCAAAGCCGATGACCGCATTGGCGAAACAGCGCACGATCACGCCATTGTCCCAGGTCATCTGCGAGAGGCGATCGCCCAGCGCCAGATCGGCGGCAAGCGGCTCCTTGGTTTCCTTGTTCGCCACCAGTTCGATGGCGCCCAGCAGCCCGCGATAGCGCACATCGCCCACCAGCGGATGGCTGCGGATCGCCTCCATCCGCGCGGCGAAACGTTCGCCCACCATCACGCCATTGGCCAGCACGCCGCCCTCGCGATAGAGGCGCAGCACTTCCAGACCCACGGCGGCGGCTACCGGATGGCCCGAATAGGTGCCGCCATGACCCACCGGCAGCGGGCTGGCATCGGCAATCGCCTGATAGATATGGTCGGCCATGAACAGCGCGCCCATCGGGGCATAACCGGCGGTCAGGCCCTTGGCGGTGGTCATGAAATCTGGCGTCACGCCCTCGGCCTCGCAGGCGAACAATGGCCCGGTGCGGCCAAAGCCGGTGATGACTTCATCGACCAGCAGCAGGATGCCAAGCCGGTCGCAGGCTTCGCGGATGGCTTTGAGCCAGCCCACGGGCGGCACGATGACGCCGCCGCTGCCCTGAATGGGTTCGCAGCAGAAGGCGGCAACCTTGTCCGCGCCGATTTCGGCCACCTTGGCTTCCAGCGCCTCAATGGTGCTGGCGATTACGGCGGCATCGTCATCGCCATTGGGGTGGCGATAGGGATAGGGCGAGGCGATATGGTGCTGCCACTTGTACGGCAGATCGAAACCGCGATGGAAATTGGCCAGCGCCGTCAGGCCCGCGCCCATCGCCGAGGAGCCGTGATAGCCCCATTCGAGCGCGATGAACTCTTTCTTGTCCGGTTTGCCGATGGCGTTGAAATAGTGGACGATATAGCGCACCGCGCTGTCCACCGAATCCGAGCCGCCTTGCGTGAAATAGACGTGATTGAGGCCCTCGGGCGTCAGAGCGGTCAATTCTGCCGCCAACCGGATCGCTGGTTCGCTGGCAAAGTGGAAATAGCCCGTGGCATAGGGCAGGCGGCGCATCTGCTCGGCGGCGGCTTCCACCACGCTGTCCTGACCATAGCCGACATTGACGCACCACAGGCCGGCAAAGCCGTCGATGACGCGCTTGCCTTCTATATCGGTCAGCCACATGCCGTCCCCGCTGGCCAAAACGCGCGCGCCATGCGCCTCGTGGCCACGGAAAGAGGCCACCGGGTGGATCAGGTGATCGCGGTCAAGATCGATCAGCGAGCGGTTGGTCAGGGTTTCGGTCATGAGGCAAACCTATGCTAGCGGTTCAGGCGTGTTTCGCCAAACAGGGGCAGGGGCGCGGCATTTTATGCCGTGGTTCAGCCGATGGCTTCGGAAATCGCCTTGCCGCATTCCACGGTGTTGGCGCTGCCCTTCAGATCGCCGGTGCGGCCCGTGGGGGTGGACAGGACGTGTTCGATGGCGCGCATGATGCCCGCCGCCGCTTCTGCCTCGCCCAGATGTTCGAGCATCATCGCGGCCGACCAGATCTGGCCTACCGGATTGGCGATGCCCTTGCCCGCGATATCGGGCGCCGAACCGTGGACGGGCTCGAACAGGCTGGGGTGTTCGCCGGTGGGGTTGATGTTGCCGGACGGCGCGATGCCGATCGTGCCGGTGCAGGCCGGGCCAAGGTCCGAGAGGATATCGCCGAACAGATTGGAGGCGACCACGACGTCGAAACGCTGGGGGTTCATCACGAATTGCGCGGTCAGGATGTCGATGTGATACTTGTCATGGCTCACATCGGGATATTCCTCGCCAATGGCTTCCACGCGCTTGTCCCAGAAGGGCATGGTGATGGCGATGCCGTTCGATTTGGTCGCGCTGGTCAGGTGCTTACGCTCCCGCTTCTGCGCCAGATCAAAGGCAAAGCGCAGCACGCGGTCAATGCCCTGGCGCGTCATCACGGTTTCCTGAATGACGATCTCGCGCTCGGTCCCGGCAAACATATGACCGCCGACGCTCGAATATTCGCCCTCCGTGTTTTCGCGCACAACCCAGAAGTCGATGTCCCCCGGTTCGCGCCCGGCCAGCGGGCAGGGCACGCCCGGCATCAGACGCACCGGGCGCAGATTGACGAACTGGTCATATTCGCGGCGGAATTGCAGCAGGCTCTGCCACAGCGAAATGTGATCAGGCACCGTTTCGGGCCAGCCCACCGCGCCAAAGAAGATCGCATCGGGGCGGCCGATCTGATCCTTCCAATCCTCGGGCATCATGCGGCCATGCCGGGCATAATAATCGCAATCGGCGAAATTATGCACCTGCAGATCCAGCCCGAAACCATAGGCGCCCGACGCCTTTTCCAGCGCGCGCAGGCCCTCGGGCATGACTTCCTTGCCAATGCCGTCCCCGGCGATGACGGCGATCTTGTAATTGCGCATGGGTCTTATGCCCCCAATTCCAGCCCGCCGATGTGGAAGGCCTTGGTTTCCAGATATTCCTCGATGCCCTGCTGTCCGCCTTCGCGGCCAAGGCCCGATTGCTTGACGCCGCCAAAGGGCGCCATTTCCATCGCGATCCCGCCGGTGTTCAGCGCGATCATCCCGGCCTCAAGCGCCTCGGCCACGCGGAACGAGCGCGACAGGTCGCGGGTGTAGAAATAGGCGGCAAGGCCGTAGGGCGTGTCATTGGCCATCTCGATCGCCTGCCGCTCGCTGGTAAAGCGGAACAGCGGGGCGAGGGGGCCAAAGGTTTCTTCCGAAGCCAGGCGCATCTCGGGATTGGCATCGCCGATGATGACGGGGCGGACAAAGCGGTCATCGCTGCGGCCCTTGCCTTCGCCGATGATCCTGCCGCCCTTGCCCAGCGCGTCCTCGAGATGGGCCGAGACCTTTTGCACGGCGGCGGCATTGATCAGCGGGCCGACCGTCGAGCCCGGCTCCATCCCCGGCGCGGCGTTCAACCCGGCGACCGCGGCGGCCAGCTTTTCGGCAAAGGCGTCGTAGATTTCATCGGCCACCAGCATCCGGTTGGCGCAGACGCAGGTCTGCCCGGCATTGCGGAATTTGCTGGCCATCGCCGCCTTCACCGCCAGATCGAGATCGGCATCGGCAAAGACGATCAACGGCGCATTGCCGCCCAATTCCATGCTGGTCCGCTTCACGGTCTTGGCACATTGTTCAAGCAGCAAGGAGCCAACGCGGGTCGATCCGGTGAAGGACAGCTTGCGCACCAGCGGGCTGGCCGTGATCGCCGCTCCGATGGCCGTGGGCAGGCCGGTCACGATATTGATGACGCCTTCGGGGAAGCCCGCCCGCAAGGCCAGTTCGCCCAGCGCCAGCGCGGTGAAGGGTGTCATTTCCGAAGGCTTGATCACCACCGGGCACCCGACGGCCAACGCGGGCGCGCATTTGCGCGTGATCATCGCGGCGGGGAAATTCCACGGCGTGATCGCCGCCGAAACGCCCACCGGCTCGGTCAGCACGATGACGCGACGATCGCGTTCGGGCGAGACGACGTTGCGCGCGCCGGTGCGGCGGCCTTCTTCGGCAAACCATTTGATGAAGCTGGCGGCATAGCGGATCTCGCCCTGCGCCTCGGCCAGCGGCTTGCCCTGTTCGGCGGTCATGATGAGGGCCAGATCGTCCAGATTGGCCAGCACGAGCGCGTGCCATGCCTCCAGCAGCGCGCAGCGTTCGCCCGCCGTGCGCGCGCGCCATGCCGGCCATGCTGCATTGGCCGCCGCAATGGCGTCCTGTGTGTCATCGCCCGTGCAATCGGGCACCGCGCCCAGCACCGCACCATTGGCCGGGTCCTTCACCGCCAGCGCATCGCGCGAGGAGGCGCCAAGCCATTGTCCGCCGATCAGCGCGGCCTGCTTCAAAAGGGTGTTATCGGAAAGCTGCATGGTTTACCCCAGTGCTTGGGTGGTGAGAGCAAAGAGCGTGGCGTTGGGCGCCGTTTCGGGCAGAGGCCCCCGCGCCATCATGCGTACCGTATCGACGCGCGGCAGGCCAAGCCCTTCCAGCCATGGCGAAAGTCCGCTTTCCTCGGTCACATCGAGGCGGGTGAAATTGCCCGCATTCTGGGCCAGCCAGTGCAGGATCAGCGCCTTGGCGCCATCGGCATCGGGCGCCACCACAGGCGCCACCGACCATCCCCGGCCAAACCGGCGCAGCAGGGCAAAGCCGACGGGAATATCGTCATGGGTCAGAACCACCGTGCTGTCCTGCGCGGTCAGGGCGCGCATCATCGCATGGCGATCGGTGCCGGTGGCCTTGCTGTACAATTCGCCCGGCGTCTGTTCGGACGAGCCGAGCGGGCGGATACGTTCGCCGCTGCGCAGCGCGGCCAGCGGGGCCAGCGGGATCGTGCCCTGATGTTGATGCAGCGTGCCGATATCGACAAAGCCCAGCTTTTCATAAAGCGGCGCGCCCTCGATCGTGGCCTGAAGCAGCACGGTCCGGTTGCCCAGATGGTCGAGCATCGCCTGCATCAGCTGGCGGCCATAGCCTTTGCCTTGATGCGCATCATCGACGATCACCATGCCCAGCGTCGCGGCATGATCGCCATAGGGAAAGCCGCAGATGGTGCCGATCACCTCTCCGTCCACCTCGGCCACGATGCCATGGCCCAGGCTCAGAAACAGCGCCCAGTCCTCTTCACGATGCGGCCAGGAGAGCGCGCGTGACATCTCGACCGCGCGCTCGACATCTTCATGCCGCATCGCCCGAAAACTCACGTCGCTGGTGACCAGCTCGCCCATCGCCGCACTCCTTTCCTTTGCCCCGCCAACCGTATTGGTGTGTCGGCGCATCCAAACGAGGGGGTGATGCGCCAGTCCTGATAATGGGTTAGCCCCGCGCGAATGGAATAGGCTGCCGCCTTATGCATAAGATCAGAAGATTATGGCGTTGAGCGCCCCGCTTTGCCCAGTCGATTCTGCCGCTGGGCAATAATCTTGCCCCCAGAACCCCCAAAGAACCACTGCGGAGCCATGCCCGATGACGATTGCCTTCAACCCCGATTCCATCCGGCCCGATCTGGCGGCCAATTTCATCGGTGGGCGCAAAATTCTGGGCGCCGGCGCGGTGTTCGATGTGTTGCGCCCTTCCGATGGGGGGCTGCTCTCGCCCTTGCACGCGGCCAGCATGGACCAGATGAACCAAGCGGCAGAAGATGCCGCCGCCGCGCAGAAAAGCAGCGGCTGGGGCCGGATGGACCCGCGCGCCCGCGCCCGTATCCTGCACCGCTGGGCCGATGCGATTGACGCCGACCGCGCGGTTCTGGCCCCGCTGGAAGCGGTGGGCTCGACCCGCACGCTGGCCGAGATTCTGGCATGGGATCTGCCCTATACCGCCGAATGCATCCGCTTTTTCGCCGAATTTGCCGATAAGCATGGCGGCGAGGTGGGCGCCACCGCCGATGACCGTTTTGGTTTCACCGCCAATGAACCCTATGGCGTGGTCGGCGCAATTGCGCCGTGGAACCTGCCGCTGGTGATGGCGGCGTGGAAATTGGGCCCAGCGCTGGCGGCGGGCAATGCCGTGGTGCTCAAGCCTTCCGAACTGACGCCCTTCTCGGTCGTGCGTCTGGCCGAACTGGCCGTGGCCGCCGGGGTGCCTGCGGGCATCTTCAACGTGGTGCAGGGCATGGGCCATGACATTGGCGATGGCCTCGTCCGCGCAGAGCAGGTCGGTAAGGTCAGCTTTACCGGATCGACCGCCACGGGCCGCGCGATCATGAGCGCCTGTGCGGCCACCGGGCCGAAACCCTGCACGCTCGAACTGGGCGGCAAGAGCCCGCAGATCATCTTTGCCGACGCGGATATGGACAAGGCCTGCGCGATTGTCGCCCGCGCGATCACCTTGAACGCCGGTCAGGTCTGCGTCGCCGGTTCGCGCCTGCTGGTCGAGGCCAGCGTGGCCGATGAGGTGACCGAGCGCATCGCCGCCCTGTTCCGCGCCCACCGTTTGGGCGAGACATGGGCCGATGGCACGACGATGGGGCCGATCGTTTCGGAAAAGCAATTGTCGGGGATCGACGCCATCGTGCAAACCGCCCGCGCCGAGGGCGGCGAGGCGATTACCGGCGGGGCGCGGGTCGAACGGGCCGGGACTTTCTACGAACCCACGCTGATCGCGGGCCTTTCCGCCGACGCCACTGCGGTGCAAAGCGAGATCTTCGGCCCGGTCCTGACGGTGCAGAGCTTTGCCGATGACGAGGAAGCCTATGCGCTGGCCAATGGCACGCGCTATGGTCTGGCGGCGGGGGTTCATACCCAGAACCTGAGCCGCGCGATCCGCGCCACGCGGGCGCTTGAGGCAGGCACGGTCTGGGTCAACCGCTATGGCCGCTCGGATGATTTCATCCTGCCCACCGGCGGTTTCAAGCAATCGGGGCTGGGCAAGGATCTGGGGCGCGAGGCCTATCTGGCAAGCTGCAAGAGCAAAACGGTGCTGATCGGGCTGTAACGAAAAGGGGGGCAAAGGTTCGATACCTTTGCCCCCTTACTTATTTGGCAAACCGCGTCACCGCATAATGTTCGAGCGGAATATCGGTCGCGCCCGTGGCGATCAATTCAGCCATGGTTTCGCCCACGCCCGGCCCGATCTGAAACCCGCTGCCCGAAAAGCCGAAGGCGTGGAACAGGCCTGAAACCTTGGCGCTCGGCCCCATGATCGGCAGGGCGTCATCGGTATAGCCCTCGATCCCGCTCCACACGCGGATGACCTGCAGATTGGCCAGTGCCGGGGCCAGACGGCGCAGATGCTGAAACTGCGTCATGGTGTTTTGCGGCAAGACATAGGAGCGATAGTCGTCGGGATAGGATTGCGCCCGCGTCGATCCGCCCAGCACGATATTGCCGCGCGCCACCTGCCGGAAATAGACGGTTTCCACCTCATCGGGCGTCATCACGCCCACGGCGGGCGCGATGGCATAGGGCACCGGCTCGGTCACGCTCATCGTCGGCGCGCGCGGGGTGAGGGGGATTTCCTCGCCAAACCAGCCCGCGATCTTGCCCGCCCATGCGCCCGCCGTGATCAGCAGGATCGGCGCGGCAAATTGGCGGCCATCCTCGGCGGTCAGGCGGAAATCCTCGCCCACCTTCTCGGCGTGGACGATCTTGGTGTCTTCGACGATGGAGGCCCCCAGCCGCGCCGCCGCCCGCGCAAAGGCAGGCGCGGCAAGGCGCGGATTGGCATGGCCGTCGGTGGCCGAATAGGACCCGGCCAGCACGTCCGGCCCCAGCCACGGAAATTTCTCCCGCAAGGCATTGGCGGACAGCAATTCGAGGTCCAGCCCTTCCTCACGCGCAAGGGCGGCATAGTCTTCCATTTTGCCGATATTTTCCGGGCGGTCGCGGAAGCACACGCGGATATGGCCGCTTTGCAGATATTCCACATCCGAGCCCAGCAATTGCGGGGAATCGCGCCAGATGCGGATCGCCCGATTGGCCAGGGGAAGCTGAAAGATCGGGCGACCCTGACGGCGCACATTGCCGAAATTGGTGCCGCTGGCCTGCCGCCCCACCTTGTCGGTTTCCAGCAGCGTCACCGACATGCCGCGCTGGCGCAGGAAAAGCGCCGCGCTGCATCCCATCAAACCGCCACCGATGATGGCGACATCGCTCTGGTGGATCTGGGTCATAGGTCGTTCCGCTTCAGACTCACGGGGATAGGTTTGACCGGGGCCTGCCCGCGCAGGCGCCCGGTCTTTTCCAGCGATACGCTGCGCGCCGCCGCGATGATTTCGGTGCTGGCATGGCCGCAATAGCGCCCCTGGCAACGACCCATGCCGACGCGGCTGAAGGCCTTGGCGCGGTTGGCTTCCTGCGCATGAGCGGTGTTCACGCTGGCGCGCAGGGTGGCGGCGGTCACGGCCTCACAGCGGCAGACGATGGCCTCATCGGGGATCGCGGCGACCAGTTCATGTGGCCATGGGAAAGCCTGCGCCAACCCCTTGGCGAAGTTTGCGTAATTGGCTTTTTCGGCCAGCAGCCAGCGGCGGCGATCAGCATCCACCGATAGGCCCAGATCAGCCAGCGCGGCCATCGCGGCCAGTTCGCCCGTCACCTCGGCGCTACGCGCGCCCAAGACCCGCGCTCCATCGCCGCCAAGGTAAAGCGCATTGCCCGCCCGCCCATCGGCATCGGTTTGGGGCAGCCACTGGCGCGTGGCCTCGTCAAAAGCAAAGGTTGCGCGGGCCAGATCGGCAATCTGCGCCTCGGGCTTCACATGCCAGCCCATGGCCACGGCATCGCCCGCGAAATGCTTGACCGCGCCCTTGTGGCGCACGGTCACGCCCGAAACGCCGCTCTGAGTATCGCCCTCGATTTCCACCGGCGTCACGCCCGTCAGCACAGGCACGCCCGCGCGCTTCAGATCGCGCAGGAGCTTGACTCCCTGCCACAGCAGTTCGGGCATCGCGGCCAGTTTCGGCGCGGCCTTCACCCTTAGCCAGAAGGGCGAGGTGTCCAGCACGGCGGCCACTTCGGCCCCGGCCTTCACATATTGCGCGGCGGCCAGATAGAGCAGCGGGCCGGAGCCGAGGAAGATCACCCGATGCCCGATGGCGCAGCCCTGAGCCTTGAGCGCAATCTGCGCCCCGCCCAGCGAATAGCACCCCGCCGCCTGCCAGCCCTTGATCGGGGCCACGCGGTCGCTGGCCCCGCTGCACACGATCAGCGCGTCATAGGGGATTGCCTGCGTCTCGCCTTCATGCGCGGCCCAGACATGGCCCTCGGCCACATTCCACACCAGCGTCTCGGGGCGATAGTCGATATGGGGCACGAGGGCGGCGAAATCCTCATGGATCGCGCGGGCGCGCGCCGCTTCGGTGCCGTAAAGCGCTTCGTGGTCGCGCTGGAAATTTTCCGGCGGGCGGCGATAGATCTGGCCGCCGGCGCGGGCGGCCTCGTCGATGACGATGGGGCGCAGTCCCGCGCGCACCACGGCCGATGCGGCGCGCACCCCGGCCGGGCCTGCGCCGACGATAATTACGCGATGGTTGCCCATGTCGCCTCCGGCTGGTGAGTCGAAATTTCCATGCCGCCCTGCACCGGCGTTGAACAGGCGCGCAGACGCTCGCCCTGCGCGGTCCAGACCCAGCAGTCCTGACAGGCGCCCATCAGGCAAAAGCCCGCGCGGCGGCCATCGGTCGGTTCAAGGTCTGAAAATTCGCTGCTGCGCAACGCATCGCCGTTGGTCAGCATCGCCACCATCAGCGTATCGCCCGCCAGCGCGGTGACACCCACGCCGTCGATGGTGAGGCTCACCTGCGGCCGGTCGGTTTCGACAAGGCGGCGGAAACGGGCGCTCATGCTTGTTCCTTGATGCTGGGGGAATGGTGGCACAGCCAGCGCATGCCATCGCCTTCGCGCAACGGCGCGGGCACGGCATCGCACAGGCCCGGAACGGCCTCGGCGCAGCGCGGCTGAAACGGGCAGAGGCCCTCGACGCGAAAACCGCGCAGGATCGGCGCGCGCGTGGTGTCGAGCCAGCGCGGGTCCATCGTGGGCAGGCTGGATTTGAGCAGGCTGGTATAGGGATGATGGCGCGACCCGTTAAACGCGGCCCGCGTGGCCAGTTCGACCGGCGTGCCACCGTACAGCACCAGCACCTTTTCGCACAAAGCCGAAACCGCGTGGATATCATGGCTGATAAACACCGTGGCCAGCCCCAGATCGCGGCGCAGATCCTCGATCAGCGAGAGGATCGCCGCGCCAACGACCGTATCGAGCGCGGATGTCACTTCATCGCAGAGCAGCACCTTAGGCTCGGCCGCCAGCGCGCGGGCAAGGTTGACGCGCTGCTTCTGGCCGCCCGACAGTTTCGTCACCGGCCGGTCGATCACCTCGGGCGGCAGGCGCGTCAGGTCCAGCAATTCGGCCACCCGCCGATCCGCCGCCGCGCCGGTCAACCCGTGGTAATGCTGCAAGGGGCGGGCAAGTATGCGGCGCACGCTATGGGCCGGATTAAGCGCGGTATCGGCGTTTTGAAACACCAGTTGCACGGTGCGGAATTGATCGAGGCTGCGATCTTCCAGCCGTGGCGGCAGAGCGCTGCCGTTCAGCAGGACCTCGCCTTGCGCGGCGGGCAGCAGCCCGGCGATCACGCGGGCCAGCGTCGATTTACCCGACCCGCTTTCGCCAATGATGCCCAGCGCGCCGCCCGCAGGCAGATCAAACGCCACATCGCGCAGCACCGGAATCTGCGGCATTCCATCGACAACGCGGCCATAGCCCGCCGTCAGCCCCCGCACCGAGAGCACCGGCGCGGCATCATCACCCGCAGGCGCGGCAGGCACCGGATGGGGCGCATTGACCAGCACCTGCGTATAGGCATCGCGCGGCGCGGTCAGCACCTGCTCGGCCGGGCCTTCCTCCACCAGCCGCCCTTTCAAAAGCACGGCGATGCGGTCGGCCATCTGGGCCACCACGGCAAGGTCATGGCTGACATAGATCGCGGTGGCGCCCCGGCCATGGTTGCAATGGGCCAGCGCAGCCTTGAAACATTTGAGCACCTCGACCTGCGTAGTCACGTCGAGCGCGGTGGTTGGCTCGTCCAGGATCACCAGTTCGGGATCGGTAATCAGCGCCATCGCCGCCATCAGCCGCTGCAATTGCCCGCCCGAGACCTGATGCGGATAGCGATCACCAATCGTCTCGGGCGAGGGCAGGGCCAGCGCGCGGAACAGGTCCACCGCCTTGGCCTCGGCCTCCTGGCGCGTCATGATGCGATGGATGATGGCCGGTTCGATCACCTGCGCCATGATCCGGCGCGAAGGGTTGAAGGCCGCCGCCGCGCTTTGCGCGATATAGGCAATGTGGCGGCCCCGGATCGCGGAGAGCTCTTCCTCGCTCTTGCCCTCGATCACCATGCCGCCCACGCGGATCGTGCCGCTCGCAATGCGTCCGCCATGGCGGCACCATCCCATCAGGGCCAGCGCGGTCGTGCTCTTGCCCGAACCGGATTCGCCGATCAGCGCCAGCACCTCTCCGCGCTGTACGGCAAAGGAAATGTCCGAAACAATCGGCACATCACCCACCGCCACGGTCAGGCCGGAAACTTCGATATGGGGGGCGCTCATCGCTTGTCCTCGGGCTTGAGGGCGTCAATCAACAGGTTCGTCCCCACCGTCAGCACGGCAATTGCCAACGCCGGGGCAAGGATGGCGGGCGCGCCCTCGGTAAGGCCCGAGATATTCTCGCGCACCAGCGAGCCAAGGTCGGCATAGGGCGGCTGCACCCCAAGGCCGAGGAACGACAGGCCCGAAAGCAGCAGCACCACGAACACGAAGCGCAGGCCCAGATCCGCCAGCAGCGGGTGGATCATATTGGGCAGCACCTCGTGGAGGGCGATGGCGAATTTGCGCTCGCCCCGCGCGCGGGCCGCCGCCACGAAATCCAGCGCGGCAAGGTTCATCGCCAGCGCGCGCGCAATGCGGAAATTGCCCGGCACATAGGTCAGCGCGCAGATCAGCAGCAGGAGCGGCAGGGAAGAACCGCAGGCCGCCACCAGCACCAGCGCAAGGATCTTGGACGGGATCGAGATCAGCGTGTCCATCGCGCGCGAGATGATCTCATCGACCATCCCGCCCGACAAAGTGGCCCAGAGCGCAAGGGTCGTGCCGCAGCAGGCCGCCAGCAATGCCGCGCCCAGACCCAGAAACACCGTATAGCGCGCGCCATAGAGCAGGCGCGAAAACACATCGCGGCCCAGATAATCGCTGCCCAGCCAGAAGCGCGCGGACAGGCCGGAAAACACGTCCTGATCCACAAAGGCGCCCACCGGATGCGGCGCCACCCAAGGCCCCGCCACCGCCAGCACCAGCCAGAAGCCGACGAAACCGGCGGCAATGCGCGTGGCCAGAGGGGCCCCGGCCAAAAGGGAGATCGAGCGTTTCATTGCGCACGCAGCCTTGGGTTGGCCAGCAGCGCGACCATATCGGCCACCAGCATCAAGAGGAGATAGGCCGAGCAGAAGATCATCGCGCAGGCCTGCAACAAGGGCATGTCGCGGCTGGTCACGGCATTGACCATCAAACTGGCCAGACCCGGAAAGTTGAAGATGGTTTCGACAATGATCGCCCCGCCCATCAGGTAGGAGAGCGAGAGCGCCATCGCATTGACAATCGGCCCCAGACAATTGGGCAGCACATGGCCCAACACCACGCGCGAGAGCGAAGCGCCCTTCAAACGCGCCATTTCCACATAGGGCCGGTCAAGCTGATCCGCGATGGCGGCGCGGGTCATGCGGGCCATCTGCGCCACCACCACCACCGTCAGCGACAGGATCGGCAGCGCGCAGGAGCGCAAAGTGTCGCTCCAGCTCGCCTCGGCCGAAACCATCGCGATCGAGGGCAGCCACATGAGCTTGACCGAAAAGATCAGCACGCCCACCGTCGCCACCAGAAATTCGGGCAGCGCCACCATCGAGAGCGAGGCCAGATTGATCGCCCGGTCGATCCATGTGCCGCGCCGGATCGCCGCCGTAATGCCCATGATCAGCGCCAGAGGCACCGCCAGCACCGCCGTCATCCCCGCCAGCATCAGCGTGTTGGGCAGGCGTTCGGCAATGATCGCGCCCACCGGCATACCGGCCACCAGCGATTGCCCCGCATCGCCCTGAACCATGCCCGAGAGCCAGCGCGCGTAACGCACCGGGGCGGGTTGGTCCAAGCCCATTTCGTGGCGCAGCGCGGCCACCTGTTCGGGCGTGGCGGACTGGCCAAGGGCCTCCTGCGCCGCATCGCCCGGCAATAGGCCCGCAATGGCAAAGATCACCATCGAGACCAGCAGCAGCGTCAGCGCCGCCGAACCCACCCGCCGGGCCACCATCGGCCAAAGGCTGGCCTTTCCGGTTTTTGCCCCGCTCATGCCGCCCACCATACGTGTTCGGCAAATTGATAGCCCATCAATCCTCCCATCGGCAGCGGGTTGAGCCCCTGCAACCGCCGGTCATGGCCGTCGATCAGGCTGATGAAGACCGGGATGATCGAGCCGCACTGGTCATGCACGATCTGCTGCATCTCGCCATACATGGCCTTACGGTCTGCCTCGTTTGTCTCACCCCGAGCGGCCAGCAGGAGCTGGTCAAAGCGCGGGTTTTTCCATCCCGTCTCGTTCCATGCGGCGTCGGATTTGTAGAAAAGCGAGAAGACCAGATCGGCGGTCGGGCGCGGATTGGTGCTGCCAAAGGAAAGCGGGTGACGCATCCAGTGCGTGGACCAGTATCCGTCCGAGGGCACCCGCGTAATGGCCAGATCGAGGCCCGCGCGCGCGCCATATTCCTGAAGCACCGAGGCCATATCGACCGAACCTTCGACCGCGGGGCCGCAAAAGATCGGCAGGCGCACGTTCTGCAACCCGCCGCGCCGCACATGCCATTTCGCCCGGTCCAGATCGAGCGCGGTCTGGGGAATGGCGGGGTTGTAATAGGGGTGAAAGGGCGGGATCGGCTGATCGTTGCCGATGGTGGCATAGCCGCGAAACAGCGCGCGTTTGACCAGCGGGCGGTCCACCAGATGTTTGAGCGCGGCGATGAAATCGGGATTGCCGCTGGGCAGGCGATCCATCCGCGCGATCAGGTTGGAATAGAGCGCCGATGGCGTGGTGGCGATGGCATGGGCCGGGGATGCCTCCACGCGGCGGGTGGAATGCGGGGCCACCGCGTTCACCAATTGCACATCGCCCGCCAACAGCGCGTTGATACGGCTGACCTCATCGGGAATGGCGATCAGTTCGATGCGGTCGAGATAGGGCTTGCCCGGCACCCAATAGTCGGGATTGCGGACCACCACGGTGCGGATGCCCGGCTTGAATTCGGCCAGGCGGAATGCGCCCGTGCCATTGCCGTCGGGTCGATCCACCCCGTGGCGCACGATCAGGAAATGCGACTGCGCCAGAAGGGCGGGCAGATCGGCATTCGGCCCGGTCAGGCGGATGACCACGCCATAGCGGCCATCGGCGCGCACCTCGGCAAATTGCTCGGCAAGGCTGGCCATCTTGCTGCCCAGCTTGGGGTCTTTGTGACGCAGCAGCGAGAAGACGACGTCCGCGCTGGTCAATTCGCCGCCATGATGGAAATGCACGCCCCGGCGCAGCGCGACATGCCATGTGGTCCGGTCGGCGCTCTCGATCCGTTCGGCCAGCGAAGGATGCGCGAGCAGATCATGCCCGATCCGCGTCAGCCCCGAATAGAGCATGTAATGGCGCACATAATCGGTGGAAAGCGCGCCCTTGGCCGGGTCGAGCGTATCGGCGGTGGAGACCGATTGCGTGGCCACGCGGATCGAACCGCCGCGTTTGGGCAGGGCGGCGCCCATCGCGGGCAGGCCCGCCAGGCCAGCGCTTAATCCGCCCAGCATCATGGCGCGGCGTGAAAAGTCCATCATTGGAAATAGTCCAGCACGCGGTAATAGGCGCCCACAAAGGGCAGGAACCATGGCTTGCCCAGATGGCCGGGAATGGCGGGCCAGGCGAGATCGGCAAAGGGATTGGCATCGGCATCGCCGCCCATCACCTTGGCCATCTGTCCGCCCATATGGGTGGCCATCTGTACCCCATGGCCCGAATAGCCCATGGCGTAATACAGGCCCTCATGCTCGCCCGCGCGGGGCAGGCGGTCCTGCGTCAGGTCGATCGCGCCGCCCCAGCGGTGGTCGATTTGCGTGCCCGCCAAATCGGGGAACAGGCGCGTCATGGCCTTTTCCAGAATATCCGCACACTTCAGATCCGAGGCCGGGTTCGACAGGGCAAAACGAGCCCTCCCGCCAAACACCAACCGGTTGTCGGCGGTCAGGCGGAAGTAATTGCCGATGATCCGGCTGGTGACGTAATTGCGGCGGCCCGGGAACAGGTGATCGACCAAGGCGGCGTCGAGCGGCGCGGTGGCGATGGCGAAACTGCCCACGGTGACGATGCGGCGGCGGAACCAGCCGAAGGGCGCCTGCGGGCTGGCCCCGCCGGTGGCGACCAGCACCTGCGATGCCGAGACAGCGCCGCGCGAGGTTTCCACGCGATAGGCCGCGCCCTCACGTTTGATCCCGGTAACGGGCGCCTGTTCCCAGATATGCGCGCCCGCGCGGGCGGCGGCATGGGCAAGGCCCACCCCGAAACGGCCCACATGCAATTGCGCGCTGGTATGCTGGATCAGTGCGCCATAGAACCCATCGGCGCGGATTTCCTGAGCCAGACCATCGGCGTCCACCAGCGAAACATTGGGGTCCACCTCGGAGGAGAGCAGCTTGTAGGCCGCCTCGATCTTGGTGAAATGCTCCGGCTTGGCGGCCAGTTTGGCGCGGCCTGCGCGGCGGAAATCGCAGTCGATGCCTTCCTCGCGGGCGAGGCGTTCGACCGTGTCCACCGCGTCGCAATGGGCCAGATACCAGCGCCGCGCCTTGTCCACGCCATGGGCCGAGGCAAGAGCCCCGAAATCATGCGCGGTGCCCGAATTGCATTGGCCGCCATTGCGCCCCGATGCCGCCCCGATCACCGCGCCTGCCTCCAGCAGGGCCACCCGCGCTCCGCCCCGCGCCAGCGCCAGCGCCGCCGAAAGGCCGGTAAACCCGCCCCCGATCACGGCCACATCATAGCGGCCTTCGACGCCGCCCGCCTGTCCGCCGGTAAAGGCGGGGGCGGTGGCTTGCCAGAGGGAGGGGACAGGCTCCATCGCGATCAGAGGCCGACCAGCGCGGGCAGGCAGCCGATGTGCGGGATTTCGACATCGCGGTAATTCGCGTTCGAAGGCTCATGCCCGCGCCCGACGAAAACGCGCGTGCCAAAGCCAAGGTCGGTCGCCGTGTTCTGGTCATAGCGGAAGGAGGAGGAGACATGCATCCCGACCTCAGGCCCCCAGCCGAGCTGATCGAACATATATTCGAAGGCCTGCATGCGCGGCTTGTAGGCCTGTGCGCTTTCGGCGGTATAGACGGCGTAGAAGGGCGCCCCCAGCTTGGCCACATTGTCGTGGATCTGGCTGTTCATTGCGTTGGACAGGATCACCAGCGGGATCTTGGTGCCGATTTTCGACAGGCCGCCGGGCACATCCGGGTGCGGGCCCCAGGTGGGCACGGCGTTATAAATCGCCTCGCCGTAAGCCTCGTCATAGGCAACGCCCCACTTCTTGGCGGTGCGGGCAAGGGCATTGCCGATGATGTCGCGATAGGGCTTCCACGCGCCCAGCACTTCGTCAAAGCGATAGGCCGAAAAGTCCCTGATGAACGCAGGCATCTTTTCCTCGCCGATCACATCGCCGTAGAACTGCTGGGCCATCTCGCCCATGTGAAACTTGATCAGCGTGCCATAGCAGTCGAAGCTGATGAACTTGGGAGTGAAAATGGTCATGGGTCCATCCTGAAAAGGGTGCGCGACCGGCACCGAACACCTTCATAATAGGCCACCGCCGCGCCGGAAGAAGAAGCCGATTGCCATCGGCGCAAGGGGGCGCATACGGTTTTTTAAGCGGGCCTTTCGGCACACTATGCCGCGCCCTCAATAACCCCTGCTGCGGTCGATGTCGCCCGCCACGCTCTGGCCCGCCATCACGCCTTTGAGCGCGTCGATCAGCGCGTAAACCGCTGTGTCGATGCGGGTGACGCCCGCGATATGGGGGGTCAGGAAAACCGCGGGATGGCTGCGCAATGCGTGGTTTTCGGACAGGGGCTCGGGGGTCGAGACATCAAGGAAGGCGGCACTTATCGCTCCTTCGTCCAGCGCGGACAGCAGATCCTCCTGCACCAGATGCCCGCCGCGCGCGACATTGATGAGAGCGGCACCGCGCGGCATTTTGGCAAAGGTTTCACGGCACAGAATGCCGCGCGTTTCCGGCGTCAGCGGCAGTAGGCAGACAAGGATATCCAGCCCGCCCAGAAAGGCCTCCATGCCCGCGTCGCCCGCGAATGTCTCCACGCCTTCGATTTCGCGCCCGCTGCGGCTCCAGCCCGAGAGGCGAAAGCCGATGGGGGCCAGCATACGGATCGCGGCCTGACCCAGTTCGCCCAATCCCATGATCCCCACGCGGCGCTCGCGCGCCATCTTGACCGGCATATAGGGAAAGGTCCCCGCGCGCTGTCCCGCCACCAGCGCGGGCAGATCGCGGTGCAGCGCCAGCACCGCCATGGTCACATATTCGGCCATGGTGGTGGTGATGCCCGGCTCGATCATGCGGATCACGCGGACATGGGGCGGCAGGATTGATAGGTCGAGTTGGTCCACCCCGGCGCCGATGGAAAACAGCACCTCCAGATTGGGCAGGGCGGCGATGACTTCCTCGGACAGCGTCCAGGCGATCAGATAGCGCACGTCCTGCGCATCGCCAATGTCGGGCCAGCAGCGGAAGGGCACCTCGGGCAGATCGCGGGCGAAGATTTCGGCCCATGCCGCGCCGCGCTTGGGGTCGCCGCAATGTACGATGGTGGCGGAACCGCCACGGGGTACTATAGTCATTTGCTTTTTCCTTTGCGGGCGCGGTTCCATGCGATCACGCCGCTGATGGTAAGAAAGAGGAGCGCGCCGCCGACCAGCGCGATGAGGATTTGCCCGAAAATGCCCAGCGCATCGCCCGTATGCAAGGGCAACAGCCGCATCCACAGCTCGGGCGCATCGGTGCCGCGGGTGATGCGCGGGCGACCATCCGGCTCGATCGTGACAGTGTCGAGATACCAGTGATTGCCAGTCCGCGCCGCGAAATGGAATGTCGCATGGCCCGAGGGGGCCAAACGGATGTCGCTCAAGGATTGGCCCGGCAGCGCGGCGCGGGCATAGGCGACGTCCAGCATCGGCGCAGGATCGGTGCGCGCGGGATCGCCAAGAAAGGGCCCGGCAGCGGGCGGCACGATCAACGGCCAGACCAGCAGCAGCCCCGTCACCGCCATCATCGCCAGCAGCGCCGAGGCTGCCACTCCGGTCGAGCGATGCCACAGGCGCAATTTCAAACGCTTGGGCGCGCGGGCCGGGATCGACAGGCCCTGGCGCAGCCGCCCCTTGCCGGGCCACCAGAAGATGATCCCGCTGATCGCCAGCGCCAGCAGGGCGATGGCTTCTAGCGCCACCAGCGTCGAGCCGATAACACCGGAAAACAGGCTGTTGTGCCATTCCTGCGCGATACGCCATGGGTCATGCCAGAGCGAGCCGCTGTCCAGCACATGGCCGGTCGCCGGGTCGATGGCCACGAAAACGCGCTCGCCCGCAGCGTTGGTCATCCGCGCCACCACCGGGGCATCGGGCGAATAATCAAGGCGGAAGGCACGAAACCCCGGCGCGGCCCGCATCGCGCCGGCCACTAGCGCCGATGGGGGCAAGGCAGGACCGGATGTGATGGCAAGCGCGGGTGGGGGGATCAGCAGGAACAGGCCCGTCACCGCCTGCAACAGAAACAGAGGCGCCAATGCCAGCGCGATGCGGCGGTGCCAGACCAACAGGCTTTTGCGGTTCATCGGCGGTTTTCCGGCAAGAAGGCACAAAAAAGCCACCGCCTGCGTGGGAGGGCAGGCGGTGGCCAGTCAGGATGGAAATCAGAACGCGTAGCTGATGCGCCCCATGATCGTGCGCGGCGCACCCGGCGCCACCCACAGCGTCGAGTAGGACGAGGCGTACCACGTCACATCGAACAGATTCGTGACATCCACGCCCACCCGGATCCGCTTGGTCGGCTCATAGGTCAGCAGCGCGCGGGTCAGCGTGTAGCCGGGCAGGTAGAAGGTCGTGGCCGTTTCGCCCAGACGCGAGGAGACGTAATTGACGCCTGCGCCCACCGTGACCTTGCCCTTTTCGCCAAGATCAAAGCCCTTGGTCACCAACAGGTTGGCCGTATGGGCCGGGATGTTGATGAGCTTGGCCCCCGGATTGATGGCAAGGCCGAAGTTGAAGTCCTTCGACGTGCTGGTCCAATGCGCATCGGTATAGGCATAGGTGCCGTGGATGTCGATCTGACCGGGCAGGTGAGCATCCACCCCGGCCTCGACGCCGGTGCTGCGCGCGCTGCCGCCCGCGATGGAGAAGCCCTGATGCGCAGGGTCCGGGTCCTGCGTCAGCACATTGGCCTTGGTCATGGTGAACACCGCCAGCGAGGCCGAGATCACCTTGCTGGTATAGCGTGCGCCCACTTCATAGGACTTGCTGGTTTCCGGGGCAAAAGGCTGGCCGGCAAAGTCCTGACCGCTGTTGGGACGGAAGCCGTTGCCCCATGCTGCGTAAAGCCCCATGCGCGGGTTCACGTCATAAAGCAGGCCGACGGTCGGGCTGAAGCGTTCCTTGACCGTGTTGACCGTGGGGTTGAAGCTGCCCACGCGGGCGCCGATCAACTGGTTGAAATGGTCAAAGCGGCCGCCGAAACGGATCTTGACCTTTTCGCCGATGTCCATCTGGTCCTGAAAGTAGATGCCCCAGCTCTTCTGCTTTTCCAGCGAGTTGAGCACGGTGGCATTGGGCGTGGGCATCAGGCCATAGACCGGTGCAAAGACGTTGATGGCATTGCTGGCCGCGGTCACCGGGCTGCCTGCGGTATAGGCGACGGGGCGATAGCGGGTCTGCCAGGTGTTGATGTCGAATTCATCCACATCCGCGCCCAGCATGACATGGTGCAGGATGGGACCGGTGGCGATGCGGCCGGAAATTTCGGCGCGGCCGGTGATGTTGCGCGTGCGGAAATCGCGATAGCGGCGCTGGCGGGCCAGCATGGTGCCGGTGCTGAAAATGGGCTGGCGCCCCGTGGCCAGTTCGGCGTCCTCGGAAAAGCCGATCATGCTGGTTTCGCGCAGGCCAAAGCCCGCGATCACCACCCAGTCGCCGCCCAGCTTCTGCTGCAACTGCGCCTGATGACCCAGAACGTTGACGCGGGTCGGGCCATCGCCGGGTTCGCCAAGGAAGGTATTGCGCGACACCGCGCCCAGCTTGCCATTGATCGCCACGATGCCGCGATCGAACGGCGTGCGCAGGCTGACATATTCCAGCTCATAGGACAGCGAGGTCTTGTCGGTGGGCTGCCACAGGATCGAGGGATTGACGACTTCCTTGCTGGATTTCACCGTGTTGCGGAACGATCCGGTATCCTCGATCGCACCATTGGCGCGGATGGCCAGCTTGTCGCTGATGGCGATGTTGAGGTCGCCTTCGCCGCGATAGGTGTCGAAGGAACCGGCCTGCGCCCCGATGCGGCCAAAGGTTTTGCCGATCTTGGCCTTCTTGGTGATGATGTTGATCGTGCCGCCCGGCTCGCCCCGGCCAAAGACCGCGCCGTTGGGCCCCTTGAGCACTTCGATGGTTTCCACGTTGGACGCGTCGCGCGCGCCGCCATAGCCGCGCCCGCCGTTAAAGCCGTTGACCAGCACGCCGGTGGGGAAGTTCTCATCGCCCGCAAAGCCGCGGATGGCGAAACTGTCCCACAGGCCGCCGAAATTGTTCTGGCGCACGATGCCGCTGGCAATGTCGGTGATGGAATCCATCTTGGTCAGGTTGACCACGTCCATCAGCTTGGCGTCGATCAACTGGATCGTTTGCGGCAGTTCCTTGACCGGAACATCGCCGCGATAGGCCTGGCGTTGGCCAGTGACGACGATGGAGCTGGCTTCGTCGGCGGCAAATACGGGTGTCGAGAGCAGCGCGGCTGTTGCCAGCAGCACGGGTTTGATAGCGGATCGGTCGATCATTCTGGATATCCCCCTGATGGATGCTTGTTCTCAACCTGCGTGGGCGTCGGACCGATCCTGCCGCGTTGTGTTTTCCGTCCTTTTCGCGGCGGCCGGTCTCTTTTGTGACAATTGTGAGGCTATGTCGTTTATGAGGAATCTTTGATCGAAGCGGGGCGATCTGACGGTTGATCATGTCGAAAAGAAGGGGGGCGCGGCACGATTGATGCGCGCGCCCGTCGCCCGCCGCTTCAGAGATATTTAAGCCATGCCAGATCGCGGCGGCGCTGCTTCAGCCCGGCAAACCAGCGCGTGGGCAGGTAAAGCACCGGCAGCAGGATCGCGACCCAGATCCACACGGTGGACAGGTGATCGACGCCGAAGAACTGACCCTTCACCGGGCCATAGATCGCCATGGCGACATTATAGATCAGCTTGAGCGTGTAGAGATGCAGCACGTAATAGAAGAGCGGCGCCCCCCCAAGGCATGCCAGCATCGGCATCGCGCGATGATCGCCCAGCCGTTCAAACCACGCCAGTAGCAGGCAGCCTGCGCCAAGCGTTGGCATCAGGAACAGCAGGCTGGGCGGATATTTGGTCAGCGCAAGGAAGCTCATCACCGTGCGCAGCGGGGTTTGCGCCACGAACCAGGGCTTGTCGCCATAGATATTGGCAAAGCGCAGCAGGACAAAGCCCAGCACCAGCCCAAGCCCCAGCAGCGCCAGACGCCGGATGCGCGGCGCAGGATCGGTCCCGCGCGCAAACCACGGCCCCATGCCATAGCCCAGCGCGATCACCCCGATCCACGGCAGGATGGGATAGGTGATCTTGATCGTCATCCAGTCCACCGCATGGATCGCGGCGCGCTGGTGCAGCAAGGCCCATGGCACATACCACGCATCGCCCTCGACCAGCCGGATCGGGTCGAGCAGATTATGCAGCGTGACAATGCCCAGACCCAGCGCCACCAGCACCGCACGCGGCAGATGGATCAGCGCCGCCAGCGCCAGCATCGACCCGCCGATCGCCCACATCACCTGAAACCAGACGGTGGGCGGGGGAAAGTGGTTCGCCTGCGTAGGCCAAGCATAGCACACGACCGAGAGTTCGAGCGCGATCAGGAACAGGCCGCGCTTGATGAGGAAGGTGCTGACCTCGCCCTTGCTGTGCGACTGGCCATAGAGCCATGCCGACATGCCCGTTAGCGCGACAAAGACCGGCGCGCAGAAGGTGGAGAGCAGGCGCGTGAAGAACAGGCCCGGATCGACGGTATTGGCATCGACCGGGTCGCTGACCTGCAAATGCAGGAAAAAGGTTTCGCGCACATGGTCGACCAGCATGAAAGCCATCACCAGCCCGCGCAGGGCGTCAATGGCGATCAGGCGCGTGGAAGGCGGGCGCGTGGATACAGAAGATTCTTGTGTCATGTTATATCCTCTTATCGAGGCGATTCCCGGGCGGTCAAGCGCCGTAACAAGGCTGCTCCTCATTCCGGCGTGCAGGCCGGCGCGTGGGGCAGGTTCAGGCTTGGAGGCAGTATAAAATCGTGTCTGGCGCCGCTTTGGCTCCAATTCGGGCCATCGGCATGGAAAGCCGGATCGCGCAGACGGAAACAAGCCGCATCTTCGCCGTGGAGCGGCGCAAGGCGGCGCGCGTCCGGGGCAAAACGGATGCTATGGGCCGCCACAGGGGCGGCCAACAAGGCCATCACCCCACCCACCAGCGCGATCAGCGGCAGTTTCATCGTCATACGGCCCCCCGTTCAACAAGGCCGCGAGGCAGCCCCGTGTTGTGACGAGCTTATGACAGATCTGCACATTACTTTGCCGAAAATGATAGGTCCGGCGGCACAGTGTCGCGTTGGGGTGGGGGTTCTCGGTATTAGTGCGTGTTGAAGGTCACGGCGCCGCTGGCCTTTTCGGCGCTCTTGTTGGCCACATGCCAGCGCGCGGCATAGGTGCCCTCGGACAGGGGGCGGGGCAGGGTGGCGACCATCGCGCGGCCGTCGGGCGAAATGGCGACCTTGACGCCGCCGGTCTTCATCGGATCATGATGCTCCATGCCGGGCATCCCGGTCATCAGCACCTCGACGCCTGAGGCGGCCGGGTCGATGGCCTCGCTGAAATTCAGCGTGATGCGGGTGACATTGGCGGTGTCGCTGCCTTCGGCCGGGGTGGCCGAGGTCAGGGCCGGGGCAGCCAGCGCCGGTGTAGCAATGGCGATCAGGGGCAGGATCAGGAAACGCATGGGCAAATTCTCCGCTTTTGGATGATTGGGGGGATGTCATCAGCCGATACGCATGGCAGGGCGATGCCCCTCGCAGAAAAAGTGAGGGGCCGGGCCAATGGCTGCGTATAGAAGGCGAAGGTCAGTTGCGAAGAGGCGAGGCTAGGATGAAGGTGCAAATCGACGATCTGCTGGCGCGACTGGGCGCGGCGCAGTCCGACCCGCGGCTGGATGGAATCGAGGCCGCGGTGCTTGAGGGCGCCGAGCGTGCGCGGCAACCGGCGCTCTCGGTGCCGATGCTGGCGGGGATTGCGGCCATTGCGATGGTTTCCGGGGCGCTGGTTTCCGGGTTGGGCGCGGCGCCGCGCGCGCCGGTCGATCCGCTGGGGCAGGGGCTGGCGCTGGCGCCGTCGACCTTGCTGGAGCGGGCGCTGTGAATCGCAAGGGATCGTTGCTGCTGGCGCTGGCGCTGGGTTTTGCCGGGGCCTTGGGCGGGGCGATGGTGGCGCGGATGATGCCGCATCGGGCGCAGGATGAAACCGCGCTGCACCAATTGCTGCATGACGAACTGGCGCTGGATGCATCGCAGCAGGCAAGGATTGCGACGATGAACGCCGGCTTTGCCGTGCAGAAGGCGCAACTGGTGGCGCAGCAGCGGGCGGCCAATGCCGATCTGGCGGCGGCCCTGCGCGATGAACATTCCTATGGTCCGCGCGTGGCCGCCGCCGTGGACCGGTCGCATCACGCGATGGGGGCGCTGCAAAAGGCGACGCTTGAGCATGTCTTTGCCATGCGCGCGGTGCTGCGCCCCGATCAGGCGGCGCGTTTCGATGCCGGGGTCGCCCGGATGCTGACGGCCACGGAGGCGGATCAGCCGCGCTGATGCCTGCGCACGACGCCCGGAGCCCGGAAGCCTTCAACCGTCAAGCATTGAGCGATGGCGATCTGGCCGCGTTGGCGCTGGGCGGGCGGCAGGCGGCCTACAGCGCCCTGTTGCATCGCCACCGCGACGCGGTGTTCCGCATCGCGCGCGCCTCCTGCGGCGACGAGGACGCCGCATTGGACATTACCCAGCAGAGCTTTATCAGCGCCTTTGCCGCGCTGGGGCGTTATGACCGCACGCGGCCCTTTGCGCATTGGATCGCGCGGATCGCGCTCAACAAATGCCGCGACCGCGCGCGTCGCCGGAAATTGCGCGCGTTGTTCTCCTTCGCCCTGCCCGAGGATCACGAGCCCAACATGCCCGATCCGGCCGTGGGGGCCGATGACGCTCTGGCCGACCGGCAGGAACTGGCGCGGGCGATGGCCGCCATTGCCCGCCTGCCCGCGTCCCAGCGCGAGGTGCTCGTGCTGCGCGGGGTGGAGGGCATGGCGGAGGCCGAAGTGGCGGCCTTGCTGGGCATTACGGGCAAGGCGGTGGAAACGCGCCTCTATCGCGCCCGTCGCGCCCTGGCGGAGATGCTGGAAAAATAGCGCCGGGCGAGCGGTCTGAAATTAGCGAAAGCGTCAGGTCCGAGGCATCGCGCCTTGGCGGTGGTAACATTTCATTGCCGGGGCGATGAGGCGAAGTATCGCGCCATTGGTCCATGGCCGGCTCGCTAATGGGGATTGCCCTGTCGGTGGTTGCGGGGGGGCGTCTGCCATCTCGGGCTGGAAAAGCCGCTGTCGCGCTGGCTGCTGTCCTTTAACCAACAGGTGGCGGGGAAAGGCGCCGCGTCCGATTCTATGGCCAAGTCTGCCACATAGGCTCCGGCGGATTGGTGCATAAAGCGCCCGCCATCGCCGGGGGGCATTTTATGGATTTAGGCGGTGAGACAAGGATTTACAGATAATGATCTTGGCGCTTTGCTGAATATTACGATGTTGCGATATTAAAAAATGATCCATCGGTATGGGTTGTAACTATAGTTATCTATTGATGCGGATTTAGAAAGTCTGGGTGGGGAAATGTTATTGCCATGCCGATGATGGTTTGAGGTATATGGATGAAAATTTAGGAAAATATATCCAAAGAGGTTGATTTCTTGTGCTGTGATAACTGAATTGCGTAGCTAAGTTAAAATGCGTAAACCACAAATTTAGAGATAGTCAAACTGACATAAAAATTCCATATAAACCCGAGGATCTGATGGGGACGCAGACGGACCGGGCGATATGAAGATTTTACGGATCATAGCCTCCGCCGATCCGGCGGAAGGTGGGCCTATCGAAGGAGTGTTGCGAACAGGAGTTGAACTGGCACGGAATGGTCATGAACAGGATATCCTGACCATGGATTCGCCCGATGCGCCGTTTCTGGCCGATTGCCCGGGGGGGGTGATCGCCATCGGAAGGCCGACGCAGGAGGCGAATGCGGGCAGTGCGCTGCTTCGCGCGATGGAAAGGCGTGTCCGTTTTTCTCCTTACGCCATTCCCTGGCTCAGGGCGCATCGTGACGAATATGACGTCGCGATCATCGAAGGGCTGTGGAATTTCAGTACGATGGCGGCCCGCTGGGGACTGGTGGGGGGCAACACGCCCTATCTGGTCTATACCCATGGCATGCTCGATCCATGGTTCAAACAGAACTATCCGATCAAATCCATGGCCAAGCAGATGTCCTGGCTGTTGAATGAAGGGCCTTTGCTGGCCAATGCCTCACGCGTGCTTTTCACCACCGAAGAGGAGAAGCTGCTCGCCCGCGATGCTTTCTGGCCCTATCAGGTGCGCGAGAAAGTGGTGGGCTATGGCGCGTTCAATCCGCCGGCCGATGAGATCGATCAGCAGATTGCCGCTTTTCGTCAGGCGGTGCCGGAACTGGGCGACAGGCCCTTCCTGCTGTATCTCAGCCGCATTCATGAAAAGAAGGGATGCGATCTGCTGATTGAGGCTTTTGCCGAATATGCCGCGCGCCATCCTGATATCGATCTGGTGCTCGCGGGGCCGGATCAGACCGGGCTCAAGGCATCATTGCAGGCGCTGGCGGCAAAGTTTGGTTTGGCCGCACGCATCCATTGGCCCGGCATGTTGACCGGAGACGCCAAGTGGGGCGCCTATCGTGCGGCGCTCGCCTTTACCCTGCCGTCGCATCAGGAAAATTTCGGCATTGTCGTCGCCGAGGCGCTGGCTTGCGGCGTGCCGGTGCTGATCTCGAACAAGGTCAATATCTGGCGCGAAGTGGCGGACAAGCGCGCGGGCTTTGTGGCGCCGGACACGCTGGATGGGACGCGTGAATTGCTGCAGCGTCTGTCCGCCCTGTCGGGCGAAGAACGGGCCGAGATGGGGCAGCGGGCGCGGGCCTGTTTTGAACGTCATTTCGATATTCGCAACGCAGCTCTGGCGCTCGAAGCGGTGGCCAAGGAAGCCTGTCACTCTTAATGCAGAGGGGCTCAGGCCATGCCCCTTTTGACGCGATCCGTTGAACGCGCAGATCGCGATCGCGCGGCAATCCCCAAAATCCACGTTTTGCAGTGAATTAGTGCTGCCCTCGGACGGGTGAAAACAATTGGGAAATGGTCGGGGAGACAAGATTCGAACTTGCGACCCTCTGCTCCCAAAGCAGATGCGCTACCAGGCTGCGCTACTCCCCGACACGGCCAAGCCCTTAGGTTTGGCAGAGGTTCAGCGCAAGCGGAAAAACATGGCGCAGCAGATGGAGCGCAGGGATCGCGCCAAAATGGCCCCGCAAAAGAGATTGGCCTTTTCAGATTATCGTCAGCTATTTCGGCAAATTGATATTGGGACAGCATGATGGGGCGTCCATCTGCCGTTTTATAGATCCATTATGATGGTAGCCCGCCTTGAAAAACCCCGGTCGAGCCAAGATGAACGCCGCATGTCAACGGGGCATTCTGGCCCTGTTTTCAACGGGAGGGGCTCGTGTTCAAGTATATTTTTCCGTCAATCTTGCTGATTTCGTCGAATGCCGCGCTGGCACAGGGCGATTTGGCCAAGACCATCACTTTGGCGCCCAATGCCGAAGTGGTCGTCACGCCCAATGACACGCTGTCTTCCAAGTCGCTGAAGGTTGGCGACAAGTTCAAGATTTCCACCGTCTTTGATGTGATGCAGGAAGGTTATGTCCTGATCCCGCGCGGCACGCCGGGTGAGGCAAGCGTCAGCTATCGCACCGGCAAGGGCGCCTTTGGCAAATCGGCCAAGCTGGAGGTGACTTTCAACTCGCTGAAACTGGGCGACCGGGTGATTCCGCTGAACGGCACCTATCGCAGCGAGGGGCAGGGCAATGCGGGGGCCGCAGTGGGCGCGGTTGTCGCTGTTGGCGTATTCGGCGCCTTTGTCACCGGCCATTCGGCCACGCTGACCAATGGACAGCAATTGCGCGCCCATACCGCTGATCCGGTATCCTTCACCATTCCGGCCGGCACGGCGCCGCTGCAGGCCGCCGCGCTTGCCCCTGCCGCCCCCGTGGCCAAGGTGGAAAATGCCGGAGCGGCCGCAACTGTGAATTGATACTGCAGAGGGGGGGCGGTGCTTGCCGTTCCCCTTTTTGCGCGGTCAGACATGGTGGGCCCGGCAGGACTCGAACCCGCAACCTAGCCGTTATGAGCGGCCAGCTCTAACCATTGAGCTACAGGCCCCAAGCCATGCTTTGCGCATCATGCGCCGCCTCGCGTTAGCCGCGCCATGCGCAACAGGCAAGGGTTTCAATCGAACAGGGTGCTTTCCATCACCTCGCGCACGCTGGTCGGTTTGACGCCGCGCGCGATCAGCAATTCAAACACTTGGCGCCACCATTCGTACATCTCGTCCAGATCGGCCTCGGTCCGCACATAGGGGGTGTGGCCGGGGCAGAGCGAGGGGCTGTGAAAGGACAGGACGATGACCGGCAGATCTTCGTCCACCGCAATATTGACCGCGCGCAGCGCCTCGCCCACCGTGACCCCTTCGGGCGTCAGGGGTATGCGCTCCAGCAGGCCAAAGCGCGCCATAGCGCCGCGCAGCCGGTCAAAGCGCGACAGTTTCGGATATAGCCATTGCCCATGACGCCGCAAAAGCCCGGAGAACACCGTGGTCAACGGCATTTCCATCAGGCGCCCCGGTTCACCCACCCAATAGGGCCGCAGCGGCAGATCGCGAAAATTGGGGCCGCCCCAGCCGCTGTAATCAAACCGCGAGCGCACCGACGTGTCAATGGCCACCCCGGCCTCATGCAGCACATCGGCGGTGTTGGGCCCGATGCCATAACGTCCGGCGCGATAGATCATCGGCGCCGCCCCAAAATTCTCTGCGATCGTGGCGTGCAGCTTGAGGAATTTGGCCCGTTCCAGCGCGAAGGGCAGATTGCCCGAAAAGCTATTGTACTGGTTAACCTCCTCTTCATAAGGTGGGTTAACCCAAGGATGCAGCTGGACGCCGACTTCCGCTCTCCCGGAGATCACCGCGTCGCGCAGCAATTCTGCGGCAAGAGCGGAGGTGGCCACCGGATAGTCAATCAAATAGATCGGAACGATGCCGAAACCTTCGCAAAACTGCTGAAACTTGCGCAGGCGCGAGACCGTATCGACGCGGTGGCGAGTGCGGGTCAGCGGTTTGGTCCAATCGAATTCCTCCTCGGTATCGATGGTGACCACGAAGCGCTGTCCAACCCCTTGGCGGAAATGCACAAAAGCTTCCGGCGCGGGCTGGTCGGTAATCTGGTGAAATGACAAATCGGGCCCCCTGCCGCGCGAAAAAATCAAGCCACCGGCGTTTCACATGCCTCCGACCTGTTTTCAGGCACTTGGCTAAGGTTAACAATCGGCAGGGTCAAGCCCGGTAATGTAAGCAAAAGTTGCTCGTGTTCGCGCATGATGCTGCCGCCTGCGGCCCGTGCCTCGGCGGCGGCGAGGCGCAGGGCGAAACCGGTGCCGAACATGCCCGCGCCGGGTTGATGCGTGGCGGGCGCAGCGCCGTGAAACAGTTCCTCATCATTCAACCCAGCCAAAGTCGCCGGCAGGGTAAAGCAGGCCAACACCGCATCCCCGCGATGCGCCATCCGGATCGGCAGCGCTTCGCCCGCCTTGCCATTGCCCGCCAGCGTGGCCAGAAGGCGCCAGCAAAGCCGCTCCGCCTCGGTCCCGTCCAGGGCGACGGGGCAGGGGCGCTCATGTCCTTCGAGCCGCAAGGCAGGCCCGCGCTCGTCACTCGCCAGCCGCGAAACCAGCACATCGAGCGCGGCAGCCAGATCGCATTCGCCTCTGGCCAGCGCCAGACTGCCGCTTTCAAGCCTGGCATAGCGATCGAGTTCTTCAAACCCGGCCAGCATCAGCGCGCTGTCAGCCGCAACAACGGCGGCCAGCGCACGATATTCATGCGGCGTCGGGCCGAACAATTGCTGCTGGATCACCTCGGCAAAGCCCTGAATCGCATTCACCGGCGTGCGCAACTCATGAAGCAATTGGCGCAGGCGGTCGGTCTCGCTGTCCTGAGCGGGAACGGCGGGGACAGGGGATGCCGCAACCGCCGCAGGCCGTCGAAAGCGCCCCAGATGCCCGATATAGCGCCCGCCCAGCGGATCGAAGCGCGGCACGGCATCCACCTGCCATTCGCCCGCAATCGCCGGCGCCCCGGCCAGCGTGATCATCACCGCGCGGAAGGGTTGGTGCAGGCGCACCGCATTGGCCCCCGGCCCATTGCCGCCCAGCCCATAGCCCACCACCATCGGCGCGACCCGCGCTTCGGCCCAGACGATACGGCCTTCGCCGTCGCTGGCGAAATCGAAGGACTGGATTGGCTGGCCCGGCTTGGCCTTCTTGGACGGAGCAGGACGTGCGGCCTCGGCGGCCATGTTGTTTTCGCGGGCCTGACGAAAGGCCTCGATTCGCCGCACCAGCGCGCCGATTGTGTCCTCGGCCAGCGGCGAGGAAGCCTGATAGGCCGATGCGCGCGGGGTTCTCACCGGCGCTTCGGGCGGAGGCGGCGCAGGCGTTTGGGCCACGGGCTCGGGTGCCTTGGGCTCAGGGTCCTTTGGTGCGGGCGTGCTGCTCAACGCTGGATCGCCAATGCCCAGCCGCGCCAGCAGCGCCCGCGCGCCCGGCCCCAGATCGCGCCGCATCCCCAGCGTCCCGCGCGAGGCCAGCGGCAGCGCGGGGATCAGGTCCACCCATTGTTCATCGCTCAATTGCGCGGCGTGGAGCGCGGACAAAGACACCACAGGTTCTGCCCCCGCCAGCGCGGCCACCAGCCGGGGCGCGCGCAGCCGCAGGCCGGGCTGGCGCAGAATCGTCGCGCGGTCCGCCGCCGGAATCCGTCCGCCCAATTCGCCAAGCCGCAGATAGGCCAGATCGACCATTTCGCCCTGTTCCTCGGCCGGCAGCGTGCCCAGCAGGTCCAGCAATTGCCGGAACTGAATGCGCGCGACACCTTGCCCGACTGGCGTCAGGCGAAGGGCGGTGGCAAGGCGGTCGTCATAGCGCATGGTTTTTTGTATCAGCAGTTATGGTGTTTCAGATGGCCTTTCCAAGCCAATACGGTGTTAAATCCTAGCGAGAGGTTAGGATCGGCAGCGGAACCTGTGTACAACTTTATTCTGTATCCTATCACACCTGCCGCCGAGCGAAAGCACGTAGCTTGGTGGCGTTGCAATGTGGGACGATTGCGGCCATAGATAATAATATTAGCACGGCCCGCAACAGATGGGCTGATTCTTTCATCTTTGGCGACCCTGCCGACAGGAAGGGTCTTTCCGCCGCGATCTGCGGGCCGCAATTGGGGAATTTCCGGGCTTATGGCCAATCTTGATCAGATCGACCGGCGCTTGCTGGCCGAATTGCAGGACGAGGGCCGCGTTACCAATGTCGAATTGGCCCAACGCGTCGGGCTGACCGCGCCGCCTTGCCTGCGCCGTGTGCGCGCGCTTGAGGAGGAAGGCGTCATCCGCGGCTATCACGCCGAACTCGATGGGGCCAAGCTGGGCTTCTCGATCACCGTCTTTGCCATGGTCTCGCTCAAAAGCCAGGCCGAAGAAGCCTTGCGCGGGTTCGAGGACCATGTGCGCGGGCTGCCTGAAGTGCGCGAATGCCATATGCTCAATGGCGAAATCGACTTCATCCTGAAAATCGTCAGCCGTGATCTGCAAAGCTTTCAGGAGTTCCTGACCAGCAAGCTGACGCCCGCGCCCAATGTGGCCAGCGTGAAAACGTCGCTGACGATTCGCACGTCGAAGCATTTGCCGGGGGTGCCGTTGGAGGATTGAGGCCGGGGTTTTAGGCCTCCATTTATGCCTCCGGCGGGCAAAGGGTCGAGACCCTTTGCCCGCCGGAGGCATCTTAAACGCTCCCTTAAACCTTCATCGTCCCCGTCTCAATAAACCGCTGATGCCAGCTCAACGCTTCGCCGGGCAGCGAGGGCGCATGCAGCCCATAAGACCCCTTGAGCGCGCGATCATAATAATCGGCCAGCATCGGGCGGAAATCGGGGTGGGCGCAATTCTGGATGATGGCCAGCGCGCGCTGCTTGGGGCTTAGGCCGCGCAGGTCCGCAAGGCCCTGTTCGGTCACGACCACCTGCACGTCCTGCGCGATGTGATCGACATGGGCCACCTGCGGCACGATGGCGCTGATCTTGCCGCCCTTGGCGGTGCTGGGCGTCATGAAGATCGAGACATAGGCGTTGCGGGCAAAATCGCCGCTGCCGCCGATGCCGTTCTGGATGCGGCTGCCCATCACGTGGGTGGAGTTCACGTTGCCATAGATGTCGGCCTCGATCAGGCCGTTCATGGCGATACAGCCAAGGCGGCGGATCAGCTCGGGGTGGTTGCTGATTTCCTGCGGGCGCAGGATCATCTTTTCCCGATAGGCCACCATGTTGCTGTTCATCCGCTGCGCCGCCTCGGGGCTGAGCGAGAAGGATGTGGCCGAGGCCATGCGCAGCTTGCCCGCGTCGAGCAGGTCGATCATGCCGTCCTGAATCACCTCGGTATAGGAGGTGAGGTTTTCAAACGGGCTGTTGACCAGACCCGAGAGCACCGCATTGGCGATATTGCCCACGCCCGATTGCAGCGGTAGCAGGTTTTCCGGCATCCGCCCTTGCTTGACTTCATTGGCAAGGAAATCAAGCAGATGGCCCGCGATGCGCAGCGCCGTTTCGCCCGGCGCGTCAAAGGGCAGGTTGCGGTCGGGCGCATCGGTTTCGACAATGGCCACGATCTTGTCGGGATCGCATTGCAGCGTGGGCTGGCCGATGCGGTCATCCGGGCGGGTCAAGGGAATCGGCACGCGATGCGGGGGCAGGCGAGTGCCGTAATAGATGTCGTGCATCCCCTCCAGCTCTTCGGCCTGCCAGCGGTTCACCTCAAGGATGATGCGGTCTGCACGGTCGAGCCAGGTCTTGTTGTTGCCCACCGAGGAGGAAGGCACGAGACTGCCGTCGGCGTTGATGGCCGTCACCTCGACCAGCGCGACGTCGAGCGGGCCAAGGAAGCCCTGCCACGCCATCGGCGCCACTTGGCTGAGGTGCATGTCGAAATAGTCCATCTGGCCGCTGTTGATCTTTTCGCGGGCGATGGGGTCGGAATTATAGGGCAGGCGGAATTCGATGCCATTGGCCTTGGCCAGCGCCGCATCCAGTTCCGGCCCGGTCGAGGCGCCGGTCCACACGCGCACCTGAAACGGATCGCCCGCGCGATGGGCATCCTCGATCCGCGAGGCCAGCGCCAGAGGCACCGCCTTGGGATAACCGGAACCGGTAAATCCGCTCATGCCTACCGTATCGCCCGGGTTAATAAGGGCGGCGGCCTGTTCGGCGCTGGTGATGCGGGATTTGAGCGTCTGATGGGCAATGCGCGCAGACATGGCGAGGGCTTCTCCTGCGTTTGTGTTGGCCTGACAATGGGATAGGTTCCGGGGCCTATGGGCCGGGGATTGTCGGGGCGGTCCCGCGCATGCGCCCCGATCCGGCTCTTTGCAAGCGAGTCGGGAGCCAATACGACCAATGTCTTGGGTCCTTGGTACAAGCGGTAAACCCCTAGGGGGAGGGCGTATAGTTAAGGAAGCCTTCTGGCAATTACGGGAATCTTGTAGCGGGTAACAGGGCGCATTTGAAGGAAGCTTGATTCTAATCCGGCATCAGTGCAAACGTTACTCATAAAGGATTCAGCCTTGCGCTTGTTCAAGTTGGCTTTGGCCTCTTCCGCTGAATTTGATAATATGTCGCAAAACCCTGACGCTACGCCCTTGAACGACGTGCGCAGGGAACAATTGATTGATCGTATTAAAGAATTCTTCGTTGATAATAAATTGGAAGTAACGCCGGAGAACCTGTTGGCGGTTCATGCCGCCTATTCGGGGTCATCGCCGCGCCTTGCGCGAAAATTCAGCGTCATGCGCGAGGAAAACCGGATCATCACTCAGGCCTGGCTGGATCAGGTCACTGAGAAGGATGAGGACGGCGCGCTGCGCGAGAATGCGCAGCAGATGCTTCACCGATTAAGCACCCGGCTGGAGGTGTTCACCAGCACCGCTGCCCGCGCGCGCAGCGACTCAGGGTCCTATAACGCCGCCCTTGAACAGGTGGCCAGCGTCTTGCCCGGCGCCGATAGCGGCGAATTCGTCTCCAGCCTGGCTGAATTGACCCGCGCGATGATCGAGCGCACGCAACTGCTGGAAGAAAGCATGCGGCGCAGCGAGCAGGAAGCGACCGCCCTGCGCAAAAGCCTGGACCGCGCCCAGCGCGACGCCCATGTCGATCACCTGACGGGCCTGCCCAACCGACGCGCCTTTGAAGCGGTGCTGGAAAACGAGTATCGCGAGGCGCAGGTGCGGATCGAGCCGCTCTGTCTGGCCTTTTGCGACATCGACCATTTCAAGCGCATCAACGACACCCATGGCCACGAGGCGGGCGACCGCGTGATTCAGGCCATCGCCCAGACGCTCCAGCGCCTGTCGGACGACAAATGCCATGTGGCGCGCCACGGCGGCGAAGAATTCGTCATGCTGTTTCGCGACAAGACCCCCGCACAGGTCTATCAATTGCTGGACGAGGCGCGCGAGAAACTGGCCCGGCGCAATTTCGTCAACCGCAAGAGCGACCAGCCCATCGGGCAGATCACAATCTCGGGCGGGGTGGCCAATGTGTTTGCCTTTCCCAATGCCCGCGCCGCGCTGGAGGCCGCCGATGCGGCGCTTTATCGCGCCAAACGCGCGGGGAGGAACCAGATCTGCGTGGCATGAAACGCGGCGCCCATGATCGGGCGCCGCATCAGCTCTAAAGCAGCCCATAACAGCACCTAGGCGCAATTGCGGAGGAGGTCCTGAGTTAAATTCTCAAGTACATTTATTTATTCGCAATCAGCACAACCGAATGCCAGCATGTTTTTGTAAATCAACAGCAACGGAAGGCTGACGCTGAACATGATGAACCCCAAGACCCCTCGCGCCGAGAGGGCCGGCGCCGGTGTCTATGGCCCTGTCATTGCGCTTGCCGTCGGGGTTCTGGCGGTTTTGACACTTGTCGTGACTGTCATGGTCAACCAATTCGACGATGTCGCGCTATCGATGCAGATGCAGACCGCCGAACGTGGTTACCGCAATCGCCTGACCAGCTTTGCCGCCATGGTCCAGCCGCGGCTGGAAACAGAAGATGCGCTGCGCCATCTGACCGGAGCGTTTGATCCGGCATGGGCGGAAAGCAATCTGGCGCTCTATTTCCTTGATCGCAACAATATCACCCGGCTGATCGTGGTGGACGGGCGCGACCGGCCGCTGTTCTTTGCCGTGGATGGGCGCCGGGTCGATCCGGGCATGATCAGCGGGGCCTATGCCAGCGCGATGGCGGGCCTTCTGGGCCGGACGCGGGCCGCCGAGGCCTCGATCCCGCCAAGCAAGGTCGATGCCTTGCCCCAGCCGATCCAGTTCACCAATATCCTGTTTGCGGAAAACCAGCTCTATATCATGACCTCGACGCTGGTGCGTTCCCATGCCGGCGCTCTGGGCGGGCCGGTGGTGATCACGATGGCGCCGGTGGATCGCTCGGTCCTCTCGATCTTTGGCGTGGGCAAGCTGGTCAATAATTTCCGCGTGACCATTGATCTGCGCGCGGATGACAATACCGCTGTCCTCCCGCTTCAGGACCTGAGCGGCAAGGTGGTTGCCGGTCTGGCTTGGGATCGCCGCAATCCGGGCAGCGACCTTCTGGTCCGGCTGATGTGGCCGATGGCGGCGATGCTGCTGCTGCTGCTGCTGCTGGGTATCAGCCTTGCGCGCCAGACGCACCGCTATGCGCGCGGCCTGATCCTGTCCGAGGCGCGAGCGCGCCATCTGGCCTTTCACGATACGCTGACCCAATTGCCCAATCGCGCGCTGATGTTCGAGCGGCTCAATCAGTTGCGCTCGCTGGCGCGGCGCTCGGGGATGGATGTGGCGGTGCTGTGCCTCGATCTTGACCGGTTCAAGGAGGTTAACGACACGCTGGGCCATCCGGCGGGCGATACGCTGATCCGCGCGGCGGGGCGCAGGCTGGCCAATCTCTTGCGCGATACCGATACGGTGGCGCGGCTGGGCGGCGATGAATTCGTGATCCTGCAACCGCATTCGGGCGCGCCGGGCGCGGCGCATCTGGCCGAACGGATCATCAATGCCTTTGACCGGCCGTTTGATATTGATGGTCAGGTGGTGGAAATCGGCTGCTCCATCGGCATCACCATCATCAATGACCCCGATATTTCGGCCAGCGAGGTGCTGCGTCAGGCCGATCTGGCGCTCTATTGTTCCAAGGAAAAGGGTCGCAATCGGGCCACTTTCTTCGAGCCGGAAATGGATGCGGCGCTGCGTATCCGGCGCCAATTGGAAATGGACCTGCGCGAGGCTCTGAACGAAGAGATGCTGCATATGGTCTATCAGCCGCAGGTGGACGCCCAGGGCCGCATGCGCGGGGTCGAGGCGCTGGTGCGCTGGAACCACCCGGAAAAGGGCCTGATCCCGCCCAACGCCTTTGTGGTGCTGGCCGAGGAAAGCGGGCTGATCGCGCAATTGGGGGCCTTTACGGTAGGGCGCGTCTTTGCCGAAACGCGCAATTGGCATGGCGTACCGGTGGCGATCAATGTTTCCGCGCTGCAATTGCGCTCGCCCAATTTCATGGCGATGATCAGCCGCCTTGTGGCCCAACATGCGATCGACCCGCGCCAGTATGAATTCGAGATCACCGAGACGGTGCTGCTGGGCGATGACGCGGCCACGCGCGACAATATCGCGACGCTCAAACAGGAAGGCTTTGCCATCGCACTCGACGATTTCGGTACGGGCTATTCCAGCCTGTCTTCGCTGCAGCGCTTTGCGGTGGACCGGATCAAGATCGACCGCGCCTTTGTCCGCAATCTGGACGACGAGGATGAGGATGCCATACGCCTGATTCAGGCGATCATCCAACTGGCGCAGGCGCTCGATCTGGACGTCATTGCCGAGGGCGTGGAAACCGAAGGCCAGCGTGCTAGGCTGCTGGAATGCGGCTGCGACCATTTCCAGGGCTTCCTCTTCTCGCGCCCGGTCAGCGCGGAGGCTTTGGGTCAGATGATCGAAGCGCGCACGTCGCTGGGGCCTGGCCATCCGGCGCCGATTCTGACGGCATCGGGCGAGGGGCAGGCGCGGGTCCTGCCAAAGTGAGCCATCAAGCCGCATCCTCGGTTCGGGGCAGGGACCGGCGCCGGAATATCGCGGAGCCGCCCACCATGACAGCCATCAGCGCGGCAAAGATCCCGGCAAGCTCCCTGTTGTTGTAAACCATCGTCAGCAGAGCCAGCCCGGCCATGCCCAGCGCAAAAGCAGGCGCGAAGGGATAGGCCGGAGCACGGTACGGGCGCAGCAGGGCAGGATCGCTGCGGCGCAGGCGAAACAGTGCCGCCATCGAGACCATATACATCAGCAACGCGCCAAAGGCTGACAGGGTGACGATACTGGCGGTGAGGGGTTGCCCGGCGATGGAGATGAGATTGTCGCTGTAGATTGTGGCAATGCCCACCGCGCCGCCTGCCAATGTCGCGATATGAGGGGTTTTGAAGCGCGGATGGAGCCGGGCGAAAACATGCGGCAGGAAGCCCGCGCGGCCCAGCGCGAAAATCTGACGGGCATAGCCCATGATGATCCCATGGAACGAAGCGATCAGACCGAACAGCCCCAGCCAGACCAGCATATGCAGCCATCCGCTCGATCCCCCCACCGCGCGCTTCATCGCCTGCGGCAGCGGATCATTCAGATTGGCAAGGCCGGCCCAATCGCCCGACCCGCCGGCCAGCAGCATCACACCGAAGGCCAGCGCCACCAGCGTCAGAATGCCCGCGATATAGGCGCGCGGGATGGTGCGGCGCGGATCTTTCGCCTCTTCGGCCGCCATGGCCACGCCTTCTATCGCCAGAAAGAACCAGATCGCGAAGGGCAGCGCGGCAAAAATGCCCCCGAGGGCCGCCAGCGAGAAATGGTCGCGCCCCGCCCAGCCATGGGCCAGAAAATGCGACAGGCTGAAGGCGGGCCACACGACCGCCATGAACACCAATAGCTCACCCACCGCCAGCAGGGTCATCACCAGTTCGAAACTGGCCGCAACATGCACCCCGATGATGTTGAGCGCCATGAACAGCAGATAGGCCCCCAACGCCGTGGTGCGCGGCGACAGTCCGGGGAACTGGACATTGAGATAGGCGCCGATGGCCAGCGCGATCGCCGGGGGCGCGAAGAGGAATTCGATCAGCGTGGCAAAGCCCGCGACGGCGCCGCCTGTTGGCCCGAAGGCGCGCAGGGCATAGGCAAAGGGACCGCCCGCATGGGGAATAGCCGTCGTCAGTTCCGTGAAGGAAAAGATGAACGCGACATACATGGCCGCGACGGCCAGCGTGGCCACCAGAAAACCCAGCGTTCCCGCGCTGGCCCAGCCATAGCTCCAGCCGAAATATTCCCCGGAGATCACCAGTCCGACCGCAATGCCCCAAAGCCGGAACGTGCCCAGACGCTGTTCAAGATGGATGATGGGCTTTGCGGTCATGGAGTTGGCCTTGATGATGGCGGAAGGTCTGCAACGGTTGGGGAGGCAAGGGATGCTTCTTCCTTAAGGCCAACCCCGCTGAGGCCGCGCCGCAGCGCCTCGCGCACCAGCCAGCTCAGCTTGCGGGCAGCCTCTGCGCAGGAAAGCCCGCCCGCATCGTGGATGTTCGAGATGCAGTTGCGCTCGCTGTCGCGCCGCCCGCTACGCGGAGCAAGGGTAAGATAGATGCCCAGACTGTCGGCCACGCTCAGGCCGGGACGCTCGCCCACGATCATCACGCAGATCCGCGCGCGCAAGGCCTCGCCCACCGGATCGCCCAGCGCGACGCGGGCCTGATGGGCAAGGATCACCGGGCCGATGGAAAGACCCGCCAGTTCGCCTATTGCTGCCTTGACCAGAGCGGGGCCGCGTGTCTCAACCGCGCCGGGTGACAGGCCATCGCCGAGCACGAAAAGCACATCGCAGGGGTCCCCCCGCGTTGCCAGTTCGGCCAACATCCGGGCCGAGACGGGCGACAATTGCCGCCCAAGATCGGGGCGCCGCAGATATATGGCGCGATCCGCCGCCGCGCTCTCGACCATGACAATCGGCAGAGGTGCCAGCGCCTGGCCCAAGGCATCGCGATCAAGCACGCCATGAACGGCATCGCGCGCGCGCGCATGGGCAAGCTGGAAATCGAGAACTTCGCCAAGGGGCAGAGCATGGCCGACCCGCCCAAGGCCGATGCGCGCAGGCGTGGTGCGGCGCAGCCGGTCCCAAAGATCGGCGGTTGTCGGCCCCGCAGGGCCATCCGGCGTCCGGTTCATGCCAACGGCCCTCGATGCTCAATCAGCCGCGTCAGCCGCGCCGGATCGGCCAGCGCGCGGATCGAGCCGTCGCCATCCAGCACCCCCATCTTCTCCAGCCAGACCTCGAATTCGGGGGCGGCGCGCAGTCCCAGTGTGCCGCGCAAATAGAGCGCGTCATGATAGGAGAGGCTTTGGTAGGAGAGCATGACATCATCGCTGCCCGGAACGCAGATCAGGAAGTTGCAGCCCGCCACGCCCAGCAGCACCATCAGATTGTCCATGTCGTCCTGATCGGCCTCGGCATGGTTGGTATAGCAGATGTCGCAGCCCATCGGCACGCCAAGCAGCTTGCCGCAGAAATGGTCTTCCAGCCCGGCGCGGATGATCTGCTTGCCGTCATAGAGATATTCCGGGCCGATAAAGCCCACCACGGTGTTCACCAGCAGGGGCGAGAAAGCCCGAGCGACGCCATAGGCGCGCGCCTCCATCGTCTGCTGGTCAAGGCCGTGATGCGCATCGGCCGAAAGCGCGGCGCCCTGGCCGGTTTCGAAATACATGACGTTCTGCCCGACCGTTCCGCGCCCCTGCGCCAGCGCCGCATCACGCGCCTCCGCCAGCAAGGAAAGATCGACGCCAAACCCCCGGTTTGCCGCCTCGCTTCCCGCGATGGACTGAAACACCAGATCAACCGGCGCACCCCGCCGCATCAGTTCGAGCGAATTGGTGACATGGGTGAGCACGCAGCTCTGGGTCGGAATGGCGTAAAGCTCGCGCAATTCGTCGAGCATGTGAAGCAGAGCCAGCGCGCCGGGTACATTGTCCGTTGCCGGATTGATGCCGAGCACCGCATCCCCCACACCATAAAGCAGCCCATCAAAGATCGCGGCGGCGATGCCTTGCGGATCGTCGCTGGGATGGTTGGGCTGCAGACGGGTGGAAAGCCGCCCGGCAAGGCCGATCGTGTTGCGAAAGGAGGTTACCACTCTTGTCTTGCGCGCCACGGCGACCAGATCCTGATTGCGCATCAGCTTGGAGACGGCGGCCACCATTTCGGGCGTCAATCCGGGGGCGGCTGCGCTCAGCATGGCCTCATCGGTGGCGCCGTCGAGCAACCAGTCGCGCAGGCCCCCCACCGTCAGATGGGCGAGCGGGGCGAAGGCCGCCCTTTCATGGCTGTCGCAGATCAGGCGGGTGACCTCGTCAACCTCATAGGGGATCAGCGGTTCTTCCAGAAAGCGGGTGAGAGGAACATCGGCCAGCACCGCCCGGGCAACAACGCGCTGCGCCCCGCTCTCGGCCGAAAGACCGGCAAGGTCATCGCCCGAGCGCGCGGGAGAGGCCTTGGCCAGCACCTCTTTCAGATCGCTGAAAATATAGCGTCCGCCCCTGAAGTCGCCCCGATACCGCAATCTGTATCGCCCTCCTGCTGCATGTCTCGGACCGATGGCCGGGGGTACGGCGCGTTGGCCGACCATTCCCTTGTCCTTGGGGCATATTAAGGCTGAAAATCTTGCGGGTCGCTGCGTAATTCACGCCCGTCGGGAGGGAGGGCAGGCCATTGGGGGCGGACGACCGGCCCCTGCATGCGGGCGCAGTCCGAAATTGGGCGGATATATCGTTGCTATCCATGCGCCAACTCTCACATTGTTGACTCAGGCAACATTCCTTCTATGGTAAAGCCCATGCTGGACCAATTGACAGGCGATGTCGCCGCCCTGCGCCACTTCAACAGGCTTTATACCAACTGGCTTGGGTTGCTTGACGTCCATCTGGACGGCAGTCCCTTTACGCTGAGCGAAGCGCGCGTGCTCTATGAACTGGCCCATCGTCATGAGCCGACCGCGGCCGAAATTGCGCGCACCCTGAATATGGATCGCGCCCAGATCAGCCGCACGCTCAAGCGGTTTGCACACCGCGATTTGCTGGAAACGCGCAGCAATCCGGCCCATGGCCGCCAGCAGTTGCTGATCCTGACGCCGGAAGGCCGGAGGGCGGCGGCGGATTTGAATGGCAGCACGCAGGCGGCGGTTGGCGCATTGCTTCACCAGTTGCCCGAAACACAACGCCGGCGCCTGATCGCGGCCGCCGCCACCATGGCTCAGGCTCTGGAGGCAAAGGTCGAGGCTCCAGCTCTGAGGTTGCGGGGCCTTGAGCCGGGCGATCTGGGCATGGTCACGGCCCGGCAGGCCATTCTCTATGCCGACGAATATGGCTGGGATCGGGGGTACGAGGCTCTTGTCGCGCGCATCCTCGCCGATTTTCACGATCATTTCGATCCGGCCCGGGATGCCGCCTGGATTGCCGAGACAGGAGGCGAAATGGTGGGGTCGATTTTCCTGGTTCATACCGACGAACCGGGCGTGGCCAGGCTTCGCCTGCTCTATGTGGAACCCGCCGCGCGCGGCACAGGCACGGGAAAGCTGCTTGTTTCGACCTGCATCGAACGTGCGCGGCAACTTGGCTACACGCGGCTTACATTATGGACCAACAGCGTGCTCGCCGCGGCGCGCAGCATTTATGAGCGGGCCGGATTTGTGCTGATCAATGAAGAGCAGCACCATTCCTTTGGCCATGATCTGGTCGGCCAGATCTGGTCGCTCGATCTCTGATTTTCGGCGGGTCCGCTATGGACAGGCACAATCTGGAGGCGACATGCATATTGGTTTGATCGGCGGCGTTGGGCCTGCCGCCACAGAGGTCTATTATCGTGCGCTTGTGCGCGCCTATGCTGCGGCCAATCGCAGGCTTGCGCTTACCATTGTCCATGCCGATGCGCGCGAGATGATCTCCAATCTCGAAGCCGATCGGGCTGTCGAACAGGCCGCCATTTTTGCGCGCTATGTCGATCAACTGCGGGCCGGTGGCTGCGATGTGGCGGCCGTGACATCCATGGGCGGCCATTTCTGTATGGCCGAACTCGAAAAAGTATCATCCCTTCCTTTGTTGAGCGCCGTTCCTGCCCTGAACAGCTATTTGGCCAGCTATGGTGTCCGCCGGGTCGGTGTATTGGGAACCCGCGCCGTGATGCAGTCAAAGCTTTATGGGGTGAACTCGGTGGAGGTTGTTGTTCCAACGGGCGATGACCTTGATACGGTCCATTCAGCCTATGTCACACTTGCCGCATCCGGCCATGCCACCCCTGAGCAATGTGCCTATTTCCACGAGGCTGCCAGAAAGCTTCACGAGGAGCAGAATGCCGATGCGGTGGTGCTGGGCGGAACCGACCTGTCTATCGCCTTCAGCAACGCCGACCTCTCCTTTCCGGTGCTCGACAGCGCATTGATTCACGTCGAAGCCATAGCGCGGGCCGCCATGCAGGGATGACGATGTAGCCCCGCCTTCGGGTCAACCCTGCAAGCCCTTTACAGCGTCGCTGCCGCAAACCTCGTTCAGGCGGCTTTCCAGTTCGCGCAACATTGCTGCGCGGTCTTCGGGCGTGACGCGGGGCGCGGCATAGGCCACAAAGGGGGCCTCGACGGCGTAGCCCAGATAGCGCAACTGACAATGGTGCAGCGGCCACAGCACCTTTTCGATGGAGCCATAGGTGCCATCCTCGGAAAAGCGCGCCGCCGTCCCGCCGGTGGTTATCGCACAGAGCGCAAGTTTGCCCGCGAACAGCGCCGTTTCAAACCGCGCGCCGTCAACATAGGCAAAGCCATAGGCCATCACCTTTTCAAACCAGCTTTTGAGCAGGGCGGGCGGGCCGCCCCACCACAGGGGAAACAGCAGCAGCAGCAGGTCTGCCTTTGCCACCAGCGCCTGATCCTGCGCGATGTCGGCGCTGAACGTGCCCTGTTCGCAGGCGATGCGCTGCTCGGTCTGATAGTGGAAAAGAGCCGGATCGGAGAGGGCGGAAAAATCCCCGCGTCCGGCGGGTGGGGCCGGGGGGCGGGCATAGAGGTCGATCACGTCCATCGTGTGGCCGCTTTGCGCCGCAGTCCTTTGCGCCACATCCAGCATGGCATGGGTGAAGGATTGCGGCTCTGGGTGGCAATAGACCGCCAGAATGTTCATGATTATTTTCCTTAACTGACTGTGTCGGCGTCTATCGAGGCCCGCGCCCTCCAGAAGGCCAGACCGGCCGGCAGCGACACCGCGCTGATCGCCACCAGCGCCAGCCGGAGCGCATCCTTGCTCTCCATCGCCATCGCGTTACGGGCATGGTCGCTGATCATGCCCACCAGCGGCGGGCCAAGCCCAAGACCCACCAGATTGACGATCACCAGAGTGACAGCGGACACGGTCGCGCGCCGGCTGGCTCCTGCCACGCCCTGACAGGTGGCATGCATCGGGCCGAAATAGGCGTTGATCATCGCATTGGCGAAACCCAGCGCCAGAAAGGCTGTGGCAAGATCATGCGCGCAAAACACCACCAGAAAGGCCGGGATCGAAAGCCACCCGGCCAGAGCGGGCACCGTGACATAGCTTTTGAGCGAGGCGCCATGAAAACGGTCGCCCAGCCACCCGCCCAAAAATGTGCCTACCGCGCCTGCCAGCCCGACCGTGACGCCAAAGGCAAGGCCCAGAAAGCCGTTCGCCTTTAGCCCCAGCCCGGCGGCCAGAGCGGCCAGTTCAGGACCATGCGCACGCAGGAAGAAGGGCGCGAGAAAGGCGCCCGTGCCATAGAGCACCACAGCCTGTAATGCGCCGCCCGCCACGGTCCAGCGATAGGTGGATGTGGAGAGAAAGGAGGCGAGCGAGGCGCGCAGCGGCTCCGCCGGTGCGGCGCTGGTCAGCAGGGGAAAGGTCCGGCGCGGCTCTTTGAGCACCAGCATGACCACCACCGCGATCAGCAGGCCCGGCGCCCCCGCCACCGCAAAGGTCCAGCGCCAGCCCAGCGCATCGCCCAGAATCCCGCCAAAGCCCAGCCCGATGAACGAGCCCAGCGGCAGCCCGGTCGAGAATATCGCCAGCGCTACGGCCCGCCGCGCCTTGGGCGAAAATTCGGCAATCAGCGAATGCGAAGGGGGAACCCCGCCCGCCTCGCCAATGCCTACGCCAAGGCGGCATATCAGCATTTGCGTAAAGGACCCCGCCGCCCCGCACAGCAGCGTAAACAGGCTCCACACCGAGAGCGCGATGGCGATCAGGCGCGGCCGGTCGGCGCGTTCGGCAAAGCGGGCGATAGGCACCCCCAGCAGCGAATAGAACAGCGCAAAGGCAAGGCCGGTGACAATGCCAAGCTGCGTATCGCTGAGCGCCAGATCATGCTTGATCGCTTCGGCCAGGATGTTGAGAACCTGCCGGTCGACGAAATTGAAAATATAGACCAGTGTGAGCAGCAGCAGCGCAGAACGACGATAGGCGCGCGATGTATCGACTGCCTCTTCGGGTCGATGCTTCATTCCTTGTCCCCCTCCGTATCGGCAACGGGATATTCCGCCCCGTTGCAGACATAGCCCAGATCGCAGAAATCGCGCCGGGGGGGCGAGAAAATATCGACCAGTTGGTTGTTGCCCGGCGCGGTCGAGCGGCTGGTGTGGATGACTGTGGCGGGAATGACCAGCAATGAGGGGCTGCCGATGGCCAGATGTTCGTCCTCGCGCCAGTCGGGCAGTTGCTTGGACCATGGATAGCGCAAGGAATGCACCCATTGCCCGCTCATCGCAAAGGAGCCTTGTTCGAAATCGGCGTGGGAATGCGGGCTGAGCGCCATGATGTCGCGCGGGCCGTCGAAATCGAAAATATTGATCATCAGATTGGCGCTGCGAAACATGCGCATCGGGCGGTCGCGGTAATCCTCGACGCGGTAATGGCGCAATTTGAACCCATCGTGGGGCGCGGGCCATGGCCGCATGGGGGCGACTTCGGGCGCGCCGTCGGCATAGATGTCGGCATTGGCGGCCATCGCGGCCAGATCCTGCGCCGCGATGGAAAAGAGGCGCAGCACCCGGCCTGCGCCGGTCATCTCGATCAGGCTGGGGCCGGGGGGCAGGATAACCACAGTGGCCGCCGCGCCGCATTCCACCACATCGCCGCCCGCCGTAATGCGCGCCATGCCATCGGGGAAATAGACGATGCTTTCATCGGGATTGTCGCGTTCAAGCTTGGCCCCGGCGGGAAGGCTGGCATAGACCACCACGAAATTGGCGCCGCGCATGATCCATTCTCCGGGCGCCTGCGGGGCTGTTTGGGACAGGTCGAACCGGCTTGCCGGGCGTGTCTGGGCAAAAGTCATGCTTGCTGCTCCTGATGGCGGGGGCAAAGGGCGCGGATGTCCGAAGCGGCGGCCAGCGCCGAGGCGCGCAGGAAGGATTGGTCGGAACCCACGATGATGTGGCTGGCGCCCATGGCGATGAAGGTGCCGGCTTCTGCGGCGCACCCCACCACCACGATGGCCGCCTTGCCATGGCTGCGCGCCAGCGCCAGCACATCACGTGTGGCCTCCATAACCTCTGGGGCATCGGGCCGGGTCAGGCCCATGGACAGCGCCAGATCGGCCCGGCCCACCACTACCCCGTCCAGCCCCGGCGTGGCGATGATCGCTTCGGCCTCGGCCACGGCCTGCGCGCTTTCGATCTGGGCATAGATGCGGGCGCGGTCGCCCAGCGCCATGGCTTCCTCGATGGTGGAGGCGCCATAGCGGCCAAAGCGCGGCGAATTGGAAAATCCGCGTGCGCCTCCGGCAAAACGCGCCGCCTGCACCAATTCGGCGGCATGTTGCGCGCTGTCGACATGGGGCACAACCAGCCCCGCCGCGCCAATGTCGAGCGCCCAGAGCACGCTGGTGGCCGACCGGTCGGCGGTGCGCACGAACAGGTCCAGCCCCGCCGCGCGCCCGGCCACCATCATCAGATCGGCGGCGGCCCGGTCGAACGGCCCATGCTCGGCATCGACCACGCCAAAGTCCAGCCCCGCCAGACCCAGCAGTTCGACCACCTGCACCGCCGGCGTCTTGATGAAAGTTCCCACCAGCATCAGGCGGTCGCCGCCTTGTCCAGACCCATCAGCCTTGCCGCATTGCCGCTGATCATCGCGCGGATCTGGCTGTCATCATAGCCCAGATCGATGCAGATGCGGATGACCGAGCGGAAGCCTTCGACCGGCGAGGGGTTGTTGATCTGCCCCAGATCCGAGCCAAGGATGGTCTGTTCCACCGTGCCCGCCTTGATCAGCCCGTCCAGCGTTTCGGGATCGAAGAAGCGGAAGCGGGAATCCTCGACGAACATGCAGATGCTGTGTTCGATAAAGGCTCCATCGGCCACCAGCTCGCCGATATCGCGCAGATTGGCGTCGATCACGAAAGTGGGATGCTGCACCAACCGCCGGTTGACCCCGCGCGCCTTGGCTTCCTCGAACAGCGGCCAGATTTCGCTGATGTGAAGATGGCCTGCGGACAAGACCGCATCGGCCGCTGCAATCTGGTCGAGGATGAATTTCACCTCATCCTTGATCCGCCCCATATCGTCGACCACGGTCAGCATTTGCGGTTGCAGCATTTCCTGCGTGGTGGGCAGCGAACGGTGGCGATGATCGTGACGGATGTGATTGCCCGCCGAAAAGGTCGGCATCCACACGATATTGGCCCCCAGTTGCAGCCCGTGTTCGACCGCATAGCGGTTCAGCCCGCCCGTCGTGTTGTTCAGCGGGACGCCCGACAGCATGGTGATGCCAAGATCAGCGTAATGCTTTTCCAGCAGCCGCACGACCGGGGTGACCGAATAATAGTGGTCCTTGAACAGCACCGCGCGCAATTGGGCCTGCGATGCCTCGCGCAGCGCCTCAATATGGTCGATCTCGCGCGGCATGACCGAGGGGCCGCTGTGGCAATGCAGGTCGATCGCGCCCACCAGCAGCGCATCAATCCGCGCGTCGAGTTCCGTCTTGTCGTTCATGGGGCTTGTCCTCAGAAATGGAGGTTGAAACGCGCGCCGAAGGTGCGGGGCGGACGCAATTGATAGGCCTGCACATTGGCGGCATGTGTGGCGTTGCTCTTGATCACCGCATCGGTCAGATTGTTGACATAGACGCCCAGATCCCACGCCCCGCCTTCGGGTTTGTAGGTGGCGGTCAGATCGTGCTGCCAGACGGCCTTTTGGATGTCGTCGGGCAGATAGTTGAAGCCGGTGATGGTGGAGCTTTGGAAATGGGCACGCCAGCCAAAGGTGATGCCCGCGCCTGACGGCAATTCCACCGTCTGATCGGCGGTCAGGTTGAGCGACCATTGCGGGGCCTGCGGCGGGCGCTGGCCGCTGCAATCCACGCGCAACTGGGGCGCCGCACCGCTGGTCTGGCACAGGAATCCGGGCTGGACCGGCAGCGATTGCACATAGGTCAGGCTGTTGAACACCGCGTCGAGATATTCCACCTGCGCGCCCAGACTGGTCAGGCGGGTCGGCTGATACTGCAGATCGACCTGAACGCCTTTGCTGGTGGATTTGCCCGCATTATAGGTGGGAAAGATCGTCGCGCCCTGACTGTCGAGGGTGAACAGGCTGACCTGCTGGCCGGTCAGGCCCCAGTGGAACGCCTCAAGATTGAGCGTCAGCTTGTTGTCGAGCAGGCGGGTTTTGGCGCCAAGGGTGAAGGCGGTGATCCGTTCCGGCTCAACCGAGTTGCTGTCGGTGGGCAGCACGACATGGCTGAAATAGAAGCCGCCCGCGTGGAAACCCGTGGCCGCGGTGCCATAGACCATGATGCGCGGCGCGACATCGAATTGAAAACCTGCGCGCCAGTTCGTTGCATCCCATGAACGGTTGCCCGCCAGCGGGATTTGCGACCCGCCCACCAGATCGGTCTGGCCGCCATTGGCCTCCTTGGTATCATGGGTATATCGAATGCCGCCCAGCAGGCGCAGGCGGTCGGTCAGGCGCAGCGTGGCATCGGCAAAGACCGCTGCGCTTTTGGAAATCTGGCGGTAATGGGCAATCGAGCCGGTCTGGTTGAAATTGTCGTAAATATAGCCCGCGTCCACATCATCCTTGGCCAAAAATGCGCCAAGAATCCAGGTCAGCCGCCCGCCGGCCTTTGAGGTGAGGCGGGTTTCGAGCGAATATTGGTCGTCATGTTCGGCAATGTTGAGAGCAAAGGCGTTGACGGCATAATAGTCCAGATCAGCATGGCGCCATGCCGGTTGCACGGTCAGCGTGCCGATCGGCGTATCCACATCGACCACCGCGTGCAGGCCATAGAAGTTGTTGTTGAAATGCAGATTGGGCGTCTGATAAGGCCGCCCGCGATTGCGCGCGGCGAAATAGAGCTGCCCGCGCGGCGAAAGATAGCCGACGCGGTCCTCGGCGGTGATCTTCTGGGTGCCCGCTGCATAGCCGTTGAAGAAGGACTGATCGACCAGCGCATAGCCGCCGCCCAATTGCCCCTGATAGCTGTAGTCGGCCGCCACCTTGATGCGCAGTCCCGCATGAGGTTCGGCATAGAACTGAAGGCGGGCCGAGCGCGCCTTGTCGTCCTGTTCGCCATCGTTGAGATAGCCGTCATGCTGGGCCGTCTGGAACGAGGCGCGCAGGGCCGCCTTGTCGCCCAATGCAACATTGAGCGTGCCGCGCGTGTCGATCTCGTTGTAATTGCCCACTGTCACGCCAAGGCTGCCCGATGTATCGCCCAGTTTGGGGGCAGTGGGGACAAAGCTGATGACGCCGCCTGTGGCGTTGCGGCCATACAGCGTGCCTTGCGGGCCGCGCAGCACCTCGACGCGAGCGAGGTCATAGAACTGGCCATTGCCCTGATACTGGCGGAACAGGGGCACGCCGTCATAGGACAGCGAGACCGCCGGATCGTTGAGCGAGGTGCCGCTGAGCGAGCCGACGCCGCGCATGAAATAAAGCGGCGTGGCGCCCGCTGCCTGCACGATCTGGACAGCAGGCACGATGCGCGACAGGCCGGTCATCGTGGTGATATTGGCGTTCTGGACCGTGGCGGTGGAGACCACATCGATGGCCACCGGGGTGCGCTGCACGCTTTCCGACCGTTTTTGGGCGGTAACGATGATCTCGCCGGGAGGAACGGCGCTGTCCTGAGCCTGTGCGGCCGATGGCATTAGTGCTGAAAGTGTAAGAGTAATCGCCAGCACGGAAAGGCTGGCTTCGCCGGAATGCCTCATGCGTCTCTCCCAAGATGCGCGTTTTCGATGCGCCTGCGTGATTTTATGCATTGCGCTCATCTGGTTCCTAGCGGCGGAATCACTTTGCGACTATCGGGGCGCTGCGCTTGGCTGTATTGCACGTTCTGCAATAATAGGAGCGATGCCCGATGCGCCCAGGCCAGTTGTCCGATATTCAGTATGACGCGCTTGAACTGTTCGAACGGGTGGCCCGTTCGGGCAGTATCGCGGCCGCCGCGCGCGGATTGGGCATTTCGGCCTCCACCGCCACGCGCAAATTGCTGACGCTTGAAAAGGCGCTCAATGCGCGCCTGTTCAAACGCACCACGCGCAGCCTGAGCCTGACCGAGGCGGGGGCGCTGGCGCTGGACTGGGCGCAGACGTCTTTGATTGCGCTGGAGGAAACGGCCGACGATCTGGCCGCGATCACGGGTGCGCCTTCGGGGCGGATACGCCTTGCCGCGCCCCATTTCGGCATGAACACCTATTTGCCGCCGGTGCTTTCCAGCTTTTCGCGCGCCTATCCGCGCATCAATCTGGAAATCGTGACCACCGACGATCTGGTCAATCCGGCCACCGACGGGTTCGACATCGTCATCCGCTACGGCACCTTGCCCGACAGCCGCAATGTGGCCGTGCGCCTGACCGAATTTGACCGTATCGTCTGCGCATCACCGGAATATCTTGCCGAATATGGCACGCCCAAAAAACTGGAGGATCTGGCTGTCCATCAATGCATCGTCCATCAGGGGCATGATGAAACGCGCTGGTCCTTTGAGCGCGAAGGGCAGTTGCTCCACCAGCCCATTCTGGCGCGGATACGCACCGACAATGCCTTTTCGATTGAAATGTTCGCCGTCGAAGGGGCGGGCATCGCGCGTCTGCCCACGATCACCGTGCGGCGCAATCTTGCCTGCGGGCGCCTTGTCCGGTTGCTGGACGATTATCAATGCGTCGAACCATCGGGCGACAAATCCAGCATCTGGGTGCTGCACAGCGGTCAGGACATGCCTTATCGGGTGCGCATCTTCATGGACCATTTGAAGGCGCAGATTCCGATGGCGCGTCAGGCCATCTATAATTCATGAACGGGTCGAAGTTGCCTCGGTCATCAAGGTCTGCTGACGGCGGAATAACCCCTGTTCTTTTTCAACCGGCCTGAGCCGCGCCAACAACGCTTGCCCGACTTGGGCATTGGCGGGGCGTCGTGCGTCAAACAGACTGCGCTACCAGCAAACCCCCAATGCGGTCTGGCACCGGCGGTGTTCCCGCGCGCTTTGGCCGGTTCTGCCCTGCTTAAGATTGAGAGAGATGGAGCGGCTCGCATCGAACAGTTCGCGCGCTTGAGGATCCGGCAGATCGGCGCTGGAAAGGCGGCGCAGCAGCAGTGTTCCGGCAAGGCATTGGGCCAGAAGGTGCAGCACAGGACTGTCCGCCATCAGGGCGATTTCGCGCTGGAAAGGATACCATGCCAACCCAACCTCTGTGGCATCGCGCGCCTGCGCCATCGCGCCGAGCGCGCGCTCCACGCGTTCACCGCCGCGTTCGCCAATCCGTTGGCAGGCCAGATCAATCATCCCGATATTGATCTGTTCAAGCATTTCGCGGCATGCATCAAATGACACACCATGGGCGGAAAGGAAGGCATTGGTCATCCGCGCCGCTTGCGAGACGGAGCCATCGCTGCCGACAACTCCACCGCCCCGACCTCGCTGCAGCACGACCTTCTGGTGGTCTTCGAGCATTCGCACGGCCTCGATCACGATCTCGAGCCGAGTGTCATAGCGTTCCGCGATGGCGTCCAGCGACCCCAGATGGGTCGCCTTGCCGCGATCAGGCGCAGCGGCCAGTTCACCCAGCAAGCGGTCTGCGATCACCTGGGATTTCCGACCGCAGCCAAAGATTGGCGCAAAAACATCCGCCGCGGGTCCGGCCGATTGCGCTTTGTCGATCTGGGCCATCGTACTGTTCAGCCATCCAGACAGGGCACCCTGCCTGTCGCTCAGAAGAGGCCGCAGCAGATCGCGTGCTTCATGGATTGCGCGGGGTGTGACGGCGCCATGCGCCGCAAGCACAAGCGACCGCGCGGCCTCTTCGGCAGTGGGCGCGGTCGGTCGCAGCCCGCCGGCGCCCTTGCCGCCGCGATGGGGCGCCATCACCCCGCGCTGTTGCAGTACCCGCGCCGTTTGCCGCGCCATGCGGCGGCCAATGGCAAAGGTTTCGCACAGGTCCGCCTCTGTCAGCGCCTTGTTCGGGGCGCCGCTCGACCAAAGCCATTGCTCGACCTTGTCAGCCACCACCGAAGGCCCGGTGGCGGCCAGTCTGCCGCCAGTGACCACACAACCGAACAACTGCCGCGCGCGCAGGCTCTCCGGCGTATCATCTGCGCTCAAGGCGCTGGCGGGCCTGCTCATATCCGGCATCCTCGTTCATGGCTTGTTTTGTTCTTTCGGCACACCGATCGCTGCACCGCCGATTGCTATGTTCTAACACCGCCTGATGCCGAGAAATAGGCCGCTATTTTCCGATTATCGAAAGTTGCAGGAACTCCGCATGGAAAGGGGCGCCACATAAGGCGGACCCCACATCGGAGAGATGGATCATGAGGGCAACGATTTCGATGGCGGCGCTGGCTGCAACGCTGGCGGCAACGCCGGTCATGGCGCAGCAGACAAGTGACAATGCAAAGCCCGCCGCCGCGACCCCTGGGGAGATCGTGGTGACCGCCCAAAGGCGCACGGAAAGCTCGCAAAAGGTGGCCATTGCGCTGACAGCCCTCTCCGGCGACCAGATGGCGGAAAAGGCGGTCGTCGTGCAGCGCGATCTGCAAAATATCGCGCCGGGCCTCTCCATCGTCAAGGCTGGTCTGACGGAATCGATCAACATTCGCGGCATCGGCCTTGCCAGCGGTTCACCCCAGGTGGCCAATGGCGTTGCCAGCTATGTCGATGGCCTGTTCCAGCCTCCGATCACGCAAAGCTTCGACCTGTATGACATCCAGAGCATTGAAGTGCTGCGCGGGCCGCAGGGCACACTGGTGGGGTCGAATTCGACCGGTGGGGCCATCTTCATCAATACAAAACGCCCTGAATTGGGCAAACTGGGCGGCGATGCCACGGCCGAATATGGCAGCTACAACAATGTCCGGCTCAATGGGGCGCTCAATGTGCCGGTCAGCGACAACTTCGCCTTGCGCTTTGCCACAAACCATCACTGGCGCGATTCCTACTATACCGATCTTGGCCCCTACAAGAACCGGCCCGACAGTCTGAAGGAGCATGATGAGCGGCTCTCGGCCCTGTATAAATCGGGCGGATTTTCAGCCTATTGGAAGGCGGAATTGAGCGAGAAGTCCACCGGCGGCTATGCCTATCAGCCGATCGCGGGCACCGCCTTTTCCGCCGGGCGCCAATCTTCGCGCTACACCCTCAATTACGACACCCCGACCGCCAATTTCGAGCGCGCCTTCAACACGGCGCTGGAGTTGAAATATCAAACCCCGGGCGGCCTCGTGATCCGCTCGCTCAGCGGGTATCAGAACAAGCGGATCTGGAATGTCTATGATGTGGACGGGGCCAATCAGGCGCAGGCGCCCGGCCCCTTCGGTCCGCAGACCGAAGATCAGTATGTGCGCGAGCGTCAGATCTCGCAGGAGATCAACATCATTTCGCCCGACAGCAAGGCCTTCAACTATATTCTGGGCGGTTACTATCAGCACAACAAGATTGACGTCCTGCTGCACTATAACGGCACGGCGCCATTCCCCATTGTGGTCAATCCGATGAATGACAAGACCACGCTGGGCGTCTTTGCGCAGGCCAACTATCGCATCACCGATAAATTGGAAGTGCAGGCCGGCACACGCTATTCACATTACCATGTCGATGGCACCGGCGCGGTCTATCTGGGCGGCACTCCCCCCGCTGCCTTTCTCACCATCCCGCAGACCGGCACAGAGGGTGACGGTCGCATGACCGGCAAGCTGGCGTTGAATTACAAGCCTGACGGGAACAACCTGTTTTATGTCTTTGCCGCGCGCGGCTACAAGCCGGGCGGCATCAATCCGCCGGGCGGATCGTTCAACCCCGAAACCGTGTGGGATTTCGAGGCAGGCTGGAAGTCGAGCTTCCTTGACCGGCGCGTGCGCACCCAGCTTGGGGTGTTCTATAACAAATACAATAATTTCCAGATGGACGTGATCAGCCCCCTGTCGGGCCAGAACGGCGTGGTCAACCTCGCCAATGCTACCATCAAGGGCTTTGAGGGGCAAATTCAGGCCAAACTCGCGGGCTTTGGCCTGGATGCCGGGGTCTCCTATGTTGACTCGCAATTGAGCAGCGTTTCGGTGATCAACAAATGGCAGCCGGGCGCGGCCAATGCGCAATTGCCTGCCTGCACCGCCACGATCACCACCAATTGCTTTGCCTATCAGATCATGACGTCCAACGCCGGACCTAACCTGCTCTCGCCAAAATGGACGTGGAACGCAGGGCTGGATTACACTTTCCGGCTTGGCGAAGGGCGCACGCTCGTGCCGCGGGTCAATTACAGCTATGTCGGTTCGCAATGGGCCTACGTCACCTATCTTCCGCAATATGATCTGATCAACGCCCGGCATCTGGTCAATGCCAATATCACCCTGAACTGGGGGCGCTGGAAAGCGGAAGTTTATGGCACCAACCTGACGAAGGAATTTTTCGTCACCGGCCAATCGACCCTGAACGAGTTCTACAATGCCCCGCGCGAATTTGGCGTAAGGCTGGGGGTGAAGCTGTGATGATGGGGCAGCGTAAAACGGCGGTTGGTGTCGTTCTGGCCGCATTTATTGTCCTGCTCGGCGGCTTATGGCTGGCGGCGCGGGTTCAGGGCGGCCCCGATGTGCGGGTAGAGGCGGTTACCTTTACGGGGCGCTCGGGCGCCCACATGCGCGCCTTGCTGTTTCGTCCGGCGGCGGATGCCAAACGACCGGCACCGGGCATTCTGGCCTTCCACGGCTATCTCAACAGCGCCGAAATGCAGGGCAATTTTGCCACCGAATATGCACGGCGCGGCTATGTGGTGCTGGCGCCGGACCAGCGCGGGCATGGCAGCAGCGATCCGGCAACCTTTGCCGATGGTTTTGGCGGCCCTGACGCTTTGGCCTATCTGCGCTCGCTGCCCTTTGTCGACAAGGACAACATTGGGCTGGAGGGGCACAGCATGGGCGGCTGGGCCGTGCTGTCGGCGGCGGCGGCCTTTCCCGACGGCTATCGCGCGCTGGTGCTGGAAGGGTCCAGTGTGGGCGCGCCGTTCGCACCGGAAGGATCGACGACTTTTCCCCGCAATCTGCTGGTGGTTTACGGCCGGTATGATGAATTTGGCGGCTTCATGTGGGGGCCGGGCGCGCCAAGCGCAACGGGCACCAATCTCAAGCTGCGACGGACATTCGGCTCGGCCGCGCCGGTCGAACCGGGCAGACTTTATGGAGATATGTCCAAGGGCAACGCCCGTATGCTGCTGACACCGCCTGTGGTGCATGCGTGGCTGCATGAATCCTCCGCCGGCATCACGCCTGCGCTTTCCTGGTTTGCGCGCACGTTGCAGGGGGCAAAGGCGCTGCCGGTGGATGACCAGATCTGGCCTTGGCGCGAGTTGGGCGGCGCGCTGGCATTGGTGGCGGTGCCGGTGTTGATGCTGGGCGTGATGGCGCTGCTTTTGCCGGGGCGCATGCCTGCGCAGACGCAACCCGATACGTTGCCGCGCCGGGCGCATGCGGGCAGAATGGCGTTGTTCGCCCTGCTGCCCGCTGTGTTGTTTATTCCCCTCTCGGCGCTTGAAGAGGTGACCATCGGCCAGAACGGACTGTTGCGCCAAACCTTTACCAACCAATATGCGCTGTGGGCTCTGGTCTGTGCCGGGCTGGGCTGGATCATGGTGCGCCCCACCGCTGAACCTGCTGTCGGCGTCCGGCCGGGCAAAGCGGTTCTCGTTGCGGTTCTGGCGGTTTGCGCCGCCTATGGGCCCATCCTGCTGGCTGACCGGCTTGTCCATGTCAATCCGGCCTGGTGGTTCATCACCATCCGGCCTTTGACGCTGGCACGCCTGCGCGATTTTGTGGTCTATCTTCCCTGTTTCACCCTGTTCACATGGGCGACATTGCGCGCGTTGGACACGCTTTGGCCGCTGGATCAAGGGCGTGCCGCCATGGCTTTTTTCGGGGCCTGCGCCCTGCTGGGCGGGGGCTTTGCGCTGTTCCTGCTGGTGCAATACGGCACGCTTTGGCTGACCGGATATCTGTTGCTCGCCGGCGAAGGTTTGCGCACCATCACGGCCATTGGCTTTATCCCGGTATTCATCACCGTCGCGGGTTTTGGCACGGCATCGCGACGCTGGACGGGATCGGTGCTGACGGGGGCGCTGGTATCAGGCCTGTTCGTAACGTGGCTGTTTACCGCCACCCAGCCGATCGGCGTGTGATGCCGCGGGCGCCGGGCGCGGCCATGACAGGGCCATTGGGAGGCTAAGCGCTTGACCTTGGCAATGCCAGCGATCCGTCATGCCGATTGTGAACTGACCGATGGGCGGCGGCGTGAGGGAACGCCGCCCAATTCAGGATAACCCTTCCGGTCCGGTGGCTGCGCGGCCCCCGCACGCGGCCCATAATCGGACAATTCGCCAAGATGCCACTTGCCCGCCCGCGCGGTGCCATAACCGGGGCAGGGCCGTTTCATTGAACAACCCGCAGACGGCCTTTGAGAAACGCTTGGATGGTTGCCGCCGCTTTTGGACTGCAATCACTCGGTTCCCAAATGCCTGATTCTGGCTGTGCCGGCGGATTGGCGCAGGGCCTTGACGGCATCCACGCATTCCTCAGCCTTTTGATAAGGCCCGCCCGATGCGCGAACATGACCGCCCGGCGCGCACAGGCGCCATTGCCATTGCTCGTCCCCGTCCGTTGCGGAAACTCCGGGCGAGGGGACGGCCTGATAGATTTCAAAATAGGCTTCTGCGCGATCATTGGACACCCAAAGAGGAATGGAGCGCCATGGCGGCGTGCCGCGAAGATCGGCATGGCCGTCGCTGAAATCCATGTAGATGTGAGCTTCCTGAACGCCAAAACGGCATCGCAGACCGGAAAGGGCATGGTCGGGGAGGTTGGACATCGTGGTCCTCCTGCTTGGCAAGCGGGAGCACATATGTCTCTCTGTCACAGGGGAGCTTGCGGCCGGAAATCGCGTGATGGATCAATATACCATGGCCTGATCGGGATGGCATTTTTAATTTTTTGCGTGCAATCGTAAAATTTTCTCGCCTTATCGCACAGGATTTCAGCAATAAGACGCATTCTTTTCAATCATACAAAACTTATTCCATCTTACATTTTTCTGGATAACAGCTATATGCGAGGTATTGCGGAACTTCTCTCGTAGGCATCCGCGACTGAGAGACAAATGTGCTCCCGCTTACGCAAGGGAGCCTCGTCATGGATCTCAACCAGCTTTATTTTCGACACCAGCTTTTGCTCATGCGGGCAAATTCCGCCTCCGATGAGGCAATCGGCCTGAAATATGAGGCAAAGGCGGCAGGTGTCGCCCGCAGCATCATGGCCTTTCAGGAGGATCTGGGGGCTTGGGCGGCACGGTCCTGGCAGGCTGAGTGCGGCCAATGAGCCGCGCGATGAACATCGGTCTGCCCGAAGCGCAGGTCGCAGCCATGTGTGAACAGGCAGGCGTTCGGATTAGCGATATCGAAACCCTGCCCGCAGGAGGCACCCATCTGGTCTGCGTGACCAGCGAAGGGGCCGAAGAGATGCGCCGCCGGTCAAAAGGACATCTGATCGAAGGGCTGGTGAAGCGCTTTCCTTTCTATCACGCGCGGCGATACTGATCCGGCAAAGCATCCGGATTATGGCCCGGTCGGCAGATGGACCTGTTGGCCGGGCCGCAGACATCGGCGCTTTCGGGCAAGGCGGATCGGCGGGAGGGGCGGATCGGCGGGAAGAGCGTCGATATGGAAAATGAACCATGCCGCTGCTGATGGAAAAGGTGGAATCCGGATGCCCGGAAAAGACCTGCAAGGTTGCATCGAGCGAAGCGGTGACGGTTCGGATCGATATGGTCGGCAGGCGCAAAGGTGAGCAGATTGATGGGATATAGGCCGGACGCCTCGACACAGTCACGGTCGATAGGCCAATCCTATCCTCGATGATGCCACCAGCCCAAGGCGTGACCGCCTGTTCGCGGCGACGGGCTCCTGAGAACCGATCTTCGGCCAGCATTCCAGCTTTAGCCGCAAGAGCCGATCCGGGCGGCGATGCGGTCATGAAGCGATTGCCGCGCCAGCGCCTGCTCCAGACGCGCCAAAGCCTGGATCACCTCACCCGCTTCGGCGTCAAGCTCGCGCGCGGCTTCATCGAAAGCGCTCCACAGCGGCCGGAGCCGTTCAACGAGCGCTTCTCCCGATGGCGACAAGGCCAAGGTTCGACGGCGCGAGTCATGCTGGTCCGGTTTTGACAGCACAAGGCCCGCTTTTTCGAGCGACTGCCGGGTCTCGCTGATCGATGCGTGGCTGATGCCCAGTGCTGCGGCCAGCTCGCTCACCGACATCGATCCGTTCAGCGAAAGCTGGTTGATCACGCCGAACCAGCGTTGCTCGAACCTCAATCCCATACTCGCATAGATGCGGGTCGCGTCGGCATCGATCGCCGCGCTGAGGCGCCGCAATCGCGCACCAAGCGCCGCACCCTGCATCTGCGCCACGTAATCCTTCATCGCTCCTCCTCGTCATTGACATTTGCGTAGGCGCCTACCTATATAGCGGAAGATCATGAAATGGGAATAGACGATGATGCATGGCTCGCGGCGCGGTTTCCTTGGTAAAGCGGCTGCTGGGCTTGTCGGGGCGCTTCTTCCTTCGCCGGGGCGTGCGGCTGAGAATTTCGACGCTTTCGTGGCCGATCAGATGGCAGCGGCGCGCATACCCGGCCTCGCTCTGGGCCTTGCGCGGGACGGCGCGGTGTCCTTCACGCGCGCCTATGGCTATGCCGATCTGCGGCGGCATCGGCCGACGACGAGCGATACCATGTTTCATATCGCTTCGATCACCAAGGTGATCACCGCGCAGACCGTGATGCTGATGGTCGACGAGGGCAAGATCGCGCTCGACGATCCCATCGCGCGCCATCTGGACTTCGCGATCTTGGGAGAGGGGGCGTTGGCGATCACCTTTCGGCATTTGTTGACGCATATGTCGGGCATTTCCGATGAGCATTATTACGAGATCGACTTTCGGCAACGCGGTGTCGATTCGCCGATGGAGATCGGCACGCTGCTGCGCGACTATCTCGCCGCCGGAGGGCGTTACGCGCGTGGGGGCAACCTGAAGCAATTTCCGGGAGTTCAGTGGGACTACAGTAACATCGGCTATGCGTTGCTTGGCTATCTCGTCGGACGGATCGCCGGGCAGGACATGCGGGACCTGACGCGTGAACGTCTGTTCCGGCCGCTCGGGCTCGGTCATATCTCCTGGACCATTTCGGGAACGGCGGCGGGGCTGCGCGCCACCCCTTATGATCTCATCGAAGGAGCGGTCACGCCGGTTGAGCCGGTGGGCTTCCCCGACTGGTCGACGGGGATGATCCGCGCGTCGGTCAGCGATCTCACATTGCTGATGGCCGCAGCCGCGAATGGCGGCGCCATCCGGAATGCGCGGCTGTTGAGTGAGACGGGCATGGCGGAGATGCTCAGGATGCAGAAGCCGCCCGGTCTGGCGGACTGGCTGACCGGACAGGGCCTCGGCTGGCAGCAATCGCTGCTCGACGGGGTTCCTCGCATAAACCACTGGGGCGGGGATCCCGGAGTGTTCACCATGGCCTATCTAGACCCCGCGCGACGGACCGCCATCGTCATCCTGAGCAATCTGTCGGCCACCCGCGAAAGCCGCGCGGCGCTCAGGGCGATCGCCACCCGGATGCTCGCCTGACGAGATAGCTAACGCGCGCATATCCGCAGCATACCGGCGATGCCTTTCCGGCGCCGGTATGCTGGATCATGGCGCTGGGTCTTGCGATGCTGGGCTCGCTGGCGCCCAATCGCGCTTTGCGGTCACATTCCCGGCATAGGCGCGCAAGGTTGTGCAGCGTCCGGCAAGACCGCCTCTGCACCACTGTCTTGTGACAGCAGCCACATTGTCCGGCGTGGGGCAAGCGCTCCGAAAGCTCCGCGCGCCATGACCGCTCCGTAACATTGCGAATACTTGTGTCGGGGCCCGGTGGCCAGATTGTTCCGATCAAGCCTTTCAGGGGGGCAAATTCCTGCCGACATAATATCAAGATTTACAGATATTTAGGAGTTGTAATGCCATGAAAACGGATGTCCAGTTGCAAGGCGATGTCGTCGCTGAGCTCGAATGGGAACCGAGCATCGACCAGGCAGACATTGGGGTTGCTGTGGTTGATGGCGTGGTCACGTTGAGCGGTTATGTGAAGAGCTATGCCGAGAAACTTGCGGCCGAACGGGCTGCGCGGCGGGTCAGCGGGGTCAAGGCGATCGCTCAGGAATTGCAGGTACGCTTCAAAACCGACCCCAAGACGGCCGATCATGAAATCGCCAAGCGCATTGTCGATATCATGCATTGGGCTGTCCTCATCCCTGAGGATCGGATCCATGTGACGGTCGAGCATGGATGGGTAACGCTGACCGGGACAGTGGATTGGCATTATCAGCGTGATGAAGCCAGTCAGGTCGCCGCTCGGATCAGCGGGGTCACCGGCGTTTCCAATAACATACTCGTCGCATCCCATGTATCTTCGCCGGAAGTGCGCAAACGAATCCAAGATGCCTTTGAGCGGCAGGCCGATCTGGATGCGGCTGCTGTCACCATTACGCTGGATGGCGGGAAAGTGACGCTTGGCGGCAAGGTTCGCGCACCCTATGAGCGGCGCGTTGCCGAACAGGCGGCATGGGCAGCCCCCGGCGTCACGCAAGTGGAAGATCACATCATCGTGCTGTGATGCCCGCAAGGAGGCGCAGAGCCATTCCATGCGGCCAATCATTCCAGGTTCGCCCGGGCTTCTTCAATTGCGATTGCGGACGCCCGGGCGGTTTATTGTGCGTGACGGGTGTTTGGCCTGCTGTCGGCAGGATGGACAGGGCTGATCTGTCCTTTGCCGTCAGCCCTTCGCCAATGACGGTTTTCAATGGGCCAGAACAACGGGCCGATCGCTTTTCGCCAGTATCGAACGAGTGACACCGCCAAAAAATGACTCAAGGGTGGGCGAGTGCCCATAGGCGCCCATCACGATATAGGCGGCATTGGCTGAACGCGCTCTGGTGAGGATTGCGGCATAGATTGTATGGCCGCTTTCGATCTGGACGGTTTCGACAAGGGGATGAATGCCGTGACGGGACAGATAAACGGCGGCTGATTCAGCGGCAAAAGGGCCATTGGGTTCATTGGCATCCATCATGATGACCTCGCCCGCAAGGCTCAGCAGCGGCACGGCGTCATGCAGGGCCTGATCGGCCTCGCGCGAACCATCCCATGCAACAAGGGCGGTTCCTTTCAGATCGAGACTCTTGCAGCCTGTGGGTACCGCGACGATAGGCCGCCTTATTCCGCTTACAATCCGGTTGACCAGATGGCGCAGTTCCACTGGATCCTCTTTGTCCAGATTGCTGGACAGGACAAGGATGTCCGCCTGTCCGACCGCATCCTCGATGGCTGTATCGGGCATCCCGATCACTCTGTGCCAGTCCCATGAAACACCTTCGCGCGCGAGATATTCGGTGATGCGGGTGCGATTGGCGGCGGAGCGGTCATGCTCTTCGCACACCAGCTGAGTGGCCGCCATGCTGCTGTGGGAATCGGCCGCCACCATCGGAAGCAGTTCGACATCGAGGCAGACAAGGTGTCCCTCGAGCGCTCTCACCATATCAAGCGCGACCTGAAGGCGGGCTTCCTGACCTTCGTCATCATGAACAAGCACAAGGATGTTTTTCATAGATTGCACTCCGAAAGCGAGATGCAAAACTATCCGCGCCGGGCACGCCCACCATTGGGAAAGATACCGATATGAGCGGTCAGGGAACCAGCACAAATGCTCCCTCTACCTCACCCGCGCGGAGCCGGTTCAAGGCTGCATTGGCCTCAAGAAGCGGCATGGACGTCACTTTTGTGCGGATCCGGGCCTGTTCGGCCAGTGCCAGAAATTCGGTGCCATCCGCTCTGGTGAGATTGGCAACGGACAGGATGGCCCGCTCTCCCCAGAGGTCGTTATAGGCGAAGGAAGGTATGTCGGACATATGGATGCCCGCACAGACCACCCGGCCGCCCTTGCGTATATGTCGCAGCGCGGTGGGCACCAGCGCACCGACCGGAGCAAAGATGATGGCGGCATCCATCGCTTCGGGGGGAGCTTCGTTCGAACCTCCGGCCCATGCGCAGCCCAGACTTCGCGCAAAGGCCTGTCCGGCAATATCGTCGTCACGGGTGAAGGCGAATACCTTGCGCCTTTCCCAAACGGCGAGCTGGGCCAGAATATGGGCCGCCGCGCCAAAGCCGTAAAGGCCAAGGACGGGCGCCTCGCCGGCCATTCTGTAGGCTCGATATCCGATAAGCCCCGCGCACAGCAAAGGAGCGGCATGGATATCATCGAAGCTGTCGGGAAGGCGAAAGCAGTAGTTCGCATCGGCAACACAATGGCTGGCAAAGCCGCCATCACGCGAAAACCCGGTAAAGAGCGGAGCATCGCAGAGATTTTCACGATGACTGGCGCAATAGTGGCATGTGCCGCAAGTCTGGCCGAGCCATGGTATTCCTACCCGCTCTCCGATTGCGAAGGAGGACACGTCGGCCCCGATCTTCGCAATTTTGCCGACGATCTCGTGCCCCGGTACAATGGGCAGCCCGTTGCGAATGTCCCCATCCACCACGTGCAGGTCGGTGCGGCACACGCCGCATGCGGATATGGCGACAAGGACTTCTCCCGGCCCCGGCTCCGGGATTGGTCGGCTTGCAGGCCTGAGCGGCTGGCCCGGCGTATCAAGCTGCATGGCACGCATGGTTGATGTCGACATAGGGCGCCTCCCAAAAGCCTGCCGGTAAAGGTGGCCTGCCCACCTGTTGTGCGGCCATCCGTATCATACCCGATATGGCAGCCCGCGGCCACGGCGTAGCCCTTGGATCAGCCCGGTCCGGCGCAGGATCCGAGGGCCGGCTGTCCCACCACCAATTCCAGGAGTGCATCATGAACGAGCAGACGAGTGTTCCCGTCCTGGGCACAAAGCAGGCTGTTGAAGTGAAATCCGGCGGCCCGATCAACTGGTTGCGCGGCGAGATCGACCGATTGTTCGATGACCTTCCCTTTGGCAGGACCATGCACGGACTTCTCACATTCCCGAACATCTCGCTCGATACCATGCCGGTTACCGAAATGGTCGAGAAGGACGGCGGTTATCTGCTTTCCGTCGAGATGCCGGGGGTGCCGGAGAAGGATATTTCGATCGAACTCGACAATGATGTTCTGACGATATCCGGCGAGAAAAAGGCGGAAACCGAGACAAAGGAAGCCGGCTATATCATCAGCGAGCGCAGCTACGGCGCGTTTCGCCGCCGCTTCACTTTGCCGCGCGACGTGGATCCGGCCTCGATTGAAGCCAGGATGAAGGACGGGGTCCTCAAACTCGAAATGAAAAAGGACAAGGATGCGGATCAGCGACTGCGCAAGATCGCAATCGGCTAGATCCGGCCATCGGCGGGCGGGGCGGCAAGGCGCATTTTGATCGTCTTTGCCGCCTGCCAACAGTGTGCCTGCCTTTTCATCCTGTCGTGACAATCGGCCGGTCCGGTCGCAATGCTTGTTTGTGAAATTCAATTAAATAATTGAATTAAAATATAAATAATGACGCCGTATCCGGTTTTGCAAGCCTTACCCGTAACATTGCGGATAACGCCGATCAGCCCATTTGCCGAAGTTTTGGTCCGCAACCATGCGTGAGCCTTTGCCGGTCTTTCGGGCAATCCCCGCATCCCCTCTTTCAGCCCAAGGGCCGTTAATCATGGCAGTCTCGTCCAATCCGCATGACTTCGTTCTCAAGGCATCGGCAGAAAGTCCGGTGATCGCTTTTGTCGATGGTTCGCGCCATTCGCGCGACGTCGTGCTGGCTGCCGCCGATTTTGCCAGGTCCAGCGTAAGGCCGTTGATCCTGTTTCATGCCATGCCTGAAGCATCCGATCTGTCGGCCATTCCCGATCCTCTTGCCTGGACCATGCGCAGGCAGGAAGCGCGCAGGGAACTTGCGCGTTGGCGAGATATGTTGCCACAGTTGCCTCAGGCTGTTTCGGTGGAGCTCAGCGAGGGTGACTGGCTCAATGCGCTGGGCCATCGGGCCTGCGAGGCGGGCGCCCTGACCGTGATCGGTTCTCCCCACGCCGACGAATATCGCGAAACCACCGGGCAGGTGGCCAAGCTGATTGCCGACTCCCAGCTTGGTTCGGTCTTGCTGGTGCCCTCCGGCTATACGCCGCGTGAAGTCATGATGCGGCGCATTGCGGTGCCTGTCGATGGTTCCAATTATGCCGAAGCGGCCCTTGCCGAGGCGGTCCGGCTGGCCCGGAAATCGCAGGCGGAACTGCTGCTGGTTCATGTCGTGCCCGACGGCGCGCTCACTGAATTCGGGCCGCTGGCGACCGGCGACATCGAACTGCGCAAGCGTCTTGACCAGCGCAATGAACAGGCGGCCTGCGGATTTATGGAATCCACCCGGCGCCGCCTGATCGATCAAGGACTGGCCGCGAGCATCCTTTGCACCAAGGGCGATACGCGCAGCACCTTGCTCAGGGTGCTAGGCGAATTGGCGCCTGATCTGGTCGTGATTTCGGCCAAAGGGCAAGGCGGCAGGCATTGCAGCGATCTGTCGATCGGGGGAACGGCCAGCTATCTGCTCGATCATCTGGATTGTCCGGTGATGCTCGTCCGCCCGCCTCGACCGATCGCCGGCCGCGCCAACGTGCATTCACAATTGGGCGCCCATGGGCCGCGGAGCCCCATCGCGCCCCACACTGCCTGATGGACCCCGCATCAGAAGATCCAGTCGCCTGTCATGCATGGGAGACCGGCAAGGCGCACGCTTTGGCATGCCGTCCCGGACCGCCGCGATCGGTTGAAGCCTGGGCGCGCATAGAACGTATCAGCGATTGGCTGAAAACTGCCATGGCGGCGGCGGCAAGCGCCGAACCGTCCAATTCCTCGGCGGCTGAATGGCTTCTCGACAATGGCTATCAGGTGCAGCGGGCGGTATTGCAGATCGCCGAAGATTTGCCCTCCGGTTTCTATTGCAAGCTGCGGACCATTGCCACCGGGAGGATGCAGGGTGATCCGCGGGTCCTCACCATCGCGCATGACCTGCTCTATGCCACGCATTTCCAGATCAGCCGTGAAAGCGTGTTGGCCTATCTTGAAGGCTATCAACAGCATGACCCGCTTGATATCGCGGAGATCTGGGCTTTGCCTGCAACCTTGCGGATCGCCTGTCTTGAACTGTTGATGGCAGGCTTTGCGCGGGCCTTCCCTTCGGTTCCCGAACCCATTCTCGTCAGCGCGAGCTGCAGGGAGTATCTCGGTTTTTACCAGCCGGTGGAATGCGTTGCGCGCTCAATCGCCAATCTGGGCATTGTCTCCAATATCGCCTGGTCCGACGTGTTCGACGCGATCAGCCATGTTGAGCGCACGCTGGAGCGAGATCCTGCAGGCAGCTATACGAGCATGGATTTCGAGACGCGCGATGCCTATCGGCGCTCGGTAGAGCGGATCGCCGAGCATTGCGGGGCAGGGGAGGTTGCGGTTGCCGAAAGCGCCATTCTGCGTGCCGGTGAAAGCAGCGAACTGCCCCATTCCCATGTGGGCTACTGGCTGATTGGAGCAGGCAGGCCGGAGTTTGCCAGACAGCTTGGCGCGGGCCGGTCGCTGGCCGGCAGGTTGTGGGCTTTCTTGCGCGAAAATCCCGGCGCGGCCTATTTCGTGGCGCTGCTCTTATGCGGGCTGGTCGGGCTGGTTCTCCCTTCCGCCTATCTCGCGTTCAACCGGGCATCGCTGTGGCAATGGGTGCTTGGCCTGGCCTTCTCTGTCCTCCCGGCAACGGTTCTGAGTGTCACGCTGGTCAATTGGCTGGTCACAAGCGTGGTGGCGCCCAGACGTCTGCCCAAGCTTGATTTCTCACGCGGCATCGCGCCTGCATGGCCGACGCTGGTGGTGATGCCGGTCATCATAGGCGATGCGGGGCAGGTGGCAGGTTTGCTGGCCCGTCTCGAGGCGCATTGTTTGGCCAATCCCGAGGCAAAGGGGTTTGTCATGCTCTCGGACCCATCCGATGCGGCCCTCGAACGCAGACCGGGCGATGAAGCGATTGAGGCGGCGCTCCAGCAGGGGATCGACAGGCTGAACCGCAAATATGCCGCGGGCGATGCCACGGCCGGTTTCTGTCTTTTACACCGAAACCGCCGATATAACCCTGCGCAGGGATGCTGGATGGCCTGGGAGCGAAAGCGCGGAAAGCTGGAGGAATTCAACCATTTCCTGCAGACCGGAGACAGCCGCGCCTTCCCCTTGACCGCAGGCCCGGTCGATCTGCTCGTCGGAGCACGGTTTGTCGTGACGGCCGATGTCGATACAAGGTTGCCGCCCGGCTGCGTGGCACGGATGGCCGGAGCTTTGGCCCATCCGCTGAACCGGCCGATTTTTGACGGTTTGGGCAGGGTGGTTTCCGGCTATACCGTGATGCAGCCTAGGGTCGAGATCGCCCCGCATGGTTCGGACAGTCTTTTCGCCAGACTGTTTGGCGGCGATACCGCGATCGATATCTATTCCCGAGCCGTCAGCGATGTGTATCAGGACCTTGTCGGTACAGGCAATTTCGTGGGCAAGGGCATATATGACGTCCCCGGTTTTGCCCGCAGTCTTGAAGGACGCATTCCTGAAAATTACCTGCTGAGCCACGATTTGTGGGAAGGGCTGCACGGTCGTTCGGCGCTGGCGAGCGACATCATCGTCTATGAGAGTTTTCCATCGAGCTACGGCGAATATGTGCGTCGTTGGCATCGCTGGGTGCGCGGTGACTGGCAATTGCTCCCCTGGCTTTTGCCCAAGGTGCCCGGGCCGGGACAGATGCGCCTTCGGAACAGGCTGACGCTGTTTGATCGCTTGCGGATCTGGGACAACATGCGGCGCAGTCTGGTGCCGGTCAGTGTCCTGTTGCTGATGATCGGCGGGTGGTTCCTGCTGCCGGGCAGTCCTTTGGGCTGGACCATTCTGGCTCTGCTGGTTCCGGGCGCCTGGCTCTTCACGGATTTGGTGACCGGGCTGGCCCGCGGTCGCCGCCGAGGGGTGATAATCAGCACTTTTCGTCAGACGGGAGAGCATCTGGCGCGCTGGCTGTTGCAGATCGTTTTCCTGCCTTCCGATGCGGCAACCGCTCTCCATGCCATTGCGGTCACCATGTGGCGCATGGGGCGCCGCAGACATATGCTGGAATGGACCAGTGCAGCCGATGTCGAGCGCAAAATGGCAAAATCCACCCATCGCGCGGGGCAATGGCGGATAGGCTCTGCCTCGACCATCTTTGCGCTGGGGCTGTTTTTGGCCTTTATGGTTGACGGGCATGGATTTGTCGCGGCCGCTCCCCTCCTTTGCCTGTGGCTGATCGCGCCGGAAATTGCCGTGGTCACTGGTACGCCACGTTCACACGCCATGTCGCGGCTGGATGAGCAGGCACGGATTTTTCTCCGCCGCACGGCAAGGCGCAGCTGGCTGTTTTTCGAAACCTTTGCCCGCCCCGAGGATAATTGGCTCCCGCCCGACAATCATCAGATGGAGCCGATCCAGGCCACCGCTCATCGCACTTCGCCCACGAACATCGGCATGATGGCGCTGTCCATGCTCTGCGCCTGGCGCCTTGGGCATATCAGCACAGAAGAGTTGCACACCCGGTCCGAAGCGATGTTTGCATCTCTTGGTCGGCTTGAGCGGTGGCATGGCCATTTTCTCAACTGGTACGATACCACTTCGCTGGCTCCTCTCGAACCGCGCTATGTGTCCACAGTCGACAGCGGTAATCTGGCCGTCAGCATGGTTGTGCTCGCGCGGGGATGCGATCTGGCGGCTGATGAGCCGGTCTTTTCAACGGCCCGCTGGGACGGGCTGGAGGATTGCCTGGGCCTGCTGTGTGAACAGCTGGAACACGGCGGCCATGATGACAGGGCCTTGCTCTCGTTCATTGCGCAGATACGCGTTGCGCGCAACGAGCCGACCCGTTGGCCCGCGGTTGTGGAGCAAGGTCTGGAGCAGCTGGCGCAATTGCGGGCCGAACTTGTGCGCTCAAGCAAGGAAGTGACCCTGCAGTCAGGCGAAAGATTGCGGCAATTGCAGATCTGGATGGAGCGCAGCGAGCACCACCTGGCCGCCTGCCGGCGCGATCTTGACGCTTACTTGCCATGGCTGCGGCTGCTCGCCCATGCGCCCCCGGAAGCGGAGGCGAGCGCAAGACAGATCATCGAAGGCCTGTCACCCTATGCGCGTCTGAACGACATTGCCCGGCTGAGGAATGCGGCCAAAATGCTGGAAGGCATGTTTGCCCAACAGCACGAATCCGGTCCGCTGCGGATTTGGAAGGCGGAACTGGGCAAGGTCACGCGGCGGGCTCTGGTTCGGTGGCGCAGATTGAGCCGCGCGTTGAAGCGCAGCGCCGACCGGGCCGCTGCTCTGGCCTATGAGATGGACTTTGGCCCGCTCTATGACACGCGCCGCAAGCTCTTCCATATCGGTTACGACGTCAGTGCCCAACGGATTGATCCGCATTATTACGATCTTCTGGCCAGCGAGGCGCGATTGGCGAGCTATTTTGCCATCGCCAAGCAGGATGTCCCGCCCGAGCACTGGTTCCATCTGGGCAGACCGATCGTGAAACATCCCGGTGCGCTGGCGCTGGTTTCGTGGAACGGGTCGATGTTTGAATATCTGATGCCGGCTCTTTTCCTGCGCAGCGATCCCGAAACGCTGCTTGGTGAGAGTGAGCGCAGCGCGGTCCTGAGCCAGCGGAATTATGGCGCGCGCATGGAGGTGCCTTGGGGCATTTCGGAATCGGGCTTCGCTTCGGCGGGGGCGGACGGCATTCTGCGCTATCGCGCCTTTGGTGTGCCCGAACTGGGGCTGCGTCGCGGCCTTAATGAAGATCTTGTCATCGCGCCCTATGCCACGGCTTTGGCCCTGGCGGCTGACCCTGAAGCTGCGGTTGCCAATCTACAGCACCTCAAGGCATTGGGCGCCATTGGCCCTTTTGGCTTTTACGAGGCGCTTGATTTTACCGCAGCGCGCTGTCCGGAGGCTGGAAAGCCCGCTGCGGTGCAGTCCTTCATGGCCCATCACCAGGGCATGATGATTGCGGCAATCGGCAATGCCTTGTGCAATAATCTCTTTGTTTCGCTCTTTCATGCGGATCCCAGAGTGCAAACCGTCGATCTTTTGCTGAATGAGCGCATACCATGGGAGTTGCCGCCAGAACTCGAACGGCTGGACCGCATGGCCCAAACACCTTCGGTCGGTTCGGAGATTGCGCGGCCCCAGCCGTGGGAAATGGCGATCCGCCCCGAGCAGGGCCGCCATCTGCTTGGCAATGGCCGCCTTTCCCTGCGCCTTGGGGGAAGCGGCGATGGCGATCTGCGCTGGAATGCCATGGCATTGACCCGTCCCGCTTCTGTGGATCAGGACGTCGGCCATTTCTTCTATTTTCGGGACCGGGAAAGCGGTGCGGTATGGTCGGCCGCGAAAATGCCATTGGGCCGGGGTGCGCACCATACCATCTATAATGCGCATAAGGTCGAATTCCGAAATGAAGCGGAAGGCATTGTTACTGTTCTGGACGTGCTGGTGGCGCCTTCCGAGGATGTCGAGATCCGACGGCTGCGCATGGTCAACACGACCGGCAAAACGCGGCGGATCGGGCTGATCAGCGATGCCGAGATCGCTCTGGCCCCCATTGCCGAATGGCAGCGCCACCCCGTTTTCGCGCGCCTGTTCGTCGAGGCGGAAACCCATGCGGAAATGAATGCCTTGCTGTTTGCCCTGCGTCCCCGTTCTCCGGGAAACCCGTCTCCTGTGCTGGTCCAGCGCCTTGTCATGTCCGATGACCGGGTGTCTTTGCGAGGATGGGAAGTATCACGGGCCAAGTCGCGGCAGCGGTTGGCCAATTCCCGAGACTGTCCCTACAGTTCCGGTGCGGTCGGTGGACGCGGCAGGTTTCCGCTCGATCCGGCGGCGGTTTTCGACATGGACATCGAATTGCCCGCCCATGGCGAGACCGAATTGGCGATTGTGACCACGGTTGCCTCATCGCGCGAGGAAGCGCTGGACTTGTCGCGTCGCTACGGCTCGCTCGGCGCGCTGGATTGGGCGGAACAGGAAGCCGCAGCCCGATCTGCCCGCGATCTCCATACACTGGGCCTGAGGCCGGATCGCCTTGCCGAGGCGCAAGCGATGTTTGCCCAGCTTGCCGGCAATCTCGCTCCGCATCATGCGCCGTCGGACCTGGGATACCGGGATGATCTTTGGGCGCTGGGCATTTCGGGCGATTGTCCTTTGCTGCTTGCGGAACTGGATGAAGACTTTGCCGCCGAAGAGCTGCGCTTTATCCTCGCTGCCCAGCGCTTCTGGCGATGGCGCGGTTTTGAAGTGGATCTGGTGCTCCTGCACTCGGGCATTTCAGGCTACTTTGAGCCTTTGCGCGACCGGATCGTCGAAGCGGTGCGTCAGGCCGGAAGCGATGATCTGCTAGGCGCGCGCTCGGGCGTGCATATTCTGGCTCGCGAATATATCGAGGCGAGGCGCCTGCGCACCCTGCAGCATGCTGCCACTCTGTGTGTGCACGGCACGGGCGGGGCATGGAAGACGCCGCCGCGTGAGGGCGAGGACGAAATGGGTCCTCTCTTCATTCCGGCGGGGCGCAAGGTGGAATTTCAACCCCTGGCGCAACCGGAGGAGATCGTTGCGCTCCAATTCGGCAATGGCCTGGGCGGTTTTACCGCCGGTGGGGATTACCGCATTGACCTTGATCCCATGCGTGCCACGCCCGCGCCCTGGGTCAATGTCCTTGCCAATGCGGATTTTGGCAGCATCGTTACCGAGGCTGGACCTGGTTTTACTTTTGCCGGCAACAGCGGAGAAAACCGGCTGACGCAGTGGCATAATGACCCCCTGTGCGATCGGCAGGGCGAAGCGCTTTACCTGAGGGATGAAGAAACCGGGCAGGTCTGGTCGGTGACGCCGCTGCCTGCCGGACGAGGCGGGGCCTGCCGGGTGGAACACCATCTGGGGCAAACGCAATGGCACCGACAGGGCATGGGGCTTGTCCAGGATTTGTCCTGTTTTGTGGCCGCCGACGACCCGGTCAAAATCTTCCGTCTCAAATTGACCGACTGCACGGGGATCGCCCGCCGCGTTACGGCCACATGCTTTGCCGATTGGCTGTTGGGCGCGATCGCGGGTGAGCCTGCAATGCTTCGCCAAAGCGTCTATCGTCCGGAACTGCGCGCCATTCTCGCTGTCAATCATTGGCATAGCGAGTTCTCCGGTCGTATTGCCTTCCTTGCCGCCAATGCTCCTCCGCACAGTCTGACAACGTCGCGCCGCGCTTTTCTTGGCGCCCCGGCCGATTGGCAATGCCCGGTCGGTTTGCAAAACTGGGATCTGGGCAATCGTTCTGACAATGCCGGAGACGATGCCATCGCCGCGCTCCAGCTCCACATGGATATTCCCGCCAATGGGGTCTGCGAAATCGCCTTCATGCTGGGCGAGGGGGCGAATGAGGAGCAGGTGGCCGATATTATCGGGCGCTGGCAAACCGTCCCCCAGATCGATGGCGGTGAGGCTCGTCTGGCACAGGCGTGGGGCCGCCATTGCGCGATCAAGGTCGAGACACCTGATCCCGCGTTTGATCTCATGGTCAACCGCTGGCTGCCCTATCAGACGATGTCCTCGCGTCTTTTTGGCCGTGCCGGATATTATCAGGCATCCGGCGCTTTCGGTTTTCGCGATCAGTTACAGGACGTGCTGGGCCTGTTCTGGTCCGATCCGGACCTCGCGCGGCGGCAGATCCTGCAGGCCGCCGCCCACCAGTTTTCACAGGGAGATGTCTTGCACTGGTGGCATCCGCCGGCCGGAAGAGGGGTGCGGACGCGCTGTTCGGACGACCTGCTCTGGCTTCCCCATGCGGTGGCCCAATATGTCCGGGCTACCGGTGATGCTTTGTTGCTGGACGAAAAAGTGCCCTTTCTGGAGGCACCTGAGCTGAGCAGACAGGAGCATGATCGTTTCGCGCAGTTTCCTGAAGGGGAAAAAGCGACGGTGCATGAACATTGCCTGCGCGCTTTTGGGCGTGCCTGGCGTCTGGGCGACCACGGTTTGCCATTGATCGGCGACGGCGACTGGAATGACGGGATGAACCGGGTGGGCAGCGCGGGCAAGGGCGAGAGCGTCTGGCTGGGCTGGTTTATGGCGGCCACCATCCGTGATTTCGCTGAACTTGGAAGCGAGGGGGACCGCAAAGACTTTGCCGAAATTTGGCTTCCGCGCGCCCGGATGCTGACCGATGCCATTGATCGCCATGGTTGGGATGGCCAATGGTATATCCGGGCGATTGATGATCAGGGTCGAAACTGGGGCGCGCAATCCAACGATGAATGCCGCATCGATTCCCTCGCCCAGTCGTGGGCGGTGATCGCCGGCGGCGGTGATCCTCTTCGGGCAAGGCAGGCTCTCGACAGTGCCTTTAAAGAACTGGTGCGTCCTGAGGATGACATTGTTCGCCTGCTGCATCCCCCCTTTGACGCAACGGCGCGCGATCCCGGTTATATCAAGGCCTATCCTCCGGGGATCCGCGAAAATGGGGGGCAATACAGCCATGCAGCGGCATGGCTGGGCATTGCCGCCGCGATGTTGGGCGATGGCGCGCGGGCCAAAACGGTGTTTGACCGCATCAATCCCATCAAACACAGTTCTACGCCCCAAACGGCCCAGCACTATGCGATTGAACCCTATGTTGTGGCCGGAGATATCAGCGGCGGCGAGGAACATCTGGGGCGTGGGGGCTGGAGCTGGTACACAGGCGCGGCCGCATGGAGCTGGCGGCTTGCCAGCGAATTTATCCTTGGGCTCAGGCTTGAAAAGGGTGAACTGAGGCTGGTTCCCTGTCTCCCGCCGGACTGGCCCGGCTTTACCGCAACATTGCGCGGCCAGGGTATCATCGAAGTGACTGTCGAACGGGGCGGGGAAACTGGCCTGAGCGTGGATGGTGAGGCTTATTCGGGTTCGACAATTCCGTTTCCCGGACAGGGGGCACGGCGCAAGGTTGTCCTTGTTATCGCCGCCTCATGAGCCTTGACGCTCTATTTGAAAACTTCCGCACTGCCTTCAATTAATGGCGAAATATCAGAAATTACATGGCTGTGGCGGTTCAATATCAGCCTGCGCATTAGGTATAATCACGCATAGATGGGATAGCGAATTTGCGAAAATAAATGATCCGTCAATTGGATTGCACTCGGTTGAAGGAGGCCGGAAGAGGTGCAGCTTTACCACTGGCGGCGGCGTGATTTCGCGGTGTTGAGGATCGTGCCCGATGTATCTGCTGCAAAAATGGGGGTGTGCTGGACGCATGGGGGACGGGATGGCGAAATTGCTGCAGAGCGGAGATATTGAAGATCTCTTTTTGACCCATCTTCCCATAGCCGTTGCCATATTCGACTGCGAAATGCGCTACCTGGCCTGCAGCCGTCGCTGGTTGGAGGATTACGGCATCCAGGATCAATGTATTGTCGGAAAATCCCATTATGAAATCTTTCCCGAGATCGATGACCGCCTGCGGGCAATTCATCGTCGCGTTCTGGGCGGTGAGAGTCTTTGCGGCGATGCCGAAGTGTTCACGCGGCTGGACGGCTCAATTGATTGGGTCGAATGGGACATGGTGCCCTGGCATGGACCGACGGGAGAAGTCGCCGGCGCCATTCTGTTCACCCGGCTGGTCAACGATTTGGTTCGCATACGCCAGAAGGCCATGACGCTGCAGACAGAGCTTAACCTGTTGATTGACAGCGCCCGGCAATACGCCATTTCCATGTTCGATCCGGATGGAAAGGTGGTGCTCTGGAACAAGGGCGCCGAGCGGCTCTATGGTTGGAGCGAAGCCGAGACGCTGGGCAGGCACATCAGCTTTTTCTTCAAGAACCGATTGGGCGAGGAGCAGCAGGTCCGGGCATGGCTGCAAATGGCGCTGGTATCCGGACCGGTGGTAGAGCGCAGCTGGCGCAAGAAAAAGGACGGAACTTCGTTTTTTGGCGAAATTAACATCAGCAGGATTGATGATGCCGGCGGCTGTCTCGTCGGATATAGCTGCGTTGTTCGGGATATTACAAAAGAATATGATCAGTTGAGGCGTATAGAGGGCAGTGAGACCCAGTTGCGCGCCATTCTCAACACAGTTCCCGACGCGATGGTAACGATCAACGAGAATGGGATTATTCAGTCATTCAGTCTGGCCGCCCAGAATTTATTTGGATACAAGCCCGAGGAGGTGATCGGCAAAAACGTCTCAATACTGATGGACGAACCGGATGCGCAGCGCCATGACGAATATCTGAAGCGTTATCTGGCCACAGGACAACGCCACATCGTCGGCAATGTGCGCTGTGTGACCGGAAAGCGTAAGGACGGCACACTCTTTCCTCACGAGCTTTATATAGGCGAGGCTATCTCGCAAGGCAGTCGCGTTTTTACAGGTTTTCTCCGCGATCTGACGGCCAGGCGCGAGGCGGAGGCGAAACTGCAGGAGCTGCAGTCGGAATTGATTCATATTTCGCGCGTGTCCGCGATCGGATCCATGGCCACGGCATTGGCCCATGAATTGAATCAGCCTTTGACCGCCATCGCCAATTATGTCCAATCGACGGCGGTTCTGCTTGCTTCTTATGAAGACGAAACGATCTCGTCAGCCCGCAGCGCGATGGATGAGGCTGCGCGCGAGGCATTGCGGGCAGGCGCGATCGTCCGCCGACTGCGTGAATTTGTGGCGCGCGGGGATCTGGAGCGCGTGATTGTCCATCCCCAGGATCTGGTGTCGCAGGCAAGCGCACTGGGCGCGGTCGGCAGCAAGGCCCGCGGTGTCCTGTGCGATATAGATGTGCCCGCCTCGTTGCCCTGCGTTCTGGTGGATCGGGTACAGATCCAGCAAGTGCTTCTCAATCTGCTGCGCAATGCATTGGAGGCCGTCGATGACTCCGGCCGCATCGTCATCAGCGGGCAGGTGATGGGCGACATGGTCCATATTGCAATGGTCGATAACGGGCCGGGAATTGCCCCCGACCTGGAGGCCGATCTGTTCGAACCCTTTGTCACCAGCAAGGCGACCGGAATGGGCATCGGGCTGGCCATCAGCCGCACCATCGTGGAGGCCCATGGCGGACGGCTTTGGTACGAAAAGGCCGACGGGGGAGGCGCTGCTTTTTACATGACTTTACCGATCGCGGAGACAGGCGATGCATAAACAGGGGCTGGTTCATATTGTTGATGATGAGGATTCGGTGCGTCGCTCTCTCGATTTTCTTTTGCGGACATCGGGTTATCGTGTCGAACGCTGGATGGATGGAGAAAGATTTCTCGATTGCGCCGACAATTCCGTTGCGGCCTGCGTGCTGATGGACATCCGAATGCCCGGTCTTGACGGTCTGACGGTCCTTGAACGCATGGCGGGGCGCGGCCTGAATTTCCCCGTCATCGTTTTGACCGGCCATGGAGATATCACACTGGCCGTTCAGGCGATGAGAGGGGGCGCCATCGACTTTCTGGAGAAGCCGTTCGATCGCGAAAGGCTCATACAGTCGATTGAACTGGGCTTTCGGCAGATCGACGATCGCACGGCGCTGTTTGAACGGGCGCAATGGGCAAGGGGACAAACCGCAAAATTGACAGAGCGCGAGCGTGAGGTGCTCGACGGGCTGGCTTGCGGATATCCCAACAAAACGATTGCCTTTGATCTTGGAATCAGTTCGCGAACAGTCGAGGTCTATCGCGCCAATATTATGGAAAAGCTGGTTGTCACAAATTTTGCCGATGCCTTGCGCATTGCGTTTGCGGCCGGTTTGGGGCGGGAAAAGCACTGGAAACAGACCCATCGCATCCGTTCCCGAACAGCCTGATCCGAACAGGCTTTTTTGCGTTGCTTGCGGCCGCCGAGAAGCTCGCGCGAGCGGGGACGACTTCAGATCTCTGTCTTCGCGCTATGTATATAACCCAATGCCGTATTGCCGCGCCCTGTCTAGTCTGACTGGTTCAGTCAAGCTGAGGTGTCAGAATCGCCATGAACAATTTTGTGAAATTGGAGCCGCGGCGTTATGAAATCGCCATGCCGGCAAAATCGGGAGAAATGCTTTTCCTGGAGGGCGATCCTTGCGAGCATGTCTATGAACTGCGCGCCGGGGTCGCACGGGGCATAAGCATGTCGGTCGAGGGAAACAGACAGGTTACCGCCTTCTTTTTTGCCGGTGACCAGATTGGACTGCCGGTAACCGAGTCTTACCGTTTTACCGCCGAGGCCGTGACCGATCTGCTCTATGTCCGTCATTCACGCCGATGGTGGCATGAGGCGCTGATCCGCAGTTACCGTGAGGATGGAAGGCTGCTGCCCTCTATTTGCGCCGAACAGGACCCCATTTTTCGTCGCGGCATGATCCTGGGCTGCAATGGGGTTCTTGTCAGGCTCTGCGCATTGTTGACCTCGATTGTCGACCGGCTTCCCATGACGTCCGACGGCAGTCTCTTTCTGCCCCTGCCGCAGGTCGATATGGCGGCCTATCTTGCCACAACGCCGGAATCGATTTGCCGCGCCTTGCGCCGGTTGCGCGAGCAAAGCATCATCAGCATGCCGCGGCGCGATCAGATCAACATTATTGATCGCGACCGTCTCGAGGTCTTTGCGAATGGAGGAATCCGGCAGTCCGGTACGGCATTTGTCTAGCCGATGGGGTTGCCCCATGCGCTTTGGTATCGCGCCCTGTACGGGCGACCATCCGCCGTCAATCGTGCTTCTGCGGAATCCGGCTCAACCCGATAGGATTGTCTTCATTCCTGCTTTTAAGAAATTCTTTGATGAAGGTGGAGGATTTTGTAAATTTATCCGAAATACGTGATTAATCTAGGCGGATGATTGCGAATAAATGCCTATCAAGGATGGTGCAGAGTCCCGGTTGCATATGTAAGTGCAAGGAGGGAATTGCATGTTTAAAATGATAATTTCCGCATCTGCTTTGGCTATCACGGTGCCCACTCCGGTGTTTGCCGCGAATGCAGAGGATCCCGTTAATTGGGATGGTCCCTATGTCGGCGTCAATGGCGCCCCTACTCGCTGACGGCTGCCTGATAGCCGCTCAGCAGGCGCGTGATGTCGTCGAGCGAATGCTTGACCAGATCCTTGTCGATTTCGGCGATCAGCCGGACACGAATCCGCTCATCATAGTGGCGGCGCAGCACGCCAAGCGCGCGGGGCGGGGCCGCAACGACAAGGCCGCTGCTGTCCTCTGCTGCCCCGGCGAGCGCTTCTGCGCAAGCGGCAAGGAATGCGTCCTCATTGGCCTGATGCGGATCTGCACGCGCCACGGTGTCGTGCCCCGGATAGGCTCGAGAAAAGCCGACGCCCGGCGCATCGGCAAGCAGATCCCGGTTGGGAAGGTTTTCGAACTGGCGATGTCCGATCACGCGCAAATCGGGCTCCAGTTGGGTTCCGCAATTTTTGAGCAGGAGCATGCGCGCGCCATCGGCGAGCAGAATGATGACATCATGAGGCAGTTTCATGTGGTGGTCTCCCAATTGGTTGGGTGTGCAGCAAAACCTCGCCGTGATCCCGTCCCGTTCTCCCTGCGGCCTTGTCTGCGGCCCGCATCAACACTTGTCCTCCGGCATCCTGTGCGATCTGTCGTGCGATCTGCATTGCCTGCTCGCGGTTCGAGCCCGGTTTTTCCTTGCGGGAAACGACGGTCAGCCCGCGGCGAAACCATCACTGTGCTAGCTGCCTTGCGGACAGTGTCAGACAATGGTCGCCACGGGCCTAGCCATCGAGGTCGTTGTCGGTGAGGCTGGCTGTTCGTAAGGATCTAGCTTTCCCTGTTGAACCGCTACCTTCCGACTCGCCGTCTGGCCTTTACTTGATCGCATGACCGGATTTTCGCGAGTTGATGGCCATCAAGTATGATGGGCGGTAACGGCGCGAAGTGCCTCGGCCAGAATGGAGGGCGTGGCCTTGGCCGCAACGTCACCCAGGCTGAGCATTCCCACCATCCGGTGATCGGCATCGATGACAGGCATCCGCCGGATGCATCTGCTTTCCATGACCGTCACCGCGTCTTCCAATTCTTCATTGGCATGGCAATAGATGATCGGCTTGGTCATGACGTCGCGTGCGGTGAGCTGAAGCGGATCTGAGCGCCGGTCGAACCCGCGCAGGACGATGTCGCGGTCTGTGACTATCCCGATCAACCGGTCATTTTCGCCCACCGGCAAGGCGCCGACATCATCCTGCCGCATGCGCTCGGCGATATCCGGCAATAAGGCATCCGGAGCGATCCAATTGGCACCGCGATGCATGGCTTCTGAGACTTTCATGGGAGGCCTCCTTCATTGGCCGGCTCAGGTTGCACCGATCGCGCGTGCCTCGACTTGCGTCCTGTCAAGCCTGCCGACGGTTCGCGGCCTCCGTACAATTCCCAGCATCGGCGAAAAATTCCGGTGCCTATTCTCATCAGACCGCCGCCGCTTTGCGCTGGGCAGACCTGAACGGAGAAGCACGATGATGGAAGGACATGAGCATCCCGAGGCGCATGGCCAGGGCCATTGCCATCAATGCGATTGCCATATCGACGGCCACGACGACATGGCGGCAAAGATGTTTCATCTGGCCAAATGCGCGAAACATGCGCTTCTCAAGCGCAAGATCGAACAGCATCTGGACGCGAAAATCGGCGCGAAGCTGGATCGCATGGCGCAGCTTGCAGCCGACGCTCTGATCGACAGCATGCAGCGCATTGGCGCCAGAAAGCAGGCCTGCCGTCGCTATGAGGATGATCTGCTGGCCGAGATGCAATCGGAATGGCCTTCGTCCTTTGCACCTGTCGAATAGGGAGGCCCAAACTATGAAAGACCCTGTTTCGGGACCATCGCCCGCCAAAAGGTGGCTCTCGGCGATCATGGTCCTGCTTCTCGTTCTGGTGTTGACCATCTGGTACGTGGCACCGCCCAGCAAGCCCAAACAGGAGCAGCAGGCCAGGCCCGCACCCAGATCGACCGAATGGGCGCCCGAACCAGCGGGGCCTGCGGTCCCGGTGAATTTGCCCAAGACCCCGATGACCAATGTCCCGGATCAGAAGCGATGATCGGACAGCGGCGAGAGCTCGATAGGGACAAGGCGCCGGCACCGCAGGCCGCCGCCCTTGCCGGTCGGCTGCGCGAGGCGGGCGAGATTTTGCCTGCGGTCGAAGCTGCCGATTTTGCCGATGCATTTGACAGGTTTGGGGATGCGAGAATCGTCCTGCTTGGCGAGGCGACCCATGGAACCCATGAGTTTTATGCCGCGCGCGCCGCGATTACGCGGCGTTTGATCGAAGCCCATGGTTTCAATCTTGTCCTTGTGGAAGGTGATTGGCCCGATATCGCGCGCATCGACGGATATGTCCGCCACAATGCTCCACGCCTGCGGGCAGGCGAGGCATTTCTGCGCTTTCCGACATGGATGTGGCGCAATCAGGAGGTTCTGGCCTTCGCTGATTGGCTGCGCGGACACAATGCGCCCCTTGCCGAAGCGGCGCGCACGGCTGTGCGGGGGCTCGATGTCTACAGTCTGGGCGAATCCATCCACGCCGTGATCGCCTATCTCGAAAACCATGATCCCGCCGCCGCCGCCGAAGCGCGGCGCAATTACGGATCGCTGATGGCATGGCGCGGCGCGCCCCAGCATTACGGGCAGGCGGTCGAGCACGGACGCATGGCCGGTTGCGAAGAGGATGTTGTTGCCCAGTTGGGCGAGCTACTGCGAAAGCGCATTCAACTGATCGCCGACGATGGCGAAGCCTATTTCGATGCTGAACAGAACGCACGAATAGTGCGGGCCGCAGAGAGCTATTATCGCGCGATGTATCGCGGGGCGGTGGCCAGCTGGAACCTGCGCGATCGGCATATGTTCGATACGCTCCAGCGTCTCATGGCTTTTCGCTGCGATGCCCGTGCCGTGGTCTGGGCGCATAATTCGCACATCGGCAATGCATCGGCGACCGCAATGGGGTGGCGCGGTGAATTCAATATCGGCGAACTGGTGCGCGCGGCTTATGGCGATGAGGCCGTGCTGATAGGTTTCGGCACAGATCGCGGAACAGTTGCCGCAGCCTCCGACTGGGGAGGCGACATGAAGGTGATGGAGCTTCGTCCAGCACGGCAGCACAGCTGGGAAGAGGCGTTCCGCCATACAGGCTACGCCCGCAGCTTGACCGACTGGCGGGGCAGCAAACGTCAGGCCTTGGCGGAGGCGTTGTCGCACCCCCTCCTCGAACGGGCCGTAGGCGTTGTCTATCGGCCGCAGTCGGAGCTTTTGAGCCATTATTTCGAAGCGGTTCTTGCCGATCAGTTCGACGCTTATGTCTGGTTCGAGGAAACCCGTGCCGTCACGCCCCTTGGACATGAGCGCCCGAAAGGCGCGCCGGAAACCTGGCCTTTCGGGCTATGACAGTGCCGATCGCCATATCGATGCCGGGCTTTCCGCCGCTGGCTGCCATCCTGGGCGTACCTCCCCGGCCGCATGGTCTCGTCATTTTCGCCCATGGCAGCGGCAGCGGCAGGCTCAGTCCGCGCAACAACCACGTTGCCGACCGATTGCGTGAAGCGGGGCTGGCGACGCTGCTCCTCGATCTGTTGACGGGGCCGGAGGAGGCCGACCGCCGTAACGTCTTTGACATCGGCTTGCTGGCTTCGCGCCTGCGCTGTGCGGTGGATTGGGCGGCGGGACATACCGCGACGGCTGGTTTGCCGCCCTGCTATTTCGGTGCGAGCACAGGCGGCGGAGCGGCGCTGCGCGCAGCCGCAGGTGACGCGCGCATTGCCGCCGTTGTCTCGCGCGGCGGGCGGCCCGATCTTGCCGGGGTCGATGCCCTTGCGCGTGTCAAGGCTCCGACGCTGCTGTTGGTCGGCGCGCTGGACCGGGCGGTGATCGAGCTCAACGAACAGGCTTATGAGGCCATGACCTGCGGCCGCAAACTGATGATCATTCCGGGGGCGGGCCATCTGTTCGAGGAACCCGGAACGCTTGATCAGGTCGTCGATTTGGCGCGCGACTGGTTTCTGCATCATTTCGGAGTCAGGCCATGACTGTGCTGTTCAGGGATCGCCGCGCGGCGGGTGTGCTTCTGGCTCGTGAGGTGAAGGCGCTGGGGCTGGAGGACCCTGTTGTGCTGGCATTGCCGCGCGGCGGGGTGCCTTTGGGGTTTGAGGTGGCCAAGGCCCTGGGCGCGCGGCTTGACATATTGCTGGTCCGCAAAATCGGCGCACCGGGCAACAAGGAATATGGCATTGGCGCCCTCGTCGACGGCGCTTCACCTCAAGTGGTGATCGACGAATTGGCGGCGCGGATGGCCGGTGCGGACAAGGCCTATATCGATCACGAAATCGGTCGCCAACTGGATGAAATTGACCGCAGACGTGCTGCCTATCGCACAGGCCCTCCTGTATCGCTGAAAGGGCGGATGGTCGTGGTGGTCGATGACGGAATTGCCACTGGCGGCACTGTGCGCGCTGCCCTGAAAGCTTTGGCAAAGGTGGGGCCACGTGGCATCGTTCTGGCTGTGCCTTTGGCGCCGCCTGATACGCTTCTGAGCTTGCGTAAACTCTGCGATCAGGTGGTGTGCCTTGCTTCGCCCGACCCGTTCTATTCGGTGGGCGTGCATTACGGCGATTTCACTCAGACTCAGGACGCCGAGGCCATTGCCCTTTTGGAAGAGGCTCGCCGCTGGCGTCAGGCAAGCCCTCATGCGGATCAGGCTCGGGGAGGTGGAAAATGACTTGCACGATGCCCGGCATTCTGTGGTTCGAGCAGATCGGCATGGGGGATGTCGGTTGCGTCGGCGGAAAAAATGCCTCGCTCGGTGAGATGGTGTGCAAATTGGGCGAAAGTGGCGTTCGCGTACCCGCAGGATTTGCCACAACCGCCGCCGCCTATCGCGACTTCATCGCCGAAAATGCCATCGAGACCCCTATGCAGGAGCGGATCAGGCTCTATCAGGCCGGTCGGATACCGCTGGAACAAGCGGGGGCCGAGATCCGGGATCTTATTCTGAGCGCTCATCTGCCGGACAATTTCGCTCGCGATATCCGTGCCGCCTACGATCAGCTGGAGGAACGGGCCAAGGTGAAAAATCCGGCCGTGGCTGTGCGCAGCAGCGCAACGGCGGAGGATCTTCCCGATGCCAGCTTTGCCGGGCAGCAGGAAACCTTTCTGAATATCCGGGGACACCGGGCCCTGCTGGAGGCTTGCCTGAGCTGCTTTGCCTCGCTCTTTACCGATCGCGCGATCAGCTATCGCGAAGCCAAGGGGTTTGACCATTTCTCGGTGGCTCTCTCGATCGGCATCCAGCAGATGGTGAGGTCCGATCTGGCGGGATCAGGAGTGATCTTTACCATCGATACCGAAACCGGCTTTCCCCATGTCGCTGTTATCAGCGCCGCGTGGGGTCTTGGCGAAACGGTGGTTCAGGGCTCTGTTGATCCCGATAAATATGTTGTGTTCAAGCCCCTTCTGGCCACACCGGGCACCTGTCCGATCATTGAAAAGACCTGCGGCGAGAAAGCTGTCAGGATGATCTATGCCGATGGCGGCGGCAAAAACACACGGATCGTCGCGACCCGCCTTTCTCAACGCGGCAAATTTGTGCTCGATGATGCGGAAATTGTCGAACTTGGCCGCTGGGCCGTGCTCGTCGAAAAGCACTATGGCCGCCCGATGGATCTGGAATGGGCCAAGGATGGGCAAACCGGTCTGATTTATCTGGTTCAGGCGCGGCCTGAAACGGTGCAGTCGGGGCGCAGCAGCGCCGCTTTCCGCACCTATCGCCTCAAGGCAAAGGCGCAGCCCATCCTTTCCGGGGCGGCGGTCGGGGGCGCCATCGCCTCGGGCAAGGCCTGCGTCCTGCGCAATGCGGGCGATATGGCGCGCTTTCCCGACGGCGCCATTCTGGTGACGGGCAACACCGATCCGGACTGGGTCCCGCTGATGCGGCGGGCGGGCGGTATTGTGACCGATCATGGTGGCAGCACGAGCCATGCCGCCATTGTCAGCCGCGAACTGGGCGTGCCTGCCGTGATCGGAACCGGTCATGCCACGGCGCTGCTGCGCGAAGGGCAGCCGATAACGCTCTCCTGCGCCGGGGGTGAGCAGGGTTTTGTCTATGACGGCCTGCTGGACTACGAAAGCGAGGAGATCGATCCGGGCAGCTTTCCTGCCACACGCACGCAGGTGATGGTCAATATCGCCGAGCCGGCCTCGGCTTTCCAATGGTGGCGACTGCCGGCCAAGGGGGTGGGGCTGGCGCGGATGGAGTTCATCATCAATACGCTGATCAAGGCGCATCCCATGGCCTTGCTGCATCCCGAAAGGGTTGCCGAGGCGGACAGGCGCAAGATTGCCGACCTGATCAAAGACCATGCCGACGGCGCGGACTATTTCGTCGATCTGCTCTCGCGCGGTATCGCGCGGTTGGCCGCGCCCTATTACCCGCATCCCGCGATTGTCCGCCTCAGCGATTTCAAGACCAATGAATATGCCCATCTGATCGGCGGAAGCGGCTTCGAGCCGCATGAGGAAAATCCGATGCTCGGCTTCAGGGGGGCATCGCGATATTATGACGAGCGGTACCGGGAAGGCTTTTCGCTGGAATGCCAGGCGTTAAAGCGGGTGCGCGAGGTGATGGGCTTTGCCAATGTCATCATCATGGTGCCATTTTGCCGCACCCCGGCAGAAGCCGATCGCGTGTTGGCCATCATGGCCCAAAACGGCCTTCGGCGCGGCGAGCATGCGTTGCAGATCTATATGATGTGCGAAATCCCCTCCAACGTGGTTTTGGCGCAGGAGTTTGCCAAAAGGTTCGATGGTTTTTCGATAGGCTCCAACGATCTGACGCAGCTTGTGCTGGGCGTTGACCGGGATTCCGAATTTTTGGCCACCCTGTTCGACGAGCGTGAGGAAGCCGTCAAAATCATGATTGGCGATGTCATCGCCAAGGCCCATGCGGCCGGCGTCAAGATCGGAATATGCGGGCAGGGGCCAAGCGATCATCCTGATTTTGCAGAATTCCTGGTCCATCGAGGCATCGACTCCATCTCTCTCAACCCCGACAGTTTTGCCAGGGCCATCAAAAGTATCGCCCAGGCGGAAGCGGCAGGAGGATAAGCCTATGGATCTGGAACAAGCCATTTACGGCCGTCGCGCAACGCGGGCCTACACTCATGAAGCCATTGACCCGGCGGTGCTGGAGGCGGTGATCGATGCCGCAATACAGGCGCCCAGCGCGATGGACGGTCAGCCCTGGGGATTTTGCATTCTGCGCAATCCGGCCTTGCTGGACCGTATTTCCGATGAGGCAAAGGCGCTGATGCTGCGCAGTCCCGCGCCCGGTCTGGCGCTGCATCGTTTCGAGGAAATGCTTGAGAACCCTGATTTCCATATATTCTATCATGCCCCGGCGCTGATCCTGATCTGTTCGACAAAAGACAGTCCGTGGTCACAGATCGACTGCATATTGGCTGCGCAGAATTTGATGTTGGCGGCCTATGGCAAAGGATTGGGCACATGCTGGATCGGCTTTGCCCAGAGCTGGCTTGAAACGGATGAGGGCAGGGCGGCATTGGGGTTGCCACTCACTTGGCGGCCGGTGGCCCCCATCATTGTCGGTCGCCCAAGCGGGGGTGAACCTGCCCCGCCGCGTCAAAAGCCCGAGCTGCTTTGGCGCGACTGAGCCACCTGTTACGCAAGATTCCCGGAGAATGAGTCATGGCAACTCAACCCGAATTTTTTCCATTGCCCGAGGTTATCCCTCCGCAAGTGCCGCCGGAGGCTCCGGCTGTCCCTGCGCCAGAGGAGGATCCCTTTTTTGAACCTCCCGAAATTCTTCCCGATATGCCCGACGAAGATTTTCCCGATCGCGAAAACCTGTCGATGGTCGATTTCCTGAACAACAGCGCTCGGCAAACTATGGCAAAACTGGCCCCTTCATGAGCGGCAGGCCGTCATAAACTGTCTCGACCTGTGGTTCGAACAGATGCGGACTTGGGACGAGGCTGAGGCAGGCGAGGATTACGGCCCGAGTTCTTATGGGACCAAAGCTGTGCTTTGCGGCGCGGCTTTGGCTGATCTGCCGCTTGATCGGTGGCTGGCGCGATTGAAACAACCCGATGCGCGTTTCGTCCTGCGAGATTTGCCGGAGCAATTCCCAGGCCCGCCAACCCGATTTTGGAACCATGCGCTCGTTGGATTCGCCGAGATTTCCGGGCGCCTTGCCTGAACGAACGTCAAATTTGGCCGCCACCAACGGGGTACATAAAGGACCGTTCTGAGGGCGAAAGGTCTCAGCCTGCCATTTTGCGCGCCAAATCGATGAAGGCCCTGACGGCGGCCGGAGAATTCTTGCGATGGGGGTAATACAGGCAGACGGGCGGCAAAGCCGGTGTCCACTCCGTCAAAAGGCGCAAGAGCCGTCCGTCCTCCAGTTCCTGCTGTACGTCGGACTCCATGAAATAGCCGATCCCGACATCGGCCAGCACCGCCATGCGCGCAAGACTGGCTTCATCCAGCGTGATGGGGCCGGTCACGTCGATGTGAACCGGCTCGCCATCCCTTTCGAAACGCCAGCGATACAGCCCCCCATCGGGCAGCCGGATGCGGATGCAACTGTGGCGCAGCAAATCGGCAGGGACATCAGGCCGCCTATTATTGGCAATATAGGCCGATGTCGCCACCACGACATGGCGGCGCGAGGGGCCCAGCGGGATGGCAATCATGTCCGTAGGCACCAAATTCCGGCTGCGCACGCCAAAATCGAAACCGTTGGCCACGATGTCCACCAGCCGTCCCTCGGTCACCAGATCGACATGCACGCGCGGATAGCACCGCATATATTCCAGCAGCAAGGGGGCGAAAATCTCGCGGGCGGCGGAGGCGAAAGCATTGATGCGCAGCGTGCCCGACGGGGTCTGCTGTTGCGAGCGTACCCCTTCCATCGCGTCGTGAATGGTTCGCAGCGCTGGCCCCACCTGTTCAACAAAGGTCAGGCCAGCATCGGTAAGCGCGACGCTGCGTGTCGTACGGTTAAACAGGCGCACGCCCAATTCCCGCTCCAGCCTGGCGATCATGTTGCTCAACGCGGTGGTCGACATGCCCAGTTCCGTGGCTGCCGCGCGGAAGGAGCCGCGTTGGGCGATGGCCAGCACGCTGTTCAATCGGGTGAGGGCCGGGTCAGTCATTATCCTCAATGTCGCAACAGTCCATCCCGCTTTATCCCTGTTATCACAATGATGGTCCAGCCCTAAGTTTGATCGGTCGGCGCTGATGCGCTCACTTTTTGCCAGGAGTATGAAATGGACATCGAACTGCCTTTGGCCATCGCCCGCTATTTCGCGGCGGATCAATCATCGGATGGGGCTGACATCGGTGAGGTTTTCGCCGAACATGCTGTCGTGCGCGATGAGCGCCAGACCTACACTGGGCGCGAGGCGATCCGGCAGTGGAAAGCGGCTGCTTCCGCAAAATACAGCTATGCCGCCCAACCTTTCGCCTTGGCCGAGGATGGCGAGGCAAGGGTTGTGACCGCGCATCTGGTGGGCAATTTCCCCGGCAGCCCCATCGACCTGCGCTATCGCTTCACGCTTGATGGGGACAAGATCGCAAGCCTGGAGATCGCGCCATGACGACCTTCCTCACGCTGGCCGGCAAACGGGCGCTGGTCACGTCGGGCACGCGCGGGGCGGGCGCGGCAACCGTCCGTCTTTTTCGTCAGTTAGGCGCACAGGTTCTGACTTGTGCCAGAAGCTGCCCCGCCGATGCGGTGCCCGATGAATGCATCATCGCCGACCTGACAACACCCGATGGCACCGGCAAGCTGGCGCAGGCCGTACAGGAACGGCTTGGGGTAGCCGATATCATTGTCCATATGCTGGGTGGCTCCTCCGCCCCCGCCGGTGGCTTTGCCGCGCTTGACGATGCCGCATGGGCCGGAGAACTGGATCTCAACCTTTACCCGGCGGTGCGGCTGGATCGCGCATTGGTGCCGGCCATGGTTGCCCGGCGCAGCGGCGTGGTGGTCCATGTCACCTCAATCCAGAGCCGGTTGCCGTTGCCCGAGGCAACGACGGCCTATGCCGCCGCCAAGGCCGCATTATCGACCTACAGCAAGAGCCTTGCCAGGGAGGTGTCCCCACACGGCGTTCGGGTCGTGAGAGTGTCTCCCGGCTGGATCGAAACCGAGGCCGCCATCGAACTGGCGCGAAGGCTGGGCGATGAGAGCGGCGGCGGCATGGAGGAAGGCAGGCGCCGGATCATGGAATCGCTGGGCGGCATCCCGATCGGGCGGCCGTCGTCACCCGAAGAAGTCGCCAGCCTGATTGCATTTCTGGCCTCTGACCGGGCGGCCAGCATCACCGGAACAGAACACGTCATCGACGGAGGCACGATACCGACCGTTTGAAAGAGCGGTGAGGATGGTTTTGACACCATGGCCTGCGCTTGTTAGCGCTCTCCAGCCATGCACGTTCTTTTGACAGGCTCCTCCGGTTGGCTTGGCCGGTTTCTTGCTCCGCGCCTTCGTGCGGCGGGCCATCGTGTCACCGGGCTGGATGTGGCAGAAGGGCCCGACACCGATCATATAGGTTCGGTCGCTGATCCCGGCGTTGTGCGCGAGGTTTTTGGCCGTGGGATCGAGGCCGTCATTCATGCCGCAGCGCTCCACAAGCCGGACATAGCCCGTTATTCCGAACAGGCTTTCATCGATGTTAATGTCACCGGCACGCTTAACCTGTTGGCAGCGGCCGCAGCGGCAGGTCATGACCGCTTTGTCTTCACATCGACGACATCCCTGATGATCAACCAGGCCATTCGCGATGAAACGGGTGACGCCGCCGTCTGGCTTGACGAGAAGGTCGGGCCGCTTGCGCCGCGAAATATCTATGGCGTGACCAAACTTGCCGCCGAAGGCCTGTGCCGCCTGTATGCCGGTGAGCGCGGCCTGCCTTGTGTGGTGCTGCGCACGGCGCGGTTTTTTCCCGAAGATGACGATACGCACACCCATCTTTCGGGCGAAAATCTGAAAGCCAATGAATTCCTCAATCGGCGCCTGACGGTTGAGGATGCGGCCGCCGCCCATCTTGCCGCGCTCGACCGCGCGCCCGACATCGGGTTCGACACGTTCATCATCTCTGCCCCCACGCCATTTGCGCGCGAGGATGTAAGCCAACTCAAAAGCAATGCCGTGTATGCCATTCTGGAGAAGTTCCCGGACGCGGCGGATCTCTATGCCGCGCGCGGGTGGAGCCTGCCAACCGGCATTGGGCGCGTTTATGATGCCTCCCATGCCGAACAACGGCTCGGCTTTCGTTGCTCGACCAGCTTTTCCGATATTCTCGCCGCATTGCGCGATGGCTCTGAAATGCCCTTCACCCATGAGCCGGACTATGTGTCCCCCAAGGAATAAGGCTGGTGCGGTTTTGGGCCGGGAAGCGCTGTTTTGGCGGCAAGAGCGCTGAATTCCAAATCTGCTTCCTGCCATCTGATTGAAACAGTAATTTGATCGCAAGGATCGGGATGCTCGCTCCGATGCTGTCTGCCATGACAGGCTTTCTGCAAGGAGTTCTGCCAATGACATTTCGTGTTCTCGGGCTTGACCCGAGCCAGTTTAATGGCCTCACCGGACTTTCCGATGATGATCTGGCCCGTGTTGGTGCGCGCATCGCCGACTATGACTGGCAAGCCATCGCTGAGAGCCTCGATCAGGAAGGCTGGGCCATCCTGCCCGGCCTCCTCAATGGCGGAGAGTGTGATGCCATGGTCGGGCTTTACGGTCCGACGGCGGCGTTTCGATCCCACATCCATATGGCACGCCACGGCTTCGGCAAAGGCGAGTATCGCTATTTTGCCTATCCCTTGCCTTCTCTGGTCGAAGCGGCGCGTACTGCTCTTTATTCGCGCATCGCGCCGATCGCCAATGGCTGGCACGAGCGGATGGGGATCGATGCCCGATTTCCTGCCGATCATGCTGCTTTCCTGGCGCGATGTCACGAGGCTGGGCAGAGGCGCCCGACGCCGCTGCTGCTTGAGTATGGGGAAGGGGATTATAATTGCCTGCATCAGGATCTTTATGGCGACCATGTGTTTCCCTTGCAGGTCGCCATCCTGCTGTCCGAGCCCGGCAAGGATTTTACCGGGGGTGAGTTCGTGCTGACCGAGCAGCGGCCGCGCATGCAATCGCGCCCGGCGGTCGTGCCTCTGGGCAAGGGGGACGGGGTCCTGTTTGCCGTGAACATCCGCCCGCAGCGCGGCATGAAAGGCGACTATCGCGTCACCCTGCGCCATGGTGTCAGCAAGCTGCGTTCGGGCAAGCGACATACGCTGGGGATTATCTTCCATGATGCAGGCTGATCTGTTCGCCGACGAAAAGCGTGACGTGGAGCTTGGGCCGGGCGCCGCGATTTTGAGCCGTTTTGCCCTCGACGCGGCCGACGCCTTGATCGCGCATATTGAACGGATGTCTGCCCTGTCACCCTTCCGCCACATGGAAACGCGCGGTGGAAAGGCCATGTCTGTGGCCATGTTCAACTGCGGCGCGTGGGGCTGGGTGTCGGATCGGTCGGGCTACCGCTATGATGTGATCGACCCTGTGACAGCACTGCCATGGCCTGACCTGCCGACGCTTTTTCTCGACCTGGCGAACCGCGCTGCCGACGCCCTCGGCTTTGGTGGGTTCGTACCGGACGCTTGTCTCGTCAATCGCTACGTCGTCGGATCACGCCTTTCCCTTCATCAGGACAGGGACGAGCGGGATCGTGACGCGCCGATCGTCTCGGTGTCGCTGGGCCTGCCGGCCACCTTCCTGTGGGGCGGTCATAAGCGCAATGACCGTCCGGCGCGTCACCGGCTCTTCCATGGGGACGTGGTCGTCTGGGGCGGTCCGTCGCGTTTGGTCTTCCACGGTGTGGATGAGCTCAAGGACGCAGATCACCCCTCCACCGGCGCGATGCGCTACAACCTGACCTTTCGAAAGACCCGGTGACTGAATCACGCCGGATTTGTTGGAGGGCTTAATCCTTGCTTTGCATGAATGAAGGGATGCTTTCCACGGCTACAAAAGGTGTCTGGAACGTCGACTTTGAGGATGGCCTTAAGCTTCGAGATTGGCAGTTGCCCCTTGCCTGATCGCACTGGCATCGCGGCCGGGTGGTTGGCCGAACAGGCGCCGATTAGTCGCGGTCGAATTGCGAGGCGCTTTCATAGCCAACGGCAAAGCCTGTCGAGGCGGCTTCATTGCGTTTGATGGGTGGCTGTTCATGCGTATCACCCGGGCTGCGGCGGATGCGAAACAAGTTCAAACAAACGGCGCGCATCAGCATCAACCGGGCGGCCCGTCACCAGATCCGCCACATAACTGCCCACCAGCGGACCATGCTTGAAACCATGCCCGCCACCGGCAAAAGCCAGATAGACATTGTCGAAATCCGGATGGCGATCGATCAGGAAGTTGGTGGTGTTGGCATCATCCACCTGACAGACGCGGCTTTCCATGATGGGCGCGTTGGCAAGGGCGGGAAAGCGCGCGGCAATATAGGCGCGGCTGGCCTTGATCAGTTCCTGCCGCGGCAGGCGTTCGGCGGTGTCGGGATCCATGGCCAGGCGCGGCCCGGGAGCGACGGAATATTTGAGGCCGCGCTCAATGCTGCCAAAGCCCCAGCCGCCGCGAATATGGTCATGCCAGAGCGGCTGATGCGGCCATGAATAGCGCGGATCGCCGGCGGGCGTGCCGTAATAGAGATATTCGCTGCGATAGACGTTGATGCGGGGGGTGGCGATGGCGGGCATCAATTTGCCCGCCCAGGGCCCTACAGCAAAAACATAGCTGCCCGCCGAAAGGGTATCACCGCCATCCAGTTTGAGCGACAGCAGGCGGCGTCCTTGTGCTTCACCCGGCACAGCGCGGGCAAAGCGCATCTGGCCGCCCTTTTTCTCGAATTGCTCGACCGCCGCCAGCACCGCCTCGCGCGCCTTGACCAGCACAGAACTGGCGGCCGTTTCGACAAAGGCGAAATCAACATCGTCGAAATTCATTTGCGGAAAGCGGCGGCGCAATTCATCGCGCGAGGCAATCTCGTAAGGCAGCTTCAGATCGTCGAAGATCTTGCGCTGCGCAATCATGGTCTCGGTCCAGTGATCCGTCAGTTCGATCCGCGCCGAGGGATAGAGCAGCTTGCGCCCGAATTCGGCCTCGCGCATCCGCCACATGGCCAAAGCCTTGGCAGACCATGCCGAATAGAAGGCCTGCGCTCCGTAGCCCGAACGGATCGAACGGGTTTCTCCGGAGGAGGAGGCGCGAGGCGAGACCGGGCCATATTGATCGAGACAAACGACCCGCTGCCCCCTTTCGCGCAGGGTCAATGCGGCAAAGGCGCCGAACACGCCCGCGCCGACAACCGCCACATCGGGAAGAGCGTTGCCTATCGCCGGCATGGCATCTGCGGCGCCGGTCAGGGCGGGTGCGGCAAGGGTGGCTGCGGAGGCGGATAGGAAATCCCGACGCTGAAGCATGTTATAAGCCGATTATGATTGGGAACATGACGACAAGCCCTGAAGCCACCTTTATCGGTTCACAATGCGTCAAAGAACGAAGATCAGGTTCCGACGGATCAATCCGAGCTGGGAATGGCCGGCTCGGCGGCGGTTGCTCACCCAGCCCGTTGGCCGACGAACCGGTCCAGCGCGAAGCGCCCACCCCCGCGCAGGATCAACGGGACCAGCAGGGCCGCCCAGTTCAGATGCGTGGGCCAGGCATCGGGATAGACGAAAATCTCGATCACTGCCGTCATGCCGAGCAGTCCCGCTGCTGCGATCCGGGTGCCAAGTCCCAGCACCAACAGGGTGGAGAAGAGATGCTCGGCAATCGTCGCCAGCCATGCGGCCAGAACCGGGGGCAGGAGCGGAAGGGCATATTCCGTCCGAAACAGGTCGAAGGTGGCGTCGGTCAGGGTGAACCAGCCTTCGACCTTTGTCCGGCCCGAGAGGAAAAAGACCGGCGCAATCCCCAGCCGCATCAGCAGCAGAAGCAGATCATCGGTCAGCGGTCGGGGAAGGGCGGAAAGCTTGAAGAGCGGTTTCATTGGGGCATCTCCGAACTGGCTGCCCGCTCCGTTGGGGCAGAGCGGGCAACAGCAGGCTTCAGGCCTTGGGGGTCAGCGAGCCGTTGCCCTTGGGCGTCTTGATGCCGGTGCAGGTGCCTGCCTTCACCAGCTTCCACGCATTGCCCTGGTAATCGGTCTTGGATGTGCCCGCGCAGCTGGTGCCTGCGCCGGCCTTGCAATCATTCTTGCCGGCCTTGGCCACACCATAGCATTTCTCGGTCTTGGGCGCGTCCGTCGCGTGGGCAGTTGCGACGGCGGCCAAGGCGATCGCGAGCGACGCAGCGATCGAGGCGGTAGTGGCGGAATGGCTGGGCATGCTGTGTCCTCCTGAAAAGGGCCGGGCAATCAGCGCCCGGTCCATGCCCCGCTATTCGTGGCGGCCACGCGCCCGGTTACAGATGAAATATTTTCGCGCGCTGCCGTGCCTTGGTGTAACCGAATGGATGTCCGCACCGAATGGCCCCTTGGGGAGGCTCTATGCAACCGGGTGAAGAGGCGTTGAAACAGTGGATGGTGATGGGCCTTGCCGGTGACAGCGCCGCCCATGGGCAATTGCTGCGCGCGCTGGTGCCGATTTTGCGAGGTTTCTATCGCCGCCGCATGGGCGCGCAGGAGGATGAGATCGAGGACCTGTTGCAGGAGACGCTGATCGCGGTCCACACCCGCCGCGCGACCTATGATGTGGCGCGGCCCTTCACCAGTTGGCTCTTTGCCGTGGCGCGTTACAAGATGATCGACCATTTCCGTCAAGGCGGGCGCACCTGCACCATTGAGGGGCTGGAGGATATTCTTGCCGTCGAGGGCTTTGCCGAGGCCAGCGATGCCGTCGCCGATGTCGAGCGCTTGCTGGAAACGATCCCCAAAAAACAGGCCGCCGCCATCCGCGCCACGCGGATCGACGGGCTTTCCACCGCCGAGGCCGCGACAAAACTTGATCTGGGCGAATCCGATATCAAGGTTTCCGTGCATCGCGGGCTCAAGGCTCTGGCGCAGCGGGTCAAGGACAGTTTGCTATGAAGACCGAGGACCTCATTTCCGCGCTGGCCGCCGATGTGCCGCCCGTGCCGCGCTATAGCCTTTCACGCCGATTGGTCGCGGGGCTGGTGTCAGGCGGCCTGCTCACGCTCATGGCGGTGGGGCTGGGGCTCGGCTTCCGAGCAGATCTCTGGCTCGCCATGCACGGGGGCATGTTCTGGATCAAATGGCTCTACACCGGCAGCCTCGCGCTCTGTGCAACATTGGCCACCTTGCGTCTGGCCCGGCCCGGCGCGGGGGTCGCGGGGTGGTTGTGGGTGGCCTGTCTGCCGGTGCTGGGGTTGGTGGCGATCAGCGTTCAGGAACTGGCCTCTGTGCCATCATCCCAATGGCTGGCCATGTGGCTGGGGATGAGCTGGAAGGTCTGCTCAACCAACGTATTCCTGCTCTCGCTGCCTATTTTCGGCGGGCTCTTATGGTCTTTCCGGCGGCTGGCGCCCACGCGCTTGCGGCTGGCAGGGGCCACGGCGGGACTGACGGCGGGGGCATGGGGCGCGACGATCTATTGCCTGCATTGCCCGGAAAGCGCGGCGATCTTTGTGCTGACATGGTACACGCTGGGCATGGCCGCTGCTGCGGCTGGGGGGGCGCTGCTGGGGCCGCGCCTGCTGCGCTGGTGATGTTTTGCGCGGTTTTTCGCTGGGCCTGTAACCGGTCCTGTAACCATCGGCGCGCGCGGCCCGAATAGCCTGTGCCATTTCGGCAGAACCTATCGGAGATATGCCATGAACCCCACCACCCGCCAGATCAGCTTTGCTGCCGCCGCCGCTGTCATCGCCATGAGCACCGTTGCCGCCGCCCCCGCTTTTGCCGCGCATGGCGCGCAGGTAGCCTGTTATGGCGTCAACTCCTGCAAGGGAACGTCGGACTGCAAGAGCGGCAACCACGATTGCAAGGGCCAGAATGACTGCAAGGGGCAGGGCTTCAAGCACATGACCAAGGCGGCCTGCGTGAAGGCCGGTGGCAGCCTGACCGCGCCCAAGTAAGACGAAAACGAAAGTCTGTCGGCCTGTCGCAAAGTCCCTGTTGGGCCATTTGCGACGGGCCGCGCTCCCCCTTTTTTCGGATCAGGATGCCCGCCATGCCCACCCTTCCGCCGCGTCCCCATTTTGGCCCCAGTTTCGGATTGGGCCTGCGCCGCCCGCATTATCAGGACTTTCTGGCAGGCGGCGTGCCGGTCGATTTCGTCGAGGTCATATCGGAAAATTTCATGGTGGCCGGTGGCCGCCCGCGTGAGATCCTCCGCCGGGTGCGGACGGACTATCCCGTGGCGCTGCATGGCGTGTCGATGTCGGTCGGATCGGCGGACGGGCTTCGCGGCGATTATCTGGCGCGGTTGCGCGCTTTGGTGGATGAGATCGAGCCTTGCATCGTCTCCGATCATCTTTGCTGGACGCGCTATGGCGCGCATAATTCCCACGATTTGCTGCCTTTGCCCTACAGGGCCGAGACGCTGGATGTGGTCTGCGCCAATATCGCGCGGGCGCAGGATGTGCTGGGCCGCCGGATGCTGATCGAGAACCCGTCTAGCTATATCGCCTTTTCCCATGATGAAATGAGCGAGTGGGATTTCCTTGCGGCGGTCGTGGCGCGCAGCGGTTGCGGCCTCCTGCTGGACGTCAACAACATCCATGTCAGTGCGGTGAACCACGGATTTTCCGCGGCCGACTATCTGGCCGCGATACCTTATGAGGCGGTGGAGCAGATCCATCTGGCCGGTCATACGCAAGGGTGCAAAGGGTTGATCGACACGCATGATCAGGCTGTGCCGGACCCGGTCTGGGCGCTGTTGCGTCTGGCTTTGGCGCGGGCGCCCCATGCGGCCGTGATGATCGAGCGGGACGACAATATTCCGCCTTTGCCCGAATTGCTGGCCGAGTTGGATGTGGCACGGGCCATCGCCATGGAGGAGCTTGCCTCATGCGCCTGAGCGCCTTGCAGAGCGCCTTTCTGGACTGGCTGGCCGACGGTGATGAGGATGAGGCGCAAAGCCTGCCGCTGCGCCGCGCCGCAGGGCTGGCGGTTTACCAGAACAATTACCGCGCCAGCCTGATGGCCTGTCTGGTGGAAACCTATCCGCAAACCATGGCGTGGATGGGCGAAGCAGATTTTCGTGCCGCCGCCGCGCACCATATTGACCGCACTCCCCCGCATAGCTGGACACTGGATGATTATGCAGACGGTCTGCCCGCCAGCCTGAGCGCGCAATTTCCGAATGATCGCGAGATTGGCGAACTGGCGCGAATCGAACTGGCGCTCTCGCAGGCCTTTGTGGCGGCGGATGCGATGGCTATGAAGCCCGCACAGATGGCAGGCTTGGATTGGGACGCGGCATGGCTAAAGGTCATTCCGGCGTTGGCCATCCTGCCGCTCGACACCAATGCCGCCGAAATCTGGATGGCGCTGGCCGAGGGGCAGGTGCCACCTGTCGCTCAGGAGCAACAGAAGGCAAGCGCTGTGCTGGTCTGGCGTCAGGAAGAGATGTGCCGCTTGCGCAGGATTGATGGAGATGAGGCCGCCATGCTGACGTTGCTCATCTGCGGCCCTGTGCTTTTGGGACAAATATGTGAACAGGCGGTCGCCCGATGGGGTGAGGAAAAAGGCATCCTTGCCATCGGGCAATGGTTGGCGCGTTGGATCGGCGATGGTTTGATCGCTGTGACGCAAGCCTAATGCCCAAATGCAAAAGAGGGGCACAGAGACCGTAAAGGTCAGTTGAAAGGGCAGCGCGGAAAAAGCGCGGTCCATGCCAAGGCCGAGCGAGCAGAGATTGCCTGTTTTCAGCGTATTGCGGCGGTCCGTCACGGCCGAAAATGTCGCGTCGGCACGCCATTGTCCTTTGCGGCCCTGTGGATGCTGCCAATTGGCGCTGCCAATCCAGGCAAGGAATAGGGCACATCGGTTAGCGTGCTGCCGCTGACAGGCCGATTCAAGGTGCGGACTTCTCCTTTCCGGCTTTTGGCGCAGCGGTGCTGGCGCGGAAACGGAAGCTGATCGCCACCAGTCTGCCGGGTCGATCCTCAGAAATTGACGCTGGCCGAGAGGCGCAGCGTGCGCGCCGATCCGATATAAAGCGTGCTGCCGCCGGTCGCCCAATAGCGCTTGTCCGTCACATTGTCGGCATTGGCGCGCAGCGTCATCGCGCGACCGGCGGGCAGGGTCAGCTTGTAGCTGGCGCCCAAGCTGAGCGTGGCATAGGCGGGAAGGACCCCCTGATTGAGCACATCGGTAAAACGCTGGCCCGTGTAATACACCCCGGCATTCAGCCCCAATGCGGGCAGCGGCGCCGGGTGCCAGTTGACAAAAGCCGAGCCGGACCAGCGCGGCGCATTGTCCACCAGCTTGCCGTCCTGCGCCGCCGATCCGGTCTGCTGCTGGCGGGCGACCAGATATTGCCCGGCCAGCGCGATGGAAAGCCGGCGCAGCAGATTGCCTTGCACCGAGGCTTCGATCCCTTGATGCAGCGCCCGTCCGTTGACGATATAATTGTTCGTTGAAAGGTCGGTATAGGCCAGCCCCCGGTTGATGCGGAACCAGCCGAGCGAGAGCATCAGCCCGCCCGCCTGCGCCCGCCCGCCCACTTCCCACTGGCGGCTGCGCACCGCAGGCAGCACCGCGCCCGCGTTGATCGTGCCGTCGGGCGCGGTGCCTGCGCTTTCCAGCCCCTCGATATAGCTGAGATAGAGGCTGGTGGCAGCCGTTGGGCGCAGTACCAGCGCGCCCGTCGGCGTCCATGTGCGCAGGGCGAAATCACTGCTGGCTGATCTGGTGCGATAATCGACATGGCGCAGCCCGGCCATCACCAGCACTTTTTCGCCCAGATGGGCCTGATCCATCGCATAAAGGCCGGTGTCGATGTTCACGCTGCCCGCTGTCAGCCGCCGTGTGGTGGGGATCAGGGATGCCAGCGAGAGAGGTGTCGGCGCATAGAGATTCTGCGCCACCGCCGCATAGGATTGCTGGTTCTGATCGGCCTGCACCTGCCGGTTGCGGGCATAGCCGAAGAGCAATTCATGGCGGATGCCCCAAGTATTGGCTTCCCCGGCCAGTTCGGCGCGCCAATAGAGATTGGAATAGTCCTGATCGGGCGTGTAGGTCGCCGCGATCGTGCCCGCGCCGGTGCTGCGGTTATAACGGGCGATATTGGCGATCATCCGCTGGCGGCGGGTGCTGGCATAGCCGCTTTCCGCGCGCAGCGACCATGTGCCGCCCAGCAGATAATCGACCCGGCCCAGCAGATTGGTCACCCATGTGCGATAGGGCGCATTCACCGGCGCATAGCGATTATGCGGATCGGGGATGGCGGGCAGGGCGATGGTGCCATTGACCGCCGTGGGCAGGGTGATCCCTCCCGGCTCATCGGTGGCGCGGCGGTAATGTTCGGCGTCCAGCTTGAAGGAGAGCTTCTCGCTCGCCTTCCAGTCAAAGGCGCCGCTGGCCAGATAGCGATAGCCGTTCACACCGTTGATCGGCGTTTCCACATGCGAGCCATAGGCATTGAGGCGCAGGCCGATGCTCTGATCCGCGCCCAGCTTGCGCCCGATATCCACCCCGCCGCCGATGCTGCCTTCGGCATCGCCATCAACATAGAAGCTGGTCACCGGCTTATCCGTCGCCCGTTTGGTGACGACATTGACGATGCCCGAAGGTGTGCTCAGTCCGTAATAGAGCGCCGAAACACCCTTGAGCAATTCGACCCGCTGCTTGTTTTCCACCGGGATCGGGCCGAGATTGATGATCTGAAGCGCGCCGTTGAGGCGATAATTGGTGCGCGCATTGAGCAGCACCCCGCGCGAGGCGAAATTGTTGCTGGTGGTGGGGCTGGTGGATTGCTGGGTAATGCCGGGCGTGTTGCGCAGCGCATCGTCCAGCCCCTTGGCGCCCTGATCGTCGAGCAGGGCGCGGGTGATGACGGCAACATTGGCGGGCGTGTCGAGCAGCGACTGGTTGCGAAAGGCGCCGACCTGCACGACCTCGGCGCGATAGGGCGTCTCCTTGCGTCCGGTCACCACAATGTCATCGTCGAGCGGGCGCTCGGCCTGCGGTGCTTCGGTCATGGCGGTGACGTTGGCGGCGACGATGAGAAGCAGCATATAAAATTCCCCTTGGCGAATTCCCCGGACGGGCAATTCGCGACGGCAGTTATTGCTATTGATAGTGGATTGCAATAACTGATTTCCATGAGCACATCGATTCGCCCGCCTTTCCGCATCATCTTCCGCAAGTGGCTGTTTACGCTGCATGGTTGGCTCGGGCTCACGCTCGGCCTCGTTTTGGCTCTGATGGGCCTGACGGGGGCGGCCATGTCGTTTCAGGACGAGATCCAGGCGCTGCTGATCAAACCGGCCCCGCTCCATACCGGGCAGCCTGCACTGGCGCCGGTGGCCTTGCTGGAGCGCGCGGCCATGGCGCAGCCCGGCAGAAGCATCGCGCGCGCGCAGATCGACAGTGACCCCGCCGTTCCCGCCCGCATCAGCTTTGTTGATAAAACAGCACAGGCAAAGGGGCGTGAGACCTATCTCTTCGATCAGCGCGATGGGCGCCTGCTGGGTCCGCTTCCGGCGGCGGCCCTGTTTGACACGGTGGAGCGGCTGCACCGCTGGCTGGCCATGCCGGGCAACGGCAAGGGGCCGGGGCGGATCATCACCGGCAGCGCGGCGATCGCCTTGATCGTCCTTGGTCTTGGCGGGCTCTATCTGCGCTGGCCGTCAAAGCCGCGGGACTGGCGGGCATGGCTCACCATCCCGCGCGGGAGAACGGGCCGCTGGTGGTGGCGGGAACTGCACCTGCTGCTGGGCGGAGTCATGATGACGGTCTATCTGCTGAGCGCGCTGACCGGCCTGTGGTGGTCGTTCGAATGGTATCGCAATGGCGTTCAATCGCTGCTGGGCGGCGAGCGCGCAGAGAAGGTGAAGGCCAAGGGGCAGCCCGATTTCGCGCTGGGCTGGCAGGGGTTCGAAAAGGCCACCTCAGGCCATGCTTATGGCAGGATCACGCTGATCGTGCCGGAAAAGGGGGCGGCTCTGCGGTTTCGCGCCCTGCCGCAGGGGGCAAGGCACAATCGCGCCGATGATGCGGTGGTCGTGGATGGCGCAACCGGCAAGGTCCTGAGCGCTGACTTTTACGCCCGGCGTCCGGCGGGCGAGCGTGTGATGGCTGGCGTGTTTGAAATCCATCGCGGCGCGTTCTTTGGCATGGGCGGGCGGATCATCCTGTTCATCACCAGCTTGAGCCTGCCATTCTTTGCTGTGACCGGCCTTTGGTTCTGGCTGGCGCGCCAACGCAGCAAACGCAAGGGAAGGGCCAGGCGTTTGGCCAATCAGGCCGCGACAGATCTGGCATCGGCATCCTCCTGAGCAATGTCGAAGGAGGGATATGGTCGCCGCCCGGCGCCGTATCGAGGATGCGCAACTGGTTCCCTCGCTGAACTGTTCCTCACCCAATCCTCGCAAAACGGTCGCCCCAATCCGTGGCCCTGGCAGCACGGGGCGATTAGCCAGCGCAACGACGAAATGGGGTCGGGCGCGACCAACATCACCACCAAAAACCATCGTTCCCGTTTGGTGCGGAGGGTGAGACATCGGTCGGCAATCAGGACTGCTGGCAGGTTACCCGCTCAGATGGAAAATTGCCCATACTAAGTGAAATGACTTATGCATTTTGCTATAAGGCCCTCATGATCGTTTCTGCCCTGGCCACTTTCGGTGTTGCTGCCACCAGCCTGCTTCTCGCCATCGCTCTGCTTGCCGCTTTCTGGCGCTTTGGCCGTGCGCGCCATGCCATCCTGTGGGGCACGGCCTTTCTCTTCATCACCTTCGACCATACGCTTATGGCGGTCCGCCTGCTTACCTCGGGCGATCACGTTCTTATCACGGTGATGGCGACCATGGGCTCGCTGGGTGGCGCCACGCTGATCGCGCTGGGCTTTCGCGAACGCAGCGGCCTGCACGAAGCACGCTGGATCAGTGTTTTTCTCGCAATCGTCGCAGTGGCCAGCTTCGCTCTTATTTTGGGTTTTCCGGCCAATCCGATGCATCGTCCATTGGTGACGAGCTATGTCACGGTCATGCTGATCCTAGGCATCGACAGCTTGCGCAAAGGGTCTGGCGAGGGCCTTGCTGCAGGTCGGGTGACGCAAGCCATGATGGCGCTGTTCGCCGGCTTTTTCGCCGTGTTGACGGTGCTGGGCGTCCTGACTGTTCCGTGGGGGAGCATGTCGATGGATCCCTATCGTGCTTTCTATCTGCTGGGGGTTCCAGCCAGCCTGACAGGCATCGGCCTGTTTGCGCTCTTCCTGCTGGCCGAGGATCTGGCCCACGAGTTGCGGCAGTTGGCGATTGTCGATCCGCTGACCGGTCTGCTCAACCGCCGTGGTTTCGAGGAAGCGGCACGTCGGATCAAGGCGCAATGCCGCCGCCATGGCTTGCCGGTCTGCGTGGCGATCGCCGATCTCGACCATTTCAAGAGCATCAACGATCGTTTCGGTCATCAAGCCGGGGATCGGGTGTTGGTTGAATTCGCTCGCCGGCTGCGGGGTGCCTTGCGGGAAGGCGATCTTTTGTCGCGCTCCGGCGGAGAGGAGTTTGTGATGCTGCTGCCCGGCGTGACGGGTGAGGAAGTCGGCGATTTGCTGAACCGTCTGCGTACCCGCTTGCCCGGTGCCAACGATATGGAAGTTCTGGGTTTTGCAATGCCCAGCATGAGCGTGGGAGCGGTGGAGGTCGGTCCCCGCGATTTGCTGGCCTCCTGCCTCGAACGGGCGGACAGAGCTCTTTATCAGGCCAAGAGCGGGGGACGTGACTGTGTTCGGGTGGACGGCAGGCTGACGGTCTAGGAATATAGGGCCGGTCACCCGCGCCGCCAACACAGCCTATCGCAAACCGTCCTGTGTTGAAGTGTTCATGCGGCCTCGTACCATCCAAGAGAGGGACTGCATCAATTACGCGGTGTTCGCGTTTGCAGGCCGAATCTCCAGCCTATTCTGGCGCCGGATCAGGCTTGCCCGGAAAACAAGCTCTACGGCCTTCCAGACGGGAGCCAGCGTGCGAGGAATTGCCCGGTCGTAGATCGCAACGCATTGGGCATTGGTGGAACACCAAGACGGCTGGCCCCGCTGGTGCGCGGGTAGAGAAGCTTGGGCGGGGCCAGAGCCGCCATACTCGCGGCCACCAAATGTTCGATGTCGTCCTTGAGGAGCACACGACACTGGCGGCCCTGAAAACGGTCGCGGATGACATCTTCCATCAAAGCCCTTGGTAAACCCTGCGAGAGGTGAAGTAGAGCGAAAGACTTCGATGAACCGGTGACCCAGCAGAAATGGCGGAATTCCACCATTGCCGGATGTCCTCAGACGGTCTAGAATGTGCTTGGAAGTAAATGGTGCCTGGGGACGGGCTGATACCACTTGCATAAAGACCTCGTAAATCTTGAGAAAATTAAAGGGGATGGGGTGAATACCCCCTGCGATCCCCCCAATTTCAGCTGGTACCAGCTGTGGAAAACTTGGCCTGCTGCCACGCAATCAGGTCGCTTTCACGCCAGCGGCGCGTGCCCGGCGTGACGCTGATCGGCCGAGGGAACCGGTCCTGGCTCATCCAGCGATAGATCGTGCTGGTCCCGGCGCCGGTGATTTCTCGGACCTGCGCGATCGGTAAAAGGCGTTCAACGGTCGGCTGGCTCATATCAAGCTGCCTCCCCTGCGAATTCGGCCATCAGCTCCCCCCACGCTTTGCGGAAGATCCGCTGCGATGCTGCCTCGAAAACCAGACCGGGGTTTTCCGCCCGCACCATATGGATGTCGCGCAGCCACTGCTCCTGGGGCGCTTCGCCGACCATCTCGGCAAGCATCTCGATCTCTTCGCTTTCTGCTGTCAGGCGGGCGTTTTTTTTCAGCTCATCGGCGCAGACCGCCAGAATGCCGGGGAACAGGGTGCCCGACTGGCGGAGCGGCTGGCCGCGCCAGGCGGCGCCCAGAACGTAAAGCGCAAGGCTCGTGGCGGCTGGCCCGGGAGACTTCCACGACTTCGACAGCGATCCGATGTTCCCGATGACGCCCGGCCCCCACGAGGCATTGTTGGTGTGCGTCGCCAGCTTAAGCCCGGCTGCGGCGATCGCCGATGACAGCGCGCGCGCCGCGCTATCGCCCGAGGCCAGCGCTGCCTTGAACAGATCGAGGCGGGAAAGCGGCTGGCGCGTCCCGTTCATCTGGCGGAACATGGCGGCTTCGGCCTCGATGCCATTGGTGCGGACGACGACGCAGGGCAATTCATAGATATCGCCGCGCAGCCGAGCTGCTGCCAGCCGATGCTGGCCATCGATGACAAACAGCTCATCTTGGGCCGTTGACCTTTCGGCCACCACCAGCGGCTGGCACATGGCCCAATCCCAGTCGCGCGCGATCCGGGCGATCAGCTGCTTGCTCTGGCCATTATCGATAGCACGCTGATAGCCGTGATCGATCTTCAGCTCGTGACAGTTCAGATTCTGCAGGACAGGGCGACGGCCCTTGATGGGATTGCATTTGATGCGGGGGGCGGTGTTGCGCTTCATGGCAGCCTCGTTCAATTTTCGGGCGGGCATTTGGGATCGATCGGGTTGCGAGCGGCGTCAGGGCGGCGATCGGACACAGCGGTCGGCCAGCACGACAAATCGTCGGCGGACCTGATCCGGATCGATCCGTGTCTGCGTATGACGATGCACGGATTTGACGGTTTCACCGAGGCCGGAGCCACGGTGCCAGCAGTCATCGATGACAGCCATCACCCGATCGGCTGGCGGCATGGGGAGAAGCACAACGGGATATGCCCCGGCCGCGCCTTTGACGCTGACCGGGGCAGGGCGACCCGTTGGGCTTTGCGGCCGCACGGAAGGGATGATAAGGGCAGGGCAGCTGCTGCCATTGCCCTGCCCGCCAATAACGGGAATCGTTTCGGACGTGTGGGTGGGGGCGCGGTCAGACATTGCCAGCTGACAATTCACTGGAAATGGATCGCGAACGCAGCGGCGCCAAAGTCGCGCTCGCCCGTTCCAGCCATGCCTTGAGCATTGCCGTCTCGTTGCCAGCCGTGTTGCTCACCTCGATCCGGGCGCAGCGCAGGACGGTGGTGCCGCAGGTGTAGCGAAAGGTGGCGTCAAACTCGGTCTGAAGGCGACGAATGATGTATGCGGCGGTGTACTTCTCTGCCACGCAATCCAGCGCCATCTGGCGGGCCTCAGCCAGCTTCAGCAGGGTCTTGAAGGAAAGGGTCTTAGCCACGGTCGACTTCCTTCAGGATCAATCTGGCGTTTTGGACGCGCGATAAGCGATCAGCGCAGCAGCGCCGATCGAGACAAGAACGAAAAGCAGTGGAGAGATCAGCAAAACCAGCACCGCTGCTGCGACAACGGCAGCGCCTCGCCCTTCAGGCAAAGAGATGAACGAAAACCAGCTCACCGCCGTCGACCAGAGTTTCAAGGCTTCGCGCTTGAGAGAGTTGTCTTCCATATCGATAACCTCGCGAATAGCGGGGAGGAGCGCAGCCCCTCCCGCGCCGATCAATCATTGATCGCTGTGTTGATGAGATCGAGCGGTTCCATTTTGTCGGCTTCCGCCGCGCTGATGGTATCGACGATATCGAACTTGGCCGAAGTCAGGCCGTCATCGAGATGGGCAAGGAACTTCGCCGCACCCGCATCATCGCCAATCTGCACAAACAAGATCGTGAAGTCCTCATCGCGCTCCAGCTTGGCCGCAGCTGCGACAATGGCGGCTTCCGCGGCAGCGCGATCATCAGGCTCGCCATCGGTGAAGATGATAGCCACGGCCTTTTTGCCGTCGGCGTTCAGCGCGTCGATTTGAACGATCGCTTCCGCAAGAGGCGTGGACCCGCGCGGGCTGCGGCTCTGGAAAATCGAAGACACCTTGTCGGGCGTTACGCATTCGAAAACCTGCACGGCGCCGCCGAAAACGACCAGATCGATCCCATCGGTATCATACTTGTTGAGGACCGATGCCAGACCGAAGATGGTTTCCTGCGCTTCCTCCCAGCGGGTCTTGCCCGGATAGCGCGTCGAAGGGCTAGCCATCGAGCCGGAAGCATCCAGGCCAATCACGAAATCATATTCCGAGGCCGTTTCGGCAGTCAGAACAGTAGTGGTGGAAGCAGACATTGCATTTACTCCGTTGGGGCCGGTGACTTTGCAGACGACGGGAGATCGCTCACTGTCGCGTCCAGGCGGGCCAGGCCCGGAAACTTGGAAAATCGAAATCTGCGGCATGCAGAGTGAAGCTCAGCCACGGCGGGCCTCCTTTGCCTGTTGGTGGCAATCCGCGCAGCGCCAAGGGCCATGCGCTCCGTTCAGGCTGAAGCTGGGGTGCAGCAGGCCGCAATCGGCGCAGCCTTCCGGCTTCCAATTTGGTCGAGTTGTCGGCGATGTCGGCGCATGGCGACGGGATGCGGCAAGGGTGAGCAGGTCTGTCATGCCTCACCTCCCGTCGGCGGGGTATCGGGAAGGGCATTGATCCCCGTCAGGTCCTGCGGATCGATGCAGATCCACATCCAACCCTCCCGGGAATCGCTCCAGCGAAACCATCGGCCCAGCGGCTGGCCATCGGCGGTATAGCCATGCGTCAGCCAGCGGAGATCGCCCGCCCTATGTTTGACATAGCCGGCATCGCTGCCGGTAACGGGCACGCCGTTTCGCCACATCGGGCGAACGGGGCGCGGCGTGTAAGTGCCGGAGGATCTTGCGGCTGGCGATGCGCGCAAGGGAACGGAGCGCTGCGTAGGGGCTTTGGGCGCGGGCGGGGCGCTGTCGCCCATCATGTCGAGCAGGTTCATGCCCCAAGCACCCCCAGTTCCTTGCGGCCGACAAAATTGGGCGGCGGTAGCGGCACAAGCATCGTCGCGTGGCGCCAGATATGCAGGCAGTAGGGGTGATTGTTGATGTAATCGGCCTCAGCCGGGTGCAGCTGAAAGCAGACCTCTTCCGGCAGGAAGAAGGTGCGCTTGATGAACTCCATCTCCTCCCAGGTCGGGCAGCGGTTGGGCAGGCTGACGGAAATGTGATCCCATCCTTCCGCCTCGGGATTAGCAGCCGTAGAGACGATGACGCGCAGGGTGACCGCCGCGCTGCGCGGCACATGGAAATAGCCGCCCAATTTTTCCATACTGGTGTCGAACCAGCCCCACAGCGCCATTTCCGCCCCGCGATCGCGCCAGCGGTTGAGGGTGGAGAGGTCACGCATTGTCGCTGCCCTCCCGGATCCAGACAGGGCCAGTATCGACGACCAAGGCGCGCGTGGCGCTCTCGCTACCAACGAAGCAGGGATAGAGGATCGAACCCGACATGACGGTCTGGAAGATGCAGCCGGTCCGGTTGATCTCCTCAAGCTCTTCCGGCGAAAGCCGCCAGCAGGAAACATTGGCGGGGCCGCGCGGTTGCCGAAAGACATGAAGGTCAACGACAACCTCTCCATCACCCATGAAAGTGAAGTTGGCGCCCGGGAAGGAAATGGGCTCAGCCATGGTACACCCCAGTTCCGGTCGACATCTTGCGGCGGTGATGGCCTAGACGGCCTGCCGACTGCTGACGGCCATCGACAGGTGCGACAAAATGATCGGGCATGACCGTCTCAGCAGGACGCTGATGCGCACAGCCCAGATCGCCGCGTGTGCCGCAGCGCGGGCATGGATCGCGGCCCGCTGCCACGGGAAATGACTGCATCGGGATCGAATGGCGGCCCCCCGGAGCGCCCCGGCGCGCACGGGGGATCATGCCGCGCGGCGTGGCGCCCAGCAGCTTGTTCAAAAGCTCGATCGAAAAGCATTCATGGCTGATATCGCGACGGCGTTCCTCCTCCATGCTGACGGCCAGTTCGCGCGGGGTCTGGCCGGCGCCTGCCTTCAGCTTCTTGGCATGGGTGGGCAGAACCTTCTTGGCGGGGGCAGGGACCGGCACTGCAGCCGGAGGATTGTCGATCGCGTTCAGCGCCGCGCGACCCTTTTCCGTGATTTCATAGACGGCCGGGGTCATCGGCTGCCCCGGCCTGGGCATGACGCGGCGCAGCTCGCATGCGCCTATCGCATTGCCGATGCGCGCTGTTGCCAGCGTGCTGGTAATGCCCAGGTGCTCGCGCAGGGCCAACTGCGTGCTGGGCGCGGCGGCGAAGAACCGCAGCACGGCTTCGCGTTCGGCTGTGATGCGTGAGGCGGGGCGGCTCACGGATGCCCCCATTCATCGCGAACATCGTCTTCGTCGTTGCCGGTGATGAAATCAGGCAGGCGGGGGGCCGGGCGCGCCTCCTCGGGCAATGCATCGCTGATCGCCTGCGGCAGGCCGTATTCGTTCTTGTGCCGACGGGCATAGGCCTGCGCGGGCGTGCAGGGGGTGAACTGGTAAAGCGATGCTCCGCTCAGCAGCACCGGGCCCAGCATGACATCCGCAAACAGTGGCTCGATCTGGCACATCTTGGTGCCGAAGCGCTCGACCTCGGCCACCCGGCCGACCAGCGTGCGGTGGCCCAGCGCTTCGACGATGGCATAATTGCCCTCGGGCATGGTGTCGGCGGCGATGCGGGTCAGGGTCTGTTCGGTCATGACAGGGGCGCTCCGATTCGGGCGAAGGCGATGGTGGAGATCAGCGGGTTGAGGTCCCAGCGGAAGTCGGGGCCCGCGAGGCTGGCGGCCTTGTTCCACCAGCCGATGAAGTGGTTCAGATGGGCAAAGCCCTGGGCGACCATTTCATCGGACGTCATCGAATGGAGGCGGCGCGTGCGGTCGACCGCTTCGATCACCAGATGCTGGCGATGCCAGGCGCGCGGCATGGTGCGCGCCTTCATCAGAGGGCCGAGCCAGCCCTCTGGGGCGGGGCTCTCCGGCGTCAGGTCTGCGGCATAGATCGGCGTAACGCCCTGTGCGGCCGCGCTGCTGGGGGCGAAGTGGGCCTTGCTCTTGGGCAAATAAAAGGGTTCGCGGATCCAGAGCAGATCGCCGGGGCGATAGGCCTGCATCTGGATCCCGACGCGCCAGAGCGTGGTGAGCTGGCCCGCCATGATGCGGGAGAGCTGGGGCTCGATGATGGTGAGGGCGAAGGTGCTCATGCCCGTGTCTCCCCTGCAGGGCGCCCACCGGGCAGCGCCAGCTGATAACCCTCACCCGGGTGGGCGGCATCGAGGGCGCGGCATTCGGGGCAGGTGCAGGCGCCCAGCAGGGGCACGCGGGCCAGACGGCGGCGGCGGATCGATGGTGCGCGGTTGGCGTTGGCGTGGGTCACAGCGCGCCTCCATTGGGCAGGCAGCCGAGGGCGGAGCACTGCACCACGCCTGCGATCACGCGGTCGATCAGATGGAGGACCGCCCAGAAGGCCAGGCCGATGCAAAGCTTGCGGGGGTGCAGGGCGGCTCGGATTAAGCCGGCTGCGAAAGAATATGCGTGTCGCCGTTGCGGAAGTGCGCGATGATCGTACCGTCCGGCTCGCCCGCGATCCGATCCACGCTGGTCAACTTGCGCAACACCCGGCCGTACCGGTCCGTGATCGCGACAGACAGGCCCGCGCCGGAGCGCTGCGCCGTCCAATTGGATTTTTCCATCGTTGGCTCCTTTGGGGTGGGAGAGGGGGCGCATCACGGCTTCCTCATTTCGGCAAACTTCGCCACGTTGCGGATGAACCGCTCTTCGGACGCGTGGCGCGCGTGCAAGTGCTGTTCTTCGGCATCGCGAAGCCGAGATGCCATTTCCCGACGGGGTCTGGGTTTTGAGTGCGCCTTGATGAGGAGGCGACACAGCTCAAACACCTGCTGCGTTGCATCGTGATTGGCATCGCCGCGCAGCACGGCGGTCAGGCGCGCGGCAAAGCCCAGCGCTTCGTCGCCCCGAATGAAGATACCGGGCCAGTCACCTTCGAACTGGATTACGCCCGTTTCGACGCGCAGGCCGGGTCCGGGCGAGGGAAGGGGAAAAGGTTTTGCCATCATGCCGCCTCCACCGGTTGGGCGGGCAGGCGCAGCAGATCCTTGATCGTGGTGCAGGTGCCAGCAGCGGCTTCATCGGTGCGGGGGAGGACCTTGCGGAAAGCCGCCGCGCTGAAAGCCAGACCGGGCCAGCGGGTAAAGATCAGGCCGGTGATATTGAGGCGCGGATCGACGTCGACAACGCGGTATCGCTCGCCGAACTGAGGGCCTCCATCCTCCAGAATGTATCCGGTTTTGCGGCACCGCCAATCGCCGCTTTCCGCGATACATTCGGCCAGATCGCCGACGCGCCATTCGTCCGGGCTGTCGCCGGGCGGCGGGGCGGGCGGCGCAGCGGGCGTGGCGGGGGCGGCGGGCGCTTTGCCGATCAGGCGCGCGGCGAAGCGGGCAACGGAGTTGCGGTTCATGGCCGTTCCCCCCGCCAGGCGCTGCGCATGGCCGGGATGATCTCATGCCGCAGCTCATCCATCATTTTCACCGGGCCTTCGCCCAGCGCGCGCAAGGCGGCCCAGATCGCGACCAGCAGCGTGCCCGCCGCGTAGAGCGCGAAGATTGCCACGCAAAGCGCCAGGCCGACCACCGGCACGATCGCGCGGCGCAACCAGTGCGGGCGGATATCGCCAAGCCCGCGCGCCATTATTCGATCCCCAGCGCGTTGAGGTAAACCTCGAGGATGGCTTCCTGCTCTTTGCGGTCGTCCGGCTTCATCTTCCGGATCCGGACAACCTGGTTCATGGCCTTGGGGTCATAGCCGGTAGCCTTCCCCTCCAGGTACACGTCCTTGATGTCGTCCGAGATGCCCTTCTTTTCGGATTCAAGACGCTCGATGCGCTCGATCAGAAGGCGCAGGCGTTCGTCAGCATCGATATCAGCCATGGGTGGTCTCCTTCGCGGCGGCGCGGTCAATGCGCTCGATTTCGGCAAGGATGAGGGCGCCCGCGATGATCAGCAGGCGGCGGGGCGCGGCGGTCAGGCTTTGGGGCAAGGGATCATCCCAAGGCCATGCGTGCATCGCGGCGATTTCATGGCGCCCGGCCAGCGCCGCATAAGACGCGGCCATCAGGGCGATCTCGCCCGCAGTGTGGCGGTCGTCATGGGCGGCGTCATAGCCTTCGGCGGTGACCTGGCGGCGGCGCTCGTCCGAGATCGCGACCAGAATGAACGACCGCGCGACGAACTCTGCGGGCAGGTCGAATTCAATGGTCGTACGGGGTGGGATGGGGTCGATCTTATCCATGGTGGATTGCTCCGGGGATGAAGAGTTCCAGCGCCGCCGCAGCCATCGCCAGGAGCGGCGCAGCCAGCAGGCCCAGCGCAGCGATGGCGAGGCGGAGGGCGATGGGATGGGGCATCAGGCGGCCGAACCGGCGCCGGCCGAGGTAAGGAAGTCCGCGCGGCCCATGCCCAGACGTTCGCCAAGGGCGGTCGCGCCTTCTCCCAATTCCGCGAAGCGACGGGCCGCAAACTGCGCACCGATCTGGAAAGCGATAATCTCGGACACCATGCTGGGCGCTGCTTTGCAGCGGTCGCCAAAGGTTTTGACCGCTTCCTCCATCGCATGAAGGGCAAGGTCGACCGTGACCGCCGCCTGATCGGCCGGTGCGCCGGTGCCGATAAGGTGAGCGACCAGTTCGCGTTTTTGCGCGTCGTTGAGGAACGAGCTCATCGGCCATCCTCCTTCATAGGTTCGATGGTTTCCCATTCGATGGAAAAGCGCTTGGCCTCGACAGGCAGGCCATCGCGTTCGGCAATGGCCCAGATGCTTTCCTGCATATTGCGGAGCAGCAGCCGGATCAGTTCGGCGCCGTTGGCGATGGCCATCTGGACCTGCCAGGCATCACCCCCGCTGGTTGCGGCCCGATAGAACGTCTCGATCGCGGCGATGGCCGTCTCGCGCGAGTGGTCGATCATGGCCTGCCAGTCCTGTTCGGAGACATTGGCCGGGCGCGGGAATTCGACGAAGGCATTGGTCCACGATTTGGTGGCCGATGCATTGCGGAAATCGGGGAGGAGGCCGCTCATTGGACCGTGCTCTTTTGAGCATCGTCGGCGCTGAGATTGAACGGAATGGTGCGCGCTCCGCCGCCGCAAGTTTCGCAGTAACGGAAAACCGATTGCTGGAGATTGACCAACATCATCTGCGCCAGTTCGGCGCCATTGGTGATGGCGTTGGTGGAGATTTCGACATTGCAGCTGCTGCTTGCGACCTTAAAGAAAGTGGCGAGGGCGGCGATGGCGGCATCATGGGCCAACTCGATCACCTTTGCCCATTCATCGGGCGCCATATGGGCCGGGCAGCCAAGTTGCTCGATGGCAGCGCGCCATTGCAGGCTGATCGCGCCGTTGCGGAAATCGGGAGCGTTCGTCACTGCGCGGCCTCCTGTGCGGGGGCCTGTGCGGCGGTTTGTTCGTCGAGGTGAACTTCACGCAGGGGGCCACTCCCGGCAAACCGTTCGCTGAGCGACAGTTCGGCCAGCGCCAAAAACGACTTCGCAGCAAGCTGGGAGGCAATCTGCGTCGCAGCCTTGCCGACTGCCAAGTTCGGGGCGGGGCGCAGCGTGCTGAGAAAGGTTTCGCGGGCGGCCCGCGCCGCGCGATCGGCCAGATCGACCGTAATCTCGGCCTGATCGATGGGCAGGCCGGAAGCAATAAGGCCCTCGATGCAGTTAAGCTTCTGAAATTCGCTGAGCATGACGATATCCTTTTCAGGCAGCAGAAAACCGCCCCCGAAATCGGATGGATCAGGGCGGATCGGCTGAAAGGTGAGGCTTGGGCTTGGTCAGGGCGGGATGGGCCCTGTTGCCGGATTACGGCGGGATCTGAGGGCTGTCGGTTGTGCCGGACTTCATGTTGGTCAGCATTGCGCGGGCGGTACCCATCGCGACCAGGGCCTCCTCCAGCTCGCGCAGTGCGCGGCGGATTTCGGCGGGGCCTGCATCGGGCAGGATCGCGCTCAGCATGGCGCTCTCGGCCTCGGCCGATTCCTTGATCACGCTGGCCAGATGAACGCCCAATGCGGCGCGATCGGCAAAGCGGTTGATGCAGGCCAGATCGAGCTGCAGCGCGTAGGTTTCGAAGATCGGCGCGCCGGTGCCGCCTGCAGCCTGAAAGGCCAGATCGAGCGCGATCGCGGACGCCATCGGGATCTGTTCGCGGCGGCCGGGTTGGCCCCATGCGCGCACCGTGGTCTCCGATCGGGAAACCGCGCGGCCCATGGCCCCCCATCCGCCATCAAGCTGTCCGGCAATGCGGGCCAGCGCGGCGTCGATGGAGGTGGGCGCGCGATGCACGGTCATGCCGGGATCCCCCGGCCGGAAATGGTGCCAGCTCCGCCAAGCCGTAACGGTTCGGCCATGGCGGGCATGCTCATACCGCCATGGCCTGCGCAGCTGGCGTGCGCGAAGGGAAGGGCGCTGGCTCCGTGGAGTTTCGGTTCACGGATGATGGCCTGCGCGCGCTCGCCGTGTCGCGACAGGCCTGCGCCGCCAGCGGGCGCGGTGAGAAGGACTGTAAAAGCGGCCGCCGATTGCAGCAGACCGATGACCAGCGCCGCGATAGGCAGGAGGCGCAGGAAAGGAGGGCGCGATTTGGAGCGCGAGGTCGAATGGTTGATGGCGCAATCCGCCGGGGACGTGGGCAATCCCCGGCGGACGCCGCCGCGCGCTACAGGTAGGGGGGCGTTCGCGCGGAAGGAAGGTGCCAGCGGGGCCGGAACTAGCGGCGCCCGCTGGCCGCTGCCGTGGCGGAAACCGAAGGCCATGGGCAGCGTATGGAGTTGGCGCCGGTTCATGCGGCACCCGATTGGTCGGAATTGGCGGCTTCGGCAGGCGGATTTTGGACGTCGCGAGGGTAAATGTCGGGGCGAAGGTCGTGGCGGGAAATGCCGGTGGCGGCTTCGACGACAAATACCAATTCGGAAGGAAGCGGACGCTCCTTTCGCAACCAGTCATGGATGACCGACTGTCTCTTGCCGACGATCCGGCCGAACGCGACTTGCGAACCCGCTTTGCGGATCGCTTGGGCTAGAGCCGAGTCGGATTGGCAATGGAGAACCATACCGTTTACCTACCGACATTGCGGTATGAGTCAACCGTAACTGCGGAATATTATTCTACCGGAAATCCGTTAGGCTGTTCGGCATGGAACTAGGACGCCGGATAGAGCTTCGCTTGAAGGTGCTTGGCATCAGCCAGGCCGAACTGGCGCGCCGTGCCGAAATTCCGCAAACTACCGTAAACAGTCTTATTCGCAGCGGTCGCCGATCCACTCCGCACTTGGTGAAAATCGCGCGGGAGCTTCAGACCACACCGGCTTACCTGGCTGGCGAAACGGATGATCCGGCGCTTGATGCACCGGCACCAACGCTCTCGAGCGAAGATCAGGCAGTCTTAGGGCTCTATCACAGCCTCGAATCGTCGGGCCAAAAAGCTGTCATCGAGATCATGCGCACCATGGCGCAAGCGTCCTTGGCGGCGAAGCCTGCCGATCGGCCGGTAAAGGCACCAGTCAAAATCATCACATCGTCAAAAGGCAAATCCATATCGGCCGAGGCGCTTCGGTGATCCGCCGGGACCGTCTGCGCATGCTGATGTCGACCCACAGGGTGACACAGCGCGCGCTGGCGGCTGAACTTGGGATCTCTGCGCAGACCATTGGAAAGATCCTGATCGGCGCCCCGGTCGATATGCGAAAGCTGCCCATCATTGCCCGGATGTTTCGCGTGTCGCAGGAATATCTGTTGGGCGAAACCGATGACCCGTCGATCAGCGCCATGGAGGCCGCGATCGACAAGGAGGAATGGGCGATCCTTGACCTTTATCGCCAGTTGGCGCCGAGCGGCAGGCTGGCCGTCGCGGAAATCATGCGCACCATGGCGCAGGCCGGAAAAACCGGCATGTCGCGCCTTCAGGAACGCGCGGCCGAACCATTCACGGGGCCGGGCATCCGCCATGGTCTGACGACGCGATATGGAGCGCAGGGATAGCCTGCGGGCGCGGGATCTAAAATTGCTTGGGGGCAAGCTAAGTGAGTGATCGGGATTATGACGGCAAGCGCCGGCCAATGCCCTCGTGGCTGAAATGGGTGTGGCGGCTATTCATCACCATCGCTGCGCTTTTTGCGCTGATGGTGGCTCTCGGCCTGTGGTTGGGCCCAGCAAAACCGAATTTGACGCCAGTACAAATCGCTGAAGGGCGCGGTTGCCTGGACGACAAGGGCAGCATCCCAGACATGGAGGCCAAAGTGAGGGCGCAGTTCGCGGACCCCGAAGGTTTCCGGGTTGATGGCGCCGTGGAACTGCTGCGGGGGGACGTAAACGACCCGGCCATTCCGAAGGACACAAGCTTGGCGCTGATGCGTGTGGCGGGGAAGAACAGGTTTGGGGGGCTATCGTTCTTTGCCGCATCCGGGGCGCTGCATATCAAAGACTGCACGGTGACGATGTTTGAAGTGAAGGAAGAGCAGTGAGCCGCAATGTAAAATCTAATGCTGACAATATTTCGGCATCTGACGTGGACGGTGCTGAGCAAAACTCAGGCGCCAAAGAGACTTGCGGCATTATTATGCCCATTTCTGCGATGCCTCCCAAATATGACGCAGCACATTGGAATGACGTAAAAAAAGTCATCCATAAAGCAATTACAGATGCGGGGATGTATCCTCAGATCGTAAGTGACGATTTTGAGTCCGATGTAATCCAGCGCAGAATTATTAAAAATCTATATGAAAATCCAGTAGTTGTATGCGACGTATCTGGATTGAACCCAAACGTAATGTTTGAGCTAGGTATGAGAATTACGTTCAAAAAGCCTGTGATTATTATTACCGATGATATTGGTTCAATTCCTTTTGATACTCGAGTTATCGAGCATGTTTCATATCCTGCCGGTTTGCACATTCACGAAACTAACTTTTTTATATCTACTCTGACAAAGAAAATTATAAATATTCATAATAATTATATCAATAATAAGTTTAGGTCGTTTATCGAAGATTTTGGAACATTTGAAACTCTAGAGCCGAAGAATGAATACGTTGGAATAGAGCGTATAATTTCTGATAAATTTGCTGAACTCGAGTTGTCTTTAAGAAGAGGAGAAGTGCGTAATCCACTTGCTTCGGCCCGCTGGGCAAGTCTGGATCGTCGTCCCGACAGCCAATTTGAAGGTCCCAAAATACGAATTTATATTAACTCGTATGTTCCCGATGACATATATGGTAGCTTCATCAACCATTTGCAAACCAATGGAATTGTTAAGAAGATCACAGTTCAGACAGAAAATACAAGAGGATTCTCTTCTGTTATAAGTATTATATACGATTCTATGGTTTTGGATGGTGAGCGCTTTCTCCCAATTGTGTTGGAGGCCATGCCTACTGTGCTGCGCAATGCAGTTTCGCATTCGGAAATTGAATAGTATTATCCGGTATAATATTAATCATTTGTCCCGCATGAATTTTTATATAAGCGCGACGCCCACTGCGGTTGCTAAAATATAAGTGAAAGCCATGGATTTAATCCATATGAGTTGCTTTTTCGGAAGATGGATTTTTAAAATATGGATTGAGCGGTAATTTTATATTGATTGGTTGAAATCGATTGAGGTTAGACCCAGAAAGTTTCACGAATTATTCTAAAATACTGCCTCCTATTTGAAAGCTATGGACCGAACTTTAGCGAGCGAGATGAATATGTTTAAAAAAATTTGGGATGGAGATCTTTTCGATAGGCGCAGTGAAGCTTTGATGCTTCAGGGCTATCTCGAAAGTTTAACAAACGGAAATCATGGTCAGCATGTGCAGCGAGCATTCACTATCGCTGTTGATGCTGGCTATGGTGAGGGAAAGAGCTTCTTCCTAAAGCGTTTTGCCGAACAAGTAAGCATAAATCATCCAGTGGCATTTGTCGATGCATGGGCTGATGACCTTGCAGACCAGCCAATGGTAGCGTTGGCTGCAACGCTAAAGAAGGCGCTAAAGCCCTATCTTAATGAGCCAGAGGTCAAGCAGACCTTTGATAAATTCGTTGGCAAAGCTGGCCGCGTGGCAAAATGCGCTGGCCTTGGGTTAATTAAGCGTGCCGCTGGTATGGTGATCACTGCGCCAGTAGTTGATGAGCTGGAGGGGATCGTCAAGGATACCGGTCACTCCTTAACGGAGGGCATGAAGAAATCCATCGAAGACGGAGGCAAGGATCTTGCAAATGGTCTGATCGAGGACGTTTCCAGAGCATCCTTCACATTGATGGATGGGCGCATCAATGCGTTCGAAGAAGGTCAGTCTGCTATCGATGAAATGAAAAAGAGTCTGGCTGCTATTGTCGAGAAGATCAACAAAGATGGTCATAGCGCTCCCATTATCATTGTGATTGACGAGCTTGATCGCTGCCGGCCTACCTATGCAATTAAATTGCTCGAAGAAATAAAGCACCTTTTTGACGTCAGGGGGTTGATTTTTATTTTAGGTGTGCACCTTGAGCAGCTCTCTTGTTCAGTATCGGGTGCGTATGGGAGTAAATTTGATGGTGGAAAGTATTTAAGCAGATTTATAGATCGTCGTTACAAACTTAGAAAGCCAGACGCGTTTCATTTTGTTTCTCAGCTTTGCGCGCAATATGGAATTTTGGAGGAGAAAATCGAATTTTTCCTGATGAGGCAGAGGAATCCCAGGAAATCACTCAATTTTTTTGAAAAAATTTGTGCTTACTTTGATGTTTATTCTGTCTCTGCGAGGGATAGAATAAAATTAATTCATCAAATTCAAACTTGCATATCCCTTTCTGGGTCAAATAGGCTTCAAGGTGATTATTTAATATCTCTTCTTATAAAGAATTTTTATGGCTTGGATTATGTTAATAATATCAACAGAAATGATCTTTTTAAATTTTATGTTCCAGAAAGTTTTAATAAATCTACGCATGAGTTCAATCTGCAGGATTTGAGTATTGAAATAGAAAGGGCTTTGGCAATGTCTGAGGAGGCAATTGATGAAGCTATGAGCAAAGATAATCAATCTGAAATTATTAAGTTAATGTACTACCATCGCGATAATGGGCAGGATGGTAATATTCATCATATTACCCGCTACAACGATCTTATTTCCACTGTTGGAAGGTTTAGTGACCCAATGCTTGACGCTAGCGTTCCGGTAATCGCTTAAACCCATCGTGGCGGAATCCGCTTAATTTCCTTGCGTGGTGGCGTATGCGGGCCCCGGATGAAAGTCGGAGATATATACCCTTTGGGGGCGGGTCTAAGATTTTACTATAATGCGCTTAAAAATTAGGCATTCCTCCGCTATGTTCCTGTCATGTCCACAATGGCAGGAAATACGGAAAGCAAATCGCGGCGGTTGCGCCCGGCCATGGTGTCGCTGCGTCTGCAGGTGCTCGACTTCATCCATGAATATATCGCACAATGGCGCCACAGCCCGAGCCTGGGCGAGATCGCGGCCGCCGTGGGCGTGCGGCGCCAGTATGCGCACCAGATCGTCGGCAATCTCACGGCCAGCGGCCTGTTGATCAAGATCCCCGGTCCGCGTGGCCTGCGCTTGCCACAACAGCGCGATGAGGCGGTGCAGCTGCTGCGCTCGCTGGGCTGGAACGTGGACGATCGCGCGCATGAGGCGACAAATCGCAGACTGATGGAAGGCCCTGCCATTGATTACACCCCGCCATCGGCAATCAAGCGGGGATCTTCGGGACATGGCAAAATCAGGCGGGTCGAAGGCGGCTGGTAAGCGCAAAGCCAAGGGCAAGCAGGCCGGCGTTGCCGAACGGATGATGGCCGACCAGCGGCGCCGGATCTCCGCCGCCTATGCCGAATGCCATCCCGAACGTGCGGCAGAGGAGCGCGCGCTGCGCAAGGCGCATGCGGCCGCGCAAGGCAAGTTTGGCCATAAGCGCAACGGAACGGTCGAAACCCACGCGGCCGCGGCCACTATGCGCCAGGGCGCGTTGGCCCGCCTTCACCGATCAGGCGCGATCAGCAATGACCAGTTGGGATGGGCGTTGGAAATTCAGGCCGAGCATGAACGCATCGATGCCGAGGTGACTGTGCGCAGCGCCAGCCTCGAAACCCGCGTGGATCTGAGTGTTTGTCCCGATGCCGCCTTTTTCGAGAGCCTAGGCCGGGTGCGGCGCGCGATAGCCTATTCACGGTGGCGCCGACAACTGCCTATGGTCTGTACGGGGTGCCTGACGGGCGCGCAGCATGTGCTGGCTATGGTTGTCGATGATCTGGGCATCACGTGGGCTGCGAGACGGCTGCGGATGAGCGTGAGGCGGACGCGAAAGGTCTTGCTTGATGCACTGGATCTCTGGCCGTCAATTCTTGAGGATGTTCGCGGGCAGGTGGGGGACGAGGATCTGGTGTTGGTTCACCGGCGGATCGGACTTTATTGATCTGGGATGGGATCATGAAACTTTTTGGACTGCACCGATCTGGATCGGCCCATTGGGTGTCATTTCCGGCTGGACTGGCTCCCGTGGGTGCTTGGAAGACTGACATCGATTGAGGCATCCCAAGTAACTTGAGTGGAGTGGGTTCCAACGAAATCCTGAAGGCGCTACGAATACTCTATGCCAATGATCGAAATCGCCCCGATTGATTCCCTTGCCCTCTCGCTCCATCATTCCCCAGGGGTCCAAGCCCTCCTGATTGGCAGCGGAATATCCCGCTCCGCTGGCGTGCCCACGGGTTGGGAAATCACCCTTGATCTGATACGCCGCCTTGGCAGTGTTCGGGGCGTGGTGGATCAGGTCGACTGGTCTGCATGGTATCGGGAGACTTACGGGCAGGAGCCCAGCTATTCCGATATTTTGGATGCTATTGCTTCAACTCCAGCGGAGCGGCGGTCGATCATTCATGCATATGTTGAAGCTAGGGATGGCGAGGAGCCTTACCAGCCGACAGTAGCTCACAGGGCGATAGCGAACCTCGTGGCCGTCGGTACGATCCGGGTGATTGTAACGACTAATTTCGATCGCCTACTTGAAAATGCCCTTCGCGATGTCGGTGTCGAACCGACGGTAATTGCTTCAGACGATGCTATTGTTGGTGCGACTCCGCTCGTTCATTCCCGGTGCACTATCATCAAAGTGCACGGCGATTACATGGACGCACGTATCAAGAATACACAGGACGAATTAGAGACGTATTCTCCCGCGATGAATGCTCTGGTTGACCGGGTGTTCGATGAATACGGCCTGGTCATTGTAGGATGGTCTGGCGACTGGGACACGGCGCTGCGCGCCGCAATCATTCGTTCCCCCAACCGACGGTATCCTTTTTATTGGGCTTCCCGCGGTCAGCTATCGGTCCTTGGCGCAGACCTTCTAGCCCATCGAGCGGGTAAGACGATCCAAATTACCGATGCAGACAGTTTCTTTACACAATTGATGGCCAAGACAGACGCTCTTGCCACCATGAACCGTGTTCATCCAGAATCAATGGCGCTTCTGATCGGCACGGCAAAAAAAATGTGCAGGGATGACGGGCATGCTGCAGAGTGGAGCGACTTGATTGCTCATGAAGTCGATCTGTTTTCAGACTGGGTACGTGGTCCGGACTTTTTTCAAGGAACGCCGGACAAGCAGTCTATCAACGATCTAGTAAAGCGTATCGTTACGAAAGCAGAGGGCCTGCGCAGACTTGTCTTGATAGGAACAAGATGGGGTACCGACGAAGCGTTCCGTACGATACTACGCGCCATCACAGCCATCACCTTTCGCGATATGGATGGGTCGGGATATACTTACGTTATATCACTCCGCATGCTTGGTGCGGCAATGTGCTTTCATTGGGGAGTCTCGGCTTCGCTCCTTCGTGCAAATGGGTATGAACGGGCCGCCCAACTCATGCATATGACGATCCACGCGAAATATGACGAAAGCCGTCCTGCGGTGAGTTGTCTACCCATCGCCGCCCTTGAGACAATCGACTGGAAACTTCTTGAAGGTTTCGAAACTCGTAACACACCCCATAGCGATTTTTTCTTCAAGATTTTTGAATTAGAAGCCAAGGACATCGTCGTCGGACCCAACGAGGCAGATGCGATTTGGGACGACAGTGAGTTTGTGATCGCAGCTGAAGCTGGTTATCAAATGCTTCCAGCCATGAAGGAAAACGGATCGCGGTTCTGGGTGCCACCTGGACGGTTTTTATGGCGTAATGACAATGGTAAAAGCTTCCGTGACCGGATCGCTCATCTAAGGAATATTTCGGCCGCCTCGCCTGAGTTGACAGCTGGCCTTTTTGGAAAAAGCATCGAGGGCCTGAACGAGACACTGGAGCAGATGACCGAATTTTTGGGCAGTGTGGCCTCCCGTTTTTTCAGGTAGATGCGTATCCGGCATCTCTGGTTTATCCCGGTGCTCGTCAATGCGGACAAAAACCGGACATCCAAAACGGTCACGTAACTGGCAAATCAACAGCAGCACGAAATGCATCCGGCACCCGCCCACCGCAAGGTTGGCGGGTTTTGTCGTTTCTGGGGCTGCGCCGTGAAACCCATTCCCAATGCAAAGCCCGGCGCGGCCGTGGCGCGGCAGCTCTCGCCGCTCAGCCATGACCTCGATCAGCTGCTGTCCGATCTGGGGGCGGGCGTGCGCAGCGCGGATCATTTCAATGAGCTGGAAGAACGCGGCGCAAAGATCGCATCGGGCATTCGCCAGGCATTCCGCAGCAACAGAGGCCAAGCATGATCGACCTGCAGGTGTTGCGTCAGTTCGCCAGTGACGGTCCAGGTGAGGAGCGGATCCCGATCACGCGCAACGCCGTGCGCCAGATCGTTCGCGAATTGGAAGCCGGGCGTGCAGCCCTCGGTGTGCTCGCCTTTGCGCAAAATCGGCGGGAAGAGGTAGCACTGCGCTCTGAGATCGGTCCCGCCATTGATATCGGCAATCCGGACTGATGCTGTCGATCGACTTTCGCGCAGATCTGTCGGGCATGCAGCGCGCCCTTTTCGCGCTTCGCGCAGACGAGGTGCCGTTTGCTTCGGCATTGGCCCTGACGTCCTTGGCGCGCGGTGTGGCGGATCTCGAGCGGGAAGAGGTTAAGGAAACCTTTGAGAACCCGACGCCCTTCACGCAAAATGCTTGGCGTGTGACGGCCGCTACGAAGCGGATGCCCATTGCCTATGTCCGCGCCAAGGACATTCAGGCGCAATATCTTGAACCCTATGTCGATGGCGGCGACCGGTGGCTTGGCAAAAAGCGGGCGATGCTCGCACCGCGCCAGGCGACGCTGAACCAGTATGGGAACCTGCCTCGCAATGCCCTGAAGCGATATCAGGGCCGGAAAGATGTTTTCGTCGGCAAGATCAAGTTCAAGAAGAGCGGTGAGATCGTGTCGGGTGTTTGGCAGCGTGGCGTTGGCGCGGGGAAGGGGCTCGAGGTTAAGCGTGGAAAGCGGAGTAAAGGTGGCGGCGAGTATGGCACCAAGGGCAACAACCAAAGCCTGATCGGAGGCGTGAGGACAACTCTGAAGCTACTCGTCCAGTTCGAAGGCACGTCCGAAGCGCCGAAGCATCTCGAGTTTTACGAAACCGCGCGGGCCTATGTCCGCGCCAATGCTAAGCGCGAGTTTGACGCGGCGTTCCGCAAAGCGCTGGCGACCAAGAAGAGGTGATCGATATGGTCCAATTGCTTCGAGGCAAGCCGCGAATTCCGCGCATCGTTATGGTCGATGAGATTGATGCTTATCCGGTCGCCATGTTTCGTCTTGATCGGCCGGGACCCAACAGGCGCCCGCCGGTGCCGGCACCGCGCTCACCGGCGGCGCCCCCACCCCCCGGGGGGGCTTTGGGTCCTTCCTAGGCCCATCTGCTACGTGGGGAATTGCGCACCCCGTCGTCTCCCCAGCTACGACCCCCAAAATCCGGTTGACGGTTGACGGTTGACCCCATGACGACTTGCTCGCTCGCCCAATACGCCAAAGCTCATGGCGCTTCAAAGCAAGCTGCCAGCAAATGGAAAAGTCGCGGAGTTCTGGTCTTTTCCGGCGATCTGGTCGATGTCGAAAAGTCTGATCGACGGATGCGCGATGCCGGGCTCGGCAATTTCAAACGCCCGTCAACCGATGCCGTTCCGGTTGACCGCAGGCGTCAACCGGTTGACCCTTCGCCCGATGCGGTTGACCCCGACGGCAACGCGGTTGACGGGTATGGAGACCAGTACGATCCCTCCCAGATCGATGACTTCCTGGGCGACCTCGAGCAGGGCAGATATACCTCGCAGGTCAACGCGCAGCGCATCAAGGAAAATGCCCTTGCTGCCCGCCAGCTGCTCAGCCTGCGCCGCGACGCCGGCGAGCTGATCGAGATCGAGCGGGCGGGCAAAGTCTTTTTCAAGCTGGCCCGTCAACAGCGCGATTCGTGGATCACCTGGCCGGTCAAAATCGGACCTTTGCTCGCGGCAGATCTGGGCATTGAGACGGCCCGTGTCGTCGAGGCTTTAAACGTCTATGTCCAAGAGCAGCTCGAAGCCCTTGGCGAGCCCGAGCCGGACTTCTCGGAAGGAGATACAGAATAGGCGGCTGATCGAGCACTTCCGGCTGGGCTGGCGCCCGCCGCCTCGGATCAGCATCCCTGAATGGGCCGACACCACACGGGTCAAGCCGCGCGGCGCCGGAAGCACCGCGGGCCAGTGGCGCACCAGCGACGTGGAAATCGCGCGCGGGCCGATGCTGGCGGTCACAGAGCCTGGGGTTCACATCATCTCTGCGATGGTGGCGACTCAGCTGCTCAAGACCAGCCTGATCGAGAACGTCTTCGGCTATCATGCCGATCTCGATCCGGCGCCGATGATGATCGTCCAGCCCAAAGACGACGCGGCAGAGCAGTTCAGCAAAGAGCGCATCGGCCCTTTCATCAACGCCACCCCGGCGCTGCGCAAGATTATCGGCTCGGGCAAGAGCCGCAATTCTGAGGAGACAATTGACTATAAGGCCTTCCCGGGCGGCTTCCTTGCCCTGGTCGGCGCCGGCAGTGCCGACAACCTTGCGCGCCGCCCGCTGCGCATCATCATGTACGACGAAATCGACAAGTACCCGCTCACCCGGGAAGGCTTGGCGATGGACATCGGCGATGAGCGTCTGGCGTCCTTTGCCAACTGGTTGTCGATCCGCGTGTGCTCTCCCACCGTCAAAGGCGAGAGCAATATCGAGAAGTCCTATCTCGATAGCGACCAGCGCCGCGCCAGCGTGGCTTGCCCGCATTGCGGCCATCGCCAGTTTCTGGACTTCTTCGACCATGTCCATTGGGACAAGACCGAGGACGGCCAGCACAAGACCGACACAGCGGCGATCCATTGCGAGGCATGCAGCGTTGGTTGGACCGAGGCCGAACGCCGCCGCGCGCTGAACACGATCCGCTGGCATCAGACCCGGCCGTTCGATTGCTGTGGCGAAAAGCAGATCCCGCTGGACGCCTATGCCAGCACCTGGCGCAACGGCCGGCGCGATCCGGTCGATCAGGTTTGGGACTGGTGGGCGTCAAACCGCCATGCGGTCTATCGCGCCAAATGTGTCCATTGCGGCACTTGGGCGGTGCCCAACGAGCATGCGGGCTTTCAGGCCAGCAAGCTCTACAGCCCGTGGGACCGCGACAGGCCCGCGATGATCGCGAAAAAGTGGATCAAGGCGCAGGGCGACGAGGACAAGCTTCAGCCCTGGTGGAACACGCAGGCGGCGCTGCCTTACAAGCGCAATGTCGGGGCGGAGATCTCCCTCGATGCGCTGGCCGCGCGATGCGAGATCTGGGAAGCCGAAGTGCCCGACGGCGTGGCGGTGATGACCACCGGCATCGACGTCCAGGATTACCGCGTCGAGATCGAGAATGTTGGTTGGGGCCGGAATGAGGAAAGCTGGTCGATCGACTATCATGTCATCGACGGCGAAATCTCCGATCCCGAAGTGCAGGCCCAGATCGACGCCTATCTCGCGCGGGTCTGGTTTCGGGCGGATGGGCGCCCGTTCACCACGCGGGCGGTCTGCATTGACTCCGGCGGCCACCATACCGACGCGGTCTATAATTTTGCCAAGGCGCGCCTCGGCCGCAAGGTCTGGGCGATCAAGGGGGAAAGCGCAAGGACCGGGCATACCAACCCGGTCTGGCCTATCAAGCGGCCCAGTTCGCGTTCGAAAAAGTCGTTTCGGCCGATCATCATCGGCGTCAACGCAGCCAAGGATTTTGTTCACGCCGCGCTGCGCAAGACAAAGCCTGGCCCCGGTTACATGCACTTCAACGTGCAGACCGACGTCAACCGCTTTGCCCAGCTGACGGCCGAACAGATCGAATGGACCGGGCATGGATCGCTGCGCCGGCGCAAATGGGTTCCCAAACCCGGCCGCGCGAACGAGGCGCTTGATTGCCGCGTCTATGCCTATGCCGCGCTCCATGGCCTGATGCACATGGGGCTGAAACTCAATCGACTGGCCGACGATGTCGGCGCGGTCATCACACCGGGCACCGCCGGGGCCCAGATGCCGGAAGCGGACGACCAAGGTCCGCCGCCGTCGGCCCCCCAACCGCCCGATCCATCATCACCGGCGCCGACGCGACCGCCGCCCCCTCCGCCACTACCGCCGCCCGCAGCTCCGCCCCGCCGGGGCCGCCCCGATGCCCGCCGTCTGGGCCGCCGTCTCGCCTGAAGGAATGCCATGCGCTTCAACCCGCAGACCAGTGTGCTTGCCGGGATGGATACGTCCGTCCTGCAGGCTCGACTGGCCCAGATGCAGCAGGATTACCTGGACCTGATGTCGGGCGCCAAGGTCGTCAGCGCGTCCTACACGCAGGGCGAGGGCGGTAAATCGGTCACCTATGACCGCACCAATATTGCCCAGCTCACCATAGCCATTCGCCAGCTGCAGGCGCAGTTGGGCATCATCTGCAGCCCGCGTCGGGCAATCGGGGTGCGTTTCTGATGCCATCGCCACCCGCCATTCTCGACAATCAGGGACGAGTGATTTCCTCAAACGACATCGCGCGTATCCGTGAAGGCGCGAGGGGCGGCCGGGGGCGCATGCGCGGATCGCTGTCCGGCCAGACGCCGCAATGGTTCCCCTATGACGGGGCGGACTGGAGCTCGAAGGAGCTGGGCGGCTGGTATCCCTGGATCCGGTCACCCGATTCAGAGATCAACATCTATCGCGACCGCATGGCCGCGCGGGTGCGCGATCTGCGCCGCAACGACCCGTGGGTTTCGGGCGCGATCAGCAGGATCCTCGATTCCACGATCGGCGCGTCCTATCGGTTCGTTGCAAAGCCCGATTACAGGGTTCTGTCGCTGCATGCGAAGGGCTTCGATGCCGTCTGGGCTGCCGAGTACCGCCAGGCGCTCGAGGCCCTCCTGCGCGATTGGGCGGATGATGTCGGCCATTATGCTGACCTGACGCAGGAAATGACCCTGTCGCAGATCTTCCGCGTGGCGCTGGGGCATAAGCTGGTCGATGGCGAAAGCGTGTTGATGGCGCATTGGCGCCCCGACCGGATTGCGCCCGGCGCGGCGAAATGGGCAACCTGCATTCAGGGCATCGATCCGGATCTGTTGTCCAACCCGTTTCAGGCGCCGGACACCCGCTATCTGCGCGGCGGGGTCGAGCTGGACGATGATCAGGTTCATTTGGCCTATCATTTTCGGCAGGCCCACCAGTACGACTGGTACAATTCCGTTCAGAGCATGCAGTGGGAACGGGTCGAGCGGGTCGATCCGGATGGCTGGCGCCGGGTCTATCATGATTATGATCCGGAGCGGTTCGGTCAAAGCCGCGGCGTGTCGGTGTTCGCGCCGGTCATCAGCAAGCTCAAGATGCTTGCCCGCCTCTATGGCGTGAAGCTCCAGGCGGAGAATGTTGCCGCAGCCTTCGGCATTTACATCGAATCCCCCTTCGACTCTGAAATGATCCGCAATGCGCTGGAGGACGAGGACCAGGAAGAAAAGGCGCTGGGCTGGTACCAGGACATGCGCGCCGATTTCCATGCCGAACGCGATCTGCAGGTCAATGGCGTAAAACTGGCCACGCTGGCGCCGGGCGAAAAGATCCAGTCTGTTGCCCCCGGCGGCGGCCAGCAGGACATGACGCCTTTCGCGCATGAAATGCTGCGTGCCGTTTCGGTCTGCCTCGGTACATCGGCCGAAGAAATCCACAACGACTATGGTGACAGCAGCTGGTCATCGGCGCGCGCAGGCATCGTCCAGTCGGAAAAAACCTACACGCGGCGCTGCGAGGATTTCAGCCAGAACACGGCGACGCCGGTTGTCGCCACCTGGCTTGAGGAGCCTTTCGAACGCGGCCTGCTGCCGCTGCCGCGCAATGCGCCGTCCTATATCGAACATCGCACTGCCTATTCGCGCGGCCGCTGGCTGGGCGCGGCGCGCGGCTGGGTCGATCCGGTGGCGGAACGGCAAGGCGTGGTGCTCGGCCTCGATGCCGGTCTGTCGACCATGGAAGACGAATGCGCGCGGCAGGGCTCCGACTGGGAGGAAAACCTCGAACAGCGGGCGATCGAATACAATCGCATGAAGGAACTGGGCCTGCCCGCGCCGCGCTGGTTTGGACAGGATTACTCCGCCACCCAGGCCGCGCAGGCGCCCAGCACGGAACAGCCATAATGTTTTTCGACGTCACCCGTGTTGGCGGCCTCATGACTCTGCGCGTTGCGGTTTCCGCCGTCGCCTATCTGGCCGAAGCGCCCGATGGTTGTGCGCTGCGCCTGATCGGCGGGGAAACCATCCGCGTCAACGAGGACCCTGCCGAGATCGAGCGCCGCATGGTCGAAACGCAATTGCCCGCGCAGGCGGAGTTTGTCGGCGGCGCGCCGATTGAGCCCCTCTCGCTTCAATCCGGGCGCATCCACCACAATTCCAAAGGCAGGAGATCGCGCTGATGCGCTTGCCGCTCAATCTGATCACCGGCCTTTTCAACACCCCGGTGGCGCTGGCGCCATCATGCGCGCCTCTGGTCATGCAACTGCTCGATCAGGCTAAAAAGCTCGAGACCACCACGCCGGGAGGTACACCCGAGCGCGAATGGGGGATGCCCCGCAATGAACGCGCCGAAGCATGCCCCTATGACATCATTTGCGGGGTGGCAGTTATCCCGGTCAAAGGCATCCTAATCCAGCGCCTTGGCTGGCTGTGGCACTATGGCGATTACCTGGGCGTGTCGGGCTATGACCGCGTGCGCTATCAATTCATGCATGCACTGGCCAATGATGCCGTGGACGCCATTGCTTTTGATATCGACAGCGGGGGCGGTGATGTTGCCGGCTGCTTTGACCTGGTCGACACCATTTATGGCGCCCGAGGTATCAAGCCGATCGCGGCCATTCTGGGCGAAAATGCCTTCTCGGCCGCTTATGCGATCGCCTCGGCCGTCGATCCCAAGCGCCTGTGGGTGCCGCGCACGGGCGGTACCGGGTCGGTGGGCGTGATCTACATCCACCTGTCGATCGCCGGTTACCTCAAGCAGATGGGCGTGGCTCCCACGCTGATCACCAAAGGCGCGCTGAAGGGCGAGGGCAGCGAGATGATAGCCCTGTCCGATGAGGCGCGCGAGCGGTTCCAGCGCGACGTCGATACGGTCGGCCGTCTGTTCGATGACACGGTGGCGCGCAACCGCGGCATGACCCGCAAACAGGTTTTCGACACTCAGGCCGGCACGTTTCTGGGTGCCGATGGGGTCGACATTGGCTTCGCCGACGCGGTTGCCGCGCCGGATGAGGCGTTCCGGGCGCTGCTCAAGCAGCTCTGACGGGGGCCCGGCCCCGCATCTGGCCTGACGCCAACACGGAGTGACCCATGAATTTCAGCAATCTTTCCGCCGGGACGAGCCGCTTTGCGCATCTCGCCGGTCTGGCCCGTTCGAGCCGCCGCATGGCGGAGGACGATGAGGATCAGGACGAACAGAAGGGCAAGCGCTCTCGCCGGGCCTCGGAGGAAGATCCGGACGATGACGGCGATGACGGCAAGTCAAAGGGCAAGCGTTCGCGTCGGGCCTCGGAAGACGATCCGGACGATGACGGCGATGACGGAAAGTCCAAGGGCAAGCGCTCGCGCCGTGCCTCCGAAGATGATCCCGACGATGATGGCGATGACGACAAGTCCAAGGGCAAGCGCTCGCGCCGTGCATCGGAAGATGATCCGGACGACGATGGCGATGACGACAAGTCCAAGGGCAAACGCTCGCGCCGCGCGGCTGAAGACGACGATGACGATGATGAGGACGACAGCCGCGAGGAAATGCACGGCCGCAATGCCCGCGCGTCGGCCCGCGTCCGCGAACAGCAGCGCATCGCCGCCATCCTTGGCCATAGCGCCGCCGCCGCCAATCTGCCGCTGGCCGTCAGTCTGGCCTGCGAAACCCGCATGACCCGCTCCGAAGCGATCCGCACCCTGCGCGGACAGGTCCGTAAGAGCCGCGATGATCGCGACGACGATGATCATGATCGCAGCCAAAACCGCCATGCGCGCTCCGATCGCATGAAGCGCAATACCAATCTCGGCACCGAGGTTGAAGTCACCGGCAGCAAGGCGGTCGATGCCAGCTGGGGCGCGGCCTTCGCCAAAGCGGGCATCAAGACGCGCTGATCAGCAGCCCAACATCAGGCCTTTGCACCGGGCCTCTTCCCCCTAATCTGTGAGAAAGGAGCCCGGTCATGGGCAATCCCACCAATCCCGTTTTTACCGAAAACCGCCGCGAGGGCGGCTATGTCGTCTGGGATCCCAGCGACGGCATGCTGACCCGCGAAGCCATCATCCTTGTTTCGGGCAGCGGAGTCTGCCTGGCCGGTCTGGTACTGGGGGCTGAGCTCACCGGCGCCGCCGGGGTTGCGGCCGCGCTGGGCACCAACACCGGCAACGGCACGTTCGGTGCGATCACCGTCGGCAATGCGGCGAAAATCGGCGTTTATACCGTCGAATTCGACGATGCCACCCACTTCATCGTCAATGATCCGACCGGCATCGAGGTCGGGCACGGCGTTGCCGGGACGGCCTTCAGCGCGGGCGGGCTGGGCTTCACCATCACGGCAGGCGGCACGGCCTTCGCGGCGGCGGACAGCTTTACCATCACGGTGACCGGCACGACCAAATATGGGCCGTTCGACCCCACTGCCACCAACGGTCTGCAGAACGCCGCAGCGATCCTGTGGAGCGGTTATCGCGATGCCACCTCCGCCGATCGGCGCGCGGTGGCCAATGTGCGCGGGCCGATGAAGGTGCAGGCGGCCGAACTGGTCTGGGGCGCCAACGTCACGACCACGCCGCAGCAGACCGCTGCGCTGGCCCAGCTCAAGGCCTTGGGCATCCTCTCGGTCTGATCCCTGGCGGGCGGTCTGCCGCCACCTGATTTCTCGAAAATTCAACATCCACTGAACCGGTCAGCGCGCGCTGCCCGTCCCCTTGGGCTGCGCGCGTGATTGGCGTGGCCTCCCATTTGGAGCTCTCCATGTCGATCATCAATATCTTCCGCCAGGATCCGTTTTCCGAAGTTGCGCTGACCAGCCAGGTCGAGCGCATCCCGCATCTGCCCAGCATGCTGGGCGATCTGGGCGAGGCGCTGTTCAATCCCAACCCGATCCGCACCACGGCGCTGGCGGTGGAAGAGCGCGACGGCATCCTGACGGTTGTTCCTCTGAGCCAGCGTGGCCAGCCCACCAATGCAGAACGTCAGACCGAGCGCCGCCGGATGCGCTATTTCGACGTGCCGCGCATCTTTAACGGCGATACGATCCATTCGCACGAGCTGCAGAACATCCGCGAATTTGGGCAGGAAAGCGTTCTGATGCAGGTGCAGACCGAAGTTGCGCGCCGTCTGGGCGGCCCGACCGGTCTGCTCTCGGTGCTGGACTATACCGAGGAATATCAGCGTCTGGCAGCGGTTCAGGGCATGCTGCTCGATGCCGACGGCAGCGTCTGGTTCAACTGGTTCGACGAATTTGGCTTTGTCCAACCGGCTGAAATCGCCTTCAACCTCGATGCCAAGGTCGAATACACGCTGCGCCCGATCATCAACGCGATGGTCCGCTCGATGGCCCGCTCGTCCAAGGGTGCCTTTACCACGGCCACCAGCGTCATGGGGCTGTGCGGCGACAGCTTCTTCGACGCCTTCATCACTCATCCCGACGTCGAAAAGACCTATAAGAACTGGTCCGACGCGACCGAGCTGCGCAAGGGAGGGGCGTTTGAAAGCTTCCCCTTTGCCGGGGTCAACTGGGTCAACTATCGCGGGTCGGACGACAACACCACGATCAAGATCCCCGACGACAAGGTGAAGTTCTTCCCGGTCAACGCGCCGGGCGTTTTCGAGAAGGCCATGGCGCCGGGCGAGAGCTTCGACTGGATCAATACCCCCGGCCGCGAACGCTATGTCGTTCCGATTTTCGACCGCGATCGCAATTCCTGGTGGCGGATGGAGGCGTATGAATATCCGCTGTTCATCTGCAAGCGCCCCGAAGTGCTGCGCACCGGTCACCAGGGCGCCTAAGGGCAGGCGGCCATGGCCATCAATTGGGACAGCCTCGTTCTCGGGCCTTCGATGAAGGTTTTCGGGGAGGAGGTTGTCTATACTCCGCGCGGGGGCCAGCCTATCCCGATTCCGGATGCGGTGTGGGATGAGGCTTCGACCGAAACCCACATCGTCGACGGTGAAGAGGTGGTTATTCAGACCCCCACGCTGGGCATCCGCGCCGCTGCGCTGAACGGCATCGAGGCGGCCCAAAGCGACCGGGTCACCATAACCGCCACCGGCAGCGCCTATGTCGTGGCGCGGCCCCTGCCTGATGGCCATGGCCACATCCTGCTCAAACTTATGAAGGCGCAGCCCTGATGCCTTGGCCCGCGCCCGACGAGATCGTTACCTCGCAGCTCCTGCTCGGCCTGTTCGAGACCCAGTTGCGCGCCGATGGGGCCACCGATGCGGGCGCGCGGGTGTTTCAGCCGGGCGACTGGCCGACGGTGCGCGGGCAGATGCCGATCATCAAACTTCGGATCCTGCGCGAGAGGCGTCAATCGCAAAGCCGTTCGGGCTCGCCGCAATACACCACCACCGCCATGATCCGCGTGATCGGCGAGGTGGAAGCCTATGCCAGTGAAGACAACGCCGGCGCAGCTATTGCCGAGGCCGCATGCTGGCTCCTCAAGCGCCAGATCGAGATCGCTATCGTCAACTCGCATGAGCTTTTCATGCGGATCCAGCAGATCGCATCAATCGACAGCTCTCTGGTCATTTCGTCTGAGGGTGCCACGCATATTGCCGCGATCGTCATGGATTTCGCGGTGGAGTTCTTCGAGGACGCCGACAGTTTTGCGCCCGTCTCCGCCGATGACGTGAATGACATCGATCTGACGGCCGCCAATCATCCGCCGCTTTCGGCCCAATTTCCCCTAAATCCCTAGGAGCCTGCCCATGCGCGTCATCTGCGCCCCGGATCGCCTTGTGCTGCATCCGCAAACCCGCCGCCGAATCGATGGCGTGCGCGGCATTCCCCACGACCAAGGCGATTTCGCGATCGCGCAGCTGATCGAGCACGGCGACCTGCTGCTGATCGAGGACGAGGTCGCTGAGGAAGAGGCCGAAGTCGAGGCCGCGCCCGTAACCGAAGAAAAGGAATGATGGCATGACCGTGCCTTTCGTAAACACGCCGTCGAACCTGCGGATCCCGCTGTTCTTTGCCGAGCTCGACCCCTCGAAGGCCAACACCGCCCAGGCGACCCAACGCACGCTGCTGGTCGGACAGATCCTGAGCGGCGGCACGTACACGGCGGGAACGCCGGTGCGCGTCGCTTCGGCGGCTGAAGCTGTGACCGGCGGGGGCAAGGGGTCGATCCTCTCGCAGATGGCAGCCTATTATGCGCTTAACGATGGCGCGGGCGAGGTTTGGGCGCTGCCTCTGGCCGATGCGGGCGGCGCCACCGCGGCCGCGGGCACCTTGGCCGTCACCGGCACGGCGACCGCACCCGGCACGATCGCGCTCTATGTGGCGGGCGTGCTGGTTCCGATCGCTGTGTTGACCGGCGATACGGCCAGCGCGATCGCTGGCAACATCGTGACCGCCATTAACGCCTCGGACGGGCGGGTTTCGGGCAATCCTTCGATGATTGCCTGCGGCTTGCCGGTTACGGCCTCGGCCACCGGCGCCAATGTCACGGTGACGGCGCGCAACGCGGGCCTGCTGGGGAACGATATCGATCTGCGCGTGAACTTCCTTGGGACTGCAGGCGGCGAAGCGCTGCCCGCCGGGGTTTCCATCGCGATCACGGCCATGGCCGGCGGCGCGACCAATCCGGCGCTTACGACCCCGTTGACCAATCTGTCGGATCAGACCTTCGACTTCATCGTTTGCGCGCAAACCGACGCGACCGCCCTGACGGCGCTGAAGGCCTTTCTGGCCGACACCGCAGGCGGGCGTTGGCACCCGCTTTCGCAGATCTACGGCCATGTCTGGACCGCCATGCGCGGCACGGCAGGGACGGTTGCCGCAGCAGCAGCTGCGCAGAACAACCAGCATCTGACGATCATCCCCTTTTACGATGGGCCCAATCCGGTCTGGGGCTGGGCGGCGGCCTTTGCCGGTGCGGGCGCGCAAAGTCTGCGCGACGATCCGGGGATCCCGCTGCAAAATCTGCCGGTGCAGGGCATTCTGGCCCCTCTTATGGCTTCGCGCTATCTTCAGCCGGTCCGCAACACCACGCTGCTCTATAGCGGATGCTCCACCTGGTTTGTCGATGCCACGGGCGCGGTGCAGATGGAGCGGATCATCACCACCTACGTCACCAATGCCCAAGGCGCGGCCGACAATTCCTATCTGAATGTCGAGACGCTCTACACGCTGATGTTCGTCATGCGGTTCATGCGCAGCTGGGTCCAGACCAAATATGCGCGCGTGAAGCTGGCCGCCGATGGAACGCGGGTGAAGGCGAACTCTCGCGTGGTCACGCCTGCGGTCATCCGGGCGGACATCATCGCCTCCTACCTCACCCTCGAGGAGGACTATGCGCTGGTCCAGCAATCGGACGTCTTTGCGCAAAACCTGATCGTCGAAAAGGATCTGACCAATCCCGATCGCGTCAATGTCCTGTGGCCCGGCGTGCTGATCAACCAGCTGCGCCAGTTCGCCACGCTGTTCCAGTTCCGCCTGATCTAAGGAGGCCCACATGTCCGCCATTGCCGGAACCCTGTCTATCACGATCGACGGGACAAATTATGCTGTTGCCGGATCGGGCACCTATCTGGTCAGCAGCACCAACCGCGAAACCCTCAAAGGGCAGGACGGCGTCCATGGTTACAAGGAAATGCCCAACGAGGGCCATATCGCCTGGACCGGCCGCGACAGTAATGCGTTCAAGATCGCCGATCTCAATGCGGCCGATGGCGTCACGGTGGTGGCGGTGCTGGCCAATGGCAAGGTGATCATCGCCAAAAACGCCTGGCGCGATGGCGAGCCGGCCAAGGTCAACACCGAAGACGGTACCTTTGACATCCTCTTTTCCTCGGCTAGCGTGAAGGAGCAGTAAGATGGCCAAAGCAACTGACGACATTCCGGAGCAGCTGGTCATCACGCTGCGCAAGCCGGTAACGCTGGGCGATATCACCTATACCGAGCTTCGCCTGCGCGAACCCACTGTGGGTGAAATGATCGAGCTTGGCGCGGACGAGGGGTGGAAGGCCGATGCCAAGGCGATTGCCTTGATTTCCGGCGTCCCCGAACCGGCGGTTCGCAGCCTGGGCGTGCGCGATGGCAAGCAGGCATCGGGGTATCTTGCCCGTTTTTTGATCGACGCCCCCTCGACTGGCGCCGCCGACTGAGTCTGCTCGGGCAACTGCACGGCAAGCTGCCGATCGAGCTTTATCCCTACACCTGGCGTCAGGTGAACGACTGGCTGGAGTGGGCGGACCATGTCTGATGAAGCCCAAGTCGGCATTGGCATTGTCGCCCATGATCAGACCGATCCCGGCGCGAAATCCGCCGAAAAACGACTTTCTCAAGTGGCGAAAGCCGGCGCTAAAAACTCGCGTCGGCTTTCTGACGAGATCAGGCGGAACAATCGGCAGGCAGCGAACGATGATGAAGCGACCATCAATCGTCGCAAGCGTTCGCTCTTTTCCTATGCCAAAGCCGCCCATCAGGCATTTTCGCAGATGGAGCAATCCGCCGCGCGCACGCTGGGCACCCGGTCTGTTTCGGGCGGCCTTGGGGGCATCTTGAGCCAGGGCGGTAATGCATTGGGCATTTTCCGGAGCGCCATGACCGGTGCGGCAACCGAAGCTGGCGGCTTCGAGCTGGCGCTGGGGGGTGTGGCCGGAGGCGTGGGGATGGTTGCCGGCGCATTGCTGGCGGGCACCATTGCGAGCCAAAAGTTCGGGGCGAGCTGGGCTGATAATACCGCAAAGATCAGCCGCTTTGCAAAGATCTGGGGTGTGAATGCCCAGACCCTGCAGGCATTCGAAGCCGGAGCGCAACGATCAGGAGCGGAAAAGGGCGCGGGCAGCCAGGCGATCGCCGGAATTGAGCAATCTTTGAACGGCGCGCTCTATGGCAGCAATCCGGGCGGATATGACGTTATGCGACGTCTCGGTCTCGCCATTCCGCGCAAGAAGGACGGCAGCCTCGATCTGAACGAGGACTTCTTGGGCAGGCTGTCTGATGCCATTTCCAAGCGCAACCCTGAAGGCCAGCGCCAAATCGCCAACCAACTGGGTATTCCGCTGGAGGTTTTGCCGCTTTTGAATCGGGGCGGAAAAGCGCTCAAGGCCGATCTCGCTCAGGTCAAACAGTATGGCAACGTTCAATCCGATGCCGCGCTGAAGGATGCCGAGCGAAACAATGAAAAGTTTCAGACTCTAGGACAAATCAAAGATCGTGGCATAGGCATCTTAGGCCATAAAGCGGCGACGATGACAGAGGGCATTCTCGACAAAGAAATCGCCGCCGCGCAGATATTCTCCGATGCCGTAGGCGGCAATTTCAAACCCGCCATGGGGGTGTTGAAACAAGCCAGCGAAACATTCTCGCAGGCCGTCGATACATTTATGATGACCAGCAATCCCTTGCTTTATGCCGCCATCAAGGGCGGCCAAGGGGTCTTTCATGCTGGAACGGCGCCCGGAGGTGTTCTGAGCCGGACCTGGGCGCAGGCGCAGAAAATGGGCGGGTCTTTGTTTGAGCGGATTGAGCATCTGGGCGAAGGTTCGCGCCAGAATCAGGTCAGCTCCAAAGGTGCGATCGGCGTTGCGCAACTTCTGCCTGGCACGGCCCAGCAGGTGGCGCGTGAGAACAACATCCCATGGGATGAAAAGCGTTTTCGCAGCGATGCGGCCTATAACCGCAAGCTTGGCCAGCTATACGCCGATCAGCTGTTTCAGCGTTACAACGGCAATGAAGTGCTGACGGCCGCTGGTTATAACGCTGGGCCCGCCCGTGTGGACAAATGGCGCCAGAGGTTCGGCGACCCCAACAAGGGCGAGATCAGCAATGAGGAATTTGCCCGGCGGATCCCGTTCAAGGAAACCCGCAATTATGTCGGGCGGGTGGCGGACCCTTCGAAGGTCCATGTTACCGTCGAAATGAAGGGCGCTCCTCCGGGGACCAAGGTGACAGCGCGCAGCAACGGCGGGGCGGTCAGCACCGCCATGGCAAACTGATCCGAAAGGCGCATCGATGGCTCTTGCACCCGCTGCGTTTCGCGGCGCGAAATTTGCCGTGGTGGAGAACCAATCGGCCGGTGGGCGGCGCGTTGTCGTGCACCAATATCCCGGCAAGGAGGTGTCTTGGGCGGAGGATCTGGGCCGCGATGCCCGCCGCTTTCGCCTGCACGGATTTGTGCTGGATGGGTCGGTTAAGCTGGGCGGAAGCAGCGTCTCCATGCAGCGCGCCGCCCTGTTGGCTGCATGCGACAAACCGGGGCCAGGCACGCTCGACCATCCCACGCTGGGCAAAATTACGGTGGCGCTGCTGCGATGGACGATCGGCGAGGGCCTCGATGCCGAAAATTACTCTGAGGTGGAGATCGAGGCGGTTGAAACCGGGCAACAGGAATATCCGGTCGCTTCGTCGGCCGCCACCACAAACCTGCAGAAACAGGTGGGGGACGTCCAATTTATACGCCCGTTGACACCGGCAGGCAGCCGTTTGCGCAAAGCGCTCATCAGCTTTGCCAAGTCCACCGTGCTCGCCCTGATTTCTGGCAAACCCATTGGGTTTTCCAGCCTGTTGGCGTCGGCGACGGGACTTTTGAGCGTAGCCGGCGTCCGCACCGATCTGGTCGGACGCATCGCGGGATGGGTGTCGCGCGTCCTCTGGTATGCCAATGACGCCACGGCGCTGTATCGCATCGCAACTGGGCTGATTGCATCCAGCGGATCGACCTATGGGCGCTATGCCCTAGGCGCGAACAGCGGCCTGATCGCTACCAACCAGAGCGCCTATGCCAATGATCAGACCATCTCCGGCTTAACTTCGGATGCATCAGTTCTGCGGCAGGAAGTTAAAGATCGGGCGGCTGCAACCTCCGCCCTGGCGGCATCGGTCGATCTTGCCGATATCACCGATCTGGCCACCGCCGTCACCGATATGATCGATGCTTTGCTCGACTGCTGCGCTGACCCGGCAGATGCTATCCGTATCCTGCTCAGCCTGATTGCCACGACACTGTCGGGCGGCAGTACCAGCATCACCGCCTTGGTTGACCTGATGGTTTGTCAGGCGGCCGCAGCGGCTTTGACCGATGCCGTTTCGCGCTATCAGCCATCGAGCACGGATGACGCCGCCGCCCGCATCGCCCAGATTGCCCCTGTGCTGGACAAGCTTGCCGTGCAGGCCGCCGATGCGGGCGCGGATGATGTTCATGCAGCGCTGCGGGATTGTCGGGCGGCAATTGTGGTTATGCTGCGCGATGCGGCGGCCACGGCGGCGGATCTGCGCGAATTTGCATTTGGCCAACCTTTGCCGGCGCTTTTGATCGCCCAGCAGCTCTATGGCGATGCCACACGCGCCGATCAGCTGGTCGGGCAGGTCAATCCTATTCACCCGCTGTTCTTTCCGCTCACATTTGAGGCTTTGGCATCATGAGCGATATCGTGGTTGTCGCCAAACCCAAGACGGCGCTCAACGATCTTGTCCTGATTGCAAACGGGCTGGAATTTCAGGGCTGGGAAGAGATCGAGCTTACCTTGCGGGCCGAAGGCTTTCCGCCCTCGTTTCGCGTGCGGGCGAGCGTCAGCGGAACGCTTGCGGTAAAGGAGGGGGACTCCTGCAGCGTTCGTTTGGGGAACGACACTGTCATCACTGGATACATTGATTTCATCCGCGATTATGGCGACGCTTCGAACCATTCGATCGAGATCTCCGGGCGCGGCAAAACACAGGATCTGGTCGATTGCGGCGCGGAATGGCCATCACACCAGATGATCAACGGCAATGCGCTGACGGTCTCGAGCCAACTTGCGACGGTCTATGGGATCAGCGTTGTGCTGGCCGGCGGATCATCGGCCGGTCCAACCATCCCCCAATGGGCCCTGAATTATGGCGACACGGCCGCAGCCATCATCCAGCGGGTGGCGCGAAATGCCGGATTGCTGGCTTATGAAGACCATCTTGGCCGGCTCATTCTTGCGGGCGCGGGTACAAGGCGGGCATCGAGCGGCATCGCGTGGGGTGTAAACGTTGAGCAGTGGTCCGTTGAACGCAGCATGGATCAACGGTTCTCGGACTATGTGGTTACCAGCGTCACCGCAGATACCCAGGGGGCGATCGGCGGGAGTGATTTCACCTACCTGCGAAAGGATCCCGGGGTTCCGCGGCATCGGCTGACCTATCTGATGACCGAATACATGGCCGAAAACCCGCAGGACTTTACCGCCAAGCGGGCTGACTGGGAGGCCGCACGACGGGCAGGGCGGTCAAATGTTGTGACCGCTGTGGTTGATAGCTGGCGCGATGACGCCGACGCCCTGTGGTCTCCGAACACGCTCATTCCGATTACGTTGCCAGGGGTAAAGGCCGGGCAGAACTGGATCATTGCCGAGGTGACATATCGGCGTGATGGACAGCGCGGCACGACGGCGCAGATCACTGCAATGCCGCCCAGCGCCTTTACGCCGGAGCCAATTACCCTCGTTCCGGTCAACACGGCCAGCTTGAACATAGCCCAAGGGAATGGCCAATGATGCGAGGGTTCGAAAACATCGCCGGCATTGGATCTGTGAGCGGAGCAGACGACAGCGGCGAAGTGCAAAAGCTGCAGATAACCGAGAAGGCTGCGGGATCCGGATTTATGGCCCGTGTCCTGGACAAGGTTTCACGGCTGTTCGCCTTTGGTTTCACGAGCGTGCCACCGCTGGGTTCGGAAGTTCTCATGTTGCGTCTTGGCGGCGATCGCAACTGCTCGATCGCGATCTCGACCAACCATCGCCCGTCGCGGCCTAAAGGACTGCAGCCCGGCGACAGTGCCATGTACGATGTGCGAGGCATCATGATAAAAATGACGGCCGATGGATTGGAGATCAGCGCGGCGGGTTTGCCGATCGTCATTCACAATGCCAGCAAACTCACGCTCGATATTCCGGAAGTTGAATGCACCGGAACCTTAAAGGCGGCTGGTGAAATCACCGCTCTGACCGGTGGTGATGAAGTCGCTTTGGGCGCCCTTCGCGATACCTATAACGACCATGATCATGGCGGAATCGTGCGCGGAAGCGCCAGAAGCGATAAGCCGGTGCCTCTCGCATGACCGATATCATCACCGGCTGGAACAATGCCACGGGCGAGGCGGATTGGGTTTTTCAGCCGATCATGCCGCGCATTTGGACTGATGAAACCAATGCCCCGATCATTGACGAAAATGGCCTTTTGGTCGGCGCCGTTGTCGACGACACCGACACCCTGGAATTCATCAACGACCTGACCACCTCGGTCCTGATCAGCCTTTTCACGGATGCGACGGCCGGGGATGACGACGTTATCCCGGATGGCACGTCGCTGCGGCGCGGCTGGTGGGCTGACACTACCCTTGGATCGAAGCTCTGGCTGTTGGAGCGGTCCAAGGCGCTTCCTTCGGTGGCCCGGCAGGTCGAGCAATATGCCCTTGATGCCCTTGGCTGGCTGTTGACCGATCAGATCGCGATCGAGGTCAACGCCGCGGCAGTATGGCTCAGTTCGACCATGCTGGTGCTGACCATAACCATCACGCGCGGATCTGCCCGACCGATCTCTATCCGCTTTGCAAATCTCTGGGATTTTCTCTGACATGCCCCAAGCGCGGCCCACCTTGTCCACTCTGCGCGATCAGGTGCAGAGCGACATCGATGCTGATCTGCCTGGCCTGGACACGCTGCTGCGCTATGCCAATTTGCGGGCGCTCGGTGCGGCGGCGGCCGGACTGGCAGATGGGCTTTACGGCTACCTCGATTATGCTGCGAGGCAGACGGTCCCATTCACCGCGCGGGATGAATTTCTGGCTGGTTGGGGCGCGCTGAAGGGCGCCTATATCAAACCCGCCACGAAAAGCGGCGGTGGTCAGACTGCGTTTTCCGTCAATGGTCCGGCAACCATCCCCGCAGGCACGCAACTGACGCGCGGAGACGGCACCAGCTTTGTTACGACCGCTGACGCCGCGTCGGTCGGGCCCACCATCATGGTCAACACACAGGCGGTGGTTGCGGGGGCGGCGGGCAATACCGAGCTGGGGGCGGCAATGTTTCTCGCCTCCGGCATCACAAACGTGAATTTGGAGGGAACCGTCACGACGGCCCTGACCGGCGGCGCCGATATCGAAAACGAAGACGAATTCCTTGCGCGGGTTCTGAGCGCATATCAGGCCACGCCCGCTGGTGGGTCGCCCAGCGATTATGAAAACTGGGCCCTTGAGGTCCCCGGCGTCACCCGCGCCTGGTGCGTGCCGCGCGGCTATGGCGTTGGCACCGTCGTGGTCCTTTTCATGATGGACGATGTCCGTGCGGCTGAGGGTGGATTTCCGCAGGGCACTTCCGGTCTTGCTGCATCCGATGACCGGGATGTGACGGCGACCGGTGACCAACTCGTTCTGGCCAATTATCTGGCGACGCTTCAGCCCGCCGATCCGCGGGTTTACGCGATGGCGCCCGTGGCCAATTCCGTGAACTTCACGATAGCCGGGCTCGGAAGCTCGCCATCCACGACAACGCAGGACGCGATCAACGCAGCGCTGGCTGCTGCCTTGACCACATATGGCGTGGTCAATGGCACAACCCACTTTGACAAAATCAACGCCGCGCTTGCCTCCGTTTCCGCCGCTGCAGGCGCCGTAATTACCGGGATGACCTGCACAGCAGGAAGCATCGCGCCGGGCCCGATCGGCAATGTCGTCTCAAACACCTTCGCCCTGCCCAGGCTGGGAACTGTGAGCTATGTGTAATGGGGCGCACTGCAGATGATTATGCCGCTGCCTTTGCGCGCTTGATGCCGCAGGGGAGGGCATGGCGATTCAATCCGGGATCGAGACAGGCTCAGCTGCTGCTGGCGCTGGCCCGGACCTTCGCGCGGATAGACAATGAGGTCGACACGTTGCTGTCCGCCTATCTCCCCGGCGACAATTCCAATCTGCTCGCAGAATGGGAGGCAACACTCGGGCTGGATGCAACCGCCCTGACGATCGAGCAACGTCAGGCACGCATCAGAGCGCGTTTTGTCGTCGGCAACGGGCCAAGCCTTCCTTTCATCAACGCTGTTGCAACGCAGCTGGGTTTCTCGATCGCGATCACGCGTTATGCGCCGGCGCGCGCCGGAGTGCTGACCGCCGGTGGCGCCGTTTACGGCGAGGCCTGGTGCCCTGTGATCGGCATCACGATCGAGGCTGATTCAGGTGTCAACGATCCGGCAGACCTGATCGCGACGCTCCAACCTTACTCGGCCCACATTCTCTTTATCCTCCTGTCCTGACGAGGGGTTCTCATGTTTCGCATCGACACCGCCACGGCGGCGCCCGCATTGTCGGCGCCGGCGGCCCCCGGCACGCCTGGCTATTTCACCGAGGGCGATCCTACGTCCGGGACGCCGGCCACAACTGTCTCGGCTGACTTCCTCAATATGGTCCAAGAGGAAATGATGGCAGTGGTGGTCGCGGGCGGGGTTACCCCTAGCAAGACCACGCGCAATCAGGTTTTGACGGCGCTGCAGGCCCTGTTCCCCTCGATCGCTGCCATCTTTGGTGTGGGCCAGTCCTATCATGACCTGACCACCGCGACCGGGCCTTTAGCGCGGGCGGTCAATACGACCTATACCAACAGCACCGGGCGAATGATCGAAGTGCAGGTGGCCATGACCACATCGGCGGCCGGCTGGTACACCTGGACCGTTGACGGGCTCACGATGTGGGGCGCTGGCACCTATGGAACGACCAACGGCGGCACCGTGATTTTCAAGGTTCCGGCCGGAAAGACCTATTCCGTCGGCTGTACGAACGGTTCGCCCACGCTTGTGCAATGGGTGGAGCTGCGCTGATGGCCCAGATCCCGACTTATCCACCCGCAGTCCTTCCCCTGGGCAGCAGCGATGCTTTCCCGCTGTGGCAAAATGGCCGCCAGGTGACGGCCGCCTTCGCCACGCTGATAGATCAAATCGGCGGGCAGGCTATCGCTGAAGCGACCAGCAATGCCGCGCTGCTGGCAAGCGGGGCCAGTGTCGCCGCCGCGATCCAGAACACCCTGTTGACCACACCGACGGCTTTGCCCTTTGAGGTAAGCCAGATCACGCTGGGGACGGCCGGATCAGGCGCGACGGTATCGGGCGAATTTGCGCTGACGATCTCGGGTGGGCCTCCGGGTCACACCGCTTTCATCACGGTTTCCGGTGGCGCCATCACGTCCGCGCGCATCGGCAATCGCGGGATCTCGACTAGCAACAGCGCTCCGACCTATACGCTGCCCACGATTGCGGGCCTGACCGGCGCCACGGCCCCGACGGCGACCGTTAGCACCATCCCGGCGGGGCGCATGTTTTACGCGCCCACCTCAGACGGCCTGAGCCTTGGCGCGTGGGGCAATAACCCGTCGAAGCCGGGGCTTGATACGGCTCCGTTTGGCCTGCCGCAACTGACCATCTCGCAGGATGGCGCCGCAGGAACAGGTGGGATCTATCCGGCTGGGGCGGGCACGGGCGCTTTCGTGGCCGGGATAACGGTCTTTTCGCAGACGGCATTTGCCCAATCGGGCGTGCTGATGGGCGTATCGGTCTATGCGACCGGCGCAGGCCCGGCGACGCTGGCGATTGTCGCCATCAACGGCGATGGCACGGTGCGGGTGGTGACCGACAACGCGGGCAATCAACTTACGCGGGCGGTGACGCTGGCCAGCGGGGCCAATACCTTCCTGACATGGAACCCATGGATCAGCGCCGGGCAGTATCTGGCGGTCTATGCGGCAACCAGCATCCTTGGCGTCAATTCTGGCGTGGGAAACACCACCTGGTACACGACCGGCCTGCCCGGAACCGCTACCAGCGGAGGCTTGACGAAATCTTCGACCGCCCAGGCACAATTGGGCTGGTCGATCTCGGGCAAGCTGGCGGACAAGGCAGCGGCCAACGCGACTGCAATCAACGCGCTGCTTGCATCGGTCAGCCCAAACACGCTGGCCATTGCCTCGCTCCAAACCTCCGTCACCGGGTCGCTCGCCACCAGCGGCACCTATCCGGCCGTCGCAGGTCCCAACGCCACCGGCAACGGCCTGACGATCTTCGCCACGGCGCAGGTTGCGGCCGAGGGGCAGCTGACCGGGATTTCGGTCTATAACCCCGGCTCCTCTGTAGCCGCCACGCTGGTTGTCTGTTCCGACAATGGTGATGGCACCGTCACGCTCCAACAGAGCAAAGATGTTACGCTGGCGAGCGGCGCCAACACCTTTACCGATTGGACGCCCTATGTCGGAGTGAATTACTGGGTAGGCTGCTACTGCCTGCAGCCATTTTCGATCACCACAGGATCAACCGGCAACACGCTGACCTATATGGCGGGTCTGCCCGGTACCGGCAGTGCAAAGTCAACCTTGGCCAATATTCTGCCCGCGCTGTCCTATCGCGTGCAGAGCGGCGAAATCGCCCGCGCAAAAGCGACTGAAAACAAAATCCAGGATCAGATCACCGGCGCCACCAGCAGCGGCGGTCTCTATCCGGCAACGGCGCTGAGTTACAACATCGTCGGCGGCTATACGACCTTCTCGGAACAGGCCGTGGCCAAAAGCGGGCGACTGGTCAGCGTTTCCTGCCATGTCAATGCCGCCGGGCCGGGCAAAATTGTTATTGCGACCAAAAACAGTGTGACCAATCAGTTCACGCTTGTCTCTGCAACGCCCATTACCTTGGCCAGTGGCGTCAACACGCTCTCGTGCTTCATCCCGGTCACGGCCGGGCAGTATATCGGGATCTATGGCACGAACGCCGGTACGTCGATTGGCACGCTGACCGGATCCGCGCCGCGCTATGTCGCGGGCCTGCCGGGCACCAATACGGCTTCAACGGCTGTTGCCAACAGTCGGACGGGCATTGGCTGGCAGATCGCCACCGGCATCAGCCCGCGTCAGGCGGCAGCGGAAACGGCACTGGACAGCGCTTCGGTCGCAACGCAGGCGCTGGCGGCCGAAGGCATTGGCCTGCTCTCGGGCGCGGACAACACGGGCACCGCCGACAGCACGGCTGCCTTTGCCGCCGCGCGCGCGGCCCATCCGGCGCCCCATGTGCCGATGGGCACGTTTGCCGTCACCAGCCTGCCCTACAATGGCGAGGGCTTCTGGGGCGAAGGCAAGATTTACGTCAACGGCGTCTATTACCCGATCCCGCGCCGCCCGGCCGATGGCGCGTTGCGCCTGAAGGCGCGTTCGGCCATGGCGCAATGCGCGTCAAGCAATTCGCCCAAGGTGCTGATTGCGGATAGCTTGGGCGCGCACTTCTATGCCACCAGCATGCAAAAGCACTGGTGGCAATTGCTTTCGGCGTGGCTCAATGCCGAGGAAGCTCCCGATGCCGCGCCATGGCAGGGCGTTGCCAACTCGGTCATTCGCGATGTGAGCGGAACGGGTGCGGATACCGCCGCTTTCTATGGCCTGACCATCGCGGGAACGACCACGGCGGGCACCAACGGGCCGCTGGGGCAATCGACCATTCTGGCCGATGGCGCGTCGGTATCGTTCACCGGGGCCTATGGTTTTGTGGATGTGTTCTATACCCAGCAGTCGGGGGCGGGGTCGCTGATCTTCAGCTATAACGGGACCGACTATAAGACCGTTAGCGCGGCAGGAACGACCGTGCTGGACAGCTATACCGGCCCATCGGCCACCGGCCAGACCGCCAGCGGCACCTATGCCATCCGCGCCAGCGGCGGCCCGGTGGAGCTTACTGGCCTGATCCGTCGCCCTGCCGTCCTGACCGCCAGCGGGACGCTGGGTCCGATCCTGCACATGCGGCAGGCGCATGGCGGGTGGCAATGCATCAACTTCACTACGGCGGCGCTGACCTCGATCATTGCGCAGGCGCAGGCCATTAGCGGCCAGGGCAGCAATGCTGCGCCCGAATACACCGTGGCGCTGATGACGAACGACATGCTTTACCACGGGCAGCCCACCACAGCGCTGGGTCTGGCGCAGTACAAAACCAACCTGACGCGGGTACTGAGCCAATTGCTGGCGTCGAATCCGGCTCGTGCGGAGATGCTCATACCACCGCGCCCGGATTACGCCACGTTCGCATCGAGCGTTTACACGGCCACCACCTTTGACGCCTTTGTCGGGGTGGCGACCTCGGTCTGCAAGTCGCTGGGTGGATTGCCGATGTTGCGGCTGGATCAGGTGAACTTCAACGCTCAGGGCCTGCTCTATCCCGACAAGATCCATTGGACCGACGCGGGCAATCAGCTGGTGTTTGAGACTTATGCGCGGTGGCGGGCGGAGTTTGGATGATGGGTGTAACTCACGGCGATCTCGCCCGGGATTTCGGTCGAATGGAAGCTACACAGGACGCAATGATGACCCGCATGGACAGTCTCGATACGGCAATGCGGGAGGGCTTCAAGGGTGTCAACCAGCGCCTCGATGCAACGATGGCAGCGTTTGAATCTGGCCAGACCGCGCAGAACAACCGCTTGGACGCGCTCGAGAGCACGCGGGATCAGGCGCATGGGGCGGGAAAGACTCTCATGTGGCTGCTGAGCGGCGGGGCAGGGACCACCATCGTTCTTTGGATGTCCAATCTTATTCACTTCGGAGGCAAGTGATGCCCAATCTTCTTACGCCGCGCGCGGCGGCCTTTCTGTGCAGCCGTGAGGCCATCGGTCTGTCGGCCTATCTCTGCCCGGCCAATGTGTGGACCTGGGCGGGTGGTATTGCTGAGAGCGGCGGGAATCAGGTCCGGCAATATAAGGACAATCCCCAGCCGCTCGACAAATGCCTGCGCGCCACGGTCGATCTGATCAGGGCGCGGTATCTTCCTGATGTGGTCAAAGCCTTTGGCGGACGGGATTTGGCAGAACATCAGCTCGCGGCCGCGCTGTCGTTCGAATGGCGCAACGGATCAATTTCGCGCGCGCAGTGGGTGAGAGATTTCCTGTCCGGAAAGCTGGACGCCGCGCGGGCCAACATCATGCAATGGACCAATTTCGGCCAGCAGATCGCCCGCGCGCAGGCCGAAAGGGACCTGTTCTTCGATGCCCGATGGCCAGCGGATCTGCGCGCCAGCGTCTTTACTGCGAAGGGGCCGACCTACAAATTTGCAGGCGGCAAGGCGACGGATGTCCTGCCGCTGCTCACACAAATCATGGGGCAAAAGGAATGAATTGGCTCAAGCAGGCGCTAACAGGGCGCGACAATCAAACTTTCGCATTCGCGCGCATCATCGGCTTTGCCGTGATGATCATCTTTGGCTTCGGCCTGCCGATGTATGCGATCGTCACCATTCGGGACAATGCGATGGACGTGGGCGAGTGGCTCCAGATCTGGTCTGCACTGCCGGTCTATCTCAGTCTGATTATCGGTGCGGTCGGCATGTTGATTGCCGGCACGGCGTTTACCGAGCCGCACTCGCCCACTCACGATAAGGCGCCGCCGCCCGACCAGCCGTGACTGCGCGGCGCTCCGCCATTTCCCATTTAAATTTCGGAGAATTACCATGAAAGCAATCCGTCTCCTGGCGGTGGCGCTGGCGCTCGTCCTCAATCTGGGCAGCATCGCCAGCGCCACTGTCACTCTGCCGCAGGTCAACAACGCGGGCGGCGCCAAGGTGCCTGCTCAAGGGGCGGTGCTGATCGGATCGGATGGCAATGAGATCGGCAATGCCGCCAGCCCGGTGCAAATGGCGACCGTTCGCGGTATCGGCTATCTGGACACCACGACAGTGCTGGCGGGCGCGGCCACCTATACCGGTGTCGATCGGCCGACGACCACCGTGACTTTCGCGACCAAGTTCAAAGCTCGGGTCATCACCGATCAGACCGGCACGCTTTACATTGATCAGTCGGTCGACGGGGGCAGCACCTATCGCGTGGTTTCGACTACGGCCGTCACGGCCGGAACGGCTGCCAATGCTTCGGTCGATATCACCGGTCCCTACAGCGCCAGTACGGTCTTTCGGGTTCGCTACGTCAACGGGGCCACCCCGCAGACCTACATCAACCTGACGTCAGCTTTCGCGGCGGCATAAGGAGGCAGTTCATGTTTTCTATCCCTGCTATCTGGGAGGCCATCCAGCTCTGGCAGGGCTGGAAGCGCATCGGCGCCGGTCTGAAATGGCTGTTTGCCCATCCTATGGCCGCGCTGGCGTTGGTGCTGGGCGTATGGGCCATGATCGAGCATCAGGCGGCCGCGAAGTGGGAGGGCGCCTATCATAAGCTGCTGACCTCGACCCAGAGCGCCAGCAAACAGGCCGCCACCGATCAGGCCGCCGTCAATCATCAACCAGCGGCCGCCAGCGCGGCAATTGCGGAGAAATCCAATGCGCAAGCTCCCGGTTATTATCGTGATGCTCGGAATGCTTTTGACCTGCACCGCGTGCGGCCCTCAGTTGCGAGTAGCCCCGGCGCTGCCGATCTGCCCGGAACCGATCACGCTGCCCCGGTCGATGACCGACCCATTGCCGCTACCGACTTGGTTTGTCGTCCCAAAGCCGACGACGATCTCATCGGCAACGCAGCTTTCCGCGCAGCCCAAATGCACGTCGATGCCCAAGCCCTGATTGCGGCGAAGGCGGCGAAGGCTTCGGAGTAGATGGCGAAGGTGGTAGGATTTGAACCTACGATCACGGTTTTGGAGACCGTTGCTTTAGACCAGGCTAAGCTACACCGACGCAAGACCGGGGAAGTGTGCTTCGTTGAGAGGCATCCCCGGTGCGATGTATGGAACATACCAAAGCGCTGAATCGGGGTCAAACAAACTGCGTAGGATCGCCGCCCTTGCTCCAAGGTACGGATGTCCGATCAATATTCACCGCATCATCGTTGAGCGGATAATCGAAACGGCCGAGGTCTTTCAGTGGGGCCGTCAGCCATGCTTGCCATTCGGTCTGATGGATGATGACGGGGCAGCGATCATGGATCGCCATCATGTCCGGCGCGGCATCGGTCATCACGCCGGTATAGGATGGGCCCCATTCGGTATTCTCGGCCCACAGTCCGGCCCATGCGAATATCGGTTCTGCCGGTTGCGATATCCATGTGGTGGTCATGCTGCCATACTCGCCCTCGGCCTCCGCAAAGCGCGTCAGCGGGATAAGGCACCGATTGTGCGGGTATTCGGCCCAACGGCGCCAATAGCTCCCTAGCTTGTCAAACCGGGCATTGTTGACCGGCTTGGGTTTGAGAGGCTTTCCGTTTTTGCCGCGCAGCACCACCGGAAACCCCCACGTCGCCTGCTCAAGCACATATTCTCCATGTGCAGACCGGATCACAAGGCCGAGTTGCCCTGGATGCACGATAGAAGGGCCATCATTAAAGGCGGCGAGCTTCTTGGCGTTGAAGAAGCGCCGGATGCTTTCGGTCTCGCCCGGCTGATATCTGTTGCACATGCGCCAGATCTGATCTTCAAGTGCGTGCAGGTCAACAAGATGCCGCGCGGCTTTCGCACGGTCGAGCCGCATCGATGCGTCCTGATGCGAAAACCCTGCAGCCACCAGCCATGCATGCGTCAGGGTGGTCAAAGTCAGGCTCCGCGTGTAACCGATGCATTCGTTGGCCGCCTCAGGATCATGGCGGCCCAATTCTCGCCAGAATTCCTTTGCCTGCCAATCCTTCGCTATGCCGACATGGACCAGCCAAGCCAACGCCAGGCGCACGCCAATGGCGCGTTCGATGGGGGCCTGCATGGCCTGCCCATAGGTTTCCTCGATCAGGCATAGGGACAGGGATGTAAGAGTGGTGGGCGAGGACATTTAAACCTTCCCGGATTCTCGGGCGGCGATGAAGCGAGGCATGTCATCAAGGTCGATAATGGGAATGGCTACCATCCCTTCCAATGCTTCGGCCACGGTCACAGCATTGGCCTCAAGCCATGCCCCAAGACGCTCCCGGTCGGCCCCGTCCTCGATCAGTTTGTTCAGTTGTGCGGCAAGTTCCATTGCGATTCTCCGTTCCGCCCTATGTGAACGAAAAGAGAACAAACGGCAACGGGGCGAGTTTGCCTCATGAGGCAATTTCCCCAAAATGTGGGGTATCGGTGGGGGTATCGAGCTTTTCCGCGTTATGCCGAAAAGGCAAGATCTCTGCAGGGTTTCGACAATCGCGCGGCGGATGAGTTATCCGCCGCGATGAGCATATCATTGACGTCCGGGTTTGAGTTCTCTGGCGTTATGAATGTCAGTAGATGGGCGCAGATAAATTATGACAGTTGGCATAGGCGTAAGAGGCATGGGCTTTTTCGGTTGCATACCGGCCATTGGATCGTGGAGTAACAGACCAGCTCGACCAAAAATGTTCACCATGGCAACAGCGAATTCTGCATCAGGTCCATGTGGATCCCAGTACGAAAAGCCATAGAAATTCTGAGCCGACTGTTCGAATGCGTAAAAATAGACCTCAAGGCCAATGGAATCGAATGTTTCGATAAAGCTCCGTGCAAGCTCTTGAGCTTCCATATCGGAAATAGATAAAACTCTCACAGATTGCTTGTATCCTGTCAGTACTTCAGAAATTTTTTCTTTTGTTTCAGGAGCAAGTGTTCGCGGAGCGGTTGCTTTTTGCAATCGAATTCGAGCGATGCGCTCTATTTCTAACGCGTGCTCTGCAGAAATCAATCGTTCTTGAGTTGCGAAATTTTCGGCTTTGAGGGCCTCTGCCCTTTCATTCGCAGTTGCGGCTGATGCCAAAGCCGTCGCGGCTTTTTCGTCGGCAGTTGCAACCCTCAGGTCTGCCCTGCGTCCAGTCTCAGATCGTACTTGCGCCGATATCCACCCGACAAGGGCCGTGCAAATGGCTAACGCGAAGGTAGCCCAAGTGAGAATGGACGATGCACTTGATAGGAACTTTAATGGGATTTGTTCCATACTGGCTCTTTTGTGTTTGTCGCCGAAGAAGATTGCTGCGAGCAGTTTAATTATCATCATATTTTATGGTTAGCATTCAGGCCGTCGAATGCAACGATGGCAGCACGATATTAACCATTGGGACACTCTCTAGCCCAAGCCTCTTGAATAAATCTTTCAAAGCAACCCTCGCCAGGAACAAAATATGCTGACACCTGCCGCCGTCAAGGCTGCGCAGCCGATGGCGCGCGCCTATAAGCTGTTCGATACTGGCGGCCTTTTTCTGTTCGTCGCGCCCGGCGGCCTTAAAAGCTGGCGCGTGAAATACCGCCTGAAGGGCAAAGAGAAGCTGGCCACGTTGGGGCAATATCCCGCGCTGTCACTGCATGAGGCGCGCGCGCAGCGCGATGGGCTGAAGGCCCGCGTACGGCAGGGTGGTGCGGCGGACGAGATGCGCAAGCCGATGACCTTCGGCGAGCTGGCCCGAGCCTGGCATGAGGCCAAGGCAGGGCGCTGGTCAGAGCAGCATGCAGCCGATGTGCTGGGCAACCTCGAACGCGATGCCTTCCCGGTCCTGGGCGAGGTGCCGATCGGCGACATCGATGAGCCCATGCTGCTCGATCTGATCGAGGCGGTGGAGGGCAGGGGGTGCCTGCCCACCGCAAAGCGCTTTCGTCAGCGGCTGTCCTCGATCTTTGCTTTTGGCATCGCGCGCAAGCATTGCGCCAGCGATCCCGCCGCGATCCTTGGCCGTGAGCTTCAGCCCGCGCGGCCGGTGCGGTCGCATCCCGCCTTGCTGACGGCCGACGCCTGTCGCCAGTTGCTGGTTGATTGTGAAAATACGCCAGCGCGAAAGCTGGTCCGGCTTGCCTCGCGCTTTCTGGCGCTGACGGCCGTACGCCTCAATGCCGTGCGCGGCATGCGCTGGGGCGAGGTAAATCTGGACGCCGCGATCTGGACGGTGCCGGCAGCGCGTATGAAGCTGGCCAAGGTCAAGAAGGCGGACGAGAAGTATGACCATATCGTGCCGCTCAGCCCGCAGGCGTTGCAGGTCCTGCACAAGGCGCTGGCTGAGATTGGGCATGATACCGATTGTTTGCCCGATGCCGCAGCCTTTGTTTTCGCGCGCGGCGCGGTGCCGATGGGCGAGGGGGCCATTCGCCAGCTTTACATCGATGCTGGATATGGCGGTCGCCATGTGCCGCATGGCTGGCGCGCCAGTTTCAGCACGATCCTCAACGAGGCGGCGCCGGAGGAAAGCGCCATCATCGAGATGGCGCTGGCCCACACGCAAAAGGACAAGGTGAAGGCGGCCTATGATCGTGCTGAGCACATGGCGCGCCGCCGGGCGCTGTTTGATCGATGGGGCGCCATGATCGATTGCCCCCAATAAGACAGGATAAAATCAAGTCAGAGAACTCCCCCGCGCGTGGAGCGGGGGTGACCGGGCAGTCCCCCGGCCACCGACGAGCAGCAACTCGCCACGACGCAGCAGGCCTCACCGGCCGCCCCGCACCTGCGCAGCAGGCGGGGCATCTTTGGACCAGCAATAGCGATGGAACCCCTAAGCACAGTATCCCCAGTTTCCCCTGCCGCCGGCTATCAGGGCGGCAAACGCAATCTTGCCCGGCGCATATGCGCCATCATCGAGCGCACGCCTCATGACGCCTATGCGGAGCCGTTTGTCGGCATGGGAGGTATCTTCCTGCGCCGGGCGGCCCGGCCCAAGGTCGAGGTGATCAATGATATCAGCGGCGATATCGCGACGTTCTTTAGAGTGCTCCAGGAGCATTACCCCTATCTCCTCGATATGCTGCGCTGGCGTGTTGCCGGGCGGGCGGAATTCGAACGCCTTTGCGCGCTGCCGCCCGAACGTCTGACCGATCTCCAGCGCGCCGCGCGATTCCTGTATCTCCAGCGGCTGGCATTTGGCGGGAAAGTCAGCGGCCGGACTTTTGGCGTCAGCCACCATGTCAGCGGGCGCTTTAATATATCGAAGCTCGAACCCATGCTGGCCGACATTCACGAGCGGCTGGCCGGCGTCGTGATCGAGCAGCTCCCCTTCGACCGTTTCATTGAGCGCTATGAACGTCCGGGCATGCTCTTCTATCTCGACCCGCCCTATTGGGCCTGCGAAACCGATTATGGCGCGGATGTCTTTCGCAGGGAGGATTTTGCCCGGCTGGCCGATCAACTGGGCCGCGCGCGCGGCAAATTCCTGTTGAGCCTGAATGACCAGCCGGAGGTGCGGAAGTGCTTCGGTGCATTCCAGATCCAGTCGATAGAGACGACCTATACCATCGCAGGGGCGGGAGGAGCAAAGCGCGTTGGCGAGGTTTTGATCAGCAATTTTGCCATATAACCGGCTGCGACCTGGCCGCTGGCGATACGGTCTGGATCTGGCACAAGATCTGCACCCTTCCCCCCTGGGAAGCCTCGGAGCCGCGCAAGCGGCTCCGTTCGCCGGTTCCTCCGGCGGCATTTCTCCCTGATCGGCTAGCTATCGGGTGGCGCTTTATCGTCCAAAGACTCATTGAGGCGATCTTAGATCGCCCAATTCCTCATCGGATCAGTATGATCCCACGGTTTCTCCGGCCCTGGAAGATTCGCGCTCCTGCCTATCGAGAGCCGCTGCAATCGAAGCAAAGCTCTCGCCGGTGAGCTTATCGCCCGCCCAAAAGTCGCGGTGGAACCGGCTGGCAGAGACCTGCGCGATGAGGGCGTCCAGATCCTTGCCCGCCTGTTCGCGCCGCCATTGCTCACAATCGGGCGTGTTGGCGTCGCCAATCAAACGGTTCACAAAGTCCTGAAATTCAACCGGAATGGTTAGGGCGTAGGCGTTGGGGATTTGGACGACCTGCGGCCCGGCCTCGCCCTTGTTCTCGGTCTTCCGGCTTCGCCTGATCCATTTCAGAAATCCGCGATCGCGCAGGCGTGCCAGCGCGTTGTGGACAGCAGAATAGCTATAGCCGGTCCGTTCAGCGATGGTGTTGATCGCCGGCTCCAGCCGTCCGGTTGCGTAATCGACAAGACCATAGAGCGTTTCCAGCACGGCAATGCCGATTTCGCCCAACACGCCGTTACGGACGCCGGGGGTATTGGCCTTTCGCTCTTTGCGCGTGCGCAGGTCCAGCGCTCTGGCTGCCTTCAGCACAGCGCCCGCCAGACGTGATGCGCCTTTGCGCGTGCCGCGCTGTCGTCCGATGCCGATAGGCCGCCAGATGCGGTCCTCCAACTGCCCCTCATAATAGCTGTTGCGCCAGACCGGCTGGCCAGAGCGCGGCGATGATCCGTTGGCCGATTCACGTGCCGACAGGGCGGCGCCCAGCGCGCCGACCAGCGAGGATGCCTTGTCACCAAAAGAGGCCGTCATGCGCGGCCTCCGCAGTTCAGTTGCGCGGTGTCAGCGTGAGCAAAGACAGGGCAGGGGGCAGTCCCTCGCACAACAGGTCGGCCCATTCCTGCGCCAGCTCGCGCCGGCGCTCCATATAGGCGGCGCGGTTGTAGATCGGCTCGACTCCTTCCTGTTGATGCGCCAGCATAAGATCGATGATCGCTCGATCGGGCGAGGCGTCGGTATGCCCGGCCGCGCGCCACAGTCTTTCGGCGCGTTCGTTCATGATGGTTGAGAAGGTGGACCGCCATCCATGCGGAACATGTCGGCCGGAATAGCCCAGATCGCGGTATCGCTTGGAAATAGCGTTGTCGCTGATAGGCTTGGTCGGAAAGCGGGTGTTGGGAAACAGATATGGGCCGCCATGCGTCAGCTCGATCGCCAGTTTGACGATCTCCACGGCCTGGCGCGGCAGCGGCACTATGAATTCGAAGGCCTGCTGCTTGCGCTGTTCCTTGCCCAATTTCATCTTGCCCGCCGGGATGCGCCAGATCGGCTCGCTTGTGTCCAACCCCTCGAATTCCGATGGCTCGGCATAGCGCAAGGGTTCCGAGCGCACGGCCGTCAGCGCGATAAGACGCGAAGCCAGCTTTGTATGCGGCCAACCATTCAGGTTCGATTCGGCAATCAATAGCGCACGGGCCTCCTCGATGGAGGTCAAGGCGGGATAATTGCGTTTTGGTACGGCATGCAGAGCCTTGCGCATCATCCCAGCCGGGTCGATTTCCGCCAAGCCGGATGAAACTGCAAAGACAAACACGTCCGACATCCGTTGCCGCATTCGGTGCGCCTGGTCGAAGGCGCGGCGCTCCTCGATGGGATTGAGCACCTCGAGGATATGCGCGGGCCTGATCTTGGCGATCGGCAAATGGCCGATGATTGGAAAGACATCTTTCTCCAGGCTTCGCAGAATTTTGGCTGCGTGCTTGTCGGATAGAAAGTCTTTTCGCTTGCGGTGCCAGATCTTCGCGACAGCTTCGAACGTCTCGGCAGCCTGCTGCTTTTTGGATCTGGAAGGGTCGAAGCCCGCGGCAAGGGACCGGGCGGCTTCCTCGCGGCTTACTCGGGCCTGTGCCAACGAAACGGCAGGATAGGCCCCGATCGTCAGCACCTTTTCCCGGCCGCCGATTCGGTACTTCCAACGCCAGGAGCGATGCCCCGATGTCGAAACGAAAAGATAAAGGCCGTGTGCGTCGCTGAGCTTGTAGGGTTTGTCGCCGCCCTTCGCTGTTCGACACTTTGCGTCGGTAAGAATCGGATACCCCCTTTGCCCAATTCTCGTACCCCGCCCAATACCCCCAAACAGTGGGAGATGGATAGCAAAGCAACGGGAACGATTGGGAAGGGAAATCTTGGAAAAACCGGCCATTTGCAAGGCTGGTTAGTACCGATTGGGATTTATTGGGGGAAGTAAATGGTGCCTGGGGACGGGATCGAACCGCCGACACCGTGATTTTCAGTCACGTGCTCTACCAACTGAGCTACCCAGGCATTACCATTTTTTACCGTTTAGCAGAGGATGTTGCCATCGCCTCGCTGCTGGTGGACGGGCCTATGGCTAACCGGATCGGTCTTGGCAAGCCAAAAAAACACATTCGATGAAACTTATTTGTCATCCTCCCCATTTGCGGGGTTTCCGGGCAGGGCATAGCCATCCGACAGCCACTGCATCAGGTCGCGATCACGGCAACGGGTTGAGCAAAATGGTTTATGTGATTCGTTGCGGGGCTTGCCGCAGACCGGGCATTTGCGATTTTGTTGGGTCATAATGTCACCGCCTGCGCGAATCCGCCGTCGAGAGCAAGACCCGCATCTTCCTGAAAATCCAGCCGCCGCCCGCTCCGCTGGGCCAGTTCCTCGCGCCATGCGGGCGTGATGGCCGCCATCACCGAAGGGTGGGCGCGCAGCAGCAGCAGTCCGGCCTCCGCAACCCTCTCGGCCCGGCGCAGCAAAAGCCGCGCCGCCGCGCCCGCCCGCGCGTGAGTGAGCCGCGCCAGCAGCGAAGGGCGCCCCATCCGCGAAACGATCTGGACAAAGCCAAAGCCGTTCATCGCTGTGCGTTCATGGGGCCAGCCTTCCAGATCCTGCGCCAGAACGCCGTCCACCGCCTGCCGATCAGCCTTGGTCTCCAGAGTGGGGAAATCGATGCCGATCGAACCGCCCAGATCGAGCCGCCTGATGGTCGAGGCCACCGCCCCGGCCGCCGCCACGGCCAGCGCAGGCGAGGGCAGGGGGCCATCGACGTCGATCACCGTCATCGCGGGCGTGGGCGACAGCACCAGCGCTCCGCCGGAAAAGGCGACCGCACCGCTCCATGCTTCGCCCCACACATCCTCCCACACACCGGCGGGGAATTGGCGCACCACGCGCGCATCGGGCAGGACATCGGCAAGGCGCGGGGCAGGGCGCAGCGGCGCATCACATGGGCGCGACTGGGCCAATTTATAGCGGCCCGTTTCCGCCATGGCGCTGCGCAGGATCTCGACGCGGATTGGCGCGCCCTCGCTCGCCTCGCGCGGCAGGCGGTCGACCAAGGCTTCCTCGCCGCTCTTCAGGCGCAACAGGCCCCGGCGCGAACCTCCCGCGCGGCGGATCAGGGTCGCGTCCTCAACCTGCCCCGGCGCAGCACGTCCGGGCCAGTCGATCTTGGCGGCCACCACTTCGGCTCCATCGAGCAGCACCGCGCGATCCTCGCCGATGCCTTGCTCGATTAACCACATGGTCGCTTAATCCAGAGGATAGGAGGCGGCGCGCAGCAGCGCCCGCGTTTCATACAAAGGCAGGCCGATCACGCCCGAATGGCTGCCCGACAGGCGCCGGATCAGCGCTTCGGCCCGGCCCTGAATGGCATAGCCGCCGGCCTTGCCCAGACCTTCGCCGCTGGCGATATAGGTCTCGATTTCCTGATCGGTCAGATTTTTGAAAATCACCAGCGTCTCGACCTGCTTGACGCGTTCGCGCCCCGCCGTGTCGATCACGCAGACCGAGGAGATGCACATTTGTCGCCGCCCGGAAATCGCGCGCAACATTTCGCGCTGTAATTCCACCGTATCGGCCGGGGGCAAAACCCTCCGCCCCAGCGCCACCGACGTATCGCCCGCGATCACGATCTCGTTGGGCGCACGGTCGACGGCGCGTGCCTTTTCCACCGCAAGGCGGCGGGCATAGGCACGCGGCAATTCGCCTTTGAGCGGCGTTTCGTCAATGTCGGGGCTGGCGATGCGGTCTGGCACAATGCCCAGACGCGCCAAAAGGTCCCGCCGCCGGGGCGAGGACGAGGCCAGCACCAGAAGCGGTTTGCCGGCCTGTTCGTTCATAGCCATCGCTAGGGTGCAGCCGGGCGCTTAATAGCTGCCGGGGCCGCCGCGACCGGGCATAAAGCGATAGGTGATGCGACCCTTGGTCAGGTCGTAGGGGGTCAGCTCGACCAGCACCTCGTCGCCCACCAGCACGCGGATGCGGTTCTTGCGCATCTTGCCTGCGGTGTGGCCGAGGATCTCATGATCGTTCTCCAGCCGCACGCGGAACATCGCGTTGGGCAGCAGTTCGACCACCTGGCCGCGCATTTCGAGCAGTTCTTCTTTCGCCATCCGTAAACTTCGGTTCTCTAATAAGAGGGGAGATTGGCGCGCGCCATAGACGCAGATACGGCAAAAGGAAAGCCAAACTCGCGCAAGGTTTGGCCAGATATGCCAACATGCCGCCGAAATGTAGCGCCAATGCGACAATATGTTACCTTGCCGCGCTTGCGAACAGGCGGTCCAATCGGCATCCGCATAGCCCTGACAGCCATGCCAATCATAAGGTTCTGTCTCAGGGAGTATCCGTTTTGCGCAAGATTGCCCGCAAGTTTGGCCCCCGGTTTGCCTTTGTGCCGGTATCGCTGGTTTGGGTGATGGCGTCCGGTGGGTCGGTGCTGGCCCAAACGCAATCTGCGCCTGCCGCAGAGGCCGCGCCGCTGGCCGCCGCCGACGCGCCAGTGGTCGAAACCGCCGCAGAGGGCGCATCCGACGATGCCGCCGCAACCGCCACCGCCCCCAAAACGCCGGTGACCCGCGGGCGCGAGATCGTGGTCGTGGCCGACCGCATCAAGGGGCAGGTCGAGGCGCCCCAGCCCCCCGTGGCCGTGTTCGACGAGGAAGACATTGCCGCCTATGGCGCAACCACGGTGGATGACCTGATCACCGCCATTTCGCCGCAGACGGGCAGCGGGCGCGGACGCGGGTCTTCGGGCCCGGTCATTCTGGTCAATGGCCAGCGCATCACCAATTTCCGCGAAATGATGAATTATCCGCCGGAATCGATCCGTCGGGTCGAGGTCCTGCCCGAGGAAGTCGCGCTGCGCTTTGGCTACAGCGCCGACCAGCGGGTGGTGAACATCATCCTCAAGGATCACTATCAGGCCCGCACGGTCGAGGCCGAACTGGCCCTGTCCGACAGCATCGGCGCCAATACGCTGAAAGGCATGGCATCGGTGCTGAAAATCGACAAGGGCAAGCGGATGAACCTGACCGCCAAGGCCGACCGCACCGATCCGGTCACCGAGGCGCAGGCGAAAGTCCTTCAGGCGCGCAACACCATCCCCACCTTTTCGACCGATCCCAGCCCGGCGGCCAACCGTACGCTCGTGTCCAATACCAAGGACTATTCGCTCAACGGCACCTATACCGCGCCGCTGGGCAAGGACGGCATGGGCGGCAATATGACTTTCAACGCGCTGGCTTCGCGCGCGGATGTGACGGGGCTGGCGGGGCTTAATACCTATTCGCCCGCCACCGATGTGCTGCGCACCTTTGACGGGGCTCTGACGCGGCGCACCTTGACCGACACCTACTCGGCGGGGGCAGGGCTGAACAAGCGCCTGCTCGACTGGAACCTGTCGGCCACCACCGACATCAGCCATGTCGACGCCACGACCACCACGGCCAATCGCGTGACCGACAATGCGGTGCTGGCCGCCGCTCTGGCCAGCGGCATCGCGCCCAGCGGCGGCTTTACCACCGCCAAGAGCAAGACCGACACAGTCACCACGCTGGTCACGCTTGTCGGGCGTCCGGTTGCCCTGCCGGCGGGCAAGATGGCGGTGACGGTCAAGGGCGGCTTCAATTACACTGCTCTGAACGCCAGCAGCACCAGCGCGCTTAGCCCCGCTTCGAACCTGAAGCGCGGCGATGCTTCGCTGGGCGTCAATCTTGGCATTCCGCTCACCAGCCGCCGCGAGCATGTGGGCGAGGCGCTGGGCGATATCACGCTCAACCTTTCGGCCTCGGCCGATCACCTGTCCGATTTCGGCGAACTGGTGGACTGGAGCGCGGGCCTGACATGGAACGTCACCGACAAACTGGGGCTTCAGGCCAGCTATCTCTATGACGAGGCCGCGCCTTCGCTGTCCAATCTGGGCTCGCCGCTGGTGGCCACCTATAACGTCTCGGTCTATGACTTTGTGAAGAGCCAGACCGTGCTGGCCACGGTCATCACCGGAGGCAATGCGGCGCTGGTGAAGGAGCATCGCAATGATATCAAGCTGGGCCTGAACTGGACCCCGCCCATCCTGAAGGGCAAGTCCAATCTGGTGGTGGAATATTTCAACAACCAGTCCAGCAATGTCACCAGCGCCTTCCCGACCACGCTGACCACGGCGATCGAGGGGGCCTATCCGGGACGCGTGACGCGCGATCCCACTACAGGCGCCATTACCCAGATCGACCGCCGCGCGATCACTCTGGCCGAAACGCGCGATGAGCATGTGCGCTGGGGCTTCAATATCGGCGGCAATCTGGGCAAGGAAATCAAGACGCAAGGGCGCGGGCCGATGGGCATGTTCGGCGGTGGCCCGCCTCCGGGAGGCGGGCGTCCGGGCGGTAATGGACCGGGCGGAGGGCGTCCGGGTGGCGGTGGTTCGGGTGGTCCGCCGCCGGGCGGCGGCATGGGCGGTCCTCCGCCGGGCGGGGGCGGTCCGGGTGGCCCTCCGGGCGGTGGGCGCGGCGGTCGTTATGAAGGCCGCTGGAACCTCTCGCTTTATCACACCGTCTATTTCGTAAACCGGGTTCAGGTTGCGGCCAGCGGGCCTTCGCTTGATCTGCTGGGCGGCGATGCGCTGTCGGGCGGGGGCACGGCGCGGCACTCGCTGGAGGGCGAGGGCGGCTTCTTCTTCAAGGGCATCGGCCTGCGCATGAACGGCACGTGGACCGCGCCCACCCATGTCAACGGCAGCGGCGCGCCCGGTTCGACCGACCTGCGCTTTGGCTCGCTTTTTAAGCTGAACACGCGCCTGTTCTTCGATCTGGGGCAGCAGAAGCGGTTGGTGAAGGAAACGCCCTTCTTCAAGGATGCGCGTTTCAGCATCGGGGCCAAGAACATCTTCAACCAGCGCCAGCGCGTGACCGACAGCAATGGCAACACTCCGCTGTCCTATCAGCCGCTCTATATGGATGCGCAGGGGCGGGTCATCGAGGTGGAATTCCGCAAGATGTTCTGATCGGGCCTGATGGCTGGGCAAAAGCCGGGGGAGAGGTGCACGCCGCCTCTCCCCTTTTTGCGTGATGGGGCCTATCTGGGCGGGATGGTTGATGATGCGAACAATCCGCCCGACCGCGCGGCGGACCGGTTTAATGAGGACAAGGCGGTAAGCCTGATCCGGGGCGGGGGCGAGCGGCCCGATCTGGATGCGGGCGTGGCGGCGATCCGCGAGGTGCTGGCGACCTTGCCGGTGCGGCCCGGCGTGTATCGGATGCAGGACGCGCGCGGCGACGTGCTCTATGTCGGCAAGGCGCGGGCGCTGCGCAACCGCGTGGCCAATTATACGCAGGTGGATCGGCTGCCTCTGCGTCTGCAACGCATGGTGTCGCAGACGCGAAGCATGACGATTGTGACCACCAACAGCGAGGCCGAGGCGCTGTTGCTGGAAGCACAACTCATCAAGCGGTTTCGCCCGCCTTATAATGTGCTGCTGCGCGATGATAAAAGTTTTCCTTTTATTCTGCTGCGTTCCGATCATGATTTCGCGCGGATTATGAAGCATCGCGGCGCGCGCCGGGCCGAGGGCAATTATTACGGCCCCTTTGCCAGCGCCGGTTCGGTCAACACCACGATCAACGCCTTGCAGAAACTTTTCCTGCTGCGAAGCTGCACCGATTCCTTCTTCAGTCGGCGCGACCGGCCCTGTTTACTGTATCAGATCAAGCGGTGCAGCGCGCCCTGTGTGGACCGGATCAGCAAGGAGGATTACGGCGAACTGGTGCGTCAGGCCAAGGACTTCCTTGGCGGCAAGAGCAATGCGGTTCAGCGCGAGATTGAAGCGCAGATGAGCGCCGCGGCCGAGGATCTTGATTTCGAGCGCGCCGCTATGCTGCGCGACCGTTTGCGCGCGGCCACCTTTATCCAGGGTTCGCAGGCGATCCACGCCGAGGGTCTGCCCAATGCCGACATCTTTGCCTGCGCCGAAAAGGCGGGGCAGATCGCGATCCAGGCCTTCTTCATCCGTGGCGGCCAGAATTGGGGCCACCGCGCCTTCTTTCCGGCCCGCACCGAGGGGATGGAGATGGGCGAGGTGCTGCAAAGCTTCATGGCGCAATTCTATGAGGAAGTGCCGCCCCCGCGCGTCATCCTGCTCGACCGCGCCTTGCCCGAGGCCGATCTGCTGGCCGAGGCCTTGAAGGAGGCCGCAGGCGGCAAGGTCGAAATTACCATCCCGCAGCGCGGCGACCGCAAGCGCCTTGTCGAACAGGCCGAGCGCAATGCGGTCGAGGCGCTGGACCGCCGTATGGCCGAGAGCGGCAGCAAGGCCAAAGTCTGGCGCGAAATGGCCGATTTCCTCGAACTGGACGAGCCGCAGCGGATCGAGGTTTACGACAACAGCCATATTCAGGGCACCCATGCGCTGGGCGCGATGATCTGCGCCGGGCCGGAAGGGTTCATCAAGAACCAGTACCGCAAATGGAACATCCGCGAGGCGCAGACCAACGACGACTTCGCCATGATGCGCGAGGTGATGACCCGCCGCTTTGGCCGCGCGATGGAGGAGGACCCCGACCGCGATAAGGGCCAGTGGCCCGACTGCGTGCTGATCGACGGCGGCAAGGGGCAGATGAGCGCGGTGAAAGCAGCACTGGAGGAACTGGGCGTCGAGGACGTGCCGCTGATCGCCATCGCCAAGGGACCGCACCATGGCCGCGACGGGCGTGAGGTCTTCCATTTCCCCGATGGGCGCGAGAAAATGCTGCCTGTCAATTCGCCCGTCCTGTTCCACCTGCAACGCATGCGCGACGAGGTCCACCGCTTCGTCATCGGCGCCCACCGCGAAAAGCGCAGCCGGGCGATCACGGCCTCGCCGCTGGATGAAATCCCCGGCATCGGGCCTGCGCGCAAGCGGGCTTTGCTGCTGCATTTCGGCACGGCTAGTCGGGTCAGAGCGGCGGCGCTCGATGATCTCATGCGCGCGCCCGGTGTGTCAGAGGCGGTGGCGCGGACGGTGTATGATTTCTATCATCCGGGGGGGTGATGTGTGGGGGTATTATGAAGGATACCTCCGGCGGGCAAAGGGACTTGTCCCTTTGCAATCCCGTTAATGGGGAGGGTTCCTGCGGCGGTGTTCTGCTTTATGAATTAAAAGCCTGCGCCGCAGGCTTTCAAAATTCCGAGGCCGCGTCCGACACAAATCGCTGCCCCCTTGGCGCAACGCAGACAGTAACGGGAGCGCGAGGGTCTAGACCCTCGCATCTAAACCCTTCTTAAATCCCAAACTCAGCCCCGCCCAATTCCCGCCGAGCCATAACCCCAAACAGGCCCCGCCGAACGGCCCCGCCGATCTCGATTGAGACCCGTCCCACCGGGCGGCGCTCATGCCACAGGTGGGTGATCATCGGATGGGTTTCGTCCGCGCAGCTATCGACCCAGCCAAGCCCCGGCATATCCAGCATTGCCAGATTTTCGCGCTGCAACAGCACGCCGGGGGAATAGGCGCTCAGGGTTTCATCATAGGCGGTCTTGAACATGAAGGCGCCCGGCTTGGTCATAAAGGTGGCCAGCATGGCGATGGGCCGCCCGTCCAGCGTCATCGACAGCCGTTCGAGCCGCCCCCGCGCCGCCGCGCCATGCAGCGCCTCTCGCCACAGCGCCGTGGTGGCGGGCAGGCAGGCCAGCGCCGATCCGGCCTCGCCTTTCCATCCTGCGGCTTCCAGCTTCAGGAAATCCTCGCACCAGGCCGAGAGGTCATCCTCGCCTTCATGGCGCACAAATTTCAGCGCGCCCAATTCGCCCATTCGGTTGGCCTGACGCCTGTATTCCTTGCGCTTCTTGCCCGAAACCGTCGCTTCGAAATAGGCCTCGGGCGACAGGTCGCTCTGCAGCATCACATGCTGTTTGCGCCCGACCAGCGCCGCATTGCGCCCCTGCTCGTTCAGCACATCGCGCAAGGCATCAGCCACCGCCCCCGACAGCGGCAATTCGCCCAGATGCAGAAACAGCCCCAGCCCGCCCTGCGCATCGGCCCAGGTGAGCAGCGCCCGCCAGAACGGCCTTTCCAGCCCCCGCGCCACCAGCGGCGCGCCAAGGAAGCCGTTGGGATGCGTCCAGCCAGCCCAATGCGGGATGGGGCGGGTGTAATAGCGGCTCTGGCGCACAATGGGCATGATCCCCGCCAGATCGCCGCCCATTTCAAAGCGCAATATCCGCACCCGTCCATCGGGATCGAGCCCGCGCAGCGCAGGCAGCAGATACCAGCTTTCAAAAAACGGGTTCGGCTCGCTGGCCCACATGGCCAGAGCATCCCACGCCAACATCGCCCCCATATCCTGCATCTCGCGCCAGTCGACGCTGCGGATTTCGCCCGCAGGCGCGGGTTTGGGCGGCAATTGCGGCGTGGGGTTGGGGCCGGGCGGCAGGCGCGAAGGCGCGACAACAGGCTTGGCGCGAATAAAATTGGGCTGGCTCGCCACAGTTACCTCGTGAGCGCGGAAAATATGCGTCCAAGGTTAAGGAGAAAGCCGGAAAGGAAGTATGAATAAGCGGGATATTTTCTGACCTTGCGCCCGGCGTGATGACCGGACGCAGGGTCAGAAGTAGTCAGCCCATATGTCCCGCCAGGGCCGCCAGAAGCAGCAGCGCGACAATATTGGTGATCTTGATCATCGGATTGACCGCCGGGCCTGCGGTGTCCTTATACGGATCGCCCACGGTGTCGCCGGTCACGGCGGCCTTGTGGGCCTCGCTGCCCTTGCCGCCGTGATGGCCGTCCTCGATATACTTCTTGGCATTGTCCCATGCGCCGCCGCCGCTGGTCATCGAGAGCGCCACGAACAGGCCCCCCACGATCACCCCCAGCAACAGCGCGCCCAGCGCCGCAAAGCCATTGTCCTGCCCCGCCACCAACGTGATGACATAATAGACCAGCACCGGCGTCAGCACGGGCAGCAGGCTGGGCACGATCATTTCCTTGATCGCCGCCCGCGTGACCAGATCGACCGTGCGGGCATAATCGGGCTTGGACGTGCCCGCCATGATGCCGGGGTTGCTCTGGAACTGTTCGCGCACATCGACCACGACATCGCCCGCCGCGCGGCCCACCGCCGTCATACCCATCGCGCCAAACAGATAGGGCAACAAAGCCCCCAGCAGCAGCCCCACGATGACATAGGGATTTTCAAGGCTGAAATTGACGGTCAGATGCGGGAAAAACTCCCGCAGATCCGTGGTATAGGCCGCAAACAGCACCAGCGCGGCCAGCCCCGCCGAACCGATGGCATAGCCCTTGGTCACCGCCTTGGTCGTATTGCCCACTGCGTCCAGCGCATCGGTCCTTTCGCGCACCGAGGCTTCCATATCGGCCATTTCGGCAATGCCGCCTGCATTGTCCGTCACCGGCCCATAAGCGTCGAGCGCCACCACCATGCCCGCCAGCGCCAGCATCGCGGTTGCCGCATAGGCAATGCCGATCAGGCCCGCCAGCTTAAACGCGATGATGATCCCCGCCACGATCACCAGCGTGGGCAGGGCGGTCGCCTCAAGGCTGATGGCAAGGCCCTGGATGACATTGGTGCCATGGCCGGTCACGGATGCCTTGGCGATGGACTTGACCGGGCGATAGGAGGTGCCGGTGTAATATTCGGTGATCCAGATGATGAGGCCGGTGATGACCAGCCCCAGCAGCGAGCAATGGAACAGCGCCCCGCCGGTCAGGCCCGATGCGTCAATCGGCGTGCCGAAATCGCCCACCGCCGTATGGATCGCCCAGCCGATGGCCGGGATCGACAGGATCGCGGTGACAAGGAAGCCCTTGTACATCGCGCCCATGATGTTCTTGCTCGCGCCCAATCGCACGAAATAGGTGCCGATGATCGAGGTGACGATGCACACGCCGCCGATCAGCAGCGGCAGGCTCATCAGCGCCATCAGATTGCCCGTGCCTTTGACTAGCAGCGCGGTCAGCACCATGGTTGCGCCCACGGTCACCACATAGGTCTCGAACAGGTCGGCGGCCATGCCCGCGCAATCGCCCACATTGTCGCCCACATTGTCGGCGATCACGGCGGGGTTGCGTGGGTCATCCTCGGGAATGCCCGCCTCGACCTTGCCGACAAGGTCTGCGCCGACGTCGGCCGCCTTGGTGAAGATGCCGCCGCCAAGCCGAGCAAAGATCGACACCAGCGAAGCCCCGAGCGCCAGCGCCGTCAGCCCCGTCACCACGGTCCGGTCATTTGGGGCAAGGCCATGGCCGAAGCCACCGGTCGAGGTCAGATGCCAAAAGAATCCGGCAATCGCCAGCAGCGCCAGTCCGGCCACCAGCATCCCCGTGATCGCGCCCGCGCGAAAGGCCAGTGTCAGGCCCGCCTGCAGGCCCTGCTGCGCGGCGGCGGCCGTGCGCACATTCGAGCGCACCGACACATTCATGCCGATAAACCCCGCCGCGCCCGACAAAACCGCGCCCAGCACAAAGCCGATCGCCGCAATCTTGCCCAAGGCCAGCGCAATGATGATCGCCGCCACAATGCCGACAATCGCAATCGTGGTATATTGCCGCTTAAGGTAGGCCTGCGCGCCTTCCTGAATGGCGGCGGCAATTTCCTGCATCCGGGGCGAACCGGCGCTCGCGCCCAAAACTTGTCTGCTTGTGATGTAACCGTAAACAACGGCCAAGGCCCCAAGGCCCATGGCGATCAGCACCAGGTTCATAGCTATCCCCTCTGCTTTTCGGTCCTGTCGGGCAAATCCGGCAGTTCCTGTCCGGGCCTGTTCTTGTTCGATCAAACAGTGCCCATCGCTTGCACAGGTATAGGGGGCTGAAAAGTCAGCGCAAGGGTGATTTGATCCGCGCGGCCCCGGAATGGGACAGATTGTCCATTAAGATTCTGTTAGGGATTTTTCCAAAGCGCATCATGGTTTACAAATGGTTATCGACCGATTCACCAAAGCTTGAGTCGGGTCCGAAATGTATCAGACGGGGCATGATAAATGCTGGAAGATCCAAAGCTCGTTCAGGACGCGACCAAGGCGCCTGTCGAACCTGCACTTTATGAGCCCGCGCTGGATTCTGGCGGCGGGCGGGCCATTCCGTTGGGCCGCGACGATGGGCTGGACCGGCACACGCGCCGCGATCTGCGCAAGGAAGAGATCGAGATCGCGCGCCAGTTTCACGGCGGGCGGATGTGGCCCTATGCGGTGGCGGCCTTTGGCTGCTTTGCGCTGTGGGTGTCGTTTTTCCCGCTGGCGATCATGGGGCATCTTAACCTTCCGCTGGCCTGTCTGATCTCCTGCGTGATCGCCACGGGCGGTTATGTGACCAGCCACGAAGCGATGCATTCGAACATCGCGCGCAAGGGCGAAAAGCTGCGCTGGCTTAACGAAGCGGTGGGTGCGGTTTCGACGATCCCCATCGTGTTTCCGTTCTCGATGGCGCGCATCATGCATCTGGAGCATCACTACCACTGCAATGATCCGCTGAAGGACCCCGACTATACCGACGAGGCGCCCAACTGGTGGATGGCGATCTATAAGACCTGGTATAACCGCCAGCCCGGCGTCGATGGCTCGATCCATCATTACAAACGCATCCTGGCCGAAATGGGCACGCCCGAGGCCCAGCGGGCGCTCAAGGAAACCATGCTGCTGCAGCTCTTCTTCATGGCGGTGCTGTTCACCATGTCGTGGAATGGCTATGCCATCGAGGCGGCTTTGCTCTGGTGGCTGCCGCGGCATGTCGGCCTGTCCTATATCCGCTTCTATCTGAGCTGGGCGCCGCATCACCCGCGCGAGGGCAAGACCGGCCGCTATGAGAACACCAATCTGTTCAAGAGCAAGCTGGGCCATGTGATGTCGATGGGGATGCAGTATCACATCATCCATCACATGTATCCGGGCATCCCGAACCACCGCACCAAACATGCCTATTACGCGATGCGCCATATTCTGGAGGCGCGCGGGGTGGATGTTTCGCCGCTGCCGCCCGTTGGCGGGCCTGCGGTCAAGGGGAGCTAAGCCGATGGAAAATGTGCTCAAGCAGGTCTTTTACTGGATGCCCTTCCTTTTCGGCATCGGCTTTATCGCGCCTCTCATCGCCCAGACGATGAACCTATGGCATTGGCAGGCGCCCTTTGGCCTGTCGACCATCGCCTTTGGCCTGATTATCGGCGGGGCATGGGGCCTGCAGACCGTGATCCGCGGGCGCTGGGTTTAAGTGGGGATTTAATGCTGATAGCCCAGTGAGCCAAGGGGAGGGGCGCCGTCGATCAGCACCGGCGCCTCTTGCCCTTTTACCACCACGCCGATCTGGTGCATCGGCAAAGGCAGCGTCAGCTCGGGCGGCGCGGTCAGCAGCAATTGATAATCATCGCCCCAGCGCAAGGCTTCATCGCGCCGGTCTTCGGAACAGGCCAGCGGGATTGCCGCGCTCTCAAGGCTGATCGTCACCTTGCTGGCCCGCGCCATGCGCGAGGCGTCGAGCAGCAGCCCGTCCGAAACATCCATCATCGCGGTAACGAAAGGGGCCAGCGCCTGACCCTCGCCCAGATGGGCCTGAGGGCGGCGATAGGCGAGGCTTTGGGATTCGGGCAGCCCAAGGCGCAAGGCTTCCAACCCCACCATGGCGCCGCCCACAGGCCCGGTGATATAGACGAGATCGCCCACCTGCGCGCCATTGCGCCCCGGCACCGGCAGAAAGGATGCGCGTCCGATGGCGGTCAGGCCCAGCACCTGCGGCCCATCGCTGCTGACCGTATCGCCGCCCAGTAGTCGCGCGCCATATTCATCCAGCGCTTCGGCCAAGCCGACGAGGAAGCGCGGTTCGGCGCCGTTCAGTTGATAGGAGAGCAGCACGCCCATCGGCACCGCGCCTTTGGCGGCCAGATCTGACATATTGGTGGCCACCAGTTTCCATGCCACATCGGCCGGGTCCTGATCGGGCAGGAAATGCACCCCCGCCACCATCGTGTCATGGGTCAAGACCAGCGTCTCGCTGCCAAAAGGCAGCACCGCGCAATCATCGGCCAGCCCACGTGCGGCGGGGTCGCTGGCCAGCGCGCGCAGCGCCTCGATAAAGGCCAGTTCCCGCCCCAAGCGGATTAACGCGCCGCCCGCGCGATGGCGTCGAGCACGCCGTTCACGAATTTGGCTTCGCGCTCGTCAAAGAAGGCATGGGCCACATCGACATATTCGTTGATGACCGTGGGCGCGGCCACATCGTCGCGAGCCAGCAGCTCATAGGTGCCCGCGCGCAGGATCTGCACCATGGTCTTGTCCAGACGCTCCAGCCGCCAGCCCTCGGCCAGTTTTTCGGATATGCGCGCGTCGATTTCCTCGGCCCGCGCCAGCACGCCCTTGACCACATCGTCGAAATGGATGCGGTCGGCATCGGCAAACTGGATGTCCTCGATTTCCGCGCCCAGACGGTGGCGGTGGAATTCATCAAGCAGCACCGGCAGCAGCGTGCCTTCCATCGCATGCTGATACAGCGCCTGCACCGCGCCAAGGCGGGCGACCGAGCGGGACTGGGACTTGGGAGCTTTGCTCATCGAAAAATTCCTTATTGGGGCCGACCTTATCGGGGCGGCCTTATTGACCCAGCCGGATCGCGACAGAGCGACCATGGGCGGGCAGCCCTTCGGCATCGGCAAGGGCCACAGCGGCCGGGCCGATAGCAGCCAGAGCCGCTTCGTCAAGTTGCAGGAAGCTGGTACGCTTCATAAAGTCTAGCACGGAAAGCCCGCTGGCGAAACGCGCGCGGCGGCCGGTGGGCAAAACGTGGTTCGGCCCGGCGACATAATCGCCGATCGCCTCGGGCGTGTGGCGGCCCAGAAAGGCGCTGCCCGCATGGCGGATTTGCGCAAACATGGCGTCCGGATCGTCAATGGCGATTTCGATATGTTCGGCGGCCAGTCGGTTGGACAGGGCCGGGGCCTCGCCCATCAGATCATCCACCACGATCACCACGCCGTAATCGTTCCACGACTGGCGCGCGGTGGTCTGCGTGGCCAGAGCCTGCAGTTCCACCTCGACCGCCGCGATCACGGCATCGGCAAAATCGGCATCATCGGTGATCAGGATCGACTGGGCCACCGGGTCATGCTCGGCTTGAGACAGCAGATCGGCGGCAATCCACGCGGGGTTGTTGCGCCCATCGGCCACCACCAGAATTTCCGAAGGCCCGGCCACCATGTCGATGCCCACCACGCCGTAAAGCTGGCGCTTGGCCTCGGCCACATAGGCATTGCCGGGGCCGACGATGACATCGACCGGCTTGATCCGATCCGTGCCATAGGCCAGCGCGCCCACGGCCTGAGCCCCGCCCACGCGCCAGATCTCGTCCACACCCGCCAGATGCGCGGCGGCCAGAACGAGGCTGTTGACCGCGCCGCGCGGGGTGGGCGTGACCACCACCAGGCGCTCAACGCCTGCCACCTTGGCCGGAATGGCGTTCATCAAGAGCGAGGACGGATAGGCCGCGCGCCCGCCGGGCACATAAAGCCCCGCCGCGTCCACCGGCCGCCACACCGCGCCGAGGCGTACGCCCGCCGCATCGGTATAGTCGCGGTTCTCCGGCTTCTGCGCCTCATGATAGGCGGCAATGCGGCGTGCGGCCGTTTCCAGCGCACCGCGCAGGGTCGGGTCCAAAGCCTCAAACGCCGCGCGGCATTCCTCCGCGCCGATCCGCCAATCGGCCTCGGTTTCCAGCTCATGGCCGTCAAAGCGCGCGGTGTAATCCACCAGCGCCGCATCGCCGCGCGCCCGCACATCGGCCAGAACCGAGAGCACCACCTGCGTCACGCCCGCATCGCTCTCGCGCCGGTCGCCCACGATTTTCTCGAACGCCTCGGCAAAGCCGGCGTCCCGCGAATTAAGCCGGATCATGCTTCGACCTTTTCCGCCGCCATCTTGCGGAACTGTTCGACCAATTCGCCCACGCGCGGATCGGTCTTCAAGGCCGCCCGGTTGACGATCAGCCGCGCCGAGATCTGCATGATGACTTCCGTCTCGCGCAGCCCGTTTTCCTTCAGCGTGCGCCCGGTGGACACCAGATCGACGATCCGCCCCGACAGACCCAGCATCGGCGCCAGCTCCATCGCGCCGTTCAGCTTGACCACTTCGGCCTGAATGCCCTTGGCCTCATAGTGCTTGTGGGTCAGATGCGGATATTTGCTGGCCACGCGCAGGTGGCTGGCGCTGGCCGTATCGCCCGCATCGACGGGTTCGGCCACCGACAGGCGGCAATGGCCGATGTTGAGATCAACCGGCGCATAAAGGTCGGGATAGGCGAATTCCTCCACCACATCCGAGCCGACGATCCCGGCCTGCGCCGCGCCATGCGCCACGAATGTGGCGACATCGAACGCGCGCACGCGGATCAGCCGCATGTCCGAGCCTTCGACGGCAAAGGACAGCGCGCGCGACTTCTTGTCATGAAACTCCGCTTCGGGCACGACACCAGCGCGCGCCATCAACGGCAGAGCTTCATCGAGGATGCGCCCCTTGGGGATCGCAAAGGTGAGCGGTTTGGACGAGAATGACATGCGCGCCGCATTAGTTTGCATTGGAGCCCAGAGCAACCGCCATGACAGCACAGAATCCGATCATGGAAATCGCCCATGTTCATGACACGCTGGAATGGCAGGCGCGCCATTGCGATCAGAACAGCGCGCCGATCACCGCGCGCGTGCTGCGCGCCATGACGGGGTTGCTGTCGGGGCCGACTCTGGTGGGCGCGCGGATGCGGGGTTGGCCGGGGCTTTCATTGGAGGACGCAATGCCGCTGCGCCTGGCAGGCGGGCTGCATTACCTGTGGCTGTCGGGGGCGGAACCGGCTCTGGGGGCGGTCTATCGCGGCGAGGTGGAAGATGCGGGCGCGATTGTGACCGAGGTTGTGGCGCGCCATGACGCAGAGCTGCTGCCATGGTTCGACGGGCCGCCCCAGACCAATGAGGCAGGGCGTTCGGCGGGCATCATGGCGGGGCTGCTATGGCTCTCCGGGCGCGTGGGATCGCGCTTTGAAATGAATGAGATAGGGTGCAGCGCGGGCGCCAATACGATGATGGAGCGCTATGCCTATGATCTGGGCGGCGTCCGCGTTGGTGCGGAAGGCAGCCCGGTTTTGATCCGTCCCGAATGGCGCGGGCCTCCTCCGCCCTCGGGCAAGGTGGAGATCACCCATATCGAAGGTTGCGACCGCGCGCCCATCGACCTGTCTGATCCGGCGGCGGCGCTGCGGCTGCGCGCCTATGTCTGGGCGGAGAATCATGAGAGGATGGCGCGGCTCGATGGCGTGATCGCGCTGGCGCAGGAGCTGGCGCCGATCCTGACGCAGGCCGATGCCGCCGATTGGGTCGAGCGCCGACTCGCCGCGCCACAGGAGGCGGGGGTGTGCCGGGTGCTCTATCACTCCATCGTCTGGCAATATCTGGGCGATGAGCGCCGCGCGCGGATCACCGCCGCGATGGAGCAGGCCGGAGCCGCCGCCACGCCCGAGCGCCCGCTGGCATGGGTAATGCTGGAAACGAATCGCACCACCTTCCGCCATGAATTGCTCGTTCGCTACTGGCCCGGCGGGAAAGAACCGGCTTTGCTGGGCGCCGCCCATGCCCATGGTGCGTGGGTGGAGTGGTTTAATCCTTGCGGCTGATGGCCTTGGCGGCCTCAAGGATTTCGGTGGGGAACATGGCGATGATCGTCGAATTATGTTCGACGCCGATCTCGCTCAGCGTCTGCAACCGGCGCAATTCCAGCGCGCCGGGCACCTTTGCGATGACCTGCGCCGCTTCGCTCAGCCGTAGGGACGCCTCCGCCTCACCCTCGGCCTTGATGATGCGGGCGCGTTTCTCGCGGATGGCCTCGGCCTCGCGGGCGATGGCGCGCTGCATCTGTTCGGGAATGTCCAGATCCTTGATCTCGACCGCATCCACCGCCACGCCCCATTGCGCGCAGGTCTGCTCCAGCAACACCAGCAGCCGCGAATTGATCGCCGCGCGATCTTTCAGCATCTGGTCCAGATCGCTTTGCCCGATGGCATCGCGCATCCCCGTCTCGGCCGCCTGAATCACCGCGCCTTGCCAGTTCACCACCGTCGTAACCACCCGCGCCGGATCGACCGCGCGAAACCACAGCACCGCATTGACCCGCACCGCCACGCCATCGCGCGTCACGGTCTCCTGCGTGGCGAGGGCAAAGGTGATGACGCGCAGATCGACCCTGACCACCCGGTCGATCAACGGCACCAGCCAGAACCAGCCCGGCCCCTTGGTTTCGGCCAGACGCCCGAGGCGGAACACCACGGCGCGCTGAAACTCCTGATTGATGCCAAAGGATTTGAGCGCCAGCACCGCCGCGATGATAATCAGCAGCGTCAGCATGGGATGATAGGCGGCAATCTCGAACAGGGAATCCATACAAGGCACCTTTCCCGTTTCAGGCGCCCAGCACGCGCCCCAGCATTTCACTCATATCCTCAGGATAGATCGTTTCGGGCCAACCGGCGATCTCTTTGCGCGCAAACCAGCGATATTCGCGCATCACGGCCTGTTCGGTCGGCGTATGGCCCGCCGTGTCGATGGCGGGATCGGCCACACGCAGCAGGAAATAGCGATCGTCACCTGTCACCGGCTCGCCCGCAAGGGTGACGAAATCGCTGATCACGCGGGTGACTTCCGGCCCGCAATCGGCGTGAATGCCGGTTTCCTCGTGCAATTCGCGCGTGGCGGCCTCCTCATAGGTCTCGCCATCCTCGGCCTCGCCGCCGGGCGCGCACCAGAAGGGCGCGCGATCATTGGGGGTGAAGCGGAAGAGCAGCAATTCCTCCGCCTCATTGAGCAAGAGAATGCGGGAAGCTCGGCGAATCCGGCGCTGTGCGGTCACGCCGCCTCGCCGGGGGCAAAAGCGCGGATCGCCAGCGCATGAACACGCTGGCCCGGAATATCGCCCAGCGCCTGATTGACCATCCGCTGGCGCATCACGCGATTGACGCCGGTAAAGGCGGCGCTTTCGATCAATACGGTGAAATGCGATTCCCCCGTTCCGTCGTCGCCCATATGCCCGGCATGGCTGCTCGAATCATTGATGACATCCAGCCGCACGGGAGCAAAAGCGGCGGTCAGACGTTGGGTGATTTCCGTGGCAAGCGGGCCGGACATAGAAGGTTTCCTTAAAGCAGGGCCTTTCCTCCTAGCCCATTTGTCGCCAAGGGGAAAAGATGGTTCAGGACAGATTTCACGGCAGGGTTAGGGACTCGCAGCGTCCATGCGAATGGCCCGGATGCGATCAGGCGGGCGAATTTCGCGCGCCCGGCGCCAAGGCTTCGGGCTTTGACGGGCCGGGCCATTACCGTTGGTTCTGCCTTGACCATATCCGTGCTTTCAACGCCGGTTATGATTATTTCGAGGGCATGAGCCCGGAGGAAATCTGGGCGGCGCAATCGCCGATCCATGGCTGGGAACAGGAAACGCGAGCCTTTCGCCCAACAGCGGGCATTGATTCGGCCCCGCGCTGGGCCGATTTCGCCGATCCGCTGGACGCGATCAGCCAGCGCGCCCGCCGCGCCAAGGAAGCGATGCGCCCTATGGCATGGCCCGATGGCCGCATCGCCAGCCAAGAGGAAAAACGCGCGCTCGACACGCTGGGGCTGGGGGTCGACGCGGATCGGCGCGAATTGAGGGTGCGCTATTCCGACCTTGTCCACCGCTATCACCCCGACCGCAACGGCGGCGACCGCAGCCATGAAAGCAAACTGCAACAGGTGGTCGAGGCCTATCAAATGCTGCGCAAATTGCCGGGGTTTGCCTAAGCCTCGGCCAGCGCGGCCAGTTGGTCGGCGCAGGCGCTCCACCCTTGGGTAAAGCCCATCGCCTCGTGCTGCTTCATCGCCTCGGCGCTCCAATGGCGGGCGCTGGCGGTATAGCGGGTGCCTTCGCCTTCGGCGTCCACCTGCCAGATGCCGATCATAAAGGGGCCGGAGGGCTCCAGATCGCCATTGACCGCATCGGTGGTGACAAAGCGCCGCCCTTCGTCCCATGCCAGATAGATGCCGCGCATCGGCATGACCTCGCCATCGGGGCCGAACATGGTCATTTCGCAGGCCCCGCCCGGACGGCGATCCTGATGTACCACCTCGGCCCGCCATGGCGCGGGGCACCACCATTCGTTCTGGCGGTTGACCATGATGTCCCAGACCTTGTCCGGCGCGGCGGCAATATAGCGGGAGATCGACAATTCATGCATGACACGTTTCCTCAATCGCGATCGGGCGCGCCCAGCGGGAAATAAGCGCGAAAGGGCCGCGCATCCTCAACACAGCGCGAGATAGGGGGCAGGGCCAGCAGATGCGCCCGCCAGTCGCGCAGATTTGGGCAATCCTCTGGAATACGCGTGACCCAATCGGCATAGAACAGCGAGGGCGCGGCCGCGCATTCGATCAGGCTGACCTCATCCCCGGCCTGATAGTCCTCCAGCCATTTCTCGATCCAGCGATAGGTGCGCAGCAGGCGCTCATCGACCCGCTTCTGCACCTCGTCCGAGACGGCGCCATGGCGGATCGCCTCATCGACGCTCTCCTGCATGGCGTTCATCACGTAATTGTCGAAAACCCGGTCGATCATGCGGGTACGGATCGCGGCATCGGGATCGGCGGGCAACAGCGGGGCCGGGCCGGGGTAATGCAGCGCCAGATATTCGATGATCGCGCTGGCCTCGAACACCTGTGTCTCGCCATCGACCAGCAGGGGGAATTTTCCCATCGGGCTGGCCGCCTGCACCTTGGCATAAAATTCGGGGTTCTGGCCGTCCAGCATCCGAAAGGTGAAAGGCGTTTCGTTGGCGTAAAGCGCGATCAGCGCCTTCCACGTATAGGACGAGAAGGGGTGGCCATAGAGCTCGAGCATCACACGCCCTTTCGCGCCGCTTCAATGGCGGCAATGTCGATTTTTACCATCGTCTGCATTGCGGCAAACACCCGCCCGCGCGCCGCAGGATCAGGATCGCCCATGCCCTCGATCAAGGCGCGCGGCGTGATCTGCCAACGCACACCCCAGCGATCCACGCACCATCCGCAGGCCATCGGCCCCCCGCCACCGGAAATCAGCGCATCCCAATAGCGGTCGGTCTCTTCCTGCGTTTCGGTGGTCACCTGGATCGAAAAGGCATCGGTATGCTTTGTATGCCCGCCGCCATTCAGGCCAATGCAGGCAAAGCCCAGCAGTGTGAATTCCACCACCAGCGCATCGCCTGCCTTGCCGCCCGGATAATCGCCGGGCGAGCGCATGACATGGCCCACCGCCGTATCGGGAAACAGACCGGCATAGAAGACCGCCGCCGCCTCGGCCCCGCCATGCACGGCCTTGTCATACCACAGGGAGAGCGTGCCCTTGGCTTTCCCCCACTGGCTCATACTTTTGCCTCCGATGATGCCGCCTGTGCCGCCGCGATCAGGGCATGGTCGATAGCCTTGGCCTCGACATAGCTGGTCCGCTGAGTCAGGCGTTCGCCATAGGCCACAAATTCCGGCAATTCGGGCAGGGTCTTGAACATCGTGCCCCACAAAACATGGCTGCCGACATAGACATCGGCCATCGTGAAGCGATCGCCGCACACATAATCGACCCCGCGCAAATGCGCCGCCAGCGTATCGACCACCAGATCATAGCAGCCAAAGCCGACGCTGACCCGCTGGCGCTCGGTCGGTTCAAAGCCCATGGAGCGCGCGGTGATCGCCTGTTCCAATGGCCCTGCGGCAAAGAACAGCCAGCGGTAATAAGCCGCCCGCTCCCGCGCGGTGGGGGCCAGCGTGCCGCCGCCCTCGGTTTCGGCCAGATAGGCGCAGATGGCCGAGGTTTCCGCAATCGGATAATCGCCATCGGCGCTGTGATGCACCAGCGTCGGCAATTTGCCCAGGCCATTGGCCGCCAGCAGCGCCGCCGGTTTGGGCGCGCCATATTCGACGATCACCTGTTCGTAATCGGCCCCGACCTCATGCAGCGCCCATCGCGCGATTTGCCCGCGCGACATCGGATTGGTGAAAAACGTATAGCTGGCCATAACGCATCCTCACGAGAACATTGATGGAACAATATCGCGAAAAGGGGCGCCCTCAAACCAGTTTCTGGCCCACGATGGCAAAAGCCGCGCCTTGCGGGTCCAGCGCGTTGATAATCCAGTCTCCGCCGGGAACTTCGACCGGCCCGTGCAGCACATTGGCCCCGCCCGCCACCGCCGCCTGATGTGCGGCGTCGAAATCCGCGGCGCGTATATAGTGGTTCCACCCGCCCATCGGCACATGGGGCGGCTTGGGCATCATCGCGCCAATCGTCACGCCATTATGGGCAAGGAACTGATAGGTCCCGAAACTGCCCATATCCATCGACCCGGCCGGTTCCCAGCCGAAGATCTCGGTATAGAAGGCCAGCGCGGCGTCGAAATCGCCGGTGTAGAGTTCGTTCCAGCCTACGCTCTGCGCCTCGGTGGGGGAAAAGGCGACCGAAGGGGCGGCGTCCGGCCCCGGATTGGGCTGCATCAGATAGAAACTGGCGCCCCACGGGTCCATGACCATGGCAAAGCTGCCCTCGGCAATATCCATGCGGGGCATCAGCGCCCGCCCGCCGCGCGCGATCACCTGCGCCAGCGTGGCGTCCAGATCATCGGTGCCGATATAGCCGACCCACATCGGATGCGCGCCCTGCGCCAGCATATCCTCCGACAGCGGCAGCACCCCGCCGACCTGACGCCCATCGGCGCGGGCGATATGACCGTAGAACAGCGGCGGCTCGTTCCCCGGCGCGATGGTCCAGCCGATGGTGGCCTCATAGAAGGCTTTGGCCCCGGCTGCGTCCTTGGTCATCAGCTCATACCAGATCCAGCTTCCCAGCAGCTTGTCCATCTCGCTCTCCCTTTGGGGCATCCCTTGTGATTCTGTATTGGCGTGATTCGTATCGACAGAGGGTGGCAGTATGGTTACAAATTACAACCATGAAGTTGGGAAAAGTAACCTCTGAAACCAAGAACAGTCATGGGCGCTGGTATGGCGATGCCTGCGGGGCGGCGTTTGGCATGGAATTGCTGGGCGAACGCTGGGCCGGGCTGGTGCTGCGCGAGCTGATGCTGGGGGCGCGGCGGTTCACCGACCTGCGCTTTGCCCTGCCGGGGATCAGCGCCCGTGTTTTGACCGAGCGGCTGAACGGGCTGGAGGCAGCCGGCCTTGTCCGACGTGATGAGGAGGAGCGGCTCTACGGCCTCACGCCATGGGGGCGGGCGGCCGAGCCGGTGCTGCTGGCCATGTGCCGCTGGGCGCTGATGTCGCCGGATCGGGATATGGCGCTGGCGATCTCGCCGGTGGCGCTGATGCTCTCGCTGCGGGCGCTGATCGTGGCGGAACGGGCAGCGGATATGGACATGGCATGCGCCATCATCATCGCGCGCGAGAGTTTTTCGCTGACATTGCGATCGGGTGTGCTGACCATCGCGCGGGGAGGGGCAGGGGGCGATTTCATCCTGACCGCCCCCAACACCGCGCCGCTCAAGCGCTTCATCTATGGCAAGGCGCCCTTGGCCGGACTGCCGGATCTGGCGCTGGCGGGCGATGCCTATTTGGCGATGATGTTCGCCCGCTGCTTTGCGCTTCCTGATACGGTTTAGGCCAAACCGGCGGCCTTGGCCTGTCCGGTCTCCATCGCGGCCACGCTTTGCCATGCCGGCCGGGCAGTCACGCGGTCATACCAGGCCGCAATCGCCGGGAAACGCGCCCGGTCCAGCCCCGCGCCAATATATTCGGCCGTGCGCAGCAGGCTGGCCACGGCCACATCGCCCAGCGAGAATTCGCCAGCCAGCCAGCCATCGGAGGGCGTCACGCCTTCCAGATAGGACAGCACCTCGTTGAACTTTTCGATCGCGGCCAACGCCGCATCCTCATCCCCCGCCACGCCGCGAAAACGGGGCAGGACAAAGCGGTTGAAGATCGCAGGGCCAAGCGTGGGCACCATGATCGTATCGGCCAGTTCCTCGAACCACACCGCGCGGCCGCGCGCGCGGGCCTCGACCGGATAGATCGGGGCATCGGGCGCCAGCGCGTCGAAATAGGCGCAGATCGCGGTGGAATCGCAGAGCCGGTAATCGCCGTCCTTGATCGCCGGGATCTTGCGGAACGGGCTGGCGGCCAGAAAATCCTCGCAAGGATCGGCAAAGCTGAAAGGCGGCATGTCGAATGCAAGCCCCTTTTCCGCCGCCACCACGGCCACTTTGCGCACGAAAGGCGAAAACAGGGCGCCGAACAATTCCATAATAATTTCTCTCCCCAAGGTGAATCTGGTTCTCAAACCCTGCAAACATATTGCAGCCGCGAGAAGCAGCGGCTAGCAGTTTTGTGCGATGACCGAGATTCAGAACATTCAGCCCGACAGCCGCTCGACCACCATCCTGAGCGCACCCGACATCACCGTTGATGTGCGCGAGGTGTTCGGCATTGATATCGACATGAAAGTCCCCGCCTTTTCGGTGGCGGACGAACGCGTGCCCGACCGCGACGACACCTATGTGTTCGACCCGGACACCACGCTGGCGATCCTTGCCGGTTTTGCCTATAACCGCCGCGTGATGGTTCAGGGCTATCACGGCACCGGCAAATCGACCCATATCGAGCAGGTGGCCGCGCGTCTGAACTGGCCCTGCATCCGCATCAACCTTGACGCGCATATCAGCCGTATCGACCTGATCGGGCGCGACGCCATCGTTCTGAAGGATGGCAAGCAGGTCACCGAATTCCGCGAAGGCCTGCTGCCCTGGGCGCTGCAGACGCCGACGGCGCTGGTGTTCGACGAATATGACGCGGGCCGCCCCGACGTGATGTTCGTGATCCAGCGCGTGCTGGAAACCGAGGGCAAGCTGACCCTGCTGGACCAGAACCGCGTGATCCGCCCGTCCAAGTGGTTCCGCCTGTTCGCCACCGCCAACACGGTGGGCCTTGGCGATACGTCGGGCCTCTATCACGGCACGCAGGCGATCAATCAGGGCCAGATGGACCGCTGGAACATGGTCGTGGCGCTGAACTATCTGCCCCATGCGACGGAAACCGGCATCGTCCACAAGAAGGTGCCCGGCTTGCCCGAACGCACCATCGCCGATATGGTGCGCGTGGCCGACCTGACCCGTGCGGGCTTTATCAATGGCGACATCTCGACCGTGATGAGCCCCCGCGCCGTCATCACCTGGGCGCAGAACACCGAAATCTTCAAGGACGCGGGTTTTGCCTTCCGCCTCTCGTTCCTGAATAAGTGCGACGAGACCGAGCGGGTGCTGGTGGCTGAGTATTATCAGCGCGTGTTTGGCACCGATCTGCCTGAGAGCGTGGTGGCGCGGGCTTGATGCCCGTTGCCGCGCTGGCCTTCTTTCTGGCCTTTGGTGATCTGGAAGAAGGCCCGCAGCGCTGGTGTGCCTATCGCACGTCCGCCGAGATGAAAAAAGCGGTCGGATCGGGCGAAACGAGCGGACAGTGGGCCGAGATGCGATGGCAGGGTGGGGCAGTAACCCGTCTGTTTTATGCCACCGAGAGAGAAGATTATTACGTCGAGGACACTTATAGCCTGGACACGACAGGACGGACGGTGGCGCTGGCTAGGCATGGCCATTACATCAATGACCCGTTTTGGACGGCCGTCTATCGCTCTGATGCCAAAGGCAAGCTGATGCTGACCCAGCCAAGTGCAGCCGAAAAGAAGAAACGTGAGACGGCCGGGCGCGAAGATAGTTTTCTCGACTGGCCGAAATACGTCAATCTTTCGTCCATGCCTTTTGAGGGTTTGGTGGCGCGAAGGAATGGGGCGGTTGTCGTGCGATATGGCTGCATCAAGGCGTCGCGTTGAGTTTTGAGGTAGGAGGGGCCTTCGGCGGGCAAAGGGACTTGTCCCTTTGCAATCCCATTAATTTTGGGTGGGATCGCAAGCTGGGGTGTTTTGGAGTTGATGGCCTGCGGCGCAATTAGAAAGCTCCGCAGGCTTTTTATTGGATACGTCGCGTCCGACACCTGACGCTGAACCCGCTGAACCCTTGGCACGACAAAGACAGTAATGGGAGCGCGAGGGTCTAGACCCTCGCATTATCTATTCCCCCTGATAAAACGCCCGGTTGAAAAACAGCCCATCAGGAGGCGCATTCACCGGCAAGGCCTGTCGATCCCGCGCCTCCAGCGCTTCGCGCACCCGCTCCACCGGCCAGCGGCCCAGCCCGACCACCGACAGCGCCCCGACCATCGATCGCACCTGATGGTGGAGGTAGCTCCGCGCTGCCGTTTCGATGATCACTTGATCGCCCTGCCGCCGCACGGTCAGGCTGTCGAGCGTCTTAAGGGGGGAGGCGGCCTGACAATGGACCGAGCGGAAAGTGGTGAAATCATGGTGGCCAACCAGCGCCTGCGCGGCCTCATGCATCGCCTCGGCGTCCAGCGGTTTGGCCACCTGCCACGCATGGTTCAGTCCGATGGTCAACGGCGCGCGGCGGTTGACGATGCGATAGATATAGCTGCGCCCGATGCAGGAAAAGCGCGCATGCCAGTCATCAGCCACGACCCTGCAATCCAGCACCGCGATCGGGTTGGGACGCAGATGATAATTCATCGCCTCCATCAGGCGGAAGGGGGCGATGTCCTTTTGAATATCGACATGGGCGCGCATGAACAGCGCGTGGACCCCGGCATCGGTGCGCCCGGCGGCAAACATCACGGCCTGCTCGCCGGTGACGCGTTCGATAGCTTCCTCGACGGCCTGCTGGATGCTGGGGCCATGCGCTTGCCGCTGCAGGCCCATGAAGGGCGTGCCGTCAAATTCCAGCGTAAAGGCGAAACGGGTCATGCCAGATCGCTCGATTTAAGCCGCGTCCCGGCGGGAATGGGCCGTCCGCGCAGCAGGTCGGCCACGGCCATGGCGGGTTTGCCCGCGCGCTGGATTTGCACGACGCGGATCGCGCCCACGCCGCAGGCGATGGTCAGCGCATCGTCGAGGATCACGCCCGGATCGCCCGCGCCCTCGGCCAATTCAGCCGAGATCACCTTGTAACGCTCGCCCTCCAGTTCGAAGAACGCGCCGGGCGCGGGCATGAAGGCCCGGATCTGGCGCAACACCTGCTTGGCGCTGGTGGTAAAATCCAGCCGCGCCTCGGCCTTGTCGATCTTGTGGGCATAGGTGATGCCCTCCAAGGGCTGAGCCTGCGGCGGATAAGCGTCCAGATCGCTCAGCACCTGAACGATCAGCCGCGCGCCCATTTGCGCCAGTTCCTCGGTCAATTCGCCGGTCGTCTTTTCGGCAATGTCGGTCCGCCCTTCCAGCCGCACCGGGCCGGTGTCCAGCCCTGCCTCCATCTGCATGATGCCGACGCCGGTTTCCGCGTCCCCGGCCAAAATCGCGCGCTGAACCGGCGCTGCGCCGCGCCAGCGCGGCAGCAGCGAGCCATGCAGATTGAGGCACCCATGCACCGGCGCGGCCAGAACCGCACGCGGCAGGATCAGCCCATAGGCCGCCACCACCGCGACATCGGCTTTCAGCGCGGCAAAATCGGCCTGTTCCTGCTCGCCCTTCAACGATACCGGATGGCGCACCTCGATGCCCAGCTCGGCGGCGCGTTTATGCACCGGGCTGGGCGTCAATTCGCGCCCGCGACGGCCGCCGGGACGGGGGGGCTGGCTATAGGCGGCCACCACATCGTGGCCCGCGGCCGCCAAAGCCTCCAGCGCCGGAACGGCAAATTCGGGCGTGCCCATATAGATGATGCGCATAAGTCACTTTCCGGCTCTTTGCCTTTGCTCTGCGCCGCCCTATCTGGAGGCGCATGGCATCGCAAGAGATCGAGACACTGGCGCAGGTTTTGGCGCGCCTGCCGGGGCTGGGGCCGCGTTCGGCGCGGCGGGCTGTGTTGTGGCTGATTAAGCGGCGCGACACCTCGCTGGGGCAATTGCGCGACGCGTTGGAGGTGTTGCAGGACCGGCTGGTCGAATGCACCACTTGCGGCAATGTCGACACCAGCGATCCTTGCGCGATCTGCGCCGATCCGCGCCGTGATGCGCGCTCAATCTGCGTGGTGGAGGATGTGGCGGATCTGTGGGCGCTGGACCGGGCGCGGCTGTTTACCGGGCGCTATCATGTGCTGGGCGGGCGGCTGTCGGCTTTGGATGGGGTGCGGCCTGAGGATCTGTCGATCGCGCCTTTGATAGAGCGTGTGGGCGCGGGCGGGATTGACGAGGTTGTGCTGGCCATGAATGCCACGCTGGAGGGACAGACCACCGCGCATTATATTGCCGAGAGGCTGGAAGGGATGCCCGTGCGCGTGACGCAACTGGCGCATGGTCTGCCGGTGGGAGGCGAGCTGGACTATCTGGACGAGGGGACTTTGGCGCAGGCGCTCCGGGCCAGGCGGCCCGTTTCCTAAAAACGCGCGCGAGACGCCCGGTTTCCTGACGATTACAGAAATCGGACACGGCGCCTTGCGCGCGGGGCAGGGTGCGATTATCTGGCCATCATGGCTATCCGACCGATCCTCGAAGCGCCCGATGCGCGCCTGAAGCAGATTTCTGCCCCTGTCACCGTGTTTGACGATGAGCTCAAGGTGCTCGTCGCCGATATGTACGAGACGATGTATGACGCGCCGGGCATTGGCCTGGCTGCTATTCAGGTGGGCGTGCCGCTGCGTGTGGTGGTGGTCGATCTTCAGCCCGAAGATCCCGATGCCGAACCCGAAGTCTGCACCTCGCATGGCGGGCATGAGCATACGCATCAGCCGGTGAAGCGCGAGCCGCGCACCTTTATCAACCCGGAAATCCTTGATCCTTCGGAAGAACATTCGGTCTATCAGGAAGGCTGCCTGTCGGTCCCCGATATTTATGCCGAGGTCGAGCGCCCCGCCACCTGCCGCCTGCGTTGGCAGGATGTCGACGGCAATGTGCATGAGGAGGCGATGGAAGGCCTGATGGCCACCTGCATCCAGCATGAGATCGATCACCTCGAAGGCATCCTGTTTATCGACCACCTTTCGCGGCTGAAGCGCAATATGGCGCTCAAGAAGCTGGAAAAGGCGCGCAAGCTGGCTTGATTCGGGGGCGATTGCCCTCTAGGTTCACGGTTCGTTCTGACTGGAGTGAGCCGTGGATTCTGCCTTGTTTGTGATTGTTGCTTTGGTGGTCGGGCTGGGGCTGGGCTGGTTTCTCGGCCAGCGCCCTGTGGCCGAATCGCAGGCAAGGCTGGCCGAGCGCGAAAAGGCTTTTGCCGAATTGGACGAGCGTTTCCGCCGCGCGATCACCGATCTGGCTGCGGCGGGCGAGCGTGCGACGCGGGCCGACGGGCTGGCGCAGGCGCTGGAGGATGCGCGCGCCGATATGCTGCGCGCCCAGCGCGACTTGGCGACCCTGCGCGCGCAAGCCGAGCATTTCGAAGAGCAAAAGCGCCTGCTGCTCGAATCGCAGGATCAACTGCGCCGCGAGTTTGAAGTGGCCGGCGCCCGCGTGCTGGAACGGGCGCAGGAGGCATTTCTCTCCCGCGCTGAGGCCCGCTTTACCCAGAGCGAGGAAAAGCAGGCCGAGCGGATCAATTCCGTGCTGGCCCCGGTGGGGGCGCGGCTGAAGGCCTATGAGGATCAGGTGAGCGCGCTGGAAAAAGGGCGCGTCGATGCTTTTGGTCAGCTCACCGGCCTGATCCAGTCGATCCGCGATGGGCAGGAGAAGGTGCGCGAGGAAGCGGCGCGACTGGGCAATGCGTTAACCAATGCCCCCAAGGCGCGCGGGCGCTGGGGCGAACAGGCACTGCGCAATGTGCTGGAGCAATGCGGCCTTTCCGAACATACCGATTTTGTGACCGAACATTCGATCGACACGGAGGAAGGGCGGCTGCGCCCCGATGCGATCGTGTCGATTCCGGGCCAGAAGAAACTGGTGATCGACGCCAAAGTCTCGCTCAACGCTTATCAGGAGGCGTTCGAGGCCAGCGATGAGGGCGCGCGGGACATCGCGCTGGCCCGCCATGTGGCCAGTATGCGCGGCCATGTGCAGACGTTGGCCACCAAGTCCTATCAGAGCCAGTTTGCCGAAGCGCCCGATTATGTGGTGATGTTCGTGCCGGGCGAGCATTTTGTCGCGGCGGCGATGGAAAAGGACCCCGAGCTTTGGGATTTTGCATTCCGTAACAGGGTCTTGCTGGCCACACCTACCAATCTGGTGGCGATTGCGCGCACGGTGGCGATGGTGTGGAAACAGGACATGCTGGCGCAGGAGGCCCGCGAGATCGGGCGTCTGGGCGGCGAATTGTATGATCGGTTGAGGGTGGCTGGTGACCACCTCAAGCGTGTTGGCGGCGGTCTGACCAGCGCGGTGGACAATTACAACAAGTTCGTCGGTAGTTTTGAACGCAACGTGCTTTCGAGTGGGCGTCGTTTGCGCGACAAAGGTATCGAGATCGGTAAGCAGATTGAGGATGTGCCGGTGGTCGAGAGTTTGCCGCGCTATGGCGATGTGACTGAGCCTTCGGCGCTGCCATGGCCCGATGGGGAATAAGCAGGGGGAGGGGGATTACCCCTCCAGCGTGGCCAGCACCTCATAGGCCAGCACGGCGGCGGCCACGGCTGCATTGAGCGAATCAGCGCGGCCCTTCATCGGCATGGTCACGCGCAGGTCGCAGGCGAGCTCATATTCCTCGGGCAGCCCGCGCGATTCGTTGCCCACCATGATGAAGCAGGGCGCGGCATAGGGGGCACCACGATAAGGCACCGCCTCGCGCAAGGATGCGGCCACCAATTGCCCATCGCCTCCGCGCAGCCATGGCAGGAATTCCTCCCATCGCGCCACGGCCAGCTTTTGTGTGAAAATCGCGCCCATGCTGGCGCGCACGGCCTCGACGCTGAACGGATCGACGCTGTCGTCGAGCAGGATCAGCCCGCCCGCGCCCACCGCATCGGCCGTGCGCAGCATCGTGCCCAGATTGCCCGGATCGCGCATCGCCTGCGCCACCAGCCAGATCGGCGCGGCATGGCGATCCACGCCCGCCAGCGATGTGTCAAATTCGCGAAATACGCCGCAAACGGCCTGCGGATTATCCTTGCCGGTAATCTTGGCCAGAATATCTTCGCTGGTCTCGATCACCTCGCCGCCCGCGTCCAGCACGGCCTGTTCCAGCGTATCGAGCAGGGGATGCGCCTCACGCCCCTCCGCCATCACCAACGTCTCGGGCAAACGCCCGCTTTCGCGCGCATCGGTCAGCAGCCGCAATCCTTCGGCCAGAAAGCAACCCTCGCGGCGGCGCAGCTTCTTTTCCCGCAGCGAGCGCAGGAATTTGACCGTGGGATTGGAAAAGCCGGTGATGGTGCGGCGCATGTCAGGGGCAAGCCTTATGGCAAAACAGGGAAACTGCGCCGCCTATAGCCACGCCATGCGTCCCTGTCGAACCCTTCAATCTTCGCCGAAACCGTCCTTGACCAGACCCGAGAGCCGCGCCAGCGCCTGATCCGCGCCATCACCCGCCACGACAATGTCCACACTGTCGCCGCGCGCCGCGCCCAGCATCATCAGGCCCAGAATCGAGCCGCCCGCCGCCTCGGTGCCGTCCTTGAGCACCTTGACGTTGATGCCGCCCGGCAGCATCGCCACCATATTGACAAATTTCGCGCTCGCGCGGGCATGCAGACCCTTTGCGTTCACGATCTCAACGGTTTCCCGTGCTTCAGCCATGCTTTCCTCTCACCTGTGTACAGGAATCCCGGTTTATCAGGCTTCCTGGCCCAGAAACTCGGACGCTATGGTTATGTAATTGCGTCCAGCATCACGCGCCGCGCCAACCGCCGCCCGTACCGTCGCGCCCTTTCGCGCACCGGCCAGACGGATCAGCATCGGCAGATTGATTCCGGCGATCACCTCGACCCGGCCTGCCTCCATCAGCGAAATCGCCAGATTGGAGGGCGTACCCCCGAACAGATCGGTCAGGATGATCGCGCCTTCGCCGCTGTCGACGGTTTTGATCGCCTCGGCAATTTCCTTGCGGCGGCGTTCGACATCGTCATTGGGGCCGATACAGACCGTGGCCACCGCTTCCTGACGGCCCACAACATGCTCCATCGCGCGCACGAATTCCTCGGCCAGATGGCCATGCGTCACCAGAACAAGGCCGATCATGCCCGCATCCCAGACATTTGTTGCATCATGACAATAATGGCGCCGGGCATGTGGGGAGCAGGACCTTTCGCAGGCAAATATAAATGGCCACTCATCGCGCGGCGCTTCCTTCAACAAGGTCGGCCGCGCGTGAGCCCAGATTACGGTGAATCATTGTGGGCGAAAATCCGGATGCGCGCAAGGCTGCGCCGATTTGTTCGGCCATGAAAACCGACCGATGGCGCCCTCCTGTGCATCCAAAAGCGATGTGAACATAGGCTTTTCCCTGCGCCTGAAAGCGTGGAAGCAATAGCAGGAGCAGGTCGCGAATACGGGTAAATGCCTCGTCAAAGGCCGGATCTTCGCGGATGAAGTCGCCCACGGGGCCTTCGCGGCCGGTCATCGGGCGCAACACCTTGTCCCAATGGGGATTGTTCAGAAAGCGCATGTCGAAAACAAAGTCGGCCAGCGGGGGCATGCCCTTGGAAAAGCCGAAGCTGGTGATCGTCAAGGTTAACGCGGGGCCCGAATCGGGTGCGAATTGTTCCCGCATCGCCTGTTGCAGCGCGTTGGTGGTAAAGGCGGTGGTGTTGATGACGATGTCGGCCCATCGGCGCAGCGGTTCCATCATGTCGCGCTCGGCCGAAATGCCGGTGGCGACCGGCATGTCCGAGGCGAGGTGATGGCGGCGGCGCGTCTCGTTATAGCGCCGTTCCAGCTCGCCCACGCCGCAGTCGAGGTAGAGCGTCGTCAATTCGATATCGGAGCGCAGGCTCAACCGTTTGACCAGCGCGATCACCGCCTGCGGATCAAAGCCGCGTGTGCGCGAATCAAAGCCGATGGCCAGTGGCCCGCCCATGGGATGACCATCGGCATGCTGGTCCTCCTGATTGGTGTCGAGCAGCCTTTCAAGAAAGCGGATCGGGAAATTGTCGATGGTTTCCCATCCCAGATCCTCCAGCGCCCGCAGCGCCGTGGATTTGCCCGCGCCCAGCACCCCCGTCACCAGCAGGATGCGCTGCTTGTCCGGATCCCCATGCAGGGTGAGGCTGTCCGAAGCGGCAGGGGATGTGTCGGAGGCTGTCATAAATCTTCTCTGCGCCCAGAGCGTTAAAATGTGAAGAGGGCGCACCTATGCAATTTGGGGCAACACTTCAGATTTCCGTTGGTTCCCAAAGGCCATGGTACTTTAGGGCGAGTTCGGCGCGCAGCACCAGCGCCGAACTGTCGGGCCAGAGCGTGATGCAGGGAATTACCAGCGAGCCCACCGTGATTCTGGGCGCGACCTCGATATGGCGCGGCCCGCCCGCCTCCAGCCGAATCATTAACGCCACCCTTGCGCGCTCGGCCACCGGCATCGTCACCAGCCCGACCCCGCGCACCTCGATCAACCCGCGCGTGTTGGGGTGGGGCAGGGCGTAAAGGGTATCCTGATCCTCGCAGAGCATCACCCCATCATCGCCCACCAGCACCGCGCCCCGGTCGATCAGCCCCAGCGCCAACGAGGATTTGCCCACCCCCGGCGCCCCCTCGATCAGGATCGCGCGGCCCCCGATGCTCACGCAGGTCGCCTGTCTGGCCCAGTGGGGTTTGGTCGGGCTGCTCATTCCTCCTCGACCTCCTGATGATAGGTGGGCAATTCGATCACCAGTCGCGCGCCCCGCTCGCCTGGTAAGGGATCGCGCGCGGTCAGGGTGCCGTCATGGCCCTCGATGATCGTGCGGGCGATGGCCAGGCCAAGGCCTGAATGCGCGCCGAAATCCTCGCCCGCCGGGCGCAGCGAGTGGAAGCGCTCGAACACGCGTTCGCGCGCCTGCGGCGGGATGCCGGGGCCCTCGTCACGGATTTCGACGACCACATGCTCGTTGGTGCCGGTGATCTCGATGCGGATCGCGCCATGCGGCGGCGAAAAGGACACGGCATTGTCCAGCAGGTTTTCCAGCACCCGTTCCAGCCTTGTCGCCACGCCCGCCACCACGGCCTCATGGTTGCCGATATGGTGCAGCAGCAGCCGGCAATCGCGATTGGCCCCGCGCCGCCCGCGTGCGCCCACCATCGCCTCGGCCAGCACGCGCAGATTGACCGGCTCAAACGTGCTGCGCGCCAGTTCGGCGTCGATCCGGCTCGCCTCGGCAATTTCGCTGATCAGGCGGTCCATGCGCTGAACATCGTGATTGGCAATGTCCATCAATTGGCGGCGCAGATCGAGATCGTCGATTTTATCAAGCGACTCCAAGGCACTGCGCAAGGAAGCTAAGGGATTTTTGATTTCATGGGCGACATCGGCGGCAAAGCGGTCCACCCCGTCCATGCGCGTGCGCAGCGCCTCGGTCATGTCCGAAAGCGCACGCGCCAGCAGCCCGATCTCATCCCCGCGATCCGGCAGGCGCGGCACCACCACCGTTCGGTCGCGCCCCAGCCGCACCCGCACCGAGGCGCGCACCAACAGGCGCAGCGGCTGCACAATCGTGCGGGCCAAAAACAGCGAGAGATAGACCGTGAGCAGCAAAGCAATCGCCACGACAATCGCCAGCGTCTGACGCGCATCGCGCACGCTTTGCGTCACATCGCGGGCGTTCTGCTGGACCAGCAGCACCTGTCCGCGCCGCCCGACCGGCGTGGCGGCGTTGATGATGGGCGTGCGGTCCGGGGCATAATGTTCGCGCACGGCGGTCTGGCCCGATCGGCGCGCCTCGATCACCTCGGGCCAGTCATTGGCGTGGGTGGGGGCGGGCGGCTCGACATAGGCGGGCACTTCGGGCGCGCCCAGAATGGCGTCCATGCCCCGGTCCAGCAGGCGGGCCGATTGCATATACCACGGCTGGGTGGCCGGATCGGCCAGATGGAACGATGGCGGTGCAAGCAGGAAGCTGTCGGCCTCCAGCGACCCGTCGGCGCGATAGAGGCGCAGGCGCAGCGCATGACGGCGGCCAATCGTGGTCAGCACCTGCGCGCGCGTATCGCCCGATGCCTGCGCCAGCGCCTCGGCGGCGATCTCGGCCTCGCCGCTGGCGCGTTTGAAGCGTTCGCCCAGCACCTCGCGGCGATAGGAATCGATATAGAGCAGGCTGAAAGCGATCAGCGCCAGCACGATCACATTGACCGCCAGAATGCGCGTGGTCAGCGAAACGCCGCGCCATGGGCCTCCCCGCGCATGGGCCGGGCGGCGCGGGGGCATTTCCGCCGCGTTCATCCGCCCTCGCTGAAGGAATAGCCTGCGCCATACAGCGTTTCGATGGCCGAAAATGTCGGGTCCACCTGACGGAATTTGCGGCGCAGGCGCTTGATGTGCGAATCGATGGTGCGATCATCGACATAGGTGTCATCATTATAGGCGCAGTCCATCAACTGGTTGCGGCTCTTGATGACGCCGGGGCGCTGGGCCAGCGTTTCTAGGATCAGGAATTCGGTGACGGTCAGCGAGACGGGCCGGTCATCCCATCGCACCTCATGGCGGGCCGGGTCCATGCTCAACCGGCCGCGATGCACCAGATCGGGGGTGGGCGTGTCATCCTGGGCAGGTTCGGCGGCATCGGCGCGGGCCACCTCGACCCGGCGCAGAATCGCGCGGATTCGCGCCACCAACAGCCGCTGGCTAAAGGGCTTGGTGATGTAATCATCCGCGCCCATGGCAAGGCCCAGCGCCTCGTCGGGCTCCTCATCCTTGCTGGTCAGGAAAATCACCGGCAGCGCGGATTTTTCGCGCAGGCGCTGCAACAGTTCCAGCCCGTCCATACGCGGCATCTTGATATCGAAAATCGCCAGATCGGGCGGATTTTCAAGGCAGGCTTTCAACGCGCTGGCGCCATCGGCATAGACGCGCGTGGTAAAGCCTTCGGCCTGCAAGCCTATGGAAACGCTGGTTAAAATATTGCGGTCATCATCCACCAGCGCGATCGTGTGGCGCGGCGTGGCAGAAGATGCGGCTTTCTCGTTGTTGCTCATCGACATAGCGACCTGCATGGCGCGGCTGAACCAAGGCTGAGCGGTAGCCTGTGGCGGGACCGGGCGCAAGCGTGGCAGGTTTACATCAAACGTAGGAAAATAGGAGGAATTGCAATCTGCCATTTGACGTAGTGTGGGGGCTGGTCTATTAATTCCCTCGTCAATTCGTATGTAATTGACAAAGGGGGCCTTCCGGCACGGCGATTATTGCGAGAGGGCATTCTTGAATCGACCGTTTGTTGTTGCGGCCTGCTGGCCCTTCTTGCGGAGTGTTCGGTTTTGACCAAGCTGTTTGATGGAAACGCGGATTGCTCTGGCCTGTCGGGCCGGTGCGCTCTGTCGTGGCCCGTCCGGCGATAATTTCGGTTTCGCGCATACACCACGGAAGATTGGTGAGAGGAGGGGCGCCGGTGGCTATGTCACCGGCGCCTTTTGCTTGGCCCCGTCATAAACCCGTGTCATGCATTCGGTTAACCAATCGGAGGGTGAAACGATGAGCTTGCTTGATTCCCTGCTGGGGCAATTGTCGGGTAACGTCGATGTGGCGGCCATCGCGGCCAAGGTGGGCATTGACCCCGCCACCGCGCAAAACGCGATCACCGCGCTGGGTCAGGCTCATGCGCAGGAAGGCGATACGGTGGAAACCGCCGCCGCGCAGACCGGCATCGCCCCCGATACGCTTAATCAGGTGGTGGGCGCGCTGGGCGGCGTTGAAGGACTGGGGCAGGTCTCGCAGATCCTGCAGAACAACCCGCAGATCCTCTCGTCCATCAACAGCTTCCTTGATCGCGATGGCGATGGCAGCGCGCTCAACGATGTGCTGGGGATGGCCAAGGGCCTGTTCGGCAAGGCCTGAGCATGTTGAACACGGCGCTTTCGATGGCTGTGCTGGCCGTGATCCTGCTGGTGATCGGCTCGGGCGCCCTATGGCGGCGCGGGGTGCGCAAACAGGCGATTCTGATGATCGTGCTGGCGGTGATTCTGGGCGCCAATGTTGCGATCTGGAGCCTGCCGCCTCCCGCCGCGCTTTCAGGAAAGCCATGACGGGAGCCTGACGCCCGATCAGGGGATCGGGCGTTTTAGGCAGCCAAATCCGATCAGCGGATCGGGCAATCCGGCGAAAGCCGCATGTCGAGGTAATTGTCGACCGCGCGCATCATCTCGTCGAGTTCGTTCTCATAGAAATGGTTGGCGCGGGGCACTTCGTCGTGGTGGATCGTGATGTGCTTTTGCGTGCGCAGCTTATCCACCAGCTTCTGCACCGAATTGGGCGTGACAACCGTGTCGGCCGCGCCCTGCACAATGATGCCGCTGGCCGGGCAAGGGGCCAGGAAGCTGAAATCATACATGTTGGCGGGCGGCGACACGCTGATGAAGCCCCGGATTTCCGGGCGGCGCATCAAGAGCTGCATCGCGATCAGCGCGCCAAAGCTGTAACCGGCGACCCAGGTCGTGCTGGATTCCGGGTGGATCGACTGCACCCAGTCGAGCGCGGCGGCCGCATCCGACAATTCGCCGATGCCATTGTCAAAGCTGCCTTGCGAACGGCCAACCCCGCGGAAATTGAAGCGCAGCGTGGCGAACCCGCGCGCGACAAAGGTTTTATACATAGCCTGCGTCACGCGGTCATTCATCGTGCCGCCGGCCTGCGGGTGCGGGTGGAGGATCATCGCCACGGGCGCGCGCGGGCGCGAGCCGGGCTGAAAGCGGCCTTCGAGGCGGCCTTCGGGGCCGGGAAAGATCACTGCGGGCATGTATCAAATCCCTGATCGTGTGGACAGAACCGGCGGCAAATACGCAAATCTAGCGCAAAATCTGCGGCAGGGACTGTGATTGGAAGCGATGCGCTATATAGAAAGCCATCAAGCGAAAGCAATGTTTTCAGACAACGCGCGGTAAAAGAGCTTCGATAATGCCCAAGTCCACGATCTATCTCGACCATGCCGCCACCACGCCGATCCTGCCTCAGGTGCGCGATGCGATCGGCGAAGGCCTGCGCGAATGGGCCAATCCGTCGAGCCAGCACGGATCGGGCCGCACCGCGCGGGCGCAACTGGAGGCGGCGCGCGAAAGGGTGAAACAGGCGCTGAACTGGCCGGGCGAGGTGATCTTTACCGGCGGAGCGACCGAGGCGCTGGCCATCGGCTATACCCGCGCGCAGGCGCTGCGCCGCGCGGCCAGCGGGGTTGAACATCCGGCTGTGGCGCGTTTGGCGGAACGCGATGCGGTGATCCCGGTGGATCGCCTTGGCCGGGTTGATCCGGGCGCGCTGCCCTCGGTCGATCTGATCGCAGTGCAGCAGGTGAATAACGAGACCGGCGTGATCCAGCCTGCCCTTGGCGAGGCGATCCGGGCGAAGGGTGCGGTGTGGCTGGCCGATTGCGCGCAGGGGGCGGGGAAATTGTCGCTGCCCGATGCCGATATGATCGCGATTGCCGGGCATAAGGTCGGGGCGCCTCCGGGCGTCGGCGCTCTGCTGGTGCGCAACTTTGGCCTGATCCAGCCCAGCGGGGGGCAGGAGCGCGGCTATCGTGTGGGGACGGAAAACCTGCCCTATATCATGGGCTTGGCGACGGCTCTTGAAACGGATCGTTCATGGCTGCTGTCGGCGGCGGTCTTGCGCGGATGGTTTGAGGATGAGATCCGCGCTATGGGCGGCGAGGTGATCGGCGAGGGGGCCGAGCGCATCGCCACCATCGGCGCCTATCGACTGCCCGGCGTGAATGCGACCACGGTGCTGATCCGCGCCGATATGGCGGGCATCGCCATTTCCGCCGGTTCGGCCTGTTCCAGCGGCAGCCTCAAGCCCAGCCCGGTAATTCTTGCCATGGGGCGCAGCGAGGAGGAGGCGCGGGAAGTGTTCCGCGTTTCCATCGGGCGCGAGACGACGCGCGATGATCTGGCCGCGCTGCTCAAGGTTTTGCGCGGGCTTCGCCGGTGATCTACCTCGATTATCAGGCCACGACGCCGCTGGCCCCCGAAGCGCGTGAGGCGATGCTCTACTGGCTGGGCGAGGCCGGTTTCGCCAATCCGCACAGCCCGCATCGCCCCGGCCGCGCGGCGGCGGCGGCGGTTGCGGTGGCGCGCGAGTCTGTCGCGGGCATCCTGCCCCCGGGCGGGCGCGTGACCTTTACCGGCGGGGCGACCGAGGCGATCAATCTGGCCATTCAGGGCCTGCGCCCTCGCCGCATCGCAGTTTCGGCCATCGAACATGCCGCCGTGCTGGATACGGCAAGGGCCTGCGGGGCAGTGGTCGATGTGCTGCCGGTGTCGGCCGAGGGGCTGGTGGCGGCGGATGCGGAAATCGCGTCGGGGACCGATCTGGTGGCCGTGATGCAGGTGAACAATGAGATCGGCACGGTGCAGCCCGTGGCCGCTTTGGCGGCGCGGGCGCATGAGGCTGGCGCGCTGTTCCTGTGCGATGCGGTGCAGGGGGCGGGCAAGATGGCCGCGCCCGAGGGTGCCGATATGGTCGCCATTTCCGCGCATAAGATCTATGGCCCCAAGGGGATCGGCGCGCTCTGGACCCGCGATGGGGTGTCGTTGAACCCGCTGATCCATGGCGGGGGGCAGGAGGGCGGCCTGCGTTCCGGCACGCTCAGCCCCGCGCTTAGTGCCGGATTTGGCGTGGCGGCGGCCCTGTGTAAAGATCTGTGGATAAAGGATGGGGAACATGTGGAGGCGCTGTGGCAAATTGCCCGCGCCATCCTGCCCCATTGGACCTTGAATGGCAGCGAGGTACAGCGCTGGCATGGCAATCTCAATATCCGGCGCGATGGCCTTGATGTCGCGCGTTTGATGAGCGATTGCCGCGACATTGCCTTTTCCGCAGGGTCAGCCTGCGCCAGCGGTTCCGGGCGGCCCAGCCATGTGCTGACCGCCTTGGGACTTTCGTCAACCCAAGCAAAAAATTCTATCCGCCTCGGTTTCGGGCGCTATACGCAAAGCGGAGAGTTTGCCGAGGCCTTGAAGCGAATCGATGCCGCAGCCGATGCCCAATAGGGCGGCCGCACAAGTCGGATAGGGGTCGAAGAATAGTGATCAAGGTGCAATTCATCACCGCCGGGGGGCAACGTGTGGAAGCGCAGGCCAGTGCAGGTCAGCGTCTGCTCGAAGTGGCACAGGCCGCAGGCATGCCTCTGGAAGGGACATGCGAGGGCCAGATGGCCTGCTCGACCTGTCATGTGCTGATCTCTCCCGATTGGTTTTCGCGCCTCAAACCGGCCAGCGCCGATGAAGAGGATATGCTCGATCTGGCCGCAGGCGTCGCCGCGACCAGTCGTTTGTCATGCCAGATCACCATCGAACCCGATCTGGATGGCCTGACCGTAAAAATTCCGGGTGAAAGCCGGGATATGCAGCGCGGGTAATACTTGGGATATGCGCGTCGGCCTGTTAGGGAAGGTGCGATATGCCCAGCGACATCACCGAACCCGATCCGTTTGACGCCATCATCGATGCGCCTTTCGACGCCGCTTTGTCCGAGCGGTATCTGGTCTATGCGCTCTCCACCATCACGGCGCGTTCGCTGCCCGATCTGCGCGATGGACTGAAGCCGGTCCATCGCCGCCTGCTCTGGGCCATGCGCCAGTTGAAGCTGGACCCAGCGCAGGCGTTCAAGAAATCCGCCCGCGTGGTGGGCGATGTCATCGGTAAATACCATCCGCATGGCGACGCCAGCGTCTATGACGCGATGGTGCGTCTGGCTCAGGATTTCTCGCTGCGCTATCCGCTGGTTGAGGGGCAGGGCAATTTCGGCAATGTCGACGGCGACAATGCCGCGGCCTATCGCTACACCGAAGCGCGGCTGACCAAGACGGCGATGCAGTTGATGGCGGGCCTTGAAGAAGGCACGGTCAATTTCATCCCGACCTATAATGGCGAGGATGAGGAGCCGGAGATCTTCCCGGGCCTGTTCCCCAACCTGTTGGCCAATGGCGCGACGGGCATTGCGGTGGGCATGGCCACCAGCATTCCCAGCCACAATGTCGCGGAAATCCTCGACGCCACGCTGTTGCTGATCGAGAATCCGCAGGCCGAACATGCCGATCTGATGAAGGTGTTCCACGGCCCCGATTTCCCCACAGGCGGCATCGTGGTCGACAGTCCGGCCGCGATTTCCCATGCCTATGCCAATGGCAAGGGCTCGATCCGGGTGCGCGCGCGTTTCTCGACAGGGCGCGACGAGGCGGGCCAATGGGAACCCACCGGCATCGAAAAGCTGGGCAGCGGCCAGTGGCAACTGGTCATCTCGGAAATTCCGTACATGGTCCAGAAGGGCAAGCTGATCGAGCAGCTTGCGGGTCTGATCGCCGACAAGAAATTGCCGATCCTTGAGGATGTGCGCGACGAATCGGACACCCAGATCCGCATCGTGCTGGTGCCCAAGAGCCGTAATGTCGATCCCGACCTGCTCAAGGAAAGCGTTTATAAGCTCTCCGAACTGGAAAGCCGGTTCAGCCTGAACCTCAACGTTCTGGATGCGCAGCGCACGCCCGGCGTGCTGGGGCTGAAACCGCTGCTCCTGCAATGGATCGTCTCGCAGATCGACATCCTGCAGCGCCGCGCCCGCCACCGGCTGGACAAGATCGCCAACCGGCTCGAACTGGTCGAAGGCTATATCATCGCCTATCTCAACCTTGACCGGGTGATCGAGATCATCCGCACCGAGGATGAGCCAAAGCCGGTGATGATGGCCGAATTCAACCTGACCGACCGGCAGGCCGAAGCCATCCTCAACATGCGCTTGCGCTCCTTGCGCAAGCTGGAGGAAATGGAGCTGCGCGGCGAGCGTGACGATCTGCTCAAGGAGCAGGACGAGCTGCAGAAGCTGCTGGAAAATCCGGCCCGTCAGCGCACCCGCCTCAAGCGCGACATTACCACGCTGCGCAAGGATTATGCCGAGACCACCGCGCTGGGCCGCCGCCGCACCACCATCGAGGAAGCCGCGCCCACCCGCGAATTCAGCATGGATGCGATGATCGAAAAGGCGCCGCTCACGGTGATCCTTTCCGCGCGCGGCTGGATCCGCGCGGCCAGCGGGCATGAACCGCTGGACAAGGAATACAAGTTCAAGGAAGGCGACGGCCCGGCCTTTGTGCTTCATGCGCAGACCACGGACAAGCTGCTGATCGCCTGCGACAATGGGCGCTTTTACACGCTGGGCTGCGACAAATTGCCCGGCGCGCGCGGCTTTGGCGAGCCGCTGCGCTCCATGGTCGATATTGATGCCGACGCGCATATCGTGGCCATGATCGTCTATCATCCCAAGGCGCAATTGCTGCTGGCGGCCAACACCGGGCGCGGCTTTGCCGCCGAGGCGGATGAATTGCTGGCCGAAACCCGCAAGGGCCGGGCGGTGATGACGGTCAAGGATGGCGTCAAGCTGATGGTGGTGCGCGAAATCCCGCCAGAGCATGATTACGTGGCCGTGATCGGGGAAAACCGCCGCATCGTCATCTTCGGTCTGGTCGAGGTGCCGGTGCTGGCCAAGGGACAGGGCGTCACGCTGCAGCGCTATCGCGATGGCGGTCTGTCCGACATCATCACGCTGAAGTTCGAGGACGGACTAAGCTGGACGATGGGCGGCGAGACGGGGCGGACGCGGGTGGAAAAGGACCTGCGTCAATGGCGCGTGGCACGCGGCGCGGCGGGCAGTTTCGCACCGCAGGGCTTCCCCCGCGACAACAAGTTTCAGAGCTGATCCCCCGGTTTTAATCGGTCACCTTGGGGGTAAGGATCATCACCTTGCCCTCAACCCGCCATCCTTCGAGGGATGAGAGGAAATTCATCCCCAGCACATTGGTCGTGCCGATGGTTGGGGCGATGATGGTGGTCATGTCGGCGGCATGGATCGAGCCGACCTCAAGACTGTCGATCTGCGCTATTTGGGCCGGCGTATCGCCATTGGCGGTGTGCAGGTTGACCCGGCCCGAATGCGCGCCCGGCTCGACCATCGCCTCGCGCGCCACTTCGGAGGACAGGGTGGTATAGGTCGCGCCGGTGTCGATCAGGAAGCGCTGCGGCGTGCCGTTGACGGCGGCCTCCACCCAGTAGTGCCCATCCTCGCCCAGCGGCACGCGGGTTTCGCCCCCGCGCAGGACCGGCGCCGAAGCCTGCGCCGCCATCGCCACCCCCGCCACCAGCGGCACGCCGACAAAGGCCCCGCCCAGTTGCACCAGCGTAATGCCAAAGGCCACCGTCAGCCCCGCGCTGCCCACCATGCGGATCGTGGCGCCCAGCGCGCCGCTGGCCTCGGCCCGGATGATCCCGCCCACCAGCAACAGCGCCATAAAGCCAAAGGCCGAGGCCAGCACCAGATGGTTGGGCAATTCCAGCAGGAGGTCGAACAGGGGCATCGCGCAAGGCTCTCGAAACAATCGGATGATGCACCACTATTCCCACGGCCCCCGCGCGCGGCAATTGTGTTAACCAACCTCGTCCGTGCCAGCTTGGGACGGATCGGTTTTTGCCGGATGATGCGGCTCCAGCACCATCACGCGCCCCTCGACCCGCCAACCCTTGAGCCGGGTCAGGAAATTCATGCCCAGCACATTGGTTTCACCAAGGCCGGGGGCCACCACCGCCTCGATATTGCGGGCCACGGCATTGCCGATTTTCAATTCATGGATCAGCACGATGCGCCCGGTGGCGTTGCCATTGGCGGTGCGCAATTCGATCTTGGGCCCATCGCGCGCGATATGCAGCCCCGCCTCCTGCGCCGTTTCGGGCGAGATGGTGGTCAGCGTAGCGCCCGTATCGACCAGAAACCGCCGGGGTGTCCCGTCTATCGAGGCCTGCACCCAGAAATGCCCGTCATCGGCCAGGGGCACACGCGTCACCTTGCCCTCGACCACCTGCGGCTCCTCGCCCTCGGGCAAATGGCGCGTGATCGCATCGGGCAGGGCGGAGGTGATGCCAAAGCGGCGCAGATCGACCACCCCCATCAGCGCCACGATCAGGGCCACAATCAGCCCCAGATTGCCGAAAAACCGCAGCAACCCGCCCAGCATCGGCAGCCGGTAGCGGATCAGATTGCCGAAGATCAACAGACCGGCGCAAACCAGCGCCCAGCCCAGCACCGGCTGGGTCATCACCAGTTGGACCGCCTGCGCCCATAGGGCCGAGCCTGCCTCGATCAACCGATCGAGCGCCGCGCCGGCCTTATCTGCATGAGCGCCTGTTTTGGCGGCGGTCATAATCTCTCCTCAAGGGGCCTCGTTCAACAGGGCCTCGTTCAACAGCTCCTCGACGCGGGCGGCATCGGGGAACTCTTCGGCCACCCACCGCCCTTCGACCGAGCGGAGAATATGGGCGATACGCGGCCCGGCAGCAACGCCGCGCGCGACGATATCGCCGCCTTTTAGGGGGAAAAGCGGAATGGTCCAGCCGCCCAAAGGCGCAATCGACCCGCCGTTCAGCAGCAGGCGATCCATCGCCCCCTCCATGCCCAGCGCATAGGCCATGGCGCGCGCATCACCTGTATCCTTGCCGCGCGCGGCGGCTTGGGAAAGGCGCTTCTTCTGCGCCCCCGACAGGCGAAAGCGCGAGGCGACCTGTTCGGCCAACCCGCTCTGCGCAGGCAGCAGCGCCGCCAGCCGCCGCACCGCATCGGGCGCCACACCCTGCGCCCGCTCCTGCGCTACCAGATCGGCAAGCGCCTCTACGCAAGCCTCGGGCAAAACCACCGCCAGCACGCCCAGCTCCGCCATCCGCGCCACAGTGGGCGCCGGATCGGGCAGGCCCAGCAGGTTCATCATCTCCATCCCGATCCGCTCGCGCGACAGGCCCTTGAGCGTGGCGGCCAGCGCGGCGCAGGCCTGTTCGGCCTCCGGATCGGGGGTCTGGCCAAAGCGGGCCTGAAAACGGAAATAGCGCAGGATACGCAGGTGGTCCTCACGGATGCGCTGGGCCGCATCGCCGATGAAGCGCACCCGCCGCGCCGCCAGATCCGCCAGCCCTCCGAAATAATCGAACACTTCGCCCGTGGCGGGATCGACATAGAGCGCGTTGATCGTAAAATCGCGGCGCGCCGCATCGTCGCGCCAGTCCTGCGCAAAGGCCACGGTCGCGCGCCGCCCGTCGGTCGACACATCATGGCGCAGCGTGGTGATCTCCACCGGCCCGCCTTCGGTCAGCGCGGTCACGGTGCCATGCTCTATGCCGGTCGGAACGGTGCGGATGCCTGCGGTCTTGCACCGCGCAATCACCTCTTCGGGCAACAGGGGCGTGGCCGCATCCATATCCTTGACCGCCAGGCCCAGCAGCGTATCGCGCACGGCTCCGCCCACCCAGCGCAAGGGGCCGACCGCCGCCACCAGTTCGGCCAGGTCCGGCCGGACCAGCCAGCCTTCGCGTTTCAGAAATTCCGTCATACCGTGCTGTTCAGTCATTTGGCCAGTTCAGGCGTTTGGAAAGATTGGCGAGAATGGCCCCGGTGATGCCCCAGATGCGATGCCCGTTCCATGGAATTTCGACCAGATGGCGGGTCTTGCCCTCCCATTCGATGGCGCGGCGCTGATGGTTGGCCGGGTCCATGACAAAGCCGAAGGGAGCCTCGAACCACTGCGCCACCTCGTCCGGATTGGGCACCAGCGGCAGATCGGGCGGGATCAGCGCCAGCACCGGCGTCACCGCATAGCCCGATCCGGTCAGGAACACATCAAGAGGACCGATCACATCGACATGGCGCGGGTCAATGCCCAGCTCCTCCTGCGCCTCGCGCACGGCGGCGTCTATGTCGGTTTCGCCCGGATCAAGCCGCCCGCCTGGCAAGGCAACCTGTCCGGCATGGGCGCGCATTGTGCCGGGGCGGTGGATCATCAGCACGCCGGGCGCGGCCCGCTCGGTCACGGCGATCAGCACGGCGGCGGGTTTGAATTCCTCGATGCCCGCCGTGCGCGGATCGGGAAACAGCGTGGGCGCAGGCCCCGCCATCCCGGCGTGATACAGCCGCTCCAGCTTGTACCGCAGATTGCTCATTGAGGCGTAAGGGGGAAACTTATCCCCAAACTATCCACAGACAGTCCACCGTCTGTACCCCCAACCATCCCCGCTTTTTCCAGCGCCATATCCACCAATTGTCCCCAAGTGGAGCGGTCGATCCGGGCCAGACAGCCATGACGCACGGCCAGATAGATCGCGGGCGTTTCAGCATCTCCCCGCGCGATCAGCGGGTGGTCCGGCCCCGCGACCACCGTGTCATCGGTATTGAGCCGAAACACCAGCGCCCCGTCAATCCGCGCCACATCCACCGCGACAAAGGCGGCATCGACCACCGCGATCCTCTGGCGATCCTGCGGCGTCACCAGCCAGTGCTGGCCCGCATCGTCGCGCATCAGAAGCGTGGAGAAGGCGCGCACCATGGCCGGGCGGGTGATCGGCCCGCCCTGATGCCACCATGATCCGTCGGCGCGGATCTCCATCTGGCTGTCGAGTTCCTCGGCCGGATGCCATTGATCAACCGGGGGCAGGCGGCGCTCGGCCACCATGCGGGCGATGTCCTCAAGCGAGAGCGCGGCCAGATCGGGAGGGGGCGTATAGGGCATGGCGGCAATATGGGGCAGGCGGGCGCTGTGCGCCAGTGCTTCGCCTGCCCTAATTCTGTTTAGCCCCAAGGGCCCAGCATGCCCTTTTGCGGCAGGATGGCGGTATTGTCGCAGCGCACCAGCAGGCGGCGCTGTTCAAACGGTCCGGGCAGATCCCATTCCCCCGTGGGCGCATTGGTAAAGCCCCAGAAGCGGCCGTAATATTCCGGATCGCCGATCATCACCATGGGCAAGGGCGCCTTGGGGTTCATCGCCGAAATGGCGGCCGTGACCAGCGCCTTGCCAAAGCCGCGCCCCTGCGCCTCGGGCAGGACGGCGACGGGGCCGACCATGACCATCGGATGGCGGCGGCCATCGGGATCGGTCAGCGCCACCGGCCAGCACTGGATCGAGCCGACCACATGCTGTTCCTCGTCCACTGCGGCAAAGGACAGAGCGGGCAGCCATTCGGCATCGCCGCGCACCTTATAGGCGGTGCGCCCGCGTCGTTCCGGCTCAAACGCGCGATCGAGCAATTCCTCGACCAGCGAGGGGTCAACATTGTCCAGCGGAATGAGCGAGGGTTCGATAGCCATAATGCCGCGCGCGTTAGGGCAGGGGGGCGCCAGATGCAAGCAAGCTATGCAAGGAAATGCTTGCGGGCGGGCTGCGGGGGCGGCAATCGGGGCGTCATGATCTTTGGCGTGGATGAAGCGGGGCGCGGCCCCTTGGCGGGGCCTGTGGTGGCGGGCGCGGTGTGGCTTTGCGACAGCGCGATCGAGGGGCTGGCCGACAGCAAGAAATTGTCGGCCAAGCGGCGTGCGGCGCTGGAGGCGCGGATCATGGCCGAGGCGCATTGGGCCATCGGCGTGGTCGAGGCCGACGAGATCGACCGCATCAACATCTTTGCCGCCACGATGCTGGCCATGACGCGGGCGGTCGGCGCGCTGGTGGCCAAGGTTGGTGAACCCGCGATGGTGCTGATCGACGGCAACAAGACGCCGCAGGGGCGCGTGGGCGACTGGTGCTGGGCCGCGCGGGCGATTGTGGGGGGCGATGCCACAGAGGCGGCGATCTCCGCTGCCAGCATCATCGCCAAGGAACACCGCGACCGGGTGATGCGCGAACTGGCGCTGGCGCACCCCCATTATGGGTGGGAGCGCAATGCCGGATATGGCACGGCGCAGCATCTGGCGGGTTTGCGCGAACATGGGCCTTGCGAGCATCATCGGCGGACTTTCGCGCCGGTCGCGCAATTGTCCTTTTTGTAAAAAATCGCCCCCTGAGTCCCGATTGCCACGCCACTAGATGTTGAGTCTGCCGAGTCGCGCCTGACTCTATCCCTTGTGTCAGACTCTTTCTGTTCTCCTGTCCTTGACTCGGTGTTACCATCGCGACTCGTGCTGACTCCACGAGTCGGGCCTTGACGTGAGTCTGCGAATGACTCATTGAGGGGGCCGTTCAACGCACTTATTCACAGGAATCCTCATGGGCACTGTCCTTCTCAAGGAGCGCACCCGCTCCACCCCGGCGCCGCGCAAACTGGCCAGCCGCATCAGGAAGGATCTTGTCCTCAAGCCGGTCGAAACGCCGCGCAGCGAACTGCCGCTGGGCCGCATTCTGGATGGCGACTGCATCGAGGCGATGCGCTCGATCCCGACCGCCAGCGTCGATATGGTGTTTGCCGATCCGCCGTATAACCTCCAGCTCGGCGGCGATCTGGCCCGCCCCGATGGCAGCCATGTCGATGCCGTCACCAATGATTGGGACAAGTTCGACAGCTTTGGCACCTATGACCGTTTCACCCGCGCCTGGCTGGCCGAAGCGCGCCGCGTTTTGAAGCCCAACGGCTCGCTCTGGGTGATCGGTTCGTATCACAACATCTTCCGCGTCGGCGCGATCCTTCAGGATATGGGGTTCTGGATCCTGAACGACATCGTGTGGCGCAAATCGAACCCGATGCCCAATTTCAAGGGCACGCGCTTTACCAATGCCCATGAGACGCTGATCTGGTGCAGCATGGGCGAGGAGGCGAAGTACACGTTCAACTATCGCGCGATGAAGACGCTCAATGACGAGCTTCAGATGCGCAGCGACTGGGTGCTGCCGATCTGCAATGGTTCGGAGCGTCTGAAGAAGGGCGGATCGAAGGTCCACCCGACGCAGAAGCCCGAAAGCCTGCTCTATCGCGTGATGCTGGCCACGACCAACAAGGGCGATGTGGTGCTCGATCCCTTCTTTGGCACCGGCACCACAGGGGCGGTGGCCAAGCGCCTTGGCCGCGAATGGATCGGTTGCGAGCGTGAGCAGAACTATCGCGATGCCGCCATGGAGCGTATCGAGATGGCGCTGCCGCTCGATGAATCCGCCATCGGCACGATGAAGAGCAAGCGCGCCGCGCCCAAGGTTCCTTTCGGCACGCTGATCGAAACCGGCTGGGTCAAGCCCGGCACCGTGCTGACCGGCAAGAAGGGGCGCAACCGCCCGGCTTTCACCGCAACCGTGCGCGCCGATGGCTCGCTGGTTTCGGGCAAGACCGAAGGGTCGATCCATTCCTGCGGTGCCCAATTGCAGGGTGCGCCCAGCTGCAACGGCTGGACCTTCTGGAACATCGAGCATGAGGGGCAGATGAAGCCGCTTGATGCCATCCGTCAGCTTTATCTGCTGGCAAACGAGGACTGATCGCGGCTAAACCGGGCGCATGACAGTCTATTTGCGCCCGATCGCCCTTGCCGACAGCCCTCAGTCCGAGGAAGGCGAAGCCCTTCGTCTGGCAGGCGGGTTGACCTATGCCAGCCGTTTCGCGCTGATCCGGCGCGAAGGCGGCAAGGTGGTCGAACGCACCCGCTTTGGCATGGCCGAGGCAGGCCGCGTCATCCAGGGCGAGGCCGAGGAACAATGGGAAGCGCTGCGTTCCCCCCGCGCGCCGTTGCAGATGGGCGCGCGGACGGTGCGGCTGGATCAGCCGCAGGTGATGGGCATCCTCAACGTGACGCCGGACAGTTTTTCCGACGGCGGCCGCAATATTTCCGGCCCCGATGTGCCCGTGGTCCATGCCAGCGCGATGCTGGAGGCGGGCGCGACGATGATCGACATTGGCGGCGAAAGTACACGCCCCGGAGCGCCCCCGGTGTGGGAGGGCGACGAGATCGAGCGCGTGGTGCCGGTGATCGAGAAACTGGCCCGGACGGGCGCGGCGATCAGCGTCGATACGCGCCGCGTGGGCGTGTTCGAGGCGGCGCTGGCGGCAGGCGCGCATCTGTGGAACGATGTCTCGGGCCTGCGTCATGATCCGCGCAGTCTTGAATTTGCCGCCCATTGCGGCGCGCCCGTCTGCATCATGCATGCGCCGGGCAAGGGCGAAGACCTCCACGAGGACGGCCATTACGGCGATGTCGTGCTGGACGTGTTCGACTGGCTGCGCGCGCGGCGCGATGCGGCCGAGGCGGCGGGTGTGGCCCGGAGCCGCATCCTGCTCGACCCCGGTATCGGCTTTGGCAAGACATTGCAGGAAAACCTCGCGCTGATGAACGCGCTGCCGCTGTTTCATGCGCTGGGCTGTGCCCTGTTGGTTGGGGCCAGCCGCAAACGGATGATCGGGGCTTTGTCCAATGAGGCTCCTGCCGACAAGCGTTTGGGCGGGTCGCTGATGCTGGCCGTACGGATGATGGATGCCGGGGCGCAGGTCATCCGCGTGCATGATGTGGCGCAGACGGTCCAGGCGCTGCATGTGTGGCGCGGTTTGCGCGATGCGGCTTTGACGGATTTTGGGCAGTTGGTGGATTGAGGGGGTAAGAAGGTTTGCCTCCGGCGGGCAAAGGGGCTCGTCCCTTTGCAATCCCATTATTTGGCGTTCGGTTTGCCAGCCTGCGCCGATCCGCGAAGCGGTTTTAAAGCCTGCGGCGCTGCAAGGTTGCGCGAGGCTGATCCCATAGCGCAACAAAGACAATATGGGGATTGCAAAGGGTCAAGACCCTTTGTCCGCCGGAGGCAAAAACCCGAAAGCCCTTACGCCGCGTCCCCAATCCCAAGCTCGCTCAACTTTCGATACAGTGTCGAACGCCCGATCCCCAGCCGCCGCGCCACTTCGGTCATGCGGCCCCGGTAATGCCCGATGGCCAGCCGGATCACGTCCGCCTCGATGTCCTCCAGGGGGCGCAGATTGCCATCGGCGGTAAACAGCATCACGCCCGCGCTTTCGTGGGCCACGCCATTGCTGGGGCTCATCGGCTCGGCGGAGATCATGCTGGAGAGTTGGGGGAAATCGTCGGCGGTCAGCGCGTCGCCATCGCAGAAGACGGCGGCGCGGAACAGGACAGCCTGAAGTTGGCGCACGTTGCCGGGCCAGTCATAGGCCGAGAGCAGCGACAGCGCGCCATCGGTGATGCCCAGTTCGCGCAGGCCCGGTTGCTCGCCGATGCGGGCGAGGAAATGCCGCGCCAGCGCCGGAATATCGCCCAGCCGCGCGCGCAGCGGCGGCAGCGACACCGTGGTCGCGCAGATCGCGGCGTGGAGTTCGGGCAGGAAATCGCCATGGACGATGAGATCCTTGAGCGGATAATTCGACGCCGCGATCAGCCGCACATCCACCCGGAAGGCATGGCGCGCGCCGATCGGGCGGCATGATCCTGTGGTCAGATATTCGGCCAGCCGCTCCTGAACGCCCATCGGCAGGCGGTCGATTTCGTCGATGACCAGCGTGGCGCCGTCGCAATATTGGATCGCGCCCATCTGGCGGTCGAAAGCGCCGGGAAAGGCGCCCTTTTCATGGCCGAACAGTGCGGATTCGATGGAATTGCCCGGCGTCGATCCCGCATTGACGATGCGCAGCGGCATTTTGGCGCGCTGCGATGCGGCGTGGATGGCGCGCACCAGCATTTCCTTGCCGGTGCCGCTCTCGCCCTCGATCAGCAGATGGCCCTGGCCGCGCGCGGATTTGGCGGCGATGGCAAGCGCCGTGCGGAAGGCCGGAGCTGCACCAATCATCGATTCAAAATCGGCCGGACCGTTCATCTTTTCGGTCAACGGCTGCAATTCATCGCGCGGCGTTTCGCGCGTGGTGGCGTTGCGCAGGGCGCTCATCAACCGGTCGGGCGCGATGGGCTTGATGAGGTAATCGGTTGCACCCGCGCGCATCGCTTCAACCGCCAGCAGCGGCGAGGCCGAGGTTGTCAGCATCAGGATCGGCAGGGCGGGGCGGCGGCTGCGCAGATCGGCGATCAGCGAGCAGGCTTCATCGCCCGGCACCCATTGGTCAAGGATCACCGCGCCCAATTGCATGCCCTGCCGCGTGCCCAGCATGGCCACGGCCGTTTCGGCATCGCCCACCACCAGCGTCCGCCAGCCCTCGCGCGCGGCCAGCGCGGTGATCAGGCGGCTCTGGGCCGGCTCATCGTCGATCAGCATCAGCAGGCGCTGTTCGGTCTCTGCCATATTTGCGCGGTCTGTCGTCATAACGGCTGGATTTAGCCAAATTGGGTAAAGACCTGCTTAAACCTGACCCGGCTGGCATCCGGATTTTTCGGGCCGCGCGTCAACCATGGTGGTGAAAATGAAATTTAACCCATGGTGCAATTTATGTTTTGCCGCGGATCATGTTTTATCTTGTGCTGACGCCTCAGGATGATAAGAATTGGCCAAGAATTTAATGGGACAGGGGAAAAATCAATGACTCACACTCAGGATATTACCGCCGCGCGGCAAACCTATGAGGGTTTCATTCGTCTGATCAAGGTCAGCACCCCGGTCATCGCCATCGTGGCCGCTTTCGTCGTCTATCTCATCTCCCGCTGAAAGGTCTGGAATGACGGATAAATTGCGCATCGCCGCTCTTAAGGAAAGAGCGGCGGGGGAAGCGCGCGTCTGCGTGACGCCGGAAACGGTGAAGAAATTCACAAACCTTGGTGCGATTGTGGCGGTGGAAAGCGGGGCGGGACATGCCGCCTCGATTGCCGATGCCGATTATGCCGCGGTGGGCGCAATCATGGGCGACGCGGCCTCGGTGGTGGCGGGTGCGGATATTGTGCTGGGGGTTCAGGGGCCTGATGTGGGCCTGCTCTCGGGCGCGAAGCCGGGCGTGTGGGTTGCGGCGGGGCTTGATCCTTTTGGTCAGCGCGGGCGGGTTGATGCCTACGCCGTCGCCGGGATTGAGGCGCTGGCGATGGAATTCATGCCGCGCATCACGCGTGCGCAGTCGATGGATATCCTTTCCTCGCAGAGCAATCTGGCGGGGTATAAGGCCGTGATTGATGCTGCGGGCGTTTATGGCCGAGCCTTTCCGATGATGATGACGGCGGCGGGCACGATCTCGGCGGCCAAGGCGTTCATCATGGGCGTGGGCGTGGCGGGGCTTCAGGCCATCGCTACCGCGCGGCGTCTGGGCGCCCAGGTTTCGGCCACAGACGTGCGCAGCGCGACCAAGGAGCAGATCCAATCACTGGGCGCCAAGCCGATCTTCGTGGAAAATGTCGCGGGCATCGAGGGCGAGGGCGCGGGCGGCTATGCCACCGAAATGAGCCCGGAATATCAGGCGGCGCAGGCCGAACTGGTTTCCAGCCATATCGCCAAGCAGGACATCGTCATCACCACGGCGCTGATCCCCGGACGGGCGGCGCCGCGCCTGATTTCCGATGCGCAGATCGCCACGATGAAGCCGGGCAGCGTCATTTTCGACCTTGCCGTGGCGCAGGGCGGCAATGTCGAAGGTTCGGTTCCCGATCAGATCGTGGAGCGGCACGGCGTCCGGATCATGGGCTATTCCAATACGCCCGCGCATCTGGCGGCAGATGCCTCGGCTCTGTTTGCGCGCAATCTCTACAACTTCCTCTCGGCCTTTTGGGACAAGGAGCAGGGCAAGCCTGTTCTGGACGAGGAAATCGGCAATGCGATCCGGCTGACGCAAGGCGGCCAGGTCGTCAATCCGCGACTGCTCTGAGGGGAGGGCGTAATGGACTTTATCTCGATCCTGTCGATCTTCGTGCTGGCATGTTTCGTCGGCTATTATGTGGTGTGGTCGGTCACGCCCGCGCTGCACACGCCCTTGATGGCGGTGACGAATGCGATCTCCTCGGTCATCGTTGTGGGCGCGTTGATCGCGGCGGCGGCCTCTGGGCTGGGCGCTGCGGGTGGCGTGTCGAAGTGGCTGGGGCTGGGCGCGGTGGTGCTGGCCTCGGTCAATATCTTTGGCGGCTTTGCGGTCACGGCGCGCATGTTGGCCATGTATAAGAAGAAGGAGAAGAAGTGATGGTTCTCCAGCTTCTTAGCGCGGGCGCGGCGGGCGCTGTCGAACATGCGGCAACGCCGTCATGGGCGATGTTTGCTTACCTCGTTTCGGGCGTGCTGTTCATTCTGGCGCTGCGCGGATTATCGAGTCCGGCGACCAGCCGTGCGGGTAATCGCTATGGCATGATCGGCATGCTGATTGCTGTGGCCACGACGCTGGTGACGCATTTCCCGGCCGTAGTTAATCCTGACGGGGAAACTCCTGCCGCGATTGAGCATGGGCTTCAAACTGTTCCTGACTTTGGTTCGTTTGGCATGATTTTCGCCGCGATCGCCATCGGCGGCGGCATCGGTTTTGTCATCGCGCGGCGCATCGCCATGACGGCGATGCCGCAATTGGTGGCGGCGTTTCACTCGCTGGTCGGTATGGCCGCCGTGCTAGTGGGCTGGGCTGCCTATCTCAATCCGCAGGCTTTCGGGATTGCGGAATTGACCGAAGTTGCTGGTAGCGAAGTAAGTGGTCTATCCGCAGACGGTGCCAGTGCCTTTGCGTCAGCGGCAGTCGTTCTGAAGATACACGCCCAATCCTGCATCGAAATGGGCCTTGGCATCGCCATCGGCGCCATCACGTTCAGCGGTTCGATCATCGCCTTCCTCAAACTGGCGGGCAAGATGTCGGGTTCGCCGATCATGCTGCCGGGGCGCCATGTCATCAACCTTGGCACGATCATCGCGATTCTTGGCCTTGTCGGCTATTTCACGATGGATCAGTCGCTCTGGGTGATCGGCCTGATTACGCTGCTGGCCTTCATCATCGGTTTCCTGCTGATCATTCCGATCGGGGGGGCGGATATGCCGGTGGTGGTCTCGATGCTCAACTCGTACTCGGGCTGGGCGGCGGCCGCGATGGGCTTCACTCTGCATAATAGCGCGATGATTATCACCGGCGCGCTGGTCGGCTCTTCGGGCGCGATCCTGTCCTATATCATGTGCAAGGCGATGAACCGCAGCTTCATCTCGGTGATTGCGGGTGGCTTTGGCGCCGCGCCTGAAGCATCCGGCGGAGCGCCCAAGGAACAGCGTCCGTGGAAGCGCGGCAGCGCCGAGGACGCGGCCTTCCTGATGAAGGAAGCCGAAAGCGTCATCATCATCCCCGGCTATGGCATGGCGGTTTCTCAGGCTCAGCACGCGCTGCGCGAAATGGCCGATGTGCTCAAGAAGGAAGGCGTCAGCGTCAAATATGCCATTCATCCTGTTGCCGGGCGAATGCCGGGCCATATGAATGTCTTGCTGGCCGAAGCCAATGTGCCTTATGATGAGGTATTCGAGCTGGAGGACATCAATTCCGAGTTCGGCCAGTGCGATGTCGCTTTCATCATCGGCGCCAATGACGTGGTCAACCCCGCCGCCAAGACCGACAAGTCCAGCCCGATTTACGGTATGCCCGTGTTCGACGTGGACAAGGCCAAGACCGTGATGTTCGTCAAACGGTCGATGGGCGGCGTGGGTTATTCAGGTGTTGATAATGATGTCTTCTACATGGACCAGACCATGATGCTGCTGGCCGACGCCAAAAAGATGGTGGAAGACATCGTCAAGGCGCTGGCCCATTGATAAAGGTTTGATAATGCGCCGTGTTCTGACAGTCCTTGCCCTTACCCTTGCCCTCTCGGGCTGTGTTCAGGGGATCGCCCGGGGCCGGGTGAAATCGGCCCTTGTGGGGGCGGGGCTGTCCGAACCGGTCTCGGCCTGCATGGCCGAACATATGGTGGACAAGCTGACCATCAGCCAATTACGCCAATTGGAGGCGTTGCAGGGGCCTAAGCGGTCGCTGTTCGATTATGTCATGGCGGTGCGCCGGATTCAGGACCCTGAAGTGATCCGCGTGACGGCGGCGGCGGCTGGGTTGTGCATGTCCGGGTGGGAAAGGTAAGATTTGAAGGGATGCCTCCGGCGGGCAAAGGGTCTCGACCCTTTGCAATCCCATGAATGGGGTGGGGGTTGATCCGTCCGCAGTTGATGATTTTTAAAGCTTGCGGCGCGGTGAGGTTATCCTATCCGCGCCGCAGGCTTTATCATTTCGCCATCGCGCCCAACACTTGGCGCTGAACCTCTGGCGCAACAAAGACAGTAACGGGAGCGCGAGGGACAAGTCCCTCGCATTTTCCCCTTTTTCTTCAAACAAAATCCGCCTACCCCAAAACCCATGCCCCTATCCCCCCTGGCCTGCGACCCATCGCAATCCCTTGGCCGTGAATTCGCGCTCGAAGGCTCGATCGCCCGCGGCCCGCGCAGCCCCTATCAGCGCGACCGCGACCGGATCATCCACTCGATTGCGTTCCGGCGTTTGCGGCATAAAACGCAGGTTTTCGTCGCCCCCGATGGTGATCACTACCGTGTCCGTCTGACGCATAGCCTCGAGGTGGCGCAGATCGGTCGCGTCATCGCCCGCGTGCTGGGGCTGGACGAGGATCTGACCGAGGCGCTTTGCCTTGCCCATGACATCGGTCATCCGCCCTTTGGCCACAGCGGCGAGGACGCACTGGACGAGGCGCTGAAGGAGCAAGGCGGCTGGGATCACAATGCCAACACTTTGCGCACGCTCATGCGTCTGGAAAGCCCCTATTGCGAGCATGAAGGGCTGAACCTGACATGGGAGACGCTGGAGGGGCTGGCCAAGCATAATGGACCGGTCCGCAACCCTAACTGGGCGTTGGCCGAACTGGACGCGGCCTATCCGCTGCATCTGGGTGAATGGTCCTGCCTTGAGGCGCAGGTGGCCGCGATTGCTGACGACATTGCCTATGACAATCACGATATTGACGATGGGTTGCGCGCCGGTTTCCTCCATCTCGACGATCTGCTGACCCAGCCCTTTGTGGCCGAGCAATGGCGCGCGGTTGAGGCCAAGCACCCCCATGCCCCCCATGATCGCAAGTTGCGCGAGCTGGTGCGCAGCCAGATCGGCATAATGGTCAATGATGTGATCGCCGAAACGCAGGGCCGCACGCAGGGGATGGCTGGCATTGCCGACATCCGCGCCGCCACCCGCGCCAGCGCTGCCTTTTCGCCCGCGATGGCTGAGGCCGAGCGGACCTTGAAGCGCTTCATGTATGACCGGCTCTATTACCACCCCGATCAACTGGCCACGGCGGAAAAGGCGCATCAGGTCGTTTCGGGCCTGTTTGCCGCCTATAGCGAGGACCCCTTGCGCATGGGCGAGGCATGGGCCGCCCGCCTGCCGCAGGCCGAGCCCCAGCGCAGCCGCCATATCGCCGACTATATCGCAGGCATGACCGACCGTTTCGCCATCGCGCAATATCGCCAGATCCACGGCACCGCCCCCGAAGGATTGAGCAACGTCTGACCGTGATTACGCCGGATTTATGGAGCGGATTACGTATTGGGGTAGAATTTCTGACAGGCTGTTTGACTTTTGCGCCGCAAAAAGAGATGGCGAACATCAGTCGCTGAACGATGCGGGAGAGTTCGGGTGATTCGCAAGAATTGCCCGGCGCCGAAGGAGCAACCGCCCCGGAATCTCTCAGGCAATAAGGACCGTGTCGGTCAATAGCGACGCTCTGGAAAGTGCAATCGGACCAATGGGTTCGGGGGCCGCCGAAGGGGTAAATCTGCGCATTCCCATGCGCGGGCTAAGCTCTCAGGTTTCCGTGACAGAGGGGGCACCGGAATGGTGCAACGCTGTGCGGAAGGCTGATTTGTGAGCGACACATACAATTTTGACTCGGGCGAAGAAGCCGAGATCCCCGAAACCCTCACCCTTCCTCTCGATGCCTGGCACCGCGCGCGCGGCGGCCGCATGGTCGAATTCGCCGGTTATTGGATGCCGGTGCAATACGAAGGCATCATGGGCGAACACCTGTGGACCCGCGAAAACGCCGGTCTTTTCGATGTCAGCCACATGGGCCAGCTGGTCGTGTCGAGCGAGGACGAGGATCAGCAGGACGCCGTCACCGCTCTGGAAGCGCTGATGCCCGCCGATCTTTCGATACTCAAGGTTGGCCGCCAGCGCTATTCGCTGCTGCTGAATGAAACGGGCGGGATCATCGACGATCTGATGATTACGCGCTGGCCCGGCGGCTTTTTCCTGATCGTTAATGGCGCGACCAAGTGGGATGATATTGGCCATCTGCGCGAATTCCTGCCTGATGACATCACGCTGACTCACCGCGACGATTTCGCGCTGCTGGCGCTGCAAGGCCCCCGCGCCGCCGATGCGCTGGCCTCTTTCGGCATCGCGCCCGCCCAGCCGCAGATCGTGCCCGTGGATCAACTCTCCTTCATGCAGGCCGGTCCCTATGTTTGGAACGGGGTTGAACTGCACATCAGCCGCAGCGGTTATACCGGCGAGGATGGCTATGAAATCGCCGTGCCCGCAGAAAGCGCCGAGGCGCTGGCCGAGATGCTCTGCACCCACGAAGCGGTCAAGCCAATCGGCCTTGGCGCGCGCGACAGCTTGCGCATGGAGGCGGGCCTGCCGCTCTATGGTCATGATCTGAATGAGGACATCGACCCCATCAGCGCTGGCCTTTCCTTCGCCATTTCCAAGCGCCGCCGCGCCGAAGGCGGCTTCCCCGGCGCCGACCGCATCCTGACCGGCCTGTCGCAGGGCACCGAAACGGTGCGCGTGGGCCTGAAACTCTCGGGCCGTCAGGCCGCGCGCGAAGGCGCCGAGGTGTACAGCGGCGAGGATAAGGTCGGCGTGCTGACCTCGGGCGGTTTTGCGCCCAGCCTGGGCTGCCCCATCGCCATGGCCGATGTGCCCGCCGCTCTGGGCGCGCCCGGCACTGAACTTTTCATCGACGTGCGCGGCAAGAAGCTGCCCGCCACGGTCGCTGCCATGCCTTTTGTTCCCCATCGCTATTTCCGCAAAGGAGCCGCAAAATGACCCGCTATTTCACCAAGGACCACGAGTGGATCTCCGTTGACGGCGATGTGGCGACCGTCGGCATCACCGATTTCGCGCAGAACGCGCTGGGCGACATCACCTTTGTCGAAGTCCCCGAAGCGGGCAAGGCGCTGGGCAAGGGCGACACGGCCAGCGTGGTGGACAGCGTGAAGGCCGCCAGCGACGTTTACGCCCCGGTTTCGGGCGAAGTGACCGAAGGCAATGCGGCGCTCGAAGAAGCCCCCGAGCTGGTCAACACCTCGCCCGAGAGCGAAGGCTGGCTGTGGCGCATGAGCGTTTCGGACGCTGGCGAGCTGGCCGATCTGATGGATGAGGCCGCTTACGCCGCCTATATTGCGGAGCTTTAATCGCCCATGCGTTATTTGCCTCTCACCCCGGCCGACCGCGCCACAATGCTGGCGCGGATCGGCGTGGACAATATTGACGCGCTGTTTTGCGATGTGCCCGCTGAGGCGTTGCAGGCAGGACCCATTGCGGGCCTGCCGGGCCATGCCAGCGAAATGGCGGTCGAACGCCATATGGGCCGCCTTGCCGGAGAAAACCTCTCGGCGGGCGCGGCGCCCTTCTTTCTGGGCGCGGGCGCGTATAAGCACCATATCCCCGCCAGCGTCGATCACCTGATCCAGCGCGGCGAGTTTCTGACCGCCTATACGCCCTATCAGCCCGAAATCGCGCAGGGCACGCTGCAGGTGCTCTTTGAGTTCCAGACGCAGGTCGCGCGCCTGCTCGGCACCGATATTGCCAACGCCAGCCTCTATGACGGCTCGACCGCCTGCTGGGAAGCGATCGCCATGGCGCATCGCGTGACCAAGCGGAAGAAGTCGATCCTGACCGGCGGCCTGCACCCGCATTATGTGGCGACCGCGCAGACCATGGCGCGTTTCACCGATGACGTACTGGTGGCGCAGGCCCCCGTAATGTCGGGCGATGCCGAGGATGCCGCGATCATCGCCGCCATCGACGGCGAAACCAGCGCGGTTGTGGTGCAGTACCCCGACATTCTGGGCCGCATTCCCGATCTGGCCGCGATTGCGGCGGCGGCGCAGGCGCATGGCGCGCTGCTGATCGCGGTGGTGACGGAGCCGGTGGCGCTGGGTCTGCTGGAGGCTCCCGGCGCGCTGGGCGCGGATATTGTTGTGGGTGAGGGGCAGTCGCTGGGCGTGGGCCTGCAATTTGGCGGGCCGTATCTCGGCCTGTTCGGTTGCCGCGAAAAGTTCCTGCGCCAGATCCCGGGCCGCCTGTGCGGCGAGACGCTGGACGCCGAAGGGCGCCGCAGCTTCGTGCTGACGCTTTCCACGCGCGAACAGCATATCCGCCGCGAAAAGGCGACCAGCAATATCTGCACCAATTCAGGTCTTTGCGCGCTGGCTTTCAGCATTCACATGAGCCTTCTGGGCGGCGCTGGTCTGGAGCGCCTGGCCCGCATCAACCATGGCAAGGCGCAGGCTTTGGCCGCGGCGGTGGCGGCCATTCCGGGCGTCAGCGTCCTGAATGATGCCTATTTCAACGAATTTACCGTGATCCTGCCCAAGGATGCGCACGAGGTCGTCGATGCCTTGGCGGCCAAGGACATTCTGGGCGGCGTGCCGCTTGGTCGCCTCTATGCCGAAACGCCCGCGCTGGCCAATGGCCTGCTGCTGACCGCCACGGAATGCACGAGCGATGAAGATATTGCGGCCCTTGTGGCGGCGCTGAAGGAGGTGCTGTGATGAACGCTCCCAACGCTTCGGGATGGCGCCCGGAAATGGGTGAGGCAGGCGCGATCCTGCCCGCCACGGTCAGCGGCGATCATGGCCTCAACCTTGAGGAAAAGCTGATCTTCGAACTGGCCGCGCCCGGAACCTATGGCGTCGATTTCGACGATGCCGATGTGGCTCCAGCGCCCGCGCTGGGCAAGTTCCTGCGTAAGGCTGCTCCGGCTCTGCCGGGCCTGACCGAGCCGGAAGTGGTGCGCCATTACACGCGCCTTTCGCGTCAGAACTACGCCATCGACCTCGGGCCGTTCCCGCTCGGCTCCTGCACGATGAAGCACAATCCGCGCCTGAATGAAAAGGTCGCGCGGATGGCCGGCTTCGCTGATGTCCACCCGTTGCAGCCGACGCAGACGGTGCAGGGCGCTTTGAAGGTCATCACGCAGCTGGCCGATTGGCTGATGGCGCTGACCGGGATGCCCGCCGTGGCCATGACGCCCAAGGCGGGCGCGCATGGCGAGCTTTGCGGGCTGCTCTGCATCCGCGCTGCCCTGACCGCGCGCGGTGAGGAACGCCCTGTGGTGCTGGTGCCTGAAAGCGCGCATGGTACGAACCCGGCCACCGCCGCCTTTGCCGGTTTCCGCGTGGAAAACATCCCCGCAACCGAGGATGGCCGCGTCGATGTGGTCGCGCTGACGGCTCGCCTTGGGCCGGACATCGCGGGCGTGATGATCACCAACCCCAACACCTGCGGGTTGTTCGAGCGCGACCTCAAGACGATCTCGGACGCGGTCCATGCGGCGGGCGGTTATGTCTATTGCGACGGCGCCAATTTCAACGCCATCGTCGGCAAGGTGCGCCCCGGCGACCTTGGCGTGGACGCGATGCATATCAACCTGCACAAGACCTTTTCGACGCCCCACGGCGGCGGCGGTCCGGGTTCGGGGCCGGTGGTGCTGTCCGAGGCTTTGGCTCCGTTTGCCCCGCTGCCCTTCGCCACGCTCGATGCCGATGGCGTCGCGCATCTGGTCGAGGAAGGCGATGCGCATGACCACGGCCACCCCAACAGCTTTGGCCGCATGACCGCGTTCCATGGCCAGATGGGCATGTTCACCCGCGCGCTGACCTATATCCTCAGCCACGGCGCGGATGGTCTGCGTCAGGTGTCCGAGGATGCTGTGCTCAACGCCAACTACATCCTGCGCGAGCTGGAAGATGTGCTGGACGCGCCCTTTGCCGCCTATGGCCCCTGCATGCACGAGGCCCTGTTCAGCGACAATGGCATGGCCGAGGGCTTCTCGACGCTGGATATCGCCAAGGGGCTGATCGACGAGGGTTTCCACCCGATGACGGTCTATTTCCCGCTGGTGGTCCATGGCGCGATGCTGGTCGAACCGACCGAAACCGAGAGCAAGGCGGGCACCGATCGCCTGATCGCATCGATGCGCTCGCTGGCCGAGCGCGGGCGGGCAGGGGATGTGACGTTGAAGAGCGCGCCTCACTATACACCGCGGCGCCGCGTTGATGAAACGCTGGCGGCGCGCAAGCCCAAGCTGGTCTGGAAGGACTAAGCTAAAGGGTCGCAGGAGGGGGCCGCTGCGTTCGCGTGGCGGCCCTTTTTCTATGCGGTTTCGCGGGTGGCTTTAATTCGCCGATGCTCGCGCAGGGCAATCATCATCCCCGCCGCCACGATCAGCGGCGCCCCGGCCCAGGTATGCGCGGGCGGCAATTGGTCGAAAATCGTCCAGCCATAGATCGTCGTCCAGATCAGCGTGGCATAATCCATCACCAGCACGCTGGCCGCCGAACCAAAGCGCAGCGCCGCCGTCAGCAGCACCTGCGCCAGCGCGCCCACCACGCCCATCGCAATGATTTCGGCCCAGAGCGCGGGCGAATGCGGCGTCATGTAATAGAGCATCGTCGGGGTCAGCAGCAGCGTGCCGAACAGCGCGAAATAGAACACCACCGCAATCGGCGTCTCGGTGCTGGTCAGATCGCGGATTTGCAGGCTGATGACCGCCACCAGAAAGCCTGAGCAAAGCCCGGCGGCAAGGCCCAGCGGCGAAATGCCGCCCGCAATGGACGCCCCATCGCCCGGCGCCGTGATGATGATCACCCCGGCAAAACCCAGCGCCACCGCCATCCAGCGCAGCCGCCCCGGCGGCGATTTATAGACGACGGCCGTCAGCAGCACCGCAAACAGCGGCGTGGTGAAGCCCAGCACAGTCGCCACCGGCAAAGGCAGCAGCACCTGCGCGCCAAACAGGCAGACCATGCCGATCGATCCGGTGATCGTGCGCAAGGCATGGGTTTTGAGCCGCCGCGTATAGAGCGAAAACAGCCGCCCCCGCGCCGCCAGCCATCCGCCCAGGAGCGGTATCGTCAAAGCCTGACGCCAGAACATGATTTCGGGCAGGGCGACGCCGCGCTGATGCAGCAGCTTGACCATCATATAAAGCGTGGCCAGCGCGAGCGTGGCAGCAAGGCGCAGGCCCAGCGCCAGAAAGGGGCGTTGATGTTGAGGCACGCGCGGCCCTTAACCCATCGGGGCCGATTGTTGCACCGCTATTTTGCGCATGAAACAATGCCGCGCGTGCATCCGCCGGTCAGAGACATGCCTCAAGGAAGGTCTGGTCGAAGCCGAACTGGCGCGCCTTTTCCAAAGTGTAGGGGCGCAGGCCCGAGGAACGCCATTCACCGATGATCTTGCCGTCGTCGGTTTCGTCCAGATATTCGAACTTGAACAATTCCTGCGTGACGATCACATCGCCCTCCATCCCGATCACCTCGGTGATATTGGTGGTGCGGCGGCTGCCATCGCGCAGGCGTTTGACCTGAACGATCAGATCAACCGATTCGGCGATCTGGCGGCTGATGGCTTCCTTGGGGATCTTGATGTCGCCCATCAGGATCATGTTTTCCATACGGCCAAGGCATTCGCGCGGGGAATTGGCGTGGAGTGTGCACATCGATCCGTCATGGCCGGTGTTCATCGCGGCCAGCAGGTCGAAACATTCCGCGCCGCGAATTTCGCCCAGAATGATCCGGTCAGGCCGCATACGCAGAGCGTTCTTCACAAGATCGCCGATGGTGATCGCGCCTTGGCCCTCAAGGTTGGGCGGGCGCGTTTCCAGCGGCAGCCAGTGCGGCTGTTGCAGGCGCAATTCGGCCGCGTCCTCGATGGTCAGCACGCGCTCACCCGGATCAATCATCTTCGACAGGGCGTTGAGCATGGTGGTTTTGCCCGAACCCGTGCCGCCCGAAATGACGATGTTCATCCGGCACGCACCCGCGATTTTCAGCGCGGTGGCCATGCGGTCATTCATCGAACCGAAATCGCGCAGCATGTCGATGGTGATCGGCTTTTCGGAAAACTTACGAATCGAGATCGCCGTGCCGCGCAGCGACAGCGGCGGCACGATCACGTTCACACGGCTGCCGTCCTTCAATCGGGCGTCGGCCAGCGGCGTGGTCTGGTCAACGCGGCGGCCGACCTGATTGACGATGCGCTGGGCGATCTGGAACAGATGCTGTTCGTCGCGGAAACGGATCGTGGAAAGCTGAAGTTTGCCCTTCTTTTCAATATAGGTCTGGTCCGGGCCGTTGACCATGATGTCGGACACGTCCGGATCGTTGAGCAATTCCTCCAGCGGGCCAAAGCCGAGCAATTCGTCGATCAGCACCTTTTCCAGCGCGAATTGCTCGCGCCGGTTCAGCGTGATCTTCAGCTCGGCCAGCACCTCCATGATGATCGGGCGGAATTCCTCGGCCAGCTCATCCTTGGTCAGCGTGGCCGCGGCCTCGGGGTCAACGCGCTCGAGCAGGCGGGGCAGCACCTGCTCTTTGATCTTATGAACGCTGGCCTCAAAACCCTCAGCCTGCCGGGTGGATTCGACGGTGGAATTCATCCGCTCAGCCAGGCGCGCCATCGCATCGCCGCCCTTGGAATCCATCGTCATTTCGGCTTCGGTGGGCAAAGGCGGAAACTGATCCCCGCCCGAAGGCGGCGGAGGAGGAGCACCGGCGGGCAGACCATCGGCTCGCATCGGGCGCGCTACGCCAAACTGTGGCCTTGCGCCTGCGCCAAAGCTGCCGGGGCCAGTGCGTCGCCCGAATGCGCTCATCGTCCGTCTATTCCTTCACAAACCACACAGACATTGCCCGCGACCATCTGGGGCATCGACCGTTTGAGAACACGATCAGCCTGTGCCAATTGAGCAAGGTGAATAGAACGGAAACTTTGAGGATTTGCTAATGGCCAAGCGCCGATCACGGGCAAATACCGATTTTGACACTTTGAACGAGCCGCAAACATCCCCGCCCTGCTGGCTTTGCGAAAGGGCGCTGGGCCGCCGGATCGAGTGGCACCATCCGGTGCCCAAATCGCGCGGTGGGCGCGTCGTGGTCGCCGTCCATCCGATCTGTCACCGGGCGCTGCACGCCAATTTCACCAACGCCGAACTGGCCCGTATCGCAGAGGATGTCGCGATTTTGCGCGGGCATGAGGTTCTGGCGCGCTTTCTCAACTGGGTGGCGGGCAAGGACCCGGATTTTCACGCGCCGACGGCGAGGAGGGGAAGGTAGGACTACCAAAGAAAAAGGGCCGGGAAAAAGGCGCAAACCCTTTTCCCGGCCCTCAATCTGTTATCCGTCAAAGCGAGCGACGAAGCCAGTCAGCCCGCGATCACCCCACCAGCTTTTCGGCCAGAACGGTCAGACCTTTGGGCGTCACTTCGGCGAAACCGCCGGCGATGGCGATTTCCTCCGGAGCCGCGTTTTCGCTCTTGTACACTTTCACGGTGCCATCGGCGATGGTCGACAGGAAAGGCGCATGGCCTTCCAGCACGCCGAACTCGCCTTCCGAACCGGGGACGACCACCATGTGGACTTCCTCGGACCGGACCAGCTTTGCAGGCGTGACGAGTTCGAAATGCAGCGCCATGGCTTACGCCTCCGCAGCCAGCTTCTTGGCCTTTTCGACCGCTTCGTCGATGCCGCCAACCATGTAGAAGGCCGCTTCGGGCAGGTGGTCGTATTCGCCGTCCACAACCGCCTTGAACGAACGCACAGTGTCTTCGACCTGCACGAACTTGCCGCTGATGCCGGTGAACACTTCGGCCACGTGGAAGGGCTGCGACAGGAAGCGCTGGATCTTGCGGGCGCGGGCGACGGTGAGCTTATCTTCTTCCGAAAGCTCGTCCATGCCCAGGATCGCGATGATGTCCTGCAGCGACTTGTACTTCTGCAGCGTTTCCTGAACGCGGCGGGCGGTTTCGTAGTGCTCCTGACCGACAACGGCGGGCGTCAGCACGCGCGAGGTCGAGTCGAGCGGGTCAACCGCGGGATAAATGCCGAGTTCCGAAATCGCGCGGTTCAGCGTGGTCGTTGCGTCCAAGTGGGCGAACGAGGTGGCAGGAGCCGGGTCGGTAAGGTCGTCCGCGGGAACGTAAATGGCCTGAACCGAGGTGATCGAACCCTTGGTGGTCGAGGTGATGCGTTCCTGCAGCGCGCCCATGTCGGTCGACAGGGTGGGCTGATAACCCACGGCCGAAGGAATACGGCCCAGCAGAGCCGACACTTCCGAACCGGCCTGCGTGAAGCGGAAGATGTTGTCCACGAAGAACAGCACGTCCTGGCCTTCCTGGTCGCGGAAGTATTCAGCCATGGTCAGACCCGACAGAGCCACACGAGCGCGGGCGCCCGGCGGTTCGTTCATCTGGCCGAACACCAGAGCAACCTTCGAACCATCGGGGGTCGGGTTGCCTTCGGCGTCCTTGGCGATAACGCCGGCGTCGAGGAATTCGTGGTAGAGGTCGTTGCCTTCGCGGGTGCGTTCACCAACGCCCGCGAACACCGACACGCCGCCGTGGCCCTTGGCGATGTTGTTGATCAGTTCCTGAATGAGAACCGTCTTGCCAACGCCCGCGCCGCCGAACAGACCGATCTTGCCGCCCTTGGCATAGGGAGCCAGAAGGTCGATGACCTTGATGCCGGTCACGAGGATCGCGGCTTCGGTCGACTGGTCGATGAATTCCGGGGCCTTGGCGTGGATCGGGGCAACCTGATCGGCGCCGACCGGGCCACGTTCGTCGATGGGATCGCCCACGACGTTCATGATGCGGCCCAGCGTCTTGGGGCCGACCGGCACCGAGATCTGCGCGCCGGTGCTGGTCACGGCCTGGCCGCGGGTCAGACCTTCGGTGGCGTCCATCGCGATGGTGCGGACGGTGTTTTCGCCAAGGTGCTGAGCAACTTCGAGAACCAGACGGTTCCCGTTATTGTCGGTTTCCAGAGCGGTCAGAATCGCCGGGAGTTCCCCGTCGAAGGCAACGTCGACGACGGCGCCGATAACCTGGGCAATTTTGCCAGTGCTGGTGGACATGGGTTTCTTCCTTGCCTGCTGTGTCGTCGTCAGAGCGCTTCGGCGCCCGCGATGATTTCAATGAGTTCAGTGGTGATCGCGGCCTGACGGCTGCGGTTATACTGGATGGTCAGCTTGCTGATCAGGTCGCCGGCGTTGCGGGTGGCGTTATCCATGGCGGTCATGGATGCACCCTGTTCGCTGGCCGCATTTTCCAGCAGAGCGCCGAAAAGCTGCGTTTTCAGATAGCGCGGCAGCAGAGCGGCGAGGATTTCCTCCTCCTCCGGCTCATATTCGACCACCGAGTCCGCCGCCACTTCCGACTTGGGAGCGGGAACGGGGATGATCTGCTGCGTCGTGGGCTCCTGCAACAGCGCGCTGCGGAAGCGGCTGAAGAAGAGATGCGCTACGTCAAACTTGCCTGCATCATACAGCGCCACCAGTTCGGCAGCGATCGCATCGGCTTCGGCATAGCCCGCTTCACGCACCGTGGTGGTGTCGAAGCCGCCGATGATCGCATTGGGGAATTCGCGACGGATAACCGCGCGGCCCTTGCGACCGATCAGGTAGAACTGCACCTTCTTGCCTTCGGCTTCCAGAGCCTTGGCTTTCAGGCGTGCTGCCTTGACGATGTTCGAGTTGAAGGCGCCGCACAGACCGCGATCCGAATTGGCCACCACCAGCAGATGCACTGCATCCTTGCCGGTACCGGCCAGCAGCTTGGGGCTGCTTTCGCTGACCACGATGCGCGAGGCGAGGCTGGCGACAACGCCCGCCAGCCGCGAGGCATAGGGGCGCGCGGCCTCGGCAGCGGACTGCGCTTTACGCAGTTTCGCCGCCGCGACCATTTGCTTGGCCTTGGTGATCTTCTGGGTCGACTTGACCGAGTTGATCCGGCCTTTGAGTTCCTTAAGGCTGGCCATTGCCAACTACCTTTCGTAGCTAGACCTGACTTAAGCGAACTGCTTGCCGAAAGCGTCCAGAGCGGCCTTGAGCTTGCCCTTGGCTTCGTCGCCCAGATCCTTGGTGTTGCGGATCAGGTCGAGCAGGTCGCCATGCTGCGAACGCAGGAAGCTGAGCAGTTCGGCTTCATATTCCGTCACGCGGTTGGTCGGGACCGAGTCCAGATAACCGTTGGTGCCAGCGAAAATGACACAGGTCTGCTCTTCGAAACCGAGCGGCGAGAACTGAGCCTGCTTGAGCAGCTCGGTCAGACGCGCACCGCGGTTCAGCAGCTTCTGGGTCGAAGCGTCGAGGTCCGAACCGAACTGAGCGAAGGCAGCCATTTCGCGATACTGGGCCAGTTCCAGCTTGATCGAGCCGGCAACCTTCTTCATCGCCTTGGTCTGAGCCGACGAACCCACGCGCGACACCGACAGACCAACGTTAATGGCCGGACGGACGCCCTGATAGAACAGGCCGGTTTCAAGGAAGATCTGGCCGTCGGTGATCGAGATCACGTTGGTCGGAATGTAGGCCGACACGTCGCCCGCCTGCGTTTCGATGATCGGCAGAGCGGTCAGCGAACCGGCGCCCATGTCATCGTTCAGCTTGGCAGCGCGTTCCAGCAGGCGCGAGTGGAGATAGAACACGTCGCCGGGATAGGCTTCACGGCCCGGGGGACGACGCAGCAGCAGCGACATCTGACGATAAGCCACGGCCTGCTTGGAAAGGTCGTCATACACGATCACGGCGTGCATGGCGTTGTCGCGGAAGAATTCGCCGATGGCCGCACCGGTGTAGGGCGCCAGATACTGCAGCGGAGCGGGCTCCGAAGCGGTGGCGGCGATCACAACCGAATATTCCATCGCGCCGTTTTCTTCGAGCTGACGCACGATCTGCGCAACGGTCGAACGCTTCTGACCCACGGCGACGTAGATGCAGTACAGCTTCTTCGATTCGTCATCACCGGCGTTAACGGCCTTCTGGTTGATGAACGTGTCGATCGCCACGGCGGTCTTGCCGGTCTGGCGGTCGCCGATGATCAGTTCGCGCTGGCCGCGGCCAACCGGAACCAGAGCGTCAATGGCCTTCAGGCCCGTCTGCACGGGTTCATGCACCGACTTGCGGGGGATGATGCCCGGAGCCTTGACTTCGACGCGGCTGCGCGTGTCGGAAATGATCGGGCCCTTGCCGTCGATCGGGTTGCCCAGCGCGTCAACCACGCGGCCCAGCAGGCCCTTGCCCACCGGAACGTCCACGATGGTGCCGGTGCGCTTGACGGTGTCGCCTTCCTTGATCTCGCTGTCCGAGCCGAAGATCACGACGCCGACATTGTCGGCTTCGAGGTTCAGGGCCATGCCCTGAACGCCATTGGCGAATTCCACCATTTCACCGGCCTGAACCTTGTCCAGACCGTGGATGCGGGCAATACCGTCACCCACCGAGAGCACGGAGCCGACTTCCGAAACCTGGGCTTCGGTGCCGAAGTTGGCAATCTGGTCCTTGATGACCTTCGAGATTTCAGCGGCGCGAATTGTCATGTTCAGCCTTTCATCGAACCTTGTTGGGGGCCGTGGCCCCGCAATCGACCCTTTAGGAGGGGCCTGTTAGCCCCTCATCTTTTGGGCGAGAGAATTGAGACGGGTGCGGATCGAGCTGTCGATCTGCTGGCTGCCGATGCGCACGACCAGACCGCCAAGCAGTTCCGGATCGACGCTGGTCTTCAGCTTGATGGCCTTGCCTTCACGAGCAGCCAGCTTGCCCGAAAGGGCGGCCAACTGATCGTCGCTCAGCGGGTGGGCGCTGGTCACCTGCGCCGTCACTTCGCCGCGCGCGGCCGCCGCGATGGCGGAAAAGGCGCGAAGAATGTCGGGCAGGGCCGAAAGGCGGCGGCCAGCAGCCAGCACGCCAAGGAATTTGCGGGTAACCTCGCCAAGGCCAAGGACCCCGGCCACACCCTCGACCGCACGGCCAGCCGCATCGCGGCTGATCTGCGGATTACGAATCAGGGCGGACAGGTCGTCGGATTCGGCAATTGCCGCACCCAGCGCCTCAAGGTCCGCTTCCACGGCGCTTACCACGCCCAAATCCTGCGCCAGTTCAAACAGGGCGGACGCGTAGCGCCCCTGAAGACTGGCAGTAATGCCGGCGGAATTGTCCACGCTTTTACGTCCCCTCTTGCCGGAAGGCTCTATGCCGGTTCGCAAAGGAAAGGACACGCAGGGTTAAACTGCGTATCTGTCCCCCTTGGGCGGCGCGCATAGCGACGATTACCGCGCGATGCAAGCGGCCCATTGCCACCTGATTCCAAAGTCCATGGTCGAGCGCAAAGTCGGCCCGTTTGTCTGAGAAATGCGCGATGCATTCCTATGCGTCAGTTTGCCCGAAAAAACTTTGATCGCAAGGGGTGGGAAGTATCGCCTGCGCACCTGTGCTAGGCAGTTTTCCATGGACAACGATCAAACAGAAGTTTTTTGGGAAAACGTGGTGGCGCGCGACAAGGGCGCCGATGGCCGCTTCGTTTTCGCGGTTGCGACCACGGGCATCTATTGCCGCCCGTCCTGTCCGGCTCGGCGGCCCTTGCGCGATCATGTCCGATTCTTTGCCGATGGCGATGCGGCGCGCGCCGATGGGTTCCGCCCATGCCTGCGCTGTCGCCCGGATGAGGCGGGGCGCGACGCGGCGGCGATCGAGGCCGCGCTGCGCATGATGGGCGATGATGCGCCTTCCTTAACTGATCTGGCCGAGGCGACCGGATATAGCCCGTCGCATTTCCAGCGAATCTTCAAACGGGCCACCGGCCTCTCGCCTGCCGCCTATGCCCGCGCCCGCCGGATCGAGCGCGCGGGACAGGTGCTGGGGCAGCAATCCGTCACCGATGCGATCTATGCCTCGGGCTTTGGCGGACCATCCACTTTCTATCGCAATGCAAAGGAGCGCATGGGCATGACCCCGTCGGCATGGGCCAAGGGTGGCGAGGGCGTCACCATTCACTGGGCGGTGATGCCCACCACTTTGGGCGCGATGCTGGTGGCGGCCACGGATCGCGGGATATGCCGTCTGGCCTTTGGCGTGGGGGTGGAGGATCTGCGCACGCTGTTTCCCAAGGCCGAACTGGTGGAGGGCGACGAGGCGTTCAAAACGCTCTTTGCGTGGGCTTTAAGCGCCGTGGAGACGCCCGGCGAGGTTTCGGACATTCCCCTCGACGTGCGCGGCACCGCCTTTCAGGAGGCCGTCTGGGCCGCCCTGCGCCAGATCCCGGCGGGCGAGACGCGGTCCTATGCCCAATTGGCCGCCGCGATCGGTCGCCCGGCCGCCTGCCGCGCGGCGGGCAGCGCCAATGGTGCCAATCGCGTCGCGGTGCTGATCCCCTGTCACCGGGTTATTCGGGGCGATGGCGCGCTGGGCGGCTATGCCTGGGGCGAGGGGGTGAAGAAGGAGTTGCTGGCCCGCGAGGGTGTTTACACAAAGGAATAAGGGTCGATGTCGATGCTGACGCGCACCCCTTGCGGGAATTTGAGCGCGCCCAGCCATTCGCGCAGCACCTTCTGCAATTCCGCGCTGCGCTTGGCATTGACCAGCAACCGATAGCGATAACGTCCGCGCAGCAAGGACAAAGGCGCGGGCGCGGGGCCGAGGATCGCCACATCGGGCAGGTTGGGCCGCGTGCCGCCAATCGCGCGGGCGGCCTCCTTGGCCTCGGATTCTTCTTCGCTCGACACGATGATCGCGGCCCAGCGGCCAAAAGGCGGCGCACCCGCATGGCGGCGGCCCTCGGCCTCGGCCTCGTAAAAGGCGTCGCGGTCGCCAGCCGCCAGCGCGGCGATGACGGGCGCGGTCGGGTGGCGGGTCTGGATCAGCACCTCGCCCGGCTTTTCGCCGCGCCCCGCGCGCCCGGCCACCTGCGCGATCTGTTGATAGGACCGCTCGCCTGCGCGCAGATCGCCGCCCTCAAGGCCAAGATCGGCGTCGATCACCCCCACCAGCGTCAGGTCGGGAAAGTGATAGCCTTTGGTGACCAATTGCGTGCCGACGATCACGTCGATCATCTTATTTTCGGCCGCCGCGACAAATTCGGCCACCTTATCCGGCGTATTCATCGTGTCCGACGTCACCAGCGCCACGCGGGCCTCGGGTAGGATCTGCGCCACCTCATCGGCAATGCGTTCCACCCCCGGCCCGCAGGCCACCAGACAATCCGCCTCGCCGCATTCGGGGCAGGCGGTGGGCATCGGCTGCTCCTGTCCGCAATGGTGGCAGGCGAGGCGGCGCGAGAGGCGGTGTTCGACCAGCCACGCGCTGCACGTATCACATTGAAACCGATGGCCGCATGCCCGGCACAGCGTCAGCGGCGCATAACCGCGCCGGTTGAGGAAGAGCAGCGATTGCTCGCCCTTCTCAAGCCGCTCCACCAGCTTTTTGACCAGGGGCGGGGAAATCCAGTGGTTCCGTTCGGGCGGATGCTGGATCAGATTGACGATCTGAATGTCGGGCAATTGCGCGCCCCCGAAACGGTCGGGCAGGATGATCCGCTTGTACACGCCCGCCTCGGCCAGCGTCAGGCTTTCGAGCGCAGGCGTGGCCGAGGCCAGCACAACGGGGATCTTCTCAAACCTTGCGCGAATCACCGCCACGTCGCGCGCATTATAGCGCACGCCATCATCCTGCTTGAACGAGACCTCATGGGCCTCATCCACCACGATCAGGCCGAGACGCGGAAAGGGCAGGAACAGCGCCGAACGCGCGCCCACCACCACCTGCGCCTGACCCCCGGCAATCGCGCGCCATGCCCGGCGGCGCTCGGCGGATTTGAGGCTGGAGTGCCACAGCACCGGCTCCACCCCGAAGCGCGCCTCAAAACGGCGCAGGAAATTCTGCGTCAGCGCGATTTCAGGCAGCATAACCAACACCTGCCGCCCCAGCCGGATCGCCTCGGCTACGGCTTCGAAATAGGTTTCGGTCTTGCCCGATCCGGTCACGCCGTCGAGCAGGAACGGTGCGAACAATCCGCCGCGCACCGCATCGACCATCTGATCGGCGGCCTCTTGCTGCCCATCCGACAGATCGGGCACATCAAATTCAGGATCGGCGCGCGGATAGGACCGGTCGAGATCGACCCGCACCGTTTCCATCATCCCACCATTGACCATGCCGCGCAAGACGCCCTCGGTCACACCAGCCGCCTCGGCCAGTTCGCGCAAAGTGCCCTGCGCGCCTTGCAAAGCCTCCAGCGCGGCGGCGCGTTGGGGCGTTAAACGCTTTGGCGGTTCGGCATCGGGTTTTAACCGATATTCCGTCATCATCCGCCCGCCCTGAAGCGCAGCAGTTGAGGACAGCGCCATACGCGCCACCGAGGCCAGCGAGGCGCAATAATAATCCGCCGTCCATTCGATCAGCCGCCGCAAGGGCGCGGGCAAAGGCGGCACCGGCAGCACCGAGAGCAGGGGGCGCAGGCGATTGTCGCCCACTTCCTCGCCGGGCAGGCGGTCGGCTTCCCACACGATGCCCATCACTTGCCGGGGCCCCAGTGGGGCGATCACCACGCTGCCGTGTTCGACCTCCATGCCATGGGGTACGCGGTAATCCAGCACCGGCAGGGCGGAATTCATCACAAGCAGGCGGGCGCGGGTCATGGCTTCCCTATGGGGCGGGTGCATAGGAACCGCAAGGCCAGTAAAGGGGGTTGGGTATCGCGCCGCACCTGCCTATAGGCGGTCCTCAGCCGCTTTACAGAATCGCACCCTCCGTGGGCGCGCGCCAATCAGGGGACCACCCATGAAGTTTTTCGTCGACACCGCAGAAATCAACGACATCAAGGAACTGGCCGCCACGGGCCTGCTGGATGGCGTGACCACCAACCCTTCGCTGATCGCCAAGTCGGGCCGTGATTTCCTCGAAGTCACCAAGGAAATCTGCGGCATCGTCGATGGCCCGGTTTCGGCCGAAGTCATCGCTCTCGACCACGAAGGCATGATGCGCGAGGCCGAAATCCTGCGCAAGATCGCCGACAATGTCTGCATCAAGGTGCCGCTGACCATCGACGGCCTCAAGACCTGCAAGGCGCTGACGGGCGACGGCACCAAGGTGAACGTGACCCTGTGCTTCTCGGCCAATCAGGCGCTGCTGGCCGCCAAGGCGGGCGCTTCGTTCATCTCGCCCTTCATCGGCCGTCATGACGACAATGGCTTTGATGGCCTTGAACTGATCCGCGACATTCGCCTGATCTATGACAACTACAACTACGCCACCGAAATTCTGGCGGCCTCGATCCGCCACGGTGTGCATGTGCTGGAATGCGCGCGCATCGGCGCCGATGTGATGACCGCACCGCCGGCCGTCATCAAGGGTCTGGTCAAGCATGTCTTGACGGACAAGGGTATTGAAGGCTTCATGGCGGACTGGGCCAAGACGGGCCAAAGCCTCTAATAGAATCAAGGGATAGACATTGGCCGAGGACACTCCTCTCGACCGCTTCAAGGCTGCGCTGACCGGCGCTTCGCGGGCAATTGCCGAGCGGGGCGACATTGAGGTGAACTGGAGCCCCGATAACCCGAGCCAGACGGGCACGACCTTTCGTGTCCCGATGCCGGGGCGGGGCATTCCGCGCGCAGCCGCCATGGAGGCGCGCGGTTTCGCCGATTCCTATGCGCTGCGATTGAAGCACCACAATGAGGTGCTTCACCGCAAGAATGCGCCGCAGGAGCCGGTGGCCCGCGCCGCCTATGATGCGGTGGAAACCGTGCGCTTTGAGGCGCTTGGGGCCAATGACTATGCCGGAATGCGCGAAAATCTGGGCGCGGCGCTGGATATGCGGATGGCAACAGACGCCATCGCCCGCGCCGAACGCGCAGAGCAGGTGCCGATGCATACCGCGCTGGCGCTGATCCTGCGTGAGAAGCTGACCGGTCAGCCGATCCCGGAAATGGCGAAGGGTGGCGTCGAAATGCGCCGCGCCTTTATCGAGGAAAAGGCGGGCGGCGATATTGCCGCGCTGGCCGACAAGCTGGGCGATCAGAAGGCTTTTCAAAGCCTTGCTCTGGACATGCTGCGCCATCTGGAATTGACCCAACCCGAAGCCGTGGACGAGCCCGGCGAGGATGAGGACAACGAAGAGGCCGAGCAGGACAAGGAAGAGCAGCAGGACGAGGATCAGCCGGGCCAAGAGCAACAGCCCGTCGAAATGGCCGCCGACCGCAGCCAGGGCGACGAGCAGGGCGACAGCGACCAGCAGAGCGAGATCGAAGATCAGGGCGAGATGGACGACGAGGGCGAGGACAGCGAGGAGGGCATGCTGCCCACCCGCCCGAACCGCCCCTGGACCGAATTGCCCAATGACTTTGATTACAAGGTCTTTTCCGAGAAATATGACGAAGTGGTCGCCGCGCATGATCTGTGCGACGATGATGAACTGACGCGCCTGCGCACCTATCTGGATGCGCAGCTGAAGGGCTTGCAGGGCATCGTCACCCGGCTTGCCAACCGGCTTCAGCGGCGCCTGATGGCGCAGCAGAACCGCAGTTGGGACTTCGATCAGGAAGAGGGCATTCTCGATGCTGCGCGCCTGTCGCGCATCGTCGTCGCGCCCGGTTCCTCGCTCAGCTATAAGGTCGAGCGCGATGTCGAGTTCAAGGACACGATCGTCACGCTGCTGATCGACAATTCGGGGTCGATGCGTGGGCGGCCGATCTCCATCGCCGCGATTTCGGCTGACGTTCTGGCGCGCACATTGGAGCGCTGCGGGGTCAAGACCGAGATCCTCGGTTTTACCACCCGCGCGTGGAAGGGCGGGCAATCGCGTGAGGCGTGGCTGGCGGCGGGTAAGCCTGCGCATCCGGGCCGTCTCAATGACTTGCGCCACATTGTTTATAAAAAGGCTGATGAACCGTGGCGCCGCGCGCGCAAGAATCTTGGCCTGATGATGCGCGAGGGGCTGCTCAAAGAGAACATCGACGGGGAAGCGCTGAAATGGGCGCATGACCGCCTGCTCTCGCGGCCCGAGGATCGGCGCATCCTGATGGTGATTTCCGACGGCGCGCCGGTCGATGACAGCACGCTTTCGGTCAATGCGGCGGGCTATCTCGAAGGCCATCTGCGCCGCGTGATCGGCTGGATCGAGAATAAATCGCCGGTGCAACTGGTGGCCATCGGCATCGGCCATGATGTCACGCGGTATTATCGCCGCGCGGTGACGATCATGGATGTCGAGCAACTGGGCGGCACGATGATCGAACAATTGGCGGGCCTGTTCGAGGATGCATGATCTGCATTTTTGCTAATTGCCAAAGATGAGATTGGGCGATAGCCTCCAACAATCTGGGGGTTATCATTTCATGACTAGGGCATTTTTGCGCTTGGCAGTGTGCTGTCTTGCGCTTCCTTCCGGTATTCTTTCCGCGCAGGATGCGTCGCCCGGTCCAGTACAGGCCACGCCTCGCGTTGTCCCCGCGCTTACGCCTGTACGTATCGAGATCCTTGAGGCGCAGGGAAGCGCCATTTCCAAGCCCGATGCCCATTTCCCTATTCGCCTTGTCGATCCCGTTCTGCTGGACGGCAAGACCATCATTCCGGCAGGGGCCACCGGCGAGGGTGAGGTGGTCCATGCGAAGAAGTCGAGCATGAGCGGCGGGCCGGGCGAACTGATCCTTGCCGCGCGTTGGCTGGATGTAAATGGGCATCAGGTGCGCCTGCGTTCGATGCATTTGTCGGAAAACGGGAAAAGTTCGATCAAGGACGTCAATCGCATAATGATCGCGTCGGCAGCAACGGTTCCGGTCGCCGCCATGCTCGGCTGGTTCATGAAGGGCAAGGAAGTGGTTGTGCCCTCCGGCACCTATGCCGAGGCCAAGTTGGCGGCTGATTTTTCAGTCGAGCCCTGAACTCGGCCCGGCCCAACAACGTTTCACAAAGGGAGTGGATTTCGATGCGTTTAAAACACCTGGCCATTTTTGCCGCCGCCGCTGTCGGTGGCCTGTCCGTTCCGGCAATGGCCTACGACACCCCGCCTGAATTGATGATGGTGGTGCCTCCCGCTCCTAAGGGCAAGGGCCTGGTTGTGTTCTATCGCAGCGCTTCGATCTTCGGCGCGGCCATCAGCTGTGCGGTGTCGGAAAATGACAAGAAGATCAGCTCGATGGGCGTTGGGCGCTATTTCGTCTATGCCGCCGAGCCAGGCAAGCACAGCTTTTCGGTGTCCAGCGAAGCGAAGGATCAGGTGACACTGGAGCTGGAAGCCGACGAGGTTCAGTATGTCGGCTGTCGGATCAAGATGGGGATCATGGCCGGGCGGCCCGACCTGTTTCCCGCCAAAGAAGCCGATTTTCGGAGCAACAAGAAGCTCTCGCTGTCCGATCCCAAGTCCTATGGCGAAGGTGTTCTCAAGCCTGAAGAGATCGCCACGCTTGCCGGGGTTACCGTCAGCACGCCGGCTGCCGCGCATTAATGAAAATGGCGCGGGTGGCTTTACGCACGCCCGCGCCCTCTTGACCTTTGCCGGAGCGCGCGCATACGCCCCCGGTTATGACCGAGCAGAATCCTCTCAAGCTGTTCAACAGCCTGACCCGCCAGATGGAAACCTTCACCCCCGTTCATCCGGGCGAGGCGAGGGTCTATTCCTGCGGGCCGACGGTTTATAATTATCCCCATATCGGCAATATGCGCGCCTATGTCTTTGCCGATATTCTGGGCCGGACGCTCTCGTTCAAGGGGCTGAAGCTGACCCATGTCATCAATATCACCGATGTGGGCCATCTGACCGATGATGCCGATGCAGGCGAGGACAAGATGGAGAAGATGGCCGCGAAAGAGGCCCGCTCGATCTGGGACATCGCAGAGCATTACAAGCAGGCCTATTGGGCCGACGTGCGCGCGCTAAATATCCGTCAGCCCGCGCAATGGACCATCGCCACCGATTACGTGCCGCAGATGATTGAATTTGCTAAGAAAATCGCGGCAGCCCATTGTTATGAGCTGGAAAGCGGGCTCTATTTCGACGTGTCGACCGTGGCCGACTACGGCCGCCTTGCCCGCGCCCATACCGAGGAGGGCGAGGGCCGCATCGAAAAGGTGGACGGCAAGCGCAATGCCGCCGACTTCGCCATCTGGCGCAAGACGCCGCAGGGCGAGACGCGCCAGATGGAATGGGACAGTCCGTGGGGCCGCGGCGCGCCGGGCTGGCATCTGGAATGCTCGGTCATGAGCGGCGAGGTGCTGGGCTTTCCGTTCGACATCCACACCGGCGGGATCGACCATCGCGAAATCCACCATCCCAATGAAATTGCGCAGAATCAGGCGGCGTGCGGGTGTGGTTCGCTGGATGTGGCGTCTCATTCGGGCGCGCAGTTCTGGATGCACAACAATTTCCTGGTCGAGCGCAGCGGGAAAATGTCGAAATCCTCGGGCGAGTTTCTGCGCCTGCAATTGCTTGTCGACCGGGGCTATCACTCGCTGGCCTATCGCCTGATGTGCCTTCAGGCGCATTATCGCAGCGAACTGGAGTTTAGCTGGGAAGGCTTGGGCGCGGCGCTGGTGCGGTTGAAGCGCCTGTTGATGGCCACGGCGCAGGTGAAGGCGCAATGCGCGGACGCCGGTTATGCCGCGATCGGCGGATGGGGGCAGAAGATCGCGCCCTTGATGGAGCGTTTCGATGCCGCGATCAGCGATGACCTCAACACTTCGGTGGCCCTGACGCTGCTGGAAGAGGTGGCATCGATGAAGAAGGTGCCCGCGGTGGAAAAGCTGGGCGCCATCACGGCGATGGACAATGTGTTGGGCCTCAATCTGCTGGGGCTGGAGCGGGCCGATCTGCGGCTGCGGCCCAAATCCGCGACGATCACCGAGGGAGAGATCGAAGCGGTGCTGACCCAGCGCAAGGAAGCGCGGGTGGAGAAGGATTTTGCCCGTTCCGACGCTTTGCGTGATGAACTGGCCGCGCGCGGCGTGGAGGCAATGGATGGCGACCCGTTGGGATGGGAATGGAAGCTGGGCTGAAACGCCGCAGTCTTTGTTCTATCGGCTTTGTTTTATTGTCAAAACTGCTTGATCTGATGGCTATGCAAGGGGCGCCACGCCCCTTGCCCGCCGGAGAGTTGCGCTGTTAAATTGCGCTTCAGTCGTCCGCCAGCATCAGCAGTTCTGCTTCCACCACCATCCGTTCGGTGGGCAAGGTCACATGCGTGACCTCGGACACCACCGCGTCGGCGACCAGTTGGCCCCGGATGGTGAATTCATGCTCGGGCAGGGCGGCGATGAATTCATCGGCCCCCGCCGCGCCCTCCTTGCCGTTGAAAAGCAGCGTGATCGTATGGCGCGTCCCGTGGAAAGTGGCGCTGGCCCAAGGGCGTTCGCCATGCGAAATCAGTTCGCCATATTCGCCCGCCAGACGCATCACCGCATCGAGCAATTGCACCGAAGGGTGGCGGACACGGGCGCGGGGGGCGCCAACGCCCTTGCCGGGGTTCAGGCGGGCGGCGGGGCTGAAAAGGGCGACGCGCTGGGCATCAATGTCGTTGCTGGTGCGAAAATCAAAGCGCATGAGGCATCTCCGAATAGGTGTTGATATAAATTTCAATACGATTGGCCAGATCGGGACGCGGGCTTCGCCCATTGCGCATGTCGCCGACAAGGCGCGGATCATGGGCGACAATGCGCCCGAACTTGGTCCACGGCATGCCCGTCCGGCGCAGGAAATCCTCAATCATTCGCAACAGCATGAAACCCCCTTTACTCCGTTGGTGATTCGTCCGATTCGGCAAATCTGTTGCCCATTTGTTCTCATTATTCCGCCCTCTTGTCTAGGAAATTTCCTATGCTAAGAGTTTGGACATGGAACAGGAAAATGCCCGAACCACTTTGATGGCTCTATCCACCGAGCGCGGGGTCAGTCTGGCGGCTCTGTCGTCACTAATTGGACGTAATCCCAGCTATTTACAGCAGTTTGTTAAGAAAAGAAGTCCGCGCAGGCTGGAGGAGAGGGACCGGCGAAAACTGGCGCAGTTCTTTGGTGTGGACGAATCACGGCTGGGCGGGATGGAGGAAAAATCTGTCGCCCCCATAGGAAAACCTGTGCGAGCGCATTGGGTTGATGTTCCGCGCCTTGCGCTTGATGCATCGGCCGGGCCGGGGGCGACGGCCGGGGGCGAGCAGCCCTTTGGCGCGCTGCGCTTTTCGCATGACTGGCTGCGAAGCATGGGATTGAATTCGGCCGATCTGACGACGATCGCGGTGGCCGGGGATTCGATGCATCCCGTGCTCAATGACGGCGATGAAATTCTGGTCGACCGCTCACGCCGCGCCCTGCGCGATGGCATCCATGTGGTGCGCGTGGGAGACCATGTGCTGGTCAAGCGAATCGATATGGGGCATCCGGGGCGGGTGCGGCTGAAAAGCGACAATCCGGCCTATGATCCGATTGATCTGGCGCCCGAGGACGTGACCGTGATCGGCCGTGTGGTGTGGAAGGGGGGGCGGCTCTAAAACCGCCCACCAGCCTCTTTTACCTGGTCCATTGCGCCAGCCAGTCGGCCAGCGCCTGAGGCGTCATCGAGCGTGCATCCGAGAGCGCCGTCACCGAGGTGGTGGGGTTGAGCAGCTTGTTGGTGCGCGGATCGACCACGAATAATGCAGGCACGCCCTTGGGCCGCGTCACGCCATAGGTGGCGCCGATGTCGAGATTCTTGGTGTAGCGGCCCACATCGACCGTCACCAGTTCATAGTGCTTCTTCAGCCAGGGGTTCAGGCTGGGCAGAGCCATGGTGGCGGCCAGAATGCGGCAATCGGCGCACCAATTGCCGCCCAGATCGACGATCACCAGCTTATGCGCCTTTTTCGCGCGGGCGATGGCGGCGGCCACATCCTTGTGCGCATCGGCGGCCTCGTCATAGGGCAGGGGCAGCGGTTGGGGCAGGGCGGCAAAGCTGGCTTCGGGCAGGCGCGGGGCGGGGGCGGCCATGGCGGGGGCGGCCACAAGCGCGGCGGCGGCGAGGAGAAGGCGCATCGGGTAATCCTTACTAAGTCGATAGAGTATATATAGCGAAGCCTGCGCCTATCTCTACTGGCCTTCGCGGCCGACTGGCCCTAGGATTTCCGTCATGGCTGAAAGCAAACCTACTGACACGCGTGCAAGCGGAGAACCGCCGCTGCGCATCCACCTCATCCCCGTCACCGCGTTCCAGCAGAATTGCTCGCTGGTGTGGTGTACGAAAACCATGCGCGGGGCGCTGATCGATCCGGGCGGCGATCTGGACAAGCTGAAGGCCGAGGTTGCGGCGCGTGGCGTGACCCTTGAAAAGTTGCTGGTGACGCATGGGCATATGGATCACTGCGGGCTGGCGGGCGTTCTGGCGCAGGATCTGCGCCTGCCCATCGAAGGGCCGCATGAGGATGACCGCTTCTGGATCGAGGGGCTGGACAATCCCAATATGCGGATGGGATTGGCGGGCAAAAGTTTTGAGCCCGACCGCTGGCTGGTCGATGGCGATACGGTCACGGTGGGCGAACTGGTGTTTCAGGTGATCCACTGTCCAGGCCATACGCCGGGCCATGTGGTGTTTTTTCACGAGCCTTCGCGTCTGGCCATCGTGGGCGATGTTTTGTTTCAGGGCAGCATCGGGCGCACCGATTTCCCGCGCGGCAATCATCAGCAACTGATCGATTCGATTACCAAAAAGCTGTGGCCCCTGGGCAAGGACATCACTTTTGTCCCCGGCCATGGGCCATGCAGCACATTCGGCCATGAGATGCTGACCAACCCCTTTGTCGGCAGCATCTATGGATGATATCGTTTAATCATGGGCAGGCGGCGGTTCAGATCACGCGAACCGCCGTCAGCACCGCCATCACGGCAAGGGCCAGTTGCACCAGATAGGCGCTGGCCGTGCCGAACGGGCGGCCGGGCTTGAAATTTCCGTCCATGCCAAAGGCATGCATCACGCGCCCGGCCATGAACACCGCGCCCGCCACCGGCAGCCACCAGCCGCCCTTGCCCGCCAGTTCGACCACGGCAACGAGAATCAGGGTGATGGGCGTGTTTTCGATAAAGTTCGATTGGGCACGCATGCGGGCATACAAAAGCGGGTCGTTGCCATCGCCCATTTCGATCTTTCGAGCCATGCGCAGGCGCCCGATGCGCATCCCAAGCCAGAAATTGATGACGGCCGCCGCCGCGCAAAGGCACAGAGTTGTGGGCAAAAGCACCGGCGTGAGGCCGAGCAGGTTCATATTTGTAACTCCCTTGAGATCTTTCATGGGCGCCATAGCCATCAGCGACTTGCAACGCACGAGAAATCCGGTATAGGCGCCGCTTCGCATCCGCCTATGCGGCAACGCATGTCTGGCGGCTTTTGTCGTCTAATTCGTATTTTTCAGGAATAGGTGCCGAAATGGCTGTCCCTAAGAGAAAAACTTCCCCCAGCCGTCGCGGTATGCGTCGCAGCCATGATGCGCTGAAGGTCGAAGCTTTCCACGAGTGCTCGAACTGCGGCGAACTGAAGCGCCCGCACAACCTCTGCCCGTCTTGCGGCCATTACAATGGTCGTGAGATCATCGCTGTCGGTCTCTAATGTCCGGCCCCCGGTTGGGGCCTGTGAAGGGGTAGTTGCATCATGAATTTTCCGCGTATCGCAATCGACGCGATGGGCGGGGATGAAGGTGTGCAAGTCATGGTCGCTGGCGCGGCCCTGGCGGCGGACCGTTATCCGCAGGTGCGCTTCCTCCTCGTGGGCGACCAATCGAGGATTGAGCGGACGCTGGACCGTCATGCGGCTCTGCGTCCGTTGGTAGAGATCCTCCACGCTGATGATGTCATCAGTGGGGAGGAGAAGCCAAGTCAGGCTCTGCGCCGCGCGCGGACCACATCGATGGGCATGGCTATCCATGCCGTCAAGGATGGTTCGGCAGGCGCGGCCCTGAGCGCGGGCAACACCGGCGCGCTGATGGCGATTGCCAAGCTTGCCCTGCGCACGATACCCGGCATCGACCGTCCGGCTCTGGCCGCGATCATGCCCACGTATCAGCCCAGCGATGTCGTTATGCTCGATCTGGGCGCCAACACGGAATGTGATGCGCGCAATCTGGTGCAATTCGCGATCATGGGCGCGGCCTATGCGCGGATCGTCAACAGCCAGCCCGAGCCGCGCGTCCGCCTGCTCAATATCGGCACCGAAGACAACAAGGGCACCGAGGAACTGCGTGATGCCGCCGCCTTGCTCAAAGAGCGGGCCGGTGATCTCTCGATGACCTTCGATGGCTTTACCGAGGCGGACAAGATCTGTCGCGGCGAGGTCGATGTCGTTGTGACCGACGGCTTTTCCGGCAATATCGCGCTCAAGGCGATTGAAGGCACCGCCCGTTTTGTGGGCGATCTGCTGCGCCGCTCCTTCTCGTCCTCGCTGCGTTCGAAGATCGGCTTCCTGATCTCACGCCCGGCGACAGACCTGCTCAAACATCATCTCGACCCCAATAATCATAATGGCGCCGTGTTTCTCGGCCTGAACGGGGTTGTCGTCAAAAGCCATGGCAGCGCGAATGCGCTGGGGGTGGCGAATGCGGTTGGGGTGACCCAACGGCTGCTGGAGGAAAATCTGACCGAACGGATCAAGGCCGACCTGGCAAGGCTCGGCACCGAAACGCTGCGCGCGCCCCACAAGGTTACGGCTGAGGCTGGCCAGGGATGATGCGTCGTTCGGTTCTGATCGGTACGGGCAGCGCGCTGCCCACGCGGGTGGTTCCCAATGCGGAACTGGCCGAAAAGGTGGATACCAGCGACGAGTGGATCGTCGAGCGCACCGGCATCCGTCAACGCTATCTGGCGGGCGAGGGGGAGACGACCTCTTCGCTGGCCACGGCGGCGGCGCGCCAGGCGCTTGAGGCGGCCGGGGTTGATGGCAAGGACATCGACCTCATCATTCTGGCCACGGCGACCCCGGACCAGACCTTTCCGGCGACGGCCACGATCGTGCAGCATGCGATTGGCGCCAATGGCGGAATCGCCTTTGACGTGGCGGCGGTCTGCTCTGGCTTCCTCTACGCGATGGGCGTGGCCGATTCGATGCTGCGCTGTGGTCAGGCGCGTCGTGCGCTGGTGATCGGCGCGGAAACTTTCAGCCGTATCCTCGATTGGGAAGACCGCACGACCTGCGTTCTGTTCGGCGACGGCGCGGGCGCGGTGGTGCTGGAGGCGCGCGAAAGCGATGATGCCGATGCTCCGGGCATTCTGGCCACCAAGCTTCATGCCGATGGCTCGCATAACCAGTTGCTCTTCGTCGATGGCGGCGTTTCGACCACTGGCGATGTGGGCAAGCTGCGCATGAAGGGTCGCGAAGTGTTCCGTCATGCCGTGGTCAATCTGGCCACGGTCCTTGGCGAAGTACTTGAAGAAACAGGGTTTACGCCGCAGGATATCGACTGGCTGGTGCCGCATCAGGCCAATGCCCGCATTCTGGAGGCCACCGCCAAGAAGCTCCACATGCCGGCTGAAAAGGTTGTGGTGACGGTGCAGGATCACGCCAACACCTCGGCTGCCTCGGTGCCGCTGGCGCTGGATTGCGCGATCCGCGATGGCCGGATCCAGCCGGGCCAGCTGGTCATGCTGGAGGCGATGGGCGGTGGATTTACGTGGGGCGCAAGCCTGATCCGGGTCTAAACCCTTTCTTTCAGATTTGCTTATATTGCGTCGAATTCGACGCGGGATAGCATTGTATTACCCGCGATATTTGCTATCTTGTGCGGCGAGGGGTGCCCACAAGAGGCCTTTGGAGGGGGTAGTAGTGCGATCTATGTCTACACTGACAAGAGCTGATCTGGCCGAAGCCATCAACCGCAAACTGGGCCTGTCGCGGGCCGATTCCCTCAATATGGTGGAATCGATCCTCGATCTCGTCTCAGACTCTCTGGCCGAAGGCGAGAACGTCAAGATCTCAGGCTTTGGCACTTTCCTGCTGCGCGACAAGAGCGAGCGCGTGGGCCGCAATCCCAAGACCGGCGTCGAAGTGCCGATCACGCCGCGCCGCGTGCTGACCTTCCGCGCCAGCCAGATGCTGAAAGATCGCGTCGCGAATTAACGCGCGCGATAGAATGATCGGCGGAGTGTGGCTGGCATGACGGATAAGGCGCCTGACGCATTCCGCACGATTGGTGAAGTTTCCAAGGCGCTGTCGATCCAGCCGCATGTCCTGCGCTATTGGGAAGAGCAATTCCCGATGCTGCGCCCGGTCAAGCGTGCTGGAGGGCGGCGCCTTTATCGTCCCGAAGATGTCGAATTGCTCGCCGTGATCGACCGGTTGGTCCATCGGGAGGGGTTCACTTTGCGCGGGGCAAAAAAGTGGCTGCAATCGCGTGACAAAATGGAACTGGCGCCCGAGCCGGTCGCGCCTGCGCCCGCCGGGGATCCGCAATTGGTGGCCGATCTGATCGCTTTGCGCGCGCAACTGGCCCGCGCGCTGGCTTAAAAAGCTACAGTCTTTCCGGCCCCAGCGCAGGATCAAGATCGCGCGGGCGCATCAGATGGACAAGGCGCGCCTGTCCTTCCTCGATATCCTTCCAGCTGGTCACATCCACCTCCATCACCGCAAAGGCGGCTGTGGGGAATTTCTGCTCAACCACATCGCGCAGGGGCGACGAGCCGTCATCCGGCACGAGGTCGAAGATCAGATCCTCCAGCCCCGGATTATGCCCGACCAGCAGCACTGATTCGACCGCGTCATCCTGATCGCGCAGCACATCAAGCAGCGAGGCCGATGAGGCGAGATAGATCCGTCGGTCCCAGTTCACCGGCAGCGCATGGCCATAACCGGCCCCTTGCGCCCCAAGCTCAATAGTTTCGGCGGCGCGCACGGCGGGCGAGGCCAGAATGCGATCCCAGCGCAGGCCCCGCTCGGCACAATATTCGTCAATATGCTTGCCCATCAGCGGCGCGCCTTTGCGCCCGCGCGCGTTGAGCGGGCGGTCGAAATCGCGGGCGCGCGCATCGCCCCAATCGGATTTGGCGTGACGCAACAGGCCCAGCGTTTTCATCGGACATCAACCATTCTGGCAATCATTTCGACTCTGGGCCGAAGACTCGGCCTGCGATAAAGGTGAAGTTCCGCCTGAAGCATGGGCGCGCAGCCTTTGTAAAGCCTCTGCAAGCGTGCAGCGCACAACCGGCGTTCCGGCGGGAAAGGCGGTGAGCAGGCGCGAGGGGAAGGCGGCGGACAGGACAACGAAATGCCCCCGATCCCCACGCCCCCGGATCAACCGGCCAAAAGCCTGCGCCAGACGCGCGCGGATGATGCGGTCGTCATGCGCCTGCCCGCCCTGTGGATGCGCCAGACGCCGCGCACGGTGCAGGATCGAAGGCTTGGGCCAAGGCACCTGCTCCATGATGACCAGCCGCAATGAATCCCCAGGCACGTCCACCCCGTCGCGCAACGCATCCGTGCCCAGCAGCGAGGCATGGGGATCATCGCGGAAAATATCGACCAGCGTACCGGTGTCGATGGGATCGACATGCTGGGCATAGAGCGGCAGGCCGTTGCGCGCCATGCGGTCGGCAATCCGCCCATGCACCGCGCGCAAGCGCCGGATCGCCGTGAACAGGCCCAACGCGCCGCCCCCGCTCGCCTCGATCAACTGCCCATAGGCACCGGCCAGCGCCGGAATATCGCCGCGCGGAATGTCGGTGACGATTAAAACCTCGGCCTGATTGGCATAGTCGAAGGGGCTTTCAAAGGCCGCCACTTCGGGCGTGACCTCGATATGCTGCGCGCCCGAACGCGCCACCGCGCCTTCCCAGCTTTGATCCCAATCCGCGTCCCCGGCCCGGTCGCGCAGGGTAGCGCTGGTCATCATCACCCCATGCGCGCCGTTCAAAACCGTCGCGGCAAAGGGCTGCATCGGATCGACCCAGCGGCGATGGAGGCCCATGTCATATTCGCGCCCATCGGCCCGGTCCACCGCCAGCCAGTCAACAAAGCCCGGATCGACCGGACCCGACAGACGCGCCAGCAAAGCCTCCCACGCGGCGATCAGATCGACCCGCCATGTAAGGGATGAGCGCGCACCCTCGATCCGCGCGCGGCCTTGGCCATCCAGCCAGTCGGGCGGCTCGTCCATGATCGCCTCCAGCCGCAATCCTAATTGGATCAAAGGTTTGCGTAAGGCAGCCAGAGCCTCGCCTGCCGCCAGAGCGGCCTCGATAAATGGGCCATCCAAAGAGGCCGCCTCGGTCTCCACGCCATAGCCAGCCTCCTGCCCGCCGCTTTCGTCGCGGGCAAAGGTGGTGGCACGCACGGCGGCCAGCAATTGCTCGATCTCGCCGCTCGGCTCGCCCTCGACCACGCGTTGCAGCCAGCCATCGCCGGGGAGCGCCTCGGCCGCCTCGCGCGCGGCGGCGATGGCGCGGGCGCCCGCTTCGTCATAGCTGGCCACATCGGCAAGGCGGGCGGACAGACCCCGGCGGCGGCCCTTTGATCCTTTTTCCGGGCCAATGACCCATCGGCGCAATTCGATGGCCTCCGCGCCCGTCAGATCGGCGGAAAAGGTGCTGTCGGCGGCCTCGAACACATGGTGGCCTTCGTCAAAGACGATGCGGGTGGGGCGCAGGGCGACATCCTTGCCCCGCGCGGCATTGACCATCACCAGCGCGTGATTGGCGATGACCAGATCGGCCTCGGCGCTGGCGCGGGCCGAACGTTCGATGAAACATTTGCGGTAATGCGGGCAACCGGCATAGACACATTCGCCGCGCCGGTCGGTCAGCGAAGTGATCCCGCGCTGGCGGAACAGCGTCCCCAGCCAGCCCGGCAGATCGCCCCCGATCATATCCCCGTCCTGCGTATAGGCGGCCCAGCGCGCGACCAGTTGCGCCAGAATCGCCGCCCGCCCGCCGAAGCCGCCTTGCAGCGCGTCCTCAAGGTTCAAAAGGCACAGGTAATTCTCGCGCCCCTTGCGCACCACCACGCGATTGGAATCGCCCCAGACGCGCCGCGCCTCGCGCCGCAATTGCCGTTGCAGCGCCTTGGTATAGGTGGACACCCAGACCGTCCCGCCGCTGGCATGCGCCCAGAGCGAGGCGGGGGCCAGATAGCCCAAAGTCTTGCCGGTGCCCGTGCCCGCCTCGGCCAACAGCATATGGGGGGCGCCGCGCGCGGTGCGCGGGGCAAAGATATGGGCGGCGCGGGCGGCGTAATCCTGCTGGCCGGGGCGGGATTCGCTGCCATGGCCGGTGATATGGTCCAATTGGCTCAGCACATCGGCCTGCAACAGATCGACCTGCGCGGGCTGGGGGCGCTCGGCGGTTTCCTCCCATTCGGGCAGGCGGGAAAAGAGCCAGCGTTCGGCGCGGGCGGGCTTTTCAATCGCCGTGGCCAGCACCGGCGCCCATGCCCAGCGCAGCTTGGCCAGCCCCTGCAGCGCGGTCCACGCCCCCTCGCGCTCGGCCCAATCGGGCGCGCCGCAATGGGCCAGCAGCGCGGCTGCGGCCTGTTGCAGCAACAGCGGAACATCGGCATCGCCCGTCGGCTGCGCCAGACCCAGCGCCTGGGCCAGCCCCTTGGGTGTGGGCACGACAAAGCGCGCGGGATGCACAAAGGCGTAAAGCTCCAGCAGATCCAGCCCCGACAGATCGGGATAGCCCAGCCGGCTGGCCACCAAAGGCGCGTTGAGGATAAGCAGCGGCGTATCGGCGGCGGTAACAATCGCCTCGCCCTTGCCCACCGCATTGGTCACGCCGCCCCGCATACGCAGCCAGCAACCGCTGTGATTGGCATGCAGGGCGGGCAGGTCCAGCACAGGCAGGGTAGGGCCAGGAAAGGGGGAGGCGTCATCCATCGCCCCGACTGATGCCGGGGCGCGGGCCGGTTGGCAATGGATGGCAGGCCGGTTTTACCCCGTCAGGAGAACAAAATGCGTTCGATCAGACTGGGCGCGGGCTGCATCGGGCGGATCGGGCCATAAAGGCGCAAACGGTCGCGCGGGTCCATCGGGCGGGCAGCGGGGGATGGGGCGGTTTCCTGACGACGAAGGTTCATGAAGGCACCTCAAGGCTCGCAGACTGGCGGGGGCCAGATTGCCATCCATGCCTGATAAAAATACAAAGGCGCCATTCGTGTTCCTACGAGGGGCGCGTTTCCCCGCTTGCCATTTGGGCCCCCTTGGGCAAAAGGCGTGGCACTATGACAGACGAAGCACTTCTTGCCGCCGCACAGGTTTCCAAAGCATGGCCTTTCGAGGAGGCCCGCAAGATCGTGAAACGCTATCCGAACGGGAAACCGAACGGAGAGCCGGTGCTGTTCGAGACGGGCTATGGCCCCTCGGGCCTGCCGCATATCGGCACGTTTCAGGAAGTGTTGCGCACCACGCTGGTGCGCCGCGCCTATGAGGTGCTGACCGGCGCGCCGACACGTTTGGTGGCGTTTTCGGATGATATGGATGGCTTGCGCAAGGTGCCCGACAATGTGCCCAATGGGCAGGTGCTGGCCGACAATCTGGGCAAGCCCTTGAGCCGCATTCCCGATCCTTTTGGCACGCATGAATCTTTTGCGCATCATAACAATGCGATGCTGCGCGAATTCCTCGATCAGTTCGGTTTTGACTACGAGTTCGTTTCGGCCAGCGACCGCTATAATTCGGGCGCGTTTGACGATGCCTTGCGCGGCGTGCTGCGCGCCTATGACAAGATCATGGGCATCATGCTTCCCACGCTGCGCGAGGAGCGCCGCAAGACCTATTCGCCTATTCTGCCCGTTTCCCCCAAGAGCGGGGTGGTACTGCAGGTTCCCATCGAGGTGGTCGATGCCGAAACCGGCATGATCCGTTTCGAGGATGAAGGCGAGATCGTCGAGCAGACGGTGTTCGGTGGCCGGTCCAAGCTGCAATGGAAGGTCGACTGGGCCATGCGCTGGGTGGCGCTGGGCGTCGATTACGAAATGTGTGGCAAGGATCTGACCGACTCGGTGACGCAGAGCGGCAAGATCGCCCGCGTGCTGGGCGGGCAGAAGCCGGAGGGGCTGATCTATGAACTCTTCCTCGACGAAAAGGGCGAGAAGATCAGCAAGTCCAAGGGCAACGGCCTGACCATCGAGCAATGGCTGACCTATGGCAGCGAGGAGTCGCTGGGCTTCTACCTCTTCCGCGATCCCAAGAGCGCCAAGAGCCTGCACCCCGGCATCATCGGCCGCGCGGTGGACGAATACTGGCAGTTCCGCGAGAAGCTGAGCACGCAGCCGATCGAGCAGCAATTGGGCAATCCGGTGTGGCACCTGCTGCGCACCAATGGCTATCAGGGCGGCGAGGGCGAGAAGCTGCCCGTCAGCTTTGGCCTGCTGCTCAATCTGGTCGGCGTGCTGGGCGCTCATGCGACCCGCGATCAGGTCTGGTCCTACCTCGCCAATTATGTCGAGGATGCCCGCCCCGAAGCCCATCCCGCGCTCGATGCGCTGGTGACGCGCGCGCTCGCCTATAACCGCGACTTTATCGCGCCCACGCTGCACCGGCGCAAGCCAGAGGAAGGCGAGGCCGCCGCTCTGGCCGCGCTGGACGAGGAACTGGCCGCGACCAGCGACGATGCCACGGCCGAATTGCTGCAGAACATCGTCTATGAAATCGGCAAGGACCCGCATTTCGGCTTCGAAAGCCTGCGCGACTGGTTCAAGGCGCTCTACGAGACGCTGCTGGGCAGCTCGCAGGGGCCGCGTATGGGCTCGTTCATCGCGCTCTATGGCGTGGAGAATACGCGCAAGCTGATTGCTGAGGCATTGGAGGGGTGAATTAATGCGAGGGTCTAGACCCTCGCGCTCCCTTTACTGTCTGCGTTGCGCAAGGGGTTCGACCAAGAGTGTCGGACGCGGCGTCTCAAATTAAAGCCTGCGGCGCCTCACCATCGCGCCGCAGGCTTTAATTTCATCAGCGCCCAGACCCGCCTTCCAGCCACCACCCCATTAATGGGATTGCAAAGGGACCGAGTCCCTTTGCCCGCCGGAGGCAAACCCTTCAAACCTCAAACCCTTACTCCGCATCCGCCATCCGCGCCGACCACTCGCGCGTACGATACCATTTGGTGATCACATATTTTTGCCCCTTGGTGACGGGCTTGGCGGCATGCTGGGTGTAAGTGTTGACCTCGCCATTGCGGTTGGCATTGTTCCACGCCAGCAACATGCCCAGACGCGGCTGAACGCAGACGCCGACATGCATGAAGTCGGTCTCTCCGCCCTCGTCGGGTTCGTTGAGGTAGATCATCGCGGTCCAACTGCGCTGCCCGCCACAGGGAACCTCTTTCTGGAAATAGGCCGAGAGCGGCGGGAACCAGTCGCAATGGCCGCGATATTCCTGACCCACGGCATAGCGCTGTCCCTGTATCGCCTCGCCGCAGACCGGATCGATGCCCATCAGGTCGTCGATCCGCCGCTCGATCATGGCGACAAAGGGGTTGGCCCGGTCGACATCGCCGGAAAAGCTGGTGCGATAGTCCTGCTGGTTGCCCGGTTCAAACGTGGCCGATGGCCGCGCGACTTCATCCACCAGCGTCATGAAGCGATGGCATTCGGCCGCCGAGAGGAAATCAGTGATCGCATACATGTCCATCGTGTCCAGCGGAACGCGATAGGCATAGGGGTCGGCATCGAGCCGCGCGCGCACGGCATCGCCCTGGGCGATCAGAGCGTCACGGTCGGGTGCGGGATCGGGTTTGGTCATGGGTTTGCGATATGAAGCAGAACAGGGCGGGGGATCAACCCCGCCCTGTCCGTTGCGACCCTTTTGGGCTTTTGTTTACCAGAAGAAATCGTAGAGCACATCGACGACCTCGCCGGTATACGTATCTACCAGTAGCGCATCGTCGTAATAGCGCACCCACTGATAAGGCCCGTAAACCGCTGGCAGGCGATAATTGTAGGGGTCATAGATCACATACCCCTGACTGTAGAACAGCGGTTGCAGGAACAAACCCACGCTGAGCCGGCGATAGGCATAGCCGCGATAGGGCGGGTTATAGCGCCCGATGTGAAACGCCATCCGGTTGCTGGTGCGATAGCGCTGCCAGTCGTAGCGGTTGTCGCGGCGCCAGTCCTGTGTCCAGCGGCGATAGTCGCCGCGCGGGGCGTTCATGCCCGGATTGCCCGGACCGCGATTGCCGTTCCAGCCGGGGCCGTTGTTCGGGCCGCGATTATACGCGCCCTGCGGTCCGCGATCCCAGCCTTGCGGCCCGCGATTGACACCGCCCTGAGGCCAGCCCGGCGTGCCGCGCCAGCTTTCATTGCCGCCGCCGCGCCAGTTCTCATTGCCGCGCGGGCCATCCCGGCGCTGCATATCACCGCGCTGCATATCGCCACGGGGCCCATCATTGCGTTGAGGCTGCACATTGCCGGGGCCGCCGCCCCAGCCGCCGCGATCCGGTCCGCGATTGCCGCCGTTCCAGCCGCCCGGCGCCGCAGGGGCAGGGGGCGCAGGCGGAGCGGGACGGGCCGCCGGAGCAGCGTTGCCGCCGCCCCACGATGGCTGTCCGCCGCCGTGGCCGCCAAAGCCGCCCGGTTGCCCCTGAGGCTGACTTTGCGGCTGACGTTGGGGTTGGCCCTGCATCGGTGCACCGCCGCCGCGGCGTTCGCCGCCCGAACCTTCCGCACCGCGCCAACCGCCGCGATCGCCTCGATTGTCTTGCGCCATCGCCTGCACCGGGATCGACAGCAGGGCCAGGCTCATCGCCAGATTGGCCAGAGGGCGCATCCGCCCGTTGATCGTCTTCATAAGCCACCTCCCAGTCGAAGCGTTGGCCGGGCGCCATGCTTCCCTTCGCACGGCCGGTTCACTTCCTGTGATCTTCTGTATAGGCTTGGGGCGCTGTCCACATTCTGAACCGGGCCGTTGGCCTTTGTTCATACAAAAAGGGGCGGCAAGCCTTGCGCCTGCCGCCCCCCTCTATACGCTAAAACCGCGATTAACGCGTCAGCTTTTTGTATGCCCCGGCGCTCGCACGGTCGGCCGCATCGCCAAGGCGGCGGCGCTTGTCTTCTTCATAGGCCTCAAAATTGCCTTCGAACCATTCGACATGGCCGTTGCCTTCAAAGGCAAGGATATGCGTGGCCAGACGGTCAAGGAAGAAGCGGTCGTGGCTGATGACCACGGCGCAGCCTGCGAAGTTTTCGATGGCTTCTTCCAGAGCAGCCAGCGTTTCCACGTCAAGATCGTTGGTCGGTTCGTCGAGCAGCAGCACGTTGCCGCCGCGCTTCAGCATCTTGGCGATGTTGACGCGGTTGCGTTCACCGCCCGACAGCTTGCCGACGTTCTTCTGCTGATCCTGACCTTTGAAGTTGAACGCCCCGACATAGGCGCGCGTCGAGGTGTCGAACCCGTTGACCTTCATATAATCCAGCCCGTCGGAAATTTCTTCCCAGACGTTTTTGGTCGGATCAAGATGGTCGCGGCTCTGGTCAACATAGCCCAGACGCACGGTGGAGCCGATTTCGATCGTGCCGGAATCGGGCTGTTCCTGACCGGTGATCATCTTGAACAGCGTGGACTTGCCAGCGCCGTTCGGCCCGATCACGCCCACGATGCCGCCCGGCGGCAGCAGGAACGACAGGTCGTTGAACAGCACCTTGTCGCCAAACGCCTTGGAGATGTTCTTGGCCTCGATGACCTTGCCGCCGAGGCGCTCTGGCACCTGAATGACGATCTGGGCCTTGCCGGGGCCACGGTTTTCCTGGCTTGCAACCAGTTCCTCGAACTTCTTGATACGGGCCTTGGACTTGGTCTGGCGGCCTTTGGTGCCGGCGCGGATCCATTCCAATTCGTCGTTGATCGCCTTCTGGCGGCCGGTGGCCTCGCGGTCTTCCTGCGCCAGACGCTGGCTCTTCTTTTCCAGATAGGTCGAGTAATTGCCCTCGTAGGGGAAGTACTTTCCACGGTCGAGCTCGAGGATCCAGCCCACCACATTGTCAAGGAAGTAGCGGTCGTGGGTGATCATCAGCACCGCGCCGTGATATTCCTTGAGATGGTTTTCCAGCCATTCGACCGATTCCGCATCCAGGTGGTTGGTCGGTTCGTCGAGCAGCAGGATGTCAGGCTTTTGGATCAGCAGGCGGGTCAGCGCGATACGGCGGCGTTCACCGCCCGACAGGCTGTCCACGGCCCAGTCGCCGGGGGGGCAGCGCAGCGCTTCCATGGCGATCTCGAGCTGGTTGTCCAGCGTCCAGCCGTCCACGGCGTCGATCTTGTCCTGCAGTTCGGCCATTTCAGCGCCCAGCGCGTCAAAATCGGCGTCTTCCTCGGCCATTTCCATGCCGATCTGGTTGAACCGCTCGACCATGTCGGCCGTGGCGCGCGCGCCGTCCTTGACGTTTTCCAGCACCGTCTTGCTGTTGTCGAGCTGGGGCTCCTGCTCCAGATAGCCCACGGTGATGTTTTCACCCGCCCATGCCTCGCCGGTATAGTCGGTGTCGATACCGGCCATCACCTTGATCAGCGTCGACTTACCCGCACCGTTGGGGCCGACGATACCGATCTTGGCGCCCTGATAGAACTGCAGGCTGATGTTGTTCAGCACCGGCTTTTGCGCGCCGGGGAAAGTTTTCGTCATGTTCTTCATGACGAAGGCATATTGGGCGGCCACGTGGCGGTCTCCAGATAAACGGATGAGGAATTGCGCGCCGCTCTACATCCTGGGCGCGCGGTTGCCAAGCGGGCGCTTGGGCGATAGCCTGGCACCATGCGAAAATTCTACAGCCTGTTGGCCTTATCAGCCGGATTGATGGCTTCTCCTGCCTGCGCGGCGGGGGGCGATGCCCATTTATCCGATGCCCTTTCCATCATAACCGACCTGACCACCGATGTGGGGCAGCGCCTTGGCGGCACTGACCGCGAGGCTGCCGCGCGCGACTGGGCGGTGGCTCGGCTGAAATCGCTGGGCTTTGCCAATGTGCGCTCCGAACCCTTTCCGATTGCCGGATGGGTGCGCGGCGAGGAAAAGGCCGCGATCACCGCGCCCGTGTCGCAGAAACTGGCGGTGACGGCGCTGGGCTATTCGGGGGCAACTCCGCCGCAGGGCGTGAATGGCGAACTGGTCTATTTCCCCACGCTCGATGCGCTCAAACTGGCGCCGGAAGGGTCTTTGCGGGGCAAGATCGCCTTTGTTGATCATGCGATGAAAGCGGCGCAGGACGGCGGCGGCTATGGCCCCTTTGGCGAGGCGCGGCGGCAGGGGCCGACCATCGCGGCGGCCAAGGGCGCTTCGGCGCTGCTGATCCGCTCCATCGGTACCGATCATACGCGCAGCCCGCATACCGGTGTGACCCGCATCCCGCCGCAGGGCGAGCCGTTGCCCTCGGGCGCGGTGTCCAACCCCGATGCCGATCTGATCGCGCGGCTGGCGGCCAAGGGGCGGCCTTTGACCGCCAGCGTCACCTTGACCCCGCGTTTTACGGGGCAGGTGATGTCGGGCAATGTGATCGCCGAATTACCGGGGCGCGACCCCAAACTGGCGCCGATCCTCGTTGCCTGCCATCTCGACAGTTGGGATCTGGGGCAGGGGGCGATTGACGACGCCTCGGGCTGCGGCATCATCACCGCCGCCGCGCTGGAGGCTGCCCGGTCTGGCCAATTGGCGCGCACGATCCGCGTCCTGTGGGCCGGGACCGAGGAAATGGGCGGCTTTGGCGGTCAGGCCTATGCCAAGGCCCATGCCAATGAGCCCCATGCGCTGGTGATGGAATCGGACACCGGGGCCGACCGCGTGTTCCGCTTCCTGTTCCGCATGGCCCCGCAGGATAAGCCGCTGGCCGAGCGGATCGGGGCCGAACTGGCGAAAATGGGCATCTATACCGGCGAGGGCACGCCCGAGGGCGGCGAGGATGTGGGCTATATTGCTGAAAAGCAGAAGACGGCGGTGATTGACCTCAATCAGGACATGACCCGCTATTTCGACTGGCACCACACGCCCGACGATACGCTGGACAAGATCGACCCGGCGCAGTTGCAGCAGAATGTCGATGCGTGGGCGGCGGTGCTGAAAATTCTGGGTTCCTATACCGGCACGATCAGTCCGGCAGGATAATCATGCCCCGGCGGGCAGGGGCGCGACCTCGGCCCGCCTTTGCCCCCGGATCGCCCAGTAAAGCTGAACCATGGCGCGCGGCAGCAGGGCATAGCCGACCAGATACCACGGGTTCATGATCGCGCCCCAATAGAACGTGTCGGGCCGCGAGAACATCGCGATCATCACCGCATAGCCCCAGACGAGCAGATTGGCGAAGATCCCCTCACGCCCGCCCAGCGCCAGCCAGCCCGCCAGCGGCAGCGCCGCGCCAAACAGTGCCCAGTGCAAAGGCAGGCGTTGCAGCGGCGTGGTATAGATCACCGCCTTCAGAAAGCCCGAAAAACCCTGCATCGCGTGCCAGCCCTGCGACTGGATATCGCCGGGGCGCCATTGCGCCATCGCCAGTTGCGCATGAAGGGCCATGAACACGCCCCATGCCGCGATCAGCGCCGCCCACGCGCCCACCTCGACCCAGCGCCGGTTCCAGCCTGCATAGACAGCGGCCAGCAGCGCAAAAGGCAGCGCAAGTTCGCGGATGAACAGACCCGCGCCCAGCACCGGCACCACATACCACCATTGCCGAGGCCAGCCAATCACACCGGCAAAGGCCACCGCAATGCACAATCCCGCCGGATATTCCTGCAACGCCATCAGCCAGTCCGAGGACACCGCCGTGCCCCCCACGGCGACCGCCGCCCCGGCCAGAAACCGTTCCGCCCCCGTCAGCCGCCCCTCATGCGCGATGGCCCATGTAAAGATCCCGGCCACCAGCATCACGATGCACAATTTCTGAAAACCCTTCCAGCCGATGACGGCGGAGATTTCCATTTCCGTGGGCGGGCGCATGGTGAAAAAGGGTTTGAGCGGATAGCGATGCGCCCGGTGCAATTCGGCCGCCGCCTGATGATAGGGTTTCCCCTGTGCCACCTGCGCGGCGATATCGTGATAGAGGCGTCCGTCGGTATAGCCGCCCTTCTTCGCCGTCTTGATCGGCGGGGGCGTGACCGAAAAGCACCATGCCGTCACGGCAAGCATCAGCAAAGCGAACAGGATCGCGGCGGGGCGGGGAAGTCTGGCTAACACGCGCCTTCCTTTGGCCAATCCTTTCGCGGATGCAAGAGCGCAGATGCACAAGCGCGCAGGGGCATAAGTAGATTTGCCGGATACCGCATAAGGTCTGATTTGGCGGCAGGCGCGTTAAGAGCCGGAATTGGATCAAAACAGGATGAGAGGTCGCGCGCGTGCTTTTCGGGAACAGTTCAACCCCAGGCATCCGACAGAAACTGGTGTTCTGCCTTGGCGCGCTGGCCGCGGTCAGCGTGGTGCAGGTGTCGGCGGCGACCTTTCTGCATTACCGGCTCTATGCCGCCAATCAGGCGCTCAGCGCAGCAGCGGGCACGGCGGGGGGCGTGGACGCGCTGATCATGGCCGCTGTGATCACCACGCTGATCACCATCGTGGTGGGCGCGGGCACCTTGCTGTGGGCGGGGCTGTTCGTCTCGCGCGCGGTGGTGGAGCCGGTGTCGCATCTGGCGCAATGCCTGAACGCCATGGCTTCGGGCAATTACGATGTCGCGCTGGAGGGCGAGGACAATGGCGACGAGGTGGCCCAGATGTATGCGGCCGCCGCCGTGTTCCGCGAAACCGCCGTGGCCAAGCAGGTGGCCGATGAGCAGCAGCACAAGGTGGTGCGCGCGTTGAGCGAGGGCCTGGACCGGCTGGCCGCGCAGGATCTGGAATTTCGCATCGAGACGGCCTTTCCCGCCGATTACGAACAGTTGCGCGTCAATTTCAATCAGGCGCTGATCTCGCTGGCCAAGGCGATCGGGTCGGTGCGGGTGGGCGCGGCCAGCGTGATGGAATCCATTCAGGACATCCGCAGCGCCAGCGACGATATGGCCCAGCGCAACACCCAGCAGGCCGCGACGCTGGAAGAAACCGCCGCCGCGATGAGCCAGGTGACCGACGGGGTGCAGGAAACCGCCACCCGCGCCACCGAGGTGCAGCGCGCGATTGCCGAGACCTGCACGCAGGCCGACGAGGGCGCGGGCGTGGTGACGCGGGCGATCGACGCGATGGCGGCGCTGGAAAGTTCGGCCACGGAAATCGGCAAGATCGTGGGCGTGATCGACGGGATTGCGTTTCAGACCAACCTACTGGCGCTCAACGCCGGTGTTGAGGCCGCGCGCGCGGGCGAGGCGGGCAAGGGCTTTGCCGTGGTCGCCAATGAGGTGCGCGCGCTGGCCCAGCGCAGCGCGGATGCGGCGCGCAACATTGGCGGATTGATCCATGATTCGGCCGATCAGGTTTCGGGGGGCGTCGCTCTTGTGCGCGAGACGGGGGATCTGCTGCGCCACATCATGGGCCGCGTGGGCGAGATCAACGAGGTCATCACCGACATTGCCACCAGCGCAGAATTGCAGGCGCAGAACATCCATCAGGTCAACAATGCCGTCAGCGAACTGGACCGCGTGACCCAGAAGAACGCCGCCATGGTCGAACAGACCACCGCGGCCACCCGCGATCTGGCGCATGAGGCCGAGCAGCTTTCGGCCATGGTGCGCACATTCCGCACCCGCGACAGAGACGCGCGCGCCCAGTCCAAGGAGAAGGCCGCCGCCCGCCGGCTGAGCAGCGTGCCCCAGCGCAATGTCATGTCGATTGCGGGCAATCTGGCGCTGGCCCCCGCGCCATCGGGCGAAGACTGGAGCGAGTTCTAGTTTGATACCGGCGAAATGCCGGGTCGATCGGCCCGGTGCTTTGTCAAATTTACCGACATTTTACGTCTCATCCCTAAGTCTTGCTCAAAGCCTGCCTGATGGCCGGCGCCAAACTTGAGCAGGCCGATGATTCGTCTTTTCAAACATTACATCCCCCATTCGGTGATCCTGCTTGGATTGATCGATCTGGTCCTGCTGATGATTTCGGGCGACTTTGCCTGGCGCTTGCGGGCGGACCAGTTGGGCATGCCCTCGGAAAGTTTTGAAACGCGCCTGCAACCGCTGATTGCCTTTGCGCTGGTGATGCAGATGGCGATGATCGCGGTGGGGGTTTACGGCGCCGATGCCTTGCGCTCTGTGCGTTTCGCCTCGGCGCGGCTGCTGGTGGCGGTGTCGCTGGGCGTGATCGCGCTGGCCCTGTTCAACTCGCTGTTTACCAGCCAGATTTTTTGGCGTTCCACCCTGTTCTACGCGATGCTGGGGGCGATTGCGCTGCTGGTGATGAATCGGCTGATCGTGGGCGGCATTCTAGGGACGGCGGCGTTTCGGCGCCGGGTGCTGGTGCTGGGCGCGGGCCACCGGGCGCAGCGCCTGCGCGAGCTTGGCGAGCGGGCCGAGAGCGGCTTTGTCATCGTCGGCTATGTCGGCATGAGCGAGGCGGCCCCGATTGTCGAGGAAGCGATCCCGCGCACGGCGATACACAATCTGAAGCGCCATGTCGAAAACCTTGGCGTGTCCGAGGTGGTTCTGGCGCTGGAAGAGCGCCGCAACGCGCTGCCTCTGAAAGACCTGCTGCGCATCAAGACGGCAGGCGTTCACGTCAATGACTTCTCCAGCTTTATGGAACGCGAGACGGGCCGCGTCGATCTCGATACGGTCAACCCCAGCTGGTTCATCTTCTCGGACGGTTTTTCCTCGGGCCGGGCCTTTTCCAGCGCCGCCAAGCGGATTTTCGATGTGATCGTCAGCCTGCTCCTGCTGGCCATGACGGCGCCGGTGATCGTGCTGTTCGCCATTCTTGTGAAGCTGGACAGCAAGGGCCCCGCCTTCTTCCGCCAACGCCGCGTGGGCCTTTATGGCCAGAGCTTTGACGTTATCAAGCTGCGCTCGATGCGGCTGGATGCCGAGGCCAACGGCGCGCAATTTGCCGCCAAGAACGATCCGCGCGTCACCCGCATCGGCAATTTCATCCGCAAGGTGCGTATCGACGAACTGCCCCAGACATGGAGCGTGCTGAAAGGCGAGATGAGCTTTGTCGGCCCGCGCCCGGAACGGCCCGAATTCGTCTCCGACCTTGAGGACAAGCTCTCCTATTATGCCGAGCGCCATATGGTGAAGCCCGGCATCACCGGCTGGGCGCAGGTCAATTATCCCTATGGCGCCAGCCTTGAGGATTCGCGCAACAAGCTGGAATATGACCTGTATTACGTAAAGAATTACACGCCTTTCCTTGACATCCTGATCATCCTGCAAACGCTGCGTGTGGTGCTCTGGCACGAGGGGGCGCGCTAGGATGTCGGCTGGTCCCGGCCTGTGGGACTGGGTGGCCAGCACCGCGCATGTGGCGGGCGCGTGCGCCGCAATCACCGTGGCCGTCAGCATCTGGGGCCAGCGCGAGCGCTACAGCGGGGCGGGCAAGGCGATTGTCGCCGCGCTGGCCATGACGGCGCTGTGGTGCCTTGCCGTGGTGGTCGAGGGCGAACTCAGCCTTGTGGCCCAAGGGCTGCTGGGCCTGCGCAACCTGTCCTATCTGTGGGCCATCTATGCGATGTTTGCCAGCGACGGGCGCCATACCAGCCTGACCGAGGTGGGGCCGGTGGTGGCCGCCTTGTGCCTTGTCGACATTCTGGTGCCCACGGTGCAGTTCATCGAGCATCGCATCAATCCGGCGCTGCTTAACGAGGTCGAGCTTTATCAGTTGAACATCATGCTGGCGATGCTGGGCGTGGTGGGCTCGCTGGTGCTGGTGCACAATCTCTATGCCAGCGCGTCCAGCACCGGGCGACATATGCTGCGCTGGCCTGCGCTGGCGCTGGCGGCGGTGTGGGTGTTTGAACTCAACCTCTATACGGTGGCCTATCTGGCCAAACATTGGCCTGTCGAGCTGGCCTCGCTGCATGGGCTGCTGGACGTGGGCTTTGCGGGCATTCTGGCGCTGGGCGCGGCCAAGGGGCGCGAGACCCTGCGGTTGAAGCCTTCGCGCACGGTGACGTTCCAGTCGATCTCGCTGATCGTGATCGGCCTCTATTTCGTGGGTATGATCGCGATTGCGCGCTGGCTGGCCAGTGCGGGGGGCGAGCTTGGCCGCTGGTGGCAGTTCAGTTTCCTGATCGCGGCGATTTCGGCCGCCGCGCTGTTGCTGCCCTCGCGGCGGATGCGCGGGTGGATGCGGGTGATGTTCACCAAGCATTTCTTCAAGCACCGCTATGAATATCGCGAGGAATGGCTGCGCTTTGCGCGCACCATCGGCGGGCAGGGGCGCGACGCCGCCCCGCTGCACCAGCGCGCCGTGCAGGCGATGGCCGATATTACCGACAGCCCGGCGGGCCTGTTGCTGACGCCTGATGACACCGGCGAGATGGTGCTGGCCGCGCGCTGGCAATGGCCGACCGTCGATGTTCCCGCGCAGGCATTGGGTCTGGCCGCCGCGCATTTTCTGGCCGCCAGCGACCATATCGTCGATCTGGACACGGTGCGCGCCAATGGGGATGCCGATATTGCCATCCCCGAATGGCTGCGCGAGGAAAGCCGCGCATGGGCCGTGGTGCCCCTGCAGCACAACGGGCGGCTGGTGGGGTCGGTGATCCTTGCCCGCCCGCCCCAGGACCGCAAGCTGGACTGGGAAGACTTTGACCTGCTGCGCGTGGTGGCCCAGCAGATCGGCACCTATCTGGCCGAGCATCAGGGGCAGCAGGCGCTGGCCGAGGCGGCGCGCTTTGATGAATTCCACCGCCGTATCGCCTTTGTCATGCATGACATCAAGAACCTGTCGAGCCAGCTTTCCCTCTTGGCCCGCAATGCTGAACGTCATGCCGAAAACCCCGATTTCCGAGCCGACATGCTGGTGACTTTGCGCAATTCGGCCGACAAGCTCAACCATCTGGTCGCCCGCCTTTCCCGCTATGGCACCAGCGCGGGGGACAAGGCCGAGCCGGTCGAGGTGGGCGCTCTGGCGCGGCAATTGGCCGAAACCTTCCGCGTGCGCCACAATGTTCAGGTGATCGAGCGTGACGCCTGCACCATTGCGGGCCAGAGCCACAGTATCGAGCAGGTGCTGACCCATCTGATCCAGAATGCGGTGGACGCCAGCGCGCCCGACATGCCGGTCTTTGTCTCGATTGCGGGCGATGGCCTGTATGGGCGGATCGAGATTGTCGATTCAGGGCACGGCATGGCCCCTGAATTTGTCCGCAACCGCCTGTTCAAGCCTTTCGATTCCTCCAAACCGGGCGGCTTTGGCATTGGCGCCTATGAGGCGCGCGAACTGGTGCGCGCGATGCACGGGCGGCTGGATGTGGAAAGCCGCGAGGGGATCGGCACCCGCTTTATCGTCCGCCTGCCTTTGGCCAGCGCGGCGGAAATTCTGAAGACCATGGATAATGATCAAAAGGTTGCCTGAAATGAGTGAGACGCGGCCCAAACTGCTCGTGATCGAGGATGATCCGGGGCTCCAGGCTCAGCTCAAATGGGCCTATGAGGATTTCGAGGTGATCGTGGCCGGGGATCGCGCCAGCGCCATGGCCGCGCTGCGCAGCGAGGAGCCGGCGGTCGTCACGCTCGACCTTGGCCTGCCGCCCGATCCGGACGGCACCAGCGAGGGCTTTGCCTTGCTGGACGAGATCATGGGCTTGAAGCCCGACACCAAGGTGATCGTGGCCAGCGGGCATGGCGCGCGTGAAAGCGCCTTGCAGGCCATCGAGCGCGGGGCCTATGATTTCTATCAGAAGCCGATGGATTTCGATGAAATGGCGCTGATTGCGGCCCGCGCCTATCGGCTGTACCGGCTGGAGGCGGAGAACCGCGCCTTGGCCGTGCGGGCGGGCAAGGACAATCGCGTGTTGGGCACGATGATCACCGCCGCGCCCGAAATGCTGCGCGTCGCGCGCACGATAGAGCGGGTGGCGGGCACCAATGTTTCGGTCATGCTGCTGGGCGCCAGCGGCACGGGCAAGGAATTGCTGGCGCGCGGATTGCATGAGGCCAGCGGGCGGGCAGGGGCTTTTGTCGCGATCAATTGCGCGGCGATCCCGGAAAACCTGCTGGAATCGGAACTCTTCGGCCATGAAAAGGGCGCGTTTACCGGCGCGGTCAAAACCACCGAGGGCAAGATCGAGCAGGCCCATGGCGGCACGCTGTTCCTTGACGAGGTGGGCGATATTCCCTTCGCGCTGCAGGTCAAATTGCTGCGTTTCCTGCAGGAGCGGGTGATCGAGCGGATCGGCGGGCGGCGTTCGATTGCGGTCGATACGCGCATCGTCTGCGCCACGCATCAAAACCTTGAGGCGATGATCGCCGATGGCCGTTTCCGCGAGGATCTGTGGTATCGGCTGGCCGAAATCGTGGTCAAAATCCCCTCGCTGGCCGAGCGGCCGGGCGATGCGGCGCTGCTGGCGCGGGCGTTTCTGGCGCGTTTTGCCAAGGAGATGAACCCGGCGGTCAAGGGCTTTGCCCCTGATGCTCTGGCCGCGATGGATGCGTGGGGATGGCCGGGCAATGTGCGCGAGTTGGAAAACCGGGTGAAGCGCGCCGTCATCATGGCCGATGGCAAGCTGGTCCATGCGGGCGATCTCGATCTGGACGCGCCGGGGGGCGAGGAGGACCTGCCGCTCAACCTGAAATCTGCGCGGGAGATTACCGACCGGCGGGTGATCCGTCAGGCACTGGCGCGCAGCGAGGGCAATATTTCCTCAACCGCCAAGCTGCTGGGGATCAGCCGCCCGACGCTTTACGATTTGCTCAAGCAATATGACTTGCAGCACTGATAGCGCTATCAAGTCCGATGTACCAATAAGTACAATTCTTGAAGAAGCGCCCATCGTGCTGAAATGAAAAAGGGCGGCTCGAAAGCCGCCCTTCCCCTCCCTTTTTTTCTTCCAACGCCCGATTTGCACAGAAAGGCCGGGGCTTCAATGGGGCGTATATGGCATTTTTATGAATAGCTGTTCATTGTGGCAAACGAACCACACTGGCACCCCGTGCCGCCTTACGCCGCCTCGCGTCGATTTTCCCGGACAGAGGCCCACAGCGCCGCCCCGATCAGTACCGCGCCGATCAGACCCGTCACCGTTTCGGGGATTTCCATCAGTGCCGAACCCAGCATGATCGCCGCCAGCGCAATGATCGCCCAGAAGGCGCCATGCTCAAGGAAGGCATATTCCGACAGCGTGCCCTGCTCGACCAGCAGCACGGTCAATGAACGCACAAAGATCGCGCCGATCGACAGGCCCAGAGCGATGATCACCATATTGTTTGACAGGGCAAAAGCGCCGATCACGCCATCAAGGCTGAAGGAGGAATCCAGCACGTTGAGATAGAGAAAGCCGCCCAACCCCGAACGCACCGCCGTGCCCGCCAGCGCGCGCGCCGCCTCGCGGCTTTCCAGGAAATGGCCCAGCGCCTCAACCGCGATGAACGTCACAATGCCGAACACGCCCGAGACCAGCAGGGTATAGGCCTCATCCCCCGGCAGCCAGCGCCCGATCAGCACCAGCGCCAGCAAAAGCAGCGCAACCTCGCCCGCCTTGATCGAGCCGACCAGCTTCAGCCGCACCTCGACCCAGCGCAGCCAGTGTGTTTCCTTGTCCGGGTCGATGAAGAAGCCGAGGCCCACCATCGCCAGAAACGCCCCGCCAAAGCCCGCAATCGGGATATGGGCATGGCGCATGATCGCCTCATATTGCGCCGGTTCATTGAGCGAAAGATGCACCGCCTCGACCGGACCCAGCCCGGCGGTAAAGCCCACGATCAGCAGCGGAAAGGCCACACGCGTGCCAAACACCGCAAACAGCATGCCCCATGTCAGGAAGCGTTTGCGCCAGATCGCATCCATATCCTTCAGCACAGCGGCATTGACCACCGCATTGTCAAAGGACAGCGACACTTCCAGCACGGCCAGAACGAGGACGATCCAGATCATCCCGCCCACGGCCGAAATCGACCCCGTATCATGCCAGCCATAGGCGGCGGCCAGCGCCAGACAGACGGCGGAAAAAATCAGCGAGCCGCCGAAATGCCTCAAAAATTGCGTCACTTGGAAAATACTCCGCCGGGTCAGGCTTTGGGCTGATAGGTCTGTTCGATGCCGGGGAAGCTGCGGCTGCGCACCTCGGCGGCATAGTCGGCGGCCGCCTCAGAGATCAGGCCCGCCACATCGGCATAGCGTTTGACGAAACGCGGCACGCGCTCAAACATGCCCAGCATGTCCTCGGTGACCAGTACCTGTCCGTCGCATTGCGCCGAGCCGCCGATGCCGATGGTGGGGCAGGCCACCGCCTTGGTGATAGCCACGGCCAAAGGTTCGACCACGCCTTCCACGACGATGCCAAAGGCCCCGGCCTTGTCCAGAGCGCGCGCATCGCCCAGAATCTTTTCCGCCTCGGCCTCGCTACGCCCGCGTGCGCCATAGCCGCCCAACTGGTTCACCGCCTGCGGCGTCAGGCCGATATGGCCCATCACCGGAATGCCGCGCTGAGAGAGAAAGGCCACGGTTTCGGCCATCGCCGCGCCGCCTTCCAGCTTTACCCCCGCGCATCCCGTTTCGCGCAAAACCCGCGCGGCGGTTTCAAATGCCTGCTGGGGCGAGGCTTCATAGGTGCCGAAGGGCAGATCGACGATGACGGCGGAATGCCAACTGCCGCGCACCACTGCGGCGCCATGGGCCACCATCATGTCCAGCGTGACGGGCAGCGACGAGGGCAGGCCATAGATCACCTGACCCAGCGAATCGCCCACCAGCAGCAGGTCGCAATGCGCATCCAGCAATTGCGCCTGACGCGCGGTATAGGCGGTCAGCATCACCACAGGCTCTGCGGTCACGCCGTCCTTCTTGCGCTGTCGGATGGCCGGAATGGTCAGCCGGCGCATCGGCGTGGGGGTGGGGTTGGCGCGGCTGGTGGCCGTATCGATCTGAAAGGTCGTAGACATAAGGGCGCTTCTAGCCCGGCGCGGGGCATGGGGTAAAGCGCCATCGGTACGCGCCATCAATGCGTGACTCTGGCGCCGCGACAAGGCAAGATGGATAATCCACCGGTGGACTACGCATAATCCGCCCTTGCGAATGTTGCGCGATCCGTTAATTTTCTTGCCCATTGCTTATTGCGTTCAGGGGAACTGCATGTTCGGTCGCGTCAAGCCGTTGGATGCCATATTGGCCACGGCTGAGAAAAAATCACTTCATCGCTCTCTGGGCGCCTTTCAATTGACCATGCTGGGCGTGGGCGCGGTGATCGGGACGGGTATTTTCGTTCTGACGGCCGAGGCCGCGCAAAAGGCGGGGCCGGGCATGATGCTCAGCTTCATTATCGCCGGTTTTGTCTGCGCCGTGGCCGCTCTGTGCTATGCCGAAATGTCCAGCATGGTGCCGGTGTCGGGCTCTGCCTACACCTATTCCTATGCGGTGATGGGCGAGTTGGTGGCATGGATGGTGGGCTGGGCGCTCATTCTGGAATATGCCATTGCGGCGGGTGCCGTGTCGGTCGGCTGGTCGGGCTATATGATCGGCTTTGTGCAAAATACCTTCCATATTACGGTTCCCCTCGAACTGGTGCGGGGACCATTCGATGGGGGCATCATCAATCTTCCCGCGATGCTGATCGCGGCGATCATCACCGGGCTGCTGGTGCTGGGCACCAAGGAGAGCGCGACGGTGAATGCCGCGCTGGTGGCGATCAAGATCGTTGCCCTTTCCATGTTTATCGCGCTGACGCTGCCGGTTATCAAATCGGGCAATTTCAAGCCTTTTGCTCCGCTTGGCTTTACCGGTATTTCGGGGGCCGCCGCCTCGATCTTCTTTGCCTATGTCGGCTTTGACGCGGTTTCGACCGCGGCCGAGGAAACCAAGAACCCCCAGCGCAACATGCCGATCGGCCTGATCGGCAGCCTTGCCATCTGCACCATCTTCTACATGTTGGTGGCCGCAGGCGTGATCGGCACCGTGGGCGCACAGCCCGTTTTCGGCGCGCATGGCGAAGTGCTCTCGCCCGGTACGGCCGCGCTGTCGGACGCCTGCAAGGCGCTCAATGAAAACGCCGTGGTGTGCTCCAAGGAAGCCCTGGCCTGGACGCTGCGCCAGGTGGGCCATCCCTTCGTCGGCTGGCTGGTGGGCGCAGCGGCCATTCTGGCGCTGCCCTCGGTGATCCTGATGATGATGTTCGGCCAGACCCGCATCTTCTTCGTGATGAGCCGTGACGGGTTGCTGCCCGAATTCTTCTCCAAGGTTCATCCCAAGTTCCATACGCCCCATGTCATCACCGTGCTGACGGGCGTGTTCGTGGCGCTGTTTGCCGCTTTCTTCCCGGTGGGCCTGCTGGCCGACGTGTCGAATTCGGGCACCCTGTTCGCCTTTGGCGCGGTGTCGGTGGCGGTGATGGTGCTGCGCCGGACCGATCCCAATCGTCATCGTCCGTTCCGCACGCCGGGCGTCAACATCGTGGCGCCCATCTCGATCGCGGGCTGCATCTATCTCTTCATCAGCCTGTCGAAGGCCACGATCAGCCTGTTCCTTGGCTGGGGCGTGGTCGGGCTCTTCGTCTATTACTTCTACAGCCGCAGCCGCAGCCATGTCGGCCGTGGTCTGGTTGAGGTGCATGAGGACGACAGCGATGCGCCGGATCTGCCGGTGCCGCCGATGCCGGGCGCATGATATAAAAAAGGGCGGCCCTTTTGGAGCCGCCCTTTTTTGTTCAGGGTTTGGCGGGGTTCAGACCGCTTCGAGAGCGTAGCCTGCCGAACGCACAGTGCGGACCGGGTCCACCGCGCCTTCCAATTCGATGCCCTTGCGCAGGCGGCGGATGTGGACGTCCACGGTCCGCAATTCAATATCGCTGTCCGTGCCCCACACCGCGTCGAGCAATTGCCCGCGCGAGAAGACACGGCCGGGATGCTCCATGAAGAATTTGAGCAGGCGGAACTCGGTCGGCCCCAGCGCGAGAATCGTGCCCTTGCGCGTCACCTTATGCGCGGTGGCGTCCAGCGTCAGGTCGCCCACGGTGATCTGTTCACCCGCCAGCGCCGGGCGGATGCGGCGCATGATGGCCGAAACACGCGCGATCAGTTCGCGGGGGCTGAAGGGCTTGGTGATGTAATCATCGGCCCCGGTTTCAAGGCCGCGGATCATATCGTCCTCGGCCCCGCGCGCGGTCAGCATGATGATGGGCACATGGGCGGTGGCCTTGTCACGGCGCAGGCGGCGGCAGACCTCGATCCCGCTGGTGCCCTCGATCATCCAGTCGAGCAGGACCAGATCGGGCGCCTCCTCGGCGGCCAGCAACAGCGCCTCGTCGCCATCGGGCGTGGACAGGACCGTATAGCCCTCGGCCTGAAAACGGAATTCCAGCAGTTCCGCCAGCGCCGGGTCATCTTCTACCAGCAAGAGCCGGGGTTGTTTCATGGGTGCCCCCTGTTAACGTTCAGTTTTCCGGCCGTTCCAGCCGGTCGACCACATATTCGGCGGTGGCCGCGTAATAGACCTGTTCGGCAATATTGGTGGCGTGGTCGCCAATCCGCTCAATGTTGCGCGCGATGAACAGCAGATGCGCGGCCGAGGTGATGGTGGAGGGATTCTCCATCATGAACGAGACCATGTTGCGGAAAATGCTGTCATAAAAGGCATCGACCCGCGCATCGCGCTCGATCACGTCCACCGCCAGCGCGGGATCGCGCGCGGCAAAGGCGGTCAGCACGTCATGCACCATCTCGCCCGCGATTTCGGCCATCGCGGGGATCAGCGTCTGAGGTTCGGAATTCAGCCGCCCCTCGATCCGCGACACGCGTTTGGCGATGTTCTTGGCATAATCGCCGATGCGTTCGAGAATGCCCGCGATCTTCAGGGCGGCCAGCACTTCGCGCAGGTCGTCGGCCATGGGCGCGCGCAGGGCGATGATCTTGACCGCAAGCCGGTCGACCTCGGCCTCAAGCCGGTCGATCTTCTTGTCGCGCTCGATCACCTGCGCGGCCAGTTCCTGCGAGCGCTTCGTCAGCGCTTCGACGGCTTCGCCAATCGCCAGTTCGGCCAGACCGCCCATTTCGGCGATCAGCCCACGCAGCGTGGTGATTTCCTCGTCAAAGGCTTTGACCGTATGTTCTGCCACTGGACGCAATTCCCTGTTCAAGCTGTGATGGAATGATCGTCACATACATGTCACAAAAGGCAACATCCATGTCCGTTCCAACCAGCCTTGAAAGCGCCATGCATCGCTTTCATGACAGGACTATGACGAACTTGTGACTTTTTGTTCTTTGGCCGGGATCAACGGCAGGCGCACGGAAACCTTGGTGCCCACGCCCACCTTGCTGGTAATGTCCAGCTTGCCGCGATGGCGTTCGACCACATGTTTGACAATCGCAAGACCAAGCCCGGTGCCGCCCGCCGCCCGGCTGCGGCCCGGATCGGTGCGATAAAAGCGCCGGGTCAGATGTGGCAGATGGTCGGCCGAGATGCCCGCGCCCCGGTCTGTGACCAGAAATTCGGCCATGCCGCGCGGCGCATGGGTCAGCGCGACCGTCACCGGTTGATCCGCGTCGCCATATTTCAACGCATTGTCGATCAGATTGCGCAGGACCTGCTCGATCTGCTTCACATCGCCGGCGACCTCGAACGGCTCATCGGGCTTGACGAATTCGACGCGGGCTGGATTGCCCGGCGGCGGCGCAAATTCGCCCACCACCCGTGCGGCCAGCGGCGCAAGGTCGATCTGCGAGGTGGGCGCGTCATGCTTTTCCGCCTCAAGCTGCGACAGGGACATGAGATCATTGAGCAGCGCCTGCATCCGCCGCGCCTCACGCAATACCGTGCCCAGAAAGCGCTGCATCACCGCGCCATCCATCTTGCCTACGCTCTCGCTGATCGTTTCGACATAGCCGATGACCGAAGAGAGGGGGGTGCGCAATTCATGGCTGGCATTGGCGACGAAATCGGTGTGGGCGCGGCTGATATCGGCCTCGGCGGTGCGGTCGCGCGCCTCGATCACCCACAGGCCGGGATAGACCGGGCGGCGCGTCAATTGCCACAGGCTGCCGCTGCGGGTCAGGCCTCGGATGCTGGCGGTGGCGGTTTCATCATCGGCGCTGTCCAGAAGGCGGATCGCATCGGGATGGCGCAGCGCAATGCGCGGGTCCTGCCCCAGAATATGTTCGCCCAGAGCCGAACGGGCAGCCGCATTGGCGTCGATGATTCGCACCCGGTCCACCAGCATCATCGGCGCGCCCGTGCCCTCAAGCGCCGAAATCAGCGCGCGCCGCACCATATGGCCCTGTTCAAGCTGTTGCTGGCGGGCATTGCCCTCGATTTCGCGCGGGGCGTCGGGTTCGGCCTGATCGCTGCACCACCACCACACAGCCAGCAGCGAAAAGGTCCAGAACGCCCCGGTCAGAGCCACCATCAGCAAGCCTGCTCCATCCAGATAGAGCAGCAAAAACGTCAGGAATTCGAGGATGATGGCAGGCCAGGGTAGCTTGCTGTCGCGCATTGCTCGGATCGTCCATTCCTTGGCGCCTGCATCAGGCCAGACGCTCGCCATCAGCGCATGGGGAAGGCGTATGACAGTTTTATGAAACCGCCAAGCATTGAGCGCAAGAATAGCGCGAAACATCAAGCCGGTGGCAAATTCTCTCGGCACAGGGGCGGGATGGGATGGCGGTGTCCATGGGCGCGGCTCTCTGCGCCTGACGCCTCATTGTTCGCAAGGCGGCGCTGCCCCGGCATTTCGCCCTGTTGCGCAGGCTCGGCGCGGGTGAAGGCCGGTCATCGCCTCGGGCAAAGGCGGCCGTGGCATCAGGAAAGAAGATGGCCATCAAATCTCCGGCAATGGTCAGGCAGGCGGCGGGCGCGTAGGCTGGATGTTTGCGGTTTATAAAAAATATTAATTTTTGAACAATTTGTAATGACTCTATTCTATACGCATAATACCATAGTCCCGCACAGCAAAGACAGGGGCAACTGGTGATCCAGAACAGTAATGGCCGTCGCTCGTATCGAGCGGCGCTTTTCGTCGCGCGTATCAGCCTTGCCGCTCTGGCCGTGGGCGCCCCGGTTCGGGCGTGGGCGGAATGTTCGCCCAGTCCGAACCCGCAGCTCACGGATATCACCTGCACCGGCACCACCACCAATGGCGTAACCCTCACCGCCTACTATGCCCCGCTGACCGTGGTCAGCGATGCCACGGTGACGAATACGGGCGCCTCGGCCATTACCGTGGCGATCCCGTCGCCCAATGGGTACTATTCACGCAATGCCGTCATTACCGTGAACGGCATCGTGACCGCCTATGGCGCGCCGGGCATCACCGTGAGCTCGGGCACGACCTTGGTCAGCACCTACGATTTCAGCGGCACCTATGCCTCGATCAGCGTCGCCCCGACAGGCATCGTTTCGGGCACCACCGGCATTGCCCTGACGCAGAGCCCCGGACCCTATTCGATCTATTCCCCCACCAGAGTAATGGTTTACAACGAAGGGACGATCAGCGGCACGAGCGGCGTGGCCATTTCCACCAGCGGCAATTATGCGAGGCTGGATTCAATCATCAACACCGGCACCGGGACGATCGGCGCCATTGCGGCCCGTTTCGGCCAGATCCATAACAGCGGCACAATCGAAGGCGGCAGCCTCTCCGCGATCAGCCAGGGCAACGTCGACAGCAATTATCTGATCTCCAATAATTCCATCATCCATTCCGCCAGCAACGCCGCCACGATCAGCATCGCCTCTGCGCAGTCCGCCTCTTTGAGCAACACGATCATCAATTCGCACGTGATCGCCAATGACGGCGCGGGCGGCGCGATTTACTCCGGCAACTATCTGACCATCGAAAACGATGCCGGCGCAACCATCGCCAGCAAGGGCGCGGCCACCATTGCCAACGGCTCCTCCCTGGCGTTGAACAACCTGGGGCTCATCACCAATACCGGCGGCGGAATGGGCATCATCGGCTCCAATGTGTCGATCAACAATTATTTCCTGGGCACCATCAATGCTTTGCCCGGTGCCGATGCGATCTCGGTCTCGGGCAAATTGACGCTGTTGAACACCGGCACGATCAACGGCAATATCGTGACCACATTGGGCATGGACGGCGCGATGCTGGACTCCTCGGCCGGCACGATCAACGGCAATGTCCTATTGGGCCCCGCGGACGATACGGTAGTCGCCAATTACGTGAATGGCGCATTGGTGACCGGGATCAACGGCACGCTGGACGGCGGCGGCGGCACGAATTTGCTGCAGATTAATTTCCTGAAAAATGCCGAACTGTCGAATGCTCTGACGCTGCCCACGAATTTTTTCGTGATGAATGCCAATGTGGCTTCGGGCGCAACGGTCACCCTGGGGCAGGGCTTTACCGCCTATAATGGTCTGGGCATCAATGGCGCGGGTTCGCTGGTGAACAAGACAACGCTGTTCGGCACGATCCAGATCGGCGCGCAGGGCTCCAGCCTGGCCTCTTTCGTCAACGATGGCACGATCATAGCCAACGGCACCGGCGTCTATGACCAGAACGGCAAGAGCCTGAGCAACACCGGCGCGATCCTCTCGCTGGGCGGAACGGGGCTGGTGCTGACCGAAACCAACGGCACCCCCAATACCAACAACACCAACAGCGGCGCCATCACCGGCTCCACGGTCGGGGCCAGTCTCTTTGCCTCTTCGCTGGTCAACACCGGGACGATCAGCGGCGCGACCGGTGTGCTGCTCGATATGAATTCGTTCATCGACAATCGTGAGGGCGGCCTGATCATGGGCTCCACCGCCGCGATATCCAGTCTTTCCACCTCCGCTCTGGTGTCGGTGGCCAATGCGGGCACGATCAACGGCAATGTCAATCTTCTCTCGCCTGCGCCGTCCTATTACGGCTCCTACAACAAATATTGGGCCAAGATGGGCGGCATGCTCTACGGCAACCTCACGCTGGGTTCGGGAGACGCGTTGATCACCACCATTTCGGGCAGCGGCACCAGTGGCTATGCCGGGATCAACGGCACGGTCAGCGCGTCCAATTCGGTGCTGCGCTATGACGTGACCGGCAATGAAAGCGCGACGCTGGCCATGCGAAGCGGTTTCACCAGCCTTGGCTATCAGGTCGCGGGCGGCGCGGCGCTGACGCTGAACACGAACGGCGCCTTCGGCTCCACGGTCAATCTGGCGGGGCAGGGCAATGTGGTGCTCAACGGCACGATTGCCGCCACCAACGCGGTGGCGATACAGGAGGCCGCCGTCATGCAGCCCGGCATGACCACCCTTCCGACGGCGCTGACCATAACGAATAATGGCGCGCTCTCGATGACGCTGCAAAACAGTCCGTACTGGCCCGGATATGGGTCTGTTTTCCTGCAATCGAGCAATGTCATCAATAATGGCAAGATAAGTTTCACCGATCTCAACAACAGCGCCACCATAATAGCGGCGGTGTATACGGGCGGCGGCGTGACCAATAACGGCACGATCACCTCGAATGTCGGCTATGGGGTGCGCGCCTCCACACTTACGAACAACGGGACCATCACCGCAGGCAATTCGGCGGTCGTCATCGGCACCAATACCGTCAACACCACCGCCTCCATCACCAACAGCGGCACGTTGACCAGCACCGCAAGCGCGGCCATCACCAACGACAGCAGTTACAGCCCATATTACACGCTGACCAATCTGGCGGGCGGTACGATCACCGGCTTCGGCGATGCGATCCGCACCGCAGGGGGCACGATCATCAATTCGGGCACGATCAACGGCAACGTCAATCTGAACTATTGGGCGTCCAGCTTTTACAACATGCCCGGATTTTATGTTGCCAAGGGCGGCACGATCAACGGCAATCTGAACTTTGGCAACGCCGATGACTATCTGGTGGAGACCGGATCGGGTTTCGGCGTGACGGGCACGATCAACGGCGGGGCAGGCGTCAACTGGATCGGCCATCAGCGCAGCGGGACGGCCACGGTGTCGCTGGGCGGCGCGCTGCTTCCCGGCTTCACCAACGAATTCACACTGGCCTCAGGCGCTTCCTCGCAGGTCACGATCACCGGGCCGTCGGGCTATACGGACACTATCTATGTCGGCGGCGACGGCGCGATCATCAATCAGTTGGCCACGACCGGCATGGTTTCCTCGTTCAACTTTTCCGCGCCCACTTTTCCGCGCGCTCTGGACGGATTTCTCGGCAGCTTCTCCAATCGGGCCGATGTGGGCCGCCTGTTCCTGCTGACCTCCGCCTTCGACAATTCGGCCACTATCGGCACGGTCTATCGGGCGGAGAGCAACCTCACCCTGTTTACGAACAACGGTTTTTCATTCAGCAACAGCGGCACCATTCTCAATTCCGGCGGCGCCTCGTCCGTGTTTTTGCGCGGCACGACCGTGGGCAACAGCATCATCGCCAACAGCGGCACAATCATTGGCGGGATCGACCTTTCGATGACCGGCGCGGCGGGCTCCACCCTTGCGATCAACAATTCGGGCACGATCAACGGCTATGTGCGATACAGCAACGGGTTCGACCCTGTAACAAACGCCTTCATTCAGGTGATCACCAACAATGCCATGCTGATTTCGCTTTTGGACCAACAGCGGTTCAGCCTTGCCAACAGCGGCACGATCACGGGCGACATCATTCTTAATGGCGGGGACATGTCGGTCGTCAACACCGGCATGATCCGGGGCAGCCTGGCCACCGGGGCGGGCAATGACGCCATCGCCATGAACGGCGCGTTTTCCGGCAGCATCAATGGCGGCGCGGGCATCAACACGCTCTCGGTCAATGGCGGTTCGCAGGCGGCCCCCGTCGCCTTCGCCTCGGTGAGCAACATTGCCTCGATGACCCAGACGGGCGGCTTTGCCACGGTCTCGGGCATCGGCAGCTTTGGCAGCGTGATGATGACGGGCGGGCGGCTGGTGGGGCTGGCCGGATCGGTGATGAATGCGGACAGCTTTACTGTGGGGGGCAACGCCACTTTCGGTTCGGCGGGCGCGGTCAACGGCAATGTCGTGGTCAACGGCACGCTGAGCCCCGGCGCTTCGCCCGGCACCATGACAGTGAACGGCAATGTGACGCTGAACGGGGGATCGACTTCGCTGTTCGAAATTACGCCCACGGTTTCGGACAAGCTGATCGTCAACGGCAGGCTGACGATCCTGCCGGGCAGCACTTTGCAGATCGCCGCCTCTGCCCCGGTAAAGGTGGGCACAACGCTCAACCTGATCAGCGCGAGCGGGGGTGTTACAGGAACCTATGACACGGTGACGGGCATCACCGGGGCGGTTCGCAAACTGGCCAATGGCGATATGGGGCTGTTGGTGCAATTTGCCAATCCGGTCAATTATACGCCGCAGGTCCGCAATGCGATTGCCTATGTCAACAATGCCATGGCTGCGAACAGCGCTCCGGCGGCCTTGTTCCCGGCGCTTTCGGCGCTTCAGGACGGCAATGCCGCGCCGATCGCCTCGGCCTTTGCGCAATTGACGCCCGAACCTTATGCCGACGCCATGCAGATCGGCGCAGAAACCGCCCTGTCGCAGGCGGCGGCCTCGCGCTCCATGGGTGAGGGCGAGGTGAACGGGACGCCGCATCTCTTCGGCTTTGGCCAGATGCTGGGCAGCCTGCGCCAGTTCTCCGGCAATCAGGCGCAAGGCGTGAGCTCGGCCACGACCAATGGCTTTGGCGTGCTGGGCGGACTGGGCGTTGCCGGGGGCAATTATGCCGCTTCGGTCTATATGGGCTGGATGGATCAGGATCAGTCGGTCGCGATGCTGGGCGCTTCAACCAAGGCGCGCGGGGTGATCGGCGGTGTGGCGGCGCGCTTTGGCGAAATCACCCGGCTCACCCTTTCGGCCAATTACGACAGGGCCTTGGCCAAGACCCGCCGTTATGTGCCCGGCGCCGGGACGATCATGAGCAGCTATTTGCTGCCAAGCTGGTCTTTCGACGCCTCGATCAGCCATGCGGTGCCTCTGGGCGGGGGATGGGTCGTTCGCCCGCAGATCGGCACGACATGGGTCATTACCAAGCGCGGCGCGATTGATGAGGTCAGCCCTCATCCCTTTGCCCTGTCTGTAAACGCGGCGAGGATGGTGCAGGGCTTTGTCGATGCGGGGCTGAGTTTCGAAACCGCGCCCGATGCGGCCGGGCCTTGGCGGCGCTTCCTGACACTGGGCGCGCGCTATCGGGCCGAGGGCGGCCAGGCCGATACCACGGCGGGGCTGGCGGGCTATACGCCCGGTCTGACGGCGCTGGGCGTGGGTCGCAACCGGCTGGATGTCACCATGGCGGCGGGCGTCGAATACAGGCTGACGCCGGGCGCCAGCTTTTTCCTTAACGCCACGGGCGAGCTGGGCGTTGCGGGCAAGCGCGAAAGCGTAACGGGCGGGGTGCGTTTCCGGCTGTGACCGATAGCTATGGGGAGAGCTTTATGCTCTTCCCATCATCGCAGGATGCGCCCGGCCTGACCTCGCAAGGGTGCCTTGGCGCGGGCTGCGCAGGTGCTGCATGGATGGAGAGAATGGTGACCCCTACGAGAATCGAACTCGTGTTTCAGCCGTGAGAGGGCCGCGTCCTGACCGCTAGACGAAGGGGCCGATGGCTCTGATTTACAAGTGGTGACCCCTACGAGAATCGAACTCGTGTTTCAGCCGTGAAAGGGCCGCGTCCTAACCGCTAGACGAAGGGGCCATCCTTGAAGCCAAGGCAGGCTATGTAAATGGTGACCCCTACGAGAATCGAACTCGTGTTTCAGCCGTGAAAGGGCCGCGTCCTAACCGCTAGACGAAGGGGCCAACCTTGCAACCAAGGCGGGCTATTTAGTGGTGACCCCTACGAGAATCGAACTCGTGTTTCAGCCGTGAAAGGGCCGCGTCCTAACCGCTAGACGAAGGGGCCAACCTCGGCTTGCGCCTTGGTGAGGCCGCGCATTTATGGAGAGGGGGCCGGTTGGTCAAGTCACAAAACGCGTTACTATCGGAAAAAACGCAAAAATTATCATAAATCTTGAAATATCAGCGCTTTGATTGTTAACCGGCCCATGCCGCATCATCGACATGCAATTCGGCGGCCCGACGCGGCCCCCAATCGTCGATTCGTGCCCGCCCGGCCAGCCACAGCTTGCGCCCATGATCGCCATGGATCAGCGTCTGGCCCATTTCGGTCTGGGCCGCGCGAAAGGCCATCGCCTTGAAACTGGCGCCATCTTCGCCCCGCACGATCATGCGCAGGTGGTCCGCACCCACCACATCGGCCTTGACCACGCGCACCGGCCCCACCGCCACGCGCGGCCCCGGCCATCCCATGCCATAGGGACCCGCGCTCTCCAGCAGTTCGACCAGTTCGGGCTGCAGTCCGCGCGGCGCCACGGCCAGATCGAGCAGCAGCGATTGCGCCCCCTGCGCCCGCCCGACATCGCCCGCCAGACGGTCGTCCAGCCACTGCGCAAAATCGTCCAGCCGGTCCTGCGCCACGGTCAGGCCCGCCGCCATCGCATGGCCGCCGCCCGCCACCAGATAGCCCAGTTCACGCGCACCAATGATCGCCGCGCCCAGATCGACGCCCGAAATCGAGCGGCCCGATCCCTTGCCATATCCGCCATTGGGGCCATCATCATCCATGGCGATCACCAGCGTGGGCTTGCCGGTCTTTTCCTTGATCCGGCCCGCCACGATGCCGATCACGCCGGGATGCCATCCCTTGCCCGAGACCACGACCACGCTGCGGTTGCCCTGCCGCTCCACCTGCGCCTCAGCGGCCTCCTGCACGGCCATTTCAATGGCGCGGCGCTCTTCGTTCAACCGCGAGAGCTGGGCGGCGATCTCGCGCGCCTCCTCGGCGTCCTGCGTGGTCAGCAGGCGCACGCCCAGCGTGGCCTCGCCCACGCGGCCGCCCGCATTCACGCGCGGCCCCAGAGCAAAGCCGAGATCCGTGGCCGTAGGCGCGCGGTTCAACCGGCTTGCATCGATCAGCGCGGCCATGCCGATATTCTCGCGCCGCGCCATCACCTTCAACCCCTGCGCCACCAGCGCCCGGTTCAGCCCATGCAGCGCGGCCACATCGGCCACCGTGCCCAGCGCGACGAGATCGAGCAGGGCGAACAGATCCGGCTCCGCCCGCCCGGCAAACCATCCCCGCCCGCGCAGCACCCGCACCAGCGCCACGCCCAGCAAAAAGGCCACGCCGACCGCCGCCAGATGGCCATGCGCCGCGCCAATGTCGCTTTCATCCAACCGGTTGGGGTTTACCAGTGCCAGCGCCTGCGGCAATTCGGCGCTGCATTTGTGGTGATCGACCACGATCACCTCCACGCCCGCCTGCGCCGCCATGGCCAGCGCCTCATGCGCCATGGCCCCGCAATCGACCGTCACGATCAGTTGCGCACCCTCGGCCCCCAGCCGCACCAGCGCCTCGCCGGTGGGGCCATAGCCTTCGAGCAGGCGGTCGGGGATGTAATGGCGCGCGTCATGGCCCAGCATCCGGATCAGCCGGATCAGCAAAGCCGCGCTGGTTGCCCCATCCACGTCATAATCGCCGTATATGGTGATCGCCTCACGCCGTTCGATGGCGTCGGCCATGCGCCGGGCGGCCAGTTCCATATCGCGGAATTCGGACGGATCGGGTAGAAAGGCGCGAAGTGTGGGCGCGCGGTGACGGGGCAGATCCTCACGCGCAACGCCGCGGGCGAGAAGCAGTTGGGTGATGATGTCATCGCTGAGCCCGCCCGAGGCGGTCTGCGCCATGTCCATATTGCCCCCGCGCCAGCGCCAGGCCTTGCCCGACAGAGAAGATTCGGGGCGGATCCATTGTGTCAAATCTGCATGCATAATGGAGGGGACTAGACCATCTTTCGCCCGACAGAAAGGGTAGGGGATTTGTTAAACATGGAGCATACATAAGATGATACGAATGTTGCCCCGACGTTGTTCCATTTTGGTTATAATGCCCGGGACTCGACGTCATGAAACGAAAAATGCCATACGTCCTTTGTGACGCCATTTTTTTGGAGGCCATAGCGCGGTTGAATTGATGACAGTTCCGTCCCCCAAATCCTCCGCTTTTTATGTCCAGTTTCCGCAAGGGCGTACGCCCAAGGCGCAGGCGGTGCTTGATCTTTTGGAGCAAGCTGCTGATGCTGCACGGGTTTTTACGGTCTCGCACCGGCCAAAGGACGATGATGACTGGCTCGAATTGCTGTCCAGCGGGCTGACTTTCGATCTGTCCGGCCTGTCCGGGGCCGGGGCCGCGCCCAAGGTGGCGACGCGCTATGGTGTGGCGGCGGACACCGATCTGGATCATTCGGCATGGCTGCGCCTTGCCCCGGGCGAGCATCTTTCCGGCGGGGGCAGCCAATTGCCCGTGGTCCGGGTGATGGCCGGGGTGGTGCTGGGCCTGCTCGATCTGCCGGGGGCGATGGGGGTGGCATGGGGCCCGGCCCGCACAATCATGAGCGCTGAGCATTTCCGGCGGATCGTTCCGGGCTGGCTCAAGGGCGGTGCCTTTCCCGCATTGGGCCTGACGGCTTTGGCGCGCGATGGGGCGGGCAACGTGGTTAGTGAGGGGTTAAGTTTTTTTGCTGGACTCGAACTGCGAATCGAGCCACTCCTTGCCAAACAGCCCGGCTTGGCTGGCAAGGTTGCCGTAAGACTTATCCACAGTTTGGTGGACGGCTGGACGGTGAAGGAGCCCGTTGAAGTTGAAGGGCCGGATGGAGAAATTCTCGGGGTCACTCCCGAGGAAAATGGAAAAATTCTTCGGGTATGTCTAGCACGCTGACGAAAATCGTCGCCACAGTGTCGCCAGTCGCGGGGCTTGGCCCCATACCCTCGGCAAGGGCGGCGCTGAGCCATATTCGTCATCGGGCTCGTCCGTCTTTGCCCTTCCGCGCTGTTAATCAATCGGACAGCCCCGATTACGACCCCGGACTGCAGCGCCACCACATTCTGCCCAAACAATTGCTTTCTCAGCGCTGCTTCGGGCCGATGTTCGATACGATCGGGCGCGACCGGGTGGGGTTCGACGATTTCCGGCGTAATGGTCTGTTGCTGCCTGCCCATGATTCGGCGGCGATCAAGCTGGCGCTGCCCATGCATCGCGGCCCGCATCGGGATTACAGCGCCTTGGTGATGGAGCGCGTGGGCCAGGTTGAGGCGCGATGGGCGGACATTCGCGGCAAGACGCCCGAAGTGGCGATGGTCGAGGCGGTTCAGCGCCTGACCTTGCTGCAAAAGGCTCTGCGCCGTCGCCTGCTGCGCCCGCAGGCCAAGCCGATGGTGTTGAACCGTTACGACCCGATGCAGCGCCATGTCGATTTTACCGAACTGGACGCGATGGTCGACATGCTCTGGCCCGATACGCAGGAATTGGCCGATCTGGGGCTGTAATCGCGCCCGCCTTGGGCTAAAGGCCCGCCAATGTCTCAGGATCTTCTCGATAGTTTGCCCGCGCCCTGGCGCCTTGCGGTGGCTTATGCGCCGGTGGCCACGCGTGAGCGGTGGCTGACGATGCTGGCGCTGGATGTGCGTCTGGCGGGGGTGGTGCGCGGGGCGCGTGAACCGATTCTGGCCCAGATGAGGCTGGCATGGTGGCGCGATCGGCTGCGCGACTCGGCGGACAAATGGCCGCGGGGCGAGCCTTTGCTGGCGGCTCTGTCCTGCTGGGATGGTGGACATGGCGCGCTGATGGGGCTGGTCGATGGCTGGGAGGCCCTGCTGGGCGAGGCGCCTTTGCCGGTCGAGGCGTTCGAGACGTGGATCGACGGGCGGGTGGCTGCCTGCGCTGCGTTGGGCGAGGGGGCGGATAGCATGGCCCGGGGCTGGGCGCTGGGCGATCTGGCGGCTCATCTGGGTGATGCGCAGGAGCAGGCCGCAGTGGCCGATCTGATCAAGGCCCATGGCTGGCGCGCGGTTCGTTTGCCGCGCAAGATGCGCCCGCTGGTAGTTCTGCATGGGCTGGCCGCGCGGACCAAGGGGCGTCAGGGCGTGGAAAACATTTCGCTTTTTACACTTTTGCGGCTTGGAATGCTGGGGATCTAAGGTACTTTCCCTATAGATTGGGAGGGGTTGAATGGGGCGGTTGGTAATCGGGGCGATCTCGGCGCTGGTTCTGGTGAGCGCGGGGTTCTTCTGGTGGCAGGGGCGGGCCAGTCTGGAACGCGCCGCCCCTCTGCCGGTCGTTTCCGGCCCGCCGGGCGAGGGAGCTATCGAGCTGCCCGATGCCGATCCGCATGGGCGCGGCCCGGCCTTGCCCAATGCGGCCAAGAAGGTGATGTCCAAGGAGGACAGGCGCTTCAACCGCTATGACCGCAACCGCGACGGCTCGATCAATCGCAACGAGATGCTTTCAACCCGCGTGAAGGCATTCCAAAAGCTGGACGTCAACCACGACAATCTGCTCAGCTTTGAGGAATGGGCGGTCAAGACGTCCAATCGTTTCAAGGAGATCGATCGCAATGGCGATGGTATCCTCAGCCGCGCGGAACTGAACGCCTATTACGCCGCGCAGGATGCGAAAAAGGCCGAGCGCGACAAGGCCAAGGCTGATTGCGCCTGTGGCAAGGCTGCGCCCAAGGGCCGCCCCGCCACAGACGATGATGACCCGGATTAAGCGATCCCCGCCAGCCAAGGCGCCAGATCGGCCTTCGCACGTTCGGTATAGACCAGCTTGCGGGCGGGCTTTTTGATCTTCTTTTCCGTGACGATGGGCGGGAAAAGGCCGAAATTGATGTTCATCGGCTGATAAGTGTCCGCCTCTGCGTCGCCCGTAATATGGGCCAGCAGGGCGCCCAGCGCCGTGGTGCGCGGCGGCTCGGCCCAATCGCGGCCCGCCAGTTCGCAGGCGGTCATGATGCCCGCCAACATGCCGACGCTTGCGCTTTCGACATAGCCTTCGCAGCCGGTGATCTGTCCGGCAAATCGAATGTGGGGCGAGGATTTCAGTCTGAGTTGGCGGTCCAGCAAAGTGGGCGAATTGAGGAAAGTGTTGCGGTGCAGGCCGCCAAGCCGCGCGAATTCGGCATTTTCCAGCCCCGGAATCATGCGGAACACGCGGGTCTGTTCGGCATATTTCAGCTTGGTCTGAAAGCCGACCATGTTGAACAGCGTGCCCAGCTTGTTATCCTGCCGCAACTGCACCACGGCATAGGGCCAGCGGCCCTTGGGAAACTTTTCTGAAACGCTGCGCGGATCGTCCAGACCCACCGGCTTCATCGGGCCGAAACGCAAAGTGTCCTCGCCGCGTTCGGCCATGACCTCGATGGGCATGCAGCCGTCGAAATAGGGGGTGTTGGCCTCCCATTCCTTGAACACGGTCTTTTCGCCGCTGAGCAATTCCTCGCGAAAGGCCAGATATTCGGCCTTGTTCATCGGGCAATTGATGTAATCCTTGCCGTCAGAGCCCAGCGCGATGGAGGCCTCGGCGCCCTTGTCCCAGCGCGCAGCGCGCCAGGCGATGTCCATGTTGATCGTCTCGGCATAGACGATGGGGGCGATGGCGTCGAAAAAGGCGAGGCTGTCCGCGCCCGTTGCCGCGCCGATCTTTTCGGCCAGCGACGCGGCGGTCAAAGGCCCAGTCGCCACAATCGTCAGGCCCGCATCGGGCAGCGTATCAATCCGCTCGCGCGTCAGCGTCAGATTGGGCAGCGCGGTCAGTTCGGCCTCGATCGTGTCGCTGAACACATCGCGGTCCACCGCCAGAGCGGACCCGGCCGGAACCCGCGCCTTGTCCGCCGCGCGCATGATGAGGCTGTCGAGCGCGCGCATCTCGTAATGCAGCAGGCCCACGGCGTTGGCGGTGTCATCATCGCTGCGCAACGAGTTCGAGCAGACCAGTTCGGCCAGCCCATCGCCCTGATGGGCCGGGCTGCGCTCTCCGGTGCCACGCATTTCCGAAAGGCGAACCTTGAAACCGCGCTTGCCCAATTGCCAGGCCGCCTCGGTTCCCGCCAAGCCGCCGCCGATGATGTGTACGTCATATGTCATGGGGTGGGGCTTTAGCTATTGTGGGGGAGGGGGGCAAGGTTGGGTGGAAGGGGGGCCTCCGGCGGGCAAAGGGACTCGTCCCTTTGCAATCCCATTAATGGGGGGTGGGCTTCTGGCGTAGTGTTGGGGGTATGAATAAAGCCTGCGGCGCGGAGAGGGCTGAGCCGTCCGCGCCGCAGGCTTTTCAATTTCGCGTCCGATACATAACGTCGAACCTATGGCACAGCGCAGACAGTAACGGGAGCGCGAGGGTCTAGACCCTCGCATCTTCACGCCGCAGGCAAAACCACCGAACCATCGCCCGCGCGCACCAACGCCCCATGCGCAACCACAGCCGACAGCGGCAAATCCCCGTAAACATGGGGAAACAGCGCCCCGCCGCGCGAGACTTCCCACTTCACCGCATCGCCCAGCGCCGCCAGATCGACCGTGGCGATAAACAGATCGCCCATACCGGTGAAATGCTTGTCGATGGTTTCTGCCAACTGCGCCTCGGCCGAGAGGTGGATATAGCCATCAGCCAGATCCACCGGCGCGCCCTTGAACACGCCATCGGCAAGGAACTGCGCCATCTGCGGCGCAGTCAGCACCTTATGGGCAACAGGCGGCAGGCTCATTCGCCCGCCGTCCCTTCGCCCGCCTGATCTTCGGCAGCCTGACCTTCAGGCGCCGCTTCCTCGACACTTTCATCCTCGGCTTCGCTCTCGGCCAGGCGAACCGCCGAAACGACATGCTCATTATCGGCCACATTGAACAGGCGTACGCCCGCCGACCCGCGCCCGATTACCCGCAGAGATGAAAGCGGCAGACGGATCATCTTGGCCTGATCGGTCACCAGCATCAGTTGATCGGCCTGAACGGCGGGGAAGCTGGCCACGACTTCGCCATTGCGGGCGATGTTGTCGATATTGGTGATGCCTTGCCCACCGCGCCCGGTCCGGCGATATTCATAGGCCGAGGACAGTTTGCCATAGCCATTGGTGCAGACCGTGAGGATGAATTCTTCGCGCGCGGCCAATTCGGCCATGCGCTCGGCCGAGATCGAAGGCTCGCCTTCCTTCTCACCCTTCCACGGCGCGAATTTCAGATAATCCTCGCGTTCCTCGCTGCTGGTGCCCACGCGGTGCAGGATCGAGAGCGAGATCACCTCATCATCGCCCTTGAGCAACATGCCGCGCACGCCGGTTGAGGTGCGGCTGGTGAATTCGCGCACTTCATCGGCGGCAAAGCGGATCGCCTTGCCCTGACGACTTGCCAGCAGAACGTCGTCATCCTGCGACAGCAAGGCCACGCCGATCAGGCGATCATCATCGCCTTCTTCAAAGCGCATGGCGAATTTGCCGTTCGACGGAATATTGGCAAAGGCATCCATGCTGTTGCGGCGGATATTGCCCTTGGCCGTGGCAAACACCACCGAAAGCGCGCCCCAATCCGCCTCATCCTCGGGCAGCGGCAGCACGGTGGCGATTGTCTCGTCTTTGTCCAGCGCGGGCAGCATGTTGACGATCGGACGCCCACGCGTAGCCGGGCCGCCTTCGGGCAGCTTATAGACCTTGAGGCGATAGACCTTGCCGGCGGTCGAGAAGAACAGCACCGGATTATGGGTGGTGGTGACGAACATCGTCCCCACGGCATCCTCTTCCTTGGTGGCCATGCCTGCACGGCCCTTGCCGCCACGCGCCTGCGCGCGGAAGGTGCTGAGCGGCGTGCGCTTGATATAGCCGTCCATCGTCACGGTCACGACCATGTCATCGCGCTCGATCAGGTCTTCATCGTCAATGCCATCGGCAGCGGCGGTGATTTCCGATACGCGCGGCGTTGCAAAAGCGGCGCGCACCTCGATCAGTTCCTGACGGATCACGCCATAGAGCTTGGCCCGGTCGCCAAGAATCGAGAGATATTCGGCAATCGCCTTGGCCAGACCTTCGAGTTCGTCGCCGATCTCGTCGCGGCCCAGCGCCGTCAGGCGGTGCAGGCGCAGGTCCAGGATAGCCTTCACCTGCGTTTCGGACAGGCGATAGGTGGGCGCCGAAAGCTCGTCGCTGCCTTCCTCGATGGCCTCGACAAGGCGGATATAGGAGGCGATTTCGCCCATCGGCCATTCGCGCGCCGACAGGGCCGCCCGCGCCGCGCCCGGATTGGGCGAGCCGCGGATGATGCGCACCACTTCGTCCAGATTGGTGACCGCGATCACCAGACCCAGCAAGATATGCGCCCGGTCGCGCGCCTTGTTCAGCTCGAACTTGGTGCGGCGGGTAATCACTTCTTCGCGGAAGGCGATGAAGGACGTGAGGATGTCCTTCAGCCCCAGCACTTCCGGGCGCCCGCCACGGATGGCCAGCATATTCGCCGGGAAGGAGGACTGCGCGGGCGTGTTGCGCCAGATCTGGTTGAGCACCACCTCGGGCGTGGCATCGCGCTTGAGGTCCACGACGACGCGCACGCCCTCGCGGTTCGATTCGTCGCGGATGTCGGAAATGCCCTCGATGCGCTTGTCCTTGGCCGCTTCCGCGATCTTTTCGACAAGGCCCGATTTGCCCACCTGATAGGGGATCGAGGTCAGGACAATCGAGCGGCGGTCATTGCGGCCCGTCTCGATCTCGTGGCGGCAGCGCATGATGATGCTGCCGCGCCCGGTGTTATAGGCGTTGCGCGCACCGCCCTGACCCAGGATCAGCGGGGCGGTCGGAAAGTCCGGCCCCGGAATGATCTTCATCAGTTCGTCGGTGGTGATCGCGGGATTGTCGATGGTGGCCAGCGCGCCGTCGATCACTTCGCCAAGGTTGTGCGGCGGAATGTTGGTGGCCATGCCGACCGCGATGCCGCCCGCGCCATTGACCAGCAGGTTGGGGAAGCGCGCGGGCAGGGCCTGCGGCTCGCTCTCCGACCCGTCATAGTTGTCGACGAAATCGACGGTGTTCTTGTCGATGTCGGCCAGCAGGCTGTCGGCCACCTTGGCCAGACGCGCTTCGGTATAACGCATCGAGGCCGGCGGATCGGGGTCCATGGAGCCGAAGTTGCCCTGACCGTCGATCAGCGGCAGGCGCATCGACCAGTCCTGCGTCATACGCGCCAGCGCGTCATAGATCGCCGCGTCGCCATGCGGGTGATACTTGCCCATCGCGTCGCCGACGATACGCGCCGATTTGCGATAGGCCTTGGCATGGGTAAAGCCGTTCTCGTGGCAGGTCCACAGGATGCGGCGATGCACAGGCTTCAAACCATCGCGCACATCGGGCAGCGCGCGCGCCACGATCACGCTCATCGCGTAATCGAGGTAGCTGGTCTTCATCTCGTCGACGATATCGACGCGGGTAAATTCGCCCATGGGGCTGGCGGACAAGGTGGTTTCGTCGCTCACGCGCGTGTTTTCATTCTTCGATTGTTGTGGGACTGGCCCGGATTGAACGTCTCTAGGCCATGGCGTCGCCTATGGCCAGCGATTGCGTCGCCTAGTGGGCCGGATCGAATGCGTTTTCCACAAGTGGACGCACCTGGACGGCCCATGCCCGGCGCGATGCTTGCGCAAATCCGCGGCCATGCGCACAAAGTCGTAGTTCAATCGTGGTTCACACGCGACAGGCCATTAAGGCTATAGTTGCATTGACGCGGATTTGCCTTAACAAGCGCAACGTTGAGTTTGGGGCGGCACGCTGGTTGCCATGCCAAGAGGAGATAGATTGCAATGAAGCTTTCCCTTTCGCGCTTTGCTGTGGCCGTGGCGCTGGCTTTGCCTGTTGCGGGCGCTGGCGTGATGGTGGCGGCCCCGGCCATGGCGGCTCCGGCTGGTCCCGACCTTTCCAAGCCGTTTCTGGCTGTGGGCGTGCCGTTCCAGACCGCTCTGGAAAAGGTCAAGAAGGCGCCCAGCCCCGAAGGCATTGCCGATCTGCGCGCGCAGTATGAAAAGGTTCTGGCCGCCGCGACCAAGCCCGACGACAAGTTCACGGCGGGCAACTGGGGCATCCAGCTTGGCAGCCTGGCCAAGGACGATACGCTTCAGGGCAAGGGTATTCAAATGATGGTCGACAGCGGCAAGACCCCGCCCGACCTGCTGCCCAAGCTGCACTTCGCGCTGGCCCAGATGGCGCTTCAGGCCAAGGACAATGCGGGCGCCCGCAAGAACCTCGACGCCTCGATCGCCGCCGGCAACAAGGAAGCCGAGCCGCATGTGTGGCTGGCCGAAATCAATTTCGAGGAAAAGCAGTCGAAGGCCGGTTTTGACGAGCTGAACAAGGCCATCGACATTGCCGGGACGGCGGCGCCGGAAAACTGGTATCGTCGCGGTCTGGGCTTTGCCTATGAAGCGCGCGATTACGGTCAGGCGGTGAATTTCTCGACCAAGCTGGTCAAGGCCTATCCCGTGACCAAGAGCTGGTCGGCCGCGATTGCCGTGCTGCGCGATCTGGGTCAGCTGCCCTCGCAGGACACGATTGACCTGATGCGCCTGATGGCGCGCACCAACAGCTGGGCCGAAGAGCGCGACTATGGCGAGTTCGTGCAGGCCGCTGATGCCCGCCGCAACCCGGCAGAAGTGAAGGCCGTGATCGAGGCCGGTGTGGCCGCGGGCAAGCTGGATGCGTCCAAGACCTTCTATGCCGAAGCGCTCAAGACCGCCAACAGCCGTATCGGCCCGGACAAGGCCTCGCTGCCCGGTTTTGAAAAGGATGCGCGCGCCGCCAATGCGACCGTGGGCACCGTGTCGGGCGCGGGCGATGCGTTCCTGTCCTATGGCGAATCGGCCAAGGCGATTGATCTCTACAAGATTGCTCTGAACAAGCCGGGCGTGGACAAGCCGGTCGTGCTGACCCGTCTGGGCATCGCGCAGGTGGACGCGGGCGATTACGCCGGTGCGCAGGCCACTTTCGCGCAGGTCGAAGGGCCGCGTAAGCCGATGGCTGAACTCTGGTCGCTCTATGCGGCCCAGAAGGCTGCCGGTAAGTAAGGCTTACGCTTTCAACCCGCAAAAAAGGGGGCGACGGGAAACCGCCGCCCCCTTTTCGTATTCGGCCGCCTTTTATTCGACCGGGGCGAACTCGCCGGTGGCTTCATCCAGCAGATGCAGCAGACCGTCCGAAATGGCGAAGAAGGCGCCGCGCAGCTTCAGGCTGCCCTTTGCCTCCTTCTGCGCCACGCAAGGGAAGCTGCGCAGGTTTTCAAGGCTGACCTTGACGCCTGCCTGCTCCATTGCACGCTCGGCGGGGCGGCCCTCGGTGCCATGCTTGTGCGCCACTTCATCGCGCGCCTCGTCGAGCAGCGAGATCCAGTTGGCGACAAAGCCGCCCTGGCCCGGTTCGGCGCCATGCAGTTCCTGTGTCAGCGCCGCCTTGCAGCCGCCGCACATGCCATGGCCCATCACGATGATCTCGCGGACCTTGAGAACCTGCACGGCAAATTCCAGCGCCGCCGAAACGCCGTGATGGCCCGGCGTGGTTTCAAACGGCGGGACCAGCGCGGCGACATTGCGCACGACAAAGATTTCGCCCGGATCGACATCAAAGATCTGCGAAGGATCGACCCGGCTGTCGGAACAGGCGATCACCATGACTTCGGGCTGCTGCCCTTCGCGCAGCGTGCTCCAGCGTTCGCGATGCGGGTTCCAGCCGGTTTCGCGGAAACGGTGATACCCTGCGATAAGACGGTCAAGGGGCGGGGTGGCGGGGGCGTTACCCGTATCTGACATCTCGTTCTCCTGACGATGGAGGGCATCGGGGATTCGGCCCGTCATGCCCGTGGCTGCCGATTGCCCCGAAGCCTGTCCGAAGGCCAGCAGAAACTCAAACTTAACTCTGGAAAGAGCGGCATCATGCGCCTATCTGCCGGGTCATGAACGACCTCTCCACGCCTCCTTCGCCCGATTCCAATTCCACGGTTCAGCGCAAGCCGGACTGGATTCGCGTTAAAGCCCCCGTCAGCCGCGAATATGGCGCCACGCGCGACCTGATGCGCGGGCTGGGGCTGAACACGGTGTGTGAAGAGGCGGCTTGCCCGAATATCGGCGAATGCTGGACGAAAAAGCATGCCACGGTAATGATCCTTGGCGATGTCTGCACGCGGGCCTGCGCCTTCTGCAACGTCAAGACCGGGATGCCGCGCAAGGTCGACCTGAACGAACCGGCCCATGTGGCCGAGGCCGCCGCCAAGCTGGGGCTGGAGCATATCGTGATCACCTCGGTGGACCGCGACGATCTGCCCGATGGCGGCGCGGGCCAGTTCGTCAAGGTCATCAACGAATTGCGCCGCACCACGCCCAACACGACGATCGAGATCCTGACCCCCGATTTCCGCAACAAGATGCGTCCGGCGATCGAGGCTATCGTTGCCGCAGGCCCGGACGTGTACAACCACAATCTGGAAACCGTGCCCCGGCTCTATCCCACCATCCGCCCCGGCGCGCGTTATTACGCCTCGCTCCGTCTGCTGGAGGAGGTGAAGGCCCATAATCCGCTGATCTTCACCAAGAGCGGCATCATGCTGGGCCTTGGCGAGCAGCGGCTGGAGGTTCATCAGGTGATGGACGACATGCGCAGCGCTCAGATCGACTTCCTGACCATGGGCCAATATCTGCGCCCGACGCCCAAACATGCCGAGGTCAAGGAATTCGTCACACCCGCCGCGTTCAACGCCTATGGCGCGATTGCGCGGGCCAAGGGCTTCCTTCAGGTCGCGGCCAGCCCGCTGACCCGCTCGTCCTATCACGCGGGCAAGGATTTTGCCGAAATGCGCGCCGCGCGTGAGGCCAAGCTCGCCAAGGCGGCTCAGGCAAAAGTTGGCGCCAAGGGCTGATACGTCAATGCCGAGTATTCATGAGACGCGCCGCCTGCCCTATTCGGCCAAGCAGATGTTCGATCTGGTGGCCGATGTGGGCCGGTATGGCGAATTCCTGCCCTGGGTCGTGGCCACGCGGGTAAAGAGCAATGACGGGCGCGAAATGGTGGCCGACATGCTGGTGGGCTTCAAAATGCTGCGCGAGAAATTCACCAGCCGCGTGGTGTTCGACGCCCCGCGCGAGCTGACCGTGCATTACCTCGACGGGCCGATGCGCGATCTGGACAATGTCTGGAAGTTTCGCGATGTCGATGGCGGCTGCGAGCTGGAATTCGACGTCAGCTTCACCTTCCGCAACCCCTTGTTCGAAAGCCTTGCCGGGCAATATTTCGACAAGGCGTTCCGCAAGATGGTGGCCGCTTTTGAAGAGCGTGCGGCCAAACTCTATGGTGGTGAACCGGCCTGAGGATTACTCCTCCTCGGCCGGGGCCTCCATTTTCGGCAAGAGCAGTTCAAGCGCGACCTTGACCGCTTCTGCGCGGATCTCGCTGCGGCTGGTGGGGGCAAAGAAGCGCTCCTCGGCCAGCACTTCCTCACTGTTGCGCTCGGCCTTGGCAAAGACCACCAGGCCGACCGGCTTTTGCGCTGTGCCGCCATCAGGCCCGGCAATGCCGCTGATCGCGACGGCCACATCGGCGTCCGAATTCTTCAGCGCACCTTGCGCCATCGCCCATGCACAGGCGCAGGACACCGCGCCAAACGTGTCGATAATGTCGGGCGAAACGCAAAGCAGCTTCTGCTTGGCCGCATTGGAATAGGTGACGAAACCGCTTTCCACCACCGCCGAGGAACCGGCGATTTCGGTCAGCGCCGCCGAGACGAGGCCCCCGGTGCAGCTTTCCGCCAGCACGACCTTGCGGCCCAGCGCGCGGTTTTCCGCGATCACCTGCGCGGCCATTTCCATAATGTCGGGAGCGAAGAAGGAAGCTTGAGTCATTGTGTGCAAATCACAATTTTGCCAAGGCGCGCCTGTCCGGCGCGCGACCCGAGGCCGATGGCAAGGCCGATGGCCTCAGCCGTGCTTTCAGGCGGCAGGGGGGAGAGGATCGCCAGCAGCCGGTCCAATTCCGAACAGCGGGCGATGGGGAGCTTTTCGGCGACCATGCCGGTCACCATGGTTTCCACGATCTGCTGTTGCTGCGGATCGGGCAATTGGCCCAAAAGGGCGGAAATATCGGTGGGCGCGTTCGCGCTCAACTTATTGATGGCGGCCTTGGCGCCGGGCCAGAGCGTGGGCTTGGCGGCGGCATAGCGCTCGATCATGCCCCGCGCGGGGCCGCGCAGAAACGCGCCATCGGGCAGGGAGGGGCCGCAGCGCTGGGCCACCCCGGCAATCGTGCCGGGCAGGGCAAAGCCCACCAGCGAGGAAAATTCGGCGGGCGACAAACAAGGCTCGGCGGCGCGCGCCATGCCGGGCGCGATCACCAACAGAGCCGAAGCCGTCAGGGCAAGGAGCCGCGCCATCAGGCCAGCAACAGCGTTGCCGCCGCCTGCGCCGCAATGCCTTCGCCGCGCCCGGTAAAGCCCAGCTTTTCGGTGGTCGTGGCCTTGACGCTGACCAGCCCCACATCGACGCCCATGATCGCGGCCAGACGGGCGCGCATGGCTTCGCGGTGGGGGCCGATCTTGGGCGCCTCGCAGATGATGGTCACATCGACATGGCCAATGACATAGCCGGCTTCGCCCGCCAGCTTGACCGCATGGGCCAGAAAACGATCCGAAGCCGCGCCTTTCCATTGGGGATCGCTGGGCGGAAAATGCTGGCCGATATCGCCGCGCGCGCAGGCGCCAAGGATCGCATCGACCAGCGCATGGATTGCCACATCGGCATCGCTATGCCCGCTAAGGCCCTGATGATGCTCGATCCTGACCCCGCAGAGCCACAATTCCTCGCCATCTTCCAGCCGATGGACGTCATAACCCGTGCCCACCCGGACCGGGGGCAGGCCCTTGGCACCGGATGCGGCAAAATCGCTGGCATAGGTCAGCTTGTGCAAGGCTTCATCTCCATCAACCAGAGCGATGCCCAGACCATAGGCCTGAGCAACCTGCGCATCATCCCCTGCATTGGTTGGGCCATCCCACGCGCGATGCGCGGCCAGAATATCGACAAAGCGAAAGCTCTGCGGCGTCTGGACCCGGCGCAAGGCCTCGCGGCGGGCGGGCGCCCCCATCAGATTGTCCGAGGCATTGCACAAGCTGTCCACGACAGGAAGAACCGGAATCGCGCCAGGTTGTTCCACCAGCGCCTTTTCAAGCCGTTCAACCACCGCCAGAGGCAGGATCGGACGCGCCGCATCATGGATATGCACGATGGCAGGCGCATCGGGGGCCAGAGCCTCCAGCCCCGCACGCACCGAATCCTGCCGCGAGGCGCCGCCCGTAATCAACCGCACCGGCAAACCATCGAGCGCCGCCGATGCCACATCCTGCGCGCCCTCGGGGATCACCACCACAATCGGCGCGACGCCGGCGGCCATCAGGCGCTCGACCGAATGGCGCACCACAGGCTTGCCGCGCCATGGGGCGAATTGCTTGGGCACGGGCTGTCCCGCGCGCAGGCCCGCTCCTGCGGCCACAACGATGGCTGACCTACGGGTATCTGCTGGAGTCGGGGCGCTGCTCATGGATCGCGCCGGTAATCCCTTGCTGTGCGGCGCGCAATCCTTTATGCGCTGCCCACTTTTTAGGCACGCCCCATAGCAGAACATTCATGACAGACACTCCCACCCCCCCCACTCTGAAGCCGATCCATATCGGCCCTGTCCAGATCGATTGCCCCGTGGTGCTGGCGCCGATGACGGCTGTCACCGATCTGCCGTTTCGGCGCATCGTGCGGCGCTATGGTTCGGGGTTGAACGTGACCGAGATGATCGCCAGCCCGGCCGCGATCCGCGAAACGCGCCAGTCGATCCAGAAGGCCGCGTGGGATCCGATGGAGGAGCCGGTCTCGATGCAGCTCGTCGGCTGCGAGCCGGACCAGATGGCCGAGGCGGCCAAGATCGCGGCTGACAAGGGCGCCGCCATCATCGACATCAATATGGGCTGTCCGGTGAAGAAGGTGGTTAATGGCGATGCCGGTTCGGCGCTGATGCGCGTGCCCGATCTGGCCGCGCGGTTGATCGAGGCCTGTGTCAAGGCGGTGGATGTGCCCGTCACGGTCAAGATGCGGATGGGCTGGTGTCATGACAGCCTCAATGCTCCCGAACTGGCGCGCACCGCGCAGGATCTGGGCGCGAAGATGATTACGGTCCATGGACGTACCCGCAATCAGATGTACAAGGGCAGTGCCGACTGGGCCTTTGTTCGCCGGGTGAAGGAGGCGGTCGATATTCCCGTCATCGTCAATGGCGACATTTGCACGATCGAGGACGTGGCCGCCGCTGTCGAGCAATCGGGCGCCGATGGCGTGATGATCGGGCGGGGATCCTATGGGCGGCCCTGGCTGCTGGGTCAGATGATGCATTGGCTGGCGACGGGCGAGCGTCTGGACGAGCCTTCGCTGGCCGAGAAATATGGCGTTATTCTCGAACATTACGAGGATATGCTCGCCCATTATGACATCAAGACCGGCGTCAATATGTTCCGCAAGCATATCGGCTGGTACACGCACGGCCTGCATGGGTCGGCCTCGTTTCGCAACAAGGCCAATTTCATGGATGACCCGCGCGACGTAAAAGCCGCGCTCCACGAATTTTTCACGCCGCTGCTGCAAGACGCGGCCTGATGGCGCCCGATCAGCCCGACGTCATTCCCCCCGCGCCCGACGCGCGGCGCATGTTGCTCAGCCTGCCTCAGGCGGTGATGCTGCTGGCGCCGGGGCAGAAGATCTCGATGGCCAATCCGGCCGCCGAGCAGTTTCTGGGCCAGAGCCAGCGCCGCCTGCTGGGGCGTTCGCTGGTCGATGTCGTGGCGCTGGATGATGAACGCCTGATGCAGCGCGTCTATGAAAGCGATGCGCCGATCACCGCGCGACAGGTCGATGCCCACGTTCTGGGCCAGGGCAGCCGGCGGCTCGACATTGCCACCACGCCGGTGATGGATGCGCCGGGCTGGATGATGGTCACTCTGGCCGACAGCGCCACGGTCGAGCCGCTGGGCCAGTCGATGCCGGGCGATGGCGACGGGCGGCTGCGCGGGCCGGAGGTGCTGGCCCATGAGATCAAGAACCCGCTGGCGGGCATTCGCGGGGCGGCGCAATTGCTGGCGCGCAAGGTGGAGGGCAGCGACCGTGCGCTCACCATCCTGATTGCGGATGAGGTGGATCGCATCGCCAAGCTGATCGACCAGATGCAGACGCTTTCGCGCCGCACCGCCGATCCGGTCGAGCCGTGCAACCTGCATGAAACCATCCGCCGCGCCAGCACTATTCTGGCCGCCGCAGGCGGGGCCAAGGAGGAAGGCAGGACGCGGATCGAGGAAGAATTCGACCCCTCGCTGCCCCCCGTTCTGGGCAGCGCGCATGGGCTGGTGCAGGTGCTTATCAACCTGCTCTCCAATGCGCGCGAGGCGACGCAGGGCGTGGAAAATTCGCGTATCATCGTGCGCACCCGCTTCGTTTCGGGTCTGCAACTGCATGCCACCGATCGCGGCAAGGCGGTGCGTCTGCCCATCGAGGTGCGCGTGTCGGACAATGGCCCCGGCGTCGATCCTTCGGTGCGCGACCAGATTTTCGAGCCTTTCGTCACCAGCAAAAAGACCGGGCAGGGGCTGGGTCTGGCGCTGGTGCGCAAATTGATGCGCGACATGAACGGACGCATCACCCATGACCGCGACGAGGCGGGGGGCTGGACTCATTTCCGCCTGCATCTGCCGATGGCCTCGCCGGGCGGATCGGGCAGGCCTCGGCGCAAATCGGCCCCAGACGCCCTGAACGGATAGGATCTATGAGCATTTTGCTGGTTGAGGACGATGAGTCCATCGCCATCGTCATCACCGCCGCACTGGAGGCCGAGGGTTTTTCGGTGGTGCGCTGCGATTCAATCGTCGAGCGCGACCGCCTGCTGGCCACACGGGAGTTTTCCGCGCTGGTCACCGATGTGATGCTGACCGATGGCGATGGGATCGAGACGCTGGGCCGCGTGCGCGAGATACATCCGGATCTGCCGGTGATCGTGCTCTCGGCGCAGAACACGCTGGATACGGCGGTGCGCGCGTCGGACACCGGGGCGTTTGAATATTTCCCCAAGCCTTTCGACATTGACGAACTGGTGCGCACCGTGCGTCAGGCGGCGGGCTCGCAGGGCTCTTCGCTGAGCGGGGGCGTGGACGAGGGGCCGGGGCAGGGCTTGCCGCTGGTCGGGCGTTCGGCCTCGATGCAGGCGGTGTACCGGATGATCACGCGCGTGCTGCGCAATGATCTGACCGTGCTGATTTTGGGCGAGAGCGGGACGGGCAAGGAACTGGTGGCCGAGGCGATCCATCAGTTAGGGCATCGGCAGAAGGGGCCTTTCGTGGCGGTCAATACGGCGGCCATTCCCGCTGACCTGATCGAGAGCGAATTGTTCGGCCATGAAAAGGGCGCCTTTACCGGCGCCGTCGCCCGTCATATCGGCAAGTTCGAGCAGGCGGCGGGGGGCACTTTGTTCCTCGACGAAATCGGCGATATGCCGATGCAGGCCCAGACCCGCCTGCTGCGCGCGCTGCAATCGGGCAGCATCCGTCGCGTGGGCGGGCGCGACGAGGTGAGCATCGACACGCGCATCGTGGCGGCCACCAACAAGGATCTGGAGCCGATGATCGCGGCGGGGCAATTCCGCGAGGATCTCTATTACCGGCTGAACGTCGTGCCGATCCACCTGCCGCCTTTGCGCGAAAGGGCGGATGATATTGCGGCGCTGGCGCGGCATTTCCTCGCGCTGGCGGCCACGGAGGGCCTGCCCCGGCGGCGTCTGGCGCCCGAGGCCGAGGCGATGCTGATGCGCCAGCCATGGCGGGGCAATGTGCGCGAGCTTCGCAATTTCATCTATCGTCTGGCGCTGCTGGCGCGCGAGGATGTGATTGATGCTGCTGCGCTGGAGCCGATGCTGGCCTCCGCCGCGCGGGCCGAGGAGCAGATCGAGGCCCCGCTCGATCTGAACGGCGCGGTCGAACGCTGGCTGAGCGAGCATAATCCGCCCTCCGGCACTGTCTATGACGCGGCACTGGCGGCGTTTGAAAGGCCGTTGTTCAACCGCATTCTGGCCGCAACCGGGGGCAACCAATTGCGGGCGGCGCAAATGCTGGGGATCAACCGCAACACGTTGCGCAAACGCCTGGGCGAACTGGCGATAGACCCCGATTCCTTCCTGCGACGACCTTAGGGCAGGGGCGACCTTTGGGGTAATGCGTCGGTTTCCTCTTGCATTCTTGCCACAGGGGCGTTGTAATACTGCCACGATGGTGAGCGATGATAAGGCAAGACCGAGACGATGGCCCCGATGGTGGCGGCGAACGCTGGTCTATGCGCGGCGCGCCAATCTGGAGCCCTACGTCTGGGGCATTTCGGTTTTCGGCTTTTTGGCGGCCAGCCTTTCGGCATGGCTGGCGGTGTCGGATCAGGCGGAAAAGGGGCAATTGCTCTCGGGCGGGATGACCGCTTCGCTGCTGGTGGGCATGCTTTTGCCCGCGATGGCGATCCTTGTGCTGATCGGGCGCTGGATCGCTGTACGGCGCGGGGCCAGCATTCCGGGCGGCAAGGGGCGGCTGCACACCCAACTGGTGTTCCTCTTCTCGCTGATCGCGGCGGTGCCCACGCTGCTGGTGGTGATCTTTGCATCGTGGCTGTTTCAGTCGGGCGTGGAATTCTGGTTTTCCGACAATTCGCGTGGGCTTCTGGAAAACGCCAATAAGCTGGCGCGCGGCTATTACGAACAGACACAGCGCGATGTCTCGAACGAGGCCATCGCGATGACCAGCGACCTGCGCTATATCCTGAGCCAGACCAGCATCGTCAGCCTCGATTTCCAGCGGGCGCTGTCCTATCAGGTGCTGCAACGCGGGCTGGACGAGGTGGCGATCCTGCAAAAGGGCGCCGATGGGCGGATGATCACCGTGGCGATTGTCGACCCCGCGCGCGATGATGCGCGGGTTCAGATCTCCACCGAGGATCGCCGTCGGGTTGATGGCGGCGAGGCGATCGTCGTCAATGCCAAGGCGGATCGCATCGAGGCGGTGACGGCCATCGACCAGCGGACCGGGCTTTACCTCTATGCCGCGCGCACATCCGACCTTTTGGCGATCAGCCAGGGCAAGCGCGCCGACAATATCGTAAAGGCCTATCAGGTGCTGACGCAAAGGGCGCGGTTGCTGCAATTGCGGTTCAATATTGCCTTGTTTGTCATATCCTTGGTGCTGGTGGGCCTGTCGGTGGTCTTTGCCCTGCGCTTTGCCGACAGACAGGTGCAGCCGCTCTATGACCTTGTGGCGGCGGCCCAGCGGGTGGGTGCGGGCAATTATGAAATCCGCATCGCCGGGCGCAGCGGGGCCGAGGAGATCGGCCTGCTCAACCGCGCGTTCAACCGCATGACCGAGCAGATTGAGCGCCAGACGGCCGCCCTCGTCCGCGCCAATCAGCAGATCGACGAGCGTCGCGCGCTGATGGAGGCGGTGCTGGAGTCGGTGACTGCGGGCGTCATCTCGCTGGACGCTGGCGGGGCGGTGCGGCTGATGAATTCCTCGGCGCAAAAGCTGCTCTTGGGCCGCAGCGACGGCGCGCCCGTGGGGCAGGCGCTGGCCGAGATTTCGCCGCCGATTGCGGGCATGGTCGATGAAGGCAAGCGCGAGGGCGTGGTCCAGCATGGCGTGTCCTCCGAACGCGGGGGCGATCTGCGCACGCTTGCGGTGAAGGTGACGGCCAACAACAGCGCCTCGGGCGAGGCGCAGGGCGGCCATGTGATCACCTTTGAAGACATCACCCGCCAATTGCTCGATCAACGGCAGGCGGCATGGTCGGACGTCGCGCGGCGCATTGCGCATGAAATCAAGAACCCGCTGACCCCGATCCAATTGGCCACGGAACGCCTCTCGCGCCGCTATCGCAAGCAGATCAGCGACAATCCCGAATTGTTCGAGGAACTGACCGCGACGATCATTCGTCAGGTGGGCGACCTGCGCAAGATGGTGGACGAATTCTCCTCCTTTGCCCGCATTCCAAAACCGGTGTTCCGTTCCGAGGATCCGGTCGATCTGGCGCGGCAATCGCTGTTCCTGCAGGAGGTTGCGCGCTCAGACATCGATTTTTCCATCGATGCGCCCTCCGATATCGGCCTCATCGGTTGCGACAGGCATCAGTTTGGTCAGGCGATGACCAATGTGCTTAAAAACGCCACCGAGGCGGTCGAGGCCAAGCAGAAGCAGGCGGGCGAGGATTATCGCGGCGCGATCCGGCTGAGCCTGATCGACGAGGGCGAGAGCATCGTGGCGGTGGTGGCCGATAATGGCATCGGATTGCCGCAGGACCGCGAACGTATCGTCGAACCCTATGTCACCACCCGCGAAAAGGGCACGGGGCTGGGGTTGGCCATTGTGAAGAAAATTGTCGAAGAACACGGCGGCGACATGAATTTCGCCAGCGCCGAGGGCGGTGGCTCCGTCGTCTCCCTGCGCTTTGCCCGCGATCCTTTGAGTGCGGGCAAGGTGATGGAGCCGGGGGAATGAGCCGAATGAAAAGAGGAAAAGCCTGATGGCTGTCGATATCCTGATCGTTGATGATGAAAAGGACATCCGCGAACTGGTGGCGGGTGTGCTGTCGGACGAGGGCTATGAATGCCGGACCGCCGGCGACAGCCGCGCCGCGCTGGACGAGGTGGACCGGCGGCGGCCCTCGTTGGTGCTGCTCGATGTGTGGCTGCACGGCAGCCCGATGGACGGGCTGGAGGTGCTGGACGCGATCAAGACGCGTGAGCCTGACCTGCCGGTCATCATCTTTTCGGGCCATGGCAATATCGACACGGCGGTGGCCGCGATCGGGCGCGGGGCGATGGACTTCATCGAAAAACCCTTTGAGACCGAGCGCCTGCTGCATCTGGTCGAACGCGCCACGGAAACGGAGCGGTTGCGGCGGGAAAACGCGCGGCTGAAACTGGATACGGCGCAGGGGACGGAGTTTCACGGTTCATCCAGCGCAATCAACCATGTACGCGCCACACTTAAACGCGTTGCCAATACCGGCAGCCGCCTGCTGATCTCCGGCCCATCGGGCGTGGGCAAGGAAGTTGCAGCGCGCCTGCTCCATTCGTGGAGCGGGCGGGCAGAAAAGCCTTTCGTCAGCGTCAATTCGGCCCGGATCACGCCTGAACGTTTCGAGGAGGAGCTGTTTGGCGAGGAGGCCAATGGCAAGTTGGTGCGCGCAGGTCTGCTCGAACTGGCCGATGGGGGCACGCTCTATCTGGACGAAGTGGGCGATATGCCGCTGTCGACCCAGGCGCGCATCCTGCGGGTTCTGACCGAGCAGGCCTTTGTCCGCGTGGGCGGCAATCGCCAGATCCGCGTTGATGTGCGTGTGGTGTCCTCGACCAGCCGCAATCTGGAAAAGGAAATCATCGAAAAGACCTTCCGCGAGGATCTGTTCTATCGGCTCAACGTGGTGCCGGTGGCGGTGCCGCCTCTGGCCGAGCGGCGCGAGGATATTCCCGTGCTGGTCCAGCATTTCTTTGCCCGCTATGCCAATGATCAGGGCATGCCCCCGCCCGATATCAGCATCGAGGCGATGGCCGCGATGCAGGCCTATGAATGGCCGGGCAATGTGCGCCAGTTGCGCAATGTGGTGGAGCGCACGGTGATTCTGGCCCCGCGCGAGAGGCTGGGGCGGATCGAGGTCGATATGCTGCCTGCCGAAATCAACAGCGGGCGTCTGGCCGGAGATTCCGGCATGTCCTCCTTGATGGGCGTGCCCCTGCGCGAGGCGCGGGAAAACTTTGAGCGGGAATATCTGCGGGTTCAGATCCGCCGCTTTTCCGGCAATATTTCAAAGACCGCCGCCTTTATCGGGATGGAGCGTTCGGCCCTGCATCGCAAGCTCAAGCTGCTGGGCATGGGCGACAAGCGGGACGATGACGAGGAGGATTGAATACGTCTTTCGCAATTTCGGCATTTACGCTGCAACTGCGAGAGGCTAGACATGAGGCTCAGTCGGCCAAAGGCGCAGAATCACCTTTGGCCAGAATGCGGACCGTAGAAACGGCCGCCAACAATAGGAGCAAACCATGTCTACTGGCCGCACGCTGTCCGCTCGTCCGCGTTCTAAGCCTGAGGAATCCGCCGTTGAAGAGGGCGTCGAAGCCGTTGCCGCAGCCCCCGTTCCCGTAGCCTCGGGCAAGGGCAGCCAGAATTTGCAGGACCAGTTCCTGAACTATCTGCGCAAGAACAAGACCCCCGTCACCATGTTCCTCGTCAAGGGCGTGAAGTTGCAGGGTATTGTCACCTGGTTCGACAATTTCTCGATCCTGTTGCGCCGTGATGGTCAGTCGCAGCTGGTCTATAAGCACGCCGTTTCGACCATCATGCCCAGCCAGCCCATCGACACACGCCTGTTCCCGCAGGGCGGCGACGCGTCGAAGAAGGCCCGCCTGCTGCAGGATGTGTTCCTTTCCTCGATCCGCTCGTCCAGCGTACAGGTCACGATGTTCCTGGTGAACGGCGTGATGCTTCAGGGGCGTGTTGCGGCCTATGACCTGTTCTGCATGATGCTGGAACGCGAAGGTTATGTGCAGCTTGCCTATAAGCATGCGGTTTCGACGATTCAGCCGCTTGGCCCGGTCGATCTGACCGGCGAGTGGGATGGTGAAGAAGGTTCAGACGCCTGATTTTCGGAGAGGAAGCCGAGGGCGAGGTTACACGGGGCGCACGCGCCCTGATCGTCTGCCCCGAGATTCGGGGGCGCCCCAGCGCCTCCGACACCGAGTCGCGTGTGGAAGAGGCGAAAGGTCTGGCGCTGGCCATCGGGCTGGTGATTGCTGAGGCCTTCCCGATCGCCATTCGCGAACCCCGCCCCGGCACGCTGTTCGGCGAAGGCCAGATCCAGAACATCATCACCCAATGCAATCTGCATGAGGCCGAACTTGTCATCGTCGATGGCGCGCTCTCGGCCGTTCAGCAGCGCAACCTTGAGGACAAGCTCAAGCGCAAGGTGATCGACCGGACGGGCCTGATCCTCGAAATCTTTGGCGAGCGCGCGGCGACTGCCGAAGGGCGTTTGCAGGTCGAACTGGCGCATCTGGATTACCAGCAGGGGCGTTTGGTCCGCAGCTGGACTCACCTTGAACGCCAGCGGGGCGGCTTCGGCTTCCTCGGCGGTCCGGGCGAAACCCAGATCGAGGCCGACCGCCGCATGATCCGCGACCGCATGGCCCGCATCCGGCGCGAGCTGGAACAGGTCCGCCGCACGCGCGGGCTGCACCGCGACCGGCGCGAAAAGGCGCCCTGGCCGGTGCTGGCCTTGGTGGGCTATACCAATGCGGGCAAATCGACGCTGTTCAACCGGCTGACCGGGGCGAGCGTGATGGCGCAGGATCTGCTCTTCGCCACGCTGGACCCGACGATGCGCGCGATCCGCCTGCCTGGTATCGAAAAGGCGATCATGTCGGACACGGTGGGCTTCATCTCCGACCTGCCGACGCAATTGGTCGCCGCCTTCCGCGCCACGCTTGAGGAGGTGACGGCGGCCGATATCGTCATCCATGTGCGCGATATCGCCAATCCCGACACGGCGGCGCAAAAGGAACAGGTGCTTTCCGTCCTGGAAGATCTTGGTTTGCTGGAGGAGGGGACACGCGCCCCTTCGGTGCCGATGATCGAGGTGTGGAACAAGTGGGACCTGCTGAGCGCCGAACAGGCCGCGCATCTCTGGCACGCCGCTCGTGAGGCCGCCCATGATGACGAAGTGGTTGTCCCGCTCTCGGCCATGACGGGCGAGGGCTGCGAGGAATTGCTCGAAACCGCCAACCGGTTGCTGACCGGGGATGCGCGGGAGCATCGTTTCACCATCCCTGTCCATGATGGCGCGCGCATCGCCTGGCTCTATGCCCATGGCGAGGTACTGTCCGATGAGGAGGCCGGAGGCGATGAGCCTGCGCGGGTGATGTCGGTGAAGCTGACGCCTAAGGAATTTGGGCGGTTTGTGAGGTTGTAGGTCGGTTAAGGGATGCCTCCGGCGGGAAAAGGGACTTGTCCCTTTGCAATCCCATTAATTGTATGTGGTTTGTGAGGGGTATGATTTTATAAAGCCTGCGGCGCTTTATATCCGCGCCGCAGGCTTTAAAATTCCAACGCCGCGTCCGACACAAAACGCCGAACCTTGCACGCGACACAGACAGTATCGGGAGCGCGAGGGTCTAGACCCTCGCATTTTCCCCCTTCTTGACCTCCTGCCACAACCCTTCCTGCTCATCGAGCGAGAGCGCGGCAAAATCCACCCCGCGCGCCTCGGCAATCGCCTCCATCCCCTTGAACCGCCGTTCGAATTTAACATTGGCCGCGCGCAGGGCCTCTTCGGCCGAGATGCCATAGGCGCGCACCAGATTGACAGCGGCAAAGAGAAAATCGCCCGCCTCGGCCAAGCGCTCTTCGTCCGTGGTCGCCTCGGCCAGTTCGATCACCTCTTCGGCCACCTTCGCCTCTGGGCCGGACACATCCGGCCAGTCAAAGCCGACCCGCGCCGCCCGCTTCTGCAACTTTTCCGCCCGCATCAGCGCGGGCAGGGCCAGAGCCACGCCATCCAGAGCGCTCGACGCGCCCTTTTGCGCGCGCTCCTGCTCTTTCAGCTTTTCCCAGCGAACCTCGCGCGACTGGCCTTCATCGGCGGCGTCACCAAACACATGCGGATGGCGCGCCTCCATCTTGTCGCTGATCGCATCGGCCACATCGTCAAAGGCGAAGAGGCCCGCCTCCTGCGCCATCCGGCTGTGAAACACCACCTGCAGCAGCAGATCGCCCAACTCCTCGCGCAGGCCAGCCATGTCGCCCCGTTCGATGGCGTCGGCCACCTCATAGGCTTCCTCGACCGTATAGGGCGCGATGGTGGCGAAGGTCTGCGCCACATCCCATTCGCAGCCCCTTTCGGGATCGCGAAGCCGCGCCATGATGTTCAGCAATCGGGAAAGCGAAGCGGTCATAAGGCACTCACAAAAAAAGGACCGGGAAAGCTTTAGGCAGCCTTCCCGGTCCAGACAATCCATGAGCAATCATGGGGGAGGATTTCGTTACTCCACCGTGGCGGGCGCCAGACGGGGGCTGAGCAGGTGGACCACCGCCAGAGCGACCAGATAGGCGCTGGCGCAAATGGCGAAGAGCAATTCATAGCTGTGTGTGGCGTCGAGGATATAGCCGGTGAACAGCGCCATCCCCATGCCGCCCAGCGCGCCGATCGTGCCGCCGATGCCCACCACGCTGCCCACCGCCGCGCGGGGGAACATGTCGGAAGGCAGGGTGTAAACATTGGCCGAGAAAGCCTGATGCGCCGCCGTGGCAAGGCCGATCACCAGCACCGCGCCCCACACACTCTCGATGCTCTGCGCGAAATAGATCGGCAGCACGCAGAAAGCGCAGATCAGCATGGCCAGTTTGCGCGCCGCATTCACCGAATAGCCGCGCTTCAGCATGAAGGACGAGAGCCAGCCCCCAGCTACGCTGCCCAGATCGGAAATGATGTAGATGGCGGCAAGCGGCAGGCCGAAGCTTTTGAGATCAAGATGATAGCGGTCGAACAGATAGCCCGGCAGCCAGAAGAGGAAGAACCACCAGATGGGATCGATCAGGAACTTGGCCAGCGCATAGGCCCATGTCTCGCGCAGGGTGATCAGGCGGCTCCAGCCGATCTTTTCGGTGGTGTCGGCCGGGTCCTGCTCGATCCACGCCAGTTCGCCCGGCGTGATCTTGGCCTCTTCGCGCGGATGGCGATAAAGCGCCCACCATGCCACCAGCCATGCCAGACCAAAAATGCCGGTGATGAAAAAGGCCGAGCGCCAGCCAAACCACAGCACCAGCGCGGGCACCAGCAGCGGCGTGATGATCGCGCCCACATTGGCGCCTGCATTGAACAGACCGATGGCAAAGGCGCGCTCGCGCTGGGGGAACCAGTCGGCCACGGCCTTGATACCGGCAGGGAAATTGCCCGATTCCCCGACGCCCAGCCCAAAGCGGGCGGCGGCAAAACTGGCGACCCCGGTGGCAAAACCATGCGCCATATGCCCCGCCGTCCAGATTACGATGGCAACCGCATAGCCCAGCCGCGCGCCCAGCACGTCGACGATCCGACCAAACGAGATATAGCCGATCGCATAGGCCATCTGGAACCAGAAGACGATGGTGGCGAAATCGCTTTCCTGCCAGCCCAGTTCTTCCTTCAGCGTGGGTTTGAGCACGCCGATCATCTGGCGGTCGATATAGTTCACCGCCGTTGCCGCAAACAGCAGGCCGCACACGACCCAGCGCCGCCGTCCAGCCTTGGGATCCAGCTCAATTACGCCTGTCATCATCCACTCTCCAATTGCGCTTCTTGTGGCGCGTTAACGGGGCTGGGCCTGGGTAAGCGTGCAGGAGACCTGCCCCAGATCGCCGAAACTGGCGCTCACGCTCTGGCCGACCAGCGCCTGATGCACGCCCGTGACCGCGCCCGAGGAGACCCAGAGGCCGCCCGACACATCCAGTCCGCGCTCCATCAGATTGGCCAGCAAAAAGCGCACCGCGCCATAGGGGCCGTCGAGCATTGTGGCAGCCGTGGCTTCACCCACCACCGCGCCGTCGATGGTGGTGGCGATGGAGATCGCGCAGAGGTCGAGATCAGCCCACCCGTCCACCGGCGCGCCCAGCACGAGGCCCGCGTTGTTGCCGTAATCGGAGACGGTCACGCAGGGGCCGTCCGCATTGATGCCGGGATAGGGCGAACTGGCGATTTCGATGCCGATGCGCACCTCGTCGATGATCGCCTTGGTGCCGGCATCATCGGCGGGGACGGGGCCGGCAAAGCCGGGCGCGACATGGAGCAGCCATTCAGCCTCGCCCGCAACGAAACCATCGGCAAAGACCGGCATAGCCGCGCCGTCCTGCGTCACGGAATCGGCAAAGATCGGTCCGGCAAGGCGGTTTGCGCCCAGTTCGGCATCCAGTGGGGCATTGATCCGGCCCACTTTCCATCCGGCCACGGCGCGCCCGTCGATCGAAATCGCGGCGTCCTGAATGCGATAGGCATCGGCCAGCGTGACCGGCGCGGGGCCGGGATAGATGGCCAGACCTTCGCCAGAGCGGCGGGCCGCAACGAAGGCCTGAGCGATGGTCTGATCGGTTTCTTGAGTGTGCATCCTGATCCCACAATCCTTTGGGTGAATTTAATAATGGAAACCGGTGTCAATGGCAATCGACCATAAGGGCAAGCGATTGCATAAACCGGTTTTCAGCCCGCCTTGCCTATAGGGTTACTCCCCGCCGCCAGATGGCGATGGCGCGCTGGCCATGGCGTTCGGCGGCGGTCCTTTCCCCGCTGGCGATGGCCACCAGCCGGGCGAGGAAGGCCTCATCGGCAACATCCTGTCCTTCGTCCAATGCCACGGCGGCATTGAAGTCGATCCAATGCGGTTTGTTGGCGGCCAGTTGATGATTGGACGCGACCTTCACAGTCGGCACGGGAAAGCCCAGCGGCGTGCCGCGCCCGGTGGTGAACAGCACCATCGTAGCCCCCGCCGCCGCCAGCGCGGTCGAGGAAATCGCGTCATTGCCCGGCGCCTCCAGCAAGGCCAGCCCGCCCAGCGGCGCCGTCTCTCCATAATCGATGACGGAGCAGAGCGCGGCGCGGCCCGCCTTCTGCACCGCGCCCAGCGATTTTTCCTCCAGCGTGGTGATCCCGCCTGCCAGATTGCCCGGCGAGGGGTTTTCCGAAACCGGCAGGCCCTGATCGAGGTAATAGCGCTTGAAGCGGTTGACCAAGGCGGCGGCGGCATCGAACACCTGCGCATTCGACGAGCGCGAGAGCAGGGCCTGTTCAGCGCCGAAGATCTCGGGGATCTCGGTCAGCACCGGCGTGCCGCCCGCGCCCGCCAGCGTTTCGGCAAAACGGCCCAGCAGCGGATTGGCGGTCAGGCCCGAAAACCCATCCGACCCGCCGCATTTCAGCCCGACCACCAGCGCGGAAAGCGGCAAGTCCACCCGCTGCGCCGATGCGGCCTGTTCGACTATGGCGTCGATCACCGCGGCGGCCTCAGCCAGCTCATCGCCCGCGCTTTGCGAGGAGAGGGTGGCGACTTTGCCCCGCGCGCTTTCGGGGACCAGTGCCATCAGCTCGGCAATCTGGTTCGATTCGCAGCCCAGCCCCAGCACCAGCACGCCCGCCGCATTCGGATTGGCCGCCAAACCCGCCAGAACCGCCCGCGTGCCCGCCAAATCGTCACCCAGTTGCGAGCAACCGTGGGGATGGGAAAAGGCATGGATGCCGTCGACCCGCCCCTCCGCAATCAGATCGGCATGGCGAGCGGTGGCCTCGCGCGCGACCTGTTCGGCGGTCAGGCCGACGCAGCCGACCGTGGGCAGCACCCAGATTTCGTTGCGCGTTGCCGCGCGCCCGTCCACGCGCAGATAGCCGCGCCATTGGGCCGCATTGGGCTGCGCCGCCGCGACATCGCCATGGGCATCGGGCGCATAGGTCAATTCGCCCGCCAGAGCCGTGGCCAGATTATGCGTGTGAACATGATCGCCCGGCGCGATGGCGGCGGTGGCCTTGCCGATGGGCTGGCCATATTTGCGCACGGTGTCGCCCGGCGCATGGGCGATCAGGGCCAGCTTGTGCCCCTGCGGGATGGCGGCATTGGCGGTGTAATGCTGATCGCCAAGCGCAACCACCTCTCCGCCCGCGATGGGCCGCAACGCCACGGCGACGCTGTCTTCGGGATGTACGCGGATCAGGGCGGGTTGCAGGCTCATCATTCTCACCAAGGGTTCGTTTCGCGAATCTCCCCACGCGGGGTTTCGCCTTTGCGTGGGAATGTCGTTTATGGTAACCGGTGTCAATCAGTCTCCTGCTTGCGCCCTTCATCATGCAAGGGCAAGGCAGCAAAAGTGCAGACGAGCCAGAGAGGTGGGAACAACGTGGCCAATCGTGAGCCCAAGCCGACGATCAATGATGTGGCGCGCCTGGCGGGTGTGTCGAAAAAGACCGTCAGCCGCGTGATCAACAACTCGCCCTTGCTCAACGATGCAACGCGCGACAAGGTGACGGCGGTGATCCGCGATCTGGGCTATGTGCCCAATCCGCAGGCGCGGGCCTTGGCTTTGCGGCGCAATTTCCTGATCGGCCTGATCCACGACAACCCCAATGCGCAGATGGTCCTGTCGGTTCAGGAAGGCATGCTGGATGCGATGAAGGGCACCGAATTCGCGCTGGTCGTGCGCCCGGTGGACCGCAAGAGCCCGCATCTGTTCGACGATATCCGCCATTTCATCGAGCAGCAGCGGCTTTACGGCATTTACGTCCTGCCACCGGTTTCTGAAAATGACGAAGTGGCCCGGCTCTGCGCCGAACTGGGCTGCCGCTATGTGCGGATGGGCTCGGCGCGGCTGGATGATGAAGAGCACCTGGTCGAATCGAATGACCGCGAGGCCGTGCGCGAGGCGGTCGATAAGCTGATTCGCGATGGACACACACGCATCGGCCATGTTGCGGGGCCTGATGGCTTCCGCTCGGCGCGCGAGCGTGAGGCGGGGTTGCGTGAGGCGCTTTTGGCGCACGGTCTGAGCCTGCCTGACGAATTGCGGGCATCGGGCAATTACACTTTCGATTCGGGCTATACCGCCGCCAAGCAGGTGTTGAGCCAAAATCCGCGCCCGACCGCGATCTTTGCCGCTAATGACGAGATGGCCGCCGCCGTGCTCCACGCCGCATTGGAGCAGGGGCTGGAAGTGCCGCGCCAGCTCTCGATTCTGGGCTTCGACGATACGCCGATCGGCGCGCATATCTGGCCTCCGCTCAGCACGGTGCGCTGGCCGATCCGGGCGATGGCGCGTTCGGCGGCTTTCAAGCTGATCCAGCCGGAGAGGGCGGCCGAACACAAGTCTTTCTTCCGTTCCGAACTGGTCGAACGGGCCTCGACAGCGCCGCTCAAGGGCTGATCCAGGCCGCTTGCCTGTCTGCAAAAAGTCATGTTTGGCTGTTATTGACACCGGTTACCAAAACCCGCTACCAAGCAATCAACCATGTGCCGGACGGCACCAAATCTTTGCCGGGAGAGCTACCCATGTTCAGCAAGACCTATCATGCCACACATCCCGACATGATGGAATGTGTTTCTAATGATGAACTGCGCGACCGTTATCTGGTATCGGGCATGTTTGTCGAGGGGCAAGTGAACCTCAATTATTCGCATAACGAACGCTTCGTGATCGGCGGAGCGGTGCCGGGCAAGGAGCCGCTGAAGCTGCCCGAACAGAGCGAACCTGCCTCCGCTGCGGGCCATCCGTTTCTGGAGCGCCGCGAGGCGGGCATTGTCAACATCGGCGGCCCGGGCGCGATCACGGTCGATGGCACGCGCTATGAAATGGGCAACAAGGAATGCCTCTACGTCCCCATGGGCACGGGTGAGGTAATCTTCGAGGGCGAAGGCGCGCGTTTCTACATCGCCAGCGTCCCGGCGCATAAAGCCTTCCCGATCAAGCACATCACGCTCGATCAGGCGAACCCGCTGGCCCGCGGCGATCTGGCCAATTCGAACCAGCGCACGATCTATCAGCTCGTCATCCCCGGCGTCTGCGAGAGCGCCCAGCTCCTGCTCGGCCTGACCGTGCTGGAGGAAGGCAGCGTGTGGAACACCATGCCGCCGCACCTGCATGACCGCCGCAGCGAGATCTATCTCTACTTCGACATGCCCACCGAGGCCGACCGCGTGTTCCATTACATGGGCCAGCCCGAAGACCTGCGCCACATCGTGATCGGCAATGAAGAGGCCGTCATCAGCCCCCCGTGGTCGGTCCACATGGGTTCGGGCACCAAGAAATATGCCTTCATCTGGGCGATGGGCGGGGAAAACCTCGACTATACCGACATGAAGGTCCTCGACATTTGCCAGCTCAAGTGAGGCCATGATGAGCTTTGACCTGACCGGCCGCGTGGCCGTGGTGACCGGTGCCAATACGGGCATCGGTCAGGGGATTGCGTTGGCTTTGGCGCAGGCCGGGGCCGATGTGGCGCTGGTGGGCCGTACGCCTGCGGAGGAAACCGCCGCTCTGGTGCGCGATGCCGGGCGCCGGGCCGAGATCATCGGCGCGGACCTTTCGACCATCGCCCCGGTGGGCGATGTCGTGGCGCAGGCGGTGGAGAAGTTGGGCGGGCTGCACATTCTGGTCAACAATGCCGGGATTATCCGCCGCAATGACAGCGTGGATTTCACCGAGGAAGACTGGGACGCGGTGGTCGACACCAATCTCAAATCGGTGTTCTTTTTGTCGCAGGCCGCCGGTCGCCACATGATCGCGCATCATGCCGACACCGGCCAGCGCGGCAAGATCATCAACATCGCCTCGATGCTGTCGTTTCAGGGCGGCATCCGCGTGCCCAGCTACACCGCGTCCAAATCGGGCGTAGCGGGGCTGACCAAGCTGCTGGCCTGCGAATGGGCGAGCAAGGGCGTGAATGTTAACGCCATCGCGCCCGGCTATATCGCCACTAACAATACGGCGGCTTTGCAGGCGGACGAATCCCGCAACCGCCAGATCATGGAGCGCATCCCCGAAGGCCGCTGGGGCAGCCCGGCGGATATGGGCGGCGCGGCGGTGTTTCTGGCCAGCAATGCTGCCGATTATGTGCAGGGCCATGTGCTGGCCGTCGATGGCGGTTGGCTGGCGCGATGACCAAGGATCGTTCTGGCCCTGTCGTCTGTTTCGGCGAGGTGATGCTGCGTTTCGCCACGCCTGCGGGGCGGGTGATTGCCGATGCGCAATCGCTTGACCTGACCATCGGCGGGGCGGAGGCCAATGTTGGCGTCGCGCTGGTGGCGATGGGGCATCAGGCGCGGTTCGTGTCGAAAGTCCCAGCCAATGCGCTGGGCGACAAGGCCCGCGCGGCGCTGGCGGGCGCAGGCGTCGATGTCGCGCATTTCGTGCGCCGGGATGGCCGTATGGGCCTGTATTTCCTAGAAGTCGGCGGTTCGCTGCGGCCCAGCGCAATCACCTATGACCGCGCCGGTTCGGCCTTTGCCACTGCGCGGCCGGAGGAATTCGACTTCGCCGCCGCGCTTGATGGCGCAAGCCTGTTCCACATCTCCGGCATCACCGCCGCGCTTGGCCCGGGCGGTGTGGACCTCGCCCGCGCCGGGATCAGGGCGGCCCGTGCGGCAGGTGTTCCGGTCAGTTTCGACTGCAATTTCCGCGAGAAATTGTGGGGCGCGTGGGACAGCAATCCGCGCGAGATCCTGCTGGAATTGCTGGCCGACGCGACGATCATGTTCGGCAACCACCGCGACATGACACTGCTGCTGCAAAAGCCTTTCTCCGGCGATGGCGCGGAACGGCGGCGCGAGGCGGTCGAGGCTGCCTTCGCCACCTTTCCCAACCTTCAGGTCATGGCCAGCACCGCGCGCCATCCGATTACCCAGACCCACCACCGCCTTTCGGCCCGCGTCGATCTGCGCGAGGATCGGCATCAGACGCCGGAAATCGAGATCACCGATATCATCGACCGTGTAGGATCGGGCGATGCCTTTGCGGCGGGTGTCCTGACGGGCTGGCTGGAGGGCGGCGATGCCAGGAAAATGGCGCAGCTCGGCCTCGCCATGAATGCCCTCAAACATTCACTCCACGGCGATTGGCTCCGCCTGCCGCGCGCCGAAGTCGACAGCTTTACCGGCAATTCCGGCGATGTCCGGCGGTAGGGCCACGCGCCGAACTGTCCTTGGCGGCGCGGCGGCGTTGATCGCCTCGCCCGCCTTGGCCGGCCGGCGCAAGGTTCAGGCGGGCGCTTATCAGGGCCTGCCAGAGGGCGAAGTGCTGGCGTTCAAGGGCATACGCTACGCCCGCGCGGCCCGTTTCGCGCGCCCGCAGATCGAGCCTTTTGCCACTCAGCCCACCTTGGCCCACAGCTTTGGCCCGATCTGTCCCCAGCGCGGGATGAAGGATCAGCCGCAGTCAGAGGACTGCCTGTTCCTCAACATCTGGACGCCCGAGGCGAACACCAAGGCCGCCCGTGCCGTGATGGTTTATTTCCATGGCGGGGCCTATACCACCGGCAGCGTCACCGATCCGCTGACCCATGGCCATCATCTGGGCGAGCAGGGCGATGTGGTGGTGGTGACGGTCAACCATCGGCTCAATGCGTTGGGCTATTTGTGGCTGCAGCCTTTGGGCGCGCAATTTGCTGACAGCGGCAATCTTGGGCAACTTGACCTGATCTGCGCCCTGCAATGGATCAGGCAAAATATTCATCATTTTGGCGGCGATTCTTCGCGTATCTTCACCTTTGGCCAATCGGGCGGAGGGGCCAAGATCGCCACGCTGATGGCGATGCCTGCCGCGCGGGGCCTGTTCCATTCCGCCGCCACGATGAGCGGCCAGCAGGTTGTCGCCAGCGGCCCCGCCCATGCTTGGGAGCGCACGCGGGCCTTTTTCGATCGCCTCAAAATCGCGCAGGGCGATGCCGAGGCTTTGCGCCATCTGCCTATCGAGCGCTTTGTCGAAGGGTTGGGCGCCACCGATCCCATCATGGGCGGTTCCGCCTATTTCGGGCCGGTGCTGGATATGACCAATCTGCCGCGCCATCCGTTCTGGCCTGACGCAGCGCCCCAATCGCTGGATATTCCGATGATCCTTGGCAATGTGATCGAGGAAACGCGGGCCTTTCTTGACCCGCGCGGGCCGAAATTGCGAGGGCTGAATTGGGAAAATGTCGCTGTACGCATGGCGGCCGAGGTCAAGATTGACCTCGATCCGGCCTATGTGGTCGCACAATACCGCAGTCATCACCCTGAATGGAGCCCCGAACAAATCTACTATGCGGCCACCACGGCGGGGCGCAGTTGGCCGGGGCAAGTCATCGAGGCCGACGCGCGGGCTGCAGCGGGCGCGCAGAAAACCTGGGTCTATTGCCTGACCCGCCGTTCGCCGATCGATCCGTTGCGCGGGGCCGCCCATACTGATGACATTCCCTATGTTTTTGGCACGCTGGATGCGCCGGGCAGTTTCAGCGGTAGGGATGCGGGCGCGAGGGCGACGCGCGACACGCTGCAGGACGCTTTTGCAAAACTGGCGAAAACGGGTGAGGGGAGTTGGACGTCCTATAGTCTGCCGACCCGCGCGACGATGCTGATGAGCGAAAATCCGCGCGTGGAAAATGATCCGCGCGGGTGGGAGCGGGCCATGTGGGCCACCGCTCCCTATGTGCAGCCGGGAAGTTAGGGGCCGGGCAGTTAAGGCTTTACCGGATAGGTGATAATCAGCGCCAGCGGCTCCTTGCCGGTCTGGCGGATACTGACATTCGCTCCGTCATAGAGATAGGCGGTCATACCCGGTTTCAGCGCGGCTTTCTGGCCGTCGCTTTCCACAGCTCCCTCGCCCGACAGGACATAATACACCTCGTCATGGGCGATGATGTGGAGGCCGATGGCGGCCCCCACATCCAGCGTGCGCCGCCGGAATTCCATCCGGCGAGGTTGCGGCGCGGCATCGCTGATCCGCCATGCGGTGGACATGCCGATGGCGCCATGCGGCACGGCTTCGCGTCGCATCACGTCGCGCTCGTCGATGATTGCCATCGGGGGCGCGGCGGCCAGCAAGAGCGCCGCCAGCATCAGACGCCGCCCTGCCGCATCGCCTTGTCGCGATCGCTCAGCTTTTCCTGCGGACCGAATTTCTGGCCCGGATAGGCACCGTTCTTGGGCGTCATCGTGGTCAGGTCCCAGGCCGCCTCGGCAAAAGGCGCGCGCTTTTCGGCGGTGTGGGGATAGCCCCCGACCTGCTTTTCATCGTCGATAATGTCGCCCCGCCCTTCGGCCACAAAGAACAGCACGCGAATGTCCTGAGGATCGCGATCCCAAGGCCGCGCGCCCACCGAGTTGAGAACGCTGGTCTCCACCTCGCCGGAGGGCAAGATCGTATAGCCATCGAGCTTGGCCAGTGGCTTGTCGGATGTAATCAGCTTGGCCTTCGTCTCGCCATAGCGACCGAACATCGGCAGGGCGTTGCCATGGCGGTCCACCGCGCGATTGTCCTTGCCGTAAAAGGCCAGATCGCCATCGCCGCCCAGCATCAAAAAGGGCAGGCCCGGATCGGTCTGGTTGCCACCGCGCATGACATTGCCCACTGCGGTGATTTCGCCGGTGACATAGTCATGGCCCGCCCATTCCAGCGCCATCAGGTTGTAATGCACCGCGCGGTGGCCGGGGTTATAGATGATGTTGTTGACCATAGCGACCTGCGCGCCGCCCTTCACCAGCGGGCTGCGTTCGACATTATGCGCCCAGACATTGCGGTAGAAGCTGATGTTGGTGGTGTTGTCATGGATCAGCGAACCCTTGGAATGTTCGCCCTTGGAATGGCTGGCAAAGGCCAGACCTTCGGCGGCAAGGTTTTCTCGGAAAACAACGTCATGGCTGGTGCCCGCGCGCCAGTCCTGCACCGTTTTGCCGGTGAAGCGCGGGCCGCTGGCCGACATGTTTTCATCGATGGCCCACATGAAGCTGCAATGTTCGATCACCACATTATGCGCGGCCACGGTGGAAAACGCGTCCGGTTCCCAGCCCGAGAAATGGGGTTTGTCCATCGCGCCGGTCATGATGCGCAGGTGGCTGATGATGACGTCATGGCCGTGCAGGTCGATGCCGGTGCGAATCAGCGTGACGGGCGAGGGCGCGGTCTGCCCGGCGATGGTGAGGAAGGGTTCCTTGATGACCAGTTCGGTGCCGCCCATGTCGATCACGCCGCCCACCTCGAACACGACGATCCGCGGGCCCTTGGCCTCGATGGCCTCCTTGAACGATCCCGGCCCGTCCTTGGCCAGAGTCGTCACGCGGATGATGCGGCCGCCGGCGCCGCCCTTGGTGGGATCGGCGGGATGGGCAAAGCTGGCCTGGGCAGGGGCATTGGGCGTTTCGGCCCAGATGGGCGCGGCCAGCGGCAAAAGCGCGGCGGCCAACAGAAAGCGGGCATGACGAATAGCGGGGGTGGGCAAAAATGTCACCGGGGCCTCTCCTGTGGGGCTTCGTTGTTGGTGGTTCTTGACAGAGGCCGGGGCCTCATGCCAAGACTTATGACACCGGTTACCAAATCGGACAAGGGTTTCCCTTCGACGGAAATTAAAAACGTTGATCAGCAACATCTTGTGAGAATAAATTGGCCCCAATGGGCAGGGATCTGGATGCAAAAGGCGGTGGAAATGCGATTCGCGTTTCCTTCTTATGACACCGGTAGCAATCCCTTGGGGCATGGATTGAGGAGTGGGGCGCATCGCCGCCCGCAGGGAGTTTAAGGGGGAGTTATAATGCCTCATACCGTCACACGTTTTACAGCTTTGCGTCTGGCTCTGGCCGCCAGCACCGCGCTGGCCGCGCCCGCCTATGCGCAGACCGCGCCTGCAGCGCCCGGCGCCGATGCGCCCGCGCCCGAAGCCATTGTCGTCACCGGCTTCCGCCGCTCGCTGGAGGCCGCGCTTAATCTGAAAAAGAACTCGGTGGCCGCCGTTGACGCCATCGTGGCCGAAGACATTGCCAAGTTCCCCGATCAGAATCTCGCCGAATCGCTTCAGCGTATTCCCGGCATCTCGATCCAGCGCGACGGCGGCGAAGGTCGCGCGATCACGGTACGCGGTCTTGGCGCGCAATTCACCCGCGTTCGGGTGAACGGTCTTGAAACCGTGGCCACCTCGTCCGACGGCGCCAGCGCCAACCGCGACCGTTCGTTCGATTTCAACGTCTTCGCCTCGGAACTCTTCACCAATCTGGTCGTCCACAAAACTGCCGAACCTTCGCTCGATGAAGGCTCGCTGGGCGCGGTGGTGGATCTCAACACCGGCAACCCGCTGGGCGGCAAGGCCGGGCTGACCGCCGTGGCCAATGTTCAGGGCAGCTATAACGACCTCTCGAAGAACCTCGGCCCCCGTCTGGCGGGCCTGCTGAGCTGGCGCAATGATGAAGGCACCTTCGGCGCCAATATCTCGGCCGCCTATTCCAAGACCAGCACGCTGGAGCTGGGCAACAATTCGGTGCGCTGGGCTCAGGCCTATTTCAACTCCGTCAACGGCACGAACTGCTTCTACTCGGTGCCCGGCGCCACGGGCGGCGTTCCCACCAATTACACCGGCAGCTATCGCCCCAGCAGCACCTGCGATCAGGCCAGCCTGTCGTTTCACCCGCGCATTCCGCGCTATGGCGTAATCAGCCATGAACGCGAGCGTCTGGGCCTGACCGGCTCGATCCAGTTCAAGCCCAGCGACCACACCAAGCTCTCTGTTGACGTGCTCTTCTCGCGCTTCAAGGAAAACCGCGAGGAAAAGTGGCTCGAAGTGCTGGCCCGTTCGAATGAAAAGTCGATCGACGTGGTCAATCCGGTCTATGACGCGAACAACAATATGGTCGCGGCCACGTTCAACCACGCCTATGTCCGCACCGAACATTACCTGCGCCAGTCGAACACCACCTTCTATCAGGTCGGCGCGACGCTGGATCAGGACATCACCGACAAGTTGAAGGTGAAGATCCTGGGCGGTATTTCGAAGTCGGATGCGGATATTCCGCTGGAAACCACCATGCTGCTCGACAACCGCAGCGCCAATGGTTTCACCTATGATTACCGCAACATGGCCTCGCCCGTCATTTCCTATGGCGACAGCGTGACCGATCCGTCCAAGTTCCAGTTGGCCGAAATCCGCGACCGTCCTTCCAATGTCACCAACCGCTTCAAGACGGTGCAGGGCAATGTGAACTGGGAAGTGGCCGAAGGCTTCACGATCAAGGCGGGCGGCGTCTGGCGCCGGTTCAACTTTGACTCGGTGGCCTATCTGCGCGACAGCGCGGTTTGCGGCAACAGCGGTTCCGACCTCGTGCTGGGCACGCTGACCTGTTCGTCGACCACCTATGGCTTCCCGCTGACCAGCAGCATGGTCGACACGGTCAATCTGGGCAATGCGGGCCAGCCTGCGGGCACGACCAGCAGCTGGATCGTGGCCAACCTGCCCGCCACCACGGCCTTTACCAAGCTTTACAGCCGCACCCCCACGTTGGACAGCGGCAACGTGCGTTCGGTTCAGGAAACCACCTCGGGCGGCTATTTCGAGGCCAATTTCAAGGGCCGTCTGCTCGGTCTGGAATTTGGCGGCAACATGGGCACGCGTTATGCCTATACCAGCCAGAAATCGACCGGCATCCTTTCGGGCAACAGCGTGACGGTGCAGCGCGGCTATGGCGACTGGCTGCCTTCGGCCAATCTTGCCTTTTATCCGCATCCCAAGGTCATCATCCGCGCGGCCTATGCCAAGGTGCTGACGCGCCCGACGCTGGGCAATCTGACGCCGGGCGGCTCGATCGACGGGTTCAATTACAAGATCAGCTATGGCAACCCGCAGCTCGACCCCTATCGCGCCACCAATTACGATCTGGCGGTTGAATATTACTTCGCGCCCCAGTCGGTGATCTCGCTGGCCGTGTTCCAGAAAGACATCGCCAGCTTCCCGATCTCGTCCAGCTATGCGGCGACCTTTGCCTCGACCGGCCTGCCGCAAAGCGCGCTGCCGACCAGCTCGCCTGCCTATATCAACTTTGACCCGAACCAGATCTATCAGATCACGGCCAATGTGAACGGCAGCGGCGCCCGTCTGCAGGGCATGGAGCTGGCATTGCAGATGCCGTTCAAGTTCCTGCCCGGCAAGCTGAAGAATATCGGTTTTCAGGGCAACGTAACGCTGATCAAGTCGAACGCCAATTACACGATCACCGGTCCGGCCACCAGCGCCTGCACCCGCGCCACGGCCACGTCGGCCTGTACGCTGGTGGGTGTGAACGCGGTCTATCCGGCAACGCTGCTCAACGTGTCCAAGACGGCATGGAACGCCACGCTCTATTATGACGACGGCAAGTTCAGCATCCGCGGGATGCTCAGCTATCGCGGGCCGTTCAACGACAGCACAAGCGGCACGGGCAACGTGTTTGAAGGCTACGGCAGCTATACCAGCTTTGACGCGGCGGTGCGCTACAAGCTGACCGACAGCGTCGAACTCTCGCTCGACGGCAACAACCTGCTCGACACCTATCGCTATCGCTACACCGATGCGAGCGCGACGCGTAACTATGAAAACAACCACTTCGGCCGCACGATCCAGTTCGGTGCGCGCTGGAAATACTAAGACTTCTGCCCCCATGGGGCCGGATAAAGGATGTGTTCGATGATTATGGATCGCAGGACGCTTCTGGCATCCGGCCTGTTGGCGGGGGCAGCCTCATGGCGGGCGGAGGGAATGATGGCCTCTCCGCCTGCCACCCCGTCTGACGATCTGCCCGATGCGCCTGAGGTGATCTCGCTTTGGCCAAACAAGGTGGGGCCGGGGCAGTTGCACCCGATCGCCCAGGAAATCGTGGAGCGGTCGAAAGATCCCGCTTTGCCCGATCGCGCAATCCACGGCATTTCCCATCCGCGCATGGTGGTGTTCCGTCCGAAACAGCCCAATGGCGCGGCGGTGCTGATCACGCCGGGCGGCGGCTATGTCCGCGTGGTGATCGACCGCGAGGGCTATGAAATGGCCCGCTTGCTTGCCACGCGCGGCTTTACATGTTTCGTCCTGTTCTATCGCCTGCCGGGCGAGGGATGGGCGAGCGGCCCCGATACGGCCCTGATTGACGCCCAACGCGCGATCCGTATCATCCGTCACCGCGCGGGCCAATATGGCATTGATCCGGCCCGCGTGGCGGCCATGGGCTTTTCGGCGGGAGGGCATTTGTGCGCCGACCTGTCCTCGCGTTTTGATGCGGCGGTCTATGCGCCCATGGATGCGGTGGATGCCTTGCCCGCGCGGCCTTTCTGTTCCGCGCCCATCTATCCGGTCATCTCCATGACGCCCCCTCTGGCCCATGCCGGATCGCGTCGTGAAATGCTGGGCGATCATCCCAGCGCGGCGCAGGAGGCGGCCCATTCGCCCGACCGCAACATTCCGGCCACCCCGCCCCCGCATTTCCTGCTCCACGCCGAGGATGATCCGGCCGTGCCGGTGGGCAATACACTGGCGCTGCGCGATGCGTTGAAGGCCAAGGGCGCAAGGGTGGAATGCCATCTTTTCGAACTGGGCGGCCATGGCTTTGGCCTGCGCAATGCGGCGGGCAAGCCCGTCGCAATCTGGCCCCAGCTCTGGCTGAATTGGGCGCAGACAACGGGATTGGTGAAACAGGCATGAGCTTTACAATTGACCGCCGCGCAGCCTTGCTGGCGGGCGGGCTGACGACGCTGGCCGGACTGTCGGCGCAGGCTAAGGCCGCCCCCGCGCCGGGCTTCGACAATCAGGCCGCGCCTGATCTGGGCAATGGCACTTTTCTGAACCCGATCCTGTCGGGCGACCGGGCCGATCCGGCGATCCTGCGCGATGGCGCGGATTATTACATGACCTTTTCCAGCTTTGACGCCTATCCCGGCCTGACGATCTGGCATTCGCGCGATCTGGTGAACTGGCAACCGCGCAAGCCCGCGCTGTTCCGCAATATCGGCGCGGTCTGGGCGGTCAGTCTGGTCAAGCATAAAGGCCGCTATTTCCTCTACATCCCGGTCAAGGCCGAGCAGAATGACACTTTCGTCATCTGGGCCGACCATATTGACGGGCCGTGGAGCGATCCGGTTCCGCTCGGTCTGCCCAAACATATCGACCCGTGCCATGCTGTGGGTGAGGATGGCTCGCGCTGGCTGTTCCTCTCGGGCGGCGACCGGGTGCGCCTGTCCGATGATGGCCTCTCGTTGGCCGGATCGCCAGAGCATGTCTATGATCCTTGGCGCTATCCCGACACATGGGACGTCGAGGGCTTCAGCCCCGAAGGCCCCAAGATCCTGCGCCACGGCGATTATTTCCATATGCTGACCGCGGTTGGCGGCACCGCTGGCCCGCCGACCGGCCATATGGTGATCGCCGCGCGCTCGCGCTCGATCCATGGCCCGTGGGAGCATCACCCGGGCAATCCGCTGGTGCGCACCGTCTCGGACAAAGAGGCGTGGTGGTGTCGTGGCCATGCCTCGCTGGTCGACGCGCCCGATGGGTCGTGGTGGGCGGTCTATCACGGCTATCGCGCGGATTTCTGGACGCTGGGGCGGCAATGCCTGCTTGATCCCGTGGTTTGGGGCAAGGATGGCTGGCCGCGCATGACGGGCGGCGATCTTTCACGCCCCTTGCCCAAACCGCGCGGCGGGCAGGCGCTGCCCCATGGCATGGCGCTGTCGGACGATTTTTCCGCACCGTTGGCTTTGGGCAGCAAATGGACCTTTTTCCGTCCCGCTCGTGATGAGGCGGCGCGGGTGCGGGTGGCCGATGGCGTGCTGCATCTGACCGCCAAGGGCAATGCTCCGGTCGATGGTTCGCCTTTGTTGCTGACAGCAGGCGACACGTCCTATCGCTTTGAATGCGATATCGAAATTGATCCCGGGACTACGGCTGGCCTCGTGCTGTTCTATGACGACCGGCTCTATGCCGGGCTCGGTTTCGACAAGGACCGCTTCGTTACCCACCAATATGGCATGGAGCGCGGCCGCCCCGCACACACCCATGGCCAGCGCCTGCGGATGCGCATCACCAACCGCCGCCACATCATCGCCATCCATACCAGCAGCGACGGTGGCCAGACCTGGCACCGCTTTGATCGCGGCATGGAAGTGTCGGGCTATCACCACAATGTGCGCGGCGGCTTTCTGGCGCTCAAACCCGGCCTTTATGCGGCGGGCAAGGGCGAGGCGCGTTTCCGCAATTTCCGTTTCACCGCGTTAAAGGATTGATTTTCCAACCATGCCCCGTCCTTTGGACTTGCACCCCGACCGTTTGTTTCCTGCTGATCCCGGCGTTCGCGCTGTGGCGCGCGAGCTTTATTCCAGCGTTGCGGGCCTGCCGATTGTGAGCCCGCATGGGCATACGGACCCGAGCTGGTTTGCGAAGAACGAGACGTTTGGCAATGCGACCGAGCTGCTGCTGCGGCCGGATCATTATCTGTTCCGGATGCTCTATTCGCAGGGCGTGGCGCTGGAGGATCTGGGGATCGGCCCGGCCAAGGCTAGTTATGATCCGCGCAAGGCATGGCGGATTCTGGCGGAAAACTGGCATTTGTATCGCGGCGCGCCCTCGCGCATGTGGTCGGACTGGGTGTTTTCCGAGGTCTTCGGCATGGGCGAGATGCTGAGCGCCGAGACGGCGGATTTCTATTTCGATACGATCACCGAGCAGCTTTCGACCGACGCGTTCCGCCCGCGCGCGCTGTTCGATCGGTATAATATCGAGGTGATCGCGACGACCGAAAGCCCGCTCGATGATCTGGCGCATCACGCCGCGATTATGGCCGAGAATAGGGCCGGTGGCTGGCAGGGCCGGGTGGTGACCGCCTATCGCCCGGACCCAGTGGTCGATCCCGAGTTCGAAGGCTTCCGCGATAATCTCAAGCGTTTCAGCGCAATAACCGGCGAGAATTGCCTGACGTGGCAGGGCTATCTGGCCGCCCATCGCCAGCGCCGCGCCTTTTTTGCCGCCCATGGCGCGACCAGCACCGACCACGGCCACCCCACCGCGCAGACCGCCAACCTGTCCTCGGCTGAGGCGGAGGCGCTGTTCGACCGCGTGACCAAGGGCGCGTTTACACCCGCCGATGCCGAACTGTTCCGCGCGCAAATGCTGACCGAAATGGCGGGCATGAGCCTTGAGGACGGGCTGGTGATGCAGATCCACCCCGGATCTTTCCGCAATCACAACCGGAGCCTGTTCGAGAATTTCGGCCGCGACAAGGGCGCCGATATTCCGATGCGCACCGATTATGTCAACGCTTTGAAGCCCTTGCTCGACGTGTTCGGCAATGAGGCGAGCCTGTCCATCATCCTGTTTACGCTCGATGAATCGACCTATGCCCGCGAATTGGCGCCGCTGGCCGGGCATTATCCCTGCCTGAAACTGGGCCCGGCATGGTGGTTCCACGACAGCCCCGAAGGGATGCGCCGCTTCCGCCATGCCACCACCGAAACGGCCGGCTTCTACAACACCGTCGGCTTTAACGATGACACGCGGGCCTTCCTCTCGATCCCGGCGCGCCACGATGTGGCCCGGCGGATCGACTGCGGTTTCCTGGCGCAAATGGTGGTCGAACACCGGATGGCCGATTGGGAAGCGGCCGAATTGGCACAGGACCTGACCTATAATCTGGTGAAAAAGGCCTATAAGCTGTGAGCCGGATTTCCGCACAGAACCTGCCCGACAATGTCGCCCAAGTTGCCGCCTTACCCGCCTATGATCGGGCGGCCAAGCGCATCGGCATCGTCCATTTCGGCCTCGGCGCCTTCACCCGCGCGCATCAGGCGTGGTACACGGATCGCGCGATGGAGAGCCCCCTTGAAACTGGTGGGGGTGGTGATTGGCTGATCGCGGGCATTTCGCTGCGCAGCCCTACCGTTGGCGAGCAATTGAACCCGCAGGACGGGCTCTACACGTTGGCCGAAAAATCGGGCGAGGGGACCAGGCTGCGCGTGATCGGCAGCGTGGCCGAGGTGATCGTCGCGCCGGAAAACCCGTCGCGGATCAAAGCGTTGCTGAGCGCTCCGACCACCCATATCGTCACGTTCACCGTGACCGAAAAGGGCTATTGCCGCAAGGCGGACGGGGGCCTTGATCTTACCCTTGCAGCGGGCGGTTTCTATCCGCTGCTGGCCGAAGCGCTGGCTGCGCGCAAGGCGGCGGGGATCGGCGGGCTGACGCTGCTGTCCTGCGACAATCTGGCCGACAATGGGCATCAGCTCAAACGCCTGATGGGTGAGTATCTGGCCGCGCATCATCCCGATCTGGTGGATTGGGTCGCGGCTCATTGCACCTTTCCGTGCAGCATGGTTGACCGCATCGTGCCCTCGACCACGGACGCTGACCGCGCCGAGGTCGAGGGCCTGCTGGCCCTGCGCGACGAGGGTGTGGTGATGACCGAGCCCTTCAGCCAGTGGGTGATCGAGGACAGTTTTGCCGGTCCGCGCCCGGCATGGGAGGCTGTGGGCGCGCAGATCGTGGCCGATGTGGCGCCCTATGAAACGGCGAAGCTGCGGATGCTCAACGGCGCGCATTCGGCGCTGGCCTATTGCGGGTTGGCGGCCGGATATACCTATGTTCATCAGGCTGTTGGCGATCCCGCCTTGCGCGACATGGCCCTGCGCCTGATGCGCGAGGAGGCAGCGCCCACCATTCCCGCCCCCGAGGGCATGGATCTTGCCGCCTATGCCGCCGCGCTGATCGAGCGCTTCGACAATCCCGCGCTCAACCACCGCCTGATCCAGATCGCGATGGACGGCAGCCAGAAGATCCCCCAGCGCTGGCTCGCCACCCTGGCCGCCAATCAGGCGCAGGGCCGATCCTGCCCCGCGATCCTCTCGGCCATCGCCGCCTGGATCAAACACCTGCGCGGCCAAAACGGCCCACTCGATGACCCAAGGGCTGCCGAATTGAGCGAAGTGGCGCAAAACGCAGAGCCGGTCCCCGGACTCTTCGGTCCCAATGGCCTGATCGAGAGCGATTGGGTGCCCAACTCGGCGGAAGTGGCGCTGATTATGGAAGGATTGGCGCGATGACCAAGGATCGTTCTGGCCCTGTCGTCTGTTTCGGCGAGGTGATGCTTCGCTTTGCCACGCCTGGCGGAAGGGTGATTGCCGATGCGCAATCGCTTGACCTGACCATCGGCGGGGCGGAGGCCAATGTCGGCGTGGCGCTGGTGGCGATGGGGCATCAGGCGCGGTTCGTGTCCAAGGTTCCGGCCAACGCGCTGGGCGACAAGGCCCGCGCGGCGCTGGCGGGCGCAGGCGTCGATGTCGCGCATTTCGTGCGCGGGGATGGCCGCATGGGCCTGTATTTCCTAGAAGTCGGCGGTTCGCTGCGGCCCAGCGCGATCACCTATGACCGCGCCGGTTCGGCCTTTGCCACTGCGCGGTCGGAGGAATTCGATTTCGCCGCCGCGCTGGATGGTGCATCGCTGTTCCACATTTCTGGCATCACCGCCGCGCTTGGCCCGGGCGGCGTTGACCTCGCCCGCGCCGGGATCAGGGCGGCCCGCGCGGCAGGCGTTCCGGTCAGTTTCGACTGCAATTTCCGCGAGAAATTGTGGGGCGCGTGGGACAGCAATCCGCGCGAGATCCTGCTGGAATTGCTGGCGGACGCGACGATCATGTTCGGCAACCACCGCGATATGACGCTGCTGCTGCAAAAGCCTTTCTCCGGCGATGGCGCGGAACGGAGGCGCGAGGCGGTCGAGGCTGCCTTCGCCACCTTTCCCAACCTTCAGGTCATGGCCAGCACCGCGCGCCATCCGATCACCCAGACCCACCACCGCCTCTCGGCCCGCGTCGATCTGCGCGAGGATCGGCATCAGACGCCGGAAATCGAGATCACCGATATCATCGACCGCGTAGGATCGGGCGATGCCTTTGCCGCAGGGGTCCTGACGGGCTGGCTGGAGGGCGGCGATGCCAGGAAAATGGCGCAGCTCGGCCTCGCCATGAATGCCCTCAAACATTCCCTCCACGGCGACTGGCTCCGCCTGCCGCGCGCCGAGGTCGACAGCTTTACCGGCAATTCCGGCGATGTTCGGCGGTAAGATAAAATCATAATCGGGACAGGATAGACATGAAGCACCGCGCGCTGGCCGCCCTTGCCGCCCTTATGGCGTTCCCCATCGCCGCTCAGGCCCAGCCCCGCGCGGTGGTGGAGCAGGGCGCCCTCGTAGGGCAGACGCAGGATGGCGTCACCTCGTTCAAGGGCATTCCCTTTGCCGCCCCGCCGGTGGGGGCGCTGCGCTGGCGCGCGCCGCAGCCCGCCGGGCCGTGGCAGGGCGACCGAGATGCGGCCAATTTCGGCCATGACTGCATGCAGGTCTATCAGCCCAACCCCTTGCCCCCCGGCTCGGAACATTCCGAGGACTGCCTCTATCTCAATATCTGGCGCCTGGCGGGGGAGGCGCGCAAACTGCCTGTTCTGGTGTGGATCTATGGCGGGGGCTTTGTGAATGGCTCGGCCTCGCGCTGGATCTATGCGGGCGACAGGCTGGCGCGGCGCGGGGTGATGCTGGTCAGCTTCAATTACCGCCTAGGCCGGTTCGGCACCTTTGCCCATCCCGCGCTGACCCGCGCCGATGAGGACAAGGGGCAGTTGGGCAATTATGGCTATATGGACCAGATTGCCGCGATGCGCTGGATCCGGCGCAATATTGCGGCTTTTGGCGGCGATCCGGCCAATATCACCATCATGGGCGAGAGCGCGGGCGGCATGTCGGTGCATAATCTGCTGACCTCGCCGCAATCGCAGGGGCTGTTTGCCCGCGCGATCATCGCTTCGGGCGGGGATGGCCATTTCATCGGCGACCCCACGCTGGCCGGGGCCGAGGCGATCGGCAAGGCTTTTGGCGAGGAGCAGGGGATCGGCGCGCAGGATGCCGATGCTCTGGCGCGGCTGCGCGCGGTTCCGGCGGACAAGGTGCTGGGCGGGATCAAGATGTCGGCGGTGATGGGGCCGGGGCCGCGCAAGTTCAGCAGCCCCTTTCCCGATGGGCGAGTGACGGTCGATCCGCTGGCGGCCTATCGCGCGGGGGCGTTCAACCGCGTGCCGGTGATGGTGGGCGCGACCAGCGGCGATATGGGCGGGCGCGAGGGGATGATGGTCAAGGGCGCGCGCGAGATGGCTGATCTGTTCGCCGCCAAGGGGTTGCCGACCTATTATTACCGCTTTTCCTATGTGGCCGATGCCGCGCCCACGCCCAAGAGCGATGGGGCGATCCATGCCGATGATCTGCCTTATTATTTCGACACGGTGGATGTGAAATATGGCGACAGGACGCGCCCTGCCGACGCCGCGATGGGCCATATTATCGCTGATTATGTTGTCAATTTCGCCAAGACCGGCGTGCCTTTCGCGCCCGGCCAAGCCCCATGGCCGGCCTATCGTGCCAAGACCCGCGTGATGATGGATTTCAGCGCGGCGGGCCGGGCCACGCCGGGGCGCGATCCATGGGCGGATGGCGCGGCGGTGGCGGAAAAGTCCGGCCCGCGCCGCCTGTTCAACGATGATGGTAGTCCGATGCGTTAAAAGGCGCGGCCTTCGCTCGATCTGGTCAAAGGTTGATAGGGCCGCTTGGCCGCCACCGCCTCGTTCAGCACCGTGCCAAGGCCGGGGCGGTCGGACAATTCGCAAAAGCCGTTGACGATTTTTGGGGTCTGCCCCTCGTGCAGGTCCAGTTCGAATTGCGAGGTGTAGTCGCGCACTTCCTGCGCATAGAAGGCGGTGGTTGAGGCGTCGAAGTGGAAATTGGCCAGCGCGCCCGCCGTTTCATGCGGTCCGTGGGGGGCGATCTGGATGCGGTTGGCCTCGCACAGGGCGGCGATTTTGCGCGCTTCGGTGATGCCGCCGCATGCCGCCAGATCGGGCTGGGCAAAGTCGATCAGATGGCGATTGAGGTAAGGCGCGAAGCCCCATTTGGTCAGCACCCTTTCACCGGTCGCGATGGCGGTGGTGGTATGGGCGCGCAGATGCGCCCAGTCTTCGATATCGTCCATCTGGATCGGTTCTTCGACCCAGAGCAGGTTCAGATCCTCGACCCCGTGGAGATATTGCAGCGCATCGCGCGTGGTCAGCGTGCCATCCATATGCACGGCAAGCTGATGATCGGGGCTGACAATCTCGCGCCAGCGGCGGGTGGTGGCGATCATCTGGGGGATGCTGCCCTTGGGGGCCTGAACGCGGGTGACGGTGATGCCCTGCGCCTTTTGCGCCTCAAAAATGGCGGGGGTCATGTCCATCGTGCTGCCGTAAATCCGCAGGCGACTGGCACCTGACCCGCCCAGCAAAGTGTAGATCGGCGCGCCCAGCGCTTGCCCCAGAATGTCCCAAAAGGCGATGTCGAGCGCGCTGATCGCGGCCGTCAGCGGCCCGCCGCGCCAGCGTGGGGTTTGATAGAGTTCGTTCCACAGGCTCTCGATCTGGGTGGGATCGCGCCCAACAAGCACACGTTCGCATTCCATGATCGCGGCGGCGGTGGCCATTTCCTTGGATGTCTGGATCGCCACGCCCAGCCCGGTAAGGCCCTGATTGGTATAGACCTTCACAAAGATCGAGCGCGGGGCGACGAGGAAAGTCTTGAGCCCCGTGATCTTCAGCCCCAACGCGCCCGCCCGCGCCCGCGTTTCGGCCATCGCCATATCGCCCAGCCCCGCCAGCGGCAGTCCCGCCAGCATGGCTGTCATACCGCCCAGTGCGGCGCGGCGAGTGATGGGCATCGTCTCTCTCCCTCTTGTCTTTGGCCGGGACAGTAGCGCGGCGGAGCGCGCCGTCCCATTGCTGAAACAGGATGGATCGATCCGCATATGGCATGGGATGAAAGCGGTTGCGCATTGGAGGCCCGCGCGCAGGTGGCGCAACATGCCCGCGAGGCGGGGCAGGCCCGCCCGGCAAGGGAGAGAGCGATGCGGTCGAGATTGAGAATGGCGTTATTGTCGGCGCTGGCCATGGGTGGTGCGCTGCATGCGCAATCGCGCACACCGCCTGTGGCGACCTATCCGAAGATGGCCGAATTTCCCAAGGAGAACAAGGCGCTGGCGGCGGAGTATCTGGCCCGCGCTCGCGCCGCTGCGGGCGATGACCTGTTCGGCGATTTCGTCCACCGCTGCATTGCCGATCCGCGTTTCCGCCAGCGGGTCAATGCCTTGCAGATGAACGCCCTGCTGCCTCCCGCCAAGGTGTTCGATCAGCTTTATTTCGTCGGCCAGAATGCCGAATCCGCTTGGGCGCTCGATACGGCCGAGGGCATCGTGCTGTTTGATGCGCTGGAGAATGAGGAGCAGGCCCGCGAGATCATCCTTCCGGGGCTGAAGGCGGTGGGACTGGACCCGGCGCGGCTGCGCTATATCGTTATCACTCATGCCCATGGCGATCATTACGGCGGGGCGGAATTCCTGCGCAATGCCTATGGCGCGCGGCTGATTTCCTCAGGCCCCGATTGGGTGGCGATGGACGCGATGCGCGCGCGAGGCAAGGCCGAAGGGCCGGAAGGCGCCCCGATGCCCCCCGCCCGCATCGAGGGCAAGGACCGGACCATTGCCGATGGCGAGGCGCTGAAACTGGGCGCGACCACGCTGCATTTCTATGTCACGCCGGGCCATACGGCGGGGACGGTTTCGACGATCTTTGACGTGACCGACCATGGCAAGCGCCATGTCGCGGCCTTCTTTGGCGGGTTTGGCGCGCCGCGCGATCCGCTGCAGCGTTATCCCCATATCGCCTCGATGCGTCGCTTTGCCGATCTGGCGGCGCGGGCCGGGGCCGATGTCATGCTGGCCAACCATCCGGTGCAGGATGGCGCGTTTGAAAAGCTTGAATTGCTGAACTATCGCCGTGCGGGCGATGCCAATCCCTTTGTGGTGGGGCCCGATAAATTGGCGCGCTATTACAAGGTTCAGGAAACATGCAGCCAGCTTGGGCTGGTGCGCGCGGGATTGGACCCGGAAAAGCCATAAGAAAAGGCCCGCCCTCCGGCCAAGGAGGGCGGGCCTTAAAATCACCTCGCCAAGGATTACATCGCGACCCGCACGCCAAGGCGGAACATGCGGCCGATCGGATCATAGAGCACCGAGCCGCCAAAGGGCGGAGCGCGGTGGTTGAACACATTGTCGACCTTGAAATAGACCTGTGCGGATTTGCCCAGCTTGTAATTGCCGCCGATGTCCAGATAGGCGGCGCCGGGGATATCGTTGAAATTATAGGTCGGGTTCTGCACCGTCGAGGCCGGGCAATTGCTCGAACAAACAATGGCATTGGGATCGATATAGCCCGCGCTGATGATGCGCTCGGTCAGCGTCAGCGAGACCGGGCCCTTTTCCCAATTTTGCTGCAGCATGATCTTCCACTTGGGCACGCCATTGCCATTGTCGGTGTTGTTGCCCGCCAGTTGCGCGATCTGTTGCCCCGCAATGCCGGTGTTGCTGACCATCGAGATCGCATGGGTGGCCAGAGCGCGCAGTGTCAACGTGCCTGCCTTGCCCAGATTGCGGCGATAGGCGGCTTCGATGTCAAAGCCGCGCATGTTGAGCGAGGCCAGATTGAAGGGCTGCGAGATCACATAGGGATAGTCGGACGTGCCGAGAACCCCGGTGAATTTCACGTTGGAACAATAGGTTGTATTGCCATTATAGCACAGGTCGATCACCTGCTGGTTGGTCAGGGTCGAGATCGCCTGATTGAGGCGGATGTCGTAATAGTCGAAGGAGATGCTCAGCTCCGGAATGAAGTCAGGCCGATAGACCGCGCCCACATCGATGGTCTTGGCGATTTCGGGCTTGAGCGCCGGATTGCCCAGCGTGGTCGAAACCACCTGCACCGTGCCGCCGGTGGCGCGGTTGATGACCGGCTGGTTGGCGGTTTGCGGCGCGGCGAAAAGTTCGGACAGGTTGGGCGCGCGCAGATCGCGCGACACCACCCCGCGCAGCTTCAGACCCGAGAGCGGCGTATCCCATGTCGCGCCCACTTTCCACGTATTGGCATTGCCCGCCGTGCTGTAATGGGCGGTGCGACCTGACAGGCTCAGGTCGATCTTGCCGATCTCCTTGCTGTTGAGCAGCGGAAGGCCGATCTCAAGGAAAGCCTCGCGCACGTTGAACGCGCCCGAGCCATTGTGGTAATTACCCGCAAACCAGTTGTTGCCCCCGGTGGAGAGCAGGGGGTCGGCCGGATAGGCGGCGGTGTTGGGCGTGTCGGCGGTCACGCCATTGCCGTAAGGATCAGAAATCGTGTTGTAATATTCATTGCGCCATTCCGCGCCCAGCGCCACCGAAACGTCGCCTGCCCAGTTGTGGAAAGGCGTGGCGTTAAAGGCGATGCTGGCCGCGTCCTCCTTGAAGGTGCTGTATTGATACGGGCCTGTGCCCCCCGTCAGCCAGGCAAAGGCGGCATCAGAAATCTTGGCGCCCGAAAAGATGTTGATCGGAATGCATCCCGCCGCCCGCGCCGTGGCCGAGGAACAGACGATATTGCCGCTGGAATCGCGCACGGCGTTGATGGCCGCATTATAGCGCCCGTTCAGCGTCATGTTGCGGATATCGACATGCACATTGTTGGTGCCATGCTGATAATAGGCGTCGAATTTGATCGGCGTCGCACCGATGTTGAACGAGCCCTCAGTGCCGATCACGAAGCGATACTGGCGGCGGACCGAATAGATCGTTTCCTTGCCCGGCATGATCGCATTGGCCGTGCCATAGGAGAAGCTGGTGATGCCCTTGGACGCGCAGAGCGCCGGGATGGTGGTCGAGGCCAGATAGGCGTTCGAACATTGCATGGTCAGATTGCCCGGCTTGCGCGGATAGGCGATCGGCGTGTTGCTGGTGCGCACCTCGGACACATTGGCCGTGGCATAGATTTCGATATTGGGCGTCAGGTCAAAACCGATGCGGCCATAGCCGACCACGCGGTTGATCGGATTGTCGATCGTGTTGGTGGTGATGTAATTGTCCTGCTGCCCGCCGACGCAGGTGCCCGAGACGCAGCCGGTGCCATATTGAAAGGCATAGGGATTGCCGCTGATGTCAAAGGCGGTGCCCGAGAGCGGGCCTGCGGTGATCAGGCCCACGCTGCCCAGCGTGGTGGTCTGGGCATTATAGGGATAGGCGTAGAATTGCGGCGAGCCCGCCGATTGCGCGCCCAGCGCATAGGAGGTTGTGCCCGAGCGATAGGCATCGGGGCGGCCATTGGGCTGCGCCCCGCCCACTTCGCCGCCCGGCACGCCCGAATTGCGGAAATATTCGCCCGCGATCTCGATATGCATCCGGTCGCCCAGCAGCCCCCAGCCCGCAGCGGCCTGCGCCAGCACGCTCTGGTCGTCGCCATAGGTCGATGTGCCGCCCGACAGGTTGGCCTTATAGCCCTTGAACGTCTTGTCGGTAACGAAATTGACCACGCCCGCCACCGCGTCCGAACCCCATGAGGCCGAGGCGCCGCCCGTCACCACATCGACCCGCTTGATGAGCAATTGCGGGAACTGGCTGACGTCGGCAATGCCGGTGATATAGGCGGGCACGACGCGCTGACCGTCGAGCAGGGTCAGCGTGCGGATCGAGCCAAGGCCGCGCAGGTTGAGCGCCGACAAGCCGTTGTTGCCGAAACTGGTGCCGCCGTTCTGGCGCGTGTTGGCGGTGCCCACGCTGCCCTGAAGGGCGGGCAATTGCGCGATGGAATCGAACAGGTTGGGCTGGGCCGCCTGCTGCAATTGCTCGATGGAAACCACGGTGGTGGGCGTGGGCGCGTTGAAACCGCTGGCCGTGATGCGCGATCCGGTGACGATGATCTCGGCCGCGCCCGGCACATTGGCAGGCGCAGGCGTCGTTTGCGCATGGACCGCAGCGGGCAGGATAAGCGCGGCAAGGCTGCTGCCCAAAATCAGGCGGTTGCGATTGGCAATAAGGCGCATGGTGCGGGCATTTTTCATGATGGCATCCCCCATTCACAGCACCATCCCGCCGGGCGGCATGGTGCTGACATCCTCTGGCCCGAGGCTGTTGCCCCAGGTTCTTTCCCCCACGCGCCGCATCTTTGTCTCGGCGCTATGGCTTGTGGCCCTGTTATGCCGCGCCTTTTGCCTGCGACCATTCCCGGTTGGGCATGGAACAATGCCCAACCGGCACTGATGGCCGGGGCCTTGCGGCAAATCCGCTGTTTTACATTGCAATTTGGCGTTATGATCGCCTCGAAAATGGCTGATATGCGCGACGATGGCCAAGCGATGCCGATCCAGCATGAATTGAACCAGGAATGGATATGGACGCATCGCGCCTTCTGGTCCTAGCCCAAAGGCAAGGATCAACCAGAACACAGGATGGCGAGAGATGATGGCCCCACAGGACATGGCAAAGGTAATTGGCTCGGGGTTGCTGTCCTTTCCGGTCACGCATTTCGATGCGGACCTGCGCTTTGATGACGCGCCCTATCGGCAGCATTGCGGATGGATGCTCGAACATGACGTGGCGGCGCTGTTTGCCGCCGGGGGCACGGGCGAGTTCTTCTCGCTGACGCCTGCCGAAACGGTGCAGGTGGTGCGTGCGGCGGTGGAAGAGACTGCCGCCCGGGTGCCGGTCATTTCGGGCTGCGGCTATGGCACGGCGATTGCGGTTGAAATTGCGCAGGGCGTGGAAAAGGCCGGGGCCGACGGCATCCTGCTGCTCCCGCAATATCTGGTGGGGGCGAAACAGGAAGGTCTGGCCGCGCATATCGAGGCGGTGTGCCGTTCGACCAATCTGGGCGTGATCGTCTATAACCGCGACAATGCGATTGTGAACGAGGATACGCTGGCCCGCCTGTGCGAGCGCAATCCCAATCTTGTGGGATATAAGGACGGGGTGGGCGACATCGAGCTGATGATGCGCGTCTATTGCAAGCTGGGCGACCGGCTGACCTATATCGGCGGGTTGCCCACGGCGGAGACTTTTGCGCCCGCCTATCTGGAAATGGGCGTGACGACCTATTCCTCGGCCATCTATAATTTCATGCCGGAATGGGCAGTGGCCTTTTACAAGGCCGCCCGCGCGCGCGATCATGCCAAGGTGCATCAGATGCTGCGCGATTTCGTGCTGCCCTATATTGCGCTGCGCAATCGCGGGCGGGGCTATGCGGTGTCGATCGTGAAGGCAGGGATGAATGTCATCGGTCGCCCCGCTGGCCCGGTGCGCACGCCCTTGACGGATCTTTCGGCGGCGGAACATGAAGAACTGGCCGCGCTGGTGGCCAAGGCGAAGGCAAGCATCTGATGGGTTCGGCTCCGATTATTGCTGAAATGCGCGTTGTGCCGGTGGCGGGGCATGATGCGATGCTGCTCAACCTGTCGGGCGCGCATGCGCCTTTCTTCACCCGCAACATCGTCATCCTGACCGACAGTGATGGGCGTCAGGGCCTAGGCGAAGTGCCCGGCGGCGAGGCGATCCGGGAGACGCTGGAGGATGCGCGGGGGCTGGTCGTGGGCCGCCCCCTCGGCACTCATGCCAGTGTGGTGGCTCAGGTGGGCCGCGCCTTTGCCTCGCGCGATGCGGGCGGGCGGGGTTTGCAGACCTTTGACCTGCGCACGACGATCCACGCCCAGACCGCGATCGAGGCGGCGATGCTCGACCTGCTGGGCCAGCATGTCGGCGTGGCGGTCGCGGATCTGCTCGGCACCGGGCGGCATCGCGACCGGGTGGAGATGCTGGGCTATCTCTTCTATATCGCCGACCCCAAAAAGACCGATCTGCCCTATCGCGATGAAAGCGACAGCGCGGATGAATGGGAACGCTTGCGCAACCGCGAGGCGCTGACGCCCGAAGCCGTGGTGGCCCTGGCCCGCGCGGCGCAGGCGCGATACGGTTTCCGCGATTTCAAGCTGAAGGGCGGCGCTCTGGTGGGTGATGAGGAAGTGCTGGCGGTGCGGGCCTTGAAGGAGGCTTTCCCGCAGGCGCGCATCACGCTTGACCCCAATGGCGCGTGGAGCTTGTCCGAGGCGGTCCGCCTGATGAAGCCGCTGGGCGAAGTGCTGGCCTATGCCGAGGATCCTTGCGGGGCCGAGAATGGCTTTTCCGGGCGCGAGGTGATGGCCGAATTCCGCCGCGCCACCGGACTGCCCACCGCGACGAACATGATCGCCACCGACTGGCGCCAGATGGCCCATTCGCTCTCGCTGCAATCGGTGGACATCCCGCTGGCCGACCCGCATTTCTGGACGATGGAGGGCGCGGTGCGCGTGGCGCATCTGTGCGATGCTTTCGGCCTGACATGGGGTAGCCATTCGAACAACCATTTCGACATTTCGCTGGCCATGTTCACGCATTGCGCCGCCGCCGCGCCGGGCAAGGTCACCGCCATCGACACGCATTGGATCTGGCAGGACGGCGAATGTCTGACCAAGAACCCGCCGCGCATTGAGGACGGCCATGTTGCCATCAGCGACAAGCCGGGTCTGGGGATCGAGATCGACGAGGACGCGCTGATACGCGGGCATGAACTGTATCAGCAGCATGGGCTGGGTGCGCGCAATGACGCGATGGGGATGCAATATCTAATCCCCGGCTGGACCTTTGACAACAAGCGGCCCTGTCTGGTGCGCTAAGTTTTACGCCCCAGTTTTACGCCAAAGTGCGTTGAACAGGAGGGAGCCATCCACCCGGCTCTCTCCTGTTTTTTTGGCCTGTTTTTTACCCCGAATAATGCGCCGCCGCCTGCATCAGCCCGCGAATATGGCCATAGGCAAAGGCGAAACTCTCGCCCTCGGCTTCCGGGTGGCCGGGGATGATCGGCACATGGTCGGGCATCAGCATCCCGTCATAGCCCACCTCGGCATAGGTCAGCAGCGCGCGATAGAGATCGACATCGCCCTCATCTGGGAACGCCTCGCGGAAATGGCCGCGCCCGCCCACGATGTTGCGGAAATGGACGTTGAAGATCTTCTTGCGGCTGCCGAAATAGCGGATCACGTCGAAGATCTGCTCGGCCGGTTTGGGCAGATTTTCGCTCACTGTGCCCTGACAGAAATTGAAACCGTGATAGGCGCTCTCGCGGATGGTGATAAAGCGTTTCATGCCATCAATCGTGCCTAGCACGCGGTGGATGCCCTGATAGCCCTGCGGCGGGGTGCCGGGGTCGTGGGGGTGACAGGCGATGCGGATCTTATACTCATTGGCCACGGGCACGACATGGTCGAGGAACCATGTGATCCGCTCCCAAAACGCATCCTCGCTGACCGCGCCCGCGCGGGTGAGGGGCTTGGCCGGGTCCAGCCTGGCCGCGTCATATTCGGAGAACACCGCATCGCCGCGCGCCTGCACCCGCCCGGTGCGGATCACGCCCAGCAGGCTCATATTATACTTGATGCAGGGCACGCCCGCTGCCGCGCAGGCGCGGATCTGGTTCTGAAATGCTTCGACCTCGCGCTCGCGCTCCGGACTGGTGGCCAGCATGATGCCGGGGTTCTTTTCCCGGTCGATATGGGACGAGGGCAGCAGCAGCGGATCGAGGATCGCAAGCGTCAACTTATGCTTCTCGGCCAGATCGCGCAGGGACTTGACCTCGTCAGCGGTGGAATAGAGCGCGCCCTCGGCCGATTTAGCCCGCGCGGCCACATGGGTCACGCCATAGCGGGCGAGGAAGGCGAAATGATCGTCGGTCGCCGGGCCGCTCTGACACCCCAGCTTCATTTTTAGCGCCGGGCGCTTGGGGCCCGCAGATTTGCGCCCCGCCGCCTGCGCCATGGGCGCGGCGCCGGCCAGCGCTCCCGCCCCGATAGTGGTCAGAAAATCACGCCTTTCCATGGCACTCTCCCATTTATGGTTTTGGGGGAGCGTAACCTGTCCAAGGCGCGTTCGGCCAATCGCGTATGGCGATCAAGCGATGCTGCCCCAGTATTAATCGGACCCGCACAATTCCATCAAGCGCGGGATCAGCGCCAGCAGTGCCGGATTATCCGCATCGCGCCGCCATGTGGCCTGCAATTCGACAATCGGCTCGCCATCCTCCAGTTCGGAAAAGACCACGCCATCGGGGTGCAGCCGCCGCGAGCTTTCCGGCACCAGCGCATAGCCATGCCCGGCCCCCACCAGCATCAGCGCGGTGTGGATCTGGGCCAGATATTGCACAAAGCGGGGTTCGGCCCGCGCGCCTGCGAAAAGGCCCGCCAGCAGATCGTGGAAATAGCGAGCCTTATCCGGCGCATAGGTGATGAAGGGCAGGCGGTCGAAATTGGCCAGACGGCGCGGGCGTTCCTCCTCCGGCACGCTGGCCGGAGAGCAGATGATGAAACGTTCGCGCAGCACTTCCTGCGAGACCATCGCGGGATGCCGCACCGGCGGGCGCAGAAAGCCCAGATCGATCCGGCCCGAGAGCAGGCTCTCGACCTGCTCGTCGCTGACCATTTCTTTCAGCACAAAGCGCACATCGGGCAGGATTTTCTGCACATTGGCGATGAAGCGCGGCAGAAAGGAATAGCCCGAGGCGGCGGTAAAGCCCAGGCTGACCAGCCCATGCCGTCCCTCGGCCGCCGCGCGCGCGGTGGCCACGGCGCTGTCGGCCAGCTGCACCACACGCCGCGCCTCGACCAGAAAGGCCGAGCCCGCCGCCGTCAGCTTCACCGTCCGGCTGGAACGGTAGAACAGCGGCACCTTCATCACCCGTTCCAGCACCTGAATATGGCGCGAGAGCGGCGGCTGGGTCATGTTGAGGCGCCCCGCGGCGCGGCCAAAATGCAGCTCCTCGGCCACGGCCACAAAGCAGCGCAACTGGATCAGTTCAAACAAGGCCTCTTCCCCCCGTCATGCGACGGGCGGGGCCGGTCGCGCGACATATTCAATATCTTGGCTTTTTCCCGGTGAAAGCCTTATCATATTTCCGCATCTGGCCCAAGTCATCGCGGGTGCGGATTGTTATGCGGTTGAACATCGCATGGGCGCGCGCCAGCCTTTGCGCGTCCAGTTCGACGCCGATGCCGGGCGTGTCGGTGATGCGCACACAGCCGCCGGTGATGGGGATCTTGCCCCCCGCGATCACCTCATCCTCTTCTTCCACCCACGGATAATGCGTGTCGCAGGCATAGGTGAGGTTGCGCGTGGTCGCGGCCAGATGGGTCATCGCCATCAGGCTGATGCCCAGATGCGAATTGGAGTGCATTGAAAGACCCAGCCCGAACGTGTCGCACATGGCGGCCAGATGCTGCGTTGCGCGTAATCCGCCCCAGTAATGATGGTCCGACAGCACGATCTGCACCGAATTTTTCGCCACGCTTTCCTTGAAGCCCGGAAAGTCGATAACGATCATATTGGTGGCCAGCGGCAATCCTGTTTTCCGGTGCAGTTCCGCCATATCGTCATGGCCCGCCACCGGGTCCTCGTAATATTCGATCAGCGGCCCCAGCTTTTCCGCCGCCTTCAACGCCGTTTCCATCGCCCAGGCCCCATTGGGGTCGATCCGCAGCGGCAGGCCGGGAAAGGCGTGGGACAGCGCCTCGATGCTGGCGACCTCGATATCGGGGGGCAGGGTGCCCGCCTTCAGCTTGATCGAGCCGAAGCCATAGAGGTCGATCATGCGCTGCGCCTGCGCAACGATCCCTTCGGGAGTAATGGTCTCGCCCCATTGGTCGGGGGCTTCCTCCGGCTCGATATGGCAGGCATATTTGAAGAAGAGATAGGCCGAAAAGGGCACCTCTTGCCGCACCGCACCGCCCAGCAATTCATGCAAAGGCACGCCCGCCACCTTGGCCTGAAGATCGAGCAGCGCGACCTCGAAGGCGGAAAAGCAATTGCCCAGCAGGCGCGAGGGCTGCGATCCGGGCGCGAGTTCGGCCCCGGCCTGCGCGGCGGGCAGGCGGGCCAGCGCCGAGGCGAGCCGGTCATGCAGCCCATTGAGATCATAGATCGACAGCCCCACCAGATCCGGCGCGGCCTGCGTCAACGCCGCCAGCACCGGCGCATCGCCATAGCTTTCGCCAAGCCCTGTAAGGCCGCCCGCCTCAACCTCGATGATCGAGCGCAGCGCATAAGGCTCGTGGATCCCGGCGGCGTTGAGCAGCGGCGGATCCCGAAAGGCAATCGGCGTCACGCGCAGCGCGGTGATCTGCATCAGGCACTCTCCATTTTGTTCTTTCCACCCGCATGGCCCGATGCGCTCTCCAAGACCAATGCGAATTTCCTATCGACCGATGCCGCCTTGGCGATTGATTGCGCATCGATCCCCCGCGATCATGGCCTGCAATAGAAAAGGCCCGGAGAGGACATCCATGCCCACCGATACGATTTCCGCCATCACGCTCAGCCTCGCCTGGGTGCCTCTGGCCACGCCGATTTCCGATGCCAAGGTGTTTACCGGCCGCCAAAAGCCGCTGACCCGCGTGGCCATGCTGTTTGCCGAGATCGAGACGAAGGATGGCCACACCGGCCTCGGCTTTTCCTATTCCAAGCGCGCGGGCGGGCCGGGCATGTATGCCCATGCGCGCGAGGTGGCCGACAGCCTGATCGGGGAAAATCCCGCCGATATTGGCCGCCTGTGGAACAAGCTGGTTTGGGCCGGGGCGTCGGTGGGGCGTTCGGGCCTTTCGACGCAGGCGATTGCCGCCATCGACATCGCCCTGTGGGATCTGAAGGCCAAGCGCGCGGGCCTGCCCTTGGGCCGGTTGCTGGGCGCATGGCGCGATGGCGTGCCCAGCTATAACACATCGGGCGGCTTTCTCTCCTCGCCTCTGCCCGAAGTGCTGGACAATGTGGAGGCCTCGATCGCCGGCGGGATCGGCGGGATCAAGATCAAGGTTGGCCATCCCGACCCCAAGGTCGATCTCACCCGCCTTGAGGCCGTGGCCAAGCAGATCGACGGGCGCGTGGCGCTGATGGTGGACGCCAATCAGCAATGGGACCGCCCCACGGCTCTGCGCATGTGCCGCGCGATGGAGCAATATGGCCTGGTCTGGATCGAGGAGCCGCTCGACGCCTATGATATAGAGGGCCACGCGGCCCTTGCCGCCGCCATCGACACGCCCATCGCCTCGGGCGAGATGCTGGTAAGCGCGGCGGAGCATTTCGCGATGATCGACGCGCGCGCGGTGGATTTCATCCAGCCCGATGCGGCCCGCGTGGGCGGCATCACGCAATTCCAGCGCGTGACCGCGCGCGCCGAGCAGGCAGGCCTGATGATGGCCCCCCATTTCGCGATGGAAATCCATGTCCATGTCTCCGCCGCCTATCCGCTGGGCACATGGGTCGAACATTTCGACTGGCTCGACCCGCTGTTCAACGAGCGCCAGATCCTTGAGGGCGGCAGGATGATGCTCTCCACTCGCCCCGGCCTTGGCGTCACCTTGTCGGATCAGGCGCGGGCGTGGACCGAGGCCAGTTGCCGCATCGACGCCAAAGGCTGTACCGATAAAGTCCACGGCTGATGGAGGCGCTGCACAAGATCGGGCGCCTGCGCTGGGCGGTGCTGGGGATGCTGTTTGGCGTCACCATCATCAACTATGCGGTGCGCGCGGCGCTCTCGCTGGCGGCCCCTTCGCTGTCCAAGGATCTGGGCATTGACCCGCTGCAACTGGGCATCGTCTTTTCCGCTTTCGGCTGGTCCTATGTCATCGCGCAGGTGCCGGGGGGCTGGCTGCTCGACCGGTTTGGCGCGCCGCGCGTCTATCTCTGGGTGATCGTTGCATGGTCGATCATCACAGTGGCCCATGGCACGGTGGTCTGGCTGAGCGGCACGGCGGCGGTGACGGCGCTGTTTGCCCTGCGCTTTCTGGTGGGGCTGGCCGAAGCGCCCAGTTTCCCCGCCAATGCCCGCGTGGTGGCCAGTTGGTTTCCTGCGCGCGAACGGGGTACGGCCTCGGCGGTGTTCAATGCGGCGCAATATTTCGCCACCGTGCTGTTTGCCCCGCTGATGGGGTGGATCGTGGCCGATTTCGGCTGGCCATGGGTGTTTGTGGCGATGGGCGGGCTGGGGCTGGTGGCCTCGCTGTTCTGGCCGCGGGTGGTGCGCGATCCGCGCGACCATCCGCGCCTCCGGGCGGGCGAACTGGGCCTGTTGGTCGAGGGCGGGGCGCTGGTTGATCCGGTGGCGCAGCCTTTGGTGGACCGCGCGGCGGCCAAGGCCGAAAACCGCCGCAAGATGCGCGTTTTGCTGACCACGCCCACACTCTGGGGCCTCTATTCGGGCCAGTTCTTCATCAACACGCTGACCTATTTCTTCATCACCTGGTTCCCGGTCTATCTGGTTCAGGAGCGCGGGCTTTCGGTAATGAAGGCCGGGCTGTTCGCCACGATGCCTGCGGTCTGCGGCTTTATCGGCGGGGTGCTGGGCGGGATCTGGTCGGACTGGCTGCTGCGGCGCGGCGTGTCGCTGACATGGGCGCGCAAGGTGCCAGTGGTGGCGGGGATGCTGGGGGCGCTGACCATCCTTGGCTGCAATTTCGTCCATTCGAACACGCTGGTGCTGCTGTTCATGAGCCTTGCCTTCTTTGGCAAGGGCGTGGGCGCGCTGGGCTGGGCGGTGGTGGCCGATGTGGCGCCGCGCGACAGTGCGGGGCTTTCGGGCGGCATTTTCAATATGTTCGGCAATATTTCCTCGATCACCACGCCGATCCTGATCGGCTGGATCCTGAAGGAAACGGGTTCCTTCGATCTCGTGCTGATGCTGGTGGCGGGCAGCGCGCTGGCCGCCGCGCTCTCCTACCTCTTCCTTGTCGGCAAGATCGAGCGGATCGGCGCGCTGGCATAAAGAAACCCCCGCTTCCGGTCCTTCGGAAGCGGGGGTTTTCTTGTGCCCGGATTATTCGGCCGCTTCGCCCATCCGGGCCAGTTGCACCCGGCTGCAGGCGCTCATAATGCCCATATAGCGCTGATATTTGTCCACGCCGTAGATGAAGGGATTGTTGCCCCCGGTGGCGCCATAGCGGATCAGCGCCTCCTTCTCGGTCGCGGCCATATGCACCGGATGGTTGGTCACCAGCACATCGACACCCGCCGCTTTGGTGATCCCCTGCCAGCGGGTCAGCGAGGCGATCTGCTGGCGCGCGGCCTCGGCGGTGCTGCCCCCGCCGGTGCCGCCCATCAGGCCCGCATTATGGCGTACGCCTTTGTCAAACACCGGAAAGACGAGCGAGAGCGTGCCCGGCGTATGGCCCGGCGTGATATAGGTCTTCATCGTGAAATCGCCCAGCGTCACGCTGTCGCCGTCCTTGACCTCGATGTCATGCTTTGGCGGCACCAGCGAAGCGAATGGCCCGCCCCCGCGCGATGGGCTTTCCATCATCCCCCAATCCGTGGCCGAGGCGACGACCCGCGCGCTATAGGTGTCCTGAAGGAATTTGGCTCCGCCCCAATGGTCGCCATGGCCATGGGTGATGACGACATATTTGATGCGCTTGGGGTCCAGCCCCAGTTTTTCCATATTGGGCACGAGGATGTCGCGGGCCTCGTCCGGGCTGTTGAGCGCGTCGATGACGATGATGCCCTGCGGCGTGTCGATGGCCCATGCCGAGACAGCGTTCTGGCCGATGGCGTAGAGATTGTCGAAGACGCGCGTGGCGGGCACCAACCCGTCATGCTGGACGCCAAAGACGAGGTTCTTGTCGAGCGGGCTGATGAGACAGCGCCAGTTGAAATCGGCCTCCAGATCGGCCCCGGCCAGCTTGCGCCCCTCGGCCAGATAGCGGCCGACCGCCTCGCGGTTCTCCTTGGGATAGGCCGCCTGCGCCGGATAGGCAGCAGGGCTGGCGGGATGGGGCGGCGGCATTTGCGCCATGGCCGCGCTGCCCGCGCATAGAGCGGCGAGCAGGGCGATGGAACGGTAGGTGGTCCTCTCCACAGGTGGTCCTTTCGTTGGCCGGATGGTGCGGCGTGGGACTTTGGGTCACACCTGGGTATCGCGCGGGCCGGGGCGCAACCAATGTTTTGCCCGCATGATGCGATGTGCTTTCGGTATAGAGGGGCACAGAACTGCTATTGGTTCAACGGGCGTGTGGCACGATGATCCCGGCGGGGGGCCTCTCAAGCGGAGGGATCTTTTTCCGTAACGAGCCGGTCCACAACAGTTCTGACCGCCTCGCGCCAGGGTGGCAGCCGCAGGCCATAGGCTTCGGCCAGACGGTCGCCGCAGAGGCGCGAATTGGCGGGGCGCGCGGCGGGGGTGGGGTAATCGGCGGTGGCGATGCGGCGCACGCGCGCGCATGGTCCGCCTCGCGCGGTGCTGGCGGCAAACACCGCCTCGGCCAGATCGGCCCAACTGCCCTCGCCGCTGCCGCTCATGTGAAAGATGCCGCGCGGGGCCTGATCGGGCGCGCTATACAATCGATACGCCACGGCCAGCACCGTATCGGCAATGTCGAGCGCGCTGGTCGGATTGCCGATCTGGTCGTCCACCACGCCCAATTCCCTGCGCGTTTGCGCCAGACGCAGCATGGTTTTCACGAAATTGGCGCCGAATGGGCTGTAGACCCACGCCGTGCGCAGGATCACGGCATCGGGCGCGGCGGCGATCACCGCCTGCTCGCCCGCCAGCTTGGATCGGCCATAGACGCCCAGCGGCGCGACAGGGTCGCTCTCCACATAGGGCTCGGGCTTGGTGCCGTCGAAGACGTAATCGGTGGAAAGATGGATCACCGGCACGCCCAGCGCCCTGGCCGCCGCCGCCACGGCCCCCGCCCCTGCGGCATTGAGGGCAAAGGCGGCCTCCTCCTCGCTCTCGGCTCGGTCCACGGCGGTATAGGCCGCGGCCGAGACCACCACATCGGGCCGCGCCGCCATAATCGCCGGGGCAATCGTGGCCGGATCGCCCAGATCCAGTTCCGGCCGCCCCAGCGCGATGATCTCCACCCCCATGCCCGCCTGCTCGATCAGCGAAGACACCACCTGCCCGGCCCGGCCCGTCACCGCGATCCTCATGCCATTTTCTCCAGCAGGCCAAGTCTGTGCGAGGCCAGATTGCCCGCATAGGTCAGCGCATCAATGGTCAGCACATCATGGCCATGCTTCTGCACCAGAGGACGCACCAGCGCTGAACCGATGAACCCGGCCCCGCCGGTGACTCTAACGCGCATATGATCAATCCTTTACGCTAAACTGAGGCAGCAGATCGGCCAACAGCGGCTGCACCCGGTCCTTGCCCGAAAGCATCTCTGCATCGGCCAGATGAGGCCAGATGATCCCAATGGCCGGATCGTCCCACAGTAAACCCTTGTCATGCTCGGCGTTGTAATGGCTAGTCGCCTTAATAGGTTACGATATTGTTGAGCGGCGGAGGAAATGCCATTCATCCATCAACACCTTTAGTGGTGTGATTGTAGATGCTGTAGCTTATAAGCATAAGCTCAATGGGATCCATGGTAACCAATAGGTATTATTTTGATGTCATCGGGTCTGATTGTCCTGATTGTGCTCGATCCTAAACTTTCCGCTCATATCGGTCGCGCCCCACAGGGCGGCGGGCCGTTGCAAGGAAAGGTTTTGTCATGGACAATCACTCCACGCCCCGCATTCCGGCGGCCGGAAATCCGGGGCGCGAAACGACACGCGATGTTGCACATCCGGCCCCGCGCTTTCGCGGCCCGGCGGTGGTCCAGCCCGATTATGCAAGGCTGGGTCTGGGAAACGCCTGGGAGGCTGAAGGGCGCAATTGATGGCCATAGGCGCCCCGCCGCCGGACGGGGCGCCATTCCTTCAGCGTTTGCGGGCGAAATAGTGGCTCAGCACCTGATATTTGGCTGAGGTGGCCAGCGGCTGATCCTGCCAGTTCAGCATGCCGTGGCCACCGGCAGTCGGCGGCATCACGTCGCAGAAATGGTTGAACAGCGTCGTGCCCTGCGCAAACTGTATGTCAAGCAGGCGACGATAGGCCTCGGCGATCTTCGGGTCCGCCTGCACCTGGGCGAACAGAGCATCAATTTTGGCCCGGAAAGGCGCCGGAACCATGCCCGTTTCAAAATCGGTGCCTCCTTCATAAACCACCATCCCCAAACCATAGCGCCGGGCAATGCTGCCATGGACAGCGATGGATGCGGCTGATGCGGTGATCGCCTGATTGAGGCTGGCCATCACCTCGGCAGGCGTGCGGGTGGCGATCCGGCTTGCCGCTTCGGGATTGGACATATCGCGATAGGGATAGGCCGAAACATAGCCGCCCACCGCCAGCACATCGGCTTTGCGATAGGTGTCGCGATAGGACAGGATGATTTCTGCCTCGCGCGGCCAGTTTTGCTGCCCGGCAATGACATGGGCGATCTTGCCGGCATCGCGGCCATAGACGGCATTCCAGATGTCGAACATTTGCGTGGCGCGCAAGGCGTACCAATAGAGTCCGGCATTGGCGTGATTCTGCGAGGAATCCAGCTCCATCAGCGTGCCCATCTCGCGCGCATAGTGATAGTCGGCGGCAAAGCGGCCGTTCCAGATTTCATTGGAAAATTCGATATAGGGATGCAGGTCGGGCCGCAGATGGCTGTGCACATAGATCGCCATCTGGCGAATGTAATCGTCCGAGGCGCGGACCGGCACGTTCAGCCACGGATCGGCGCCGAGCCGGTTGGCCAGCGCGATCTGAAATTCCAGCGCCACGCCGGTGCGCGTAACGGGCTCGGTGGTGGGCGAGAAGCTTAGCGCCTGCGTGGCATAGTCAGCCGGGCGGCGTTCTGACCATTCCACCACATCGGACCGCGCAATCCCGGCCCATGGCATAAAGCGGATCGTGCCAAAAGGTTTGAGCGCCCGCAGGAAAGGCGGATAGAAAGGATCGCGCCGATAGGTCTGTTCAAATCCCGGCAGGATGACCCGGATGTTGCGGATGGGATCTTCCGGGGCTGTGGCGTTCTCGATCAGACAGATGCCGCTCTTGGTCGGATTGGCGCTTGGGGTGACGTCGAGCAGAAGGCGGCCGGGCCGATCCTCGACAATCTTGAGGCTGCCGCGCGCGGTTAGCTCGCCCCGGCCATCATACAGCACCGTATAGCGGCCCGCCGGATAATGGCCCTGATTGAAACGCTGAAAGGTGCAGGCCTGTGCAGTTTGTCCGGCGGCCAATTCGGTGACCCAGCCATTGACCAGAGTTGTCTTGCCGTAAAGCGCGGTACCCCGGATGATCCAGGGGTCGAACTGTTTGAAAACATCAACGAAAGGGATCTCGGGAAAGGGGCTTCCCAGCATCGACAGGTTGATGCCCAGGCGGGGGGTGTCTGGTCGCCATCCGCGCGGCGCGGCGGGCGATGAAGCCGGCACGGTGCATGATACACTGGCGGCCAGGGAAACAAGGCAGGCGAGGCGGGTTCGGATCATGGAAAGTCCCCATGAGAAAAAGGCACCGCAAGGGAATTGACCCATGCGATGCCTTTTTCAGATTGGCATGTCGTGCAAGGAACAGGTCACTTTATCAAGCGGCCAGATCTTTTGCCTTCATGCGATAACGGCCCGCGATAAACAGCAGGACCATCAGCAACAGCGCCAGCGGCAGTTTGGCCCCGTCGATTTCCGGCGCGGCCACGGTCGTGGTGAAGTTGGTGATTTTCAGGGTCGCCGTCGAATTGGTACTGCCCTTGGTATAGGTCAGCAGCCAGCCGAACGTATCGCCTGCGCTCAGATTGTAGGCATAGGTACCCGGCGAACTGGTCAAGGCCGTCGAAACACCGTTTACCACAAAGTGAAGCGTGTAATTGACCGCCGAAGTCGAGTTGGTCACCACCGAATAATCGAAGTTGAACAACCCGTTGGCCAGCGCCGTATAGCTGACGCCCGCAATCGAGCTTTTGCTGGCGTTGGTCTTCGTTGCCGCCACCGAAATGAGGGAGTCGGTCGAAGAAGTAGGTGCGGTCTTGTTGTTATAGGTATTGCGCGAGTAAGTATAGTCGGTGAAGTCAAACAGCGGTGTTGTTGCTGCCGACGCCAACGACGGAAAGGCAACGGCAAACGCCAGAAAAAACAGCGCCGCCAGCCTTGTAAAGATTCCATTTTTCATGAAAATCTCCCGTTGGTTGGGTGATTGGCCAAAGAATTACAGGTAAATCCATTGGCCGGTGGACAGGGCATACAGGCACAAGCATGCATTGGTCACGCAATGCGCCAGTATTGCGTCGGCGTATTGGCCACGACGCATTTGGACTGCGCCATAGACCAGGCCTGCTGCAATCCCCGCCAGAACGTCTGCATGCACCAGGCCAAAGACGATCGACGTTGCCAGCAAGGCGCTGACGCGGGCGATCGGACGGGGAAGGGTGATCTGTGCGCGGTCGGCCAGCCAGGGCAGCAGAAAGCCTCGAAAGGCCATTTCTTCCACCAGCGGCGCCAGCAGCACCGATCCGGCCAGGCGAAACACCAGCCAGAGACAGCTTGCGATAATGGGCGCGTCAAACAGCGCGGATTCAAAACGGGCCGAGACCAGAGGATCGGCGGGTACCAGCGCCAGCCACAGGCCAAAAGCGCTCAGCCCGGCCAGCATCGGCAGAAGCGTTACCTGCCATTTGGCCAGGGGGCGCAGATCCTTCATCCGCCACAGCAGAGTACCCACTACGATCACGCCGACCGGATAGGGCCAGTCGAATTCACCTGACACCAATCCCAGCAACAGCAGGCAGGCGATCATCACCATCTGTGGGACGATCAGTCGGATATCATAATGCGCGATCTGCGGCCGAGCCCCCGTCTCTGCCATGCGCGGCCCGTGATCCGGGGCCGCGCCAGGGGCCGGCGTGCGACTGGCGAAGCGGCGGATTGCTATGGTGAAGGCAGCGCAGACGACCACCAGTGTCAACACGCCGAAATTGCTGTGAAATCCGGTGAGGGCGATTTCAGGCGACCAATGATCGCCAATATAGAACAGCAGTGCCAGACGCAGCCCATTAATGACAAAGGTCAACCCCGCCGCGACCGCGATCAGCCCCAGCGCGCGGCCAACATAAAGTCGGTGCCGCTCCAGCACGACCAGCGTCAACAGCAGGGCGATAGTCAGCAACAGTCCCTCGATCCCTGCACAGGCCGGGGCGATTGAGACGGTGATGTCACCGGTCTGATAAAGCGGCCAGCCCCTTTCGTTGATACCGATCGGCTGGATGGGATTGCCGACAAGCAGGCTGAACCAGGAGGCAATCGTCACGCAGGCATCGGTGATCGCATAGGAATTGGCGCTTTGCGTGCGATCCACATACTGCCAGGCGAACATGGCCAGCGTGATCGTGCCGCAAAGCGCGAAGGTGTCTCCCTGCCGCCGCGTATCATCAAGCGCATGGGCCGGGATGGCAACCAGCCAGCCTGTGGCCAGATAGGCCAGCCACAGAACCGGGGCGACCAGATAAAACAGTAATGCGGCATTCGGGCCGGACATGTCCAGCGCCATCAGGGGCGGCGTCATTATCGATCCGGCAACCAGCACCAGTCCGATGACCCCATGCATCAGCGCCAGCACAGGGGGCACCGGCGCCGTCATCACGCGCACGATCAATCCCGCATCATTCGTAGCCGCATAGACCAGCCCTGCCGCGCCGCCCAGCACCAGTCCCTGGATCAAGGCGGGCAGCCAGGTCAGCAACTGCTGCAACAGACCGCCCGACAGGTCCGGGTTGGCATATTTCGTGTCCGAGGCCAGCACAACCAAAGCCAGCAGCACAATCTGCGCCAGCGCGGCCAGCGCGCGGGGGCCATGGATCGCCAACCTCCACCCGGCAGCAGGCGGCAGGACAGGGTCGGGCCCGCGCTCAAGGGAGGAGACGCCCACTAGAACACACTCGCCAGCAGGGTGATCTGGGCCGCCAGCAACATGATCAAGCCGTAGCGGCGGCGGCGCAATACATGGCGCAGACCGCTCGCATGGCGCCATGCCATCACCGCCAGAGCCGCCGAGCAAAGTGTCAGGCCGGCTATGACGGGCGTGTCAATGGCCGGCCTGACGATGGGATTGGCTCCCAACACCACCAGCCCCAAAAAGGCGATGCCCAAAGGCAACAGCAGCGCGCAGGTGATCCGCACATAACGTTCGTAGCTGATGAGCACGAGATAGGAGGGCGCACGATATTTATGGCTTCGCTTGGTCAAAATAAGCACCGCGCAGCCGACCGAGCCCAGCAGGGTCAGTATCTGGGCCGCCCATATCAGGCGTCGCTGCATTGCATGTTCGTCGCGGGTCAAGGACGATGCGGCGCGGGCCATGGCCGCCGCCATGGCGGCATCGTCGACCTTCACATCGGCCCGCGCGAGCAGTTCCGTATTGGCCTGTTCGATTACCTGTGCCGATTTGGCCTGATGGAGCTGAGCTGCCAGCGCATTACGCACCAGAGCCGGATCGACAGGATCCGGATAGGAGCCATGCAGCACGAGAAGGTGGCAATTGTCGCCTTTGCATTGCACGCTGATCTTGCCGGGCGCGGCGTCGAGCTGTTGGAGCACGGCCAGATCCTCGGCCGGGATCTGCTCGCTGCCGTCCCAATTGCGCGACATGCTGATGCGGAAGGCCGGGTTCTGGGCCCAGACCAGATTGAGCTGGAATTCACCGGGGGTCATCGCGGCCTGCTTGCGCCATTCGGGCAGGCGGCTGGTCATTTCCACCTGTGCGTTGCGGGTCAGTGCGGTCAGGTCGGCGCGTGAATAGTGATAGGTGCGGCGCCCGGCAAAATAATCGGGATGGGCGGCGATGAAATCGTCCACCTCGCGCGGAGAAACATCGATCCCCTGCAGGCGGCTGCTGTCATAGGCGGCCAGTACGAATTTGCGCCGCTGGGATTCCAGCGCGGCCTGCAATTGCGGATCGCTCTTGATCGCCTTGCCAAAGGCGGCATCGACCGCGACCTCGGCCATCATGGTCTTGAGCGTCTGCAGGCGCACATCCTGCGACACGGAGGAGGGCCCGTGCTCTTCCTGGAGGCGGCGCGAGAGATCCTCGTCAAAGATCCGGATACCATTGACAGTGGCGATCACGGCTCCGTTTCGTCCATTATTACTGGCCGCATAGCCGGTTGCACCATTGGATACAGCATTGCCTTGGGCGTTGGCTCCGTCATGGGCGCCAATCGACAAGAAAAAGGCGACCGTCGCCGTCAGCTTACGCAAATTGAACAAGACATCTCCATCCGCCTGGCTCAAAATCGTCGAGCTTCATCGATATGGCCCGGTAAGGGCCTTCGATGATGGTGGCATCCGGTTGGCACAGTAATGGACGATGTGGGAGCAGGGCTATTGCACATCCGGTTTAGTACGTAGTCTTTCCGATTATGCGGTGAGTGCGAAATAGGGTAAATACGGGATAAATACGGTCTTCAAAGAATTGAGAAAATAAAATTCCGCATCGCAATAGGAATCGGTCGGATCAACGGCTCTTGGGAAAGCTCGTTACAGTATAGCCCATGATTCTGGACTTGAGGGGCGGCACAGGATCGGCGGCCAGTGTCTGCAGATCGGCCTTGGCCGTCTGCGAGGGTCCCGGTTGAGCGAGCGACAGGGGAGGCGCGGCAAAGGAGGCTGCGACAACAAGCGCAAACAGAGCGGTGCGGATGGTCATCGGGTCCTCCTGCGTCAAAAGGCCCGCGCGTGGATCAGCACGCGCAAAGTACCCAAAATGATGGCTATGTCGCGCCATATCGTCCAGCCATCCAGATATTCCAGATCGGCCTTCAAACGCTGCGTGAGATCGCTTTCGGTCTGGGTTGCGCCGCGCAATCCCCGCATCTGGGCCAGCCCGGTCAGCCCCGGCTTGACCGCATGGCGCAGCCAGTAGCGGCGATCGACATCCCAGAACAATTGTTCGCCCGCCAATGAGCCGATGGCGTGGGGGCGCGGCCCCACAATGCTCATATGTCCGCGCAGGACATTGAAGAGTTGGGGCAATTCATCAATGCTGCTGCGCCGGATCAGGCGGCCGATGGGGGTGATGCGATCATCGTCGCGGCTGGCCGAACGGGCGCCGGCAGCATCGGTGCGCTCCACCCGCATCGAGCGGAATTTGTAGATCGGAAAGAAGCGGTTGTTGCGCCCGGTCCGGTTCTGCACAAACAGCACCGGCCCGCCATCGCCCAGCCGGATCAACAAGGCGACCACCGCCAGCAAGGGCGCCAGCGCCAGAATGGCTCCGCCCGCCACCACCATGTCGAAGGCGCGTTTGGTCGCGCGCTGGCTCATCGATAAAGGCTGGACGGACACCACCAGAGCGCCGTAATCGGCACCCCGGCGCGACCCCAGAACATCGAGCATATGCACATCGGCATCCAGGATCTCGCCCGATACATTGGCGCTTTTGAACACCAGCGACCATGCCTCGCGCCGATGGGGCGGGCAGGCAACGAGAACACGGTCCACATCTTCCATATAGCGGCCAAGCCGGTCGAGCATATGCGGATCGCCCAGATCGGGGCGCAGACCATGCGTGCGGGCATGGATGCGAACGCCATGGGCGATGGCGGGCAATTCGCCGCCATCGTCAATCATCAGCAGGTTTTGCGCATGCGTACCGCAGCGGCGGCGGATGATTGGGCGCAGTATCAGGCGCAGCGCGAACATCAGCGCGATGGCCAGCCCCATTCCCGCCCCCACGGCCAGCGCGTCATCGCCGCCCTGACGCATGCCATGGGTCAGCAGCGTGGCCGAATGGGCCGTCAACAGCGCGCCATGGGCCAGCAACAGCGCGGCGATGGCCTTGCCCGGTGCCAGCAGGCGACCGGTCAGCGTGGGCAGTGAATAGGCGGGCAGGATCAGCGCAATCGTCCAGTAGATCGGCAAAAGCACTTCGGCATGGACGGGCGAGGGCGGGCCGAGGCGCGCGGCGGCGGCCAGACCGAGCACAATGGCCAGCCCATCAGCCAGCATCAATGCCAGATAGGACTGCAGCCGCCTTTGCCGCATGGGGGGCAATTGAGGCGGCACGGCCGGGGCAGGGCTCAGGTGGGGCATCGCCGGGGAACGGACGACGGCCCGGCCTGTGGGGGCATCGTTCAGCAAGCCGAATGAGGTGGGGCGCATGAGACCGCTCTCCTGTGGTTCGGTTGAAAGGTGAATGCTCAGGATTTCAAAATGGCCAGATTCGCGGGGTCGGGGTGAAGAATGGCGCTGCGGTCGCGGCGCCATGTCCGGCCGAGCGCTTCCATATCCATTTCCCACCAGCGCGAGGCCTCGATGGCCGCGATCGTTTCGGGCTCGAAGCGCATCCGCATGACCCGCGCGGGCACTCCGGCCACCACGCTGTAGGCGGGCACATTGCGGGTGACGATGGAGCCCGCGCCGATCACGGCTCCGCGTCCGATGAATTTGCAGCCGGGCAAGATGATCGCATGATGGCCGATCCACACATCATCCTCTATCACCAACGTTTCGGCATGGATTGTGTCGCGCTCGACGACGCCGAAGCGGGCTTCATAGACCAGCGGATGGGTTGTAAGCGCATGGAGATCGTGATTGGCATCGACCACCCGGCAGGTTTTGGAAAAGGAACAATAGCGGCCGATCCGCAAAGGACCCGGAATCCGCCAGCGGTCAAAGCAGCCATAGGAATAGAGCCCGACATCGATATTATATTTCCGGCGAAACTCGCTGCGCACCCATGGGTCGAAGGGCTGCTGCTTGCGCCGCAGGAAGAATTTTGCACGAAAGAGCAGATCTTTTATCAAGGCAGGGTCCTGAATTGGGGGCTGATGGTGTCCAATGTGGTTTGCGGGGCCGGAGACCTTGGATGGCCCAGACGCATCGCGGGCCGTTCGACCAGCTTCCAGCTGATCCAGCCGGCAATCAGCGCAAGGCATGCTGTCAGGGCGGCGTTCAGCCAGATGTTCATCTGCGGGTTGTAAAGGAACAACAGTTTGCCGATGGGGAAAGCATAGAGATAGACGCCGTAAGAAATGTCCTCTTTGGCGTTGATGCGCAGGAAGAGCGGATTTTTTACGCTAAACGCCAGCCAGAGCAGCCCGTAACCGCCCAGTGTCACCAGCGCCGTTTCAGCCAGCGCATGGGAAAACATTGCCGGGATCAGCAAGAGCGCCGCCCCCAGCGCAATCTTGGATCGGAACGGGGGTGAAAGTACGCGAAAGCAACTGCCCGCCATATAGGCCAGCGCTAGCCGGAGTAGATCCTCGGGTCTGCCCAGTACCGCAATGAACAGTTTCGGCGCAACAGGCAGCGAGTGGCTCTGAGCCCAAATGTGAAGCAGCCCCAGCGCTCCGGTAATGCTCAACAGCATACGGGGGCGCTTGAGAATCCCGGCTAAGCCCAGCAGGCACGTGAGCAGATAGCAGCCGAATTCAAAGCGGATGGTCCACATCGAACCATTGAGTGCGGCATAATGCGATCCATCGAAAACATGGTTCAACTGAGGGGGGCGAAGCGAGGAAATATGCAGCCCGACCGCACTCCATTCGCGGAGCGACAAAGCGCTCAGATTGGCTCCCGCCAACGGGCCAACGATAAACACGCAGAATGCGCTTGCCACAACAAATCCGGGATAGATGCGCATGATGCGGCGCCGCAGAAAACCCTTGCTGTTCGAAAGCATGCTGGCCGAAATCAGGTAGCCGCTGATGATGAAAAAGCCATCGACGGCCAGATCGCCGAAACTGAGCGTACCAAACAGGTGCGTCAGGATTTCACGGTGGCGATCCCCATCGGCCATTTCCGGAGCATGGCTGAGGATGACGAGCAGCGCGAGCATCAGGCGTAGCGCGCCAAAGCCATTCTTTCGGGACATGGATGAATTTCCATTTATCATAAAGGTTTGCTGCGATGGTGGGCCGAGGGGCGCAGCCGAGACCAAACGGCACAGCCGCCGATGATCACCGTCAGCGCGATGTCGATGATGTGATGCAGGTGCAGCGGCCCAATTTGCTGATAAAGGATGGCATCGGTGCCATGCAGGGAAATGATGCGCATGACCGCCAACGCGGCCAGCCCCATCGCCGCGACCCATGCGATTGTTGCCCGCCCCCGGCGAAGAGATCCCCCCCACCGGCGCCAAGCGAGATAAAGCAGCCCCAGCGCCAGATAAAGCACCGGCACCTGCACCAGCCGCCGTTCTTCATAAAGCGTGGTGGCCTGGCTCCACTCGCGCAGCGACTGGATAAGCCAGCCTTGCGCCCCCAGCAGCCGCCAGACCGCCAGCAGCCCCAGCAGCACCGCAATCCGTCGCCACAGCCGCCCGCTATGGGGCCCGCCGCGGCGTCCGGCATTAAGCGCGGCCAGCGCCGCCACCACCAGGTAGGCTGCGCTCATCGCGATAGCAGGCACTGTCTGGCCCATGGGCGGTTACCCCGAGGTCTTGCCCGAGGGATAGCCATGGCGCCATTCCTCCCGCTGGGCCCAGGCCGCGCGCCAATTGGCGGCAACGTCGCCAAACCGGGCGGGCCGCAGCCATGCCGCCAGCCCATAGCCGATCCGCCGGATCAGCACATTGGCCACGATGGTGGCCGCACCGAAATTGCGCCAGCCCCATGGATAATGCTGCTTGATGATCGCTATATGGGCAGCCGAGATCTGGCAGATCTTGCGTGTATGGCTGCGCGTGCTGCCGCCGCCGTAATGGACGATGGTGGCCGATGGGGTGATCATCGGCTTGGCCCCCAGACGGATCGCGCGGGCGCAAAGATCGGTGTCGTCGCCATACATGAAATAGCCCGCGTTAAAGCCGCCCAGTTCTTCCCAGAACGATTTTTCGATCAGCAAAAGGCAGCCGGTGACAATGTCGACCCGCCTCTCGCTGTCGCGCAGCCATCCCGGATAGGCGCGTGGGTTGAAGAAGGGCGAGCGTGGAAACAGCGCGGTCAGGCCCAGCGCCTGGCTGAGCTGGTTCCATGGCGTCAGTCGCCCATAGCACGAGGTGGGGTTGAGCGAGCGATCACCAAACAACGTGCGCCCGCCCCAGATTTTTGCCTGAGGCTGGCGGCGGCTGAAAGCCATCAGATTGTCGATCGCCCGGTCCAGCACCACCGTATCGGTATTGAGCAGCAGGATCTTTTCACCCTTTGCCTGTGGCACCTGCAGATTGGTGCCCACCGAAAAGCCGTGGTTGACCGTTTCGGCCATCACCACGACATCGGGGAATTGTTCGCGGATCGCCTCGACCGAACCGTCGGAGGAGGCATTGTCGAGAACGATGATCTCAAAGCTGGTATCGTGGGTCTGTTCATAGACCGAGGCGATGCAGTCCAGCGTCATCTGCTTTGTGTTCCAGCTGATCAGCAGGATCGAGAGTTCGGGCGCGGGTGCGGTGTCCACGTCGGGCGTCCTTTCATGATGAGGGTGCAGCGGTTCAGACCGCACGATAGATGCGGTTGCGATAGGCAAGGCGATAGGGAACGGTTTCTACCAACCAGTGGACCACCCAGCCCCCCGCCAGCGACAAGCCCAGCGCGAGGACAAGGTAGGCCGGCATGGTCAGCACCCATGGCAGGCGTTCGACATGCAGCCTGTGTCCGGCCATGCGCAGCGCCATGTAGACATAGGGATGGGTCAGATAGAGCGAATAGCTGATCGTGCCCAGAAAGGTGAAAGGGCGGCTCATCAACAGGCGGGCCAGCGGATTGCGTTCATCCAACACATCGTGAACCGCCACCAGCGTGGCGGCCAGCAGCACCAGCGCGATCAGTTGCGTGCCGGTTTGCGAGAAATAGGAGCGCGGATCGAAATCGAAGAAAGTGGCAATGACCAGAATTGCCGCCACGGCCAGCACAAAGGGCAGATTGCGGCGCGGCGCGCGCGGGCGCTCCATCTTGGCCACCATGAAATAGAGCACGACGCCCCCGATGAAATAGGCGGTGATGTCATAGGCGGTCAGCACCAGCAGCGAGAGGGCCACGGCGCAAAGCGCACGGATCGGGCGGAAATCTTCACGTCGCCGGATAAAGGCGTCGATGACCAGATAAGAGCAGATATAATACCAGATCTCCAACGTGATCGACCATGCATTGGGGCTGAGCGCCTGGGTGCCGGCAAACATGTCGACAAAGAACAGATTGGCCAGCAGATCGGTGGGCGATCCCCGGTCAGGCGCGATATGCAGCGCGCGATTGGCGACAAAATAGAACAGCGTAAACAGCGCAAAGACCGGATAGATCCGCATGAAGCGTCGCCCGGCAAATTCGCGCGGGCTGTATTTCAGACAGCTTTGCGTGATGACATAGCCGCTGATGACGAAGAACAGTTCGACACCATAAGTACCCAGATTGGCCAGACGCGGCATGACGGCTGTCAGCAGCGGATCCTCATGATAAAAATGGTCGTAAAAGCCGTAGGAGACATGGGCACACAGCACCATGAAGGAGGCAAGGCCGCGAAGGCCGTGCAATGGGCGACTGAACATCGTTTGGGCTTTCACAAGGGACGGGCGCAAAGGATTGGGCGCAATAGATCAGGATGCGGCGCTGCAGGATGCGAGCAGGCGGTCCTGTTCGATCCTTTTCGCCATGGCGCGGGCCATGAGCTCGGCGCCGGCGGGGGTGAAATGGCGCGCGCCGGTGGAGTAGAAGAGATGCTGCCCCCCGGCCGCGGCGGTGCGAAAACCGGCCAGCGGCGAGATGGGTGGCAGTTGCTGTTGCACCGATGCGGGCAGCAAGGTGTAGGATGAGGTCAGATTCCGGTTGGGAATGTCGAAAGTGGCGAAATTGGCCCCGTCAGAATGGACCACATCGCGGGCATGGAGCAGCAGGGCCGCCGACAGCCGGATCTGGGCCGGGCTGATGGCGTAATCGCCATTCTCCACCTCGCCGCCATCCTTAGCGTCTGCGGCCTGCCTCTTGCTGAAAAGTGCGAGCAATTGCTTGCCGCGCCAGCCGATCTGTTCGCGCGCGAAATTGTAGAACTGGCTGTGATCGGCCAGCAGGCGATAGAGGCGCCAGCGCATCAGCCGGTCCTGCACCGCTACGCCGGGCAGATAGGCCGCACGGCCCGGCACCAGATGATCGCCGTCGAGCCGGTAAAGCCCGGCGCGCGAATTGTCGTCATAATCGGTGACCTGCCACTGCATCAGCACCAGATCGGGATGAAACCGTCGCCCGATGCTTTCATAGGCGCGCAGATTTTCCGCCGTGCCAAAGCCCGAGACGCCGAAGTTGAGCACCTCGACCGGACGATCCGGCCGCGAAAGCAAGGCTTCCAGGCGCTTGGCATAGGTGGCGGCCAAGGGCAGTTCGTAACCGATCGTATAGCTGTCGCCGAACAGCGCGATGCGGCAGGTACGCGGCGGCTTGGCCAGAGGATAGTCACGGTCATCGCGCATGCCCTGCGCGTTGATGCGATAGGTGACGTCGACTTCGGGCGTGACATGGGCATAGGTGGCGTTCGGAATATTGCCGCGAATGCCCGATGGCGTGCCCGTTACATAGCGGGGCATCAAGGCTTGCGGCGCGACAAGGCGCACAAAAACTTCGGCGACCAGCGCGGTCCACAGAGCCAGCGCCGCAATCCGGGCAATCCGGCCCAACAGGGAGGATGACATGAAAAAGCGCCCCGCTTGTCAGAAATCGAAATAGATGAATTGCTGGCCCGCCGAGGCGACCAGCACGAGATTGGCCAGCACCAGCACGACCACAGCTGTGTAGCGCAGCAGAAAGGGCAGTCGCGCAAAGGCAAAGGCTCGATCCTCAGCCAGTCGCATCGCGCCCTCGATTGCAAAGAGCGGAAGCGCATAGAAGGCGAAACCAGCCCAGGGGCCCTGCGCCAAACCATGCATGTTCAGAATGCCCGTGACGATGACATTGCCGGTTTCAACGCCGTTGGCGCGGAAATAGGTCCATGTCAGCGCGATCAGCGGCATCAGCACCGCCCATGCGACTATGCTTCGCAGCCATGTGCGATCGGGCCGGAACACATAGTCATCGACCCGCGCCACGCGGTAAAGCACCAGAATTAGGCCGTGCAGAAAGCCCCAGACGATGAAGGTCCATGCCGCCCCATGCCACAGTCCGCCCAGCACCATGGTAAGCATCAGATTGCGGCAGGTGTTCCACGCCCCGCCCCGATTACCGCCCAGCGCGATATAGAGATAATCGCGCAGCCATTGCGAGAGGCTGATATGCCACCGCCGCCAGAACTCGGACGGCGTGCGCGAGAAATAGGGCAGGGCAAAGTTGATCCGCAGATCAAAGCCCATCAGCGCGGCAAGGCCCCGCGCCATATCGCTGTAGCCGGAAAAGTCGCCATAGATCTGGAAACTGAAGGCCAGAACGCCCACCAGCAATTCGCCCGATGACAGGCCGTGGGGCGCATGAAACACCGGATTGGCCAGCACCGCCAGATTGTCGGCCACCACCTGTTTCTTGAACAGGCCCCACAGGAACAGCACAATGCCTTGCCGCGCCAGCGCCCAACTGATTGTCTGCACATGGCGGAATTGGGGCAGCATATGGGCGGCGCGCTCGATGGGGCCGGCCAGGATTTGCGGAAAGAAGGTGAGGAAGGTGGCGAATTCGATGAAATCGTCCGAAGGCTCCAACCGCCCGCGCGAGACGTCGATGGTGCGGCCGATGGACTGAAACGTGTGAAACGAAATGCCCAGCGGCAGAATGATGGCAAGGGACACATATCCTAAATGCACGCCCAGTGCGGACAGGCCATGATCGAGAGATTCCCCAAAGAAATTCATATATTTGAAGAAACACAGCACCGCCAGATTGACGATCACGCAGGCATGGAGCCACCGGCGGCGGCGGACCGCTTCATCCTTGATCCCGTTCAGCGCATAGGTCAGCCCCGTATAAAGCAGCAGCGCGGCCAGCACGGGCAGGGTCATCAGCGTGAGTTGATGTCCATGGTTGGCCGCCAGCGCCAACAGCCCGACCCCGCCCAAAAACAGGCAGCTCTTGGACCATTGCTCGCGGGTGATCCGCCGACCGGCTGCGCCGAGCGCGCTCAGGTAATCGAGCCCGACCGTGAAGGCCAGCAGCGTGCTGAAACGCACATCCCACCAACCGTAAAAGATGAAGGCCGCCACGATCAGCAGCACATTGCGCGCCCTGACCCGTCGCCGCAGCATCAGGAACGCCGGATAGAACAGCGCAAAGAAGACCGCGAAGGGCCATGTGAAGAACAGCATCCGGGAAACGGCTTTCGGAAAAAAGAAGGATCAGCTGCAGGACGGATCGGCTCGGTGGTTGATCACCCCAAAAGGATCGGAGCCGTAGCGCACCTGAATGGGCCCGATCAGGACGCGGCGCTCGGTCACTTTCGGATCGGCGCCGTCATAGTGCCAGCTCGATTCATAGATCCCGGCTTTCAGATAAGGACCAAGATAGTCACGATGGGCGTTGGGCCCCTTATCATCGGTCACGATCCTGTCGCCCAGCCACAGGCGCAGGCGGCCCTGGGCCGTGCTGGACCACAGGGCGCTGACCGTCCAGCATTGCCAGCTCCCCTTGGTAAGGGGAGCCTGGCCGATTTCGCTGATGCCTTGGACCGCGCCATGAGGCGGGGTGGCAATCCGGTTGTCCCAGCTCTTGTGGATGGTCCAGTGGTCGCTCTCGATGCCAATGTCGAGCGGAGGGTATTTGCCCGGTTCGAGCAGCAGGACGTCGCGGGACCCATGCCATTGAAAGATGATGGAATGGCGCGGTGAAGGCACCCAGTCCTCTGGGATGAAGACCGAGACGCGATACCACACTTCCTGGCCCAGGGCGTTGGGGCGCAGGCGCAGCTCGGCGCGGTGATTGCCTTTGACAAGCGGTTCGGTCGGCGCGACGCGGAATTCGCGCACCATCCGCTGGGGATTGAGCGGGTTCGCCACCAGCCGCGTGGATGTCGCACAGCAATATTGCAGCGCATAATCGGCCTTGCCCAACATCAGATCGGTTTCGCTGGTGCCTGCCGGTTCGTCCGCGCGGAACGTGACATCCACCGGCTGGCCATAGGCCAGCGTGAAATGGTGCGCCGCCAGCGCAGCGCCGCCCGCCAGTGCGAAACCGGCCACAGCCCCAGAGGCCAGGCGGCGCAAACGAAAGGAAGCCATCGAAATAAGTCCTTTGACAGAATGGTTTGTCAGGCAGCCGCAGAGCGGGTGTGCTGTTCGATATTTCGGGCGCGCTGCTCGGCGACCACGCGGCTTTGGCGCAATTTGTGCTGGCCGCGGGCAAAGAGCGCGCAATTGGCGCCGCAGCCCAGCAGAACCGCAAACCAGATCTGCACGCCGCTGAACAGAGCCACGAAAAAGCCACCCAGCGTCACCACGCTGATGGTCATGCACAGGCCACGCAAGAAGTAAGAGTCGGTCCGGTCGACCAGGCGGCTGCCCTGACCCAATTGAAACATGATCGAAATCGTGGCCAGCAACTGTGCGGCGGGCACGGCATAGCCGTAGCGCACGGCCAGCAGCAGCCAGTAATTGTCGATTGTGTCCGAAACCATCCAGACCGGGCGCGCAAAATGCCCGTCACCCAGCCCGAAGACCGGATGCGCGGCCACTGCGGCGCCGGCAAATTGCCAAGTCAGAGAACGATAATAGGCGGTATTGCCATCCATCGCCAGTTTTACCGTCAGACCGATCAGTCCATGCGAGCTGAACAATTGATAGGCGGTCAGACTGAGTCCCACCATGAGCAACAGTCCTTGCCAGCGGATGCCTTGCAGCATGCGGGTCAGCCAATCATAGAACAGCAGGCCGATGCTGAGCGCCAGCATCATGAAAGCGGTGGAACTGACCGAAAAAAAGGCAAGACAGCCAGCCAGCAGCCCGACCTTGCCCGGCCAACCGCGCAGATGGGAAGTGAAAAACAGTGGTACCACCGACGCCAGATACAGTCCGCCCAGAATGGGATGGGGAAAGGCACCCACCCCGCGAAACAGCCCCATGCGGGTCTGATAATTCGCCAGCGAAGTCATGACGATGCCCATCGCCTCGATATTGGGAAAGATCTTTTGCACCACTGGCTGGACGATGAGTCCGTGCGTCAGGCTTTCGGCCATGACCAGCAGTCCGGCCAGCAGGAAAAAAGGCGCCATGATGACCAGAAGGCGGCGCAGGTCGTTGATGCTGGCGATCGAGGCGCGCGCGACGATATAGCCCAGCAACAGGTCCATCGCCACCGAAAGGCTTCGCTGAATGCCTGCGGCCAGCCCCTGATTGGCCACCATCGCGGCGACCATCCAGACAGCGGAGAACAGAACGATCAGATCTGAAGGCACGGGCTTGCGCACATTGGCGGGCGCATGGCGTACGATAAAGGGCAGCAGCAGCAAAAAGGCGAGACGATAGGAAAACAGCTCGATCCCCGCCACGGTAACGCGCACTTCGGGCGGCAACAGTGTGGTGAACAGGATGATCGCGGCAATCCAAACCGACCCGCGAACCTCGGTCCGGGGCGGTGTGGCAATGGGGGAGGCGGGCGTCATGACAGGATTCCAATCGGGGCGGAAAATCGGGCGGAGCGCAGCATCCTGCGCAAGGCTTGAGGCAAAGGTAGCCGATTGAGCAGATCCTCGGGCATCACCAGCAGCGCAGCCAGCGTGGAGATCAGACCCACAACTGCGGCCAGCGCGATTTGGGAAGGAAGGGCCAGAACCGGACCAAGCGTCAGCCATGCCTCAAGGCCGAGCAAGGCCGCCAGCGTGCAGACCATCAGCCTCAGACGGGGAAAGCCGGTGTCGGCAAACCAGGACAGCAGTACGCCATCAACCACCATGCGTATGAAGAAGGCCCAAGCCCCGCCTGCCAGCCCAAAACTTTTGAGCGACCAGTACAGGCCCGCGATATAGGGCAGCAATTCTGCCGCCATGATCTTGGTGACCAGATCGGGGCGCCCGCCCGCCTGCAACCGGGTAAATGGAATTTGCAGGAAAGTATTGAGCCAATAGGCGAGCATGAAAATACGGGCAAGCGGCGCGGCCTGCGCCCCGATATCCTGGCCCAGCCACAGGCGCATCAGCGGGTCCATCAGCACCAGCCCCACCGCCATTGCGGGCGTGACCAGCGTATAGAGCAGATCCGCGCCATAGGTGGCCAGCTTGACCGCTTCCTCGCGCCCCTCGGTGGCGAAGCGGGGGAACAGGGCGCTGGCGACCGATCCGGCAACACCCGTGACGCGCTTTACAGCCTCGCTCGGGACATTGTAGATGGTGACCGCCACCGGGCCGAGGATCGAGCCGATCAGGAACCGGTCGGTAAAGGCCAGAAACGGAATGGTCATGGACGAGAGCGTCATCCAGCTGCCGTAACGCAGCAGGCGCAGCAGCTGCGCGCGGTCCCAAGCCACAGGCTCGTCCAGGGCGAATTCGCGCCGACATGCCCGCCACAGCGAAACGACCGCAAAGCCACGCGCCAGCAGCGAGGCCGTCACCAGCATTCGCAGATCCACCCCCACGCGCCATGCCACCAGCAAGGGCAGGATCTGGAACAGCGTGGTTGATGTGGCTGAAATGCGGTTGGTCAGCAGGAATTTCTCGCGCCCCATCAACGCGCCGCTCAGCACGCCCAGCGTGGTGGCGATGGGCAGGGCCAGGGCGACGAGAGGGGTTGCCGAAACGGCCTCGGCGCGCAGATCGGGGGCAAGCGCGACCACGCGCGAAAAGATGACATAGGCCGCAGCCCACAGAATCAGGCAACCGACTACGCCGATCGCCAGGTTGGTTATCAGCGCGGTATGAAAGGCCTTGGCGCGCTCGGCGCGGGGTGCGTCGCGCAATTCGGCAATGCGCTGGGTAGTGGCGCGGCCAAGGCCCAGATCGAACAGGCCGAAATAGCCCAGGATCAGCCACACCAGCGACAGCACACCATAGCGTGCCGCGCCGATCAGATGAATATAGGCTGGCACCGTGGCCAGTCCCAGCACCGTGGGGATAATGAAACCCACGAGATTATAGGCGGTGTTCTTGCCGATGCTCATACAGCGTGTCCGTTGGTTGCAAGGGCGAGGGAGAGCCCATTTGCAAAAGTGTCGGCGATGGCGGCGCGGGTGAAACGGGTGGCCTCGCCCGCATTCTGCCATTGCGCCAGCACGGCTTTGAGGGCGGCCTCGTCGCGCACCAGCCGGGCCAGCCCCTCGGCGATGGAGGCGCTGCTTTGCGGATCGACCGGGATGGCAAAGGCCTGCCCGTCAAAATAGCCGTCGATGGCGCGGCCTTGGGGATAGACCACCGGCAGCCCCGCCATCATCGCTTCGATAAAGACCATGCCGAAACTTTCGCGCAGGCTGGGGAGGGCAAGGCCTATGGCGGCATTGAAGCTTTCGGGAATGGCGGCATTGGCCACCGCCCCGCGCAGGGAGATGCCGTTGCGCGCGCCGACGAGTTGTTTGACCCGCAGGTGGTCACGCTCGCCGCCGCCGCCCAGAATATGCAGTTCGACATCGGGGCGATCCGCGCGCAAGGTCTGGTGTGCATCAACAAGGCGGGCCAGATTCTTGCGCCGCGCATTGCGCAGGTGAAAGGCGGTCACAATCGCATTGCCGCCCACGCGCGGGGGCATGATGCGGTCGGCAGCAAGCGGGCAGGGCAGCATGATGGACTGGCCTTCACGCGCGCCCAGCCGGGCCTCGACCGCCCGCAGCGACCACGGAGCCAGCGAAAAAACCACGCTGGCGCCGTGAAACACGCGGGCAAAAGCGGGGCGAAGATCGGGCCGGGCAGACAGAATCTTGGTGTCGGTATCGCCCTGAATGGTCAGGGCATAGGGCACACCCATTCGCGCCCCGATGCGGGCGGCGACCAGACCTTCGACCGTCAGCTTGTGTCCGACGATCAGCGCCGGGCGCGGCCCCCGCGTGATCCGATCGAGCAAGGCATCGGCCAGACGGCGCAGCATCGTATGATGCCACATGCCCCGCCCCGGCGCTCGATAGGCCAGCGTGGCAAATGGGCCGTCGGTTCCGTGGTTTTGGATCGGGGGCTCGAACAGCGGATTGCGGCCCAGCAGCGTGGCGATGGTGCCAGCCGGGCCGGGCGCGATGCGGTTGAGGGAAAAGACCTGCTGATCGAAACGATCCTCGACCAGTTCGACCAGCGTCTGGATGGCGCGGGTCTTTGTGGCGTCGAACCGGTCGGGAAAATCGGCGGATAGGTGAAGGATGGGGCCGTGCATTGGCTTTGTCACCGTGCGGGAGCTATGAAGCGCAGGGTGGGCGCCGAGATCGGCCCTTCGCCCCCGGCCAGCGTCAGCCATGGAGTGGGGCAGGCCGCAGTGATGGTGAAAGCCTGACGCGGACGGAGCGCCTCGGTGGGAGCAGGCATCGGGTTGAGGCCGCAGGACAGGCCCCAGCGCCAGCCCAGTGCTGCGTCGCCCGGCGCGCCGGTGGACAGGAGATAGGCTCCCGGTGCCAGCAACAGGCGCCTTACCGCCACGCCCACACCTTCCGATGCGGGCGAAAGCAGGCCGTCGGACAGGGCCATGTCGGGCGCAATGGTCCAGTCGAAAGCGGTTGGATAAAGTCGCGCCCCCACACCGGGCCAGTCGAGGCGGTTGGGGGCGGAGGTCGTTTCACCGGCCTGTTGCCACAGGTTGTATGCCTCCACCGACTGGCCCTTGGCCAGACGCTGGTCGACGAGCGGTGCCCATGTCTCGCGCCCCGGATGAATGGCGGCCACGATCTGGCTCTGTATGGCCGGGGACAGGTCTGCCCCATGGCGGCGCAGCCATGCCGGAGCCCATGGTTCCCCATGGCGCATCAACGCGAGCAGGGCGGGCTGGCAGGCGGGCAGGGCGGCCGCGTGGGTGACGGCCGGGGCCAGCGTGTCGAACCCCACTCCCTGACGCATCAGCGCCGAGGCATAGGACAGCGCCGCAGGGCAGTTGCCATGACGCACCGCCATGGCATAAAGCCTGCGCTGTGTTTCGGCATCGCGCCAGCCCAGCCTCGCGCTGAGCGCCAGAAGACGATCACCGCGCGGCCTCGCTTCGTTGAGCGCGAGATGGGTCAGTGCGGGTTGCACGATAGTGCTTTCCCGCAAGGCCCGAGCAGACAGTTCAACCGAGAGATCGCGCGCATCGGCCGAGCGTGCCGCAATCGCCGCCCCCATCGGCACAGCCGCCGCCGCATCGACCAGCTTTACGCTGATCAATGCATTGGCAAGCGACACGCTCAGCACCGCAGCCAAAGCCGGGATGCCGACCGCGCCCGCCAGCAGGCGACGGCGGTGCAGAGAGGGCGGCGTCATGCTCATCAGGCCGTTTCGCCTTCGGGCAGGGCACGCTCATAGCGATAGTTGTAGTAGTAATAATAACCGGTGCTCTGGCCATAGCCGGATTCAACCGGGTTGAACTTGGTGAGCACAGCGCCCAGCACATGGGCACCATTGTCGCGCAGACGGCGCAGGGCGATTTTGGCCTGACCGTTATGCGCACGGCCCGCTTCGGCAATGAAGATCACCGCGTCCATATGACGCGCCAGCAGCAGCGCGTCGGCCAGACCCATAACCGGCGGCGCATCGACGATCACCACGTCGAACATCTCCTTCAGGCGGTTCAGGAAGGGCGCGATGACATCCGAGGACAGCAGATGCGCCGGATTGGCCGGACGCGCGCCGAGCGGCATGAAATAGAGGTCGGGCGTTTCGCTCTGGTGGATGGTTTCGGTGAAGGGCTTCTGATGCACTATGCTATCGGTCAGACCGCTCAGATTGCGGGCATGTTTGAGCAGGCGATGCTGCGAGGGCGCGCGCGTATCGGCATCTACCAGCAGCACCCGGCGTCCGGCGCGGGCAAAATCCTGCGCCAGAGCATAGGCTGTGGTCGATTTGCCTTCGGCGGGCGAACTGGAGGTGATGAGAATGAGCTTTTTCACATCGCCGCCCGAGGCATAGTCGATCGTGCTGCGCACTGAATAATAGGCTTCGGCAAGACCCGATTTCCCATCGTTGAGGCTGTCGAGCACATTGGTCAGCGTGGCCGGAACCACACCCAGCAGCGGAAGGCGCAGCTTGTCCTCGACATCTTCGGGGCGCTGGAGCGTTTCATCGAACAATTCGCGCAGCAGGGCCGTCGAAATCGCCAGCGTCACACCGGCGACCAGACCGATCAGCAGGTTGCGCCACATGATCGGCGAGACCGGATCATCGGGCACGCGGGCCTTGTCGATGATGGCGATATTGTTTGTATCGACATCGGCGGCGGATTCGATCTGGTTCAGGCGCGTCAGAAGATCGCCCAACTGGCGGCGCAATGTGTCGGCATCGCGCACGATCAGGTTGAGCTGAACCCGGCGTTCCTGTTCGCCCAGCGACTGGGCCGAGAGATCGGAACGGCTTTTGGCCAGTTCCTGTTCCTTGTGCAGTGCGCCCAGATATTCGGCGCGGATAGAGGCGCGGATGTTCTGGCCCACAGTGGCGATCTGGCTCTCGATCGAGGCGAGCTGGGCGGCCGCTTCCTGCACCTCGGGGCGATTGGCGGCATAGCGCTTGCGCAATTGAGCCAGTTGGGATGCGGTGGCGGCACGGCTTTGCATCAGGCCTTGTATGCTGGGGCTGTTGCGCCCCTCAGGCAGGTCGAGCGGCGAGGCGGACTGGGCCACGTGCCAACGGCCCTCGGCGGCGATACGCTCGGCCTGCGCCGCCGCATAGGCGTCATTGATGGCCACCAGATTGGCGGTAACGATCGAGCGACCGTTGCCGGTGTCTTTGGTGCCGCCATTGCCCTTGCCTTCATCGGCGCCCGACGCGGCATCGCCAATGTCTATCAGGTGATACTGGCGGGCGTAGTCGATGGCCTTCTGTTCGGCCGCCCGCAATTCCTGTTGGGTCTGCGTCACCTGATTTTTCAGAATCTTGCGGGCATAGGCGTTCATTTCATAACGCTGCAGCACATTCTGGCCGATATATTTGTCGGCATAGGTGTTTGCCACTTGCGCGGCGATCTGCGGATTGCGGCTGCGGAAGGAAATGGTGGCCACGCGATTGTCGGTGGGGGTGGCCATCTTCACCGTCTGCTGCAAAAGGGTGATGACCTGTTCGCGTCGGGCGGCATCGGCATCCTTCTTGCTAAGCCCATCGTTTTTGACCTTCTTGCCCATGCTCAGCAAAAAGCGGTCATCGCGCGCCAGCGCCATTTCATCGGCCACCTGCGTAGCCAGCGAACGGCTGGTCACGATGCTGGCCTGCGTGGCCAGATAGCGCCCGGTGTCACTGGTGGTCACTGTAGGGTCCAGATCCTGGCCTTCCAGGATCTTGGCGCGCTCATTGTCGATTTTGACCGAGACCGTGCCTTCGTAGATCGCGGGCATCATCCATGTGACGCCCAGCGCCAGCACCGGACCTGCCACGATCGTCGGAAAGATCAGCTTGCGCTGACGATAGAGCATCGCCCGGATTTCGGACATGGTGATGCCATTGTTTTCAAGCGGTTCGGCCGAAGAGAAATTCGGCAGGAAACGGTCGATCAGGCTGGTAGCAAGCGAGGGTTCTTGGGCATTGGCCATGATGGGAATTCCTGTACCCGGTCAGAAACGGGTGAAGACGTTGAAGACGGGGGCGGATTGCAGGAAGTCCTGCCAGACCTGGGTCAGGCCCGAGAAGCCGACCTGTATCCGGTCGCCGGGCATCAGGCGCGGATTGGACATGCGCCCTGCCCGGACAAGTTTGAAATCGAACACCGCGACGCTGCGGACATCGCCTTCGGTGCGGAAAATCGCCACACGGTCCAGCTTGGCAACGCGTTGCGGGCCATGGGCCAGCGCGATGGCATCCACCAGCGTGGCGCCCACCGGATATTGATAGATGCCCGGATTGGTCACCGCGCCTTCCACCGTAACCCGGCGCGATGCGCGTTCGACGATGTTGATCGAGACCTGCGGCTGATTGATGTAATTGGCGGACAGGCTGGCGGCAATCTGGCGGGCCAGTTCGTCGGGCGTGTGGCCGGTGGCCTTGATGCGGCCGACGCCGGGCATCGAGAATGTGCCGTTGGCGTCGATCATCACACTGGCCGCGCTCAGATCGGGCTCACGCGCGACCACGATGGCAATTTTGTCGTCCGGGCCCAGCGTGCCGGGATCGGCGGGCGGGGCGGGCATGTCGAGGGGCGCCGTCATGCGCTTGGCCAGGCGCGGTGGGTCGGTCAGTTCATACTTTGGCCCGGCCATGCATCCGCTCATCATGGGCAATGCGGTGCCAAGCAACGCCAAGGATCGCAATGTCGCTAAGTGTTTCAAGGTATATGACCTTTTTTCAGGAACCGGGTTGTTCAGTGGGAGGGTTGTGGGTGATGCGGTTGGCGGCCATCGCCCAGCACAGCAGCACAAGCGCGCCTATGGCATGGGTCCGGGCCGGATAATCGAGGAAGGAATGCAGCGCGATCAGCGCCGGGGGCAGCAGGGTCAGGATCACTTCCATGCGCTGTCGCTCGCTGCGCGCGCTGCGATTGTTGCGCCATGCGGTGGCCAGCGTCAGCCACAGCGCGCCGGCAACAAAGACCAGCCCGGGCAGACCGGCCTCCAGCGCCACATCGAGGTAATCGTTGTGCGCATGGTTGAGATAGCGTTCCGAAACGCTGGCCAACGGCTCATGCATCGCAAAAGCCTCGACGAAGGTGCCGATGCCCGATCCCACCGGCCAGAAAGCGGCGGCGGCATGGGACACATCGCGCCAGAAAGTCCAGCGCTGGTCCTGCTCCATCGCGCCGCGCAGGAACGGCGCGGCGAGGCGTTCGGCGCCATTGGTGGTCATGAACCAGATGCACAGCACAATCAGACCCATCGGCAGCATGCTGCGCATGATCCATTGCGCCCCGGCCTGCGGTGATTGGCGCTGCCATGCCATGCTGGTTCCGGCCATTGAGAGGACCAGCAGTGCCACCCCCGCGCGCGATCCGGTGATCAGGCACAGTGCCGTGACCAGCCCGGCAGCCGCCAGCAGCACGGTGTCCTTGCTCTGTCCCATCAATCGCGCCCGGGCCTTGGCCGGGTTCAGCCGACCCAGCCACAGGGCCAGCAAAGGCAGCATACAGGCCAGAAAAGCGGCCTGATGATTGTGGTTGGCGAAAAAGCCGATGGGGAAATCATAATCCCCCAACGGATAAAGTCGAAGCCACCCTCTCTGGCCCAGCGTGAGTTGGGCAAAGGCGATCATGCCCGAGGCGACAAAGGCGATCGGCATCGCATCAAGCAGCGCGGCAATACGCTCTCTGGGCGCGGTACGGATCGCCAGGTAAATGCTGAAAGGCGGCAACAGCGAGACCAGCGCCCCCAGCGTCGCGCCCGGATCTAGCGTCAAAGACCGCCAGCGCGCGGTAGGCGGCAGGGCATCGTCAATATCGCGCGCCACATCGCGCCCTGGCAGGGCATGCCAAAGCACAGGTGGCAGCGGCAAAAGCTGCAGCGCAATCAGCCCCAGCACGGCGATCAGAAAGCGGTCTTGCCCCACCAGAGGTCGGGACAGAACACTGTGGCGCGAACCTAGAGCGCATATGATCACCGCGCATGCGGTCAATTGAGCCACAAAGCCGGGCAATGGCATCGTCCAGTTGCCGCCGCCCATCAGAATGATGGTGAGCAGCGCCAATGTCCAACTGCGGCGGGGCCAAGGGATGGTTTCGGACACAGTCGCGCGATCAGGAAGACGAGCCGGGGACCGGTTGGCCGGCCGGCCGGGCGATCGGGCTGGCGCCTGCACGGCCCTTGCCCAGCGCATGCCAATAGGCCGCGATCAGCGGGGCCTTTTGGCGATCCCACGAAAATTCCGCCTCGACGCGGGCGCGGCCATAGCGGCCCATCTGCTCGCGCAATTCGGGATTGTCGATCAGATGGAGGATCTTGTCGGCCATATCGAGCGCATCATTGGGCCGGGCATAAAGCGATGCCTCGCCCGCCGAGAACCGGCCTTCCTTGACGTCGAATTGGACCTGAGCCTTGCTGAAGGCCATGTATTCCAAGACCTTGTTCATGGTGGACTGGTCATTCATCGGGTTCACCCGATCCGGGTTCACACAGACATCGGCGGTGGAAAGCACACCGAAGAGCACATCATCGGGCGCGCGGCCGGTGAAATGGACATGGTCGCCAAGCCCCATGTCCTGCGCCATGGCCTGTAGTGATTTCAGGCTGGAGCCGCCGCCCACAAGGCAAAAGCCGATGTCCTGACGCCCGTGCTCCAGCACGATATGGCGTGCTGCTTCCAGCAGCAGGTCGATGCCTTCCTGCTCGCCCATCACGCCGACATAGCCGATCAGATGCTTGCGCCCCTGCCTGAGGCTTTCGACGGGAGCGCGCTGTTTCAGCCGGGCAAGGTTGGGACCCGAGCGCACCACAAAGACATCGCCCTCGGCCACGCCCCCGCGCCGCATGGCGATCGAGCGATAGGAATTGTTGGTTGAAATCACCACATCGGCAAAGCGGAAGTTCAGCTTCTCCGCCCAGCTGATCAGCTTCCAGCCGAAACCGCGTTTGCCGAATTTGGCCTCATACAGTTCCGGGTTGATGTCGTGATGGTCGAAGATGTAGCGTCGCCCCAGCCAGCGGAACTGAAGCGCGATGACAAAGCCCAGATCGGGCGGATTGCACACCTGAAGCACATCAAAGCCGCGCCCGAAAAAGATCCGCCAAGCCAGCAGCGTCTGCCAGAACAGGGCGATGCCATATTCCAGCAGATAGCCCGGCGCACTGGCCGCATCGCGATAGAGCGGGTGGCGATGGATATGAATGCCGTCGCGCAATTCATAGCGCGCCTCATAGCCGGGCGCCGTGGGGCAGATGATCGACACCGTGGCCCCGGCTTCCTGCAGCGTGGTCGCCTCCTGCCAAACCCGCCTGTCGAAGGGGACAGGCAGGTTTTCAACGATGATGAGCAGGCGCTTGCCCTGCAGTTCGCGGGTTTCAGGCGCAGGTTTGGGCCCAATGTCGAGCACAGTGTCGGGCATGAGGCGGCGCTCCCTTAGATCTTGCTGAGATCGACGACCGGACGATTGGCAAGGTCGAGCTTCTTGCCCGTGCCGTTGCACATCACGATGCGGTCAAAGGCGATGGCATTGGCCTGCTCGGCGCTGAGCAGCAGGCGCTCGATCTGGGGGATACGGGCATAGATATAGCCCAGATTGGCGCCCACCAGCTTGCCCCCGTCGATGGCGGGGTCAAAGATCGAGAGTTCATATCCCGCGCTCAGCAACATGCGGGCAAGGTCCACATTGGGACTTTCGCGCAGGTCGTCAGTTTCCGCCTTGAAGGCCAGACCCGCGAGCAGGATCTTCGCGCCCGGCTCCAGCCCTTCGCTGGCGCGGGCAAACATGCGGTGCTTGTGTGCATCGTTGGAACGCAGCAGCGAGTCCACCAGATGGGTGTTGGCCCCGCATTCGGCGGCGATGCGTTGCAGCGCACGCACGTCCTTGGGCAGGCATGAGCCGCCGAAAGGGCTGCCCGGGCGCAGGTAATGCTTGGAAATGTTCAGCTTGGTGTCGGAAACGAAGATGTCATAGACATCCTTCGCATTGATCCCCAACCCAAGGCAGACCCGGCCGATTTCGTTGCCAAAGGCGACCTTGACGGCATGCCATGTGTTGTCGACGAATTTGGTCGCCTCGGCCTCGCGGAAGCGGACGTAGAAACGTGGCGCCTCGATCGCGGCATAGAGCGCGTCCATCGTAGCCGAGGGCTTGCCGTCGGCGGTGCCGATGACGATCTTGGGCGGGGCGAAATAGTCGTAAACCGCCGTCGCCTCGCGCAGGAATTCGGGGTTATAGACCAGTTCGATCAGGCGGTCGGTGTCGGCCCCGTGGCGCGCGGCAAAGATCGGGTGGACCAGATCGTCCATCGTGCCGGGGCGGATGGTCGAGCGGAACACCACCGTCAGCGGCGTTTCGCGCGCGGTGTCCACCGCCGCCGCGATCTGGCGCGAGACATCGGCGATATAGCGCATGTCATGGCTGCCGTCCGGGCCGCTGGGCGTGCCGACGCAGACCAGCGCCAGATCGGTATCCTTGAGCGCTTCGATTACGTTGGTGGTGGCCGTGATCAGCCCGTCGGCCAGCCCCTGCGCCAGCATCTCGTCGACCTTCGGCTCGGTGATGGGCGAGCGACCGGCGAGAATGTCGGCAATCTTGGAGTCGCTGACATCAACGCCAACGACATGGTGCCCTTCGCTGGCGATGCAGCAGGCGGCGGTGAAACCAACATAACCCAAACCGAAGATAGCGATTTTCACAGGGCAGGAACCTTACGATGATGGAGCGGGACATCGCGGCGCGCGCAGACAGGGGCCTTGCGCCCGTCTTTGCGCCGCGATTGCGTGATGATGTGGGGGAGGGGCGGAGCCTTAGCCGACCGGGGCTTCTTCCTGCGCAAGCTGGCGCAGATAGCGGCCATATTCGGACTTGCCCTGAAGGCGGGCGCCTGCATGAAGCCCTTCGGCGTCGATCCAGCCCTGACGGAAGGCGATTTCCTCGGGGCAGCCCACCTGCATCCCCTGCCTTTCGCAAAGGGTCCGCACGAAATTGCCCGCATCCAGCAGCGAGCCATGCGTGCCCGTGTCGAGCCATGCAAAACCGCGCCCCATCAGCTCAACGCTGAGCGTGCCGTCGGCCAGATAGCTTTCGAGCAGTGTGGTGATCTCCAGCTCTCCGCGCGGCGAGGGAGCCACCTGGCGCGCGCGCGCCGGGGCCTCGCCGTCCAGCACATAGAGGCCGGTAACGGCGTAGGAGGAAGGCGGCGTCTCTGGCTTTTCGATGATCTGATTGACCGTGCCGTCGCCGTCGAAGCCGACCACGCCGTAGCGGTGCGGATCGGCCACGTGATAACCAAAGACCGTGCCGCCCGCGGGCTTTTCATCGGCCGCGCGCAGCATGTCGGGCAGGCCGTGGCCAAAGAAGATATTGTCGCCCAGCACCATGATCGAGGGCGCGCCGTCGAGGAAATCCTCGGCCAGAATGTATGCCTGCGCCAGACCGTCGGGCGAGGGCTGGACGATATATTCCAGCCGCATACCCCATTGCGATCCATCGCCCAGCAGGCGGCGGAACTGGTCCTGATCGGCGGGTGTGGTGATGACTGCCACTTCGCGCACGCCAGCCAGCATCAGCACCGAAAGCGGGTAGTAGATCATTGGCTTGTCATAGATCGGCATAAGCTGTTTCGAGACAGCCAGCGTCAGCGGATAAAGCCTTGTGCCGGAGCCTCCGGCCAGAATGATGCCTTTGCGTTGGGTCATTGCGGTTCCCTTGCGGCAAGTGAAAAGGGGAGGGTCAGGCGTTCGTGCCCAGACGCTGGCCAACGCCGTGGCGTTGTTGCAGCGGGCGCCACCAGGCCTCGTTGTCGAGATACCATTGCACCGTGCGCTCAAGCCCTTCGCTGACCGTGACAGACGGACGCCAGCCCAGTTCTTCACGGATGCGGGCGGGGGCGATGGCATAGCGCGCATCATGACCGGGGCGGTCGGTGACAAAGCGGATCTGGTCGGCATAGGAGCCGGTGGGCAGCGGACGTTTGACATCGAGGATCGCGCAGATCTCGCGCACGAGGTCCAGATTGCTGCGCTCGTTCTCGCCGCCGATATTATAACTGCGGCCCACCTCTCCATTGGAGAGCACCAGCAGGAGCGCGCGGGCATGATCCTCGACATAGAGCCAGTCGCGCACATTGCTGCCGTCGCCATAGACCGGGATCTCATGGCCCGCGATGGCGTTGAGAATGACCACCGGGATCAGCTTTTCCGGGAAATGATAAGGCCCGTAATTGTTCGAGCAATTGGTCAGCAATACCGGCAACCCGTAGGTTTCATGCCAGGCCCGCGCCAGATGGTCCGAGGACGCCTTGCTGGCCGAATAGGGCGAGCGCGGGTCATAGGGCGTGGTCTCGGTAAATTTGCCTTCCTTGCCCAGCGAGCCGAACACCTCGTCGGTCGAGACATGCAGAAAGCGGAAGCTTTCCGGACGCCCGCGCGAGACCCAGTAATGGCGCGCGGCATTGAGCAGGTTGAACGTGCCCACGATATTGGTGGTAATGAAATCGCCCGGCCCGTCGATCGAGCGATCGACATGGCTTTCGGCGGCCAGATGCAGCACCGCATCGGGTTCTTCGGTTTCGAACACCCGCGCCAGCGCTTCGGGATCGCGGATGTCGACATGGGCAAAACGATAGAGCGGGCTGTCGGCCACCATGGCGACATTGTTCGTGCAGGCCGCATAAGTCAGCGCATCGAGGTTCACCACCTGAGCCCCGCGCGAGACGGCAAGCCGGACCACCGCCGATCCGATGAAACCGGCGCCGCCGGTCACAAGAAGTTTCATGATGTTACGCGGCCTCATAAATAAAGGGGCTGTCGAACTGATCGAAGGGAGTGGCCGCAGCATCCTTGTCTGAGAGCGAAGGGGCGGGCAGGCCATCAAGCGGCCAGTCGATGCCGCAACTGTCCCAGCGCACCGCACCGTCGCAGTCGGGCGCGTAATAATCCGAGCATTTGTAGAGTAGCTCGCAATCGGGTTCGAGCGTCATGAAGCCATGCAGGAACCCGGCGGGAATGAAGAGCTGCAACCCGTTTTCGGCGCTCAGCTCGACGGTCACCGAGCGGCCGTAGGTGGGCGAGCCGCAGCGGATATCGACCGCCACATCCAGCAACCGCCCTCGGCCGCAGCGCACCAGTTTGGCCTGTGCATGGGGCGGGCGTTGATAGTGCAGACCGCGCACGGTGCCCGGCTGGGCGGAATAGGAATGGTTGTCCTGTACGAAAACGGCATCGATTCCGGCCTGGCGCAGGCTGCGCGGGTTCCAGGTTTCGGTGAAGTGGCCGCGCGCATCATAATGCCGACGCGGCGCCACGATCATAACGCCTTCGATCGAGGTGGCAGTAACGAATTCGACAACGGGGATCATGGCGCGTTCTTCTGTTGTGACAGGTGGATGGGCAGGCGCATGAAGGAGGCAAAGCTACCGCACTGCGTGAGAATCACTCCACGCAGGGCCGACTTGCTGAACCTCTCGCGCGCTGAATCAGGCGGCGGTGTCGATGCAGGTCTTGGGCATGACCACCGCAACCTGGGTGTTCAGCCAGCTCAACAGGACGCGGATGCGATCCTGTGAGAGCATGTCCTCGAATGTGGCCGGGATGCCTGCGAAGGCTCCGGTTATGACGTTGACGGGATCGCCGGGGCGAAGGCGGCATTCGGGCACGTAATGGGCGCCCTGGGGAAAACGTTGAAACAGTTCATCCATCACCGGCGGGGGAACCGCCGAGGGCAGCGCCCCGCGCGGGCCGACCAGATAGCGGATGCCGAATGTGCCGTTGATCGATTGCCAGCGGATCCGCTGCGGGTTGAGTCCGACGAAAATATATCCGGGAAACAGCGGACTGACGGTCTTGCCGCCTCCGGGTGACCGGGTGCGGTGCAGCAGGGGATAGAAAGTGGCGAAACCCTGATTATGCAGGTTCGCAAGTGCAAAACGCTCCTTGCGGGGCATGGCCGCCGCCACATACCAGTCGATCCGGCTCGCCAGGCCTTGTGCTGCATATGCAGCAGCGACCTGCGCCTCCGTACCGGAAGCGGCAGGAGCAAGGCATTCCGAATTTCCGGGGAGAGGCCGTTTTATGGTCATGGCCTATGTCTAACTACGTAACTGGCGCGGGCTCAATAACCTCTAAAGCTGCTGTTTTGCTTCGCTGGATTACTGAGTAACCGCCAAGTTTACATGATTCCGCCATAAGGTTAGCGGCGTAATTTTGTTGCACCGCGTCATGACGAGCAGGGCAGCTTTGTGCGCGAATGAAAATCCGACTCAGCGATTTAGCCGTCTGAGGAGTTTTCGTTGCTTTCCATCATTGTGCGAACGCGAATGAAGCGGAGTGACGGCTTTGCGCCGCTGTCGGCTGGACAAGCCGCGTGGCGGACCATGATTGTTCCCGTGTCGCCATGGGTAAGGTCTACGTATTATTACATGCAGGCCTTTTGCAGCGAACCATTGTCCAATGGCTTAGCCAGGGCCTGCTCTACTCTATATGTCTAAGCCGAAAAATCGGATTAAATGTTGAGCTTACAGACAATATAGAGATTCTGGCATGAACAAAGCATCCGCCATTTTTAAGATGGACAGTGAGGTATCTTGTTCCGATCATGAGGCCGATGGCGTCATAGAAAAACCGGATCCGGGCCTGGGCCTGTCCGATATTGTGTTTCGTGTCATGTCTCTTCAGGACAACGGCCGGGAAGAGCGCTTGCAATGGCTGAAGCAAGGTATCACCCAATTCCAGGACTATGTTTATCGCGAGGGCGAAACCAATTTCCTGTCCGTCGTCGAGCGTGATTATGACGTCATGATCGTGGCGGGGAATGATGTTCAGCGTATGAAGCGCATTATTACCCGCAATCGGGTGGCGCTCCATCGCAAGCTCAAGATCTGCATGATGAACCAGAGCCTGCCTGCCGACAGGGCCCAGCTGCTGATGGCCGGGTTCGACGATGTGATTGATATAGGACGCATTTTGTGGCCGGAATTCACGGCGCGGGTGCGTGCCATGCATTTGCGTCTGATGATTTCCATCGGGCGATATGACGCCAAGCAACTGGAAATCATACAGCTGAACCAGATATGCAATCAGCGCCGACTGACTTGGCGCGAGCAGGATTTATTGCTGAGCCTGATGCAGGCGCGCGACATGACCGCATCGGCGATTACCTTGCGATGCAGCATCAGTCCGGCCCATTCCATGGTCAGCGAATTGCATCTGCGCGTTCTCATTTCGCAATTGCGGCGCAAATTGTTTGATCATGTCGAGATCTGCAATGTTCGCGGCGCTGGCTACCAGTTGGTAATTCATCCTCGGTCGACCAGCGACGCCAATTAAAGCATATTTTGCTTAATATTTATGATGGATCATGTGTGTTGTAAGATGGATCGAGTTTAATACTAAATTTTTACAACATACTGGCTTCAGAAGAGAAATTCTTCTTTTCTCCCACCATGGTGATCATACGGACCAATGCGGCCGAAGAGGATGCGCCCACTTTATTCATGATGCGGTAACGATGAATTTTTACCGTATTCTCGCTTCTCTCCATCATCGCTGCGATCTGCTTGGTTAGATAGCCGCGCGCGATCAGATTGGCGACTTTACGCTCTGTCGGCGTCAGGCGGGCAAGCACCTCCTCGATCTTGCCGGAATTGGAAATCTCGCAATAACGCATTCGCGAACGCGAAATGGCTGAGATGACCGCTGAGCTCAGCTCTGCTTCCTTGGCGGGCTTCAGCAGGAAATTATGCGCCCCCAGGCGCATACATTCTACCGCGGTTGCAACATCGGCGGTGGCCGACAGGAAAACCGTGGGTGCGATGCAATGCACCGAGCGTAGCCAGTTGTGCAGCGACGGCCCGTCAAACTGGGGGATGCGCACGTCGAGGATTACGCATCCCACTATCATTGCGGGCGCGGCCTTTTGAAATTCGAAAGGATTGTCAAAGCAGGCCACCGGCGTGCCAATCCAGGCGAGCATTTCACTCGCCTCTTTCAGAAAACCCTTGTCGCCGTCAACGATATAGATCTTTTCGTTGGGGCTGTGGCAGATCGGATGCCGGGGAACCGGCAGGTCGATATCAGTCCCGCGCGGCAAAGACTGGCAGGGGCGGTTAATCGCATTGATCCCGCAGCGGGTTGCCATAGCCCCCGATTTCAGACTTGCATCATTCATTGTGTAAATGCCCCAATTCCGCAGATCATAGACTTTGGATTGAAAGTTTAAGCAACCTTTCCGGAATCCACAGTAGGCTCAACCGGGGTGATGATCAACGCTAACATAAGTATTACCCTATACCACGTTACACTTACTATAAAGAAAACTTAAATATGGTTAATTAATTATTATTATTTTTAACCCTGATTTATAAAATAAAGATCTCATTAGATTGAGAATATATTTGATAATTTCTTGTGTAACGGGTCAAATATTTTATTTAAACTTGATTAACATCCAAAAAAATTTCTACATAATTTCAATGGGCAAACGTTTAAGCGTCTAGAGAAGCAACCTTTCTCTGCAGGCGATACATATCGAGAATTCCCGAAACATCGCGGTCTGCAAAAAAATAGGTTATACATTAATAAAGTGCGATGCTGCGCCGCATCCTCCCGCCCGGCCTTAAGCCTCCAAAGGTTAAGTCTTTCATTTACCCCATTTTATGGTGACCAGGCCATTGACATAGGCCCCTACCCAACGGAGCACCCGTGATTCCTCGAATGCTCTTTGCAGGTGGTGATCTGCCGGAGCCGGTTTTTTGCGCCTTGCTCAATGATTTGATCCGCTTGCCCGTCGGGTCCGGCGATCGACAGCGCCCACCATTTCCTGGCATTCGTATGGATGTCAAAGTTCGAAAATAGACTGGCTGCAAGGCGCTGCCTTATGCCAAAGGCATTCTCTGCCGAAGTGACATGGGGCATCGAAATCGCCCCTTGCAGAGGGTGATGACATGATCCTGCGTAGCGATGAGAAAATGGACGTGCTGGTGCCCGGCGGGGGCACGATGCGGATGCATATGTTCCGGCCCGCGATCGAAGGCCGGTTTCCCGGCGTTCTGCTGTTCTCGGAGATCTATCAGGTCACCAATCCCATTCGCAGGCTGGCGGCCATTCTGGCGGGCCATGGCTATGTCGTTGCCGTGCCTGAGGTCTATCATGAGTTCGAGCCTGCCGGCACGGTTCTCGAATATGATCCGGTCGGAACGGATCGCGGCAATGAGCTGAAATATCTCAAACCGCTTGCGGGGTACGATGCCGACGCAAAGGCCGGGATCAGCGCTCTTATCGACCATCCCGCCTGCGACGGCCGGGTGGCGAGTTTTGGCGTATGCCTTGGGGGGCATCTGGCCTATCGGGCGGCGCTCGACCCGCGTGTGTCCGCGGCGGCCTGTTTCTATCCCACTGACATCCATTCCGGCAGTCTGGGCCTTGGCCGCGCGGATGACAGTCTGGCGCGCATGGCGGATCTGAAGGCCGAGACGATGTTCGTCTGGGGGCGGCAGGATCCCCATGTCCCCTACGCGGGGCGCATGGCCATCCGTGATCGTCTGGAAGCTGTCGGGGCAAGCTATGAATGGCACGAGGTCAACGCGCAGCACGCGTTCCTGCGCGACGAAGGCCCCCGTTATGATCCCGCACTGTTTTTCCAGGGGCTTGCGTGGACCTTGGCGCTCTATCACCGGGCCTTTGCGCGGAACTGATGGCGATGGCGGGCGGCGCGCACCGCCCGCCATCGCCATCAGATCGAGCCCAGCGCCCGATACAATCCGATCATTCCCAGCAAGGCGCCTGCCCGCGTGGAGAGCAGGGTCTGGCGCGCGGAATAGGCGCTGCGCTGGGCGTCGAGCAGTTCGAGGCGGCTGTCCACCCCCGCCTGATAGCGCAGTTTCGACAGGTTGACGCGCCGGTCGGCGGCATCGGCGGCGGCATCCTGCGCCTTGATCTGCGGGCCATAGGTCTGCTGGGCCGAAATGCCGTCGGCCACTTCGGCAAAGGCGGTCTGGATCGCCTTTTCATAAGTGGCAACCGCAATCCCCTGCTGCGCCTTGGCTTGGCGCAGGGTGCCCCGCAGCGAGGTGTTGGGGAACAGCGGCAAGGAGACCGCAGGCGCATAATTCCACGCCTTGTTCGCCCCCGAAAACAGCCCCGACAGGCCCGGACTGACCGCCCCCAGCGCCCCGGTCAGCGACAGGCGGGGGAAGAAGGCGGCGCGCGCGGCATTCACATCGGCTTGCGCCGCGCGCAGATTATATTCCGCCTGCATGATGTCGGGCCGCCGGGTCAGCAGGTCCGAGGGCAGGCCTGCCCCCAGATGATCGGGCATCGAGGCCAGCATCAGCCCGATCGGCGCAGGCAGATCGTCCGGCAAGGGCGCGCCCACCGCCAGAGACAGCGCATGGGCGGCCGTTTCGCGCTCGCGCTGGCGCTGGGCCAGATCGGCCTCGGCCTGCCGCACCAGCCCTTCGGCCTGCGCCAGATCGCTGCCGCTGGCTTGGCCCGCATCATGGAGCCGCCGCGTGAGATCAAGCGACACGCGCCAGTCGGCCAGCGTCGAGGAGGTCAGTTGCCATTGCTCCTGCGCCAGCCTTTCGGCCACATAGGCCTCGGCCACCGCCCCCACTACTGTCAGCTCGCTGGCCCGTCGTCCGGCCTCGCTGGCCAGATAGCGGTCGAAGGCGGCGCGGCTCTGCGCGCGAAGGCGCCCGAACAGGTCGATCTCGAAACTGGTCAGCGCGATCTGGCCGCTCAACTGATCGTAGCGAAAGCCGCCAAAACCGCCGCCTGCGGTCTGCGCCCCGGTAAAGCTGCCCTGCGCCTCCAGCGAGGGCAATTGCGCGCCGCGCGCCACCGACAAGGCCCCGCGCGCGGCCTGAGCGTTGAGCACGGCAATCCGCAAATCGCGGTTCTCGTTCAGGGCCAGCGCGATCAGCCTCTGCAGCCGCGCATCGGCAAAGAACTCCTGCCATGTCAGCGGGGTCAATGCCTCCGTCACCGCAAAACTCGCGGCCACCGGAGCCTTGGGCAGCGGCGCTTTCTCCGCCGCACATCCACCCAAGGCCAGCGCCAACATCAGAACCTTACGCATCGGCCTGCTCCTGCTTCTTCTTCTTGCGCAAGCCGCCAAAGCCCAGACGCTCACTTATTCCCATAGCCACCACAAAGAACACCGGCACAAAGAACACCGCCAGTACCGTGCCCGAAATCATGCCGCCAAACACGCCCGTGCCGATGGCCGCCTGCGTTTCGGCGCTGGCCCCGGTGGAAAGCATCAGCGGCACCACGCCCAGCGTAAAGGCCAGCGAGGTCATCACGATGGGGCGCAGGCGGACCTTGGCCGCCGCCATCGCGCTTTCCACCAGGCCCATGCCGGAGGCGCGGTAATGGCGGGCAAATTCGACGATCAGGATCGCATTTTTCGCCGACAGCCCGATGATGGTGATCAGGCCCACCTTGAAGAACACGTCATTGGCCATGCCGCGCAAGGAGACCGCCGTCACCGCGCCGATCAGCCCCAGCGGCACCACCAGCATCACCGCCAGCGGCACGGCGAAACTGTCATACATCGCCGCCAGCACCAGAAACACCGCCAGCATCGACAAGGCCAGCAGCATCGGGGCCTGCGCGCCCGATTGCTGTTCCTGATAGGAAAGGCCGGTCCATTCGATGGCGAAACCGGGCGGCAATTGCTTGGCCAGTTGCTCCATCTCGGCCATGGCGTCGCCGCTTGATACACCCGGCGCGGCCATGCCCGACAGGCGCAGCGCCGGATAGCCATTGTAACGCACCAATTGCAGCGGGGTCTGCTCCCAGTCCGCCTTGACCACTTCGGACAGGGGCACCATCGAGCCGGCATTATTGCGCAGGTTCAAACGCATCATGTCGGGCAGGTTCATGCGATAGGCCGCATCGGCCTGCACGATTACCTGCTGCATACGCCCGGCATTGGGGTAATCGCCGACATAGGCCGAACCCATCGCGGCCGAAAGCGTATCGCTGATCCGGTTGAAGGGCACGCCCAGCGCCTCGGCCTTTTGCCGGTCGATGGACAGGTGGATGCTGGTGCCCGCGGGCAGACCGTCGGGATAGACGCCGACCACCTTCTTGCTCTGCCCCGCGAGGCCCAGCAATTGGTATTGCGCGGCCACCAGCGCCTCATGCCCGCGCCCGGCGCGATCCTCCAGCCGCATGGCAAAGCCCGAAGAATTGCCCAGCTCGTCAATCGCGGGGGGCACAAGGCTCATGATGATACCTTCCTTGATGACGCTCATCGCGGCCATCGTGCGGGCAACCTCATCCTTGACGGTGGCCCCGCCACGCTCGCCCCAGTCCTTGAGGACGGTGAACACAATCGCCGCATTTGGCCCCGCGCCCGAGAAACCAAAGCCCAGGATCGCCTCATTGCCCTTGGTCGAAGGGCGCGTGGCGGTGTGGCGCTCCAGCACCTGCACGGCTTCGCGGGTGCGCTCGGCGGTGGCGTCGGCGGGCAATTGGAAGGCGGTCATATAATAGCCCTGATCCTCCTCGGGCATAAAGGCCGTGGGTAGGCGCCAGAAGGCAAAGCCCAGCAGCGCCACCACCATGCCCAGCGCCACCATCGCCCGCCCGCCGCGCCGGATAATGCGCGCAACCCATCCGCCATAGCCGTGGGTCATGCGCTCAAACAGGCGGTCGAACGCGGCAAAGAAACGCGGTTTTTGGGCATGGCCCGAAATGGGCTTCAACACCGTTGCGCAAAGCGCAGGCGTGAGCGAAAGCGCCAGAATGGCCGAGATCAGAATGCTGATCGCCATTGACATGGCAAACTGGCGATAGATCACGCCGACAGAGCCGCTGGCGAAGGCCATCGGAATGAACACCGAAACCAGCACCAGCGTGATGCCGATGACGGCCCCGGTGATTTCGCTCATCGCCTTTTTGGTGGCCTCGAACGGGGAGAGCTCTTCCTCGGCCATGATGCGTTCGACATTTTCAACCACGACGATGGCATCGTCCACGATGATGCCGATGGCCAGCACCATGCCAAACATGGTCAGCACATTGAGCGAATAGCCCGAAAGCGACATGACCGCGATCGTGCCCAGCAGCGCGATGGGCGCCACCACGGCGGGCACCAGCGTATAGCGCATGTTCTGCAAAAACAGATACATGACGAGGAAGACCAGCACCATCGCCTCAAGCAGCGTGTGCAGCACCTTCTCGATGGAGACGCGCACGAAAGGCGCGGTGTCGAAGGGCACCGTCCATTCCATGCCGCCCGGCATCGCGCGGCCAATCTCGGCCATGCGCGCGCGCACCGCGTCCGACACCTGCACCGCATTGGCCCCCGGCGCCAGTTGCACCGCCGCCGAGGCCCCCGCGCGGCCATTCTCGCGGGTGGACATCATGTAATTCTGCTGGCCGATCTCGACCCGCGCCACATCGCCCAGCGTCACCGTGCCGCCATTGGTGTTGGCTTTCAGCACGATCTGCTCGAACTCCTGCGGGCTGGTCAACTGCCCGCTGGCCGTCAGCGGCACCAGCACGCGCTGGCCCGCCACGGCCGGCTCAGCACCCAGCGTGCCGGGCGCGATCTGGATATTCTGGGCGGCAATGGCCCCCGTCACATCGGCCATGGCCAGATCATAGGCGATCAGTTTCGCCGGATCGACCCAGACCCGCATCGCCTTTTCCGCCGAAAAGCTCTGGACGCGGCCAACGCCGGGAATGCGCTTCAATTCATTGACAACATTGCGCGCCAGATAATCGCCCAGTGAGGCCCCATCATAACGCCCATCGGGCGAATTGAGGCCCACCAGCAGCAGGAACCCGCTGTTGGCCACCTCGACCGCCAGACCATATTGCCGCACGGTCTGGGGCAGGCGCGGCTCGATCAGCTTCAACCGGTTCTGCACATCCACCAGCGCCAGTTCGGGGTTCGTGCCGGGCTGGAACGTGGCGGTGATCGTGGCCGAACCCGAAGTATCGGTGCTGGACTCGAAATAGAGCAGGCGTTTGGCGCCCGACAATTCGCGCTCGATCAGTTCGACCACGCCGTCATTCATCGTTTGCGGCGTGGCGCCGGGATAGGTGGCCGTGATCGTCACCGATGGCGGCGCCACCGAGGGAAAACGCGCCACCGGAACCGAGGGCAGGGCGATCAGCCCCGCCAGCGCGATGGCAATCGCCACCACCCAGGCAAAGACCGGTCTCTGAATGAAAAATTGAGGGATCATGATTGGCGCTCCCTCAGCGTGTTGCCGGCTGGCGCCAGGGCAGCGCCTTGACCGGCGCGCCGGGCAGCACGCGGTCCATGCCGACCACGACCACCTTTTCGCCCGCCTTCAGGCCCTTGAGGATGATGGTCGTGCCATCGACCACATCGCCCGCTTCGATCTGGCGCTCCTCGATGGCGCGGCCGTTCCAGACATGGATGACCGCGCGGCCCGCCGCATCATGGCCCACCGCCTGTTGCGGCACGATGATCGCATGGGGCATCCGCAGACGCGGCAGGCGCGCCCGCACGAACATGCCCGGCAAGAGCCGGTTGCCCGGATTTTCGACCAGCACGCGCACCACCGCATTGCCGGTGCCCGGATCAACCGTGACATCGGAGAACAGCAACCGGCCCTTGACCGGATGCGGCTGGCCCGAGGCGGTGATGATCTCCACCGGGGCCGCGCCCGCGCCCGCGCCTTCGGCCACCGCCGCGCGCAGCGCGTCGAGCCGGGCCGCAGGCTGGCGCACGTCGACGTAAACCTTGTCGATCTGCTGCACCGTGGCCATCGGATTGGTGTCGGTGGTGGCCACCAGCGCGCCCTCGGTCACGGTGGCCGCGCCGATCTGGCCCGCGATGGGCGAGGTGACGCGGGCAAAGCCCAGATCGAGACGACGCCGGTCGAGCGCGGCGCGCGCCTGCGCCACATCGGCGGCGGCCTGATCACGCGCCACGGTGGCATCGTCAAAGGTCTGGCGGCTGATCGCATCCACGCCCACCAGCGGTTTCAACCGATCCGCCTGCGTTTTCGCGCGGGCATAGGTGGCCTGCGCGCGGGCGAGGGTGGCCGAGGCGCTGGCCGCATCGGCGCGGAAGGGGGCCGGGTTGATCTGGAACAGCGGCTGGCCTTGGGCCACCATCGCGCCTTCGGTGAACAGGCGGCGCTGGACGATGCCGCCCACCTGCGGCCGGATCTCGGCGGTGCGGAAGGCCACCACGCGGCCCGGCAATTCATCGGCCAGCGCGATGGGGCGATCCTGCGCAGGCGTAATCAGCACTTCGGCGGGCGGGGGCGCGGTGGGCGCACCATCGCCGCCACATGCGGCCAGCAGGAGGGTGGAAAGGGGAAGGGCAAATCGGAAGTGATCGTATCGCATGATGCCCCCATGCACCCTTAGCATTGCCCTTGTGTGGAGGTTTTGTGGAGATTGTGTGGAGGCATCTGGCCGCATACCAATGGGCAATGATACACGGAGGCCATGACAGCGCTTGCCCTGATTGCCGAAGACGATGGCGATATTGCCGACATTCTGCGCGCCTATCTGGAGCGTGAAGGGTTTCGCACGGTGCATGCCGGAGACGGCCGCGTGGCGCTTGATCTCCACCGGGCATTGCGGCCTGATATCGTGCTGCTCGATGTGGGGATGCCGCATATCGACGGCTGGGAAGTGTTGGCCCAGATCCGGCGCGAGGCCGAAACGCCGGTGATCATGATCACCGCGCTGGACCAGGATATCGACAAATTGCAGGCCCTGCGCATCGGCGCGGATGATTATGTGGTCAAACCCTTCAACCCGGTCGAGGTGGTGGCGCGGCTGCGCGCGATCCTGCGGCGGACGGGCGGCGCGGGCGGCGGGGCGGTGCTGCGGGTGGGGCCGGTGGAAATCGACACCGAGAGCCATATCGCCCGCGTCGAGGGGCGAGAAATTCCCCTGACGCTGACCGAATTTCGCCTGTTGGTGCATATGGCGCGCAGCCCGCACCGGGTGTTTTCGCGCGGTGATCTGGTCGATGCCTGCCTGCCCGGATCGGAAGCTTTGGATCGCACGGTGGACAGTCATATCAGCAAACTGCGCCGCAAGCTGGAGGAGGCCGGTGTTTCAGGCATGCCTGCGGGCGTGCGCGGGGTCGGCTATCGGTTGGGCAGCGGGGCATGAAGGTGAAATTCGACATCTCGCGCCATCTGACGCTGGCCATGGCGACGGTGGCGATTGCCACGGTGCTGTTCGCCTTTATCGTCTTTTATCTCGTTTATACGATTGCCATCTGGTGCGCGCCCAAACTGTTTCCTCCCGATTTTTCGGCGGTGCCCAATGGGTGGGATCTGGTCATCATGGGGGTGGTGACCTGCATGGGCATCGGGTTGGGCGCGTGGATCGCGGCGGGCATGGCGCGCCATATCGTCGGGCCGATGCATGCGGTGGGCCGCGCCGCGCGGGCGATTGCCGATGGCGATCTTTCGGCCCGCGCCGCGTCCGACATCGAGGCGCCGGGCGAGACGGCCAAGCTGGTTGAGGATTTCAACGCGATGGCCGGGCGGCTGGAAAAGGCGGCCCATGATGCGATCAGTTGGAACGCCCAGATCGCCCATGAATTGCGCACCCCGCTCACCATCCTCAAAGGGCGGCTGCAGGGCGTGTCGGACGGCGTGTTCGTGATGGATGACATGCTGTTGCGCGGACTGCTGACGCAGGTGGACGGGCTGGCGCGGCTGGTCGAGGATCTGCGCTGCGTCAGTCTGGCCGACATCGGGCGGCTGGAATTGCAGGTGGCCGAGGTGGATCTGCGCGTCGGGTTGGAGGAATGGGCCTCGATGATGGCCCCCACGGTCGAGCGGGCGGGCTTCAGCCTGAGCGTTGAAAGCGCGGCGATCCGGGCAAGGGTGGATATGGCGCGGCTGCGTCAGGCGCTGCTGGCGCTGGTCGACAACGCGCTCCATTATGCCGATCCCTGCGCCTTGCGGCTGGTGGTCCGGCATCAGGGCGGGGGCGTGGCGATCCATCTGATCGACAAGGGGCCGGGCGTGCCGCCGGACCAGCGGGCCGATCTGTTCAGCGTCTTTACCCGCGGCACGGCGGCGCGTGAGACCCATCGCACCGGATCGGGCCTTGGGCTGGCCGTGGTGCAGGCGATTGCCCAGGCGCATGGCGGGGCGGCCCAATACCGCTGGCAGGACGGGCATTCGCATTTCATCGTCACGCTGGGCGCCTGAAAAAACGCGCATACCGATACAGGCAGGCAAAATAATTTCCCTCTGGCGCGAAGGATTTTGCGCGCCCATGTCTCTTATGCGGCCAAAGGGGGAAAACCCCGGCGACAGGGGGAGGGTGTGACGCAGGGCGAGGTGATCAACGCATTGGCGCGCAGGCGCATGCTGGCCGCATGGATGGCGCGCGAGATCGTGCCGCATGAGGCCGGTATGCGGGCATGGCTGGCCCGTGCGCGGGTGTCGGCAGAGGATATTGATGAGCTTATGCAGGAAGCCTATTGCCAGATCGTTTCCCTGCCGTCGGTGGACCATATCACCGCGCCGCGCGCCTATTTCATGGCCAGTTTGCGCCACATGATGCTGCGCCGGATCAAGCGGGCGCAGGTGGTCGCGCTCGACGCGATCGGTGAGATCGAGAACTGGCGCGATGAAAGCATGGTCTCGCCCGAGGATGAGGCGGGCAGCCGGATCACATGTCAGCGGGTGATGGCGATCATCGCCGCCCTGCCCGAACGGTGCCGCCGCGTGGTGGAATTGCGCAAGATCGAAGGGTGGTCGCAAAAGGACATCGCGGCCCATCTGGGCATGAGCGAGAAGGCGGTGGAAAAGCAGGTCTGGGTCGGTGTGCGCGCTATCCGCGCCGCATGGGCCAGCGCCGAGGCGCAGAGCGCCCAGCGCATGGATCAGGCCGAGCGCGGCATGGGGGCTGGGCGATGACACCGGCCACCGAACATGACCGCGATATGGCCGCCCGCTTTGTCGCGCGGATGGATGGCGAGAACTGGGGCGAGGCCGATGAGGCCGAGTTGCAGCTCTGGCTTGACGGCGGCGCGGGGCGCGAAGGGCTGCTGCTTCAGGTCCATGCGGCATGGGTGGCGGCAACGCCGGTGGCGCAGGAGGAAATTGTCGAGGAGGCCCCGGCGGCTCCGGCTTTCTGGCGGCGGCGCGGGTTTCTGGGGGCGATGGCGGCCTCGGTCGCGGCGGTGGTGGGGGCCGGGCGCTGGCTCGATGCGCGCAGCAGCTTTGCCACCCGCGTGGGCGAGATCCGCCGCGTGCCTCTGGCCGATGGCAGTGTGATGACGATCAATTCCGGCTCCGAACTGACCGTGCGCATGGCCAAGGGCAGCCGCGAGATCGAGATCGCCCAGGGCGAGGCATGGTTCGATGTGGCCAAGGATGCCGCGCGGCCCTTCACCGTGGCGGCGGGCAAAGTGCGTGCGCGTGCGGTCGGCACGGCCTTTTCGGTGCGGCGGCGCGAGACGGGCGTCGAGGTGCTGGTGACCGAGGGTGTGGTGGAAAGCTGGTCCGAGGAGGATGAGAGCCTGCGCCTGCGCCTTGTTGCTGGCGAGCGTGCTTTGCTGAGCGATACGGCCGTGGTTCATCATGAGAGCGACCGAGCCTCGGCGGTGGACCGCTCTTTGGCATGGCGCAGCGGTATGATCGACCTCAACGGCACCAGTCTGAGCGAGGCGGCCGATGAGTTCAACCGCTATAACCAGCGCCAGATCATCATCGCGGACCCGGTGGTGGCCGATGAACAATTTGATGGCCTGTTTCGTATCAATGATCCGCAAGGTTTTGCCGAGGCAGTCAAGGCCAGTTTGAATGTGGGGATTGATGAGAGCGATCCGCGCGTGATCCGTTTGGTGAAATCGAAATAATGAATGGAGGATGAATTTTTTGGCGAAGGATTTTTATTCGTCATGTCTCTTTAAGGCTGCTGACAAAAGCGAGCCATGAAGGCGGGATATTCGGGAGGGATTGATGATGCATTCCACTATGCGTGGAGTTTTTCTTGCGTCGAGCGCGATGGTTGTGCTGGCCGCGATGCCGGCCCATGCTGCGGGCCAGACGCGCCAATTTGCCATCGAGGCGCAATCGGCCACCACGGCCATCGGCGCGCTGGGCCATCAGGGGGATGTCCAGATCATCGCCCCGCGCAAATTCACGCAAAGCGTGCGCACCAATGCCGTGCGCGGCGACATGACGGTGGACGAGGCGCTGGGCCGCATGCTGGCGGGCACCGGGCTGGTGGCGCAGCAGATCGGGCCGCATTCCTACGCCATCACCATGCGCTCGGCCGCGCCCGCGCTGCAGCCAGTGCGCGCAGTGTCGGTCCATCCGGGGCCCGCACTGATGACCGGCGAGCGCGCCGCCATGACCGAGGCCGCGCCGATGGCGGCCGAGGCTCTCTCCGGGCCAGATGAGGCGCCCGCCGCCGACATTATCGTCAAGGGCTTTCGCCGCACGCTGATGAAGGCGCAGGATATCAAGCGCTCGGCGGTGAACCTGACGGAAAGCATCGTGGCCGAGGATATGGCCAAGATGCCCGATCTCAACCTGTCGGAATCGATCCAGCGCCTGCCGGGCGTGGCCATCACCCGCGAGGGCGGCGAGGGGCGCAACATCACCCTGCGCGGCTTTTCGCCCGATTTTACCCGCACGACCCTGAACGGCATGGAGGTTCCGGCCAGCTCGGACGGGCTGGACTCGGGCGGCTTTACGCTGAACGCGGGCCGTGCCTTTGACTTCCATGTCTTTGCCTCGGAACTGTTCAACCGCATTGATGTCAACAAGACCCAGCGCGCCTCCATCGAGGAGGGCGGGATTGCCGGTACGGTCGATCTCTATTCGGCCAAGCCTTTTGACTTCAAAGGCTTTCACTTTGTCGCCAGCGGGCAGGGCGGCTATAATGCGATGACCCGCAAGGTCGATCCGCGCGTGACGGTGATGCTCTCGAACACTTTTGCCGATGACCGGATCGGGGTGCTGGTCTCGGCGGCCTATTCGCGCCGCACCGTATATCAGGAGGGCTTTTCCAGCGTGCTCTGGACGACGCCCTATATCAATGGCGACAGTTGGGCCAACAGCAACCCCACCGTGACCGGCAAGCCCGCCCCATGCGGCGCGGCCAAGGCCACCGATTGCCTCTGGGCGCCGCGCCTGCCGCGTTCGGATTTCTTTGGCAATGACCAAAAGCGCCTAGGCGTCACCGGATCGTTGCAGTTCAAGCCGACCGACCGGATGCTGATCAGCTTTGACGTGCTCTATTCACAGCTCGACAATGATCGCTACAGCTATAATTCGATGGAATGGCTGCTGACCCATGGCGCGCCCGGCAATTTCGTGGGCCAGACGCCTTTGTCCTTCACGGTCGCGCCCGATGGCAAGCAATTGGTGGCTGCATCCTTCAACGATGTGACTTCATGGTATGAAAGCCGCCACCAGACCTCGCTGTCGAAGTTCCAGCAATATGTGCTCTCGGGCGACTATCGCTTCTCCGACAAACTGAAGTTTGACGCGATGGCGGGGACTGCGCGCGATGCGGCCGATCGCACCGAATTGCGCTTCTATGCGCGCTCGTCGCCCCATTTCTATTCCTATGACTACACCGGCAACCCGGACGTGGCCAAGGTCGGCTACGGCAGCTATGATCCCAACAACACCGCCAATTATATCAATGCCCTGACGGCGGCGAACCGGCTCAACAATGTGGTGAAGGACAACTTCACCACCAAGGCCAACCTGACCTATACCGACAACAAGTTCAACGCCAAGATCGGCGTGGCCTTCAACCGCCGCATGGTGCGCTACAGCGAGGCGCAGGGCGATCTGCCCAGCTTTGCGCCTTCCTCCTATATGCAGGCGTTCCCGATTGCCCATTTCGGCGATGGCGTGGTTTCGGGCGGCCTGCCCACCTTTGCGGTTATGAATTTCGACGCCATTGCGCGCTCGGGCCTGATTTCCTCCAATTATGTCGATAATACCAGCGCTGACTGGACCGTGATCGAAAAGACCATGGGCGGCTATGGCGAAGTCAACGGCGAATTTGACATCGGTGGCATGACGCTGCGCGCCAATGCGGGTGCGCGTTATGTGCGCACCGATCTTACTTCGCGCGCGGTCCTTGCCGGGTCGCCGGTTCAGGTCGAGCGTTCCTATGGCAATTTCCTGCCGGCGGCCAATCTGGTGCTGAACATCACGCCCGATTTTCTGGCGCGCTTTTCCTATGCCCGTTCGATGACGCGGCCGGGCCTTTCCTCGCTCAATATCGCCAGCCCGACCTTTGAATATACCACGCGCACCGTGGGCAATCTGGGCAATCCGGAATTGAAGCCCTATCAATCCAATGATTTCGACGTCAATTTCGAATGGTATTTCGGCAAAGGCGGCCTGATCGCGGTGGGCGCGTTCAAGAAGGATATTGTCACCTCGCTGACCAATTCGGTGGTGACCAAGATGGTGCCGCAGGAATTCTGGGCCGCGATCTATGCCGATCCGCGCTACAGCCCCTCCTATCAGGCTGATCCGGCCAAGGTGCCCTATACGTTCGCCACAGCGGTCAACGCGCCGGGCGGCAACAGCGTGAAGGGGCTGGAAGTCACGCTCAACGTGCCTTTCACCTTCCTCAAGGGCTGGTGGTCGAATTTTGGCATTGCCTCGAACTATACCTATGTTTCGGCGCGGGATTCGACCGGCCTTTCGCCCAATTCGTACAATTTCACCGGCTATTATGACACCGGTAAACTTGGTGTCCGCGTCTCGATCAACAAGCGTGACGATTATCTGCTCAGCCAGCCCGGCGGCAATGGCAATGTGCAGGAGCGTAAATATGGCCCGACGCAGGTGGATTTCTCGGCCTATTACAACCTCACCAAGCGGCTGAGCCTGAACGTTCAGGGCATCAACATCACCAATGAAAAAGAGCGTATCTATGATACCGGCGATGGGACACAATATCTGCCGCGGGAATTTACCAAGACCGGCGCGCAATGGTTTGTCGGGGCGCGCTATCAGTTCTGAACTTTTTGTCCGGATATGACTCCCAAATACTCCCATATCCGGGCAAGAAAGGGGGCCGCCGGCGCGCGTTGCGTCGGCGGCCCCCGCTTTCATGCGCGGCATCAGGAGAAGTCTGTTGCGTTTTGACACCGGTTTCCTAGTGATTGCCAGCTTGGCCTTCAGCTTGCCCGTTCAGGCCCATGAGGTGGATGAAAGCTACAGCATCGCCCGCCGCTTTGCCCAATATGGCGCGCAATATCCCGGCATCGCTTGGCCCGCGATCCGGCCGCAGACCGGGCAACAGATTCTGCCCGACCGCGTGTATAAAACCATGGGCGAGCGCGATCTCCTGATCGACATTTTCCGCCCGGTCAAGGCGCGCTCGCGCGGGGTGGGCATCGTGCTGGTCCATGGCGGCGCATGGCGTTCGGGCGCGCGCAGCCATTTTTATCCCATCGCCAATCTGCTGGCCCAGCGCGGGTTTACCGTGTTCATCCCGCAATACCGCCTCTCGCCCGAGGCACCCTATCCGGCGGGCGCGCAGGATATTCACGATGCGATGGTGTGGGCGCAGGATCATGCGCGCGACTATGGCGTCAGGCCCGACCGTATCGCGCTGGGCGGGGCCTCGTCGGGCGGGCAACTGGCCTCGCTGGTGGCTTATGGCGATGGGATGTTTGGCGCGGGCGGCCATCCTTACGCGCTGATCGACATGGACGGCGTGCTGGATTTCACCACGCCCGAGGCGCTGAAATATGAAAATGCCGCCGGGTCCGGATCATCGGCGGCCAAATGGCTCGGCGGATCCTATGAACAGGCCCCCGACCGCTGGCGCGAGGCGAGCGCGGCATCCCATGTCGGCCCGCAATCCCCGCCCACGCTCATCATCAGCAGCGGCAACCCGCGCTTTACCGCAGGCAAGGATAAGGTGCTGGCCGAACTGGCGCAGTATAAGATCCCCGCTCAATGGTACGCCTTCGCCAAGGCGCCGCATGATATCTGGTTCTTCGATCCCTTTCTGACCACCACGGCCGACAGAATCGCCGCTTTCCTGCAATCGCTGCCCCAACGCTGAAAGACCTGCCGATGCTTGCTCCGCTTTTGCTCGCCGCTGCTCTTGCCGCCCCGACGCACTATGACGTGCGTCCCGCCTGCGGCGCGACCCCTGCGCCTTGCTATACACGCATCCAATCCGCCTTGGACGCCGCCGTGCGGGATAAAACAGAGCGCTGGATCACCATCCGCGTGGCGCCGGGCGATTATCACGAAAAGCCGGTGATCGCCCGGCCCCGCCTGCGCCTGATCGGGGCGGACCGGGCCAGGACCCGCATCCATTTCGGCGCAGTGGCGCAGACGGCCAAGGAATATCACCGCAATGGCTGGGGCACGCCCGGTTCGGCCACGCTGACCATCGATGCCGACGAGGTCGAGGTGCGCGGTATCACCATCGAAAACACCTATGATTATCTGGCCAATGATCGCATTCCCTATGGCGATCCGGCCCGCATCGGCAATCCGCAGGCCGCAGCCGTGCTGTTCGACATTCACGCCGACCGGGTGCTGATGCGCGGTGTGGCCATGCTGGGCTATCAGGATACGGTCTTTACCAACGGCGGGCGGGCGCTGGTGCAGGACAGTCTGATCGCGGGCAATATCGACTTCATCTTCGGCAATGGCCAATTGCTGATCGAGCACAGCGAGATCCGCAGCCGCCCCCGCGCCCAGCCGCCCGGTCCCGATGGGTTCCAGTCCTTTGTCGCCGCGCCCTCGACGCCTTTGTCGCAGCCGACCGGGATTGTGTTCTATGCGTCTCATCTGACGCGCGAAAAGGGCGTGCCCGATGGCGCGGTGGCATTGGGGCGGCCATGGCATCCCACCACGCGCTTTGCCGATGGGCGCTATGCCGATCCTGCGGCGGTGGGCATGGCGCTTTACATTGACTGCGTGATGGACCGACATATCCATGCCGATCGCTGGACCACGATGAACGGCACCTCGCGCGATGGCACCGTGGCCACGGTGTTCCGCCCGCAGGATTCACGCTTTGGCGAGGTCGGTTCGTCCGGCCCCGGCGCGCAAGGCAAGGGCGTGGCCATCGCATGGAAAGAGGAGCGGACCTATGCCCAGATCCGCTCGCAATTCCTGTCCGGCTGGGCGCTTACTGACAGGTGAAGGAACTGGCCTTCTCGCTGTCCCCATCCTGGCGGTGGGGCCGCGCGGGGAAGGGGCAGAGCAGGCGTTCGCGGCCCGGCCAAGGCGTGTCGGCGCCCGCGGTGGCGGTGATCGCGCCGGGCTTCACGCCCTTTTCGCGCCATGCCACCAGTTGGGAGAAAATGTCGAAGCGATCCGTCGCCGGGCCGCCGCGCCCATGGTTCATGCCCGGCACGGCATAGAATTGCACGAAGCGCCCCGCCTTGCCCTTCTCGCGCTTGTTCACCGTATCGAGCCAGCGGATCGTGTCCAGCACCGAGAACACCGGATCGCTGACTCCGTGGAACAGGATGATCTTGCCCCCGCGCCGGGTGAAAGGCGAAAGGTCGGTGGCATCGGCATGCATGAAATCGACCGGCGCTTCCTTCAATTCGCCCCATTTTACATGGGCCGCGGCATAGGCTTCGTCGATATTCGCGTTCAAGGCATAGCGGGTGAGCGAGGTGACATCATCGGCCACATCGAGCGGCGGCGAGCGGAAAACCGCCGAATTGGACGGCGCGCCCAGGCGCAGCAGCGCGCCATTGTTGATGGCCGAGGCATAGCCGCCCATCTTCCAGATCCGCCAGCCCTGCGTCACGCCCTGCGCGGTTTTGGCTCCGATCCCGGCGTCCCATGCCCAGTCGGAATAAATGGCCTTGCCATCCTTGGTCAGCGGGCCGCCCATCACGCGGCGCATCGCGGCAATCTGCATCGGCAGGAGGCAGGCATTGGTCTTGTCGGCCATATTGTCGCTCTTACAGGCGATTTTCATCATTTCGGGCATGACGCGCGCCGTGGTGCAGGCGATGAAATGCTCGATCATGCCATCCTTCGTGCCGTCCAGCGCATCGCAGGCATTCAGGATCGCGCCCTGCGCCAACAGGATATCCTCATCGCTCATCGCCTTGTTGACCAGCGGCAATCCGTCCGCGCCGATCTGGCCCATGGCCTTGGCGACAGCGCCGAACGCCTGCCCATCCCACAATTGCGCGATCGAGGCATGGGCCAGATGGAAGCCGGGATAGCCGATCAGCGCGGCGTCAAATTCGCCCGGAAAGCGCTGGACCGCCATCATCGCTTCCTGTCCGCCCTTGGACCCGCCGACGAAATAGGTGAAGGCCGCCGCCCGGCCATAATAGGCGCGGATCAGCGCCTTGCCCGCGCGCGCCACCGGGCCGATATAGCCAAAGCCGTAATTGTGGCGGGCGATGGCGTCATGGCCGAAAGTCACCACGCCTTGCCGAGCGGGATCATTGTTCACCGCATTGTCATGGCCCGAATCCGAAGACACCACCGCATAGCCCTTGGCGAGCGCGGTCACGCCGGGCTGGCTGGAAAATCCGCCATTGGCATCGCCCAGAAAGCCATCCGATCCGCCGCCGCCCTGAAACACAAAACGCCCGTTCCATTCGGTGGGCAGGCGCAGGTGGAACTTGATCGCATAGGTCTGGCCATTGGCGCCCTGCCGCTCCTGCATCTTGCCGATGATTTCGCAATGGGCGGGCATGGCGGGCGCGGGCGGGATTGGCCCATTGCCGCGTGCCTCGGCCGGGCTTGCCTCGCGCAGGGCGGCCAGGGTGATCACGCTAGAGCGGTCCGGCATGGCCGCCTTGGCCAGCGCCGCGCAATCGGCGGCCGCCTGGGCCGTGCCGCTGGTGGCGGCGAACAGAATGGCCATGGCAAGAGCGTGATGGGTGGTGGGCAAATTCATGGCCGATCCTCTCTTATGCGGTGGGTAGCGTGAATTATGCAGAATAACATAGCGCATGCCAGCGCGGTTTTGTATCGAATGGTACAAAGGCGTCCGAGAGGCGCCATGGGGAGCCTGATGGACAATCCTTTAAGCAATTTTCCCGGCTATCTGCTGCGCCGAGCCTCCAAAAGCCGGATGGCCCAACTCTTGCAACATCTCGAACCTCTGGGCGTGGGCGTATCGGAGGGATCGATCCTCGTGCTGGTCGGCCGCAATCCGGGGATCTCGCAGGCCGAATGCGGGCGGATGCTCTCGATCAAGCGGCCCAACCTCAACCCGATCATCCGCCGCTTCATCGACCGCGACCTGATCATCAGCACCAAGGGTCAGGGGCGCATCCAATGCCTGAACCTGAGCGAGAGCGGCAAGGCGCTTGCCAAGCGAATCATGGCGGAATTTGAAGCGCAGGAGGCGCGCATCCATGAGGCGGTGCCCGAACATCTGCGCGATGAACTGGTGCCTCTGCTGCGCGCCCTCTGGTGGTCGGAATAACATCCCCGACAGGCCGCATGACCCGCCGGGGATAGGCCTGGATCAGAACTTCTTGGTCACGCGCACGCCATACTCGCGCGGCGCGCCATAGAGTTCGTTACGACCGCTCTGACCAGCCACATAGAATTTGTTGGCCAGATTGGTGCCGTAGATTTCACCCTTCCAGGTGCCCTTGTCCAGCGTGATGCTGCCCTGCCACAGGCCGCGCGCGTTGATGAGGTCCGTGCCGGTCTGATAGGTGGGATAGGCCCACTGCGAGCCGATATAGGCATAGCCGACGCGCGGGGTGATCGAGACGCCCTCGGGCAATTCGATGCGGTACGAGGCGGCAAGGTTCCACGTCCACTTCGGGCTGTACAGATTCGAACCGCCGCTGGTGGTGACGCTGGTCCCGGTATAGTCGAAGCAGCGCGCCGAATTGCTGCCGTTGCACTGGGGGAAGCCGTTGGAGGCGGCGGGAACCAGCCATTTGTTGATCAGCGTAAAGCCCGAAAGGCTGCTGTCGACATAGGACAGGCCGCCGTCGATCGAGAGGGCATTGATCTTGGCCTGGAAGCTGGCCTCGAAGCCCTTGATTTCCGAATTGGCCAGATTGACCACGCCGTTCTGGCCCGACACCGGATTGGTCACGTCCATCTGGAAGTTATTGTACTTCATATAGAACGCGCCGATCTGCGTGCGCAGGTGACGGTTGAACAGCGTCGATTTCCAGCCCGCTTCGTAATCCATCACGGTTTCGGGGGCAAAGGTGCCGGTGGGCGGATTGATGCCGCCGTTCTTGTAGCCGCGCGCAACAAAGGCATAGATCAGATTGTCGGCATCGGGCTTGTAGTTCAGCGCGATCTTGCCCGTTGCGCGGCCGTCGCTTTCATGGCCGGTCTGGGGGGCAAGGATGGTGGCGCCCACCGGCGGATCGCCGATGATCATGGCCATCGTGCTGCCCGGCGCCGCGCTGTACACCGCGTTCGAGCCGGTCACTTCAAAGCGCGAATAGCGCAGGCCCGCATCCACCGAGAGCTTGTCCGTCAACTGATAGGTCGCCTGACCAAAGGCGCCCAGCAGCAGCTTGCTGGTGTTGGGATGGGGCAGGGTTGTGAAATTGCCGGCGCTGCTGTTCCAGTTGCGCAGGTCGACCTTGTTGCGCTGGGCATAGCCGCCGATGACATATTTGAACTTGCCCGTATCGGGCGAGATGATGTTGATTTCCTGGCTGTAAACGCGCTCGCGCACATTGTTGCCGCCCGCCAGCGCGGCGCGCGTCGTCAGCGAGGTGGCGTCCGTGTCGCTGACAGCGGCCAGACGCTTGTTCTGATAGGCGGTGAGCGAGCGCAGGGTCAGGCCACCGGCAAATTCATACTTCAGCTCCAGCACCGTGGCGAAGGAACGCTCGAAGTTCGACACCGGCGTGTCGAAGCTGACGGTGAAGGGCGTGTTGGTGCGGCCCGTGACATAGGGGTTGGTGGTCGTGGAGGTGTTGATCGGCTGCAGGGCAAAACCGCCGGTCTTGCGCTGCGTGGCCTCGACCTTCACATTGGCCTGGAAACCGCCCGACTTGTAGAGCGCCTGGATGCGACCGTCGATTTCGGCCAGACGTTCGGGCTGGTTGTTGGCCGGGCCGACGTCCTTGAACCATGCGTCATGCTGGTTGAACAGGCCGGATGCGCGCACGGCCAGCTTCTCGCCGAAGGGCAGGTTGAACGCGCCGTTCACGCCGACATTGTTGTAATTGCCGTAATTGCCCGAAATATAGCCGCTGGTTTCGCCCAGCTTGGGGCGCTGCGTGGTCAGATAGATCGCGCCGCCGGTCGAGTTGGCGCCCGAGAGCGTGCCCTGCGGGCCGCGCAGCACTTCGGCGCCGGCCATGTCATAGAACTGGCCGTTCGACACGATGGGCGGCTGGAACACACCGTCGATATAGGTCGCCACGCCATTGGTCACCTGGGGCGAACCCGAGGCCAGGCCGATGCCGCGAATGTTGAACGAATCGGTCACGCCCGAACGCGAGATCGTCAGGCCGGGTGCGGCGGTCTGAAGGTCGATCGCGCGGGTGATCTTCTTGTCCACCAGCGCATCGCCCGACAGCGCGGTCACGGCGATATTGACGTTCTGGACATTTTCACGGCGGCGCTGCGCGGTGACGACGATGTCCTTGTCGGGGTTCTCGGCGCCTGAAGTTGTGGGGGCAGGGGCGTCTGCGGCAAAGGCGGGCGTTGCGGCCAGCGAGGTGGTGGCCAGCAGAGCGGAGGCGAGCCACGGGGCGACGCGGTTGATTTTCATATGTCCTCTCCAGAATCCCGGCGCGCTTTGGCGCCTCATGAATTATGTTGTATAACATTACAGTTTTCCCGCAACTGCCCGATGGTATCACTCGCTATGATAGGTGTGCGGATGTGCCTTTTGCGCCACAGTTCATTTTGGCGGGAAAGGCTGATTGATTGGCAAAGCGACATGATCGGATTAATCCATACCAATGTCACGCACCCCCAGCCTTTCCAGCCTCCGCCTCTTCCTCCAGGTCGCCCGCTCGCTCAGCTTCAGCGAGACCGCGCGCATGGCCAACCTCTCGCAGCCCGCGCTCAGCCGGACGATCAAGCTGCTGGAGGAGGATCTGGGCGTGCGCCTGTTCGACCGCAATTCGCGCAATGTCCGCCTCTCCAGCGCCGGGGCCGCCCTCCTTCCCACCGTCGAGCGCCTGACCGGGGATTTCGATCAGGCGTTCCGCGAATTGAAACAGACCTTTGAAGGGCAGAGGGGGCGCGTGGTGGTGGGCGCCTTGCCCTCGGTGGCGGCCAATCTCCTGCCGCGCGTCATCGCGCGTTTTCGCCAGAGCCATCCCCATGTCGAGATCATTCTGCGCGAGAATCTCACCTCGGGCCTGTATCAAAGCCTACAGGACCGGATGATCGACTTTGCCATCTCGATCGAGCCCAACGCCCAGGCCGAGATCGACTTTATGCCGATGCTGGAGGATGCCTGCGTGCTGGTGTGCCATGCGCGCGATGCAGGCGCGATTCCCGATCCCGCGCCATGGTCGGTCTTCCGCGACATGCCCTTCATCGGCATGGAGCCGCGCAGCAGCGTGCGCATGTTGACTGACGCCGCCTTTGCCCGCGCCGATATTGTCACGCCCGCCTTGTTCGAATGTTCGCAACTGGCAACGGTCGGCGGGCTGATCGCGGCCGGGCTGGGCATTTCGCTTCTGCCGCAATCGACGCTGCCCTTGCTGGCCAACAATCCCGATATTGCCTGGCGCGCGATGCAGCCGCCGCTGGCCTCGCGCCGGATCGGCGTGTCGCGCATGGCCGGGCGCACTCTGTCTCCGGCGGCGCAGGCCTTCCTTGATGCGATGGTTTCCTGCGATCAATGCGGAGACGTTATAGAAAGATAGAATAAGTCGAATTGTTGCATCAATATAATTGCGGCATGGTGGCGCGGCATAATTATTCAGGGGCGAGAGGATCATGCTTGAAACCGTGGCTGCGGCCACCATTCTGGGCCTGTTGGTCGCGATCCTGTCGCAACGCGTCTCGCCGCTGGTTGCGCTGATTCTGGCGCCGGTGCTAGGCGCTCTGGTCATCGGCGCAGGGGCGCATATGCCTGCCTATATGATCGCGGGCATCACGCGGATCGCGCCGGTGGCGGGCATGTTCGTGTTTGCCATCCTGTTTTTCGGCCTGCTGGGCGATGCGGGCGTTTTGAAGCCGCTGGTTTCGGGCGTGCTGCGCGCGGTGGGCAAGGACCCTAAGCGCATCACTGTGGGTACCGCCCTGCTGGCGCTGATTATCCATCTCGACGGTTCGGGGGCGGTGTGTTTCCTGATTACGATCCCCGCGTTGCGGCCTCTGTATGACGAATTGGGCATGGACCGGCGCGTGCTGGCCTGCACAGCCTCGATGGCGGCGGGGGTCAATTTCCTGCCGTGGACCGGGCCAACGATCCGGGCGGGATCGGCGCTGAAATTGCCGGTGAGTACGATTTTCACGCCGATGATCGGGGTGCAGGTGGTGGGCCTGGCCTTCGTCTTTGCCGTCGCATGGTGGCTGGGCCTGCGGGAACAGCGCCGTCTTGGCCTGACGCCCGCGCGCGCGGCTGCCCCGCTTGATCGCGCGCCATTGCCTCGCTTTTTCTGGATCAACTGTTTGCTGGCGCTCATCGTGGTGGGCGTCATGGTCTCGGGCAAGGTCGAGCCGGTGGTGGTCTTTATGATCGGCACGGCGCTGGTGCTGCTGCTCAACTTTCCCGCCCCCGCGCTCCAGCGTGAGCGGATCGAGTCCCACGCGGGCGCCGCGCTGCAGATGGTGGGCGTGCTGATGGCGGCGGGCGTGTTCACCGGCATCATGAATGAGAGCGGGATGATCAAGGCCATCGCCGGCGCTGCAGCCGCCCATATGCCCGCCGCGCTGGGGCCGCATCTGCCCCCGGTGGTGGCGGTGCTGTCCATGCCGCTCAGCCTGATTTTCGACCCTGACAGTTTCTATTTCGGCGTCCTGCCCGTGCTGGCCGAGGTCGCGGCGCATTTCGGCCTGCCCCCGGTGCAGGTCGCGCAGGCCGCGCTGCTGGGCCAGATGACCACCGGTTTCCCGGTCAGCCCCCTCACGCCCGCCACTTTCCTTGTTGCAGGTCTGTCGGGGGTCGAACTGGCCGCGCATCAACGCTTTGCCATTCCATGGCTGTTCGCCGCCTCGCTGGTGATGACGGCCGCCGCGCTTGTTCTGGGAGTTTTCAGCCTGTGACCCGTTCGACCTTGCGCATTGGCGCCGGCGCCGGATTTTCGGGCGACCGCATCGAGCCCGCGCTCGATCTGATCGAGCATGGGGATCTTGATTACCTTGCCTTTGAATGCCTTGCCGAACGCACCATCGGTCTGGCGCAGGCCGCCCGCGCCGCAGATCCGCAGGCCGGTTTCGATCCCCTGCTGGAAACAAGGATGCGTCGCGCCCTGCCGCTGGCCGCGCCGCGCGGGGTGCGGATCGTGACGAATATGGGCGCGGCCAATACGCTGGGCGCGGCGCGCAAGGTGACGGAAATCGCCCGCGAACTGGGCCTGTCGGGCTATCGCACGGCGGCGGTGACGGGTGACGATGTGCTCGATCTGGTGCTGGCGGGCGATTATCCGCTGATCGACCGGCCCGGCACCAGCCGCGATCTGGGCGATGCCATCGTTTCGGCCAATGCCTATCTTGGCGCGCAGGGCATCGTCATGGCGTTGAGCCAAGGTGCCGATACGGTGATCACCGGGCGGGTCTGCGATCCGGCGCTGTTTCTGGGGCCGCTGGCGCATGAACTGGGCTGGTCCTTCGACGATCACGCGATGATGGGGCAGGGCACGGTGATCGGCCATCTGCTCGAATGCGCTGGGCAGGTGTGCGGCGGCTATTTCGCCGATCCGGGGGTCAAGGATGTGCCCGACCTGGCCCGCCTTGGCTTTCCTTATGCCGATGTGGCCCGCGATGGTGTGGCCGTTCTGGGCAAGCTGGCGGGCAGCGGCGGGCGGATCGACACGGCCACGGTCAAGGAGCAATTGCTCTATGAAATCCTCGACCCCGCCGCCTATCTGCAGGCCGATGTCAGCGCCGATTTCCGCCATGTGCGGATCGAGCAGACCGGCCCGGACCGGGTGCGCGTATCAGGCGGCACGGGCGCGCCCGCGCCTGATAAGCTCAAAGTCTCGATCGCTTATCACGACGGCTATGTCGGCGAGGGGCAGATTTCCTATGCCGGACCCGGCGCGGCGGCGCGGGGGCGTCTGGCCATTGAGATCATCCGCGAACGCTTGCGGATCATCGGGGCGCAAGTCGAGGAACTGCGCTGCGACCTGATCGGCATGGATGCGGTGGACCGGCGCGGGGCGGGCGGCGATCCGGCCGAGGTGCGCGTCCGCATCGCCGGGCGCGCATCCTGTGTGCAGGCCGCCACCGCCATCGGGGCCGAGGTCGAGGCGCTTTACACCAATGGCCCGATGGGCGGGGGCGGCGTGACGCGCTCGGTGCGTCAGGTTCTGGCGGTGGCCTCGACGCTGATCGCGCGCGAGCTGGTTGCGCCGCGCGTCCATCTGGAGATTGCCTGATATGGCCGGAATTCTGCGCGACATTGCCCATGTGCGCACGGGCGACAAAGGTGACATTTCGCAAATCGCCGTCTTTGCCCTGCGCGATGCGGATTATCCCCGCTTGCTGGCCGCCGTTACGCCCGATCGCGTGGCGGCGCATTTGCCGGGCCTGCGCCCCCGGCTGATCCGGCGCTATGAATTGCCCGCGCTGGCGGCGGTCAATCTGGTGCTGGAAGGGGCGCTGCAAGGCGGCGTCACCCGTTCCCTTTCGCTCGACGCGCATGGCAAGACGCTGGGCGCGCAATTGCTCGATCTTCCTCTTTTGCCGGAGTGATCCGATGATGAAGCCTGTGCGCTACGCCCTCTTGGGCGCGACGATGTTTATGTCCCATGGTGCCGATGCGCGCCTGACCCGGATCGAGGTGGAAAAGACCGCACCGGACAAACCGGGCTATGAAACGATCAGCGGGCGTTTCTATGGCGAGGTTTCGCCAACCGATCCGCATAATACCATCATCACCGATATTGCCGCCGCCCCGCGCAATGCGCGCGGCATGGTCGAATATTCGGCCACTTTCGCCATCACACGGCCGTTGGGGGGCAGCGATACGTTGTTTTATGATGTGCCCAATCGCGGCAACATCCTGCGTGATCCCGATCCGATGGGTTTCGTTCGTGTCGTCTCGGGATGGCAGGGTGATTTGCCCGAGGATGCCGGATTGCAGACCGCCCGCGTGCCGGTGGCCAAGGGGCTGACCGGGCCGGTGTTGGCGCGCTTTGTCGATATGCCCGCCGGGGTAACGAGCCTGCCCATCACCGGCAGCATCGGCCGCCCCACGCCGCGCCCGCTGCCGGTGTCGCTGGATACGACCAAGGCGCGGCTGATGCGGCTGAAGGGCGACAGCGCGCCGCTGGAAACGATCAAGCCCTCCGACTGGGCCTTTGCCGATTGCCGGACGGTGCCTTTCCCCGGCACGCCCGATCCGGCGCGGATCTGCCTGCGTGGCGGGTTCGATCCGAAATTCGCCTATACGCTGGCCTATGAGGGCAAAGACCCGCTGGTGCTGGGCCTCGGCTTTGCCGCGACACGCGATCTGGTGGCCTTTCTGCGCCACGCCGACAAGGATGATGCGGGCCACCCCAATCCGGCGGGCAAGATCGCCTATGCCATCGCCAGCGGCACATCGCAGTCGGGCAATTATGTCCGCACTTTCGTCCATTTGGGCTTTAACGAGGATGAGGCGGGGCGCCGCGTGTTCGACGGGGTGAACCCCAATATTGCCGCGCGTCAGGTGCCGCTCAACCTGCGCTTTGGCGTGCCGGGCGGCGCGGCGGGCCTGTTCGAGCCGGGCAGCGAGGGGACGCTGTGGTGGACGCGTTATAATGACAAGGCGCGCGGGCGCGGCGTGTCGAGCCTCCTCGACCGTTGCCATGCCAGCGATACCTGCCCCAAGGTGGTGGAGACTTTCGGTTCGGCCGAATTCTGGGGCCTGCGCATGTCGCCCGGCCTGATCGGCACGGATGGGCGCGCCGATCTGCCCTTACCGCCCGAAGTGCGCCGCTATTATTTCCCCAGCACGACCCATGGCGGATCGTGGAGCGGCGGCTTTCCGACGGCAGGTGATCCGACCCCGGCGGGATGCGCGCTGCCGGGCAATGCGGTTTCCTCGATGGAGAGCCTGCGCGCGGCGCAGATGATGCTGGTGGCCTGGGTGCGGGAAGGCAAGGCGCCTTTGCCGAGCCGCTATCCCACGCTGAAGGGCGGCGATCTGGTGGCGGCAACGGCCAAGGCTATGGGCTGGCCTGCTATTGCTGGCGCGCCGGTGCCCGATGGCAAGCTCAACTCGCTGCTCAACTATGATTTCGGGCCGGGGTACAAAACCCATGATACCAGCGGCGTGATCGGCAAGCAGCCTCCGCGCGTGCTCGGTGCTTTGCCCCAGCGGGTGCCGCGGGTGAACGCGGATGGCAATGAAACCTCGGGCGTTCCGGCGGTGGCCTTGCAGGTGCCGCTGGGCAGCCATCTGGGCTGGAATGTGAAGGCGGACGGTTATGAGGCGGGCGGCGGCTGCGGCTTTGCCGGGGGCTTCATTCCCTTTGCCCGGACCAAGGCGGAAAGGCTGGCCAGGCATGATCCGCGCCTTTCGCTGGAGGAGCGCTATCACGATCACGCCGGTTTCGTGGAGGCCGTGCGCAAGGCTGTGGCACGGCAGAAAGCGGCGGGATGGTTGCTGGAGGCCGATGCGCAAAAGCTGATCGCGCAGGCGGAGGCAAGCAAGGTGCTGACCGACTGAGCCTTTTGCCGGATGGGATAGATGAGGCCATCGCGCAGACCTTGCGCGGTGGCCTTTTTCTTGGGGTTTTGCCGGATTTGATAACCCAGACGCATCAATCAATCAGAATATTATATTTCCGTTCTTGAACCAATTTCGCCATGTTCAAACCCAGAAATTGGACAACCCCGCCGACGGGGATCAGGGACCAAGAGGCTGTCAAAAAGGAACGGGACCGCGCTGTTTTCGGCGCGTTTGCCTGTGCCCGATTGCATTCTCGCCCCTCTCGGCGCGGTGTGCAGGGAGGGCGAAATCATGAATTCTTCGACAAGGGCGCTATTGATGGGCGGGCTGTCCGGCCTGGCCTTGGCGGGTGCGCCCGCGATGGCGCAGACCGCGCCTGAAACCAAGCCGCAGGAAATCATCGTTACCGGGTCGTATCTGGGCAATGTGCGTCAGGAAGACCGCGCTTCGCCCATCGTGTCGGTGGACAGCAAGGCGCTGGAAAAGACCGGCGTGGCCTCGATTGGCGACCTGACGCGCTTTATCCCGCAGAATGTCGGCTCGACGGGCGGTATGCAGGATCTGCAAAAGGGCGGGGCGGACACGCGCGACACGCGCTCGGCCAACCTGCGCGGGCTGGGCTCGGGCGCAACATTGGTGCTGCTCAACGGCCGACGCGTGACGCCGCAGGCGGGCGACGGCTATGTCAACTTGAACTCGCTGACGCCTGATATTGCGGTCAACCGGGTGGAAACGGTGCTGGATGGCGCCTCGTCCACCTATGGCGCGGATGCGGTGGCGGGCGTGTTCAACCTGATCACCAACACCAAATTCACCGGCGTCAAAATGTCGGCCCAATTCATCAGCATGGACAAGTCGCCCGCCTGGAATGTGCAGGCGATGGTGGGCCTTGGCAATGACCGCATTCACAGCGTGTTTTCGGCCAGCTATCGTTTTCAGGACAATCTGCAGAACGGCGACCGCGCGGTCACCAATTTCTTCAACGCCTCGACGACCGGCTATCCGGGCCGCTTCGTCCTTTATGGCCGCCCGCAGACCAGCACCGGTGGCAATGTCATCATCAACGGCAACAATTACACCGCGCTGTATGACGCCAATAAGGCCGCCAATGGCACGCTGACCGTGGTGGACCCCAATTGCGGCCTGTCGGGCACGTCGAGCCTCTATCTGCCCACGGCGGGCGCGACGTTTGGCCTTGGCAATTGCGCCTATTCCTATCAGGCGCAAAACCCGATCCGGCCCCAGTCGAAGAGCCTGAACATTCACAATGACACGACCTTCGAGGTCGCACCCGGCCATACTATCTATGCCGAGCTGAGCTATTACCATCAGGATTCCAGCCGTTACGGCGTGCCCTCCTATGCCCAGACGCATAATGGCGCGACCCCGCCGCTGATGCCCGCGAGCAATCCGTACAATCCCTTTGGCGTGACCATCGGCTTTCTTGGCCGCGCCATCGGCGCACAGGGCTTTGCCGGCACCTATCAATATCGCGTGATGCGCGACACCGTGGACCAGCAGCATTACGTGCTGGGCGCGCGGGGCAAGCTGTTCAACGACTGGAAATATGCGGTCTCGGCCACCTATTCGGGCAGCCACACGATCGCCCGCGACAAAGACACCGACATGAACCTGTTTCAGGCCGCGCTGAACGGTTATGGCGGGCCGAATTGCAACATCCGCTTTAACGGTGCAGGCTCTGGCGCGGTGGCCGGTGCGGGCAATTGCCTCTATTACAGCCCGTTCCAGTCGGACAATGCCAAGCAGGATCCCTCGCTGCTCTATAATCTGCAGACCGACGAGTTTTCCGATTACAAGAACGAATATTTCGTGGGCGAGGCGGTGGCCAATGGCTCGCTGGTGACGATCAACGGGCATAGCCTTGACGTGGCCGTGGGCGTTCAGGCCCGTAAGGAAAAGTCGCGCGGGATCTATTCGGATCTGCTGCTGTCGGGCTTTGGCGGCTTTATCGGCCCGGCCCGCAACTATTCCTATACGCGCAATGTCAAAAGCGCCTTTGTCGAGGCCAATTACGAGGTGATCGACGGGCTGAACGTCAATGCGGCGGCGCGTTATGAAGATTACGGCGGCTTCAACTCCACCGCGCCGAAACTGGCGGTCAACTGGCGCGTGCTGCCCCAGATCTCGCTGCGCGGTTCGCTCAGCCGGGCGTTTCAGGCCCCCGCGATTGCCAACAGCTCGAACGCTTTGATCAGCACGGGCGTGGGCAATATCACCGACCCCAAGGACGGCACCACCACGTTCCGCACCATCGCCACCTATGGCAACCCGAACCTGAAGCCCCAGACGGCGGATGTGTTCAACTTTGGTGCGACCTTCCTGCCCGTGCCCAAAATGCGCCTGTCGGTCGATTTCTGGCAATTCAAATATAACAACCAGATCCAGACGCAGGGCGCGCAGGCCGTCATCAGCGCCAATCCGAACTCGAGCGCGGTGATCCGCGACACGACGACCGGTTCGGCCCAGACCATCAACGTCACCAGCTTTAACGCCACCAGCGGCACCAAGACGTCGGGCATCGACGTTGCCGCGCAATATGGGTTCAATGTAGGCAAAGTGCAGGTGACGCTGCGCGATGCGGTGACCTATCTGCTCAAATATGACATCGACACGGGCAGCGTGGTCTATGACGGCATCGGCTATCGCAACGCCTTCAACCAGTCGCCCGGTTCGGCCTCGGCCGCGCCCCGCTGGCGCAGCGTGGCGGGCGCGGATTTCGCCTATGGCACGCATGATCTCTCGATCACATGGCGCTATACGTCGGGCGTGCTCGACGATTACGGGCTGAACCTTGGCGCGGCGCCCACCGACCGGATCAAGGCCTTCTCGGTGTTCGACGTGCAATATACCAAGAGCTTTGGCGCCGATGACCGCTTCAGCTTTACCGCGGGCATGATCAACGCCTTTGACACGGCCCCCGGTTTTGCCAAGTTCAACGGCTATCTGCCCTCGATCTCGGACCCCTTCGGGCGCCAGATCTATGCAAGGGTCGGTGCAAAGTTCTAATCGGATGGCGGGCGCGGGGAGAATATCCCGCGCCCGTTTTCATTTCTGGCGCATCGGGCGCGCTGTGCTAAGCGCGCCGCCGCAACACCAGAAACGGATACCTCCCCCCATGAAAACCAAGCACACTCTTGAAACCGCCGATGTGAAGGCGATCCTGGCCGCCGCCGAGGCCGAAGCTCTTGCCAACGGCTGGGCGGTGTCGATTGCGGTGGTGGACGATGGCGGGCATCTGCTGGGCCAACTGCGCCTCGACGGCGCCTCGGCCAGCACCGCGCATATGGCGCCTGCCAAGGCCGTCACCTCGATTTTGGGCCGCCGCGAGAGCAAGGTTTACGAGGATCTGATCCTCAACGGCCGCGTTTCGATGCTGACGGCGCCAGCCCTGCAGGCGATGCTCGAAGGCGGCGTGCCGATTGTGGTCGATGGTGATTTCGTCGGCGCGGTGGGCGTGTCGGGCGTGAAATCGGAACAGGATGTTCAGATCGCGCGCGCCGGGATTGCCGCGATCCTGTGATGATGGCTCCGGCCGGGGGGCTATTCCCCCTCGGCCAGCAATTGTGCGCGGATTGCCTGCAATTGTCCGCGCTGTTCCAGCGAGATTTCAGGGTATTCCGGCCGTAGCCCTTCCAGCGCATCCAGCACGATCTGCGAGACGATCAGCCGGGCATTTTCCTTGTCATCGGCGGGCACGACATACCACGGCGCCTCCTTGGTGCTGGTCGCCTCGATGCAGGCCTCATAGGCGCGGCGATAGTCCTTCCAGAACTGGCGCTCCTCAATATCGGCCGGGGTCATTTTCCAGTTCTTGTGCGCCTCATCGATGCGGGCCAGAAAGCGCTGGCGCTGCTCCTCCTTTGAAACATGCAGGAAGATCTTGACGATCCGCGTGCCGTTGACATGCAGATGGCGTTCGAAATCGCGGATCGAGCGATAGCGGTCCTGCCAGAGCTGGGCGCCCGGCGCGCCATCGGGGCCGATTTCGTCCCTCAGGCTGTTGCGGTGGACCTTCACCACCAGAACGCTTTCGTAATAGGACCGGTTGAAGATCGCGATTTCGCCGCGCGCGGGCAATTTGCCGACTGCGCGCCACAGGAAATCATGCTCCAGTTCGGTATCGCTGGGCCGTTTGAAGGCGAATACCCCGCAGCCCTGCGGCCCTACGCCCGACATGACATGGCGGATCACGCCATCCTTGCCCGCCGCATCCATCGCCTGAAAGATGATCAGCAGCCCATGGGCATTGGCGGCATAATGGCGCTGTTGCAGGTCAGCCAGACGGGCGACATGGTCGGCAAGAATCGCCTCGTAATCGGCCTTGGATTCATAAACCGGGCTGACATGGGTCTTGCGCTTTTTGAGGTCGACGCTTTTACCCTCGGGAATGCGATAGGTTTTCAGGGCGATTTCCATGGGCTTGGCTCTCCGGGCTACAGGCGGCCTTTATGCGCCTGCAAAAGGCGCGGCGAAAGGGTGATCGTCACACCTGCGCCATCAGGGCCGCATTGCCCCCGGCTGCCGTGGTGTTGATCGAGACAGTCTGCTCCTCGACCAGCCAGTCGGGGCGATAATGCCCTTGATCATCGCCCTGCTGGATCAGCGGGATCGGCCCCTCCATCGCCGCGATCTGCTGCATCAGGGCATTGGTGTTTGGCCCCGGCTTGATCAGCACCGCGCCATAGGGATTGATCCGGGGCAGCGCCGCTATCGCACCAACCGGAGCCGGGCCTTCGCCCAGCCAGAGCAGGTCAACCTGATTGCCCGCCGCGTGCGCCGCCGCCATCTGCGCCGCCATGCCCTCCTGGCTATGCGCCGCCGCCAGCACGCGCCCGCGCGGATGCAGGCGGTAAAGGTTGCGTTCGCCCACCGGGCCTGGCAGTTCTGCGGTCCCATCAGGGGGCAGATCCAGCGCGGGCCTTTCCCGTACCAGCCGCCCCAGATAGAGCGGCCCGCCCGCCTTGGGTCCGGTGCCTGAAAGGCCGCGCCCGCCAAAGGGCTGCACCCCCACCACCGCGCCGATCGTGTTGCGGTTGACATAAATGTTGCCCGCCGCGATCCGGCCCGTCACCTCGGCGATGGTCTCGTCCAGCCGTGTATGCAGCCCGAAGGTCAGGCCATAGCCGGTGGCATTGATCGCCTCGACCACCGCGCCCAGATCCTCGCGGGCATAGCGCAGGACATGGAGCACCGGGCCAAAGACCTCGCCGCCGATCTGGTCGATGCTTTCGATCTCGATGATGGTGGGTGCGATGAAGCTGCCATGGCCGGTTTCCTCGCCCAGCGGGGCCTGCCAGACGGGGCATCCCGATGCCCGCAGGCGCTCGATATGGGCGGCGATGGCCTCGCGCGCTTCCTCGGTGATGACCGGGCCGATGTCGGTGGAGAGGCGATCGGGATTGCCGATCCGCAATTCGCCCAAGGCGCCTTTCAGCATCGTCAACTGCCGCTCGGCAATATCCTCCTGAAGGCACAGGATGCGCAGCGCCGAGCAGCGCTGCCCCGCGCTGTCGAAGGCGGAGGACAGAACATCGCCGGTCACCTGTTCGGCCAGCGCCGAGGAATCGACGATCATCGCATTGAGCCCGCCCGTTTCCGCGACGAGGGGGATGGGCGGCCCGTCATGGCGCGCCAATTCGCGCTGGATAAGCTTGGCCACCTGCGTCGATCCGGTGAACAGCACGCCCGCCACATCAGGGTGGGCCACCAGCGCCGCGCCGATTTCGCCCGCCCCGGTCAGCAATTGCAGCACCCCCATCGGCACGCCCGCCTGATGCAGGATCTGCGCCACCTGCGCGGCGATCAGCGGGGTTTCCTCGGCCGGTTTGGCCAGCACCGGGTTGCCCGCAGCCAGTGCGGCGGCGATTTGCCCGACAAAGATCGCCAGCGGGAAATTCCATGGCGAAATGCAGACTACCGGGCCGATGGGCGTATGGGCTTCGTTCAGCGTCGCGCGCGCCTGATCGGCATAATAGCGCAGGAAATCGACCGCCTCGCGGATTTCGGCCACAGCATTACCCGCCGATTTCCCTGCCTCGCGGATGATGAGGCCCAGCAAAAGCCCGGCCTGCTCCTCCAGCAGATCGGCGGCGCGCTCCAGCATCGCGGCTCTTTGCGCAGGGGGCATTTCGCGCCAGCCCTGCGCCGCCCGCCGCGCATTGGCAAAAGCCAGCGGTACATCGCGCTCCAGCGTCAGGCTGACCCGTCCCACCAGGTCGCGCCGGTCGGCCGGATTGCGCAGATCCTGCGGCGGCCGGATGACGGACAGGCCGGGGATCATCGGATCGGCCCGCCATTCCCGGCCCGCGCTGGCCTGTAAATCGCGCGAAAGCGCTACCAATGCGCTCTCGCTGGCCAGATCGAGCCCGGCGGAATTGCGCCTTTGCCCATAGAGATGCGCGGGCAGGGCGACCACCGGATGGGGGGAGCCAAAAGGTTCGATGGCCAGCGCTTCCTGCGCCGGAGCCTGCGCCAGATCCTCCGGGCTCAGGCTCTCTTCCCAGATGCGGTGGACGAAGGAGGAATTGGCGCCATTTTCCAGCAGGCGCCGCACCAGATAGGCCAGCAAGGTTTCATGCGTGCCCACCGGCGCATAGATCCGGCAGGGGCGGTTCAATTTGCCCGCGCCCACGACCTCTTCATACAGCGGCTCGCCCATGCCGTGCAGGCATTGGAATTCCCAATCGCCGGGCGTGAAATCCGGTCCGGCCAGATGGTAGATGGTCGCCAAAGTCTGGGCATTATGGGTGGCGAATTGGGGGAACACCGCATCGCACGCCTCCAGCAAACGCCGCGCGCAGGCGATATAGGACACATCGGTATGAACCTTGCGGGTAAAGACCGGGAAATCGGCCTGCCCATCGACCTGCGCCTTCTTGATCTCGCTGTCCCAATAGGCGCCCTTGACCAACCGCACCATGATCCGCCTGTTGGCCGTTTGTTGAGTGCGGCGCGCCAGATCAATGATCCAGTCGATGACATGCGGGCAGCGCTTGCCATAGGCCTGTACCACAAAGCCCAGCCCGTTCCATCCCGCCAGATCGGGATCGAGCGCGAGGGCTTCGAGAATGTCGAGGCTGATTTCCAGCCTCTCAGCCTCCTCGGCGTCGATATTGAGGCCGATGTCATAATCGCGCGCCAGAATGGCCAACGCCCGCACGCGGGGCAGGAGTTCGCCCATCACCCGGTCCTGCTGCGCGCGGGCATAGCGGGGGTGGAGCGCGGAGAGCTTGATGGAAATGCCCGGCCCGGCATAGGGGCCGCGCGCCGCCGCCGCCTTGCCGATGGCGTGCAGGGCGTTTTCATAATCGCGCCAATAGCGCTCCGCATCCGCCGCCGTGGTCGCCGCCTCGCCCAGCATGTCATAGCTATAGGCAAAGCCCTGCGCCTCCAGCCTGCGGGCGCGTTTCAAAGCCTCCTCGATGGTTTCGCCGGTGACGAATTGCTCGCCCATCAGTTCCATCGCCAGATCGACCCCGCGCCGGATCAGCGGCTCGCCCGCCCGCGCGATCAGCCGCGTCAGCGCCGCGCCCAGCGAACCGTCGCTGTTGGCCCCCACCAGCCGCCCGGTGACGATGAGGCCCCATGTGGCCGCATTGACGAACAATTTGCGCCCCGCGCCCAGGTGGGCCTGCCATTGCCCCCGCGCGATCTTGTCGCGGATCAGCGCGTCGCGCGTGGCATTGTCGGGAATGCGCAGCAGCGCCTCGGCCAGACACATCAGCGCCACGCCCTCCTGGCTGGAAAGCGCATATTCCTTGACTAGGCTTTCAACGCCCCCACGCTGCCCCTTGGCGCGCAGGGCGGACACCAGCGCGCAGGCGGTCTGCGCAATCGCTGGTTGCATCGCCTCGGGCGCGGTCGCCGCCTCGATCAGCTTGGCGATGCAATCGGCTTCGGCCCGGCGCGTGGCATCCGTGATTGCGCGGCGCAGAGGGGAGGGCGCGGCCAGTGCGGGGGCGAAATGGGCAAAAGGAGCATCGGTCATCGGCGCATTTCCGTCATGGGGTGGACGGGGCAAGCCTATCGCATCGCGTCTCGGCGTTTCGACCAAAGGAGCCTATCATGCCATGCCAATCGGATAAAGATGGGCCGTAATTTAGGCCGATAATGGAGATCCGCGATGGACAATAGCCCGATCGACCAGATCGACCGCAAAATGATTGAGGAACTGCGCATTGATGCGCGCATGACGGTGGCCGAATTGTCGCGGCGGGTGGGCCTGTCCAAGACGCCTTGCCAGATCCGGCTGAAGCGATTGGTCGATGACGGCTATATACGCGGCTTTCGTGCGGTGATCGACCCGGTTCGGCTGGGCATGGGCCATATCGCCTTTGCCGAGGTCAAATTGTCGGACACGCGCGAAAAGGCGCTTGAAGCCTTCCGCCGCGCGGTGTTGCAGGTGGAGGAGGTCGAGGAATGCCATATGTTGGCCAGCCATTTTGACTATCTGCTTAAGGTCCGCACCTCCGACATCACCGCCTATCGGGCAGTGCTGGGCGAAAAGATCTCCAGCCTGCCTCATGTGGCCAGCACATCGACCTTTGTCGTGATGGAAACCATCGTCGATCAGATCGGCTGACAAGGCGATTCTTGGGCCGGTCAGGGGTTCATCCGCCCCAGCGGCGGAAGAACCAGACCTTCACCATATGGGTGAGCACGCCGTAAGCCAGCAGGAAACCCGCCAGTATCGGCCAGTAGAGTGCAGGCAGCGGCTTGAACCCCAGCGTTGCCCCCAGCGGCGAGAAAGGCAGCGCCACGCCGATCGCGCAGATGATCAGCGTGGTGGCGATCAGCGCATTGCTGGCCCGGCTTTGCAGGAAGGGGATGCGCGCGGTGCGGATGATGTGGATGATCAGCGTTTGCGTGAGCAGCGATTCCACGAACCAGCCGGTCTGGAACAGCGCCGGATCGGCCCAAGCGTTAAAGATGAAAAGCATGGTGAAATAGGTGGCGTAATCGAAGATCGAACTCATCGGCCCGATGAAGAGCATGAAGCGCGCGATATTGCCGATTTCCCAGCGGCGCGGCGTGGCCAGATATTCCGGATCGACATTGTCGGTGGGAATGGTGGTCTGGGAAAAGTCATAGAGCAGATTGTTGGTCAGCACCTGCAGGGGCGCCATCGGCAGGAAGGGCAGGATGATCGAGGCGCCCAGCACGCTGAACATATTGCCGAAATTCGAGCTGGCGCCCATGCGGATATATTTGATGATATTGGCAAAGACCCGCCGCCCCTCGGTCACGCCATCACCCAGTACGGCAAGGCTCTTTTCCAGCAGGATGATGTCGGCCGATTCCTTGGCAATATCGACCGCCGTATCGACCGAGATGCCCACATCGGCCACCTTGAGCGCGGGCCCATCGTTGATCCCGTCGCCCAGAAAGCCCACGACATGGCCATTGGCTTGAAGTGCGGCAATGATGCGGGCCTTTTGCGTGGGCGAAACCTTGGCAAAGACCTGCGTGACCTCGGCTTGCGCGGCGAGTTCCGCATCGCTCATCGCCTCGATCTGGCGGCCCAGCAGCAATTGGTCGACGTCCAGCCCGACGTCCCGGCAGATCTTGGCCGTGACCAGATCATTGTCGCCGGTCAGCACCTTGACCGTGATGCCCGCCTTTTGCAGATCGGCAATCGCCGGGCCTGCGGTTTCCTTGGGCGGATCGAGGAAGGCGGTAAAGCCGATCAGTGTCAGATCGCGCTCATCCTCCACCGAATACTGCCCCTCGGCCAGCGCTGGCATGGTGCGGCAGGCAATGGCCAGCACGCGGAAGCCGTCGCGGTTCAGCCCTTCGGCCACGGCATGGATCGCTTCGGCCTGCGGCCCGGCAAAGGGCATCACCTCCTCGCCCTTGCGGAATTGGGTGCAGATGCCCAGCACCTCCTCGACCGCCCCCTTGCAGACCAGCAGCGCCTCGCCCTCAGGGCGGCGCACCACCACGGAAACGCGGCGGCGCACGAAATCGAACGGCAATTCGTCCAGCTTGGCATAATCGCCCGCCGAGATCGGATGCTCTTCCTGCCCCCCATGTTCGAGGATCGCCTCGTCCATCAGATTGCGCAGCCCGCTTTCAAACCGGCTGTTGAGCCAGGCATAGGCCAGCACATCGCGATTATCGCGACCTTCAACATCCAGATGGAGCTTCAGCACCACCCGGTCCTGCGTCAGCGTGCCGGTCTTGTCGGTGCACAGCACATCCATCGCGCCGAAATTCTGGATCGCGTTCAACCGCTTGACGATGGCCCGCTTGCGCGACATGGCAATCGCCCCGCGCGCCAGATTCATGGTCACCACCATCGGCAGCATTTCGGGCGCCAGCCCCACCGCCACCGCCACGGCAAAGAACAAGGCCTCCAGCCAGTTATGCTTGGTCACGCCATTGATGATGAACACCAAAGGCACCAACACCGCCATGAAGCGCAGCATCAGCGCGACAAACTGGTTAAGCCCGCGATCAAAGCTGCTGGTGGTGTCGGCGCCGGTGATCTGTTTGGCCACTTCGCCGAAATAGGTGGCGCGGCCGGTTTTCAGGATGATCCCCTCGGCAAAACCGCTGACCACGCTCGATCCCATGAAGCACAGGTTGGGCGCATCGAAGGGGGCGGCGGCATCGGCATCGGGCGAACTGCGCTTTTCGACCGGCATCGCCTCGCCGGTCAGCGAGCTTTCGTTGACATGCAGGTCATGCGCGCTGAGCAAACGCAGATCCGCCGGGATCAGATCGCCCGCCGCCAGACGCACGATATCGCCCGGCACCAGCACTTCGAGCGGCATTTCGGCAAAATCGGGCGTGGCGCGCTTCACGCTGGCATGGACCTGCACCATGCGCTTCAGCCGCGCGGCGGCCATGCTCGAACGATGCTCCTGAACATAGCCCAGCCCCACGCTGAGCAGCACCATGATGGCAATGACAATGGCCGAGCGATAATCCGAAAGCGCCCATGACGTCACCGCCAGCCCCAGCAGCAACCCGTTGAGCGGGGTCATCAACCGGCGCAGGATCTCGCGCAGGACCGAGAGGCGGACATCATCGGCAATCCGGTTGGGGCCGATGATGTCCAGCTTCTCCTGCGCCGCCTGCTCTGTCAGCCCGCCCGACGAACTGTCGAAATGGCGATAGAGCGCCGCTTCGTCCATTCTTGCCAGATCAAGCAGCCCATCGGTCATACGCTCGGCCTTTTCGCATGTTGCGCGTGCAGCGCTACGCCAGCATCCGTTTGGCCGCAATCACTTATCGCGGTGAACTAGCGACTGGCCTCGCTCAATGTCTTCATGGTCTTGAGCGCCTCGCCAAAGCGCTGCACCCGCTTTTCACGGCGCTCCTTGATGCCCGCCTCATCGCCTGCGCCCTTGTCCAGATAAAGGATCGAATAGACGAGGCGCGAGGTCGTTTTCGACACCGGCACCACCGCCAGATTGCCGTGATAGAAGCCTTGCCCCTCGACCATGCCGTCGGGCATCGCATAAGTATAGGACAGGTCGGTCCGCCCGACGATGACCTCGATGATCCGGCCATTGTTGAGATCGCGCACCGCGCCCACCTCGCCATCCTTGCCCGCAACCAAGCGGCAGGGCGTATGCAGCCATTCGCCAATATCGCAAAACTTGCCGATACGCGCCCAGACCTGCGCGGCCGGACGGGCGACATCCTGTTCGAGATGGATGGTCTGATAGGCGGGAGCCTGCGCCATTGCCGGGCTGCCCCACGCCGCCAGACCAGCCGCCATCGCCAAAGCATATGCCTTCATCATCGATCTCTCCTGTTTGTTTTTCCGCGTCAAAGCTGTTGCGATGCGCGCACGGCGGGATTAATGCTGGGCTTATCGGGATAAAGCAACCTCCCGGTCAGGCGTCAGCCCAAGTGTTGCCTTCTCCGGCCTGCCTTTGCGGGCGGAAAGGTATTGGACGCAAGATGACGGCCTCATCTCAACATCCCGATTTCTCCGAATTGCTGCGCGTATCGGCGCGCATCGGCTGCCTCAGTTTCGGCGGGCCTGCGGGGCAAATTGCGCTGATGCACCGCGAACTGGTCGAGGAACGCGGCTGGATCACCGAGGACCAATATCTCCACGCCCTCAACTTCTGCCACCTGTTGCCGGGGCCGGAGGCGCAGCAACTGGCGATCTGGATCGGATGGAAATTGCACGGCATTCGCGGAGGGCTGGCGGCGGGGCTGCTGTTTGTCATTCCCGGCGCGCTGGTCATTCTGGCGCTCTCGATGCTCTATGGCGCGGCGGCGCATCTGGCGTGGTTTGCCGCGCTGTTTCTGGGGATCAAGGCGGCGGTGCTGGCGATTGTGGTGCAGGCCGTGCTGCGCCTTGCTGGCCGCGCTTTGGGGACGCCGTTTCGTAAACTTGCGGCGGTCTTATCCTTCGTTGCATTGTTCCTGTTCAATGCGCCCTTTCCGCTGGTGGTGATCGGGGCGGGGGCGATCGGCTGGATCGCGGCGCGCTGGCGCCCGGCGCTGTTGGGGCTGAAGGGCGAGGCGGGATCGCCCCCCGATACGCCGCGCCCCTGGGGTTACAGTGTTCGCGCGGTGCTGATCGGCGCGCTGGCATGGGCCGCGCCGATGGTGGCGGTTTTCGCGCTGTTAGGCCGCGATCATGTGCTGTGGCGGGTGGGGGTGTTTTTCTCCAAGCTGGCGGTCGTCACCTTTGGCGGGGCCTATGCGGTGCTGGCCTATATGGCGCAGCAGGCGGTTTCGGCGCAGCACTGGCTGACCGCCGCTGAAATGGCCGATGGGCTGGGGCTGGCCGAAACGACGCCGGGGCCGCTGATTATGGTCACGCAATTTGTCGGCTATCTGGCTGCGTTCCGCACGCCTGCTCCCTTCACGCCGCTGGTGGCCGGATTGCTGGGGGCGGGGTTGACGACATGGGTGACGTTTGCGCCCTGCTTCCTCTGGGTCTTTGCGCTGGCCCCGTGGATCGAGCGGCTGGAGCGCGCCCAATTGCTAAAAGGCGCGCTGGCGCTGGTGACGTCCGCAATTGTGGGCGTGATCGCCAATCTCTCGGCATGGTTTGCGCTTCAGGTGCTGTTTCATGACCTGCGCCCGGTATGGCCCGGTTTCAGCCTGCCCGTTCCGGCCAGTTTCGATTGGCGGGCGGGTCTGATCGCTGCGCTATCGGCATGGGCGGTGATTGGGCGTAAATGGAATGTTATCCCCGTTCTGGCCGCTGCCGCCGCTGGCGGCTGGTTGCTCTCGCATATCTCGTGAAAGGAGTTTGACCATGACTGACATCTCCCGCCGTAACGCGCTGGGCAGCATTGCGCTGGGCATGGCCGCCGCCGCCGCGCCCATTGAGGCCAGCGCGCAGAGCGCGACCCTCGCGCCCGCCTTTGCCGGTGGACATCAGCCCAAGCCGCTGGGCTTTGATGCGACCAAACTGACCGGCCTGTCGGAAAAGCTGATCCGTTCGCATTGGGAAAACAATTATCAGGGCTCGGTTAAAGCGCTCAACATGGTTGAGGGCCGCCTTGCCGCCGCGATGGCCGACAAGGATCTGCCCCCGGTCATCTATGGCGATCTAAAACGCGAGGAATTGCACCGCACCGGCTCGGTCATCCTACATGAACTCTATTTCGAACAATTGGGCGGCGATGGACAGGCCAAGGGCGCGATCCGCGAGGCTCTGGCCAAAAGCCACGGCAGTTTCGAGGCTTGGGAAGCCGAATTCCGCCGCACCGCCATGGCGCTTGCCGGAGGGTCGGGCTGGTGCATTCTGGCCTGGAACCAATATACGAAATCTCTTCATAATTACTGGGCATGGGACCACACCAACGGGCCGGTGACGGGGACGCCGCTTCTGGTGCTGGACATGTATGAGCACGCCTTTGCCATCGATTATGGCGCGGCGGCGGCTAAATATGTCGATGCCTTCATGCATAATATCGACTGGGGCGTGGTTGATGCGCGCTATCGCAAGGCGGTCGGAAATTGATGTACTAAATAGTACATTTATCGAGGCGGCTAAGGAGAAACAGGTTTGGGCACGGGCAGGGTGGCGATGGCGATCCGCCCCGCCTGAAACGAGCCGAGCCACAATTCGCGCCCCATGATTGCGGCGGCGGACAGGCCGTTGAAATCCTTGCGCGGGGTGCCATAGGCGATGGTGGCGATCCGCCCCTGCGCCAGATCGACCTCGCCCACAATCCAGCCGCGCGGACAGAGCATCGGGTCGGCCACGCCATCCACCACTTTGCGCAGGCCCCCGCAGGCCGGTTCGTCATAACGCATCCCGGCCAGCAGCAGGCGTCCGGCGATCCAATGGATATTGTCGGGCATGAAATCAGGGGCGACGATGCGCCGCACCGGCCCGTGCGGATCGTTCCGGTCAAACACCTCTACGGCGTGTCGGCCAAAGGCGATGGTGTAGAAATGGCGTTCGTCGGGGTCGCTTTCGATGCCATTGTTGCCCGGCAGGGCGGTGCCGGGCATCTCGTGGAAGGCCGGTTCGCCCGGGCGCCATGACCATACCGCGCCGGTGTCGCGGCCCAGCACGAAATCGGCGATGGTGGTGCCCGGCCGGGTCAGTACAGTGGCCAAAATCTGCCCGTCGGCAAAGCTGGTGACGCTGTTGCCGACCTGTCCTGTAGGCATGGGGATGCAGCCGCGCCATAGAAGTCTAGGGCGGTCTGCGGCGGCGTTGATCTCAAAGACCTCGACCGATTCCCGTCCGCCATGATTGACCACCAGCAGGCGCCAGCGATCGCGCCCGATGGCGCGCAGGTTAAGCCCGCGATCATTGAGCAGCGCGGCATCGGGCGGGCCGGGGCAGTGGGGATAGGCGGCGGTATCGGGGGCGATCTGATCGGGCGAACCCTTATACCAGAATTCCATGCTGCGCGCCGCCGAATCGATCAGTTTCAGCCCGGCCCCTTTGGCAAAGCCGCTGGCGATCAGCCAGCGTGTGCCGGGCAGGGCGAGTATGTCCTCAGGCCTTTCGGCGCCGCAGACATAGGCCAGTTCCTCATCCGGGGGGCAGGCGTTCGGGGCGGCCTGCGCGGCGCGGGCGGGCAGGGGAGCGCCGGTGAAAAAGACGACGCATAACAGCGCGGTGACCATGGCGAGCGCGGCATTGGGGCGTCTTAATTTTGTGGGCATCTAACCGTTCTCCAGCGCGGCGCTCGTGTGTCTTTGCGATCACATCTTTTAGGTAACGAAACGGTTAGTTTCATATTTCATTGACCTTGGCCAGAGCCTTTTCTATCCGGCCCTCAACGCTTCAAAGAGCGCGAACGGGAGGGGTGCCAGATGTCATACGCCAGAAAGAGTCTCATTGTGTCCGCCAGCCTGATCGGCCTTTCGGCGGGCTTCTGCACGCCCGCGATGGCGGCCGACGATGCCGCCAAGGCGCAGGAAATCGTCGTTACCGGATCGCTCATCAAGCGGCCCAACAACACCGCCGTCAGCCCCATCGTTTCGGTGGGCGAGGCAACGATCAAGGAATCGGGCGCCGCCACGCTGCAGGACGCGCTCAATCAGGTGCCCAGCTTTACCGTGGGCGGCAATGCGGCCACCGGCGGTCAGGGCGGAGGCGGCCGCGCCTCGATCAACCTGCACGGGCTTGGCACCAACCGCAACCTCGTGTTGCTCGACGGCCATCGCCTGCCGGTGTCGGACATCAACGGCAATGTCGATGTCAACATCCTGCCCGATGCGATCATTTCCAGCGTCGATGCGATCACCGGGGGCGCCTCGGCGGTCTATGGTTCGGATGCCATGTCGGGCGTGGTCAATTTCAAGACTATCCGCAATTTCGAAGGCATCAAGGCCGACATCATGAACTCGATCAGCCAGCAGGGCGACGCGTTCAAGTTCAATGCTTCGCTGGCGCTGGGCACCAAGTTCGCCGATGATCGCGGCCATCTGATCGCCGCCTTCAGCTATGCCAAGCAGGACCCGGTTGCGAACAATTCGCGCTCCTTCTTCATGGACAAGGTGCCCTCGTCCTATATCGGCACCGGCACCTATGTGCCCAGCGCCAGCAACCAACCCAATCCGGCCGTGGTTCAGGGCATCTTTGCCGGCTATGGCGTGACCAGCCTGCCGGCGAATTATCAGCTGGCCAATCTTGGCTTCAACAATGACGGCACGCTGTTCGTCCAGAACGGAGCGCAGAACTACAAGGGCGCCAACGGCACCAACGGCTATGCGCTGGTGGGCAACAATGTGCGTATGCCGGTGGGCCAGCAGGGCAATCTGCTCAACGCGCTGGACCGCAAGACTGCCTTTATCAAGGGCGATTTCGAGCTGACTCCCAGCCTGACCGCCTATGGACAGTTCATGTTTGTCGATCTGTCGGTCAACACCAACAGCGGCGGCAGCCTGACCCAGTTCCCCACGCTGACCACCATTCCGGTTTCCAACCCCTTCATCCCGGGCGATCTGCGCACGATCCTTGCCTCGCGCGCCAATCCGACGGCCAATTTCAACTGGAACGCGCGTTATGTGGGCGTTCCATGGAAGAACTGGGACGAAAACTATCAGGTCCAGCAATATCTGGCCGGGTTGAAGGGGCAGATCGGCGGCGGCTGGAGCTTTGATGTTTACGCATCCTATGATCAGTCGATCCACAATCAGATCATGCACAATGCCGTGCTGAAAAGCCGGGTGCAGACCTTGCTGAACGCGGCCGATGGCGGCAATTCGATTTGCGCGGGCGGTTTCAATCCATTTGGCGATGCCAATGCGCGCTCGCTCTCGGCGGCCTGCCGCACCTATATCACCAAGGATACGTTCAGCCAGGAACGCCTGAGCCAGACGCAGGTTCAGGGCCAGGTCAACGGCTCGCTGTTTGATCTGGGTGCGGGCCCGGCGCAGATCGCGCTGGTGGCCGATTATCGCCGCAACACCTATTCCTTCACCCCCGACACCGACATGACGGCGCTGAGCGGATGGGCGCCGGGGGCCAATGTCGAAGGCTTTACCGCCACCATCGGCGTGCCGAAAAAGGCGATTTCGGTGAAGGAATTTGCCGCCCAGATCGACATCCCCCTGCTGGCCGACAAGCCTTGGGCGCAGGAACTGGCGGTGGGCGCGGCCGGGCGTATTTCCGATTATTCGGTCACCGGCTCGGTCAAATCCTATGAGGCCGATGCGCGCTGGCGCCCGCTGCGCAACCTGCTGGTGCGCGGTTCGTATCAGCGTGCGGTGCGTGCGCCCAACATCGGCGAACTGTTCTCGCCGCCCTCGGGCTCGCAGTTGGTCATCGGCACGCCGCCCTCTTCGCTCGGCGATCCTTGCGATGTGCGTTCGACGGCGCGCACCGGGGCCAATGGCGCGCAGGTCGCCACGCTCTGCGCCGCGCAGGGCGTGCCTTCGGCGCTGCTCTCGAGCTATCAGTTCCCCACCACCGCGACCGGCCAGACCGTGGCGGGCAATTCGGGTGTGACACCCGAAACCGCCGATACCTATAATATCGGCATCGTGCTCAACTCGCCGTTCCAGAGCGGGCCGCTCTCGGAACTGTCGCTGTCGGTCGATTATTACAACATCAACATCAAGAACGTGATTTCCTCGGTTCCGGGCCTGACCGTGCTGTCGAAATGCTACAATCTGGACGGCTCGAACCCCGGCTATGCGACCAATAACCCCTATTGCCAGTTGATTTCGCGTGACAGTTCGACCGGTCAATTGCTGACTGTTTCGACGCCCTATCTCAATCTGGGCGCGGTCAAGACCGATGGCATCGAGGCCCAGATCCACTGGGGCATGCGCGCCTCTAAGCTGGGCGCGGGCGGCAAGGTCTATATCGACACCGCGATCGGCTGGCTCCATGCCTATAAGGTGCAATTGCTGCCGGGCGCTGCTTTCCTCGATTACACCGGCGTCAGCGTCGGCGGGTCGAACCCCGGATCGGTGCCGCCGCGCGCCACGCCGGAATGGCGCGCCCTGACCACCTTTGGCATCAAGAATGACGTGTTCGGCGCGGGTCTGCGCTGGCGCTATCAGAGCGGGATGAAGGACACGAGCGCGGTGCTGACCCCTGCCAACACGCAGGTGGGCGTGGGTGTTTACCAGTTGTGGGACCTGTTCGGCTCGGTCAAGGTCAACAGGAACTTTGAACTGCGCGCGGGCGTGAACAACCTTTTCGACAAGAGCCTGCCCTATGTCGCCAGCTCGCAGAACGGCACGGATACGGCGCTTTATGATGCCATCGGGCGTTCGTTCTACATCGGCCTGAAACTGGCCATGTGATGATGGGGGCCGGGGCGTGATGCGCCCCGGCCCTGTTATCTGATCCTATCGCCGCCGGGCCAGCGCGCGCAGCGCGACCCCGGCGCAGATATAGGCGGCAAAGATCACCATGGCCATCGGCCGTGCCGTGCCGTCATGAAACGCCCCGGCAATCGCCGCGCCCAGCGCGCCGCCGCCAAATTGCATGAAGCCCACCAGCGCCGAGATCGACCCGGCCCTTTGCGGATCGCGGGCCAGCGCGCCGGCAATCGCATTGGCCTGGGTAAAACCGATCATCGCCACCATGAAAAACAGCGGGATGGTGATCCCCAGCAGCCCGCCAAACCCGGTAACCGCATCGGCCAGCAGCACGGCCGAGGCCATCATGCTGCCCAGATTGGCCCAGCGCAGGATCGTGTCATAGCTGATCCGCGCCAGCAGGCGGCGGTTGATCCAGTTGGTGGTCACCAGCCCCAGTCCGTTGGTGGCGATCACCCAGCCATAGGTCTGCGGCGAGAGGTGAAAGCCGGTGACCAGCACATCGGGCGAAATCGCCAGATAGGTCAGCAGGCCCATGTGCGAAAAACCGGCGGTCAGCGCATAGGCCATCACCTGCGCCTCGCCCAGAATGGCGCGATAGGCGCCAAACGGGGATTCGCTGCGCGCCTGCGCGGCGGTCTGTTCCGAGCGCGTTTCGGGCAGGCCGAAGAAAGTGGCCACCGCCACGCTCGCGCCAAACAGCGTCAGCAGCCAGAAGATCAACCGCCATGTGCCAAGCAGCAGCAGCCAACTGCCGATCAGCGGGGCGATGATCGGGGCGATGCTCATCACCAGCAGGAGAAGCGAGAAGACCTGCGCGCTTTCCTGCGGGGTGAAGCGATCACGCACCGAGGCGCGCGAAACGACCAGCCCGGCGCAGCCGCCAAAGGCCTGAACAAAGCGCGCGGCGATCAGCACCGGGATAGTGGGCGCCAGTGCCGCGCAGGCCCCCGCGCCGACATAAAGCACCAGCCCGCCCAGCAAGGGCATCCGCCGCCCGATCCGGTCGGACAGCGGGCCATGCACCAATTGCCCGAAACACAGGCCCGCAAAGAAAGAGGCCACCGTCAGCGAGGCCTGCGCCGCATTGCCTCCCAGATCACGCGCCATCACCGGCAACGCGGGCAGATACATGTCGATGGAAAGCGGGGCAAAGGCGCTGAGCCCGGCCAGCACCAGCAGCAGGCCAAAGGGAATATGCACAGGTTTGGCCGCGGTCATGGCGTTCTTTCGTAAAAGCAATGCAGGCGGGGCCATCACCCCGCCTGCATCCTTGCCACAGGGCCGAGGGCTTTAGAAGCCGAACAGCGCCTGTCGGGCAATCTTCTGCGCACCCATCGCATTCTGCCGGCTTTGCGCGGCGGCAAGCGCGTCCCAATCGAGGCGGTCGAGCGAGGCGTCGATATGTTTGAGGAAATCAATCGCCATATCGGCCGCCTCGACGCAATCCTCACGGAAGGGGAACTGGTCGAGCTGCCATACGCCTTCCCAGTTGTTCTTGCGCAAAGTGTAGAAGAATTCGAACAATTCGATGGGGTGGACGGTGCCCGCCACCATATCGTCGTCCCAGGCGCGCAGATTGTCATTCACGTCCATGCCGAACAGGCGGCCATGGTCGATGGCCAGTTGCGCCGAATCCGCCGGGCTTTCCCCGCCAAACAGTGCATGGCCGAAATCGAGCAGCACGCCCACATTGGGCACGCCCATCGCCTCGATGCCCAGCAGCGTACGCGCCATCGAGCCATAGCTCATATGCACGCGCGGCTCGCGCGGCTTATATTCGATGACGAATTTGAGATCCGGGTTCTGGCTGGCCAGTTCGCCGATGCCCTCGATGGAATGGCGCCACAATTGCTTGTGATCGACCTGAAACGGATAATCCCAGCCGTCCTGACCCGGCCAGAGCTTGACATAGGAGGCGCCAAAGCGACGCACCAGATTGGCCGCATCATTGCACACTTCATTGGCGCGGCGGCGGATGCCTGCGTCGGGGTTCGTAAAGGCGCCCTTGGAAAATTCGCGGTTATAGATTTCCGGCGTGATGCCGATCACCGAAAGGTTGTTGCGCTTCAGCGCCACTTCGACTTCATCGACCGAGACATCCGCGCTCCACGGCGCATTGATGTCCACCACCGAGAGATCGCGCACTTGTCCTGCCAGATCGATCATCTCGATCAGCGACTTGGCCGGGCCGTAGCCATCGGTGGCATAGCGGTCGACATAGGTGGCAAAGTGCCAGATACCGGCACCGAAGGTCAGCTTGCTCATCAGGATTCCCCGTTTGGATGGAATGGGTTATTTCAGCGCGAAATTGCTGAGCCGCGCGGCATTGGCGCGCGTGATCAGCAGGCAGTCCATAATCAGCTTTTCAGCCTGTCCGGTCTTGCCCTCGCGCAGATATTTGTCGGCCAGTTCGACCGCAAATTGCGCCTGACGCCATGCCGGTTGCAGCACCGTGGCTGCCGCCTTGCCGCCGGAAATCGCATCACGCACATCGTTCGAGCCATCAAAGCCCACCACCGCGACATCGCCGCGCCCCGCGCCCTGCAAGGCGGCGATCGCGCCCATGGCCATCGTGTCATTGCCCGCGATCACGCCCTTGATTTCCGGGTGCGCCTGAAGGATCGACTGGACCTTGGTAAAGGCCTCGGACTGGCTCCAGTTGGCGCTTTGCCGCGCGGTCATGCGCAGGTCGGGATATTGGTCCAGCACCTCGTGAAGGCCCTTGGAGCGGATCGCGGCATTGGTGTCCGATTCCTTGCCGACCAGTTCGACATAGGGGCCTTTCTCGCCCATCGCCTGCGCAAAAGCCTGCGCGCCCAGCATCGCGCCCTGATAATTGTTCGAAACGATCTGCGCCGTGGCGATGCCGCGCGCGGCAATCTCGCGGTCGATCAGGAACACCGGGATGCCGACATTGCGCGCCTTCTGCACCGCTGCCACACTGGATTGCGCGCCCGCATTGTCCAGAATGATGGCCGAGGCGTTGCGGGCAATGGCGGTGTCGATCAATTCGCTCTGCTTGAACGCGTCATCGCCATGGGAAAATTTCAGCGTCTGATAACCCAGTTCGCGCGCCTTGGCCTCGGCCCCTGCGGCCTCCTGGCCAAAGAAGGGATTGTCGAGCGAGGGGGTGATGATGACCATCAGCCGGGCTTGTTTGGCGTCATGCCCACATGCGCCCAGAGCGGCAAGCGCCAGCGCCATCAGCCCAATCCGTAACCCACCCGCGCGCAACCGTTTCATGCAATAATGACCTCTATACCCATGCGTTCAAAGCGGGCCTTGTCGTTGTCCGAAATGCCGCTGTCGGTGATCAGGGCGTGGATCATCGTGACCGGCCCGACCGATGAAAACGAACGCCGCCCGATTTTCGTGGAATCGACCAGCAGATAGACCTTTTCCGCGCTGGCGATCATCGCCCGCTTGATCGGCAGATCGCCCAGCGAGGGGATCGAGATGCCTTCCTCGACCGAAACGGCGGCGGCGGCCAGAAACAGGCGGCGCACGAACAGTCCGGCAAAGAACTCCGCCGATCCCTCGCCGCTGACCGAGAGGGTGGGGGCCTTGAACTGGCCGCCGGGCATATGCACGGTGATCGAGGGCTGTGCGCCCAGCATCAGCGCGATGTTCAACCCATTGGTGATGACGGTCAGATCGCGCCGCTCCAGCAGATGGGCGGCCACCTGCGTCGTGGTCGAGCCGGAATCGAGCGTGATCGTCTCGCCATCCTCGACCAGCGCCGCCGCCGCCGCGCCGATGCGGCTTTTCGCGTCCATATTCTCGTGATGCTGCAAAGCCATGGATCGGACCTGCTGTTGCACGGATTTCAGGAAAGCGCCGCCATGGACGCGCTCGACATGACCGTCGGCCTCAAGCCGTTCGAGATCCTGCCGAATGGTCACTTCCGACACGCCAAAGGCTTTGGACAATTCGCGCACGCGGGCGCTGCCTTCTTCGCGGATCCATTCCATGATTTCGGCGCGGCGGCCTTCGGCAAAGCGGGCCGTGCCGCCTTCGGACCGGCGCAGCGCCCCGCGCGGTTCGTCCTGATGGCCGCCTGCCTTCTTCGCCGCGCCTTTTTCGTTCGCCATAATCGTCAACCCAGCCTTTCCTGCAGACGGTCAAGAACCACCGCCGTCACAATGACGCCGCCTTTGATAACCATCTGCCAGAATTCGCTGATCCCCACCATGACCATTCCGTCGCCCAGCACGCCGATGACACAGGCGCCGATCAGCGTGCCGACAATCGTGCCGCGCCCGCCTGTCAGCGAGGCCCCGCCGAGCACCACGGCGGCAATGCCGTTGAGTTCGAAACTCTCGCCCGAGGCCGGATGGGCGGCAACCAGATCCGAGGCGATCAGCACGCCCACCAGCGCCGCCATGGCTCCCGAAATCGCATAGACCGCATATTTTACCCGATCGACCCGCACGCCCGAGAGCAGGGCGGCGCGCTCGCTGCCGCCCACGGCATAGACGCGGCGGCCAAAGGTGGTGGAGCCCGCCACAAAGGCCGCCCCCGCCGCAATCACCGCCAGCAGCCAAACCGGCGCCGGAATACCCAGCAACAGCCCCGCGCCGATCCGCGAAAAGCCCTCATTGCCCAGCGCCGGATTGCCGATCAGATTGGGAAAGGTCTCGCCATTCGACATCAGCATGGCCGCGCCGCGTGCCATATAGAGCGTGCCCAGCGTGGCGATAAAAGGCGCGACCTGAAATCGGTTGATGAGCAACCCGTTGAACAGCCCGATCCCTATGCCCACCAGCAGGACCAGCCCCACCACCACCGGGACCGAGGGATAGACCACCACGCCCAGCGCCGTCAGCGGCAGGCCGTTGATAATCAACGCCCCCGCCACCATCCCGGCCAGCCCCGCAATCGACCCCACCGAAAGGTCGATGCCCCCGGTCAGGATCACGAAGGACATGCCGATCGCCAGAATGGCCACGATGGCAATATGTTTGAGCATGATCAGCGCATTGGCCACGGTCAGGAAATTGGGCGCCAGCACCGCGAAGATCGCCACCACTAGCACCAGCGCCAGCACCGTGCGGAATTTCAGCAGCAGGGTCATCGCATAATCCGAGCTAACTGCCTGACCTGCGCCGTTCATTGTCAATATCTTACCTTCTGTCATGCTGCTGCTGCCGCATTGGCGGCGCGGATCAGACGCGCCTCGGTCGCCTGCGCCACCGGAATGTCGAGGGTGATGCGCCCCTTGGCGATGACGATGATCCTTTCGGCCACGGCCAGCGCTTCGAGCACATCGGAGGTGGAAAAGACCACGGCCAGCCCATCGGCGGCCAGTTGGCGGATCGTGGCGAAAACCTCGCTGCGTGCGCCCACGTCAATGCCGCGCGTGGGTTCGTCCAGCAGCAGCGCCGCAGGGCCGGGCATCAGCGCCCGCCCGATCAGCGCCTTTTGCTGATTGCCGCCCGACAGCGCGGTGATCGCCGTGCGGGCCGAGGCGGTTTTTACCCCCAGCCGGGCGATCATCCGCCCCACCGCGCCCTGCTCGCTGGCGGCCCGGATCACGCCCTTTTGCGCAAAGCTGGCCAGATCGCTGACCGCCATATTGCGGCCCACGTCCAGATTGGCGAACAGGCCCTGCGCCTTGCGATCCTCGGAAACGAAAAGCAAGCCGCGCTCGACCCTTTGCGCAATCGAAAGCCGGGTGATGTCCTCGCCTTTCAGCGTGATCGTGCCATCGCTTGCCGCGCGGGCGCCAAAGGCGACCTCCATCAATTCAGTGCGCCCCGAGCCCAGCAGCCCGTAAAGTGCGACAATGTCGCCCGCGCGCGCCTCCATCGAAATGTCGTGCAGCGCCGCCGAAGTCCGGTCGCGCGGGCGCGAAACGCCCGAAATCGCCAGAACCGTCTCGCCTTCCTCCGGCGCGAGGTCATTGGCGCGCTTCAGCCGCCCTTTCTCGCCCAGCATCTGCTCGATGATCCAGCCGACCGAGGCATCGGCCGCCTCGCTGCGCGCCACGATCCGTCCATCGCGCATCACCGTGATACTGTCGCCCACGCGCAGCAATTCCTCCAGCCGGTGCGAGATATAGACAATGCCCACGCCCGACCGTTTCAAATCACCGATGACCTCGAAGAGCACCTCGACCTCGGCCTCGCTGAGCGCGGAGGTGGGTTCGTCAAGGATCAGCACCCGGCATTCCTCGGCCAGCGCCTTGGCGATCTCGACGATCTGCTGCTCGCCGATGCTGAGCGTGGCCACGCGGCGGTCAGGGTCGATATTTTGGCGCAAACGGGCCAGCAAGGCGCGCGCCTTTTCCCTTTCGCCGGAACGGTCGAGCAGGCCCTTTCGCGAGCCGAGCAGAAAGATGTTTTCCGCCACGCTGAGGTTGGGGCAGAGGTTCAATTCCTGATGCACCATGCCGATGCCGCGCGCCGCCGCATCGCGCGCGCCGTTCAGCCGCACCGGATGGCCATCGACATGGACTTCGCCCTCGCTGGGCGTTTCAATGCCTGCCAGAATGCGCATCAGCGTCGATTTGCCCGCGCCATTCTCGCCGATCAGCACGCTGACGCGGCCAACCTCAACGGCAAAATCCACGCCATGCAGCGCGGTGACCCCGCCGTAGCGCTTTTTCACGCCGGAGGCCCGCATCAGCTCGACCATCACGCGCCCGCCACGATGCGCACCGGCATCACCTGCCACACGCCATCTTCGGACCGCTGACCCGCGCCGAGAAATTCCACTTTCATCCCCGGCTTCAATTGCTCGGCCACCGGGTGGACCTGCGCCATGGCCCGCGCATTCAGGCCCCGCGATACGGCGGCATAGGCCAGTTGATCGGGCATATCGTTAAAGGCAAAAAACGGCTGACTGTCGCGCAGAGCGGTGGAAACGATCACCGGCCCCAGCATCAACTGGACCTCGCCCACGCCCGCGACATTGACCAGCACCGATCCCTGACGCGAGGCGCGGTTGATGGCGGCGATGATGCCTTCACCGCGAACGGCATGGGCGGCATTGTCATGCGGCGCCTGCACCAGAAGGACGGCCGATTTTTCCATTCCCGGCATCACGCGCGCATTCCATGCCTCCTTCACCGCCGCGTCGGCATCAAAGGCGCCGCTCTCGCGCATGTGGATCTGGCGCGCCTCTTCAAGGCTCAGCACTTTGCAGCCCGAAAGCGCAAGGCAGCCGGGCAGGGCAATCAGCGCGACTAACGCAAGCCGCCTGCCGCGCCGGGGCGCAAACTTATTGAAGGCCACGAAAATCCTCTCCTTGCGCTGATCGCAAATGTCTTGCCCCTTGCCTAACCGGATTGCGCTTCGCCTTCAAGAGGGTTGCGGAAGAAAAGAAAGAAAAAGAAAGAAGTCAAAAGTTGTGGGATTGCCCTTTGCCTTCGCTTGATATAGTCGGACCAGCGACAAGGAGAATTTTGCGAATGCCCGAATCTCGCCCCCGTCGCGGCCAAACTCTTGCCGAACGTGCCGCTTTTGTCCGTGAACAGGCCCGCTGGATACGCAAACGCGCGCTTCGCATGGTGTTTGAGGCGCGTCAGGGGCACCCCGGCGGCGACCTTTCGGCCACGGATGTGCTGGCTGCGCTTTATTTCGATGCGATGCGCTATGATCCGGTCGATCCGCGCTGGGCGGCACGCGACCGTTTCATCCTCTCCAAGGGCCATGCCACGGGCGCGCTTTACAGCACGCTGGCGCTGGCGGGCTTCTTTCCGCAGGAAGAACTGACCACCTATATGCAGCCCCTCTCGCGGCTGAACGGGCATCCCAATCGCAACAAGATTCCGGGTGTTGAGACCAACACCGGCCCGTTGGGCCACGGCATGCCGGTGGCGGTGGGCATCGCCATTGCGGCGCAGATCGACAAGGCGGATTATCGCACCTTCATCATCACCGGCGATGGCGAATTGCAGGAAGGCAGCAATTGGGAAGCCGCGATGACCGTAGGCCACCGCAAATTGTCGAGCCTGACGCTGATCGTTGACCGCAACCGTCTGCAACAGGGCGCCGGGACCGAGGACACGGTGGGCCTCGACCCGCTGGACGACAAATTCCGCGCCTTTGGCTGGGATGTGGTCGAGGTGGACGGGCATGATATCGAGGCGCTTTTGCCGCTGCTCGACGGATCGACGCCGCATGACAGGCCGCTCTGCATCATCGCCAATACGGTGAAGGGCAAAGGCATTTCATTCATGGAAAACAAGGCGAACTGGCACCATGGCGTGCCCAATGCCGAACAATACGAACAGGCGATGAAGGAACTGGACGCATGAGCAGCCCCGCAACCCAGAAATCCGGGCTGTTCGATTGCCGCGATGCCTATGTCAAAACGCTCGAAGCGCTGGGCGCGGCGGATGAGCGCATCGTCGCCGTGGTCAATGACAGTGTGGGGTCGAGCAAGCTGGGCGGTTTCCGCGACAAATTCCCCGAGCGTCTGATCAATGTTGGCATCGCCGAACAGAATATGGTCGGCGTGGGCGCAGGCCTCGCCAATGGCGGCAAAGTGGCCTTTGTCAGCGGGGCTTCGTGCTTCCTGACCGGGCGTTCGCTTGAACAGGTGAAGGCGGATGTGGCTTATTCGCAAGCCAATGTGAAACTTTGCGGCATTTCCAGCGGCGTGGCCTATGGTGAACTTGGCCCGACGCATCACTCGATCGAGGATGTGGCATGGCTGCGCACGATGGGCGACATTACCGTCCTCGTCCCCGCCGACCCTTGGGAAACCGAGCAATGCATCCGCGCCGCCGCCGAAATGGACGGCCCGGTGTTCATCCGCATCAGCCGCATGGGCGTGCCCGCTCTGCCGCGTGCCGCGGACGCCAGCTTCACCATCGGCAAGGCCGAGACCTTGCGCGATGGCCGCGATGGCGCCATTCTGGCCAATGGCACAATGGTGTGCCGCGCGCTGGAGGCGGCCGAAACTCTGGCTGCGCAGGGCATTTCCGCGCGGGTGGTCAATATGTGCTCGATGTCGCCGATTGACGAGACCGCCATTCTGGCTGCCGCGCAGACCGGCGCGATTGTCACCGTCGAGGAGCATAGTGTACGCGGCGGTCTGGGCAGCGCGGTGGCCGAGATCGTGTCGCAGAACGCGCCCTGCCGGATGAAAATCCTTGGTTTTGCGGGTTTCCAGCCGACAGGGTCTGCCGAATTCCTGATGGAGCATTCCGGCCTGACCGCCACCAATATCGCGGCCAGCCTGCGCGGCTTGCTGGGGCGGTAAGCGGCTCGTGATGCGACCGGCGATCCTCGCTCTCGATTCCGGGACGACCAACACCAAGGCCATGCTGATCGCGCTCGACGGGGAAATCCTGTCGAGCGGGTCGGTGGCCAATGCCGTTTCCCACCCGCAACCGGGCTGGGCCGAGCAATCGGGCGAGGGCATCCTTGCCAGCGCCGATGCGGCCATTCGTCATGCCATCGCGAGGGCGCCCGATGTCGATATCCGCGCCATCGGCATTTCGAACCAGCGTGAATCCGCCCTGGTCTGGGATGCGCAGACGGGAGCGGCGCTTGGCCCCTGCATCCTGTGGCAATGCCGCCGCACCGCGCCCTTCTGCGCCGCCCTGCGTGATGCGGGGCATGGCGAAAGAGTTGAGCAACTGAGCGGCCTTGGCCTCGACCCGCTGTTTTCGGCCAGCAAATGGCGATGGCTGATCGACCATGTCGATGGCGGCGCAGATCTGCGCGGCGGGACGGTCGATAGCTGGCTCTTGTGGCATATGACCGGCGGGGCCGTCCATGCGACCGACGCCAGCAATGCCTCGCGCACGCAATTGCTCGATCTGGACGATGGCGATTGGGATGAGGAGTTGCTGGGCCTGTTTGGCGTGCCGCGTGCGATCCTTCCCCGCGTGATGGCGTCCGATGCGCTGTTTGGCCATACGGCGGGCGGGTTTGGCGGCTTGCCCGAGGGCGTGGCGATCCATGCGATGATGGGCGATTCCCATGCCGCTCTGTTCGGCCATGCGATCGCCGCGCGCGGGCGGGTCAAGGTGACGCTGGGCACGGGTTCCTCGCTGACGTGTCCCACCGGGGCGCGGGCGCGTTCGGCCCATGGCCTGTCGGGCACGATTGCCTGGCGGCGCGGCGGCGAAACGGTCTATGCGCTGGAAGGCAATATCACGGTTTCGGGCCATTCGGCGGCCTTTGGCGCGCAATTGCTGGGCCTTGGCGGGGCGCAGGAACTGGCCGATCTGGCCGCGACGGTTCGGGATAGCGATGGGGTCTATGTCGTCCCCGCGCTGGCGGGCCTCGGCGCGCCGCATTGGCAGGAGGACGCGCGCGGGATCATCTGCGGCCTCTCGCTCGGCTCGCGCCCGGCTCATGTCGCCTATGCCGTGCTGGAGGGCATCGCGCATCAGATCTGCGATCTGGTGGCCGCCATCGAGGCCGATCTGGGCGAGGATTTGCAGGCGATCTGCGTCGATGGCACGGCTGCGCGCAACGATCATCTGTTGCAGATGCTGGCCGACCTGTCGGGGCGCGCGGTCGAGCGGCCCTCGCAAACCGACCTGAGCGCGCTGGGCGCGGCGATGATGGCAGCGGCGGGTGCGGGGCTGCCCTTGTCCGACACGCTGATCGCCAAGGAGCCCCATTTTGCCCCCGCCATGGCCGGGGATGCGAGGGTTGCGTCGCGCGAGGGCTGGCGTAAGGCAGTGGCGCGGGCCTGTCTCTGACGGTCAGGGCGGGTCCAAATCTCCTGCCATAGAGATGTCACGAGGGATTCTCCGTCATGAGTGTCCGGTTATTTGCAAATTGCCCTTCCTTTCATTTCAGAAATTTTTGACCTGGCTTCAGCTTTGCAGCCTGTTTGGACGGAGTTAGGATAGCTCACTATGTTTCATTTCAATAAATTTCGATATCATAGATCGATGAATGAAGCACAAACCCAAAATATGCGCCAATTATTCAGAAAAATTGACTTTTCTGTGCCTTGAAGTAAGCTGCTTGCATCCGAAAAACGAAAAAAACGAAAGAGAGGCGGAGTGTGAGCATCGGTAAAGGCAGGGCGGCGACCATCGCCCGATTCACGAGCGTATGGCTGATGGGTGCGACGGTGATCCTGACGCCCCATATGGCACAGGCAGCGGGCAAAAAGGCGCCGCCGCTCTATCTGGAAACGCCCGAGGGGCAAAAACCGCGCGTGGTCATCACCGCCGATCCCGAGCTGGACGACAACAATTCGCTGATACGCTATTTGCTCTACAGCACCGATTATCGCACCGAAGGGCTGGTCTATGCCAGCAGCCAGTTCCACTGGACTGGCGATGGCAAGGGCACGAAACTGTCGGTGCCGGGGCGCGAATATACGCGCATTCCCAATAATCCGTGCCCCTGCACCTCGTGGCGCTGGTCGCCCGATGAGAGGTTTATCGACGATGCGGTGGCCGCCTATGCCAAGGCCTATCCCAATCTGAAGGTTCACAACAAGGACTATCCGGCGCCCGAATTGCTCAAGTCAAAGATCCGCTGGGGCAATGTTCAATTCGATGGCGAGATGGACAAGGATACGCCCGGCTCAGATCTCATCAAGAAATTGCTGATCGATGATGAAGAAGCACCGATCTATTTGCACGCTTGGGGCGGGGGCAGCACGATTGCGCGCGCGCTCAAATCGATCGAGGATCAGTATAAGGGCACCAAACAATGGGCGGCAATCCGCGCCAAGGTGGTCCGCAAGGCGATCCTGCATTTTTCGGGCGATCAGGACGACACCTATGTCAAATATATCAAGCCTAATTGGCCCGATTTACGCTATCGCCAACTGGGCGGCGGGCTGATGCTGGGCTATAATGCGCAGACGTCGGTCAGCCTGGATGATGCGGCCTATTTCACCGCCGAATGGATGGAAAAGAACATCACCAGCCGTGGCCCGCTGGGCGCGCGCGAGCGCGTCTGGGGCGATGGGAAGCAGATGGTGAAGGGTGATATTTTTGATTTCTTTGGCTTCTCCGGCAAGACGGCCGACGAGCTGCGCAAGGAAGGCTATATTGTCTGGACCCCGCTGCGCGGCAAGGGCGAATTTCTGGGTGAGGGGGACACCGATACTTTCCTCAATCTGGTGAATAATGGTCTGCGCGGCTATCGCGGCAACAGTTTCGGCGGTTGGGGTGGTTATGCGAAGGCCGATCCCACCCATGGCGGCTTTGGCTCGGCCGATTTTGCCGCGATGATGGCCAGCGCGCAACGCGCAGAGCGCAAGCGGGCGCCGACCCATCCCTTCCTTGCTGCGGCCCAGCGCGATTGGGCCGCACGCTTCAAATGGGCGGTGACGCCGACCTATGCCGGGGCCAATCATAACCCCAGCGTCACCGTGGTGGGAGCGCATCAGATTGTGGCGAAACCGGGCCAAGTGCTGAAATTCTCGACAAAATCCAGCGATCCCGATGGCGACAAAATCGCCTTCAAATGGTGGAACTGGAAAGAGGCGGGAACCTATAAAGGTGATCTGGCCGTGACCGCCGAGGCGGACGGGCCCGCCCGCCTGATCATTCCTGCCGATGTAAGGCCGGGCGACACGTTCCAGATCATCGTCGAGGCCAGCGATGTCCGACCCGAGCCGCTCTCTCATTATGACAAGATTTTGATTTCCATCGCCAAATAAGCCGCAAAAGAAGATGCCAGGCCGATCAGGGCCTGGCATCTCATCATGGGGGCGCCTTGTCAGGAGAGGAGACTTTACGCCGACATGAATTTGCGAATGTCGCCGTGGGGATCGCTTTCGACCCGGCTTTCCAGATTGAAGATCATCGTCTGGCGTCGGGCCGGATCATAGGGCGGCCATGCGGGGATCGCGGCGGTCTGCGGATTGCCGGTCTTGGCAAAGGCGACCCATGCCGGATGCATCTGCGCCGACATGCGCGCCGGTTCCGGACCATTGCCGACGAAATCGCGGATATTGTCATAGGTGCCGAAAACATAGGACAATTCCGTCGCATGGCCCGCCTTCAACCGCCCGCCTAGCGTCGGCAATTCGCGGTCCATCCGATACATCCAGACCGGCGCGCCCTGACGCGATTTGCGCTCGGCCAGCGTGACCGAGTTGATCCAGAACATCCGCGCGCCATTGAGCGCGACGATCAGATCGCCCGGCGAATATCCCGGATGGGCCGCGCGCAGCGCTGAAGCAAGCCCGGCGGCATTCTTGGGATAGTCCTTGCGCACAGCGGCCTCGAAATCGGCATCGGTTGCGGTGGCCAGCGTCTTGTCGCCCAGCGCGAACATCGTGCCCTCATCCTTGTTTGTGCCGATAATCAAAGGGATATTGGCCGCCATCGCCGTCGCTTCGGGCGCAAAGGGGCCGCGCGGCAATTCCTTGCCATCGACGCTGGGGTTGAAGCCGCCCATCAGGAAGCCACCCGCGTCGCTCTTGGCCACAGCATCGATTGCGGCTTGCTGGGCCTGAAAGATCTTCTGCGTATCGACCGCCGCCAGCGCGGCCACATCGCCCGCCTTGACCCCCAGCACATCGGTCAGCGCCCCGCCCAAGCCTTGCGCATATTTGCGGGGCGTTGCGTCCAATCCGGCGCCGCTCTGGATAATCGCCTTGTGATAAAGGCCCTTGGCTGATGGCATGCCCAGCAAAAGCGAGACTTTCATTCCGCCGCCGCTTTCGCCAAAGATCGTGACATTATCCGGATCGCCGCCAAACAGCGCGATATTGGCGCGCACCCATTGCAGCGCCGCGACAATATCGAGCATCCCGGCCAACCCTGAGGAGGCGTAATCCGGCCCCCAGCTTTCGGGAAGCTGCGTATAGCCAAAGACGTTGAGGCGATGGTTGAGCGAGACCAGCACGATGCCGTCGCGCGCGAAATGGTCGCCCCAATAGGTCGGCCGCCCCGCCGCCCCGCTCGAAAATCCGCCGCCATGCAGCCAGACCATCACCGGCTTCCTGCCGGTCAGCGCGGGGGTCCAGACATTGAGGAACAGGCAGTCCTCGCTGTGTTGTTCGTCAAAAGGCATGTCATTTTGCCCATCGCTCTGGATCGCGGCGGTGCCGAATTGCGCGGCATCGGCCACTTGCGTCCATTTCTGCACCGGCTGGGGCGGGCGAAAGCGCAGCGCTCCGACCGGCGGCGCGGCATAGCGCATGCCCTTGAACGCCTGAACCCCGCCCCATTCGAAACGCCCGCGCACGGGGCCGTTGCTGGTCTGCACGATGTCGGTGGCGGCCCCCACATTGCCCGCATAAGCGCGCGTGGCCACCAAAGCGCCGGTGGCGGCCACCGATCCAAGCAAGGCGCGCCGCGTCATCCCGGAATTGACTTTCATACATGCTCTCCGCTGTTCAAAATTATCATTATTTCGCTTTACGCCGTAAATACGAAAATTATCGAAAGTCGTCAATTGTCAAACGCAGGGTCGTCTGTTAGGGACTGCGCATGCGTCCGATAGAGCGCACATAATGTTCCGCCGCCATTGAGCATAAAAACAGAGCGGATGGGTTGAAAATAGAGGGGATTTCTGATGAAAAAAATCGAAGCCAAGCGTAAAATCATGGGCTCGGTTAGCGCGCTGACCCTGATTCTGGCCGGTTCGGAGGCGGCTCTGGCACAAACGGGTGCGCAAGCGGCGGATCAGCAGGCCGATAGCGAAACCAGCAAGAACGCCGAAATCATCGTGACGGGCACGCTGCTGCGCGGCATCGCGCCGGTGGGCACCAATGTGCTCAGCGTGGGTCAGGCCGATGTGGTGGCGATCGGGGCCAAAACCTCGAACGACCTGCTGGCCAATATTCCCCAGATCAGCAATTTCAACGCCATCCCCACCGGCACCGCCGGTTTCGGCCAGCCCATCGTGCAGACCAACCTGCGCGGCCTTGGCGCCTCGGGCGGCACGACGACGCTGACGCTCATCAACGGCCACCGCGTGGTGGGTCAGGGCATCCTGCAGACCTATGTCGATCCCCAGATCATCCCCCCCGGCCTCATTGAGCGTGTCGAAGTCATCCCCGACGGCGGCTCGTCGATCTATGGTTCCGATGCGATCGGCGGCGTCATCAACTTTATCACGCGAAAGCGTATGAACGGGGTTGAGGCGACCGCACGCTACGGCTTTGCCGATGGCTATAACACGGCCGACGCTAATGTAACGGCGGGCAAGGACTGGGGCAGCGGATCGCTGATGCTGTCCTATGCCTATGCCTGGCACAACAATATTCAGGGTTACGAGCGCAGCTACGTCACCCAGAATTTCACCGGCTTTGGCGGCGCGGACAATCGCAGCATGGCCTGCACGCCGGGCAATGTCCGCATCGGCAGCACCTATTACCCGATGCCCGGCACCACGGCGGGCACCCCCAACAAGTGCAGCACCACCGATTACGCCGACATCTATCCGCGCGAAACGCGCCACTCGGTCTATGCCGTGCTGGACCAGCAACTGACCGACCACTTGAAGGCCAATATCACCGCCTATTATTCGCGCCGCGATACGGTGAACATGGAAGCCACCCTCTCGGGCAGCGGCACGATCACCAACGCCAATCCCTATTTCCGCCAGATCGGCACCGAAACCAGCCAGACGGTCTTCTTCAATTTCGAACCTGTTTTCGGCAAGGGCGTGGCCAGCCCCTCGCGCTTTGATTCATGGGGCATCACCCCCACGTTCGAGGCTGATCTTGGCCATGGCTGGCATTTGCGCGGAATGGCCAATTACGGCCACAGCTATAACAACACGATCCAGAACGCCGCCAATGCGGGCAATATCGTCGCCGCTCTGGCCGGGACGACTACGGCCACCGCGCTCAACCCCTATAATCTGAGCGCGACCGATGCCGGCGTGCTGGCCTCGATCCGCGATTACAGCAACAATTCGGTGGCCAAACAGGATCTGGCCGAAACGCGCCTTGTGGCCGATGGCAGCCTGTTCAACCTGCCGGGCGGCGATGTGCGCTTGGCCGTGGGCGGGGAATTTCATTACGAAAAGATCGCGGCCAATATCCGCTTTGGTTCTTCGGCGGCGCCTTTCCGCAATGCCTCGGCTGCCGCGCGTCAGGTTGCCTCGGTCTTTGGCGAAGTCTTCGTTCCTATCGTGGGCAGCGCCAATGCGGTGCCGGGCATTGCCGCGCTCGATCTGACGGGCTCGGTGCGTTATGACAGCTATGACGATGTGGGCGGCACGACCAACCCCAAGATCGGCTTCAACTACAAGCCGGTCGGCTGGATCACGGTGCGCGGTAATTACGGCACCTCGTTCCACGCGCCCAGCCTTGCCGATACGGTGGGTTCGGTGGACTCGCGCATTTCGTTCACTACGGCCATCGGTTATGCGGGCGGGCGGCCGATCATCTGGATTTCGGGCGGCAATCCCAATCTGAAGCCGGAAAAGGCGCGCACATGGTCGCTGGGCGCGGATATCAAGCCGCCGGTGCTGCCGGGCCTGACCCTGAGCGGGACCTATTACAACATTGACTTCTCCGACATCATCAGCGTGAACTCGGGCGGTTTCGGCAGCGCGGCCTGGTATAATGATCCGCTCAACGCGCCCTTCTTCATCACCAATCCCACCCAGGCTCAGGTCACCAGCTTTTCGGGCGGGGTCAAGCCGGACAACTTCCCCTCGCTGGGCTTCCTCTATGCCAATTACGGCACGCCCTATGCGATCCTAGACCTGCGCCGCTATAACCGTGGGCGCCTGAAGCAGGACGGCATCGACTTTAACGCCCAGTATCAGCGCCCGACCAGCTTCGGCTCGATCTCGCTCAGCTTTGGCGGCACCTATACGCTGCATCGCCGGTCCAGTCCGTCGAGCAATGGCGTCTATACCGAATTGCTGGACAATGGCGTGGGCCGCTTCAACTTTACCGCGGCGGCGGGCGCCACCGTCGGGCCGGTCACGGGCCGGGTCCAGTTGACGCATAGCGGCGGCTATCCGATCATGTTCGACGCCACGCAGACCATGGTCAAGTCTTTCGACACGGTGAACATGTATTGGGGGCTGGACCTGAACAAGATAGGGCTGAAGCAATCGGCGATGCTGACGCTCAACGTCGACAATCTGTTCGATCAGAACCCGCCCTATCGCACCTCGGGCAGCGGCTATGCCAATGGCTCGACGCTGGGCCGCACGATCACGCTGGGGATCCGCACCAAGTTCTGATGAAAAGGGAATGCCGCAACCGCCATCGCGCGGTTGCGGCATCGCTCTTTATTGGCCGTTCCACTGCGTCAAAGTGCGGAAATAGGCCAGCGTATCCTCCAGCGCGTCATTCCCTTTGGCCGACCCCATTTCGGGAAAGAAGCTGAGCTTCACAATGACCGTGCGCGTGGCCGGGTGAGCATAGATGAACTGGCCCTGCAGCCCCAGCGCGGTATAGGCCCCGGTGTCATCCAGCCGCCAGATCTGAAAACCATAGCCCGCCCGCGCCATCGGATTGGTCACCGAGGGCGGTGGAGGCGGCGCGGCGGGATCGGCATTGTTGGTCATGGTGGTGGCCTGTTCGACCCATGCGGCGGGCACGATCTGGCGCCCGTTGAACCGCCCCTTGTCCAGCATCATCGCGCCAAAGCGGGCAAAATCGCGCAACGTGGCATTATAGCCCATGCCGTTGAGTTCGCGCCCCACGCCCGGTCCGCCATCGGCAATCCAGAAGCCATGCGCCTGCGCTCCCATCGGTTGCCACAGATATTGCGCCATGAAATCGGCCAGCGGCCGCTTGGTCGCGCGCTCCAGCACCCAGCCCAGCACCGACGTGTCGAGCGTGGAATAGTTGAAACGGCTGCCGGGCGCGAATTTGCGCTTCAGGCGCGGGGCCATGTCGGCAAAGCGCTCCTTGTTGGCCACGATGGCGTTCAGAAAGATCTGCGCAGCGACACTGGGCGTCGCGCCGAAATCATAGCGCTCCTCATAATCCACGCCTGAACGCATCTGGAGCAATTGCCGGATCGTCACGCCGTCATAGCCCGAGCCTTTCAGTTCAGGGACATAGGCGACCGCCGGATCGTCGATCGAGCGGATCGCGCCTTGGCCCACCGCAATGCCCACCAGCATCGAGGTGAAGGTCTTGGCCATGGAAAAGGAGATGAAATGCGTGTCCGCATCGGTGTTGTTGCGATAGCTTTCATGCAGCACCTTGCCGTCGCGCATCACCAGCAGGGCCGAAGTATAGGTCAGATCCTCCCACGCATCCTCGCTCATCGCCTTGCCGCGAATGGTGGCGGGCGGCAGGGCGGTATCGGTGCGGGCGAGCGGGGCGACCGGGCCGGATCGCGCCACCACGCGGGTCTGGAACAGCTGATCCATATTATGGAAGGTCAGCATATTCTCAGGCGCTTCGAGCATATGCATCCGCGCGGCGGCCAACGCAGGCGGCACCGATCCATCGGGCAACACATGGGGCGGGGCGGTTTGCGCCCAAAGCGATGGCGCGGCCATGGCCAGCATGAGCGCAAGAGACAGGCGGATCGGAGAAACCATGGGTCGACCTTTGCAAAAGTGATGCTGCTGGATGGGGCATTCGCCCGACCGGTGCATCCCCCGTTTGGTATATCCTATATCATAAAGCGCCCCTTGCGCCTGCCACGGACCCGGCAATGCGGCGCACCAATTCGGATTGGCGCCCCGCGCCCGTCTTGGCCAGCACGCGTTTGAGATGCAGCCGCGCGGTGCCTTCGGTAATGCCGCGCGCGGAGGCAAATTCGCTGACGCTGCCCCCGGCGGCAAGGCAGGAGGCCAGCGCAGCCTCGGTGAGGGTGATGCCAAAGAGCAGCGCGAGATCTTCGGGTGCATAATGCACCGCGTCTTCGGGGCGGGCGATGGTCAGCAGCAGCAGATCGCGCGGCGGGCCGGAGCGCCCCGGCATGGGCGCAAAGGGACTGGCGCGCAGGTGCAGCGCGGGTTGGTCTATGCCGCCCATCGCCATGACGCCGCGGTCCGCGCGCCCCTCGATCAGCGCGGTCAGGCCTTCGTGATCGGCGCGATCCACCGCAGCCAGATGCCCATGGCGCAGAAGCAGCCTGTCCCCCTGCGCCAGCATTGTCCGCGCGGGCGCATTGCACCAATGCAGACGCAGATCGCGGTCGCAGGCCAGCATCGCCGTGCCGGTCGCATCATGGGCCTGCGCCAGCCATTCGGCCTTGGCCTCGGCCGCGCTCATCCGCATCCACAGCCTTGCGGCCTGCTGCATATGGGGCGCCATCCGCGTCAGCATGGCCTCTTCGCGCGGGTCCATATCGCGCCGGTCATCGGCATTGCGGTGAAAGATCAGCGTGAAGCGATGGTCCTTGTCCAGCCTGTGGCTCATCCAGAAGGCCGGCCCCAGTCCGCAGCGCGCCAGCCCGTCGGACAATTGGCGGCGGTCCTGCGAGGAATAGGTAAGGCTGCGCGCGTCGCTCAGGATCTCCGTTTCGAGCATCGGGGCGATGGGACGGCTGAAGCGCGGGTTGGCGGGGGTGTTGGCCCAGGAATCATGCAGGCGGCCATGGCGCTCGGAATGGCTGTCGCGCGTGCCCCAGACCGGCAAGGCCCGGCCGCCCCGCGCGGCGACCAGCAATTGCGCGGCCACGCATTCAACCTGAAAATCGCGGCGCAACAGATCCATCAGCGCGACCCAGCGCCCCGGTTCCTCGATCGCGCCATAGAGCGCGCCGATCCATTGATCGCTAATTGCCGCCATGATTGCGCTCCCCCGCCTTTAACCCATCTGGAGCGCAGGATATCCTATCGCGCCCGAACGGCAAGCGGGGCCTTTGCGGCGTCGCCGGTCTAAGTCCCCGCCACAGCCTTGCGGAACAGGGATCGGACCAGCCGATCCTCCAGCACCCGCCCGATCAGATAGAGCGCCACGAAGATCCCGGCAAAGACATAGGCCGGGGTGGGCGAGGGCTTCTTGCTCTTGGGGCCTTCCTCGTCGCCGTCATCGCCGTCGGGCTTGTCCGGGACAGGCGCGCCCAGCGCCTTGTCGATGGGGTTCATCGGCGGGACGGCCTCTTTTGCGGCGGGCTTGGGCTTGGGCTTGGCCTTTGCAGGCAGGCCGGCGGTGTGGGCGGGGCCGTGAGCGGCGGGTTTCTGAAAGTCGTTGATGGTGATGATCGTCTGCGCAAAGCCGAGAAACAGCAGCGGCGCGAGGAAGCAGTAGAGCAAAGCGCGGCTGATCAGATCATAGCGCAGCACCGAATTTTCCACCCTCAGCACGCCGCTGTCGAACACCGACATCTTGTCCTGCGCCGCCGCATCCTTTTTGCGGAAGGTCAGCGTGTCCTGATAGCGGTCATAGCTGGTGCCGGTCTGGCGGAAAAGCGGGGCCAGAAGGTCAAAGGCCTCCTCGCCCGATTGCTCCGCGGGCAGGGCGACTTCGCCGCGAATATGCCAGATCCAGTCGACGTAACGCAGCATGGAGGCTTTTTTCTGCGCCGATCCGGCGTAATCATGACGGGGCGCAGCGACAGTTCCACTCATTCGGCAGGCTCCGTCATGGGCGCCGGAACGCTGCGGCCGTATTTTTCCTTCATCGTCTTCCAGCCCTCTGTGAAGGGATAGGTCATCTGTTCGCGGATCGACATGCGGCGCCCGCCTTCCAGCCCCAGCAATTCGGCCTCGCCATCGACGCAGGTGCCGAACATGCGGTCGATGAAAATATAGGAACCGGCGTAATTGCTGCGCGTGGCCTCGAAATCCTGCGAATGGTGCAGGCTGTGATGCTCGGTCGTGTTGAACAGGAAGCGCCACCAGCGGGGCGAATTGAAGCGGACATTGATGTGCTGATACGTGCCGATAGCCAGTCCAAAGGCCCCCGCCATCAGCGCCGCGCGCGGCAGGAAATCGAAAAAGCCGCCCACGCCCAGCCCGATCAGGAACAGTTCCACCGGATTGCCGACCGCGCCTTTGTTGATATTGAGCTGGGTGATGTAATGATGCACCGAATGGGGCAGCCAGAGCGGATACCAATTGTGCATCCCCCGGTGCATCCAATATTGCCCGAAATCGAAGATGAACGAGATCAGGAAGGCCTGTACCAGCAGCGGCAGGCCGGTGAACCAGGTAGCCTTGTCCCAATGCATCGCGTGCTGGATCGCCTTGATCATCACGCCGCTGCCGATGAAACTGTTCATGATGCGGATCAGCGTATAGCCCAGCCCGACATAGAACAGGTCGGTGGCCAGCTCTTTCCACGTCAGACGCCAACTGGCGAAACGCGGATTGACCCATTCGAGCGCCAGCAGCAACACCTTGAAACCAATGCCGATATAGATCGCGGTAGAGGCCTTGGCGATGGAATTGGGCGCATAGAACCAGAAGGCCAGCATCGCAAAGAGCATGGTCGGCTGAAACCAGGTGAAGATGAATTGTTTGATCGGACCGCCCTCGACGCGGGGAATGTTTTCCCAGCCGATGGTGACGGGCGCTTCGGCCCCAATGATCCGCTTGCCTACGAGAACGCCGTTCATCTTGTCTCTACCCGAGTCCAGCCTGCAGGAGGGTAAAGTGCCTGAAATTCTGGACGGGTGTCATACGTCATCGGGCGTATAAGCCATGATAAAGAATCGCGCACGCGCGCGCTGGAGTTTCTTGCGGCCCGGGCCTAGGCTTGTCGTCACAGGGATCGCGGCAAGGGACGGGCGAATGGATCAGGGCGCGGCGGCGCGACAGGCTTTGCGGCGGGGCGACTGGGCAATGGCGCAGCGGCTGGCGGCGGGGTTGATGGTGCGCTCGCCCGCCGAGGGTCAGTTCGTGCTGGGCGTGGCGGCGGCCTCGACAGGGCGGGCGGTTGAGGCACTGGCCTATTTCCAGCAGGCCGTGATGGGCGAACCCCCAGAGGCATCACGGGGCGGCGAATATCGCGCCCAGCTCGCCCGTATGCTCAGCCTGTTGCGCCGCGATGGCGAGGCCGCGCAGGTGTTGCAGGAGGCCGAGCAGAACCTGCCGCAGGATGCGCTCAGCCTCGATACGCTGGGCTGCGTCTATGCGCGACTGGGGCGGCATGAGGCGGCCTTGCCCCATTTTCTGGCCGCCGTTGCGCGTGAGCCGGACAATCGCGAATATCGCTATAATCAGGCCGTGACGCTCAATTTCCTGGGCCGGGTGGATGAGGCGGAGGCGGCGCTGGAGGCTTTGATCGCGCTGGCTCCCGATGATGCCCGCGCACATCACCTGCTGGCCTCGCTGCGCAAGCAAAGCGTGGGGCGCAACCATATCCCGCGATTGGAAACCGCCTATGCCGGGGCGAAACCGGGGCGTGACCGGCTGCTGACCGGCTATGCGCTGGCCAAGGAACTGGAGGATATCGGCGAGGAGGCGCGCGGCTTTGCGACGCTTTGCGCGGTCAATGCCGCGCACAGGCGCGATCTGCCCTATGATCCCGCGCAGGACGCCGCCAATTTCCAGGCCATGCAGGACGGATGGCCAGCCATGGCCGAGCCGAGGGATGCGCCGGCCGATGCGCCCGTTTTCATCATCGGCATGCCGCGCACGGGCACGACTCTGGTGGACCGCATCCTGTCCTCGCATCCCGATCTGGAAAGCGCGGGCGAATTGCAGGCGATGCCGCTGGCGGTGAAGGCCATGGCGGGCACGGGCGGGCGCAATGTGCTGGACCCGGAAACGGCGCTGGCGGCGGCGCGGGGGGATATGGCGGCGCTGGGGCGCGATTATCTGCGGCGGGCGGGGCATCATCTGCGCGGCGATGCGCCTCGTTTCATCGACAAATTTCCCGGCAATTTCCATTACGCGGGTTTCATCGCGCGGGCCTTGCCCAAGGCGCGCATCGTCTGTCTGCGGCGCCATCCGATGGATACGGTGCTGGCCAATTTCCGCAATTTGTTCGCCATTTCCTCGCGTTACTATGACTACAGCTATGACCTGCTGGACATCGCCGCCTATTATGCGGGCTTTGATCGGCTGATGGCTTTCTGGCGTCATGTGCTGCCGGGGCGCGTGATGGAACTGGCCTATGAGGATCTGGTGAGCGATCAGGAGGGGCAGACGCGCGCCCTGCTGGCCCATTGCGGGCTGGAATGGGATGCGCGATGCCTGTCTTTTCAGGACAATGCCGCCCCGGTTGCCACGCCCAGCGCGGCGCAGGTGCGCAGGCCCATGTATCGCGACTCGGTGGCGCGCTGGCGGCGGCATGAAGAGGCGCTGGCCCCGGTGCGCGCCTATTTTGAAAGCGTGGGGATCGCGGTGGACTGATCGGCCTACGCCATATCGCGCATGTTTGGGGCAGGCGATGGGGCGCATTATGGCACGATGGATCTTGCGTTTCGCCTTGGTGTGATGGTGCTGGCCGCCGGTTTCGGTTCGGGGGCCATGGCCGCGCCTGCCGCCACCACGCATCTGGTGACATGCGGGGATCAGACCTGCCTGATGGTCAACGGATATCGCCAACAGCGCGAGGATGCCGTGGCGATCAACGGGCATCGCGTGGCGGTCGAAGGCGGGCGGAACTGGCGGCTGCGCTTGCCCATGGCGACCTTGCGCGCATGGTCTGCGCCCTATGCCCGCAGTCTTGCCATCGCCACGGGCGAGAGCGCCGAGCGCGAGATCAGCCTGCCCATCGGCCTGTTGGGCCATACCGATCTGGCCGCACTGGAGGTGCGCGTCCGTTAATCGCTTTGTTGTCAAACCCTGCCAATGCGCCTATGAATTTAGGACGGTCGCCAAAAGAGCGGCCCCAAAAGATTGCGCAGGAGTGGATGATGAAGATTGTATTCGCGGCTCTGGCCGCCGTCTCGCTTGCCGCCGGGGCTTCGGCGGTGCAGGCTGGAACCCCCGGCGAAAACCCCTTGGCCAGAGACAGCGCGGTGCTGCACCTCAACGGTCTGGACCTTGCCACTGTGGCCGGGCAACAACGCCTAGCGATCCGGCTGGATCAGGCGGCAGCGGCCGTTTGCGGCGACCGGCTTGCCGGTGTGCATCTGGCGCTTGAGGAACAGTCGCGCGCCTGCCGCGCCGGGGTTGTGGCCGATGTCCGCGCCCAGATCGAGCGCCGCCAGACCGCCGCTGCCAGCTCGGTCAAGTTGGCCTCGGCCCGATAAGGGGTGGGGTGGAGCCTGTGCTCCACCCGCTCATTCGCCGATCTTGGCCGGATCGGCCCAGAAAGACAGTGTGTGCTTGTCATGCGCGGTGGTCCACACGCCCATCGGCGCATAACGCAGGCCCCCGCTGCCCGCCAGCGGCCCGACGCGGGCGCGGATGGCCAGCGTTTTGGGGTCGATCACCACAAAGGTCTGATCCTCGGTACTGCGCAGCCAGACCTTGCCGCCGCCGGTGTCGATGTCGCCATATTTCAGCACTTCGCCCACCTTGACCCGGCCCGAAACCTCGCCGGTGGCGGGATCGATGCGCGCCACCGTGCCATCGCCCTGTTCCTGCACCCAGACCCCGCCTTCGCCCGCGGCAAGGAAACCGGGCTGTTTGCCCAGCGGCGTGGTTTTCGTCACGCTGTTGGTGGCCGGATCAATGCGCTGGATCAGATTGCCCTTGGCGCTGACCGCCCAAAGCGCGTTGAAGCCGAAGGCAAGGTAATAGGCGCCCGGCTCGGTGGGGATGGTGGCGATGACCTTGTTGGTCCGCGCATCAATCCGCTTGATCTCGCCCCTGGCGTCGCTGGCCACCCAGATCGAGCCGGCGCCCGCCGCCACGTTCAACTCGCCCTCCTTGCCATTGGCAAGCCCGGTGGGGATGCTGGCAATCACCTTGGCCTTGTGCAGGCTGACGCGCTTGACCACGCCTTCCTTGCAATCGGCAAACCACAGCGAGCCATGGGCGATGCTCATGCCGCCGCAGGGGCGCGGACTGGGCACTTCGGCCAGCTTCTTGTCGGCGGACCAATGTTCGACACGGCCCCGGTTGGTGGTCCACACGGTCGCGCCATCGACCGCAATGAAATCCGCAAAACCGGGGACGGGGATGACCTTCTCCACCGGCTCGGCCAGAGCGGGCGTGGCGATCAGGGCGGCAAGCAGCAGAGCTTTCATGAGCGTCTCCCCTCAGGCGCGCGAGGCGATATAGGCGCGCCAGCCACCCAGATCGGTGATGTCGGCGGCGCCCACAATCGCGCGCGGTTCGGCCACGAAACCCTTGACGCTGCTGCCGTCGGCCAGCGTGACGGTCCCGATGGCCAGCGGCGCGGGCACCTCGACCACGAAACTGCCAAACTCGGCCACGCCCAGTTCATAGACCTCAACCTTGACCGCCGCGCCATCCTCGGCATGGATCAGAGCAGGCTTGGGCGGCACGCTGTCGGCCATCGCATAGAGCCGGTAATGGGGCGCGGTTTCAAAGGCCCCGACGAAGGTGGCATCGCGGCTGGTCAATTGCCAGTGGAGCGGCATATCCTTGAGATGGGCGCCGACAACGGCCAGTTTCACGGTCTGCATTTTCGCCTCCAGATCAAGCGGTGGGAGAGGGGGAAGGTCAGCGGCGTCGAGATAGGCATCTGCCATATCCAGCAGCGCCCGATCGCAATCGGCAGGCCCGATCAGCGTGATGCCAAAGCCTGTGCCATTGTGGCGCGCGCCCGCCGGAATCGCCAGGGCGGCCATATCCAGCAGGTTTACGAAATTGGTATAGGCGCCAAGGTTGCTGTTGAGCGCGATGGGCGCGGCGGCCAATTCGACCACGCGATAGGTGGTGCCGGTGGTGGGAAAGGCGAGAATGTCGATCTCGTCCCACATCTGATCGGCATGGCGTTTCAGGGCGGCGAGGCGATAGATCCCCTGCCACAGGTCCACCGCGCCGATGTTGAGGCCCGGTTCGACCACGGCGCGCACGGTGGGGTCGATGGCATCAGGATTGTCGGCCAGCAGGCCCGCGATGGCGGCGCTGCGCTCGGCCACCCATGGGCCGCCATAGAGCAATTGCGCGGCCTCCTGCAGCGGGGCCATGTCGATCTCGACGATCCGGCCCTGTGCGGAAAGTGTTTCGAGCGCGCGGTCATAGAGATATTCGCTCTCCGCATCGCCAAAGAACAGTCGTTGGTCGCGGCGCGGAACCCCGATGGTCCGCGCCGCGCGGGGGCGGTCGGCCAAGGGTTTGGAATAGGGATCGGCGGCATCGAAACCGGCGACCACCCCGTCCACCAGCCGGGCATCCGCCGTATCATCGGTAAAGACCGTGATGCAATCCAAGGTGCGGCAGGCCGGGACAAGGCCCGAAGTGCTCCACCGCCCCTTGGTGGGCTTAAAGCCGATCAGATGGTTGAAGGCGGCGGGTACGCGCCCCGACCCTGCCGTATCCGTCCCCAGCGCAAAACCCACTAATCCGGCCGCCACCGCTACCGAGGAGCCGGAACTCGATCCCCCGCTGACATAGGCCAGATTATAGGCGTTGCGCGGGATGCCATAGGGGCTGCGCGTGCCGACAAGGCCGGTGGCGAATTGGTCGAGGTTGGTCTTGCCGACACAGATCGCGCCCGCCGCCAGCAGGCGTTCGACCACCGGGGCCGAAGCGGCGGGTCGGTAGGCAAAGGCCGGGCAGGCGGCGGTGGTTTCAAACCCCGCCACATCGATATTGTCCTTTACCGCAAAGGGGACGCCGGCAAGGGGCAGATCCTCGCCCGCCGCTACGCGCGCGTCGATGGCGGCGGCGGCGGCCAAAAGCGTTTCGGGCGATGCCCGGCTGATCCAGATCTGCGGCTGGATGGCGTCATAGGCGGCGAGGCGGGCGAGCACCTCGCGCGCCACCTCCACCGCGCTGGTTTGCCCGCTGCGGATGGCGGCGGCGATCTTGGTGGCGGCCTGTCGGTTCATGCGTGCCTCCGCAGCGCCAGCATCGGCGCGCCCGGTTGCAGGGATTGCTTTTCGGCCATGTAAAGCGCGGCGATGGTGCCGCTGCCCGGACTTTCGATCGGGCATTCCATCTTCATGGTTTCGAGGACCGCGATGGTTTCGCCCGCGCTGACCTCATCGCCTGCTGCCACCAGCAGTTTCCATACGCTGCCGCCAAAGGGCGCCTCGATCAATTCGCTGCCTTCGGGCAGGGTGATGTCGGCGGTCTGGGGGGCGTCCTCCTCGTTCAGGCTGGAAACGCGGTCGAACTCGCCCTTGCGCTGCCAGTCCTCGCGCTCTTCGGCAAAGGCGGCCTCGCGCCTTGCCTCAAATTCGGCGATGCCTTGCGCATTGTCGGCAAGGAAAGCGCGGTAATCGGCGAGGCGGAATTGCGAAGGCTCGACCCGTATCGCGCGCCGCCCCGATGGAAAATCGCGCCGCCATTCGGCCAGTTCTTCGGCGCTGACCGGATAGAAGCGGATCTGGTCGAAAAAGCGCAGCAGCCAGGGCTTGTTCTCGATGAAATCCTGCGTCTGGCGATAGGTGTTCCACACCTGAATGGTGCGGCCAAAAAGCTGATATCCGCCCGGCCCCTCCATGCCATAGATGCACATATAGGCCCCGCCGATGCCCACGACATTGGGCGGCGTCCATGTGCGCGCAGGGTTATATTTTGTGGTGACAAGGCGGTGGCGCGGATCAACCGGCGTTGCCACCGGCGCGCCAAGATAGACATCGCCAAGGCCCATCACCAGATAATTGGCCTCGAAGATCAGGTTCTCGACAGCAGCCGCATCGGGCAGGCCGTTGACGCGGCGGATGAATTCGATGTTGTCCGGACACCATGGCGCATCGTCACGCACCGCGCCCATGTATTTCTCGATGGTCTCGATGGTCGCCGGATCGCGCCAACTGAGCGGCAGGTGGACGATGCGCGAGGGGATGGTAAAATCGGCCAGATCGCCCAGCCTCTCCTCCGCCTCGATCAGTAGGGCCAGAGCCGATTTCTGGTCGATCACCGCGCCGTCGAAATGCAGTTGCAGCGAGCGGATGCCGGGCACAATGTCGATGATGCCGGGGGCGTTCATCCGCTCTAGTTCGGTCATCAGAGCATGGACACGGATGCGCAATTCGATGTCCAGCGTGATCGGGCCATATTCGACGAGGATGTTGCGGTCGCCCTGCTGGCGATAGGTGGTCCGGGGGCGGCCTGATACTGCCGGTGTCTCGGCCAGAAGAGGTGAGAGCGCCTCGATGGCGCGGGCGGGGGTATTGGCCATGGCCGTGCCGGTGGAAAGCAAGGCCTGCTGCGCGGCGTCGGCCTTGGCGGCGTCCTCAATGCTGACCGGCACGAAGCGCAAAGTGTCGCCCGCCGCCAGTTGGCCGATCTTCCACCTGTCCGCCGCGATCACCACGAAGGGACAGACGAAACCGCCCAGCGAAGGCCCGTCCGGGCCAAGGATGATCGGCATGTCGCCGGTGAAATCCACCGCGCCGATGGCATAGGGATTATCGTGGATGTTTGAGGGATGCAGCCCCGCCTCGCCGCCGTCCTTGCGCGCCCATTGCGGTTTGGGGCCGACAAGGCGCACGCCGGTGCGGTTGCTGTTGTAATGGACCTGCCATGAGGCGGCGATGATGGTGTCAATGTCGGAGGGCGTGAAGAAATCGGGCGCGCCATGCGGGCCATAAAGGACGCGGATCGCCCATTCGCCCGGCAATTCGGGCGGCGCGGCGGAGGGCAGGGGTGCTGACATGGGTTCATCGCCAAGGTGGATCGTATCGCCCGCCATCAATCGGCGCGCGGCATGGCCGCCAAATTGGCCCAGTTCAAAAGTGCTGCGGCTGCCCAGATAGGGGGCGAGGTCAAAGCCGCCCGCAAACAGGATATAGCCGCGCATCCCGCCGCCGCGCGCCCGGCCCATGGCGAGGGTCTGGCCTGCGGCGACCGCGATGGGTTGGCCGCGCTCGATGGGGGCGCCATCCAGCGCGGCGCCGAAATCCGCGCCCATCAGGCAGATCGTGGCGGGTGCGGTAAAGCTGAGCGTCGGGCCGGTGTTGGTGACTTCCAGCCCCGCCGTGCCCTCGGCATTGCCGATCAGGCGATTGCCCAGACGGAAGCTTTGATCATCCATCGGGCCGGAGGGGGGCACGCCCACCGCCCACAGCTTTTGCCGTCCCGGCCAGTCCTGCACGGTAGTAGCCGTGCCGCCGGAGATCACGCGGATCGCGCGGGGGCGGAAATCGACCTGATCGAGCGCGCGGGTGGATACCTCGCCGCTGGTGAAGGCGGGCAGGCGCACCACATCGCGCAGCCAGCGCAGGTTCGTTTCGATCCCATCGACGCGGGTGGCGGCCAGCGCGGTCTGCATCGCGGCCACGGCCTCCGCGCGCGTGGGCGCATGGACGATCAGTTTCGCCAGCATCGGGTCATACCAGACGCTGACCTCGGTGCCCGCCATGACCCATGTTTCGGCACGGATATTGTCGGGGAAGGTGACGGCGGTCAGCGTGCCCGAGGTGGGGCGATAATCGAGGCCGGGGTCTTCGGCATAGAGGCGGACCTGAATGGAATGGCCCTTGGGTTCGGGCGTGGGCGCGTCGAGGAAGCTGTAATCGCCGCTTGCGCCCCGGATCATCCATTCGACCAGATCGATGCCCATCACCTCCTCGGTGACGCCATGTTCGACCTGAAGGCGGGTGTTCATTTCTAGGAAGAAGAAGCTTTGGCGGTCGGCATCATAGAGGAATTCGACCGTGCCCGCCGAGCGGTAATTCGCCGCCTGACCAAGGCGGATGGCCGAGGCGATGAGGTCGGCGCGGACATGGGCGGGCAGCAGGGGCGCGGGGGCTTCCTCCAGCACTTTTTGGTTGCGGCGTTGCAAGGAGCAGTCGCGCTCACCCAGCGCCATGATGCGCCCCTGCCCATCGCCGAAGATCTGGACCTCGATATGGCGGGCGCGGCGAATATAGCTTTCGAGGAACACCCCGGCGTCGCCGAAATTACTCATGCCGAGGCGGGCCACGGCGGCAAAGCCCTCGCGCACGTCCTCGTCATTCTCGCAAATGCGCATGCCGATGCCGCCGCCGCCCGCCGTGGCTTTCAGCATCACCGGATAGCCGATCTGCGCTGCGGCTGTCAGAGCCTGCGCTTCATCGGTCAGCAGGTCCGAGCCGGGGGCCAGCGGCACGTCATGCGCGGCGGCCAGCGCGCGGGCGCTATGTTTGAGGCCGAAGCTGCGGATATTGTCGGGCGTGGGGCCGATAAAGACGATGCCCGCCTCTGCGCAAGCCTGCGCAAATTCGGTGCTTTCGGCCAGGAACCCATAGCCGGGATGGATCGCCCCCGCGCCGGATTTCTGCGCCGCTGCGATGATCGCGGGAATGTTGAGATAGCTTTCGGATGCTCGGCCTTCCCCGATGCAGATCGCCTCATCGGCCTGCGCCACATGGAGTGAGGCCTCGTCAGCCTGCGAATAGACCGCGACCGAGCGCAGGCCCATTTTGCGCAAAGTGCGGATGATACGGGTGGCGATCGCCCCGCGATTGGCGATCAGGACGGTGTCAAAGCTCATGCCGATACAATCATCCGAACGGGGGTGGGGTTGAAGGCGTTGCAGGGATTGTTGATCTGGGGGCAGTTTGAAACGACCACGATCACATCCATCTCCGCGCGCAGATCGACCGTCAGGCCGGGCGCGGAAATGCCGTCGACAATCCCCAGCGAGCCATCGGCTTCGACCGGAACGTTCATGAAGAAATTGATGTTCGAGACGATATCGCGCTTGCCGCGCCCTTGGGTCAGATTGGCCTCAAGGAAATTTTCGACGCAGGCATGTTGCGATTTGGTGTGGTGGCCATAGCGCAAAGTATTGGATTCGCACGAGCATGCTCCGCCGATCGTGTCGTGATATTCGACCGAGGTGGCAGCAATCGTCATCATCGCGCGGCCTTCGTTGGAACGCAGCACCGTGCCCTGATGCAGGAACAGATTGCCCTGTGCACTGACGGTATCCTGCATGCTGTAGCGCTCGGCGTCGTCCTCGGCGCTGTAGAGCAGGAAATCAACCGCCTGATTGCCTTCCAGATCGACAATGCGCAGGGTCTGGCCCGCGCGGATTGTGTGGAGCCAAGGCGCGCGGGCCGGGACGATGGCGTCATGGAGGATGGCGCCGGTAAGGCCAGCGGTGTGGGGATCTTGCGTCATGGTGCCTGTTCCTCGCTCAGCGACGGCAATAATCTTCGACGTTTTCAAAGGCGCGCAGGCCTTCGGGCGTCGCATTGCGGATGGGGTCCTCGGGCGGGGTGATCGGCCCGCGCCATGCGCTGGCGCGCAGGGGCGTGACCGAATATTCCGGGCGCGGGTCGAGGACATGGGGGCAGTTGGCGATGACCACAATCACCTCCATTTCCGCGCGCAGCACCACACTGCGGCCCGGCGCAAAGGGGCCGATGATAGGGGTGATCGTGCCGTCCTCTTCGATATGCGTGCCCTTGAACAGGTTGACGCAGGGGTGGACATCGCGGCGCGACAGACCATGCTTGGCCGCCCCCAGCAGGAAGCGGTCGCGCCCATTGGGGTGGGGGCCGCTGTTCGCCCCGTTGCCGTATTTGGCGGCATTGGTGGCCGCGTTCGATGTCCCGGCAAAGCAGTCATGCGTGCCCGCCTCATCACCCTCGATGCTCATCAGTACCCGGCCCATGTCGGAGAGCAGCAACTTGCCCTCGCCAAGATAGGCGTTCCACTGGACCTTGACCGTATCGGCCACGTTCATCCGTTCGCTGGGCATTTGCGCGTTAAAGATCATCAGGCTGGCGCAGGCATCGCCCTGCGTGTCGATCAGGCGCAGGCGGGCGCCGCGCGGCAAATGGCGCGTGGCATAGCCGCCCGGCGCGATGGTTTCCTCCCACAGGTGATCCTGCGGCGCGACGCCTCCGGGCAGGTCATCGGCATGCGGGGGCAGGATCGGCATGGATTCGACCACGGTGCCCGCCATGGCGCGGGCATGGTCGCGGGCGGCCAGAGGATTGGCCAGAGTGTTTGCGGGAATGTCTGTCATGCTGCCGCTCCCTTGCGTTGGGCTTGGTCGGATGCTGCGCCATCGGCATGAAGCGGGGGCAGCAGGGCGGTGGTGGTGACCAGTTCGAGCTGATGCACGCCGCGCACCCGGCGCAGCGCATCGCACAGATCCTTGAGGCGCACGGCAGGGCCTTGCACCAGCAGGACTTCGAGCGACTGGTCCTGTTCGAGAAAGACGTGTTGCGAGGAGATGACCTCGGTCAGGTAATCGGCCTGAGTCTGGGCCAGTTGGTGGCGCACCCGGCCCCGGTCGCCGCGATAGACCAGCGTGATGGTCCCTGCCAGCATCTCGTCGGGGCGAGTCAGGCTCTCATGCTTGGCCAGAGCGTGGCGGATCAGTTCGGCGATCAGTTGCGAGCGTGAGGGCAATTCGCGCTCCTCGACCATCATGTCGAGCTTGCGCGAAAGTTCGGCGGGCAGGCTCATGCTGAGTCTGGCAAGGGTTGAGGGAGGGTTCATGCATCCATCTCCTCGCGGTGGCCCGTTCCTTCTTCGCGCGGGCGGAGCGGCAGGTCATAGACCGCCGTGGCGCCAAAGCGGTGGGGGGCGTGGGGATCGTGTCGGCGTTTATCCAACGCCAGAACGCGGGTGCCGAGCGAAAAGGCCTCGCGGATGTCATGCGTGACCATGATGATGGTCAGGCCAAATTCGCGCCACAATTGCGTGATGAGGCTATGCATGTCGGCCCGAATGCCGGGGTCGAGCGCGCCGAAGGGTTCATCGAGCAACAGGATGCGCGGGCGCTTGATGAGAGCCTGCGCGATGGCCAGACGCTGCTGCATCCCGCCCGACATTTGCGCAGGGTAAATGTGCAGATTGTCGCCAAGGCCCACGGCCTCCAGCATAGCAGTGGCCTCTGCGCGGGCCTTGGCGCGGGCCGCGCCGAACAGGCGGGCCAGCAGCGGCGAGCCTGCGCATTCCAGTCCGAACATCGTGTTTTGCAGGACCGTGAGATGCGGAAAGACCGAATAGCGCTGAAACACCACGCCGCGATCCGGCCCGCATTCAGGCGCCAGCGGCGCGCCGTCCAGCATGATCGTACCCCGCGTCGGGCTTTCCTGCCCCAGGATCACGCGCAGCAGGCTGCTCTTGCCCGCGCCCGAGGGGCCGATGATCGAAACGAAGGAGCCTGCGGCAATATTCAGATCGACCTTTTCCAGAACGATCTTGTCGCCATATTCGACCCACAGGTCGCGCAAGGAGAGGAGCGTGCTCAATGGTTGGCTCCTTGTGCCCAGGGAAAGCAGCGGCGCGAGGCCCATGCCAGCGCGACATCCATCGCAATGGCCAGCAGCGCGATCCACGCCACATAGGGGATGATGACGTCCATCGAGAGATAGCGCCGCACGAGGAAGATGCGGTAGCCAAGGCCGACATCCGAGGCGATGGCTTCCGACGAGATCAGGAACACCCATGCCGGACCCAGCGCCAGACGCACCGCCTGAAACAGGCGCGGCAGGGCCTGGGGCAGGGCGACGCGGATCAGGATCTGCCAGCTTCCCGCGCCCAAGGTCTGGGCCTTGATGATCTGTTCGCGCGGCAGGGCGGCAACGTGCCCGGCAATATCGCGCAGCATGACCGGCGCGATGCCGATGGCGATCAGCGCCACCTTGGCCGTTTCGCCAAGGCCCAGCGCGATGAACAGGATCGGCAAGAGGGCAATCGGCGGGATCACCGCAATCGCCGTGACCAAAGGCCCCAGCACCGCGCGCACCGGCGGCAAAGCCCCCAGCAGCAGCCCCAGCACCAGCGCCACCAGCGTGGCAATACCCAGCCCCAGCCCCAACCGTTGCAGGCTGGCCAGCGTATCGGCCCAGAAGAGATACTGGCCCGAAAGCATGTCGCGCTCAAAGATCAGCGAAGACATTGCCTGTGCCATCCCGGAGGGCAGCGGCAGGATCTTGTCCGAAGGATTCTCCGCGTGGCGCCCGGCGGCGGCGAAGATATAGAGCAGCACCAGCAGCAGGATGGGAGCGGCGCCCCATAACAGCCTGTCGCTGCGCGAAATCTGACGGTTTACCCAGCGCATCGCGCGATCTCCCGCAGGGCTTAGAGTTTGCCGTCGGCGGCCATCGCCATATAGCTGGGGTCGAAGCGCAACGTGACATGGGCCGGATCGCCCAGCACCTTGCCGCCCGGGAAGGACATGCCCACAGCGTCGGCGCTGGCCGCGCCCTTGAACAGGCCCTTGGAGAAGCTGAAATCGCGCACGCGGGTCATGGTGGTGATCAGCGCGGGATCGGTCGTGGCTGCCACCGCCGCCTTGGGCTGGTCGTAGAGATAGGTCGTGGTGAGCTGGTTGTCGAAGACCTCAGGCGTCGAACCGGCCAGCTTGGCCATGGCCGCGCGCGCCGCTTTCCCTTGCGCATCCTGACGCTTCATCAGCGCGACGGTTTCATACCAGATCCCGGTCAGCGCCTTGCCCAGATTGGGGTTGGCTTTCAGCGTGGCCGTGTCCACCACCAGCAGGTCAAGGATTTCGCCCGGAATATCGGCCGAGGTGAACACCGCCTTCACGCCGGGCTGGGCCTTCATCACCGCCAATTGCGGGTTCCATGTCACGGCGGCGGTGGCCTGCGGGCTGCCGAAAGTGCCCACGATATCGGCATCGGACGTGTTGATGGTTTTAACATCGCTCATCGCCATGCCATGTTCGCCCAGCGCGCGCGCCAGCAGGTAATGCGAGACGGACAGTTCGACCAGATAGACCGAACGGCCCTTGATCGCGGCAATATTGTCCGCGCCTTTCAAAAGAACGCCGTCATTGCCGTTCGAATAATCGCCCACGATGATCGCGCTGGTATCCTTGCCGCCCGCGGCCGGAATGGTCAGCGCGTCCATATTGGCCACGGTCACGCCGTCGAATTTGCCCGCCGTGTACTGGTTGACCGATTCGACATAGTCATTGACCTGCGTGATATTGATCTTGATGCCGTATTTGTCTGCCCATTTCTTCACGATCCCGGCCTGCTGGGCATAGGGCCATGGCATCCATCCGGCATAGATCGACCAGCCGATGTTGAATTCTTTGCGCGCCTCGGGCGCCTTGGCCGCAGGTGAGCAGGAGGAGAGCAGCATGGTGCCCGCAAGCAGGGCGCCTGCCATGGCGGCGGCTTTTCCGGTCTTCCTGAACATGGCTTGCTTCCCCTTTGCGTTGCAGCAATTTCGCAGTCGAGAGGGAGGCTAGCGCATTATTACCAAACCCCATGTTCGTAATAATGCGCAGAGGGTGCAGGGCGAAAAGAGGGTAAACCCTGCGGGTCTCAAGGCGGGGCGAAAAGGGCCAAAGCGGGCAGAAATGCTGGATTTGGCGCGATTCGGACCGACGGCGGACAGGGATAACAGGTGTTGCGATTCGGCCATAGTGGCGCGGCGGACCATCTGGAAAACAGCAGGCGGCGCCGGGGTTCAAAAAGCGGCGTCGGGTTGGGAAATCGCGGATTTCCGCAGTGCGGCAAGAAGCGATTTCATACTGAAACACCGCAGAAATATTACGCTTGACGGCTTAAGTAATATCCATAGCGTTATGAGAATGTCGGCAATGATGTTGCAACGCGGAAAAGCGCATCACCGACAGGCCAAGTTTGCATCGAATACTTGAGGGCAGGCCACAAGGTGGTCGCGTTGTCGTCGCCTTGTCGGGCGGCGAGGGAGAAATGCGTCCGATTGATCGGCATTTGACACAACAGGAGGCAAAGTGACCAGGAAATCGACCCGCAGAACATTGCTCGGCGCCACCATTCTGATGGGCGCCATGGCTCCGGTCTTGGCCTCTCCGGCCTTTGCCGAGGATGCTGATGCGCCGGGCAATGGCGGCGATATCGTGGTCACGGCCACGCGTCGCCAGACTACCTTGCAGGACGCGCCGATCAACATCAGCGCGCTGGGCTCTGATCAGCTGGCCAAGGCGCGGATCGACGATGTGAAGGCGCTGGCCTCCTTCACGCCGGGCATCACGGTCAATGACACCGGCCCCAAATCGACCGGCAACATCGTGATGCGCGGCATTTCATCCTCTGATTCCAGCGCCACGGGGTCGAATTACGAAACGGCCGTGGGTGTCTATCTGGGCGAGGTCCCGCTCTATCTCGATTTCAAACTGATCGACATTTCCCGCGTCGAAGTGCTGCAGGGGCCGCAGGGCACGCTCTATGGGCTTGGCACGCTGGCGGGCGCGGTGCGCTATATGCCCAACCGGCCCACGACGGACAAATTCACCGTGGACCTCCACGCGCGCGGCTTTGCCCAGTCGCACAGTTCCGATTTCGGCGCCAATGTCGACGGCACGGTCAATATCCCCATTCTGGCCGATCATATCGCGTTGCGCTCGACGGTGGGCTATTATGACAATCCCGGCTTCATCAACTACAACCATCTGCTGAAAAACCCCGGCGTTTCCGACCCCCAGCCCGTGCGCGGGACCACGGCGGCGCAGGGCGGCTTTGGCAATTCCACCGATTACGTGAACAATTTCACCTTCCGCAAAGGGGTGAATTACGAGCGCACCTTTACCACCCGCAACCAGTTGCTGCTGGAGGCCAGCCCGGCGGCCAAGCTCTATCTGACCTATGCGCATCAGATCACCAAGACGCTGGGGCGGCAGGCGACCGGCGCGGGCGTTCTGGGCACGGACAAGTATGAAGGCCCGTGGCGCTATCTGGAGCCGACCACGCGCAAGGCCGATCTCTATGCCGCCGAATTCAATTTCAACCTTGGCTTTGCCCAGGTGGTGGCGACGGGCGCCTATACCAACCAGAACCTGAAAACCCATGCCGACAACACCGACCTGCTGCTCGACCTGAATTACGGGTATGAGGCGTTCCCTTCCTTTTCCTCCTATAATGACACCAACGAGGATTATCGCCAGTTCAACGGCGAATTGCGGCTGGTTTCATCCCATGGCGGGCCGATCAGCTGGGTGATCGGCGGGTTTTACAACAATTTGCGCAATTATCGGAACTATCAGGAGCATACGCCCGGTTTCGCCAATTTCGCCGGGGTCTATCGCCCGGACGATCTGGAATATATCTCCTTCGTCAACACGCGGACCAAGGAAAAGGCGGTTTACGGCGAGGCCACCGCGCATCTGACGGACGCATGGCAGGTGACGGGGGGCTTGCGCTATTTCAAATATGACGCCTTTGCCACCGGCGGCACCGATACGCCGCTGTTCGGCGGGGGCCTGACGCGCACACCCTATCCGCTGATCCAGTTCGACCCCAGCCGCATCCGTTCGGGCAACACCAGCGCCGATGGCGTGGTGTGGAAGGCCAACACATCCTATAAATTCAGCAAGGACCTGCTGGTCTATGCCACCTACAGCACCGGCTATCGCACGGGCAATGTGAACCGCGTGGCGCCCTGCACCTTCTCGCCGGGCAATGTGCCGCCCGGTCAGAATGTCTGCGCCTATCCCAATGAATTGCTGTATAAACCCGACAAGACCAACAATGCCGAAATCGGCATCCGCGCCTCGATGCTGGATCGGCGCCTGCAATTCACGCTGTCGGCCTATCATATCGACTGGAAGAATATTCAGGTCGATACGCAGACGGTTAACGGCGCGGTGGGCGTGACGGTCAATGCCAAGGATGCGGTTTCGCAGGGCTTTGATCTTTCCGGCCAATTCCGCATCACCCCGCGTCTGGTGTTCAACGGCACCTATTCCTATACCGACGCCCATCTGACGCAGGACGCCGACAATGTGGTGGTCAGCCAAGGCGTGGCCTACCCGGTCTTTGCGGGCGACCGCCTGCCCGGATCGACCAAACATTCGGGCAGCGCGCAGCTTACCTATACCTATCCTCTGGGCGAGGGGCGCAGCATCGAGGCCAATTGGGCCGCCGTGTTCAAGGGCAATGTCTATTCCCGCATCGGCCTGCGCGGCAATGGCGAGGTGATCCCCAGCTATGTCACGCATCGCGCGGCGGTCACCTATCATGCGCCCGCCTTCGATGTGGCGCTGTTTGCCGACAATATCTTCGACAAATATGCGATCACCTCGATCAGCAATGATGTAAGTTCGTACAACCAGACCCGCACCGGGGTGGTGGAGCGTTATTACGCGCAAGGCGTGCTGACCCCGCGCAAGGTGGGCGTGGACCTGCGCTTCCATTACTGAATTTGCCTTGCCGGGTCATCGTCTTGGCCCGGCATCTCTGGACCATTGGATCAGGGTTTGCCTGTCATGAAACAGCATCTCGTCAATCTTCTGCCGCCCGCCACGCTGGTTGCCATTGTCTGCTTCTGGATGTTTGGTCCGGCCGCGTGGCTGGCCAATGAATATACGCTGGTCTGGGTGACTTCGATCACCACCGCTTTCGTGCTGGGGCTGGAATTCCTGTTCGAGCGGCATCCGGGCTGGCGGATGGATTGGCGCGAATTTGCCACCGATCTGTTCTATGTCATCCTGGGGGCAACGGTCATCACATGGGTGACCAATGTGGCGGCCGAAGAACCGCTGATGGCGGCCAAGAAGGCGCTGGGCATCGCCACGCCTTGGGCCGGGCGCCTGCCCTTTCTGGTGCAGGTCGTCTCGGTCATGGCTATCATCGAATTCGGCCAGTACTGGATGCATCGGCTGATGCATAATTCGACGCCCTTCTGGCTGACCCATGCGCCGCATCATCATATTACCCAATTGAACGCGATGAAGGGATCGGTGGGCAACCCCATCGAACTGTTCCTTATCAGCCTGAGCGTGCTGGCCTTTTTCGACTTCTCGCCCACGGCCAAATTCTGCGCGATTTCGGTCAATGCGGCGATTGCCATCTATGCTCATGCCAATGTGGCCGCCAATCCGCCCTTCTTCTATGCCTTCTTCTTCACCACGATCCGCAACCATAGCCTGCATCATTCGGTGCCCTATGAGGACACGCGCTGCAACTACGGCAATTCGCTGATCATCTGGGATCGCGTGTTCGGCACTTTCCGCGAGGGCGAGGCCAGCGTGGTCGGGCAGGATGACCGCAAGCGCCTGTCGATCTGGGAGCAGACGGTGTTCCCCTTCGTGCCGCTGATCCAGGCCTATAAAGCGCGCAAGGGGCAGGCGTCTTGAGAGCGCTGGGCTGGGCGCTGGCGCTGGCCGGATTGATCGTCACACCGGCGCTGGCGGCCCATCCCGCGCCGCATCTGTTCAAGGAGCGCTGGATCGACGGCACGCTGGACGCTGAACCGGTGGCGCAGGTGCAGGCGCTGGATGGCGACACCTATGTCATCCGGCAATCGGTCAAGACCAATTTCGAAGCGCCGTTTCTCTATCTGATTTTTGGACATGATCGCGCCCTGCTGGTCGATACCGGCGCGCAGGGGGGCGTGATCCGCCCGGTGGTGGACCGTGTGATCCAGGGCTGGCTGGCCGCGCATCACCGCCGGGCGATTCCCCTTGTTGTGGCCCACAGCCATAGCCACGGCGACCATATCGCCGGTGACGCCGCCTTTCGCGATCGGCCCGATACCGTGGTGGTGGGCACGGCGCCTGCCGATGTTGCCGCCTTCTTTGGGATTGCCAAATGGCCCGATGGCATCGGCCGCCTCGATCTGGGCGGGCGCATCATCAGCGTGATCCCGACGCCGGGCCATCAAAAGGCGGCGGCCATGTATTACGATCCGCGCCTTGCGATCCTGCTCTCGGGGGATTCGCTTTATCCGGGGCGGCTCTATGTGCCCGTCAATTTCATGGACGAGGCGCGGGCCAGCGTGGACCGGGTGGTGAAATTTGCCGCCACGCATCGGGTCCGCGCCTTGCTGGGCGCGCATATCGAGATGACGCAAACGCCGGGCCGCGATTATGGCCATGAGGCCCCGACCCATCCCGAGGAGCATGTGCTGGAAATGCCGGTGTCGCAATTGCGTGAACTGCAGGCCGGTTTCAAGGCCAAGCTGGATGTGCCGGACACACGCGCGGTGCATGACCATTTCATCATCGTGCCGGTTCCATCAAGAGATCAATGATTCCCGCAATAATCCATCGCTTTTGCCCCTGAAATAGAAATCGCAAACAACCGGAACGGTGATAGACTCCGCGTAAAGATATAAACGCAGGAGAGGCCCGTGATGGCCGATTTCGATTTCGCACTGGGCGAGAATGCCCAGATGATCCGGGATACGACGGCGCGTTTTGCCGCCGCCCGCATCGCCCCGCTGGCGACGCGGATTGATGCACAGGACTGGTTCCCGCGCGAGGAATTATGGCCCGCGATGGGCGAACTGGGCCTGCATGGCATCACGGTGGCGCCGGAATGGGGCGGGCTGGGGCTGGGCTATCTCGAACATGTGCTGGCCTGCGAAGAGGTCAGCCGCGCCTCGGCCTCGATCGGGCTGAGCTATGGCGCGCATTCGAACCTGTGCGTCAACCAGATCGCGCGATGGGGCAATGAGGATCAGAAGGCACGCTTTCTGCCCCGCCTGATCTCGGGCGAGCATGTCGGCGCTCTGGCCATGTCGGAGGCCGGGGCGGGGTCGGATGTCGTCTCGATGAAGCTGCGCGCGCGCGAAACGGATCGCGGTTTCGTGCTGGACGGCACGAAATTCTGGATCACCAATGCCGCTTATGCCGACACGCTGGTGGTTTATGCCAAGACGGGAGAGGCGATCACCGCCTTCCTGATCGAAAAGACCATGCCGGGTTTTTCCATCGGGCAAAAGATCGACAAGATGGGGATGCGCGGATCGCCTACCGCAGAGCTGGTTTTCGACGGCTGCGAAGTCCCGCGCGAGAATGTGCTGGGGCCGCTGCATGGCGGGGTCAAGGTGCTGATGAGCGGGCTGGATTATGAGCGCGCGGTGCTGGCCGGGATCCAGCTTGGCATCATGCAGGCCTGCCTTGATGTGGTCCTGCCCTATGTGCGGACGCGCCAGCAATTCGGCCAGCCCATCGGCGCCTTTCAACTGATGCAGGCCAAGGTGGCGGACATGTTTGTCGCGCTCAATTCCGCGCGGGCCTATGTCTATGCCGTGGCGCGGGCGTGTGATGCGGGGCGCACCACGCGGCATGATGCGGCGGGCGCGATCCTGCTGGCCAGCGAGAATGCGGTGCGTGTGGCCTTGGATGCGGTACAGGCGCTGGGCGGGGCAGGCTATACCAAGGATTGGCCGGTCGAACGGTTTCTGCGCGATGCCAAATTGCTCGATATTGGCGCCGGGACCAATGAGATCCGGCGGATGCTGATCGGGCGCGAGTTGATCGGACGCGGCCGATGATTCTGGAAAGCGGGATCACAAGCGAGAGCGAGACTTTCCGTGCCAATGAGGCGCATAATCGCGCTCTGGCCGAAAAATTGCGCGCCGATGTGGCTGCGGCGGCTTTGGGCGGGGGAGAGACGGCGCGACAACGCCATGTCGGACGCGGCAAATTGCTCCCGCGCGAAAGGATCGACCGCCTGCTTGATCCGGGCAGTCCGTTTCTGGAAATCGGGCAACTGGCCGCGCATGGTCTGTATGGCGGCGATGTGGCGGGGGCGGGGATCGTGGCCGGGATCGGGCGCGTGGCCGGGCGACAGGTGATGATCGCGGCCAATGACGCCACGGTCAAGGGCGGCACCTATTTTCCGATGACGGTGAAAAAGCATCTCCGGGCGCAGGAGATCGCCGCCGAAAACCACCTGCCCTGCATCTATCTGGTCGACAGCGGCGGGGCCAATTTGCCGCATCAGGCCGAGGTCTTTCCCGACCGCGATCATTTCGGCCGCATCTTCTACAATCAGGCCCAGATGTCGGCGCGCGGCATTCCCCAGATCGCCTGTGTGATGGGCAGTTGCACGGCGGGCGGTGCCTATGTTCCGGCCATGTCGGATGAAAGCGTGATCGTGCGCGGGCAGGGGACGATCTTCCTTGCCGGGCCGCCGCTGGTGCAGGCCGCGACGGGCGAGATCATCAGCGCGGAAGAACTGGGCGGGGGCGATCTGCATGGGCGCAGGTCGGGCGTGGTCGATCATGTGGCGGACAATGACGATCACGCGATCACCATCCTGCGCGATATTGTCGGCACACTCGCGCCTCAGCATCAGGCGCCGGTCAATCTCCAGCCGTCGATGCCGCCGCGTTACGATCCGGCCGAACTCTATGGCATCATCCCGCAGGATGTCCGCGCGCCCTATGATGTGCGTGAGGTGATCGCACGGCTAGTCGATGACAGCGCGTTGCACGAATTCAAACCGCTTTACGGCACAACCTTGGTCTGCGGCTTTGCCCATATTCACGGTATGCCGGTGGCGGTTCTGGCCAACAATGGCGTGCTTTTCAGCGAGAGCGCGATCAAGGGCGCGCATTTCATCGAACTGGCGTGCCAGCGGCGCATCCCCTTGCTCTTCCTGCAAAATATCAGCGGTTTTATGGTCGGCGGCAAATATGAGGCCGAGGGCATCGCCCGCCACGGCGCCAAACTCGTCACGGCTGTGGCCACGGCCAGCGTGCCCAAGATCACCGTGCTGATCGGGGGCAGTTTCGGGGCGGGCAATTACGGCATGTGCGGGCGCGCCTATGGGCCGCGTTTTCTGTTCACCTGGCCCAATGCGCGCATCTCGGTGATGGGTGGCGAACAGGCCGCCAGCGTGCTGGCCACCGTCCACCGCGACGCGGCGACATGGACGGCGGAAGAGGCGGAAGATTTCAAGGCTCCTATCCGCGCCAAATACGAGGAGGAGGGCAGCCCATGGTATGCCACCGCGCGATTGTGGGACGATGGCATGATCGATCCGGCTCAGACCCGCGATGTGCTGGGGCTGGCTCTGGCCGCCGCGCTGAATGCGCCGATCCCGGATCGCGCGCAATTCGGCCTGTTTCGGATGTGAGGGTATGATCGCCTCGCTCTTGATCGCCAATCGCGGCGAAATCGCCTGCCGCATCATCCGCACCGCGCGGCGGATGGGTATCCGCACCATTGCCGTCAATTCCGATGCCGATGCGGGCGCGCTGCATGTCGCCATGGCCGACCGGGCGGTGGCCATCGGCCCGGCGCCTGCCCGCGAAAGCTATTTGCGCGGCGAAAGGATCATCGCCGCCGCGCTGGAAACCGGGGCGGAGGCGATCCATCCCGGCTATGGCTTCCTGTCGGAAAATGCCGAATTTGCGCAGGCTGTCATGGATGCTGGCCTGATCTGGGTCGGGCCGGACCCGGCCAGCATCACCGCCATGGGCCTGAAAGACGCTGCCAAGGCGCGCATGGCGGCGGCTGGCGTGCCGGTCACGCCGGGCTATCTGGGGCAGGATCAGGATGACGGTCATCTGGCGCGCGAGGCCGCGAAGATCACCTATCCGGTGCTTATCAAGGCCGTGGCGGGCGGCGGCGGCAAGGGGATGCGGCTGGTGGCCGGTCCTGCCGAATTTGCCCATGCGCTGGCCTCATGCAGGCGTGAGGCGATGGCTGCTTTCGGCAATGACCGCGTGCTGATCGAGAAATTCATCACCCGCCCGCGCCATATCGAGGTGCAGGTGTTTGGCGACCGCCATGGCAACATCGTCCACCTGTTCCAGCGCGACTGCTCGCTGCAACGCCGCCATCAGAAGGTGATTGAGGAAGCCCCGGCGCCGGGAATGGATGAAGCCACGCGGACGGCGGTGTGCCGCGCGGCCGTCGATGCGGCCCGCGCGGTCGATTATGTCGGCGCAGGGACAGTCGAATTCATTGCCGACGCCGGCGATGGCCTGCGCGCCGACCGTATCTGGTTCATGGAAATGAACACGCGGCTTCAGGTCGAACATCCCGTGACCGAGGCGATCACCGGGGTCGATCTGGTCGAATGGCAATTGCGCGTGGCTTCGGGCGAACCTCTGCCCAAGCGGCAGGAGGATCTGTCGATCAACGGATCGGCGATGGAAGCGCGGCTCTATGCCGAGGATCCGGCGCGGGGGTTTTTGCCCTCGATCGGGCGGCTGGATGCCTTTGATCCGGGCGATGGGGTCCGGGTCGATACGGGCGTGGCGCAAGGGGGGCAGATCACGCCCTATTACGATCCCATGATCGCCAAGCTGATCGCCCATGGCGCCACGCGGGACGAGGCGCGGCGCAAGCTGGCACGCGCATTGGACCGCGCGGTGGTCTGGCCCTTGCGGACCAATGCGGGCTTTCTGGTCAAAGCGCTGAACCATCCTGATTTCGCCGGAGGGCATATGGATACCGGCCTGATCGCTCGGGCGGGCGATGCGCTGATGCCTGATCCTTTGCCCGGTGCGGCGGCCTTGAACAGGGCGGCGGCGGATCTGGGCGGGGCGGGGGCCTTGGCGGGTTTCCGGCTGAATGGCGCGCGGCAGGGACGTGGGCGGGTGATGGTCGATGGGCAGGCGGTCGAGGTTGATGTGGCCCCGCGCGAGGGAGCGATCTTTCGCGCCCCGCTCGGGCGCGTTGTGCTGAGCGAACATGGGCAGAGCTGGGAGGTCAGGCCCTATCGCGCCGCCGCGACCGGGGCGGCGGCGGCGGGTGACGGGGCGGTTTTGGCCCCCATGCCGGGCACGATCAGCGCTATCCATGTCACCCCCGGCCAGAAGGTGAGCAAGGGGCAGAAGCTGGTGACGCTGGAGGCGATGAAGATGGAGCATGGCCTGACCGCGCCCTTTGACGGGGTGGTCGAGGAGATGCCCTTTGCGCAAGGTGCGCAGGTGCGTGAGGGAATGCTGTTGGTGCGTATAACCGCAGGAGAGGCAGCATGAGCGGCCGCTATTTCGAGGAATGGGAGGTGGGCGACCGCATCGACCATCCGATCCGCCGCACCGTGACCGAGACCGACAATCTGCTGTTTTCGGCCCTGACGCATAATCCCCAGCCATTGCACATCGACGCCGAGGCCGCGCGGGCCAGCGAATTTGGGCAAATCCTCGTCAACGGCACTTTCACCTTTGCGCTGATGATCGGCCTGACGGTGGGAGAGACGACGCTGGGCACGCTGGTGGCCAATCTGGGCTATGACCGGGTGGTGATGCCCAAACCGGTCTTTCTGGGCGATACGATGCGGGCCTGCACCGAGGTGGTGGAATGGCGCGAGAGCCGGTCGCGGCCCCATGCCGGGCTGGTGACATTCCGCCATGAATTGTGGAACCAGCGCGACGAGATGGTCTGCCAATGTTTGCGCGCCGCGCTGTTGCATAAAAGACCGGCATGAGGCTGCGCTCGCTGCTCTTTGTGCCGGGGGACCGGCCCGAACGTTTCGCCAAAGCGGCGCAGAGCGGGGCCGATGCGATCATCCTTGATCTGGAGGATTCCGTTGCACCCGCCGCCAAACCCAAGGCGCGCGAGGCGGTGGCGGAGTATTTGAACGCTCCAGCCGATGTTGCCCGTTTTGTGCGGATCAACGCCATGGACAGCCCTTATCTGGAGGCTGATCTGGCCGCGGCCCATGGGGCGGATGGGCTTGTCCTGCCCAAGGCAGTTGGGGCCGCGACTGTCCGCTCGTTGGCGGCTCTCGCGCCGGGGGTGCCGATCCTGCCCATCGCCACCGAGACCCCGCAGGCCGTCTTTGGCCTCGGCACCTATGGCGAGGTGGCCGAGCATCTGTGCGGCCTGACATGGGGGGCGGAGGATCTGCCCGCCGCCATCGGCGCGATGGGCAGCAGGCGGCCCGACAGCTCCTATACGGCCCCCTTTGAAATGGTGAGGTCGATGGCTTTGTTTGGCGCCCATGCCGCCGGGGTGGCCGCCATCGAGACGGTCTATCCCGCGATCCGTGACCTTGATGGGCTGGCGGCCTATGCGGCGCGGGGGGCCTTTGATGGGTTTACCGGGATGATGGCGCTGCACCCCGATCAGGTGCCGATCATCAATGCCGCCTTTACCCCCAGCGCGCAGCAGGTCGAGCAGGCCCGCGCGATCGTCGCCGCCTTTGCGCAGGCGCCCGGCGCGGGGGTACTGATTCTCGACGGCAAAATGATCGACGCACCACATCTGGCGCAGGCGCGTAATATTATTGCGCGAGCGGAAGGGGCCGCTTTGCCGAGAGGGCGCGATTGAGGCCCGTTTTGCCTGTTTCGGACACCCCGTTGACAGGCGTTTGGAATAGGCATCTGATCCTTCTCCAAGCCCTGAAAAAGGAGGAATTTGCCTCGATCTCGCCGTCGCTACAGACCGGCGAAACGTTTCCGGAAAGAAGCTGAAATTCCCGAAAGGCCGCAGGAAAAGCGCGCCACGGGACAAAAGGCCAAGGAGAGGACATGGATAATCAACCCCGGCTCACCCTGCATATTCCCGAGCCCCCGGCCCGCCCCGGCGACCACCCCGATTTTGGCGGAATGAAGCTGCCCAAGGCCGGCGAAACCGCGCGGCCCGATGTCGATGCCGCCGAGCCGACCATGCGCGACATGCCCTTTGGCATGATCCGCGTGCTGGATGATGGCCATCATGCGGTCGGTCCGTGGGACCCGCATCTCGATGTCGATATCCTGCATCGGGGCCTGCGTGCGATGATGCTGACACGCGCCTTTGACGACCGCCTGTTTCGCGCCCATCGTCAGGGCAAGACCAGCTTTTACATGAAATCCACCGGTGAGGAGGCGATTGCCGTGGCGCAGTCGCTGATGCTGGGCGCGCGCGACATGTGCTTTCCCACCTATCGCGTGGTCGGCTGGCTGATGGCGCGGAACTATCCGCTGCTCGATCTGGTCAACCAGATCTTTTCCAATGCGGGCGATCCCTTGCGCGGGCGGCAATTGCCGATCCTTTATTCGGCCCGCGATTACGGCTTCTATTCGATCTCGGGCAATCTGGGCAGCCGGTTTGGCCATGCGGTGGGCTGGGCGATGGCCTCGGCCTATAAGGGCGATGACCGGATCGCACTGGCCTATGTGGGCGAAGGCACCACGGCGGAGGGCGGTTTCCACGAGGCGATCACCTTTGCCAGCGTCTATCGCGCGCCGGTGATCCTGTGCGTGACCAACAACCAATGGGCGATCTCCAGCTTTTCCGGCATTGCGGGGGCCAATGAAACCACCTTTGCGGCCAAGGCGCTGGCCTATGGCATTCCGGGGCTGCGGGTGGATGGCAATGATTTTCTAGCCGTCTGGGCGGCGACGCAATGGGCGGCGGAAAGGGCGAGGCTTAACCTCGGGGCGACCCTGATCGAATTGTTCACCTATCGCGCGGCGGGCCATTCCACCGCTGATGATCCGGCCAAATATCGCCCCGCCGATGAGGCGCTGCAATGGCCGTTGGGCGATCCGATAGAGCGGCTGAAAGACCATCTGATCGCCTTGGGCGAGTGGGACGAGGAGCGCCATGCGGCCCTGCAATCCGCGCTGGAGGATGAAGTGCGCGCCGCCGTTCGCGCGGGCGAAGCCATCGGCACGCTGGGCAAATCCAAGCCCGAATTGGCCTCGATGTTCGAGGATGTGTTCAAGCAGCCGGACTGGCGCGTGATCGAACAGCGCCGCGAAATGGGGGTCTGACGCCATGCCGGTGATGAACATGGTTCAGGCGCTCAACAATGCGCTGGACGAGAAACTGGCCGATGATCGCGATGTGCTGATCTTTGGCGAGGATGTCGGCTATTTCGGCGGGGTATTCCGTGTGACCGACGGGCTTCAGGCCAAACATGGGCTGACGCGCTGTTTCGACACGCCGATTGCCGAAGGGGGCATTATCGCCACGGCCATCGGCATGGGGGCCTATGGCTTGCGCCCGGTGGTGGAAATCCAGTTTGCCGATTACATCCTGCCCGCCTTTGACCAGTTGGTCAGCGAGGCGGCGCGGCTGCGCTATCGTTCGAATGGCGAGTTCTGGGCGCCGCTGACGGTGCGCACACCCTATGGCGGCGGCATTTTCGGCGGCCAGACGCATAGCCAGAGCCCGGAGGCGATCTTTACCCATGTGGTGGGGCTAAAAACGGTGGTGCCCTCCAATCCCTATGACGCCAAGGGCCTGCTGATCGCGGCGATCGAGGATGATGATCCGGTCATCATTCTCGAACCCAAGCGGATCTATAACGGTCCCTTTGACGGGCATCACGACCGGCCGCTCAAGACATGGGCGGGACATCCCAAGGCGGAGGTTCCCGAGGGGCTCTACCGCGTGCCGCTGGGCAAGGCGGCGGTGGTGCGCGAGGGGCGCGACATTACCGTGCTGGCCTATGGCACGATGGTCCATGTCGCGCTGGCGGGCATTGAGGAGGCCGGGGTGGATGCCGAACTGCTCGATCTTCGTTCGCTGGTGCCGCTCGATATTGAGGCCATCGTGGCCTCGGTGCGCAAGACCGGGCGCTGCGTAATCCTGCATGAGGCTTCGCGCTTTGGCGGTTTCGGCGGCGAATTGTCGGCGCTGGTCCAAGAGCGCTGCTTTGACCATCTGAAAGCCCCCATCGAGCGCGTGGCCGGTTGGGACACGCCCTATCCGCACGCTTTTGAATGGGATTATTTTCCCGGCCCCGCGCGCCTTGTGGCCGCGCTGCGCCGCGCGATGGAGTATTGATCCATGAGCCTTTATCAATTCCGCCTGCCCGATATTGGCGAGGGCATTGCCGAGGCCGAAATCGCGGTCTGGCATGTCAAACCGGGCGATCATGTGGCTGAGGACCAATGTCTGGTCGATGTGATGACCGACAAGGCGACGGTGGATATGACCTCGCCGGTCGAGGGCAAGGTTCTGGCCATCCACGGTGCGGCGGGCGAGATGCGGCCGGTGGGCGCCGTTCTGGTCGAGATTGAGGTGGCGGGCGAGGCCGAAGCGGCGGCGGCAGAGCCTGAACCGGCGCCCGAACCCGAACCGACACCCCCGCCGACCTCCGAGCCTGACATCGCCGCCCCTCTGGCCGCTCCCGCCACGCGCCATCGCGCGCGTGAATTGGGCATCGCGCTGGAATCGGTCGTGGGGACCGGGCCGGGCGGGCGTATCACGCTTGAGGATCTGGAGCCTCATGCCCACAGGGCTGAACAGCCGCGCCCCGCCCCGCGTGAGGGGGCAACCGACATCCCCATCACCGGCCTGCGCCGCAAGATCGCCGAGAGGATGGAGCAGGCCCATCAGCGCATTCCCCAGATCACCTATGTTGAGGAATGCGACCTGACCGAGCTGGAGGCGCTGCGCGGCGAAATCAACAAGGAGGGGCGAGACAGGCTGACCCTGCTGCCCTTCTTCATCCGCGCGCTGGTCCGCGCCTTGCCTGATTTCCCCCGGATCAACGCGCATTATGACGATGAAAAGGGCGTGCTGCGGCAATATGCCGGGGTGCATGTGGGCGTCGCGGTCCAGACGCCCGGCGGTCTGATGGTGCCGGTCATCCGCCATGCCGAAACGCTTGATATCCACGCCTGCGCCAGGGAGCTGGCGCGGCTGAGCGAGGCGGCGCGCGACGGCACGATCCGGCGCGAGGAATTGAGCGGCTCGACGATCACGATAACCTCTCTCGGGCCGCTGGGCGGCATCGCCACCACGCCGATCATCAACCATCCCGAAGTGGCGATCATCGGCCCGAACAGGATCATCGAACGCCCTGTGGTGCAGGGGCCTTTCGTGGCGCTGCGCAAGGTGATGAACCTGTCGAGCTCGTTTGACCACCGCATCGTCGATGGCCATGATGCGGCGCGGTTCATCCAGCATATCCGGCGCCTGCTCGAACATCCCGCGCTGCTGTTTATGGACTAGCCTGCGCTAGAAGCCCCATCGGACCTCGCGAAAGGCGATGCGCGCCGGGATGGTCAGCGACATGACCGTGCCATGCGGATGCGCATCGCCCATGTCGAATTTCGCCCCCAGCGCGGCGGCGCGTTCGCGCATGTGGATCAGGCCGAAATGGCCCGGCCTTTGCCCTTGCGCCATCACCGCGCGGTCCAGCCCCACGCCATCGTCGCTCACGCTCAGATGCAGGCTGTCGCGGGCAAAACTGACGGCGATGATGATCCGGCCCGCCTGCGCATGGCGGCGCGCGTTGAACAGGGCCTCGCCCGCAATGGCCTCGATCTCGTCGGCTACCGGCGCGCAGACCCTTCGCGGCTTACCCGTGATCCGCAAGTCCCAGACCGGCCCATCCTCCAGCCGCGCCGTCGCCAGCGCGCGCAGCAGCGCCGCCAGATCAACCGGCTCGCCCGCTGCGCGCAATTCGCGCACCTTGTCGCGCCCTTCGATCAGCACATCATCGGCCCGCTCCAGTGTATCCTCCAGTTCGAGCCGCGCCGGATGCCCATGGGGCAGCCGTTCGAGCGTCGATTGGAAACGCAGCATCAGGCCCTGAAAACCCTGCAGCAAAGTGTCATGCAATTCGCGGGCGATCTGTTCGTGCACGGCCAGACGGTCCTCGATTCTTTGCCGGACCGCCTGCGTGGCCGCGCGGATGCGCCAACGCAGCCCCGCCCAGACCGCCACCCCAAGGGCCAGCCCGGCCAGCGCGGCAAACCACCATGTCTGCCAGAAATAGGGGGCGATGGTGAAAGTCACCCGCGCCACCTGCCTGCTCCACAGTCCATCGGCATTGGCGGCCATCACGTCGAGCGCATAACGGCCCGGCGCCAGTCCGGTATAGGTAATGGACCGCGCGTCGGTCTGCACCCAGTCGCGGTCCACCCCGCTCAGCCGATAGCGATAGAGATTGCGCGCCGGATCGATCAGGCTGAGCGCCACCGCATCGACCTGAATGCGCCTGGTGCCTGCGGGCAGAGCCGGATCAGCGCCGCGATAGACCCGGCCATCGGCCTCCAGCGAGCGGATCACCACCGGCGGGGCGGGGGCGGGGGCCGCGCCGCCCTCGGGCTCGATCCGCACCAGCCCGCGATTGGTCACGAACCACGGCCGCCCCTCTGCATCGATTTCGGCATCATTGGCGGCCCAATAGACATCGCGCCTTGCATGGATGCCTTCGTGATCGCCATGCAGGCGGTGGGGGATGGGCTGTTCGGGATGGGCAAAGGCTGAGTCCCAGCGTCCGCGCTCGACATCGGCGATGCCCGCGCCGCTGATGATCCAGACCCGCCCACGCCCCATCGCCAGCCCGGTAATCCCCGCCAGCCAGGGATGATGATGCGCATCGAGCGTAACGATCCGCCCGCCCCGCATCCGCGCCAGCCCCTGTTCGCCCCCGATATAGAGTTCCGGGCCAAAGGGGCGCAGCATCCGCATGAATCCGGTGGCGATCTGCTCGCGGTTCCAGATCTCGCTCTGCCCGTCGGGTGTGAGGTGCGTCAGGCTGGTGGTCGGGCGCAGGGTGAACAGGCCCTTTTGCCCGTCCGAAACGCCGAATTGCCAGTTCTGCGCCGGTTGCCATCCTTTCCAGCGCTGCCCGTCCAGTTGGGCGATGTTGACATTGCCCATGATGTTGAGGATCCGCCCGTCGCTGGTGATGGCGCAACTGCCTGTCGGCGCGGCGTCGGGCGGCGGGGGCAGATAGCGCCAGCGCCCGCCCTGCCGGACAAAACCCTTGGTTTGCGCCATGGCGAGCAATTGGCCCTGCTGTCCGGCGCAGATGGCCGTCATGTCGCCGCCCTGATGGATCAGGCGCGGCGCGCCCGCTTCGATCCCCACCACGCCCGTGTCCGTGCCCAGATAGAGCGGCGCGCCCGGCGGGCCGCCCTGGGCAAAGCCGGTGGTGGGCGCGCCCGCCAGCGCCACGCGGATCACATCCGACCGGCGCAGGCGCAGCAGCCCATCCGCGCCGCCGCCCCACAGCGAGCCCTCGGCATCGCGGAAAAGTACCGTCACGGCCATCGACGTCCGCCGCGCCGGGCGGGACCGGGGCGCAAGCATCAGCCCGTCGCGATAGGCCGAGAGCCAAGCCGCGCCATCGGCAAAGATCAGGCCGCCATGCTGAAACAATCCGGGCGCCGGAACGGTCGAGGGCAGGGCTCGGATCATCGGCCGCCCGGTCAGCCGCTCCATCCCCTTGGCGCTGGTCATCCAGACCGCGCCTTCGTCATCCTGCGCCAGCGTGGCGGGATAGGCCGGGTGGCGCAGCACCAGGGCGGGCCGCGATCCGCCCGGCGCGATGCGCGAGACCGATGCGCCCTGCGCGATCCATAGCGTGCCGTCGCGCGCCACCATCAGATGGTCGATGCTTTCGTCCTGCAGCCCGGTTTCGGGCGAGATCAGCGACCAGCGGCCATGGCGGAAGAGATGCAGTTGCGGCCCCAGCCCGCCGATCGTGGCGATCCAGACATCGCCCTGCGGCCCGGCGGTGATGGCCTGCACCGCGCCTTTGACCTGCTGGTCGCGCGGCAGATCTTCCAGCCGCCCGTTGCGCCAGACCGACACGCCGCCATAATCGCGCCCCATCCACAGCGCGCCATCGGACGCCACCGCCATGGTCAGGATCGTGGCGGACCGGCGGCGCTCATAGGCGACCGGCTCGATCCTTTCAAAGCTCAGCCCGTCAAAGCGATAGAGGCCGTTGCCCGTGCCCAGCCACAGGAAGCCGTCGGGCGTTTGCGCGATGGTGCGTATATCGGTGGGGGCGCCGCTTTCCGGCCCCCATGCGCGCAGGGCATAGCCGGGCGGGGCCGGGTCAATCCGGGCCTCAGCCTGCGCCGGGACAGAGAGCGCCGGAGCCGACGGGGCCGCCAGCGCGGCCAGAAACAGCACCCATGCCTTCACCCGCGTTTAGCCCGCGACGACATCGGCATAGTCAGGGTGGCGCGCATACCATGCCGCCATATAGGGGCAGCGCAGGACCAGCGAGAAACCCTGCGCGCGAGCCATGGCGAACAGGCCCTTGGCCAGCGTCGAGGCCAGACCCTGTCCGGCATATTCATCGGGAACCTCGGTGTGGAGCAGGACATAGCGCCCTTCTTCGTCGCGGCGATAGACACAGATGGCCAGCACATCGCCCTCGATCGGCAATTCAAAGCGGTTCTGCGCGGGATTGTGGCGGACGTCAGCGGGAGTGGGGGCAGAAGTGGAGGCGGGCATGATTTCGCCTTTCGGGAATGGGGGATTGTCAGGGATTGTGAACAAGGGCGGCGGCGGGATGGGCCACGCACAGCATCGTGCCCAGCACCACCATGCCCGCAGCCAGCGCGAGAGGCAAGGCAAGCCCCCAGTGCGTGACCATCAGCGCGCCGACGGCAGCGCCTGCAAAGATGCTGGCCACAGCGGCGATGCGGCGGGGCAGATTGGGGCCGGTGCCGCCCGCCAGCGGGGAATCGGCGGCAATTCCGGTCAGCGTCAGGGTGAGCACCGTGGTGGTCAGATCGGGCACTTTGAGCATCCGGATCGTAGCATTGCGAAAGCCCATGGCCAGCGCGGTGAGCGCGATGATCGCGTCGATCCAGGGCGCCGATGCCAGCGCGCAGATCGCCGCCAGCGCCAGCAGCGCGCCCTCGATCCCGGCGGCGGCCAGCAGCCATTGGCGCAGCGGGCGCCTGCCCAGAGACTGGCCGATCCGCCCGGCCACCAGCGCGCCGATCAGAAAGGTGAGCAGCGCCACCAGATAGGGCTTGATGGCAAAACCGGGCGTGCCCACGGCGGCAAAGCCCAGAAAGACGATATTGCCGGTCATATTGGCCGTAAACACCTTGCCCAGCCCCAGCACCGAGACGGCATCGACAAGGCCCGTCGTGGCCGAAAGCATCAGGAGCAGGCCGGGCAGCGGAGAGGAAGAGGATCGCATCATGGCGGGGGTTCCTTAGAAGCGGAAATTGGCCTGAAGGCCCAGCATGGTGGTGGTGCGCGTCGATCCCGTTTCGCGCAGGAAGGCGCCGGGTGCAAACACCGAGAAAGAGGAGGACAATTCCAGTTCGGCGGTCGCCTGCCAAGCCACGACAGCCTCGCCGCCGCCGCCTATGAAGCGGGAGTGGCCCGCACCGGCGCTGCGGATCATATTGCCCGGAATGTCATAGACGCCATCGCCGCGCGAATAGCGCCAGAAGGCCATGGCGGCCAGGCTGGCCGAGACCTTGGGGGCGATCTGCGCGCTGAAACGCGGATTTAGGTTGACGATGTTGGCCGGGCCGACGGGGGACAGTTCGCCGAAATATTTGCCCTTGGGAAACAGCGCGTTGAACGTGCCCAGATGGCCGTCTCCGGCCTTGCCGTCGCCGCTGATGATGTTGACGCGCATGGTGGCGTCCATGGCATGGGGCAGGGCAAGGCCGACCTCGGTGCCCAGCGTCCATGCACCTATGTTCTGGCCCGCGAATTGGCCGAATTGCGCGACGCCCTCGACATTCCAGTGCAGTTGGCCGCGCGTGCCATGGCTGCGCAAACCGATGGAATGGCGCAGTTCATGGCCCGTGATCCCGCCGAAACGGGCGGTGCGGTTGCGATAGGCCAGATAATAGATATCCCAGCCCGGCAGCACCGCATAGGCGCCCCACAGGCCCTTGGTGGCCGAGGTATGGTCGTCGAAATCGCGCAGGCCCGCCTGCACCGGATGCAGCGCCAGCAGGCTGACCGAGGCCGCGCCGATGCGCACCACCGCCCGCGCCCCGTCAAAGGCCAGCGGCGTGTTGGGGCCATAGCGCGTGCCGATCAACCGTTCCGTGCCCAGCGAGACCATCTGCCGCCCGCCGCGCAGGGTGACGGGGCCAAGATCGGCCTCGGCAAAGGCCTGAAGCAGATCGAGGCGGCTTTGGTCGGTGGGGCTGGCCGCGGGTTCGACGCCGGTGGCGAATGTGGCCATGGGTTGCACGAAGGCGCGAAACTTGCCCGCATGCAGGTCGGCATAGGGCAGGGCGCGCGCCCACAGATAGGTCTGGTCGGGCGCGCTGCCCCATTGATTGCCGCTCAGGCTTTCGCTGCGCAGGCGCAGTTCGGCGCCGGTCGAGAGCCAGACGTCATCGGTGATCGGAACGTATTTGAAAGGTCCGGTCCAATGATGGGCGCGCTTTTCGGCATCGGCCAGATCGGACCAGTCCTCGTCATAGCGGGTGATGGACAGGGTGGGGGCCTGCCATGCCTCACGCGCCTGTTGGGCCGAGGCGGGGCAGGCGCCCAGCAAGGCGCAAGGCAGCGCGAGGCAGGCAAGTTTACGCACGGTCAGTCCGATCCTGGCCTGTTCCGTCACGGCGCTGCGCTCTTTCCGAAACCAGCGCGACCAGCACGAAGCCGCCGATCAGGCCGATATGTTCGAAAAAGGCATTGGTGGCCATAAAGCGGTCCTGCCCGGCGGGCATCGCCCAGAAGGCATTGGCCACGCAGGCCGCCAGCAGCGTGAAAACGCCCAGCATCCCCGCCCCCAGCCACACCAGCCGCCCCGAAAGCACCAGCAGCGGCCCGATCAGTTCGACCGCAATCGTGATCGCGGCCCAGAGCGCGGGCGGGTTCAGCCCGAAATGGGCCTGTTCGGCGGCGGCGGCGGGAAGGTCGCTCAATTTGACGATCCCACCCAGCAGATAAGGCCCCACCAGCGCGAGGCGGGCGATGGTCCATGTCATCGGCCATTCCAGAATGGCGTCGATCATGGCGGGGTCGCGGTGGGTGAAGTCTGGGCGCGTATCCATGGCTCAGGCGCCCTGATGCACTTCGGCGATATAGCCGCCGGGGAAGCGGACAATCGCGCTCTGGCGCGCGCCGACGGTGTAGGGGGCGACCAGCAGTTCGGCGCCATTGGCCTTGGCCTTGTCCAGCGTGGCGGCGAGATCCGCGACTTGATAGCCGGTCATGTCGCGGCCATAGGGCCAGGGGAGTTGGCCGTCCGAGACAAAGACCACCATCTTGCCATAGTTGCTGGTGAGGGAAACGCGGCGGATGGTCTTGCCGGTCTGGCCCACTTCGGCGCCGGGGGCCTTGCGGTCGTCTGCCGTGATGCTTGCATGGGCATAGCCGCCCCAGCTTTTGAGGAAAGCATCGGCCGCATCGGCGGTCAGATAGATGCGGTTTTCCGGGATGGTGGACAGCGGCGCATAATGCGGCGTGGCGGTGTGCCAATAAAGCTGCATGTTCACCCCGCCCGGCCATTGGATGACGACATCGCGGCCGATGGGATCGGGAAAATCATTGAGGCGGCGGATCGCGCCATGACGCCGCGCGGCCACCACGGCCTTGTCCATATCGGTCACCAGATAGCCGGTGCGCTCATCGCCAAAGGGATAGGGGATCGGCGTTTTAAAACCGAACACCGACACCGTGCCCGCAGGCGTCAGCACGAGTTGCGATTTGGTGAGGCTGGGGGTGGGGGTGACCTGAAAGGTGCCCTGCTTGCTGGTAGTGCCGCCGAAAGTGGCCGAGAAACTGGCGACGAAGCGGTCAAAATCGCCTTCGGGCACATAGACATGGGTGGTGTCATATTGCGGGGCGACGCCGACGTCCGGGGTGGTGACAGGTTTTGCGGCGGCGGGGGCGGCCAGAACGAGAGCGATGGTAAAAGCGAGAGATTTCATGGCGGGGGACTCCATTGAAAAAAGGGGGAAGAGGATCAGACGGCCCAGCAGCCGCAGCCCAGTGCACCCCAGAAGCTTTGGGGATCACCGGCCGGAACGCTGGCGCCAAGGGCGGCGGCATGGTCATGGCCATGGACCGCGCAGGAGGAATGACAGGCGCAGGCCGATGCCAGTTTCGCGCGGGCCTCGCGGGTCTTGTGGTATCCGCCAAAGGTGGCGACCGGCGACCAGTCGGGCATCGCGCGGGGCAGGGCGGGGGCCAGCGGCTCATATTTACCCTCGCCATGCACCACCTTGCCGCCCAGCAGGGTCAGGACAGAGCGGATATGGACGATTTCATGTTCGGGCACGGTGAAATAATCGTCGGACAGGATGGCAAGATCGGCCAGTTGGCCCGCCTTGATCTGGCCCTTCTTGCCCACTTCATTGGAAAACCACGTGTTTTCATGGGTCCACATGGCCAGAGCCTTGTCGCGCGAAACGCGGTTGGCCGAAGGATAGAGCCGCAATCCGCCCAACGTGCGCCCCGTGACCAGCCATGACAGCGAGACCCACGGATTATAGCTGGCGACGCGGGTGGCGTCGGTGCCGGCGCCCACCGGGATGCCGGCCGCGATCATCTTGTTGATCGGAGGCGTGCGTTCGGCGGCTTTTGCGCCATATTGCTCGACGAAATATTCGCCCTGAAACGCCATGCGGTGCTGGACCGCGATGCCGCCGCCAAGGGCCGCGATGCGGTCAATGTTGCGGTCGCTGATGGTTTCGGCATGGTCAAAGAACCAGTTGATGCCGGTCAGCGGAATATCGCGGTTCACCTTTTCATAGACATCGAGCGCGCGGCTGATCGTCTGGTCATAGGTGGCGTGCAGGCGCCATGGCCAGCGGTGTTCGGCCAAGAGGCGAATGACGGGTTCAAGGTCGCCCTCCATGCTGGGGGGCATGTCGGGGCGGGGCGCGCGGAAATCTTCAAAATCGGCGGCGGAATAGACCAGCATTTCGCCCGCACCATTATGGCGATAGGTGTCATCGCCTTGGCCCGGCGTCACCTGTTTCACCCAGCCGGAGAAATCGGCCAGTTCCTCTTTCGGCTTTTGCGTGAAGAGGTTATAGCTGATGCGGACGGTCAGTTGGTCGTCCTGATGCAGCTTTTCGATGATTTCGTAATCGTCGGGATAATTCTGCGACCCGCCGCCCGCGTCGATCACGCCCGTTACGCCCAAGGCATTGACATCACGCATGAAATGGCGGGTGGAGTTGAGCTGGTACTCCTGCGGCAGCTTCGGCCCCTTGGCCAGCGTCGAATAGAGGATCGTCGCATTGGGCTGGGCCAGCAAGAGCCCGGTGGGGTTGCCCATGCTGTCGCGGACAATCTCGCCGCCTGGAGGGTTGGGCGTGTCCTTGGTATAGCCCACCACCCGCAGCGCGGCGGCATTGAGCAGCGCGCGGTCATAGAGGTGCAGGATGAACACCGGCGTATCGGGCGCCACGGCGTTCAGCTCGGCCAGCGTGGGCAGGCGCTTTTCGGCAAACTGGTGCTCGGTGAAACCGCCCACCACGCGCACCCATTGCGGGGCGGGGGTGCGGTCAACCTGAGCTTTCAGCATCGCCATCGCTTCCGAGAGCGAGGGCACGCCGTCCCAGCGCAGCTCCATGTTGAAATTCAGCCCGCCCCGGATGATGTGCATATGGCTGTCGATCAGGCCGGGGATCACGCGGCGGCGGCCCGCATCGATCACCTGCGCATCGGGCAGGACGGCGGCGCGCACATCCTTTTCGCTGCCCACGGCCAGGAATTTGCCGTCGCGGATGGCGATGGCTTCGGCCTCGGGGTTTTCGCGGTCAAGGGTGGAAACCTTGGCGTTGGTGATGATCAGGTCGGCCATGGGGGAAGGCTCCGGTTGGGGGAAAGGGATTAGTTTTTGTCAGGGTTTCCGGGCAATTGGCCCAGCACATGATCGGCGCAATTGCCGCGGATATAACAGGCGACATCCTGTCCCTGAATCGCGCGGCGGGCAATCGGCACCAGTTGTTCGCCGGCCAGAATGCCCAGCAGGCCCACCAGCGCGATGATCGGCGGCGCTGGCGAACGCACGCCCAGCAGGCTGTAGATCACGCCCACCAGCAATCCGGCGCCCAGCGAGAGGAGATAAAGTTTCATCGGGGGAGCTCCTGAACCAAGGAGGAAAAGTCGGGACCGGCCTGCGTCTTGGGGGGATTGGGCGGAGTGCGCCGCAGGCCGGTCCCGGTCGGCTTAGTGTCCGCCTTCGGACGCGCCGAACATCGTCTTGGCATAGGTGATGCCCAGGCCATAGGCGCCGCCCCACTGGCGGGCGATGCCGGTGGTGCTGTCATAGGTTTCGGCCCGCGCCCAGTCGCGCTGAAGCTCAAGCATATATTGCAGCGAGGTCATCGGCTTGGCGCCAAGCTGGATCATGCGCTGGACGGCGCGTTCATGGGCCTCGGCCGAAATGTCGCCGCAGGCGTCGGCGATGAAATAGACGTCAAAACCCTGATCGATGGCCGATGCCACCGGACCGACGATGCAGACGCTGGTCCAAAGCCCTGCAAAGATGATGCGCTCCTTGCCGATGCGGTTCACTTCCTCAATCACGGCGGCGTCTTCCCAGGTGTTCATGCTGGTGCGGTCGAGCAGCGGCTGGCCGGGAAAGGCATCGGTGATTTCGTTGAACATCGGGCCGGAAAAGCTCTTTTCGGCCACCGTGGTCAGGATGGTGGAGACGCCAAACGAGGCGGCGGCATTGGCGACCAGCGCGGCATTGCTGCGCAGCACTTCGGTGGCGATGGACTTGGTGGCAAAGGCCATCTGCGATTGGAAGTCGATCAGGACCAGCGTGTGATCCTTGGGCGAAATCAGGCTCTTGCCGGGGGTCGGGGTGGCGGTGATGGTCATCGGGGGATCCTTTGTTGGGCCAGCATCGTTGCTGTGAGGGCAAGTTATGCCGGTCGATGAATTCAGGTAAGTGAGATAAGATCGGACGGTTTGTTCGATTTTTTCGAATGAACGGCCCTGCCGCCACAAAGGCATGCAAGGTCGAACGCGGCGCAGACTAGGGGCAGCCGCCGGTTTGCGTCTTGCACAGGCTTGACGTGATTGGGCGCTGGATGACGCCGCGCGGCCTCAGATTTCGATCAGGCCCCGCTTGGCCGCAATGGTCACCGCATGGGTGCGGTCGGCCGCGCCCAGCTTGGCAAAGGCCTGTTTCATATGGCCTTTGACGGTCTCCTCCGACAGGCCGATGCGCGCGGCGATCTGCTTGTTCGAATTGCCCGCCGCCGCCAGTGTCAGCACCGCCAGTTCGCGCTCGGTCAGATCATCGTCCAGCACATGCAGCGCAATGGCGGTCGCCACCTGCGCGTCCAGATGCTTGCCGCCGTTGAACACCGAACGAATCGCATCGAGCAGTTCCTTGCGCAGGCTGGCCTTGAGCAGATAGCCCATGGCGCCCGCGCGCAGGGCCTTGATCGCGCGCCCGTCGCCCGAAAAGGTGGTCAGCACGATGATGCGCGCGCCCGGATCGCCGCGGCGAATCGCCTCGATGGCCTCCACCCCAGACATGTCGGGCATCTGCAGGTCCATCAGCACCACATCGGGCCGCAGCCGCTCATAGAGCGCGATGGCCTGCGCGCCATCCTCGGCCTCGCCCGCGATGGTGATGTCGGGCTGGGTGCCGATCACCGCGCGCACGCCTTCGCGCAGCAGCAGGTGATCATCCACCAGCATCACCGAGATCGGCGGACGCGCGGCGCGCGGGGCGTAAAGCCCGTCTGGAGCATGGAATGGCATGGTCTGGCCGTTAACCCTGGTGATCCTGCTTGCAACAATGGCGCGATGCGCCTCATTCCGGGGAATGCCATGTTGCCAGAGCATTTTCCAGCGCGGCGGCGGTGCGCTGGGCCTGACCGTTGCGAATGTCGAAAATCCATTCGATGGGGCGGGGCGGGGTTTCCAGCCCGTCCAGCGCCAGAAGCGCGCCGCGCATCATCGCCGCCGCAATCTCCTCGATTCCCTCCTCGGCAATATCCAGCCCGTTCCAGCCGAGCAGACAGGCCACCTTGCGCGCATGGGTGCAAAGCGTGCTGCGCATCGCCTGGCGGGTCAGCCGCCCGATCCGCAACGGATCGCCCGCCAGACCAGCGCCCAGCCCGATCAGCATCAGCGAGCGCGCCCCGATCGGCGCGGGCGGCGCCCAGAGCGTCAGTTCCTCGCCCGCCATGCCGGTAAAGATCCCGCCCGCGCGCAGCCGCCCCAGCGTGCCGTGCAGCGCGCGGTCGACCTGTTCGGCCCCGCTGCGCCCTCCATCCTTTTCCTGCATTCCCACGATCAGCAGATCGACCGGGGCCTCAATCGCGATCTGGGCGGCGACAAAGCGCACATGCCGGTATTGGCCCAGCGGGCGCGGCGGTATCGGGGGCATCGAGGATCTCCGCTCCGGTTTCAGATCTCGCCCTGCCAGTGGCGGCGCCATTGCATCGGCGTGGTGCCGGTGGTGCGGCGGAACAGGCGGGTCAGATGGGCCTGATCGGTCAGACCGCAGGCAATGGCGATCTGCGAGAGCGTTTCGCGGCTTTGCACCATCAGGATCTGGGCGCGGCGGATCCGCTGGCGCATGATGAAGCCATGGGGCGTTTCGCCCATGCTGGCCTTGAACGCGCGGCAGAAATGGCCGGTGGACAGCCGCGTCACTCCGGCCAGTTCCTCGGTCGAAAGCGTCTTGTCCAGATGGCTTTCGACATAGGCCAGCACCTTTTGCATCTGCCATGCCGCCAGCCCGCCCTTGACCGGGGCAGGGGGCGGGGCGGGCCTTTCGGCCAGATAGATCGGGCCGGAAGGGGCAGGCGCGAAAAGCGCCGAAATCCGCTCCAGATAATGGCGGGCCATATGCACGTCTTCGTCCAGAAACCGCCGCGCGCCCTCGATCAGTTCGGGGATGCGGGCGATTTCGGCAAGAGGCGGTGTGCGGGCCAATGTCGGGGTCATTTTCGCCGGATCCTGTGCTTGCTGTCGATGCCCAACATGGCACAGGGCGCCCGCGCGCCAAGCCCGATCCGGGGGAGGAAATTCCCCCCAAAAGAGGCTTGCGTCAGATATCGGGCAAATCGTCCGCCCCGTTTTCGGCCGTATTTACAAATTGTTCGATCAGCCAGGCCGCCGCCGGACCGGGGGGTGTGTCGCGCCGCCAGATCCCGGCAAAGCGATAGGTGCCGCCCGGATGATCGGGCATCACTAGGCGGCTGAGCGTGCCGGTGGTCAGATCGTCCTCGATCATCGGCAGGGGCATGTTGCCCCACCCGATCCCTTCGCGCAGCAGCGCATGTTTGGCGCCAAGATCGGCCAGACGCCATGTGCGCGGCGACAGCACCGAGAAATCCTGCCCCTCGGTAAAGCGCGAACGGTCGGTCAGCACGAGCTGGATATAATCACGCCCAGCGCCGGGGGGGATCGGGTCCATCTGCGCCAGCGGATGATCGGGCGCGGCCACCGGCACCATGGGCACCGATCCGGCATTGACGCTTTCCAGCCCCTCGACCCCGGCGAACAGCGGGCCCGACAGGCCGATCACCGCCTTGCCGTCCAGCACCAGCGCCGTGATCGCGCCCAGCGCCTCGACATGCAGGCGCAATTGCACGGTGGGAAATTGCGCGCGAAAGGCCCGCAGGATGCGCCCCAGCCGGTCCGTGGGCAGCATCACGTCCACCGCCAGATCGACCTCGGCCTCCAGCCCGTCGAGCAGCCCTTTGACCTTGGCGCGCAGGGCGTCGATGCCCTGCGCCACCCCGCGCGCCTCGGAGAGCAGCGCCCGCCCGGCCACGGTCAGTGTCGGTTTGCGCGTGCCCTCGCGGTCGAACAGGGTCAGGCCAAGCTGCGCCTCCAGATTGGCGATGCCATAGGAGATAACCGAGACCGCGCGGTTGAGCTTGCGCGCGGCGGCGGCAAAGCTGCCGGTGTCCACGATGGTGAGGAAAATGCGCAACTGGTCAAAGGTCGGCGTGCCCGGATTGTTCATGCGCGAATCTCGCTTTTCCATTTTCTCGAACGTTACCGATCATTTTATCCCTCTGATCAGAACAGGTCGCAAGGGCTAAATCGGTTTTCAGCAAGGGCGCTCCCCCGATACGCCCCACAGGAGATAACCCATGATCGAACATCGTCCCTTTGAAACCCTTGGCGCGGCCAACCATGGCTGGCTGGACGCGCACCACCACTTTTCCTTTGCCGAATATCACGATCCGGCCCGCGTCCACTGGGGCAACCTGCGCGTGTGGAACGATGACACGATTGCGCCCGGCACCGGTTTTCCGCCGCACCCCCACCGCGACATGGAAATCATCACCTATGTCCGCGAAGGCGCGATCACCCATCAGGACAATCTGGGCAACAAGGGCCGCACCGAGGCCGGCGACGTCCAGGTGATGAGCGCAGGCACCGGCATCCGCCATTCGGAATATAACCTTGAGGATATCACGACCAGGATCTTCCAGATCTGGATCATCCCCACCCATCAGGGCGATGCGCCGCAATGGGGCGCCAAGCCTTTCCCCAAGGGCGAACGTTCGGGCCATTTCGTAACGCTGGCCAGCGGCTATGCCGAAGACGCTGACGCTCTGCCGATCCGCACCAATGCCCGCGTGGTGGGCGCCACTTTGAAGGCCGGTGAAACTGCGGAATATCCGCTGGGCGGAAACCGCAAGGCCTATCTGGTGCCCGCCATTGGCGCGGTGCGGATTGAGGACCAGACGATCAAGGCCCGCGACGGCGTGGCGATCAGCGATGTCGAAGTGCTGCGCGTCACGGCCATCGAGGACAGCGAGATCGTTCTGGTCGACGCGGCCTGATGCCGGATCAGGGCGGGGTTTCGGCCCCGCCCCACTGGCCGGAAACACGGCCTGAATATCTCCGAATTATCCAAAATCGCATGCGGATCGCCAAGCGAGGGCGAGCCATACCTGTCACTTTCCCCGTCATTCCCTTTCCATCTTCCTTCCCCCGAGGTGTATCATGACCCAAGCTGCTCAGGATCTTTCCCGCCGTCATCTGCTCACCACCGTCGGCGCCGTGGCCGGCACCGCCGCGCTGGTCAGCCAGACCCCCACGCTGGCCGCTGTCCCGACCAAGGCGGCCAACAGCGCGCGCGTTGGCGATGGCTATGTGACCACGCCCGATGGCGCGCGGCTCTATTACAAGGACTGGGGCACCGGACAGCCCATCGTCTTTCACCATGGCTGGCCGCTGACGGCGGACGATTGGGATGCGCAGATGATGTTCTTCCTCGAACAGGGCTTTCGCGTGATCGCTTTTGACCGGCGCGGCCATGGCCGCTCCAGCCAGACGATGGACGGCAATGACATGGACACCTATGCCCGCGACACCGCCGTTCTGGTACGCCATCTGGACCTGCATGATGCGGTGCATATCGGCCATTCGACCGGCGGCGGCGTGGTGGCGGCCTATGTGGCCCGCTATGGCGAAGGGCGCGTGGCCAAGGCGGTGCTGGTGGGCGCGGTGCCGCCGATCATGCTCAAGACCGCGGCCTATCCGGGTGGCTTGCCGATGTCGGTGTTCGACGGCTTCCGCAAGGCGCTGGTGGACAACCGGGCGGATTTCTTCTGGAATGTGCCGGTGCCCTTTTACGGCTTCAACCGCCCGGGCCAGAGCGTGAATGAGGCGATCCGTCAGAATTGGTGGCGCCAGGGCATGATGGGCGGCGCCAAGGCCCAGTATGACAGCATCAAGGCCTTTTCCGAAACCGACCAGACCGAGGATCTGAAGGCGATCAGCGTGCCGGTGCTGATCCAGCATGGCGATGATGACCAGATCGTGCCGGTGGCCGCATCGGCCCATTTGCAGGCCAAGCTGATCCGCAACAACACGCTCAAGATCTATCCCGGCTATCCCCACGGCATGTTGACCACCCATGCCGATGTGCTGAACCGCGATATTCTGGCCTTTATCAAGGGTTGATGGCGGGTTGATCGGGCGGCGGCATGGGTTCATGCCGCCGCCCTTTCGCGTTTCAGCGATCCGCCCAACTGGGGCGGGCCATCTGCAACAGATCGGTGCTGCGCGTGTACCAGCCTGCGCCATGCATACGCGCGATGAGATTCATCGCCAGCGTATCGACATGCAATTTCTGCGCATCGACAAACCGGTCCTGAATGTGAAAGCGCAACACTTCGCCCAGCACGATGGTCGATTGGCCTGCGTCCATACTGTTATACAGGCGGCATTCCATGCTGACCGGAGCGGTGGCGATGCGGGGCGGGGCGATGGCGGTGGAGGGCGCGGTTTCGATGCTCGCCAGTGCGATTTCATCCTCGCACGGCGGGGCGTCGATGCAGGTCAGGTTCATGGCCTCCGCATCATGCTCGGCCACAAGGTTGACGACAAATTCGCCCGTTTCCAATATATTGGCCGCGCTGTCCTTATAGGTGCCGTCCGGGCGGCGCATCAGCCCGATGGCGAGGAGCGGCGGCTCGGCGCTCATCATCGCAAAGAAGCTGTAGGGCGCGGCATTGCGCGCGCCCTGTGCCGATTGCGATGTGATCCACGCGATGGGGCGCGGGGTGATCGAGGCGGCCATCAGCTTATAACGGTCTGGCCCGGCCACTTGCGAAAAGTCGAACTCCATCAGCCTTCGTCTCCGATGCGGGCGACGGGGCGCTTGGGGGCGACATCGACCTTCAACTGAAACACATCCGGGCGGGCGTAATGACCGGCCACGTCGAAATCATATTTGCCACGGATCACTTCGGCCGGATCGATCTGCGCATACAGGATCGTTTCGCCCGCATAATCCGGCCCGGCCAGCACATTGCCCAGCGGATCGACGATCATCGACCCGCCGCGCATCAGCACCGTTTCCGGATCGTCGCCCAGCGCGCAGTCATAGTCCGCCGGATAGGCCCCGCGCGTGATATGCTGACAGGCCGAAAGCACGAAGCAGCGGCCCTCCAGCGCGATATGGCGCATCGTGCTGGCCCAGCCGTCGCGGTCATCGGCGGTGGGGGCGCAATAGAGCGTGACGCCTTGGTCATACATCGCCATGCGCAGCATCGGCATATAGTTTTCCCAGCAGATCACAGCCCCGATCCGCCCCAGTGGCGTGTCGATGACCGGCATGGTCGAACCATCGCCAAAGCCCCAGATCAACCGCTCCGCGCCGGTCGGCATCAGCTTGCGGTGCTTGGCAATCAGGCCCTTTTCACCATCGAAGAACAGCGCGGTGCAATAGACCGTGGCCCCATCGCGCTCGATCACGCCCATCACGACAAAGGCGCCGGTGGCGGCGGTGGCCTCGGCAATCGTGGCCACTTCGGGGCCGTTCAGGTCGATGGCGGCCTCATGATAGGCGCGGAAATCCTCGCGTCCCTGGGGCTTGCGCATGCCCACCGGCGTGCCGAAGGACGCGCCCTTGGGATAGCCGCCCAGGAATGCCTCGGGAAACACGATGATCTTCGCGCCTTTCGCGCTGGCCTGCGCGATCAGCCCTGCGGCCTTGGCGGCGGCGCCCATCGAGTCGGTGGGCAGGGATGCGGCCTGAACGACAGCGGCGGTGAAGGCTTGCGTCATGATTTTCCTCAGCTTTTGCACGAGTGAGAGGGGAAAGCCGGAGAGAGGCTGAAAGGTAATTTACTTGCATTTGACAGTTTCGCCAAGATATTTTAAACCTATACTATCACGCAGCCCAACGTCCTTCAGGAGCCTGCCCATGGCCAGCACATATGACCAGTACCGCGAAGAGATCATCGGTCGCGCCAATGTTGCCGATACGCCCGAGCTTGTCGCCTATTATCAGCGATTGCAATCGCTTGGTACAGGAGCGCTGTGGACGGTGGCCAACAAGATCGAGCCGTGGGAACCGGCCTCGACTTCGGTGCCCTATCTGTGGCGGTACAAGGACCTGCGCGAGGACGTGCTGCGCTCGCTCGAACTGGTGACGCCCGAGCAGGCGGGACGGCGCGTGGTCTATCTGGAAAATCCGGGACGGGCCGATGTGGTGGCGGCCGTGGGCTGGCTCTATTCCGGCCTGCAAGTGATGGGGCCGGGCGAATGCGCGTCGAGCCACCGCCATTCGGCCTCGGCGCTGCGCTTCATCATGGAGGGCAGCGGCGCCTTCACCAATGTCGACGGGCACAAGATGACGCTGGGCGCCAATGACTTTGTGCTGACCCCCAATGGCACCTGGCATGAGCATGGCGTGTCGGAGGATGGCACGGTCTGCATTTGGCAGGACGGGCTGGATATTCCGCTGATGAACGCGCTGGACGCCAATTTTTACGAGGTCCACCCCGAGCTTCAGCAGGCGATTTCCTTCCCGGTCAATGACTCGCTGGGCATGTGGGCGGGCTCGGCGCTGCGCGCCGCCGGGGTGCAATGGGCCAGGCCCTATTCGCCGCTGCTCAAATATGAATGGGGGCCGACCTATGAGGCGCTGCTGCGCTATGCCGCCGTGTCGGAAGGCTCGCCCTATGACGGGCTGCTGATGGAATATGTGAACCCGCATACGGGCGGGCCGGTGATGCCGACCATCGGCGCCTCGATGCAGATGCTGCGCGCAGGCCAGCACACCAAGGCCCACCGCCACACCGGCAGCTTCGTCTATCAATGCGCCAAGGGGCGCGGCTATTCGATCATCAATGGCCAGCGCTTCGATTGGCAGGAGCGCGACATTTTCGTCGTGCCAAGCTGGTGCTGGCATGAACATGTCAATCTGTCCGACACGGATGACGCCTGCCTGTTCACCTTCAACGATCTGCCGGTGATGCGCTCTTTGGGCATCTATCGCGAAGAAGCCTTTGGCGAAAACCACGGCCACCAGCCCGTTCTCGCCTGAATTCCTCTCCTGACACCTCAAGGAATAGCTGATGCGTCTTGTTACCTATCGTTCTCACGTCGAGGCCGAAGCGCGCCTTGGCGCTCTGGTCGGGGATCTGGTCCTCGATCTGGAAATGTTCGGCGAGGAATGCGGCGTGCCGCTGCCCTCGACCATGCTGGAATTCATCGACCTTGGCCCGCAGGCCGTGGCGATCACCAGCAAGCTGATTAACGAGGCCGAGGGCGTTTTTCCCATCGGCACCGCCCAACCCGTCGCCAATGTCAAATTGCTGGCCCCGATCCCGCGCCCGCGCAAGAACATCTTCGGTATTGGCCTGAATTACACCGAACACGTGGCCGAAAGCGCCAAGTCGCTCGACACCTCGCCCGAATTGCCGCGTCAGCCGGTGATCTTCTCCAAGCCGCCGACGTCCGTGATCGGCCCGGATGACGCCATCGTCCATAATGCCGCCATCACCCAGCAGCTTGACTGGGAGGTCGAACTGGCCGCGATCATCGGCACGCGGGCCAAGGGCGTCTCGCGCGACAAGGCGCTGAACTATGTGTTCGGCTATACCGTCTGCATCGACATGAGCGCGCGCGATTGCCGCCGTGCGGGCCAGTGGATTTACTCCAAGGGCCAGGACACGTTTGCGCCCATGGGCCCTTGCGTTGTCACCGCCGATGAAATCCCCGATCCCCAGACGCTCGACCTGTGGCTGACCGTCAATGGCGTGGAAAAGCAGCGCAGCAATACCGCCTATATGCTTTTCAAGGTCGATGAACTGGTGGCCGACATTTCGCAGGGCATCACGCTGGAGCCGGGCGACATCATCGCCACGGGCACGCCCGCCGGCGTTGGCGCGGGCATGGACCCGCAGGAATGGGTCTGGCCGGGCGACATCATCGTGGCCACGGTCGAAGGCATAGGCACGCTGCGCCATCCGGTCGTGGCGGGCTGAGGCAAAGATTTCCTCTCCCGACTGGAGGGCCGTGCAGACGGCCCCCTTTTTTATTGCGCGCGGATCGATGTCTTGAGCTGATCGAGCAGGGCGAGCAGTTGCGCCTGATGGTCGCCGGGAAAGCAGGACAGCGCCTCATGCACCCAGCGGCTGTGCGCATCGGCCAGCGTCTTGAAATAGGCGCGGCCCGCCCCGGTCATGCTGACAATCGCGGCGCGGCGGTCATTGGGGTCGGGGCGGGAATCGATCAGGCCCTGTTCGCTCAATTGCCGCACGATCGAGGTCACATTGCCGTTGGACACCAGCAGCGCGCGCGAAATCTCGCCCATGGTCAGCCCGTCGGGCGCGCGATCCAGCGCCGCCAGCACATCAAACCGGGGCAGGGTGGTGTCGAACTGTTCCTGAAAATTGCGACGCAGCTGTTTTTCCACCAGCTTGGCGCAATCGAGCAGGCGGATCCACACCCGCAGCTCCAGCCGCCTTTCCGCTCCGTCGTCCATCAAACCCTCATCATGGCAAACGGCCCGCCCGGTGGGGGCGAGCCGTCCTGTCGCGTTTAGGTGGCATGGAGCCGGGCGGCAAGTCCGTTCAGACGAGATAGGCCTGCATCCCATCGCGCAAGGTTTCGGGCCAGGGCATCGATTGCCGCGCGCCCAGATCCATGCAGACCAGCACCACCAATGCCTTCAAACGGACCTGTCCTTCGCAGGCAAAACTGATCGCCAACTGGCAACTGCTCTTGCCCAGCTTCGTGATCTCCAGCGACAGGTCGAGGCTCTCGCCCAACTCGCTGGGCGCGATGAAATCCACCTCCAGCCGGACCGTGGGCACGCCCATTTTGCCTTCCATATGGATCAGCTTGAAGGGGAAACCCAAGGAGGCGAACCAGTCCTCGACCAGCGCGTTGAGCATTTCGAAATAGCGCGGGTAAAAGACGATCCCGGCCGGATCGACATCGGCAAAACGCACCGGCAGGGTCAGGTTGAAAGGCATTCGTCGTCTCCTTACGCGCGGGCTGCGGTATCGCGGGCCTGCCCGGCTAGTTGCCGCGCCTGCGCCTGGCCAAGGGCATAGGGGGCGGGGACGAATTGCCCTTCCTCGCCCGCCTGCGCCGCCGCGCGCAAGGTCCATGACGGATCGACCAGATGGGGCCGCCCCACCGCCACCAGATCGGCGCGGCCCGCCATCAGGATCGAGTTGATCTGATCGGGCTGGGTGATGTTGCCCACGGCCATGGTAGGCATATGGGCCTCGTTGCGGATTTGGTCGGCAAAGGGGGTCTGGAACATGCGGCCGTAGGTGGGGCGGGCGCGCGGTGCGGTTTCCCCCGCCGATACGTCGATGATGTCCACGCCCACGGCCTTGAAGGCTTCGGCAATGGCCACAGCCTCGGCAGGGGTCACGCCCGCCGCGCCCACCCAGTCGTTGGCCGAGATGCGCACCGCCATCGGCTTGCCCGCGGGCCATGTTGCGCGGACGGCGGCGGCCACGCGCAGCGGGAAGCGCAGGCGGGTTTCCAGCGAACCGCCATACGCGTCTTCGCGCTTGTTCATCACCGGGGTGATAAAGCTGGAGAGCAGGAAGCCATGCCCCGCCTGAAGCTCGATCATGTCAAAACCGGCGGCATCGGCGCGGCGCGCGGCGGCGGTGAAGTCGGCAAGGATGCGCTCCATGTCGGCCTCGCTCAGGGCGGCGGGCGTCAGGCCGCCCTCGCGCCATGGCTGCGCGCTGGCTGAAAGGATCGGCCAGGGATCGGCGAGCGGCACGTCATAGCCTTCATGCCCCGGACGGCACGAGGCCCGCGCGCCCGCATGGCCCAGTTGGGCGCAGGTCTTGGTGGCGGTGTGCTGATGGGCAAAGGCGTTGATCGCGCGCCAGCGGTCGATCTGGCCATCCTCCCATAGGCCGGGGCAGGCCGAGGTGGCGCGCCCCTCGGGCGAGACGGCCAGCATTTCGGTGATGACAAGGCCAGCCCCGCCCAGCGCGCGGGCGCCGTAATGCACCTCGTGGAACATGGTCGCATGGCCGTCCGGTTCCGCGCTGTAGGTCAGCATCGGGGGCACCACCACGCGATTGGCCAGCGTCAGATCGCGCAGGGCAAAGGGCGTGAACATCGGCTGGACCGGGGTGTTGCGCCCCTCATTGCCCGCCCAGAACCAGCGTTCGAGGCTTTCCAGCCATGCCTTGTCGCGCAGGCGCAGGTTTTCATGGGCCACGCGCTGCGAACGGGTCATCAGCGAATAGGCAAATTGCGGCAGGTCGAAATCGAGATAGCGGTCGAGCGTCTCGAACCAATCGGTCGAATTGCGCGCGCTGTTCTGGATTTTAAGCACCTCGACATGGCGCTCGGCCTCATATTCGGCCAGAGCCTCGCGCAGATTGGCCGGATCGGCCATGCCGGGACGGCTGAGCACCTGCGCCAGCTTGATGGCATCCTCCAGCGCCAGTTTCGTGCCCGAACCGATCGAGAAATGCGCGGTATGGGCCGCATCGCCCAGCAGCACGACATTGTCGAAGGACCATTTCTCGCACAGGATGCGGCGGAAATTGATCCATGCCGCCGAGCCGCGCAAATGGCCCGCATTGGTGATGAGCGCATGGCCGTCGAGATGGCGGGCAAACAGCTTTTCACAAAAGGCGATGCTCTCGTTCTGCTCCATCTTGTCGAGGCCCAGCCCTTCCCAAGTTTCGGGCGAGCATTCGACGATGAAGGTCGAATGGGTGGCGTCGAACTTATAGGCATGGGCCCAGACCCAGCCATGCTCGGTCTTTTCGAACAGGAAGGCGAAGGCGTCGAACAGGCGCGTCGTGCCCAGCCAGCAGAACTTGTTGCGGCGGGTTTGAATATCGACGCCGAATTTGTCCTCGTTTTGCGTGCGGATCGCGCTGTTGATGCCATCGGCCGCCACGATCAGGTCATAATCGCCATAGGTCGACAGATCAGCGGAAAATTCGCTTTCGAAATGCACCCGGACGCCCAGCTCCAGCGCCCGCGCCGTCAGGATTTGCAGCAGGCGTTTGCGCCCGATGCCGATAAAGCCATGCCCCGATGAGGTGATCTCGGCATCGCCCATCGCCACGGTGATATCGTCCCAATGGGCGAAATTATCCGCGATGATGGCCGCACTGACGGGATCATTGGCTGTCAGGTTCTCGACCGTCTGATCGGAAAAGACCACGCCCCAGCCGAATGTGTCGCCCGCGCGATTGCGTTCGAAAACGTCAATCTGGTGCGAGGGATCGCGCAATTTCATCGAAATGGCAAAATAAAGACCGGCGGGACCGCCGCCCAGACAGGCAACACGCATCATACACCTCCAAATATGCTTTAGGTTTAAAACATATTGGTTGCATGTGCAAGTTGATTCGGTTGCCCCCGCGCTTACTCCAGATTGTCGTGCAGACGCCCCAGCAAATCGAGCAATTGGGCAAATTCGCTCGCGCTGATTCCCCGAATGACCTTGTGATAGACCGGCGAGGTCGCCTCGCGCGCGGCCACCAGTTTCTCGCGCCCCAGATCGCTCAACAGCAATTCGGTGACGCGACCGTCGGTTTCGCTGGGCTGGGTGGTGATCAATCCGGCCTTGGTCATGCGTTCGACAATGCGCATCATCGTTGAAATGTTGATGACCGCCGATTTGGCAACCTGCGCGATGGGCAAAGGCTCATGTTCGCCCAGGATCATCAGCACGCGCCATGTGGGAATGTCGATGCCGATCGGCCGCAATTGCGATTCGATGACCACATTGTACCGGCTCGCCGCGCGGTTCAGCAGATAGAAGGGATAGGCCTCGACCCGGAATTCCTCGGATCCGGGATCGCCAAGCCTGCGTAAATCCTCGCTCATCTGCGTTTTCCTTCATACCCTGCAATTAATACTTGCATCTGCAAGTTTATCCGATAGCCTTCGCGCTACATCCTCTGTGGGAGCCTTTATGTCCACACTCAACATGCTTGCTCAATCCCTTGCCTCGGGCGCGGTGCGGGTTGTCGATCTCACCCAGACGCTTTCGGAAGATACGCCGCTGCTGGTTCTGCCCGACCCCTTCGGGCAAACGGCGGCTTTCTCGCGTCAGGAGATTTCGCGCTATGATGATCGCGGCGTGGCATGGCACTGGAACAATTTTACCGTGGGCGAGCATACGGGCACCCATTTCGACGCGCCGGTGCATTGGGTGACGGGCAAGGATCTGGCCGACAACACGGTCGACCGTCTGCCGGTTCAGCCGCTGATCGCGCCCGCCGTGGTGCTGGATTTTTCGGCGGAATGCGCCGCCGATGCCGATTTCCTGCTGACGGTGGAGCACATTGAGCGCTGGGAATCGCAACATGGCCCGATTCCCGCCGGGTCCTGGGTGCTGCTGCGCACCGATTGGTCAAAGCGCGACGTCGATGCCTATACCAACCGCGCAGCGGACGGGCCGCATACGCCGGGGCCGTCGACGGCCGCGGTTGAGGCGCTGATCGCGCGGGATGTGATCGGTTTTGGCGTGGAAACCATCGGCACCGATGCCGGGCAGGCCTTCGCGCTGACCCCGGCCTATCCGGCGCATACTCTGTTCCACGGCGCGGGCAAATATGGGCTGCAATGCCTTGAAAACCTCGATCAACTGCCCGCGACGGGCGCCATCGTGATCGCCGCCCCGCTCAAAATCCGTGACGGTTCGGGCAGCCCCCTGCGCGTGCTGGCGCTGGTCGAAGGCTGATCCGACATGGCCGAGCGTTCGTTCAAATCCGAAGTCAAGAAGCTGACCGCCGGGGAAGGGGAAGTCTTCACCGGCGAGGGCATTCTGGCCGTCACCAAGGGCCTGCTGCAATCGGGCGTCGCCTATGTCGGCGGCTATCAGGGCTCGCCCATCAGCCATCTGATGGATGTGTTTGCCGATGCCAATGATCTGCTCGCCAGCCTTGGCGTGCATTTCGAGGCCAGCGCTTCGGAAGCGACGGCGGCGGCCATGCTGGCGGCCAGCGTCAATTATCCCCTGCGCGGGGCCGTCACCTGGAAATCGGTGGTGGGCACCAATGTCGCCTCCGATGCTTTGTCCAATGTGGCCTCGGGCGGGGTGAAGGGCGGCGCGCTCATCATCGTGGGCGAGGATTATGGCGAAGGCTCCTCAATCATGCAGGAGCGCACCCATGCCTTTGCCATGAAGAGCCAGATGTGGCTGATCGACCCGCGCCCGAACCTGACCAGCATGGTGGATGCGGTGGAGCAGGGTTTCCGCCTGTCCGAAGCCTCGAACACGCCGGTCATGCTGCAATTGCGGGTGCGTTCGTGCCATATGACCGGCAGCTTTATCGCCAAGGATAATGTCCGCCCGGCCATGACCGTGGGCGAGGCCGCATCAGCCCCGATTCGCGATCTCCAGCGCATCGTGCTGCCCCCGGCCAATTTCCAGCATGAGGTTGAAAAGATCGAGCAGCGCTGGCCCGCCGGCATTGCCTATGTCCGCGACAACAAGCTGAACGAATGGTTTGGGCAGGACAGCGACACGCCGGAAATCGGCATCATCGTTCAGGGCGGCCTGTACAATAACCTCAATCGCGCGATGGAATTGCTGGATCTGGCCGATGCCTATGGCAGCAGCAGGATCGCGGTCTATTGCCTCAACGTTGCCTATCCGCTGATCCCCGAGGAGGTTTCGGCCTTCTGCGCTGGGAAACAGGCTGTGCTGGTGGTCGAGGAAGGCCAGCCTGAATTTATCGAGCATGAGCTGAACACGCTGATCCGCCGCGCCGATCTGCAAACCCGGATTGTCGGCAAGGACATGCTGCCGCGCTCGGGCGAATATTCGGCCGCTGTAATTCGCGATGGTCTGGGCAAATTCCTGCGCGCCCATGCCCCGCATCTCGCCCCGGCGGAGGCCAAGCCCGATCCCCTGCCGCGCGACGTGGCGATGGAAATCCCCCAGCGCCCCGCCGGTTTCTGCACCGGATGCCCGGAGCGTCCGGTGTTTGCCGCGATGAAGCTGGTGGAGAAGGAACTGGGTCCGACCCATGTGTCGGCGGATATCGGCTGCCACCTGTTCTCGATCCTGCCGCCGTTTGACATTGGCAATACGACGATGGGGTATGGATTGGGCGCGGCGGGCGCCTCGGCCTTCAAGCCCAAGGACAAGCGCGCGATTGCCGTGATGGGCGATGGCGGTTTCTGGCACAATGGATTGACCAGCGGCATCGGCAATGCGGTGTTCAACAAGGATGACACCGTCACCCTGATCATCGACAATGGCTATTCGGCGGCGACAGGGGGGCAGGATATCCTTTCCAGCCGCGCCGACAACCCGGTCCGCGTGACCAAAAACCCCATCGCCAAGGCGGTGCAGGGCGTGGGTGCGAAATGGGTGCGGCTGGTCGAGCGGACCTATGACGTGGCGAAAATGCGCGACCTGCTGCGCGAGGCGATGACCAGTTCGGAAAAAGGGCCGAAAGTTATCGTTGCCCAATCGGAATGCATGCTCAACAAACAGCGCCGGGTGAAGCGTGAACAGGGCAAGGTGCTGGCCAATGGCGGGCGCGTGGTGCGTGAACGTTTCGGCGTCGACAGTGACACCTGCACCGGCGATCACGCCTGCATCCGCCTGTCGGGCTGCCCCTCGCTGACCATCAAGTCGAACCCGGACCCCCTGCGCCAGGATCCGGTGACGCATGTCGAAAACAGTTGCGTCGGTTGCGGTCTGTGCGGCGAAAATGCCCATGCCGCGATCCTGTGCCCCAGTTTTTACCGCGCGCGGATCGTCAGCAATCCCACGGGCTGGGAAAAGTTCCGGCAGGGCTGGCGTGCGCGGATCGTCGGCTGGATGCAGGCGCGCGATAATCGCGCCCGCATGGCCCGCGCGTTTTAAAGGACTGGCAGGATGACCCAGAAAAACCGTATCGCCATTGCCATTCTGGCGCTGGGCGGACAGGGCGGCGGGGTGCTGGCCGAATGGATCCAGTATGTCGCGCGTGAGGCGGGCTGGCTGGCGCAGGGCACGTCGGTGCCGGGCGTGGCGCAGCGGACGGGCTCGACCGTTTATTATGTCGAATTGGCGCGCCCTGATAAAGGTGGGGCAGGGGCCGATGGGCGTATGCCGATCATGGCGCAAATGCCGATGCCGGGCGATGTCGATGTGGTGGTCGCCTCCGAACTGATGGAAACGGGCCGCGCGGTGCTGCGCGGGTTCTCCACGGCGGGCAAGACCACGCTGATCGGGTCGACCCACCGCATCTATGCCATTTCCGAAAAGCAGGTGGCAGGCGACGGGCGCGGCAATGGCGAGAAGATCCTTGCGGCTGCCCGCGAACGCTCGGCCCGCTTCATCGGTTTCGACATGGAGGCCGCCACCGAGCGCACCCATAGCGTGATCAGCGCGATCATGTTCGGCGCGCTGGCGGGCAGCGGAGCGCTGCCTTTCCCGCGTGAAGCCTTTGAAGCCGCGATCCATCACAGCGGCAAGGCGGTCAAAAGCAACCTTGCCGGGTTTGCTGAAGGTTTCGCTCGCGCGCAGGGCGAGATCGCCATGCCGCAGGAGGCGGCCCCCGAGATCCCCACGCCGACCACCACGATGGGCAAGGTGCTGGCCGCGCGGGCGCGGGCGGGGTTGCCCGATGCGGCGCTGGCCAATGCCCTGCACGGGCTGGCCAAGCTGATGGATTATCAGGACGGCGATTATGCGGCGCTCTATCTGGATCGCCTCGAACGGATCGCCGCCATGGACCGCGCGCCTTTCGACTTGACGCAGGAGGCCGCGCGCCATCTGGCGCTGTGGATGGCCTATGAGGACACGATCCGCGTGGCCGATCTGAAAGTGCGCGCCGCCCGGTTTGAACGCGTGCGCGACGAGGTCAAGGTGAAGGATGGGCAAGTCCTGACCGTCACCGAATTCATGCATCCGCGCCTTCAGGAAGTGGCCGAGAGCCTGCCGGGCTGGCTGGGTCGGCGGGTGATGGGTTCGGCATGGCTGGACCGGGCGCTGTCAAAGGGACGGCATGTCGAGACGACTTCGTTGCGCTGGTTCATCGCGCTGCGTCTGGTGGCGATGGGGCGGGGCTGGCGGCGCAGCACCTTGCGCTATGCCCAGGAACAGGGCCGGATCGAGGCATGGCTGGACCGCGCGCAAAAGGCCGCCGAAACGGATCTTGCGCTCGCCACAGAGATCATCCGCGCCCAGCGCCTGATCAAGGGCTATGGCGATACGTTCGAGCGCTCTCTGGAACGCTTTGCCGCGATCATGGCGCAGGCCGATGCCGGCACCGGAGCCGATGCTCTGCGGGCGGCGCGCGAAGGGTTGCTTAAGGCCGCGTAAGGCTTGAGCCAAGGCATTGGGGGAAATGCATGGGGTTCGCATCGGTGCGTCCGGTGCGAACCCCTTTTTGCATCTGCATGGATCCGCTGGGTCGCCATGGCGTGATTGGCTCTGATCCTGCGATCCAAACCTTTGCGGGCGCGTATTGATGCTTCTCAATGTCCGGCGATGCGGATGGCCATAAAAGGCCGTGAATGCCGTTAAGCACGGCAAACAAACCTTTGGGATCCGATACATGGAAAACTTGACATACCGTTCAATTTTTTGTTAATCAGGTCTTGCGAGAGGCGGTTGACCCGGAGTCGGCTTTGTGTGCGTCGGCAATGGTGCGCCGTAATTCAAAAAATCAGAACATTCCGGCAGGCCGCAGGGGCCTTTCACTTTCCTTCCGGCTCAGGAGCCCGATGGTGATGCAGTGTGCTGACGCTTTCCCGTTGACAGTCCGCAGCCGCAGGGGCGGCAGATGAGGCTTCGCCGTATTCTTGCCGGGGCGGTCCTGCTGGCGCTGGCGGCGGGGGGCTATTGGGCATGGCATCATTTCATGCGCCGTGCCGAGCTTCCGGAATGGGTCTTGCGCAGCAATGGCCGGATCGAGATGACCCGGACCGATATCGCGGTGAAATATCCGGGACGGCTGGCCTCCTTGACGGTTCGCGAAGGCGATGTGGTTCAGGCGGGCCAGATTCTGGCCGAACAGGACGAAAGTGATGTGCTGGCCCAGCTTGATGCGGCCAGAGCCTCGCGCGAAAGGGCCTTGGGCGGCCTTGCCCGCGCACAGGGCGAACAGGCGGCGCATCGCAGTCAGGCCGAACTCGCCCAGCTCAACTGGTCGGAAACCGCCGGTCTTCATGCGCGCGATATGGTGTCCGATGTGGAGCTGAAACAGCGCAATCTGGCGCTGGCGGGCGAGACAGGCGGCCTTGAGGCGGCAAGCGGCGCCATAGGCGAGGCGCGCGGCGCGATTGCTCAGGCCGATGCCCAGATCCGGCTGGTTTCGGCCATCCGTGCCGATCTGCATATCCGCTCGCCGGGCCCGGGCCGGGTGGAATATCGCATTGCCGAGCCGGGCACGATGATGGCGCCCGGCGGCAAGCTTTTGTCGATCATCAACCCGGAGGATGTCTATCTGACTATCTTCGTGCCTTCTGCCGTTGTTTCGCGCATTCGGATCGGGGATGAGGCGCGCATCCTGCCGCAGGGTTTTACCCGCGCCTTGTCCGCCCGCGTCGGCTTTGTCTCGCCCGAGGCGCAGTTCACACCCAAATACGTCGAAACCGCCAATGAGCGCGACAACCTCTCCTATCGGGTGAAGCTGCAGATACCTGTGGAGGTGGCGCGGCGGTTTGCGGGCGTGCTGAAGGCCGGGATGACCGCCGATGGCTTTGTCCGCACAGATCCCGGCAAGCCATGGCCTGATTTGGGGCCTGATCGGGGAACAGCCGGGCGGTGAGCGAGGCGATGACCGGGACGGCGGGAATGGGCGCAATGGCCATCATCCTTGAGGATGTTTCCCATCATTATGGCCCGGTTCAGTCCCTCGCCAATGTCAGCCTGCAATTGCCGCGCGGCGGGGCGGTGGCCTTTGTCGGGCCCGACGGGGTGGGCAAATCCACGCTGCTGGGGCTGATTTCCGGGGTGAAGCGCGTTCAGCAGGGCAAGGTCGGCGTGCTCGGCTTCGATCTTGCGCGGCGGGGCGACCGCTCCGCTTTCCTGTCCCGCGTGGCCTATATGCCGCAGGGGCTGGGGCGCAATCTCTACCCCACGCTGTCCGTGGCCGAGAATATCGACTTTTTCGGCCGCCTGTTCGGTCTGGGCGGGGCCGAACGGCGCGCGCATATGAAGCGCCTGCTTGAGGCGACGGGGCTTGCGCCTTTTCCCGACCGGCCCGCAGGCAAGCTTTCGGGCGGGATGAAGCAGAAGCTGGGCCTATGCTGCGCGCTGGTTCACGATCCGGACCTGCTGATTCTGGACGAGCCGACAACGGGCGTCGATCCCCTGTCGCGGCGACAATTCTGGGAACTGGTCGATGCCATGCGGGCCGAGCGGCCCGAACTGACCGTGCTGGTCTCGACCGCCTATATGGAAGAGGCCGAGCGTTTCGATCATCTGGTGGCGATGGACGAAGGGCGCATCATCGCGCAGGGGCCGACGCACGATATTCTGGCGCAAACCGGGGCCGCAACGCTGGAGCAGGCCTATATCAGCCTGCTGCCCGAAGCGAAGCGGCCTGCGGGCGAATTGCTCAATGTCGCGCCATGGCAGGACAAGGGAGAGGCGCCCGCGATAGAAGCGCAGCATCTGGTGCGCCGCTTCGGCGATTTCGTGGCGGTCGATGACGTCAGCTTTCGGATCGGCCGGGGCGAGATCTTCGGCTTTCTCGGCTCGAACGGCTGCGGCAAGACGACGACCATGAAGATGCTGACCGGACTGCTTGATGCGAGCAGCGGGACCGCAACCCTGTTCGGGCGCCCGATCACCGCCGGAGACATGCAGACGCGGATGCGTGTCGGCTATATGTCGCAGGCCTTTTCGCTCTATGAAGAATTGACCGTCGAGCAGAATCTGGCCCTGCACGCCCGCCTCTATCGCGTGCCGCAGGGCGAGGCGGGGGCGTTGGTGAATGAGGTGATGGCGCAATATGCGCTGCTCGATCATGCCCGCGCCCTGCCTGCCGCATTGCCGCTGGGGATACGCCAGCGGCTGCAACTGGCGGCGGCCTGTCTGCACAAGCCTGAAATCCTTATCCTTGACGAGCCGACCTCGGGCGTCGATCCTGCGGCCCGCGACATGTTCTGGGGTCATTTGCTGCGCCTTTCGCGCGATGATGGCGTGACCATCTTTGTCTCGACCCATTTCATGAACGAGGCCGAGCGGTGCGACCGGATTTCGCTAATGGATCGCGGGCGGGTGCTGGCAGTGGGAACGCCGGCCGAACTGACGCGCCAATACCATGCGCAGCGTCTGGAGGACGCGTTCATTGCGGTGCTGGAGGATAATTCGGCCGAAGCGGCGACGGCTGCGACCTCGGAACCGGCAGGGCGCAAGCCGGACGAGGCCGACAACAGACAGGGCGGATTGGCCGGTTGGCTGGGCTTTGCCTGGGCCTTTTCCCGGCGCGAGGCGATCGAACTGGCGCGCGACCGCATCCGCATGGGCTTTGCGCTGGCGGGACCGATCATCCTGCTGTGCATTTGCGCCTTCAGCATTTCCTTTGACGTGCAGAACATCCGCATGGCGGTGCTCGACCATGATCAGAGTGCGACCAGCCGCGATCTGATCCGCCGCTTTGAGGGGTCGCGCTATTTCGTGGAAACCCGCCCCATCGCCAGCGAGGAAGACGCGCATGGGCGACTGCGCGAGGGCAGCGTCCAGATGGTGCTGGATATTCCGCCTGCCTTTGGGCGCGATCTGGCCGCGGGGCGAAAGCCGGATGTGGGGGTTTTCATTGATGGCGCCAGCCCCTTTCTGGCCGCGAACATCCAGGGCTATGCCGATGCGATCATTCTGGCCTATTCGCTCGACAGGTTGGGGGTGACTTCCACCGCTCTCGCGATGCCCGCCTCGATCGAACCCCGTTTCATCTACAATCAGGATTTTCGCAGCATCTATGCGATCACGCCGGGCGTGCTGATGCTGACAATGATCCTGATCCCCGCGATGCTGACCGCGCTTGGCATCGTTCGTGAAAAAGAGATCGGCTCGATCATCAACCTCTATGCTTCGCCCGCCGGGGCCGGGGCGTTCCTGATCGGCAAGCAGGTGCCCTATGTCGCTCTGGCCATGGTCAGCTATGGCACGCTTGTGGCCCTCATCGTGACCGTTCTGGGTGTGCCGCTCAAGGGGTCCCTGTCGGCGCTGACGATGGGCGCGCTGCTGTTCGTGCTGGCGTCCACCGGTCTTGGCATGATGATCTCGACCTTCGTTCGCACCCAGGTGGCCGCGATTTTCGCCACCGCGCTGATCTGCCTCATCCCTTCCGTGAATTTTTCGGGCCTGCTCTATCCGGTCTCGACGCTCCTCGACGGCAGCTATTGGATCGGCGTCATCTTTCCTTCCTCGTGGTTTCAGATCATCAGTCTGGGCACCTTCACCAAGGGCCTTGGTCCGGCCAGCTTCGGCGCAGCCTATCTGGCGCTGGGGCTGTTTGCCCTCATCGTCATCATGGCCTCGCGGCTCATGCTCGGAAAGCAGGAGGTATGAGCCGCTGGCTGATCAATGTCTGGTTGCTCGGCGTCAAGGAACTGCGCAGCGTTCTCAAGGATGTGACGCTGATGGCGCTGATTGTCTTTGCCTTTACCATCGCCATCCAGCTCGTCGCCACCGGGCTCAAGGCCGAGGTGTCCAATGCCTCGGTGGCGATCGTGGACGATGATCACAGCGAACTGTCGCGGCGCCTGCGCGATGCTGTGCGGCCGCCCTATTTCAAGCCGCCGGTGGACATCGCGCGCGGGGATGTCTCCGCCGCGATGGACGGGGGCCGCTATATTTTCGTGATCGAGATCCCGCCGCGCTTTCAGGCCGATGTGCTGGCCCGGCGCAGCCCGGCGGTTCAGATTCTGGTCGATGCCACCGCCATGACGCAGGCCGGGCTGGGGGCTGTCGATTTCCAGCGGATCTTTGCCGCCGAGACGCTCGATTTCCTCCACGCGCGCGGCCTGCTGGCGGCTCTGCCCGTCACGGTGACCAGCCAGATCTTCTTCAACCCCAATTCGCAATCGGCCTGGTACAGTTCGGTGATGCAGATCGTGACGAATGTGACGGTCCTCTCGATCATCCTTGTCGGCGCAGCGGTCATCCGCGAGCGCGAGCATGGTACGATCGAACATCTGCTGGTCATGCCCGTCCGGGCCAGTGAAATCGCTTTTTCCAAGATTCTGGCCAATGGTCTGGTCATCTTTCTGGCCTCGATCGCGTCCCTGTGGTTTGTGGTGCATGGGGCTCTGGCCGTGCCGCTGGCGGGTTCTCTGGCGCTCTTTGCGGGCGCGATGGTGCTCTATCTCTTTTCGGTGACGTCGCTGGGCATGTGGATGGCGACGCTGGCGCCCAGCATGCCGCAATTCGGCCTGTTTGCTGTCCCGGTCTATGCCATCGCCTATCTGCTGTCCGGGGCCGCCACGCCGCTTGAGAGCATGCCGCCCGCCATCCAGATCGTGGCAAGGCTGCTGCCCACCACCCAATTTGTCAGCCTTTCGCAGGCGGTGCTTTATCGCGGCGCGCAAACCGCCACCGTATGGCCCGAACTGGCCATGATCTGCGGCTGGGGCGTGCTGTTTGTTGCCCTTGCGGTGCAGCGCTTCCGCTCGATGCTGGAGCGTCAGGGATGAAGGCGAAAATCATGCATAAAGGCCCAAAGATGACCCTGCGCGCGTTGCTGGCGGCGGGGCCGGCGCTTGGTCTGGCGGCTTGCGCCTCGTCGCCTCCTCTGGCCTCGCCTCAGGCGACGGTTTCCCCGCCCGCGCGCCTCGTCGCGCCCGAGGCCGGTCTGCCATCGGCGGGCGCCCCCGACCGGTGGTGGACCCTTTGGGGCGATCCTGCCTTGAACGCGCTGGTCGAAAAGGCGCTCGTCGCCAATGCCGATATCCGCGTGGCGCAGGCCCATGTCAGGGCGGCAAGGGCGCTCGTGTCCGTTTCGGAGGCGGCGCTCTATCCCACCGTGGCGGCCAATGGCGCGGCGTGGGGAACGCTGGCCGATACCGCGGCCGATGGCGCTCTTGGCTCGCTCCTTGCGCCTTTTTCCGAAGGGAACACGGGCGCGGGCTATCTTGTCGGGCTTGGCGCGCAATGGGAGCCGGACGTGTTCGGCGGTCGCCACGCCGATGCCGAAGCCGCCAGGGCCCTTGCCGACAGCGCGCAATGGCTGGCCCATGGCGTTGCGCTGACCGTGATCGGCGATGTGGTTGAAAACTATCAGCAGTGGCAGGGGCTGCGTCGCCGTCTGGCCATCCTCGATCAAAGCATCGCATCGGCGCGGGTTTTGGCCGATTATCTCTCCGCCCGGCAAAGGATGGGACAGGCCAAGGCGCTGGATGTGACCAAGGCGCAGGCGGCGCTGGCCTCGCTGGAGGCGGGTCGACCACCCCTCCTGTCGCTGATCGACGCGCGGCGCAGGCGGCTTGCCGTGCTGGCCGGAGACTTGCCCGAAACACCGCCTGCAGAGGCGACAAATGCGAATATGCGCGTGCCGCCGCCGCCCTCCGGTCAATTCCCCTCGGCCATTCTGGAGCGCCGCCCCGATGTGCGCGCCCGAATGCTGATTGTTGCCGCGCGGGCCGCCCGGCTGAAAAGTCTGAAGGCGGATCTGATGCCGCGTTTCGGGATCAGTTTCATGGGACAGGATGGCCATATCGCCTTGTCGGGCCTGCCCGGTTTTGGCGGCCCGCTTGGTCTGGTTGGCGTCAAGGCCAGCGTCCCCATCTTCACCGGCGGATTGCTGCGCGGGCGGATCGCGGCAGGCCATGGCGAACTGGAGGCGGCGCTGGCGGGACAGGATCGCGCCATCCTGCTGGCGCTTGAAGAGGTCGAGACCGCCTATGCCTTGCGCACCGGGCTTGATGCCCGTTTGCGCGGCCTGGAGCAGGCACGCGACCTGTCCGCCCGCCGCGTCGATCAGGCGCAGGCCTTCTATCGTGCGGGGCGTATGGCCTTGGGCGATGTGCTGCAGGCACAGCTCGACGCCTTTGCGGATGCCGACAAGGTGGAACAGACCAAGTTGGCGCAAGGCAGCGCCACCGTTCAGCTTTACCGGGCGATTGCCGGTGGCTGGGGGATGAATCGATCACAGACCGGCCTGAACGCGCCGGAAGGAGCTCACCCATGAACGACAGCCTATCCGCCCATGAGGCCGCCGATCCGCTCGAAGGGATGGCCCGGAATCTCGATCGGGCCTCCTTCGCCGCCATTGCCGGTGTCACGGGCGGGCTCTCGCCCTTTACCGTGGCGCAGGCGCTCTCGGACTGGGCCCTGCATCTTGCGGTATCGCCGGGGCGGCGGTTGGAACTGGTGGCCAAGGCTTGGCGCAAAACCCTGCGTTTGGCCGATTATGTCGCCCATGGCGCCGATGGCGATCACCCCGCCATTGAGCCCCTGCCGCAGGATCGCCGCTTTGACGATCCGGCGTGGAAAGCGGCGCCCTATAATCTGATCGCCCAATCCTTTTTAATGACGCAGCAATGGTGGCATGCGGCAACCACCGGCATTGCAGGCGTCACCGCTCGCCATGAGGCGGTGACATCTTTCACCCTGCGCCAGATCCTCGACATGCTGGCGCCCAGCAATTTCGTCCTGACGAATCCTGTGCTGCAAAAGCGGATTGCCGATACGGGCGGCATGTGTCTGGTCGAGGGCGCAAGGCTGCTGATGGCCGATGTCGAAGCGCTTGCCCGCGGCACGGCGCAGACGGGCGAGCAGCCACTGCAGGTCGGGCGCGACATTGCGGCGACCAAAGGCAAGGTAATCTACCGCAACCGCCTGATGGAGCTGATCCAGTATGAGCCGACCACCGCGACGGTCCGGCCCGAGCCGGTGCTGATCGTACCGGCCTGGATCATGAAATATTATATTCTCGACCTCTCCCCCCGCAATTCCCTGACCGCCTGGCTGGTGGGGCAGGGCTATACGGTCTTCGCGATTTCCTGGCACAATCCCGGCAGCGCGGATCGCGATCTGACCATGGAGGATTATCGCCTGCTGGGGCCGATGGCCGCGCTGGACGCGATCGGGGCGATTACCGGCGCGCCGAAAATCCATGCGCTGGGCTATTGCCTTGGCGGCACGCTGATGACCATTGCGGCGGCGGCCATGGCGCGCGATGGCGACGAGCGACTGGCCGGCTTGACCTTGCTGGCCGCGCAAACCGAATTCAGCGAGCCGGGCGAATTAGGCCTCTTCATTGATGAGGCGCAGTTGAACCTGCTCGACAGCATGATGTGGGAGCGCGGCTATCTCGACAGCGGGCAGATGGGCGGCGCGTTCCAGATGCTGCGTTCCAACGATCTGGTCTGGTCGCGCATCCTGAACGAATATCTGATGGGTGAGCGGCCCGCGGCCAGCGACCTGATGGTCTGGAATGCCGATGGTACGCGGATGCCCTTTGCCATGCACAGCGAATATCTGCGCAAATTGTTTCTCCGGAATGATCTGGCCGAGGGGCGCTTTGTGGCGGGCGATCAGCCGGCCAGCCTGTCGGCGCTGAAAGCCCCGATGTTCGTGGTGGGCACACAGACCGACCATGTCGCCCCATGGCGTTCGGTCCATAAGATCCACATGCTGACCGATGCGGAAATATGTTTCGCGCTGACCAATGGCGGCCATAATGCGGGCATCGTTTCGGAGCCGGGGCACAAACACCGCCATTACCAGCTCCTGATGCGTCCGGCCTGCGGCCCGGCCCTTGCGCCCGATGTGTGGCAGGCGCAGGCCTCCGATCACCCCGGCTCGTGGTGGGAGGCATGGGGGCAATGGCTTGATGCAAGATCCGGCGCCGCTGTCGCTCCACCGCCGATGGGCGCGCCGGACAAGGGCTATGCCCCGCTGGTCGATGCGCCGGGCAGCTATATTCTGGAGAAGTGATGATGACAACGACTCCCGCCATGATCGAGAACCGCACCTTTGACGAGATCGCGATCGGCGATACCGCCAGCCTGTCGCGCACGCTCAGCCAGCGCGACATTCAGCTTTTCGCGCTGGTGTCCGGAGACGTCAATCCCGCCCATCTCGACCCGGAATTTGCCGAGGGCGACATGTTTCACCACGTCATCGCGCATGGCATGTGGGGGGGCGGGCTGATTTCCGCCGTGCTGGGCACCGAACTGCCGGGGCCGGGCACGATCTATCTGGAACAGAGCCTGCGCTTTTTGCGGCCTGTGGCGGTGGGGGATACGATCACGGCGCGCCTCACCGTTTCCGCCAAGGCCGAGCAGCACCATATCGTCACGCTCGATTGTCTGTGCACCAATCAGGCGGGCGAGGAGGTCATCAGCGGTGTGGCAAGCGTCAAGGCGCCCACCCGTAAAGTGCGCCGCCCGCGTGCCAGCCTGCCCGATGTCAGCCTGTCGAGCCATGATGCCTATCGCCGGTTGATGGCGGCGGCCAAGGCCGCCCATCCGGTGACCACCGCAATCGCCCATCCCTGCAGCGCGGCGGCCATCACCGCCGTTGCCGAGGCGGTGGAGGCCGGACTGATCGTGCCCATTCTGGTCGGCCCCGAGGCCCGCATTCGGGCGACAGCGCAGGAGGCCGGGGTCGATATCGCCTCTTTCCGCATCGTTGATGCGCCCCACAGCCATGCGGCCGCAGCAGCGGCGGTGGAACTGGTCCGGACCGGAGAGGCCGGACTGCTGATGAAGGGGTCGCTCCATACCGATGAACTGATGGCGGCGGTGGTCGCGCGCGAAACCGGATTGCGCACGGAAAGGCGGATCAGCCATGTCTATCTGATGGATGTGCCGGGCCATCCCACGCCCCTGCTGATCACCGATGCGGCGGTCAATATCGCGCCGAGCCTGATCGAGAAGGCCGATATCATCCGCAACGCGATCGACCTTGCCCATGTGATCGGCATAGAACAGCCCAAGGTTGCCATTCTTTCGGCCGTGGAAATGGTAAACCCGGCCATTGCCTCGACGATCGATGCGGCCGCGTTGTGCAAGATGGCGGATCGGGGCGAGTTTGCCGGGGCGCTGCTCGATGGACCGCTGGCCTTTGACAATGCCATCAACGAAGGCGCGGCCAAGGAAAAGGGCATTGTTTCGCCGGTCGCGGGCAAGGCGGAAATCCTCGTGGTCCCCAATCTTGAGGCGGGCAATATGCTGGCCAAGCAACTGACCTTTCTGGGCGGGGCGGATGCGGCGGGCATTGTGCTGGGCGCGCGGGTGCCGATCATCCTGACCAGCCGGGCCGACAGTCTGACCACCCGCCTTGCCTCTTGCGCCGTGGCCGTGCTGCTGGCCCATGCCGGGACGAAGGCGGCGCCCGGCCTGTTCAGGCCTGCCTTGTGAGCAGCGCTCTTATCAGCCTCAACTCGGGCTCATCGAGCATCAAATTCGGCCTTTACACGCTGGAGCAGGACGGGCCGCGCCACGCGGCGGGCGGCAAGCTGGAAGGGATCGGCAGCGATCCGCGCATCCTTGTCCGCAAGGATGACGGCGAAGTCCTGCTCGAAAAATCCTGGCCCGGCGGGGCGGGGCTGACTCACGAGGATCTGCTGGGAGAACTCTATGGCTGGGCTCAGGATCATCTGCGCGAGCATGAGATTGTCGCGGTGGGCCACCGGGTGGTGCATGGCGGCGGGGTTTTCCGCGCGCCGCAAAGAATTGATCCGGCCCTTGTCGCCAGGCTGGAGGCCTTCTCTCCGCTCGCGCCGCTGCATCAACCCCACAATCTGGCCGCCATCCGCGAGATCGCCCGCATGGCGCCCCATCTCCTTCAGGTCGCCTGTTTCGATACCGCGTTTCATCATGCCATGCCTGCGGTGGCCACGCGATTGCCCCTGCCGCGTCGGTTCGCGGAAAAAGGGGTTCGGCGCTACGGCTTTCATGGCCTGTCCTATGAATATATCGCCCGGCGTCTGGGCGAAATCGATCCCGGATTGGCCAAGAGGAGGGTGATCGTCGCCCATCTGGGTAATGGGGCGAGCCTTTGCGCGATGCGCGACGGGGCCGGCATCGACACGACCATGGGCTTTACCGCGCTCGACGGGCTGATGATGGGCACGCGCAGCGGCGCGCTGGACCCCGGCGCTGTCCTGCATCTGATGCTTCAGGAGGGGATGAGCGCGCGGCAGGTCGAAGCCCTGCTCTATGGCCAGTCGGGCCTGCTGGGCGTGTCCGGCATATCGGGCGATATGCGCGTGCTCCATGCCAGCGCGGACCCTCATGCGAAGGAGGCGATAGAGCTGTTCGTCTGGACCGTCGCGCGCCATATGGCTGCTCTGATCGGCTCGCTCGAAGGGCTGGACGGCATCGTCTTTACCGCCGGGATTGGCGAGAACGATCCTGTCATCCGCTCGGCCATCTGTGGGCGCATGGCATGGGCGGGCGTCCTTCTGGACGAGGCGGCCAATGCCGCGAATGCCCCCGTGATCACCCGGCCCGACAGCCGCATCGCGGTGCGGGTCATCCCCACCGATGAAGAACGCATGATTGCATTCCACACTTTCAACATTCTGGATGGTCAGCAGGGAGCAAGGGCATGAAACCGTTGGTGGATCTTTCGGGCAAGCGTGGCCTTGTAGTCGGGATCGCCAATGAGCACAGCATTGCCGCAGGATGCGCGGCGGCCTTTGCGCAATGCGGCGCCACGCTGGCCGCGACCTATCTGAACGATAAGGCCAAGCCCTTTGTCGAGCCGGTGGCCGAGCGGTTGGGCATGGACTGGCTGGCACCCTGCGATGTGCGCGAACCGGGCCAGCTTGAAGCGCTGTTCGATGAGGTGAGGGCGCGCTGGGGAAAGCTGGACTTTCTGCTTCACTCCATTGCCTTTGCGCCGAGGGCGGATTTGCAGGGCCGGGTTGTCGATTGCTCGGCGGAAGGTTTTGCCATGGCCATGGACGTGTCATGCCACAGCTTTTTGCGCATGGCGCGGCTGGCCGAACCGCTGATGCCGGATGGAGGTTGTCTGATGTGCGTGACCTTCTACGGCTCGGAACGGGTGGTGGCCCATTATAATCTGATGGGCCCGGTCAAGGCGGCTCTGGAAAGCGCGACCCGCTATGTCGCGGCCGAACTGGGCCCCAAGGGCATCCGCGCCCATGCCCTGTCGCCCGGCCCGATTGCCACGCGCGCGGCCAGCGGGATCGACCGCTTTGACGAATTGCTCGAGCGGGCCGCCGCCGCTGCTCCGGCCGGAACGCTGGTGTCGATCGAGGATGTCGGCGCGCTTGCCGCTTTTCTGGCCAGCGATGCCGCGCGCCATATCACGGGCACCATCGTTCCTGTTGACGCCGGGCAGCAATTGATGGCCTAAGCGCGCCTCAAAATCGCCGTCGAACCCAAGAGTGCCCAGATGCCGAACCAGAGAAAGGGCCCCTACAGCCTGTCCGAGAAGCGCGAGATGACCCGCGCGCAGAATATGGAAAAGATCGAGGCGGCGGCGTGGAAAGTCTTTTCAACCCTTGGCCTTGATGGTGCCACGGTGCGCGACATTGTGAACGACAGCGAGGTTTCGGCGGGGAGTTTCTACAATTATTACCGCACCAAGGAGGCGGTGTTTGACAAGCTGGTCGCCCGCCTGATCGAGCGCATCCGCCTTGAGATCGCGGCGGCCAGAACCGGCGCGCAGGATATCGAGACGATGCTGTGCCAGGGCTATGGCGCTTTCATGAACATGCTGCTGTCTTTGCCGGGAGGCGCGGAATTCTTTGAACGAAACCAGCATCATATAAGGTCGAGATTGTTCGGGTCGGCGCAGATCAGGGCTTTGCTGGCGGATATTGAAATTGACATTGCGGGTCTGGGCGCTCTGGAGAGCCTGTCGGAAAGCGAACGCAAGCTCCTTGTCTCGATCATGTTTGCCACCGGCACAGAGGCGCTATTCGGCGCCTTGAAAACCCGCGATGCCGACATTCAGGGCCTGGCCGGGTTTCTCGCCAGACTGCTGGCCCATGGCATAAACGGAAGCTGCAAGGGCTGAAAGCAGCCGTCCGTTGGCAGGAAGCCGGGCTAAGCGAACAATCTGTCGCAAAATTCCGCGATACTGTCCTCCAGCCTTCGATCCGAAGTGCCCAGATGCATGGCTATCGTATAGTGATTGTGGCCGGGAAGACTCATGCTGCATGGCAGCGCGCCATGGCGGGTGAGCCGCTTTTGCAGCAGCCCCAGATACTCGGCCTGAAAGCGTGCGGGATCATATTGCGCACAGGCCATCATCATGGGCAAAGGCGTGGAGGCCAGCGCTTCGAGAGGTGATTTGTCGCAGGCGCTGTCGGCCGCCCCGTAATATTCCTCGTCCTTGGGTTCGAGCGGGGTGATGCCATACAGGCCCGACAACAGGATGGCGCCGCGCACCAGATCGGCATGATCCGGGCGCAGCCGCAAAAAGCCCCCTACATGCGCCGCCCCGGCGGAAGTGCCCATGATGACGATCCGATCCGGATCGCCGCCATGATCGGCCGCATGGGCGCGCAGAAAATCCACCGCCGCGCCCACATCCTGCGCGCCCGCAGGCCATGGATGGTCGGGCGCCAGACGATAGTTCATTACAGCGCCGATCCACCCGCGCCGCGCCGCCATCCGCCCCACGGCGCCATTGTGCCAGCGGGCGGGATCGGACGGATCGCCCTTGTCGCCCCCGACAAAGGCCCCGCCGTGAACAAACAGGAGTACCGGCTTTGGCGCGTCCCCGGCCGCCCCATACAGGTCCAGCCGGTGGCGCTCATGCGGGCCGTAGGCCAGATCGCGGGCGGCGGCCGGGACGGCGCAGGACAGCGCTTCCTGCTGCGCGCCGAACAGGGCGCGGCAGGCATCGAGCACATCAGGCCCCAGCGTCCGGCCGAATTGCGCGATGGCGTCTCGGATGCAGGCGGGGTCAACCGGCCCGGACATAGGCGGTCTTGACTGTTGTAAAGAATTCAGCGGCATAGCGGCCCTGTTCGCGCGGGCCGAAACTCGATTTCTTGCGGCCGCCAAAGGGCACGTGGTAATCCACCCCGGCAGTGGGAAGATTGACCATCACCATGCCCACATCGGCATGGCGTCTGAAATGCGCGGCATGTTTGAGCGACTGTGTGCAGATCCCGGCGCAGAGGCCGACATCGACATCATTGCAGATCTCCAGCGCCTCGTCATAATCCCTGACGCGGATCACCGAGGCCACGGGGCCGAACACTTCCTCCTGATTGATCCGCATGGGCGAAACGGTGTCGGCAAACAGCGTGGGGGCAAGGTAAAAGCCGTTGCGCTCCCGCGTCAGGCGCGCGCCTCCGGCAATCAGGCGGGCGCCTTCGGCCTGGGCGGTGGCGATATAGTTCAGGTCAACATCAAGCTGTCGTTGGTCCACCACCGGGCCGATGGTGGTGGCCGGATCGCGCGCATCGCCCACGGTCAGCGCCCGCATCGCCTCGCTCAACCGGGCGATGAAGCGATCATGGATCCCTTCCTGCACGATGAGGCGCGAGGAGGCGGTGCATCTCTGCCCCGTCGAATAGAACGAGCCGTCGAGCGCGACCTGAACCGCCAGATCGAGATCGGCATCGTCCAGCACGACCAGACCGTTCTTGCCGCCCATTTCGAGCTGCACCTTGATGCCGCGCTCACCGGCCTTGCGCAGGATTGTCTGGCCCACCCCCGCCGAGCCGGTAAAGCTGACCGCCTGAACGCCCGGCCCCATCAGCGCGTCGCTCAATTGCGCGCCCTTCCCCAGCACCAGATTGAATACCCCCGCCGGTACGCCCGCACGCCGGATAATGTCGGCCAGTTCCCATGCGCAGCCCGGCACCAGTTCGGCGGGTTTGAACACCACGCAATTGCCAAAGGCGAGCGCGGGGGCGATTTTCCAAGCCGGGATCGCCATCGGAAAATTCCATGGCGTGATCAGCGTCACCACGCCCAGCGGTTCGCGGGTGATCTCGACCTGAACGCCGGGACGCACCGAGGGCAGCAGTTCGCCGCTTTGCCTCAGGCATTCTCCGGCGAAAAAGCGGAAGATGTTGCCCGCTCGGGTCACCTCGCCCATCGCTTCGCGCAGGACCTTGCCTTCCTCGCGCGCGAGCAGTCCGGCCAGTTCCTCGCGCCTGGCCAGAATTTCGCCCGCGATCCGCTCAAGCATGTCTGCGCGCGATTGCGGATCGAGCATGGCCCATGCCGGAAAGGCGGCCTGCGCGGCCTCGATCGCCATCGTGACATCTTCGGGCGAGGCGCAGGCATAATCGCCGATAATGTCGCCCGTGTCCGAAGGGTTGATGTTGGGCAGGGCGGCGCCGGGGCGCCATGCGCCGCCGATCAGATTGTGTTTCAATTCCTGTCCTTTTTGTCTGGAATCAGGCAAAGCGCCCGCGCAGGGCATCGACCGCGCGCGCGAGCAGGATGGCGTCGGCGCCCACCGCGACAAAGGCAAAGCCGCGCTCGATACATTCACGCGCGCGCGTTTCATCCAGCACAAAGATCCCGGCGGGTTTCCCGGCGGCGTTTGCGCGGTCGAGACAGTGCCAGATCTTCTCCCATACGGCGGGATGATCGGCCTGTCCGGGCAGGCCCATTGTGGCGGCAAGGTCGGCCGGACCCATCAGCAGGGCGTCGATACCGGGCGTTGCGGCGATGGCATCGATGTTTTCCACCCCGGCTGCGGATTCGATTTGCGCGATGAGGCAGATTTCATCACGCGCCCGGGCGATGTAATCGGGCATGCGCGACCATCGCGCCGCGCGCGTCATGGTGGCGATCCCGCGTATGCCCTGCGGCGGATAGGCCACCGCCTGGGTCAGCGCCAGCGCCTGCGCCGCGCTTTCCACCATCGGGATCATCAGCGATTGCGCGCCAATGTCGAGATAGCGCTTGATCAGCGCCGCATCGCCATGGGGAAGGCGCACCACGGCCTGCGTGCGATAGGCCGCAACCGCCTGAAGCTGGGGCAGGACCGAGGGTACATCATTGACGCCATGTTCGGCATCGATCAGCAGCCAGTCGAAATCCCCGGCGGCGCAGAGTTCCGCGCAGATGTGGCTGCCAAGGGCCGACCACAGGCCGATCTGGCAGGACCCTTGCGAAAGCCTTTGCTTGAACATGTTCGAGGGCAGGGGAAGCGGCATGGTTATCTCCGGTCTGCGCGATGGCCCGCGATGTTTTTGGTCGGGCGGCAGAAAGATGGTGGAAAGCGATCAGGGGCGGGGCGATGCCATGGCTTCGGCATGGCGGGCAGAGCGGTTCGCGGCCCTTGCCGAAGGGATATGCTGGGCAATGATGGCCAGCGCCACCGCGCTGCCCGCCATGGCCAGCGCCAGCAGGGTGAAAAAGCCCACCGTGCTGCCGCTGGAGAGCAAATAGAAACCGGCGAGCGAACTGGCCATGGCGCCCACGCGGCCAAAGCCCAGCGCCGCGCCCACCCCGGTGGCGCGCATCGCGGAGGGGTAAACATGCGAGGCCAGAGCAAACATTGTCGTCTGGACGCCATTGACGGTAAAACCGAGCGCCGTCAGCACCATCAGCAAACCGGTGCGCGACAGGCCACCGGTTCCGGCCAGCAGGGCGAGCGTGGCGATGGCCGCGCCGATGGCGGCAAGGCCGGTCATCGTGACGCGCGAACCCAGACGCCCGATCACCAACGCGGCGAGCAAGGCCCCCGCCACGCCGCCAAAGTTGAAGCTGGCCAGGCCAAGACTGGCGGTTTTCTGATCGAAGCCCGCGCTGGCCAGTGTTGCGGGGAGCCAGCTGAAGGTGGTGTAAACCGCGATCAGGCACAGGAAGAAGGCGGCCCAAAGGCCCACCGTGTCGCGCAGGAAAGCGGGGGCGAACAATTGCCCGATACTGGCGCGTTTCCGGGGCGCGATCGCTGCGCCATGCATCTGTTTCGCGGCCCTGATGGCCAGAAAACTGGGCGACTCAGGCAGCCACAGTGCAAGGGCCAGCGCAAGCAGGCAGGGGATGGAGCCGGCCACCAGAAACATCGCGCGCCAGCCATGCGTTGGCAGAATGTCGGCCGCCACCATGCCGCCCAGCACGCCGCCGAGCGGCACGCATACGATCGTGGCGGTAACGGCAAAGGGCCGCGCGCGCACCGGGCTGAATTCGGCGGCCAGCGCTGTGGCATTGGGCATCGCGCCGCCCAGACCGAGCCCCGTCAGGAAGCGGATCAGGGTGAGGGATTCTATATTGGTGGCCAGCGCGGTGGCCAGCGTGAAAAGGCCGAAGAGAGCCACGCTGGCGATCATCATCTTGCGCCGCCCCAGACGGTCACCCAGCACACCGGCAATCGCGGTCCCTACCGTCATCCCGGCCAGGCTCATGAAAGAGGCGGGCGCCAGCGCGGACGCGGCCATATGCCATTCACGCGCGATGCCGGCCACCGCCAGACCCAGCGCCTGATTGTCAAAGCCGTCAAAAATGATCGCCAGCGCCGAAAGGGTAACGCCCAGCACGCGGGTGCCGTTCCAGTCTTCCGCTTTCTGGTCCGATGGATGGGCCATGTGTGTTTCGCGCTCGACCGGCACTGCTCTTCCCTTGCTCTTTATGTTTCATGGGACGGTGTGCCTTGCCACCGTCGATGCGCGATGGATGACGTGATGCCCGCATATCGTCAACGAAAATTGTACAGTTTTTGCCAGAAGATTTGCGGAAATGTGAGTGCAAGCCGGCGATGAAAATCATTCAATATACTATAAAATAACGATAAAAATAGAAAAACCGACCTTCTTTTATCCGTTGCATAACGGGCATAAAATACATATAAACTTTGCAATAGCTGGTTATATAAAACAAAACATCATAATGGAGAGGTCTATGAGAATCGGAATGGCTGCGCGGGTTTCGGCTCTGGCGCTGCTTGCGCTGGGCGGCGCGGCAATCGCGCAGGGTAATGGCGCGGCCCGCGCCACGCCCAAGGAGGCGCAGGTCCATATCGACCGCGCGATGGCGCTGGCGGGCAAAGCCTATATGCGCACCACGGCCAGCCTGCAGTGCGGCCTGTCCGGTCCGGCGATGTCGCGCTTTGCCAATGCCGCCGTGCCGGAGCCGACGGAACTGTTCGACAATTTCTATTATGTCGGTGTGAGCAGTGTCGGCGCCTATGCAATCAGGACGCGCGAAGGCATCATCCTGATTGATGCGCTCAACACCAGCGAGGACGGCGTGAATGTCATCGAGGCGGGGCTGAAGAAATTCGGCCTCAACCCCGCCGAAGTGAAATATATCGTCGTCACCCACGGCCACGGCGACCATTTCGGGGCCGCAGGCTATTTCGCCCAAAAATACGGCACGCATGTGATGATGAGCGCGGCGGACTGGGGGCTTGTGGCCAAACCGCCGATGCGCCCGGCAGGCGCGCCGCCCGCCCGTTTCAGCCCGCCGCCCGCCCGCGATCTGGACGCGCGCGACGGCATGGTCCTGTCGCTGGGCGGTCAGGACATCCGCATCGTTGAAACCCCCGGCCATACGCCGGGCACGATTTCGCTGCTGGTGCCGGTCACGGTCCATGGGCAAAAGCATCTCCTTGCCATGTGGGGCGGCACGGGCGTGCCGCGCGATGCCGAGATGCGGGCAAAATACATCGCCTCCTCGGAACGTTTCGCGGCCATTTCCACAAAGGCAGGCGCGGATATCGAGCTGAGCAATCATCCGTTTGTCGATGACAGTTTGACGCGCATGGACGATCTGCGGGCCCATCCGCGCGGCGCCAATCCCTTTGTGATCGGGCGCGGCGCCTATGCCAAATATGCCGGGATCATCACTGAATGCGCCAAGGCGGTGGCTGAGGGCGGGCCGACGGCGAACTGACCCGGACGTTTCAGAATATCATTATCGAACAAATGAATATCCCGAGGAAAAGGGAGGGGGGACTATGCGCGTTTTTTTGAGGAAATCACTGTTGCTGGCCGGTGCGGCCATGGTGGGGGGCGCTCCGGCGCTGGCGGCGGAAGCGGCCGGGCCTGCTGAAAGCGGGGCGGTGGAGGCCGCCATCGTCGTGACCGGTTCACGCATTGCCAAGGCCGGTTTCGAGGCGCCCACGCCGACCACGGTGGTGGACGCGACGGCGCTGAACGCTGCGCCCCAGCCGACCGTGGCGCAATATCTCAACCAGTTGCCCGCCCTTTCAGGTTCGACCTCGCCGCGCACGGCGGGCAATGGCGTGGGCGGGGGCACGCAGGGCATGAATTCGCTCAATCTGCGCGGGCTGGGGCTGAGCCGGACGCTGGTGCTGCTCGACAACCGCCGCGTGGTGGGCAGCGCGACCACCGGCGCGGTCGACCTCAACCTCCTGCCCACCACGCTGCTTCAGCGTGTCGATGTGGTGACGGGCGGCGCTTCGGCGGCATGGGGTTCGGATGCGGTCGCGGGCGTGGTCAACCTTGTTCTCGACAAGCATTTTTCCGGGCTGAAAGGCAATATCCAGAAGGGCATCTCGACCTATGGCGATGGCGGTGAATTGCGCGCCGAACTGGCCGGTGGCCATGCCTTTGCCGAAGGGCGGGGCCATATTCTGGCCAGCGTGTCCTACAGCAGTTCGGACAGCATCGACCGCGTGGATTCGCGCCCCTGGTATGTCGGCACCAAGCTGATCAGCAACCCGGCCTATGCGGCGGGCAATGGCCAGCCCAAGCTGCTGGTTGCCGACCATGTCAATTCGCCCACCGGCACCTATGGCGGCCTGATCACGACCGGCCCGCTGGCCGGAACCCAGTTCCTTCCCGGCAGCGTGCCCGCGCCCTTCAATTTCGGCACGGTCGGTGTGCCCGTAAGCGGTCTGGGGACGCCGGGCCTGTCGACCACGGCCTATTCCGGCACCCAGCACAGCATCAACGGTACGCCCAACGATCTGGGCGCGGCCAATCAGGTCTCGGCCTCGACCAAGGTGTTCAGCACTTTCCTGCGCGGATCGTTTGACGTCACCGACAATATCAACCTGTTCGGCGAGTTCATTTACGGCAAGTCGATCGCGGATTCGCTCTCGGTGCCCTATTTCACCATGGTGCCCAACGGCAGCCCGCTGACCATTTCGCGCAGCAATGCCTATCTTCCAGCCGCGACGGCAACGGCGATGGACAATGCCGGGGTCAGTTCCTTTACGCTGGGCCGCCTCAACATGGACCTTGGCGAGGCCGCGCCGCATAATGAGCGCGAGCTCTACCGCTATCTGGTCGGGGCCGACATCAAGCTGGGCGGCAGCTGGAACGCGCATCTCTATTACGAGCATCAATTGAGCCGCATCCTCAACGAAGTGCGCAATGACCAGTTGCGTTCGGCCTTTGCGCTGGCGGTGGATGCGGTGCAGGTGACGCCCGCCAATGTGGGTTCATCGGGCCTCGCGCTGGGCAGCATCGTCTGCCGTTCCAGCCTGGGCGCGCCGACCAACGGATGCGTTCCCTTCAACGTGTTCGGGCCACAGAATGTGACGGCGGCCCAGCGTGCCTATCTGGTCGGTACCGCGCGCCAGCGTATCAGCATGACCGAGGATGTCGCCTCGGCCTCGGTGGGCGGCGATCTGTTCAACCTGCCTGCGGGCGCGGTCACGCTGGCCGCGGGCGCGGAATATCGCCGCGAAAGCCATTCGGCCGACGCCGACGCCCAATCGCAGCGCAATATCACCGATACCGGCCCCGGCACGGGCAATTGGTGGGTAGGCAATTACAAGCCTTCCTCGGGCGGGTTCACCGTCAAGGAAGGTTTTGCCGAAGTGCTGGTGCCCTTGCTCAAGGATTCGGCAATCGGCCGCAAGTTGGACTTCAACGGCGCGGCGCGTGTCACCCATTACAGCACCAGCGGCACCGTGACCACGTGGAAGGCGGGCCTGACCTGGGATATTGCGGGCGGCCTCAAGCTGCGCGGGGTGCAATCGCGCGATATCCGCGCGCCCAACCTTGGCGACTATTACCTGGGCGGTTCGGCCACCAGCCAGACCGTGATCGATGGCCCCAACGGCAATGTCTCGGTGCTGCGCATCCAGTCGGGCAACACCAATCTGGTGCCCGAAGTCGCCTCCACCACCACGCTGGGCGCGGTCTATCAGCCGACCTTCCTGCGCGGGTTCAGTATTGCGGTCGATTATTTCCGCATCAAGATTGACGGGGCCATTGCCACGCCCGCGCCGCAATATGTGGTCGATCGTTGTCGCGATGGTTCGATCCCGGCCATGTGCAGCCTGTTGGTGCGCAACAGTTCGGGCACGCTGACCACGGTTCTGGTGCAGCCGCTGAACTACAAGACCGAGTTGATGTCGGGCGTCGATGTCGAGGCCAGCTATCGCTTCCGTCTGGGCAAGGGCATGGTCTCGCTGCGCAGCCTCTGGACCTATACCGGCGAGCACAAGCTGATCGACAATGGCGTGGTCGACAGCCTGCTGGGCGAAGTGGGGCAGGGCAATGGCCCGGTCAAACTGCGCGGGTTCAATTCGGTCAGCTATGATTCGGAAAGTCTCGCGCTTTCGCTGCGTCATCGCTTTATCGGACAGGGGGTGATCGATGCCGCCTGGACTTCTGCCGATATCAACAACAACACCGTGTCCGCGATCAGCTATTTTGACATGTCGGCCACGGCCAAGGTCCGCAGCGGCGGCGTCAATTTCGAAGTCTTCGCCTCGGTGGACAATATGTTCAACGCCGCCCCGCCCCGCGCGCCGGGCATTTTGGGCACCACCAACACGACGATCGGCACGGCGGCGGCCACCTATGATCTGATCGGCCGGTATTTCCGCGCCGGTGTCCGGTTCAAGATGTAATGTCGGCCGGTGGGCTGTCCCTTGGGCGGCCCACCCAAGCCTGTGGGGAGAGCCTGTGAATCCGTTAGTCCAATTTCTCGAACACCTGCCTCCCCATATCCCGCATTCGGTTGACGAGTTTGACCGCAGGCGGCATTTGCGCGATTTCACTCTGCCCCGCGCGGTGGAGCATCTTCCGCTGCTGGTCGCCTATCCGCGCGATGCCGATCAGGTGGCGGCGGTGATGCAGGCGGCCTCGGCATGCGGGATGCATGTTGTGCCGCAGGGCGGGCTGACCGGCATGGCGGGCGGCGCTTTGCCCAGCGCGGGCAGCATCGCGCTCTCGCTGGAAAAGATGCGTGGGGTCGAGGAAGTCGACACTTTCGCCAATACGGTGACGGTGCTGGCGGGCACGCCCCTGCAGGCGGTGCAGCAGGCCGCGCAGGATGCGGATCGTTTCTTTGCGGTCGATTTCGGTTCGCGCGGTTCCTGCACCATCGGCGGCATGCTGGCCAACAATGCGGGGGGCAACCGCGTCCTGCGCTATGGCATGACCCGCGACCAGGTGCTGGGGCTGGAGGTGGTGCTGGCCGATGGCACGATCATCAGCAACATGAACAAGATGATCAAGAACAACGCGGGCTATGACCTGCGCAACCTGTTTATCGGCAGCGAGGGGACGCTGGGCATCATCACCCGCGCGGTCCTGCGCCTGTTCCCCGCGCCGCGCAGTTCCAATACGCTCCTGTGCGCTGTTGATGGGATCGATCAGGTCCACCGCCTGCTGGCGCTGGCGCGCGGCGCGTTGGGGGCCCAGCTTTCCGCCTTCGAGGTGATGTGGCAGGATTTCTACGCCATCACCCATGATGTGACCGGCCGCTCGCCGCTTTCACCCGAGGCGGGCACGCATTTCATTCTGCTCGAAGCGCTCGGTTCGGACGAGCAGGCCGACGGGATGATTTTTACCCGCTTTGCCGAGCAGGCGTTTGAACAGGGAATTCTGCAGGACGCGGTGCAGGCCCAGTCGCTGAGCGATGCGGAGAGCTTCTGGCGGATCCGCGATTCCAGCGGCGAGCTTTCGCATCTCTGGGGCAAGGGCGCCGTGGTGAATTTCGATGTCAGCGTACCGGTGGCTCGCGCGGAGGAATTCGTCACCCTGTGCCGGGAGGCGCTGGCGCGCGATATTCCGGGCGGAGAGGCGGTGTTTTTCGGCCACCTGGCCGACAGCAACATGCACCTTGCCGTGCCGGACCCCAGCGGGCAACAGCGTGAAGCGATCTGCCGCACCGTCTATGCCACGGTGCGGGCGATGGCGGGGTCAGTTTCGGCCGAGCACGGGATCGGCCTCGATAAGCGACAATATCTGCATTATTCACGCAGCGAGGCGGAAATCGCGCTGATGCGGCGGCTCAAGCAGATGCTGGACCCGCAAGGGCTGCTCAATCCCGGCAAGATATTACCGGAAAGTCTCGCTTGATTATCCACTTTTTCTTTATAAAAGGGATTTGTGAGCAAACAACGCATCAGCAATCGACAGATCGAAGCCTTCATTCGCGTGGCCGAATGCAGCAGCTTCACGGGCGCGGCCCAGCGCATGCAATTGACCAATTCGGCGATCAGCAGCCTGATTTCCGAATTGGAAAGTGCAATCGGCCTGCGATTGTTCGAGCGCAGCACAAGACGCGTGGTGCTCAACGAACATGGGCGCCAGTTCATGCCCTCCGCGCTCAGCTTTATCCGCACGCTCAAGGCGGTCGAACGCATGGCCGAAACGCTGGGCGATCAGGCGAGCGACACGATCCGCATTGCAGCGCCGATGGTGGTGGCGGCCGCCATCCTGCCCCCGCTGATCGCTGAATTCGAGGCTGCGCATCCCGATTGCGAGGTGCACATTCTCGACACAGGGGTTGAGTGGCTCTCCGAACGGGTGGCCACAGGCGAGGCGGATCTGGCCGTGGGTCCCGACCGCGTGACCGAGGAAACGGTGCAGTCCGAGAGCCTGTTGCCCAGCAAATGGGTGGTGTGGCTTTCGCCCGAACATCCGCTGGCCGCGCAGTCGCATCTGCGCTGGCGCGATCTGAAGGGTGTGAAATTCCACACCGGCGGGCATGACCATGAACGGATCATCGAACAGGCCATGTCCGGTCTGGACGAGAGCGAGCGGGTGGTGCCGGGGCAGGTGTTTGACAATATCACCACCGCGCTTGGTCTTGCCGCCGCCGGGGTGGGGGTGGCGCTGTGCCCGGCCTATGTCGCCCCGCTGGCCAATGCTTTCCGGCTTGAGATGCGGCGGCTGATCGACCCGGAATTCACGCGCTATGTCATGCTTTACAGCTCGGCGATCCGTCCCCAGTCGGAACGGATCGCCGAATTTTCCGCCTTGCTGCGCAAGCGTTTCAAAGAGCTAGGAGTTTCCCAGGATTCATGATCCCTTGCGGATCGAGCGCCTGTTTGATGCTGCGCATCAACTGGCGTTCGGGGGTGGGGCGATAGGCATCGGCCTCGTCGCGCCGCAGCACGCCCAGCCCGTGTTCCGCCGAAATCGTGCCGCCCGCTGCCATCACCAGATCATGAACGATACGGTTGACCTCGGCCTGACGGGCCATGAAGCTCGCCTTGTCCTCGCCGGGGGCGGGGGAATAGTTGAAATGCAGGCTGCCGTCGCCAAGGTGGCCGAAGAGCACCGGCCGGATGTCGGGATGGCGCGCGCGCACCGCTTCGACCGCCGCGGGTATGAAGGCGGCAATCGCCGAAATGGGCAGGGCAATGTCATGCTTGATGGTGGCCCCTTCCGCGCTCTGCGCCTCGGAAATGCCTTCGCGCAGGGCCCAGAGCGCCTGCGTTTGCGTGAGGCTTTCGGCAATCACCGCGTCCAGCACAAGGCCATCCTCAAAGGCCTGGCCCAGCGCTTCTTCGATGGCGGCGCGGGCGGCCTCCTCGCTGGTGAAATCGGTGAATTCGATGAGGATGTACCACGGATAGCGCTCACCAAACGGATCGCGCGCGTCATGGCCATGGCGCAGGACCAGTTCCAGACATTCGCGTGAGAGCAGTTCAAACGCCGTCAGCCGATCCGCATAACGCGCGCGCAGGACCTCGAGCAGACCCATCGCCGCCCCGCAATCCGCAACCGCCACCAGCGAGGCAAGCCGCGCCGCCGGCTGCGGATAGAGTTTGAGCACCGCGCCGGTGATGATCCCCAGCGTGCCCTCGGATGCAATATACAGGTCGCGCAGGTCATAGCCCGAATTGTCCTTGCGCAGCCCTTTCAATCCGCTCCACACTTCGCCCGCAGGCGTGACAACCTCCAGCCCCAGACAGAGTTCGCGTGCATTGCCATAGCGCAGCACCGCCGTCCCGCCCGCATTGGTGGCCAGATTGCCGCCGATCGTGCAGGACCCTTCGGCGGCAAGGCTGAGCGGGAAATAGCGCCCGGCATCGCGCGCGGCCTCCTGCACGCTGGCCAAAATCACCCCGGCATCGACCGTCATCGTATTGTTGACCGGATCGATCGCCCGGATGCGGTTGAGCCGTGTCAGCGCAACCACAAGGTTCAGCCCCTCGGCGGGCGGGGTGGCCCCGCCCGACATGCCGGTGTTGCCCCCCTGCGGCACCAGCCGCACGCCGTTTTGCCCGCACCAGCGCACCAGCGCGCAGACCTGATCGACGCTTTCCGGCAGGGCGACCGCGATGGCCGCCCCGGTCCACATCTTGCGCCAGTCGGTCAGGTAGGGCGCCACATCGTCGGCATCCACCAGCAACTTGCCGTCATAGGCCGCACGCAGACTGTCCAGCATAGCCATCACCGCCCGCGCGACGCGGCTTGATAATTGGCGAGAAGGTCGGGGCGGACCCGCTCGTCAAAGCCCAGCGCCACGCGGCGCACCTCGGGCGTATCGAGCGGGGGATGACCGATACCGGCCGCGCGCGGTTCGGGCGCGGACACCACATCGCAGCCAAGGCGCCCAAGGTTGGTGATTTCCACCTCGATCCGGTCGCCCGGATCAAGCGAACGCGAATGAGCGGGCGTGCCGGTCATGATGATGTCGCCCGGCATCAGCGTGATATAGCGGGCGATGTCGGCGATGATGAAATCGGCTTCCCAGATCAGTTCTTCGCCGATGTTGGCTTCCTGCACCAGCAAGCCGTTGCGATAGGTGCGCAGCGTTTCCTTGCGCGGATCGACGCCGCGCACGATGCCGGGGCCAATCGGGCAATAGCCGTCCATACCCTTGACGCGCAGCATCGAGCCTTGATCCGTATCGCGGAAATCCTGCGCGCCCATGTCGAGCAGTGGGGCGAAACCGGCGATGCAGTCCCATGCCTCCTCGGGCGTGACATTGCGCGTCACCTTGCCGATGATCGCGGCCACTTCGCCTTCGTAATTGAGATAGCGCATTCCGTCATATTTGACGATCTTGCCGTTGTGGCCATTCGTGGCCGTGGGCGGCTTGGTGAAATAGGTGGGATTGTCGGTCGGCTTGGGCTTGTTGCGCGTTTCCATCGAGCGCGAGACATAGGTGATATGCGCGCCTATGATCTTGGTCGGCTCGCAAGGGGGCAGGTGGATCATCCGCGCCGGATCGACCACGCGCCCGTCATCCAGCGCCAGCATCGCATCATCGCGCATCGTGCCCCAGCAGGCCGAGCCTTCAACCATCACTCGGCGGCGTTCGATCCGCGGTCCTTCAAATACGCTCATTGTTTCAAACCTCGAACCAGATGTGGATATTGCCCGTGCCCCGGGCGTTTTCATATTCGCTGAGCGCGGTGCCGGGCGCGCGGCAATCAGCCCCGCCCATCGCGCCGACCATTTGCAGATAATGGCCGCCCAGCCCTTCCCACGGAATCTTGCGATAGACGGTGGGGAAGCGCTCGACGATCACGTCATGGCGGCCCTGACGGAACAGTTCGATGACCTCCAGATCGCTGGCGATATTTTCCGGGCTGGACACATTGGCCGCATCGAAAATGCGCGGGCTTTTGCGTTCCCAGTCGATCTCGTTGAACTTGTGGCTGAGCGCGCCCGAGGCGAGCAGCACCACGCGCTTGCCGCTGCGGCGGATGGCCTCGCCCACCACCGCGCCCATTTCAAGGAAATGGTGCGACTGGCAATTCTGGCAATTGCTGGCCGTCAGATAGGGCACATCAAGGCCCAGCTTGGTCACCAGATTGAGCGTGGCATATTCATGCGTCAGATGCGGATCATCAATCGCCATGGCCAGCACGCTGCGTTCCTCGGCCACGCTCTGACACATTTTCGCCAGGTCCGGACAGCCGCGATAGTCGAATTCCAGCCCGTTGAGATACCACGGCATTTCCACCGAAGTATAGGTGCCCTTGTGATGGGCGCGGGCATCGAGCAGGTGAAAGCCGGTGGTGAACCAATGCGAGTCAAAGATCAGAATCGCATCGGGCGACACCGCCTCAATCCGCGCGCGCAGACGCTTGAAGCCCTCGATCAGGTCGGAATCGCGGCCCGCGCCATCCTCCAGCCGGAACTCGTCGGTCTGCATGAGGCCGGGATGGTGCGAGACAATCGCGCTCCCGACGATTTTTCCTTCGTTGCTCATCGGTGTGCAAAGCTCGCCTTGAAGGGTTGTTTGGGCGTGATGACGTCCTTGACGTCGCAGAAGAAGTCGAAGCTCCATTCGCCGCCTTCGCGGCCCACGCCCGATTGCCCGCGCCCGCCAAAGGGCGCGGCCAGATCGCGGATGGTGAAGCTGTTGATCCAGATAAAGCCGGTGCGGACCTGATCGGCCACGGCCTGCGCATGGGCCTGTTCGCCATAGCAGATGCCGCCAAGACCATAGACCGTGCTGTTGGCCAGAGCGATGGCCTCCTCGTCACTGGCAAAGGTCTGCATTACCAGCACCGGCCCGAAGACTTCCTGCTGAACGATCTCGGCATCATTGGCGACATCGCAGAACATGGTCGGCTGGAAATATTGCGGGCCGAAATCGTGGCGCTCGCCGCCCCACAGGGTGGTGGCCCCGGCCGCCTTGGCGCGCTCGACAAAGCCCGCCACGCGTTCGACCTGGCGCGGATGGATGATCGGGCCGACCTCGGTGGCCGGATCGCGCGGATCGCCCACGACCAGATTGGCCACCACGGCGCGCATCTTTTCGACAAAGGCGTCGCGGATGGATTCGTGGACCAGAAAGCGCGTGCCCGCCAGACAGACCTGTCCGGCATTGCGATACATCAGTGCGCCGGTGGCCGCTGCCGCATCCAGATCGGCATCCTTCAGCACGATAAAGGGCGATTTCCCGCCCAGTTCCAGACTGCACGGCACCAGATTGGCCGCCGCCGCCGTTGCCACCAGCTTGGCCGTGGGCACCGAGCCGGTGAAGGAAATGCGCGCGAGGCGGGGGTCGGCCACCAGCCTTGCGCCGGTGGTGGCGCCCATGCCCTGAACGATGTTGAACACGCCCGGCGGCAGCCCCGCCGCATCGGCCGCATCGGCCAGCAGTGAGGTGGTGAGCGGCGCCCATTCGGGCGGCTTGATGACCACCGTGTTGCCCGAAGCCAGCGCGGGGCCGGCCTTCCACGTCGCCAGCATCAGCGGCGAGTTCCACGGCGTGATGATCGCGCAAACGCCCGCCGGATCGTGGCGTACCTGATGAATGGCCTGCGTGGTTTCGATCACGCGGTCCTGAAGGGTCAGGGCTTCCTTGGCAAACCATGTGATGTTCAGCATGGCGCGCGGCACGATCCCGTGACGCATGCGCGAGAGCAGCACGCCCGCATCATTGGCCTCGGCCAAGGCGAAGGCTTCCTCGTGCTTGCCGATCTCCTCGGCAAAGCGTTCAAGATAGGGCAGTCGCCCCGCCGCCCCCAGCGCCGCCCATCCGGGAAAGGCGGCCTGCGCGGCAGAAACAGCGGCATCGACATGTTCGTCCAGCCCCGCCGAAATCCTGCCCAGAACTTTCTGGTCGACCGGGCAGAAAGTTTCGAAAGTCTCGCTGGAGGCGACCCGCCGTCCGTTGATGTAATGATCGGGCGAGATCGGGTGCCCGTCGATATGGATCATGTCTGCCATAGGTTGCAGCCTTGTCTTGAGTGGCTCAGATGAAGCGGGTGGTGATGACGCCCAGCGGGCCGTAATCGACCGCGAATGTGTCGCCGCGCACCCCGCCGATGGGGGCAGTGAAGGATCCGCAAAGGATGATCTGTCCCGGTTCGAGGGCGATCTCATGCGGTGCCAGCTTGTTGGCCAGCCATGCGATGCCCGTGGCCGGATGGCCCAGCACGGCGGCGGCCACGCCCGATTCCTCGATGATGCCATTGCGCTCGATCCATGCCGCCACACGGCGCAGGTCGAAGGCATCGGGGGCAAAGCGCGCCTCGCCTAGGATGACCCCGGCATTGGCGGCATTGTCGGCAATCGTGTCCAGCGCCTTGCGCGTGTTGCCGGTGGCGGCATCCACCCGGTCGATCCGCATGTCGATCAGTTCGAGCGCCGGGCGGACATGATCGGTGGCGGCCAGCACATCCTCCAGCGTGACGCCCGGCCCGCGCAACTCGTGCTTGAGGAAAAAGGCCAGTTCGACCTCGATGCGCGGCTCGACAAAGCGGTCGAGCGGGATATCCTCGCCGCTGTGAAACAGCATATCGTCCAGCAGGACCCCGTAATCGGGTTCGGTGATATTGGCGGCCTTCTGCATGGCCCGGCTGGTCAGGCCGATCTTGCGGCCGATGACCTTGCGGCCCTGCGCCAGCTTGATGTCGATCCACGCGCTCTGGATGGCATAGCCATCCTCCATTGTCATGTCGGGATGGGCCAGGCTGATCTGGCGGATGGGGGTGCGTTCGCGTTCGGCCTTGTCCAGGCTGGCGGCATAATCGCGCCTTTGTTCGGTTGAAATGGGCATCCTTCTCACCCTTGCATGGCGTTCCGGCGCTTCCGGCCGGGTTCGGATTCATGGGATAATGGCAACGGGCGCCATTATCAACAAAAACTTTATAGTAGAGTTTATAATCCATTTCATCTATCGAGTTCAAAAAGAGCGCGACGGCGGGAAAAGCGGAAAGGACAATCCATGCAGGTTGGGATAATCGGCGCGGGAGCGATCGGCGGATGGATCGCCGCGCGTCTGGCGCATGGCGGACATGATGTGCGGATTCTGGCCCGCGCCGAGACGGGTAAAGCCTTGCGTGCCGATGGGCTGGCGCTGATTCAGGATGGGGAGCGTATGGTCGTTCATCCCCGGATTTGCACAGATGCGCAGGAAGTGGGACTGTGTGATCTGGTCATCGTGGGCGTCAAATCCTTCGCTCTGGAATCGGTGGCGCCATCCATCGCGGCGATGATGAAGCCCGAAACACTTGTGGTGCCTATGCTGAACGGCGTGCCCTGGTGGTTCATGGGGCGGGATGTCTCGCTGCGCTCGGTCGATCCTCACGGGATTTTGCAGAAATTCTTGCCCTATGAGCAGATTGTCGCCTGCGTTGTGCATGCCGCCGCGGCGCGGACATCCCCCGCCGAAATCACTCTGTTTCGAGGTGACCGCCTGATCATGGGCGAACCAGGCGGCGGGGCCGGCACGCGCGTGTCGGCTCTGGTCGATCAGTTCCGGGCGGCGGGCCTGCCTGCGGAGCAGAGCCATGATGTCCGCGCGGATATCTGGTTCAAGCTTTGGGGCAATATGACCATCAACCCGATCTCTGCGCTCACGCTGGCAACCGCAGACCGCATTCTGGATGATCCGCTGGTCCTTGGCCTGATCGCGGCGGTGATGGAGGAGGCACGCGAAATCGGCCGACGCATCGGTTGTCCGATCGAGCAATCCACGGTGGAGCGCAATGCCGTGACCCGCAAGCTGGGCGCATTTCGGACATCCATGCTGCAGGATGTGGACGCATCGAGGCCTATCGAACTGGACGCGCTGCTGGCGGCCCCGAGGGAAATCGCCGCGATGGTGGGCGTGGCGACGCCCTCGCTCGACATCCTGTTCGGCCTGACCAGACTGATGGGTGTTTCGCGCGGCATCTATGGATAGGAATTTGGAGTTTTGACCATGAAATGTTTGGTGCCGATCAAGCGGGTATTGGATTACAACGTGAAGCCTCGGGTGAAGGCGGACGGGACGGGTGTTGACCTGAGCAATGTGAAGATGAGCATGAACCCGTTTGACGAGATCGCGGTGGAGGAGGCGGTACGCCTGAAGGAGAAGGGCGCGGCCACGGAAGTGGTTGTCGTTTCGATCGGCCCGGCGAAGGCTCAGGAGACGTTGCGTTCGGCGCTGGCCATGGGGGCTGACCGGGCGATTCTGGTGAGCACAGAAGAGACTGTTGAACCGCTGGCTGTGGCCAAGATCCTTGCCGCGATCATGGCGGAGGAAGCGCCGGGTCTGGTGGTGCTGGGCAAGCAGGCGATTGACGATGACAGCAACCAGGTGGGCCAGATGCTGAGCGGCCTGACGGGTCGCCCGCAGGGGACGTTTGCCAGCAAGGTCGAGGTCGAGGGCGAGGCTGTGCTGGTGACGCGCGAGGTGGACGGCGGTCTGGAGACGGTGAAGCTGAGCCTGCCCGCGATTGTGACGACCGACCTGCGGCTGAACGAGCCGCGCTATGCTTCGCTGCCCAACATCATGAAGGCCAAGAGCAAGAAGCTCGAGACCAAGGCGCCCGCCGACTACGGGGTGGACACAAGCCCGCGGCTGAAGGTGCTGAAAGTCACTGAACCGGCGGTGCGCAGCGCAGGCGTGAAGGTCGCCGATGTCGATGCGCTGGTGGGCAAGCTCAAAGAATTGGGAGTGGCGTAATGACTGTTTTGGTGTGGGCCGAGCATGACAATGCGGCGCTCAAGGATGCGACCCTTTCGGCGGTGACGGCCGCTTCGCAACTGGGCGAGGTGCATGTGCTGGTGGCAGGGTCCGGCGTTGGCGATGTGGCCGAGGCCGCCGGTAGAATCGCGGGCGTGGCCAAGGTGCTGGTGGGCGATGATGCGGCCTATGCGCATGGCCTGCCCGAGAATGTTGCGCCGCTGATCGTCGGGTTGATGGGGGGCTATGACGCCTTTGTCGCGCCCGCCACGACGACCGGCAAGAACATCGCCCCGCGCGTGGCGGCGCTGCTCGATGTGGCGCAGATCTCGGATATTCTGAGCATTGAGGGCCCCAAGACTTTCACCCGCCCGATCTATGCGGGCAATGCGATCGCCACGGTCGAGAGCTCGGATGCCAAACTGGTGATCACCGCGCGCGGCACCGCCTTTGCCAAGGCGGCGGCGGACGGCGGCAGCGCGACCATCG